>Ga0308163_10000002_pt1 | contig 1270031 bp, 1567 predicted proteins | sample PhyTR1_FD_201037 | JGI IMG/M metagenome (GOLD analysis project Ga0308163, IMG submission 201037) | Phyllosphere microbial communities from UC Gill Tract Community Farm, Albany, California, United States - DLSLT.R1 | ecosystem: Host-associated > Plants > Phyllosphere > Unclassified | place...
CAGGATGTCGTTTCGCGACCCCTCGTGCGTGATGGGGATGAAGGCGAGATCGTAGCCCTGCTGGCAGTCGGTCTCGTTCATGAGACGCGTGTCCGCGCTCTCGATCTGCCACCACAGGCCTTCGGACAGGGTCGGATCGACCTGGAACGTGCCCGACCACGACTTGTCGACGGTCTTGATGAACAGGTCGCCCGATCCGGAGTCGTCGACGACCTTGCGCAATGCCGCCTCGATGCCGCGTTCACCCTCCACGTCGCCGTTCGCGAGCGCCATCGGCCGTCCGGCGTGATGCAGGAACGTCTCGCTGGTGGCGTATCCGCTCGCGGCGCGCACGCTGCGCGCGTCGGACCCCACGACGTCCATTTCGAGCGGCACCGTCTTCATGAAGTCGTCGTTCGTCCAGTGGCCGAACATCGCGCCGACGGGTGCGTCGGGACGCGAGGCCGGCACCATCCAGCCGCTGCCCGAGACGTGCACGCGGCCGCCGACCGGAAGCAGGGTGAGATCCACGCCGAGCGTTTCCGCCGCATGGAGGATGGTCGCGTTCTCGATCCAGTCCTCCGGATCGGATCCTTCGGTCTCCTCCGTCGGCAGCGGGAAGGGCCTGGAATCCGGAAACCGGCGCAGCCAGGTGTCGAGCAGCTCGGGCGCACGCGCCTCGATGCCGGCGGGATGCTTGTGGGTCGGATACGGCCGATAGGCGTAGATGGCGCGCATGGTTTTCGGCTCCCAGGATTATCAGGTTGATGAGCCGGAGCTCCAACCTGAAGCCCTGGTCTACGCGACGTGTCCGATCTGAGCGGCGGCCACCGTGAGGTGTCCGCTTTTCCTGGAACCCATTCGTCGCACCGCGTACCTCCTACCCGCATGGTCGAAGGGCCCGGGATCCATCGCCTGGAGCGGTGGATGCGGGCGGCGCACGTCAATCTGCGCCGCTTTCACTGCCCGGTGGATCAACTTCCAGCATTCCGCCTGCGCCATGGCTTTCGCTATGATGTCCGGCGCCGCTCCATCCTTCCCTGGGAGGGGCTGCACCGTCCGCGGAACCACCGGAAGGCGGTCCTTGTCTCCACGCGACGCGGCGATGCCGCGGCGCGCGATTTCCGCTGCGGCCGCACAGGCGTCCGGCAGGTCGAAGAGCATGTTGCCGATGGTGGTGGAGTAGCCACCCCATACGGCCGTGAGCTTTATGCCGCCAAGGGCGCAACGGCGGGCGAGGCCACCGATCAGCGCGGTCCGGCTCCAGAAGTTGATGGTCTGAGCGGCGGGCTCGCCGCGCGACTTCTTGGACCAGCGCAGCTTGCCGAGACCATCCTCGTGGAAGATGGTCTCGGCGTGCCACTTGCGGGCGAGGCCCGAGGCCATACGCGCGGCACGCGCCATGTGCGTGGCCAGAGCCTCCGAGGATGAGCCGATCGGTACGTCCATGCGGATCAGTCGGTGGTCGAGGATGCGGACTGCGTCCGCATCGCGCGCGTCTGAGCGGTGATCTATCTCGATGACGGTCAGACCGATCCACTGAGGGTTGAGATCCACGCCGACTGCGCGCGACGTCATCGCCGGGATGGCTGGACGCCATTCCGGATGGACTGGGCGGATCGAATGGTCGACTGGCTTGATCTTGTATGCGGAATCATGCGTATCAGGGTCGTTGCGGGGCCTGCCTCGTGGCTTGTGACCCAGGGCCTCGCGTTCGGCCTTTTGAACCTGCTCCAGAGTCATGTCCGGCGGAAGTTTGCGCAGATCCATAGGATCGAAGGTGATGGTCACGCTCGAGGAGCCGAGCGTGAAGCCGATGCCGATCTCGCAGGCATTGGTCAGCATCGCGAGGGCTTTGACCAGATAGCCCGTCTTGCCGGACATCTGAGGCAGATTGAGTGTCACGGTCTTGCTGAGGAACCCGACCGTTGCCTTGAGTCCGTCATGCGACAGTTTGAGATGTCGGTTTCCGTCGCGGGTGCGGTCTCCAACGATCTCGATGGGTCTGGACTGGCGGCGTCGCCTCCAGTCTTCCTGGCTGATGAGACCTTTTGCACGCCGTTCGAACTCGTTGCGTCCGCCGAAGACGATTTTCCCGTTTGGCTGCTGCTTGCGCATGCGCAGCGCTTCACGCGTGGCGCAGTGGATTGCCCATGACCCCAGCGGATGCTCTGGGAACAGCCTCTTCAGGAGGTTCCTGAGATCCTTCTCCGGCATGTGTCTGCCATCCGGCAGTCCCGAACGCGCATAACCTGTGCGCACGACGCATGCTTGAAGGCGCTGCCAATCCGCGATCAGCGTCTTGTCGTCGTCCGAAGCGACATAGGGAATTGTGATCGTCTGCACGAGGAACGGATTAGCAACACTCAAGCGTCTGGGGAAGGATTATCGGGTTGGAGACGGTCAGCTTCGACCCGATAATCCGGAGAACCTGGTTTCCCCCTTGGTGTCGGTGTCGTGCATCCCGCCGAAGCGGAGGTGTGCGTCAGGCGGCCTTGGCGAGGACGATGGCGTCCCAGGCGCGGCATTCCTCGTCGTCGGCCATGGGGAGGATCGTGAGGACCGGGCTGCGCGTCTGCGAGCGGACGTCAGGCATGGGGACGACGTTGCCGCGCGGGGCGGGGATGCGACGTAGAGCCTTCATGTTCTTTTCCTCTTTGCCATGGGTAGCATTCAATCCGCCTCGGTCGGATCCTCCTCCAGCAGCGCCATCAGATGCGCCAGCAGCGCGGCGTCGTCGTCCGGAAGCGATACCCAGCCCGCGGCGTAGCCGTCGGAGTGCAGACGCCAGGCGGCGTCGAGATCGGACCGCGGAGCCGTGTGGCCGTGCGCGGCCAGCACGCGCTCCATGCGGTCGACGTCGTCCGGGAAGGTCTCGCGGTGCGTCTCGCGCGCCAGGCGGTAGCGGGTCATGGTCGGTCTCCTTGGAAGGCACGTCCTATCAGACGCGCAACGCCTTGGAGAGCCACCAATCGCATTCGTCCGCATCGTCGAACGGCCCGGAGACCAGGCCGTTCATGTCCGCGGCGTACCAGCCGGGACCCGCGTACGATTCGTCCTGCGAGAGCGGCGAGCCGTCCTCGACGTGTTCGGCATGTGCGAACATGGTCCCCATCCCTTCCATCAGTTCGGTATCGCGCCGGGGTAGAACTTGGGCATCCGCGGATCGCGCATGGTCGCACCACGGCGATCGAGCTCGGTCGCCAGCTTCTGGGTGGCCTGGTAGCGATTCTCGCGGACATGTTCGTCCATCTCGTCGCGATCGTGCCACAGGCGGTCCATCGCCCAGCGCAGCTGATCGTCGGTGCGACCTTCGAAGTCGCTCGACATCATGTAGGCGACCTGCAGGTCCAGGGCTGCGTCGCCCTGTGGCCGTGTTGCCATTTTCACCACTCCGTGTTGCTATATGAACCACGCATCCTAGCTGTCATGCCCGGTAGGAAGGATATGGAAGGCCCCCGACGGCCAAGGGCCGCCGGGAAGATGATCTCGTCAGGGTGCGACCGGATCGGATTCCAGCGAGAAACCGCTGCTCGGTCCTTCCGACCAGGCGTCGAGCACGATGCGGTCGTCCAGGACGGTCGCGGTCCGCACGATCGAGCCCAGGGGTCTGCTGATGCAGGCGGCGAGCGCCGTTTCCGGAAGCGCGTCGGCGACCGTGAGGGTGGCGCCGTCGAATTTGGCGCGGCCGCCGTGCAGCTGCAGGGGGACGGTCACCATCGGCACGGGGACGCCTGCGACCCACCGTAGTCTGCCCGATGGCTGGAACTGGACGCCGGAATAGGTGAGCCGACGCGCCTCGTCGTCGCTCGGAACGCGGGCTAGCTCGTCGATGGCGTCCTCGATCAGCTCGCCCGGATCCACGCCGTGCCGCTCCCGCATCTGATCCATCGTCCATCTGTCGAGATGCACATGGGAGACGACGCCCAGGTTTGCGCCGTCGGCGGGAAGTCCCAGCGTGGCCGCGGCGCGAGCGCGCAGCGACAGCTCCTCGAACACGCCGGCCGCGAGCGACTCCAGGAGATTGGCGGCGGTGTCGATGTCGTCGGCCGCGAGGGCGGCCAGCGTTTCGAGGCGGAGCGCCTCTCCTTCCCTGCCGTACGGCAGTTCGGTGTCCACGGGATCGCCGCACGCGGCGACCAGATCCATCTCGATCTCGAAGCGTCGATGATGGAGCGTACCGGTCAGCGCGCTGCCGCACAGGGTGATGCGCCAGTCGCCGATGTCGCGGGGACCCGACACGCTCATGATGACGTTGGTGTTGCGCATGCCGGCAGCTCGCGCCGTGGGCTGGATTCGCCTCGACACGGCCGAGAGCGGCAGGTGATGGGACATGCGTCGACTCCTGGTGGAAAGGCATCGCGGGCCGAGGACTCGCTATCGGGCGAGCACGTCCACCACCGCCGCGAGGGCGAGGGCGAGCGGGGCGAGCAGCACGGCGAGCATGACGATTCCGTGGATGCGGTCGCGCCGATCGCGCTCCTCCATGCGCTTGTCCGCCCGCTGGTCGAACCAGGCCTGCAGCTCGGCGCTGCGCGGGGTGGTGGACATGCCGGTCCGACGATATCGGTACGGGACGGCATCGTTTCCGTCGGCCCGCGCGACGTGCTTGCGGGCGATGGCGATCGCGAGGGGAAGCACGCTCACGAGACCCTGGTCTCCGTACCGTCGGGTGCCTGGACGAAGCTGGCGGTCATGTCTTTTCTCCGGATGCGTCTGGCTTGCCATGCGGATGCTCAGCCGAAGCGGTCCGTGCGCCAGGCACGGACCGCGCCCTGGTCACCCGAGCGCCGCGGTCAACGCGGCGGATGCGCCCTTGATGCTCGACGTCCGGTCGACGGGCTTGCGGTGCGCGGGGTGGACGTAGGTCCCGATCCGCTGCACCGGCAGGGCCGCCGCCATGTCGATCTCCTCGTCGGTGTCGGCATCGGCGGTCACGGCCTGGACCTGCACGACGGGCGCGTCGACGTCCTCGCGCATGATCGCGACCTGATGGCCTACGCGCCGACTGTATGCGGTCCGCACGCGCTCGATCATGGCCAACGCGTCGTCGACCGGTCCGGCGCATTCCGCGAGGCCGACCGCGTCGAGTTCGTCGATGTTCGGAATGGCGATCAGGTTGAGCTTCGCCATGCCCTTAAGGCTGGTGACCGGGATGCCCATGTCGTACGGCGCGTCGGACGTGAGCTGGGCGTAGGCGATGGGATGGCCGGTGTCGGCGCGCACGAACATCGTCAGCCCGTGGTCGCCGTAGCCGGTCCGCAGCGTCTTCTCGGAGCCGTCCGCGTAGACGAAGGTGACCATGTCGGCGCCGTCGCGGCGGATGGTGGAGAGCGCGAAGCCGTTGTCGGCGACCGCGTAGTGGGTGCGGTCCGCGAGCGCTTCGATCAGCGTGTCGTCGTTCATGTGTTTTCTCCCTCGTCTGCTGGATGCAAGTCGAAGAAGATCGGCATGGATGCGAATGTGGGGAGCTTCTGTTGCCCGGCGCTCCCCGTACCGCTGGAATCCCTTCTGTTGCCCGGTGGGTCCGACCGCGCTGTCTTGGTGTGACCATGGGCCGCTAGGCCCATTGGTTACGCCGCGATTGCGAGTGCTTCGTTGTCGTTGGCACTTGTGTAATGGCGCTTTGCAGGGCTGCCATGCTGAACGAAAGCTAGGCTCTTCATCACCAGTCGATCCTATTTCATCCCCATCAACAGCGGCGGAGAGCTGGAGCTCCCCACGGTGCGACCATGGACCTACTGTCCAGATCCGCCGCTGATGGTGGAGATGCCGGGGTGCTGCCCCCCGGGTCCTCGGTGATTATGTACTTCGCGTTTATCGTCGTATCCGGTGTAACCGGCACTGTCGCCATCCTCGCGGATGTCGATTCCGTTGTCAAGACCGATCGGTCGCGGCGGCGCGCGCGGCTCGACCCGCCGCCTCCCATTCGGCGTCGTCGATGGCGATCCTGGCTCTGCGCGCCGCGGCCGCCGCCGCCTCGTGATCGACGATCGCCACGATGACCGGTCGCTTGGACCACGGCGAGGCGATGATCGCCGTGAACGACCCCGAGCGCGCGACCTTGGCGAGGTCGCGGGACAGGTCGCCTTCCGCGTACGCGTAGGCGCGCGGCCGGTCCTCGAGATCGACGCCGGGCATCGGCACGACCTCCATGTGGTAGCTGCGGATCGAGCACCGGCGGCCCCGGCTGACGCGGGTCGTGGTCTTGAGCGAGGATGCCTCCACCCTGGTGTATGTCACCAGCGCGTGACCGGGCGGGACTTCGACTGCAGGCGTCATGGCGACCTCGGCATTGCTGGTTTGCAGGATGGATTGAACGGTGATTTGATTCGTGGGATCATATGCCATCGAACGCCTTCGAATGGAGTGTGGAAAGCATGCGCATAGCCGATCAGATCACGCCCGTCCCCGCGGTGGACAGGAACAGCCCGAACCTTCTGACCATGCCGATGGTCGATCACGTCCTCGACGCGACGTCGCGTCTGAAGTGGGGCGAAAGGGCCGAGGAATCGCTTTCCCGTCAGAGCGTCGAGCGGGCGGTGTACGACATCGAGCGCGTCAAGACGATGTCGGAGGCGTCGAGTTCGCCGAGCATGGAACATGCCTACCAGCACGTGGCATCCGACATGGTCAGGCGGCTGTCGGAGTCCGTCGTGCGGGCGGTCGGGGCGGACAAGGTGACCTACGCGTCGGAGAGGGACGAGGCGGTGCTGACCGACCCCGTGCGCGTGCAGTACGAAGCGGGGCTGCAGCGCCAGGATAAGGGGCCGTCGCTCGCCCAGCCGATCTTCGCCATGCAGACGCTCGAACGCAGCAGCGGGATCATGAACACCATGACCAATCGCGTCGCCGGGCAGATGCGCGACGACGAGGGCCGCGAAGCTCTCGCAGGCGTCGACAAGCTCGACTTCGCGACCGAGGAGCGCCGTCGCTCGCCGGGCGTGGACAAGCCGCGCGAAGAGCGCACGGGCGAGGAGCAGAGGACCCTGGCCGCCTACAACGCGATCGCCACCGAAGGTCTGGTGCAGGCCTCGACGAGCCTGGTCGGAGTGGCCGGGAAGGGGCTTCTGCAGCCCGAGGAGCTCGAGATCGTCGATCTCACCATCGCCGCGGCCGGCCGACGCGTCGAGAAGGGCTCGGAATTCGATGGGAAGGCGCCCGAGCACGTCGCCGAGCGTCGCGTCCAGGTGCAGGCGGCGATGGCCGCGGCGTCCATGCAGCGCTGACGGGTCCGAGGCCCGGCGCTACCGCGCGTCGGGCCTCGGATCAATGCCTCTAGTATGTTTGGGCGAATATCATGAAAAATTGGTATTTTGCTTTTTTATATGAGCTGCAACGTAGCTCTTTATATATTTTTCATCGCCATTTGCAGGTATATCCGTGTAGCGGCGACCTCTGACAACATCATTAACGGTAGGATACGAAACACCGAACATTCTTGCTATGTTCGTCCTGCTATAGCCTATTTTATATAACGCCTTAATTACGGAGACATCGTCTTCCGTGAATTTTGAGTAACCGTTTTTAACTCCTGAAGCAGGATTTGTCAGACCGGTCTCATGGGCATGCTTCATGTTGCCAACGGATGTAAGAAGTTCGAGATTTTTTAAGCGGTAATTTTGTTTGTTACCGTCAATGTGATTTACCTCGAGATTCAAAGGAATAACACCTTTGAAGTGAAGCCACATTAGACGGTGACATTGAATGTGACGAATGACTCGACATTTTTTATCGAGCTTGCTCATCTTCGGGTATCCACCCGATCCTGTGGCCCATTGGCTGTGACCAGTGGAGACATGCGTTATTATACCGCACGCAGTGAGAGTTATTTCTCCTGAAGCTATGCAAGTCAGAAAAAATGATTCGGCTTCGGTTTTGCCGTGATTTACGATTGCGATGCTGGTGGGCCCGGCCGGATTCGAACCGACAGCCTGGCTGTTATGGGCAGCTAGCTCTACCATTGAGCTACAGGCCCTGAGCATCTTTAGGAAAGGCGGACAGAACGCACGAGATCTAGTTGATCAACGTGCTTCCAGCCCGCATGCCTATGACTGCACGCGTGCCTATTGCAACACGAGGCGAAGCGGTCATTCGATGCATTAGGATACGGAAGGCCGTCATGGCCTATGTGTGCATCTTATGATTTACATCGTCAAGGCCGAATTAGTTACTCAACTCCGCACGAGACTGTCGTGCAGCGCCCGCGTCTCCGGCGACAGCATGTCCCTGAACACGAACGGCACCGGGCCGCCCTCGGGGATGGCGGCGATCAGGCGATCGCGCGTCGCGCGGTCGGCGTATTCGTAGATGACGGCATCCGCCACCGTGTCGCGCATCGGATCGCTGTGCCGCACGCGCAGGACGTGGTGGGAGGCGTGCTTGACGCCCAGCCGCTTGTACGTCTCCTCGTCGTCCCACGACACGCAGCGCTTGTCTGACGGGTCGACGATCAGGCCGGATCCGTCGTGTCGTTCGGCCCGCAGCGCGGGAATCTCGAACAGGACCCCCAACGGCGCCTTCTCGGCCACCATCGCCGCCCATGCGGCGCGCACGGACTTGGCCTGACGCGGGTGCTCGGCCTCGTAGTACACGGTGTCGCCCACGCGCGTCGGCGTGAACTTGCGTGGAAGGAGGACGGCCGCGGCGACGACGGCGGCGAGCAGGCCGCACACGGCGGTGATGAAGGTGGAGAGATCCATGCGTGATCCTTCTGAGGGCGTGGTGGAGGGGGTGATCGAGAAGCCTCAGCCCTCGTAGGAGCGCAGCTGCTCCATGGCGTCGGCCGAAAGCGTCTGCGTCGTCTCCTCGCCGGTCAGGACGTTCTGCGACACGAGGGTGTGCACGTCGCCGTCGGCATAGACGATCATGGTACGGCTCAGGACCCTGGATGAGGGAATGACGTCGCCGTCGAGCGTGCGCATGGCGTCGCCGGGCGAGAGGTTCTGGGTGGCGATGATGTGTGCGATGACGGACTTCGGCATGATGATTCCTCGAGTGATGTATGTCGGAAGCGGATCCGGAGGGCTTCAGTCGGCCACTGGCGCGTAGTAGGCGATCATGGACGCCCCCATCTTCTCGAGACGGTTGAGCAGCGCGATGCCGTCGTGGTCGGTGCGTGCGCGTAGCCTGGTCCGCACCGCGTCCAGGTCGGCGTGGAAGCCGTGCTCGTCGAGCTTGGCGTTGAACTCGGCGGTGCCGTAACCGAAGGCCTGGGCGGTCGCCGGATCGGTCATGTCGACGAAGAGGCCGTCGATGCTGAACGCGCCCACGGCGGCCGTGTCGATCGAATGCACGAGCGCGCCGGACTGCGTGGTGCAGCCCCGCAGATCGTAGGCGCCGTCGACGGGTCGGATCTCGCCGCCGCGTTCGAATTCGAGCACCACGATCTCGTTCAGGTGCGAGGCGTACCGGTATGCTCGACGCTGCGCCATCTCGACGTCGACGAGGACGAGGTTCTCGAATGCGACCATGCTGTCCGATCCGACGGCGAAGCTGCGCCCGGGGCAGCCTGCGTCGTCGAGGCCCATCGGCAGGACGATCAGGGCCATGCCCTCGAATTCGGCGATGCGGGGTCCGTCGCCTGCCGGCAGGCAGATCTCGTTCATGCGGTCGGCGTCTACGCGGGGATCGCCGACGGATCCGCTCCAGTCCTGCGCGATCAGCGCGTAGCGACCGGGAGCGACGCGGAAGCCGTCCGGGATGGTCGTGAATGCGGTCATGTCTTTTCTCCAACGGGAGGTGGTTCGGTCACGGCCTCCAGGAAGGTCACGAAAAACGGTACCCTCAGCCGAGGGCTGCGGGAAGCGCGGAGGCGATCCCGGTGCTGCGCATGCTGAGCGCGAGCGAACGCGACAGTAGGCGGCGATCCGTTCTCGAGATCGGCGACCACGGGTCGTTCGACGGAGCGCGCGGAGCGAGCAGCGCTTGGTCGATAGCGCGGCTCTCGCGGGCGATGCCGAGGCGGATGAAGGCGAGGACGCCCATGACGATCAGGCGCGGAGCCTGGAGCAGGGCGGAGATGGCGACGATCGCGCCGAGGGCGGCGATGCAGAAGTGTAGGCCGGACATTTCTTGGATTCTTTCAACTTCACTTTTCCCCGTACCCCGAGGATCACGCCTCCCTTCCTCCCGTTCTGATCTTCACATGTGCGACGGGCGGGCACGAAGCCCGCCCGCGCGCGTCAGTCCTCTCCGAAGCCCGTGGTCATGAGCGCGCGCTGGCCGAAGGCGAGACCGGCGGCGTAGATGACGGCCGGCACGGCGATCAGGATGACCGCGAGCACGGCCGCCAGCGGGCGCGCCAGGTGCAGGGCGGCGTCGAGCATGTTGGCGAGGTGCGTGACGAAGCCCATGCCGGGCGCCATGACGATGCCGATCGTGAACGCGATGGCGACGATCGCCAGGGCGACGAAGGCCCAGATCGGCATGATCCTGGCCATCAGGCCGAAGTACATACCGGCCATGGCGACGCCCGAGGCGTGGCCGCGTCCGGGCAGGCCGGCGTCGGGATCGGTGGCGTCGATTACGGCGAACGTGGTCATGTCTTCCCTTTCGATTGTCGGATCCGGCATGTCGCCGGTTGGTTGTGCCCGCCTCTGGTCAGTTGATGTCGGGCGACGGCAGCAGGGTGTCGGCCTTGAAGATCAGGCCGGCGACGTAGATGATCGTGGGGACGGTGCCGAACGTCAGCATGATCGCGCCGAGGGCCAGGCCCAGGTTGTCCGGCGTGGCGATCTCTTCGATCCGCAGCTGGAAGGAGCCGTGGGCGCCGGTCGCCAGCAGGACGCCGAGGTCGATGGTCTGCAGCACCGCCGTCATGCCGAGGATGACGAACAGCGCGATGCCGAGGCCCTGGACGACGTTCGCGTAGTACGATCCGACCAGGCGCCGGGCGAGTGGGCGTCCGGCGGGCATCTGCAGCGTCGATTGATCCGTCATGTCTTTTTTTTCCCTTTGATCGCAAGTTCCGCATCACGCGGCATTCCGGGGGATGCGCGTCCCCGTCCTTGGGCGGGGACGCGCCACCTCAGCGCCAGTGGGTGCGTCGGCTTTCCTTCCAGCAGCAGCGCTTGTCGCGCCACGGCACGTCGTCGCTCACCTGCGGAAGCAGGTGGCTGCGGGTGCGTCCCACGCGCATGTGGGCGACGCCCCAGTCGTCGAGGTCGGCGGCGAGGCCGGCCTCGGCCGCGCGCATCGAGGTGTTGATGCGGAAGGCGCGGAAGCCGCGCCCGTAGCGGCGGCGCTTGCCGCTGCCGGGGATCGGCAGACCGCGTTCGCTTGCCTCCTGCGCGAGGCGCAGGCGGCGTCCGTACCAGCCGACGCCGCGATCGAAGTCGGGCAGTTCGGCGGAGTGGACCACGCGTCCCGCGTCGTCGCGGATGATCCAGTCGGAACGCTCGGTGCGCACCTCGTGGATGGGCAGGCCGCCGCGGAAGCCCACGAAGACCCGGTAGCTGTGGACGTGGGAGGGCTGGGCGCGGAGGCGCCGGAGCGCGCGTGCCTCGTCCTCGGTGTACGCCAGGGTGGTTTCGCCGTCGCCGTGGATGGCGATGAGCGGGTAGGTGAGTTCGTCCATGTGTCTGGTTCCTTGTAGTTGAACTACAAGGCGTCGAGCGGTGCCATGCTGCCTCCTGTTTTCGTGTCGTTACGAAGCTTAACCAATGGTGTTCCCACGTGCAATCGCACCGCTGCGATGCGAGGGAGGCCTAGCCGCGCGGCACGAACCAGCGCGCCATCTCCTCCCTGATCTTCGGACGCACCTCGTCGAAGCGCGCGAACGGTTCGGTCTCGTTCATGAGGCGCCGCAGAATGGCGGCGAGCGTCGCCGCGGCGTCGAGCACTAGGACCACCTCGGTCGGCAGATTGATGAATTCCTCCTTGTCGCCGGCGACCATCGGAATGCTCGCCGAGATCTCCGCGATGCGTTCCGCGGTGAGCAGATCCAGCACCTTGGCCACCGAGGACGTGTGGACGGGCAGGTCCCGGTTGATCAGGCCTTCGACCCTGATCGCGTCCATTGCGTTCATGAACGCCGTCGCGCCGATGCAGACCGAGTCGTATGCCGGACGGTCGCCGCGCAGACGCACGAGATCCGGCAGCAGCATGAGCGCCTCGCGCATGTAGCGCGCCGTGGCCGGGCCGTCGAGCATTTCGTCGCCCACGCGCGCGATGTGCACGATGTGCGCGATCTTCGCCTTCTCGAGCGTTTCCTGCGGAACGTCGCGGACGGCCTCCTCGACCATCATCGACAGGATCGTCGCCTCCTTGACGGAAGGCGCGATGTGGATGGGACGGGGTTTGTCGTCCTGCGGCGGCGCGCCCCAAAAGGTCTCGACGGACACGACGTCGTCGAGCAGCACCTTCTTGCGGGTGACCGTGCCGAAGTCCTCGCGGTAGACGACGGCGTCGACGTCGCCGACGACGATGTGCGATCCGCCGACGACGACTTCGCCGGTGCAGCGGACGTCGATGAACGTCCCGCCTTCGTTCTGCACGCTGCTCACCGCGTCTAGCAGGAGCCACGTGATGAGGCGGCGGCGGTCCTGGATCTGCTGGTCGTTCATGGAGCTGTGCCTCTTTCTGGGTGAAGGATGTCGTCCGACCGGAAAGGGGATTTTCCCCTCTCTCGCGATCTTCGCTCCTTCGAAGACCGCCTATTCGTCGTGGAGGCAGTAGAGGCGACCGTCGCGCACGACGTATGCCTGGATGTCCTCCTGGTCGACCACGCGCCGTTCCAGCAGGGAGACGAACACCTCGGAACTGCAGACCACGGTCTCGCCCTCGTCGTCGAGAATCCCTTTGGCGCAGTGTGCCTCGTCGTGGCACGCGTTGCCGATGACCTCGGCGCACATCTCGCCGGTGGAATAGTCGACGCCGCCGTCCTTCACCGCCTCGCCGTCCGGACCGACGCCGAACCGCGCGCCCGGATTGGCCCGCACGATGAGGCTCCAGATCCGGGCGCCCGCCACGTCGTTGGCGCGCGCGTAGGCGATGAGGTTGTCGATCACCACCGAGGGTGCGTATTCGGTGAGCGGATGATCCTCGGGATCGTCGTGCGCGGCGAAGTCGAACGGCACGGGCGTCACGCCGGCGCGCAGCGTCTCGTCGGTCGCGAGCGGCGTCGACGTGGGGTCGGCGGCGATCTCGTACGCCATCGGGAAGCCGACCCCGCTGATCGACGCCTGCTCCGAGGCGATGGCCGCCGCGAGGAGCGCGTCCGCCTCCAGGACGACGGCCACGTTGTAGCATTCGTGTCCGTAGGCGCCGTGCTGGCGGATCTCCCAGGGGCCCTCGGCGGCGCGCATGGTTTCGACGACGTCGTCGAGCGCCCGGCGTCCGACCAGGACGCAAAGCCGCATCGGCGTGATCACCCGGCCGGAGTCGGCGACGTGGGTGAGCGGCATCAGGCCGCGCGCGTCGAGATCGTCGAACCACGACTTGAAGGCGGCATCGTTCCCTTCGAAGAAGCGGTGACGCACGTCGGTGCCCTCTCCGCCGATCAGGATCTGCCAGTCGTCGGTGCGGGCGACCCAGAAGGGCGAAACGAAGCCATCGATGCCCGTTGAACCGATCACCAGCCGGGCGCCGTGCGATTCGCCGCGAAGCGCCGTGCCCACGGGATCGAAGTGCGAGGGGATGCCCGTCCTGGTCGCCAGGCCGATCGCGCGCCTGTGCGACTCGATCCAGGCGGAGAGGCGGTAGCTCGTCTCGTAGTCGGGCTTCGGACCCTCGTGGTCCAGCATGTCGAGCGTCAGGGGCGAGAGCGTCATGGAGCTTCCTTACGGGATGGTGGTCAGAGGTTGCCGCGCGAGACGAACCGCGCGCCGACCGTCCTGAGCGCCGCATCGGCCGCCCGCAGCACCGTGACGACGATCGCGAAGGCGCCGAAGAGCGCTAGCATCAGCACCGTCGAGACGAACAGGATGCCGGGGACCGTGCCGCCGGTGCGCATCACGTGGAGCGTGAGGTCGGGGAGCATGCCGAGCGCGGCGGCGGTCACGACGAAGGCGAGCGCCATGACGCCCGCGATCGCGACGCCGCCCGTCTCGGACGGCAGGGTGCTGGTGTAGGTCACGTCTTTTCTCCCATGTGGATGCATCACCACCATGTCATCGCCTCCCGCACCGAGACCGGATCCGGATCGAGCGTCACGACGATCTCCGGCATGCCGATGCGGCTCGCGCCCTGCCTGATCCCCTTGATGACGCGGTCGTCGACGGCGTCGTCGAGCTTCGCCAGGTCGCCGACCCTTCGTCCGACCAGCGCCTGGAGTGCGGTCTCGGGGATCTCGGCATGCAGCGTGATCTGCACGCCGTCGAAGAAGACGGGCACGCCTCCCGGGCGGGCCGTCCCGACGTGCATCCTGAAGCCGAGGAAGCTGAGCGTCTCGCCGCCGCGCGTCAGGTCGCCGGCGAACGCGTTGCCGAAGGCGTGCATGCCGTGACCCGGATGTGCGGAGAATCCGGAGTGCAGCACCCCGACCGCCTCGTCCGCCCGTGCCGCGAGCGAGTCGCGCGCGACGAGCGCCAGACTGCGGTCGACGTGGAGATGGCCCACGGGACCGGGTTTGGTGGGCGTGAGCGGTGCGAACACGTCCAGGGGACCGGCGCGCGCCGCACGCGCCTTCTGGCAGGCCATCATCGGCTCCATGAAGGCGCGTACGGCCGCGATCTCGTCCGCGAGCGATGCCACCGACGCTTCGATCACTCCGGTGACCAGGATCGGCAGCCGGTGCAGCGTCGGCGACCAGCCGCTCGCCGCGACCTCGATGCGGCACGAGCCGTCGGCCTCTCGGGGCATCGCCTGCAGGCACGGACGGTGCGCCGAGGTCGTCACGCCGGGCACGGTCCGCAGGATGACCCGGACGGCTTCCTCGAGCGGATCGCCGGAGGGGCTCTCCATCATTTCGGCGCACGGGTTCATCATGGCGGCGTCCTCGTGCTGTATGTCAGGCTTGGTCGTCGGGACCTGCGGGGAGCGCATCGCGCGGCAGCCAGCCCATCATCGGACCGTCGTGGTACGGGGTCGGAGCGCCCTTGCCCAGTTCCTCGATCTCGACCTGCGCGACGTCGTCGCCGAGCACCCAGACGGGTCCGTCGTATTCGGCGGGCGACACCGGCGTGTCCTCGCTCCAGCCGCCCGGGTGATGCCGTGCCTCGACGACGCCGTGCACGGCGTGCAGCGCGATGATCTGTCGGCCGTCGCGCGGTGCGTCGGCCATGGCGTTCCAGCCCTTTGGCGTATCCATGTTCATGTCCTTCGTCATAGTTCGACCGGCTGGCACATGCGTTCGATCTCCTCGCGCAGCGCGGCGGCCACGGCGTCGACCGACAGGCGATTCTGCTTGAGCGTCAGCGCCCTGGTCGTCAGCTTGTTGAGCTTGCGCGCCAGGCCATCCGGCGTCAGCGCCCATTGCCGACGTGCCGGCGTGCCCTTGGGCAGGGGATCGACGGGCAGGCCCGTCACGCGCCTGATCTCGGCCCGCAGCGTCGCCGCCATGGCCTCGCTCCTCATGCCCAGCGACTCGTGCGCGCTCGCCTCGTCGGTCAGCGCCTCGAGCTCCATCGAGAGATCGTCGATCGTCATGCGTCGTCCTTCCTCATCCATTGTCCAGGCACGGCGTTCGCGATGCCGGCGAGCTTCTCCAAGGCTTCTCCTACCACCATGTCCTGATAGTCGGACAGCGGCACGAGGACGGGTTCCAGCGTGATGGACGGACCGGCGGACGCTCCCGTGCGGACCTGCCTGACGATGCGGCCGTCCAGCATGGGATGGATCGAGACGAGATCGCGCAGAGGTCGTCCCGACATCGCCCTGGCCAGCGTCTCGGGCAGCTCGAAGGGGTCGAGCGCGAGCGTGCCGCCGTGCAGGATGCCCTGGCACGACGTCGCCCCGGAGCCGGGCGTCCTGACGCCCTGCGACCACTCGGCGACGCGCATCTTCGAGCGTTCCGCGACGGCGAGCGACCCTTTCCGCAGGGTGCCGCCGCCCGCGTACCTGTCCGCCGTGTTGTGGAGCTGCTGGACGTGGTCGCCGATCTCGCGGATGCGCGTCCAGCACGACGTCATCGTCTCGGCATCGCGCACGCGCCGGGCCTGCTCGGGCGTCCACGCGTGCGAGCGGACCGAACCGTTCTCGCCCGCGACGACCATCGCGAGCGCGGAGGCGTCGACATGCAGGTGCATGATCGACACGAGACCGGCGCGTCCCGTGGTGAGCGGGAACGCCGAGGCCGCGGCCCCCGCCAGTTCGAGTCCGGCGGCGGCTCGAGCGCGCTGCCTGTCGAGCACGCCGTCGATCTGTCCCAGGATGTCGTCGACCTGGTCCTGGACGTCCGCGGCGGTCGCCAGGCGCACCGGCAGTTCGATGACGATGGAGTGCAGCGACGGCGATCGACCATCGACCACCAGCGTGTAGGCGATGCGCCCCGACATCGGCACCTGCGGACTGGTCGCCTGGACGTGGGGTCTCAGCGAGCATCCCGGGATGGATCCGACGACGGTCGCCAGGTGGGCCGCGACGGCGGCGGGAAGCGGAGGATGCATGGCGTCGTTCCTGTGGTCGGCTGGATGCTGGGCCTCAGCGGCTCTTGATGACGGTCTCGCCGTCCGACTGGAAGCCTCCGCATCGCTGCATCCCGCCCGCGGAGATCACCGGCGTGAGTTCGCCGGACTCGTCGCCGTCGGCCCAGAACCATTCGCAGCGCGTGCCCTTGTCGAGCAGACGGTACACGTAGCCGCCCGGAACGTCCGCGACCGACGCCACCGAGAAGTCGTGCCGCTGCGCGGTGCCGCACACCGGGATCTGGCGGCCCATGGTGCGTGGTCGCAGCGAGTAGGCGCTCTCGCCGTCGACCAGCAGATAGTCGCACCGCGTGGTGCGGTCGCGCAGCACCGAGATGGTCAGGAACGTGGCGAGCTTGGTCTTCTGGACGAGCTCCAGCGCATCCTGGGGCGGCTCCTCGCCGGATTCCGTCTTGGGCGTGCAGCCGACGGCGAAGAGCATGGCGAAGGCGATGGCGGCGATGCGCATGATGGTTTCTCCGGGTGTGGTGGACGAGGTGGGTGCGATGGTCAGACGGCCTGCGCGGTTCCGGCGCCCCTGGCCGCCTTGGCGAGCGCCTCGGGCGTCTCGCGCACGCCTTCGATCAGCCCCAGCGTGAACATCAGCAGGGGAACCGCGACCAGCAGGCAGCCGGCGATGCCGGCGAAGAGGGCCAGCGTCACGCGCGTCGTCAGATCGGACATGTCGAGGAGGAAGCCGAAGTCGATCGGCCCCACGATTAGGTGCCATGCGATCACGAAGGGGCTGAAGACGAGCGCGAGCGTGGCGAACCCCTGCAGGAGCCCGAAACCGGTCCCCAGGATCGCGCGGTAGCAGCTTCGCATCAGGGTCAGACCGGCCTCGACGCCGGGCGGCGTGACCTGCACGTATTCGGGATCGGCGCCCTTGATCACGGGAAGCGGTTCGCCGGGTTTCGAATTGTCCATCATGCCTGATTTTCCTCAATGGTACGGGTTTCGAAGAGGCCCAACCGGATGGCACGGCCGAGGGCCGTGGCCGACAGGCTTCAGAATGGAAGGATCGAGGGGTTCCGCGCCACGAACCCGATGGTGCGCACGCCGTCCGGAAACGGCACGTGCATCGTGATCGCGTCGTCCCGCATGGCGCGCTGCGTGTTCGAGAACGGCGTCATCTGCACGTCCACCCGGCGCGAGGCGCCGGCTTCGATGTCGATCGACCCCGTCATCGCGCCGTCCGTCCGCCGACGCAGCAGCGTACGCGCATCGTCGTTGTCCGTCCGGGCGTCGGTCAGGTCGGTGTCCGTGACGTCGGCGGCCGACGCGGGCACGGCGCGACCGGCGGGGCCGGTCATGGCGAGATCCGTCAGGTCGATGCGCACGGGGTCGCGTCCGGCGTTGGCGTAGGTGAGCATGGCCGACTGCCCGCCCATGTCCGACCAGCGCGCCGTGACCCGCACCGAAACGGTGCGCGAGACGAGCGAGGCCGCACGCCCGTCCTGATCGTCGGCCGATACGCGCACGGTCGCGGAGGCGACCGGGTCGAGCGGCCCTCCGGAATCCATTCCGCAGGCGGTGAGCAGCAGCACGGCCAGCAACGGCGCGGTGATGCGGATGATGGTGGTCATGACGATGCCTATCGCACGAGGAGGGCGGCGCCGTAGCCGTAGCAGGCGTCCAGCACGGGATCGTGCGGCCTCGGCTCGACCAGCACGGGGACGTCGACGACGTGGAGGATGAGGCCGCGCACGTGTCGACCGCCCTTCACCCAGAACGCACCCGTGTCGGCATGGCACTCGCGCCACGACGGGTATTCCTCGTCGCAGTCGTCGCAGGTGGTGCGCAGGGGCCTCGGATCCCCGGAGGCGAGCACGTCCTCGAGCGACGCCTGGATGATGGCGGGCGGGGTCTGATCCGCGCATGCGCTCCTGTAGGCGAAGTTGGCGGCCACGCAGGGCCGGCCCCAGTACGCGGCGACCTTCTCGTCGTCGACGATGCGCCCGAAGCTGGAACGGAAGCCCTCCGCCATGACCAGCCGTGCCCGGGCAAGACTCGTGCCGTGGTAGAGTGGCCCTTCGGGCAGCGTGGCGACCAGCGCCTCCCAGGCGGCGACGCCGCCCGCGCCGATCACGGTCTCGAGTCTGAGTGGAAGCATGCCGGTCTCCGTGTGTACGTGTTGATCTGTCGTGTCGTGGCCGGGCGCAAGGCGCCCGGAGGGACGACGTCCGCCCAGGCCCCGGATCAGTCGCCGAGACGCTGCGCGAGTTCGTCGTTGGCGGCCAGATCCGTCAGGTCGACGATCGTGCCGTCCGCGAGCTTCAGTTCCATGGCGTATGCCGAGGTCTCGGGCTCATCGACCAGGACGTCGTCGTCCGGGCTCGCCGCGCCGAAGAGGATGTCGTGGTTGCAGTCGGAGCCCATGCTGCCTTCTGCATACGTCCACCACAGGTCGCGCAAGCCCTCCGACGTCGTCGCCATCTCGCCGGTGCGCTCGCGCGTCTCGCCGTCTGCCTTGCGGGTCACGGTGAGCACGTAGGCGATCGTCGCCGGAGCCGGAACGACGGGATCGAGCGGCACGCGGTTCGCCTTGGTGTCCACCAGCGAATTGTAGCGCGTGACGCCGTCGTACTGTGTGAAGCTGCGGTAGGTGAATCCCTGGAGCTTGGTCAAGCCGGCCCGGACGTGGCGCACCGCGGCGATCTCGGAGTAGGTCGCGGCGATCTGGCTCGCCAGGTACTGCTTGCGCAGCTCGCCGACGGCCTCGTCTCCCGTGGCGGCCAGTTCGCCGCTCATGCGTTCGGCGTCCGCCTTCATCTCGTCCATGCGGTCGCGCAGCATGGCGTCGACGTCGTCGCGGCGCACGTATGCGTTGGGATCAGCCACGGGCGTTCTCCCCGGCGTCGCGCGCGCGGCGCTTGGCGGTGATGCTGGCGGCGGTGCGCTTGCGGAACGCGTCGACGCGCTCCTGGCGGGTGGGTTTGGCGTCTTCGACGGCGATGGTCATGGCTTGCTCCTGCTTTTCACGAAGGTATCCGGCATCTGCATCCTGATCACAGACGCAGGGAATGGGTCCGCACGACGTCGTCCTTGCGCGGAACGCGGTGGTCTCCGTAGGCGCCCGAGACCTTGCCGGTCGCGACCAGCGCGCCCCATGGACGTCGTGCGCCGTTCGTCGGGATCTGGCGGCCGCCCCAGGCGTAGAAGCCGATCCACTTGCCGCGGCGCGACAGGATGACGTGCTCGCCGTTGACGACGAAGTGACCGCCGCCGAACAGGTTCGGGTTGTCGTGCTCGTCGAGCTGGCGATGGTCTGGATCGAGCTGGACGTCCGGCTGCGTCCAGGACGCGACCGTCCAGCCCCGCGGGTGCATCGCGTCGAGCGTCCTGCGCTGCAGCCGCGACATGCCGCTCTGGCGGCGCTTGGCGACGGCGTCGATCTCGTGCTGCGCATCGCGCATCGTCGTGTCTGGCATGGTTTTCCCCTCCGGGTGATCCTCTGGGTGATGACCCCCAGTCCCGAAGAAGTTGTCTCGGCCCCATGCGATTCGATGGTCGCATTCCGCGCTCAGGCGCAAGTCCACTTTGGCAGTACCCCGATGCAGATCAGTGCGGTCGCCAATCCTGGAGAACGACGTCAGAGGGTGGCTGATCCTGTGCAACGATGCCGCCGCCGTCGGGTCCTCACCTCGGTCGGCACACGGCCGAATACAGCGTCGCGCCCTGATACGTCCCGTAGTATTGAAGCGCGCCGCCGTCCGCGACGTAGGCGGCGTACGGCGTGGCGCTCGAAGCGTCCGCCTGGTACGGCGACCCCGTCGAATAGTTCACGTAGCACGTGCCGGCGCTCGTCGACTCGCAGGCCGCCTTCGAGGACGACAGGCTGGCGTACTTGCCCACGAGGCGGAAGTTCGCGTAGTTTATGATCGTGTAGTTGGCCTGCAGGGCGTCGCACGTCGACGTCATCGCGCACGTCGCCACGTCGGTCTGCCGCGATGCGGGGCACAGATTGGTGGCCACCGCTCCGACGACGCCGTCCGACACCGTCCCGCATGTCGCGATCTGGGCGGTCTTCCTGCTGCTCGTGCACACGCCGTAGGTCCCGTAGGTCGTGTTGTACGCGTTTATCGTGCACGAACGGCTCGTCGTCGCAGGCGACCCCGTGCACTTGTCGTTGGTGGCCGAACTGCCGTCTTCTGCCGTGCATTTCAGGGAGGCCGTCTGGGTGCCGGCCGTGGCGCCCTGCGACGCGGGCACGCAGGTGCCGTAGGCACCGTAGCTCGGCGTGTACTTCGGCGTGCAGGACTGCGTTATGCGCACGGCGCAGTAACCGTAGTTGGCATTGGCGTTCGCCGTCGTGACGTCGGTCTTGTCGGAACGCGTGCAGGCCGTGATCGTCGCCGTCTGCGTCAAGGTCGTCGAACTGCAGGCGCTCAGCGGGGCGCCGTAGGTGCCGGCGTAGGTGCAGCTCGAGTACACGCCCTGTGTGTCGGTCTCGGCTGGCTTTCCGCTTCCGCACAGCGAATTCGCGACCGTGACGCCGTCCTGTCTCTGGCACGTGACCACGTTGGTCCTCGTCGCCGCGCTCGAGCACGTGCTGGACCACTGCCCGTACGCCACCTTCCAGGTGTACGAGCATCCGGAATAGTCCGTGATCGGCTGCGAATCGGCTGGCTTGGCGCCCTTGTCCGAGCAGAAGCCGTCGTTCGCGATGTCCTTGTTCGACCGCTCGCAGTACACGGTCCTCGTCTGCGTGACGGTCTTGCCGCACTGCGCGCTGCCGTTCCAGGCTCCGACGTACCAGTCGTAGGAGCATGTGCCGTAGTCGGTGGTCGGCTCGCTCGCCGACGGCTTGTCCGCCGCTATGCAGTTGGCGGCGTCGACCGACTGGCCGTCGGACCTCCGACAGATGACGGTGCGCGTGTGCGTGCTCGGTCCGCAAGCCGGCGTCGACGCGCCGTACTCTCCGGCCCTCCACGCGAAGGAGCAACCCGTCACGTCGTAGCTCGTCTGCGTCGTGTCCGGTCTGGGCTGGGTGCAGCTCGCGCCGTTCGCCGCGGCCGGACCGTCGGAGCGCTGGCAGTACACGCTGCGCGTCTGCGTCACTGTGCCGCAGGTGGTGTCGGGAGCCGAATAGGCTCCGACCGCCCAGGCGAACGTGCACTGGCCGTAGTCCGTTGAGGGCCGGCTCGTGATGGGCTTCTGCACGGTGGCCGAGCACGCTGCGTCGGAGACGGGCTGGTTGTCCGACCGGATGCAGGTGACGGCGCGCGTCTGCGTCGTCGCTCCGCACGAGGCCACGGGATTGTCCCACTCGCCCTCGTGCCACGAGAAGCCGCAGCCGACCGTCTCGTACGTGGTCTGGGTGGACGACGGTCTTACCGAACCGCATCTGTCGTCGTCCGCGGGGGTGCCGTCGGAGCGCTGGCACGTGACGACGCGCGTGCTCGTCGCGGGGCCGCAGGTCGAACTGGGCGCGGAGAAGCCGGTAGCCGCCCATCCGTACGTCGCGACGGGCGGAGGCGAGGTGCCGGGCGACGTCGGCGAGGTCTCGGATCCCGGCGTCGGCGCGGGAGTGGATCCCGGGGTGGGAGCGGGCGTCGTGCCCGGAGTCGATCCCGGCGTCGGCGTGGATCCCGGCGTCGGGGTGGTCCCGCCACCGGTTCCGCCCGTCCCTCCGGTCCCTCCGGCTCCGCCCGTGCCGCTGCCGGTGCCGCCGTCGGGCGCGCAGCTCCCGTACACGGTGTCGGTGGCTTCGGGCTTGGCGCCTGCGCCGTTGCCCGTGCAGAACGCGTCGTCCGCCGTGCTGCCGTCGCTCCGCGCGCACCGCACCGATCGCGTGGCCGTTCCCTGCACGCCGCAGGCGAGCGGCGGATTGACCCACTCGGTGGCCTTCCAGCTGTAGTAGCCCCTGGGCGGATTGACGGGGTCCGATCCCGGCGCGATCCTGCTTGGCGGCGCGATCACGCGACGCATGACGACGATGTCCTGCGCACGTGCCGCCTGCACGCTCGACAGGGTGGCCGCGCATGCGCTCAGCATGAGGAGGTACGACTGTCGGCGGCGCATGGGGTATCCTTGGTGTGGTGACTGGTCCCTAACCCCGATCCATCCTGAAATCAATTTCGCCGGACACGTTTCCGCCTGCGCAACGGTGCCGGGACCGTGGTGACCGCTGCAGGGTGCTGCACCTTGGGCCGTCTGAATGCCTTCCTTGTCGACGGCTCCGCCCATCGGGTGTCGCGTCCACGCCACGGGGGTCTCTCCCCCGTGGCGGTCGTCTTCAGTCCTCGTCCTCGGACAGCCCCGAGTGGATCTCGAGGTCGTAGAGGAAGATGTTCTGGATCTCGTCCTGCCGGTTGCGCAGTTCGCGCTCTCCCGCGATCAGCATGAGGCAGGGGTAGCGCGTGGGCTCCGGGTCCCGCAGGACCTTGGCCTCGAAGCGGCGTCCCCAGTGGCCCGTCGACCACAGGGTGTCGAGATAGGCGATGAAGTCGTCCTCGGTGCGGAAGAGTTCGCTCTCGCAGGAGTCGGTCGAGGCGGTGAAGCGGATGTCGTTGTACATGGTCGTGCAGTCCTGATCTGTGCCGCATGGTTGCGGCGGCATTCGTCAGGCCCGCGAGGGTGCGGATGGCATGTCCGTGGATCGTCGCGGGCCGGTTAGGCGGTGCGAGGACCCATTGTAGATCGGTAGGTTCCCATGTCGTTTTCCCATTCCTGAAGGCATTCGCCGATTCCTTGTCGAAGAGCGATCACTCTCCGTTCCGGTATGCCTCGTGTCGGCACGTGACGATCTCGGTCATCGTCGCATCCTCCCACAGCGGCCATGTCGCGCGGATCTGGAGATCGAACCGGTCGAGCACCGGGTGCGTCAGCAGATCGCGCAAGGGTCTGCCCACGGCGGCGGTCGTCAGGGTGTCCGGCACGCCGGAGAGCAGGATTTTGTCCTCGCGCCAGGTCATGCCCGGGCCGATGACGATCCACGTTGCATCCGCCATGTGCATGCCGATGTTGATCATGCGCGCATGGGACGATTCGATGGCGAAGGTGTGGTCCACCGTCGAAAGCGACAGGGCCAGCACGCCGTCCGGATCGAGACCCATCGACGTCAGCAGTTCATCGAACAGCGGGGGAAGGCCGTGGCAGCCGTCGGCGTACGCCTCCAATACGACCTGGGCGACGCGCGCCCGGGTCGCGTCGTCGTCCAGCCCGTGCATGATGGTGGCGGCGGCCCGCATCGCGGCGTCGTGATCGGCGGCCGTGCCGAGAAGCGCCAGGCCCTTCTCGCACGAGATGAGTGACGTCACGTCTTCGCGGTCCGGATGCATGTCGGTCATGATGGCGCCTCCCCGGCTGGATGTGGTCGTCCGCGTGATACGTGGAGCTCGACCTGGTCGCCCGCCCCCGCGCGATTGCGGATGTCGTCGATGCGCAGACCCAAGGGGTCCAGCACCGGATGCGACAGGAAGCGGACGAGCGGCTCGCCTATCAGGGCGGCGCGCACGGTGTCCGGCATCGCCGCGGCCCTCACGTGTCCGGACGACCAGAACGTGTGCGGCGCGAGGCGCACGAACGAGTTGCCGAAGGACCCCGCCAGCTGCGCGAACTTGGCGACCACCCCGTCCGGCGTGCGACGTCTGACCACGATGTGGCGTCCGGGCGCGACCAGCGACAGCGCCAGCGCGGCATCCGCGTCCATGCCGTGATGAGCGAGGAGATCGGGCATGATCAGAGGGAGCCACGAATGGCTGCGTGCTATCGTCTCGGTGACCCTCGCGCGCATGACGTGATTGATGCGGCCGTTCAGCATGTCGGCGACGACGCGCGGAGCGTCATCGTGCTGCGTCCTGTCCAGGCCGAGCAGAGCGCGCCCTTCGCTATCGGCCTGGAGGATCAGAACGCGTGCGGCGTCGGGATCCAACGAGAAGACGGGTTCCTCGATCATGGTCGTCTCCTCGCTTCCGGTATCGGTTCGATCAGCCCGTGAAGGCGTCGCGCGCGAATTCCTGCGCGACCGCCTTGACGCCCAGGGCGATCTCGGGCTCGAGCATCTCGACCAGGGTGCCCATGCCGCGCGGCTCGCGTGCGGCCTGCTCCGTCGCGAACCCCAGGATGATCTCGTTGATGAGCGACCTGCGGTGCCGGACCTTGGCGGTCGCGTCGATCAGGCTGCCGAGCATCGCGTTGATGGCGTCGACGCGCTGCATGCCGGAGACGCCCGACGTCGTGAGGCGGTCCGAGAACGTCTTGACGAACGGGGCGAGGCGGGTGCCCGCGATGACGCTGAGATCGCTGCGCCGTCCGTACCACATCGTTCCCGTGGCGTACTGCTCGACCTCGGCGGCCCGGACGGAAGCGGTCTCGTAGTGGCGGGCGACGTCGCGGATCGCGTCGGCGAGGCCGAGCGCCAGCTTGGCGTCGACGTCGTAGGTCGATTCCCGCGTCCGCTTCATCATGGAGCGGTAGATGCCCGCATAGGCGGCATCGGCCTCGTTGACGACCTGTCCGGCCACGTCGCGCGCCGCACGGATGGTCAGCGCCTGAAGCGCCGCCGCCTCGTCGCCGTCGCGCCGGCCCTCGGTCGATTGGCGCAGCGAGAGGTCGATGGAGGCGAGCGCATCGCACATGTCGCGCAGATCGTCGTCCAGGTACACCTTGATGATCGACCAGCCGCCGTCGCGGCTCTCGGCATCGACTTCGACCTTGCCGGCGATCCGCAGCGCGGCGGGCACGCGGTCGCAGTTGTAGGGCACGTGCACCGGCGCGGACGCGAGCTCCTCTGCGTTGTCGCCGGCGAGGGTCACGCCCTCGATGGTCAGCGGGTCCCTGAGCGACATGCGATCGCCGATCGACATGGCGGGCGTCGCGCTGATGTGGAGGCGTCGGGTCATGTGTTTTCTCCCTTGGATGCGGATTCAATGAGCGATCGGAGCTTCCCCGGCTGCGTCTGCCTTGCGGGCGGCGTTCCAGACGATCAGCATCTCGATGCGCGAGCAGCCCGGTCGCACGTCGAGATCGAGCAGCACGTCCCCCTCCATGCCGGGGCGCAAGCCGATCACCTCGGCCTCGACGCCTTCCATGAGCGGGTGCGTGGCGAACGAGGCGACCGGGGCCGGGACCCTCGTCTCCATGGCGCAGACGACCGTCTCGGGAAGACGCGACAGACGCAGGCACCGCGTGTCCCATCGTCCGTCGACGCCGAGCGCCACGCGACAGTTCCAGCCGTCGACCACGCGGGACTTGTTGGCGAAGGCCGACACCAGGCCGTGGACCGTGCCGACCTCCAGATCCCGTTTGGCCGCCAGGACGGCGAGCGCGTGCGGATGCACGCCGGCGTTGGCCAGGAGGCGCGACGTCGCCGCGTCGAAGGGAAGGTGGGCGGCGGTCGTCGAGACGGGCCTGCGTCCGTGCAGCATGTCGAGGATGGCCAGACGCGCCTGCGCCGGCGTGACGATTTCGGACGTGGTGAGCTTCAGTGCTTCGCGTGCCCATGCCGGATCCACGAGGTATCTGCGCACGTCGTCTTCGAGGATGTTGTGCATGGTGGTCTCCTTGCGGGAGCGAGACGATCTCGTGTCCTGAAATGCGCGTCGGCGGTGCGGTGGCTTTCAGGCGGCGGCGCGGTGCAGCGAGGTGACCAGCCCCATGTACGTGGGCCATTCCCAGCAATCGACGACGTCGACGATGGTGACGTCGAGATGGTCGAGCGCCGGATGGGACAGCACGCGGCGGAGAGGACCACCCACCAGCGCCGCCGCGGCGACGTCGGGCAGGCGAGGCGCCAGGATGTGCTCGTCGCGCCACGTCACGCCTTCGCCCATCCTGACCCACGTCATGTCGTTGATCTCGAGCGCGATGTTGCCGACGACCCCGTAGTCCCTGGTGTCGCTGTGCTTGTACAGCGACAGCATGAGAGGCCCGGCGGCGATGCCGAGAGCCAGCGCGCAGTCCGGATCGACACCGTGATGGGCCAGCATGACGTCCATGCCGCCGGGGAGCCGCAGATCGCTCGCGGCGATGACGTCGCGCACGCGGCGGCGCTGCGCGTCGTCGATGCGTCCGGCCAGCAGCTCGCCGATGGCGTGGCGCGCGACGGCCGAATCCCGCAGTCCGAGATTCAGGAGATTGCGGCAGGCGGGATCGGTGCGCGCGAGCATCTGTCGGGCCGTGTTGTCGTCGATGTCTATGGCGATGGTTTCCGCGACCATGTCTTTTTCTCCTCGGATCCGGCCTTTCACTCGGCGTCGAGCGGCACGTAGTCGGGTTCGAACGTCAGCGTGTACCGTCCGACCTCGTGGTCGTCCGCCCGGATGCCGCGCACGATGCGCCCGTTCAGCGCCGCGTGCAGCGAGACGAGGTCTCCCAGAGGCCGCCCGACGATGCTTGTGAGCACGGTGTGCGGTAGGATCGGCATGTTGAAGACGTCGAGCGCCCATCCGTCGAAGATCGCCTGGGTGCTGCGCACTTCGCCCTTCGCCAGGAATGAGGTCCGCAGGCCGATCGACCTGATCATGCCGCCGGTGGCCCGGTCCAAGGTCTCGACGACGTGGTAGCCGCCGGATTCGAGACGGTCGCCGCCGTGATACCGGTCCGTGCGCCTGTGGATCTCGTCGATGCCGCAGGCCACCTCGTCTTCCACGTCCACGCCCCACTGCCGGTTGATCGCGAGCAGGGCCGCGTCGATGTGCAGATGCCTGGTGGACAGGTGCGGGCCCGTCGTCGGGAGGCGGATGCCGTGCGCGGACGCGTCGCGCGCGCGCAGCGACTGGCGTGCGAGCACGTCGCACAGCGCCATGCCCAGACGGCGGGCGATTTCCCCAGGCGTGCCGGAGCCGCAGTTCAGGTTGATGGCGACCGGGCGTCCGTGGAGGGAGGGGGACCAGCCGTCAAACCGCACGGCGAGATGCATGTTGGCCGGAAGATTGGGAGGGATCCCCATCTGCCGTGTCGGCATGTGGTCCATCCGCACCGAGGCGACGCCGGGGATGGCGGTGGCCGCGCTCATGGCGAAACGGCGCAGCAAGGCGATCGGATCGCGGGACCGCGCGAGCGGTGACGTCAGCAGGCCGGCCAGGCGGACGCGTTCTGCGCCGAGCGCATCCACGGCCGGGATGCCTGCGATCTCGTGTTCCATGGGGGTGCCTTTCGGGATCTGAAGGGATTTTCCCTCCTGACATAGGTCGAACGACCATTCCACGACCGGCACCCCGGAGGGGGGTCAGGGGAGGCGGACAGCCTCCCCCTATCAGAACTTCCAGTCGGCGTCCTCGGTGGCGACGGCCTTGCCGATTACGTAGGACGAGCCCGAGCCCGAGAAGAAGTCGTGGTTCTCGCCGCCGCCGGTCGACAGGGCGGACAGGATGGCCGGGTTCACCTGCGTCAGCGCCTCGGGGAACATGGCCTCGTAGCCCAGATTCATGAGCGCCTTGTTGGCGTTGTAGTGGAGGAACGCCTTGACGTCCGCGGCGAGACCGATGCCGTCGTAGAGCTCCTCGGTGTAGCGCGCCTCGACCTCGTAGAGCTCGTAGAGCAGCTCGAAGGCGAAGTCCTTGAGCGAATCGCGCTCGGCGGCCGATACGCGCTCGAGACCCTTCTGGAACTTGTAGCCGATGTAGTAGCCGTGGACGGCCTCGTCGCGGATGATGAGGCGGATGAGGTCGGCGGTGTTGGTGAGCTTGGCGCGGCTCGACCAGTACATCGGCAGGTAGAAGCCCGAGTAAAACATGAACCCTTCCAAAAAGACCGATGCGACTTTTCTACGAAGCGGGTCGGTCGACGCGTACTGGTCGAGGATCAGCGAGGCCTTGCGCTGCAGATGCGGATTCTCCTCGCTCCAGCGGTAGGCGTCGTCGACCTCGGGGGTCGTGCACAGCGTCGAGAAGATCGACGAGTAGGAGCGCGCGTGGACGGCCTCCATGAAGCTGACGTTGGCGAGGACGGCCTCCTCGTGCTGGGTGATCGCGTCGCCCATGAGGACGGGCGCGCCGACCGTGCCCTGGATGGTGTCGAGCATGGTGAGCCCGGTGAAGACGCGGATGGTCAGCTGGCGCTCGGCGGGCGTCAGCGTGCCCCACGACGGGATGTCGTTGGACAGCGGCACCTTCTCGGGCAGCCAGAAGTTGCCCGTCAGCCTGTTCCAGACCTCCAGGTCCTTGCTGTCGTCCAGCTTGTTCCAGTTGATCGCCTTGGAGCGCGAGAGATGTCGAATGGGAGAGTGCATGTTCATGAGGAAAGCCCGTGCGGATGTGGGGGATGGGGATCGTAAGGGTGAAGGGGGACAAGGCCCCTTTCCCTTACAGGGAGCAGGAGACGCAGCCCTCGACCTCGGTGCCTTCGAGGGCGTCCTGGCGCAGACGGATGTAGTAGAGCGTCTTGATGCCCTTGCGCCAGGCGTGGATCTGCGCCTTGTTGATGTCGCGGGTCGTCGCGGTGTCCTTGAAGAACAGGGTCAGCGAAAGGCCCTGGTCGACGTGCTGGGTGGCCGCGGCGTAGGTGTCGATGATGGCCTCGGGACCGATCTCGTACGCGTCGCGGTAGTATTCCAGGTTGTCGTTCGTCATGAACGCCGCCGGATAGTACACGCGGCCGATCTTGCCCTCCTTGCGGACCTCGATCGGCGAGACGATCGGGTGGATCGACGACGTCGAGTGGTTGATGTAGCTGATCGACCCCGTCGGCGGCACGGCCTGCAGGTTGCGGTTGTAGATGCCGTGCTTCATGACCTCGTCGCGCAGCGCCGCCCAGTCGTCCTGGGTCGGGATGGAGACGCCCGCGTCGGCGAACAGCTGGGCCACGCGCTCGGTGGCGGGGACCCACGCCTGATCGACGTACTTGGCGAAGTACTCGCCGGTCGCGTACTTGGAGCGCTCGAAGCCCTCGAAGGCCTGGCCGTTCTCGATCGCGAGCAGGTTCGAGGCGCGCACCGCGTGGTAGGCGACGGTCAGGAAGTACATGTTGGTGAAGTCGACGCCCTCCTCCGAACCGTAGTGGATGCGCTCGCGGGCGAGGTATCCGTGCAGGTTCATCTGGCCCAGACCGATGGCGCGCGAGGCGCGGTTGCCGCGCGCGATCGAGGGGACGGCGTCGATGTCGCTCATGTTGGCGACCGCGGTCAGACCGCGGATCGAGGTCTCGATGGTCCGGCCGAAGTCGGGCGAGTCCATCGCGTTGGCGATGTTGAGCGAGCCGAGGTTGCACGAGATGTCCTGGCCGACGTGGTCGTAGGAGAGGTCCGCCTTGTAGGTGGACGCCTCGCTGACCTGCAGGATCTCGGAGCACAGGTTGGACATCGAGATGCGGCCGTCGACCGGGTTGGCGCGGTTGGCGGTGTCCTCGAACAGGATGTAGGGGTAGCCGCTCTCGAACTGGATCTCGGCGAGCGTCTGGAAGAAGGCGCGGGCGTTGATCTTGGTGCGGCGGATGCGGCGGTCGTCGACCATCTCGCGGTACTTCTCGCTGATCGAGATCTCCGAGAACGGCACGCCGTAGATGCGCTCGATGTCGTACGGCGAGAACAGGTACATGTCCTCGTTGTCGCGGGCGAGCTGGAACGTGATGTCGGGGATGACGACGCCGAGCGAGAGCGTCTTGATGCGCACCTTCTCGTCGGCGTTCTCGCGCTTGGTGTCGAGGAAGCGCATGATGTCGGGGTGGTGCGCGTTCAGGTACACGGCACCCGCGCCCTGACGGGCGCCGAGCTGGTTGGCGTACGAGAAGGCGTCCTCGAGCATCTTCATGACCGGGACCACGCCCGAGGCCTGGTTCTCGATGTGCTTGATGGGCGCGCCGTGCTCGCGCAGGTTGGTGAGGCTGAGCGCCACGCCGCCGCCGCGCTTGGACAGCTGCAGCGACGCGTTCACCGCGCGGCTGATCGACTCCATGTTGTCCTCGACGCGCAGGAGGAAGCACGAGACGAGTTCGCCGCGCTGCTTCTTGCCGGCGTTGAGGAAGGTCGGGGTCGCGGGCTGGAAGCGGCCCGAGATGATCTCGTCCATCAGGCGCGTGGCGAGGTCCTCGTCGCCCTTGGCGAGCGCGAGCGCGACCATGCAGACGCGGTCCTCGAAGCGCTCGAGGTAGCGCTTCCCGTCGAACGTGCGCAGCGTGTAGCTGGTGTAGTACTTGTACGCGCCGAGGAAGGTCGGGAAGCGGAACTTGCGGTCGTAGGCGGCTTCGTGCAGCTGGCGCACGAACGCGAAGTCGTAGGCCTCCAGGACCGCGCCCTCGTAGTAGCCGTTCTCGACCAGGTAGTCGAGCCGCTCCTTGAGGGAGTGGAAGAACACGGTGTTCTGGTTGACGTGCTGGATGAAGAACTGGTGCGCGGCCTGGCGGTCGCGGTCGAACTGGATCTCGCCGTTCGGGCCGTACAGGTTCAGCATCGCGTTGAGCGCGTGGTAGTCCATGTCGTCGTTGCCGGAGGCGCGGTGCGCGTCGAGGGTCATAGCGTCAGCCATAGTCTGTCTATCCTGGTGGTGATGCGGGTGACGTCTTCCGGCGTCCCCATGATTTCGAAGCGGTCGATCTCCGGCACGTCGCACTTGGCGGAGATGATCCGCCCGGCGTAGGCGAAGAAGCGACCGAAGTTGGTGTTGCCGCCGGCGACCACGCCCCTGATCCAAGCCCGGTTCTCGGGGTCGTTCAGGAAGCGGATCACCTGCTTGGCCACCCCGCCGTTGCCGTCGTCGTCGCAGTAGGTGGGCAGCACCAGGACGAAGGGACGGCGTACGGCGGGCATTTCGTCCTTGGGGCTGACCGGGATTCGGACGTTCTCGAACGGCAGCTTCATGACGAAGCGGTGCGTGTTCTCGGAAGCGCTCGACCAGTAGACGATCAGCCCGGACATGTCGTTCAGGCCGCCAGAGCCGCGATCTTGTCGGGGCGGAAGCCCGACCAGTGGTCGTCGCCGACGATGACGACGGGAGCCGAGCGGTGGCCCAGAGCCACGACGCGGTCGCGGGCGTCGACGTCCTGGCTGATGTCGACGATGTCGTAGACGATGCCGCGGGCGTCGAAGGCGCGCTTGGTCGCGGTGCACTGGACGCAGGCGGGCTTGCTGAACAGGGTGATGGTGGCGGTCATGGCGTTTCTCCGTTGTAGGATGGGATTGTATCACCCGTATGGAGTATCAACAACCATATCTTGTGGTCGTTCCGAAAAAAGAGCACAAGATGCATGATATTTCGGTGTTGACCGACGCCATATGCTGTGATCTCCGACGGATCGCGCCTAATCCCCCTCCGCATCCCGAAAACCATGCCTCCCAGGAAGAATGTGCGTTCCCCCGCACCTGTCCCCCGCCACCCACGAGGTTTCCCTTCGCGGGCGGCGGGTATCCGTCGGCGTCGGCCGGCCTTCGGCAGCCGACGCTCATGTCTCTTTTTCCCCCGACCGATCGGGTCCGTCACGCCGCATCCGTCGTCTCGACCCGGTCAGGCCCTACACCAGATGTTGTAGCGGCACGGGATCCGGCACCGGTCTCATCGCGTAGTGCATGACGCCGTCCACCTCGACGGACAGCACGGTCTGCACGGGGCGCGCGTCGAGCGGCGTTCCGGTGGAGACCAGCGCGTCGACGCGTCGCCCGCTCATCGCCGCCAGCATGGTCTCGGGGATGGGGTCGCCGCGGAAGGTGAGCTGGAAGCCGTCGTACACCAGCGTCTCGTCCTCCGCGCCCAACTGGACCTTCCAGCCGACTTCGCGCAGACCCGTCGAGGGGTGCTCGTGGAGCCTCGCGTCGTCCCCCGTCAGCCACGCGTCGAAGGAGTGCCGCGACAGCGAGCCCCTGTGCGCCCGGTGCACCATGGTTCGCGCCACGGCGATGACGTCCTTGCCGTCGTCGCGTGCCATGGCGGCCAGCGTGGCGTCGACGTGCAGGTGGTCGATGCGCGCCGCGGTCGGGTCGAGCGGCTTCCTCGTTCCCATGGTGGCGGCGCTCAACGACCTGCCGTCGAGGACCCGCGCGATGGTCGAGAACCACCGCGCCATTTCGACGAATGCATCACCTGCGCCGGTGTGCTCGTACCGTTCGAACATGTCGAGTGCATGCAGCGTCGGCGACCAGCTGATCAGCCCCACCGCCATCATCGAGGGATGCACGGTGACGAAGACGTTGGTGACGCCGGGGATGCCCCTCAGGATGGCGGACGCCTGGGCGTCGAGATGCGATGCGCGCTGGCCGACGGTCTTCGACGACATCGACCGCATCTCGTCCGTGAGCGTTCGCGTGGAGTCGCGCACGCTCACTTGAACGTCGGCCAGTCGAGGTCGGCGAGCTTGACCAGATCGGGTTCGAACGTCGCCGTGTAGAGCGTCTGCCCGCCGCCGAGGTCGTCGCGGTAGAGGTCGCGCACGATGCGGTCGTCGAGCGCCCGGTGCACGAGCGCCAGATCGCGCAGCGGCCGTCCCGGCATCGCGGCGGTGAGCATCTCGGGCAGGGGTCCGGCCTTCAGGCTCAGCACCGCGCCATCGTACGTCGGGCCATCGGAATTGGTGATCGACCAGGTCCAGCCGACCTCGCGCCGGAAGCCCTCGTCATACCGCCGTTCCACGATGCGCGCGCGGAGGGTGCCCATGTGGCTTACGCAGCTGGCGCCACCGCCTGAAGGCTTGTGCACGTCGCGGATGGCGCTCCGCGCGCCGTTGCGGCAGGAGTCCGGCACGACGATCATGCCCGCGAGAGCGCGGTCGACGTACAGGTGCGATACGTCCGGCCCGTCCCGCATCTCCATCGGCTTGGTGGCGCCGTGCCTAGCCCCGTCGTCGGCCCTCGTCGCCAGCCGTCCGATCACGTCCGCCACCCGTGGAATCGCGGCCTGGACGGAGGCGTCGTCGATCGCCGCCCCCAGCCCCACGACGTGCGACATGGACACGAAGTGCAGCGTCGGCGACCAGCCGTCGATCGCGATGGTCATCGTCCGGTCCGCGATGCGCGTCATGCCGCGCGAGTAGGTGATGTGCATCTTCGACAGGCCCGGCACCGCGTGCAGCGCCGTGATCAGGTTGCGCCGCAGAACGTCCTGCGCGGCGGTCCTGTCCGATGCGATGTCCGCCTCCATGGCCGCCAGGAATGCGATGGCGGTGGGATGGGAGGCCGGCATGGCGTGGTCCTTTCGCGGTTGTCTAGGCGGCGATCTTGAGCTTCGCCGGCTCCTCGGAGGCGCGTAGGTCGGCGGCGGTGTGTCCCGCCTGCATGTGCGTGCGCACCAGCTCCTCGACGCAGACGGTCATGTCCGCGACCTGGTACTGGCGCGACTGCGTGCCGGGCTTCGGCAGGTAGCGGCCGTACAGCCACTTGGAGGCGACGGCGTGGCGCAGCGCGGCGAGCTCGTCGACGGTGTAGGTGCGCGCGACGCTCATGCCGGAGCCTTCAGGCCGAGCTGCTCGGTGAGCATGCGGTAGACGACGCATGCCTCCGTCGTCGTGAGCGCGACGTCGGGTCCGAAGGGTCCGTCGTCCATGCCTGCCTTCAGCTTGACGAGGGCGTCGTTCATGGTCTGCTTGAGGTCGTCCATGTCTTTTCTCCTGTGCGTCGGGGGTCTCAGGCTGCGATCGCCGCTTCCACTTCGCGCATGATGCGCTTGACCGACGACTTGTCGACCGGTCGGGTGTTGGGCATCGACGGATCGCCGCCGACGATCTGGTAGATGTTCGTCACCTTCCGCGTCGCGACGTCGATGAAGTACTGGTACGACTTGCCGCCCGCGCGCCGGTCTCGGACCGTGCCGCGCATGCTGCCGGGCATGCACATGTCCGTGGTGGGCTTCGAGACTTCGAACTTGTCTGCCATGTGCGGCTCCTACTGGATGGTCGTGACGTCGGCGGGCATGCCATCAGCCGGGATGAAGTCGGCGACCTTTTTCCCGTACACCTCGAAGGTGCCGTCCATCAGCCGATCGTAGATCTGCTCGGAGGTCAGACCTCGCGCCTCCGGGAGGGCCAGGCCGTCGGATGCCGGAGGACGGTCCGTGAAGCCGCCGTCCTCGAGCTGCTGGTGGATCGCCATGTTGCAGGCCAGCTGCCATACCGCCGGCACACGGTCGCCGAGGCGGTCGGCCGACAGGTTGATGGTCATCATGGCGGCGAAGCCGAGCACGTAGACGCGCTGCTCCTCGGTGTGGGCGTCCATGAACTCCGGATTGAGCACCAGCGTGCGCCCGTCCAGCGTGATCGATCCGCTCCGCGTAGCGTCCTCCACGGCGGGCACCCGCGCCAGATGGTCGGCTAGGAGTGCGTGCGAGGCGCCGAGCGCCTGCATGGCGGAGGCGGTCGTGGGGAGTGTGGCGAGCGTCTGCATGGAATGGTCCTCGTGTGGTCTGCGTGGTTGGATGCGTCGTGTTGTCGGGTGCGTCAGCGCGCGTAGGAGCCGAACGGCGTGCCCACGACCGGTTCGTCGCGGATGTCGAAGAACTCGCCCGACGGCGGCAGGCGGAACGTCTGCGTGCCGGTGATCAGGTTGGCGATGGTCAGTCGCCCGTCCTCGCCGTCGCCGGTGCTCACGCCGACGAAGCTGCCGGAATCGATGAAGTAGACGTTGCCGAGGCGCGTCGGACCCTCGACGATGGTGTGACCGCAGAAGACGCGGTCGACGCCGCGCACGCCCGCGTCGATGCCGTGCTCGATGCGGGTGCGGCCCCACAGGGCCGACTTGGTCGTGTGCTTCTCGCCGGCCTCGATCGCCGTGGTGAACGTCCCCCAGTCCATGTCGTGTGGGACTTCGCCGTGGACCAGACCCACCAGCCCGCGCGTCGTCTCGATCTCCATGGCTATGGGCAGGTCGCGGAAGGCGGCGATGAGCGCGAGGCGCTCGTCCTTGGGCACGTCCATCCACCACGACATGCCGTTGCGGCGCGTCCAGTGGCGCAGCAGATCCTCGTCGGGATCGGCGACGTGATCGTAGATCTCGAGGAACATGTCCTCGTGATTGCCTCTTAGGGCGTGGATGCGCGGATTGCGCATGAAGGCGAGCGCGCGCCGCGATTCCGGACCGCGGTCGACGAGGTCGCCCACCGAGAACAGGCGATCGCGGCGCCAGTCGAAGTGCACGCCCTGCAGGGCTGCGGCGACGACCGAGAAGGTGCCGTGCGCGTCGCCCATGACGAAGTCGCGGCCGGTGGTGTTCAGAGGGTGGCGTACGACGCGCATGGGCATTGGTCCTGAGGTTGAAGTGATCAAAGGGGAGCCGATCCTCGCGGCATCGGCGGAAGCAGGTCGTCAAGCCTTTTCCAGGCAGGTTCCAGCATCATGAGGCTTGCTCCGTCATCCGTGACGTCCGCCTCCACGCCGGTGACGATGCGGTGTCCGACCGGAGTCTCGGCCAGGACGTCGCCCAAGGGGCGACCGATGCATGCGGTCTTCACGGTGTCTGGCAGCGCATGGACCACTCTTACGACCGGCCCCGCCCAGAGATAGCCCTTTCCGTCCTCGACCCGCAGATCGGTCGGATGCTGCTCGACGAGATCGTAGGTCACGTGGAGATGGTCCAGGAGGACGTGGATCATGCCCCTGTCCCCCCAGGCGTGCGGTGTCTTCTCCAGATGCTCGCGTCGTCGCTTCAGCGCGTCCTGGATCCAGTTCCTCGCAGCCCCCGGCGACCCCGCCCATGCGATGATCGCGGCGATGGCGTCGCGATCGGCCACGAGGTGCGCGGTCGATTCGAGCGCTGCGCCGTGCAGGGGCTCCGTCAGCCCTGCATCATGCCCCGCCTTCACGATTTCCGTGTCGCGCGCGACCATCTCCTCGACCAGACCGAGCCCATCCGCGGTGGAGATCCGCACCGTCTGCGTGGTGTCGTAGCCGGTCAGCAGATGGACGCGCTGCCGCTCGAGACCCGGCCCCCAACCGTAGCCGGTGACGGAGACGGGCACCGCATCCGGCCCGAGCCGGCCGAGGTTGACGGGTGCACCCGTGCGCGTGGTCGTCGTCACGCTGATGGCGTCGATAGTCATCAGCGGGGAAAGCACTCTCGTCAATTCCCGCTCGAGATCGGCCAGATGCTCATTGGTGCCGTCCATGCGTGTCCGATCCTGTTCTTCGCGTGCTGGTGGTCGGGGCCGCGTCTTTAGACGGCCTGCGCATCGCCGTGGATGGCGCGCGGCAGCGCCGGCTGGTTGTCGTGGTCGTCGAAGCGGCCGGCGATGATCCCGGCGCGCAGCCGGCGCGCATGGTCCATCATGGTGTGTCGTTCGCCCTGCGACATGTCGGCCAGCAGCGCGTTGGCCCGGGCGGCGTCGCCGTCCATGACGGCCAGCAGCAGGTGGCATTCGGCGTAGGTGTCGGGATTGCTCATGGTCGTCCTCGCGTTCGTCGTTCGGGATAATGGCGCACCGCGACGATCTCGTCGAGACGCACGCCGTCGATGCAGGCCTGGAGCGGCATGCGCCGCCTGTCGCCCCACCACTGGTGGTCGGCGGGTGCGAGCGGATCGAACACGCGGTCCCAGGTCGGGATCATCTCCGCCTCGTACGCCGTCCGGTCCTCGTCGCCGGGGCGGGGATGACGCGTCCAGCTGTCGTCGTGCAGATCGTGCTCGGTCTCGTCGAGGAAGACCGGATGATCGTTCAGCACCGCGTGCCACATGTCGAGATCGCTGATCAGCAGCCGTCCGCGCGGCACCATCGCCGTGATGCGGACGGTGGCGGCACCCTCCCGCCATTTTTCCCGACCGTCGATGCGTCGCAGCCAGCCCCACACCGGAAGATCGCCGCTGTGTCCCGGCATGAGATCGGCCATCCTCCCGCGCATCCACTCGTAGGCCTCGGGATACTGCGCATCGGCGGGGCTGCCGCGCAGCGTGCCGTCGGCGCGCGCCTTCTCGAGCGCGGCCGGATGCTGGAACGTGTGGATGCGCACGGGCGCGTGCGCCGGCAGCGCCAGCAGCCGGGCGAGCTGCGCGCGTGTCGTGGACCGGATCAAGGGCGTCTCCGAATGGTGAGGGATGACGGGGAGGCAGGCGTGCGCCGGCTCAGCGGGTGCGAGTATGCCGCAGGTTCCAGGCGCGGTCCATCTCGTGTCTGGTCTGCGCGCGGGCGTGCGTCGACAGGATGAGCGAGTTGGTGTCGGGTGCGTCCGATTCCGACTCGACCCACATGATCGAGGCGCGCAGGCCGTCGAGCGCCGGGTGTGACAGCACGCGCTCGAGCGGAACCTCCTCGAGGTCGTCGACGTCGTCCGTGGGAAGCGCGGCGAGCATGGTCTCGGGAAGGGCCGGGATGCGCAGCCGCGAGCCGTTCCAGTGCAGACCGTCGACCGACAGGCGCACGAACGGCGGCGTGTCCATCAGGATCTCGCCCACGACCTCGCCGTCGTCCGTCTCCAGACCGATGCCGTTGGCGGCCGAAGCCAGCGCGGCGGCGGCCGCCGGATGCACCCCGAGATGAACCAGGATGGCGACGCCGATCTCGTCGACCGGCAGCAGGGTCGCGTCCTGCGGGACCGGACGGCTTCCCGCCAGCATGTCCCGCGCGACGGCGAGCACGTTGTCGACCGCGGTGCAGCCGAGGTCGAGGGGGTCCTTCCACTGGCGCACGTCGGAGCCCAGACGATCGGCGTCGTCCCTCTGGATGCTGATGCGCATGAACCGATGTCCTTCCTACATGCCGATGCTGATCCGGCGGCAGCCGAAGCGTTCGAACGCGATGTTGAGATGTCTGAGCGTGAGGCCGCTGTCCGGATCGACGTGCACGAGATTGGGCGCGTCGCAGTAGACAACGTCGTCGTAGCCGACCCAGTCCACGACCTCCGGATGGCGCGCGAGCCAGTCGAAGGCGGCGGCCTTGCGGTCCAGTCGCGGATAGGCTGTCAGAGGCTCGGTCGGATGGAAGTGGTCGGGATCGACCCCGTGGGCGATCATCGCGTCGACGATGTCCGGCGCCTCGGGCATCGGGTCGTTGTGGGTGGAGTTGATCACGATGCGCGCACCCGACCGTTCGCACAGCAGGGAGATCACCCTTATCGTGGTCGCCGGGAAGGTGCGGTCCCAGGCCGCCATCGGATCGCACAGCACGTGCGTGGACGGGATCATCGGTCCGTCGATGTCGAGGATCACGACCCGGGTGGGCAGGTCCGTCATTCCGGCGCGTTCACGAGGAAGAGGGGATCCGTCGCGGTGCCATCGCCGATCACGCCGTCCGCGTCGACGGTCCAGAGGAATTCCTCGGGGCCGAAGAAGCCGTTCTTGTGGACGGCGACGACCGTCGAGAAGCCGGCGGGACAGATGCGGTCGGTGGCGAGAACCCGGATTCCCAGCACCCCCTCGTAGGGACGCGTGCGGGTCCTGGGCGTGATGCGCTTGGCGTTGCGCGGCGCATGCACGATGGCGAGCGGCTTGGAGGGATCGAATGTCATGTCGGCTTCCTCGAGGCGTGGCGGGAATGCGGGGTCCGGACGGGCGCGTCCGTCCGGCATGGCGTCACCGGCGGGAGGCGCCCGGGAAGCAGGACGTCTTGGCGAGCGGCGCGTCGCCGAAGTGCGTCTTGGCCAGCTCGCGCATCATGGGCGTCGTGACCGGCTGGCCGTCGATCTCGAGGATGCGCAGCGGCAGCGGGAACGTGCCCGGAACGGATGCGGGATTCTCGGGGGGCTTTGTCATGCGGCGAGCCTTCGTTGGAGGTCGGGTGAGGTGGATGATGCCGCGTCGGCACGCCCCGACAGGGCTCGCATGCGCTGCGTGTTGCTGGCGACGGCGTGCGCGGCCCAGAGCCCGCGCTGCACCGGATCCATGGCGCGCCAGCGACCCTTGATGCGGATGGCCTCGACCCCGCCGAGCGATTCGACGATCTCGATGGCGCGCCCCGCCATCTCCTCGCAGTCGATCATCGCCTGCGCGGCGTCGCGGTCGTCGAGGAAGGATGCCAGTTCGGCGACGTCGCCGAGCACGGGCGCCAGACGCACGAGGCAGCCGCCGGTCACCTCCTCGAGGACCTCGAGCACGGCCATGGTGCCGTCGGACACGGTGACCAGGCCCGCGGGATCGTACGACAATTCGTAGGGCGTCCCGTCGAGATGCGTCCTGAGGTTGGCGAAGGCGTCCGCCAGCGTCGCGCCGTCGAGCGGCACGAGGTGGATCTGGTCGAGTTCGCCGATTGGTCTTGCCATGTCTAGACTTCCTTTTCCTGTCCGCCACCGCATTCGGTCAGTTGACGATGGTGATGTCCCTGAACGCCCAGGTCGTCCCCGGGCAGTTCGCCGCCCATGTCGGCACGGGCGCGGTCGGCACCCATGGTGCCGGTTCGAGATGAAGGGCGGTGTATCTCTCGTCGCGGTGCACCGTCCCGATGCGCAATGCGCGGCACGCCTCGGCGAGGTCGGCGCGCGCCGGCGGAAGCTCGATCAGCTGGTGCAGCGGCATGCCTTCCAGATCGCCTAGCGTCTCGGGCAGCGCGAACGGCACCTCGACGATCGTCGGCATGTCGTGCACCGTGTCCACCCAGTACGCGATCTGCGACACGTCGCCGGCATCGATGCCCTTGCCCGCCTGCGGTCCCTGTTCGCAGGAGGCCTTCGGCATCGCGAGACCGTTCATGCAGGCGACGGCCGCCGACCAGGTGACGGTCGAACCGGCACTCGCGTCGCTGCGGTCGGAGAACGGGTCGCTCGACCACCATCCGCCGGGGGCGCGGTGCTCGAGGACCGCGAGCGCCAGCGGATGGCATATCCCCGTCCACAGCACGTCGACCATGCGCTTGCTGTGGACGGGGAGCGAGGGCCCCGGCGCGTTCGTGCGCCAGAGCGTCACCTCGCGCTGGCGAAGCGCCTCCCGTCTGAGAAGCGCATCCAGTCGACCCTCGTCGGCGCTCACGCCGCCTTCTTGTAGGCGCCCGACATGAACGCGCCGGCCACCACCTCGTCGAAGCGGTCGAGGATCGCCTGCATCAGGGGCTCGTGGCCCTCGATGGCGTAGTAGCGCGTGCACAGGTCGCCGTAGGGGTCGCCGTGGAAGTCGCCGTCGTCCTCCTCGTCGTCGCAGTAGCCGCGGTACGAGCCGCGCTTGGGAGCGCGCTCGCTCTCGCTGCGGTCCGCGAACGTCTGCACGATGGCCAGAACCTCGGCGGCGTCGGCGATGCCGACATCGGCCGCGCCCTTGAACAGGGCGATGACGGCCTCGACGGAGGCGGCGTACCCGTTGTCGAGGTACTGGCTGAATCCGCCATTGTTGACTTGGTAGTTGAAGTTGCCGAGAACCACCGCGGCGTTCACCTTGGGCGGCATCACGGCCGCGATCTCCGCCTGGCGCGGATCGCGCATGAACACGTAGGTGTCGGTGTCGACGTCGAATGGGAAGTGGGTGATGTCGACGCCTGCGTCTTCGGCTGCCTTGCGCACCCTGTCGTTGTTCTGCGTCACCTGCGCGGACATCTGCTTCCAGTAGTCGTAGAACAGGTTCATCAGTGCCTGATGGTCGTTCGGCAGCGGGTTCGGCAGCGTCGGCTGCGTCAGGGGGACCGTGGTCAGTTCCATGATGTTTTCGGCTATTCGGATTTGAGTGTGAAATCAGCTTGCGCTGATTTTCACCTGGTCCGAACTATCTCGAACCGTTCTGGATATATGAACCGGGCGGGCCGAACAGCTCACTCCTTTTCCATTCCCAAGCCGATTCACTGCGTAACCTATACCTCCGATTTGGAGTAGGTGCCCGGGTACCATGTCCGAGGACGATGGATGCAGCCGACGGTAGCCAATCGCCGTGGTCTTGCGACCACGGCGCTGCGCCGGTTTGATTGCCCGGTGGACCGCCTGCCAGGTATCCGCGCTCGCCAAGGTATCACCTAAGGCAGTGGGCAGCTTCTCATCCTTCCATCGGCGAGAAGCCACCTGCACTGGGACGACCGGCAGACGGTCCTTGATTCCGCACGTCGAGGCGTAGCCTCGTCGTGCGATCTCCGCTGCCGATGCGCATGCGTCGGGCAGGTCGAAGAGCATGTTGCCGATTGTGGTGGAATAGCCACCCCAGATCGACATGAACTTGATGTCTGCGAGCTTGCAGCGGCGGGTTAGACCACCGATCAGCGCGTTGCGCGACCAATAGTTGACCGTTTGATCATTGCCACGGGACTTTTTCGACCAGGCGAGCTTGCCGAGGCCGTCTTCATGGACGATCAACCCGCAGTTCCAGGCACGTGCCATATTGACAACCTGCCCGGCGACATTGGCCAAGGCGCTTGTCATATTCGCCGCATCAGCGGCAAACGGAATGGCGATGTAATGAAGTCGGTGATCGAGGATGCGGACGTTGTCCGCATCCTGTGGATTCCCTGTGGCTTCTATGATGCTGACGCCTACGTACTGCGGGTTGAGATCCAGACCGAGCGCGCGCGTAGTGACGACGGGCACGGCATCACGCCATTCAGGATGAACAGGACGCTCGTTAAGATGCTTTACCCGGTTGGCAGCGTAGTGAGTCGTGGGGTCCTTACGTTTGCGTCCCTTACGGGACGCACCCTGCTCGGCGATTTTGAGATCCTCGAGCGTCTTGCCTGGTGGCAATTTCCGCAGATCCATTTCGTCGAACGTCACGTTTAGTGTCTTGGCCGTGATGCTGAAATGCAGTGACATTTGGCCTGCGTCTGCGAGCAGTGCCACGGCGCGCAGCAGCGCGCCGTGTTTGCCCACCATTGTCCGTAGACGGATGGAGACGGCATGGCCAAGAAACTTGATATCGCAGGTCGATGCGTCCTGCGAAAGCGTGAAGTGCCTGTTGCCCTTCCTCGTGCGATCGCCGATGATTTCCAACGCCCGCCCGTGCCGTCGCTCCCGCCACTCGTCACTGGATATCAGACCCTTCTGCCGCCGCAGCAGTTCTGACTTCCCACCGAAGACAATCTTGCCGCTCGGAACGCGCGCACGCAGGCTCTTGGCCTCGTAGGCCGCGCAATGCGCGGCCCAACTGCCAAGCGGTTGATCGGGATACCGATCCTTGATGACGTGCTCGATTTCCGCCGCTGAGCGATCCCCGCCACCTGCGTACCCCGTCCGAACCATTGTCGCCATGACGCGTTTCCACCCGGCTATTACGCCGCATGTAACGTCATCGGCTGACCAGGAGACGGTGATTGTCTGCACTATTCTTTCTAACCTAGCTGGTTTGAGAACAAAAGGGCATTCCACACTCCAATCCTAATAGCCATGTTTCCCTCAATGCTGTCATCTTCGAAGGGACTCCTCCCCGCAAGGCGGGAAGGCTTTCAGGCGGCCAGCGGCAATGCCGCGTCGGAGTAGCTGTTCGAACGCCAGTCGTAGCCGATGGCGGTGAGGAACGCGTCGAAGCTCTCCATCCTCGTCTCGGGGATGTCGTCGATCAGGCCGTGCGCGGCATCCTGCTCGTGCGAGGCGATCGAGACCTGGGTGAAGGAGCGGCCCGGCTGGTCGTCGTCGCGCACGTCGACGTGGCGCGAGCGCTGGTCGGAACGATCGGTCTTGCGGAAGAACAGGCGGACGCGCGCGGCGTCCGCGGGCGTGACGGGGACGATGAACCGCTGCACCGCGTCGGCGAAGTAGGGCTGCTCGGTGACGACGATGGTGGGATCGTACGGCTTCAGCGGCGGAGGCGTGTTCATGATCGGCGTCCCGGGTTTCTCCGGGATCTGCGTCCCAGGAAGGTGAAGGAAAGCGCGCCCCGGACGAGGTCCGGAGCGCGTGGTTGGTCAGTCGCGCGCGCCCTTGGCCACCTTGATGCCCGAAGGCGCCGAGTAGTTGGCGTTGGCGGCGATCATCGTCATCTCGCCGGCGACGAACATGAGCGCGGTGAGCGGTGCGCTGCACGCGGCGACGACGCCCTTGAGCGTGTTGGCCGCCCATAGCAGCTGCTCGGCGTCGTCGGTGGCGCTGAGCACGACCTGGCCGCGGTTGCACAGGTCGTCGAAGGCCTCCTGCGTGATGATCGGACGCAGGTCGGCGAGATCGCGCACCTGCATGCCGTCGAGATTCTCGAAGTCCGCGCCGAGCGTGACGAGCAGCACGTGCGCGCCGGTCGATGCGGAGAGGGCGGCGATGGCCGTCTCCAGAACCATGATCTGCATGTCTTTTTTCTCCGAATCGGTGGGTGTCAGCAAACGAGATCCAGAAGCATTCCCTGGCCCGAGAGCGCGAGGACCGTCGCCTGGTCCAGACGCGCGGGCGTGGGCAGGTTGACAGTCACGGTCTGGCGCGCGAGGTGGACCGATTGCGCGTCGCGCCGGACCGGCACGTAGGCGCTGATGGCGGCGATGCGCATGAGGCGTCTCCCTGTTTTCCTCCCGCACATGCGGGCCACGGCAACCTTCAATCCATGCACCGGCTGACGCGTCGCGCTCTCAGCCGTCCAGCGAGCGTCGCACGACGATCTGGTATCCGCACCCCGACGCCGTCGCCTCGGTGGCGCCGCCGATCCTGCTTTCGCAGGCGGCGAACGCGCGGTCGAACGCCGCCCCCAGCGCCACCTTGTCCGGGGTCGGGCACAGATTCGAGGCGTCGACGACGCGCGCGCGCAGATCCGACGCGTCGTCCACGACGCCGAACAGGTTCGCCCGCGCGACGACGTGGTGCTGCCCCGCGACGACGAGCGTCACGGTGTGGATGTGATCGAAGACCATCATGGTCGTGCTCCCGTGTTCAGCTCGCGGGCGAGCCGCGCAGCTCGGCCAGTTCCTCCCGGACGCGGCGTTCGTCGGCGTCGTCACGGGCGGTGGCAGGCGTGGCGGCCGCCATCTCGTCGAGCTCCTGACGAACGCGGCGTTCGTCCGGATCGAGCGCGGTCTCGACCGTCATGCCCGAGCGGATGTCGGCTTCCAGCGCCGCGTCGAAGAGGATGGCGGTGGACACGTCGAGGCGGGCGAGCATTCCCAGCGCGATCGCGAACGCCTCTCCCTCCTCGGTCGACGATGCCTCGGCCTTGTCGATGTGGCCATAGCCTTGCAGGAAGTCGGTCAGGGCTTGGGCCGTGGCGTAGTGCGCCGCCTGGTCCTCCAGGATCGACGGCATCGCGCCCTGCAGGGCCTGGAGCGAGGGGATGCCGATCGGCAGCGCCGTGATGGCGAGCACGACCGCATGCGCCGGTCCTACGGCCGGGCCTTCGCCCTTCATGGCCGCGCCCAGATCGTCGGCGTAGCCCGTGAGCGTGCCGACGACGTCGCCGGTGTCGAAGCCGTCCGCGATCCAGTCGTCGGCGGTCCGGCGCATGTCGGCGGCCACGGCCATGATGCGTGCGTTCTCGTTCCTGTCGGTCATCTGATTTTCTCCGCTATCCGCTTGTTCGAGACCATCCGCCTCAGTCGTAGTCGCCGTTCAGCTGCACCAGGAGCAGATCCTGTCCGCCCCAGTTCTCGGCGGTGACGCTCTGCGCCTGAAGCGCCTCGGCGAGCGCATGCTCGTCCTTCGATGGGGCGAGCTTCATGTTATGCTGCGACGCGTACGCCCGCAGCAGCTTCTTCAGACGGCGCGTCGCCTCCTCGTTCCCGTCGATCATCCCGTGCGCCATCGACGACAGCGCCTGGGCGGCTTCGAGGCAGGTGATCACCTTGTCCATGCACATGCCGCCGGACGTGGTCCTGAAGGTGGCGATGGGCACGTGCTGGTGCATGCGTGCCGCGAAGTGGTCGAACACCGCGATCCAGACGTCGCCGGGCACGAGGGAGGCCATCGTGGCGGCCGTCAGCGGCAGCTGCACCTTCGAGAGCAGGGTCTGCGTCTGGCTCGTGCGCGCGTTGGAGGCGATGCGCTCGTCGGTGGTCATGGCCGTCCAACGCGCCACGGCCTCGCGCTCCCACTCGGGACGCGGGGGAGCCGCTGGCTTGGGCGGCGACGTGGTGAGCGTGGCCAGCATTGCCTTGAAGCTCTCGGTCGCCTCCTCCAGCACCGCCTCGGACACGTCGCAGGCGGGGTTCGACGCCCCGACTTCGTAGAGAAGCGAGCGGTGACGGCGTCGGGCCTCGACCATGCGCGACAGGGTCATGGCCAGCGCCAGGCGCGCGGGGCGCGGCAGGTCGCGTGTGCGGATCTTCATGATTTTTCCCCTTGGGATGCGATTTCGAATGAACGCCCTCGTCAGGGATTCCACGGAAGCTCCATCCACGACGTCCCGACCGGCGACGGGGCGAGCGTCGCGCGGTGTTCGTCGAGAACGATGGTCAGGCTGTTGAGGGAATCCAGCACGTGGGTCACGCGCACATGGCCTACGCCCTCCAGCAGGGGGTGCGTGACGATCTCGTCGAGCCTGCGGCCCACGGCGGCCGTCATCATGCTCTCCGGCATGGTCTCCCCTCGCAGGATGAGCCCCGTCTCGCCGCCCATGCTCGCGGTGTAGAGCACCAGCACGTCGTCGACGTCACCCTGGCGGATGGTGAGCGTGGAGGGATCGAGACGACCGCTGCGCAGCTGGAATTCCGTCGCCGAGAGGCCGGCCAGGATCATCGCCTGCGCGAGCACGCTGACCGGACGGATCCGCTCGTCCTCGATGCTTGAGGCGAGCAGGAGGGGGTTCACGCCGGAGTTCACCAGGATCGCGCGGAAGGCGACGTGCACGTCGATCGACCAGGCGGGCGAACCGCTCTCGCCCGATTCCTCGAGCGCGCGCTCCCGCCGCCGCATTCGCAGGGTGCGCAGAAGGACGCGGTCGATCGTCTCGATGGCGTGGCGCTCCTGCAGCAAGCCGGAGATGGAGGACCCGGAGACGGCCGAGTCCAGCGCCGAGAAGGTGATGCGTCCGCTCTCCTGCTCGAGCAGCACCAGCCGGTCCGCCGCACCGGGATCGCCGTGCGAGGTGCAGAACGCCAGAGCGTGCGCCTGCAGGGTGGCCAGGTCGGGAAGGCCGGTCATCGGCATGAATCCGGCGCCCTTTCACCCGCCTTCACGCGTCGGGTGAGGGCCACCACGGTGGCCGTGTCGATCACCGCCGGACGGCCGGCCTTGATGCGCGTGGCCATCTCGCATTCCAGCATGCGCTGATAGTCCGTGCGCAGACCATCGGGCAGCGATGCCTCCGCCTCGCGCGGCGATGCGTACGTGGGGTCAGGGGTCGCGACTGGTTTCGGCGCGGCGTCCTCGCGGCTGTCGCATGCGGCAAGCATGGCGAGCGTGCCCGCCGTCAACAGGATTGCTGCGTGTCTCATGTGCTCTGTCCCGGTTCGTTCGAGTTTCAGGATGGATTGTTTGATCGTTTGAAGCTACGCGTCCCTGCCATATCACTTCTAGGCGGAGAATTACGACATGCGGACGACGGCTGTGCTGATCGCCATGCTCATGGCCTCGGCGGCATCCGCCACCGTGGTCCAATCCGACGTCGTCGTCATGCGGCGCGTCATCACGCGACCCAATCCGACGACGCCGCCGGTCGTGACGCCGCCGGTTTCTCCTCCCGTGTCCACCCCGACGCCGGATCCCTCGCCGACGCCCGCTCCGACGGCGACGTTCGCCTGGGAGCCGCTCCTTGCGGTCAACCCCAACCAGTCGGCGGGATCGGGGACGTGGCTGGTCGACACCACGACGTCCCCGCGATGCTTCGACGTCGCCACCGGACTCACGGTTTCGCAGTCGTCCTGCCTGAACGTCGCCAAGCCGTCCAGCATCGCCGTGTTCGGCGTGCCGGCGACCCTGTCGCGCAATCTGCGGAGGGTCTCCATCGACCGCGCCGCCGTCCTGGCGCGCGCGCCGACGATCACCAACATAGAATCGCTCTGCGCGGATGCCGTGGTGTTCGTGAACGTCGAGGGTGTCGGGCAGCCCTGGCGCGTATCCTGCGATCCCGAGACCACGCGCGAGCACTACGAGCGCTACGCCACGACGGCGTTCGCGGTCGCCGGCCAGACCGTGCCGGTCGACGGGGTGGGCGTTCTCCAGACCGCCACCCATCTCGCCGCCGTCGGATGTCGGGACACCGACACCGGAGGCGTCGCGTCGCCCTCGTCGCTGTGCGACCATTTTCCCAACGGCCCCACCCTCGGCTACTTCGACATCCCCATCAAGGGGAGCGTGGACCTGCACCGCATCGAATACGACTGGGACGCGCTTCTCGCCAAGGCTCCGGGTCTGGTCAACAGGACGGCCTGGTGCTCCAGCTCGCTGAGCGTGTTGCCCGAAGGGACGACGACCGCGCAGGACTGGTCCATCGGCTGCACGCCGGGATACGCCCGCAACCACTACGAACGCTACGTGAGCACCCTTTCGTTCTCGGGCACCGACAACGTCCTTCCGTTGACGCAAGGCGTGTCGGCCGTCGGGTCGGGCGCGGCGTGCCGTGACACCGACACGGGAACCGACGTGGCCGCCTCCATTTGCCAGTTCCTCCGGTCGACCGTGGGAGCGGGCACCTTCCGCGTGCCGGTGGCGGGCTACAGCGTCAATCTGAGGAAGGTCGCCTTCGACAGGGCCGTCATCAGATCCATGGTGTCGAACGACGCGGCCGCCACCGCGCTGTGCGGCGGCAAGACCGTTTCGGTCCGCGCCACCGCGACGGCGACGGGCACCGACTACGTGAACTACACGACGACGTGCTCGCTGGACAACGTGCGCGAGCACTACGAGGTCGTGGCCCAATCCGTCGGGTTCGACACGACGAGCAAGCTGAGGCTTCCTGGCGACGGGTTGCTTTCCATGGTCGCTTTCGCACCGGCCTGCCGCGATACCGACGCGTCGGCGAACAACAGACTCTCGTCGTACACCGGTTGCTCCAACTTCCCGTCCAACTTCGAGGCCACGTTCGGCATCCCGTACGATCTGAGGCCGGAGTCGCACCAGATCCGCATAAGGCGGTCGGACATCAGGGCCCATGCACCCTATGCGACCAATCTCGAGAGCACCGGGATGTGCGCGAACGAAAGCCTGCCCATCTACTACGAGGGCGTCTATTCGTCCGGGTGGCAGATCGTGTGCGACGACGACGAGCCGGCCGAAGCGCAGTACGCGCTGGTGGTCACGAACTTCAAGGGGCTGACCTACTATCCCATATCGGCGGATCGGCGCGTTCCGTTCTCGAGCGGCCTGACGCTGGCCGCCGATACGACGTGCTATCGCAGGACGGCCACGGGATTCGCCAACGCTTCGGCCAACCGCTGCCTGACGATTTCGAACAGGAGCGAGATCTCCGCGTCCGTCACGGTTCCGGTGCTGTCCTACAGCAACGTGAAGGACTCGTCGGGATATATGACGGTCACCATCGCGCCGCTGTCCACGACGGACTATCCCCAACTCTCCGTCAGCACGATGTGCAGCAGATCCTACCAGATCAACACCGTTCTCGCCTATTCCCAGCTTACCGGCACCTCCAGCGCATCGACCTACAAGATCAAGTGCTGAGGGCGGAGGGGGACGTCACCATCTTCCCATACACTCATGTCGTGCCTCCCAGGAACGACATGAGTGTTCCGGACGGGGCGTGACCCGTCCGGCGTCGTCAGATCGCGCCTTCCAGCGCCGCGATCCAGGTATCGAGGCGCTCGATCTCGCCCACCCGCAATGGTTCGCGCGCCTTGGCGTCGAGGCGCCCGCTGTAGGACGTGTTCGCCCATCCCCGCTTGCGGCAGCTTTCGATCAGGCGGAGATCCGCCGTGGCTTCTTCGCGTTCCCGGCGCAGCTTGGCCAGCAGCCCGTCGTGCAGGTCGGGCGTCAGCGTCACCAGACGCGAATGGACGAAGGCGACGGGAGCCGACGTGGCGTGGATTCCGGTCTCGTCGGTGCGTTCGAGGATCGCTGCTTGGCTCAATTCTCTTCTCCGGCCAGGTTGATGCGGTGGCGCTTGCCGCGCAGGGCGACCATGCGCATGAATTCGTGGGCGTCCGTGCGCGGGCTGCCGTCGGCCGGCGCGTCGAACACGTTGCGGTTCGCCGCCACGTAGGCGTTCCAGGTCGTCGTCTCCTCGATCCTGGCGACGTCGGCCAGATGCGAGTCCGCACCGTGCGTGTCGATGGCCTCGCGTACGCGCCGCCGCGTGTCGCGGTGCCTCAGGAACAGCGTCGCCAGGGCGATCCGGGTCGTATGCGGAAGACTGCGCATCTTTTCACCTCTCGAATGGAATGTCGGTTCCATGCCGTCCGATCACGGGAAGCCGCCGAGGGCGGCCTCTAGTCACGCAGTGCGCGCGCCGCGATGACGTCGTCCGCCAGCGTCAGGAGGCACAGGCGTCCGACGGTCGGCTCGGTCTGCGGATCCTCGCCGCGGGGCGGCTTCGACCAGAACTCGGCCTTGAACCAGAACGTGCCGGGTTCGACCGGAGTCATCGCGCCGGTCTCGTCGACGACGCCCCGGTGCGCCATGACCCGGATGCGCGGCAGACGCATGAGCGCGCCCCAGCGCGCGGCGTCGGCTTCGTCGGAGGTGCCGATGGCGTCGGAGGGGATGGCCGCGCCTTCCATGGCCAGCACGTCGTCGGCGATCGCCTTGATGGCGCAATGCGCCCAGTCGGTGCCGAACTGCGTGTTGCCGATTGTCATGAGCTCGGCGCCGAAGTGCACCTGGCCGGCCTCTTCGTACTTGCGCGCGCCGGTGGTCGCGTCGAACCCGGCGGAGCCGTGCATGTAGGCGCCGGGCACCGATGCCACCGCGCGGAAGCGCTCGGCGTCGATGCGGCGGGCCTCGGGGTCGACCTGCTTCACGGGCGCCTTCGTGGGATCGACCGGCACGGCCGTGACCACGGTCTCGCCGTCCTCGAACTCGATCGAGGCGTCGTAGCGGCGGCCGAAGAGGATGGCCTGGGCCGCCAGCATCTCGCGCTCCTCGGCGGGATCGTCGTTCTCGGCGCTGACGACGGTGACCGTCCCGCCCATCCATTCGCCTTGCGCGGCGTTGAACGTGTCCAGGGCGAAGCGGCGCACGGCGGCCTGCTCGCTGATCTCCACGACGATTGTGGAGGTCATGGTGTCGTCGATGTCGAGGCGGCAGCGATAGGGGCGTGCGAGCGCGGCGCGCGTCATGGCGCGGTAGACGGCGACCGCCTTCATGCCGTCGTCCCAGTCGATGGTCTCGCCGGGCACGTAGTTCGCGAGGTCGGTCCGCACCCGGTCGAACGCGTCCATGCCGGCATGCACCATGGCTTCGGTGAGCAGCGGATCCGAGAACGGGCGCATGTCGTCGTCGACGGGGAGCAGCGCAAGCGTCGAGGGCACCTTGCCGGTCGCGGCGTCGATGACGCCGGTCTCGATGGCGGCCAGATGGGCCAGCGAACCGAACGCCAGCGTCTCGTCCTCGCGGGGGTCGAGCATGCCGTGCGCCTCGATGTGCGCGCCGAGCACCCGCAGCGTGGCGCCCAGGCGCTTGTGGAGTTCGGCGATGACCAGGTTGGTGTCGGGATTGTTCATGTGTCGACCTCTGCGTACGGAGTGGTGGTTCGGCCTCAAGCGGCCAGCTTCGAGTAGACCAGGCGGTCTATGCGGTGGAATTCGATGCGCACCGTCTTCTGGCCCATGACCTCCTGCACGCGGCGCACGGTCGTCTGCACGGCGGCCATGAAGGACTCGTGCTCGGCGGGGGCGACGTGCTCGGGATTGCAGCTTCCGGTCAGGGTGACGGCCATCTCGCCGCCGTCGGGACAGGAGTTGTGGGGATACAGCACTCGGCTGTCGCCCATGACCGCCGAGATGGACAGACCGGTCTCGGTACGGGTCCTCGTCATGGACTCCATCCACGCGTCCACCAGCATGCGGCGTCGGGCCTCGACGTCGCCGGCGTTGCCGTGGCCGTAGTCCTCGAACAGGCCGATGGTGGCGGACCATCCGATGGTGGCCTGATTGGCGATTGTCATGTCTTTTTCCGCTCCCGCAGGCGTCACGCCGCCGCCGTCCCGGCGATGCGTGCCTCCTCCGTCTCGCGGCGCAGGATGGGCGCCGCGTCGAGGAAGTGCGTGATGACCGGACGGTCCGATCCGCCGTCCGTCAGCGCGATCATAGTGCCGACCGCGTTGGGCATGCGGGCCGCCATGTAGCGCAGACGGCGCTCGTAGGGCACGATCACCTCGAAGGCCTCCACCGGCACGCCGTCGAGGATGGCGTCGGTGCACGTGACGAGCAGATCGTGACGGTTGTCGGGAGACGCGCGGTGCGTCGCCGCTCGTGCGGTGAATCGCAGACGAGGCGCGCTCATGCCGCCTTGTCCAGCGCGACGGCCGAGGCGTCAATGCGCGCGAGCGTCATGAGCAGGCCTCCCACGCGCTCGCCGATGGTGGTGGTCGACGGGTTGACGTGCAGCGCGGCGACGATGTCGAGGCAGGCCCTCACCGCGCACGTCTGCGCGCGGTGGCCCTTCGGCGTGACGCGCACCGACGCGATCTCCGCGGCCATCTCGTCGCTCACGTCGCAGCGGCCCTGCGCCAGGGCCGACAGGCCGGTCAGCAGGCCTTCGCGGGCGGCGTGGGTGCGTCCGGCGTCGATGGCGATGGCCGCCGCGACGACCGACTTGATGATCTGGTCGGTCGTCGTGCCGTGCGCGCGGTGGAGCCGCCCCAGGCTCATCGCGTCGAGCGAAGGTGCGATGGTCATGTCCATGGTCTTTTCCCCGTGTTCCCGGTGTTCCGCTTCACAGATCCACGTCCGGATCAGGCCGCCCTGCTCGCCCTGGGCGGGTAGTGCGCGTGGCGCGCCCGCTCGAGGTCCGCCGCGGTCAGCGCCCGCATGTCGACGTCGAGCATCAGCTGCGACGCGAAGCCGGGCTCGCCGACGCGCGCCTCGCGGATGACGATGTCGAAGGCGTTCAGCGCCGGATGGTCCACCAGGTCGCGCAGACGCCTGCCGGCGGAGGCGACGATCACCGTGTCGGGCACGTCGTGGATCAGAAGCGAGCCGTTCCCGTACCAGACCACCGGATCGGCTTCGTCCGTCAGCGCGATGCGCGTGGTGTTGAGCCCCGATCCCGTATGCTCGTCCACATCGATCTCTATCGTGTCGAGGAAGCGCCGCTTGATCGTTCTGACGTCGACCGACATCGCGAACCAGGCGGCCGCCAGCGGATCGATCCCCGATTCCACCAGCAGAGCCGCCGTGACCGCGTCCAGGCACCCGACCTCGCATTGGTCGAAATTGCGCACCAGATGCTTGGCGCGCAGCAGCGGGACGATGTCCTCGGCCTGCCTGGTCGACAGACCGCACAGCGCGACGTTGACGATGTTTATGGCGTCGCGTCTGTCCGCCAGTCCCGCCAGCCCGAACAGGGCGCTGTTCTGCGCGTCCGCGATGATCGCCTTGTGCGAGGCCGCATCCAGCTGCGAGTCCGTCCGCGTCTTGGCCCAGCTCTTCACAGGCCGCCTCCGCGTGCGTAGTCCCTGCTGCAGGTGACGCACAGCCCGCCGGGTGCCGCCTCCAGATCGAAGTTCAGCGCCGTCGCGACGACGATGCCGACGCCGACCGAGGCGGCGACGACGCCTTCGTAGAGGCCCGAGAGCGATGGAGGCGCGAAGTGCCTGCCCGCGTTGGGCACGGCCTTCATGCCGCAGGCCGTCGTCAGGCCCTGACTCGAATGGGTGGCCAGCAGATGGGTGCGGAGCGGTCGTCGTGATGCCATGATTACCATTCCTCGACGGTGTGGATGACGGCGGAGGCCGCGAGCAGCTCCCAGGTCGGATTGTCGGAAGGCTCGCCCGCCCAGTAGCGGCGCGCGAGCTCCACGATTGCCGGATCGTCGACGGGCCATCCGTCTGAGACGAGGCAGTCCATCCTCGTCGCCCATTCCATGTCGTGACGCTGCACGTCTCCGCGGGGCTCGACCCCGAACAGCCACTCGCAGTGGGCGCCGGCGTTGTCGCAGTCCTGGGCATCGTTGCACATGAACACCGCGTCGCGGTGGGCGAGGCTGCCTTCCGGGCGCAGATCCTCGAGGATGCGCCCGACCCCGTATGCGGACCAGCGCTTCTCGTAGTCCGGCCGGGGCGCGAGGATGGTGCCGACCGGAAGCCGGACGGCGGATGCATGCCAGTGTTTCATGCGTGCTCCCGTATCGGGGTTGTCAGGCCTGGCGCCGTTCCATGTCCTCGAACGCCGTGGCGACGTCGAGGCGCAGGAGCAGGCAGCGCATGCCGGGGCGGGGCGGGTTCGCCGGATCGCGGACCGTGCGCGGCTCGATGGTCGGCAGGCCTGCGCCTTCGAGCATGGCGTTCAGACGGGGGACGTCGTCGCGTTCGACTTCGTCGCAGGTCAGCGCGGTCCGCGTCTCGACGGCCGGGTCGTCGCTCATGTCGTCGCATGCGTTCAGCTTGGTGAGCACGCGCATGGCGTCCTCGAGCATGTCTGCCTTCACCATTCCGTTTTCCTCAATCATGGAATCTCCACGGCCGTCGCGATGGGCATGAATCCCTCTTCGGCAGGCTGCCGCACGCGCACGGTCACCTGGCGCCCGCACGCTGCGGCCACCCCGGCGTCGATCTGGACGCTGCGGGCGAAGCAGATCAGCGGTCCGTAGGTGTCGAACTCGCCGACGACGTCGATGGTCATGATCTCCCCGTCGTCGCGGCCGCCGCCGGGACGCGGTTGGACGGTGCCGACGATCTCCTCGGGAATGGACCGTCCGCCGATGCGACGCCGAGGGCGTCCGCCGCCGGTGCCGCCGCGCCGCGTCGAGCCGAAGCCCACGGTCGAGAACGCCGTGTCGACTAAGTCGTCGAATATGTCGCCGAAACCCTTCGCCCTGGTGGGAGGCGCAGGCTCCGCCTTCTGTGCCTCGGGTGCGCCGAAGGCCCGCGTGGCCACGTCGTTCCATGTGAGCTTGCGCGTCCTGAGGATGGCCGACGCCGCGCGGAAGGCGGCGATCGCCTCGTGGTCACCCGCCGTGCTGGTGACGCCCATCATGCCGATCGCGGCGATCAGGCGCTTGTCTTCGTCGGCCAAGGCCTCTTCCCCTTCGTTGGCGTCTCGTCCATTCCCTGCCCACTGCTCTGCAGGAAGGATGCGGAAGTCGAGGCCGTCAGTGCGCGGTCCGCAGGTAGACCATGGCGCCGTCCACCTGCATGGCGGTAACCATCCCGTGGTCGACGAGGTCGCCCACCACCGCACCGCAGTCCTCGCCGGCGATCAGCGCCAGCTGCGCGTAGCCGATCGGGGTGCCGTCCGTCGGCAAGGCCGACATGACGGCGATGCGCGCGGCCAGAAGGGGGCGTCCCGGCGTGAGATCCATGCGATGCATTTTTCCGCTCCTCAGGCTTATTTTTGCATAGAAGCCTCCATCCGGAAAGTGCCGTCTTCACGCCGGGCGTGACGCCCTCGTCAGAGCTGCGAGCTGGTCGTCGTCCAGATGCGGTCCGGCACCCGACACGAGCAGCGTCGTGTGCGCCTCCGATGTCTCCTCGAGGTCCGCGACGCCCACCACGACCAGTGGCATCGCGTCGAGCACGGGATGCGCGACGAGGTCGCGCAGACGGCGGCCGCTGCATCCGGCCACCACCGTGTCGGGCAGCCTGGGCATCTGGATCAGCGTCTGCCGTCCCGTGACGACGCTCAGGTCTCCGTCGTGGATCGTGTGCACCATCGCATCCGGCAGCAGGAGCACCACGCGATCGCCGTCCGCATCGGTCATGCCGATGCCGCGCGCGGCCTTGGCGATGCGCGCTATGCGCAGGGGATCGACGCCGTGCCGCAGCAGCATGCGCGCGGTCAGTTCGTCGATCTCGAGACGCGGGCCGTCCGGCATTGTCTCGTGCCCCAGCAGCATGCGCCGGCAGATCTCGGCGACCATGGGCGTCTCTATCTCGGAGTGATGGTCGTCCTTGTATCGCCTGATCTTGTCGGCGGGGATGAAACGGGCGAGACCGAGCCCATCGTCGTTGGATGCGAACGCCTTGAACACGAGGCGCTCGACGTCGTCGTACTCCAGCCAGAGATCCATGCGCGTTCCTTCAGGTCGTGGGGGCGAGCGCTTCGAGGGCCTCGCGGGTCAGCGCGACGTCTCGGGTATCGAGGACGACGCCGATGTTGAGCATGTCGCCGAACTCGTCCGGCTCGGCGGTGGCGATCCTGACGTCGAGGCGGTCCATGGCGGGATGCGACACGACGTCGCGCAGGCGCCTGCCGATCATCGCGGCGAGGACGGAGGCGGGCGTGTTCCTGTGCTCGGCCCCCTCCAGCCGGATCGACGCGATGTCCATCTCCGTCCAGGAGAACCCCTCCGCGTAGACGCTGCACACGGCGAGGTCGCGGTGCGTCATTATCCGCATGTCGTCGCCGCGCACCAGCGTCATGATGTCGATCATGCTCCCGAGCGCCGCCACGGCGACCGGATGCACGCCCTGATGCGCGATCAGTCGCGCGGCGACGGCGTTCATCGGCATCATCGCGTGTCCGGCGGGCACCGCGATGCGGCCGTCGAGCAGCTTTCGCGTGAACGCCTGCAGATCGTCCTCGACGGACAGCGTGACGTCGCACGGCGGGGTGTTCGCCGCGAAGCCGATCGTGTCGCCGCCCGGCGAACGCACCACCTCGACGAGCTTCGCCGTCGAGAAGTCGCTGACCTCCACCGATCTGGGGCGGACGGGCTGTCCATGCCGTGTGCTCATGCGGGATTCCTCCGGTACGCGAGATGGCCGGGTCGTACGGCGTCGGGATCAGGCCGCACCGACGTCTGCCGGCGGGCAAAGACCGGCCCGCTCGTCCATCCGCGCCATCTCGATCAGTGCGCGGCGGCGCCGGCGGTCGATGCGCCGCCGGTCCTTGGCCCAGACCTCTGGCCCCTCGCGTCGCGCCAGCAGCTGCTTGATGGCGCGCAGCGTCGGCATGTACCGGAAGTGGCGATCGCGGTACGCGACGCCGTCGACCTCGTACGTCGGGCCCCAGGTCTCGATGCCCTTGTACTCGTAGTCGACGCCGACGTGCTCGAGCGGCACGTGCAGGGTGCCGTCGCGGCCGTTGACGATGACCGCCGTGTCGCCCTCGATCCGCGAGATGCGGCCGTAGGAGACGAAGTCGCGCTCGCGCCGGTCGTAGGCGACGTCGTTGCGGCGCGGGGCGCGTCTGGGGCCGACGTCGCTCAGGAAGCGCACGTCTGCGGCTCCTTGTTGCCCGACGCCTGGTTGGCGAGCAGGATCGCATGGAGACGCACGTCGGCTTCGTTCGCGCCTTCCATCGACGAATCCGCCGCGATGGTCTCCGCCAGATCGTCGATGTGCTCCTGCAGTTCGTCGTCGTCGTAGTAGCCGGGGTGCTCGCACAGCTCGTCCGTCGGATCGGTCGAATTCAGCGTCCGCTCGTCGAACGGGATGCCGTGCTTGCGCAGGTCGGCCGCGACCGCTGCTGCGGCCTCCTCCGGCGTATCCGCCTCGCGGGTGAACTCGACGAACATCATGCCGCCCTTGAACACCCATTCGCCGTCGATGAGCCCGGCGTCGTAAGCCGCGTCGGCCTGGTCCTCGGGACGGCCGATCATCCAGTAGCGCACCGTATGCATGGCCATGGTCGTTCTCCTTATCTGATGTTGGTCGAAGTGATCTCGTATGGTGGTCAGGTTCGGAGCGGATGCGTGGTCCATTCCGGTTCGATGGTAAGGATGGTGCGTCCGCCGTCCTCGTCGAGGACGACCGAAGCCACCCGCGCGTGCGAAAGGCCGGGGATCGCGTCATCGCCCAGCACCTCGCCGATCGTTCTGCCCGTCGCGACCGCCATGAGCGTTTCCGGCACCAGCATGTCGCCGATGGACACGGAGGGCGGCGTGGCCGACCCCGCGAAGCGATCGGCTCCGCTGACCCAGACGTCCGTTCCCGTCAGGCGTGCCGTGGCCTCGACCAGCGTGGCCTCGTCACCGTCCACCAGAGCCATGAAGAACGGCCTTCGGCTTGGCGGCATCGTCGACCATTCGAATTCGGGCTCGCCGACGTACTCCAGCCGCTCGGCGATCTGCTCGATCGTCTCGCCGGCCCTCTCGATGAACCATCTGGAGACGACGTCGATGCGCAGACGCGTGAATGGCGGCTCTCCCACGTCTTTTCTCCGGATCGTTCATTCCACCAGGCCCACCGCCGTCTGTGCCACACGTCCTGCGTTGCGCCATACGGGTCATGCGGGGTCGTTTTCAGGATGACGTTCGACGTCTTCCGTAGTACGTATCCAGACATGATCACACGTCGTCTTCTAGTCGCCATGTCGCTGCTGGCCACCGCCTCCCCCGTGCTGGGGCAGGATCTGGTCGTCATGCGCCGGGTGATATCGCCAGCATCCATCACGAACGCACCGTCCAAGCAGGTGGGCCAGTGGAAGGAGAACGACTGGCGGTGGGCGGCCGACGCTCCGACCTGTTCCCTGGCGGCGCCCATGGTGCGCACGCCCACGTGCGTGGCGGGAGGCATCGTCGTGCCGGATGCCCGGTGCGCGGCGGCTCGACCGTCGACCACCATGAACATGGAACGTCTGCAGGGGTGCACGACGCTGTGGACCGAAGGCGGCTTCGGCGACTACTCGCCCAGCTGTTCGGCGAAGGCCGTCAAGTCGCAGACGGTCCAGTGCCAGCGCTTCGGGGACGGCATGCCCCGTGCCGTGGTCGACGACGCGCTGTGCTCCGCGCGGCCCAAGCCCGCTTCGCGAACCGAACCCGCCATCTGGTACGGCGGATGCGGCTACGACTGGTCGACGACCCGCGCCCAGTGCTCGGCGGACGGACGGCGCGCCGTCACGGCGGTGTGCGTGCGATCGGGTGGCGACACGTCGCCCACCCCCGTCCCGGACGGCGAATGCGCCGAGATCAAGCCGGTCGACGTCGCCGATGCCTCGTGCGCCCTCACCTACGCATGGGCGGAGGCGAGCACGACGCCCTGGAGCAGCACGTGTGCGTATAACGCGACACGCACGGTCACGTGGCGCTGTGACAGGTCTGACGGCGTCAAGGGCGCCTCGGAGACGCTGTGCGGCGCCAAGCCGTCGCCGCAGGTGACGCAAGCCGTATACGAGAGTTGCGAAAGTCTCATTCTTAATCCCGGATTCGAGACCTCGTCCGCTTGGACGTTGAGAGGTGGCTCATACTCTACGGATTTCAGCCACAGCGGCGCCAGGAGCATATTCATCAACGGATACGGCAACAGCGTCGGTGGCAACGAGATTCCCGTGAACATAAGGAGCAACTACATAGTCTCATTCTATGCGAAGGGTGGCCAGTTTGGTCATCCTTTGGCTTCGAGCAGCTATGTCACTACCGTGTTGAAGGGGAATTGCGCCGGGTCATTGTGTAGTGGCGGGGCATCATGGTCCTTGATCGAGATCAAGGTGAATACCGCCCTTCATAATACGATTGGCATAGGCTTTTCTGGGTGGAATGGATCTGGCGCCTATATCGACGACGTATCGATAAGACCCGCGCCCTGATGCCCCCACGTTGTTATGTAAAGCTTTCACGTCGATGGAATGGAAAGGGCGCCTGCATGGACGATTTTCCCATTGTGGCCGCGTCGTGACGCATGCTCCCACGCAGCGAATGAATGTGTTCAGCGTGCAGTGATCAGGCCTGCGTGCCGGTCATCCAGCCGTCCCGGGCATCGTGGATCTGCCAATCCGGGTCGAGCGCCATCTCCAGCATGCCGTACTCGTTGATGAAGACGGCGGTGACGATGGCGTGACGCATGCCTGCGAGCAGTCGGCAGTCGACGACATCCGACAGGGGCCGACCGACCACGGCCGCCATCGTCGTGTCGGGAATCTCCGTGAACAATCGGATGCACGCGGGCGACAGCTCGCCGTCCTCGACCTGCGTGGCCATGATCTCGCCCTTGCAGGTGCGGTCCAGCCACTCGCCGCCGGATACCAGCGTCGCGGAACCGCCGTGGTGCGTGGTGATGTCGAAGATGGGCCTGGGCGCGTCGCCGCGCACGGTGAACTCCACGTCGGTCGCATGCGTGTGCATCATGCGATCCATGATCTCGGCGAGCGTCGTGCGGTGGCGTTCGATGATGCAGCGGGTCACGACGTCGGTGCGGACCCTGGTGGGGACCGACGGCTTCACGCCGCCTTCCGGGGCTCGTACACGGTCAGCTCGGCCATTGCCTCGACGCGGTCCTGCTCGGTCCAGCGCCGTCCCCAGTTGTTGCGTCCGCCGAAGTGGCCGTTGTACCGGGCCGAGTCCTTCTTGAGCTGGCGCAGGCTGGTGAAGGCCGACCACACGGGCTTGCGGCCGCGGTGGTTGCCCGGCTCGCGCCCCCACAGCCAGCGTCCGCGATAGTCGCTGCGCATGAGCTGGTCGTCGCGGTAGAGGGTGACGTGCTTGCCGCAGTCGATCACGATGACGTGGTTCTCGTCGACCCGCTTCCAGACGCGGCCGGGCCAGAAGCCGCGCGAGCCGTCGCGCTCGCAGACGATGTCGTTGTGGCGGAGGTCGGGTGTCCGGCTCAATGATTTTCTCCTGATGCGAGATTCGTTTCTACCGATGCGCGAACGAGGTGAAGCCTGCATGCCTCATGCGGCCAACCCCACCAAGACGCCCTTGGACAGCCGCCGCGCCATCTCGATCATCCTTCCACGAACGAGGTCGTGGTCGAGCACCGTTTCCGCCGGACGCCCCGGCAGGGCGTCGATGTACACCTCCGGAGGGCATGCCGTCATCGTGATCGACCGGGCGCTGATCGAGCATTCCGCGTAGTGCAGCGTCGCACCCACCTGCATGCGGCGGCTCACCTTGAACACGGCCTTGGGCGCATGTTCGACGTGGGACAGCCGCACCGTGCGCGTGAAGTCGTCGTTCGCGCCGATCTCATCCGTCAGCAGATTCGAACGATGCGTCTCCATCTCGTCCACCAGACGGTCGTACGCGTCCCTCGGCAGCAGGTAGGCGACCCGACGGGAGAAGGGGGACCAGTCTATGCCCCGGGCGATGGCCGCCCGATCCTCTTCGTGCACCTTTCCCAGCCTGGCCATGGCCTCGCGGACCTGACGCGCCGGATCGGTCAGCTTCACGATGCGCATGCCGCGATGACGGCCAAGCGAGATCTGGATGCCGTCCAGACCGACATGCACGAGGAAGTGCTCGATCGAATCCGCGCCGACGTGATTCGTGTCGATGCCGAACATCCTGGTGTCGAAGCCGTTCGCCACGGCCAGGATCGCGCCTTCGGCCGCCGCGAAGGCGACGTAGGGCGTTCCCGCCAGCAATGGTGGTTGTCCACCGCCGTGCCACTGGCCCTGGGTGGACAGGCGGTGACCCAGGCCGGCTCCGCCCATGAGACGCGACGTGGCCGTCCATTCGCGCAGCAGATGCTTGACGCTGTCGTGCGTGTTCCAGCCGGGCAGGACGACGTCCAGACCCTCGAACTCCACGCGGTAGTGCCCCTCCGCGGTGGGACCGGGACGACGCCGGTGGACTATGTCCCGCCTCATGCGGCGCGGGGCGCCTGCAGCACCGCCCAGGGCTTCGCCGTCCGCGGAAGGCCGAGGGCCTTCTTGTCGGCGCGCTTGGCGAAGTCCGGCCCGCTGTGGAAGGTCCACCGACCGGGCGTCACGTCCAGCCGCACGACGTTCTTGGAGTAGCACTGCTCGTGGTGGGCCTGCGCGACGTCCGCCCACACCTCGGCGCCCGTCCAGACCGGCTCCGCTTCGCCGAGCGCCAGGTAGCGGTCGAGTTCGGTCTGCGCGTCGGCGTTGCCGCCATTCGTGATCAGACGGATCGCCGTGTCGCGATCGAGCGCCGTGATGCGCCAGATGTCGCACGAGATCATGCCGACTTCGGTCCAGCCCTTCAGCGTCTTGGACCGCGCCTCGATGAAGGCGATGTCGCCGGTCTCGTCGTGGCGGAACACGTTGACGCTGGTGTTGATGGTCTGGCGGAAGGCGAGGTCGTGACGCGCGGCGTGCACGCGCGTGCGCTCGAGGCAGCCCTTCTCGGATCCCAGGCTGAGCGCACTGTAATCCTCGCGACCGAAGTCGGTGCCCTCCTTGAAGCCCTCGACGCGCAGCGTGTCGGTGAGCAGCAGGCGACCGCTCGGCACGTCGATCCCGACGGCGACCAGCGGCAGCTCGCCCACGTCCTCGGCCGGTTCCAGCCGGTGCTCGTCGTTGCGCCGCATGAGCACGCCCTTCCAGTTCTCGAAGGTCATCTCGCAGCGGTCGCCGGTCTCGGCGTCCTGCGCCTCGATTGCCCAGCCCATGTGCTGGTCGCGGCTGGTGCCGCCGTCGAGGTCGGCGCAGATCTTCGCCCAGGCGGCCCGCACCTTCTCGTCGGTCGGCGGCACGTGCACGCCCGGCTCGCGATCGTCGCCTCGGCGCATGTCGTCCATCCGCACGAAGGCGCGGGTGAACACGTTCTTCGCCAGCGCGTTGATCAGCCAGATCGTGTGGTGGTCCTCGGGTTCGTTCGCCACGAAGGCGTTCCACGCGGTCGCCGACCAGACGTCGCGTCCGGCCAGACCGCCCGTGGCCGCGAGCCGGCCTTCTGACCGCAGCGCCTCGAGGTGGGCGCGCAGGGCTGGCTGGAAGATCTTGTCGTCGTGGAGCTTCAGACGCGCCTGGTCGGCGGAATCCAGCTCGCGCGCGGCGCGCTTCTGATCGTGGGTGTCGGCGGGCGTGTCGCCGTATCCCTCGAGCTCGCTGGCGCGCCACCAGCTGGCGTCGGCCACGACGGCGAAGGATTCGAGCGGATACAGGTCTGCGAAGGGCATGGGGATGCTCCTGGAGAGAGGATGTCTTTTCCCGCGAGGCGGGTCGTCACGGATTGCAACTCCGACACGGAAAACCGTGCCGGTCGTCGTCTACCGGGCGCTTGGTCGGCGCCCGGTCAGGCCTGCGTCAGGCGGTAGCGCACTCCGGAGCCGGGCAGGGCGCCGAGGCGCTCGACTTCGCCTGCGTGCACCATCTCGAGCAGCGGCGATGCGAGGCCCTCGCCCGCGCGCAGCGCGATGTCGGGATAGGTCGCCTCGCCCATCTGGCCGAGCACCGTGCGGATCGCCGCCTTGTTGCGGTCGTTCTGGCTCGACATCGGGTCAGCCCTGCACGCGCATGGGCATGCCGCGTGCGTCCGAGGGGTGCATGGTCGAGAGCCTCACGTCGATGAACGGCGTGCCGCGGGTCGCCATGGCGACGGTCTGGGTGCGGGTCGGCGTCAGACCGCGGCGGAGCGCCGCGCGGCCCAGGTTGCGCAGCCGGATGCCACGGCGGATGCCCTCGGCGCGCTGACGGTTGGTGATCATGCTTTTTTCTCCCTCAGGATGGAATTACGAAAGCTTCCCAGGAAGAACATGAAAAATCCCGTCTCCGATGTAGATCGGAGCGGGGTTGCGGCCATCGTCGCCGACGGCCGCATTGTCGATCAGATTCGGTGCACCGTGATGGTCGCGCCTTCGACGCCCGAGACGACCATCGCCTTGTTCGGGAGCGTATCCGCGTGCCATCTGATGTACGGTGCCAGATCGCGCTTGCCGCCGGTGACGGTGCCGTTGGGCTGTCCGCCGCTGATCGCCCATTCCCCGATGGCCTCGTCGACGACGCCGTTCGCGCCCTTGACCTGCATGAACGTCGACCCGTCCCCGTCGAACGTCATCTCGAGGCGGTTTGCGCCGGCCTTGCCCCGCCAGGTGCCGATCACGTCGCGCGCCCTGACGGTGGGTGTGGTCGCGTCGGCAGTCACCGCGGCGTCCACCTGCGCCAGAGGAGCGTCGACCGCATCGGGCTTGCTAGGTCCGCATGCCGCGGCCAGCAGGCACAGGGTCAGGATGATCGGCTTCGTCATGTCGGTCCTTCTGGTCGGCCCGTCGATGGCCAGGGTCATTGTAGCGCGATGCGCCTGATCGGAGAAGCGTCGAGAGGACGTTTCCGGATGGAGGCGGACGTGAGTCAGCGTCGTCCGATCCATCGCCAGGCGGGCGGCAGGTCGATGAGCAGCAGCGGTTCGCCGCCGGGCATCGACGACGTGATGGTTCGCATGTAGACGATGCGGACGTCGGCCAGATCCTCGGGCGCGTCGCGTCCCATGACCTCGCCCAGCCTGCGCCCGGCAGCCGCCGCGGCGATCGTCTCGGTCACCCTGTGTCCGGGCACCGCGATGGAGGGAGCAGTATAGGATCCGCCCTGGATCCGTGCGCCCAGAAGCCGCAGACGATCACCGGGGGCATCCCACCGGCCCTGCATCAGCGTGGGGTCGTGTCCGACGATGGTGGCGACGAATACTGATTCGCCTGTCTGGTGCGCGTTGCCGGAGTTGGTCCACCACTTGTCGGTGCCAGACACCGCCTTCATCGTCGCCCGCAGCGTGGTCATGGACTGCCCCGTGCGACGCATGATGGCGCGCGTGACCTGGTCGACCCGCAGGCCGGGAGGAAGCGGTTCGGTCATGTCGATCCCTTCCTCGTCCGCACGCCTGCGCCATCGGGCTCGGCCGTGTCCATCCAGGCGTCGACCTCGTGGCGCCATCGGCCGTTCTCGAACACGTGGACGGTCGATGCCACCGCCATGCGGTGGCATTCGAGATCCCAGGCGCCCGCGAGTTCGACCGGACCTTCTGGCGATGACTCCCGATCCGACGTCACGCAGTCCGCGATCGTCGGGCCGACGCTGGAGAGATCTCCGAGCGCGACCAGGTCGGCGGCGGCCGCGCGCGTGCCGTAGTGCGTGCCCAGCACCGCCTCCAGGGCGCGCCCATCGGCGACCGTGATCGCCAGGAGGCCGTCGGCGACCGTGACCGCCACCAGATGGGTCGATCGTCTCGTGTCGTCCATGAGCGTTTTCCCCCTTCGTGATCCGTGCCACCTCCGGCACCACTCCTATCGGAGCGATGCCGGAGCGGGCTTCACATGCACTGCAGGTTGAACATGACCCGGCTGAAGTCGGCGGCGGCGAGATCGCGCGCCATGATCCAGACGTAGACTTCGCCGCAGTCGCCGAACTCGAACACCCCGCCCTCGCGCAGCGTCAGCAGGTGCACCCAGTCCTGAGGGGATTCGGATGCGTGCTCGCCGTGCAGTCGCTGCGACTTCTCGTGCATGTCCTGACGCATCGGTCCCTGGATGCCGTCGACCTCGCCGCCGAGGCTGATGATCAGGTCGGACGCCATGTCCTCCTGGAAGGACCTGGCCATGTCGATGGCCCGCTCCATGGCGGCGTCGTCGCCTGCGTCGATGCCGGTGAGGTCCGGACCGTGCTCGCCCGCCTCCACGTCGCGCTTGAACGCCTCGGCCAGATCCATGGCCCGCTCCATGGCGGCGTCGTCGCCTGCGTCGATGTCGTTGAGGTCCGGAGCGCTCTCGTCATCGCCGGCCGGATTGTACGAATGCTCGCCGTAATCGTCCTGGTACTCGGAGCGCGTCGACATCCGCCACGTCCGACGCCCGCACGCCTCGAGCGTATCGGCGATCTTGCCGCCCGCGTCCTCGGAGATCGTGGCGCTGCCGGCGAGCCAGGCCCGAATCGTGAGCAGGTCGGCGTCGATGTCGACGTGATCCTCGGCCGTCGGAGCGGTGACCACTCCCTTCATGCTCAACGCTACCGGATCGAGAATCGCGGTGCCAGAGGCGTGATCCCGTTCGACCCCGCCCGAGACGGTGTGGATGATCGCGAGCGATCGCATCTCGCGGTCCTCGATGCCCCAGGGCTGCTCCTCGAGATCGTAGAACAGCGACAGCGTGCCCGTGGCGGGCAGCCCCGTTTCGGCGAGCGGCGCGATGGCGGCGAGATCGATGGTCGCGACGAAGTCGAGCGCCTTGCCGTCCGCGTCCACCGGCCAGGCGGCATCCGTCGCGATCACGGGCCGTCCGCCCAGACGGCTGCCGCCGTCGACGGGTGCGTCGTACTCGAGCGAGAGGTCGACCGCGTTCTCCGGGCGGAACGTGCCGTCCGCGACGGCCGCCGCGTGCGCCGCCCGCTGCAGCGCGAGGCGTTCGTCGAGCGACGCGAACGCCGTCTCGAGATCTTCCGGTTGGTAGACGCGCTCCCCGATGACCAGCGTGAGCTTGTCGATCGTGACGCCGCGCCGCTGTTCGCCGTCGCGCGTCATCGTCTGCGCTTCGACGCCGATCGGCGCCAGCGAGCGGTACCCCAGGAACGACGGGCGACCGCGCGACAGATCGATGGAGACGTGCCCGCCATCGATCATGTGGTGCAGCGCATGCACGTGGTAGCAGGAGACGCCGGCGCTCTCGTACAGCGAGACGACGATGACGGCCGGCTTCGTCTCGCCGTTCAGCGTCATCTCGCCCATCGTCATGATGAGGCCCAGGTCGTTCACGACCCGCGGCTCGCCGGGGATCCAGACGTTCGGCATGCCGAACGGTGCGTTCTCGATGCGGATCGCGTCGATCGTGTCGGTGCTCATGCTTTTTTCCTCTGATGGCCGATGTCGCAAGGCATCCACCCGTCGGAATCCACGTCCTCCATCCCGCCATCCATGCCCGCCAGCAAGGTGAAGGAAAGGGGGCGACCCGCAAGGGGGTCGCCCGTCTCAGGACACGATCGGCGCAAGCGCCATGCGTCGCGCGAGATCCGGCGTGGGTGCCGTGCCGTAGGGGATGAGCCTGGCCGCATTCACGGTGATGCGCATGCCGTTGGCGATGTCCTCCACGGACGCCACCTCGCAGGTGCGCGCGGCGTCGTCGACGTCGGCGTGCCCCGTGGTCGGCAGACCGAGCACCTCGCCGAGCGCACGTCCCTCGATGCATGTGCGCAGCGTCTCCGGCATCCCGCCCGGCAGCGTGATGGTGTGTCCGCCCGTCGTGGCGTGGTCGTAATGCGGTATGGACGCGACCGTGACCGCGCCGAGGCCACCGGTGTGCAGCGGCATCAGCACGCCTGCCCGCAACGACTGCATGACGCCGTGAGAATACCACGCGTCGACGGCGGCGTTGCCGTGGCGCCCCGGATGGGCCGTCTGCCCCTCCTCGTCCGTCTCCCACCTGTCCATGGCCGAGCACGTCTCGCCGCGGAACGGCATGCGCGTGCGGTCCGGATCGTGCGACAGCAGCACCGCCAGGAGAAGGGGATGCACCAGCACCGCCCAGCTAGGCATCCGGTCGAGATGATGCGCCTGCGCCTGGCGTCGCAGTGACAGGTGGGCCAAGGCGTGCACCCTGGCCACCGTCTCAGGTCTCACGACGTGCGGAGACTTCGGGTCCCACGCGTTGGCCACGCCTTCGAGACCGTATCCCGGCGCCAGACCGTTGGTGCCGAGGTGGACGTGCATCTGTCCCGAACCCATCGGCGATGCCTGGAAGCATGAGGGCATCGGCAGCCCCTCGTCGGCGAGCAGAGCGGCGACGGCGGATTCCACCGCGGGCCTCTGGATGTCGATGGCGTCGTCGAGCGTCATGGAGCGTCCTTCCCCGGAGTGGTGCCTTGTCAGAGCATGCGCCAGACGTCGGTGTCGATGCTCACCGCGCGTTCCGCGTCGAGCGCCGCCTTGACGAGCTTCGCCGCGACAAGCGAGGCGAACTCCTCGGACGTGAACTCGCCGACGTCCAGACCCACGTCCTCGTTGGCGGAGCGCACGGCTTGCGTCACGTCGGCCGTCGAGAAGTCGCCGCGCATGGCGCCGCGACCCGCCTCGAGCGCCTGGGGCGGGACGACGATGCGTTTGACCCGCATCAGGCGGCCACCGCCAGGACGGGTGCCTCCACCGGCCCCCGCATGCGGTTCGCGTGCTTGCGCGCGATCTTCACCAGGTGGGCGGCGTACTTCCGCCGACCGATGTGGTGAGGCGTGCCGATGCCCTTGCGCCAGGCGTTGACGTTGTCGGTTCCGGCACCCAGCATGGTGCCGATGTCGACGGGGCGCACGCCTGCGACCACCAGCGCCTCGAGCGCGTCCGCGAAGGCGGCTTCGCCTTCGGGAGGGTTGGCTTCGATGCGCGACGCCAGGTCGTCGATGACGGCGATGCGTGCGGCCGTGGCGAAGGCCGTCAGCGATGTCTCTTCCATTTTCGTCTCCATTCCCGAATTCGATGTCACGCTCACAGGTGACGATGTCTCAGATGACGCCCGCCGCGCGACAGACGATGCCGGCGACGCCGATGGCCATGCCGCCGTCGGCCGTGGCGAGCATGGGCGCCATGCGTCCTTCGCGCACCTCGAGCACCAGCGTGACCAGCAGCGAGGACGCGGCGATGACCGCGACGACGCCGATCATCGCCGCGCCCGGTGCATGTCGAGCAGATCGGCGGCCGACATCATGCGGCGTTCGCGGTCCACGCGCAGCACGGTGTGCGGTTCGCCGTCGACCTCCTCGATGTCCGCCTGCACGATGGTCATGCCGAGACCGTCCAGCGCCGGATGCGACACGGCGTCGGACAACGGACGACCGACCAGGGCGCCGGCCACCACGTCGGGCAGCGGCTCGAGCGCCATGGCGCCGCGCACCAGCCACTTCACGCCGTCCGCGACATCCACGATCGTCTCGCATTCGTCGGAGGACGGCTCGTCGAAGATGTCGACGTGGCCAAGGCGCTGATCGCCGTCGTACAGCGTGACGCCCTCGCCGGTGCGCGCCAGCCAGGCGACCGTCAACGGGATCATGCCCATGTGCGTCAGGAGGATCGCGGAGATCTCGTCGAGATCGCCCCTCGCGCCCTCGAGGCCGCGCGAGCCGTCATCCGACAGGTGGGCGTCGGCGAGCGAGGTGGCGATGCGCGCGGCCTCCTCGTCGTCGAGCGCCAGCAGGTTCATCCGCAGACGCAGCTGGAACTCGTGCGTGATGCCTTCCGTCGTTTCGAGACCCAAGGGATTGTCTCCGTCGGCCGCGACGGAGAGCACTCGGCGTTCGGTGCGTTCGAACATCGTCGGACGCAGTGCCTTGTATGGGGTCATGGTCGTCTCCTGAATGGTCATGCCGCTTCCTCGAAGCGGGGAATGATGGCCAATGCGGCGTCGGGCACCTCGCGCAGCGCCAGGGCGAGCAGGTCGCGCCCGGCCTCGATGCGGTCGTGCACGTTGCCGCGCGCGGTCGCCGCGTCCATCCGCTCGGTGAGGTGGATGCCGTCGAGCAGGCTGACGCGCGGCCACTCGCCCGAGTAGAGCAGGGCACCCAGCGTGGTGCGGATGGTGTCTGAAAACGCGACGTCGGCCTCGGTCGGCGCCGCCACGTGGCGGTCGATGGTCATTGGGACATCCTCTGTTTTCCCCGCTCCTGCGGGTGAATGCCGATCCTGCCTTACGTTCAGCCCCTCCCGGCCCGCAGCGCGAGCATCTCGCCCGGCGTGATCGCGCACAGCGTCTCGTCGTGGATGCCGACGTGGACGATGAACTCGCCTTCTGTTCCCGTCAGGATGAATCGCGTCTCCAGGGGAATCGCGTCCAGCACCGGGTGCGACACCAGATCGCGGAAGCGCCCCGCCTCGAGCACGCCCATGATGGTGTCGGGCGCCCCCGCCAGCTGCGGAATCTCGATGCTTCCGCCGGTCCGCCACTGGACGCCCTTGCCGAGCGAGACGCTGGTGCCGCGGATCGTCACCTTGACGTCGATCCGACGGTCGTCGCCGTGCAGCACGAAGTCGCCCCTGTTGATCTCGGAGAGCCATGCCGCCATCAGCGGCTCGATGCCCATGTGCGCCATGACGAGACTGGCGATCCGATCGATCGCCGATGCCTGTCTGAGAGCCGTGTCGTCGTCGGCGTCGGGATCGTAGCCGTCGATCTGCATCTTGTCGGCGTAGCGCACGCGCAACGCTCGGCACACGGCCTTGGCCCTCTCGTCGTCGAGACCCTCGATCGCGGCGTCGACGACGGCGACGTGATCGCGGTCGTTCACGCCGGCGTCGCCGCCGATGCCGAGGGGATCCTCGCCGTCGCGCGCGGCGGCCGCCACCAGTTCGTAGTAGCGGAGCGACATCGCGTCCTTCATGTTTTTCCCCTTCTTCATCTGCAGCCGAACGGCGCGATCTCCAGCAGATCACCCGGCGACAGCGCGCGCATGTCCGCGTTCACGTCGATCCACGTCCGGTCGTTCTCGTTGTCGATGCGTGCGATCACGAAGTCGTGCGCGTCGAAGACGGGATGCGTGAAGACCTCGCGCAGAGGCCGTCCGATGCAGGCCGTCGCCACGGTCTCGGGGATGATGCCGTCGTCAATGCCGATGACGCCCTCGCCATGCCAGATGGCGGTGGGCGACAGATGTACGATGGTCGCGTTGTTGGCGCGCCCCGGTGCCGACGTTGTCGAGACGGTGATCCGAGTCTCCAGCGTGTCACGATCCATCAGGTCGACGCCGCGGCAGATGTGGGCGAGCCAGGCGACCTTGAGGGGGTCGATGCCCATGTGCGCGATGAGTTCGGCGGTGATCCGGTCGAGCGCGCCGGCGTCGCGCAGCGCGTGATCGTCGACGGGTTCGACGGGGTGCGTCCAGAGCTTCTTCGCGTAGTGGTGCGAGAGTGAGGCGGCGACCCGCTCCGCCGTTTCGCGGTCCATGCCGTCGAGCGCCAGATTGACCGCGTCGACGATCTCGGCGTGGTCCGCGATTTCGCCCTCCGTCAGACCCAGCGGGTTCTCGCCGAGCTCGATGCAGGCGATGATGCGGCGGTAGGCCTCGGTGGGGAGGATGGGCTGCATGGAGGTTCTCCCGGTCATGGACGGATCGACGCGATCTCCTCCGGAGAGGCCGACTGCGCGAGGTGCGTGCTGAGTATCTCGAGGCGACCATCGTCCTGGTCCGCGTGTCGAACGTGCAGCGTCAGATCGTCGAGCAACGGGTGCGACACGATCCCGCGCAGCGGTCGTCCCGTGATCTGGTGTGCCAGCGTGTCCGGGATTGCGGGGACCGAGATCATGCCCCGCGCCTGCCACCAGGATTTCAAGCCGATGAGCAGCGCGGTCTCGCAGTCCCAGTCTGTCGGATGGTTGTGATGGTCGATGATCACGACGGGTCCCTGGTGGTCGTCGCTCAACACGTGGATGCCGTCGCACAGCGCGCTGAGCCATGCGACCGTGATGGGTTCGAGACCCATGTGCGCCATCAGCCTGGCGCTCAACTCGTCGACATCGGTCTCGGGCATGCGACGCACCGAGACGATCTGGCCTAGCGATCGCACCAGACGCCGGCGGCTTTCGTCGTCGATGGTGCACAGAGCGAGGTCGATCCGTGCCGCGACCTCGTCGTGACCGGTTGGTCCATGTTGCAACCCGAGCGGATCGACGCCGTGACGTATGGCCTGGACGACGCGCAGATGCGTCTCGACCGACACGTGCAGCCTGTCAGTACGCAGCCTCATCCGCGCGCCATCGCGGAGACGAGATCCTCCACGGTGGCGGCCCGCATGCGCTGGGTCACATTGAGGGCGGTGTGGGAATCGTGCTCGCGGATCTTCTCGATCGGCAGATCCCATTGGTCCAGCACGGGATGCGAGACGACGTCCCGCAGGGGCCGGCCCTGGCAATGACCCTGAATCGTATGGGGAATCCGCGCCGTCGTCAGGAGCCGCCCGCGCTGCTGCCACACGTGCTCGCCCAACGTGACTTCGGTGAGGCTGGCGATGCTTGGAAGGCATGGCGTCGTGCCGTCGATGCTCGCCGCCTGCAGGCCGGTCGTCGTGTCGTCGAGCGCCAGCACGCCGATCTCGAGCGCCGTCCATGTCGCCACGAGGGGATCGATGCCCCGATGCGCCATCAGCGCCGCGATCAGCGTGTCGACGGGCATGCCGCCGCGCGGGTTGCCGATGGTGCGGGTGTTCGACAGACGCACCGCGATGGAGGTGGCGACGGCTGCGGCCGTTGCGGCGTCCACGCCCAGCAGCGCCTTCTCCAGCGTGTCGCGCGCCTCGGGAAGCCCGTCGTCCCCCTTCAGGCTGATCCCCAGGGGATTGTCGCCGCGCTCCGCCAGGCGGTTGATGCGCAGAACCACGGTGTGGGCTATGGTGATCATGATGCCGGTCTCCCGTAGGGGTCGATGCCTTCGCGCTGCGCGTTCAGGTTGACGATGGTGAGCAGCGCGCCGACGGCCCGCCTGTGACCCAGCACGCGCACCGCGTCCGGCGCGTCGGGTTTGGTTGCGAGCGCCAGACGCTTAAGTCCGGCGCTGTCCGCATCGCGCTCGTTCTCGCACAGTCTGGCCATGACCCGGAGGTGGACGGCGAAGGCGTCGAGATAACCCGCCGGCTCGTCGGCCGGCAGGTGTCCTTCGCGCCGTGCGATCCTCGTGGACAGCGCGTGGAGGTCGATGGCCGTCCGTCGGCGGACCTTGCGGGTCTTGGCCGGAAGCCGCTGGTCCTGCGTCATGGCCTTCCTCTCCTATGATTGCGTCAGGCGGAGATCCCGCCCGACACGTCGATTGCCCGCGCGTACCAGTCGTCGCGACGTCCGACCGCGTTGGCCGGATGCACGTCGTCCGGCTGGATGGCGTTGAGGATCGCGTACGCCGTCTCCTCGAAGAGCGCAGGCTTCATCCAGCCGATGACGACGTGGTCGAACGACAGCGCGTTGTCGACGTCGACGTGCAGGATGATGCCGGGCTTCGCGTCGTAAGGCGGCTCGTGGCCCGGGAGCACGACGTGCATCGTGGTGGCGCCCTCGCCGTGGATGGCGCTGGTGATGCGCACGCGCCCCTTGGCGTGCACCGCGTCGATGATCGGCGCGAGCCATGCGAGCGACTGCAGGCCGCGCTCGTCGACGTAGGTGTAGCGCGTCTCGCCGTGCATCGCGACCTGGTTGGCGGACGTCGTCGGCAGGTCCTCCTTCTTCGGCGCGGCCGCCTTCTTGGCCGCCTTGGCCGGGGCCTTGCGCGCCGGCTTCTTCGCCGCTGCCTCGGGTGCGGGCGCGTCGGCCGCCACGGCCTCGGGGGCGACGGCGTCGCCGGTCTGCAGACGCAGCAGCGAGTCCGCCTTGCTGGGCTTCACGTCGCTGAGCTTGCCCTTGGGCTTCTTGGCGGTGGTCTTGACGGGTTTCGTGGCCATGGTCCGTTTTTCCTGTCTCTGGGGGTGGTTGGTCGAAGTCTATGATGTCGGGTGCGATGCCTTCAAGTCGGCGCCGATCCCATGCGCGCGCCGCGCCGCGACCTGGCGGCTGAGCAACGTGAGCGCGTCCATCGTCGTGAAGGCGGGTACGTGGTCCGTGCGCAATCTCGTCCTGGCTCCCGGTCCCTTGTCCTCCACGGCGCGCTTCACGACCAGGCCGAGTTCGTCGAGCACGGGGTGCGAGACGATGTCGGCAAGCGGTCTGCCCACGCACGACGCCATCACCGTGGCCGGGAGGCGTGCGACGACGACGCTGCCGTCGTCATGCCACGTGGCCCCCTCGGTGAACGCCACCGTGCTTCCATGATGGTCCGCGAGGTCGCTCCACGTGTCCAGCTGGATGGCGGCATCGCCGAGGGAGAACGTGCCCGCGCCGTTGCACCGCGCGATCCAGCAGACGACCAGCGGGTCTATGCCCATGTGCGCGACGAGGCGCGCGAACACCGTGTCGATGTCCGTGCCGGCGCGCGGCTCGCCCGTGCGCCGGTCCTTCATGATCGTCGGGAGGCAGGCCGATATCGCATCGGCGACCGCATCGTCGACGCCCCGCAGCAGATCGAGCAGGTGCGACTGGACGTCCGTCACCGTTCCGGTCGTGACGCCGAGGGGATCGAGACCGCCCTCCGCCTGCTTGATCAGCTTCGCGATGGTCCAGTCGGACATTGCATCGGTCTTCATGATGCACTCCCTTCGTGCCTGGCTGACGGCGTATTCACGCGTCCGACGTTCGGCGTCCAAGTCGCCTAGCCGGTAATCTGTCCGATCGTCATTTCGCCGATGTCTTCGATCCGGATCAGATCCGGCTTCAAGTCGACCTGGGTGATTTGCCCCTCCTGATGGACGCATGTGATCACGCGGTTCGCCATGAGCTTCGCGAATCCCTTCCCCGCCGCTCCGGCCACATCCACCAAGGCTGAGAACCGCTGTCCGCGGGATGCGAGACGCAGCGTTTCTGGCATCGTGATGCCGCAGATGATTATGGACGACCCCCGCACCTGCATACCTTTCGTGTCGTCCATCCAATGCGTCAGCGTGATCTGTCGAAGGAGTTCGCCATCCATGCGTACCTCCCGGATCCTCATCCCGTTCTCGTCCGTGACATCCGGCATGCCCGTGTCGCATCCGTTCTTGATCACATCCTTCACGGCCTCTGCCGCCTTGCCGTTTACAGCCAGGCGCAGTCGATCTGCTCTGATTTTCTCTTCATATGGCCCGGGCGTCTCGTGCCGTCCTTCATATCGCGCCATGGCCCATATCAGCATGCGATCCACTGCGAGATGGAGGCATGACGTGCCCATATCGGTCAGCGGCAACGGAAGCGGGGTGCCCATTGTCGCCATTGCCTCGGCTGAGCGCTCCCGTTGACGACCGATGCGCGTCCCGAATCTGGCGATCAGCGCCTCTCCGAGCCTTTCGGGGTCGGAATTGGAGATGTCGACCTTTTCCTTCCACTCCATGACGCTCGCATGCAGGGACGGCCCCCAGCCCCGGATGCCGAGTTTGACGGTCCTCCTGCCCGATCGGTCAGTCTTTGCGCCGGTGGTCAGCGTTCCCATCGAGCATCCGGGGATGCCGCCGATGTGCGTCGCCAGCGTCCCGAACCCGATGACCTGGTTCTGTGGCATGAGGGGCTTGTGGATGCGCCGCGTGACCTTGGCGTCCTTTGATCCCAGTACATCCGTCATCCGGGTCTCCTGCGTGTTGTCTTTACGCCGTCTGGATTTTCCGACATCCGCCGCTTGTGCAGTCGCGCGCTGAGGTCGATCAGATCTTCGAGCGAGGCGCTGTCGAAGCCGACATCCACGCTGATGTGCGTCCACGTCATGCGCGGCCCGCCACGGCTCGCGTTCGTCATCGTCAGATCCATCCCGTCCAGCGCCGGATGCGCGACGACGTTGCGCAGGGGTCGTCCGGCGCAGGTCGCCATGACCGTTTCGGGCAGCCGTGGCACGATCAGGCTGCCGTTGGGCCACCACGTGACGCCGTTCTCCAGCCTGATGCTCGTGCCGGTCATCGTGGTCGACAGGTCGTCCCACACCCGCACGGTGAACTCGCCCGCGCCGCGCCTTGCGTCGAGCGGAAACGAGGCGTCGCCGGCGCATCGCGCGATCCAGGACATCGTCAGCGGGTCCCCGCCTTCGTGGGCCAGCAGGCGCGCGGTCACGAAGTCGATGTCGCAGCTCCGGCCGTTGTGGCCCGTGTTCGGATCGTCTGTGAGTCTCGCGAGCTCGTCGGCGATGCGCGGCCGCTGCTCGTCGTTGGCGCCGCATGCCGCCGCCCGCACCGCCGGCAATGCGGCTGGCACTTCGACGCCGGTGCCCAGACGCAGGGGGTCGTTGCCCTCGTTCGCCCGGTGGACGACCTGCCGCACGATGAACGCGGGCACCACCGGCCGCTGCATCATGGTCCGGGTCTCCGGAGGGTCGCGCCGAGGTCGGGGATTTGCATCAGCCCTTCGCTCCGACGATCCGGATCTCGTGCGCGTCGAGCCGGCGCTCCTGCTCCTCGCACCAGGCTTCGTATTCGGCTTCGGCCTTCAGCATGAGCTTGCCGAGCTGGGCGGTGGAGTGGCTGCCGAACGACACGTCGCAGGCGCCGTGGCAGCGCGGCGTGGCGAGCTTCGCGAAGAACATCCACGAGCGGTCGTCGTATCCGTGTCCGCAGTTGCCGATGTAGCCGAAGCTCAGGCCGAGGCGAGGATGCGCGACCTTCATGCGCTCCATGAGCGCGCGGCACCGATCGTGCGCCGTGCCGTCGAACGTCGCCGCGCGCGCTCGGCGGCAGTCGGTCAGGTGCTCGTCGATCGCACGGCACAGCCCCTCGGGCGTCCCGTCGGTGCCGACCGTGACGTCGTGGCGCAGCGACCAGGGGCTCCGCGTGCGCGAGACGGCGTGGTCATGGATCGATGGCAGGCCCGGCAGGCCGGATGTGGCCCAGGCGAGCATCGTCTCGGCCTTCATGCGCTCGAGCCGGTCGAGATTCGGCCACTCGTCGCGGATGGCGATCGCGGCGTCGAACAGCGTGTGGTAGCGGGTCGATGGACGGTCGCCGTGGAGCAGCTTGATGACGTCGCCGAACATGGTTTCCTCGGCGGCGATTGTATCTGTCGACATTTTTTCCGGTCTCCCTGGGGAATCTTTCCAATCCATGCAACCAGATGGGCCGATGGCGGTTGTGCATGTGAGCGCGCGGTCACCAGGTGCGCGTCGAAGGCGTCGCGAGCACGACGGGATCGACGATCGCACGGTGACCGCGCTCCTCCATCCCCGCCGACATCACTTCATATCGCAGACCCTGACGTCGTCGGGCGTCAGCCAGACCACCAGATCGCCGTCGTCGTCGAAGACGCGGTCGATGATCCGGTCGTTGAGCAGCGGATCGATCTCGATCAGGTCGCGCAAGTGCCGCTCGCGCAGGGCGGCCGCCGTGACGTCCGGGATGGTTGTTTCCGCGAAGGTCAGTTGCCGTCCCCTCATCGTGACCGCGCCGATGCCGGAAACCGTCCGCTTCGCCCTGCCGTTGGCCACGTCCACGGCTACGTCGGCGTAGGCGACGCCGCGATCCGTGAAGCGCAGGACGCGCACGTCCCCGTCGTCCATGTACATGAATCCGCCGTCCCGTGTGCTGGACGAGAAGCGCAGGATGTCCGCGACGCCCTGACTCAGGCGATCGACGATCAGTCCCTCGAGCGATCCCCCGTGCTCGATCGTCCTCTGGAGCATGAGGCCGATGGCCGACCGATCGACGGTCAGATGTCGCACGACGGGGCGGTCGTGTGCGGCCAGGGGTGTCGAGCATCCCATGGCGATGGCGGCTTCCGCCCGGGCGGTCTGCCGCTCGAGATGGTTGCCGAAGGACACGCAGGCGCGCACGCCGCGCCACTTGTGCTTCGGACCCGCGGCCACGAGGGGCCAGTGCATCTCCGCCAGATGCAGGCTCGGCCCCCAGCCCTCCAGGTGGACGACCCAGCTGGTGGGAGTCTGCGTCTCCGCGAGCATCGGGTTCCGCCCGTGCCGCACCGCCGCCGCCATGCCGATGAGGCGGCAGCCGGGGATGGCGCCGATCGCCGAGTGGACGATGGCGCGCAAGGGTGCCGGAACGTCGCCGGCCTCGGCCAGCACGCCGGTGTTCGGGCCGCTCACGACGTCGCCGTTCCGGCCGTGCCGTCGATCACCTCGCGCAGCGACAGCTTGCGGAACGGGGGCGTGTCGAAGGATATGTACGGCGTCTCCTCGGGGCCGCTGCACCCGGTGACGGGCATGTGCCACGCGTCCAGCACCGGATGCGACACGAGGTCCGAGAGCCGCGCCGCACCATGCTTCGAGATCGCGCCCTTCACGGCCTCGGGAACGTCGACGAAGATTGCCCGCCCCCGCGTCAGATCGACGTCGATCCCGCCGCAATGCGCAACGACGAGGCACAAGGTGTCGCAGGTTTCGTCCGGAGCCTCGATGGTCAGCAGGGGACGGCCGTCGCGCAGAACCGTCATGGGACCGTCCATTGGCGCGGCTATGCAGCACATGACGACGGGATCGAGCCCCGCGTGCATGATCAGCGCCAGACTCGGTTCGTCCAGCAGAGCCTGCCCGTCGAAGTGCAGATAGCGGTGGCGCAGCATATGGCGGGTGCTGCGTTCGCGCGCCTCGCTCTCGCCCCGCAGCACGGTCGTCATGTGCGGACCGAAGCCGCCGGCCTGGTGCAGACGATGCGCGTCGACGCCGTGACCGCGCGCGTGCTCGTGCACGCCGAACCGATCGCCTCGCGTCGTGGCGTTGATCAGACCGATCATCGAGCCCTCCTCGAGCGTCAGCATGCCTGGTCTCCTTGCTGTGTCGGATGACGCGTCGGCCGAGGGCCGCCGCATTGATGGTGGTGCGGAAGCGCGAGGCGCTCCCGGGACGCTACATGGGCAACGGGTTCTGGTATCCGCCGTGGCGACGGATGTGCCCCTGCTCGTGCAGCTCCTGGTTGTGCGCGCGCGCTCGGGCGAGGCCGGCCTCCCGCGCATCCAGACGACGCCGCACGTGATCGCCGCCTTCGGCTTGCTGGATGGGATCGACGTCGGCCACGTTCGCGTCGGCCTTGCATGGGTGAGTCATCTGCATCTCCTTTTCGGGTTGGGTGCACCGTCACGCGTCAGCGCGGCGGCATGGGAATGGACAGGCAGTCGGGATCGACGTCGCGCGGCAGAGGTGCGGCGCAGATCCACTCCGCCGGCTTCAGCATGAGGATCGTCGTCTTCGGCTGGGAATTGACGTGCGTGATCTCGACGTCGCCGACGGCGGCGGCGATGCGGTCCGTCATGGGCGGCATTTCCACCACGTCGACCAGTCTGCGGCCCGGCAGTTCGGCGAGCACCGTCTCCGGCAGGACGACGCCGACGTTCACGGTCGACCAGATTCCGTCGGCCTGCCCCTGGTGGCGATGCGTGCTGAACGCGAACCTCGAAGGCATGTAGCCCTCGGAGGTGGCGCATTGCCCCGATGCCGACATCTCGTCGACCGAGAGCGTCGAATGCTTCAGTTCGAACGCCCGCACGTCGCGCGATCCGACGATCCGCGGGGCGTGCATCCAGCCGCCGTCCGGGCCGTGCAGGTCGAGCAGCGCGAGCGCGTAGGGATGGCAGGCCACACCCCAGGCCGGCGTCCGCGGAATGCCCATCGTCTGACGACCGTTGCTCTTCAGCCAGCGTCCCGCCTCCCGCAGCACCATGTTGTCGCGCAACGCGATCTGGACGTCGTCGGACAGCTTGCCGACCGCGATGTCGAGCAGCGGGTCCTCTCTGAGCGGCAGCTTCACGGAAGGGAACTCGGTGGATCCCACCCGCATGAAGTCGCTGGGCGAGTAGCGGTGACGTCCGATGGCGAGGCGCACCGCTACGGGTATGCCCCGCCTGTCGAGCTCGTCGCGGACGAGGCGCAGGGTCTCGTCCGGCGACAGGGTCTCAGTCGATGCCATGGGCGGTCTCCACTGGATGCGTGTGCACGGGTCGGATCGCCATGATCTGGGCGATGTCGAGTGGCGTGCGGTCGGCGTTCGTCGTCAGCACCTGGTGCAGCCCGGTGTCCTCGATGCCGGTGATCTCCAGGTCGTAGCGGTCGAGCACGGGATGGGTGACCACGTCGCGCAGCGGCCGACCGACCGCCGCTACGAGCGTGGTCGACGGAAGATGGCTCAGGACCAGGCTTCCCCCGGTCTCCCAGGAGACGCCCTCGGCCACCCACACCCGCCCGAGCGGATTGCGGCCGTCCGGGGGTTCGGAGCAGTCGACGTACACCGCCATCTCGTCGGTCGCGCCGTCCTGGATCGTCACGTCGTCCTCGATCCAGTATGCCATCGCGCATGCGGTCGCCGGGTCGCAGCAGCCGTGCGCCACGATCTCGGCCGTGATGCGGTCCATGGTCAGCGTGTGGCGAAGGCCCAGCATCTCCTCGATTCGGGACCGGAAGCGATCGTCCGAGCCCTCCAGCATCTCCGAGAGCATCTCGGATGCGTCCTCCAGGAACGAGGCGTCGCCGGGCTCGACGCCCATGTCGTCGGCGAGCACCAGCAGGTCCAGCCGGTCGTCGTGGTGGCTGCGTTCGATGAGCGCCTCGAGCGCGGTGCGGTCGACCTTCAGCATGTCTCTCTCCCCTGCCGTCCCGTCGGGACGATTTTTCCCCTGCCTCGCAGGATCACGCTCATGCCTTCCAGGAACGTGAAGAGAACGACGTGGGAGGGAGTGCCTTCCACGTCGTTGCATCGGCTTGGCTCAGTTCCGGCCGCGGCTCATGCGCGCGACGACTTCGTCGAACGCCTCGTAGATCGTCCGATGCCGCTCGCCGTCGCGCATGGCGCCGGTCTGGTCGGCGACGCTGCCGACGTACCAGCCGCCCTCGATGAAGCACACCATGGCCAACGGCCTTCCCGCTTCGGTCTCCCCGTCGCGGTGGATGGTGATGCGGTCGCCGCCGGTGTCCTCGGGCAGGTCGTGCCGAGCCTCGAGACCGAGCTCGTCGAGCGTCGGCAGGATCTCGGCCCAGCGGCGGAGGATGACGGGATCGTATGCCATTTCGCAAATCCTTGTCTGGGTGGGGTGTCGTGGTGTCAGATGTCGTCGCGATCAGGTGTCATCCATGGCGGCTGCAGCATCTCCCTGGGTCTCGCGCGGTAGGGGAAGGCGCGCCATCTGGCGTAGGCGATGCCGGCGCATGCGCTGGACGCCAGCGGCAGTGCGAGCATCACCATGACCCCGAGCATGCCGAGCGTGTTCATCGTCTCGGGGCTCAGGCGCATGGTGAGGATGATGCCGATGATCCATGCCAGCAGGAAGGCGGAGGTGGCGAACAGCGCCGTCACCATGCTGAATCCGAACGGCCCTCCGCACGGGAGATTCGAGCGCGCATCGCGACGGCGTGCGCCGTGCCGCAGCCGCAGCCAGACGAGAACGTCGGTGACCCGGTCGACCGCGATTCGAGCCGTCGTCGTCATTCGCAGGCGTCGCGTGACGCCGGGAAGCGCCGCGATGCCGATCGTCCGCGCGTCCATCCTGATGACGGCATGTCCATCGTCGTCGATCTCGGTCCCGTCGATCCGCCGACCGTGCGCGACCGGATGATCCACCACGTCGCCCGCGGGTCTTCCGATCATGGCGTCGAGCACCGTGTCGGGCAGACGCTGCCCGGTGTCTATGGAGCGACCGCACCACACCGCGTCTCCGGTCGTGAAGGGGGAGACGATCGCCAGTGGCGTGCTGAAGCAATCGCCCCCGGGCGTGTGGCTGGCTATAAGCAGGGCCCGTTGGCCGGTGTACGAGTGGATCGATCGTCTCAGCAGGCGGTATGCGCGGCCGGTGCCATTGGGGTCCAGCAGCATCGGCAGCGAAGGATCGACTTCGGTCATGCCTTTTCCCCCGTCATCGCGGATTCCACCTCCGCACTACGCCTTCGGGCCGCAGCCGGGCACCCGTCAGTCCCGCGCGTGCTTCGTTTCGAGATAGCGTCGCCCGTTCGCCAACTCGTCGCGCAGCATGGCGCTGCGTAGCGCGATGGCGGTCTCGAGTCTCGCGGACAGGATGTCGCAGCTCTCCGAGAAGTCGCGGTCGATCTGCGCGACGTCGGCCGCGACCGCGTGCCGCCGCGCCATGCGCCAGCGCGATTCGATGTCGTCGACGTCGTGTCCGCAGGCGGCGTCCGCGTCCATGGCCATCGTCTCGTCGATCAGACGCGGACCGTTGATCCAGACGCGCCCGAGGCGCCGTACCTTCTGCGCAGGGGACCCCGCGTCGGCCTCGTCGCCGGATTCGACGATCGGCGTCAAGGCGTCGGCGTATGGGGTGGACTCGTCGACCGTCCCGGTGTCGGCCGCCTGCCAATGCGGAATGGCGTCCCCGTCAGGTGCGAAGCCCGCGGGGTCCAGGCCGAGATCCACCGCCATCGTCGCGATCGTCCGGATCACCGGGCACAGGAACACGACGAATTCGTGGTATTTCGCGCCGCCTCGGGCACGTAGACGATCGATTACCCGCGGAGCGTTGTGCTCGAGATCACGCGCACGTGCCTCCATGCTCTCCGCCGGGGCCAGTGCATCGTTCGGACCCACCATTCCGGACGGCCTGGTTCCCGTCATCGCCGTGATGACTGCGTCGGATTCGTCCAGCATGCGCTGCAGCGCTGGCCTGTTCTGGGGTTCGAGACCCGAGCGTGCGGCCTCGACGAGCGCGTCGATGAGCCTTTCGACCACGGTCGGATCCATGCCCGAAGGCAACGCCAGGGTCCGACGATCGTATTTGCCGAGATCCATCGCGATGGTCAGGTTGATGCCGATCGAGCCGAAGAACATGGCGACGACGAATCCAAGCATGACGGACGCCAGCGTCATGCCGATGCTCGCTCCCGCTTGCAAGGTGAGCAGGAAGCCGATCATCGGGCAGATCCAGAAGGGCCAGAACGTCATCGCGCGGGCGATCCGCGTGCCCCTGTGCGACCGGCGGATCGCCTTCGCGTTGTTGGGATCGTGGGCGACCGCCGCGTCGATCTGCTCGAACGGATACATCGGTTCCCTGGGCCGCTTCTTGCGGACGCGCTTCTTCGGAGGCTTCGGCGTTGCTCCGACGGCGGCCACCGTCAGGGAGTTCGCGTAAGTGGTCGCAGTTTCGGGTGCATGTTTTGCCACGGAGGTGGTCCTTGCATTTGACGTATTATTCGGTGACGGTCCCAGGCGCGGGAGGGAACGTGAACGGATCGTCGATCCTGTTCTCGCACCACAGCTCGTATCCCTCGGGAAGGTAGGCCCACATCGCTCCCGGCGCGTCGCGCCATGCCTCCTCGATGCCGTCGTGATCGAGCACCTCCGTTCCGGTCCAGTAGCCGATTGTCGCGCCGCTGCCGTCCTCGAACAGCGTGACGACGCGTCGACCCTCTTCGGGCCGTGCGGCGTCCGACCAGTGCCATGGCGACGGCGCGCGCCGGTCCTGCAGTGCCGCGATGGCCGCGCGCAACGTTTCGGCGTGACCGCCCAGCGCGTGGACGAAGCCGTTCCTGTCGATGCCGTCCGCGAAGTCGCCGAGATCGGCGACGATGTCGTCCACGGGAACCGCCGCTTCCGCAGCGCTGGCATCGACTGCGGCGGTCTCCTGCGCGGAGTCATCGCCCTTGCTCGTGATGCCGAGCAGCGTGCAGATCAGATCCGCGACCGAATCGATGACGCCGTCCACGGGCACCTGGTGGTCCACGTTTCCGTACCGGTCCTTGTCCCAGTCGCGCGGCCATCCGACGAAGCGGTCCGTCAGTTGGCGGTCCACCATCGCGATGACCTCGTCGCGCGTGGTGGGCCTGGTGGCTGCTTCGGTCATGGTCGTGCTCCCTGTCGGTGGCGTGCGTCGGCGCTGCGGTCTCGTGCGGGCAGCAATGCCGTGAGGTCGTATCTCGTCAGGACGGTCTGCCCCCGTGGGCGTATCAGTGTGAAGAACTCGGCCTGGACGGCGTCGTGGATGACGAGGTCCATCGCGTCCAGTGCCGGGTGCGAGATCACGTCGCGCAACGGCCGCCCGGCGAGTCCCTGAACGACGCTGTCGGGGAGATGCCCCAGCGAGATCACGCCGTCCGCGTTTTCGCCCGCCAGATCGTCGCTTCGATGCATGTTGCCGCCGTACCGGGAGTCCGAATGCCACTGCACGCCCTGCGCACGATCGACGCAGACCGATGCCCATCCCTGGTACCCCATCGACACCAGACCGACATCGTCGTCCGTGCGTATCGTCAGAGGCGACGCCATGGGCGCCGCGTAGCACATGACGGCGGGATTGATGCCATTGTGGAGCAGGAGACCCGCCGTCAGCGTGTCGGTGGCCATCTTGCACCACATCAACTGCAGGTCGTAGCGTATCTTGGCGTCGAGATCCGCCGGAACGTCTCCGGCGAGATGGTCTATGAAGCGATCCGCGTCCGGATAGCCCTTGTCGTGCAGCCCATCCAGGGTTGCTTGGAACATTTTCAAGTCCCGCATCCTCTTCCCGTCATGGCCAGCCTCCCCGAGCCGGCCGCCGTCATCCGACCGGTGGATGCGGATCGGTGGCGTCGGGTTCGGGGTTTTCTCCGCTCTTCAGCGATTCCAGCTCCTCCCTCAGCGATCGGTTCTCTCGCAGCAGTCGCATGGCGCTTCTCAGCAGCCGGTCGTCCGGGTGCACGCCACGCATGCGCTGCCGGCTCTCCACGATCTGCCAGTTCTCCCGCAGCGCGAGGCGCTGCCGATGGATGCGCAGATCCAGCTTCAGGCGCATGTCGGTCGGCATGTCCCGTCGGTCCGGCGCGAAGGCCGGACCGACGTCGAGTGGCTCGGGATCGTTCCTCATGCCGCCGCCTGGGCGTCTGCTGCCATCGCCGCGAGGAGCGCGGGCAGCGCCGCCAGCACGTCGCGTTCCGTACCCGCCGCCACCTGGTTGAGGAACGATTTCGCGGACGCGTCCGTGGCCATCGACGCGATCTTGCGCTTCTCGGCGGCCGCCTCGACCATGTTGGCGAGACGCGCGCCCTCCGCACGCAGATCGTACACCTCGGGCGTCTCGGGCTCGACGGCTGCCGTCTCGTAGCCGTTCTCCGTGCGCCAGGCGAGGCGGCGGCGGGCCTCCTCGGCCTTCCACTGGTCGTCGTGCCAGCCGGGATTTGCGGCGACGTACAGCCGCCAGCCGTCCCACCACTTCGCATCGTAGGGCAAGGGCTCGCCGCCTTCGGCGATCGCCCAGGCGCGGTAGGCCTCGTACTTCTGACCCGCCTGCACGCCCGAGACGCCGTCGTAGTGGTTCGCCAGCAGTCCGTGCTCCGTCCGCAAGGCGTCCAGATCCCAGATGCCCGCGTCGCGGATGCGCTTGGCGACGGGGCCTTGCGGCATCTGCCCGCGCCTGATCATCGACCAGACGGCGCAGCCCCAGCGCGGGTCCTTGACCCAGTGGCGGTACACGTCCTCGATGTCCTCGTACGTGGCGTCCTCGGAATCCGAGCAGCCCCAGGCGAACACGTCCGAGCAGTCGACGCCGAGGTGGAGCGTCTTGCGGGCGTCCTTGGGCCACGCGGCCATCCAGTGGTGGGAGTTGAGGTGCACGACCTCGTTGATGAGCAGCAGCGCCAGGCCCTTGGCCTCCTCGAAGACCTCCTCGCGCTCGGGCTTGTCGGGATACTTGCGCGTGCCGTCCTCGTTGCGCTGGCTCCAGTCCATGATCCAGATCGCCTGATCGGGCGTGACCACGTGGGTGTTGGGATCGATCTGGTGCGCGACCGCGAACAGGGCCGGCAACGCGTCGCCCTTGACGACCTTTCGCGCGGTCGCCGCCAGCTTCTCCAGCGCGTCGGTGTCGTGGTCCGCGAGACGCACGCCCGACTGCAGAAGTCCGGCCACGAGGGCCTGGTCGTCCGCGTTCGCGATCGCGTCGCAAAGCGCCGCGTCCAGAACGTCGGCGGGATCGGTGAGCTTCACGCTCGTGGTGATGATGTCGTTCATGGTGTGATTGCTCCGCGACGGAAGGGATCGGCCACCGGATGCGTCCGTCGTCGCATCCGGTGGCTCGTTCCGTCAGACCGCGAGCGGCTTGGCCTCGTCGCGCGCGGCGATCAGCGCGGCCTTGCGCTCCTTGGCCTCGCCCAGCTCCTCCATGAGCGCGTTGGCGTCCCGCCGCATCACCCACAGTCCGCACTGCAGGCCGTCGGCTGCGTGGCGGTGGTGATCTGCGGACAGGCCGAACTCGCGCCGCTTGCGGCGATGCTCGGCGATCTCCAGCCGTCGCGCGCGGATCTCCTGCGAGATCTCCTTGTAGCGCATGCGCCAGTCGGCGCGGTAGGAGAGCCAGGAGACGCGGTCGTTGATGTCGGTGATCATGTTCAGGTCCATTTCGAAGAGAGGTCTCGCGCGGGGTCCGATTGTGCCGGCGACGGGACGCGTCCGCGCGAACTCGCGCGTGCCGTCCCGGCTGCGATCAGGCCGCCATGGGCAGACCCTCCCGACCGGCGATCGCCTTGACGATCGCGCGGCCTCTCTTCTCGATGTTCTTGTACTTGATCTTGAACGACGTCGACTCGATGCCGCCGAACATGCTCGCGTTGGCGGTCACCTCGGCGAGACCCGTCAGCAGCAGCGCCTCCGCCTCCGGACGCATGGCGAACGCCTCGACGCCCTCGCCCTTCAGCAGGTGGACGTCCATGTCCGATGCGATCAGGTGCGCGACCTCTTCGCAGCCACCCGCCTCCCGCCACACGCGCGCGGAGACCGCCGCGTGGTCCGGAAAGTGCTGGCGGCCGTCCTCGTCCACGGTTCTGCATGCCGGCTGGCCGCAGTTTATCTGCACACCTACCCGCCCATTCAGCGTAATGCCGAGGGGAAACGGGTAGTGGACACATTTATGTGTCCACGGGGTGCCGCTGGGGTGTCCGGGGTCACGCTGCTTCACGAGCGTCCTCCCAGTTCATCGCGGCGACGACCTGGCGGCCTCGCTTGTCGAGGTGCTTGGCCTTGATCTTGAAGCCGTCGCTTTCGACGCCGCCGAACATGGCGGCGTTCGAGTGGACCTCGGCGAGGGCGGTAAGGAGAAGGGTGGTCGCTTCGGGACGGGAAGCGAACTCGGCAATGCCCTCTGCCTTCAGGAGGTGGGCGTCCATGTCCATGCCCATGAGGCGCGCGGCCACCGGGTTGCCGCCTACGGCCAGCCATACCTGTTCGGATGCCTTGGCGTGTCCTGGGAAGTGGCGACGGCCGTCCTCGTACACCTGCAGCACGATCGGCTTGGAGCAGTCGTGGTTCAGGATGTACTCCTCGACGACATCGAGGGGCATGAGGAGGTCGATCAGTCCTGGGGTGTATGCCCACTGCGGGACGCGCCACCAGCTGGGCAACGAGGTGCCGCTGGTGAAGTGGTCATGCAGTAGCCGGAAGTGATCCCAGACGGAGACGCCGTGTTCGAGGACGGTCTGAGTGGGGGTCTGGAGACAGGTCGTCATGGCCGCGCGCACGCGTTCCATGGTCCAGTCCAGATAGGGGTTCGACGGCTTGGTGTCGAAGGTATCGATGCATTCGTATTCTTCTGCCATAGGCAGTGCGGGCTTACCGTTTAGGTCAATGGCTCATGGTCATGATACTTCCTATTTTTTAATAAAAATGACTGCACCTGAGAATACCGGAATCTACTCGTTATTCAAGTTGTTTTATCATGAAAGCCCAGTTCGTGCACTTATCGGCTCGTTGCCTCGGTTCTGGGGCTGCTATGCACTTTTCATATCGTGCATGCGAGCAGGCGCAGTGGAGACTGACGACTGCTCCGGTGTGTACGAAAGGGACAGCGAGACCGCCAACAGCCCTAGGATCGCGACAAACGCACCTGTCAGTCGCCCAGTCTCGCTAGCCATCACCATCGTTGCGACGCCGATGACCGCCATGATGGCCCCAATGATCAATGATGCGACTGGCATGCTCATGTCTTGTTACCTTTTTGAATTGTCACGTCTTATCGATTCGTTGGTGTCGAATCGCAATTCATATCGTCGCCAGAATGGGTGGATATGTCGTACTTGTCTGCGCCAGGGATTCCCGACGTTTTTCATCTGATACGCCGTCAGTAATGCGAGTTTTCCCATGTCACCTCGTTCTATGTTGCGCTTATCGTGGGTTTTATGGCCACTTTTTCGAGCAACATGCCGATCAGGGTCAGGGCAGAGACCGAGTCGACGACCTGAGCGTCGGAATCGCTCTGGTCGTTGGCATGGCATACGCTCAGGGTCAGACAATGTGAGCCACCATCCTGTCCTGTGAAATCGCAATCAAAGCATTCGTATCCGGCGAAATGTCTTCCTGCGATGTCAAAGGTCGTCGATTCGGTCGGGCCGAGACGACGTATGTCGTCGACATGATTCGTAAGCCATGCTTCGATCTCCATCTTCAGGGTCGCCAGTCGTCCTTCAAGATTCTCAGGGGGGAGAAGGATCGTAGTATAGGACAATAGTCATATTATGTTCGGCACCTTCTCAAACCCTCTGTATATTTGAGAGCATTATTTGCGGAAAATGTCCACTATTGCCGCGATTGCACAGATTGCCGCTATGGGAATCGCGATCCACAGAGGCATGTTGAAGCCATCGATCACAGTTACGTAACTGTCACCTTTCGATATGGCCTCCCATACGAAAAAGCACAGGACAATTGCGATAACGACATTGATAAGCTTCATCTATAATTCCTTAACTCACAATCTAGTCATACTATCTGGTGGCGAGATGTTAATTACCACACGATAATGTATGAAGCATTTAATCTATAAGATCACAGCCAAACGGAAACTTAAGACTTTTGGCATTCTATGCATTTTGGGGTTTATGATTCGGAGTCATCCTGGCGCGCCAGCTTCATGGAGACAGATCCGTTTTCGATCATTCCGATCTCCTCGAACACGAGTTCCCTGAGCACGTCGAAGCGCACGCTCCAGTCAACCTCTTGCTGGAAGATGGCCGACAAGGCCTCGATGACCTCGTGCCATTCACGCAGGTACGTGGCGCTGCATGAGCTTCGGAGGGCACGACCGGTCCAGCCTCGAGCGGCGCGGTACCATTCATGCGCCGACGGTCCTTCAGCAGATTCCTGTGCCGACTGCAGGAGGTCCATGCACTGGTCGGCCGTCAGGGCGCCCGCTTCCATCTTCTCCATCTCGATTTCGAGAGTCATGTTTTCCATCCATAAAGTGAATACACCAATTGGGACTCATCATAGATCTGGACTCATTAGCTTTCGAAGGATCGCTCTCTGGAACATTCTGAAGGTCAATCGGGATTGAATTTCACCGCCATATTTTTAAGGAAGTTCGTGTGGACGACGGCTAATATATCAAATATATATTATCAACCGTTATTAATCATCCTATTTACCCTGTAATTCACTGCCCATTTGAAGGATTTCATGTTAAATTCGTATTCATCAATGTCCTGTCCGTACAGGGACAGCATCGATTTTGATTCCTTTACCAAGTCGGTGTTGAATGATTCGAATCCGCCATCCTCGCCGGCCACTTCAGCAGTAAGAGGCAGCATAATCTCGATCATCTTTGCCAACTCGATCAAGGCAGCGTCCTCGTAAATGCCTTCGGATGCATTCATCCCGTCATGGATCAATTGCACGCGGCGCTGGTGATCGCTGGTGTTCTCATCACTGCATTTTGGTACTATCACCACTGGAGTACGGTCCGCATCGCCATCTCGAAATATTTCACCTGCGTCGTCGTTTATGACGGAGGCATAGATCTTCGCCGGTTGGCCTACGCCGTCCGGGTTCCTCAAGACCGCCTTCAGAAGTGCATCAAAGAGTTTCGGCCCATTCTTGTCGACCAACCTTGCCGCGTTCATGCCGTTGCCGACCAAATTCACGATCTCACTGTGATCTTCCGCGGTCTGACCATCACGGCGCGGGACAATCACCAAGGCCTTTGCGTTCTTATCCTTATTTCGATAGATTTTCGCGCTATGCGTTTTGCATCCGTAGGCGGTATGCTCATTGACATAGTACATAGGTTGTATACCCCTATCTTAATTGAATACTGAGAACACACATGTCCTGGTGATTAGCGCCCTAATGGCACCATTTTAGGTAAACTTCTCGTAGTCGCGGGTGCATCGAACTCGAAGATTTACCCGAGTGTATTGCAATACCGTTGTAGAGTTTGTTTAACCTGGTGAATAGGTAAACTTGGTCTTTAGAAGAGCCACCCCCATTGTCGTGATCAATTTTGTCACCTTCATTTTAATCGCCTGTTTACTTCTATGCGTCATCCCTGTCGACGACGGTAATCAGGCAGTGATCAACGCCGTCGACGTCATGGCGCGAGACACGCACATCATTGCCGAACAGGCAGCAGATATCACCGTTGTCTGCGAGCAGCTTCAGCGGGATATCCATGCCGATCTCATCGGCCAACTGCATGGCGGTGATTGGCCGGTCAGATTTTGAGATGCTCGAGTCGATTTCCACCCGGAATACGTCGATGCAACCGTAGGACGTTTCCGTTCCGGGCTTTCCATCGAACGACGTCTGAGCGACATCGAGGTGAAAGTCCTTATGGAAATCGTTGTCCATCACACGGATGACAACCGGGATCCCGCCATAGGGCATAAGAATGTTCTTCATGTGTTCGGCTGTGACGAACTTATCGGTATATGGCGGAATACTCATTGTTTCGTCCTTTGTATTGCGTGATAATATTATGTCAGAAGCAGTGCTCTTATATTTTTCCTGTTGCAGTATTTAGACGTCGCTTGTAATGCCAATCGGGCCTGCTCCACCTTTTCACGCCTCATTTCTTCAGCGATATTCGAGTTCGAGACTTACCTCGTATTTGTCATGCTGTGATCATATTGAATTTTCTGTTTAGAAAAACGATCAACAGCGATATCACGATGAATCCGATGCACATTGTGATTATGGTAACGCTGCGAATGAGTGCAGGATCATGCGCCCCCCATTTCTGTTGCGCCATGACCATGTTCCACGGGCAACGGCGACGGACGCTGCTACGAACACCGTCGTCGAGATATCGCTAGCGGCATAGATGGCCGTCAGTGCGTTCATAGACGGCATGATTGTCATTGCAGTTATACCGACGTCCAGTTTCTTCGGTCAGCCGGTCATGGTGACATTCAAGGCCGGATGATCCGGTGTGGTTGTGCCTTCGTGTTTTGTGATGATGCGAATGGTGGTCGCGACGCAGCCGGCGATCACCATCCACGCAGCCGTCATAAACAGTAAGGCAGTCGTTTCCTGAGCCCCGGGGATGGTCCACGCGATCACCAAAATGATCACCATCATGATTAATGCCGATATGTTCATTATCACTGCGCATGCAGCAAGTAATCTCTGAATCATGTCTGTCCCACGGTTTCGTTGATGACTCTCTTTAGCATTCATAGGATCGCTTTTTGCACCTAGAATGATCGGGATCGGTGCTAACCATTTCGGTCGAAGTCCGGCGAGACGTCTTTGTCACCGTTCGTGATTGCCGTCGTCGTCCTGACCCTCAGGTGCGACCAGCCTTGAGAATGCCGTGTGGATGCATCCCGAGGTGTGTTGGTAACCACATCGTGGAACAAGTGATATTTCGTCATCACGGCGTCGTCCGGCAGGAATCGCAGCACGAGGGTATCGCCCACTCATTCCGGCAGCCGCCACTCCAGGGCGAGTGGACGTCCGTCCCTGAGGTGCCCGATCAGATCGGCGTAGTGATCCCGGACCATCTCGCCGTGCGCCAGCACGGTGAGGCCCGAGGTCTGCTCGCAGTCCTGCATTGCGGTGATGAGGCCATCCCGGGCCTCCGCGGTCATGAAGCCGCCCATCACTGCACCGCCTGGTAGCGTTTGGTGATGTGTCGGCACTGCGCCTTCGTGCACGGACCGATGCCGAGCGCGGTGATCACCGGTTCCCCGGTGAAGTGGGGCAGCAGGATGTGGTCGCGATCGGTGACGACGGCATGCGGGATGCCGGCTTCAGCGCACTCTCGCGCCGCGCGCTCGAGTTGACCGAGGTTTTTCGCCTTGATGGTGACCTTGGAACCGCCGATCGCATTGTTGTTGCGATACGAGAGGGCGGTCTTCGGATCCTTGTCGAGACAGTCGAACAAGGCGTCCGTATATGCGTGGCCGCTCTGAGCCGAGAGCTTGCCCGCAGGCATCTCTAGGTCGGCGCGGATCAGCGCATAGATGTACAGCTTCTCGCTGTGGTCGTTGGTAACTGGGGTATTCTGTTCTTCTGCCTGAGGCAGTGCGGTCTCACCGTATTGGTCAATGGTTCAGGTACATGTCGTATTCCTTGCTTGAGTGGTGACGTCGCGGACGATCCGCTTCGTCGGATGTTACCGCTTTTCGGGCGGATTTCAATAAACTCTTTTCGGTTCTCCGGATTATCGGGTTGAAGCCTGAAGTCTTCTAACCGATCCGGTTCTCCGGGGCCCTGCCGAAGGAGGGCTTGCCGGCGTTTCCGAAGCGAGCCGGGCCAACGCCCAGGCTTTCCTGTGACGGACCTTGCGGTCCGCACGCTCCTCTCGGGTCGAACCCCGAGACGGCGGCCGTCAGGCCGCCAGAAGTCCGCGCTGCAACACAATGCAAGCGGCGTTGTGGTCCGCATCGAGATCGGCGCCGCAGGAGCAGACGTATCTGCTTCCGCGTCTGGCGCCAGGCTCCCGTTCGCCGCAGAGCGAACAGTCGTTGGATGAGTTCATGGGATCCACGGACATGACTCTGCCACCGGCGCTTGCAGCCTTGTAGCGCATCATTCCGTAGAGGATGGATATTCCAGCATCGTTCATGGCGCGGTTGAGACCACGCTTCTGGGCGACGTTGACGCCGGGCTCGGTCACCGTGCCGGTGGCCGATCGTGTCATGTTCTTGAGCTTGAGAGCTTCGACGACATTCGTCTCGGCGGCGGTGACCACGTCCTTCGAGACCTTGTGGTGATGCGTGCGCCGCCTGTTGGCGGTGGCGTTCCTGGCGCGTGAAAGCGCACGCTTGGCCTTGTTACGACCATGGCTTGCCCGCTTGCAGCGGGCAAGCGCACGCGCCAAGCGACGCGTTTCCGGTGCGTCTGCTTTCAGGAACTTCGGATTCTCTACGAAGGTCCCGTCGTCGAACGTCAAGAGACGACGGACGCCAGCGTCCATACCGCGCACTGTACCAGGTTTGGCATGTGTAGTGGCTACATCGTTGCACTCGCATACGATGCTCGCCCACCAGAACCGTCCATCGTAGGTAAGACGTACCGTCTTTGCCATTCCCGGCAGATCCCGGTGCATGCGCATGCTCATAGCCCCGTGCCAGAGCAGGGGTGCTTTGAGTTTATCACCGTCAATACTTATGCCACTTCCAATAGGGCAACCGATCGACCGAACGCGGTCATAAGACTTAAAACGCGGAAAGCCGGGGGTCTTTCCAGCTTTCACGCGCTCGAAGAACGCATCCATCGCATTGTGCACGATGTCGACGTGATCTCGAAGCACTTCCAGGGGAATCCGACCGATCCCATCGGGATCGTTCTGTCGGATCAGCGCAAGGCGACGGTAGTGATCGGCCTTCGATACTGGTCGACCGAAGGATTCGGCAGTCCTGGGTCGCCAGGGGATCGGGTTCAAACCCATCGGATCGGCCTTGGGATCGCCTGCGGCGATCCTCGGACGGAGCTTGGCGATGCGACGGGCCTCCGACTGCGCGTGACGCCGGCGCAGATCCGATTCCTGACGCACCTGCCAAGCCAGGAATTCGACGATCTCCTCCTGGCGAACCAAAATCCAGTCTGCCGCAATAGGTTTGTCTCGACCTTGCCGCGCCGCTACGCGGCGCGCTGCTGCATACGAATCCCTGAGTTCCTGAAGACACGCATTGCGCAATTGCATCAAATGCCAACGCACACCTCTCAAGCTCGCATACATCGCGGTGCTAAGCTTGAGTTTGTGACGTGCGGTGCGAACCTGCATGGTTATAATCATAGTATCGTGGTTTTGAAGCGTCAACCTGATAATCCGCAGAACCCTCTTTTCACGACCAGCCGTTGATCACGGCCATCCACATTCCGAGCCCCACGGACGTCGCCATGCTCGTCAGGAACAGCACCGTGCTGATGGCTTCCGCCACCCTAGGATGCGTCTTTCCGTAGCGTGCCTTGGCGTGGCCCGCGAGCGTCACCAGACCCATCGCGACGGCCGCCATGCAGGCGAGTGCCGCCACGCTGATGGCGAAGGTGGCTATTGTCATCCTGTGCTCTCCTGGTGTGCGGCATGCGGCCTGCTCGTGGTCGAACCTCCCGCTCTAGAGCAGGACCGAGTGTGGAAACGCCGACCTGACGATGTCGAAGTCCGCGCGGTCCTCGTCCGCGACGACGCATCCCTGGGGGCTGACGATCTTGCCGTTGCGGAACGAGGTGAAGCCTCTCGCCGACAGGCGCTCATGCGCCTCGTCCGCGGCTCTTTGTCCGAGGGTGCGTTCCTTCATGGCCTAGGTCCTTCCGGGTAGAGCGTCGTTGTGCTGCCGCACGATGCTCTCGGCGACCGCCTGTGCCGCCTCCGGCGACAACCAGCCGCCCGTGACCCGCACGGTCGCGTCGTGGATCGTGTCGAGGTTGCCCTCCGCTCCGACGCACCACACGCCGTCCAGTTTGCGAGCCGACCAGGGTTCCACGAGATCTTCGATATGCTTTCCGGCCATCAGTCCGCTCCCGTCACTTCGCCTGCCGCGCCCGCATCGCCGCGCGCGCGGACACCATGCCCTGGATGAATTCGGACTTGGTGAGCGTCCCGTTTCCGTTCGCGTCCATGTCCCGCCATCCCTGCGGCTTCACCAGCACGCCGAGATTGCGGCTGGCGCCGTAGGCGCTGAGCTCGGTCTTCGTCATCCTGCCGTTCCGGTCCGCGTCGACCCGGTCGAAGATGATGGAGAGCTCCTTGACGTCGAGCTCGGTCGGCACCGGCACTGGCGCTGGCGCTGTCTGCCCCGATGCCACGGTGCCGGTCGTGAGCGCGATGGCGGCGATCAGGAAGTGTCGCATGGTTTTCAATACCCCTCGGTGGTCTGGATGGTGACGGTTTCGATCGCCGATGTCCACTCCGGCGCGACGCCCGAGCAGCCTGCCTGGTGGATCTCGGCGAACATCACTGTCCGAATTCCCTCTTCAGCGTCTCGTACTGGCGCCGTCGCGCGGCGGTCGCCTCGTCCTCTTCGTCTTCCTCTTCGTCCTTTTCGTCGCTCATGAGCGCGAAGACGTCCTCCTGGCTCATCACGGTGGCGACCGTGACGATCAGGACGTGCTTGATGCCGCCGTCGGCGTCGGGATAGCCGTAGTCCTCCTGGAGCAGCTTGGCGACTTCCTTGGCGGCGTCCTCGGGCGTGGTCGCCGCGAGTGGAATCGTCTTCTCGGCGCAGCCGATGGTGTAGTCGCAACCCTCCGCCGCCTCCTTGACCACGGCCGCGTACTGTCCTGGCTTGAATGTCTTCACGTCTCGGCTTCCTCGATGATTCGTACTTGCGTTGTGGATCCCGTCATTCGCGCGGCGGGAGTGCTAGACCCTCTCGGGTCGCCGACCCTTCATGTAGCGCTTGTACGGCTCGTAGCCGGAGACGAAGTGCGCACCGGCGCCGAGATGCTTCAGAAGTCGGGAGCCGAGGATGCGACCGTTGCGCTTGGCGCGGCGGCATCCGCTGCAGGTGCATGGTTTGAACATCTCTTTTCCCTCCTGTTGCGGTCTCGTCCGCCATTCCGTCACCCGGAACGATCACGCGTAGCGACAGGTCCCGAGTCCACCGGGCAGCGCCCTCTGCTGCGCCACCAGCGTCTTGACGACCTCGTTCTCCTCGTCCGTCACGCGTCCGTCTGCGATGTACTCGTCGAGGCGGCCGGCGATCGCGGGACATCCCTTCTTGTACGAATTCACGTCGTTCACACGGACCCTGGTCTCGAAGTGGTTCTCGAATTCCACCAGTTGCCGCTCGTTCCATGCGATCATCTGCCACATCGCGATGGGGATGAGCACGATCGCCATGATCATGGCGAGCAACTGCGTCCCGTTTAGATGGACGCGTCCATCATGGTCGTTCGTCACCGTCTTCATGAGTTTCCCTCCATTGCCGGAATGATTTCGCGGTATTCGTCGGGGCCCGCGTGGGTGCAGATCCGTTTCATGCGGTCGTAGACATCCTGCGGCACGCGTTCGATCTTGTCCCTGGACAGCACGCGGCGGTAGTGGTCGGCGGCGCCGGTGCCGAGCACCGCGACCCACTTCATACCCTCGTCGAGATTGCGTTGCGGATCGCCGCGAAACCCACGGGTGTGATCGCGCGCCATGTGCTCGCGCCAGTCGGGCCGGTCGAGACGCGACACCATCCGGTGCCGGTTCGAAGTGCATCGGTAGCCGGAATCGATGAGGCGGGTCGCTTCGTCCATCGTGGTCGTCCTTTTCGTTGCGGACTCGTCCGCGATCAGAGGCATTGCCCTTTCGGCCGTTCGAACATCCTGCAGTTCCAGCGGAACCGCTCGAAGTCGTGCTCGCGGTCGCGCAGGTAGCTGAACGCCATCGCGTCGAACTGCTCGGGTGTGATCTGGGTCGAGGCGTCCTTCGGCACGCTTTTGGGATCTGTCCAGACGATGAACTTGCAGCTGGTACGCTTGCCGCACGAACGCTGCGCCTGATCCTGGAAGCTCGCCAAGTCCTTCGCCTTCAGGACGACGAGGAATACGTCCTTGTCGTCCGCCATGGGCTGGTGCACCGTCGCGTTAGTCTTGTCGCCGGCGGCGTCCGCGAGAGGTGGCGTCGTGGCGGCGGTTTCGACGCCCGGGATGTCGATCGGGTTCGCCGGATCGACGATCGCGTCCGGCATCCGATGCGCGGTGAAGCGATCGGCCAGTTTGGCGACGTACGGCTCCTTGCCCGCGTACTGGTATCGGAACGCCGTCGGCGTGCCCCACCATCCGGTCCAACGGAAGAACAGGTGGGTATGCACGGCCGTGATCTTGTCCAGGCTCGAGCTCCAGTAGGGCACGACCCAGTCGGTATGGTAGTGTGTCGCGTACCCGACGGGTTTGTACACCTTGCCCGAGAGCGCGGCGTCGGCGTTCACCCTGGCGTCCCGCCACGAGGTCTCGGGATAGGTGCGCGCGAGGGCGCCGTCGCATGCGAAGGTGAACTGGCAGCCGGTGTGGCGTTCCGACCCTTGGAACACGACGCCGCAGACGGTCTTGGGGAACGCCGGATGACGCACCCGGTTGAGAACGACCTGCGCCACGGCACGCTGCCCGACGGGGTCGTTGCCGGCCTCGTAGAGCACGACCGCCGCCAGGCAGTCGAGTGCTCGCTGCCGATCCTCGCCCTTGGCCGGCGCCCTGAACGGACGCGCCGCCGGATTGGGGGCGGCGCTGAAGGGGATGGTCGCATTGAACGACCTGGCGTCCACTGGCGCCAGATCGCGGTACTTCACGGGTTCCACCGCTGGCACCACGGTCGGAGGCACGACCTTCGCCCCCGTGGACCGTGCCGTCCGTTCTTGTCCAAGGACGTCATCCGTGGTTCTTCCGGTGGCGACCGCCGTCATGATGCCGATGATCGTCAGGACCATGATGCCTGCAAGGATGATGGTCGTGCGCCACGACGGCCTGATGGTTCTCGGGGTCGCCGTCATCTCTCGGGCTCCGCGTCGATCACGCACAGCCATCCCTCGATGTCGATGTCCTCGTGCACGTCGCCCGTCGAGACGCGCATGACGGTTCCGTCCTGCGGTACGATCACGTCGCCGATCCAGCGGTGGTGTCCTTGCGGACGGTTGCAGTCGAGCGCGACCTTCGACCGTGTCGAAACTGCTCCGGTCGTCTCGGGACGCGCGGGAACCTCGGCCTTGGCCGATGTCGCGTCAGTCGCCATGTTGTAGCCGACGACGCCCGCGAAGGGGGCGAGAAGCAGGGCGAGTGCGATCTGCGAGCCGTGGCGTCTGGTCATGCGGAGTCTCCGGTGCTTCGATGCGACCGAGCGCCCTCATGTGTGGGCATTGCGGCGTGATCGTTGTGATTGTGGCAATGAGAGGCAATCGTCGGATGCGGGTCTTCGTCCCGCCTCGCGATGACGTTTTCCTCTTCGTCCATGTCTTCGCGAATCTCTATTCACCTGTCGGGCCGCGACGCGGTCAGATGCCGAAAGGCCCGCCTCCGTCAGGGGCGGGCCTTTGCATCGTCCATCATGCGGAGGCTCATCGAATCACGGCGCGCAGAGATACTCGTTGAGCGCAGGACCGTCGGTGAGCTTGCATCCCGATTCCTCGGGTGTCGAATCGATGTAGTAGTTCGCGGGCAGACCGGAGGTGGCGCTCGTGCCTTTGATTCCGCGTACCAGCGTGAAGTTCTGCAGCCCCTCGCTTGCGTTCGGTACGAGCGTCATCGTCGCGGACGTTCCTCCCCCCGCGGCGGTGGCCAGGGCCTGCCCGGCGAACGGGAAGGTCGACGTCGCCGACAGCACGATCTCGAACGTGATCTTGCCCGTCGCCTTCACCTTGTACTGCTTGGAGACTTCGCACCTGGACGGGAAGTTCATGTTCGTCGTCCAGGTGGCGAGTACCGGGTTGGCGTCGTAGTAGCCGGCTATCCTCGACACGCAGTAGTCGTACGCCCTGTCGGAGATCTCCCCTTGCGTCAGCGGCGCGTCGACGACGAAGGTCTCCCGCGATATGATGCTGGCGTTTGTCTGCGTCTTCGAATCCGTGCTCGTTGCGGACCAGTCGGTGATTCCCCGCTTCTTCCAATTCGTCATGTCCAGCGTCGGGGTCACCTTGAGATCCGGCGTGGTTCCGGCGTTTGGCTTGGCCCCGAGGATTCTCGCGTCGCACTGGCTGTCGCTGCTGGCCGTGTCGCTGTTCTTGTAGCTGCAGATGTAGGAGTAGGCGTTCCTGATCGTCCATGGTCCGTTGACGCTGGCTCCCTTGATCCCGAACGGGTTCATGTTCCAGGTCTTCTTCCACTGGTAGTCGCACGCCGTCGTGACGCCCGTCGTCTCGCTCGTGTCGGGCTTCGTTGTCTTGCAGTACTGGCTTTCGTTCACGTCAACGATGTAGCCGTCGAAGTCGCGCTTGCACTGCACGGACCGCGTGTGCGACGCGGATGCCGAACAAGTGCTCGACCAGGCGCCGTACTCGCCCGTGATCCAGCTGTACGTGCATGTCGCGTAGCTCGTCGTCGGATTGCTCTGCGGCGGCTTCGCGCCGATGGCGGCGATGCACTGCCCGTCGTCCACGACCGCGTTCGCGGCGTTCCGGCACGTCGCGATGCTCGTCTGCACCGTGGTGCCGCATCCCGGTGTCACCACCCACGGGGTGGTGTCCCAGTGCAGACCGGTTTTGCCGGTCCCGGGTTCCGGCGTCACTGGTGGCGGAAGCCGCGGGTTGGGCGATGCGATGGTGCGTCTCATGACGACGACGTCTTGCGCGTGCACGGTTGCGCCCAGGCCGACGAATGCGCTGGTCGCGAGCAGGATGAAGTGTTTCATGCCGTCAGGCTACCACGCCCTGCTCTTGGCGGTCCATCCTGAAAATCCCATGACGGTCGTCTTCGGAATCCCAGTTTACCGCCCCATGACGTTTTCCGCATCGCCCCTGATGATCATTTGCGATCCGCTCCAGATCGGCCAGGTTTCCTTCAGGACGATCGTCACCCGCTTGTCGGCGACATCGCCGCCTTGTGATCTCGTCGTGTCGGGCTGTCCGTACGCCGGCTGGCCGTGCGCGTCGGATTTGGTCTGGTTGTCCGTGGTTGCCCGTTTCGACGTCACGTCATCATCTCCGATTGGTCCCATGGACCGATAGGCCAGATAGCGACGGACTTCGCAAGCGTCATCGGGTCAGTCGGCCATCTCCAGTCGGCCTTTCGGCGGCCCATCCAATTCGAGGAGGTCCTCTTCGAGGAACATGGCCATGAAGTCCGCGACCTCGTCGAGCGGCTGTTCGTCGGGCATTTCGCCTTCGACGTAGAAGAGCAGCATCGCCTCGGCCACGCCGTCCGGTATGGTCGTCCAGTGCGGATCGTACGGATCGATGTCGTAGAAGTCGCCGGCCCGGAGCGGCAGCCCCTCGGGAACGCCGGCGTCGTCGAGCCTCTGCGAATGCAGGCGGTGACCATCCGACCGGATCACGAGGCCGTAGACGTGCATGCCGGGCTCCGCGCCCTCCAGGTCCTGATGCCTCTCGACTGCGCGTTGGCAGACGTACAGACCATGGAGATCAGTCTTCGCGGTATCCACTTCGGGTTTGGTGTGCCGTGCCAGACCTTCCTCTCCCAGACGCTGGGCTATCCGCAACGTCTCGGGGCTCGGCCTCCATGCCGACGACAACACGCGGGGAAGGAAGCCTTGGCCGTCTGTCGTTGCGCTTCCGGGCTGGTTGTCTTTGGAATCCATGCGCTCATTGCTCATGATCGTCGCACCGTCACTTCGATGGTCACGACGTCGGCTCTTGCGGCCCTGCGGGCTGCGCGTAGCCGAGCAGCCTCCATGTTGCGCCTCATGCCGGGATCCCGGCCCATCAGCACGAATCCCACGAGCATGACGACTGCCACGCCGCCCGCTCCCCACAGCTCCGTGGACGTGGGCCACCCGGCAAGATCCCTGGTCATCATGTACATGCCGTACGCGATGGTCGCCAGACCGACCGGCATGTACATGAACACCATGTATGCGTCCGCCAGACCCATGCGACCTTCCCGATCGCACGCCCTCTCTTCCTTGCGTGTCATGTCGTGCTCTCCTCGTTGGCGTTATGCGATCAGGCCGTACCGCTTGAGCAGCGCCGAGGGATCGGGATCCCGGCCCATGAACGCGCGGAAGCTCTCGATCGCGGGGCGGCTCGCCCCCTTGGACAGCACCTCGCGTCGGAAGTCGTCGCCGGTTGCGCGGTCGACCAGACCCGCTTCGACGAACTTGCCGAAGGCGTCCGCCGCCAGCAGCTCGGCCCACAGGTAGCTGTAGTAGCCGGCCGAGTAGCCTCCCGAGAAGATGTGACCGAAGGCGTGCGGCGTGCGGTGCCATTCCGGCGGACGCATGACGGAGATCTCGTTGCGCACCGCGTTCAGCACCGTCATCGGATCGTCGCCCATCGTGCCTGCGTGCAGGATGATGTCGAACATCGCCAGTTCGACCTGACGCACGAGGAACAACCCGGATTGGAACCGACGCGCTCCGAGCAGTCGGTCGAACATGTCGGCGGGCAGCGTCTCGCCGGTGACGTGGTGTCCGGACATGCCGGTGAGCACGTCGCGATCCCAGGCGAAGTCCTCCATCAGCTGGCTCGGCAGTTCCACGGCATCCCATTCGTAGCCGTTGATGCCGCCGATGATCGGACGTTCCACGGTGCCGAACAGGTGGTGGATCGCATGGCCCGTCTCGTGGAGCAGGGTCGTCACGTCGTCGTGGCTGAGCAGCGACGGCGTGGTCTCGCCTCGGGGTGCGAAGTTGCAGGTGACGTATGCGACCGGCAGCGTCGTGACGCCGTCGACCTCCATCAGCGAACGCGACTGCGCGACCCATGCGCCGCCGCGCTTGCCGGTGCGGGCGTGCAGATCGAGGTACATGCCGGCGAACACGGTCCCCGCCTCGTCCGCCACGTCGTAGTAGACGGCGTCCCTGTGCCAGACCGCGACGTCGGCACGAGGCCGCAGCGTGATGCCGAACAGGTCGCGCAGCAGTCGCGTCCATCCTTCGACCACGCGCTCGACCGGGAAGTACGCGCGGACCTCCTGCTCGTCGACGGCGTGACGCGCGATGCGCAGTCGGTTGGAGACGAAGCCGACGTCCCAGGGCCGCAGATCGTCGATGCCGAGATCGCTCGACGCGAAGGCGCGCACCTCGTCGATCTCGCTCTGCGCGAAGGGCCGGGCGCGCTGGGCCAGATCCCGCAGGAACGCGAGGACCTGATCGCCGCTGTCGGCCATCTTGGTGTACAGCGAGCGTTCGACGTGGCTGTCGAACCCGAGCAGCTGCGCGTTCTCGCGGCGAAGCGCCAGGAGGCGTGCGATGCGATCCGCATTGTCGAACCGGCCGGCGTCCGGGCCCCGATCCGAAGCGCGCGTGCCGTTGGCCTCGTACACGCGGGCGCGCAGGTCGCGATTCTCGGCGAAGGTAAGGATCGCGTCGACCGAGGGATGCTGGAGCGTCACCAGCCATCCGTCGAGACCCTTGGCCGCGGCTGCGGCGGCGAACATCTCCATGTCCGCATCCGATACGCCCGTCAGCAGCGCGGCGTCGGTCACGTGCTCGCTCCATGCCTCGGTCGCGTCGAGCACCGCGCTCCTGAAGCCGTTGCCGAGACTGCCGAGGGTCACCGCGTTCTCGCCGAAGCGCGCGGCCTTCTCCGCATCCAGCGCGACGCCCGACAGCGTGAAGCCGCGGATCGAGCGGTGGACCGCGGCCTGGTCGGCGGGCGACAGGGTGGCGAACTCGGGCGATGCGACGAGACCGCGGTACAGGTCGAACAGATCGCGGTTCTGACCGACGCGCATGCCGTGTTCGGTGAGGCGCGCCTGGCCCGCCGCATGCGCCCGGCGCATGTCGGGATTGTCGGCCACGCTGTGCAGGTGCGAGATCGTCGACCACATCTCGCTCATCTGCGCGTCGATGCGCTCGAGCGGCAGCCATGCGCCGGCGAAGTCGGTCGGCTTCGTCGCGACCAGATCCGCGACGACGTCGTCGTGCCGCGCGATCAGCACGTCGAGTGCGGGGGCGATGTGGGCGTCGTCGATGTGATCGAAGCGGGGAAGGACGTTCGTGTCGAGCAGGGGATTGACGTGCATGTTCGTTCCTTCGGCGTACTGGTCTGAATGCGTATCGGGCGCGGATGCTCGGCGTCTAGCCGATTTTCCCCTCCGTGTCCGTGGACACCGGCACTTCCTCGCTGCAACCCGCCTCCCGATCGCGCCGTCCGGCGATCTCCTGGGCGATCACCCGTCGTTTGATCATGTTTCCCGAGCCTGCCGCATCTTCCGCCGCTAGGTCGTCCGCCATGTGCACTATGCGCTGGTGTTCGTATCGGCTCAGCATGCCGTCGGACAGGCTCTTCGCGACTTCGCCGGCGAGACGCGGGTCGTGGTCGCGGAGCCTCACGACCTCTTCGTATCCGCTCGCACTCGTGTCGGTGTACGCCGGGTAGACCGCGATGGCGACCCCGGCGACCACTCCGCCGACCAGGCCTGTGGCCGCCACCGCATGGCTGCCCAGCCGCACCATCATTCCCAGGACGCCGCCGCACAGGCCGCACATCGCGACGATCATGCACAGCTGCATGTGGTAGTTCGTGAGTGATGTCATCGTCCGCTCTCCATCTCGATTAGTTTGGTGAGGATGCCGCGGTCGTCCAAGGATCGACCGTCGCCTTCTCGAGGAACCGGCGCTCGGTCTGCAGAGCGTCCCTCGCAGCCTGCGCATGGCGATCCATGGCGTCTTCGAGCGCGGAGGTCAGCATGTCCAGCGACGCGACCGCCACGCCGCGCACCTCGTCCCGCTGCCCACCGGTCGAGGTGTCGTGAGCGGTGACGAACCGCGACGCGAGCCTGGGCAGATGACGCTCGAGCATGTTCGCGGTCTCGACCCTGTCCATGTCGGTGAAGAAGGCGGGATCCGCGCTCTCGTGGCGTTGACGCTGCACCCTCAGGCGGTCGATCACCGCGTCGTCGTCGAGCCGGGTCGCGACGACGTCCAGCACGTCCGTCGATCCGATCGTCGTCGGCGCCACGCCGCCGCGCAGAGGCACGTCGTCCTCGTGCACGATCTCGGGTATGAACAGCCCCATGTCCTCGGCGCAGCGACGCCACAGCTGCACGATGTTGCACGTCTTGACGAGGAACTCCTGTCTGGTGACCGGCGCATCGGGATTGCCCTCGACGCCGACCGCGATTTCCTCGAACGCCTTCGCGAGTTCGCGTGCCCTCTTGGCCGGCGTTGCTCCCGGCATCACGGCCACTCTGTGAAGCCGCGTGGCGAAATCCACGTCCGTCACCTCCGACAGCCGCCGCGCCGTCGTGCCGCTCAGGCATACGAACTGGGCGATCTCGTCGTCGGTCCGCGCCCTGAGCAGGTGCCCCAGACGACGCAGGTCGGATGCGAGCACGTCCGCGTTGGTGCACAGGATGTCGGGGTTCAGCAGATCGTCGGTGTCGTGGCTGATCCGCCGGAACGACCTCGCGTACATCCATGGACCCGTCAGACATGTCACAGCCGTCAATACTGGCAGTATCAGGGCGATGGACAGTGCGGCGCTCGACGCGAATGCCCAGCCGCACAGACATGTCACCAGGATCGCCGCGATCATCACGCCGCTTATCATGGCGCCCTCTCTGCGCTGATGCAGACGGGCTTCGCGACGCTTTGCCAGCACGGTCTGGCGCAGTGCTGCATATCCGGGACCGGTCGTGGTGACTTCGTTCATGTGATGGCCTTTCCGACCGGGTGGTCAGTAGCTGTCGGCGATGACCTCGTATTCGAAGCCGGTTTCGGTCGCGAAAACCCGGATGCGCGGACTGTAGCCCGAGCGGTCGACATGCATCTCGTAGGCGCCTCGCCCTTCGTGTTCGACGTAGACGGGCTCCATGACGCCGTGCAGGTTGTCGTAGAGGCGCTCACCCTTGTGGTCGCCGTAGTCGACGTGCTCGTAGAACCTGTCGGGTGTCGGGCCGGCGCAGACGACGAGCGAGCTCGCGAACACCGCTCCGGCGTTCTCGAATCGGTAGTCGTCCATCATGTCGCGCCAGCTGTCGTAGCCCTCCTTGTCCATGAGCGGCTTGCGGAACGCATCGGCGATCGCCTTGTCGAGATCGCCGCGCAGGTTCGGCACGGCGCGCGCGGTGACCGTCCCGTCGGCTGCCTCCACCGTCTCGATCAGGCGTCCGTCCTCGTGCTCGAAGGCCCGCACCATGCCCTGCGCCGTCCTGGTGCGCGATCTGCGCTTCCAGTCCGATGGCTTGGTGTCGGGATGCAGTCGCGTGAGTTCGGTCTTGATGGCGTCGCTGCTCATGGTCGATTCCCTGTCAGGTGATTGCGTTGGTCATGACCTCCGCGATGCGTCGGCGATCACGGGAGACGCCGATCAGGCGGCGTCTTGTTCGCCGGTTTCGGCCTCGCATGTCGGGACGACGTGGGGATGTCGCCTTCTGAGGAATTTCAGATGCGCGATCAACGCGTCGCTCTTCTCGCTGCGCTCCAGCGTCAGACCCTCCTCGATCGTGGCGGCGATGATGTCGAGACCCTCGTCGAAGTGCCGCACGACCTCGGCGCGTCCGGCGTCCGTCGTCGCTTCCCCCAGAGCGTCGTCGCGCTTGGCGATAAGCTCAGGCAGGTGCCGTTCCACCAGCGGCGTCAGCGGCGTCCCGTCGGCATCGACCAGGTCCGGCACCAGCGCCACGGCGGCATGTCCCACGCGCAGAACCTCCGACTCCCTGGAGTCGCCCTCGACCGAGACGGGTTGCACCATGTTGGCGCTGAGATTGCTCATTCGCACCAGCGCACGCGCCTTGAGATCGCCCAGAGCCTTCTGCATGTCGTGGTAGAAGAGACCCACGGTGCCATGCGAATCCGTGCGCGCCCAGGCTTGATGCGGCATCTGCCAAGTCGACCTGTCGAACTTCGCGGCCACTTCCACGCCATTGCCTATGTCCAGCCATTCGCCGTCCGGGTGCACAGTCATCGCGCCGATCTTCTGTTCGATGCGACGCATCAACGCTCGTCTGACGACGTTCTGCGTGTCGCGCCTTGGCTTTCGTCGCAGCAACTTGTCGATGCGGGTGAGCGGCACGAACGCGAAGAACTCGGGATTCTCGATCGGGCAGTCTCCGCCTAGCTTCTTCAGGATGGCATGGGCCTGCACGGCTTCGTAGGCTCGGTGCATCGTCTTCTTTCCCGCGACGGAGATGACGTCGTCTCCCCGCAGAATGCGCGTCCGCATGTTGCATTCATAGTCGTTGAACGATGCCGTTATCTCGATCGTGATCCCGTTGGACAGGTTGAGCGTCGTGAGGGAAAATTCCTCTTGGAAGACGGGTGCGAGCGTGTCGCGCGCGGCCCAGATCGAGAGCCCCACGTCCCGCAGGAACGCGTCGGTCGCATCGGCGCTGGTCATGGTCGTCTGCCTTTCCGGTGGTTAGTTGTGGGCGTACGGCACGGGGTCAATGTCCAACGCTGTGTAGCCGTTCTCCCGCAGCCAGCGCTCGCGTGCGTCGTGGTCCGTCGTCGCCTCCAGCGCCGCCTTCACGTCCGGCGGCCCGACGAGCACGTCGTAGTCCTCGCCGAAGCGTTCGCGTTCGTGCAGCAGCAGATCGGTCTCGTCGAAGATCGTCGGGAAGACGCGCACCGCCTCCCCGATGATCGACGCCACGTCGTTGAAGCGGTTGGTCTCGTCGCCCGGCTTGATCCGGAAGGACGGCGTGACGTAGCCGTCGCCGTCCTTCTTGTTCAGGTACAGCGCCTCCTTGGCGTCGACGCGGCGCTTGATCTGATGACCGTCGAGCGGATGCCTCGGCACGCCGCCGCCCATGCGCAGGATCTGCGCGACGCTGCCGTCGGGCCGCACGACGGGCGTGGTCTTCGTCTTCACCTCGAAGGCGCCGTAGTAGTGCTCGCCTCCGATCGACGCCCGCAGGGACGTGATGGTTAGCATGACGATGTCGCGCATTCCGGTTCTCCTCGTCCGCGTCGAATGCGCGGGTCGCGTCTTTTCCCCTTTCGGGTCCTCAGACGCCTCCGTTCCGCCCCATCACGCCCTTCATGATCTCGTCCAGGCTGGGGCGCCTGATGTCTGTCGTCGTGACGAAGGCCGTCTCGACGTCGACGACGACGTAGCCGAGCGCCCGCAAGGCGGCCGGCACGGCATCCATGCGCTCGTCGGCCGTGTCTCCTTCGATCACGTGCGGCTCGTCGAAGATCGGCTCGTCGAATGCGAGCGTGTCGGACTGCACGAGAAGGTATCGCGAATAGTAGACGTTGCCGTCCTCGCGTGAATGTCCGTCGCTGGTCACGACGACGATGCGCTGGTTCATGACGGGGTTCTCCGTTCGCGTGTGTCTTCGTCGTCGAGCGTGCTGAACGCGAGGTCCGTCACCGCATCCGCGGCCCAGCGGCGCAGGTCCGGGTCCAGCCGGGCCGCCAAGGGCACGTAGTGTCCCGTCAGCATGGGATCGTACGTGAGGGCCTCCCCGCGCACGCCGAAAGCGGGGTCGCGCGGGACGAACTTGCGGCGCCGATCGCTCGGCTGGTTCACCGCGCACGTCTGCGACGCGATTCCGGCCTCGGATTCGACCGTGACGATGAGCGTCATTCTCGCCTTCGGATGCCTGCCCGGATCCTTGCCGGAGGCCAGCCAGGCTTCCACGTCTGCCGCGTCGCTATCGTCGGTTGTGTCGAACTCCAGACGCTCGTAGGCGATCGCCGTGCGCGTCGCTCTCGCCTTCATGCACGCCAGACGCAGCGCGTCCATGACGTCCTCCTCGCCTTCACCTTCGCCGCGTCCCTTCGGCGCGATCATGGTGCGCGTGCCGTCGGCATCCATGTAGGCGCCGAAGGGCTGGCGACGACGTCTGCGCGAATAGAGGCCCCTGGCGATCCCGACGATCTCCGCCAGGAACGCGAGGTCTCCTGCGCCTGCTTCGTGCATCGTCTTCATCCTCGAATGGTGTTGCTCGTGATCGTCGTTTCTTGCGTCGCGAGGTGGCCCGAGAGCTGGTCGTCGAAGAAGGGCATCAGCAGGAAGTGGTCCGCACCTTCGGGACACGTGGCGTCGTGATGCCGTCCGTCCAGCACCAGCCAGTTGTGCGTCATCGCTCCGAGGAGGCCGGCCAGCGCGTCGTCGTCGATGCCGGATGGCAACGGCGCCCCCTCCCGTCTGAGACGGGGAATGTCCATGTGGAAGGGGTCGGCCTCCTCGTCGCCGTCATCGTCGACGACCATGGTCCACCAGTCCTCGGTGACCACGTCCACCAGTCGGGCATGACTGTCTTCGGGCGCGTAGCCCGCACCGTGTCCGGCCACGCCCAGCCGGCGCATGACGGCCTGCGCGAAGTCGTAGCAGTGGCCGTCGCCGATCGCGCGTGCGTCGGCGACGGTGCCCGCCATGATCCACGCCTCGCGTTCTGCGACGATGGCGGCCGACAGCTCTGCCGTCGTCGGCTTGTCGGTCATGCGCCACCTCGTCGTGGATGGAGATCCCGGTGTCAGACCAGCTTGCGCGCCTGCGCCATCACGGTCTCGTCGGCGCCGTTCACGAGCGTGCCCTTGATCTTGCCCGCGGCGATCGCCTTGCTCACGGACGCCAGCGCTTCGGGCGTCGGCTTGCCCTTGTACGTGAAGAGCGCGTCCTCGCCATTTTCCTTGTCCATGACCAGGATCTTGGTGTTGAGCAGGCGCGCGAGGCGCTTGCGCTGCAGCTCGTCCTCGACGAGGTCGCCGACGACCATCTCGAGCGAGTTGTCGAGCATCATGCCGTGGCAGTCGATCTGCGGCGTGGTCGCCTTCAGCCAGGCGTCGATCTCGCGCTCGTCCGGACCGTCGTACGCCTTGATGCGGTGGTACATGTCGGCGCCGCCGGTTCCGTGGTTCGACGCGTCGAACGCGGGCACGCCGTCGATCAGCACGACCGCGGTGTAGGCGTTGGTCTCCTCCGACAGCGAGGGCGAGTGCTTCAGCTTCGAGATGCCGATGGCCATCGAGCGAGGCTTCGCCTTGGTGCCGCCGGCGATCCATGCGTCGATCTCGGGGTGGATGCGGATCACGGCTTGCACGCCGTCTTCGGTCTGCACTGCGAGTAGGGTCAATTCACGTCTCCTTGGTCTTCGGGTGATGGATCGTCGTTCGGATCAGAAGCAGCGCCAGATCGTCGTCGCGACCGGGTTGAGCCACCAGAAAGGCTTGCGCGCCTCGACCATCTGCTGGACTACGTTGTGCGTGCCGCCCTTGTTGCCGTCCCACACGACGATGCCGGCCTGCGCACGCTCGACCATGTGGCGGTTGCGGACGTGGCTCACCTTGGCCGCGCGCCCGATCAGCCGGTCGCGGAGCAGGCGTTCGTCTTCGGCCATTTCGAGACGCTGGTCCTCGAAGGGTATGCACGCCTCGTACGGTATGCCGAGATCGACGCAGGCCTGGCAGAACCACAGATCCACGCCGCTCGCCATGCCCGCGTAGGCGTAGGACGTCGGCTTGTCGGGATCGACCAGCGTTTCGGCGATCGCCAGCCTTATCCAGTCCGTGTCGTAGTTCTGCAGCTTGAACAACCGGTGACCGGTCACGAGCGTCTTCATGATCGGTCTCCCGCATCCGTGTCGTTTCAGGTGTCGTCGTCACCCTTCGTCCTGGTCGCAGCTTGCTCAGATTCCAGGGATCGTGAGGCTGGAGCCGCGATCGAGATGCATCGGCGCGACGGTGCAGGCGGCGAGACCTCCGGGCAGCGCGCGCACCCGCTCGACGTGCGTGTCGAGGACGCCGATCTCCGCCTCGTCGACGGACCCGTCGCTCATCGCCCGGCGGGCCGGCTCCACGGCGGACGGACACTCGGTCTCGATGGCCTTGGCGTAGCGCATGCCGGCATCGTCGATCATGCGGTTGGTCGTGGCCGCCATGCTGAAGGGGATCTGCGGTGCCGCGACCAGCGCCGCGCACGCGGCCAGCATGCAGAACCCCAGCAAGTGCATCACGATGTCGGCCTTCCAGGTGGACGTCGTGGCCTGCTTCGCGTCGTAGGCGCTGCCATCGTGCCGGCGCCGCGACGTGTCGTCGATCTCGTCCATCGTCGAAAGTCCCCCTTGTCGTAAGTGCGTGAGTGGCGTCAGTAGCCGTCCGCGTCGATGTCGTCGGCCGACACTTCGTAGCCGAGGTCGATCGCGGTCTTCTCGGCGTCTTGGCGGCTGCCGAGATACGTCGCGAGAATGCGCGGATCGTCCTGATCCTCGAGCGGAGAGAAGTCCCGCAGGGGATCCACGGCGTCGAGCGCTGCGGCCAGATCGGCTGTGACGACGTGCCAGAAGTCGGTTCTGCGGATTATCGGGTTGATGCTTCAAAACCAAGTGGTTATGATTATAACCATGCAGGTTCGCACCGCACGTCACAAGCTGAAGCCTAGCACAGCAACGTATACGAGTTTGAGAGGTGTGCGGTGGCATTTGATGCATCTGCGCAATGCGTGTCTTCAAGAGCTTCGTGATTCGTACGTGGCAGCGCGCCGCGTAGCGGCGCGACACGGTCGAGACAAACCCATCGCCGCGGACTGGATCTTGGTTCGCCAGGAGGAGATCGTTGAATTCCTGTCCTGGCAGGTGCGACAAGAATCGGATCTGCGCCGGCGTCACGCGCAGTTAGAGACCCGTCGCATTGCCAAACTCCATCTCAGGATCGCAGCGGGAGATCCCAAGGTCGATCCAACCGATTTGAACCCGGCTCCTTGGAGGTCCAGAACGGCCGAATCCTTCGGTCGACCAATATCAAAGGCTGATCACTACCGCCGCCTTGCGCTGATTCGCCAGAACGATCCCGAGGGGATTGGGCGGATTCCCGTTGCAGTACTTCGAGATCAAGTTGACATCGTGCACAAGGCGATGGACGCATTCTTTGAACGCGTGAAGGCGGGGAAAACTCCCGGCTTTCCGCGCTTCAAGTCCTACGACCGCATTCGATCATTGGGCTCCCCGATCGGTGGAGGAATCAGTCTCGAAGGAGACCTTCTAAAAGCACCCATGCTCTGGCATGGTGCCATACGCATGCGTATGCACAGGGATCTGCCAGGTGTAGGAAAGACGGTACGTCTCACCTACGATGGTAGGTTCTGGTGGGCCAGCATCGTCTGCGAATGTGGCGATGCAGCCACTACGCACGCCAGACCAGGCACAGTGCGAGGCATTGACGCCGGCGTCCGTCGTCTTTTGACGTTTGATGACGGGTCCTTTGTAGATAATCCGAAGTTCCTGAAGGAAGACGCACCGGAAACGCGTCGATTGGCGCGTGCGCTTGCCCGCTGCAAGCGAGCAAGCCATGGTCGCAACAAAGCCAAGCGTACGCTGGCGCGCGCCAAGAACGCCACCGCCAACAGGCGGCGCACGCATCACCACAAGGTCTCGAAGGACGTGGTCGCCGCCGCCGAGACGAATGTCGTCGAGGCTTTGAAGCTCAAGAACATGATGCGCTCGGCTGCCGGGACGGTGGCAGTACCCGGCGTCAATGTCGCCCAGAAGCGCGGTCTCAACCGCGGCATGAATGACGCGGCAATATCCATCCTCTACGGAATGATCCGCTACAAGGCTGCAAGCGCCGGTGGCAGGGTTATCGCCGTGGTTCCCATGAACTCGTCCAACGACTGTTCGCTTTGCGGCGAACGGGAGCCCGGCGCCAGACGGGGAAGCAGATATGTCTGCTCCTGCGGTGCCGATCTCGATGCGGACCACAACGGCGCTCGCATCGTGCTGCAGCGCGGACTTTTGGCGGCCTGACGGCCGCCGTCTCGGGGTTCGACCCGAGAGGAGCGTGCGAATCGCAAGATTCGTCACAGGAAAGCCTAGGCGTTGGCTTGGCTCGCTCCGGAAACGCCGGCAAGCCCTCCTTCGGCAGGGCCCCGGAGAACCGGATCGGGTTGAAGCCTTCAGGCTTCAACCCGAGAATCCGGAGAACCCAGAAGTCGTCGGGATCGCGTCCACCGCTCACGACGTTGATCAGCACCGCCTGTTTTTTCGCCGTGCATCCTGGCGCCATGTAGACGGACTGCTTGGCTGCTTCCGTCTTCATGCGAGCCTCGCCCGTCGGTCGACCAACCATTCGCGCAACTCCGCGACCCGCCCGACGGTCTCCGCGATGGAGCACAGCAGACAGAGTGCTCCGCCGCTCATGGCCATGCCGGCCATCATGTAGTCCATGCCTCCGTGCGAACGGCGCAGGCCGTAGACGCCGAGGCAGACGAGGCCGGCGGCGATCACCCACATGCTCAGCGCCCTCAGCGCGTACCAGTGCCAGCGGCGCGAGAACAAGGTGCCGTACATCGCCGGCGTGAACAGCACCACGCCCACGGGCAGCCCCAGCATCGCCACGACTTCCAGGATTCCAGGTGTCATGCAGCAGTCCCCTTTTGATTTCGATGTCGTCGGTATGAATTTCTGACGGTGGCCTCGCCATCCCGGCCGTGGATCCGCGCGCGAACGATGTTCGTCCTACTGAACCCTGACGGTTTCCGCGCGTGGCGGCCCTTCGGAACGCGTCGAGCTGGACCTGCCCCGCATGGCCTCTTCCCGCGCCTGACGCTCGAAGATGGGCCCAAGGAACATGACCATCATGAGAAGCCCCGCGATGACGAGCAGGATGATCGTGACGATGTCCATGCGCTTCACGAACCGCATCGTCTTCCGGGCGTCGCGGTCCATCCAGTCGTCCAGATAGGCGTCCCGTTCGGCCTTGCCGAGCGCCTTGGTGCCCTCGTCCAGCTCCTTGCGGGTCCGCACGTTCTTCCTCCTGATCATGTAGCTGGGACCGAAGCAGACGACGATGAAGACCGCCACGAGGGCGGCCGTCGTCAAGAGGGGTGAGTTCATGGCTTCGCCTTCATGAGTAGGTTGGTGGTTTGACGCCCGACGGCCTTGGAAGAGCGCCAGGCCGCAGGGTCGGCATCAGTTGGAGAGCACGAGGGCGCGATCGCGCTCTGCGCGCATCTTGGCCTCTTCCGATCTCGCATCGACCAGGACGGGTCCCTCGATGATGTCGTGCGCCTCGCCTTTGGTCACGCGGCCATCGGCCGCTGCGCGCCTGATCTCGGCGGCGACGGTCGGATACTGGCGCACCAGCGCCAGTTCCTTGAATTGGTCGGGAGTCGCCTGCTGCACTCGGACGTACGGATTGCTCGCGCCGTCGTGATCCTTCGTCTCGATGCAGACCCCCATCACGTAGACCAGGGCGTACCATCCCACCAGCATCGCGAGGATCCATGAGAAGATGTTCTTCTCCCCGGGGTGGTACGATATGCCCACGCCCATGTAGCCGATGAGCGCGAGCGTCGACACCATCGTCATGGCGCCGGCGCCGTCCCGGGTGCTTGCCCACTTGTAGGCGATGTCGGGCGTCAGTCGGCCCGACATTGACCACATCAGGACGAGGGGTGCCAGGACGACTGCGATGGCCATCGCTATCATCACGGCCTTCGTCAGATCGGACGGTCCCCTGGTCGTGTTTTCCGGTGCAGATGCTGCTTCGGTCATTGATTCGTTCCTTTGTCGTTCACCGGGCCGTCAGGCGTGCGAAGAGGTCGGCATGGGCGTGATCACCAGATTCCGTCCCGTCCTGACATGCGGTAGCGCCCCTGATTTCGTGAGACGCCCGATCGCGTACCAGGCCTGCCCGACGGTGATGCCGGCGTTGTCGTGGATGAGGTGGACGAGTTCGGACTGTGAGATGCCGCCGGTCTCCTTCGTGATCCTGACGGCGCTCGCGAAGGCCTTCTGGTCGTTCGTGCCCTCGTAACGCTCGCGAGGGAAGCGGCTGGTCTTCGTCGCCGGCGTCTGTTCGGGGTTGCGGGTCTTCGGCGGAGTCGTCCTGCCGCCGCGCGATCTCGGAGCGTTGAGTGCCGTGTCGCGGTACCGCGTCGAGCGCTGCGCCGGCGTCACCACCGGATGCCGCTCGACGGGGGTCTTGAGGACGCCGATGGTCCAGGGCGCTCTTGCATCGGGATCGTCCGGATGGAAGCGCTTGCGTGGCTTGACCACCTCCTGGAGATGCCATGTCAGGACGCCTGCGTCATGCAGCTTCTGAGACTTCGACACCACCTCGTCCCAGCTGGGTACGGCCATCATCTTCATGATGCCGAACATCGCGCGGTCGCTCCACCGGTCGATCGGCCGTTCGGCATGGATCATCTTGTGGTAGGTCGACCAGGGGATCCTCAGGTCCTCGATGATGTGCCGGTATAGGTAGGTGCGGCGGTGCGCCTCGTATCGGATGGCGGCGGCCAGTATCACCGACTGGCGATCTCCCCCGCGCACCTTGCGAAGGTGTACGGTCGAGGAATCGGCCCAGGCCTGTGCCTGTTCCGCGTTCATCGATGACAGCATCAGGCTGGCCGGTCTGGTCCGGAGGACCTTCGCGATGATCCTGAGTTCGCTTTCACGCGCGATCGACGTCCCCCGCTCCAGCTTGTAGAGACGTGCATAGGGTATCTCGGGGAGCGCACGGCTCAGAGCCTTGAGGGATTCGTATCCCCTCAGCACCCGTATCTCCGCTATCGCGTTCGGGTTCAGCACGTCCCATGCGACGGGGAGGATCGTCCTCTTCATGCGGCAGCCCCTTGTTGGTCATGATGTTCGGTGCACTCGACGGTGAGCGTCGGGCATGACTCGAGGACCGTGGAAGCGCGGTCCACGGTGTTCACGTTTCGGTGCGACGCCATGCCGGGTGTCGCGCATGTCGGCGTCTTCGTTCTAGATCGCGCCTCGGACGATGTCGTCGGTGGCCATGTACGGCGTCCGCCCCTCGTCCTTGAACTCGTTGATGACGCGCTCCTCGCTCAGGAAGCAGCGCACGTCGTGGCGCACCGTCTGGTCGCCGGTCTCGACGATCGACAGGGGCACGAGCCCCGCCCGCGCCATGATCAGCTCGTCGAGCTCGAGCATGTGGAAGGCCTGGATCTCGAAGCGTCCGCAGTCGCAGTCGATGTCCTGGCTCTTGTCGATGGCGATCTGCGGCACGTCGAGATGACGGCACAGGTCGATCACCTCGGTCTTGTACAGGTGGATGATCGGGAACATGCTCACCGCCTTGGTGATGAGCGTGTACGCGCCGACCGCGTGCTCGGTCGCGTTGCGGGTGCCGACCGGGAAGTAGTAGGTGCCCGTCAGCATGTCGCCGCGCCCGTTCACCTCCTCCTTGGCCTTGTCGTGGAGCGAGCCCCAGCGCATGCCGTCCTTGCTGTGGCGGATCGACGTGTCCACCTCGAGGCCGGCCTCGGGCCAGCGCGCGCGGATCCACGGGAAGATCTCGCGTTCGACCCACTTGGTGTCGTCGCTCGCCGTGCAGACGAACGGCACGTTCATCTCGACGAACTTGTCCTGCGTCTCGTGCTGGAAGTTCACGCCGCGCACGTTGGCGAGAGGCTTGCCCAGTCGCTCGAACGCCATGAGGCACAGCACGTAGGACAGCAGTGAGTCCGTGCCGCTGAGGCCGACGATGACGCCCGGCGCCTCCTCGCGGCGGATCGTCTCGCAGATCCAATCCACGCTGCGGTCGATCACCGCCTCGATGTCGAGCTTGCGGATGCGTGTGGCTGGCTTGTGGATCATGGTCGATCTCCTCTGTCGGGAACTGAAGCCTTTTCCCCCTGGATCAGGCATCTGATCTCCGATCCCTACGTGATCAGCCGCACGGCCAGCCAGGCGGCACCTGTGACCGAAACGAGTGGCGGACGAGACGGCGCACGCCGATGTCGAGTGCGTCGTCGGTCATTCATGGCTCCCGTGGATCATCAAAGAAAGAGGAAGGGCATGTCGTAGTCGCGCACCGGGGCAGGGGGCGGCTTCTCGCCCCGCTCGGCCGCCTTGTGCTCGATGCTGTACTGCGCCGCCATGTCGCCCAACATCATCACGGCGAACAGCAGCGCGGCCAAGGCGAGAAGCGTGAGCGTCAGGTAGTGCACGAAGGCGTCCATCCGGTACCTCTTCCTGTCCGCCTTCTCCTCCGCGGCGATTCTGCGGAGTTCCAAAGCGATCTGCCGGTCCTGCGCTTCCACGTTCGCCGGCTTGTCCGCCACCGCCTTCGCCACACCGAGCAAGAGCATTCCCAGCGCCAGCATGGCCAACTCTCCTCGCCTGGAGAACCGGGGCTGCGCGTCGTTCGGACCGGTCATGCGGCGATACGCGCGTTGACGATGGCGATGACGGCTGGTGCCGACGCCTTGCCGCCCGTCGCCTTCATGGCCTGGCCGACGAACCACTGCACAAGCTTCGGGTTCTCGCGCGCCTTGTCGAACTGCCCGGGATTGTCGGCGATGATGCGGTCGACGATCGGCTCCAGATCGTCTGCGGACACCGCCTTGAACTCGGGACGCGCGATGAGATTGTTGAAGTCGAAGCCCGCCTGGGTGTCGCTGAGCGGACGATGCGGGATCTTCAGCAGCTCGGCGAACACGGCCTTGGCCATCGTGCGGTCGATCGTGCCCTCGCGGATCGCATAGGCGAACCACGACAGGTAGTGCGCAGGCAGAATGCGCGGGATGTCGCCGAACCGCAAGCCTCGCACCTTGACCTCGGCGGCGAGCGCGGACATGATCCACTTCAGCGGCTCGTCGGTCGGCTCGCCCATGAAGCCGTGGTCCTTCGACGCCAGCGCCAGATAGTACCACATGTCGGGATCGTTGTCGCTGGCGCCGGCGAACTCGGCCGCCCGCTCGACGCTCGTCTCGAACCCCATGTCCTCCGCCATGATGACGTGCGGCGCCTTCTGGAACCAGAACCGGCGCGTGTTGAGCACGTAGTCGCCGTGCAGCGAACGGGTCCAGGGAGCCGTCGCGTCCGCCCGCTGTTCGCGGTGGCCGTGTTCGAAGTCGTCGTCGACGCGATCGACCACGTTGCGGGTTTCCATCATTCTTCTCCTGGGTGTTTTGGCGTTGCCAATGGTTCGAGCCGGGCGATCTCCACTCCCTTCCGGCGCTGAACTACCGCGATGTCGTACGCCCCCTGCATGCGCAGGAGTTCGACCGGATCGATGCCCAGCACCCGCTCGAAGCGCAGCGCCATCGGCGGCGTGACGCCGCGGTGCTCGTTGAGGATGACGTTGAGCGTGTGCCGGCTTACGTCCATGGCCTGCGCGATCTCGTCCTGCGTCTGGCTCATGCCCGCGACGATCGAACGCAGATGCTCTCCCGGATGGGGCACGCGCGTCATGCCTCGCCCCCGGGCGTCGTGATGGCGGCGATGCGTTCGGGCAGGGTCAGCCAGCGGTCGCCGTCCATGCAGGGCGCGTCCGCCCGGTCGAGCGCGGTCTCGACGTCCTCGAACGTGCTGTCGTCCATCCGCCCGTCGGGAAGACCGCGCGTCATGGTGGCGACGAGATCGCCGCGCGCGACGGCGCGCCCCCGCTGCGTCACCGTGATGGTGCAGAGCGGATCACGGCCGATGTCCACGTACCCGCGCCGCCGCGCCTCCTCGATCGTCCCGGCGTCCTGGTAGGCCTTCTCCCACGTCCTGAGACGCGGCCGGTTCTCCTCGCCGTTGGCGATGAAGTCGGCGACGTACGCCTCTGGCGTCAGTTCCGCACCCGACCGTATGGGCGTCGCGCTCGTACCGTCGATCCGCGCCGCGGCCGTTGCCGCCACCGTCTTCAGCACGGCCTGGCAGCGACCGACGATCTCCGCCTCCACCTCCCGGACGACAGTCGCGAGCGGCCGCATCTCCGCGGGCACGACGTCGAACGTCTCGTCGCGCGACCAGCCCTCCTTCGAGCGGAGCAGACGCTCCTCGCCGAACGGCGTGCGCAGCGTGGCCTCGACGACGTGGCCGTCGCGTCTGATCACCTCCCAGAAGGCCGATGGCGTTCCCGAATTTCCCACGGCCCCGGGCATGTCGTCCGTGACCGGCTCGTCGATGGTCGGGAAGGCGAGTCCGATGGCGATCGTGTCGGTCATGCGGCGTGTCCTATTCGGTGTGGGGCGTCGTTGTCATCGGCGCATGCGCGACGTCATTCGGGATCGCCGAACACCTTCTCCACGACGTGGTCGATCAGGCCCTGCGCCTCGCCGTCGTCGGCGCCGAGGTCGCCGAGACGCTCCTGCACGGGACGCATGGCGGCATGGACGCTCTGCGCGGTCGCGCCCGGTGCGTTGACCGCGTCCTGCAGCGCCTTGTTGAGGTCGGCGGCGGCCTGGTCGCGGCCCTTCACGTCGAACAGCTCCCACTGATCGGCGGAGAAGGACACCTCGATGGTGGCCGAGCGCTGGATGTTGAGATTCTTCATGGTTCGTTCCTCATCGTCGTGGTCGAGTGTTTGCGGCAATGTCTCAGCCGGCTTCGGCGCTCGTTCGTGCGGCGTTGCGCACGGCCTCCTGCCATCGGGTGTTCTGTTCGCGGGTCCAGACGCTTCGTTTGTCCGAGGTGAGCACGCCGCCGAGCAGGTAGGTCATCAGACCCGTCAGCGCGAAGCCGATGACGAAGGTGATGGCCACCACGATCTTCTCCCCCATGCCCGGCTTCACGGCGAGCACGTACATGCTGAGGATCGATGTCATCACCATGAGCGTCATCGTGAACACCATGGCCATGACGAACTGGTTCTCGCCGCACCCGGCGTCGACCGTCCTGTCGCGCATGCGGATCATACGTGTCAGTGTTCCCCAGGCCGCGCCGAACGGATCTGATCGTCTCGAGATCTTCCGCATATCCGCGGCGACGGTCACGATCAGCGTGTCGCCGTCGAGGACGGCCGACAGGATCCTGCGTTCGGCGGGTAGCGCCGGATGATCCATAACGGCACCCAGGGGACGCCCCTCCATGGCGTCGAGCAGCGTGTCCGGCACCTGCATGGCCTCCACCCGCAGTTCGCGTCCCGTCCACGTCGCGCCCGGGCTTATCTGCGCCTTGAAGGCGTATGCACCGTCGACGATGCGTCCCCGTTCGACGTTGGGCAGCGTCTCGTCGATGATCAGTCTTCCATTGCCACGTTCAGCGATGTCGGCTATGGCCCGGGTCGCGCGTCCGGCGCTCATTCCCCTATGCATGAGCAGCGGGTGCAGCGACGCGTCGACCCTCACGTTTCCCATGACGGGTTCGATGTCGACCATGTCGCTCACCTTCCCGGGTTCCGTCGACGCATTGACCGTCCCGTTGCCTCCGACCACTATGACCGTTGCACCGCTGACGGCCTGTCCCGCCTGGAAGGGCTGCCCGTTTACCGTGATCTGCATGGTGGAGTCTCGCATGTCGTGCGGTGTTGGAGATGCCGGACGGCCGTCACGGTTTGCTGTCGGTCGCTAGTGGTTTCATGGTGAGGTTGCGGAAGTGCCCGTGGCCGCGCCAATCACCCTGCTTCACGCCGAACGTCACCACGTCGCCGGGCTTGGCCAGCGCGATGTCGGGGTTGACGCGGCGGTTCTTGGCGGCTCCAACCCCCGAGTCGATCTCGTAGAAGCGTCCGTCGCGCAGCACCACGGTATATCCCTGGGTCACGTCGCTGAAGTGCGTGATGCCGATGCGATCGACGATGCCTTCGACGGTCTCGACCGGCTTCTTGCTGAACAGTCCCATTCACGATCTCCCTCGATCTTGCTTTCCTTTTCCCGTTCCCATGTCGGGTTCGTCCGGCATCCTCACCACCATGCTGATCCACGACAGTCCGAAGACGTCGCTGTCGATCTGGGTCGCGGTCTCGATTACCAGGCCCGCATCCCCGCCGACGTCGAGCACGTCGCGCAGACGTCGGCCCACCAGCGCGTCGACCACCGTCTCGGGAAGCATGTGCCGACGCTTGTCGAACAGGCATATCCTATGTCGCCCGGGGCCGGCCTGGTCGCGGTGGTACTGCCAGTAATGGGTCGACCCCGCGTCCAAGGTCACGTTGGGGTGGTTCGAGGCGGTGTCGATGGCGATGTACGACCTGCCGTCTTCGCCTTTCGTGATGATCGACGTCGATGTCCGCAACAATGGCCACATGGCGTCCAGATCGACATCACCATCGCGCAGGGCGGCCGCCACCACGGCATCGGCCAGCCAGTCGTCGATCGGACGCCATGACCGCGTCGCTCGTCGCAGCATGCGGCGCAGGACCCCACGCAGGCGATGCGTCAATTGACCGGAACTTCGGCCGTGTCGGGGGTGGCGGCGTCGAACGTATCCGCCTCGCGCCGACGCAGCGCCAGGAACGTGATCTCCCTGTCCAGCGCCCCGCGGGCGTCGTCGTGCAGATTGGCGAGCGCCTTCTGGATCGAGACGCGGATGCTCTCGACGCCTTCGTCGAGCGCGTCGTCGACGGCGTTGACCTCGGCGCCGGTCGCCGTCTGCTTGGCGACGGCGTGTCGCCGCAGCAGCCGCGGCACGTGGTTGCGCACCAGATCGGCCACGCTCGCGCCCGTGTCGTCGACCAGGTCGGGATCGATGGCCAGCGCCTTCTCGGCCGTGGCGACGAGATGCGCGATGCGTGCCGACGGTGCGGTGCTGGCGATCGCCGCGCCGCCGTCGGCGACGCCCTCGATGGTGGCTTCGCAGGAGCTGCGCAGACGCGCCAGCGTGTCGACGCCGATCGCGTCCCTCTCGAGCTTCTCGCGGTGCTGCGCCAGGATGCGCGACATGGCGTTGGAGGCCACCTCGGTCGCCTCGTCGATGGCCGGTTTGCGCGGGCCGATCTCCTTCAGCGCCTTGTCCAGATCGATCAGGATCGAATCCAGCCGCAGCAGCAGCGGCCGGCTCGCCGAACTCTCGATCACCAGTTCGTCCGTCATGGTGAGGGCCAGAGTCACCTGCTCGTCGCTCTTGTCTCCCGGGAACTTGTTTCTGACGAACGTCTGCACGCGTTCCCGAATTTCGCGGACGCGGTCCTTGTCGATGTCGTTCGTCAGTTCAGCGCCGACGAACGGGAATGCCGTCGCGCAGCAGATACCCGCAATCCACAGGAACGCCGTCGGGAAGGCCGTTTCCCACCCGACGATCCATTCCAGCCCCATGAACACGCACGTGAGCATCAGGCCGAGTATCACCCCGAGTATGAAGGATATGGCCACGGTTCCCATGACGGTGCCTGGAGCCGACATGAAGTCCTTCGACAGGATGCTGGACTTCCATGGTTCGAGATGCCGCTTGGGATCGTACGGCACGATGTTCAGGTCGCTCATGGCGTGGATCCTCAGCTGTGGCCCTGGTTGGCGTAGACCTTGCCCCGCTTGACCGTCAGCGTCTCGATCGCCGCGACGATGCGGCGTTCGGCCTCCTTGGGGAGGTTGACGCAGTCGAGCGCCGCGTCCAGCAGGGCGAGCGTCTCGCGCGTCTCCGCATCCTCGTTCACCTTGCGGTCCTCGTATTCCGACGCCTCCACCAGAGGCAGGCGGTTGCCGTAGCGGCCGAGCGCGTGCTGTTCGCGTGCGGTCTTCTTGGAATACGGCAGACCGGTCTTGCGCTCCGGGATCCCGAACGGCGGCATGTCGGGCCAGCCCGACCATGCCGGATTGCGTCCGTCGATCTCCGGCATGTGCCGCGCGAGTTCGACCAGCGCCGTGTTCAGGCGCCGGGCGGTCGGATGGTCGTAGCGGCGCTCCATCTCGGTGGCGCTCAGACCGCGATGCCCAAGCAGGAAGCCGTCCACGACGTCGCGCATCGTCACGGACGTGCGGTCGATCTGCACGCCGGCCAGGCCGTCCATCGAGATCGACACGGCGAAGGGGTTCTGCTGGAAGCGCGCCTCGACTTCGGCGAGCGGCATGATGTCCGGCATGTTGTGGCGGTCGCCCGAACCCCAGTTGCACTGGTGGATGGCGTGCACGGCGGCGCGGCCCTGCCGGACGCTGCCGACGACGGTGCCGACCATGAGGCCCGTGCTGCTCGCACCGATCTCCTTCAGGCGTACGCCCATGACGAACATCGAATCGTCGCCGAACGTGTGCCTGAACTCCGCCACTTCGGGAACCGCCTCGACGTCCAGCACCAGCGCGTTGGGGTGAACGCGTTCGGTGAACAGGCGCATGCAGTCCGCGGTCGTGAGCAGGTCGATCCTCTCGGCCGCCGCCGCACGCTCGGTCGCCCAGGGGTCGGGGGCCGCCGGCACCGCGGCGACCGGTTCCTCGACCGGCGAGGCGCTCATGCTCGGCGAGATCGCAGTTCGCGTGCGCGTGCGGGTCCGCGTCTTGGCGGGTGTGGTCGTGGTCTTGTCGGTCGATGTCTTCGTCATGGTCTCGGGTTCCCCGTATGGATTAGGCGTCGATGGTCCTGGTGTCGTTCCGCTCGGCATCGTGGGAAGCGTAGGTCACGGGTCTGCGCGGTATCGCCCATAGCAGCAGCGCCGTGACCACCGACTGCGCGGCGATCCACACCACAAGCCCCGGCGTGCCCGGCGGCACCAGCCCTGCCCCGCCGATCAGACCCGTCAGGAGGCCGGCCGCGACGAAGGTCGCGAGCGCCATCGCCATGCTTTCGATGAGCTTCATGTGGCTGCCTTCTCGAGCACGTCGTTGCGATCGCGCACGCTGTGGTTGCTGATCTGCTCGATGACGCTCCGGCGCCAGTCGGCAGGAGGCCAGAGCACCGCCGTCGCGAACGTGGCGATGCAGAGCCCGATGGTCGAATCGGGGTGGTTCGGCCAGACGGGGTAGCTGAACAGCGCCATGAGCATGCCCGCCGGGGCCGTCACGATCAGCGCCACTCTGAGCAGGGACACGTCGTTGTTCTTCATGAACGCGCCTGACGGGATGTACGCGCGCAGCACCGCGATTCCGACGGCGAGGAACGCGAGCATGCGCACGGCGAATCCGGGACGCGGCACCTCGATGGGATCCTCGCGGCATCTGAGCACGAAGCCCGTGTCCGTGAAGGTTGCGTCGACGATCTCCATGTGACCACCGTGCGCCACCTCCACGACTTGGCCGACCGTGCGACCGATGGTCGCGCCGAGAAGCGTGTCGGGCAGGTGCCTGTCGACGTGCAGATCGGCTCCGTGCCACGACGCGTCGCCGTGGCGCGTGTGCAGGCGCAGCATCATCCGGCCCTCCGACAGGAAGACGTAGTCGCGGGCCTCGATCATGGCCGCGGCGATCGTGTCGCCGTGCGCCGCGCGGTGCAGCAGTCCGTCGACCGAGCGTCCCATCCGGTGGTGGATCTCGTCCAGTGCGAATTCGTGCATCTTCATCATGGCCGCGTCTCCCGACTGCATGGGCTCAAGGCTTGAACGGGTCCTTGGCTAGATCGGAGAAGCGTGCCTTCTCGCGATCGGCCTTGGCACGCTCGGCGGCGGCTTCGCGCTCCAGCGCCGCACGGTCCGCTCGCAGCGCCGCGACGCACCGGCGCGTCATCGCGATCGCCGCACCGGTGCCCGAGAGGTTGAGGTGGTCCATCTTGGCCTCGCCCTTGTACAGACTGATGCTGCGCGCCGCCGCGATGTCGTCGACCATCGTCGGGGACAGCTTGACCAGGAACCCCTTCTTGCCGTTGACCTCGACGCCGATCGCGTCCGTGCCGCCGTACTCGGTGTCGCCCATGACCGCGGTGATGTCCTTGTAGACGGCTCCGTCCTGCGACGACCATGCTGAATTCACGTCCGCCATGAGCACGAGCCCGTCCGCGTTGATCGTGAGGTACAGCTCGCTGTCACCGGGGCCTTCGAACTCGCTGGTCATGATGCAGAAGTCGCCGCCCTCGGCGATCGTCCATCCACCCGCGTCCGGCCAGGTCCGCGCGGTCGCGGCGGTGGGCACGGCGAGTGCCAGGAGAGCCGTCAGGATGGCGATGCGCATGGGTGGAACGTCCTCGTCTTCGTGCACGCCTCCGCCAAGCCCGCTGTCGCGGGTCGCACGGATGGTCGTGGATTGGTGGTTTTTGGGTGGCATGCCGCGACGCCGGTCGGCGGGAATGCGGCCTGGAATGTGATGGCGGGCCGGACGGGAGTCGAACCCGCGATGCCGAGGTCATTACTCTCGGTGCCTGACCGTTAGGCGGCCAGCCCTTGTTTTCCCCTCGTCGGGGATCTCTCGATGCAGTTGATGCCGTGGACTCCACCGCCTGCTTGCCCTGTGACGAGTATGGGTGTGTCGTACGCGCCCGTGGATCGTGCGTCTGGGCGCGTACGGTTGGTTAGGCGAGCGTCCAGAATCCCTTTCGGAACCCGTCCTGCAGCTCGATGTTCGGAGCCGACGCGGCCGTCCCGGCCGACAAGTCGTGCAGGCGTGTCGTCGAGCGGTGCTGGTCCGGAAACGGCACGTCGTCGAAGTCCTGGACCTCGTACAGGTCCCCCGCCCGCAGATCCGCCGTGAAGCGGTGCGCCTTCAGGCGGTCGCCGACGCGCAGCGTGACGTGATGGTGGGGATCACCCGTGGCGTCGTGATGCATGTCCGCCTCAGTTCCGCGTGACGCTGCGTTCCGGGATGCCGAGCGACACCGCGAACGCCTTGGCCTCGTCGGCCGACGCGAAGCCGTCGAACTCCATCGTGACGTCCTCGGTCGACGCTTCGCCTGACTCCTCGTCCTCGGTCTCCAGCGCGAGGTACAGCGTGCCCCCGAAGCCGAACTTTTCGTCGCCCTCGGCGAAGACGTCGGCCGCGTGGATGTCGACGCGGTCCGGCATGTGCCGGTCCATCATCGCCTCGTCGATCTCGCCCCGTTCGGTGCCGGGCTGCGCGATCTTGTCGCCGAACATGTTGCTGCGGAATGGCATTGTCGTCTCCGTGTGGTGATGTGTCGTATGGATGTGGCCTAAGCGGCCGGGTCAGCCGCGCAGGCCTTCGTCGCGCAGCGCCTGCACGCATTCGTCCGACCGGTCGTTCTCGGGCATGCGCAGGCATTCGCGGATGAAGTCGTCGTAGCCGTCGAAGGTGTAGGGTTCGTCCATGGTGCTCATCCACCAGATGGGCATCAGCGCCGGAGCCGTCCATGCCCAGCGCGAACCGCGATAGGCGTAGCTGCGACGCTGCGGCTTGCCCGCGGGACGCGTGCGGGTCGCCGCCGCACCGACGACGCGACGCTGCGTGGCGGTCGTCCCGGTGGTGGCGCGAGGGGGCATCGTGCGCACGACCGTCGCCTTGGCGCGTGGCGCGACCGTCGCCCTGGTGCGCTGCGTGGCCGTCGCCGCGCGTGCCACGGGCGCGGTACGCGCGGCGGGAGCCGTGGCTGGACGGCTGGGTGCAGGAGTCGAAGGCCGTACGGCGACCGGCGCCGGGCGCGGGGCCGAGACCGTTGGCGCGCGGTACGTCTGCACGGCGGGTCGCATGGGCGAAGGCGTGCGCGTGATCGGACCCGCCAGCGCCGGCGTGGCGAGCGTCAGGGCGGCGAGCAGGTGGAGCATTGGTCGCATGTATGTTCCTTCGTGATGGTTGCATCGGTGGAGGCGGACGTCGATCAGTCCTTGTCCGCCATGCGGGATTCGATGAGATCGTGGATCGCCTGCGCGGCCTCCAGACGCTCGTTCGAGTCTCCGACGTTCGCCTCGAACAGCATGCTCGAGATGAGCTCGTAGAGCTCGAGCACGTCGACGGGGCTGCGGCTGCCGTTGGGCACGCAGACGATGCGCATGTTGCCCCTGCCCAACTTCACGGACACCGGCCGGTCGGCCTGCGACGCGTCGATGGGGTCGCCGAAGCCGTCCGCGGGTCGGCCCTGCAGCATGTCCGCGTTGGACAGCATCAGCAGGCGGCCGGCCTTGCTCGTCGGGTTTTCGCGCACCGAAGACGATTCCGTTCCCCGACCGTCGACGAAGTCGCCGTCCGAGTAGCATGCGATGGAGCCTCCCCCGGCGTCGCCCAGGAGCAGCAGCGCCTTGCCGATGTCGGCGACGCCGCCGCCTCTCCATGCGATCTCGACGCTCTGTCCGGGCCGTTCGAGAACGCCGAAGTCGTGCACCTCGTCGTCGAACGCGACGACCCGATCGCCCGTCTTGAAGCCGGCCGCGATGGCCTTGAGCACGGCCGGCTGGATGACGCCGCTGATGTCGATGAGATGCGTGATCATGCGTCTTCCTTTTCCCGTGTCTCGCGGACTACGCGATGGCGCCCAGGAACGCCTTGGCATGGCTCATGCCCTCGTCCGTCGGCGCGAACCGCGCCACGACGTAGCCGTCCTCCGTGAAGTGCGGATCGATGACGGCCATCGCGTGCGGATCGCGGTTCAGCACCAGCAGCTTCATGCCTTCGTGGCTGGTGCAGTCCGGATACCGGATGCGCGCCAGGTGGAACGCGCCGATTCGTTTGCTCGAGACGATCCGGAAGCGGTGCGGATTGGGATTGCCGGCACCGCGCGTTACGGCGGCGGGCTGATCCTCGGTGCTGCGGCTGACGCCGATGCTGATGCCCATGCTAACACGTCCTTTCGTTCTTGTGGTGCGGAATGCGGGCCGCGCCTTCCAGGCGATGCGGACTCCGACTTCAGCGCCGATCGCCTCCGCGCGGCACGTCGTGCGCGTTGACCACCAGGATGTCGTCACGCGAAGCCGGTGTCGTGACCGCAACGGGCCGGACGACTTTCGGCGGTCTCGCGCCCATGGGCCAGGCGTCGACGGGCAACCGCGTCTTGTGTAGATTCCAGCGATGCACGATTCGGTCCATGCCGATGGTGGAGGGGCTTATCATCTGTGGTCGGCCGTCGTGCCGCAGGATTCGCTTCGCCTCGCCCGCCTCGATGAATCCGTCTTCGATCGCCTCGACCAGCACTCTTCGCGTTTCGGCTGCGTCCCACAGCGGTTTGCTCACCCGCGTCATGACGACGTCGAAGATGTGGAGCGCGATTTCGGCGGGGATGCCGGATACGCGCTGTCTGCTCTCGAACAGCCTCACGGCGTGGCGCGTGCGATCTCGCGATCGACCGAATCGCGTTCGATGAGGTGCATGTACGTGGCGAATCCACGCTGATCTATCCGATGCTCGCGGATCAGCTGCGCAAGCAGGGCCCGGCGGCGCGCCCGCAAGTCGGCGGTCGGGGCGTCGTCCAGTGTGGCGGACACCTCCGCGTACTGGTCCGGAAGGATCTGCGTCTGCGGAGCGATCATGGGAACCATGCGTCCCAGCAGGTAGGCCGCGATGATCGTGACGAACGCCGTGATGACGACCAGACCGGCAAACGGCAGTGGATTCAGCTTCTCCCCCTGAGGCGGCGGACCCACCATTTCGAGGGCGAGCGCGATCGACAATGCGATCGGCAGCGCTCCCGCGGCGACGGTCATCGTGCTGCCGTAGGTGATTGCGGCGCCGATGCAGATGGCGAGCATCGAAGCGAGGCGGATCACGATGCGCGACGCCTTCGGCGCGGTTGTCTTGGCATGGAGTAGTTGATCGGTCGTCATGTCGCGCGTCTCCCGTGTTGGCCGGCCGCCATCACGTGCGTGCCGGAGCTTGGTAGAATTCGTAGTGCACGCCTTCGCGGGCGTCCTTGACCAGCTCGTAGCCCGACCCCGCGCGCTCGAAGGGGACGATGTTCACGAACCCGTCGACGTGCAGCTTAGCGTATGCCGGATCGCCTGGCCGAAGCGGCGACGGCTGCCGCTTGGCGGGCGTTCCGGCGCGCGTGTACACGGTCGGCAGGGTCGCCCCGACCAGCAGCGTGACGGGCACGGCCCGCAGCACCTCGAGCTTGACGCTCGTCGGATGGCGCTGCGGCGTGATCGGCGTGCCCGCGAAGTCCTTGTCGACCAGACCGAGCGACTTCAGGTTGGCGAGCACGGTGTCGAAGGCGTCGGGCATCTCAGCCGAGATCCTTCAGCACGAACGCGAGCTGGTCCTCGTCGCACAGATAGGCCGCGGCGCCCGTCATCAGCTTGGTGCGCAAGGTCTCGGGCGCGTCCTCGTAGCGCACGCCGTCGTACGCGGCGCCGCTCAGGCCTTCGGTCTTCTTCCATTCCTGGAACAGGCGACGCGCGGTCTCCTCCTGCTTGGTGACCTTGCGGGCCTCGGGCGTCGGCGCGAGATGCGCGTTGACGCCTTCCTCGGCGGTCAGCGGGAAGCCGATCTCGACCAGCCGCGCGTGCATCGTGGCGGGATCGTCGAACGGCAGCCGCTCCAGCACGAGCGGCGACGTATCGATCTCGAAGGTCCGGCTGACGATGATCGGACCCCGCTCGCTGTCCAGCCGGTCCTCCCTGTAGAGCTTCTCGCCGAGGTCCAGCGCCTCCTGCTCCGACAGCGGCGGACCGCGCTCGTCGCTGATGATCGTGCGGTCCGACCGCCGCTTCTGAACCGTGCGCAGACGCAGGCGTCCGGCGCGCGCGCATTCCTCGAACGCCTCCGAGCGGTTGTCGCCGCCCGAATAGACCGTCGAGAATCCGTTGAGGCCCGAGTAGCTGTTGTTGTCCAGGATGCGGCCGGACACGTAGTCGATCACGACCAGTCCGTATTCGCTGTCCTCGACGGGCTGCAGCGAGCCGGGGGCGTGGGGATCGATGACGTGGTCGTTGTTCTGCACCATCGCCAGATAGTCGCGTGCGGCCTGCTCGCCTTCGTAGATCCCCGGCGTCTTGAGCGTGTACGGGATGTTGTTCGTCCAGCGCTCCTGGCATACCGTGGTGCCGTCCTTGAATCGAATCGCGATGTTTACGACGCCGCCCATGTCTTTTCTCCGTTCCGAATGCCTGATGCCGATGTGTCTTGGAATGTCGGGGCTCGTCAGCCCGCGTTCAGCCCCTGCTTCCTGGTCATGGGGAAGCCGATCTCCGCGAGACGTGCGCGTATCCCCTTGGATTCTCCTTCAGGGAACCGTTCTATCGTGAACGGCGCCGTGTCGATGACGAACTCCCTCATGACCTGCGTCCCGAGCAGCCCCGTGGATTCCATCATGCCGGGCAGATCGTTGATGCGTCCGATCTCGTTCAGTGCTTCGCGCTCGGGAAGGTTGGGACCGGTGACGTCGCTGACGACTTCCCACTGCGGTTCGGCCTTGCGGTATTCGATAGTCCGCAGGCGCAGACGGCCGGCGGCGGCGCATTCGAGCAGGGGGTTCCGTCTGTCTCCCATCTTCGCCTTGATCGCCGACAGCATGCCGAGGTCGGTGTAGCCGTTGTTCTCGAGGATGACGTTGTTGACGTAGTCGATGACGATCATGCCGTATTCGCCGTTGGCCAGACGCACCGGACGTCCGTAGCCGTCGCGGTCGTTCTCCAGAGCGGCGTATTCGGCGAGATACTCCCTGGCGCCGGCGTCGCTCTCGTACAGCGCGGGCCGCTTCAGCCAGTATCCCGTCGGATTGGTCCAGTGGTCCTGGCAGACCGCCGTGCCGTCCGAAAGCCGTATCGCGACCGTGACGGATCCACCCATGGTCTCATCCTTTTGCAAAGCCGGCCCGCGCGTCGTCTCGAGGTGACGTGCACCGGCCCGTGGTGTGTCGGTCTCAGAGCGTCTACTGCTCCTAATCGTCGTCGTCATCCGATCCGAAGTCGGCCTCCATGACCGCCTCGGGCGTCGCCGGCAGCACGAACCCTTCGGGGACGTGCCTGTGGCGCTCGGAGTCCGGAACGATGTCGAACCACGACAGGGTGTGCTCGACCGCGGTGATGTCGCCGCGCATGCCGGTGCGCGGATCCGGGTTGATCCAGCAGATCACCTGGAAGTCCGACTCCGTGTGGTCCTGCACGACCAACGCCGCCCCGTCGCTCTTGGCGTACGACCTGATGGGGTGTTCGGGCTTCGCCAGCAGCAGCGTTCCGCGCGGGAGGCCCTTCATGCCGCCTGCCTCGCGGGCATGGCGGCGACCATCGCCCTGAAGGCGTAGCCGATCGGACCGCCGCCGTCGTCGGGATGCTCCGTCGGCGTCGGCGAGGCCATGTCTTCCGCCTTGCGGTCGTATGCCGCCTCTCCGGCTTCGATCATCGCCTGCGTCGCGGCGGGCAGCGGCTTCGAGACCAGCTTGCGGCGCAGCAGGGATATGGCGACCGCCGTCCACATCCGTGCAACCGCGGGCGTGTTCTCGGCGACGCCCTCGGGATAGATGTCGATCCGGTAGGCCAGATCGCCCTCGAGCTTGGTCTCGCCTTCGAATTCGTAGTGGCGCAGATCGAAGTCCTCGCCGGTCTCCTTGCGCTTGCGCGCGTACATGTGCCGCAACGCCGCCGCCGTCACGAAGCGCGCCAGGTGCTGCCTGTAGTCGAGTGCCTCGGGCCAGCGCGAGATGTGCAGGTGGAAGCGGAAGGAGAGACGCCGCTGCGCCTCGCCAAGCACGTCGGCCATGTCGACGGCATCGACGAGCGCCAGCGCGGCGTCGACCGACGACATCGTGCAGTGCAGCCAGTCGAGCGGCTTGTGGCCGGGGCGGCAGGTGCCGCCGTTGAGACGCCAGACCTCGATCTCGAGTGCCCGGTCGGGCGCGTCGGCGTGTTCGTACAGATCGGCTAGGCGCAGATGGTCGCTCATGTGTTTTTCCCCGTCCATGCTGTATGTCGTGATGGGTCCGCCCGGATCATTCGTCGTCGTGACCCAGCTTGCGCTGGAAGACGTCGGAATGGATCTTGACGACCGGACGCGCCCAGTCGCCGAGCGCCGTCTCGATCTCCTCCTGATCGCCGACGTAGGTCGCGACCGCGCCTTCGCGGATGTGCGCGTCGTCGAGCGTGGTCGTGCCCTCGCGGAACGATTCGAACACGGCCGCGTCGTAGATGCCGCGCCACAGCACCGGCACCCGTTCGATGCCGGCGGCCGCCATGGCGGCGGCCTTCTCGTCCTCGGGCAGCCAGCGTCCGTCCACCGAGATGTCGATGGCGCGGCTGGTCGGCGCCTTGTGGCCGTAGTGCAGCTTCTTGACGCCGGCACCGACCGCCTCGCTGACGAGCATGATGCGCCGATCGCGTCCCAGCAGGTCGGCCAGCGCGTGCATGCGCCCGAACAGGTCGTTGTTCAGGGCTGCGCGCACGACGGGTTCGCGCCGGGCGTCGGGAACGTCGCGGAAGCACATGCCCGAACGCGCCAGCCCCTTGCTGGCGATCGCGATGCGTCCGTCGTCGAAGAGATCCTCGTGACGCTCGCCGCCCATCCACAGGGCGATCTGGCATTCGCCTTCGAGCTTCTCGGTGAACACGACCTCGAGACCCTCGAGCAGGGTCGGATAGGTCTTCAGGCGGACGATGTCGTAGCTGAGTTCGATGGGCTTGAACTTGCGCGCCATCGCCATGAGGCGTTCGTCGATCACGGGGAGATGCTTGACGATCCCCAGGCGATCGGCGACGTCGGTGAGGTCCGGCAGGTCCGCCATGTCGTCGGGCACGGGCCAGACGAGACCGGTAGAGAGCTGCCGGCGCAGCACCGCGATCTTGACGCGGTTGCCGCCGGGGCCGTTGAGCAGGCCGCCGATGATGCCGGTGCCGTTGCGCGGGCCCCACAGACCGTGCTTCTGCAGAAGCTCGTCCGGGATGATCGCCGCCTCCGGCACGTACAGCACGCGGTCGCCGACGGCGTAGCGCGGACTGCCGTCGGGCAGCTTGGCGACCACGCATTCGTAGCCGAGCACCTGCACCAGGCTGAGGCGGTCGGACTTCGGCACGTCGACGATGCTCGTCACGCGCAGGATGCGGACTGCGAACTCCATGATCGTTTTTCCCCTTTGGATGTCTTTCAGGACATCTCAATCCAATCATGCACCACGCCGCCCGGTCGGTCTCAGCGCGTGATTGCCGCGGCCATCGCCTTCGCCAGGGCGTGCGCGCTCTTGCGCGTGCCGATGGTGCGGGCCTTGGTCACCAGATGCACCTGGGGCTCGCCGTACCGGTCGACCTCCCGCACGGACGCGGTCTGCCCGAGGAGTTCGATGCCCGCGATGGGCGGCAGGCCGGCGAGCGCGATGGCGTCCTCGATGCTCGTTCCCTCGGGCACCGCCGAGAATCCGTATTGCATGTTCATCGAAGCCGGCAGGCCGACGCCCTTGTAGATGACGTGCCAGCCTCCGGCGTACCATCCACCTGCGGGCGCGTCGCGCAACACGGTGAGATGCTGGCCCTGATGGATCACCCTGGTCTTGACCGTCTGGACGTTCTCGAGAGGTTCGATGCCTCCCTGCGCGATGGTCTCGCCCTGGTCGACGCCGTCCAGCCAGACGCGTTCTATCCAGGCCGCCTCCAATTCCCATTTGCCGTGATTGCGCACGACCATGTAGTGCCGCCGGTCGTCGTCGATGATCGCCGTGGCCGTGGCGAGATCGCATTCGTGCATGAGGGCGAGCAGATCGAGCCGCGTCGTGCGGAACGGCGCCGGCGTGCCGAGCGTGCGTTCCGCCTCGAGCGCCAGTTTGGCGACGGTCGGCAGATCCTTCGCTGGATCGGCGTCGAACGGCATCCGGATGGTGATGGCGAGGTCGCGCACCTTCAGATCCACGCCCCACAGGCCCTTGGCCGGGGATGCCTCCTCGATGGGGACGATCGCGCCGACCGCTTCCGCGAGCGCCTGCGCGCGCGTCCGGTTGTCCGATTGCGCAGGGTCGAGGCTCCATGTGTTGCGCATGATCGTCATCCTTCGTTCGTCGGCTGCGTCGCGGGGCTCCAGGTCACGGTCATCGCCGTGCCGGCGTGGTTGAACCGCTCGGTGCGCGCGCCGTCGGGCATCGTGTGGCCGCCGCACCATGCGAGCATCGATCCGCCCTCCTCGACCAGCGACGAATCGGGTGTCACGGTGCGCGAAGCCCCGTCCTGATCGCCGAAGCGGATCGAGCCGTCGCGCTGGACGTGGTCGCCCGTGAAGAAGGGCCACGTGCCGCCGCGGGCCCCCAGCACGGTGATCACGACGTGGTCGGTCACCTGGTTCGATTCGTCGAGCGCCGCTGCCAACCGCGCGTATCCGCCGTCCATCGATGTCGTCATTCGTTTTCTCCCATTTGTCCGTCTCTCGTCGGACATCCCTTTGCGGACTTTTCCTTCATGTGCGCCATGCGTGACCGGGCACATGCAGGACGCATGTGCCCGGTTTTCTCAGCGGATGTCGCGCAGATGCCTGATCTCGATGTCGTGTCCGTCGTCGTCGACGACGACGTGTCCGCCGCTGCCGGGCTTCACCGTGCCGCTGATCGATCCGTCGTGCCAGCCGTGCTCCGATCGGATGATCGACACGCGCTCGTTGTCGGCGAACACGCGGTCTGCGGCTACCCGGTGCACGACCTTGCGCAGACGTTCGAGATGGAGCGTCGTCTTGGACGCCGAGCGCTTGGCGACGGCGGCGACCATGTTGCCGAGATGCGCCGCATGGCCGTCGTAGCGTCGATTGCCGAGGAAGTCGCCGTAGAGCGGAAGGAACGCGACGATGGCGTCGGCGTCGTCCCATTCGCCTTCGTCGACGGCCTCCTTGAGCAGCATCGTCACCATGGCGAAGGTGTCGACGTCGAGCTTGACGGGAACGCGCGGATCGAAGGACCCCGTGCCGAGCACGTATCGTCCGTCCATGCGGTCCTGCAGGAAGAGATGGAGCGCCCGCACGGGTCCGGAAAGCTTGCTGGTCTTCATGGTCGATCTCCTGGAGGTCGGCGATTGGCGTGACGCCTGTCGCGCGGTTATGCTCAGATGGTGAATGGCACGTCGTCGGTCTCTATGCCGAAGCGGCTCAGCATGCCGCTGGACCCCGCCGTGACGATGCGCCGGCGTCCTATGGGCAGACCTTCGATCACGTCGTCGACGCGGCGTCCCGGGAGCACCGCGACGACCGTCTGCGGGAACCCCTGGACGAGCTGCAGATGCGCACCGGACCACAGGCTCCCCAGCATGTTTCCCCAGCGATCCTCGATGAGCGGGATCGTCGGAACGCCCGCGACGAGGGGAAGCGCCGGCGACACGCGCAGACCGTCGACGTGCAGGCCGGGCGGCGTGCCGCCGTGTTCCGCGTAGTAGGGGAGGTGTCCCGCCAGCCAGGCATGCGCCGCGACGCGCCCGTCGAGCAGATGCGAAAGCGTCGCCATGGCGTCCCTGTCGACGAGCAGATGCGAGGTCGCGTCGGGGGGGAGCGGGTCGCCCAGGCCCATCTCGTGCGCGAGGTCGCGGCGCGCGCGTTCCTGGTCGAGGAATTGCTTGAGCTGGGCGAGCGTCGTCGTCCGCGTGGCGTCGGCGTCGAGATCCGGGTCCAGCACGAAGGTCAGGCTGTACGTGTTGAGGTGGAGCGTCTCGAGGCGGCCACGCAGGGAAAGGCGCATCTCCACGAGTCTCGAGGGATCCGGATGATCCTCGATGTAGCGCCCCGTCTCCATGGGTTGGAAGCCGTGGCCGAACTGCTGCTCGTCGTGGATCGGAAGTCCGACCGCCTCGTGGAAGGCGTCGGCCACGACGCGGCGCGCGACCGACGCCTGCGCGCCCGTGGTGTCCTTCAGCAAGTGCGTTTCCCCCCGCGTCAGGCGATTCCGGCCGAGGCGATCAGGATGGCGGCCCATGCGAGCTTGCATCCGTAGTGCAGCGCCTGGTCGGCGCGGTACGAGAACCGCTTCTGCCCCTTGGCGTCGTCGATGACGAAATGGAGCAGGAACTCGGTCCAGCCGAGGCCCGATGCGATCAGCGCCGCCACGGGGGCGGCCTTGCCGACCAGCGTGAGGAAGCCGAACGAGACGCCGCAGACGATGACGGCGTGGATGAGGCAGTGCGCGCCGAGGGTAACGAACCAGTCCGGGTTCCTGTCGGAACGCACCTTGAACTCGGCGACGTAGGCGGACTGCTGGCCGTAGTCCGCCACGGCATGCCCACCGGCCAGCAGCAGGATCAGGAAGGGCGCCAGCGCGAACGCCGGGTGCAGTGCGATCCAGTCCATCTCGTTTTCCTCAATCTTGGCGTATTCGCCCCCGAACCCCCACGTACACCGACGCCGGCCCTGGGGGCCACCGTCAGCGCGGAGTTCAGTTGGCGACCGAAGGCGGGCGCATCCCCTGGTCGCCGTCATCCACCAGCGTCATTACGCCCTGCTCGCGCAGATCCGCGAGCATCGCGCCGACCTCGGGGTTGTCGACGATCTCCACGCGCAGTCCCGTGGCGCCGAGTTCCTTCAGCACCTCCTGGATGTCGCGTGTGAGCGTGGTGATGTCCATCACGGGCACGCCGTTGCGCCGCGTCTCCGCCAGGCGGGCCTCGACGTCGCGCCGCATCCTGTATTCGTTCAGATCAATGATTTGCGCCATGTTCCATCCTCAAATCGCATTGTGCCCAATCGACGGACGCATGGCTAGGCCGCGCGGCGCAGCGGCATGGCGTCGTTGGCGGCGACGGGGACTTCGGCGTCCGCGTGCAGCAGATCAGGGTGGATGTCGGCGAGGTCGAACTGCTCGAAGCCGTCCGTCGCGAGGTCTCCCGCCATCATCGCCTTGCCGACGACCAGATGGAGCGCGTCGACCGCGTCGGAGATCGCGTCGTCCGAGGCAGGCGACGCGAGCAGAACCTCGAGACGGTCCATCGCGGGATGGGGATTGTGCGTTCGGGTGACGATCCAGCTTCCCGAGCGGACCGCCATCTGGGCGTCGACGAGGATGGTGGCGGCGGTGCGACGGATGAACATGGTTTCTTGCCTCGATGGGAGTGGAGCGATCGGCGACCTGATGCGCCTCAGACGGCGCGTTCGAAGAGTCCGTCCATCTGGTCCATGAAGGTACTCGATCCGGCGATCATGCCCTTGTGGGTCCTCATGCCGTCTGCGACCTCCATGGCGAGCGCGTCGGCGTCGCCGCCCCGCCGTCCGACCGCGAGGATCACTGCGTGCGCGTCGGTGGCCGCCTCGTCGATCGCGCGCGTGACCCGCATCAGCATGTCGCCGTCGGCCGCGTCGGCCTCGTCGAGCACGAAGATGACCGGTTTGCCCTCGGCCAGCGTCGCGGTCACCAGGGCGCGGATCTCCCGCACGCCGTGGCCGTCGTCGCGCGGCGAGGACATGTCGACGACGAGCAGCGACATGTCGAAGGCCTGCGCCATCTCCTTGACGACGTCGGTCAGACCGGAATCCGGTCCGGCGAGGACGACGCCTGCCTTGACGGTGCCGGGTTCCTTCGCGCGCGCCGCGCCCTGGGCGAGGACGGCGAGGGCGTAGATGAGGGGGAGGCTGGACTTCATGGCGTGATGATCCCTGCTGTGTGGATTGGTCGTCGCGGCGGGACGTGGGTGTGCGTTCGCGTCAGGAGCAGCCCCGACGTCGTCTGCACGTTAATCTGTTTTCCCATGTCCCACGCGATGCGTGGTCGTGATCTCCAAGTGCAGGGCAGGCCCTTCGCCTGCCCTGCACTTCAGATCGTTGCTGCTTCCCGCATGACGGCGTCGACGTCGGTGCTGGTCTCGCCGGTCTCGAGTTCACCCGTCACCTCGCCGGTGCTCTCGTCGAAGGTGACGTTCTTGCGGCTGTGACGGTGCTTGAAGTGGTGGACTCGATCATGTCCCATCCACATCATCGCGCAGATGGTGGTGGCATGGGCGGGATGGGCCTCCGCGAATCGATCGAAGGCCTTGGCGACGTTTTCGTGGCCATACGTCTCGTTGCTCATTTTCGCATCTCCGAAAGGACGGCGAATCCGTCCTGCGCTCCGCGGAAGGGTCCGCATCCGATCGACAGCTGGGCGGTCGCCTCGTCGAACAGGGCCGTCCTGTGCGTGAGGATGTTCTTGAGCGCGTGCACGCCGGGTTCCTGCTCGCCCATCCACATGATCTCCCTGGCGGCCTCGCACATGTAGGTGCGCAGAAGCAGCGTGATGACGCGTTCTGCCGTGGTCGCCATCTCCTCCATGCTCAGGTGCTTCAGGCTGGCCACGGCGTTCGCGGGGAGTCCGTAGGCGCCGGCGCCGAGACGGTCGACGAGTGCGATGATGCGCTCGAGCGCCTGATCGTCGCGACCGTCGTGGATGCCCAGGCTGCGCAGGTCGGCGAGGTCGGCGCGCAGGCGGTCCGCGCGTTCCGCCATGTAGTCGTAGCTGACGCGTTTCGTCATGGTGTCTCCTGTCGATTCGATGATGACGGACGTCGCAGTGGAGGACATCGGCTCGTTTTCCCTACCGCCCACGGTTCGTCCACGCATCCTCCGGATGCAGTCCGGTGCACCTGCCGTGCCGGAAGCATGCAGCGTCACCGATCCCGCTATCCGACGCGGATGCGCGTGGGACGCGGCTGCATACGCGTCCCCGGTCGAATCGGTCCTAGTTGCCGAACCGGCGCGTCCGCTGCCACGGTTCGAGCACGGCGTCGGGATCCGTCACGATGATCGCGTTGGGACGGTCGTAGCCGAGCTCGTCGCGGGCCTCGACGAGCATGTCGTCGATCTGCCGCTGGCGGGCGCTGCGCACGATGCCCTCCGAGGGATTGAGCGCCTGATCCATCCGCTTGCGGACGCCGCGCGTCACCATCGAAGCGGTCAGGGCCGGTGTCTTGCTCACGTGTTTTCTCCGTCCTTCAGCATGTCATCCTCTTGTCCGCCGTGAGGTTGGCGATGTTGGTCAGGCTCAGATCCGTCCGCTGCCTGACCACGAAGGCGGTCTCGGCGTGGAAGACCTTGGGGCCGAACAGCGCCTGCGAGATGAGTGGCTGATAGGCGTAGTCGGCCTCGGCGACGATGATCGCGACGCCGGGGCCCGCCTTCATCTTCGGCGTCCTGGTGCCGATGCCGTCGAGCGCGGTGCCCGTCCGGCCCTTGCCCTCGACGCCGTAGCGCGAGACGGCCGTCGTGCGCGCGCCGCCGCAGCGCTGCCAGCGGATCCACTGGCCGGTCTTGGCGTCGTTGAGCTGGATGGACGAGACGATGATGCGTCCGTTGTCCATGAAGTCGATGCCCGCGCCGTTGAGGCGGGTCGCCGTCATGATCTCGGAGATGCCGGTCTCGTCGATCGTGCCCGTGACGCGCGCGGCGTTGTCCGCCGCCAGCGCCGCCAGCTGGTTCACCTTCTGCGCGGCGAGCGCCATCCAGGCGACCTCGAGGCCCATGAGCGTCATGCCGACGACCATGGGAAGCGCGAGCGCGAACTCGATGACCGCCACGCCCCGCCGGTCGCGATGCAGCCGCCGCATCGATCGCAGGGCGATCACGAGCACGTCACCGGGTTGCCGGCCGCCGCCGACACGCAGCAGGTCTTGACCTCCTGGTCGGTGGCGCCGCCGAACGGCTCGTTCCGGAGCGTGACCTGCGACGTCAGCGTCACCATGGAGTTGCCGGTCACGACGCTCGTGACCAGCGGGAACAGCGCCGGGTACCGCATCGTCACCTTGTAGTTGATGATGTCGTCGGCACCGCCGAGACCCGAGCGCGACGGGTTCTCGTCCCATCGCATGTTGGCGTTGACGTCCTCGAAGCAGTACGGCGCCGTCGTCCGGTCGCTGTCCTTCTTCTCGGGTTTGCGCACCTGGTCGAAGCTGTCGTACGACTCCTTCAGGATGTCGACCTTGGCGCCCTTGACGATCGGCGCCTGCGCGGTGACGTAGGCGTCGATCTTCGCCCCGTCCTTGCCGTTCGCCGCCTGGTCGCCCGTGACCGCCATCCGCGCGGCCTCGCGCATGACGCCTTCGAGACGCGCCTTGGCGAACATCTCGACCCCCAGTTCGATCGATCCCATGATCAGCGTGAACAGGGGGAGCGCCAGGAGGGCGAACTCGATGGAGGTGACGCCGCGGGCGTCGCGCGTGATGCTTCTCATGTCCGGGCTCCTCACTTCGAGATCCGCAAGGGACCGATGTTGCGGCCGATCTCGGCGAACCGCGCGATCAGGTCGTCGGAATCGACGGCGATCGACGACTGGTCCGTGTTGCTCGCGCACTTGTCGAGCGTGGCGACGCGTCCCGTGCCGAAGGCGATGGTCCACACCGATATCTTGCGGGCCTTCGCCTCGTTGCAGGCCATCAGGAAGCGCTTGTTGTGGCGGGCGTTGCTGTCGGCGTCGCTCGTCGCGCCGACCCTTCGGTCGTAGCCCTCGATGCCCCATGCGGAGTAGGCGTCGGAATGGTCCGCCGTGGTGTTGCAGCCCGACCTGGTGCAGTAGTCCCGCGGCGCCGAGATCATGCCGTCCGTCATGAAGATGATGTACTTCTGGACCGAGCGCTGCTTCCACTCCATCGGGTTGCGTGAACCGTAGATGCCGCCGTTCGAGAGCATGCGCGTGCCCCAGATCATGCCGATGTCGTGGTAGGTCGAACCCTGCGCCACGAGCTTGTCGGCCAGGTTGCCGAGTTCCCCCGGAGCCATCTCCTTGAGCTCGGTCGCCTCGGTCGGGCAGTACTCGTTGGGGGACCCGTTGAGGGGGTCGAACACGTAGGGCTTCCACTTGGTCGAGTTGTCGCCCGTGGGGATCATGTCGATGTCGAGATCGTACGCGTCCGTCGGAGGTCCGTCGCGCGGATCGTTGCCGGTGATGGTCGGCACCGTGTCGCGCTCCTCGATGCAGCCGGCCCAGCGCGCCGAACTCTGGTTCGAGTTTCCGTTGATGTTGCCGAGCGTGCCGCCGTTCACGTAGTTGGCGAGGTTGTACGTCTGCGGACCGAACGACCAGCTCGTGAAGAACCAGCTCTTGGTCGCCTTCCAGTGCCAGTAGGTCAGGTTGTTGGTCTGGACGTAGTTCTGATTGGCGGTCCACAGCAGCTTGCCGACGTTGACCGTGCCCGAATAGGGCACGATGCCGAAGCGCATGCGCAGACCCTGGTTGGCGAGCTGCACCTGGGCGTCGGCGAGCTGCTTGTAGAGTTCCTTCACGGCGTCCTTGAGGGCGTCGATCTTGCGCTGGCTGCCGAGCGTGTCGAGCATGGAGCCGGTCGTGTCGAGCACGAGCATGATGTCGACGTTGTCGAAGTTCTGCTTGGCCTCGCCGATCACCGATATCGGAATCGTCTTGATGCCCATGATCGCCATGATGGTGGTCGCCATGTCGGTGCTCGCCTCGACGCGCACGGTCCCGACGTCGGGCTTGGACAGCTTGGTCCTGATGTCCGTCGTCTGGTAGGTGCCGTTGGGGAAGTTGAAGGCCAGGAAGGCGTCGACGTCGGCCTTCGCGGTGGTCAGATCCTCCTTGACCATCGAACGCCGTCCCGCGAGCGCCGCGCTGTCGACGGCCTCCTGCAGCTTTGCCTTGACCATGTAGGCGCGCGCCATGTCGATGCCGGTGCCCAGCGCCATGAGGATGGGGATCATGGCCGCAGCGATCAGCGGCAGCGCCGCCCCCCGCCTGTCGCGCAGCAGTGCCGCGACGATCCTGCTCAGTGCACTCATGTGTTTTTCCCGTGTTTCAAGCTGTACGCATGCCGCTTTCACGCATGTCGGGTTCCACCGGCTGGTCTGACGCCGATAGGTTTACACCGCGTTTCCGCGATGGCCGGCGGACGTCATCCACCGGCTCGCCTCCTGGTTCGTTTGATCTCTTCGATTCGAGCGTGCGGCCGGTCGTCATCGGCTACCGTGGTCGTCCGGATGAGGCACGACGCCGAGGACTCGTGAAGATGCGCGCCGATCCGGCGAGGCGCGCGTGCATGCGGTCCCGACGCCCTCTGGTGCCGTGCGGGCCCCGCCGGGCGATCAGGCCTCGATGGTGAAGAAGTTATCGTCGGTGAGCGTCGTCTCGCCGCTCCACCGGTAGGCGGCCAGCGCGCCGCCCTTGGCCACGCTGTAGTCGACGCAGGCGATGTTGGGTGCCAGCACGCCCGGCTTTCCGTTCAGCCAGTAGTGGCCGATGAACAGCGGCTTGGCGTCGTCGTAGCCGGTGCAGGCGATCGGCGGCAGCGGAGCGTCGGGAAGCGCGTCTCGCACCGGTGACGGCACCAGGGCCGCCGAACGGTAGGTCGAGCCCGGACCCTTCCACCATGCGATGCGCGTGGCGGTGCGCTCGTGTCCGTCGGCGTCGAGATACGAAGCGCCCGTCGGCAGATCCACCTCGATGCCCTTCAGCAGCGTTTCGACCGCATGGAACGCCGGCGTCATGGGCTCGCGCGTTCCGTCGGCCCTCCAGGCGTTCCCCGTGCCGTTCGTGCCGTCGTGGATGACGGCGTCCGAGGGACGGTTGCCGTGCGACAGGAGGGGAGCCAGCGTCTCCATCGCGCTTTCGTCCCAGCACGCGTGCACGACCCGGATGCCGTCGAGATCGAGCCACAGCGGCAGGGTCCTGAACCAGGCCACCAGCTCGTCGTGCAGATCGCTGTCGAGACCCACCTCGGCGATGAACACCGCGTGCTGGGCGGTGTTCTTCGACGAACGCCGACGGCGATGACCGCCTGCTCCGTCTGACGTGTGGAAGGCGATCGCGTTCCATTCGTGGTTGCCCATCACCGCGAGCGCGGAGCCCGCTTCGACCATGGCCCGCACCATGCGGTAGGTCGCGACCTGACCGGGACCGCGGTCGACGAAGTCTCCGACGAACACCGCGATGCGCGTCGGATGGCGCCAGACGCCGTCCGTCTCGACGTACCCCCATCGCGGCGAGGAGACGCGACAGCATGTCGCTCATCCCGTGGATGTCGGCGATCACGTCGTAGTGCGGGTGGGTGGCGGGCGGGGGCATGACTGGTCTCCTGGTTGTGCTTGTACGACGACGGCGGCGGCGGCTCACGCCACCTTGCGTCGTTCGCCGTCCGTCATTTCGAGCGTGGCGAGCGCCGGATGGCCGTCGTTGCCGATCCGGCAGGTCAGCAGCACGCGCTGGCTGTCCTCGTCGCCGAGCGTCTCGATGTTCGCCTCGACGGTCATCTGGCCGCCGCCGACCCATGCCGTGCTCTTGACGACGTGGACGCGCAGACGCAGGTGCGGCGCGGCGTCGTAGTGCGCCTGGATGCGTTCGGCGAACGCGACGGCCTTGGGCTTCAGCGTGCCCACGAGATGCTCGATCATCGACTCGTCGATCTGGATGACGGCGCCCGTCACGCGGTCGGTGAGCGTCACGATGCGCACCTCGGGTGCTTCGACCGCCAACGGCAGCGAGGTGATGGCGGGGCCCTGATGCTCCTCCACGAGCACGTTGACCATGCGCGTGAGGAACTTGCGGCCGACTGCGGTTGGCGAGGTGATCATGATGTCTTTCCAATCCCGTTGAGAATTCCGTCGAAACCCCGATCGTTCAGGAACGCGCCGCCTTTCGGCGGAAGACGTCCTTGATGTGCTCGGGCTGCAGGTTCCAGTCCGGCACGTGCCCGGCCGGGTGGCGGTGCGGCGTGTCCTCGAACAGCCGTCGTGCTTGCGTATCGTCCATCAGATCCTCCTTCATGCCGTGCGGCGCGGCCACAGGCTCTCGCCGGATGCGCGCCGCAGCTCCGTCAGCTGGCCGTCAGGGAACAGCCAGCCCCACAACTGTCCGCCGATCCCGGCCTCGCGCCGCCACACGGCGAGCAGCCGGGTCGCGCCGGGTGCGTCGAGATCGTCCGTGCACGCCATGAGCGTCTCGCGGGCCGTCTTGATCGCGTCCATGTCGACGCCGCCGGTGCCCGTGTCGGAATGTCCAGACTTCATGGCGGCGACGGCAGCCGCGCGGACGGTCGCCGCGTTCGATCCGACGGACACGCCCAGCAGCATGGCCGCCTCGAGCTGCTCGACGCTGGCCTTGCCGCGCTTGCGCACCGCGCGCACGGCCTTCCACCCGCGATGTTCCGCGCTGCGCATGAACACGGCCGCCACGGTGCAGGCGATCAGCAGGATGCCGATGGCGTTGGTGAGCGGATGATGGGTCGGCGAGATCATCGTGGTCCCCGTCGGAACCGACAGGATCATGATGACGAACGCGCCGGTCTCTCCGAGCGCGGCGGCCGCGCGGCGGAGGGGGTGGAGGATGACGTCTGCGATGCTCATGCGGATCTCCTGCGGATTCATGCGATGATCGAGATGGTCGAACCGGGCGCCCGCGCATCGCGGCGTCCACCCGGACCGTAGAGCGCGGGGACTGCCGCCGAACGCCGCCGGTCGGCATCCTGCTCGTCGCGTCCCGCCTTCGACTGCGATTTGGGAGCTGTCGGCACCGGCGCCACGATCGGGACGGCGGGCGCCGCGATCGCGCGTGGCGGCGCAACCGTCGTCTGCTGCACTGGCGTCATCTGCTTTTCTCCCTCGGATGGGTAATCGCTCCATCCCTGCTCATCCATTCCTGGAACCCTGCCCGGCAGATGCTGATGAAAGGACCCGGTCCGAGCGGAAATCCCGGGGGATCCCGCCGGACCGAACCGGTTCACGGCGTCATGCCGCCAGGGGCAGCATGACGGGCGTTCCCGTGAAGTCGTGCACGACGACGTTGTCGATCGCATGATGGCGAACGCTCTTCGTGCCGTCGGCGTGCGCCAGGGTCACCGTGCCGCCGGGAAGCAGGCTCATGAGGCGCTCGACGCCCGCATAGGCCAGCACCGCGTCCGTCCGGCCATCGAAGGCCACGACCGCGGAGCCGCAGCGCGAAGCCTGATCGAGCGCATCGGACGGCAGGACGCCCGCGAGCGCCTGCGCGTCGCAGCCCGGCGGCGTCTCGATGCACAGATGGGGGATGCCCGTGGCGGCGGCGAGAACGGTGGCGATGGCGACTGGATTGAGATGACGCATGTCGTGTCTCCTGGATGTTCTGGTCATGCGGCCTGGTCCACCGCGATGCGGTCGGGTGTGCGCACGACGATGTAGTTCATCACCGAAAGGCCCGTGAACATCACGTAGCCCGCGTTGAAGAAGGTCTTGCGCCGTTCCTGCACCTCGACGTTGACGCGACACGGTTCGACCTTCTGCTTCGTCGCCCTGGCGACGACCTCCGCCGTGATCGCGACGAGGCCGTCGTGATCGAGAGTCATCGTCGACGGCGTGCCGATGGGGGCGTCGGCGGTGTCGACCTTGATCGTCGTCCAGACGGCGCGATCGACGAAGCCCTCGCGGTTGGTCCTGGTCTTCATGTCGAACTCGATGCCGCCGAACGGCACCTTGACGCCCTGCGCCCCGAAATGGGCGATCAGCATGTCGCGCAGGGACTCGCGGTCCAGCGTCGTTACCTGTCGTAGGCTCGTCATGGCGTTGCTCCCGAATCGTCGGCATTGTCGAATACGAAGCGCTCGAAGCGCGTTGACGGCTTGACCCCGTGGTCCCGCACGTAGTGCATGTAGCCCGAGGGCCACCGCCACCCGGCGAACGTCAGCGTCTCCGAGCCGTTGCTGCGCCTGTCGCACAGGCGGCATGGGGCCGACCCCTTGAAGGCGGTCCGTCGCGCCCGCGTCTCCAGCGATCTCAGGGATGCGATGAACGCGTCGCGCCGATCCCAGTCCACGTCCGCGATCGGCATCGGCAGGTCGGGCTCGTCCCGACTTCGCCAGAAGCCCTCGTCGAGGTCCGCGTCGCCACGTCCCGTCCGGATGGCCGGCATCCCGAGCGGCGCGAGTTCGGGGAGGACGGGGCCATCGTCGTCCACGTCGTTCGGATCCTCGCCGTCCGTGATCGTGATCAATACGGCGCGGCCCATGTCGGGCATGCGCACCGCGGCCATGATCGCGGCCATGTCCGTGCCGCCGGTGCCGCAAACGAGAACGGGAATCCGGTCGCCGGAACCGGCGTCCGTGGAAGTCACCACGCCCGTGCCGCCCGATCCGATTTCCGGCGCCATGCTGCCGCTCTGGTCGAACGGGAACCAGATGTCCTGCGGAGGAGTGCTCATGCGCGTGTCTCCAGGACTTCGATGTCGGCCGTCGTGCACACCATGTCTCCGTCCTCGATCGTGGCGATGAGCGCGACCGACGACGCGTCCCATGCCGCTTCGAGCGCCGCGTTGAGCGCGTCGTCGTCCTGATCGCCCGTGGCGCGCACGGTGATCCGCGCCTCGTGGTCGTAGGGCTCGGACATCGTGATCTCGCAGTAGCGCTCGCCGCGGCGCGAGCTGTTGAGCTGCAGGGCACCCACGAGACGGACGCGGCGCGCGGCCTGGATGGCGCGGTGCGAGATCGCCATGGTGCATGCGGGGACCAGGGCGCGGTGGATCCCGAGGACCTTGGTGATCGCGGCGTGCGCGGCGTCGACGGGGCTTCGGCCGGTCGTCTCGTCCGTCCGCGTGACGGTGCGCAGCACCACGATCGTGGCGACCGTCGCGTGCTCCTTGATGAGGCCGAGCATGGTCTCCAGCACTTCGGCGCGGTCGTTCTCGAAGTCGATGATGACGACCGCGTGCGCAGGGCCCGTGACGAGACTGAGTAGACCTGATGGGATGACCACCTGCTGGACGATCTCGCCGTTGTGCAGAACCGGCAGGCCGCGATTGAAGTCCAGGACATCCATCATGTCGAGACGGTATTCGAGGTGCGCCATGTTGCAGGCGCTGGCCATGGCGTGCAGCTTCGCGCTCGCGCCGATGCCCGGAGCGTCGACGGCCACGACCATGGGCGCGACCGCGAGATCGAGCGTGGTCGCCTCGGCGAAGGTGCGCATCAGATCCGCGTGCGTCGAAGCGTAGACGCCGGAGACGTCGGCTTCGACGACTGCGAAGCGGGCGGCGGTGTCTGCGGAAAGGGTGTTCGTCATGGCGTGTCCTCGGATGGATGGGGGTTCGGTGGGGTTGCGCTTGAGGGATGGGATGCGGGTCTGGACCCGCGTTGCGAACTTCAGGCCGTGACGGCCCACAGGGTCATGTTGTCCTGGTCGAGCTGCTCGTGATCGATGCCTCGCGTCAGTACCTCGTCGTCGGAGATCATCAGCGTGACGACGTCTCCGTCCGTGGCGATCGTGGCCGGACCGTAGGGCGTGTCGAGATGGATCTCCGCCGCCATGCCCTGGATGGCGTCGCCGACCTCGCGCGCGAAGGCGGCCGCGTCGGACGGCAGGACGCCGAAGGGCGCGAGGCCGGCTGCCACCATGGCGGCCGTGCCAACCGTCGACACGGTGCGGTCGACCTGCGCGAACGGCTGCTTCCGGTGCTCGGCCGCCACGGCGGCGAGGATGTCGTCACGGTCGGTCAACGTCGCTCTCCTTCTCGGCGGCCAGGCCGCCTTTTCCAACTCCCCGGAGGGAACGTCGTCACCACGAAGGCTGGGAGATCTTCGCTCGGATCAGAGAAGGACAGTAGTGGCTCTTCATCCACTTCCTGTCGATGGAGACTTGCGTGCGCCCGTTCGCCAGCTTGACGCGGTTCAGCTTCACCAGGATGGTGGCGCCGACGCGGATGCGGTAGGGACCACCCGGGCAGGGCCTGTCGCCGCGCGCACCCGAGCGTGGTCGGCTGAGCACGACCCGCTGCGTCGGCGAGCCGGCGTTTCGGAGCGAGACGCCGAAGGGTTGCGGCGTATCCGAACGCTCCATCACCTTCATGGCGATTGTCGTCGGATCCATGGGCGTGGGTTTGGCCCCCGAGCAGGCCACGAGGGCCAGCGTAAGGGCGATGACGGCGATGCGCTTCATGTGTTTTCCCATTCAATGGCCATGTCAATTATACATTGCCTGTTCGCTGAGACTGGGCATGCGCTCGTAGGTGCGACGCCGCGGTCCCCCCTCGGGGATGCGGCCTATGAACGCGTCCCGGTCTGCGCGGCTGACGAATTCGAACGCGACGGCGTCCAGCCGCGTGGGTTCGCCGGTGCCGCCGTCGAGATGCAGAAGATGCTCGCGCACGCGAATCCAGCGCCGCCCGTCGTTCCACGGGTACTTGCCGTCGCTCTCGAGCGTCGGCTGCAGCCATGTCTCGATGTCGTCCATGGTGACGTGCCCGTCCGATCCCGGCACCTGGAACAGCCGGCCATCGAGGCCGATCTGCGCCAGCGTCTCGTCGTACAGTCGTCTGGTGCGGCGCTTCTGCAGGCCCCTGGTGACGGTGTACCGCACGTGGCGTCCATCTCCGGCTCGCACCACGGGCCTCGTCGCACGGTCCCAACAGAGGAACGCGACAAGTGCGGATGCCGCGATGAGAGCGATCAGCCCGAGCACGATCAATGCACGGTCTCCGCTGCGATGCCGAGGAAGGTGTAGAAGCGCGAGCCTGGGAAAGCCCCGTCCTGCACCCAGCCGCCGGTCAGACGCAGCATCTCGCCAGGCGCAGGCTCGTGGTCGAGCGTCCCCGGCGCGATGACGCCGCCGCAGCTGATGTCGTCGGTGAAGACGTAGGCCGGTCCGCGCGCGTCGCCGACGTCGACGGCGCGGACGTCGCCCGCCACGGTCATGAAGGCGTGTTCATGGGCCGGATGGGCCTCGACGCCGGCGAGCTGCGATGCGAGATCGGTCATGACGGTTTTCCTCTCAGGAGATCGGTGTTCCGATCCACGTCCCCATTGTGAATGCCCTCGCCGAGGGCGAGGGCCGTGCTTCAGGACAGCATGTCGACGTCGAACTCCGGCCAGGTCTGGACCGGTTCGATCCTGGCCGACTTGCCGTTCTCGATGAAGTGGCGGCACTCGTAGGTGCCGTCGTACTCGTACCGCTCGTCGATCCGGAACAGGAGGGCCGGATGCTTGAGCGAGAACGGCTTCATGTCCTCGGGCAGCGTGTCCCAGCTGCCGGCCGATCCCGTGGGCTCGCCGTTCTCTCCGAGATGGCGTGCCGCGTTCGGCACCTGCTTGCGCAGCTGGAACAGGAGATATTCCTTGTCCAGCGCCACGGCGACGTCCGGAGTCGCCATGATGGTCAATTGGTATCGCGAGCTTTCAACGCCCATGGTGTCGTTCCTTGGTAGTGCCCGTGTGGGCGGATGATTGGTCGTCAGGCTGCGGCGTCGAGGACGCGGATCGTCTTCATGACGCGTCGCAGCCGCACGGCGGTCGGCGACGTCCGGTCCCGGGTTCGCGGATTGATGATCTTCCCCAATGCCGTCGTCATTCGCCGCGCGTCGGCCAGCGTGTCCGCCTTCTGCCACCGCTGCCATGTCCGGTTTTCGCCGAAGACGTTTCCGTAGAGCCCTTCGACGTCGTACGAGGCGTCATCTACCTCCTGGACGTCATCGTCGCCCATCGGATGCGAGACGGCCATGCGTTCTATCACGCGGTATGCCGGAGCGTCGGCCTTTCCGGTCGTGAACTCGCTGAAGGTCCGGACGATGCCGAATGCGCGTTCCGGAGTGATCTCGGTGCTGATCGTCTCCCATCCGCCAGACGTGCCCTCGATGCCCGGTTTCTCGCGTTGTGCCTTGAAGACGGTGGTGGTGAAGGCCTCGGCCAGCAGCTCCGGATGCGGCGGCGCCGGAAGTCTTTCCTGCCGCTCCTTCTCGAGCCGTGCCAGGAGGACTCGTCCCTTGCGGTTCTGCTCCCGATCGACGTCGGCATTGAGGGCCCGCTCCAGATTGACGATGACGGCGTCGAGCGAGGCGGGATGGCGCACGATCTGCCCGAGGCACAGCCGGATGGCACTCAGGATCTCCTCGTCGACTCCGTTCGACATGCGGTGCACGATCGCCTCGATGAGGAACGGCAGACCGATCTGGCGACGCGCTTCGAGCGCATCCGACAAAGCCTCCAACCGGCGCGAGATCGTCTCGATCTCCAGCGTGGCGGCGTCGGCGTCCGGTCGCCCGTCCATCCAGCGCAGACGGGTGCATTCGATGTCGTCGCGTACCGTGCTCAGGCCGGCGACGGCTTGGTCGATTATCGTCATGGGGGTCTCCGGTAGGTGGGATGCGGGTCCGGCGTGGGTACCACGCCGCTTCGTCAGAAGCAGACGCCGGCGGGCATGTTCGCGAGCATCGCGGTGACCCGCTCCGTCTCGTCGTCGATGATCGTCTGGATGGCGGCCTCTCCTTCGGCGGGCGAGGCGACGACGACGTTGGCGCCCACGCCTTCGACGCGGAACGCGACGCCGAGGCTGCCCGGAACGATGCGGAAGTCCCCTCGGTTTGGGATGTAGGGTGCGAACATCGGATTCTTCCTTTTCGGGTGATCTGTCGGACGCCTCGCTGAGACGGGCGCGAAGCTCAGATCAGCATGTGGTGCGGACCGGCCTCGGTGCCGCGCATGTTGACGAAGTGCCGCGTCGTGATCCGTCGCAGATTGACGAGGAAGTCCTCCACGCTTCGGGTCGAGTGGTTGGTTTCGGGGAAGGCGTGCCGCCCGCGCCCCGTCCACCGCGTGCGGATCTCGCCCGCCTCGACCACGACGTCGATGCGCCCGGTGTCGAATCCCAGGTGACCGACCTCGTCGCGGTTCGAAGGGGGGAAGAAACTCACTGGAACGGCGTCCGAGCGGTGACCGGCGAGCAGTCGCGACAATTTGCGGCGCAACGCCGCGTCGCGGTGGCGCCGAACGAATGCGGAGAACCGCGCGGGCAGAGGTGCATCGTGCGTCATCGTTTGTGAATCCTCAAGGAAGGCGGAAGCCCCCGGGTAGTCTCAGGCCTTTGCGGCCGTCGTAGTCGAAGCGCAGTTCGCGACGTCGCGGCCGCCGCATCTGCCGCTGAGCGCCGCCGCGGTGCGGATGCATGGCGCGCCAGCGCGCGGGCGAGATCACCTTGTGGCCGGCACCCCAGACGCCGCGACGCGCCAGGCGCGCCGCCAGCACGGGCAGCAGGCCGAGAAGCGACGTGGAGTGCGCATGACCCGAGGCCATCATCCGCCAGGCGAGCGGACCGCGCCTGGTGAACACGCGCACCACCAGACGACCGTAGCTGAATCCCGTCGCGATGCCGATCGAGCGTCCCTCGGCGAGGATGGAGCGCAGATGCGCGGTCGCTTCCGTGCCTCCGGGCTGTCCGCGTTCGGGCGAATCGTAGCCGGCGAGACGCCAGCGACTGCGACCGACGTCGATGGTGTCCGCGTCGACGATGCCGTCGGGCACCGCGGGCACGATGCGGATGCACGCAGCCGCCACGATGGCGATCAGTGCCAATGCGATGAGCATGGAGCTCTCCCTGATTGTACGTTTTTTCCCCTTCTCCGGAAGGGTCCATTCCCGGACTCAGGTCGAGGACACGATGCCCGCGAACGTGAGGCACGCCATCGCGTATCCTCCTATCAGCGACAGGCCGACGGAGACCTGGGCGATGCCGAAGGTCGCGTCCAGCGTGCTCCGATCGTCGAAGTGCCGACGCGCGCGGCGGGCCCCGTTGACGATGAACCACAGGCCCACGGGCACGATGACGCAGCCGACGGCGATGGGGACGAGATTGCTCATGGGATTGTCCTTTCGTAACGGATGCATTCCGCAGTGTCGACGGCGTGCGCGGTGCAACGCCACCGGGTCGAATCCGGGTTGCCCGTGAAGGACGCGGGGCGCTCCATGGCGGAGACGATGGCGGGGATGCCGACGATGGCGGCGATGAAGATGGTCCTGACGCTCATGCGGCGATGGGCAGACGGATGGAGTCCAGCACCGCCTCTTCGGGCACGACGCGCCCGAGGTCGTCGATCGATCCGCTGACGCGCATGTCGATGCGGGCCTTGGATGTCGACAGGCGCAGCAGGCAGTGCGCGGCGAAGCGGTCGCCGGAGATCTCGAGATCGGCCTGAGCCATGCCGATGATGACGATGCCGCCACCCTCGGCGATGGCGTCCACGACCATCGTGCGCAGATCGTCCCTGGAGATGGTCGCCAGCAGCGGTGCCGGCATGTGCAGCAACGCGTCGGTGATCGATGCGGCCTCGTGCTCGCGCGGCTTGCGAAGCGCCGTCGCGGGATCCGCACGGAAGAAGTTCATCAGATTCATTTTCCGCTCCTGTTCAATCCTCGAGACGCATCGCGATCTCCGGGCTTTCCCAGATGATCCACGGGCATCAGGCTACGCCTTCGCGAACCGGGGTGCCATCCTGAAACTCAACGCCGATCCCGCAATCCCTTCGTCCTGCCTCCCAGGAAGGTCGTGAAGATGAGGTCCCGCACGGATGCGGGACCTCCTTCGGTCATCCGAAGGCGTACGGAGCCTGACGGCTCCGCACACGCTCAGTTGCTGTCCGAATCGTCGTCGCTGGTGGCCAGCGCGACGATGCCGCCGATCGCCAGCGCGCCGAAGAACACGGCGGTGATGGTCGACGGACCGTCCGCGAGACGCGAAGCGCCCTTGGCCGGCGCCGACGCGCGCACGGTCTTGGCGACGCTCAGCGATGCGGCCGGATTCGCCGATGCGGCGAGTGCCGGAGTCGATGCCATCGACAGGAGTGCGACTGCGGCGATCATCTTGCTCATCTTCATGGGAATTTCCCCCTTCTCTAGGTTGTGCACGGGCGCATGGTGCGCAGCGCCGACGCGCGTTGATGACGGGAACACGCCCCCGTCGTGGCATCGCCGTGCGACCCGGGAGGGTTGCGCACGGAAATCTCGTTGATCCCGGGCTTCAGGCCGCGATCGCGACCCGGCTCCGATACGGTCGCCCGTACGTCGCGGCCTCGAACGCCGCGGCGGCGTCGTTGTCGATGACGCGCAGCACCATGTCGCGGTTGCCTTCCGTCACGTCGACCCGACGGCCCGCGATGGTGATGGTCCGCGGCATCGCGTCGTTGGCGGCGTCACGGCGCGTGGTCTGCGGACGGAAGGTGATGAAGTGGCGGCGGATGGACATGTGGCGTTCCTCGGTGGATGGTGAATCGGGCATGCGCTTCGTCAATCGACGTACGGCAGCGGACCTTCGCCCATGACGGTGATCTCGATGATCTCCGCCGCGCAGTGGCATCCGCCGCTCCCGCAGGAGGTCGATTGCACGCGCACCGTCGTGCCGGTCGTGACGTCCGTGACCTCGCACGGACCCCAGCGGCCCCGGGGGACCTTGGCCTTGTCCTCGTCGCCGATGTTCAGGAGCACCCGTCGACCGGATGTGGCGTTGCCGTAGGGCGTGAAGACGTGCGTCCGGGTCACGCCGCCCACCCGGCGATGGCGCGGATGGCGTAGACGAAGGCGCCGAGGACACCCCAGCTGGCGAATGGAAGCGCCAGGAGCAGGATGCCGCGCGTGCGCCGGCTGTAGCCGGGTTCGTCGGGGTAGGGGTCGAGGAACCCCTTGTCCCACCGCGTGTCCGAACCGTGCAGGGCCGTGACCGCGCAGCACGCCATGCCGAGCGGCATCTCGGTGGTGGCCGCGGCCTCCATCGCGAATGTGTCCGACAGGCGCTTCAGTCCCTTGACCATGTCTTTTCTCCATTGCGTGGTTGTCCGCGCATCAGACACCTTCCTGAACCGATCGCGAGCGATCCGCTCTCGCCGCACGGCCGCCCGCCGGCGTGCCGGTCCCGTCAGCGGAACTCGGGGCAGGCTTCGAACACGTGGCGATGACGGGGCGGCGGATCGCCCCAAGGAAGCAGACGCGCCGGGCGCAGCCTGATGGTCGTCACGCCCGGAAGCGGATTGCCGTTGGCCGACACGTCGCGCTGCACCTCGTGGACGACGAGTTCCGCCACGGCCGCGTCGATCGGGGCGTTTCCGCATGGCTCGATCGTCATCAGATCGGCGAGCGGGCGCCCCGCCGCCGAAGCGGCGATGATCTCGGGAATGTCCTGCCATACCGAGACGGACGCGCCACCGGGCTTCGCGACGATGTCCGTCGTCTGGCCGACGCCGCCGGACGACGCATCGTCCTCGAGGCGCATCATGATCCCCAGGACATCCCATTCGACGTCGCTCATCAGGGAGAAGCGGCGCGAATATCCATGCGCCAGGCTCTCGTCGAGGTCGATGCGGGCGAAGGGCAGGTGGACGCTCGGCATCCCGGCGGAACGGCAGATGGCGATGGGCAGAGGATGACACAGGGCAGCCCATCCAGCTGCCGGAGTCCCCTGCTCGCCGGCGCGCGCGATCTCGGGCATCGTCAGCGCCCGACGTACGGCCCCCCGGGCTTCCGTCAGCAGACGGGGAAGCAGGGCATCGTCGGGGCGCTGCTCTCCGCGCTCGATATGCAGACCGTGACGGCTTGCGCGGGGCGTGGTCGGGTCGTTTGCGCGACTATCGTATGCGCTGAGGCCCCCGTCGGGTTGGAACTCCAGCCCCCATGTACGTGGAAGCGTCAGGCCCTCGTCCGCGAGGATGCGTTCGACCGAAGCCCTCAGGCCGGCCGCCCGCTCGGCTCGTCCGCGCTCGATGAAGGCGAACATCACGGCTGGACGGGCGGCGCGAGCAGACGCTCGACCAGACGGCTGTCCGGCGCGGTCTCGTCCGACAGCCACCGAGGCCTGATCTGGTCGCTCCACAGCCATGTGTCGCCTTCGAGATGGGCGATCGAATAGCTGGGGCCTCCGCCGTCGCTGCCGTACACCGCGAGTTGCACGCGCCGTCCGGTCCACAGCGTCATGTGCACGGTGGCTTCCGCCGCGTCGCCGCGGTCGTGGATCTCCAGTTCGACCAGCGTCGTGCTCGAGTCCAGGCCGCGGTGCCCGCGTATGCCGCGCGGGGCGAACATCGTGGTCAGCGCGGCGACCGCGCGGCGGCGGATGAGGATGCCGGAGACATGGCGCCGCAGACTCGCGAACAGGCCCTTCGTCTTGCGTCGATCGATCACGGGCAGGAGCGCGTCGCCGACGACGACCTCGTACACGGTGGGATGCGTTTCACGCTGCAGTTCGGGCATGTCGGGCGCTCCACGGATGGGAAGGAGTGATGTTTCTCGTCGATCTCACGCGCGAAGACCCGCCCGGCGCGTGCCGGACGGGCGTTCGTTCCTCGAATCGGATCGACGGGGCTTACGGCATCGCGCGCCTGCCCTCAGCGCATCCCCTGCGCCTGCGCGAACGCAGGCGAGGATGGGAAGGCGGTGTCGGACTGCTGCTGCGCCTGGGCGCGTCGCACGGCATCTGTCGTCTGCTGGTTCACCGAGGAGTTCCTCCGTCTTTTCCGATCCTCAAGATGGATCAACCTGCATCTCGGATGCCTGCTACTTCAACTGGGATTCGACCCCGTCCTCGGTCTCGGCCGTCCGCGGACGCGTGGAGCCGCGCGGCGGCGGGATCGTCGGTGCCGAGGCGGGCGGGATCTGCGTCTGCAGCGCGTTCTGCGCCGCCTGCACCACGTCCTCGCGCGTCGCGGCGGTCTTGGGCGGCAGCATGGGCGCGAACGAGGCCTGACCGCCCGCCGGATTGGTCGTGACGGTGGTGACGGGTGTCTCATCGCCGGTCAGCACGCAGCGCTGCTTGACGGTGACGCCGTCCGCGCCGCGCTCATTGCGCGTGAGGACGCCCCGGTCGGTGACGAGGATCTCGCAGCCCGTGCCGGTGTCGCGCGCGGTGTAGATCGTCGTGCCGGCGAGTTCGGACTTGCCGATCACCTCGAAGTCGGCCGGAAGCTTCGCACCGTCCGAACAGGCGGCGAGCGTCAGGGTGGGGATCGCGCATGCCGCGAGGGCGAGGCGCACGAGGATGTGTCTGGTCATGATTCTCATCCTGAAACTTTGTCTGCGGCGGCGCCGTAGCGCACCTTGTAGCCTTCGTCGACCGCCTTGGCGATCCACGCGGACAGCGTCGTGGGCCCGTCCCGATCCGTGCGTACCGGCATGCGTGCGGCCAGGACGGCCACCGAACGCGGCATGGTGACGTCGATCGTCCGGGTGGCGGGCGTTCTGCGCGCCACGACGTCGCCGGCGTCGTTCAGAAGGTCGTGGACGCCGGTCCGGGGCGGTCGGGAGGGCGCCGTCCTGGGTTCGAGCATGCTTCTTCCCGGATGCGTCGACTCGCGCAGGATGCGCTGGTAGCGCTCGAGCGCCGTCAGGCCGCATGCGCCCGCCATGTCGGCGAGATCCTGTTCCTGCAGCACCTCCAGGCCGTGCGCCTCGAACGGTTCGACGTACAGACGACCCAGAGGACCGAGCTGCGACAGCGCCGCCAGGACGGCTCCGCCGTGGTGCTTGCCCTTGTGATAGGCGTAGCTGGCGCCGTTGCGCACGATGTCGGTGTTGCCGGTGGCGCCCCAGTCGCGGCTCACCACCAGACGCGCGCCACCGTTCGGCATGGACATGACCGTGCCTTCCTCGACCTCCGCCGTCACCGTCCAGTGACGCGTCCGTCGAAGCAGATCGACCACGTGCGCCTGCAGGGCCGCCGCCCGTTCGTCCCTCATCGATCGTCTCCCGGATGTCGTCGTGCCGCCTGAGTCGTGACTGGTCAATGCGTGGCGGGATCGCCGCGGAAGCGGTTGGACATCGCATCGAGCCTGGCCCATGTCTCGTGCCTGGCCACCATGTCGTCGCGCCGCCCCAGCGCCCGGGCGAGATTCCAGCGTCGCCGGATCACCACGTCGCTGACCGAAGGGTCGCGCGAGTTGATCTTCACCGCCAGCGTGTTCGCGTCGGCCGCCAGCAGCGCCGTCACGAAGTCGCCGTGCAGGTTCAGCCTGGCGTCGTCGGCGATCTCCTTGCAGCGCATCATGGGAAGGCCCGATGCCTCCCGCATGAGGTGCACGAGTTCCGCCGTCACCAGACGGATCCGGTTGGGGGCGTCGCCCTGGTCGCTCACGCGCGGCGCCGCAGGTAGGGTGCGATCTCGACGACGCGCTCCTCGAGCGTGACGCGGCGCGTGGCCATGTCGAGGATCATGTCGGCGCGCTGGGTGCGGATGGTGATCCGCCGGCGTCCGTTCTCGATGTCGAGCACGATGCCGTCGACCCCGGCGCAGGGTGCGCGTGCGATCACGTCGGGCTGGGTGCAGCGCTGCACGATGCGCACCAGGCGCGCGTAGTGCAGACCGATGTCCCCGCCGGCGCGGTCGATCGAGACGGACCCGCCGCCGGTCGTCAGCGACACGGCGATCGCGTTGAGGTGGTCACCCATGGCCGCCGCGTCCTCGCGGTCGATGCAGCCGATCGATTCGTAGCGCTCGACGCGCGTGACGGCGGTCACGAAGCGCGCCCCAGGAAGCTGCCCGAGCGTGGCATCGCGCCGGCGGGAGCCGATGGGCCCGGACCGTTGTCGTTCGACGGTGCGCACACGTTGTCGTTGGAGCGGGGCAGGCCCCGGAACGCCCCCTTGGTGATGGTCATGTCTGTTTTCCTCTAGTCATGAAGGTTCGTATGATGATTCCGAAATCTGGAAGAGGACCCGCGAGGGCCCTCAGGCGTCAGAAGCGCAGCGTGCGGAGCGGACGCCTGCGATGCTGCAGACTCGCGCGCACCATCGCCGCTGCGCGTTGCGGCGTCGCGGCGACGCCCACGTGCTGGATCGCGCTGTCCGCGCGGTTGACGCGGTAGGACACGTGCCAGGCGATCCCGAGCACGCCGCTTTCGATGGTGTACTCGGATGCCGTGGCGTCCTCGTCGTCGAAGCCCTGATAGGTGAACGACATGGCGGCTCAGTGCGTCGCGAGCGCGAATGCGCCGAACGCCGCGGCGCCCAGCATCATCGGCAGAAGGGGCAGGAGCAGGTTGCTCATGGCGTGGGCGCGTACGGGCCGCGCCGGCATGGGTCGAAGCATGTCATTTTCCTCCTGCTGCGGGAACGCGGGCCACCGCTCCCGTTTGGAGGGCGGTCCGTCAGGCCGCTCGTGCGACCTCGTACGCCGGATCGATCCGATCGACGTCCTGATCGATTTCGGACGCCATGGGAGTCATGCGTGCGGGCCGGCCGAGCGTATCGACCGGACGCGTCATGGCGTGGGCGCGCCGCGAAGTCGTGTCGGCGACGAAGCCCCGCCGTCCGTAGAACGCCTCGAGCGCGCGCTGGTCGAGACGTCCCGCCGCATCCGCCGCCTTGCCCGGCAGCGCCACCGCCTGCATCTGCAGCACGACGCCGGCCTCGTCGCACAGGCGGCACAGGCGGTCCAGCACGCGTCCGGCCAGGCCTTGGCGGCGCCGGTGCGATTTCAGCATCGCCACCCACACGTGCCGTGGACCCCTGACGGTCAGGACGAGGCCGATGGCGCGCGCGGCCTCGACGTCGTCGGCGAACGCCAGGCGCACGGCGGTCGCGACCCGGTCGACGGGCGAACCGCGAAGGTCGTCCGTCAATCGGTCTATGTGGATGCCCGGGGTCACGCGCCGATTCTTGCCATCCTGCAATTGTGCCAGACGGGGGGTGTCGACGTCACGCCTCAAATGCGTACGGCTGACGCAAAAAGTACAGCGCCGGTCGCCTCAGAACAGCGGGACGGTTACCGCGTGCACCGAGATCAGACCCATGCCCATCTGTCCGACGACGGCCAGACGGTCCTGCGTGGACACGGCGACGATGCTGGCAAGGGAGAACTCCCTGTCGCCGATGTACAGTGTGCGGTCCTTCAACACCAGGTTCTCGGGGTCGATGAACACGGGCTCCGCATGCCCGAAGACGGCGCTCAGCTTCACGCCCCCTTCCCGGACGCGCGCGACCAGCGCATCCACGGCGGCGGCGATGTCGGACTTCAGCTGCGCGGCCGTGGTGCAAGGCGCCATGCCGGTCGTGTCGAGGCCGTTGTCGGCCTGATCGGCGATCGACGACAAGGCGTTCTTGTGCAGCTGCGCGCGCCGCGTCTCGACCAGCTCCTGCGTCTTGATCAGACGTGCGAATGCCGAGGACACGTCCTCGTCCTCGCAGCCCAGTTCGTTCGCGACGCCGACCGCGCGCGAGAGCGCTTCGATCTGCGTCTGCGTGTGGTCGAGGCCCTCGCGCGCCATGTGGTCGACGCCTTCGGCGGCCAGGATCGCGGCCTTGATGATCATGTCCATGCGTGTCGTCCCGTTCGTTGTCGTGATGTCTCGGAAGCCTGGGCCGGTCAGACCGCGATGGCCGTCGGCGGCGCGTCGTCGTTGCTCGAGATGAACGTCGAGGCCAGCGCCGAGACGTCGAACACCGCGCCCAGCGAGTCGCGGTCGATCGCCCATTCGCCGCCGGTCGCGGCCGGGATAGCGCAATCCACCAGATCCAGAGCCAGCGGAGCCAGCTCCGCATCCGTCGTGGTGGCCGATGCGAGAGCCGCCTCCAGCCGGTGGATCGCCTGGTCGGGGTCGTATGCGCCGCCCTCGGCCCAGTTGCCCGAGACGATGGCGGCCTGCGCCAGCGCCAGGAGGCCGCGGGCCTGGATGCGCAGCGCCGATGGCGTCGGCGCGATGGCCGAGGTGCGCGGACCCGTGAAGCGTGCGAGCACGGTGTTCAGTCTGTCGAACATGGATGGTCTCCTTCTTGTGAATTTCGGTGGCCGAGGCGTCACCTGCACGACGCGCATGTCGCCGCTATCCCCCGGTGGGGAGCGCGGTGCGCCAGCGGTGCAGGATGACATTGCTTGAGGGGCCGTCAGGTCCCGGGCGTGCCGAGCCACATGACGGCGAGCACGCCGATCGGAACGATCAGGCCGCCCGAAAGCGTCTGCAGGGCGACGCCCGCGCGCGTCGTCGGTGTCGGCCAGGTGTACGGATTGAGCCATGGCAGCGCGCGCTTCAGCGCATCGCGGGATGCTTCCATTTTTTCCACTCCCTTCGTGTCGTCGAAGGACGTGGACCCGAACTTCAGATCTTCAGCGTGTCCAGACGCGCATGCCAGTCGATGACCGCGTTCTCGGGTGCCAGCATGATCGCGCGCAGCACTTCGGTGCGGCGCGTGACCGAGATCTGCTCCAATCCCTCCACCATGCGGTCGGCATACCTGTCGGTCGTCGGCCACACGGGCAGCAGACCGCGCTCGATGTCGTCCAGCAGCCGCCGGGCGAGCGCGAGGGGCGACGAGTCGAGCAGGGCGGCCATGGGCGAACGGATGCGCATGCCTCCTTGTAGGAGGATCGAGCGCACCGTGCCAAGCGCGCTCAAATGCGCGGCGTCCGCAGATTGACCCGCATGTCGAACCACCGATCCTCGGGGATCGCGTCGCGCAGCGTCTGCATCATGGCGATCGCCTTGTCGCGGTCGGAGCTGTGCAGACCGATCGCCTCCAGCCGCGGCATGTAGTCGGGATCATCCCTGAAGCGTGCCGCAAGGCGACGCGCGATCTCCTCGCCGTTCGTGATGCCCGTGCCCAGGTACCAGTCGAGCGAGAGATGGGTGACGCGGTCCGTCACGTCTCGCGAACCGCCGAGCAGTTCCATCAGCGCCGCCGGGGACTTCGCGAGCGTCCATCCATCGGGCACCGGACGCTCGTCGTCCAGATAGATGCGCACGCCCCCGTCGTCGGGAACGGCGACGTCCGCCGCCGCCTTCGTGGCGACCCGGTCTCCGTCCCGCTTGGCGATGAACGCCTTGGAGGGGCCGCCGAAGCGCTTTGGCTGCTTGCCGATCTTCATTAAGGTGTCCTTGGCTGTATGGGGATGAAGGTCAGGAGATCGACGTCCTCGCCGAATTCGTCCATCGAGCGCGTCGCCGCCTCGAGCGAGGTGAAGAAGTGCACGTCGTCCAGGCGACGCGTCCACATGGGTGGACCGACGCCCGATCCGTCGCCGGCCGTTCCGCTCGCGCACATGAACCAGCAGTGGTCGCGGTGATGCACCGCGCAGTGCATGCCTTCCGGCCAGGGTTCGGTCGGCAGACCTCTGATGGGCATCATGCGTTTTCCCCCTTTGCACCGACAATCCACCTGTTCACACGGCAGGGAGATACGTCGCCAGTTCCTCGTCCAGTCGTCGCACGCCGGACAGCTCGACGTGTCCGTGCGAGTCGCCCTCCAGCCCCGTGATGACGAGCGGCAGATCGTCGAGGGCCGGATGACTGAGCAGCCTGCTGAGCGGTTCTCCGACGTACGATTCATGCAGCGTGTCGGGCACGATCGCATCGAGATGGGCCAGCCGGTCGCGTGCTGGCTCCCACCAGCCTGCGTCCCCCAGGCTGACGTACGTGCTCAGACCGACCGTCGCGAACGTCGCGTCGTCGCGCTCCAGATGTATCTCGTTCAGGATGCTGGTCGTCAGCATCGCGAGCGCCGCCGCCACGACTGGGTTCACGCCTGCATGCCGCAGGAGGCGGGCGGTCACCTCGTCCATCTGCAGCATGCGTTGCGCCGCCATTGAGCGCAGGGCGCGGTCCATGTCGGGATGGATGCGTCCCGACAACGCCTCCTGCACCCGCCGCCCCACGCCCGGTCCGCGGAAGCAGGCGACGATGTTGGAATCGCATCGCGGCAGACGGCGCAGATCGCGGGCGTTCAGCCTGATGGGGGCCTTCACGCCGCACGCTCCGTGGCTGCGCGCGAGATGGCGTCCGCAGATGCGCAGACGCGGTGCCTGCCCCGACCGTCGTCGCGGTGCAGGCAGAAGAAGGTCATCTGTCCGCATGCCACCAGGTTGCGCACGTCGTCCTGCGCGTCCGTCCCGAGACCCTGCGGGTCGCCGGGCTTCAGGGCGCAGCCCCCGCATGCCTTGGTCCACGGCCCGCTGCGCGACGGCAGGACCTCGGAGCCTCCCGAGAATACGCGGTCGATGGTCATTCTACGATTTCCTTCGAGATCGCCGCCAGTTCGGCGTTGGTCATGTCGGCGACGCCCGACACGATGAACCGCGTGCGGTCGCGGACTTCGATCTTCTCGACATGCAGGTCGAAGCGGTCGAGCACGGGGTGCGACACCAGGTCGCGCAGCGGAGTTCTCCGGAATCCCGTGGTGACCGTCTCCGGTAGCACTGCGACCAGATCGAGCACCCCGAACGAGTGCCAGTCGCCGACGTGCTCCCCCAGGCTCGTGCGCATCATGTCGCCGCTGCTGAGCGTCGCCGTCGCCGTTATCGAACCACGCTCGTTCTGCACGTTGAGGAGAACGATGCGTGCAAGCGAAAGGAGTGCGGCGGGATGGATGCCGAGATCCAGCAGGAGAGCCGCGGTCACCCCGTCCATCTTCGAACGCACGTTCGACATGTGACCCTTCACCGCCGCGTCCACGAAACTTCGCGAATGATCGTCGAGGCGACCATGGATCATGTCGTGGAACACGGCGTCCGCCTCCGCCTCGGTTCGCTGCTTGAGATGGCCCAGGGCGCAGCCGGTCGGCAGCTGCTCCATCAGCTGCGCGACGGACCCTTGCGTGAGTCTCAGCATGTCCCCGTCCTTCCGATCATTGCGATGATTTCGCGACCCAGCAGCCAGCGCCGCCCCGTCACCGTCAGCAGCGTTCCCTGTTCCACGTGCTTCGCCGTCAGCACCCGTGCATCCAGGTCGGCGAGGGCCGGGTGACCGACGATCTCGCCTATCCGGCGGCCCGCCAGACTGCCGAGCAGCGTGTCCGGAAGCCGGGGAAGCACGAAGCCTCGCAGGGCGCTGCGCCAGACGACGCCCTGGTCGCGCGAGATGACGACGTCCGCGGCCTCGTCGGTCATGGCCGCCACCAGCCAGTCGTCGGCGGGCAGGGCGTCGTCGACCACCTTGATGCTCGACGTCTGGGTGGCCAGGCATGCCAGCACGGTCGGATCGATGCCGAGAACGGGTAGGAACGCCGCGGTCACGTTGTCGAGGCGCAGCTTCTGCGCCGCCGCCAGGCGCTTCGTCACGTCGGCCATGTCGCGGCAGCGCCCGAACGCGGCGTCGTCGACGCGGACGATCATGTCCAGATCGTCCAGACCCATGCCCAGCACGCCGCCGTTGTGGGCGATGCGGGCATTGGCCGCCGCCAGACGCCTCATGGTCTCGGGGCACAGTCTGAGCGACATGCGTTTCTCCGTTTGTTCAGGTGCGCCACGCGTCGGGCATGGCGAGAATGTCCTCGACCGTCACCGGACGGTCGGGAATGTCGCCGATCCGCACCGGATCGGGCTCCACGAGCATCGCGGTCGCCTTGTCCGTGACGACGATCGACGCGACGCGTCGGCGGTCGACCGACGTCGACGTCGTGACGACGTCTCCGACCGGTCTGCCCCGGGCGGCCGCGGCCGCCGTCTCGGGAAGCGCCGACAGCACGACGAGGCGCATGCCGTCGAACGTCGCCAGGGGGGATCCGCCGTGGAGCACGTGCGTGGGCCGCAGCAATGCCTCGACGCCGCCGTCCGGCGCCCGGTGCGTGGACACGGTCGTCTCGAGCTTGCGCAGGAGGTTGGTGCCCTTGACGCTCGCGCCGTCGCCGATGCAGTCCTCGTGGGCCGTGGCCATGTCGAACGCCAGCTGCCTGGAGAGCGAATCGCCAGCGGCCATGCCGTCATCCGAGACGTCGCAGATGACGCCGACCACCATGGCTAGCAGGTGCCGGTCGATCAGCACGTGATCCATGCGCACTCCGCCGCTGCCGGCGGCCGTAGCCGCCGATACCATCTCGAGAGGCTCCCCTATGCCGAGCCTTGCCGCCTTCGCCGCGAAGTCGCCTTGCGTGCGCAGCTCGTCCGCGAACATCGTCCGGACCGACCTGCGCAGGCCGGCGGCGCGTCCCCCGCATTGATCGTCCGGCGGGCATTTCATACCCGCCGTCCAGCGCATGGCGGTCCGGTGGAGGCTGGGACTCCAACCCTGCATCTCGCACGTCACGTGCCACGTCTTGATTCCCATGCGGGCGGTGGTCCGGAGAGCGCCCAGCCCGGGCACCTCCAGCAGCGCCTCCTCGCAGGCCTGGACGACTTCGCTTCTGAGCATGTCCAGGTTGGGCAGCGGATGCCCGTTTCTGAAACGGCTTGCGGCGTTGGCGATCGTCATGCGTAATCCCTTTTCACCCTACGAGATGTATCTCTCGCGTCTCCACCAGTCGGGATCGACGCCCTCCGGAGCGGGAAGCAGCGGCACCCATGGGGTTGGAAGCAGGAGCAGCACGACGTCCCGCATTTCCGTGCCGGTCACGAACCCCTCCTCCACCTCGACCATCGCCACCGCCTCGTCGACGACCGGGTCTCCCGATCGAGGCAGGTCGACGATCTCGACGAGGCGACGGCCTTCCATCGAATTGAGCAGCGTTTCGGGAACGGTGATGCCGTGCATGGCCAGATACGCACGGTCGCCCGACAGGATCTCGATGCGCGTCTCGCCCCGCGTGAACTCCATCATCCCGCGTGCGATGTCGTAGTCGCTGTTGACGGTGGCAGGAGGCCTGGTCCGCGCCGCCAGCGCGTGCACGGGATGCGCCAGAAGCGCGTGATGGGGGACGTCGATCGGCACCACTTGCGGGAAGACGCGCCGCCACGCCTCCCGGCGCACTATGGTGTCGAGATGATCCGTGCACCACGAGACGAAGTTCGGACCACCCATGGCGAAGTTCGACCCGTCGATCTTGGCACGCTGCTCCATGGTCCGCTTCATCAGGGGATGCTCCATCGTGAGATGGCGTGCGAGCAGCCCGAGCTTGGGCATGACGTCGATGCGGCGATCGCGAGCCATGCCGTGCACGACGACGGTGAGGGCTGCGATGTCCATGCGGCGTTCCTCTGCTGTCATCGGGCCGCCCTCGCGTCCCAGGAAGGTGAAGGACGACACGGCCGCCGGACGATGCCGGTGGCCGTGTCGTGTTCGTTTCGATGGTGTTGGAGCAAGGCCGTCAGGCGGCGCGTTCGGTCTCCTGGCGCTCGGCCGCGGCCGCCTGCTCCTCCTCGGTGTCGAGCGCGTCGGCGTCCTCGCCGATGCCCTGGAGCTCCTCGAGATGGCGCGTGTTGGATTGGGCCTCGATGTAGATGCGCAGCTTGGCGTCGGGGAACTCGTCGCGCATTGTCTTGCTGACGTCGGACGTGACGCTCTCGATGGCCCGGCTGGTCACCGGCTTGCCCTTGTAGTCGTCATGGAAGTCGACCGAGGCCAGCATGGTGATTTCGTCCGGACCGAAGTGCATCGTCCGCACCTCGTTGACCTCCTTGATGGGGCCTACGCCGTCGAGGATGTCCCACAGGCGGTCCGAGAGTGCTGGATCGGCGGCTTGGCCGGTCATCAGGCTGTAGCACTTGCGCGCCAGGCCGAACGACGTGATCGCCAGCACGATGCCGATGCCGATCGAGGTGTATCCGTCGATGACGGGCATCGCGAGGATCTGCGACGCGGCCAAGCCCACCAATGCGATCACGAGGCCGGCGAGCGCCGCCGTCTCCTCGTAGACCACCGCGAAGGTGGCCGGATCGCGGTGTCGCCTCAGCGTGTCGAGCACCGTGAGATTCCTCTTGCGCGCCTGTGCCACGACATCCCGCATCGCGATGCGGAGCGAAGCGCTTTCAGCCAGTATGGAGAAGCAGAGGATGACGTAGTTGACCCACGCGTTCGTGATGATGTGAGGTGATTTGACCTTTTCGATGCCCTCGTGCAAGGCGATCAGAGATCCCAGCGCGAATACCATCATCGCGACCACGAAGCCCCAGAAGTAAAGTCGAAGGCCATAGCCGAATGGATGCGATGCATCTGCCTGTCTGCTTGAGTCCTTTATGCCGAAGAGCAGAAGGATCTGGTTGCCGACGTCGACTAGACTGTGCACGCCTTCCGACAACATGGCGGAGGATCCGGTGTACAGTGCGCCTCCGAACTTGGCGATGGCGATCGCCAGATTCGCGGCCAACGCCGCGAACAGGCCCTTCTTGGAGGAATGGGCGGACATCTTGATTTTCCCCTAAGGAATGGAATTCGGTAGTCGAGACGGCAAAGGCACGGCGTCGGGCGTGAGCGTGACCATCAGCCAGGAGCCCACGCCGGTCGGATGCCGGATCACGGTCTCTATCACGCGTCCCTCGAAGGCGGTGGGCAATTCCGCGAGATCGGCGAGCGGCCGCCCGGCGAGCGCGGCCATCGCGGTCGCCGGCAGGTCGCCAGGCATGGTGAGTACCCGTCCGTCGTAGGAAATGGGCGCGCGGGCCGGATTGGGCACCTCCATGACCTCCTCGAAGACGCCGTCGAACACGAACCGGGACCGCTCGTCGGCGTAGTTGAAGGCCTGCGTGCCGTCACCGTAGTCGAAGGCCTGCGTGGCGTCGCCGTCGATGGCGGCCGCCGCGTGTCCGCCCGGATCGTCCGTGATCTTCAGGAGCAGCGACAGCGCCGTCCGGTCGATCAGCAGCTCGCCGTCGGCGTAGGGAAGGTTCGGGGGATCCTCGTCCATGACTCAGGCCGCCTTCGGCAGCACGGCGTCGAATCGCGCCGGGTCGCCGGTGGTCGAGACGACGAGCAGCACGGCGTGTCTTCGCAGCGACGAGAGATCGCGCACGAGTTCGGCGAGGGGCTCGACGGGCTCGCGCCCGTTGTCCTCGATGACGATCATGGTGGGTCCGCCGCAGGCCACGTCGCGCATGGCGGTCCGCCTGTTGGCCAGACGCCCGAGCTGGCTGCGCACCGAGGTGTATCCCGCGTCCTCGCCGACCCCGAGCATGTCCAGCGTGGCGTTCGAGGCGCAGGGCAGCACCGCCGTGGTCAGCGTGTCGGACGGGACCGCGACGAGATCCGCGATCCGGTCGACGGCGCCGTCGCGCGATAGCAGGTCGGTCATGTCGTGTTCCTTCCTATCAGTCCTCGAACGAGATGCCCCAGCCCTCGACGTCCTCGGGCGACACGGCCTCGATAGTCATCTTGAACGTGGCGCCGCCCGGCGTGCGCAGGAAGATCTCGCCCAGGTCGCTCAGCGATGCGACGCCGAAGCCGACCTGCTTCAGATCGAACCCGCTCTCGCCGCGGAGCGTCTGCTCGACCGTATCGGTGATGGCCTCGACGTCCATGCCGTCACTCATGATCCGCATACTCGCTGATGGTGAAGTTGTAGGTGCCGCCGCACTCGTCGCTGAGGCGCTCGAGCGCGTCGGCGAGCTGGGTGTCGTCGTACGGCGCCATCTCGACGCGCGCCGCGATCTTCCACTTTGGTTCGCGGAGGCTGGCGTCGACCTTGTGATAGATCTCGACCATGTGACGCGTCTCGAGATCGACGTCGGGCATGTCGGACATGTACGGCATCGAGACCCAGCCCATCTCCTCGACGAGAGGTTGGATCTTGGTGCGACGCCGCGCCGCCTTTGCTTCGACGTAGAGGTCGATGAAGCGGCTCTCGGCCGCCGCGCGCGTCAGAGTCTGGGTGGACTTCCAGCCCATTGGTGTTCTCCTGCCTGGTCGAGGCGCTAATGCGCCGGTCGACGTTTTCCCCTCCTGGCGAGGGATCCTGCATCTCGGATGGTCATGCCGCCTTGGAGCGGGCCACCGCGGTGATGTACTCCTTGCCACGCGGCTGTCCCTCGTTCGCCGCCGGACGGTCGTAGAAGCCGCGGATGACCACCTGCTCGCCGCGCCGGATGATGCCGGCGAGCGCGTCGTGCGCACGTCCGCGCGCGACGACCGTGCGTTCGAAGGTGCGTCCCTTGGAATGCACGGTGGCGCGGAAGGCGAGTTCGGGCAGACCGCGCGGGCCGATGGCGGCGGTCACCTCGTCGATGGGCGTGACCTTGATGTCGTAGCCGAGACGGACGTCGTCGTTCGATGCGCGTCTAGTCATGACGGGCTGTGTCCGCCGAAAGCTCGACGAGTCGTTCGACTTCAATGGCTTCGAGCGTCAGATCGGTGTCGATCTGGAGCCATCCGCTTTCGCATCGCGTCACCTCCGTGATCGTGAGGCCTCTTTCGTCGAGCAGCGGGTGCGACACGATGGTCGAAAGCGGTCTGCCCACGAGGGTCGCCAGGATCGTCTCGGGCAGTGACTCGATCAGGACGCTGCCGCTGGCATGCCACTGCACGCCAGCCGCGACCGTCGTCATCGTTTCCGCCTCCGGACCGACCGCCCGCGTGCCCACGGTGAACAGATACCGTCCCCCGCCGCCCAGCGTCGCCCAGTAGCTGGCGATCACGGATATCCACGTGAGCACCAGCGGGTCGACGCCCGCGGACGCCATGAGCGCGGCCGTCGTCTCGTCGATGCGGTCCACGAAGCCGAATCCCAGTCGCGTCGTGTTGCACGGGTCGTCGTGGAGGTACCGGGCCATGCCGCGGGCCTCCTCGGCCGACGCTCCCTTCAGCGCCGCCAGCAGCTTCCGCTCGGCATGCTCCCGCATCGTCTCCTGGTCCGCGTCGTGGAGGCGCAGGCCCAGAGGGTCCCCGTGCCTCGTGACGGCCTCCAGGACCTCGTCGATCGTGTCGATCTCGATGCCCAGGGGTTCCGCGTGAACGGTGCTCAAGCGGCCTTCTCCAGAGCGGGTCGACGCGTGATGTCGGACACCAGGCCGTAGGCGTCGGTGAACGCGCGCGGAGCGGGTTCGACCATGTGGTCGGCGACTGTGCCGTACAGCGGCGTGTAGCGGATGCTGGTCGTCGCGTCGGCATCGCGGTGCCATCCACCCTCGCGGTGGACCACCCAGATGTCGCCGGCGTAGCGACCGAGCCATGCCTGCCGGCGCGCCTCCCAGGCGGCCTCGTCCTCGATCACGAAGCGTCGTGGTTCGGACGGGTCGGCGTAGCGGCCACGGCGGACCTCCGTGTGCTCGCGGGTCAGGGTGGAGACGCAGGTGTTCGCACCCAGCATACGACGGTAGGTGGGCAGGCCGTCCAGGCCCTCGCGTCCGAAGTGCTCGCGGTGGCCCGACAGTTCGATCCAGCCCCGGCGATCGCGCGCGATGGGATCGATGATGGCGTCCATCTCGCGCCAGACGTCCATCGAGACGATCATGCCGAGACCCGTGACGCCGGCGTCCGCGCGCGTGCGCATGGCGTGGGCCCGGCCCTTCAGGAAGCCGATGGCCTGGTCGCCCGTCAGGCCGAGCGTCTCGATCTCCTCGGCCAGCCGACCGCAGGTGTTCGACCAGGTCTCCGCGCTCATGCAGTCCCATGCCACCCGCGGCGTGCGATGTCGGGCGATGTAGTCCGTCTGGCAGGCGCGCAGATGCGCGACGACGTCGGTCATGCCTTTTCTCCAATTTCACGTGATTCCACGGGGTTGCCCCGTTCCACCATGAGGAAAGGCGGCGGACCGGGGTCCACCGCCTTTCTCCGGCATTGGCATGTCGAAGGACGTCTGCGGCTCAATCCGATCTGCACAGCGCCGTCGTCATGAAGGCGCCGTTGCTTCCCGGCACGGTCGGACGCCAATCGCCCGGCAGGGTCTCGTCGGTGTTCACGACGCCCTTCCTGTCGGTGATGCGACGTCCGACGAAGGCCGCGCGGTTCTCCTTGCAGTCGACCTTGGTGAGAAGATCGACCTCCGCGGACGTCCTCCTGGTCTCGCCGACCGCCTTGGGCATGAGCTTGCCGGCCTTGCTGAACCTCACCCAGGCCGTGACCACGTCGCCGTCGCGCTTGCGCGTGGCGTCGTCGTACATGGCCGCCGGCATCCAGGCCGGCATCGGCACCTTGCGCCAGACGGGTTTGGCCTCGACCGCCGGAACGACCGCCTCCGACGGCATTGCCGCCGTGTCCGCGGGCATGGTCTGCGCGAAGGCCGGCGTGGCGACGAGGAGTGCTGCGATCAGTGCGGTGCGCATCGTGTGTCTCTCGGATGGGTGGGATCACCCTGGCTTTGCGTTCAAGAAGCGAGATTGAGGATTAATGCTTCTTGAATGCAATGCCTTGAGACATGCAATGGATGCGGATGACGGCGAAGATGTCACCCAGATGTCACGCCGTTCCCGATTTGATCTCCATTAGTTCCCGGCCATTGCGCGCAGACGCCAGGCCAGCGTGGTCTGGCGCGAACGACCGTCGTCGTTGCGGATCGCGATCTCGAGCGCACGGCGCGTACCGACGATGATGCACTTCTTCTTGGCGCGGGTCAGCCCGGTGTAGAACAGCGTGCGGCGCAGCAGCGAATAGTGGGTTGTGGTCAGCGGCATGATCACCACGTCGCATTCCGAACCTTGCGCCTTGTGCACCGTCATCGCGTAGGACAGGCCCACGTTCAGCAGCGCGCGCTTGTCCATCTCCACCGCGCGATCGCCGAACTGGATGGTGGCTGCGCCGTCCACGATGGCGGTCACGATGCCCATGTCGCCGTTGTACACGTCGAGGTCCTTGTCGTTCTCGAACTGCATGACGCGGTCGTTGACGCGCGCCTCGAGGCCGCCCTGGATCTTGACCGAAGGACCTGTGAGGCCGGCTGCCGCCTGCAGCACGGCGTTCATGTCCCTGGTGCCGGTCTCGTTGTCGTGTCCCGGCGTCAGAAGCTGCACGTCCGACCCCGAGGAGACGAAGGCGGCGTGCAGCATCGCCGCGGTCTCGGCCGCCTCCTTGGTGGCCAGCCGGTTCTCCTTGTCGGCCGGCGTCGCGTCCTCGTCGATCTCGAAGAACACCAGGTCGCCCAGACCCTCGGCGTCCATCGTCGGCATGCGGCCTTCGCGGATGGCCTGCGCGCCTTCGGCGATCGCCGAACCCTTGGCCTGGCGGCGGATCTCGGTGAGACGGGTGACGGGAACGACCCCCGAGTCGATGAGATCGCCCAGCACGCGGCCGGGGCCGACCGATGCGAGCTGATCCGGATCGCCGATGAGGAGGATCGGGCAGTGCCCCCATGCACGCGCGAACGCGAGCGCGAGCCAGATGTCCTTCATCGAGGTCTCGTCGATGGCGACCAGGCCGTGCTCCAGGGGATTGGAGCGGTCGCGGCGGAAGCCGTCGCCACGGGCTTCGAGCAGACGGTGCAGCGTCTTGGCCTCGACGCCGGTCGCCTCCTTCATGCGCTGCGACGCCTTGCCGGTCGGAGCGGCGAGGCTGACCAGATCGGGCACCAGACGCTTGCGCGCGGCGAGCTTCCAGGCCTTGACCACGACGTCGAGCGTGAAGGTCTTGCCGGTGCCCGGGCCGCCGGTCAGGATGGAGATGCCGCAGGTCAGCGCCATGACGCAGGCCGCATGCTGCTGCTCGTTGAGAGCGACCTTCTCGTCCTTCTTCTTGGTCGCGTTGATCTTGGCGACGGCCGCGACGATGAATTCATGCGCCTGCGCCGGCGACAGGTATCCGCGCTGCGCGGTCTTGTCGATCACGGCTTCGGCGAAGGCCTGTTCTGTGGCGTCCATCTCGGCCAGCGCCCATGCGTCGAGCGACTCGCCGTCGACGACCAGCGTCGTCGCGATGGCCGCCTCGTCGTCGATGTCGGCGATCACCGCGTCGATGAGGTCGGACGGCACCGACTCTCCGAGACGCACCCGCATCAGCTTGGCCATGTCGGAGTGCAGGAGGGCGGTGTTGCCGTCGTCGCGACCCTGGCGCAGCGCGTCGATGGCGGCGGCCTGGATGCGCGAGCGGTCCGAGCTCGCCGTGCCGGTGGCGTGCGCGATGTCGTCGGCGGTCTTGAACGCCACGCCTTCGACGTCGCGGATCAGACGGTAGGGATCCTGCTGGATCATGCGCGCGGTGTCGAGGCCGTACTTCTCGAAGATCTTCTCGCGCTTCGATTTGCCGATGCCGAAGCCGGCGAGCAGCGGACCGAACTCGTCCTCGGCGTGGCGGTCGACCATGGCCTTCTGCGCGTCTTCGAACTTGCGACCCAGGAGGGCCTTGGCGTCGGGATGGCCTTCTGCGATGCGCCGGATGGTGTCGGCGCCGAAGGCGGCGGCGATCTTGCGCGCGGTGACGGGACCGATGCCGGGAACGCCGACCTGATCGAGCCAGCGCGCCATGCCCTCGTTGCCGACCGGGATGGTCTCGTTGGCGGCCTGCGCCATGAACTGCTCGCCGTAGCGCGCGTCCTTGACCCAGTATCCCGTCGCCGAGATGCCCTGTCCGGGCTTGAACGAGGCGAGGTTCTGGCCCTTGATCGATACCGATCCCTGACGTGCGCCGTCGGCGATCTTGATGGTGAGGATCGCGAAGCCGGTCTTGTCGTCGGCGAACACGCGCCGTTCGACAGTTCCCTTGAGGGCTGCGTTGCCCATGGCTTTTCTCCTCTGGAATAGAATTCGAATCAGAATCTCATGACGAAGACATCGGCCGTCAGGCCACCCGGGGACGCGACGGCGCGTCCTCCCACCTTCCCACCGCCTCGGCGAGCGAGACCGCCTTGGGCGGATCGGCGACCCGCACGTAGACGATGCCGCTCAACTCCATGTGGGCGACGCCAGTCACACGCAGGTCCATCGCGTCGAGGATGGGGTTCGAGACGGTCTCGCGCAGATGCCGTCCCCTCATGCGGTCCGCCAGCTGCCCGACGACGGTGTCGGGCAGACCGCTCGTCCTGGGATCGATGCGGATCTCGGAATCGTATCCGGAGCCGCGCGTGCCGCGCCAGACGGCGCCGCGCGCGATCGGCGACCGCAGCGCCAAACCCGAGCCCTGCAGGTCCGCGTCCAGATCCGAGGGCCAGAAGGGATGGCGCACGGTCACGTTGCAGGAGAGCCGGCGGAGCAGCAGCATCGCGGCGGGATCGTATCCCGCCGCGCGGGCCAGGGCGTAGGCGACCGGACAGGTGGTGATCGCATCCGCGTCCTCCATCTCCCGGTGGTCCAGAGGGTGGCCGTCCTGCCCCGCGACGAACGCCGTCACGAACGCACCGAGACCTTCCGCGTCGATGTTGCGGCTCTCCGTGCCGAGAATCTCCGCCAGGCGCATCCACTGGCTGGCGGTGCCTGAGAAGTCGATGTCCAGCATCCTATGCCTCCCGGGTGGTCTGATGGAGGAGGTGCACGTCGCGCAACGCCATCCGCGGCGGCAGACCCGACAGGTGCACATGCCACATGTCCTTCCTCCACTCGACGTCGTCGACCATGACGGAGGCGGGGATCAGGGGATGGGAGAGGAGATCGGTCAGCGGACGACCGACCGCCGCCGCGAGCGCCGTGTCCGGCAGCGGCGACACGTCCTCGAGGATGGCCACCTGTGCATGCGACGGTCCGGCGTCCCATATGATGCCCGGCCCGATCACGACCGGAGCGCTGGCTATCTGCCGCCGGGCGTCGTCCGGATCGGTGCGCAGCGCGCCTCCCATGGGATGCGGATAGTCCGGCCAGCTCAGGGTGACGGAGAAGGACAGCCGCTCCAGGAAGGCGAGGCCCGCGAGATCGATGCCCGCCCAGCGCGCGATCGCGTAGCTCGTCGGGCAGACGCGCAGCTTGGCGTGGGAACGCATGGCGGCGTGCCGGAAGGGATCCCCGTCCGTGCCGCGGCACGTCGCGTCCAGCCTGGCGATGATGTCGGCCTTGGTCGAGTTGTTCTCGTCCATGCCGAGCACCTTCAGCAGGTTCTTGCGCTGCTTGGCCGTCGTTCCGCCGAACTCGTGCTTGAACGTGGCCATGCGGTCCATGCCCTGTCTCCTTTTTTCCGTCATCCGAACCGGATTCCATCCCGGCGCGCCCATCGGGGACGCCCTGCCTTCCAGTGAAGCATGAAGACCAGGCGGCCGAGGCCGCCCGTCGTTCGATCACCAGGCCGCGAAGACCATGTGGAGGCCGTCACCGCCCATCGGTGGGGTGTAGTCGACGTCGGTCATGGTCATCCCGGCGACGACCTGCAGCGACGTCGGCAACGCGAAGGCGTCGCCGATCGGCTCGACTGCCTCGAAGCGGGCCTCCAGCACGTCCTGCAGAGCGTAGGCGACGCTCTGACGCTCGGTCGCCATCCAGATCGACTCCTGCACGCCTTCGTCATGGCATTCGACATGGATCGACAGATCCTCGTTCACCGTCACGCCGACCTCCAGCGGCATGAGGTGGTCGCGCACGATCTCGACCTTCATGCCGTCGAAGTCGCGCGTGATCGTCTCACCGCGGGTCATCGCCTCGATGTCCGCCGCCAGGTCGGGAATGGCTGAGAGCAGGACGTCGAACACCGGCCCGGCGGTGATCGTCCGGTCGCCGAGGCTGATCGTCGTGGTCTTGGTCATGTCTTCGTCCCTCTCGTCGTCGCTTTGTTCGTCCGCGTCAATCGACGCCCGGGAACACCCTCACCATCGGCGCGTCCGTGACGATGCTGTCGTCATCCTCCCACTGCACGACCTTGAGATCGTGTCCATCGAGGAAGGGATGCGAGAACACCTCGCGCAATGGACGACCTTCCGCCCGTACCCGCACGGTGTCGGGATGATGCGCGCCATCGGGAATGCACACCGTGCCGCCGATCCAGCTGTGTCCACGCCCGAGCGGCCTCACGACCTCGAGCACCGTGGGCACCAGATCGCGTGCCAGCATGAGTATTTCCGGCAGGCCGTCGATCGAACGGCCGTTGCGCCGACAGATCCTCACGTCCTCGTTGAACGAACACAGCAGGTACGCTTCCGCCACGGAGATGCCGAGACCCTGCAGCCAGGTGGCCGACACGGCGTCGACGACGGCCAGATGATCGTCTCCCCACAGCGCGTTGTCCTTGATGAAGCGGCCGTTGGCGGCGGACCGGCGCGCCGAGACGTCGCCGAGCGCCGCCGACATGCGCGATCGCAGCACGGTCTCTTCGCCCGGATCGACGAACGACCGTCCGTCCATGGTCAGCGCGAAGCCCTCCGCGTCCGGGATCCCGAGATGGACCATGGTGCGCTTCGCCACGTCGCGCTGGGTGGCATCGGCGAGCACCGCCCGCGCGACCCACGCCGTTCGGGCGTCGATGAGATAGTCGACGTTCATGGTCGTCTCCCGTGTTCGCGGCGGATCAGTCGTTCGGGATGATCTCCGCCTTGCCGTGCGGATGGGCGAGGGACACCGTGCCGCCGACATGGAAGCGTCCGGAATCGTCGGCCAGTTCGACCTTGCCGTCGAGCATGGCGACCGGCATCTCCGCGATGATCTCGCCCAGCTGGCGGAACGTCGCGAATTCCCGGTCCTCGGTCCTGTCGCGCGCCGGCGTCTGGAACCGTTCGGGCATGGCGATCGTCACGGACTCGCCGCTCACGAGCTCGGCCAGTTCGTGCGACGTCACCGAACCGATGTTGCGGCCGAGCGTGTACGCGCCGAAGGGTGCGGGCACGGGTTCGAGATGCAGCGTCGTCGCGTCCTTCATGGCGTTCGGCGACGCCTTGAGCAGCAGCCAGTTGAAGAAGCAGTCGCCCGCATGGCCGGTCGCCACCAGGACGTCGCCGGCGCGTAGCCGACCCTGCGCCCAGCAGTGGCCGACGCGCTGGTTGAACTCGCCCTCGTCGAGCTTGACCAGATCGCCGACCTCGATGCCGTTCGTGCGCCACATGCCCATGTATTTTCTCCTCAGGATTGAATCGCGATGTCTTGTGTCGGTCAGGGCCGACTTGCCGTTCTATGTCCGCGGTCGCCGCCTGACGTGCGCGTCGAGCGTTCGTCCGAACAGGATGCGCGCATCCGCGCACGCCTGCGTGATGGCGGCCTCGTCGATGCGGTCGTCGGTGGACACGAACGCGTAGGCGTCGATCTCCTGCCAGACGGGATCGTCGGCGTAGTCCTCGGCCGCGCGGTCGAACGCGCGTGGTCCTCGCGCATCCCATGCCGCGCCGTCGGCACCCCGTGCCGCGAAGTGCAGCAGATCGGCGCCGCCGGGTTCCGACACCGCCATGACCGGCCAGCCGCACATCCAGTGCAGGGCGAAGGCGAGCGCCAGGCAGTCGCCTTCGCAATAGGCGTCCATCATCGTCTCGACGTCTAGTGTCGATGGTGCGTGACGCATGCCGATCCCTCCCGATGCGCATTTGTGTCCTCGTCGTAGGCGGCCGCGGCCTCCGCGAGCGACGTGGCGACCGGGCCGTTCTCGAACGTCACCAGCCAGACCTCCTTCTCGTCGCGTCCGTTCTCGTGCACGCTGACCTTGCGCACGACGAGACCGAGCGGGTCGAGTATCGGATGCGACACCAGGGAGGACAGCGGCCTGCCGGAGAGATCCGAGGGCACGAGCGCCAGCGCGCTTTCGGGCAGACCGGTGAGGCGCGGGATGATCGTGATCATGGATTCGTCCCTCAGCGGGTGCTGATGCCACAGCATTCCGGGGCCGACGGGTCCGCACACGTCGTCACCGGTGTCGCCCGAGGTGATGACGATCTGCGTGACCCAGCCGGGGACGTCGAGACGCACGTCGCACCGCACCATCTCGAGCATGAGGATCGCGCAGGGATCGTACCCCGCATGGCGTGCGAGCGCATAGGCGGTCGGGCATGCGCGCAGCGTCTCGATCGAACGCGCATCCGCGTTCTCCAGCGGATCGCCGCGCAGACGCCGGACGAACGGCGCGACGTGCGCGAGCAGGCCGTCCTGCCCCAGCCGTCCGATCGAGGTTCCCGTCATGCGCGCCAGTGCGGTCAGGTCGCGGTCCGTTCCGCCGAAGGTGCAGTTCACCCTCACCGCGCCCATCGCCGTCAACGCAGCGCCTCCGCCGTCGTCAGGGCGCATCGTGCCAGGACGCGCCAGTATTCGCGGCTGTCGCAGTCGTACGACTCTTCGCCCGTCGGCTCGGACACCTTCTCCCAGCGCACGCCCGCGGCGCTCGCCAGCTGCTCGGCCATGGTCTCGACCTTGTCGGGCGACGACGGTCCGGCGGTCGACAGCATGGCGATCGCATCGCCCAGATCTGCCTCCGCCGTGTGGAAGAACAGGCCTGGCGACCGTGGCTCGATGCCCAGACGGTCCAGCAGCTCCACGGCCCGCCGCTGCGAGCCGATGGCCGCCGGATTCTCGGCCGAGCAGCGCAATGCGAAGGCGAGCAGGTGCGCCTCGCGCACGGAGGTCGCAGGCGGTGCATGGATGGCGATGCCGTTCGTCATGATCTTTTCCTGTCGTGGGTGAGTCAAGCCGCCAGCGGCACCACGCCTGGTCCCACTTTGACGTGGGGCATCCAGCGTGACGCCTCCGCGCGGATCAGGCCGCCGAGGCCGTCCTCGCCGAAGTGGGAGATCTCCAGGGCTGCCGGCAACGACAGTCGGAGATCGTGACCGAACAATGGGCAGAACCGCTCGATCGGCATCTCCCCGCCGAGCACCGCGCCCGTGTCGGCATCGCGCCGCGTGATGGTCAGCCGGTCAAGCCGTCCCTTGGATTTGCGCCGCTTGGTGACGACCACGGTCTCGAAGATGCGTTCCGGTTGCGAGAAGGACGCGCAGAGCGTCCTCCTGATGCGTCGCACGAGGCTGGCTGCGATGCGATCCGCTCCTGTGACCCGCGTCTCGCTGACCGTGCCGCTGCCGTCGCTGGTGCGGTAGAACACGGCGAGCGGTCCCTGCGCCGTCATCTTCATCGTGAATTTCACGGCGTCGTGGTGCCAGTCGCAGGTGCGTGGCTTGTCGACGTCGACGTCGGCGATCAGCAGACGGAATCCCGGGGTGATGGGATCGTATTCGTATTCGTACTCGAGCGAGAACACGACCGCCGGATGCGACCGGAAGGTGGTCGCCAGCATGTCAACGATGACCCGCATCGCCGCGAGGATGTCGTCGGGAACCAGGCCTTCGAACGCCATCAGCGCCACGGGCAGCATGCGCAGGCTCTGTCCACCCGCGGCATCCTCGACATCCGTCGTCGCGACGCGCCGCAGACATGGCGCCAGAGGTCGCGGCAGGCCGCGTCCGATGTCGCGCTGGAGCAGCTCCTCCAGCGTGACGTTGTGCATCAGGTGAGTCTTCATGGCCGTCGCCCCTCCGTGATTGTCGATTCCGTCGGTGTCACGCGGCTGCCGCGAGCGCCACGGCGATGCCGAAGTCGGCATGCAGGTCCGGGCGGCAGAACAGCACCTTCGGGAAGACCAGGTTCGAATTCTCGTCCTCGCCGAAGTGGCTGACCTCGACCACGAAGGGCGTCGTCATCCGCAGGGCGGCGTGGCGGTCGAAGCGCACGTCGAACGAGCCGAGCGGCGCCTTGATCGGCTGCAGCGTGCCGTCCTCGAGCCGACGCGCGACCTTCAGCGACGAGCAGCCCAGGCCGAGCGAGACGTCCTTGGGCGCGTTCACCGCGAGGACGACGAAATCCTCGGTCGTGCGCGGCTTGATCTTCCAGGACTGGCCGCGCTTGGTGTTGCCGTTGGTGTTGACGATGTGCGGAGCGTCAGCGTCCCAGACGACGACGCCCTCGCACTGCGCCTTGGCGATCCGGTCGAGCACCACCTGGTAGGTCGCGTTCTCGGGAAGGTGGAAGAACACGCCGCCGCCGTGGAACTCGATGTCGAGCGCCCGCTCCATCTGCATCAGATAGTTGCTGCGTTCCCGGTAGGGCTGCATGGTCATCGAACCGTCGAGACGCAGCATGTCGAACGCCGACCACACGATGCTCTCGGGATCCTTGTTCATCGCGTCCTGGAAGGCCCGCGTCCCTTCGTCGGGCGTGTGGAGCTCGACGTCGAGCAGCAGACCCGACGGGGCCTTCTTGAAGGCGTGCGCGATGTGCGGCACCTTGTCGGTCCAGTCGAGCGTGCCGTTCCGGCTGTAGACGCGCGCCGAACCGCCGCCGGTCACGATGTGCGCGCGGTTGCCGTCGCGCTTGCGCGTCGGGATCATGCGCCCGGTGCGCCAGCGGCGTTCGAATTCGGCGGGTTCGATCGTCTGCTGCGGCTTCATGAGCGCCCAGCCTGCGGGGAATGCGGTCATGCTGTTTTTCCTCTCGATGTCTCGACTCGCGAAACGCGTCCTGCGAACCTCGGCCGCCCTGGCGGCCTTTTCCCGTCTTTCCGGGTTTTACGGATGACAATGCGCCTCCGACCGGGCATGCTGACCATCGGATAAGGGGTTGCGTGAAGATGACGATGGAACTGATCAACGAGGTGGAGGACGCCGGCGACCGCACGGAACGCGGACCCACGACGTCCACGCAGTTCAACCTCGTGATGCCCGTCGTCATATCGGTCTTCCTGTGGGTCATCTGCCGCATGCTGCTGGACCAGGCCACCTACGCGTACGTCGGCGGCTTCGTGGACGGCGCGTTCGCCATGTTCTTCGTGCGTGCCGCCGCCGTGATCGTGCAGCACTACCGGCGGGAGGGCGGTGTCCAGCTCGCCGACGCGCGCCGCGGTCTGATGATCGGCCTCGTGGTCGGCGCGGTCGCCGCCGTGGCCGCGGCCGTGGTCATCGTGTTCATGGCGATGCGTTGAGATGGTCTACGGCGGCGCGGATCTTGCGATCGCGGCGTTCTACGTCACGGCGACGATCGTGACGGCTCTGGTCATGCACCGCGTGAAGCCGGCCTGGAGCCGCACCCGCGTCGTGCTCTCGTCCTCGCTCCCCGTGCCGATCGTGACGGTCGGCGGCGGCGTGATCCTCGGTCTCTTCGTCTACTGGCGGAGCACGGGCATCTCCGACGCGGCGGGTCTCGCGCTGTTCGCCATTGTGCTGGTGGCGTGCTTCATCGCGGTGTCGGCCCTGGTGCTGGGCCTGGTGGCGACGTCCATTGCCATGCTGTTCGCCCGCTGACCGTCAGACGGTCTCCAGCGGCGGCACGACGGGGTTCGCTCCCGAATCCTCGTCGCCGTCCCAGCGATGACCTCCCATGTCGATCTCGCCCTCCTGTGGAAGGTCGACCATCACACGCACCCTGTCCGCAAGCAGCGACAGCCTGATCCACACGTCTCCGAAAGCGAGATGCAGAGAGCACGTCTCGGCCAATGCATTGAGACGATCGACGGCCTGCGAATGCAGTTCGAACCCCGTATCGTCCTCGTTCTCGGCAGCGTCCTCGGCAGTTCGCTCGGCGAGAGCTTCGGCCGCCTGGAAGCCGGCGCCTAGGGCGCGCAGCGTGGTTCTGGGGCCCAGCGCACTCAGCCACCGCGACGTCTCCATTATCGACCTGTCGAGGCTTGCGACGTCGGATGCTATCGGGGCGAAGCACGAGACGATGTCGATGGTGGCTTCGCGGTGACGCCAGTCGTCGAGCAGACTTGTCGCGCGCTCCTCGACCAGATCGTTGAAGGCGTCGATGATCTGGACGTCGGGTGCGTCGAATGCCGTGCCTTGTCCGTCGCCCACGTAGAGATCGTGGAACTCGGCGTCCGACATGCCCATGAGGGCGATCACGGGACGCGGACTCGGCAGAAGGCATGTCGGCAGCATGGACTCTCTCCCCGGAATGGATTCTAGAACGGTTTTCGTCATCCTGCAAATCGTACGCCGCCACTCTCTCCGTCATGTCCCGCAGGAAGTATGCAGAAGAACCGGACGCCTTTTCGGCGTCCGGCGTCGTCAATCCGCTGCGGGTTCGTCGGCGCGATCGCGCGTCGGCCCCGACGTGCGCAGGATGGCCGTTTCGACCATGGCCGCGCGCGTCACGTCGTCGCTGACGACCATGTCGTCCCACGTGCCACCCTGTGACTTGTGGACCGTGTAGGAGGTGACTTCGTCGTCCATCGCCGCCTCCTCGGGCAGCGCCGCGCGCCATAGGATGTCTACGGGGCGGCGCTGCAGCGGTCGTACGCTCGGTTGGAACAGACGGCCCGTGTCCCACAGGATGCACGCGTTCTCGATGTGCCGTGCGAGATCCGGACCCGCCATCGCGGTGCGCAGCGCCAGGATCATGGACTCGCGGTCCGCATAGGCCGTGCTGGTCGTGATGAAGACGACGTCGTCCAGCGGCACCTTGTCGGCGACGATCGAACGCAGGCAGTTTGACAGGCTGTAGCCGATCTTCTTGGCCATGGGGCCTCCTTGGACGTTTCGCGGATGAGGGTAGATGGCGCGGTCCGCGTGCGCAACCGCGCCATGCGCGGCAGGCGTGCGTCCGGTGTCGGGTGATGAAGAGGGCGGCTCCCGAGGGAGCCGCCCGCCCGTTCATATGTCCTGCGCTGCCTGCCATGCCTCGCGGTCGAGCGCCGAGGCGTCGTGCGAGATCATGAGGCAGCGTTCGTCGTGCACGTCCTGCGAGAACGGGCAGAGACAGGCGTGCACGATGCCATCCGCTCCTATCCTCAGTATGTCGTCGATCCAGTCTTGCGACAGGAGTTCGTCGAGTCTGAAGTGGGCTTCGACTTCGCCGACCGACCCGAAGGTCAGGATGGCGTCGTCGTCGACGTCGTGGTCGATGAAGCGGATGTCATGGGGAAAGCACGTGTTGATCATCGTTCCTCTGGGATCCGACGGCGGACGATGTCCCTCCTGGATGGAGGGAGACGCCGCGTCAGCTTGTCACGGTTGGCATGTTCGCCTGTCGGACCTGTCGGAACTCGGACTTCACTCGTGTCGGACCATCGCACGGGGTCTCCCCGTGGATCGCTTGAGGCCGACCTCGCGGTCGGCGTGAAATGGATCAGCGCACGGCCTGGCAGATGGGACCGCGCACGGCGGCCCCGCGTGACCGGGCGAGCAACGGCTGCCAGCCGTCGTCGCGCGTCTCGACGCCGAGCACCCGGCCCTGGGCGTCGCTGATGCGCACGCGCATCGGCTTGTAGCGCATGGCGGTGCAGTCGAGCTGCATCAGCGCGTCGATCTGCGTCCCCTTGGGGAACGCCTCGGTCTGCGCCTTCATGTAGGCGGGCACGTGGCCCGGAACGTCGACGAAGCGGAACCAGATGGTGACGGTGTCGCCCTCGCGGACGGCGGTGACGCGATCGTACAGTGCGCCGGGAGCCCATTGCGGCGTCGCCACCGGCTTCCAGTTGCCGATCGGGCTGACGTTCTGGCCGGCGATGGTCTGCGCCTGGACGGCGCTGCCGAAGGCGAGGAATGCCGTCAGCGCGAGGAGTATGTTCCGCATGTCGTGTGTTTCCGTTGGAAGGGACGGGCGCTCCTTGCGCCCGTCCGGGTGGGTCATGCCGCCTTGGCGAGCGGGGCGTCGATCATCCGCATCGTGCCGCCGACGAGGACGCCGACGATCTTGAGCGCGGCGCCGTCGCGGCGCATCGTCGCGACGAGCGGCTGGTGCGCGTAGACGACCTGCTTGACCAGGTCGTACGATTCCGCCGCGACGACGGTGCGCTCGACGGCCTTGCCGTCGGCGCCGGTGACCATGGCCTTCAGCGTGGCGTAGCCCTTGCCGTTCGCGTCGGTCGACGCTTCGACGGCGTCGAACTCGATGGTGCCGACGATGTCGCGCATGCCGAGCTTCGTCTTGGCGCGCGGGGCGTCGTCGTTGGCCGCGATGCGTGCGGTCTCGACGATGGTCTTGGTTGCGATGTCGGTCATGTACTGCTCCTGTTGAATGGAATCTCTTTTTCCCCTCCGCACGGAGGGAACACCCGTGCCGCGGCACGAAGGTCTCTGTCTCGCCGGGCCCCAAGGGGCCATCGGCGTCTTCAGGCGAACGCGACGTCCGTCTGGCCGTCCGCGCTGGTCGCATGCGCGATCAGGCGGGAGGCTGGCATGACGTCGGTCTCCAAGAGGTCGTTCAGCGTCCGTCCCGCGGCCGCCGCGCAGATCGTCGCCGGCATGTCCATGTACACGGTCGCGGTGCCGTCTGTCCTCAGGACGATGCCGTGTCCGGCGGGTGGCTGGACCAGGATCACGCCCGATTTCCAAGCGACACCCCAATGGTCCGCGTCCTCGATCGAGAAGTCGTCGCGGTAGAACGCCAGCCGTATGACGACCTCGGCGTCGAGTCCTCCCCACATGGACGTGACCAGGTCGAGCACGTCGGCGTCGTGCACGCAGGCTTCGTCGCCGTTCGCGAGCTTGGCCATCCCGGTGGCCACCGGATCGCGACCGAGCACCGCCTCGAGGATGGCGCGGTCGATGTCGTCTCCGACCGCGCGCAGATGCGAGAGAAGTGGATCGTCGGCCATGGGACCGTCGGGTCGGGCGCCGTACTTCACCGCGGCCTTCATGCGGCCGCCGTGGAGAACCAGGCCGTGCTCCGCGCTCACGCCGCGATGGCCGTCGTGCCGCCGGTGCGTGAAGCCTGTACGGTCGTCACGGCGACGACCTCGGCCGCGGGTGCGCCGAGACGCGGCGCGATGCCCTTGCAGTCGAGCGTGACCTCGTCGTCGTTCATGTGCGCGGTCTTCAGTTCGTCGACGGCGCGCCGGTTGCCGGCGGGGAGCCGCAGATAGACCGAGCGGCCGCCTGCGAGCCTGAACGACACGCCGGTCGATCGGCCCTGGTCCATGACGTCCATGGCTTCCACCGTGCCGGTGTAGGTGAGTTCCGAGCCCATCTCTGTTTTCCCCTCGAGGTGCGTGTTCGCAACCTCCCCTCCTGGAAGGGAATCCGGGGGCTACCGGTTCCGGAAGTTCGCCAGCGCCATGATGTCGTACGCCGGCACCTTGGCGTCGAAGGCGGAGTTCAGCAGCGCCTGCAGGTCGGCGATCTCCGCGAGCGCCTCGGGCGAACGCGCGGGCTGAGCCGTGTCGTCTCTGGTCGTCGTCCTGGTGGTGTCGGTGCGCACGGTGCATCTCCTGCCATGTCAGACGGGCGTGGTCCCCGAATGTTCCGGCTTCGTCGTCTTCATCGCGCCCTTTCGGGTGAGCAGCCCCCTGTCCTTCAGCGCGCGAAGCCACCCTTCGCGCCATGCCTGGAGATCGCGCAGGCTCCCGGTGTGGGCGTAGGCTCGTCCGTCGTAGGTGAGCGTGCACACCGTGGAGGTGAAGGGAGGGTCGCCGACCGACCTGCAGTCTTCGGCCATCTCCGAGGGATGAATCGGGTGCGGTTCGTCCATGCCCGCCTCGTAGGCTCTGACGTATTCATGGGCCGGCCCCTGTCCGAATGGATTCACGTCGAAGCGGGCGATCACCTTGTCGTCCGGCGTCATGACGACGTTGATGTAGCGTCGTTCGAAACCGCGTCCGGTCGTGGTCTCGCCGATTATGAGACGTCTGGCCATCGTTCATCTCCCGTATGTGTCTCGACCGCCCGGTCACTGCGAAAGCGGGTGGTCGGCTATGAGCGCGAGCAGCGCGCGGGCGCGGTCGTCGTCGCCCTGGTCCAGTGCGTCGAGCGCATCGCGCGCGTGCTGTGCGAGCGTGATGCGCGGAGCCTGCGCGCCCGCCGCGTCGATTCTCCTGTCCGTCACGTCGTGGCCCATCAGGCGCTTGAGTCTGTACAGGTCCCTGAGCGACAGACCGGTGTGCATGTCGGTGTGGACGAGACGGGCGATGTGGTGCGGCGCGTAGCCACCCCGCTCGTCGTCGACCAGCGCGTATGCATGTTCCGGATTGGCCGCGTGCCAGGCGTCGACCTCGTTGCCGCGGATGCCGTCCCGATCGTGACCCGTGCGCCAATGGTCGGGATCGTCGAAGAGATGGTCGGCCAGCCCGAGCCGGGCGAGCGCCGCGGGGAGATCGTCGTCCCGGCGCCGCGCCGACACGATCACGATCCTGGCGCCCGTGTCGCGGCACAGTCTGACCAGCATGCCGGCGGCGACGGGGTCGAACGGATCGCGCAGGCCGTTGTTGGCGCGGTGCGTGCACACCGGACCGTCGAGATCGAGCATGATGATGAATGGCTTGTCCACGGTCGATCTCCCTTTGCTGTTTTCCGCTCGCCGGATGTCTACTCCGATTCTGCCGACTTCATCCATTCACCTTCCCCTGAGCTCAGGGCCTGATGCCTTTCGTCAAAGTCCGCTCCATCTCGCGCAGGTCGCGCCGCGTGTTCGCGAGCGTCAGGATCATGAGGGGATCGCGGTCGACGCTCATGATGGTCATGGAATCGTCGAGGCAGGGGTGGGACATGAACTCCGTGACCGGCCGTCCCGGCATCGCGGCCGTCAGGGTTTCCGGCATCCCCGCGGCGTCCGGTCCCGTCAGCACGCCGTTCTCCAGCCACCAGATCGACCGGTCGTCGAGATGGTGCCCGACCGAGACGTGCGAATCCAGCCGCGTGTGGCGTCCACCGGCACGCGCCTCCGCGCCCTTGCGCAGGCACGGGATCGTCTGGTCGTCCGCCACCGACATGCAGCGGACCATCCTCGCGGTCTCGTCCGCGCCCAGCACGTCGAAGAGCGCGCGCACGCCGGCGACGTCCATGGTGTCAGCGACCGGGTGAGGCATGCCTTGGTCCCTTCGTCTCGTGTTCAAGGCGTCACGCCTCTGCCCAGCGCCTCGACGACGACGCCGATCGGCCGGGAGGTTCCGGACAGGCGGAAGGTCCATCGCAGGTCTCCCGCCTCCGCCTCGACGATGGTCATCGCGTCGTCGAACAGCGGACAGTCCAGAAGATCGCCCACGCGGCGTCCCTCGAGTGCGGCCAGCACCGTGTCGGGCAGATCGAACTGGAACCTGCCCGCAGTCAGCACCGCCCCCTCCATGCTCCACCAGCGCCTTCCGTCGTCTATCGGCATCTTGATGGTGCCGTGACGTTCGAAGCGATGGAACCGGAAACCCTTCGCGGGCGCGTCTCCCGGTTCGTCCACCGGCATCGCGACGTACGAATGGCTCGGGGTCACCTTCTCCAGGATGCGCAGCGTCTTGGCGTGGCCGTGCATGGCGACGAGACCGCGCACGCCGACCACGTCGATTGTGTTCAAGCCGTTCATGAAGACCTCCTCCCGGTCGATTGTGCGACGCCTGTCCATCGGGCGATAGGACGCATCGGGGATGTGCCGGTCACGGGCACTCCATGCGCACCAGACGCTCCATGACGTCGCGCAGTGGTCGTCGCGCGTAGGAGACGCGCAGATCGAGCAGACGGCCCTTGCGGGTCGCGTCGAGGATCGTCATCGAATCGTCGAAGAAGCGCATGTCGACGACGTCGCCAACGCGGCGACCGACCAGCGTGTCGAACACCGTCTCGGGCAGGGCGAACCCGGAGGCGTCGATGATCAGGTGCCGCCCCTCCATGGCCCAGCGGCCGTCGGCCGTCATCCTGTCGCCGAGCGCTATGTGGCCCATGAATTCGCTGTAGGCGAGGGTCCGCGTCGTGCCGTCGACGTCGATCTCGAAGGTGGAGCGCCTGCCGGCGGCGTCGAGCTTGCGCAGCGTCCGGCGCGCCTTGTCGCAGCCCTTCGCCCTGACGAGCATGCGCACTCCGACGATGTCGATCGTCCGCTCGTCCAGGCGTTCGATTTCGGGCGCCATGTCTTTTTCTCCACAACTTTCTGGATGCGGGATCGTTGTCCTGCATGATATCATTCCGGGATGCCGCAACAGGAGATCGTCATGGCCGTGTTCAGCGAACTCAGTTACGCCGCCGAGCGCGAGGCGTCGGTGGTCATCGCCGCCGTCGCGGGTCGAGGTCCCCGTCCCGAGGTCGAGGTCATGCCCGGGTTCGAGGCGATGGTCGCGGGCGCGGCGGTGGCCCTCGAGAAGGGTGCGCCCCATCTCGTCGCCGACGGCTCGCGTCTCTCCACCGAGCGGCTTCTGAACGAAGCCACGCCGGAAGGCCGCATGATGCACCGCGCCGTCGCCCGCGCCATTGACATCCACAGGGATGGCCCGGACCGTCTCGACGATGCGGGCGGCGTCATGACCCACGTCGCGGCCGACGTCCACGTGCAGGGGCGCGCCTCGCGCATGGAGCTCGCGGTCTCCCATTCCCATGCGACCTTCCAGGAGGGGCTGACAACTACGGAAGCCGGCGTCGTGCGCTACGCACGCGAGAGCATGGCGGTGCGTCACGACGTGACCGCGCAGGCCGAGGGCAGGTACGAACGTCTGGACGAGCAGGCGCAGAGGGAGATGCGTCGCGATCTGATCGCGGGCGAGGTCCTGCCGCTGGAGGCGCGCCAGTCGATCGCGCGCAGCCGCGATGTCGTCGAGCGTTCGGTCGAGCACGCGTCGCGCACCTCGGACATGATCGATCGGCTCGGCGATCTCCACGACTTTGGCAAGCCCGTCTTCGCGACGCCGCGCGCCGAACACGTCGAGCGCGCCCAGGCGCTCGCGTCGGGAAGGACGCAGCCCGTCGGCGAGGTCGACCGGGCCATCGTCGCCCATTCCACCGCATCGCGCGCCCAGTCGTTCGACGATCTGGGATCCGGCATGGCCACGTCGGCCAACGACCGCGGCGAGGTGGACCGTATGGACGCATACTCGCGCGCGCTCGCCGACTTCGCCGGCCGCAGCCCCACCGCCGCGCAGGCCGCCATGCGCATCGAGGGCGACCTGCACGAGGTGCAGGAGGCGAGGCGTGACATGAAGGGTCCCGACGCCACCGAGGTTACCGCGAACATCGCCCATCGCCAGCGTTATGCCGAACTGCCCGTGGAGACCCAGGCCGAACTGTATTCGAGGCTGGAGACTGGCGAGCGCGTGCCCGCCATGGCCGTCGTGAGACTGGGGCAGGCGGTCCAGGACGTGGAGCGCGGCCAGGTCGTCGAACGCGAACGCGACGTCGAACACGATCGCGCGCGTGGGGCCTTCCTCGGTGGTCAGGTCGGAAGACGGAACGACATGGCCTGAGGCCGTTCTGATTTCAGGATGGATCGGTGACGGCAGGGCGTGATAGACTTCGGCGACAATGACCGGAGTACGCAGGATGTCGAAGTTCCAAGGCGCGTCACGCGAGACGCTCGACGTGGCGATGACGACGATGCGCGAAGCCTCCGGCATGATTCCGGAAGGCGGCGACGAGGGCGTGCCAGGACTGCATGCGGCGACGGCCGGCGTCGCCCTGGCGCTCGAGCGCGCACCTCTGCCCGGCCGCGACGCGCACGTCTCCAAGGCCGACGACTGGCTCGATCCCTGGTCGGACGAGGGCGGGATCATGCGCATGGCGGTCGCCCACGTCATCGATGGCTACGACGATGGATCGGTCCGGGATGCGTCGGTCGAGGGCATGATGCGGCACATGGCCGCCGACGTCGCCAACATGGATGCCGCCGTGCGGCAGATCGACGCTCTGGACGGACGCGGCGTCGAGCCGGCCGGACTGCACGAGGTCCATGCGGGCAGGTTGGAGGCCGCCCGCGGCGATGCGGTCGGCGCCGCCGATCTGCGCCACGAGTCGACGGGGGCCTACCACCGCGTGTCCGAGGGACGCGCGCAGGAGCTGGTCGGCGCACTCCAGGAGGGCGGCGGCGTTCCCGCCTCCACCTTGGCGGAGCTGTCCCGCATCGCGGTCGACGTGGTACCGCCCCGCGCCGCACGGTCGGAGCGCAATCTGTACGTGCATGAAAGACTGGGCGAATCCGCCGACGGCGCGCTGCCTCTGTTCAGGGACGGACCCGGCTCCGAGGTCCGCATGGAACGTTCCCGCCACCGCGTCGAGGATCTCGCGCTCGGCATCGGCGATCTTCCGACGGGCGAGGTCGAGCGCGGCGTGGCGGCGCACATCGCGGTCAAGGGCGCGGCGGTGTCGAGCAACGTCGACAGGACCGATGCGCGGGCCCGCACCCACGTGATGGCCGACATGGATCTGAGCGATCTGCCGGACACCATGCTGGCGATTCCCGATCCCGCGTCCAGGACCGCGGCAGGCGTGGCCGTGAGGATAGAGGCGACCGCGGCGGCCATGCGCCGGGCCGACGAGCGTTCGTTCGAGGGATTCGACGTCGACGGGAGGGACGACGCCAGCATGGCCGGCGGTCGTATGTCGGACATGACCCGCGAGACGCAGGTGACGTCCTTCGAGGCCATCCAGCGCAACCAGGGCGTCTCGGCTCTCGACGTCGTGCGTCTGCAGGCCGCCGTGCGCGATCTGGACGACGCCGACCGATCGAGGTCGCAGGACGAACGCATCGAGGCGCGTCGGAGCGATCAGGAGCGCGATGCGGCCCGGCGCGGCGTCCAGCAGCGCGTCGCCGAGCGGTCGCGGTGACGTCGCGGTCCTAGTTCGCGGGAGGCGTCACGACCTCGATGACGTTCACCGCCATGTTGCCGTCCGCCATGCGTTCCATCCACGTCTGCCGCGCGCCGACGCCGTCCAGTCCCAGCAGCGGAGCGACCGCGGCGATCGCGTCGTCGGGCGATGGCGCACGGGGCGACGCCGGTGCCATCGACAGGTGTCGGCAGGTTCCCATGGGCTGCCATTCCAGCGTCAGTGTGACGGTCACGCCGATGTCCAGTTCGATCGTCTGACGGCGGTTGAGGTCGCCCACCGAGAGGTCTCCCTCGGCGAAGCGCGACGCCGCACCCAGCATGTCCGCCCTCGACAGCGGGTTCGCCTCCGCGAGCGTGCGCAGATCCTTCAGAGCGGCGACCGCGCCCTCGTCCAACGTGATGCTCATCTTTTTTTCTCCTGCCATCGGGTGCACGCCCGCATCCTCAATTTCAGGATGGAACTCCCGCCCGGCCCCGTGATACCATTGCGGTTCAGGTCCGCCCAGGCGAGGTAATGCCATGTCCATGTTCGATCCCGTTCCGTACGAGACCTCCATGGAGGCCAACGACGTCATCGCGGTGGCCGCCGGTCGCAAGCCCGCCGGCGACGTGGAAACGATCCGCGGACTGTCGACCATGGTGGCGGGAGCCGCGGTGGCGCTCGAGAAGGGTGGAGCGGAGATCGGACGCGCCCGCGACACGGCCGCCGAGGAATGGCTCGACCCCAACCGCTTCGAAGGAAGGCTCCTGCAGCGCGCGGTCGGCCGCGTGCTCAACCAGAGCCACGCCCAGGGCGCCGAGCTCGACATGTCGCCGCATGCCGTCGTCAGGACGCTCGTCGCCGACGTCGCCATCCAGAGCGTCGCCTCCAGGGAGGTCCTGCGCGGCGCGGAGCGTCCGGGCAGTCCGCTCGATCAGGCCGACCGCGAATACGCCGCGCGCGGCGACTTCCACGAGATCTCGCCGCACGGCCGCCGGGAGGTGATGGCACGTATGTTCGAGGGGGCGGGCGTCCCCGCGTCCGTCGCCAAGGAGGCCGTCGCCGTCGCCGCGTACGTGACGAAGGAGCACGAGGGAATTCCCCGACGCAGTCGCGAGATCATGTCGCGCGTCGCCGACTTCTCGGAGCACGCGGCCGACCGCAGGCCGTTGTTCACCGACGTGAACACGACCGAGAACGAGCCGAGATACGCAGCCGCGGTCACGCGCGCGGGCGAGTTGATGCTCGGACGCGGAGACGCTCCGTCCGGACCGGCGGAATTGGCCGTCGCGGCGCACGTGAAGGGCGTCGGCGACGTCGGCAACGGCCGCGTGGCGAACGAGGCGCGCGCCCGCGTGCTGCTCGACGGGTTGCCTGAGAACGCCGACATCGGTCACGCCGCGCGCACGATCCAGGCCGAAGTCGTCGCGGTCAACGCCGCCTCGCGCGAGATGTTCGACCGCATCGGCGAGGCAGGGGTGCCCCCGAGCGTCGACAAGGTGGCGTACGCGCGCTTCAGCACCCTCGACGACCAGGAGCAGTCCTGGACCTATCAGAAGTTCCAGTACGCCGAAGGCGTGTCGCCTCTCGCCGCCGTCCGCATGGAGCGCGCCGCCGCCCTGGTGCAGGAGGAGGCGCGGGATCGCGGGGTGCAGCGGGACGTCGGCGCACCCATCGCGGCGCGCGCGGCCGCCGCGCAGGCGGACAGGGGACGCTGAGGCGTCGTAAGATCACGATCAATACGGGGAGTTCATCGACATGACCGAATTCAGAGCCATTCCGGACAGCGTCTACAAGGAGGCGGGCGACGTCGTCATGCACGCCCACAGGGGCGGTACGCCTCCCGAGGTGGAGGTCATGCCCGGCTTCGGGGCCATGGTGTCGGCGTCGGCGCTGGCGCTGGAGAAGGGCGCGCCGCACACGGTGTTCGACACCCAGGAGACGAGCGCCGAGCGGTATCTCGATCAGGGCACCAACGAGTGGCGCATGTTCCACAGGTCCGTCGCACGCGTGATCGATCTCCACAGGACCGGCGAGCAGCAGTTCGACGAACCCAACGACGTCATGAACCACATCGTCGGCGACGTGGCGAACCAAGGCCGCATGCGCCGCGTCGAGATGGCGCTGACCAACAGCCATCCGGCCTTTCTCGAAGGCGTCTCGGAGCGCGATCGCGATCTGGTGCAGTATGCGCGCGACGACGACATGCTCGCGGCCGAGATCAAGTCGGAGGCCATGGGCGCCTACGAAAAGCTGCCACGCTTTTCCCAGGACGAGATCGGGTCGCAGCTCATCACCGGGTCGAAGCTGTCGCCCGAGGTCAAGGAGCAGATCTCCGCATCGTACACCGCGGTCACCGAGGCGTCGAACAATCTGGGGCACCACAACCGCTACGTGAACGAGCGGCTGGCCAACTTCGCCGACTTCGATTCGCCGCTGTTCAAGGAGATCGACCCCGCCGCCGTCGCTCGCGTCGATCATCTCTCGCACGGCGCGACGCGCCTGCCGTCGAACGTGGAGATGGGCGTCATCGCGCACGAGCGCATCTTCCCGACCAGGGGCGACGGCATGGCCGACTACGACGTCCGCGTCGCCAGGGCCCGCGCGCTCGGCGACATGCAGTCTGACGGCAGGATCGTGTCGATGCACTACGACCCCGCCCAGGTCGCCATCGCGATCGAGGCGGACCGCATCGCCATCGCCCAGGCGCAGCGCTCGCACATGCTGGACCCCGCCGACGTCACGCTGCGCGACGAGCTGGTGCGCAACGCGACGGACCACCACCTGCTCAGGGGCGAGGACCAGGTCGCGCTGTTCCAGGACATCCGTCAGGCCGAGGCCGTGCCGGGCATCGTGGCCATGCGGCTTTCGCGCGCTGCGCTCGAGATCCAGGCGGAGAGCAACATGATGGAGCCGGTCATGGCCCGTCCCGACCGCGGCGTCGACCGGTCGATCGTCTACGAAGGCGTCGATCTCAGCGACAAGGCGGATCTGTATCCGACGGATCGTCTGAAGCTCCCCGGCGACGACGTCCGCATCGACCACTCCCGGCACTACTACCGCGATGCCGAACGCGTCGACACCAGGGAGGTCGAGGCCGTGCTCGGGGCGGATCCCCTGACCGTGTCGAAGACCATCGTCCAGGGCATCGAGCGCGACGACGGCATGGGGGGCAGCAACCTCGTCATGCGCACGGAGCATGAATTCGTCGGCAAGGAGGGGCGCTATCCGACCGACATGTTCATGGACCACCGCGGCGAGGAGCACGCCTACGGCATGCTGGCGGTGCACAATGAGAAGCTCTGGCTGGTCCCCATGGAGGACAACGGCAATCCGCAGCACAACGCCGAGGTCGCCGGCGCGCCCCGGGAGGTCACGTCCTTCGCGCAGGGCGCGACGGACAGGGAGCGCGAGGACAACTTCATCATCCTCAAGCACGAGGTCGAGCAGAAGGCCATGTCGGGCGAGTTCTACTTCCGCCCCGAGATGTTCGGGGACAAGTCCGGCAGGGTGGACATCATCGCGTCGCCCTTCATGGCGGAGGCGTGGAGCCGCGAGGAGGAGATCGGCATGGCCGCCCTCCGCAATCGCACGGGCAGCGAATGGGGCGAATCTCTCGAGCAGGCGAGCGCCGAGTTCCGCGAGCGCAACGGTCGGCCCAGCCTCTTCCAGCGCGACATCGAGGCGGACGACGGCGTCCGGCGCACCGAGTACGACCAGAAGGGCGTGGACATCCAGCGCGGCGGGTTCCGCGAGGAGATGAAGGTGATGCTCGAGGACATCGAGCGCAGTCCGGCGGTGATCTCGACGGCTTCGGAGATCGCGGCGCGCGGTCGTCCGCTCGACCCCAAGGTCGAGGCGCAGACGATGATCAACGAGATGCGCCGCGGTGGCCAGCCCGGCCTCGACGCCGGCATGCAGATGTCGCGCTGAGGGATCCAGGCGTATCCTCCCTGCGGGTCATGCCCGGCAGGAAGGACATGAGAGTGGGGGAGGGATCGACGATCCCTCCCTTTTCTCCTTGGGGCGATGCCCGCATCGTCGTTTCACCTCGGGGCCGGCTCCAGTTCCTGGGGTGTCAGATGTCCGTGTGCGCAGGGCGCCTGCACCAGTCCGAAGTCGACCATCAGCTTGTCGCCCTCGGGGCCCTTCGCCGACGTCGCGTCGATCTCGCTCAGGCGCGATATCGACTTGATCATCGCATCCCCGGGAAGCGCCGGATGCGCGACCAGGTCGCTCAGGGGCTTGCCCGCGAGCGCCGCGACCGTGGTCAGGGGTATCTCCGGGATGCTGATCAGGATCCGGTCGTCGAGTCCCATGGTCAGTCGCACCCCGTGGCCCAGCGGAACGCCTGCGATCATCTCCTCGGGGGTGGCCCCGTCCCTGGAGGTGGCTCGCATGTGCACGACGAGCCTGCCGTCCGGGTGCGGCAGTTCGGTAACGCTCCAGTTGACGAATCCCAGCATGCCGACGCCCGCCACGTTCATCCCGGCGTGGCGCAGCGCCTGCACCACGATCGGCCTCATGACGGGTCCGCCCTTGAGGAATTCCTGCGTCACGCGCATGAGGGCCAGACGCTCCTCCGCGATCATCCTGACGACGCCCTCGCGGGCGTCGCGTGGAATGCGCGACAGATCGGGCATGGAGTTGCGACCGTGGATCAGACTTCTGATGCGGCGCGCGACGAACGCGGCCTTGAGCTGTTCGGCGTCGGCGTCGTCCAGGGCGTTCTCGCACGTCGCCGCCAGCACGGCTCTGGTCAGGCCGAGCACCGCCCAGTTGGGTTGCGAGCGGAACGAACCGCTGCGGTTCTCCTCGACGCTCCGCACGATCGACGACGCCAGACGCGTCGTGGTCGCGTTCAAGCCGCCCTCGAGCGGGGTTCACGCAGACGCGCGAACGCCTCCTCCATGGTGAGCAGGATCCGGTTCGTCCTCACCAGCCGGCGATCGCCGCCTCCCGAGACCTCCGTGATGATCGTCTCCGCGTCCTTCAGCATGGGATGGTCCAGCAGACGATCCGCGCGCTGGCCTCCGAGTGCCGCGAGCACCGTTTCGGGAAGGTCGCCGCACGCGATGTACAGCCCATCGTATCGGACCTCGAACGATGGCCTGGAATCGATCTTCGCCCGGCAGGACAGCACGCCCTTCTCGATCCTGAAGCTGATGTCGGCGCCCGTGGCGATCTCCTCGATGGCGGTCTGCATGGTGGAGGCGCCCTGCGCGTAGTGTGCGAGATGCGCGCGCGTGGCGGCGGCGCCGAACACGTGCTCCATGGTCCGCAGCGCCATGAGCGTGACGCGCGGGTTCTCGTGACCGATCGCGGCGATGCAGCGATGCCCGACAAGGCGTTCGTGCGTGACCACCTTGCCGCCGATCCGGAAGCACTGCGTCCCGCCGTTCATGGCCGAAGTCCATCTGGTCATCTCGCCGAACTGCAGACGCACGCGGGTACCCGGGATCAGCACGGCGCGATCGATGTCCAGCCCGGCCTGGATGTGATGGGTGTGCTCGCTCCCCGTCGCGTCGTCGACGTAGCTGAGCGAGTCCCACCCGGGGGAATGGCCCGTGACGGTGCCGCTGACGTGGGGCCGGAAGCGGTTGAAGATGCGCTTGACGGTCATGTCCTGTCCTTTCAGGTCCGTGATGCTCAGAGCGGCACCCGCGCCGACAGCATGGCGGACCACGTGTCGTGGTGCACGTCGTCCAGAGGTCCGCCTCTCGGCAGCGGAAGCGTCGGTTCGAGCACGAGATGGAAGCGCTTCCCCGTCCTGCCCATCGTCGAGGAGGCGATGCGGCATTCGGAGAACGCCTCGGCGGCCTCTCCCGAGAGGCCGGATTCCATGACCTCGCCGAGCGTCCGGCCGGCCATGGCGAGCACGACGGTTTCGGGCAGCCGCAGACCGATCTCCATGCGCGTCGGCCGATGTCCGGCCCACGGCACGACGGGCGAGCCGGGATGCACAACCACGTCGCCCCGTCCGACGCCTTCCGAACGGATGAGCAGATTGCTCGACGCCTTGGGCCGGCCCGGCTTCACCAGGCGCCCCGCCACCGCCTCGAGCGCGAGGATGGCCGGATGGTGCATCACGCCGTTGTCCCACATCTCCTGCGTGAGCGTGCCGCCGTCAGAACGGTGGTCGTCGACGTGTCGTCCGTAGGCGGTCGCGTAGACCTTCCGGACGGCGATGTCGGCCAGCAGGATGCCGGGATCGCCCTGCTTCAGATCGAGCTGGTGGCGCACCATTCCGCCGCCGCCCGTCAGACACAGGACGGGAGACGTGGGATTGCGGTTGTACTCGGCCTTCATCCGCGTTTCGCGCAGCAGCGCCTCCGCCAGTCTGGCGGCACCCGTTTCCAGCACCCGCACCGCGTGCAGGAACTCATCGTGCGAACTCGTCCGCGACCGCATGGTCCGCCAAGCCCCGGTGACGGAGGCGAGCAGGTCGAGGTCGGGTGTCGGCAGCGCGAGTGGCACGTATCCCATGCGCATCTCCTCCATTCCAGGCCGTGATCCGGGTCAGGCGCCGTGTTCGGTGATGCCGAGATGCGCGCTGACGTCGTCGCCGACGTTGACGCCCAGCGCCACCGCGATCGGCAGTCCGGTGTCCGCGTCCGTCCGGGGCGCATCGCCGCCGCCGTTGGCCTTGCGGTCCACGAAGACAATCGGGACGCCCATGAAGCTTCCGCGGCGCGTCTTGAAGAGGAGACCGCGACTATCGAATCCCACCATGCGCCCCATCTTCACGCGGTTGCCCCTGTTGCCTTCGAGCTCGCCCTTGCCCTTCGTGTCGTTCCAGTAGTTGCGTTCACGCAGCACGTCTTCGGGAACGAGCGATCCTTCGGCGACGTAAACGACTATCTCGTCCTTCTCCCAGCGAGGCAGGCCGTTGTCGAGACCCGCGACGACTTCGCGGATGTCCGCTCCGTCCTGAACCCTTACGATGGTGAGATTGTCGCCGTGCGGGCGCACGTCGGCAACGGTGGCGATGCGTGCCGTCATTGATCTTCCTCTCATGGTTTAAGTCTGTCTCGTCTTCCGGGTGTTTTCCCGTCTTCACGTCCGTCCTATAAGCAGCCGAACATGAAAGAGGATCTACGCATGCGTCTTCGTCCACATCTCGCCGCAGGACTGGCATTGATCTCGGCCTTGTCGGCGTGCGGCAAGGCCGACGAAGCCCCCGAGAAGGCTCCCGTCGTCGCTCCCGAGAAGGGCATGCCGCTGGACAAGTCGATGTCGGCGCAGGTCGGCGAGACCATGCGCATGCACAAGGTCGCCGGCCGCTGGCAGTCGGAGATCGGCGTCATCAAGGGCGGCAAGGGACAGTGGGTCACGCTCGACGTGGCCAACGACCGGTCGTTCTCGCTCCAGGTCCGCGAACGCGCGCCCGACGGCAAGGCCGAGGCGGTCGACGTCAACATCGCCGGCAAGTTCGACTGGGACCCGAACGGCATCATCGTCGCCAAGGGCGATGGGGCGAAGCCGCCCTTGCAGTCCTTCGCCGCATGGCGCGGCAGCTTTCCCGAGGACAAGAGGCTGAAGGTCGTCGCGGGCGACCAGTCCTACACGCTGGCGTACAAGGGGCTCTGATCCTGATGACCGCGGGCGCATCGTCCCGCGGTCATGTCTTCGGGTCTGGAGAACCGTCGAAGCCTTAGAAGTGGTTGGGTCAATCAACGGCGATCGCGCATGGTCCGTGATCGGAATGGTGTTCGCTCCCATTCCGGGTGTTTCCAGGCTATCCCGACCGTCGCTACTTCGCGGGAGGGCCGCCCGGGGCGGTGGGGGCCCCCGCATTCGGAGCAGCCGAGCCCGGTGGCACCGACGTGGCGTCGGCGTCGGCACCCGCATGGTTGGCCATGGGAGGCGTCTTGGTGAGCGTCTGCGCCTTCTTGCGCGCGATCTGCTCAGGCGTCAGCGTGACGCTGCGGCGGTAGGCCTCGCCCTCGATCATGTCGAGCGGCAGCGACGTGTCGGCGATCATGGACTCGACCATGTCCTTCTGCGCCGTCTTGAGCTCGACCGGATCGGTCGGCATCTTGGGCGGCGTGATGGTGAAGTGGCCCTTCTCCTTCGGGGCCTCGGGAGGCTTCTCCGTCTTCTGGGAGCATCCCGCCAGCACCAGGCCCGCAAGGGTCGCGGCACCCACCATTTTCCTCAGCATGTCTTCCTCGCAGATCGTAATCAATCGCCACACGTTATAGGATGACGCGAGCCGACAGCGAAGTCCTTGCCGGATTCCCGTCGGCCCGGTCTCACTGGCAGACCACGCGGTACGTGCCCGCCACTCCCCCGGTGACCGTCCAGTTGTTGTTGCAGGCGTATGCGCTCAACTGATTGGTGGTTATGATGGGAGACTTGGCCCTGATGTCCGCGTTCTGGATCGTGACGGTCTTGGTCGTCGTGTTCCAGATCGCGGGCACGCTGATCTGATCGTTCTGCACCGGTGCACCCGTCTGGTAGTCGCACTTGTTCGAGCCGACCGCTCCACCGGTGTTCTTGTCGGTGCACTGGAAGGAATACTGCGACATGTACAGGACCGACGACGCGGTGTTGTTGACGTTGCGCCCGGCTGTGCTGCTGTAGTAGCTGTAGGGATCCACCAGCAGGTTGGCGTACTTGGCGTAGTGATCCGGCGTGTCGGGCGTTCCGCACCTCACGGCCCACGACTGATTGGACGTCGAGTTCCCGATGATCGCGGTCGCGCCGGCGCACAGCGTCGTCACGGGCGATCCGTTGAAGTTGTTCGTACGCTTCAGCGTGGCCGCCATGGCGGCCTGGCTCACGTATATCTCGCGCAGTTCCTTGACGTACGTCGCAGGCACCGTGACCGGATCGAACTGGTTCGCGCCGGTCGGGAGATAGGTGCATTTCCCGGGCGCGGCGGCCGCGTTGGCATTCGTGTCCCAGCACTGCGTGCCGATCACCAGCATCGTGTAGGTGGTCCCGGTGACGCTGGTGTTGAGGTACCTGCCGTAGTAGTTGGCGCCATCGTACAGTGACGTCGCGTCGCGGGTGTAGTGATCGGCGGTGTCCGGCGTGCCGCACCTGACCGTCCATGACTGGTTCGAACTCGAGGAGCCCACGATCGCGGTGGCTCCCGAGCAGAACGTGGTGAGCGCGGAGCCGTTGTAGTTGTTCGTGTGCTTCAGCGATGCCGCCATGTCGGCCTGGTTCACGTAGATTTCACGCAGATCCTTGACGAACGTCGCCGGCACCGTGATCTGGTCACGGGCGTTCGCCCCGGTTGGGAGATACGCGCATTTGGTGGCCGATGCGGTGGCGCCGGTCTTGGAATCCCAGCACTGCGTGGACGCGACCTCCATCGTGTAGGAGGTCGCCGTCGGGCTGGTGTTCCAGTAGCGCGAATAGTAGTTGGCGGCATCGTAGAGCGAAGCCGCTTCGCGGGTGTAGTGGTCCGCGGTGTCGGGCGTGCCGCACTTCACGACCCACGCCTGGTTTGTCGAGTACGTTCCGATGTAGGCGGTCGAACCCGAGCAGTAGGTCGCCACGGAGCTGCCGTTGAAGCTGTTCGCATGCTTGAGCGAAGCCGACAGGTCGGTCTGCGCGACGTATATCTCGCGCAGATCCTTGACGAACGTCGCCGGCACCGTGATCTGATCCCGCAGGTTGGCTCCGGTGGGCAGGTACGAGCATTTCGACGCCGATGCGGTGGCGCCGGTCTTGGAATCCCAGCACTGCGTGGCTGCGACCTCCATCGTGTACGACGTGGCCGTGGGGGTCGTGTTCCAGTAGCGCGCCGAATACAACGCGGCGTCGTTCAGTGCCGACGCTTCGCGGGCATAGTGGTCCGACGTGTCGGGCGCACCGCATTTCAGCACCCAGGACTGGTTGGAGGCTGCGGTGCCGACGATCGCCGTCGCACCCGCGCAGAACGACGAGACGGCGCTGCCGTTGAACACGTTGGAATGCGGCAGCGCCGCGACGGCGTCCGCCTGGTTGACGTATATCTCGCGCAGATCCTTCACGAAGGTCGCCGGAATGTTGACCAGATCGCGGACGTTGGCGCCCGTGGGGAGATACGAGCATTTGACGTTCGCCGCCTGGGTCCCCGCCCTCGTGTCCCAGCACAGCGTGGTGTTCACCTCCATCGTGTAGGCAGAGGCGGCGGGATTCGTGTTCCAGTACCTGCTGTAGTAGTTCGCGCCGTCGTACAGCGATGCCGGTTCCCGCGCGTAATGGTCCGCGGTGTCGGGTGTGCCGCACTTCACGGTCCACGCGCTGTACGACGACGCCGTCCCGACGTTCAGCGTGTTGCTGCCGGCGCAGGCGTTCACGATGGAGTTCGAAAGCAGCGAGTTCGCGTTCGGCATGGCCGCGATCACGTCGGCCTGGCTGATGTAGATCTCCCGCAGGTTCGGCACGAACGTGGAGGGGAGACCCACGACGTCGTACACGTTCGCGCCGTAGGACAGCGCGTTGCAGCTCGCGGCCGCCACGGTCTTCTTGTTGACGTCATCCCAGCACAGGGTGGAGCCGACGGACAGGTTGAGCGTCGACGCCGTCGGATTCTGGTTCTGGTACTTGACGGCGACGCTGGGTGCGTTCTGGAAGGGGTCGACCAGCGTCGCCGTCTGGCGGAAGAACTGGTCCGACGTGTTCGGCGGCGTGCACGACACGGACGATGTCTGCGGGGAGCATGCGGAGACGGCTACCTGCTTGCCGTCCGAACGCGTGCACGACGCGATCGCGGCGCTCTGCGTACCCTTCGTGCTGCCCGCCGTGTTCGACGTGCAGGCGCCGTATGCTCCGTAGGTCGGCGTGTACGAGCAGCTGCTGAGCACGGCCTGCGTGTCGCCGTCGGTCGGCCTCTTGGTGGCGTCGCACAGGCTTTCCGCGACCGCCGTGCCGTCCGAGCGCTGGCAGGTGACCTTGTTCGTCCTGGTGGCGGCGTCCGAGCAGGTGCTCGACCATGCGCCTACGACCTGCCTCCAGGAGTACGAGCAACCCGTGTAGTCCGTGATGGGCTGGCTCGCCTCGGGCTTGCCGCCCTTCGCCGAACACAGCGAGTCCGTCACGGTGTCGCCGTTCGACCGCTGGCAGTGGACGTCGCGGGTCTGCGTAACGGTCAGCCCGCACTGCGTGCTCCCGCGCCATGCTCCGACGAACCAGTCGTAGCCGCAGGTCGAATAGTCGGCGACGGGTTCGGTCGCCGTCGGCCTGTCCGCGGCGACGCAGTTGGAGGCGTCGGCCGGCTGCCCGTCCGAGCGCTTGCACGCGACGGTGCGCGAATGCGTGCTGGGGCCGCAGGCGGGCGTCGCCGCCGCATAGGCGCTCGCATCCCATGCGAACGTGCAACCCGTGGTGTCGTAGCTGGTCTGCGTCGCCGCGGGCCGCGCCTCCGTGCAGCTCGCCGCATCGATCGCCGCGGGACCATCGGAGCGTTGGCAGTAGACCGAGCGCGTCTGCGTCACGGTTCCGCATGTCGTGTTCGGGGCTGAATAGGATCCGACCGCCCAGGCGAACGAGCACCTGCCGTAGTCGGTCGAAGGCTGGCTGGTGGCCGGTTTGGCGGCGCCGTCGCACGAACCGTCGGACACCGTCTGCCCGTCCGATCGGACGCAGGTCACCGCACGCGTCTGGGTGGTCGGTCCGCATGACGCCACGGGACTGTCCCATGCGCCTTCGTGCCAGGAATATCCGCAGCCGCTGGTCTCGTACGTGGTCTGCGTGGCTGTCGGCCTGTCCGCGCTGCAACGGATCTCGTCGGCAGGTGCGCCATCCGAACGCTGGCACGACACGGAACGCGAGCTCGTGGCCATGCCGCAGGACGCCGAGGGTGCGGAGAAGCCGCCGACGGCCCAGCCGTAGGTCGGCGCGGTCGGCGTGGGTGTCGACGCATTCCCCGTTGGGTCGGGCGTAGGCGTTGTGCCGGGCGTAGGCGTTGAGCCTGGCGTGGGTGTTGAACCGGGCGTGGGTGTGGAGCCTGGCGTGGGTGTGGAGCCTGGCGTAGGTGTCCCACCGGTGTCGCCCGTGCCACCGCTGGATCCGCCACCGGTGCCGCCGCTCGAGCCGCCGCCCGTGCCGCCCGATCCGCAGGATCCCGTGATCGAACGCGTCGCGATGGGCTTGTTGCCGGCGCCGTTTCCCGTGCAGAACGAGTCCGCCGCGGTCGAACTGTCGGTCCGAGCGCACCTGACCACACGCGTCGAGGTTCCGTCGACTCCGCAGGAGAGCGCGGGGTCCGTCCAGTCGCCGGCCTTCCAGCTGTAGTATCCCACCGGAGGATTGACGGGATCGACGCTCGGCGCCCTCGTAGGCGGAGCCAGGACGCGGCGCATCACGACTACGTCCTGCGCCTGCGCGACCGACGTGAAGGAGGCCGCCAGCGCGAAGGCGCTTGCCGTGAGGTTCAGAATCCTGTTGTGCCGCTTCATGTCCAACCCCGCATCACCGGGCAACGGGCGCACGGTTTCCCCCTCGTGGCCGAAATGGTCCCGTTTTTCAACGAGTTTCAGGATGGATGAACGATTTGTTAATTGCGCCACGATGCTCGTGGATGCGCAGAAGGCCCGCCGGCGGTGCCGACGGGCCTTCCCGATGAGATTCCGATCCTTCGGACCGGGACGTGGACGTCAGCGGAAGCGGAAGCCGATGCCGGCCATCGCGTGCTGGTCCTTGGTGCGGTTGTCGAAGCGCGAGTACGCGTACTGCGCGCTCACGTAGACGTTGGCGGGGACGAACGAGAACTTGTCGGCCGGCGCGTACTGGAGACCCCCGCCGAACTGGTAGCCGCCCACATGGTCGGAATCCCGCGCGACGACGCCGCCTGGAAGCGCGACGTAGGTGCGCTGCCGCTGGTTGACGTATCCGCCCTTGCCGAACACGAGCAGGTCGGGGGTTGCGCGCACGCCGACGCGCACGGTGCCCGCCCACATGTCGCGGCCCTGGTTCACGGCCAGCCCGTTGTCGGACACGACGCTGTTGCGACCCTTGTTCGGACGCCAGTAGCTGACCTCGGGGCCGACGACGATGCGCTCGCTGACGTTGCCGTCCCAGCCCGCGCTGCCGCCGTAGCCGAACTTCTCGTTGTTGTTCCCGAACGCCTGCTGCTTGTCCCAGCCCAGGTTGCCTTCGACGCGGAAGCCGGCGAACGAGCTCGGAGCGACGTCCTGCGCCTGCGCTGCGACGGGAACCATGGTTGCGGCCGCCAGTGCGGCGATGACGATCTTCTTCATTGTGACGCGTTACCCTGTCGAGTTGATTGATGGGGGTAGAACCACGCCGCCGCGGTCGCGTTCCTGATCCTGCAACATTCCTGGCAGGTGTTGCGGCGGTGCAACACGATCGTCGCACACGTCCGGAATGCGAAAGGCCCGCCGGATGTCCGACGGGCCTCTTTAACGACGTGTTGACTCGCGTACCGAGATCAGTCGCCGATGTAGTAGACCGCGGGCTTGCCGGTCTCGGCCGAAAGCACGACCACGCTGGACTCGGGGAAGTTGAGGGCGATGCGACGCCTTCCGGCGGCCGCAAGCTCCTGTCCACCGAGCATCGGCTCCGGCGAACGGAAGGCGACGACGGTGCCCTTGCCCCCGCCGAGCTGCACGACGACTGCACCCTGCGTGCCGTTGGTCGCGAGATAGGCGGTGTCGGCCACGTTGTCGCCGTTGTAGTCCACCTGTGCCGAAAGCTTGTAGGCGCGCTTGGTGTTCTGCGACTGCGCCATCTCCTGCGACGTCACCGGACGCCACGGCGTCTTGGCCACCGCGGGCTGCTTGTAGCCGACCGGCCAGGCCTTGCCCAGGTCGCCGCTGCCCATGCCCTGCGCCATCTCGGCGAACGTCTTCGTCTGGGCGAAAGCGGGACCCGCCATTACGGCGATCCCGAGCAATGCGGCGGCGATGGTCTTGGTATTCATCTCGATTTCCCCTTGGGCGCGGTCGGGAATTTCCTTTTCCGTTCCATGGCCCCTATCACCAAACAGGTTTACGTGTAGTGAACGCGTCACCGCGTCCAGGCGACGTGCACGTGACTATTCGCACCGGACCAGTCTTCGAAGATCACGTCATAGCCCGAGCCGAGCGCATTCGCCAGACTGATGACCCACTTCTTGCATGAACTCTCCGCGATCGCGTTGCAGCGAAGATCGAGTGCGTCGCCGGAATAGTGATCGGACGTCGGCGAATGGCCCGCCTGATCGTGTCCCGCGGTGATCACGGGGTCTGGCAGGCCGAGCGCGGCGGCGGTCAGATTGATCTCGTCGACGATGTTGACGATGTGGCTGTCCAGCGCGTTCAGCTTGACGTTGTTGTCCTTTGCCAGGATCTTCTGGCCGCCGATGGTCTTGACCACGCCGTTGCCCGACGGCGTCGGATAGGTCTTCACGTCGAGCAGGTTCTGCTGGTAGGCCGAGCTGACGCCGGAAGCGCGGTAGTAGTTGACCTTGGTGTTGCCGTGCATCGAGCTGGTGACACGCATGGCCGCCACGTTGCCGTTGGTCACGTAGCGCACGTTGTCGCCGACGCTGCCGCCGCCGCCCGTTCCGGGATTTGTCACGGGCGCCGGATTGTCCACCGGCGTCGTCGGCGTGGGATCCGGATCAGGGGTCGGAACAGGCTGCACGACGGGATTGGACGGGCCGAACACGGGCGTGGAGCCGCCCGAGCTTCCTCCCCCGGTGCCGGTGCCGCCCGAACTGCCGCCGTCGGTCGCGGGCGTGGTGGGATTGGTCGTGACGGGTGGCGTCGTCGTGGTCGGCGAATCGGGTTCGCAGACCAGTCCGTTGCCCATCTGGGCGGCCGTCTGCGCGTATGCGGCTCCGGGCATCGCCACTACCGCGGCGACCGATCCCAGGAGTGCGAGAATGATCGGCTTCATCTGCAATTTCCCTGCGCGCCGGCAGGTTTCGTCGCACCCTCCCGGGCAGCACGGCGCATCGGCAGACGGATTAACCCATCGACGCCCGTCTTGTAAAGGAGTCATCCTCAAAATCATGGTCATTTTAGGATGAGTTGCGGACGGTCACGGCCTGGCCGCCGAAGCCTAGACCCCGCAGCATGGCGGCGCCGTCGCGTTCGGGCATCTGCGTGGCGGCATCGATGACGGCGATCGGATAGTCGCACGCGAGCGGACCGGAGCGCGAAGCGGCGGCCGCCACGTCCTGCATGGTCCATCGGCGCGCCGCGGCCAGGGATGCGACGAAGGTCCGCATCTGCGGCTGCGTGGCCGCGTCGACCCGGTCGAGCGCCTCTCCGCGCAGCATGTCGCCGAGCCATGCCGAGGTCTCCGGAGTCGTCAGGCGCCGCAGCACGTCGACGTCGCCGGCCAGAACCGCGTTGCAGGTGGTCGCGCCCTCCGTCTTCGCACGACCCAGCATGGCGGCCGTCGCCCTCGCCGAGGCGATCACGTCGCGGTCGCGCGCATGGCTCAGACGGTACGCCATGTAGGGCTTGAGCACCGCCGTCACCGTGCCGCGCACGTTATCGGCCTTGGAGCCGTCCATCTCCAAGCCGCTCCGCACGGCCGCACGCAGCTTGCCGCGCATCTCCCTGTCGGTCGCCAGGATGGTTGCCGTGGGCTCCTGCCGCGCCATCGCGTACATCACGACGCGCGTCTGTACGCCGACCGTCGCCAGGCTGGCGAGGCCTGCGGACGTGATCACGGCGAACAATGCCGACAATGCGGTCAGCACCCTGACGATTGTCGATTCCGTGCGACGGAACAGTGCGAACGCCGCGAGGAGCGCCACGGCGTCGATCACCAGGGCTACGATGATTGCGAGTATGAGCATGGGACCCTTATAGGATCATGGCCGGCAAAGCCCGCATCCTACGTCGTCCATCTCCGGCGGTCTGCCTCCCAGGGAATATGCGGTTTGTCCCGTCGCATGGGGCCGGCCACTATGCCAGCGGCTCGGCGCCATGCGGCGGGATGATCTCCAATCGGGTCCTCAGGTTCTCGTTGTACGCGCGCAGCACCGTCACCTCGAGATGGTCGAGCGGTGGTATGGACACGCAGTCGCGCAGGGTTCGTCCCGTCATGGCGATCACCGCCGTTTCGGGAAGTTCCACGCTGAGCACGAGCGTGTTCCAGTTCAGCGTGGCCATCGTGCCGTCGCGTCCCTTGATGGCCGTGCTCAGAACGAGTTCGCCTTCGTCCGTCAGCATGTAGCGGAAGTCGGAGACGAGGTCCTTTTCAACCTTTCCGTCCCTCCAGAGCACCGGTCCCGCCGCCCACTCGACCGCCGCCTCCACGTCGATCTCCAGCATCTCCATGATCGAGCGCGTATGCGGATGGACCCTGGGCGCGGCGTGTCCCAGTCCACGTACTCGGTCTCCGTCTCCCAGCACCCGCACCGTTCCGTACCGCAGGACGGCGTCCAGCGCCGATCGGGAGGCGATGGCATCCGACGCGCTCGCGTCGAGCGTTCCCTCCCATCCGTCGTCGCAGATCAGGACGTGGCGATCCGCCGACACGCGCCTGGTGCGCACTACCGTGCGCACGGTCCATGCGCCCCTGTCGTCGGCCGTCACGATTGCGCCTCGTCGGGAATGGGTTCGTCGCCGTCCTCGGGCACCACTCTGAACGCCGACCCCCAGGAGATCGTCTTGACCTCGAGTATGGGCAGGGTCAGTTCGTCGAGCCCCGGCAGGGAGACGACCTCGCGCAGAGGACGTCCGACGGCGGCGGTCAGCACCGTCTCCGGCAGGGTGTGGCCGAGAGTGACGTATCCTGCCGTCAGCACGAAGGTCATCTCCACCGTCGACGCCTCGAGCAGACCGTCCTCGATCGATGCGCCCTCGGCGTCGTGCGCCTTCTCGAAGGGCGACCATATGAGGGGACCCTTTGCCCAGCGCCGCGCGGCCGCGACGTCGTATCCGAGGGTATTCAGGATGTCTCCGGTGAGAGGATGCATGCGCGGATGCAGGAATCCCACGCCCGTTATCACGTCGCCATCGACCCTCACGCGTGCACGCGAGCCGGGCGAGCACGCGGCCACGAGCGCCGCGAAGTCCGACGCGTCGCGATAGACGTTCTCGATGCGCAGACTGCGACCGTCGACGGTGTCAATGAACATCGCCGCATGTTTAAGGTGGGTGGCCGATCGCACGTTCTCGATCCCGATGGTCTTCCATGGGCCGCTCATCGTCGATTGTCCCGGCAGGGAGCCAGCACTGGATGATCCGGATCCACCCCGTTGGCGACCGCCATCTCGCGGAACCCCTCGTACATGTCGCATCCGCCCGATCGGTCCGTCCGCTCCAGGTCGCCCGTCGAATAGGCGAGCCGGACGCTCAGATTGTGGTCCGCACCGCGTTCGAGGAACCCCGCGCACACGAGAGGCACGTCGTCAGCCGTGTCGTGGCATTGGAACAGTCGCCGCGACATGTCATGGCTGCCGTCCGCGAGACGTTCGAACGCCTCCGGTGGGAAGTGCCCGAGCGGCGCGTCCCGGCGCCAGGGGCAGTCGGGGCAGGGGCGCTTGCGTGCGTTGAGCATGGTCGTCTCCCGTCCTTGAATGTCATTGCAGACGATGTTCGTGGCGTGTTCGCGTCAGACCGCGATCGTAGGCTCTGATCCGGGCGTCGTGCATGTGGGGGGTCGTCCACCTGCTGATGGTCGCTCGCACCCAGGCGCCAAGCGTCACGAGCGCGATCGCCGCGACCATTGCCGAGATGTACGGGCGGCCCGGCTGTTCTCCGGTGATCAGCATCGTGGCGACCATCATGAAGGCCACCACCGTCACGCTGGGCATCAGCGCCGTGCATAAGATTGCATGCAGGGCATCGCGCATGCCGGGATCGGACAGCCGGAAGTGCACGTGGAGCAGCGCCGACCAGAACGGCACGCGCAAGCGTTCCGTCACGGCGTCCGTGGTGAACACGGTGAACCGCGTCTCCGCGTTCGGGATGTCGAATCGCCGCGCGTCGTCCGTCGTTCCCGTGATCCGGATGGCCGTCGTCAGGTCGCGGTGCGCGATGATGTCGGTGACCGGCCGTCCGGTCATCGAGGCGACGACGCTCTCGGGGAGGTCGTGCATGGCGCTCAGCAGGAGGTGTCCACCGCACCAGATCACGCCGGGCGCCAGAGGCACGGGCGCCATCAGAACGCCGTCGACCACGCTCGGCGCACCCGCCAGGCCGTCGAACGCCATTATGGACCGCCTGTCGCCAGCGGCGACGTGCGGGAGATGCGCGCCCAGCATGGTCCTGCCCATGGTCTTGCGCCGCATGACGCGCGCGAGGATCGGGTCCACTTCGCACTCCGTCGCCGAACCCCTCGCCCGTCCGATGACGGAGGCGATCAGGCGACCAGCTCCGGCGTCATGATGGGCGCGCGTTCGCCGTCGTCGTCGTCGATCTCGTGCAGGCCGATCACCACCGGCTGGCGTCGCGTGACCTCGAGCGTCACCGACAGCGTGCTGGCGTCGTACACGTCGAACACTGCCTGCGCGTTGAAGGCCATGGGCAGCACCAGGCGCACCTCGTCGCACGTGGCGCCCCGGGCGCGCAGGTCCGACACCTCGCGTGCGTACGAGCGCACGTCGCCCATGATGTCCACCCAGTCGCGCGCGACGCGCACCAGCATGTCGACCGCGGCGCTCGTGCGGCACAGCGTGGCGAGTGCCGGCACGAGGTCGATGGCGATCTGCCGCGAACGCGTCGGCGGCAGCCGGATGGCGCGAAGCTGCACCATGGTCTGCATGGCGCGCGTCTCGGCGGCCAGCAACGCGCAGTTCTCCTCGGTGTCGATCGAGTACTCCTCGGCGAGACCCCGCGGATCCCGTCCGATGAGCGCCATGGCTCCGGTGTCGAACATTTCTATGAGACTCATGACGGTGCTCCGGTATCGGGCGTGACGATGCCCTGATGCGTTGATGTCGTAAAGCGCGGATCTTCGGCTCCACGACCTCGAAGTCGCGGACTTTTCCTCACTGCGTGGTATTCACGCATTCCACCCGTCAACCTTCACCCACGTCGCGAGGCGTCAGGCGGCTTCGGCGTAGTCTCCGGTCCTGGCTGCCTCATCCGCGACGGGCGGCTTGGGCGTCTCGGCCGCCAGCGGCAGCAGGCACGGCGGCAAGGACTTGCGCGGTGCGGGCACGACGGCGATCGTCCATGCCGGGTGGCCGTTCCGCATGACGATGTCTGGACGGTGGCGCGTTCCGTCGGCCGCCGTCCAGCCGGCGCCGTCGCAATCCCCGCATGCCGCGAGGCGGCAGCGCATCGAGTCGAGATGCAGGAAGTCGTTGCGCGCTCCCCGCCCCGAGCACGTCGGGCATGGTCTCGTCGCCCAGGTGGGCCTGTTGCGCACGGCGATGCCGGTCAGGGCGTGTTGGTGATGGAAGCCGTCGATCACGATCGGTGGCTGGTTGCTGCGCATGGTCGACCCGTTTCCGTTTTTTCCGCACCGCCTTCTAGCGGCACATGCTGCATCCTGAAAGCATCGTCAGACGTCCGGATGCGGGTCGTACGGACGGCCCCTCACGTGCTGGCGCATCCACAACTGCCAATCCTCCTTCGGACGCAGGAACAGGGCGGCGCAACCCAGCGCCACCGCGCCCGCGATCCAGATGGCGTAATTCGGCAGCAACGCGCATGCCAGGACGGTGCCGCCCATGAGGGTGATGAGTCCCATCATGGTCACGAGCAGCTCCGTCATGCCGCCGCCCATGCCCTCATAGGCCCCGCCGCACACGTAGGAGACGACGCCCCGGCAGAATAGCGACGTCCGCTCGATGACGTCCGGCGCCGCCAGCGACGAAGTCTCGATCCTGCGTGGCACGACGTTGATCCACTGCTTGTTCGGATCGGTCTTGGAGGCCGACACCGAGCGGATCGTCAGGTCGTCGAACCCCGTGCCGCCGACCACGCGACCCAGTGGCTGTCCTATGGCGGCCTGCCTGATCGTCTCCGGGAGGTGGCCGTCGACCGATATCGACGCGCCCTCCCACTTGTAGCCGCGGATGTCCATTTCGAACGCCGCGACGGGTGCTCCCTCGAAGGCCTGCGTGAACGCCTCGGCGCCGCTCCGCTTCTCGATCAGACCGACCGCCACGGAACTGCCGCGCCCGGCGGCGTTCACCAGCATGTCCGCGTCCGATCCCATGCGTCGGCGCAGTTCCTTGAGTGCGTGTTCGTGCACGAGCATTCCCGTCTCCCGTGATTGGTTTCATTGCGCCTTGGTCCGACGGGATGCCCCGTCGATCGGCGTGCGTCGGGCCTTCGCCGACGCGCGTTGCTATTCCTTCTCGACGCCGAGGACGTCGCGCAGAATCTCCATCCACCTCTGCCGCTGGATGAACGGATGGTAGCGCCGGGTTCCGTCGGTCAGCGTCGAGGCGAGCCTCGCGCGCGCAACGATCAGCTTCTGCGTCCCGGGCGGGAGTGAGGACATGTTCCCGTCGGCCGCCATCAGGGCGCCGATGTCCTCGAGATCCTCGTTGAACATCTCGGCATCGCGCATGATGTGCATCGCCAGGCGGCCGTCCATCAGGCGGGGAGGCGTGTCGTTCCGTTCGGTGAGCAGATGCACCAGAATCTTGTCCACCTCGCCGACCATCGCTTCGCCCATCTGATCGACGGCCTTGTCGCTCGGCGCATATGCCGATCCCGAACCGTCGATCTCGTCGAGGAGTTCGCAGACGTTTGCGAAGGTGGGGATCTCGTGAATGTCGAGCACGAGCTGCAGAATCACCGAACGCAACGCCATCGTCCGGCGCGAAGGGGGCACCGTGTCGAACAGGAGCCGGTCGCCTTCCGGTGCCGCGCGCGTCACCGTCACGGCCATCACGTGATCGACCGGCACCTTCGTGACAACCGACCGGCCGTCGACCTCGTCGTGGATGATGGCCTCGACGTCGCGCTCGAAACTGCGCGACACGGTCTCGATCCAGCCGCCTTCGCATGTCGCGCCGCCCAGGATCGCCACGCTGATCCGCGTTTCGGGCTCGTCGCGCACGGTCCGCTGCGCTTCGTCGATCGCGGCCAGGATGGTCTTGGTGTCGTGACGCATCATCTTCTTTTCTCCAATCTCGAAGATCTCCGACCGGTCTCCGCCGATCCATGCCGTCACCGAGGCATCGCCACGTCGCGTCCGCGGATGGTGCCGCACAGCACGCCGAGCGATTCGACGGGATCCACGATCGACGTCCGGATGCCGTCGTCCCGCTTCCAGACGTCGACGCGCATCTTCACCATTCGTCCGACGCGTGTCGCCACGGCGCCTGCCGGGCAATCGTGCGGCAGATACCGCACCATCGGGGCCGACCCCGCCCACGCGATCGTGGCCTTGGCGTCGTGGTGATTCTTGCCCGAGCCGTATTCGGGGTCGTAGGAGGCGATGTAGACGTTCGCCATGCGCGACGATTCGTAGACCCCTAGGTCGGGCTCCCTCGTGGCGATCAGCAGACCGACGGTCAGGGCGATCATCGAGATGCACAGCAGTGCGATCACCGCCACGATGGGGTCCGTGCCGTCCGTGTCCCTTGCGGTCTTCATGCGTCGATCTCCGTTTCTGTTGTCACAGCGCCTTGGTAGGCTCTCGCTCCATGGCGCGTCTGAGCGCCGTGCCGGCCCCCTCCATGCGCATCATCCAGCGCCGCTCCTCGTCGGCGTCGGAGCGGTCGTTGCGTCCATCGGCCCCGCCGTGGCAGAAAACGGCGATGCCCAGCGCTCCCATTGTCACGCCGATCGCATGGTCGGATGCCCACTGGCGCATGGCCGCGTAGACGAGCGCGACCACGGCGTAGGCCAGCATGCCGAGCACCGGGAAGCCGGCGACGTGCGGCGTGGTCGTCGGAAGCGGCAGCAGACGCTGCTGGCGGCGTCGCGCCCATTGGCTGATCGCGGTCGCCCTGCGTCTCACGAATGACGCGACCGGTCGCGCATCGGCTTCGCATTCGACGAGCACGACGCCTTCGCCCTCCTCGATCTTCGTTATGCGGCGGTCGAGCGGCAGGGCGGGATGGCCGATCACTTCGCCCAGCCGCCGCCCGGGCAGGGTCGAGAGGAGAATGTCAGGCATTTCGAGGGTCAACTCCAGGCACCGTCCGGTCCACGTCGCGCCGTTGCACACGGGGATCCTCATCGAGATCGCGCCGGCGTCGTCCATTTCGGCGAGGCCGCCCATGGCGTGCGCCATGCGGCAGCGCGAGAAGTCGACGTCGTCGGCCAGATCGGCGAGCAGTTCGTCGGCGCGTCGTTGGCCCACCCTGTGGTCGAGGAGACCGCGCAGGCTCGCGTCCATGGTCAGTCGGCGTGGTTCGCGGTTGGACGTGTATCTCATCGCGCCGCCTCCGTACGGGCCAGCATGCGCCGACGGATCTCCATGTGGCCCAGCGTGAGCGGGTCGGGCAGCGTTATCGTGATGCTCGATTCGCCGTTCGACCGCTGAACGACCGATCGGATGTGCAGATCATGCCGGTCGAGGACCGGGTGCGTCAGCACCGAGGTCAGAAGACGCCCCGCCGCCGCGACGGCCACGGTGTCGGGCATGCGCGGCACGTAGAGGATGCCCTGCGAATGCCATGTGACCGTGGGCGTGAGATCGATCGCCCAGGAGTCCGCCTGCACCTCGGCCATCGCGGGCATGTTGTCGTCGTCGTCGAGCTGGTCCTCGTCGTGGATGCACAGCGCCGAACCACGCGTGCCGAGCGCGTCGTCGAGCACGAGCGCGACCGCGGCGTCGATGCCCATCTGCGTCAGCAGATCCATCGTGACCGCGTCCATGCGCTTCTTTGCCGGCCACTGCATGGCGCGCCGCCGCACGCCGGGCTGGTCGCCGCCCAGCGCATCCCGTACCAGCTCCATCATGCCGTCGAGGTTGTCCTGGTCCGAGATGTCGTCGTCCTGTTCGTCGACCGGCAGGAAGTCGCGCAGGCCGAGCACGTCGCCCTGGCGGGAGAGCGCCATGTCCACCAGGATCGCCGCGGCGTGTTCGTCTATCGTCGGCCGCATCTGTTTTCCCCTCGTACCCAACCTTCCGTCACGCCGACCCGGAATCGGGCGTCAGCCTCTCGCGGGCGTCGCGAGGTATTTCCGGTGTGCCTCCAGACACATCTCCTCGAGTCTGCGCAGCACGTCGCGCCGGAGCGCCTTCAGTTCGTGGGGATGCAGGGGGCGTGGAGGTGCCAGCCGCGGAATGAACCCCCACGTCTTCTTCGAAGCGAGCCCCGTCGCCACGTCCAGCCGTTGCGCTTGCGCATCCCGCCTGCGCTTGGTGAATGCCCGATTGCTCGAAGTCTTCACGAGATCCGCGACCGCCACCATCTCGGGTTCGCACACGACGCGCAGGCCGCCGCCCTCCTGTATGACTTCCACGATCATCCTGTCTCCGGGAAGGGCGGGATGCTCGATGATCTCTGACAGCCGTCGTCCCGACGCCGCGGTCAGCACGATCGTGGGAAGCACGCCCGGCAACGTCAGATGCATCCCGTCCCAGCGCAGATCGTCGCCGAGCGGTGCGCCCCATTGCAGGCCGTGGACGCTGCGGCGCAGGCCGTTCCAGCTGCCGATCGCGACGCCGACCATGGTGGCCGCGTGGGGCAGGTCGTCCGCCAGGTCCAGCAGTAGTTCGTCGGCACGCTTGGAGCCGACGCGGTGCACGAGTACGAGGCGCAGGCTCGCGTCGACGGTGTCGGGCCATGGCTGCGGCTCGGTCTTGTCCAATGAGATCATGTTTGCCTCCACGTCATGGTTCAGGAGAGGATGGTCCTCGGTGATATCTCGGCGACGGTCGCGAGCATGGGTGCGACGTGGACCTCCGTGCCGAGATCCGCGGCCACGGTGTGCGTGATCTCGTGTTCGGCGAGACACGGGGGCACGGCCACCAGGTCGCCCAGCCGCCGCCCGACGACGGCCGCGGCGATCGTGTCCGGCAGGGGTTCGCGCAGCCATAGGTTCTCGCCGTTGTAGATCAGCCCGTCGCCGATCTCGACGCTGCGCAGCAGGGTCGTGCCGAACAGCGTGTTGTCCAGATCGTCGCCGAGACCGTCTCCCAGATTGCTGTGCAGATTGTAGATCGCCTGCGTGACCTCGCTCCGCAGCGTCGCGCCCTTGTGTTCGGGCAGAAGCGCGGCAAGTCCCCTGTCCATGACGATGTGCTCGATGTCCGCGCTGTCGATGCTCGAGATTTCGAACGGCGCGGCGCGCCCCAATTCCATGCCGGCCTCCAGCCGCCGGCGCTGATGGTCGAGGTACGGCTGCACGACCGTGGTCAACGCCTTCCATATCTCGTCGTCCGTTCCGTGAGACGTCACGACCAGGCGCCACGACATCCGGTGCTTGTGGAGGGAGGGCGACCAGCCGACCGTCGCGACGTGGAGGTGCAGGTTTCCGTTCTTGACGGGACGCGTCACGAATCTCGGCCTGACCTGCTCCACGTGGCAGCCCGAGACGGATCCGACCGCGGCGCGGAGCCGCGCTTCGCAGCTCAGCGGCAGATGGTCCCGGCTCACGACGCCGCTCCGCGCAACGCGTGCGCGTCCATGAGGGCCATCACCGTGGTGTAGCGGGGCTTCACGATGATCGCCGTTCTGGGAGGCAGGGTCTCGTTCACGAAGGTGGACGCGGCGACGACGACGTGGTCGGCGATCGCGGACGGCACCTCGACCACTTCGCCCAGCAGTCGCCCGGCCGCCGCGGAGATGATCGAATCCGGCAGGGCGACGTTCTGTATCTCCAGCTGTCGTCCGTCGTAGCCGACGCCCGGCGCCAGTTCGACGCGGCGGCTCCAGCGGTCGCCGTCGATCGAATCGTCGCCCACCAGCGAATCGTGCCATCCGCTCGACGACATGGCGTTCAGAGTGGAGACCGAGCGTCTGATGGTCCGCATGAACCGCTCGAAGTCCGCGTCCCGCTCCAGCATCAGCGCGGCGAGACCTTCGTCAATCCGCATGTGGTATATGGGGGCGTGATCGCCGGCCGGAAGCGGCTTGTCGATGCCGAGCTTCGCCGCGCGCGCGATCCGTGCACGCTGGTTGTCCAGCTCCGCCGCGAGCCCGCCGAGCGCCGCCGCCACCTGATCGTCCGTCGACCCGACCTCCGACGTCTTGGTCCCCCAGCGCATGCGGTGCGCATGGAGCGACGGGGACCAGCCCTGCACCACCAGATCCACGTACTGCATGCCGTTGATGCGCCGGTGCGAGGCTACGCCCGAGGCGACGACACCCGGAAGCTCGCCGATGACCGCGCGCAAGGGGGCGGTCAGCGTCTCTCTGGCGCTCATGGCGTGGTCCTTCCGATTGTTGGCTTCATGTCGACGAGGTCCCGCGCCCTGCCGGCGTCGCGCATGCCCGTGACCGTCGCCGTGCAGAAGCCGTCCTCGACCGTCATGGCCACGACGTCCAGCACATGACGGTCGAGGACCGGATGCGAGACGAGCCGCGCCAACGGACCGCGCCCGGCGAACGCCATCGTGTCGGGAAGCGCCGGCAGCTTCAGCGTGCCCAGCGAGTTCCACGTCACCCCGCCGCCCAGCATGACGATCCAGTACAGGCCGTTGGCCTCGACGTGCATGACGTCCCTGTCCTCGTCCGCGTCGGTGATCTGCAGCAGCTCGTACTGGTCGGTCAGCACCTCCCACAGACCGCACGCGGCGGCCGGCGAGATGCCCAGATGGAGCAGCAGACCCGCCGTCACGTCGTCGAGGCGACGCGTCGTGTCCTCGGCCGCGAGGCGGCGCACGGAGGCCTCGTCGCGTCCGGTGATGGCCTCCGCCGCCAGATCGTCCATGTCGTTGATCTGCTCGACCGGGCAGTCGACGTCCTCGAGCGATCCGCGCAGGGCGTAGTTCAAGGGATCATAGCCTCGCTTGGCGAGGCTGAGGAGACGCTCGGAGCAGTCCCTGGCCAGTACTGGCTGCATGTCCCATCCCTTTTTTTCCGTATCGTTCGATATCCGCTCGTCAGACAGCCTCTTCGGGCCACCGCCGGCCGTCCTCGCGGGCGGCGGCGATCTCGTCCTGCAGATCGCCAGCCGTGCGCAGATGCGGCACGACGTGGATCTCGATGACGTCGTCCACCCGCATCGCCTGCGTGACGACGTGGTCGGCGATGCATGCCGGCACTTCGGCCACGTCGCCCAGACGCCGGCCTTCGGCGATGGCGAGCACGGTGTCCGGAAGCGTCTGGTCGAGGCGCAGACGCCGTCCGTCGTAGTGCGCGCCCTCGGCCAGCACGACGTCGTGGTGGAACACCAGACCGTCGATTCCGTGCTCCAGTTCGCCGATCGGATGGCAATCGTCGTCGGTGATCGATGCCTTCAGCGCGGTCTCTAGGCCGTCGCGGTCGCCCTGATCGGGTTGATGGAGGTCGAAGACGCTGTCGCTGACCTCCATCTGCAGCCCCCGGTCGTGCCTGTCTTGGAGCAGCACGGCCAGGCCGTGGTCCACCAGCAGGTGCGCCCATTTGGTGTCCTCGACCGTGCCGTCCATGTCGCTCACTCCGAAGGGCGCGGCGGTGCCGAGCGCCAGCCCCTGCGCGAGGCGGGCACGCTGCATGTCGATCTGCGCGGCGAGGTTCGCGACGAGCGCGCGGCCCTGTTCCTCCGCGTCGAGATCGGAGCGGACGGTGGTGTGCCACTTCATCGTGTAGGCGTTGAGCGACGGCGACCAGCCGGTGAGCTTCACGTACACCTCGATCAGGTGTCCGGCTTGGTCGCCCCGCAAGCGCAGGATCCCGACGCCGGACACCGCGCCGATCACGGAACGCAGCAGGGCCTCGGCTTCGGGTTTGATGTCGTTGGCGTAGTGCGTCATGTCGATCTCCCGTGGAGCGTGTGCCCCGGCCTTTTTTCAGTCTATGCGCTCGAGACGGCGTACGCCTATCTGACCGAGGTGCTGGTTCTCGGGGCCCCATGCGCTCAGCAGATGCTCGCGCAGCAGGGCGACCGCGCCGCACTCGTCGAACGCGATCTCGATGCGCTCCCACTGGAGCGCGTAAGGACCCTTGAACGCACCGCCCTCCGCCGTGACGGTGTAGCCCTGTCGTACGTCGTTCTCGGCGTACCAGACCGCGATGTCGCTAAGATAGCCGAGCGCCACCCCTTCGCCGTGCGTGTCCGCGACGACGATCCGGTCGAGATAGCCGTTCCTGCATACGACGTCGTCGTTGTCCGGGTTTCCCGGAATGAACTGCCACTGCATGCCCTGATCCTCTCGATGTGCTTCAGAATCCGCGGGGCGCCGCCGGTCGCCACGCGACGATGTCGTCGCTGTGCCCCAGCAGCGCCCACGTCATCGAGCCGCCGTTGCCCGTGCCCGTCCGCATGGCCCGGTCGCGGTATTCGATCCGGCCGTGCTGCGGCGTGCCGTCGTTGCGGCGCCATGAGCGCTCGTCGATGTTGCGACCCGTGCCGTCGTTCACGCCATCTCTCCCTGGTCCGCGTCGGCGGTGACCGCCCGACGCTCGAAGTATGTCCGCTTCGGCTTCACCTGCGTAATAAAGAGCTCCGGATATGCGAGCGAGGTCAGCGCACCTCCGAATACGGCGCCGGTGTCGATGCCATAGACATTGTTGACGATGCGCGGCCCGTCGAAGTGAACGACGTGGCCGTGCACAACCATCGCCTTGCCCGTGTAGGTCTGCGCCCAGTCCTCGGCGAGCGGGAAGCCGTCCTCGTCCAGAGCCGTCCCGCCCTTGATCGGCTTGCCGTAGAGCGCGAAGCTGCGCGCGCCTGGCGTGTTGCGTCCATGCAGCGCCTCCTCCAGCCCGGCGTGCGCGACGACGAGGCGACCGCCGTCCAGCACGAGATGGGTCGGCAGGTCCGCCAGCCATGCGGCCATGTCCGCGCGCCATTCGAGCGTGGTGTCGACCTCCAGTTCCGCGATCGTCATGGCGAGGCCGGCGGCGATCAGCACGTCCTTGCCTTCGAGCCACCGCTGCAGCTTGGCGTCGTGGTTGCCCAGGATCACGAAGCCCCCGAGTTCCGTCAGACGGCGCGCGATCTCCATCGCCTCGCGGTTCTTGGGCCCTCGGTCGGTCAGATCGCCGAGCAGGATCGGGATGCGGCCCCCCGGGTGGCGACGCGGATTTCCATCGGCGTCCGCGTGACCGGTCGCCGTGAGCAGTTCGCGCAATTCGTCCGCCGTGCCGTGCACGTCGCCGAACATGTCGAACGGCCCGGTGAGGTCGGAGCGGTCGTTGGGCATCGGCGTGATGGTGAATGCGAGATCCTCCTTGCCGGTGATCTCGATGACGCGATCGACATGCTCCAGGCCGCGTTCGATGTCGGTATCGGCGCCTGGAAGACGCAGCAGGATGCTGACCGCGCCGTGCCGGTGCGCGATCTTCGCCGCGTCGATGATGGCCTTGCCATGCGCGCGCGGGATCGCGACGCGGACGAGGCCGTGCTCCTGGATCTGCACGCGCAGGTTGTCCGCGGAGATCTTCGGATCGTTCACCTGCCAAGGTGCGGCGACCGCGGGCACGTGGTCGAGGGCCTCGGCGAGGGGAGCATGCTTGCCGCCGACCGCCATCACCACCGCGTGCGCGGGTATCTCGATGTTCATTTTCCTGTCCTTCCGGGAAATTCCTCAAGCCGTCCCATGTCCGGCGTCAATCCGTCCGCGTCAGGCGGCGAGCAGCGCGAACGCCTCGTCGTCCTCGACCGGCGTCGGGTCGAGCTGCATCGACAACCGCACGCCCAGCCCCTGTCCCGACAACCACGCCTTGCCGATCCTGGATGGACAGCGTGCGTAGGCGTCGCCTCCGAGGACGTCGCCGACCCGCTTCCCCGCCATGCCCATGATCACGGTGTCGGGAACGGAGAGCGGTGTCGCCACGATGGTGGTGAGGGCGTTCATGGTGAAGCCCGACTGCCGTGACACCGCTACGATCTTCATGCCCTGACGCATGAGGCGCACGCCGTCCAGCCAGACGTCGCAGCTGGAGGCCGTGTAGCCGTGAGGATTGCGCGACACGTCGACGATCACCCTGGGGCGGCGACGCAGCAGCGCGATGGCCTCGTCGAGATCCTCCGCCGTCGTCCTTTGAATCCGCAGCGCCACTAGCGCCGATGCGTCCAGCGTGAGTCGACCCGCGCTGCGGGCCGCCAGTCTGCGGGCCTTGTCGTCGAGATCGGACGGCACGCTAAGATCCACGTCGCCGCCGCTGTACAGCTTGTGGGTGAGTCCGTCGACGTCGGCCTGGAAGAGGTAGGGCATGTGGTCCATGCAGAGGTGGTCCACCCGCCCCGTAGCCAGGGCGATGACCGCACGCCTCTCGATCGGCTGCGCGTACTGCCCGGTCGGTCGACCGCCGAGGAGCGGAAAGCTGGAGGCGCTCATCGCACGGCTCCGAACGTGTCCAGCACGCCCTGGTCGACGCCGTCGCGGGCTCCGTGATCGGCGAGCGTCTGTCCGATGCCGTCGGCTCCGCCCCAGGGGTTGGCGCCCCGCAGCATCCAGGGGATGTCGGCCTCCTGCACGTCGGCGACGCGGTGCGCGCAGGTCGAGCGCGTGCACCGCCACTCGCGCGAGTCGCGGGTGAGGTGGCGATACGGTCGCATGTCGTGACGGCCGACCACGCAGGCGGCCCGTTCGCGCAGCGTTCGCAGCATTCGGGTGGTCTCCATCTCTTTTCCCCTTGGACCGGGATGATCATCTCCCTCGTCCATCCCTGCCGCCCTGTCCGGCAGGAAGGTGAAAAAAAGAGGCGGGTCCTACGGCTTCTTGGTGGCGTCGGCGCGCGTGAGCGTCCAGCCGTCGACCTCGTCGCCCTCCTGCATCAGGCTCGGCGTGTTCTTGCCGGTGCACGAGACCTCCTCGCCGTTCGAGCGCCGCAGCGTCACGAACCGATAGCCTTCGGCGGTGCCGGATCGCACGACGATCGCCTTCTCGCCCTTGGGTAGGCACGCGTTCCCGTCGCCGCCGCACGAGGCGAGCGTTGCCGTGAGCGCTGCGAGCGCGAGCGTGGTCTTGCGGTGCATGTCGTGTCCCTTCAGGTCGCCGACCTTGTAGGGTGGCTGGAGGACGCTGCAAAGAGCGCCCTCCGGCATCCGTCCCGCGATGGGATGCCCGCCGCGCCGATGCGGCGGGCACGTCGCGTCACTTGCCCGAGTTGATTACCGGCGTCGCGTTGCCCATGATGAACGTGCAGTGCGAGGCGTCCTTGCCGCAGACCTGCTTCTGCATGTCGATCTCCTGCAGCTTGACGAACTCGGCGGGCGTCAGGTTCAGCGTCTGGCGGTAGGCGTTGTCGGCGGTCGCGCGCGAACGCTCCGCGGACTCTCGGGTGTCCTCGGCGAGCTTGGTCTGACGCTCCGTCTCCTGACGCTGCTGCTGCGCCGCGGTCTGGATGCGCTGCTGCTTGATCTCGACCGGAGGCGTCGCCTTGCCGACCGTGACCTTCACCAACTGCACCGGCAGGCCGATGTTCTTGATGTATTCGCGCACGTTCCGCGTGACTTCGGCGTCCGCCGCGTCGACGCCCGTCGTCTCGATCGCGAGTTCGTTCATCGAATGCTTGCGGACGGCCTGGCGGACGAACCCCTTGAATTCGGTATCGATGTTGTTGTCGTACCACGACGGCCCGTACTTCTCGATCATCTTGACGGAGTCGGTGATCTTGAGGCGCAGCGACGCCTCGAAGTGCAGCGGGATGCCGTTCGAGCTCATCAGATCGTCCGACGTGAACTTGAACAGCTGCGGCTGCATGTTGACCATGACCGCCTGCGTGGTCGAGACCTTGTAGGCCGACCCCGTGGTGATCGGCGTCGGGTCGACGCCGCCGTGGCCCAGGAACATCGGCTGCTTGATCAGCACGGCCTCCTGGCCTGCGTCGGGCGTCACGCGGTCGACGCCGCACGAGAACAGCACCAGCAGCGCGATAAGCAGGACTGCGGATGCGGCCCACTTGATGATGCGGAAGGTCTGCGCCCGTTCACTCATGTCTTTGATCGCCAATGTCTTTTCCTCTTCGGTTGTCGAAAAATCATGCCCTTGGGGCATGTCCATGCGGATCCGCCCCCTCGCTCGGGCCGGCGGCGCGAAGCCTCCGACCTCCGCGAGGGGGTGGACGTCCGCGACCGGCCCTCGGACCGCGAAGGCGGTCTCCAGGTGGTCGCGGAATCTCTGTGATTCGTGTTATGCGCGGTCGGCGCGTCGGTCAGCGCGTCGGTCGGCCGTCGTCGACCGAAAGATGCGCCACGGCGGTCCGCACCCTGATCACCTCGTCGCCGGCGTCCCATCCGAGCGTCTCGCGGATGAAGCCGTCGCCGTGTCGCTCGCAGAGGCGGCACAACGCGTCGACGAGCATCTGCGGGGTGATCCCCGTCTCGGCCAGATCGGTGCGCGCCAGCATGGAGGCCGGCACGTGGTGATCCAGTCGAGGCGTCGAAGCTGGGACGTGCTCCCCGACCTTGGAGGCGATCGAACCGCTCGCGGCGAATGCCTCCAGCAACCGCAGCGCCGTTCGCGTGCCGGCGCTGTCGAGCAGCATCGCCGGTCCGGGCAGCCCGTCCTCGGTCTCGGTCACCGCCAGACGCAGCAGCGTGCGTCCGCGCACCTCCGTGATGTCGATCTCGCAGATGGAATGCGATCTGTCGCCGAGGCGCACGACGTCGAGCGGCTGATCCGCCAGATGCGAACGCATCGCGTCGGCGACGCGGGCCGCCATGCGGCGGGTCAGATGCATGCGTCCGTCCAGGCCGACGCCTTCGGGGGAGACGCCCATCCTGACCGTGGCCTCGTCGACCGATGCCCCGTCCTCGATCGAACAGCGCGTGCCGTCGGCGTCGACGAAGTGGTGGACGGCCTCGCCGCGCGGGGTCTCGTCGAATGCGATCTCGTCCATGCCGCTCACAGGCCGGCCGATCGGAGTTCGTCCAGCGACGCTTCCGTCTCCACGTCCCACTGGGTGACGATGAGATCCGCCAGCGCGGACGCGTCCATCACCTCGCCCGGTCGGCGCGCGTCGTGGTAGTGCACGGCGGTGTGGGCGATGAAACGCGCGTCGATGCGCGGCCGACGTTCGGCTACCAGCGAGATCGCCGCGATGAGCAGTGGCACGTCCCGTTCCACTTCGGGCCGTTCGCGACGACCGGCGGCGATGGCGGCGTCGAATGCCGCGTGATCGATTGGCGCCATGATGGCTTCTCCCTTTTTCCGGTCCACCGGACCATTCCATCTGATCCCTCCGGGATGATCAACCGTCCCTCATGCCTTCCGCCATCTGACGCGCGCGCATTCCCTTGCGGTGGGAGTAGTGCGCCATGCCCTCTGGCTTGGTGAGCGATGGACCTGATACGACGAGATGCGTCATCAGAAGCGTGAACGCGGCTGTGATCAGCGCGGCTCCCAGGTTGGCCTGCATGGCGGACAGTCCCATCGGTGCGGACCTGAGGCACGTTTCCGCCACCACATACAGCGTCACGCCGAGGAGGAGCGTGTTCACCACGAACGTCCTGACTACGCTCCGTCTGCTCGTCTGGCGGTCGCCGAACGCGGCGACGAGGATCTGGTCGTCCACCACGCGTTGCCACCGTGCGGTGACACGCGACCGCCGATTGGATTCGACTACCACCGGAACGGCGTTGGTCTCGAGGATCGTGACCTTTGGGTCGCCCTCGCTGTATCCGCCGGCGTCGAAGCGCCACGTGTCCTCGTTCAGCACGCGTGTCACGCGGAGCGTATCATCCAGCAGGGGATGGCGGATGACGGTCGAGAGTGGCATGCCGGGCAGGGATGCCTTCACCTGCTCGGGCAGCAGGTTGTGCGCATGGTTGATGCGCAGCTGTCCGCCGCACCAGTGTATGCCGTGGGCCAGGCGGACCGCCGCCATGACGACGCCGTCGCTCGATGTCGTCTCGCTGCTGCAGTCGGCGCCCAGATGGCGCATCGCCCGCGCGTCGCCTGCGACGACGCCGGCCGCCCTCGCGGCGATGACGCCGTCCGACATGCCTCGTGCGCGCAGTGTCCGCAGCAGCACGGCGTCTATCATTGCTCCTTCAGCCATTCCGCCTCCTCGGCCCTGCCCCACATGCCCTGCTCGCGCTGCCTGTTCTGCGTCACCAGCAGAAAGACCCGGTGGCTGCCGCCGTATTCGATGCGTTCCATGGCGTTCACCCATATGTCGACCAGCGCTATGCATGCGAAGATCGCCGCGCCCATCGCCGCTCCGATCAGAACCGCCCACGGCATGGCGGCGTGGAAGGCGACGCGCGCCATGTACGTCATTATGCAGCTGGTGATCAGCAGACACGCTGCATTGAAGATCAGCAGCTTCCTGGGCATGCTCTGCCACGTCGCCGCGTCGAACACGCAGCGACGCAGGCCGTGGGCGGCGCACGTCAGGCGCGAGACGCGCAGATGCGTCGGCTTGGCGTCGGTGTGCAGCAGAAGGGTCTGAGGCACGTCGACCAGGGTGGATATCGTTTGCTCCACGACGTGGAAGCGCCGATCGCCATCGCCCGAGACGTCCGTGACGACCGCATCGTCCGGCAGCGCCTCGTGGTCCACGACGTCGCGCAGGCGACGACCCACGGCCTGCATCGCGACCATGTCGGGGAGCATGTGACGATCGGTCACGACCTGCAGCGTGCCGCCGCACCAGTGCACTCCCTGCGCGATGTGCACTGGTGCCTCGATCATCCCGTTGCTCCAGGTGACGTCGCCGCTGACCATCTGCCCCAGTTCGCGTCTGGGTCGCGCGTTGTGCCGGCCCTTGGCGATGGCGACGCCGGCGGCGGCTATGCGACGGTCGCTCAGGCCGTCCTTGCGTAGCTCCCGCAGCAGCAGCTTGTCGATGGCGATGTCGTGCATGCGGTGTTCCTCGGCGAGATTATCGTGTGGGTGTTCAATCCTCCATGTCGATGAGCATGGACGGCCCCGGCACGCGTCGGTCCGACCACACGATCCAGCACTCGCTGGCGTCGAAGAGGTGGAAGCGCGCGGCGCCCGCGTCGTGCAGCGCCTCGAAGGCGTCCACGTCCGGCAGCATTTCGGGGTCCGGTTGGCTCCCCATCACGCAGAGCGCTGGCGTCGAGCCGACGAATGCGAGATCGCCCAGACTTGCGAGCATCGTGGCGCGCAGGCGGGTGCCGTAGTGACGCGTGAGCTTGGCGGCGAGATCGTCGCCGTCGGGCGCTCGCGCGCACAGGACGCCGCCGTCGGGCTGGACGATGCCGATGACCGATGTCGCATTCATTTTCCGTCTCCTCAAAGAGTTTCAACTCAGGTCTTCCTCACGGGAATTCGGCCCGCGTGCACGACGCACGCGTACGTCCGGCCCGGCCCGGGAGCCGTTCCGCACGTCGACGACGTCGGTGTATCGTGTCCTAGGACGAGCTGCAGGCGACGATCTGCGGCATGCTCGTCTCGTGGCGCGGCGGCCGCACGCGCAGGGTGCCGTAGCGGTTGTTGGCGGCGAGCAGCGTGTCGCGCACGGTGCCGGCATAGGCGAGCAGGGGACCGTATCGCGCGTCCCTGCCCTCGACCTCGACGATGAGGAGCTTCGCCTTGCGGTCGTCGTCGATGATCCGCACGATGCCCGAGATCGCCGGCGGCACGTCGAAGCCACGCTTTCGCGGCTTCTCGGGATCGGGAGGTGGAGGCGGAGGTGGCGGAGGCGGCGGCGCGGTGTTGCGGTCGGCGTACCTGGGCGCGTCCGGGGACGGCGTGGGCGTAGGACCCTGCCAGATCGGCTTCGGGGCGGGTGCGCCGAGACCGCGTTCGGCGAGTTCGCGCCAGGTGAGACCGCGTTTGGCCAGGGTGCGCGTCGCCACGCGGAAGGCGTTGATCGCCTCGCCGTCGCCTGCGGCCGTGCTCGATCCCATCATACCGATGAGCGAGATGAGATGATCGTCGCCGTCCCTGGACATCGCGGCCTTATAGGATGACGATGGTCGCGTTCGCCATCTTTCTCAATCGGACCAGCGATGTCCGTCCAGCACCAGACCCACGTCGCGCATGCTCTCCTCGTGTCGAGCCTGCCCCTCCGGGTCGTGCAGGCCGACCGCACGCATGATCTCGGCCAGGGGGATGCCCCCGGTCCGGTCCGCGAGCTCCGGAAGCGCGTCGGGTTCGCTCATCCATCCGCGCACGTCCTCCGCGGTCCACCCCGCGAACCGTTCGGCCACCTGATCTATGCACCAGGCGGTGGCGATGCTCAGATGATCCAGGTCCGCGTCGACGACGTGGTCGTGCAGCACGACGTCCGGACCGTCGAACCTCAGCACGGCGTCCCAGGCGGGATGGGTCGGCGCACGACCGGTCACGATGTCGTCGCAGGGCGACTGCACGGCCACGCCATCCATCACGCGGTGCAGCGCGTCGCCGATGGGATGTCCGTGATGCATGATGGATTCCCTGTCCGCCAGATACACGAGCATGGGCGCCAGATCGCGCGCGATCGCGCGGCGGCCGCTCTTCAGCGCCAGATGCGCGACGACGTGCGCGGTGCGCTCCGGATTCACGTCGAAGGCCATGTCCGCATCCTTTCGGGAGTGGACCCGGCGGCGCACCGCCGGGTCTCGTCTTCAGGTCCTGTCGTCTTCCCGGCGCAGCAGACGCTCGCCGTCCCTGCGCTCCTTTCGATGGGTGAGGATCTTGAGGTCCTTACCCCAGCCGATGCCCGAATAGGGTCTGCGGCTCCAGTATTCGCGGCTGCGTCGCACCGCGTTCCGGCCATGGGCCATGTCGTCGTTCCTCGAGGTTCGGGACCATGTCCCGACGGCCCGTGCATCAGGCCGGTGATCGTCCGTTCATCGCGAGCCTCCCGTGTTCGTGTCGCATGCGCATGATGCCCGATGGCATCGCCCTTTTCCACCCGCATCGTCGGACCCGTTCAGGGAGCGAGATCGACTTCCCTCAACGCCGCCACGAGGTGCGAGGCCATGCCGTCGTGCACGGCGCGTCGGGGCCGCCGGCCATCCAGGAGATCGTCCTTGCGGATGTAGATGCGGTTCCACGGGATCATCCAGGACGACGCGTCGACCATGAAGGGCGTGACGCCGCCGATGGGGTACATGTCGGCGATGATGCCGTCACCCAGGTCCAGCCAGGAATGCTCGTGTCCCACGGCATGGAAGAAGCCGTCGACGCAGACGGCGCCCGGGTGCCTGATCTCCAATGCGCGGCACACCGCGTGGCACGACACGGCGTCCGAAGGTTCGACGTCGGGCATCGCCTCGACGTCCGCGCGCAGGCGTTCGAAGAGTTCGAGCTTGGCGGACGGGATCATGCCCTCCCGTACGGCGTACGTTCGCATGGATGCTCTCCTTCTCTAGCTGGTGGGGACGACGAGCACGCCGAGGTCGCCGGATGACGGCCTGAGCCCCACGATGCGCAGCTGCGCGAAGCCGGGCACGTCGGCGATCACGTCCGCGGTGCGGTCGACCAGGCCGTCCGCGACCGTGTCGGGCAGCTGTTCGCGAACGGCGATCGAGCGACGTCCGCGTTGCGCGTAGTAGGTGAATCCGACCCATTCGATGGAGGCGAACCAGTCGGCCTGCTCGTCCTCGTGCAGCCTCAGCATGATGGTCGGCCAGCCCGCGTGATCGAAGCGCATCACGCGGTGTCCGTCTTCGAACGAGACGGATTCCTCGACCCAGTCGATCGTCGCCGTGTCGCGCCCCATCGCGGCGAGCACGCCGCGTACGACCGGGTCGCGTCCGACGTCGTCCCGCATCACGCCGCCTTCGACGATCGGGCGCGCGGACGGCGCGCATGGTTGCGCGCGTTGTGCTCGGCGTTCTCGAGGCTGATGCGGCGTCCGTGGATGTCGACGGGCCGCAGACTGTCGACGTCGAAGAAGCGGCCCTCCCCGTCGGACAGCACGTCGGCGGGCGAGCCGTCGCAGCCTTCGAGAAGGGCGAAGGCGATGCTCGCGCGATCGACCGACAGGAGCGTCCGCGTCGACTGCCGGACCGCCAGCTGCGCGGCGATCAGGTCGGCCAGCGCGTCCGTCGTCGAGACCGGTCCGATCGGGTGCCCGTCGACGAGCACGCCCTCGACCGTGAAGCCGCGCTCGCCCGGACGTTCGCTCGTCACCGCGTCGCGCGTGACGACGGCGCAGGCCATCTGATCGATCATGTCTTTTTCCTCCGAAGGAATCCATTCGCAGGGACATCCCGCTTCAACCATCCACCGGATTGGACGCGCTCAGGCTGGTGGCAGCAGATCCGCACCCATGCCGTTCTCGAAGGGCGTTCCGATCATCCAGCCCTCGAGCGCCGGATGATCGACGAGACGGCGCAGCGGGCCGCCCCCCAGCGCCGTCGCCATCGTCTCCGGAAGCTCTTCCGAAAGTTCCAGCCTGAACGTCTCGTGTTCGTGCACGTAGACCGCATGACCCCTTCCTTCGCCGAAGCGCACGGCGGTGCGTCGGCTGGACGTCTTGGTCGTCGGTCTTATCACGAACGGGGGAAAGGCGTCCGGCAGACCCGTTAGCCTGACGTACGGCGACGCGTCGTCGGGACTGGACGTCCTTCCCCTCCACCTCCAGCGTGTCGCCACCCCCGAAGGCGTGCGACGGATGCGGCCGACCCCGTTGATCTCCATGAGCTTGACCATGACGGGGTCGACGCATGCGTCCCGTGGGTCCTGGCCGTCGGGCGACCAGGCGGCGACGTCCATGCCGTGCGCATCGAGCGTTCCGAGCTGCAGATCGAGCGATGTCGATCGTCCGGTCGCCAACGCGGACGCCCGGGCGCGCTCGATGCGCGCGATCAGGCCGACCACCTTTCCGTGTCCAGGCAGTGAACTCAGCACGGATGCGGCCTGCAGCATCGGGAAGACGAGCCTGGCGCCCTGCACCGCGTGCTGCGGCTCCTGCAGACGCCGATCCAGGCGGGAGATCAGCGCGGCCGCCAGCCCCAGATCGATCCGCTCGTGCGCCATGCCGTCGCCTCCGAGCGTCGCGTAGGCGTCGCCAGCCGATGTCGCGTGGTTCGTGATCACGTGTTTTCCCCTTTGCACCGGGCAATTCCCCGGCACGCTCCGTCCGGAGAGGGTCAGCAGGCGAAGGGAGCGAGGAGCGTCGAGTCCTCGGAGAAGTCGATGGGCTCGAGGTCCCGCGACCAGACGCCCCTTGCGAGAGGCGTCTCGTGGCTCGCGGGGTCGAGTCCGGGCAGGTCGTACGGTGCGTCCTCGACCAGCCTGATGCGCAGTGGGATCGTCTCCCACGCCGCCATGCCCGTGCGTCCCCGTTCACGCGCGCACAGGAGGTCGACGGAGATGGCGTCCGACAACGCCAGGATCCCCGTAAGTCTCGTGACCTGCGCCGCACCTCGGCGGATCTGCGGCGGCGTCATCCTCACGGCGCCCATGAAGCATCGACCGGACGCCGTCCGGATGTCGCACATGACCCACGCGGGGCTCGTGGGATCTCCGCACCTCTCCATCACGATGGGAGCGGCGTAGTTCAGCGAAGCGGGGGCGGAGCCGGGTCGATCGATGAGCAACTGCGCCGTCTGCATTGTGATTTCTCCCGCGAATTCCAGATGTTGGGTGGAAAGACGCGCACTGCCTCTGCTTCGTTCTAGGCTGGAACGCCGATTATCGCAAAGGCCTGCTTCGTCTCGTGTTGATCGAGGTTTGCGACTTGGTTCCACGCCCATCCTGAAAAATTATTGTGTTGTAAGTAACTTTCAGGATAGAATGACGCATGAGCCTGAAACTTCGATCCGTGCTGGCCGTGACGGCTGCGAGCATCCTCCTGCCGATTCCCGCGTTCGCGCAGGACATCGTCATGCGTCGTCCCATTCCGATGAGCATGTCCGTGGACGGCGGAGCGGCGTGGAAGACGACGCCCTGGATCATATACGACCAGTCCGGCCATTCGATCAACGTGAAGGATGCGTGCGGCGACTACGTCGAACGTCGTCAGGTGTTCTGCGGCAAGTCCGACGGCACGAAGATCGAGGAGCTCTACTGCCGCGGCCAGACCAAGCCGATCGCCGAGCAGCCGATGCGCCACGACGAGGGCTGCACCTACTCGTGGACGAGTGGCGACTGGCGCGATCCGGGTCCTAGCTGCAGCCTCAAGGAGGCCCAGGATCGCGACGTGAAGTGCCTGCGCGACACCGACAAGGTCGCGATGGCGGAGTCCTTCTGCGCGGGCGTCAAGCCCGACGTGGCGCGCACGGTCGAGGACTTCGCGACCTGCACCTACACCTGGAGGAACGGCCAGTTCGTCGATCCGGGCAATTCGTGCACCAATACCGAGAAGCAGGACCGCCAGGTCTGGTGCGAACGCGATCTGGACAGGACGGTGGCCACCGCCGAGAGCCTGTGCGATCCGTCGAAGAAGCCCGATGGCTCGCAGTCGGTCCGCGACATCTCGGCCTGCACCTATTCCTGGAAGTCGGGCGACTTCGTGGACGCGGGAGATTCCTGCACGAGGTCCGAAACCCAGACCCGCGACGTGACCTGTCACCGTTCGCTGAACGACGAACTCGCGGACGATTCCGCCTGCACCGCCGCCAAGCCGAACACGACCACGACGGTCGAGGACTACAGGACCTGCTCGTTCAAGGCCGTGCAGCCGACGAAGTGGACGCCGTCGTCGACCTGCTCGGCGACCGCCACCAAGACGCGCACCTTCAAATGCCAGCGGTCGAACGACGGCGGCGAGATCGTCGACGACGCGCAGTGCCAGAAGGCCGGCGTCCCGCTGACCGAGACGGTGCCCGAGGCCAACTACTCGACGTGCTCGCACAGCTGGTCGTACGGCGAATTCGGCGACCCCGGCGCGTCGTGCTCAGGCGTCGAACCGCAGTCGCGCGTGGCGTGGTGCAAGCGCGATCTCGACCAGTTCAAGGTCGACGACGCCATGTGCGCCGCCTCGGTGCGCGAACCGCTCACCCGCACCGTCGCCGACTATTCGGGTTGCCAGCCGTACTGGTACGCCGCGAGCGGCTGGAGCGACTGGTCCAGCTACTGCTCGACGTCGTCGACGCGCAACCGCGAGATCGGCTGCTTCCGGTTCGAGACCGGGTGCACGCAGGGTTCGGCCAACTACTGGGCCGACGCCGGAAACGGCAACTGCTACCGCAAGATCGACAACGCGCAGTGCACGGCGTTCCCGACGTCGGCGCGCGAAGGCTACAATCCGTCCATGTCGTCGGAGTCGGCGGCGTTGTACTCGTCGTGCACGAACAGCTGGTCGCAGACCGGCTTCGTGGATCCTGGCCCCAACTGCGGCAACGAGACCTGGACGCAGGGCGTGACCTGCACCCGCGATCTCGACAAGCAGGTCATGGGTGACGGCGCGTGCTCGGCCGCCAAGCCGTCGTCGACCGACGTGCGCTACGACGTCTCGAACTGCGGGTACACCGCGGTCAACTGGACCGATTGGACCTACGCCTCCACCTGCTCCGCGAACACGTCGCGCACGCAGACGGCGCAGTGCCTACGCGGCGACGGGCAGATCGTCGACGGTGCGGAATGCACCAATCGCGGCGTGTCGCTGACCAGGACGGAAGCGGGCCAGTCCAACTACTCGACCTGCTCCAACAGCTGGTCCTACTCGGCGTTCGTGGATCCGGGCGCCTCGTGCACGGCCAACGAGATCCGCAACCGCACCACGTGGTGCAAGCGCGATCTGGATGGAGCGGTGATGGGCGACGCCGCCTGCGCCGGCAAGGCCCAGGAGGCCCTCTCCATGAACGCCGGCGCCGACTATTCCGGTTGCGGCTACACCGCGGTCAACCCCGGTGGCTGGACGTGGAACTCGACCTGCTCGGCGACCGCCGTCCGCACCCGCACGTACGAGTGCCGCAGAGGCGACGGCACGATCGTCGCGGGGGCGGAATGCACCAACCGCGGCGTCGGCATCACCGAGAGCGTGCAGGAGGCCAACTACTCCAGCTGCACGAACAGCTGGGACTATTCGGCGTTCGTGGATCCGGGCGCATCGTGCTCGAGCGCGGAGACCCTCACGCGCACGGCCCGCTGCCGTCGCGACCTCGACAACGCGACGATGGCCGATGGCGCATGCGGCGCGCGCCAGCCGCTCACCACCACGCAGGCCGACTATTCGGGCTGCACGTTCACGCCGCACGACCACGGCTACGGAGCGTGCGACGGCACCAATCGTCCCCACTACTGGGACTGCCTGCGGTCGGACGGCACGGATGGCCATGCCGCGGCATTGTGTGGTCACCAGAACCCCGAGTACGAGAACTGCTACTCGTACCAGGCTCAGCCCACCCAGTCGTCGTGCTCCTCGGGTCAGGCGACGGTCACGAACAATTGCCGCCGGTCCGACGGAGCCATGGTCGCCGCGTCGTTCTGCGGTCTGCCCGCGACCCAGCAGACCTCGTGCTCGAGCTATCGCTGGGTGACGGGCGGCTACGGCGGCTTCGGCGCGTGCCAGGCGGACAACCGCCAGCTCCAGTACCGCGACGTCTATTGCGAGGCCAACAATGGCGGCAACCTGAGCCGCGTCGACGGCAGCCTGTGCTCCAACGCGGGCCTCGGTGCCGCGCCAACCAACGTCAATGCGCAGGGCTGCGAATACTACTCCTATTCGGTCGGCGCCGGATGGGGCTGGTCGGACTGGATGAGCCACTGCTCGCACAACACGTACCGCGAGCAGGGCCATTCGTGCATCCGCAGCCCGGACGGATACGTCGACAACAACTATTCGAGCAACCAGTGCACCGCGCGCGGCATGGTAACGTACGATCGTCAGAATGCGGCGGTCTACGACGGCTGCGGCTACACCGCGTCGTACGGGGGGTTTGGCGCGTGCCAGCCGAACAACACCCAGACGCAGGGCATGTCGCTGTGCACGCGATCCATCGACGGTGCGAGCGTCGCCGGTGACGAATGCGTCGCCCGCGGTCAGCCGTGGACGAGGTCGCAGGCCTGCAACTACTACAGCTACGGATGGGAGGAAGCCGGCTGGACGGGTTACGATTCCTCGTGCTCCAGTTCGACCACGCGTCACATGCAGTACAGCTGCGTGCGGTACCCGGATCGTGCCGTGGTGCCTGACGCCTACTGCGGCGGCAAGCCGGCTCGCGACGACACGCCCGTGGCGAACTACGCATCGTGCGGCTACACGCCGGGCTATGGATCGTTCGGGGCGTGCGACGGCTCCAACCGCTATGCTCCCATCACCAGCTGCCTGAGGTCGAACGGCGACTACGTCGGAACCGCGGAATGCACCAATCGCGGGTCGCCCGCGAACACGGCCCAGGCCTGCACCCTCTCGTGCAGCTGGGCTCGCGGTGGGTCGGGCTACGGGTCGTCGAGCGCCGCCACGTCGTGGGGCAGTTCGCGCATGCCGACGTCCATGTCGACCATCCCGTGGGTGTATTACTCGTACAGCACCGGCGGATCCACCGGCGGACCCGACTACATCTCCAATGCGCCCAATCCAGGCGTCCTGCCGACCTGCAACCCGTCGATGAACGGCGTCTACGGCACCGCATTCGGCATGCAGCGCTACAATGGCAATTATCCATCGGTCACCGGCCAGCAGAACTTCTACTGCGGCTGCTCATGAGGGGTTTTGAGATGAACAACGGCATCATGGCGGCCGTCCTGACGGCGTCCCTGGCGGCTTCGACGGGTGTCGCGCACGCGGCGCCACCGAGGGAGCCCGTGAGGGTCGCGGTCGTGGACGTCCAGCCCGACAGGCTGGACTGCAAGGATGCCAACACGACCCTCATCAACGCGACCCCGCCGCTTCCGCCCGGCATGAGGGAGGCCGTGGCCCGGTCCGGGGGCACCTCGCACGGGGTGGTCGTCATGACCGCCCTGGTCGAGGAGATCCGCAAGAACGATCGCGACGTCCCGATCGAGGTGTATGCGATAAATCCCTTCATCAAGGATTCCGCGTCCGGTGAAAGCCGATTCAGCAAGGCGATGCTTCGCGAGGGTCTGAACAGCCTTCAGGGCAAGAACGTCCGCATCGCGGTCACCACCTTCGCGATAAACGACCCCGTGCAGGGTCAGAAGATCGCCGACATGTTCAAGGAGCGCGGCATGGTCCTGTTCGCCTCGTCGCCCAACGAGCCGAACGATCCGGGCATATATCCGGCGGCGTCGAACGACGTCATCTCGATCGCCCAGGATGGTGGCGGGCGCGCGATCTCCAAGGATCAGCGATACCGCGAATTCACCAAGTTCGTGTTTCCCGGCGAATACATCGGCAGATCCGCCCAGACGACGGGTGCGTCCTTCGCCACGCCTCGCGCTGCGGCCTACGGGGCGCTCATGGTGCACAGGGACCCCTCCTATGGCCGCGAGGACATAGTCCGCATGTTCGATGGCATCGGGCACGAGACGGCTGGGTATCCCAAGGGCGTGAAGTTCGTCGACGGCCGCCGACTCATGACCGCCATAGATTCCATCAAGCCGGCTGCCATCTCCAGGGATTCCGAAGGTCCCGCAGCACAGGTGGCCGCCGTTGCCGAGACCGTCGCCAAGCCCGATCAGGCCGTGAGGCAGGCACGGATGGCGGCGTTCGCCTCGATGTCCCGCTGAGTCCGTCGCATGCGACCTCCGGGTCGCCGTCGGCCTGCCCCCCAGGAAGGTCAGACGTGAGGGCGCCCGTCGGGCGCCCTCTTCGTCGTCTCGTCAGGCCGCGCGCAGACGCACGCCCTTGATCTGCTCGGTGCGCTGCCAGCGCTGTTCACGCTGCTGGCGCAGCATCTCGTTGTGCGCGTCGCGACGGGCGATGCCTTCGAGGCGCTTGGCCTCCTTGGCCGCCACGGCGTCGCGCGCGCGCTGCTCCATCGTCTCGTTGTGGGCCTCGGTGTTCCGTCGGGCCTCGTCGTTGCGGCTGGCGTCGCGATCCCGGCCGACCTGCTTCATCTTATCGATGTTGTCGTAGAAGGCCTGCAGGCCGTTCGTGGACTTTGGCATTCGGTAATCCTTCACTGGTGTCATCAATATTCTTTTCACCCACATCCATGGGCTTGCCTGAAATCCCTCAGGATTCAGTCCTCCGGCCGCGCCTTCTCACGTCGGCGCAGTTCGCCCTCCCCGGCCAGGGTCGCGATGCGCCGCATCAGATCCATCGCCTCGTCCGGCTTCATCGCGGCGATCCGTGCGCCATCCTTGGCGAGCGCGACGATCCAGCGACCGTCCTCCTCGACGAGGTCCGCCGCCAGGCCTGCGACGCCCGTGTCGCCGCGCGCCTCCTGGAAGGTCTTCTCGCGCCGTTCCCGAGCTTCGCGGAACGGACGCTCGTCCTCGTCCACCGCGTCGACGAGCGGAACGGCCATCGAGATCACCTCGTCGTGCGTTAGCGGCGCGTCCGCGTCGCGCGCCATGGTCGTCACCTCCGCCGCCTCGATCGGCATCCAGTACCAGGCGTCCTCGTGGAAGAGGAAGTAGGTGTACCCCGCCATGACCCGACCGATGTCGGCGACGGGGAAGGGCGCCAGCGCCAGATCGCGCTCGTCGCGCGTGAAGTCTTCGGGCTCGATCGGACGCCGCGGGAAGCTGTACACGTCGCGGCTGTTGCGCCCGTCGCCGATCTCGAACATGCGCGTCACGTCGGCCTCGGTCGCATGGTGATCGAGCAGCTGGCGACCGACGTGCGACGGGTAGCCGCTCATCGAGACGTGCACGACGTCGTACATGCCGTCTTCGCGCGCCTTCAGGATCTTGGTCGTGGTGCCCATGGTCAGTCCTTGTGGTTCGAGAGGTCGATGCCGAGACCGTGCTCGGGCATCCATGGATCGATTCCCCAGTTCAGCAGCGCCTGCCGGGTCTTCGCGCCGGGCCGCATGCGTTCGAGAGCCTCGTGGGTCTTGGGCTGCCAGCGTTTGCGGAAGTCCACCCAACGCTTGATCTGCCTGTCGTCGTCGTCCGTTCGGCGGCCCGAATGGAAGCGGCAGTACCATTGGAACCACCCGACCGGATCCTGATCTCGCAGCCAGCCGCGTTTCGTCCACTCGGCGTGGTTCAGGCCGGAATGGATGCCAAACGCGTTTCCAGCCTTGGCATCGGGCTTTTCGCGGTAGGCGCCGGCCTTCAGGATCGCGGGATCGATGCCTTCGAGCTGATCGTCGCCCCAGCCGTCGAAGTAGCCGCCGTCGAACACGCCGGCCTTCAGCATGCGCGCGGGCGACAGGTCCGGCGTGAATTCCGGGTGGTCGTCGTAGCGCGGACGGTCCGGGCCCAATGCGTCCAACGGGTCGGCCATGATGTGTCTCCTCGATCGGTTCTACGGGTCAGCGCGGGCGCTTCAGGATCTCGTCGACCTTCTTCAAGGTCTCCAGCTTGCAGTACGGCATCGGTTCGGGCATTTCCGCGAGCTGAGCCGCGATCACCGAGGCCTCGTTCGCCCGCACGTATTCGAGGATCGACACCGGCACCTCGTGCTTGACGAAGGCCGCGACCTGCGTCGCGTCGAGCTCGATCCGCTCCATGGTGGGACCGCCGATCACGTCGCCGATGATCGCGTCGCCGGCGACGTCGTACGTCTTGCGGTCCCGCGTCGCCTTGCAGGCTCGGTAGACGTCGGTCGCGTACTGGCCCAGATCGCCGACCACCTCTGCGATCGCGTCTCCCGCGGGACCGCATGCGTAGTGCACGAGTTCGTGCTTCAGCACGTCGTCGATCGCCACGTCGTCGGCCGTCGTCAGCCATTCGGCGTCGAGCCCGACGCCCGTGCGCGTGCTCACGCCGACCATGGTCTTGAGCTCCACGACCTCGATCGTGATGATCCGAGCGATGCGTTCTGCGTTCACGCGTGCTACGGCGGCGGCGAGACGGGCTTGTGCGGTCATGGTCTTTTCCTCTTCGAATGGCGATGCGCCATCCCCTTGCGATTCACGTCAACTGGCGCGTCGACGCGCCCGTCATGTCTTCAGGAGGGCTGCCAACGGCCTGTCCTCCAAGGCGTCTCCGCCAGCGATGAGAAGATGCACGCCTCCCCATGCGAGGCTCTTCGCCCGGGCGATCTCCAGGTCGAACGGGTCGAGAAGCGGGTGCGTCACGACCGTGCGCAGCATCGGCGCCCCCTCTTCGCCCGCGATCCGGGAAGCCAACGCGGTGGAGACCGTCTCCGGCAGGCGGTGGATGGTGACGAATATGCCATCCGGCCCGCTCGACCATGTCGCGTCGTCGCCGAGCGGGATGTCGTAGCTCAGGCGTCTGGACCCCGTGCCGTCCGCCGTGATCTGGATCTGCTGCCCGCCTGCGCGACATGTCAGAGCGCCCATGGCGGCGACCTGGTATGCGGCGACCGCGACGTCCAGACCCGTCGATCCGAGCAGCGCGACGTCGATGGCGGTCGACGACACGCCGTGCAGATGCCGCAGCGCCGTCGCCGTGACGCCCGGGTCCGCACCCGACAGCGCCGCCTGGAGCTGGTTCAGGACGGCGGTCTCGTCGGCGCAGAACCCGGGAGCGGTGGCGTTCTCCCCGAGCATCAGCGTCATGTCGCTGCGTCCGCCGTTCCGCATCTGGTCGAGCACCGCGCGTGCCGTGGAATGCGCCAGACGTACGGTCATGCCTCGTCCTCCGTCAGTGTCATGGGCTGGAAGTCGGGATTGAGATGGAGCTCCACCCAGGGAAGCTTCTTGGTGGCACCGTCCGACTGGTAGGGATGCCGCACCACCGCGTCCGCCAGCATCGCGAGGTCGGACGGCAGATCGACTATCTCGCGCAGACGTCGCCCTTCCAGCGCCGCGAGGACCGACGGCGGCAGGCTGCAGTCGTTCAGCTGCACGAACGGCGTGTCGTCCATTTGAGCGTTGACCAGCCACCCGCAGGTGAAGACGTCGATGCCGCCGATCGTGTGATGCGCGTTGCCGAGCGTGCTTCCCTGAGCCGCCGGAACGACGTCGAACGTCAGCGTCTTGGACACATGCCGGCACGTCAGCTTGGCCCAGCCGTGCTTCAGCCCCTCGGCGTTGATCCGCTGGGCGACATCGGCGCCCTTCCACCCGGCGATGTCGAGCATCGCGCGTCCGACCACGTCGACCATGAGGTGGGTCGGCAGGTCATTCATCGTCCGTGCCTATCAGATCCTCGATCGTCGTCTCGCCCGGGCGCACGCCGTATGCGGCGACGCTGATCGTGCCGGTGTCGACGTCGTCGTCGGGTGCATCCAGACGGTGGGGCACCAGATGCAACCTGGCTTCGGCGAAGTATTCGCGCTCCGGCTGACGCAGGCAGTAGGCGCGCGCCGCCGCCATGGTGCGCGATACGTGCAGCACGATGTCGTGCCGCGTGTCGTCCCGCCCCTCGACGGCGACGACGTAGGACGACGGATCCGCCGCGATCGCCGCGATCAGGGCGTTGCGTCGTTCGAGGGCCGCCTCTCTGCGATCGGTTTGCGATCCCATGCTGCTTCCCCTTGTGGATGTGTGTGATTCAGGCGGCCATGCGCGGTTTGAAACCGCGGCCGCTCCAGTCGATCTGGTGATATCGGACGTAGCCGATGTCGAGCAGGCGACCGCGTCTCGATCGGATGGACAGGTCGTGGCGGTCGACGACGGGGTGCGACACTATGGTCCGCAGCGGCCGCCCCACCGCCTGTCCCAGGATGGTCTCCGGGAGCTCGTTCTTCAGGATGACGCCTTCGCCGGTCCATTCGACGCCATCGCCGATGCGGATGGACAGGAGCATGATCGGCTCGTCGTCGTCGATCGATATGTGATTGATCCTGAGCATGGGAAAGCCGCCCCGGGCGCTCACGTCGTCGTGTATCTCGACGTCGCCCACGACGGCAGCCATGAGCAGTATCCACGACGGCGACAGGCCCATGTGCTCGAGCAGTGCCAGACCGACCTCGTCGAAGCACGTGGCCAGGCAGCCGGCGCCCTTCTTCGGGCCGTGACGGAACAGATGCAGCCCGGTCGCGACCGTCCTCGGCTGGCTGCGGTCCCGGAGCCCCGCGGTCAGGAGATGGTCCAGCCGTTCCCGGTGACCGGGCTGTCCGGCGGCGATGCCGCCGATCGTGCCGATCGCCCGCGTCATCAGACCCGACGTCGTCGTGACCTCGTCGTCGAGCGCGATGCCGAGGTGCGCCATGTGGATCTCCTGATCCTCGGTGGCGCCGTAGGCCTCGAGCAGCCCCTTGGTCCCGCCAGTGACGCGGTACCGGGTCATCGACGTGCCTCCGGGGCCCCGAAGCGGTCGCCGGCCGCCTGGCGCAGCGTCTCGACGACTTCGTCCAGGGAGCGTTCCACGACCGCCTCGATGCGGCGGTCCAGCGCGGTTTCACGTCGTCTGCGTGGCATGTCCATCTCCCTTCGGGATTTTCACCCTCATCGCGTCTTCGAATCCGGTCTCAGGTCCCCGACCTTCCGATCCTCGCTCGCCCCAGGTCGGTGAGCTCGTACCGCATGGCGCGTCTGCCGCCCTGCACGGGTCGCGCCGGGATCTCGTGCATGCTCAGCAGACCGGCGGCGGCGAGTCTGGGCAGCGTCGCGTACATCTGCGGCGTTGACACGGATCTGCCGAGATCGACGCCGAGCTGTTCGGTTATGCGGCGGACGTTGCCGTTGTCACCGAGACGCCCGACGCAGGCGAGTAGGGCGAGGGAGAACCCGCCCAGGCGTACTTCCTTCGGTTTCGTCACCATCCCTCTCCCACGTATGTCGCGACGCCGTCCTCGTCGTAGGTCTTGCGGCCGACGATGCGAACGGCGTGCGCGATGGTGCCGTCGCGCGGCATGACCACGTACACGTCGGACGGATGCGTGCCGTCGACGATGTCGGTGAACACGATGCCGTCGTGCAGCGCCCTCGCCTCCTCGTCCAGTCCGCGCACGTATGGGCCCGGTCCGCACGATGGGCTTTCGCCCTCTGCGAACACGAAGGCGTTCTCCAGCGTGACGTCGGCGCACTGGATCTCCCCGTCGGCGAAGAACTCCGCGTTCTCGGCGCAGCTCGTGAACCACATGACGTCGAGGATGTGCGGACTGACCGGATCCTGTCCGCCGATGTCGTCCTCGCCCGGCACGGTGCCCCGGTACAGACGTCGCGTGATGCTGATCATGCGTCTCTCCGATCGAATCGTCTCAATGGCCGCTGCGTCCATGCAGGGCGCCGCCCCATCCCGTCGGCATTCCCAATGCGTCGCGGATGATCTGGCGTTGCACGGATCTGCCCTGGTCGAAGGCGTGCTGCAGGGCGGATTCGAGGCGGTCCCTGCCCAGTTCCCAGCGCTTGGGATCGAAGGTCGAGCGGTCGAAGGTGAATTCGTTGTGACCGACCTTGATGATGCACTGGTCCGCGTCCGGATCGTCGGCGTCGCAGTACACGCTGCAGCCGCGCGGATGGTCGTCGTCGGGCGGCAGCGTCTTGGTGTAGCTGGTGTTGTAGGTAGGTGCGTGATCCGTCATGTCGGACGTCCTTTCGGCTATCGCCTCGCTTCGGCGCAACTGTTCTCGTCTCGTCGCAAAACGTGCGTTTTCGGATGGCTCGGCGCGGAGATTGTCGCGGGCCCCATCGTTGATGGCATGCGCGGCCGCGATGGACCGCGAACGCAACAGGATGGAGAGTCTGAAATGGCCGATGATCAGAATGACGGCGACGATCGCGCCGTTGCCCCCGAGGACGCCGCCGTCGCGCCGGATGCGTCGAATCCCGGTGTGGTGAATGCGACGCAGACGGACGAACCTGCCGCGGACGTCGATGGCGACGAACCCGAGGCAGCCGATGCGGATGTCGATGGTGGTCAGCAGGCCGACGCCGACGAACCGCTGATCCTCGACGTCGAAGCCGACGAAGGGGCCTCCAGTGCCGACGTCGATGGCGACAGGGCGGCGGACACTGCGAACGGCGATGAGGATGTGGAGCGTCCGAGCGCCGACGACGTCTGACCACCGGACGGGAGCCGGCCGGTCTCCCGTTCACGCGACCGCCGTCCCGCGCCGGGGCGGCGGCCGTCGTAATGCATGTTTGACCCGGCTTTGACCCGGCGCGCCGATACGCTACCGTCTGGTCATGCGCCGCATCTTCGACATCCTCGCCCTGCCCTTCCGCGCCATCAAGGCGAGACTGGTCGCAGTCGAAGCGGAGCGCGAGGAGATGCGCAGACAGGGGCGCTGCGTCGATTGCCATGACCAGCTCGACCATGACCACGACGGCGATCTCGACACCTGCTACACCTGCAAGTACGCCGGCTTCTGAGCCTCAGCGGCTGAGATCGCCGAACGTCACCCGGCGGTAGCGGCCATCGGACAGGACGATGTGACCGTATCGATTGCCGTCGCCGTCCGTATCGCGTTCCATCCACGTCAGATCGCCCAGCCGCATGACCTCGCCGAGGATGACCATCTCGTCGTCCGGATGGGGAGCGTCCATGTCTGGCGCGGCTTGCGCGACGGCGGTCGGTCGACGCAGCTGCACTTCGGACTCGCCTTCGGGCGTCTTGTGCCGGCCGAGCGACCCGTTCAGATCCGACAGGTACACAGTGTCGAGATCGTACCAGTCGCTGCGCAGCATCGCCACCGCGTCTTTCATGAACTCGTCCGTCCCGGGAGGTGCCGCCGGTGCGATGATCGCCGCCGCGCCGTCCGTCTCGAAGCAGATGCAGGGCTCACCGTCGCGGCCTTCGTAGGCCGAGACGGTCGCGAACGGGATCGCCATCTCCCCGTCGATGCTCATGCCCTCGAGCGAGAAGCCGAGGCTCGAGACGGCGAAGCGGCGCGGCTCGCGGCCCTCCACGATCATCCAGAGTTCGGTCTGCGTTCGGGCCAGCACGGCGAGGCCGCGCATCAGCTTGCCCAGCGCCTCGGATTCGCGGATGCCGCTCCACATTGCGGTTGCGATGTCGCTCATGTCTTTTCCCCTTGATCCCGGATCCATCGTGCGGTCAGATCCTCACCATTCGAGTCCTGCTTGGTCCCTGATGCGTCGCACGCAGCGTCAGACGCCATCCCTCGCCATTCTGGCTCATCGCGTCGATCACCATGTCGCGCGGCAGATACGGATGCTCGATGAACCTGTGCAGCGGACCGCCGACGAGCGCGGCCATCAAGCTCGCCGGAGGCGCATCGCGGTCCATGGACAGCACGCCGCCCCGCCACGTCATTCCGCTCTCCTCGAAGTGCATCGTGCAGATCATCGTCCGCGCGGCGTCGTAGGCGGACACCTCGAGCGACGTCATCAATGGCCGCTCGTTCCTACCCATGTTGTCCAGCAGTATGCCGAGCTGCCGCATGTTCACGGAGGCGCACGACACGAAATCGAGCACCGCGTCGATCTCGCCGGGCGTCGACGCATGATGCCTGGCGAAGGCCAGGAGCACGGGATCTATCAGCCTGTCGCCGATCTCGGCCACAACGCTGCCGTGGAAGTTGCGGTACACCGTCATGGTCGTTTCCCTCGTCGGACCGGCGTCACCACCCCTGCTCGTCCTGCAGCGCCTTCATGTCCCGCTGATGCATCTTGCGCACATCGGTTCTGGGGGTGGGAACGGGTTGCGCGTAGAGCAGCATGCCCGCCACGCAGACTGACACGAACACCGCGATGCCGCCCGGCACCGAACGCGCCATGAACAGGACCGCCGCCGTCAGTCCCATCACCAGGAACGCGATGGCCGTCCCAAGCGTCGTATGATCGCCGGTCGTCCTCATGGGTGATCCCAGGCGTCGTTCGTATTCCAGCCGCAGCGCGAGCGTCATCCGCAGGCGCGTCCAGGGCCGTCCGCGTGGCGGCGGGTCCGACTTCGACGCCTTGGCGGCCACCCAGATGTTCCCGGACGAATCCGTCTCCACGCCCGTGACGACGTGGGCGTCCGATCCGGGGAAGTCGGTGAGGACTGACAACGGTCTCCCGGTCAGGACCGCCGACACTGTCGCCGGAAGGGTTCGCGGCGCGGCGAGGCGCAGAGCCCGCCCGGTCCAGTGCAGCCCGTGATCGAGCGCCAGTTCCGCGGTCAGCCCCTCCTTGGCGGTGTAGTGCCTCACGGGACCTCGCGCGACGTCGCTCATCGCGAACAGCGCCGCGTCCCGCATCTTGGTCGAACCCTTCTCCACAACGTCGTGCAGGTGTCTGATGAGCACGTCGCTCATGCCGCCTTCGCGCAGTCGCGACAGCAGAAGGGGATCGATCGACATGCCGTCATCCTTTTCGCCGTGTTGTGCAACCGAGGGTCGCATCCGGTGGGTTCAGTTCCAGCCGCTCTTCGCCAGACGGCGCCTACGCGTGGCGCCGAGAAACGTCCGTCTCAACGGGCCGGCCATTCTCGAGACCAGACCCGCCAGCGAACCCACGTCGATGAAGTCGGCATCGATCACAAGTCGCGTCCCCGCTTCCTCGCCGCGCGGTCCGCCGGTGCCGGGTTCGATCCATGCGGAGGCGATGACGGCGTCCTCCCGTCCCGCGCCCGCGACGACGTCGCCCAGACGCCGCCCCACGATCTGAGCCATCATGGTCTCCGGCATGATCGTGGGCAGACACAGCATGGTGCCGCGCCATTCCGCCTGCGCGCCCGCCAGCCGCACCTGGAGCACGTGCGTAGTGGTCGGATGCGCCTTGGCGTCATCGACCTTCAGCACCCCGCTGGCGAGCGCCTCGGGTGCCCTGAGGTATTCGACGTAGAATTTCGAGGCGTGTGGAGCATGGGCGTCGATGGCCATCTCCAGCTCGTGCCGTCCGGATATGGAATGCATCGAGTCGTGGATCAGCCAATCGGCGCGTCTGCCCAGCATGGCGCGAAGCGCGCCCAGGCTGTGGTCGTCGACGAGCACGTGTCTGCGTCCACGCGGCATGGATGTCCTCATGTCGGTCACTCCCAATGGGATGAACCGGCCGCGCACCTCGTCGATGCGCGGCCGGACGATCGGGTGGTTTTTCCCCTGCCTGCGATCCTTCGCGTCACCGGCTCCCGTGTCAGACGGGTGGCTGCGCCAGGACGATGTCCTCGATCCTCACGCTTTCGACCCGTCTCTCGCCGCGACGGCGTATGGACGCCATGCCGGACGCCATCTCCCTGTCGCCGACGACGATGATCGCCGGGATGCGGTGAGCCAGGTGATGCTTGACCCGGTCGCTGACGCTGTGCGGCGAGGCGTCGACCTCCACGCGCGCGCCTCCCAGGCGGCGTCTCACCTCGCGGGCGTATTCGACATGGGCCTCGTCGACCGGCAGCACGACCGCCGCGACGGGCATGAGCCATTCGGGCAGCACGCCGCCGTGATGCTCGAGCAGTATGCCGATGAAGCGTTCGAGGGATCCGAGGATCGCCCTGTGGATCATGACGGGCACGAGATGTCCGTCGGGCGAACTGTACTTCGCTCCCAGTCGACCCGGCAGGACGAAGTCGAGCTGCAGCGTGCCGCACTGCCACCGCCTGCCCTGCCTGTCCTTCAGCCCGAATTCGAGCTTGGGTCCGTAGAACGCGCCTTCGCCGGGATACTCCTCGAAGGCGAGGCCCGCGGCCCGGATGCCGGAGCGCAGCCTGTCCTCGGCACGATCCCACGAGGCGTCGTCTCCCGCCCTGTCGTCTGGTCGCAGCGACAGCCCGACCTCGATGTCCTCGAAGCCGAAGTCCGCGTAGACCTTCACGAGCAGCGCGCAGAACGAGGCGACCTCGGACTCCACGTGCTCCTCGGCGCAGAAGATGTGCGCGTCGTCCTGGACGAACTGCCGCAGACGCATGATGCCGTGCAGGGCGCCCGAGGGCTCCTTGCGGTGGCAGCATCCGAATTCGGACAGCCGCAGGGGAAGATCGCGGTGGGAGTGGTTCCCCGCCTTGAAGATCTCGACGTGGGCCGGACAGTTCATGGGCTTGAGGAGCATGTCGCCGACGTCGTACATGTGGTCGGCGTAGTGCTCGAGATGACCGCTCCTCTCCCACATGCGCTTCTGGTAGAGCTGCGGGGAGCGGACCTCCTGGTAGTCTTCGGATATGCGCCGGCGGATCTGGTCCTGCACGGCCGCGAAGACGGCGGCACCGCGGGGGTGCCAGAAGACGCTGCCTGCGGCGTCCTCCTGTAGATGGAAGTACTTTAGGTCGGGTCCGATTACCCGGTGATCATAGTCAAACGTGGGGGCATTGCTTCCTCCTGGTGATGCGTGTTGCTGGTTTGCGGCTTCTAGCCGAGCTCGTTCCGCAAGGGAAGGGCGGGTTTCCCTTGCGGATCCGTTTTCAGATCGTCGCCTGGCCGCTCATGGTGGTCGGTCCGCGCATCCCTTCGGGAGGTCGGCGGATCGCGTCCGTCATGCGCAGCTTGGCCGCCTTGCGGTCCTCGTCCGGCCACTGGTCGATGATCGATTTCGGGAAGAGGTGGGCGTTCTCGATGCGCCACTGCCTTTCGCGTTCCTTGATGTCGTGAGCGTACATTTCTGTCTCCTTGGAAGTGTCCGGTATGTGATGCGATCAGGCTCGTCGCCGTCAGTCCCGACCGGAAGGATCGCCGCCGACCATCGCCAGCATCCCGTCGACCGCCGCACGGGCCTCGTCCCGGGCCGCCTTGGGGCCGTTGTAGCGCTCGCGCAGTTCGTCCTCTCCCGACCGCAGCACGGCGGCGAGCACCAGCCATGCGCCGCGGCTCAGGCTCAACGGGCAGGTGGCGACGTCCGTCGGATCGTACGTCGGGGCCGGACCTTCCAGCGGGTTCACGATGTCCATGTCGGCGAAGCTGCTGAGGTCGTGGAATCCGTCCAGCGAATAGCCGAGCGCCATGTTCATCTCCGCGTATTCGCGCTGCGAGAACGCACCGCGCTGGTAGCGCAGCGACATCTCGTTCAGATCGGCGATGTCGGCGCCCGGCGAGGCGGGCATGCCGTCCGAACGGTTGCGCAGACGCGCCAGCAACGCGTTGTCGGGATCGGCCACGAAGCGCTGCGTGCCACGGTCGTCGATGACGGTGTCGTAGGGCCGTCCGCCCACCATCACGGTTACGATGTCGCCCGGGTTCACCTTAGGCATCACGATGTCCGGTCCGCTCATGATCCGACCTTTGTCTTTATCATGAACGCGCAATTTCTCTCGGTCGGCGCATTCCAGCCAGGGGGCGGCACTGGGTCACTCGCCGATCCGTGCTTTGCCGCGATGTATCCCGAATGCGTCGTCAATGCATCGGCGTCGGCCTTGGATGCTGCCTCTAGTGCCGCCGACAAGGTCGCGGCCAGGGCGTCGGTCGAACGCTTGTAGCTTTCGTCGACCGCTTCGACGTCCTCGGGGGCGCTGCTCGCCCGCGCCGCCGCCCAGACCCGCTCGAGATCGCGCAGATCGCGGCCGGCCGCGGCGTCGGCGTCCATGCGCAGCATGGGATCGACGTCGCGATTCGACGATGACGCCCATCGTTCCGCGAGTTGGTGCACATGTCCCGCCATGTCGCCGAGCGGGACCGGCCGTCGCGTCGACATGCCCGGCAGGATCCGCGTCGTCGGCGCCAGGCCCGAGACGTCCAGATCGAACGCGCGCGCGATGGCCGTCATGGCGGGCAGCGTGTGGTGAATGGTGCGCCGCGCGACTCTCACGCCAATGCCGTGAGGTCGCTCACCAAGGGCCGCGAGCCTTTCCAGATGCAGTTGAAGCTGCGCCCCGATCGACGCCGGATGATCGTTCTGGTCGAAGACTATCAGATTGTCCCCGTAATGCGTGTAGTCGGCGCGTGCGGCCGCCAACCAGGGCGCCTCGCCCATCAGATCATGCAGCGCACGCGCCCCCTGATCCAGGACGCGTTGCGCGGCAGGCCTCTCGCGCGGGGTCAGGCCTTCGTTGGACAACCGCACGAGCATGCGCGCCATGTCCCCCACCGCTTCGCGCATGGACATCGGCTGTCGGGGCGTCATGGCCTCGAACAGATCATCGTCGCCGCAGACGCACCAGACCCACACCACCGTAAGCAGCAGCATCGATGCCGTCCATATGATCAATGCGGGTGCAAGGCGGGATGTGCCATCCTGTATGAGGGCGGAGAAGAACACCGCGGGTATCGCCGACACCATGATGGACGCGGTCGCCATCTTGCCGTGCTCCATGAGCACGGCCCGTCGGGCGTTCGGCTCGACCGGCAGCATGTTCCGGACGTTCATGCGCCGTCCCTCAGGTTGATCAGCCGCGGCATGATGAGCATCGACTGCATGTACGTCGTCGGGTCGGGAACCTCCTGACCCTTCTTCGGAGCGACATGGTATTCCGGGAACGTCTCGCGGTGGGTGTCGACCAGTGCGCGGATGTCCTCCTCGTGCGCACGCCACAGGCCGGCGAAGCGCATCCCCTTGGCCTGGGTGCGGTCGCGCAGGCGCAGGTTTTCCACGAAGGCGGCCGACGTCCGGTCCCAGGGCCATGACGGCACGGGTCCGTCGCGCATCGCCCGGCCGGCGTCCTTGAGGTCGCCCCATGCGGCGATCAGATCGTCGAACACGTCTTTTCTCCCTTCAGTCCTGTTTCGGATGTCATGTCCCCATTCGGGGCTCTTTGCTTGTCAGTCGTGGTGCTCCACGAGATCGGGCGGCACCGGAATGTACGCGCGCGGCGTCACCACGATCGTGCTGCGTCCCGTGCGTTCATTGAAGTCGACGCGTGCGATCCGCAGGTCTCCGTCGTATCCCTGGTCACCCACGACATCGCTCAGCTGCTTCCCCGGCAGCTGGTCGAGAATCGTCTGCGGCATGCCCTGGACGACCATGTGGAAGCCCTCCATGCTGGTTCCCACGCTCATTATGGTGCCTGCCTGGGTTTCGTTCTTGACGTAGAAGTGCGTTTCCAGAGACCGCGGTCGTTCATGGACCTCTCCCGACCCTGCCCGCCAGATGCACCCCTGCCTTTCGAAGCTGTCGTATTCGTGCGATCTGTACGCTCCCCGGTACTCGTACAGCAGCGGTATGCGCAGAGCGCGCGCCATGACGATCATCGCGGGATGCACCGCCCACCTCGCCTGGTCGCGTCCCGTGAGGCGCAGCCTCTCGTAGTGCGTGCGGTCGACCATCGCGACGATCAGGGAAGGATGGGGTTCGCCTTCGTCCAGGCCGGCGAACCGGAACGTGCGCCGCCCCTCGACGCATTCGAGCCTCAACTCGACGGCGCCGTCGGAGCACCGGATTTCGGGGACGTCGTGGCACCCGTCCTCGGCGAGCATGTCCGACACGCGGGCTGTGAGCGTCGCTAGTTTCGCGGTACCCATGCTTGGTGTGGTGTGACCGAGCGCACGGCGCAGCAGCAGATCGCCGATCACGGCTCGGACGCCGGCGACGCCTCGCGCCAGGACGTTCCTGGTGTACTCCGGATCCTCGATGAAACGCATCACCCGGTTACGTCGGAACGCGTTCACGTCGCGCCGTGCTTCATGTCGATGTAGCGCGCATGCGTGGCCAACGCGTCGCCGTTGGCGCGGGTCCTGGCCTCGATCGCCGCCGTCAGCGTGGCCTCCAGGGCGTCGACCGACCGCGCGTAGGTTGCGTCGATCATGGCCAGCTCCTCGCCTTCGACGTCGGCTCGCGCCGCCAGCCAGACGCTTTCCAGATCGCGCAGATCCCGTCCGGCGGCCGCGTCGGCCTCCAGTTTGAGCACCGGCTGGATCATGTCGGAAGGATCCTCGCGCCAGCGTGCGGCCAGCTCGTGGACATGCGAGGCCGCGCGGTCGAGACGATTGTCCCCGACCATTCCCGGCAGCTTGTCCTGGTTCGGGTGAAGCCCGCTCATGTCCAGATCGAAGGCGCGCCCGAGCGCGACCATCGCCGGCAGCATGTCGTTGAGCATGTCATGGGCGTTTGCCTGCGGCACGCCCCACGTGGTCGTGCCCATCAGCGCGATGCCTTCCATGCGCGCCGCCAACGCGGTCGCGATCTCGGAAGGGTGGCGACCCTCGACGGGGATGCGGTTCTCCTTGAAGTGATTCAGATCCACGCGGTGCGCGGCGACCGAGGGATTCTCTCCCACGACCTGCTCGAGCGACGCCGCTCCCGCGTCGACGATCCGCTGCGCTCGCGGCCGGTCGACGGGACGCAAACCCACGTGACCGATGCGGGTCAGCAGCTCCAGCATCTCGCCGATCGCGGTCTCCGTCCCGGGCGTGGCGCGCCTCGTCACGGGTACCGCGAACCGCAGGCCGTAGGTGAACGCCATGATGAACGTTATGATGATCGTCGAGAACAGGATGCTCAAGGCGACGCTTCCATAGGGCGTCGCCAGATATAGTGGCGCGGCCACAGCCGCGCTGGCGGCAGGCGGCCCGCTCATCAGGATGGTGAGCGCCCGATTGTTGCGCACCTGGTTGGCATCCTTCGCCTTCACGATGGGTGCAATCGGCTTCTGCAGATCAATATCGTTCATTTAGGGACCTTCATTCCGGCGCGCTGCGCCTCCGCGGTCGTACCATGCTTCTCCCACATGGTGATCCAGGCCTCCCCGTTGCCGAGCGAATCGTTCATGGGATCGTGGTCGTGCGGGGTCTTGCGGTAGCGCTTCCACCCGGCGGTGTCGCGCGGACGCCCCCTCAGCCCCGCGTACACGTCGCCGATGCGTCGCGCCGAATGGCCGAATGGGCAGTATCCGAGCTTGTGATGGCACTCGTAGTTCAGCCATCCGAAGTCGAATCCGGGATTGTCCGTGGTCAGCACGTGGCGCCCGTTCGGCGATCCGAGCGACTTCAGCCATTCGTCCATGGCCAGCAGACGCTCGAGGATCGTGAATTCGGCGGCCTCGTGCTGCTCGCGGGTGTAGCCGAACATGTAGGCGGATGGCGTGTAGCGTTCGCATTCGGGTCGCATCAGACCCGAGGCGAAGCGGCGGGTGAGACCCGGCTCTATGAGCACGAGCCCGAACATGGCGAGATCGCCGAGACCCGGGCATGGCCCGCTGGCCTCGACGTCGCCGGAGATGAGGAGACTCATGGTTCGTCCTTCGTTGGTGCCGTGATTTCGGAGTTGGTCAGACGGGCGCCGGACCCCTCATCGCGATGATGCGGCGCGCGGCGTCGATGGATCGTGGACAGCGGGCGGCCAGTTCGTCGCCGAGCGGCTCGATGTCCAGCAGTGGGGCAACATCCCGCGGGATGAGATCGTCCCCCCGCAGGTGGTGCACGACGGTTCTGGTCGCGCGGGTCCGAGGCCCGACCACGATGTCCAGTCCTCGCAGGAATCCGCTGTCGACGACTTCGGCGAGGCGCCGGCCGGGCATGGAGGTGATCATCGTTTCGGGAAGGGAGTTCACGCGCATGCGCGCCCCGCCTTCGTCGAACCGCATCATGACTTTCCCTCCAGGGTCCACCAACGTCGTCACCTCGAACCGCTCGAGACCGATTATCCCGGACATCCAGTATCGGCTCATGGACGTGTCGACCTCGAGCATTTCGGCCTGCGGGCTTCGTATCTGGCCCATTCCCGTCGGCGGTCGTCCGGTCGAGCGCCATGTCATGAGGGAGTGCGCCGCGTTCAGGTCGTGGCGCAGATAGACTTGCCAGGCCGCGTCGATGGCGTCCTGCAGGTCGTCACCTAGAATGTCGCGTGTGATCCGCGAGATGCCCATGTCGGCGGCTCGCGGCGATGTTCCGTCTCCGGTCTTCAGTCGGCGATGTCGCGCGACTCTGTCGAACAGGACGCCCAGACCCTGGTGTCGCGCATCCGTCTTCGCGAAGTGCGGCTTCAACCGCAGGACTTCGGGCAGTCCGTACACGTGCGTATGCAGCGTGAGCACTCCGCCGGCGCTGTGGATCAGCTCGTCGTCCCGGATCTCGATCTCGTCCTCGAGCATCCGGACGAGGTCGAAGGTGAGATGTATCAGCGGCGTGCTCATGATCTGATGCTCCTGGATCACCCGCGTCCGCCGAGTTCGTCGGCATGCGCGCCGATCCTCCGCGCGATGGCGATCGAGTCCGGACACCTGGCCGCCAGCGCGTCGCCGAGCGCGGTTATTTTCAAGGCCGGCGGCAGATCGTCCGGTATGATGTCCGCTCCGACCAGGCGGTGCACGATCGTGGCTTCGCCGCGCATCCGCTGGGCGAGCGTGACGTCCATGTCGGCGAACGCCGCGAGACCCACGACGTCGGCGAGGCGCCGTCCGGAGAGAACAGCCGCCACTGTCTCGGGAATGCCCGTCATGCGCAACTGCGCGAGCGCCTTGCCGAGACGCACCATGTGGCGCCTGCCCCTGTCCGCCAGGGTCATCACCTCGAACCGCTCGAGCCCGATGATGCCGGACATCCACGGCAGATCGTCGGGAGTCTCGATTTCGATGACGTCCGTCTGGCGTTCGCGGTTCAGCGAAAGGCGGGACGGCACTGCACCTCGTGTCCGCCACATGAGCGTGCGGCTCCTGCCGTTCACGTCCCCCTTCAGATATTCGGGCCAGCCCGCATCGATGACCTGCTGCAGCCGTTCGCCGAGGATCAGCCGCGTCGCCCGCGATATGCCCATGTCGGTCGCCCGGGGCGAGGCGTGACCTTTGTCGGACAGGAAGCGGTGCCGCGCGATGTGGTCGAACGCGTTGCCGAGCCCCTCGTGCCTCGTGCGCATGTTCGACATGCCCGGGTTGACGTACAGGCGATTGAGACGTCCGTAGGTGGCCGTCTCGATGATGATGTAGGCCTCGTCGGCGTTGATGAGCTCGGCGGGCGTGCAGTCGATCTCCTCGTGCAGCGTCTCCACCAGTTCGACCAGCATGGTCTGCATCGTGTGCGTCATGGTCGATGCCTCCTATGCGGCCGGCTTTGCGGCCTTCCTGTTGACGCTGAACATCGCGACCCAGTGCGTCTTGCCCTGCGTGATGCTCGCCAGAGGCAGGTCCTTGGGCAGGTAGGGGTGTTCCACGAGGTGGCCGAGACCCTTGCCGCGCATCGTGCTCCGGATCGTCTCGGGCAGTACGGAATCGTCGCATTTGAGGCGGTTGTCGCTCCAGAACAGGCTGTCGTTGAGCTTGGTGGTGCAGGTGACCATGCGCCCGTCCTCCTGTGCGCGGACCATGATGTTCAGCCCCAGGAAGGGGGTGCGTCGGCCCATGTTGAGCAGCAGGATGTTGAGATGGCGCACGTCGAATCCCTGCACCGAGCAGAACTCGATGATGTGCGAACGCTCCTCATCTGTTTCGGCGTGATGTCTCGTCATCGCCATGATGACCGGGTCCACCATCCGGCCGTCGGCCATCTGCTCGACGATGTGTCCGCGGAACGTGCGATACTGGTTCAATTGCGGCATGGGACATCCTCGTTGTTGTGTGTGTCCAGGATGACGGGGCGCGGCCTGGAGCCGCATGCCTGGTCCTGCTTTTGTCGTCTCTATGCGAAGAAGGGTTCCTGCAGAGGCGAACCGTCCTCGGCGTCGCACTGGCGACACCAGTTCTCCCAGCCCGCGAGCGTGAACCCCACGACGTAGCCGCCGATGCGCGACGTCGTGAACTTCACCCAGCCGGCATCCTCGAGAGCCATCCACCCGACGCCCGGCCCACCGGTCTCGGAGACGATCCGGTGATCGTCCGTGCCGCCGAGCCGGCGGACCAGACGCTTGCCCGCCGCATCCAGACGCGCGAACTCGGGCGCTTCGGGTTTCGCCATGTTGTCGTCCTCTCAATCGTCGATCGGCATGTCGCGTGCGCGTCAGACGATGCGCATCTCCAAGCGTCGCGTCAGCGTGATCCGCCAGCGCGGGACGCAGCCCCGCACCACCATGGCGAAGTCGTCGATGCTCCGATCCGGATACGCCTTGGTCAGGTCCATGCGCATGCGCCCGTCCAGCACGGCGACCGCGACATGGCCGTCGTGACGCTCCTCGATCCGGATGCGGATCCGGTCCTCGTGTCCGCAGGCCTCCGTCAGCATCCGCGTCAGGGCGTCCAGCGTCTCGTCCCGCTTCATGCGCAAGCGCGCCTTGGCGTACGACGGCGTCGGCGAAGACGTGGCGGCTGCGGAACGGTTCAGTTGAACGACGACACCCATGACGGTTTTCCTCCTCGAACGAAGATTCGCTCTTTCAGGATGGACCGCAAGTCACTTCTTCGTCGCCCGGTCCCATGACCGCGACCTCGTGCAGGTCAGGGCATGCGCAGGGTCAGGTGGAGATCCTTGTCTCCCGCCCGCAAGGCGCGCGCCTCGGCGATCACCAGATCCCCCGGCAGATAGGGATGGTCGACGACGTCTCCCAGCGGTCGCCCGTCGAGGTTGCTCAGCACGGTCTCCGGCAGCTTCAGGCGGTTGACGGTGAGCCGCCCCTGCCCCCAGCACACCCGGCCGTGATCGAGCGACATGGTGCAGGTCGCGTTGCGCAGCTTGGCGCCACCGCGTCCCGGCAGCCGCCCGGCGGTCGTGCCCGTGGAGAATGCGTCCATGAGGAGAGGCCGCCGGTTGCCCAGATGCTTCAGCAGGATGCGCAGCTGGTCGATGCCGGTCACTCCCGTGCGCACGAATTCGATCAGGTCGAGCCGGTCGTCCTTGGAATCCGCGTGATGGTGGATGACCGCGAACAGCACCGGGTCCAGCATGCCGCCGTCCTCCATCGCGACGGCCGGCCCCGTCACGCGCGTGCGCTGCACGTTCTTCATGGCCGTCACGAGTGCATCTCCCCGCGTCGTCTGATGGGAATGAACACCCACTTGTCGAGCGCCTCCACGTCGAGCACGTCGAGATCGTCGGGGATGTAGGGGTGATCCAGGATGGCGCGCAGAGGACGTCCGTAGCTCGCGCTGACCATGGTGTCCGGGAAGCGTCCGACGCCGATCTCCAGACGTCCCGACGCCCAGCGGGTGTGCAGATCGAAGCGGATGTCGCAACGCAGCACCGTGCCCGTGCGGGCACGCTCGATGTTGACGTCCTCGGCGATGATGGGCAGACGATCGCCCATGTGCGCGAACAGTATCCCGAGCTGACGCATGGATGCGGGAGCACGGCAGAACTGCAGCGCCGCCGCGAACTCGTCTGCGTTCCCGGTGTGATGCCGCAGCATGGCGGCGAGACCCGCGTCCACCACCAGGTCTCCGTGGATCTCGGCGATGCGTGCGCCGGGGGCCTGCACGGGATTCGTCATGGTCGTTCCCTTCGTTGCGGGCATGATCAATCGAGCAGCAGCGTGTTGACGCCGTGGCGGGTCGTCCAGAGGGGCACGTAGAGCAGACACCACCGGCGCACGGCGTAGTCGCCGGGGACGATGCGCTCCTCGACGCCGATCAGACGCAGTCCGCGTGCGGCCGCCCATTCACGCAGCATGGCGGTCAAGAGGATGCACGTGGGAGCCGCCAGCAGCGCCAGGACGACCAGCATCCAGATCGGGACCAACATCGTTTTCTCCTTCAGACCTTCGATATCCTCTCCCTCGACACCCCGTCCAACCATAGCGAGACGTAGTCGAGATGGTGCTGCACGTGTTTCACGACGCAGCCCAGATGATCCACCGCCGGATGCGACACGACCTCGCACAGGCGTCGCCCCTTCATGCCGGCGAGCATGGTGTCCGGCAGGTCGTGGAGACGCCGCTCCAGTCGCACGCGGACCGAATAGTGCTGCTCGGCGATCCAGCTCACGCCCACCGCCATGTAGGCGTGTCCGTGCGCGTAGCCTTCGCGCGGCGCCTGGATCATGGTGCTGTCGCGCTGACGCACGCCGTGCCTGACGTTCACGCCGTCGCGGGTGACGTTGAGCGTCATCATGGCGATCGGGTGCAGACCCTGATGCCGCATCAGCGCGAGCAGACCGCGGTCGGCCTCCACGGTCCGGATCGACACGTCGTCGGGATACGTCCACCGCTCGTGGCCGCGAAGATAGGAGTCCAATTCCCCGCGAAGCCGCGTGGACTTCGGAACGAGGCCCAGAACGCGAGCGATGTGGGTGCGCCGGCTATCGGCGAAGTCGATGGCCCATTCGTCGTCCATGGGTGCATCCCTTCGGTCAGGTGGTTCGATGTCGTTCTTCGTGTGGTCCAGCCGGCACGTACGCGGCGGCCTTCGTCGTCACCCGCAGGACCTGCTCCTGCGTGAACACGCGCCGGTCCGTCGTGTCGATGATCAGGTCGGCCGCCGCGCCGTCGACCCCGATCAGGTCTCCCAGTCTGCGCCCCGGCAACGCAGTCACCAGAAGGTCGGGGAGCATGCCGTCGACGACGTCGAGCACGAGCATCCCGTCTCCGGTGACCAGACGCGCGATGGACGATCCCGTGTCGCGCCGTCGTGCGATCAGATGATCGACCTGACCGTCCCGTCCGGGCACGTACTCGATCCGCCAGTAGCCGTCCCCCGAAGGCAGCCGCACGATGGCCTCGCCGCTCTCGGGCGGCAGCAGCGCCGAAGCCGCGATCCCCATGGCTTCCAGGAGTGGTCCCACGCCGGGGTGCACATGCACAGGGGCAGGCGGCGATTCGGCGGATTGGTGTGCGGGGGCGGCTGGTTCGACCTCGTCCTGCTTCGCGATCGGGCCTCTGGTCAATCCCGTGATCAATCCGCGCAATGCCGCCCTGATCACCGCGCGCGCCTGGGACGCATCGTCTCGTACTCGCACGTTCCGAAGTTCAGCACGCACGTGGTTTCGCCGGGACCATCCTCGGCCGAGACGACGCGGATGTCGTCGCGCATCGGCATGCCGACGATGTCGCCGAGCCGACGCCCCACCAGCTGCACCAGCATGGTCTGCGGCAGGGGGTTCAGATGGATCTCGAAGCCGGACTCGTCATGGGCCGTCGCGTGCATCCGCGACGAGAACCTGAGGATGGGCGACCGTTCGTCGTTCGTCCAGATGCGGAAGTCCGTATGCGGAGTCCACGGCGAGGGTGGATGCGATTCCTCGGCGCCCACGTGCCACTGCATCCCGCGCGAGGTGCACATCCAGAAGTCCAGTCTGCAGGTCTCGTCCGCGCCCAGATCGACGCCGAATGCATCGGCCAGCGCGATGACGCCGGGATGCGCCGTGCGGTGGCGCCGCGGACCCAGCGGGCTCATGGCCAGCGTCGCCTCCATAGGCGCATCCGATGCGAGGAAGGTGACCGACCTGCCCGGCAGGAAGCGGGAGAATGTCGCGGGAGCGTGCATGCTCCCGTTCTAGGTCCGACCGGCTTCGAGGGGAAGCCGGTCGGTAGTCATCAGGCCGCCATGCCGTGGTCGCACGCGATGCGGTCGAACGCGTCCGGATGACGCCGCGCGGCTTCCGCGAGATGCCGCCTGAAGACGTGCGCGCGCTCGGGAGGGTTGTACATGACGTAGGCGTGGTTGAGCATCACGACGACCGGCGTTTTCGTTTCGCCGATCTCGAGCGTCATCTCCGTTCCCGCCGCCTCGACCGAATAGGCGTGGCTCTGGAACAGCGCCTCGGTGGCCTTGTCGCCGAGCGCGATGATCACCGACGGGGCGACGATTTCGATCTCGCGGTACAGGAACGGACGCGACAGGGCGATCTGGGTGGCGTTCGGCGTGTTGTCCTTGCGCGCGCGCCAGGGCGTGGCGCAGGTGATCCAGCAGGCCTCGATGTCGAATCCCGCCAGTGCCATCTGCTCGCGCAGCACGCGCCCCGCCGGCCCCGAGAACGGCACGCGCGTCTCCGTCTCCGTGCCCGCCGGCGCCTTGCCGAGGATCATGACCGGATTGGGCGATGCGCAGCGTTCGCCGGGACCGCCGGGCATCGCCGGCGTGAGGCACAGCGGGTTGGCGTCGAAGGCGCGGATGGCCGCCTGCAGTTCGTCGATGGTGGCGCAGTCCGCGGCGGCGGCGATCGCCGCCTTCACTTCGGGCAGGTGGTCGAGATGGTACTTCAATCGCGCTTCCCTTCGATTGCGGGCATGACTTCGGCGAGCCGTTGGATGGTGAGGGGTCGGATGTCGATCCACTGGTTCTCGAAGGAGACGTGGACCTGGCATCGGTCGCCTCCGTTGTGGATCGCGTCGATGACGAACGGATGCGAATCGAGCACCGGGTGGGTGACCAGCGCGGTCAGCGGACCGCCCGTCAGCACCTGCACGAGCGTCTCGGGGACGCACGGCATGGTGAGCATGCCTTTGCTGAACCAGGCGGTGTCCGCACCGATCTCGACGCGGTTGAGCGAGCCGGGGTCGTCGTACGCCGATGCGAGGTCGACGACGACCAGCGCGACGCCGTCGCCGTTCTGCACCTCTGCCGAGTCGAACGAGATCGACGCCAGCCATGTCGCGACCAGAGGGTCGACGCCGGCGTGGGCGATCATCCGCGCCGTGAGTTCGTCGACGCTGGCCAGCGTCGTCATGCCGCGTTCCGCGAGTGCTGCGACCAGCCGTTCCCTGGTGGCCTCGTCCACGCCAGACAGGGATCGTCCGACGACGATGTCGTTGGAGCACGGCAGATCAGATCGGCTCGCCAGATCGAGCGGGTCGCGTCCCGCCGCCAGATCCTGGCCGACGTACCGCATCTCCCTGTCCGATGCCTGGAATGCCGGCATGTGATCGGTCATGTCTTTTCCCCTTCGGTCGTCCGCTTCAGGAAACCGTGCGTCCCAGCGTGGCCTGCCAACGCTCGCCGGAGCTCGTGAACGTGGCGATCGAGATGTCGGTCGGCAGGTAGGGGTGCGTGACCAGATCGCGGAGCGCCCGGCCGGGCATCTGCACCACCAGCGTGTCCGGCATCTGACCGAACGCCTGCCAGAGCGTGCCGTCCCGCCACCAGAGACCCGTTTCGGGTCCGAAGTCGATGTTGCACAGCAGCGTCCGCCCGGCGGGTCGCAGTATCTTCATCTCGGCCGCGGCGAACGGAAGACGCGGCCCGACGTGCCGCAGCAGGATGCCGAAGCGCTCCATGCACAGCATGCCGTCCGCGAGGACGTAGTCCAGAAGATCGGCGCGATCGCGCGCGTCGTTCGAGTGGTGGCGGATCATCTGCATGATCAGACGATCGACGACGAGGTCGCCGACCCGTTCGACGGGCGTCCTGCCGACCCACTGCCGCGACCCGTCATGCGTCTCCGCGATGTCCATGCGCATCACCCCTCATGGCGTCTGATCAGTCCTTGGCGCGTCCCGTCGGCACCTTGGCGACCATGCCCGCCATCTCGCGTCCGTAGGTCGTGAAGTCGTCGTCGGAGATTATCATGTACCGCGTGCCCTTCATGGCGGACAGCACGTCCTCCAGACCGTCGCGATCGGCGTCTTCGGGGACGTCCACCCCCGCCTGCTCCATCATGGAGCGCGCGTTGCTCATCGACGACACGCCGGCGCCGGCTTCGAGCGGCAGGCCGTGGTAGCGCTCCAGCAGGTCCTCGGAGAATTTCGTCACCTTGCCGAACGACCGCTCCGTCATGATCAGCAGGTACACGCCGAAGCCGTCGGGCAGCCGCTCCGCCAACGCGTCGTGCAGCTGGTCCAGCGTCATGTCGGCGGTGTCCGAACGCGACAGGTCGAACTCGGTGGCGAGGCGCCGGCGCGCGGCGACGTCGGTCATGATGTTGTAGGTGCGTGCGGGATCGATCGGCTGACGCAATGCAGGTCTCCTGTCGTGGTTTCGGTGGATGTCGGGTGTCGAATCGGGGTTGCCGGCGGTCGCACTGCCGCAGCGGTCGTTGCGCGGTGCGCGCGTGCGGGATCGTCGGTCCCCCCAGTGATGTCGTGGGTGTGGCCTCAGTCCGGCCCGATGCCGAAGGCGATCGTCGCGATGACGATGAGCACGGACACGTAGATGAGGTTGGATGTGGTCTTGCGCATGATCCAGGCGCGGTCCGGCTTCACGCCGTCGCGGATGGCGTCCATGCCGGTGTACACGACCGCCGTGATCATGGCGCACGTCGTCACCGCCAGCGCCATGCCGCCGAGGCGGTAGGCCACGATCACGGCCAGGAACGTGGGTGGCGCCGCGACGAGCAGCATTGCCGCCGCCAAGCCGAGGCGCCTGAACGAGATGGGTGGGATGTCTGTCACGTCTTCTCTGCCTTCTTCACTTCCATTTTCCTCTCTGAACGAAGGATCGTCTCATCCGGCTCCCGATCGGGATCCGTGCCCGACGGACCGCCTGAATGGTCCGTCGGGTCTTCACCAGGTGAACGTCGACGACGTCGACGCGCCGGGGAGGGCATTGGCAATGCCGTTCCCGAGCACCTTGTCGAGCCGATGCACGAGCAGCGTGGCGATGGGTGGTCCATCCGCGTGCATGCCGCGCCTGCTGCGGCGTTCGTCGAGCGCGAGATAGGCCATCACCGTGCGGAAGGTCTCGACGGTCTCCGGCGGCAATGCCTCGAAGGCGGCGATCACCTGATCCTCCGCCTGCAACTCGCGCGACAGCCGTGCCTCGGGATCGTCGATGAGCGCCTTCATGATGGCCAGCCCCGCCTGCGTCACCGGCGTCGCCTCGTCGCGATAGGCCGCGATGGCCGCCTCCGGCGTGTCGAATCCCTTCTCGTGGTACGTGTCCGGCGCCTTCATCCGCACGCCTCGTCCGGCGGCGATGCCGTGCTGCACGCCGAAGTCCTTGCTCTCGACGAAGTAGCCGTGTTCGGGATGATGCCCCATCGAGCCGTGCTCCAGCATGAACTCCACCCCGCCGTGGCGTCTTCCGACGTCGATCCTCTTGATGTGGATTTCGGCCGTTTCGAGCGCCGCGGCCAGACGCCTCAGTGCGGACTTGGACATCCCGCCGGTCATGTTCCCGGAGGACAACCGGGGCAACGCCGCATTCAACAGACCCGTGTTTCTCTTGTCGATCACCGTCTCGGTCATGGTCTTTTCTCCTTCAGCCGCCGTCTCGGGCTCGTCTCTTCAGATCGGGTTCGGACCTTCGATGGTCTGCAACTCGGCCATGCGCGATGCGCGCAAGTCCGTGGTCGATGGCTTCTCGTCGTAGCGTCCGCAAGGGATGGCGTCGGCCGACGGTCCCTTCGACCTTCCGCTCAGACCGTCCTTGATTTCGCGGGGACAGCTGCGCGTCATCCACATGCGGCAGTCCCCGCAGGCGCGCCGTGCCAGCTGCGCCCGCAGTTCCGCGGCCCGGGCGCGCGCGTGGACGGCGGCGGACAGCCGGTCCGCCCAGTCCCAGACCTCGTGACCGTCCGGCGACATGGTGGTCGGCGGATCCGGCATGTCGGTCGCGCTCACGAGGCGAGCGCCGGACGCTGTTCGAGCAGGAGGTCGATGGTGCCCGCGCGACGCACGGTCCGGGCGATCGTCCAGTTCTCGAGGCCCGGCACCTGCACCATGTCGCCGACCGGCCGCCCGACCAGTTCGTCGGCGAGCTCCTGGGAGACGGTCTGCTTGATGTGGAGCGCCTTGTCCCTGCCGTCGTTGACGTAGGCGATGTCGGCGCCGACCAGGACCTGACAGCGCATCGCGAGGGCATTCCCGTACACCTCGAATTCCGGCATGTCCGCCGGGAATCCGTCGTCCACGCCGTGCACGTGGACGATGCGGTTCGACTTCGCACCCGCGGTCACGCGGACGCCGTGCAGCGTGGCCAGCGCGTTCAGGACGGGGTCGAGCCCCGTCAGATCGGTGACGTCGGTCATCGTCCGCGACCTCCCCGCTCCGGCGGCATGCCCTTGCGCTCGAGCGCCTCGATCTGCCACAGCAACGTGGTGGCGATGGGTGGGCCGCCATGCATGTGGAAGTGATCCATGTCCATGTGCATCCTGTGCAGGCGACCCATGTGCAGGCGGTTCAACCCGCCGCCGTGACGCTCCTCGCCGAGCGCGACGAAGGCGAGCATGGTCTTCATCGCCTCCTTGATCTCGGGGTTCATGGCCTCGTAGGCGGCGACGATCCTGTCGCCGCGCGTCAGACGGTCCAGCCGCTCGTTCTCGGCGCGCTCCTTGGCGTCCGCGTCCAGACGGCGCTGCACCGCCGCTCCCGGCGCGACGTCCTCGACGTAGCACTTCACGACGGCGGCGGCGTCGTCCATCTTCGAAGGACCGACGCTCTCGGCCTGCGAATCCTTGACGAAGTAGTAGGCGTCGAAAAGTCCCGACTGCTGCTGGCGCAGGGTGCCCTCCTCCAGCTCCATGAGGATGCTGGCAGTGCTGTTGGCCGGACGGATGCGCTTGATCTCGAGGCTCTGCTCGCGGAGCATGTCGATGACGTCGTGACCCAGCTTGAAGGCGGCCGCCGCGTTCGGCATCTCGCCATTGGTCGCGTACTGGAGATTCGAGAACAGGGCGTCGTATATCTGGTGCAGGTCGGTCGCGTCGTAGCCCCCGTGGAGGTTGATTGCGTCTTCCGTTTCGACGGCGCCGTGGGCTACGCCTAGAATGATGCTGCGCGGCGCCATCTCCTCGACGTAGATCCTCACGGCTTCGTCGGGAGTTGACGCCTCCTTCACGTAGGATGCCTGCGTGGCCGCCTTTCCCCGGGAAGCCATGCTGCGCGTCTTGCCCTGATGGATGCACATGTGGACGTGGAACGTGCCGTCGTCGACGTCCTGCCTCAGATAGGCGTGCGGAAGCGTCGTGACGATCGAACCGTCGACGACCTCGATGGCGCTCGGCACCGCGTGCACGTCCACGAACGCCTTCAGGAACGGCAGACCCCTGGCGCGCGCCGTCGCCATCGATTCGAACGAGTGCTTTGGTCCGCCCTTGCGCGTCGGGCGCTGCAGCATCGTGCCGAGCGCGGTGTCGTAGGTCGTCGTCGCCATCGCCAGCACGTCGGCGGGTGCCGGCCGGACGTGATCGGTAGTCGTGGCGTCCGTGGTCTTCGTCTTGGTCATGATCGGTCTCCTGTCGTGTTTCAACGCGTGCGGCGTTTCTGATCGCCGCGGAATGGATCCCAGCCGTTCTGCGATCGGGTCGTGTAGGGGAAGCGGATGGCGCCGCAGCTGGTGGCGGCCTTCCCCCAGTTCAGATCCTTGCGGGGATCGTCGATCCGTCTCGGGCGGTTCCTTGAGAGCAGCATCCTCAGAGGCATGTGGCACAGCAGGACGCGCGGTCCGTGATCGTCGTAGCCCTTCAGCACCGCTCGTCTCCCTCGGGCCTCTTGCTCATTCCCCGAGCACCGCCGCCATCACCGGGTGATCGCGCAGAAGCATCGGGGGTCTTTTCTCCACCGTCACTTCCGCAATTCCATCCGCCACCTCTTCGAAACTGAGGACGACGGCCGCGTCGAGCGACGGCACCGTCTTCACCAGATCTCGGAGGGGACGACCGACGAGTGCGGTCAGCGCCGAGAGGGGCACCCCGTGGTCGTACAGCGTCACCACGCCTGCCTCGTACTGGTTTTCCCCTTCGTCCTCCAGCAACCCTCCATCGAGAGCGATCGGGAAAGTGATCTCGCACGACGTCTTGGCGGTGATCCACCAGTCCGGCTTGTCGGTGCGCGGATTCGGGGCGCATACCGTGTCGCCGTCATCCACCGGCCCGCTGAGGTTCGCTCCGTTCCTCCGGTGCGGATCGATGCATTCGCACACCACCCGTCGGATGGCCGCGACCGTCTGATGCGCGGGGCGGCCCGCGATCATGAGTTCGAGCGTGACGGGGTCTATCGCCAGATGGCCGATCCTGATCCTGTCGGCGGTGTCCGCGTTGGACTCGTCGTGGATGACGTGGATGGGGATGGGCGTCTCCAGACCGACGCGGATCGCGTTGCGTGCCCGTGGCGCCTGCCAGGCGGCAAGTCTTTCGGCGTATCGCCGGGCGATGTCCACCAGTTCGCGATCCGACATCTCCCCCACGTCGGCGGAATCGATGCCGAACGTGCCTGAATCCGCCTGTCCCCTCAGTTGCGCGAGCGTCTCGGATTCCGCCTGCTCTCGGGCCTGCGCGATCTCCATGCCGCCATCGACGAGTGCATTCTGCAGATGCGCGACCCTCACGTCGATGCGGTGCGCGCGCCGGTCGAGATGCAGCGACGGATGCCACAGGTCCAGATCGAGTTCGATGGCCGCGGTCGCACCCGACATGCCGGGTACGAGCCTGCCGCCGTGCACCACGACCCCGTCCACGCACGACAGCGCCTTGCGCGCGGCGGCTACGCAGGCGACGGCGACGCTCACGAGTCGGCGTCCGCATGGAGGGCGATGGCGTCCGCCATGCGCTCGTACTCGATGAGCGAGGGCTCGAACCTGACGACCATCGCCGCGGCGCCGGCTTCCGTCTCGGCCATCTGCACCACGCGGCCGTCCAGCGCGGGATGCACCTTAATCATGTCGCCCAGGGGACGACCCGCCGCATGGATCAGCACCGTCTCCGGCAGGGTGACTCCCCGTAGATGGAGCGCGAGGCCGTCGTACGTCCCGTAACCGCCACCCGGGGCGTTGCTGAGGGTGACGTCGACCTCCGCGCCGATGACGCGCCCGAGCCCGCATTCGATGATGTGGCCCGTCAGGTCCGACACGTAGCTGCCGCCCTCCCACGCCTTTCCGGCACGATGCGTTTCGTCGAGCAGCTTGCGCAGCATGCTGTCGAGATCCTCGCCGTCGCTCGCGGCGACCGCGGGAAGCGAAGCGTCAACCAGCAGGTGGCGCATCTCCGCCTTGGCGAACATCGACGACCTCTTCACGGGGTTCCTCATGGCGGATGCCGGTTCCGACGGCCTCAGCGGCAGGGGCGCGTGCAGCTCCATGAACATCCCGGCCTTGCTGCGCTCGCCCTGCTCGACGATGGCGTCCATGAACGCCTTGTCCACCATGTGCGTCGTCAGGTCCTCGGGCGCCACGCCGCCCATGTCGCGGGCGTACTGGATGTCGATCCTGTGCAGCGAGGGCGACCAGCCCTGCATCTCCACGGAGACCTGACCCTTCGTCGTGACGCCGAGACGCTGCACGCCGACGCCCGAGATGCCGCCGAACAATCCCGCCAACCTGTGGCGTATGCGTCCCGGCAGGATGCCCGCGCCGTTCGAAAGGTCGATCTCGGCGCATGGCACGCCGCCGACGATGCGGCGGTGGGGCGTGCCTGGTCTGATCGCGTCGTCGCTCATGCGGACTTCCTTCGGTGCGTGTGTCGTGGGTGTCATGGTCGGATGGCCGTGATGGCCGGCAGCTCTTCGACCAGGCCTGGGTGTTGGTCGATCCTGACGGGGTCGGCCAACAGATTCACGTCCGTGCCGCCGAACATGCCCACCCGCGCGGTGTCGATCGTGGCGGCTTCGAGCAGGGGTTCGCCCGCGTCGACGACGTCGCCCAGTCGCCTCCCTGCGCAGGCGGCCATCAGCGTCGCGGGCATTTCGAACCACGGCATGTGCAGGGTGCTTCCATCCAGTATCGCGCGGTGCTCGGAGCCGATGTCGAACCGGATGGTCATCCAGGGCCGACCCCGTAGAAGCGACACGGTCGCCGAGGATTCGCCCGCAAGGATCTCCCGGGTGGCCAGAAGCTGCTCGTCGTCTCCGTCGTCTGTGAGAAGATCCTGCATCAGCGACGCGATGCGCCTCACCGCGTGTCGCGGCGTCAGGCGTGCGACCAGCATGTCCGCCGCGTGGCGGTCGATCGTCAGATGCCCGACGTCGTGTGCGAGGATCCGTCCGGGCTTCGGGATCGGAGCGCGGATTCCCATCGCAGCGGCCGCCTGCTGGATTTCGCGCTGCCTGTCCGCTCGCGCGGCGATCCAGGGTTTCACCCACTTCGACATGTCGCCGCCGCCGGTCCGGTCGACGACCTGCCATGTCCGCCTTCGCTGGTGGAACGTCGGGCTCCAGCCCATCATTCCGAACTCCACCTTGTCGACGACGACGCCGTTCACGTCGGCCATGGAGGATCTGCTCGTGGACGTCACGGACAGTCCGGGGATGTCGGCGATGAGCGCATCCAGGACCTCCTGGTCCTTCGAATAGAGATCCATCATGCGGCGTCCTCCCGTATCGCGTCCGACAGCGTAAGCGTCCGCGTGGCCAACCTGACGGACACGAGCGGTCTGTCGGCGTCGTCGTCGTTGGCGCGGGTCTCGACGATCGTGGCCTCGTCGATGGCGGGCACTCCCGTCCGGATCACGCAATCGCAGCGGCGCCCCGGGGCCGCCGCCAGGATGCTGTCCGGCAACGTCGCCGGACACGTCAGCCACGCCCCCATGAGATGACCCGTCCCGATGGGGACGCGCACCAGCAGATGCGGGGACCCGCCCCGCATCACGGCCTTGCAGGTCATGCTTCCCGGATCGTCGGGGCGGGCGTGGATGTGCAGTTCCGGACCCTCCTCGCCATCGTTCCACAGCAGGCGCTGGACCATCCCGACGACCCTGGTCTCCAATCGGCCTCCCACGACGTGACGCAACGCGTCGACCGTCGTGCCGTCGATCGCGATGTGACCGACCCGCGTGGTTCCGGTGCCACGGGTGTACGGGATGGGAACGTCGAAGCCCAGACGTGCGCCGCATGCAGCGATCTCGGCCTGTGCGGCGACGTGCGCCGAGGCGTGACGTCGGAAGGCGGCCACGACCTCGTCGTCCTCCACGCTGTCGAGAGACGACACGTCGGGCGTGGGGCTCGTGGTGAAGGCGGCGACGAGCGCGCTCTCGGCGTCCATTCCCGACGCGATGTTGCGCCAGGTCTCGACGATGCGGCCCATGTCCTCCGACCAGTGGAATCGCCGCATGTGGAAGGTGGGGCCCCATCCGCGGATGAGCGCCGTCATCCGCACGTTGCGGTCGGTCAGCCCCCGTCCCCCCGCACGGTGCCTGGCGAGAGGAATGCCCTCGACATGGGCGCCGGGCACGATGGAGAGCAGATCGCCGAGCACGTCGACCAGCCGCCGCTCCAGCGCCTCCAGTCTCGATCCGTCGTTCATCTCTTTCCCCTTCCTGTCGGGTGTCGCCGGCCGCTTCACGTCAGCCTGGCGTCCTCGCCGATCGCGACGAGGTCCTCGTCGATGTGGATGATGGTCGTTCCGTCGGATTCCGTGGCCTTGACGATGCGCGAGCGGTCCAGGCGCGCCAGGCCCGTGCGCAGAACGTCGCCCAGTGGACGTCCGGTCATGGCGGTGAGCATGGTGACGGGAAGAACGCGTCGCATGTCCACGACCAGACCGTCGAACGTGGTGTCGCCGGACAGCCTTTCGCGCTTGTACAGCACCGAGCGCAGTCCGTCGAAGTGGACTTTGGTCTGCATGTCGTCGTCGAGTTCGCTGGTCGAGATCGTCGTGTCCGAATTGTCGTGATCGCTCGATATCATGCGCCCGACCTGGTCTAGCAGCATGGCGCCGGCACCCCGGCCGCCGCGGTTGGCGACCATGAGGTCGAGCAGTCCGGCGTGCATCGACAGATGCGCCACGTCGCACAGCGAGTATCCGTTCAGGTGCGCCATGGGCGCGTCGATCCCTTCGCGCGCGGCGAAGGCATGCATGCCCCGCTGCAGGGAGACGGACCGGAACAGCCCGATCCGGGCCATCTCAACGGCATCCTCGTCGGAAATCGGCGGAGCTGCGGTGTTGGCCCCGGGGTTGCCCATCGCCACCGGCCAGCGTCGCACCCTTCGGTGCAGTGTCGGCCCCCAGACGTCCGCCACGAAGATCACGCCGCGCTCCGGTCCTTCGTCCCGGTCGGTCATGGTCGAGGTGCGGTCGTACAGCCACTGCACGCGCGATATGCGTACGCCCGCGATGCCGTCGAACGCCTTCTGCGCCTCCTCGATCACTTCGGGCGGCATCGTTCGGGTGATGCTCATTGTGCGGGTGCTCCGACCCACAGCGGCGCCGTCGACACGTGGAGATGACCCATGAGGGATTCGACGCCGGTCGCGATCCTGTCCTCCAGGTCCGTCCAGGGCAGTCCCGACATCATGTCGCCGATGCGCCGTCCGGGCATGGAGATCATGGCGGTCTCCGGCAGGTCGATCATGGGCAGTCTCAGACTCATCCCGTCGAAGCCGTACTGGCCGACGTACTCGACCTCGAGCAGGCGCGGTCTTGGATCATTGAGATCGTCGTCGCCGGACAGCGCCCCGGGATCGGCGATGGTCGTACCGGGTCGAGAGGCGATCACGTCGGATCCGTCGCGCATGGCCAGCCCCCATGACCGTATGTGACCGACCGCGGCGCTTCCCAGGAGGGGATTGCGCGCCGTGACGCGGTCGACGACCATGTGCAGGATCTCGTCCGTCTTCACGGGATGGTCTCCTCCCAGACCGATCGCCATCGCGTTCTCCCGTCTGCGCCTCTGCAGCGCCAGGAACGGCTTGAGCACCGCCGCGATCGCGGTCTGGGTGCGCGCTTCGGCCGGCACGTTCCACCGCATGCCGAAGCGGTGGAGCGATGGTCCCCATCCTATGACGTGGGCCGTCATGCTGCCGTCGTCGCAGGTGCTGAACACCCTGGAACGGCATCCGGGCACCGAGGCCGCGACTTCGCAGGCGAGCGTCTCGATCGCGTTCATGTCTTTTCCCCTCCGACCACGTCTTCGCGTCACACGACCATGTCGGGTCACGCCGCGGCGGCATCTCCTCGCCTGGCCTGCAGAGCCGCGAGGTAGTCGCGCGACCACTGCTTGCGCGCCTCGTTGGCCGCACGCACCCTCTCGACCGCCAGGGGCGCCTCGATCTCGCCCTTGGCGCTCAGATACCAGATCATGTCGCTCTGGCGGGCGCCTTCGCCGAAGCCGATCCGCACGCCAGACGCACGCACGAGCCCGTCCTTGCGGATCCTGGTCCACGGCGCCCGCAGCCACGAGTCGATGGGAGGGAACCGTCCGCAGAAGTCGTCGGCGCGCACGAAGCCGGCGAGAATGGTGTCGCGGTACGTGGGCTCGGGCGGCAGACGGCGTCCGACCACCTGCTCCGACTGGGTCATGGGCTTGGCCATTTTTCAGATCTCCTTCTGGATGTCCGACGAACCGTCCCCGACCTTGCGCAGCGCGTTGCGCACCAGGCCGACGACGCTGATCGCGATCCAGCTGCATTGGATGACGAATGCGGACTGGTTGTACGCGAACAGGAGGGAATACAGCACCAGCGCCGACCCCACGCCGTTGATCACCAGGAACCGGTTTCCGCGCGGGTCCATCCTGTCGGTCTGTGCGGCGAGATAGCTGCCGAGGATGCAGGCGACGCCGATGTCGCCGATGAGGTCCGGTGTGGTCATGTCTCGTCCTTGCTGGTGGCGGCGTCTCGCCAGGTCGTGATGCGCGGCCGCCGCGTCGTCGTCACCAGGAGCGAGCCGCGGTAGGTTTCCGTGGTGCCGATGACGAGATCGTCGTCGAGAAGCGGGTGCATGTACAGGTCGCTTAGCCTCCTGCCGGGCAGCAGCGCGGCCGTGGTCTCCGGCATGATCGTGCCGTCGAGTTCGAGGACGACGCCGTCCCAGCGCACGAAGGGCGCGATCCCGAACACCGCGTGCTCCCAATCCAGATCGACGGCGCACCTCCAGTGCTGGGCGGGCGAGCGCATGTCGATGGTCGTGCGGAACACGCGGTCCATTTCCTCGTATATCCTCTCGAGCGCCTGTTCGCCGGTCTCTCCGGGCACTGCCGGACTCGGGGGCCTGTCGGCCAGATATACGGTACGCTCCGATTGGCCCGCCTTGCGCGTTGCCGCCACCAGGGCTCGCAGCACGTGCCCGTTCGCACCCAGCCGCCGCATCAGCTTCACGGCGTCCGCGTCGACGTGCTTGTCCGCGGCCGGTCCCATCGCCTCGATTGCGAGCGCCGTCATGGCCGGCGAGAGATCGGTCAGGACCTGGTTCACGAGGTCCGCCATCGGCCCCGGAGCGATCAGCGTCTCGATGCCGGGTATGAGCCGTGCCAGATCGGCGAGATGCGCCGAGCCGTTCGCATGCAGGCCGTTGGTCAGGTCGCTGGTGCCGCTCCAGCGGATGTGCGGCTTCCTCGTCGCGTCCATTCCATTTTCCCCTTGTTCATTCCTCATACCCCATCGCTCACGGTCGGGGGTGCAGGAATGCGAAAAAAGCAGCGGCCCCGGAAGGATCCGGGGCCGCTGTCCGTCAGTAGCGCAGCGACCAGCTGGCGAGAGCGCTGGTCGCGCTGCGCGAGAGGTCCTGCATGAGGCCGAGGCGGAACGCCGAGCGCACGCCGCCCGTCGAGTAGCCGGCGGTCAGCTGCATGCGCCGCTGACCCGCGAGGCTGGCGGTCGTCGTGCCGTAGGTTAGCGACCGCGACGCGAGGTCGTAGCCGTTGCCGTAGGTCAGCCTTGCCGCACCCGCCTCGATCATGAGTGGCTGGGCGACGCCGAAGCTCACCATGCCGCCGAGCGCCGAACCGTTGACCTGCAGGCCGATGCGGCTGCCGAGGATGGGCGTGGAGCCCGTCACCAGCGACGCGGCGTCGATCTTCAGGCGGGTGACGCCGAGCGAGCCGTAGCCCTCGAGGGTCCACCCGAAGGCCACCTCGACGGTGCGGTGCGCCTCGATCATCAGCGTGCGTGCGCCGCGACCCAGACGCAACGCGCCAAGGCCGGTCGGCACGCCCATGACGGTGCCGGTCTCGTCGATGAACGACACGCGGACGTCGGTCGAACGCGTCGACCAGCCGAGCGTGACCGCTTTGGCGGCGCTGCCGAACTCGCGACCGCTCGAGATGGTCAGGCTCGCCTTGCCGTTCGCCAGGTAGCGGTCGACGCCCATGCTGGTGTCGGCCTGGGGCGCGTATGCGAGCACGCCGTCGGAGAAGGCCGCGAGGCCCATCGTGTCCGACTGGAGCGAGTCCGATGCGTTCCACGCCGCGCGCAGGCCGATGCCGCCGCCGACGAAGCCGAAGCTGCCGGCCGTCGCCTCGGTGGCGACCTGATCGGCGCCGGGACCGAAGCGGGTGCTGGCGTAGCCCACGGTGCCCGAGAAGCCGCCGAACGCCATCTGGGTCTGACGGCCCATCTGGCTGATGCGACGCTCGATGCGGCGATCCTCGCCGACCTGCGGCTTGACCACCATGCCCGCGAGCGATGCCGAGTAGTCGCGGCCGAAGCCGTCCAGGATCGTCACGTTCGACAATGCGGTCTGGATGCCGCCGGCGCCCATGGCGGCGGGGACCGACATGACCGACGTCTGCACGGCTGTCTGCGAGGTGCCGTTCGACAGCGTGGGGTCGACCGGCGCCAGAGCCGCCTGGAAGTCGACCAGACCGTGACCGTAGATCTCATCCACGCCGGGGGTGCCGAGATCCTTGGCGGTCGTCAGCACGACGTCGCCGGCCTGGCGACCGGTCAGCTGAGGCCACTTCGAGAGGATGTCGGCGACCAGCGCCGAGACGACGGGGGCCGCCGAACTCGTGCCGCCGAAGACGGTCCAGTTGCCCGCCACGTCGGTGGTGACGTTGGTGCCGATGGCGACCACGAAGCGGTCCTTCATCGCGCCGGCGCGGTTGGAGTATTCCTCCATGCCGGCCTGGGCGGTCAGCAGGGCGGGCTTGTACGCGCCGACGAAGATGACCGAATCGCGGCTCGCCGCGGTGACCAGGCGACCGTCGTACGGGTCTGCACCGCCGAAGTTGCCGGCCGAGTTCACGAGGATGCCGCCCGCCGCGCCGATGCGCGCCACGGCGGCGCTCCAACCGGGTCCGCCGCCGATCAGCGAGCTGCTGACGACCTTGAAGCCCTTGTCGGCGGCATAGGACAGCGCCGCGTCGAGGTGCGGGATGACCTCGGTCTTCGTGTCGGCGTCCCAGTCGGTCGCGCGCAGCGAGGCGATGACGGCGCCTGGAGCGAAGCCGACGCTGCCTTTGCCGTTGGCGGCTGCCGCGATGACGTTGGCGACGGCCGTGCCGTGATCCGACTGCGCATCGCCGATCTCATCGCGCTTGGTGCGCACGCCGCCGGTGGTGACGTAGCCGAAATCCTTGGACAGCGCGAGGTCGAGACGACCGTCGAGTTCGCCGTTCACGTTGACGACGCCGTCGTCGATGACCGCGACGGTGACGCCCTGGCCGACGTGGTTCGCGTCGAGCGCGTATAGCGCGTTCATGAATTCGCTCGAACCGTAGTTGCGGCGGAATTCGGCGGTGTCGTTCGCCGAACGGATCGGCTGCTGCTCGGACGGCGTGATCGCGTAGCCGGCGGGAGGGGCGACCGGCGCCGAGTATGCCGGCGGAGCAGGAACGGGTGCGGGAGCGGGTGCGGGTGCGGGAGCGGGAGCAGGCGTCGGAGCAGGTGCAGGTGCAGGTGCAGGAGCAGGTGCAGGAGCAGGTGCAGGTGCAGGTGCAGGAGCAGGTGCAGGTGCAGGAGCAGGTGCAGGTGCAGGTGCAGGCGTGGGTTCAGGTGCCGGTGCCGGTGCTGGCGCAGGGGCCGGAGCTGGCGCAGGGGCCGGTGTCGGCGTTGCTGCAACAGGCGTCGGCGTCGGAGCTGGCGCAGGGGCTGGCGCTGGCGCTGGGGTTGGTGCGGGTGCGGGGATCGGCGCCGGCGTCACCGAAGTCGGCGGCGCCACGCTCCCCGAGGAGTTCACAGGGCCACCGGCACCACCGCAGGCGCTGAGCGTTGCGAGTGCGATGATGCTTGCGGATGCTGCGAGAACGGTCTTCATTTTTCACTCCAGAATCGATATTCGATTCCGGACCTCAAGAACCTGGGAGAACCGCAGGCCCGGCAGGGCGATGCGGCTCCTGGCGCCTAGGCCGCCGCCGTCAGCAGGCGCACCACCTCGTCCTCCAGCCCCTCGCAGACGGGTGCGACGGCGTCGGTCAGGTGCAGCGTGATCTGGTCGCCGTCCGCCACCGCGCGTTTGACGATCACGTCGCCCGCGCAGCGCCAATCCGCTTCGAGAACGTCGGCAAGACGCTTGCCGCGGAGGCCGGCGAGGATCGTGTCCGGAAGCCGCGCCTGGAAGACGATCTGACTGTCCTTGCCCGCCTCGGTCATCATGATCCGCGTCTCGCCCAGACTCATGGTGAGGATTTTGGCGCGCACGCGTGATCCCGAAGCCTGTAGCTGCTGGGTCCCAAAGCCCCCCGGACCGAACGGCGGCACCTCGGCGAGCTTGATTCCACCCTGATCTCGCGCCGATGTCCAGGCCCTCTCGCCCATCCTGGCGTTCCGCCACGTCGAGGGCAGCGTCCATCCCGCGGGGTCCGCGCCGGCCATGGCGAGCAGTCTGATCAGCACCGGATGCGCCGTGAACGACCACGCCGGATATGGAGACGTACCGATGCCCGCGCCCGCCACGGCGTCCTCTCGGTCGAGCAGGGCGCAACCGCGCTCCACCAGACGCGCAACGTCCGGAAAGCCGGGATCGACGACGACCCTGGTCTCCCGGTATCCTTCGCTTCGCATCGGCAGACGCAGGATCTCGGTGCCCCGCTTCGCGTTCCTGATCGCCAGGACGATGGTGCCGGACGTGGCCATGTCGTAGAGTTCGTGGTGGATCTGGTGGACGTGACGCTGATCGCTCACGACGACCGGACGGCCTTGCGAGAAGGGTGCGGCCGCCTCGTGACACCGCTCCGTGAGCCCGTCGCTCATGCGCGCGCCTTTCCGATGATCGTCCCGCCGGCCTGCTTCAGCACGGTCTCGACGTGGCCTCGCGCGTCCGCCACCTTGGCGAAAGCCGCGACGTCCTTGTAGTGCTCGTGCCCCAGCATTCGGTTCATGCCCCACACCGCGATGCCGTCTATGCGCACGATCCACTGGCGATGCGCGGGGACGTGGCGGATGACGGCGACGTGCACGCCGTTCCTGCCGGTTTCCCGGTCGACCAGATGGGCCACGCGCGCGTGGGCGGTCGCCAGCCAGGCGATGTCCGCGCCCTCGATGCGTCGGCAGGCGGCCGTGGTGCCGCGCCAGCGGGGCTCCCCTTCGTGGAGGATCCAACCGCCGGCGTCGTCGTGGACGATGGTCATGACGGGTCTCCCGAGAGGCTGATCGATCTGCGTGGAATCACTGCACCTCCAGAGCCCTGCATCGCATGGTGCATTGCGCGTTGGCGCATTCGCGCGGATCGAAGACATGGTCGGTCAGTGGGACGGGTTCCCTGACGAAGTCGCCGTCCTCGTCCATCTCCTGGCATCCGGGATCGGCTTCGACCCCTGCCCAGAACCAGTCCGACCACGCGCCGCACGAGACGCCGCCGACGGAGCAGTCGGCTTCGACGAAGGGGATGGATGGCATGTGGATCTCCGCATGTTGATGATTGTGTTCTTTGCTGCACCGGCTCGCGGCGCATCGACTGATCTCTTCGATTCAGATTTAGCCTAGTTCTTCTTAACTGGCCCGGTGAGGAGCCATCGATCTCACAACAGGAATCGGTTCATGCCGTTGTACTTGAAGCTGACCCTTTTCGGATCATCGAAATGCGAGGGGCATGTGGTGGATGTATATGCATCATCGGCTGGCCCAAGTGGACCATCGGACGACATTCCGGCCTTGCGTGCCTCGAGGTACTTTCAGCTGGTTCGGTGGCAGCGTCTGAGGATGCCACCGAACCATCGGCGTCATGGTCCGGCTCCGGCATCGGATGTCGACCGATGGTCGGCCCCGAACTCCGGACCGGACTTCAGAAGCGTTCGACCCTGTACTTGTTCAGCAGGGTGAGCGCTCCCTTGGCGCTCTTGCTGGTGAGCACGCGTCCATCCAGCACGACCACGCGCTTCGGGCGCGCGCCGCGGATCCGGACCAGTCGTCCTATGCCCTGCTTCAGGGTCATCATCATGGTGCTCATCTGTGCCGCGCCGTAGCTGGACGTGCGTGCACCCGACGTGTCGTCGGCATCCGGCCTGGGGTAGGGCAGACGCGTGACGAACAGCGTGTCGATGGTGTCGTCGGGCAGATCGAGCCCGGTCCAGGCGGGACCCTGCGCGAACCAGATGGGGCGCATGCCCGATCGCGCGGCGGCGACGTATTTTGCTCGTCCCGCGGACACTCGCATGGTCGATCCGTCCAGCACGCGGTCCGCGCCAACCCTTGCCGCCACCGCGAGCGACAGGTCATGGCTGGTCGCGCGACTGGTGCTGAGGACCAGCGTGCCGTCGCAGATCGCCTCGCCGCCCGCGATCTGCTCGGCCATGGCCGAGATCCACGCCTCGCGTCCGTCCCCGTCGTCGGGCGTCAGGCCCGCGACGTCATCCTTTTCCGGTAGGAACACCGTTACCGGTTTCAGCAGCCAATCCGCCTGGATGGGAGCGAACTCCATCTGCCTCTCGTCGGGCACGAACAGCTTGGCCGCGCTGTGCTTCATGGAGGGTCCGGAGATGTTCTCCGTGTACAGCGTCGCCGACACGAGGCTGGCGCTCTCGAGGCGGTCCCACAGCAGACGCAGTTCGCCACCGAGGAACTGGCGACCGACGGTGATCGTCGGGAAGGCCGCGACCGGCGACCATTCCACGGTCGTGCGCACCGCACCCTTCGCCCTGATGGATTCCTGCAGTGCGTAGCGCGCGCGATCGATGGCGGCCGCGTCGATCTCGAAGCCGCTCCTGATCTTCGAGGTCTTGATGCGGCCGATGATGTCGGCGAGCGCTTCGACGATGTCTCCCAGGCCCTTGTGGTCGCTCCAGTTGAGGACCAGCGACTCTCCCGGCGACTGCAGCGGATGGAGCGCGATCCGCGACTTGAGCTTCTTCAGCTTGGCGACGGTGCCCGCCGGGACCGCGCCGCCACCCGCCGCTTCGAGTGTCGCGACGTGGCGGATGAGGGGATTGACGGCGATGCCGGTGGTCAGCGCGCCCTCGATGTTCTGCCGCAGGAGATGCGCCTCGTCCACGATTAGACGTCTGTGGTCGGGCAGACGCCCTTCGTCCCCGGTCTCGACCTCGAGCCGCTGGTCGTTGGCCAGCAGCCAGCGCTTGCGGGGATCCGGTTCGGCGTCCAGCGTCATCCCGCGCGCCCGACGGTCGCGGTTGGTCGCGATGTAGCGCGTCACGAGATCGCGCGCGAGCATGGCGTGGGTGGCGATGACCACGTCCGCGCCCTCCTCGAACTGCGCGGAATAGGCCAATCCGGCTTCCGTCGCGCCTTCGCCGGGTCCGAGCGTCACGGATGAGGGGATGTCGAAGCCGAGACCTTCCAGATCCAGGACGTGTTCGAGACCGCGGATCGTGTAGTCGGGATAGCCCTCCTGCGGGCCGATGCCGCCGGCGTCGAGCCAGTCGGCGATCACCTTCGCGGTGGCAGCGGGCAGCGTGGTCGCCAGGTCCCGCAACGCGCCGATCGAGACGAACTCCTGCTTGCCCAGCACGATCCGCGGACGCGCACCGCGATAGACCTCGTTCGCCTGCGCGATGCGGTTCACGGCGCCGAGCGTCTGATGCGCGATCTCGATGGTGGGAACCGCCACGACGACGCACCGTGCGGTCGCCATCGCCGTTTCCACGGCTCGGTGCGCCATGACGAGCGTCTTGCCCGTCGCGGTCGGCGCCTCCACGAAGCCGATTGAGCCGCGGTCCTCGATCCTGGTGAGAGCGCGCGCCATCACCGATTGCTCGCTGTAGGGTTCCATGCCGATCGCCGACATGGCGGCGTCGAATGTCATGACGGTCGTCGTCTGCGTGGCGGGCCTGGTGGCCATGGCGTGGTCTCCTGTTGCGATCTGCTTGGCCGTGTGGCTGGGTCGTGTCCATGTGCCATGGAGCCACGGTGATTGCGGTTACTTGCCGTCATCTTGATCGCATCGACATGTGAAAGGGAATCGCTTTTGGTGGACGCGTTCCAACTGGATCCCAATTCTCGGGAACCATCGATCTGCTCCGAATGACGGAGTTTTCTTTCCGGTGTCGTAGCTGCGCTGGGCATCGATTCGTGATGGGGACACGCTCGTGATTGAGGCGTTCTAGCTGACTCTCGCGAGCCATCGGTCGGATCGCGTGGTCAACAACATGTGCGCGTGTCGTTAGCTGGCATCGGCCATCGGATGGTCGACTCGCTGATGCTTCTTGCGGATCTCTTGCTGCCGACGAGGCATCGATCGTCATCGTGCTTAGCGATTTCGAACGGATCTTCCAACTGATGCCCCGTGGGGACCATCGGTCTGCGCCAACCGAGGCGGAAGGCGATTTTTCATTCAAGGGCGGCCAATTGCCTACGCGGCCATCGCCCGATCCCATTCGAGGTGGTTGTCGCGCACGATCCGCTGATGGGTGCGGTCGAACAGCGGAAGACGGTATGCTCCCTCCACCATGCGCCCGACGGATGCACCTTGCGGGAGATAGCGTCGCATCCACAACGACGCTGCACGTGCGTCCTCGACGACGCGCAGAGCGGAGACGCGTCCGTTGCCCAGTCGCCTGCGTGCACCGACGCTTTCGAGACCCGACAGGAGGTCCGTCAGCGTCTCCCGGTCGCCGATGCAGTACGCGACGGCGCCGCGCGCCCACTGGAACTCGTGCGCGTAGGTGGCCGACTTCAGCTGGCCGCGCGCCGTGTCGATCGCGGTGTCGACGCCGAAGTTGGTGATCAGCCCGGTCTTCAGCGTGTCGGCGATCGCGTCGGGGCGGATGGCCCGCGTGGCGAACTCCTGCATCGGCGGCGTCGTCCAGTCGAACGCCAGTGTCGACGCCTGCCACACCCAGTCTCCGCCGATGTCGACGCGTCCGAGCGGCAGCGTCTCGATGTGGGCGCGGATGGTGGCGACGTCGGTCTCGTGGGGCATGTCGCGCGTGACCATCAGATTGGCGATCAGCGAGTCGAGGTGGATCGGACGGGTCGGTCGCTCGACGGGGCCGACGAGATCGATCTCGATGCGTAAGGGGGTCATGTGGATTCCTTTCAGTCTGGCGATCGTCTGCCGATCGCCGCGTGCATCGTGGCTTCGTTCATGGCTGCATGATGCGTCATGCGTCTCTTCCGGTCTTTTATCAGACATCCGGGACGCACGTCCTGGCCGACGCGTGTGCGCCGTCGATCATTCTATGAGCTCGCAATGCGCTCCGCATATTCGTAACCGACGCATGCGGACATGCGCCGTCGATTCGACGAACCTTGGACTTCACTTAGCCGGCGGCGAACCGCCGTCGATCGACGCCGAGGGTGTCCTGTTACTCACCTATCGGCAGCTGGGAATACGTGCTCCCCATCGGCCGACGCCCGCGCTGATCGTGGTGAACAACCATTGGCAACTGGGCGTGCCAAGGCGACCCGCCCATCGTCTATCAGGCCGCCTTGGCCGGAGCCTTGCCCGCCTTCTTGGGCGCGGCCTTGGCCTTCTTCACGGCCGCAGTCCCCAGGTCGATGCCCGTGAAGCCGGTCGCCTCCCAGAGCGCTTCCGACGTCCACGCCTTGCCGTCCTGATGCCAGACGTCGAAGGCGTCCGCCAGGCGCGCCGCCTCGCCCCCCTCGGCGATGGTCAGGTCGTGGCCGTCCCAGTCGAACAGGCGTTCGCCGTCGAGCTTGACGTTGGCCGCCACCGACGCGAGGTTGAAGGCGTTCTCGCCCATGCCGATGCGCTGCATGCCGCCGATGCGGTTGGCGTTGAACGCCTGCGCCATCACGATGAGCAGGAAGCCCTTGACGTGGTCGGGTGCCGACTTGGCGACCGACAGGTTGAGGTGGAGCAGCACGTTCGGCACCATGTAGCGGTAGGTTAGCAGGTTCGATCCGCGCAGCGTGCTCTCCGTCTCCTCGCCGCTGGTCTTGCCCGTGCGGCGGCCGACGTCGGCGGCGATGATCTCGTCCGACTTGGCGTCGAAGTCCTCGATGACCTCCTCGAAGATGGCCTCGGCCTTGTGGACGATGTCCAGCCGCGGGTACATCGTGTCCTCGGCCACCAGCTGGAAGCCGGCCATGGGATTCTCGATGCGGTCGTCGGCCGGCACCATGGCGGCGTCGATCGTCTCCTTGCACAGCGGCAGCATCCACGGCGTCACGAGGAGCCCGGTGCTCGAGCGCGGCCCGCCGCCGAACAGACCCATGATCGGGTGGCCGCGCATCACGTCGAAGGCGGACGCCCGCATCGGCTCCTTGGTCATGCGTCCCGACGTGCTGCCGTGACGCAGGGCGTTGAAGACCTCCATGGGCACGCGCACCCCGTGACGCAGCATCTCCTCGTTGGCGATGTCGCTGGCGGTCTTGCGCAGCATGCCGCGCAGGACGGTGCCCTTGATGCCGGGAATGCGCGACGTGCGCCCGGTCTGGTGGTCGGGGATGGGCATGGTCGCGATGCCGGTGGCGTTGCCCTCGGTCGAATCCGTGATGTGGATGGGGGCGGTCGTCTGGATGTAGCCGGTGATCTTCATGCGTTCTGTCCTTTTCCTGTTCTACGCCGTGGTTGCCCACGAATTTCCGAAATCGGGGATCGCGACGGTCGACGGCGGGTCGTCGTCCACCCTTGCGCCCGTCGCGTCGATGCGCGCGGCGATGTTCCTTGCGGCCTCGAGCGCCTCGTCGCCGTCGGCCAGCGGTGCGTGTTCGAGGGGACGTGGCGGCCGCTGTCCGTTCATCGTCTCCCGTGCGAGCGCGTCGCGCTGGTATCCGGCGTCGCTGGCGGCGGCCCAGACGCCGGCCATCAGGCAGTCGTAGGGACCGTCCAGCAGATGCACGTCATGCTCTTCGCCTGGGTCTCGCCGGTAGCGTGCGAAGGTCCAGCCCATGCCCGCGGTGCTGAGCAGATTGCGCTGGCCGTCGTATCTCGTCACACTGGCCAGACGCGCATCGTATGGGAAGACGTGCACGTTGCCGGTCCGGCCGCGCAGCATCTCGTCCTCGCGTCGTCGCATCGTGGAGATGTCCCGGACGATGTGCCGCGCTCCGGAAGTGACCTGCACGTCTCCGACCAGCTTCGCGAGATGCGTGGCGCGCGTCCACAACGGCGTCGTCTTGTGCGGCAGCGTCGTACGCCAGACCTTCTCGAGCGCGGCCGCCGCATTTACCGCGGTCTGCCGGTCCTGGACGGGCGGCTCCAGATGGTATGCGCAGTGCTTCTCGCTCATCACGCCGGCCTGCGTGGCGCCGCGCATGATCACGACGTCGTCGCCCTCGCGGTCGAAGGCTCCGCTCGATCCGAATTCCCATCCGGTGCGGCTGTCGCAAGTCGCCAGGCGGAAGTCGCCGGTCCTGACCGCGCCGTACGCGATCGGCGAATGCTCGCCTACCATCATCCAGCCGAGCGGGGCGAGGCTCTCGATCGACAGGATGGTGTCCAGACGGCTCTCGATGGCGCTCACCGCCCTGTTCTCCGCGGCGACCCGCAGTGCCTGTTCGAGCGCCGTGCGCACCTCGCCGTGCTGAATCGTCTGCGTGAAGGCTTCGAGCATCTGGTACGGCATCGTGACACCGATAGTCGCTCCAGATGCCGGCACGCGCGTGCGGATTGAGGATCTTGCCATGCTATCGTCTCCGTGTGGGTCGTCGACCGCGGGCGGGCGGTCCTTGGGGTCAGGCGGCGAGCGCCGTGTCGCGTTCGATTTCCAGCGCCAGAACGGCGGCGGCGACGGTTGGCGCCTTCAACTCGCGGGCGGCCGCGCGCAGCTGGCTCATGGCCCACAGATCGCCGAGCGTGAGCTGCGCGAGCTGCGCCTTCAGGGCCTTGGCGTGATTGCCCTGGTCGACCTGGAAGCGGGCCGTGTACTGACCATCCTGCGAGGTCTTCAGATCGCGGCTGAGCTGGGTGAACACGTACGTCGGCTTGACCGCCTTGTCCTGCGCCGACGCGATCAGCGTATCCTGCTCGTATTCCAGCACCGCATCGGCGGCCGAAACGGCGCGCGGACGGTCGACGATGAGGGCGCGGTGGCCGAACTGCAGGGGAATGACGTCGCGGTCGTACGCCACGCGTGCCATCCACCAGACGTGCTGCCGCTTCGCGGTGATGAGCGCGACCGCGAACGGAGGCTCGGGCGGTGCCGTCAGGAACGCGAGGCGTTCGCGGTTGGACAGCAGCCGGGTGAAGCCCATGGCCGACACGACCCCGGATCCGCTGTGTCCGGCGGTCGCGTCGGCGTTGAACAGCAGCACGGAGCAGCTTTCGCACACGTCGCGTCCGCCGGGCCTGGCGAACAGGGCGACGTCGTTGAACGACTTCTGCGGGACGAAGGCATGCGCTCGCCCGTCGCACGATCCGCCGCATGCGGCGCAGCGCGCTTCCGGATCCACGTCGCGCAAGGGGGCCGCGGCACCGTCGAACGCGCGCGCCGCGAGCTTTGACGCGGTGGTCGCGATCATGCCGCCATCTCCGTCTCGTCCGCCATGCGCACGCGTGGATATTCGCGCGCGACGCCCTCCTGGCGGTAGTGGCGTTCGGCGAGGACGGGAGCGATGCGCCCGTTGCCGTAGGTGAGCAGGCCGCCCACGCGCCAGTCGCCGTTGAGGCGGCGCGGGATGGTGACGATGGTCTGCGTTAGGCGGCTGACCATGCCTTCGCCACCCGCCTTGACCACCGGCTGGGAACCGAGGTCTCCGATCGTCTCGACGATCACGTCGTCGGCGGTCAGCGGCTCGTGCGCCAGTCCGATGCGCTCGGCCTGCCGGTTGATGCCGCCTGCGATCACGTCCTGGATGAATGGCCGCAGCGGCTCCGGATCGGCGCGCAGCGACCGGTAGAAGTCCTGGTTGCCGCGCACGCGCGTCAGCACCACGGTCTGCGCGCGGAAGCGCTGGGGCACGTCGGGACGAATCCAGATCTGGTCGTACTCCACGCGGGGCGGGCCCTTGATGCCGAGGTCGCGCATTGCCGGCAGGATCTGCATGATGGCGGCCGACAGCTTGGCGCAGGCCTCGTCGCCCACCGCCACGATGCCGCAGAACGCCCCCTTGCCGTTCTGACCGGTGAAGAAGCGCACGGTCGCGATGCCGCCGCCGACCGGCTGGGCGGAGGGGGCGTTGAAGAGCCAGTCCCAGACCATGTCGCGGGTGGCCTCGTTGGCGCCCAGGCGGAAGCCGAGCGACTTGCGGAAGATGCGCGGATTCTCGCGCCGGTCGGTTTCCCAGCGCAATTCGATCTGTGGTGCGGTTTGCAAGGACGTGTCCTTTCGAGTGTGCGCGGCATGGCCGCGCGGGTGGTCCACGCCGCCTGATGGCGACGGGCTGTCTGTCGGGTTCGTGGCTGCGCCCGGAGGCGCATCGGGATGCTGAAGCGTTCGTTACCGCGCAGGATCATACTTAACTGACGGTTCCTAACCGTCATCGAGGGATCTGGATGCGGACGATGCACAGGTTCCAATTTCAACTGCGCGAATGGCGCATCGGATTAACGACGCGGCGATGCTGGCGCCGTGGCTCTTCCAACTGCGGCGTTGATGCCGCATCGATCTGGATTCACTGGTGTGATCGGTCGTGGTCATTCGTAGCTGGCCCTCTCGGGTCATCGGTCGGGCATGTATCACCGGGGTGGGTTCTGGCTCTTCTAGCTGTCCCGGGGGGACATCGGCGTCGTCAGTCGAACACGCTGGTGGGCGGTACGTCGTACTGCACCTGGAGATCGATCCCGTCCCATCCGACGATGGTCATTCCGTGATCGTCGAGAAGAGGATGGGAGACGATCTCCTTCACGCGCCGTCCCACCACCGTTGCCGAGATGGTCGACGGCAGCCCCCTGCGCAGACGGACCCTGCCTGGAAGCCACGAGACGTCCGGGGCCAGCGGTATGTCGAGTTCCAGCAGGATGTGCACGTCGTTCCGGTTGATGACCTCCATGTCGACGACTTCGCCGCCGAGATCGTCGCTTGTCAGCCTGGCGTGCAGTGCGACGCGGTGCAGCATGACGAGGCCTACGAGGGCGTTGCCCCGCCTGTCGACGAAGCCGCGCGTGACGGGATCGATCAGGAGCTGGTCGTAGAGGACCATGGCGTCGGGCCTGCTGATCATGCGATCCCTCACGGCCGCCGCGAACCCGGGCGAGCGGTCGGTCAGCACCGCGTCCATCAGCGCGACGTGCGGCTTCCAGATCCTGGCCTGGCGTCTCTTGGCGAGTTCGCCCATGCCGAGGAACTCCAGATCGTCGGCGACGAGGCGCCCGTAGTCCGATCCGCTCACGTTGTCGGCGATGTCGACGATGTCGTCGTGGCACATGCGCAGGGGCGTGGGCATGGTGGCCTCCTCTGGCGGATGGTGGGTTGTGGTTGCTGCATCGGAAGATGCATCGATTGGGGGATCCGACGGCGCTGAGGTTGTGCCTGTCGTAGCTGGTCCCTTGGGACCATCGGGTTTCCACCCGGGTGGGATGTACACCAAGTGTCGATAGCTGGATCGTGGGGACCCATCGGTTCACCGACGTATGATCGGCGTCTTGACCGTCGTTTCAGCTGATCCTCGCGGACCATCGGGTATTTCCGGAATGCCCATATGCCTGGGTGTCGTTCCAACTGATGCCGAAGCACCATCGAAGTCCTTTGCCAACATGAACGTGCTGCTGCATTCGTAGCTGATCGGAAACGCGTCCGATCATCGCCGTGTTTTCACGGAGCATCCCCACGGGGAACGGCCGCCGGGTGACCGACGGCCGATTCGTGCCCCTGATGTTCGGAACGAAGGTTTGACCCACCTCCCGGTGGACGCATCGTTCCAGGCCGCCGGACGCGAGGGCGCGCGGTCCGGTCACCTGGATGTTTGATCACCCCCTTTCGGCGTGACGGGCTCGCTGGCGCGATTCCGTCGTTGCGGGGTTGATGACGACGATGATCATTTGGGCTTCTCCTGGGTTTGGACTCTTGCCGCGGTGTGATCGCCCCGTGACCGGGGTCTGTCGTGTTGTCCGTGATCCTGCTGGGGGCCTCAGTTGAGGCCGGTGACCGCCTTGGCGACGCCTGCGAGCGGCTTGACCGCTTCGAGCGCGACGTTGATCGCCATGATGGCGCCGTACGCGATGCACGCATGGCCGCTGAGTGCTCGTGCGATGATAGAACCGAAATCCATTTTCCACCTCCATGGCGCCTACGCCATGAAGTCCCTCAATCCGCGTCTTCGCGCGTTCCGAGCGTCAGCGTATGGGATGCGGCGTTCCCGCGCGCGTCGAGGATGACGAGATCGCGCCCTCCCTCGATCTCGATCAGATCGTCCAGACGCCTTCCCGGCAGCATGGCCGTCACCGTTTCGGGCAGCTCCGCCGATCCGATGATCAGGCTCGTCTCCCATCCGATCTGCTTGGTGGCGCGCATGACGCGCTGCACGGTGAGGGTCATGCCCTCCTGCTGCCAGTGGATGCGGGCGACCGATCTCGTCAGGCTGATCATGTGCAGGTCCGCATCCTGGCCGACCTGCACCGCGTTGATGCCCGATTCGTCCCGACGCGCACGCATCTCCGGCATCGTGGCGCCTCGCATCGCCGCGATGGCGACGAAGACGGGATGCGTTCCCGCCACCTCGAACACGTCCTGCATGACCTGGCTCCTATTCCGGTGGCGTCAGTGACAGTTCCTGGACCCTGTTGCCGATCTCGCGCGCCCCGACGATGCCGATGCCTTCCGCCCCGGGCAGGGCGATCACTTCGCTCAGGCGACGCCCTGCGGCGGCCGCCAGCACCGTGTCCGGCAGGAGCGCTCCCCGCAGGGTGAGCAGCTGCATCCATCCGGCCTGCCACCCGATCCGCGTTCGGTCGACCTCGAAGACCATCTCGGTCGGGATGTTCAGCCATTCGATGCGCATGCCCGGTTGCGACACCGTGATGCGGGGCACGCCCGGGAAGGTCCTTCCCATGCCGATGTCGACCTTCTGCAGTCCGAGCCAGAGATCGTCGCGCGCGACGTCCTGCGGCGTCATGTCGTGTCTCGACAGTGCGGCGGCCAGCACCGGATGGTCCAGGATCACGTTGGCGCTCATCGTCGCATCTCCGCACGATCCGCCGAATCGTAGGGTGCGAGCGTCAGGATGAGGCTGTGGACCTTCTCGTCGACGTCGACGATCCTCAGGCCGGCGCCGCCCGGAATGTCGATGAGCTCTTCCAGCGTCCGTCCCGGCAGGGCCGCCGCCACCACGTCGGGCGGCATCCAGTTGCGGAACTCCAGCTGGTTCATCCACGGCGATGGACGGACGTCGCGGTCGTCCTCGTGCATGTAGAAGACGATCTGGTCGTCGACCAGCGGCGACGGCATGTGGACGGTCGTGTAGCCCGGTGCGCACGAGACGCTTGGCAGACCCTCGCGGATGAAGTGCTGCCTGATGCACGATTCCCACATGCCGTTGGCGCGCACGTTCTCGGGCGTCTCGCCGTGGGCCGCCAGCGCCGCGGACACGATGGGATGGCGGGTGTCGAGCGCTCCCGGGGCGTCGACGTCCCTGTCCTTGACCTTCATCATGATTTTCCCCTCGCTTCGGATCACGCTCCGGAAGATCCCGCTCAGTCGATCTCCGGCGGCAGGAGATGGAAGATCGTGCGTCTGCCGTCGATTTCGATGTCGGCGATGCGCATGCCCGGATCCCCCGGCACCTCGACGAGCGCCGCGAGCATTCCACCATGCAGCGAATTGGTCAGGATCTCGGGCATCGACTCCTTGAGAATGACCGTCCACAGGTCACAGCCTTCGGCGGACGGGTCGCCCGCGAGCGTCTCGACGAACGACATCTGCGGCCACGCCACTCCGCTTCGCGTGCCCGACGTCTTGACGTCGGGTCGTCCGCACCCCTGCGGCTTGTAGTGGAACGTCGTGCCCGTGCGCAGCGCCGTGCGGTGGATGTGCTCGGCGTCGACGCCGTACAGACGCAGCGCGTGCGCCACCACCGGATGGCATAGCGGTGCACCGTCGCCGGTCGCGAGCATCGCCGCACCCGCGCGGAAGGCCTCCCGTGCGTAGAGCGGATTGCTCGGCTCCATGCCGCGCGCCTGCTGCACCGCGGCCCATCTGTTGAATGCGGCGTCGACCTCGGCGTCGGAGGATATCTCCGCCCTGATCGAAGCGGCGATCTCCTCCGCCACGGCATCGATGCCGTTCGCGCTCCCTGCGATCTGGGCCAGCTGGTTCTCCAGCAGGATCTGCCTGATGACGCCCGACAGCGTGTGCCGGTTCGTGGTCATGCGGCCTCCGGGATGATGGTCGCATCCGTCCACGGTCCGAGGATGAGATCGAAGCCGGTCGGCGTGTGCACGGCGTCGACGACGACCATGCCCGGATCGTCGGGCAGCCCCACGAGGTCGCGCAGGGGCCGGCCCACGATGGCCGCGAGCACCGTCTCCGGAACTACGTCGCGCACGGTGACGCGCCTGCTGACCCGTCTGCCCTCGACCCTCTCGTAGAAATGCACGTCGCGCTGGCCATTCCACCGCACCGTGGTGAATCCGGGTTTCGTGGTCACCTCGGGAGCATCGTGCATGCCGGCGCGGACGTGCAGCGCGAACGTGCATCCGGTCTTGGCGGTCAGCTCCATGATGGTCCGCGGGTCTGCCGCGTGGCGGCGGATCGCATGCGCGATGATGGGGTGGCAGGTCATCGGTTCATCCTCGGATTCGTGGTTGGTTTCCGCATCGTCACAGCTTGCGCGCGAGCAGGAACATGCGTCTCGCCACGCTGTTGCAGATCGGCCAGAACAGCCAGGTGACGAACAGGGCGGGCAGCGCCATCCAGGTGGCGCGCACGTTGCGGTCGTCGGTGATCATGATGAGCCAGCCGTCCTCGTGCTGCTTCACCCACGTGATCCCCGCGGCGAACCAGAGCGTCACGGCGACGATGGACAGGAATATGTGCATCGGGGCGTTCTCCTTCGTGGCGTCCTATTCGAACGTCGAGACGGGCCGCTGGTCGCAGTTGGCCAGCGGATGGATGCCGTCGTAGGCGGGACGCCTTTCGACGACAATGTCCAGCACGCCGAACCGCACCGCGTTCTCCAGCTTGGAGATCATCCGTTCGGCGGCGCCGCCGTTGAGAGAGTGCACGTACACGGCCTGCAACGCGGGCAGCATGCCGGGGTCGTCCTGGACGCGCTCCAGTATGTCGCGCACCGCCTCCCATCCCTCTTCGGGCTGCCGCAGATCGTTGTCGAAGGAGAGGTGCGTCACCTGGGCGCCGTGCGCGTCGAGCAGACGCATCAGCGCCGGCACCGTGCGCACCATCGTCCAGCCGTCGTCGCCGTGGTTGCGGTCGTCGTCCAGGAACACGCGCATGTCCGTTTTCCCCTGTCCAATGCCACATTCACCGTGTCCGACGCCGTATCGCGTCAACCTTGCCCAAGTGGTGCCATGTCCGCGATCCTGCGCGAAGGCCTGTCCCGGTACACGATCCCTACGCCTCCGGGGACGTCCCTGAAGCGCTGCACGTATAGGTCCAGACCGTCCAGCAGCGGGTGCGACACGATCTCGTCGATCCGCCGGCCCGCCGCCAGCGCCACCAGCGTCTCCGGCAGGTTCGCCGCGGCGCCCAGGTGCAGGCAGCCGCTCTCGGTGTCGATCTGGTCCTCACGACCGTCATGGTCCGCTCCGCCGAGGCCTATCGTCGACGTCAGCGTGTACGACCCGTCCGAGAACGACCGCATGGAGCACGGCACCAGCCGCACGCCGTCGATGGTCATCTCGCCCTCCGCCCTGCAGAACGCCATGGCCACGGCCCATGCGCGCGGATCCACCCCCATCCGGCGCAGCACGTCCTCGAGCGTCGCCGGGAGGATGATGTCGCCGACCTTCCTGTCGGGCAGCACGGATGGTCCGGAACGCTCCGGGTTCAGGATATCGTCGAGAGACGTCTCCAGAACCGCGTCGAGTGAGGGTCCGGGCGCGGTCAGCCACCGCGCCAGCACCATGCGCGCCCTCGCGTAGGCGTCGCCGCCCTTCCAGATCAGCGTCTCCGCCCCGAACACCGTCGCCGTGTCGACGCGCATGACCATGGCCCGCAGCAGATCGGCCGCCTCGAGCTCGGGATCGACGTCGTTGGGAAACGTTATGAGCATCATCGCTCTCCTATGCGGGCGGGCAGTCCTTGAGAAGGCGCGCGGGCTTGACGATGTCGGCGCGCGAGCCCTTCAGGCCGACCTTGACGCGCTTGATCATGAGACCGGAGAGATGCGGATGGTCCACCATGCGTTCGACCGGCTGCTCGGCGAGCGCCGTCAGCACGACGTCGGGGAACGACGTCTTCTTGGCGAGCAGGGTGCCGCCGTCCCACCGCACGCCTTCGCCGAGATCGAAGCGGGCCTTGATGCGTCCAGACGCGAACTCGATGCCGTACGTCTCGATCAGGTCCGTCCCGGGATGCACCGGCCGCACCGCGTCCACCTGCACGGCGCGATCGTTCGAGGCGCGCCTGGCGTCCTGCACCAGACGCCGCCACAGCACCTCGGCCTCGACGATGTCCATGACGGCCCGTCTGACGTCGGGTCGCGTCGCCGCCAGCGCCTTCACCAGCGGCACGTCGATCGTGTAGGCGTCGATCGGCACCTGCCCGCCCTCGACGGGTGGGCGGCCGACCTTCGCCCTGAGCGTGGCGATCTCCTCGTTCCTGGTCTCCATGCGGGTCTTGATCCACTGGGCCTGGCGCGACGACCCGTCCACCACGACGTGCAGCATGCCTGGAAGCATGTGGAGCGTGTCGAGATCGGCGACGGGATGGTCGATGCGCACATCAAGCCGGTTCGGCCCGTACCACGTCTCGATCGAACTGGTGGACCAGTCCGGCTCCAGGGCTTCGACCTTCCTCACGACGTCGACGAGATGGTCCGACGTGTCGGGTGCCCAGTCCGGCATCCCGACGTTCTGCGGATCGGCCGCCATGATGTCCTCGAACCTGTTGCTGGGCGCGTGCAGCATCACGCTGGAGGGCACGTGCTGGCTCCACGTGCGCGGTCCGAGACCCGACGACGCGTGCAGCGTGGCGTGGCATCCCTCCACCACGTAGATGCAGTCGCCCGCGGCATGGGAGAGTCGGGGAACTGGGCGGGTCCCGCGCGTGACCTCGTTCCATCCGCCCACGATCGAGGTCAGGATGCGGATGCGGTCCTCGTCCTCCTTCGGGAGCCCGTGACGGCGCGCCAGTGCGGCCTGCCTGTCGCGCACGATCCAGTCGGGGATGTCCCCGTCGTCGCTGGCGACAGCGGGGTCGCGCGTGTGCGCCGACGGCGTCACGTGCCAGTGATGGCGGATCAGTCCGCTGATCGAGTTGCGCCCCGCGGAGAACCGCAGATCGTATCCGGCGATCTTGGCCAGGTGGTCCCGCGTCCGCCAGTTCTCGCCGCCCAGGATGTGCCGCCAGCCATTGGCGATCCGCGTGAAGTCCCCCGCGGCGAGCATGTCGCCGACGGTCTTGCGGATGGCCTTGGCCAACGCGTCCCCGGCCGACTTGGGGAAGCGGTCCGCGCAGATGGCCGACACGATGGCGGCATGCACGTCGCCGAGCGTCGTGGCGAACCCGAGACCGCCGATGGCGAGCTCGTCGCCGTCGATCATGTCCTCCAGCGTGCGCATGACCTCGTCTCGCATGCCGCGTGCGCGTGCCTGCAGTCTGATCTGTTCCTGGATCAACGGCGGTCTCCTGGTTCGAAGGGTGCGATGTCGGCGAGCCGGATGCCGTCGTCGCCGGAATAGACGATCCGCGTGCCCGAGCCGACCGGGTGGATGTCCTCGACGATCAGGTCGAGGCCGTCGAGAAGCGGATGGGACACGATCTCGCTGACCTTGCGGCCGACCGCCTGCGACAGGATCGTGTCCGGCAGATGTTCCGAGATCTCGATGCGACGGCTGTCCGTCGACACGTCGGCGCCGTTTCCGAGTTCGATCGAGCACGAGAGCGTCATCGTGCCGAGAGCCAGCTGATCGATGCGCGAGGGCGTCATCAGGCGTCCGTCGAGCATGATCTCGTCGTAGGGGTGGAAGACCATGGCCAGCATGAACGCCTGCGGGTTCACCCCCATGCGTCGCAGCACGTGATCGAGCACCGTGTCGGTGACGACGTCGCCGCATGGTCGCTCGTCGGCGGGGCCCGCGTCGTACGTGTCGGGGCCGTAGTGGTCGATGACGGAGGCGAGCGTCCGCTTCGTCATCTCAGCCAGATGATCGCGGCGCGCATGCCTCAGCCAATGGGCCAGGAAGACGCGGGCCTCGTTGCGGTCCGCGAAGCCCCTTTGACGTCCGAACACCTTTCCCGCGTTGGGTGCGCGCACCATCTCGTCGGTGATGTTGTCCTGCTGATCATCGTCCCCGAGGAACGTCACTTCCATCATCGCATGCTCTCCATGAGGGGCTTCCAGACGCCGTCGTCGAGCATCTCGATCACGTCCGGCGCAATCGACTGCGTCGTGTGCCACGCGCCGTCGAAGTCGGTCATCTCGTCCCTCATCCTGTTTTCCGGCATCGGGAACCTCAACACTCTGGCCTCCTCCCCCGTCCCGTCCGCCAGGACCTGGGCGTAGTGCTCCGCGCCTTCGAGGTCTTCGCACACGAACAGCTTGCCCACCACGTCGTATTCGTCGGGCCACACGCCGCGGGAGCCGTCGTTCGGCACGAGGCCTTCGCGCGCGATTCCCGCGAGGTTCTCGGCGAGCGTCGCGTGATGGGCGTCCTTGCGCATGATGTGCCTCCTGGGATCTGGTTGGCGTCCGTGCCGCGGCACGCGCGATCGTGCATGCCGCACGTCGCACCGCTCACCGCCGACGTGAACAAGTCGCGGGCGGACGTCGCGGGATCGGCGTGCGAGGGATGTCGTGGGTCGCGATCGAGGCGGATCGATCGGATGATCGTTCTCGTCCTCGTCGCGGGGAACGCCCGCCGGGATCGCCGGCGGGCGATTCGCGCCCTTTCGGTTCGAGACGAAGGTGTTACCCACCTCCCGGTGGACGCTTGCGTCTCAGGATGTCCTGCGTCGGGCGAACGCCTCGGACCTCCTGGATGGGATCACCTCCCTTCGTTGAAGAGCGTTCGTTGGTCATGCGCCGCATGGCGGCTCCCGGTCCATCGTGCCGTTTCGACTGTGATCATAGGCCTGTTTTCCCTTCGGGTGGCTTGCCAGGAGGTGATCGTCCCGTTGGCGGGATCTGTCGTGAAACCGTCTTTCAGGATGGATTGTATTCGTCTCGGGCCATCCTGACAACCTCCGATGCGAATTCCGTCCCGATCGGTCGGCATCGGTCGGTCCAGGTCGCGGCACGGCGCCGGACTCGCGCATTTAGGGACCTTCTCATGACGAATCCTTGCTTACATCCGCACGATCGCGTTCGGAATCGATCATCTTCGTCGGGAAATGATTACTCACGGCCTGATTCATGCAGAAACGGTTAATCCGCTTCGTCGCAATGTGTCCAAGCCGGGTTTTCGATTGAGTCCGAGATCGCACTCGAGCGTTACAGGATGGGAAGGGAATTCATCATGTCGTTGCGTACCATCGTCATCCCGGGTCTCATGATCGCCGCGCTGTCCGCATGCCAGAAGGAGGCGCCCAAGGTCGTGGACAGCCGGTCCGCCGACGTCGTCGGGCAGGCCGCCGCCCTGAGGAAGCCCGTCGTCATGCCGCCGTCCATCGCGGCCTCCAAGCAGTACCGCTGCGCCGATGGCAGCCTCGCATTCGCGGAGTTCTATTCGGACGACCTTTCGGCGAGCGTGAAGAGCGAGGCCAAGGCCTCCGCGGTCCGCGTCGTCGCCCCCGCCAAGGGCGAGGCGATGGTGGGCGGTGGATACTCGCTGAAGGGTACCAAGGCCGATGCGAACATCGTCTTCGGCACGCCGACGCATCCCAAGCCCCAGAAGTGCCACGTCTGAATCGAACCGAACCGGGTGGCGCACCGTCTCGTGCGCCACCTGGATGATCCTCGAGCGCGTGGCGCGCTCGAGGATCAGGCCGAAGCGGGATTCACGGGCACGCGCTGCGGTTCCGCCGGCACCAGTCTGAGCACGAGAGGCCGTTCGGTCAGGCCGGCGGGCGAGCCGTATTTGCCCCGGCTCAGGATCCTCGACAGCACGCGCTGATCCTCGACCGCGGCCCAGTCGATCGTCATGTCGTCCAGGATCTCGTTGCCCGTCCATGCGACGTTGCGCACCCGTCTGCCCGCCAGAGCGGCGCAGGCCGTGTCGGGCAGCGCGAGCGTGGCGCATGCGAGCACGGGGCGGTTCCACAGCCTGTCGGCGTCCTCCTGGTCGTCTTCGTCCAGGGGACCGTAGTTCATGTACGTCATGCCCTGTCCCAGCGGCAGGGCGCGGACGTGCACGATGCGGGTGCAGTCCTCCAGCGTGACGCGGAACGGCATGCGCAGGCCGCAGGGTTCGTCGACCACCTGGAAGTTGCGGTTGCCGTCCTCCCCCATCGTGCTGGCGTGAAGGTCCCGGCTCCACGACGCGTGCGCGTTGGTGGCGATCAGCTGTCCGAGCCAGTCGGCCACCGTCGCGCCGCGCGGCGTCAGAAGACGCTCGAGCCGGGCGTGGAGCACGGCGTCCATCATCCATGCGTCGCTGGACATGACTGCTTCTCCCGGGTGTCGTTGGTGCAGGCGGACGATCCCGCCACCGTGCGCGTGGGCGCCGGGTGGCGGGATGCGGGGGATCAGAGCCCGCCGTTGGCGATGGCGACCATCCGGTCCATGCCGAAGGCGATCTCGACCACCTTCAGCGGCTTGAACGAGGGTATGGCCGGGAAGTCGGTCCGCCGCGACGTGCTCGCCACCTCGCGCCATTCGCCGTTGGGCAGCAGGCACTCGATGTCGACGGTCTCGGTGGCGTAGGACGGCAGCCGGTCGCTCTCGATCAGCCGCGTCTCCAGACCGGTGATGCGCGCGACCTGCGCCCGCAGCGCGTCGCGCAGCGGCGGCGCCACGTCGAAGGCGGTGTCCTCGGCGAGGATGCACTGCATCTCGAGCTGCACGAACGCGTTGAACCGCAGCTTCTCGGCGGTCGCCCCGTCGGAGCGCTCGCGCCTGTGGCTGGTGCCCATCTGCCAGACGCACAGCGGCGGCTTGGCGTTGGTGGTGCGCAGGATCTGCACCGCCGCGCAGTAGGTGCCGTCGGTCGTCTCGGCGCGCATCGCCCACGGCTTCAGCCCGCCGGGCGCGTCCTGGAGCAGGAACACGTCGTCCGAGGTGTAGGCGGCGCTCATGCGCTCGAGCGGCATCATCGTCGGGGCCTCGATCTCCTCGAAGCTCCAGGCGCGGTTGATGTCGCGCAGGGTCGTCTCGGCGGTCTCGACCAGGGTGTCGGCGATGCGGCGGCGCAGGCGCAGTTCGCTCTGCCGCCAGGTGCGCAGGCCGGCGAGGTCTTCGTACAGTGCGTAGGACATTCGATCTTCTCTCTCTCGATATGGGGGCGTGTCCGGCGCGCGGCGCTGTGCGCGCGCGTGAGGCCGCCCCTGTCGAGAGGGGCGGCCTACATACCGAGGCCGGCCTGGGGGAGGATCGTGGTCATGTCTTTTCTCCTAGCGTCGGGTATCGACGTTGGCAATTCCCGAATGGAATTATTCCGGTCAGGGCACGTACTTCTTCTCGAATGGATTCCAGTGGTGGTCGGCACCGCTCGCCCCCGTCGATCGGTACAGGACGCGGCCGTCCGGGTGGTAGACCTTCAGCACGCCCTCGTCGTCGATCACGGCGTATCCGCCGGGCGCCCCCCACGTGAAGCTGTTCCAGCGCGGGTCGCCGCCGATCGACGCGGGGGCGTATACCACCATGTTGCCGTCGCCCTGCGCGTTGAACATCGATCCCGGAGCGTCCGAGCCGATCTTCTGCAGCGTGCTCTGCGACACCTGCCACACGGTGGATCCGTCCTTCGCCTCGATGGCGAGGACGCCGTCGGTGCGCATCACCAGGGCGAAGCGACCGCCGGCGGAGAAGGCGCGTTCGCCCGCAGCGAGTGCACCCAGACGGGTTTCGCCCGGCGCGAGGCACGATGCCGTCCTCGAATCGCTTCCCGGCCTGATGGTCGGATCGCATGCCGCTCCGGTGGGGTCGGTTCCGTCGGCGGTCGTGCAGACGGGGTCGCGCGTCTCCGTGCGCTGGGCATCGGTGCAGTCGCTTCCCGGTCGCCATGCCGTCCAGTCCCAATGTCCGGTGCATGACCCGTAGTACGCGGCCGGCCCTTCCGACGCGTGCGGCTTGTCGCCGTCGCAATGCGCATCGTCCACCACGAAGGGGGTCGGTGCTCCGGTCTGGCACTGCACGGTCCGGGTTCTGGAGGCGTTCGCGCCGCAGCCCGGCGTCCAGTCGCTCCAGGTCGAGCCCGTCCATTCGAACGAGCAGCCCTCGAGACGTTTGCCCGACCGGCGTGCCGACGGCTGATCGGTTCCGCACATGCCCGGAGCGTCGACGCCGTCGCTCCGTACGCAGGCCACCGTGCGCGTTCCCGTCGAGGACGGGCTGCAGGCACCCTCGTCGCTCCATGCGCCTTCCGTCCAGGCGTAGCCGCAGCCGTCCGTCCGGTCGACGAGGCGTTGCGCGGAAGGTTTCGTCGCCGTGCACAGCGCGTCCGCGACCACCACGTCCGCGGCGTCCCTGCAGGTCACGGCACGCGTCTGCGCCGCCGACGCCCTGCAGGTCGCCTCTCCCGGCGCCCACGTCCAGTCGCCCTCGCTCCAGTGGTGCACGGGAGCCGCAGGGGCGGGTGCAGGCGCCGGTGTCGTGTCGGGCGTCGCCGGCGTGGTGGCCGCGTGCCTGGGTGGCGCGATGGGACGGCGCATGACCACCACGTCCTGGGCGGAGGCGGCGGATGCCAGCGTGCTGGCCGCGATCAGGAGATGGAGAATCCGCATTTCAGCGGCATTCCACGTTTTCAGGATGACGTAAACATCCATGTCGTCTTTGCGCAGGCGGAAACATGCCGGTTCGGGACGATCCCCCGCCTTGCGCGGGCGGGTCCGGCGGGGCCTGACGGCGTCAGGGGAACACGCGTTCCGCCAGGCCGAGCACGTCGATCTTGAGCACGCCCCCGTCCCAGCCGACGATGATCAGATCGAACCGGTCGAGCAGCGGATGGGAGACGACGCTCCCGAGCCGCATGCCGACGATCACGTCGGCGATGGTGTCGGGCAGCGCCCCCACGCCGTGGACCAGGTTGCCCTCCCACACGAGGCCGTCTCCCAGGGGGATCTGCACGGTCAGGAGCTCAACCGGCCCGTGCGACGACACGCTCTGCACTTCGAACACGTCGACCCGCACCACTTCGCCGTTCCAGTGCAGCACCAGATCGTGGTGGAGCCTGTTCAGCATGGCGACGGTGGCGACGGACGTGCCGCATTCCCGAAGCGCCGCCGCCGTGACGGGATCCACGAACAGCCGGGCGTGATCGCCGTCGGCACCGTGGACGGCGTCCAGATGCGCACGCGTGGCGCGGGCGGCGTCCTTTCCCATGTCGGCCAGTCTCGCGTCCAGGACCGGCAGGAAGGCGGTCCTGGTGGTCTCGTCGACGTCGTGCAGGCGGGAGAGACCGAGATGCTCCATGTCGGCGACGATCCCCGCGTCGCCCCGGCTGAAGCGTGTCAGATCGTCGACGATCCATTCCGGCGTGCGCAGCGGTCCGTTCGAGCGTGCGTCGGTCATGGTCGTCGTCTCCTTGCTACTGGTAGGCCTGCTCCGCTTCGGCGTCGAGGCGCGCGAGATGCATGAGGCGGACGCGTATGGACGAGATGGCGCGGTCGAGGCGACGCGCGATCTGGCTGGGCGTGAGGCGCTCCTCGGTCTCCAGACGCACGATCTCCTCGTCCTCTGTGCGCGTGAAGCGTCGCAGCGATCGGTTGGGGCCGGTGTGGACCACAGCCTCGTCTGGCACGGGCTTGCGGCGTCGGCGCCATGCGGGCTTCAGCGCACCGCGCGAGAGGGCGAGATACTCCACCCCGTCCGCGCCGATCGGCAGCCGGTCGGCGATCCACTGGTTGGTCCGGCCCTCCTCGTACCACGTCGCCAGCTGGGTGACCTGGTCTTCGGTGAGGCTCGTCTTGTTGGGCATTCACGTCTCCGTGGGTTGTGCCGTCTTTATGCTGCATCCGCGAAGCTGCGCCAAGACCGGCCATGAGCGATTATTTCGATGTCGGCGATCCACCCGCCACACCGACGACGTGCGTCCCGTCATGTCGACGTCCAGCCCGCCTTCGTCCCAGTCCGTCACGACCAGGTCGTGCGCGTCCAGCAGGGGATGCGACACGATGTCGCGCAGCGCCATGCCGGCGACCACCGCTCCGATCGTATCGGGCAGCACGGCGCCTTCGATCCTTCCGGGCGTCCAGGTGATGCCCCGTCCGAGTGGCAGGCGCAGCGACAGGCATGCGTGATGGTCGCAAGTCGGGTCGCCGTCCGCCAGTTCCAGATGGTCGATCCCGATCATGATCTCGACGCCCTCCTCCTGCGCGACGAGATGCATCTCGTCGGTCTTGCGCGTCAGCATGGCGACCGCCGCGGGCGACGTCTCGAGCGCGTCGAGCATGCCGCGCGTCACGTCGTCGAGCAGCAGGGTGGGATAGTGGATCTCGCTGACCGGGTGCCGGCGGCAATGCCCCTGCGCGCGCCGCGTGAACGATGCGCTGCGGTCGGCGAGCATGGCGTCGAGCTTGTCGATCGGCACGTCGAGCTCCTCCGCCGGCAGGTCGGCGCGCAGTCCCTCCAGGCCCATGAACGCCAGATCGGCGGCGCCGGGCGGGCTGTAGGGGTCGAATGCGAGCAGGCTGGGCACGTCGCCGCGGACCCCGAGCGGTCCCGTGGGAAATGCGTCCGTCATGTCGTTCTCTCCAGCACCCATCGTCTCCGGGATTCGCGCCCGCCGGGTATCGGCAGACTCCATAGCAACAAGGCGTACGATGGCAGCAGCGCCATGTGCACGCCGAGCAGTGCCGGATGATCCGACCAGCCGGGTGGATATGGCGCACCGTCGTCCGCCGCCATCATGCCGATGACGCTGAGGAGCACGGTCGTGAGCCCCATGAAGATCCCGGTCGCCACGATCAGCCCGAACACGCCGTAGTGGCTGCCCGTCCCGACCGCGGCGCGGTGCCGCCGCATCGTGCGCCTGGGCATACCTCCCATACGCGCCGAATGGCATTCGCCCAGAAGCTCGGTGTAGGGGCGCATGTCCCTCTCCACCACGAGCATGGTCGTTCCGTCCTCCATCGACGGCCTGGCCGAGAGGATGACGCGTTCGGGAAGGGCGGGGTGCTGGACCACTTCCGTCGTGAGACGTCCCTCCAGCGCGCCGCACACGGTGGTGGGCATGACGCCGGGCATGATCAGCACGCCGCCCGTCCATACGACGTCGCCGCCCAGAGGCACGGCGCACCGCAGATCCCCGTCCTCGTCGAAGTCGGCCTCGCAGGCGAGCCCCATGCGCCCTTCGAGAACGGCCAGCGCCGTGGTGTCGCCGGTCGCCGCGTCCACCATGAGCCTGCGCTGATCGCCGGGGTCGATGCCCGCCAGCGACATCATCGCCGGCAACGCCGCGTCCACGCGCATCGTCTTCTCCCTCGTCATCGCATGTCCCGCATCAGCCACTGCACCCGCACGCCCTCCCTGCCCCGTCGGGGAAGGCTCCACATGTATGCCGCGAACAGCATTCCGGCGACGAGGTTCGCCGTCATCGTCATGGGGTGGTCGACCAGTCTGATCTCCCGGTTCGCATCCCCGCTGGTCACGGTGATCCACAGGACGCACATCAGCAGCACCGACAGCATGGCGAACGCCGCCGCCGCCAGTCCCGCCGCGCCCAGATGGCAGCCGGAGCCCACCGCCGAGCGGTGCCGGCGCATGGTGCGGCGACGCATCCCATCCAGACGCGCCAGGCGGCATCCGCCCAGGAGCTCCGTGTAGGGGCGCATGTCCGGTTCCAGCATCAGCACGGTCCTCGCCTCCGTGAAGGACGAGGACGCCGACGCGATCGTCCGCTTCGGCAACGCGGGATGCTGGATCACGTCGGTGACGCAGCGCCCCTGGAGGGCCGAGCACATGGTGGCCGGCATGCTTCCGGGCATGCGCAGCATGGCGCCGGTCCAGACGACGCCTCCGCCCAGATCGACGGGACAGGTGAGCGTCGTCTCGTGGACGGTCGGAGCGTAGGCGAGTCCCATGCGCTTCTCGAGGATGCGCAGCGCCGTCGCGTCGCCCGCCTCCACGTCCGCCATCAGCGTCCTCTGGTCGCCTGGAGCGATGCCCCGCTCCGACATCATGACCGGCAGCGCGGCGTCGATGCTCATCCTGCGCGTCATGCGTCCCTCCCTTGGTCTTTGCCGCGCCGCGTCGTCAGAACCGCTCCACCTTCAGGTGCACGGTGTTGGACGCCTGCGGGAGGATGTTGATCATGCCGATGTTGACCGCCTGGATCTCGAGCACCGGATTGTCGCCGCGCATGTTGACGGCCACGCGGATGTTCATGCCCGGGAAGAGCACCTGCTTGGTCGGCAGCACCTTGCCCCTGATGGGCGACAGGTAGTCGTCCAGCACCGCTTCGGTCGGATCGTCCTCGTTGCGGTCCTTGAACACGTCCGCCAGGCGCGCGTCTGCTTCCCTCGCCGCCTTCTCGGCGCCGGCTATGCGCGACTTCACCCATGCCGGCAGACGCGCCATGCGGCGGGCCTCCGCCTCCTTCCCGCTCAGCTTGGGCGGTGCCGTCTCCTCCTCCACGTCGGCCACCCGCGAGACGGCGATGGCGATGTCCTTCAGATCGAGCGCGGCGATGCCGTCGATCGCCTCGTCCATGTCGCCGATCGCCGCCTGCATGGTCTCGCCCGCGTCGCCGTTCTGCGCGCCCTCCGACATGTTGTCGTAGACCTCCTGCTCGTCGTCCCGCACGCCTTCGGCGATGGCCGACGCCTGCGCGAGCAGGGCCTGCGCCTGTTCGATGAGCGGGAGCGCCTTGGCGAGCGCCGCGCGTCGTTGCTTGTTCATGTCCAGGATCCTCTTTTCATTTCCGTATCCGATGTCGCCTCCACCCCCTTCGTCGGGAGCGGGCCTCAGGCCGCCTTGCGCAGAGCCGACGCCGCGCGCGTCAGGCCGCCCCGCATCCGCTTCGCCGCCATGGTCATGGCGCGCATGCGTCGTCCCACCGCGTCGGGGGCCGCCATGGCGTCGAGCGCCGTGACCAACCGCGGCCTCTGGCCCCAGCACTCTTCCGACGGCACGACCGCCTCGCCCTTCAGGAAGGCTTCCCGTCCGGCGTCGACCTGCGTGTGGATGACGTGGAACCAGTCCTCCTCGTGAGGCGACGTGGCGTTTTCGTCGATCCAGCGCCGGCGGGCGGCCAGGCGGTCCCTGGTCCTGGCGACGACGTCCGCGTCCCCCGCGGCCAACTCGAACACCTGGCGGCGGTCGCCCTCCACCTCGATGACGAGGCGCCCTTCGCCGGTCGCCGCCGAGGTGATGAGCCGGTCCGGAAGCGCCGGATGATCGATGATCGAGCGCAGCATGCGTCCGGGCAGACCGGCGACGACGGTCTCGGGGAGCCTGTCCGGCATGGTCAGGCGCTCGCCCGTCCACGTCACCTCGGCATCCAGCATCGCTTCGAACACCAGGTGCATGCCCACCCGCCTCATGTCAGCACGGGCGGGAAGCAGCGACGCCATCTCGTAGTCCGCAAGCCCTGTGGTGTCGTCCAGATCGATCAGCAGCGCCGAGATGCGGCGCGCCGGCACGCCCCTGTGCGCCAGAAGCAGGGGGATGGAGGCGTCGATGGTGTGCGGATGATGGTCCATGCCGCCGTCGAGATCGTCGCTCGTCAGGAAGTTCGGCAGCGGTGTCATGTCTTTTCCTCCCAAACCCGGATTCCACGTCCCAGTCGTCCTTCGGGATGGGCCGACGGTGCCGCACCCATGCCGCTTCCTATCGTCCGGGCGACCGCATCCGTTCGACGGCCGCCGAATGCGCCGACATGGCGGACAGCCGGCGTTCCCGGTCGCTGCGCCCCGATTGCATCCACCGCGTGTTGGCGACGAACACGGCCGCGCCGATCGCCGCCGCCGCCGTGGCGACCCAGTATGCCGCGTTCCACGCGTCTCCCACGCGGTCCAGCGTGGAACGCTCCAGCAGGATGCAGGGCAGGATGGCCAGAAGGACGACCATGACGGCCGTTGCGCCCCCTTCCATGGCGTCCAGCACGTTCGGACGCTCTTCGCATGCGAACGTCGCCCTGAGCCTTCTGCGGCGCCTGCGCCATCCGCCCGCGAGCCTCGCCATGGCGCAGCCCCGATAGGCGCGCTCCACGGTCGTCGTCTCCCGCTCCAACGCGATGTGCATCCGGCGCGAGCCGAACTGCCTGACGTCGCCGATCGTGCCCTGTCCGGCCATGGGGTGGGATATCAGATCCGACAGGGGCCTCCCCACCGCCTGGGCGCAGACCGTTTCGGGCAGTGCGTCCGACCTGATGTTCAGTCCGAAGCCGGCGCGATGCGCTCCATGCCCCAGGATGATCTCCGCATCCGACAGATTGCCGATGGCGCTCATCATTTCGAGCGTCGGCAGCGTCGCCGACAGGACGCCGAGCGCCACCTCGTCGTCCGCATGGGCGTCGATGAGCAGATCGCGCGCCTCCGCACGCGTCAGACCCCGTCTTTCGAGCAGATCGGGGATCCATGCCGGAAGGAGGTTCACCATGGGGCGTCCGCCATCCGCACGTCCTCGCTCCCGATGTCGGTGGTGATGAACAGGTAGGCCGGATCGCCATCCATCGCCGCCTCCATGTTCGTGATGCGCAGCTTCGACATGGTGATCCCCATCCCGTCCAGCAGGGGATGCGACACCAGCGTCGACAGCGGCCTGCCCTCCAGCGATGGCACCGCGGCAAGAAGCGTATGTGGCATCCGCCTGTGCACGACGATCACCCCCCGCTGCTTGCGAACGTCTGGTGCGAGGAAGGGGAACAGTTCGATCACCTTCCCGCCCCGGGTGGGCTGATGCGATGTCCGCGCCATGTTGGTGGAGGCCTTCTCGCCCTTCATGGTCCGCACCAGCGCCGTGCGGCCCAGACCCGCCGCCAGGAGCACGACGCCCGCCACGTTCACCCCTTCGGCCGCCATCAGCGCCATGTCCAGACGGTCCACGCCGTGCGGCATCTCCCGCACGGCGGCGATCTCCTCGGCCGACGGCGGAGTCTGCAGGATGTGCTCGATGCGGTTCCTGAAGAACGACAGGTCGGCCAGATACGACATCCTCAGCTTGGGATGCAGATCGCCCTTCCGGCGACGGAGAGCGTCGGCCAGACGGGTCGTCTCGACCTTCCAGTCCCAAGGCCATGCCTGCGGCGTGGCCCACGGCCATTTCCTGTCGTCCTGCATGTCCATTCCCCCTGCTCGTTGCCCGGTCTCCGGGTGTCTTCCCGTCAGCTCACCCATCCGGTGAGCTTGGCCGCCTCGTAGTGGTGATACATGTGCCAATCCCGCAGCAGGTGCGCCTTGGTCGGATCGAAGCTCGCCATCGCCACCACGTGCACGATCACCACGCTGGCCGTGGCCGAACCCATGATGACGCACCCGCCCGCCGTCGCCCATCCCGAGGGGACGCCCAGCAGGGTCGCCGCCACCATGAAGACGAACGTGAGGATGGCGCCCATCGCCAGCACCATCGGCATCGACGGCATGATGTCCACCGCGTCCCGCGTGCTGCCCGACACGATGAAGCTCGTACGGCGCCGCTTCAGCCGCCGCCAAGATCCAAGCATGCCGTCCGGTCCTGCGATCGATGCGATCGGCACCCGTTCGGCGGCTGTCGTCATGGTCATTCCGTCGTCGTCGATGTCCACCGTCTCGATCACCCGATCGGGCAGTCCCGGATGATCGACCATCGTCGACAGGCGACGCCCCGGCAATGCCGCCATGACCGTGTCCGGCAGAGGTTCGGGATCCCTGATGGTGAGCGTCGTCCCGTCCCATTTCATGCGTCGGCCGATGATCGCCGAAAAGACCACGTGGTCATCCACCATCTCCGTGCGCTCGCTGGTGGGAATGAGCACGTCCAGCACGTGGCGCGCGTGCTCGAAGTCGTGTGCGAGATCGTTGAGCAGATGGTCGATGTCGCGTGCGCTCAGACCCTTGTGCCGCAGCAGCGGAACGATCGACGCGTCGATGCGCGGTTCGGCCATGGTGGGTTCCCTCATCTCGTTTTCCCGGTCTTCTCCAACCGCTTGGCCCTCTGCTTCCGTCCGTACCATTCGGCGACCGGCTTCGCGATGGAATGCCGCCACCCCGACCAGGACCTCACGGTCGACCATGCCGCGCAGGCCGCGGCGGCCAGGGGCATTGCCGTCAGCAGCGACAGCAGATGGTCGGCCCTCTCCGGTCCGGACTTCCATATCAGCGTCCAGAGCACCATCAGGGGTCCGAGCACGGTGATGACGCCGAAGCCGACGAGCAGACCCCATCCGATGTCGTAGATGTCGGGCGGATGTCCGCTTCGCAGGGATGCGTGCGCCCATCTCGTCCAGCGCCGCACGGGACCGGTCAGGCGTCGCAGCGTCTGCCGTCCGATCACGTCGGGGAGTGGACGCCGGTCGGGATGGAGATGGATGACCGTCGATACGGTCTTCGGCTCCCTGAGCGAATCCCGGAACGCGTCCCGGAACGCCGGATCATGATGGTTGCGACGAACCATGGTGGGATCCGGTCTCGTCTCCACCGATGCGATGCGTCGGTCGGCGAGCGCCGGCACCTCCACCATCCGGGACAGGGGTGCGTCCGCCAGGCCGGCGACGACCGTGTCCGGCAGCGTCATGAAGGGGCACACGATGGTCGAGCCGTGCCACGTCGTGTCGGCCGACAGCGGCACGGCCGCCACGAACATCCCCTCGGTGACGTGGACCGTCCCCGTGGCGCCCAGAGCCGCGGCAAGCGACAGCGCCGCCGTCCCGTCCCCCTTCTCGACATCGATCAGCAGGGAGGCCATCCGCCCGGGTCCGATGCCGCGTTCGAGCATCATCGCCTTCATCGATCCATCGATCAGCATCGTCATGTCGTCGTCCCCTCGTTCCTCGCGGCGGCCACGGCCTCCTCCCACCGTCGCAGGTCCCGGACGTGCATCCTGTTCGATCGCTCCCAATTGGACAGCGGTCCCGTCCACCCCTCCACCCACGTCCAGGTGGTTCCGAAGCATAGACCCGACAGCCCGGCCAGGAATAGCGACCCCAATGGCCACGCTCCCCGTAGAACCGGTGGATTCGTCGGACCCGAGACGACGAGCATGATCAGCAGCATGGCCGTCACGGCGATCAGCATGAGCAGCACGCCGTACGACATGTCCCTCCCCGTCGGCATGTGGCCCGCGGACGCCAGGGCCTGCGCGCTGCGTCGGCGTCTGCGCAGACCCGTCGTCATCCGCGCGGCGCGGCAGGGTCCGAACACCGAAGCGAGCGTGGTGATCCTCTCCTCGAGGTGGAGCATGCAGCCGGTACCCCCATCCTCGTTCACCACCTCGAGGACGATCCTGTCCGGCATGGATGGATGATCGACGATCTCGGAAAGGCGCCCGATCATCGATGCGGCGAGTGTCTCGGGCATGCGGCGATCGTTCAGCATCAGACGATCCGGCTTCCAGATCGCCCCGCCCCCCATCACAACGGGAGTCTCCAGTCCGTAGGCGCCGATCCTGGCCATGCTCTGCGTCGGCAGGATGCACGACAAGGCGGCGAGCGCTGTGCCTTCGCCGGACGCGGCATCGACCAGCAGCCGTCTCGTCGCTCCGCGCGACAGGCCCCGGTGGCGCAGCATGTCGGGCAGGGCGGCGTCGATGGCGACGTCCCCGATCGGATCAGTCATTTTCCACCCTCCATCGATCTTCGGAAAAATCGTCGTCCACCCCCATCGGGGACGTCATTCCATTCTCGAATCCGCCACGGCCTTGCGGTGCCGTGCCCTGTGCCAGGGGCTGCGCTCCACGGGCTCCAGACTGTCCGTCCTCGTCCAGCGCTCCAGGATCACGCAGGCGGTCAGCGCCAGCGAAGGGATGGGGAAGATGAACAGTGCGAGCCCCGGAGCCGTCCGAGTGGCCCACGACCCCAGCAGCGTGGCCGCCAGCGTCAGAGGGGAGGCCGCCAAAGCCGCCGCCTTCCACCGCCACGGGATCGCGAGGGCGAACTCCCGCCCCATGACGTTGCGGGATGCGATGTCGAACCGACGGCGTCTGATCGCCCGGCGTGCTGGGCCGAGAAGCCGTGCCAGGCGCGCGCGGCCCGCCATCTCGTCGAGCGGCCGTTCGTCCGCGTCGACGTGCAGCACCAGCCACACCACGCCGATGTCCCCGACCCTCGTCACCGGACGGTCCGGGAGCGCCGGGTGGCCGACCACGTCGTTCAGGTTGCGCCCGGGCATGGCCGCACGCAGGGTCTCGGGAACTTCCATGCGCAGTTCGAGGTGATCGCCCTGCCAGAACGCCCTGGGCGTGAGGATCGCCGAGAACTCCAGCGCGCCGTTCTCGAAGAACGCGCGGTGGTTGGTCGGCAGCAACACGTCCAGCTCCATGATCGCCGTCACGTCGCCGTGCGACAGATCCACCATCAGCGCGGCGGCCCGGCGTCGCGAGAGGCCTCTGTGCCTCAGCAGTGCGGGAAGCGAAGCGTCTGCGGTCCTTGCTCCATCGTTCATGGTTTTCCCCATCCCTTCATTCATCATCCCCCATCCCCCCATGGTCGGGAATGGGAACGACGCACGGCTCTCTGAGGCCGCGGGGCGGAGGTCCTTCAGCCGATCAGGTGGTCGGGCGTGGTGGAGCTCCCGGAGCCGCGCCAGGCGCGGCATTCATGCCCTTCGCGACGCCTTCGGCATCGTGGGATCCGTGTCGGGCGTGGTCGTCACCCCCCATCCGTCGCGTACGCTGCCCCCCTTGTTAAAGGGGGTTGCACCCATCCCCTTGCGGGAGGGTCGTACGATGGGGGTGGGTGTCAGCCTTCGCGGCGGGCGAAGGCGAGGAGATCGCGGCGCATGACTTCGAGATAGGCGTCGATCGCCTGCTCGTCGGTGGCGCCGGGGCCGGCGCGTTCGGCGCCTCCGCACAGCGCGTGGTCGCCGATGTGGGCGATCATGCCGTCCTGCTCGCGCAGCCATGCGGCGGTCTGCCCGCGTACGCGTGGCCTACGCGGTGCGCGCTTCGGGGACGTCGCCTGGGGGCGGTCGTCGGTCTGGGTCTGCACGTCGTCCTCCTTTCCACGTCCCGCGTATGCCTCCATATGGCGCATCGGGAGCGAAAAGTCGAGGTTTTCCCTACAGGGACCGCATCATTTCAGGATGGGTTCGTCGCACGTTGGTTTCGCCTTGCGGGATTTTACGGATGACCCGAAGGGATTAGGTCCGGATCGTCACCGTTCGCGCCTGTTGCGAGCGTGTTCGAGCAGGTCCTTCCTCAGTATCTCGAGGTAGGCGTCGATGGCGACCGTGGTGGTGATCTCCTTCTCGGGGCCGCCCGCCGCGCGGAAGCCGCCGGCGATGGCGTGACGTCCGTACTGCTGGATGAGAGCCGCCTGCGTCCGCTCCCATTCGCTCTCCTTGCGGGGATCCACGCACAGGCGTTCGGGCTCGTCGCCGGCGATCGCCTCGATGAGCTGCGACGTCCACCGCGTCGCCCCCCATGCCGCCATCGGCTCGACTGATGCGAAGGTGGCCTTGGCGGCCTTCTGCGGGCGCACCTGGAGCTCGAGGCGCGTCCAGTCGGGATCCTCGCTCCTGTGCCGCGTCGACTCGTGCAGGCCCTTTTCGTAGAGACGCACGAGCACGGGCGATGTCGGCGAGCCGATGCGGTACGTGCGCCCGCGTTCCAGCAGGTCGGGCTGGAACATGAGTCCCGACTTGAGCCGGTTCCGGTCGACCACGGCGCGCGCGATGCCCTGCAGATGGTCGAAGACGCCGGGGCCGGTGTAGTCCAGCGCCACGTCCATGCGCGTGACGCGGTGCTTCGGCCAGCACTGGCGGATCACCCGCGCGGCGGCGGGTGACCGGTGCGAGGTCGCGCGCACGTTGGGATGGGCGTTGCCGCCCCACATCATGCGGGCCAGCTCGTCGCCGCGACGGTCCAGGAACACGGTGCTGCCGAGATAGCCGTTGCCGCCCTTCTCGATTGTCCGTATGTCCGTGCACCCGTCCAGTCGGTCCCTCAGCGTCGAGGTCACGGAGGACGCATCCTCCGGGATCGTCGCCTGGTACCAGTCGAACTTGGCCATTCGTCCCCTGCCGGTGCTTGTAACATGTGAGCGACACCGGCGTGACCGGCATCAGAAGCGACTCGAACGTGTTACAGCGCGGTCGGGGTCCGCGGCAACCCGGGTTTTTCGCGTTTTCCTCGATTAATCCGCCGGACGGGCGGATCGAGCGGTGAACCGAGTTGCGCGGCAGTCCTCCCCGGATGCGTCGAATGTCCGCTCGACGCATTGCGCATGTGTTGCTTCGCGGCCACCATTCGCCGTCTTCGAGTGCCCCGAGGTTGCCTTGTCGCCTCTCAGCGCCTACCTCGCATGCAGAAGTCGAGGAAGCAGCAGCACTTGTTCCATCCGTCGTCGTCAGTGCCGTTCCGCGAGGTCCGCCGGCAGTCGCCGTGCCCGGGCCTCGGCGCCGTGGCCGGACCGCTCGTCTGATGGCGTCGCGGGCCCTGCGCGCGCCCGGTGGCGAAGCCTCGTCGATGGTGATCGGCCACGTGGTCGGCGACGCCGCGATGCGCGAGGCTTCCGTGTCCTGCCTCGAGAAGTTCGGCGTCGACCGCGTGCTCGTCGGCCTTGCCTTCGCCGATCTCCTGAGCGCCACCGCGATGCTGGGCCCCGGCGATCTCCTGGTGGTGCCGTCCCTGGATCACCTCGGCGTGTCGATGTGGAGGGTCTTCGACATGCTCGACGACCTGCGTGCCCGCGACGTCGGCTTCGTCTCCATAGGCGAAGGCGTGGACACCCGCGAGGAGCGCGTCTCGGCGGCGCTCGACATTATGCGCTCCGTCCTGTCGGCCGAACGCCGGCTCGTGTCCAGGCGCAGCGCAGAGGCGCGCGCGCGGGCCGTGGACGCGCCGCCACCGCCGCCGGGCGACCCGCTGCTCGAGCGGTCGCGCAAGGTGGCGGCACCCTGGATAGACGACGTCCGCGAACACCGTCCCCGCATGACGTGGGACCAGCTCGTCGACCGCGTCGAGGCGTCGGGCAAGGAGGGGTCGTCGCTGACCGCCTCGCTGATGCGTCGCCACGTGCGCCGTCTCGTCGCCGCCGGCGATCTGCCGCACACCGTGCTCGACCGCACGCAGCGTCAGCCCGAGGAGGAGACGGACCGGGCGGCCAGGCGCGCGCGCGAGATCGCCGCGGCGCATCCGGCATTGTCGCTCAGGGACATCGGACAGGCGCTCGAAGCCGAGGGCATCAGGCCGCCGCGTGCCGAATGCTGGTCCGCGCAGACCGTGAAGCGTCTACTCGACTGACGGCTTGATTTGCCCCCAAGGCGTCGGTTGTTCTCGCAAGGTGCCTCGAGGCGGGATTGTACGCATAGGTGACCGTCGTGTTGTCGGCGAACTTCTTCTGCGTGATGCGCGCCTGAACGTCGTAGGTCGAATCAGACAGGCGTAGGTGAAGTCGGTTGCAACATTGATGTCCGCTCTTTGCAACGGTTACTTATCTTCTTCGGCGAGTTTCTTGCCTTTATTGATAAATTGTAAAAATATATCCCATTCTATAACTGTGCTTGAAACTGCTTCATGAAAGTCAATTTCAAGCACGCCACCGTCAGTAAATCCAATGTCCAACAAAACAGTATCATCATGTACAAGTTCAAAAACAGCATATTCTCGATTTATATCGGTGGTTTTACGCCAGCTAGCTCTGGAAAAATCCATTCTCGTGTCCTTTACGGATTTATAAAACAATAAACCTACCGTCAGCATACGAACGTGCATCGAATTCGCCAGGGATTTGGGTCTCTATGACCTGTCCATATCTTGCAAGAGTAGGCTTTGTGGTGACTCCATTGCGCATGATTTCGCTTAGATCTGAATGTGCTGCAATGCTGACAGATACGTCTGATCGGAGTCTCTTTCGTAGCGCGGTCCACACTCTTTGCATTGTGGACCGCGTCATCCGGGCCTCTCATCACCATGCTACCTAATCCGACACTCTATATCTAGATCAGCGGCCATCCTGCCCGCTCGTATTTGCTGATTGCCGAAGATGTGCTGGACCGGGTCGGTGCGTGCGATCGCGGCAGTGCTGGAGGCGGAGGGTGTCATGCCGCCGAGGGCGGAGAGGTGGTCCGCGTAGACGGTCAAGCGTCTACTCGACTGATGCCTTGGGCACTGCGGATCCTGCTTGTTGCGCGTCAAGGCTCGCCTTGATCGCCATGGTCTCGTCCAGGGAGTCCAGCCGCATCTCCAGGACCCGTTCGGCTTCCGCCACCTGATCGATACACGCCGTGATCATGGCAGCGGCGTTCTCGATCGCCCACTGCACGACGACGTCGCGGTCGGTTGAATGGGTGTTCTCGAAGATGGCGTCTCCCGAATGCGTGACGCCCGGCCATTCGGGATTCTCGCACAGATCCTCGACGATCTCGTCGCCCTTGTACGTGTAGATCCGCACCGAGGGTCCGAACGCGTCCGGGGCTGCCATGAGCTGCGCCAGTTCGCGCGGGTCCGCCTCGAGGTCGGCGATCCAGCGTTCGACCTCGTTGCTCTGCGACCATTTCGAGGCTCGCACCACTCTGCCGTCGAACGTGGCGGTGGCCGCCTCGCCGAACTGCATGATGCCGTCCGTGACCGTCACCTGCCGGTTGATCCGGTAGTGGTCGCGGACCGTCTTCCAGCCCATCAGCCCTCCACCATGGGTTCCGTGCCGATCTCCGCGCGCAGCCCGAGCGTGCGCAGCAGCATGCCGGCGATGTGGATGGCCTCCGCCATGTCGGGCACCGCGATCTCGTAGCCCTTGCGCATCACCTCCTCGTCGAGATGCAGCAGGCCGTCCACCGATGGCAGCATGTCCACGCAGAACCTCTCCGTGTTCGTGGCGTCGCCGATGCCGAGCGAGGCGACCTCGTGTCCGCCGTGCCTGTAGCTCCACAGCGTCGCCTCGGCGGTGGCCATGTCGAGGCGCGATCGCGCGATCGCGGCGGCGGCGGCGACCCATTCGTAGAGGCCTTCGCTCGATTCGTGCGTGAAGCCGGGGGTGAGGTACGAGGGCCCCAGCGGCTTTGGTTTGGGTCTGCTTTCCATGCCGTCGTTCTAGGACGATGCGTCCGGGTTTGCCAACGCCATCGCCGTCACCCGCGTGCCGTTCGCCTCATGGATACGCCGTGCAGACCGACAGCGACTTGCCCTTCACGGTTCCGACCGTCGACGTGTTCGCCAGCGTTCTGGAATATGCGTTGCTGAGTGTCGCGTAGACGAAATCACCCTGTATTTCGCAGGCCACCAGATACTTGTACTGGCCGTTGATCTTGACATCCTCGCACGCGGACCTCGCCGCCGCGTACGCCGCGCTGCCGGTCAGACCACCGAGATACAGGACGTTGGTGCCCGCGGTGTCCTGCGTACCCGAAATGGTGCCGTAGTCCTGCCTGAAGGTCGTCGAGCACGTCCCGAGGCATCCGACCTGCGTCCGGAAACCGGACGTGTGGGAGTTTGGATTGCACTGGCTTCCGTCCGCGTACACCTGACCCGTGGTCGCGTTGCGGCACACGTCGTCGCGATCCTTGTTGCGCACGCCGGCCGTGCAGGATCCGTACGTGTAGGTCGTCCCCACCGTCCATGTGCCCGCGCATCCGGTGTAGTCGGAGGTCGTGCGCGTGAGCTGTGTCGTCACGGTGCCGGCGCCTGCTCCCAGAGCGGTGCAGTTCTCGTCGGGTATGGTCGTCGTCTTGCCTCCGACGGTGGCCACGCAGATCGAGGTGCGCGTCTGCTGCACGGATGCCGAGCACTGCGGCGTCGTGGCGACGTTGGTCCACGCGGTCGCGCTCCATTTCGCGGCGCATCCCGAATACACCGTGGTCGCCGCTGTGGTCGTGCCGGGCCTGGTTGCGGCGTTGCAGCGCGCGTCCGGAAGCGTGAAGCTCGTCCCGTTGGATGCGGTCGCAGTGCAGGCGACCGTCTGGCTCCGCGTCGCCGAAGCCGAGCACGTCGAACTGTACGGCCCGATCGGCGTCGCCTTCCAGTCGATGCCTGTGCAGCCCGACGTGATGACCGAAGCGGCTGGTGCGGTGGGCTTGTCCGCCGCCATGCACTTGTCCGGCGATACCGGGAATCCCGCATCTCCCGCCGCCATGTGCGCACGGCAGTCCGTGTCCACCACGTAGGTCGCCGACGCGCTGCATTCCGACGGGGTCCATGGCCCGCGCAGGCCCGCGGTCCACGCGACGCTTGCGCAACCCGACGTGGTCTCGGCCGTCGTCACGCTTGCCGACGGCTTCTCCCCGTCGCACTGCTCGTCGGGGAAGGCGACCGATGCGCCCGAGGCGTCGACCCCTGCGCAGACCACGCTGCGTCCGTAGGTTCTGGCCGGCGTGCATGCCGGGTTGAGGCCTCCCACGGGATTCGTCGTCCATGCGGGGCCCGTGCAGCCGTCCGTCCGAGCCACGGTGCGCGACGTCGTCTCCGGCACGAGACCCGCGCAGCGCGAGGACGCCACGGTGGCGCCGTCGGCGGTGCACGTGGCCGATCGCGTCTGCCTGGCCGAAGGCGTGCAGGCGTTGGTCGTCTCGTACGACCAGTCGCCGTAGGACCACTTGGCAGCGGCGGCCGGTGCCTGCCTAGCGGGAGCCAGCGTTCGGCGCATGACGACCACGTCCGACGCGTTCTGCGTCTGCGCGAAGGCGGGCATGGCCACTGTGGCGGCAAGCAGGATCAGCAGGGTCTTCATGGTCGATCCATAAATCGCTCCCGTCTCAACGTCCATCCTGAAAACGTTTACGGGCCCACGATCATGGTCCGCCATCATGTCGGGGCCATTCCTCCGTGCGTGCCCCCCAGGAAGCACATGTGAGGTCCAGGCCGCATCGCGGCCTTTTCCCCTCTTCGGCTTTCGCCATTACCGACTCCACCAGTCGGGATCAGGAGGCATGGCCTGCGCCATGCCCCCTTCTCCTACCACCAGCGCGTATCGGGGACGAACGGCACCGCATCCCACCCGTGCGTCGCGCACAGGTCGTTCAGGATCGCCGGCGCCGTCGGGTCCATCCAGACCGTCATCTCATCGAGCTTGGGCGACCAGAGCGGATCGCGGCCCGGCGCGTGGTTCTCGATGCGCTGCACGTCGAACTGCCTGAAGTTCTCCGACCAGTTCGCATCCAGCGCCATGCCACGCCAGGAGCTGTCCCGGCCCAGAGGGTCCCGAGGCGCCTTCGCCCACGACGCCAGCGTCGTTACGCCGATGGTCGGGTGCTTGTCCACGTCCCGTTGGAAGTTGCCCATCTGCACGACCTTGCGCTCGTAGTGGCTGGCGAACGCGACGACGACCTGCTTGCGCTCCTCGTCCGTCGCGCACAGGCGGTGCAGCATCCGGTACGCGTCGTCCTGCAGCGACAGCACCTTGTAGTCCTGCGTCACGGGGAAGGATTCGTACCGGGCCGAGAACCCCGGCACGAGCTTGCGTTCGAACGTCGTGCGGCGGATGATCGCGAAGGGCTGCACGTAGTGGAGATCCGGAACGGACGATCCCTTCGTGATGGCGTGGCGCTTCTCGTTCAGCTGCCTGAGCGCGAGATCCAAGCTCGGGGGCGGGGTGCGGAACGCCTCGAGCGACGACGACTGCACGATCGCGAAGGCCTTGCGGATCACGTCGTAGGTCAGTGGCTCCCGCTCGCGGTCGTACTGCAGCGGCCTCGTCAGCGCCGTGGGCACGTCGACGCCCTTCCACTGCGCGAGCGCGTCCCATTCGTGCAGCACTTCCTCGTCGGCCACCGAGTCCGGCATGACGACGACTTTCGTCGACGTCGCCTTGAGGGCGCCTCCCTTGCGCTGGCACGCCAGACGCGTCACCCAGACGTGCTCGAACAGACGGTCCTCGATCTCGTCGCCGACACTCGTGGCGTAGACCGCGAACCGGTCCTTGCCGGTCATCACGAGGCGCAGCGGCGTGCGCCCCTGGGCCGCGCACAGCGTCTCGGCCTCCGCGACCGGATGGTCGTTGCCGGCGAGGGTCCACATGTTGCCGAGCAGCGTCTTGTACACGCCCGCATGCGCACTCGTGCCCGCCGCCGGGACCATCGCGCCCCGGTTTGCCGTACGCCACAGCCGGATCGCCTGGCGCGCCAGATCGCGCGCCGACGTGCCCGCCGGCAGCTCCGCCGGCGCCTCGCCGAAGGCGGCCTCCAGCTTGGCGATCACCGGGGCGAGCTCCACGTCCTCCTCGCGCAGCTGGTCGCGCGCCGCCAGCAGCAGCTTGTAGAACTGCATGTAGGAGCGCCGGTCGAGGCGGCTTTCGAGATAGTGGTCGATGTCGGATGCCTCGATCATGTCCAGGCACAGCCACAGGAGCGTGCCGTGAACCGAGTATCCGTCGGCCTCCTCGCTCAGCGGCACGTCGAACGTCTGCTTGAGGCGATAGGCGTCCCGGTACCGCTCCTGCGGATAGACCATGCGGCCGGCGTCGACCGGAACGACGTGGCCCTTCTTGGTCCTGCGCACGACGAATTCGAGCGCCGCGTCGCCGATCGCGCGGACGGCGCCCGGCTGCTCCTTCTCCATGGTGTTGTGCTTGCCCAGAGCCTCGTCGCCCGCCAGCGCCCGGCGCATGACCAGCACGCGCGATCCGGACCGCAGCCACTTGTTCATGCCGCGCACCCATTCGGTGAAGTACGGACGCCCCGTGCCGATCGCGTTGCGGTCGCCGTAGGGATCCCAGAAGCGGAAGTACTTGGCCTGGAACCCCTCGTCGATGAAGCCCGAAGGCGTCCAGTCGGCGGGATCGTAGAACGGTCCGAACATGCCCTCGCGGTCGTTCAGTCCCCACAGCAGGATGAGCAGGTTCTTGTAGACGCGGTTGAGGTCGTCGAACCGGCCCTTTGAATCGGCCAGGTTCAGATCGTCGATGCCGATGGTGCCGCCGTCCACGCCGCGGAACGGCGCGTCGCCCATCGCCTTGTTGGGATACAGCGAGCCGATCGCCTGCGTGGTCAGTTCGGACCAGACCTGGAACAGGTTGTCGCCGTCGCGCACCAGCAGGAATTGCATGTGGTTGGGTTCGTTGTAGGCGGCGTTGGCGAATGCCGCCTCGATCGACGTGCCGCCGAAGTACGCCTTGTCGCTGTTGCGGTAGCGCATGAGCACGATCATGCGCGGGTACGGCAGGACGCGCGCCATCAGCTTCGCGTCGGTGGTCAGCGCCTCCACGAAGTCGTCGAAGTCGTTCGCGTCGGCACCGCCCGAACGACCCTCCTGATCGAGATGGACCAGGTATTCCTCATCCAGGAACAGCATGTCGCGGTAGATGCGCAGCGGCTCCTCGGCGGGAGCGCTGGCGCCTTCCGACAGGCGTTTCACCTCGACGTCCTTGCCGGTGTACAGGTTGAGCGACTGCACGCCCTTCTGCAGATCGCCCGCGTAGCGCATGACGCTCTCGGTGGCGGCGAGCGCGGCGCTCGCGCGCTCCTGGAAGAACGGCACCAGCGCTGCGGTCTTCTCGCCGATCTCCTTGGTGTGCGTCTGGATCCACGTCGACTGGCGCTGCGCCATCGCCACGGCGCGCTCGGCGGTCTCCTGGAGCTTCTGGATGTGGCCGATGTTGGCGATCATCGTGCCGACGCTGGGTTTGGGCGGCAGCTTCTCCTGATGCCCGAGCAGTGCGGTCGGCGCCTCCTGCGGGGGACCTGCGATCATCGCGTTCTGGAGGTCCGAGATCTCCGCGTGCAGGGCGGCGATCTCCTCCTGCCGGATGCGCTGTGCCTCCGCCTCGTCGACCTGTTCGAAGCAGTGCAGGAATTCGTCGACCAGATAGGTGCGGTCCGACCGCTCGGGTTCCGACGGATGACCCTTCAGCACGACGGCGTGGATGTCGCCGTCGACGAGCTTCAGCGACTGCACGAGGTGCATGCGGCCGGCCGGCAGCGCCGATCGCACGGGCACTTCGACCATGTACTTCTCGCTGCCGATGACGTTGCTGCGGTAGCCCTCCTTGCGGTAGTCGGGATGGTCCTTGGGCAGGAACACGTCGCGTTCCCGCTGTTCGGGCTTCAGCAGCGCGGGGACGTCGTCCTTGGCGCGCCAGTACTGCCCCGCGCGCAGATCCTCGAAGCGGTTGATGCGCACCACGTTCGCATCGACGGTCCGGCTGCGGTCGGCGTTCGGGGCGCCGATCGTGATCAGATCCTGCATTTTTCTCACCTCGTCGTTCAATCGTCAACGGTTCTCTAAAATGGACTTCGCGCATAGCGCGGGCGCCTCGTTGCCCCACGCCTGCGCATCCTGTACCATCGCGCACGTTGGAGGGTGCGTGATGGCCAGAGGCGATGGAAGGTTCAAGGTCGGAGCGGGCACCACGCGCGTGTTCGAGCGCATTCGCGCCTCGGTCGGCAACGGCGATCCCGCGCGTCTGAAGGTTCTGGCGGTGCCATGCCCGGCATGCGGTGTGAAGGAGGAGCATTCCTGCCTCAGCAGCAAGGATCAGTTGAGGTGGTCGTTCCACGCCGAGCGCCACAAGGCGGCCCGAGCGGCGGCGTCGGCCGCCGCGTCGTCTCCGATCGCCCGATCCGCGGAGACGGGCACCATCAGGGAGCCGCTGCCATGCGCCGACACGCCCGAAGCGCGTTCGGCCTGGATCAGGTCGCAGATGTGGGAGACGCCTGCCGAGACGGTCGCCGTCGCGCCGCCGGCCAGATCGACGTCGATCGACGTCCAGCCCGCAAGGCCGACACCCTCCGCCGCCGCGGCTATCGCGGCGAGCGGCAGGGGCAACGGATACTAGGCGTCGTAGCCGGGGATGGTCTCGGCGAAGGCGGCGAAGCTCCTGTTCAGATGCTCGCCGGCCGCCGTGCGCGCCTCGTCGTCGCTGGCCTCGAACAAGTCGGCGGCATGCGTCCTCATGTCCTCGAGCAGCGCGACCTGCGCGTCGCCCTCGACCTGCGAGGCCTTCTCGACGCCCTCGCCCATGGCGTTGATCACCGCCGCGAAGCCGAGCTTCACGTGCACGTCGGAGAGGTGCGCGTCGCGGGCGGTCATCAGGGCGACGAGCGCGTGGGCGATCGCGGTGTTCCTCAGCAGATCCTTCGTCATGTGTCCGTCCCGTTCGAATGGAGGTGATTCCATCCGACAACTGGTCGTGACGCAGTCTTGTTCCGCAGGCGTGGCTCGCGCCGCTCGCGGGTCAGCCGAACATCTCGCGTCCCAGCGCGTCGGGACTGATATGCGGCGTCCAGGCGTAGGTGCCGATCGACGTCACCACGATGAGGAACAGCATCGCCACCGTGGCGACGCCCAGACGCGAACGCCCGGGTTCGTCGGCGCGCTGCGCCTGCACGACGGTGCCGTAGAGCAGCGCCGCGAACCCCAGTGTGATCAGCAGCGTCTTGCCGTCCTCGCCGCTCAGCCTTCCCGCCGCCGCGCCGATCATCAGCGCCAGCCCCAGCAGCACCCCGGTCATGAGAGACGTCACGGCGGCCGACCGGATCAGCATGAAGCGGTCGGGCACGTCGCCCTCCCGGTCGCAGCTCGTGACGATGGCGATCGCCGCCAGCGCCATGCACGGCAGCCACTGCCGTCCATCCACCCCTTCGGGCTTCAGGATCACGGTCTCCATCATGGTGACGATCGCGATGGCAACGGCGGTCGTCCATCCGGCGGCCAGAAGCCATCCAGATCTTTTCCTCGCATCGTCCTTCATGTTCAGCGTCACCGCGAACAATCCGGCGAACCCGACGATCAGCGCGACCATCAGCGTCGTCGTGTGTCCGGCCAGATCGTAGCCCGGCGTGATGATCTGCGCCGCGGCGAACGTGGCGAACGGCAGGGCGATGCTGGCCGCCTGCGCTGCGTGCTTCCTCATGCCTGGTCTCCGAAGCCGTCTTCCGTCGAATGGCGTCGCCGCAGGAAGTCCCCGTGTCGTCGCAGGGATTCCTCGTCGCGTGACGACTGCTCCTCGATTATCTCGTCGATGCGCCTGGTGAGCCGCCCGACGCCCTGCGTGAGATTGGCCTCGATCACCGACGTGCGCGCGCCGGATATGCGCCTGGCCGCCTTAAGGTAGGTGCCGACGTGTCCCGGCAGGTGGTTCTCGATGATCGCGTTGAGCTCGGCCGCCAGATCGTCGTCGTAGTCGGGATGCTCGAGCGCGCGCAGCATGGTACGCTTGAACCGCAGCAGGCCGAGCGCGGTGTCGTCCTCGTGCGCCAGATCGATGGCCTCCTGCAGAGACGCCGACACCTGCTTCACCTCGTCGGCCGTCTCGGGGTCGCTGACCACCGTCTCGATGGCGGGCATGGCCTGCGCCAGGGCGAGAGTGGGTTCCATCTCGGGAAGTCCGCGGTGTCGCAGGCCGGCGAAGGGATCGACGCCCCGCCGCCTCGTCAGGAACAGCCCCGCCCCGCCGCATGCGAACAGCAGCGCGGCCGCCAGTGCCGACGGCGTCATGTCGCGGCTGGCGTCCTCCTCGTTGACGCTCGCGCCGCTCGCCAGCGGTTCGATCGTGGCGTGCTCGAGCAGAGGCGGTGGCGCGGTCTGCGAAGTCACCACGGGACGTGGAAAGGGCATGCCGTCGGGTGAAGGGTTCGTGCCGTCCTTCGTCACTTCGCCGGCCGCGTTCCACTCCACGCTCAGTCGCGCCGGCGCGTACACGGTGTCGGCGTTGACCATCGCCCGCCAGGGATGGCTCCTGACCACCCTGCCCGATGCGCGGGGAATGCCGGGATATCCCGTGAGACGGAACATGGCGCTGTGTCCCGCCTCGTCGGGCGTGGCGATGCCGTCCGGCACGATGAAGATGACCGAGTTCGCACCGCCGAGGCCGGACGGGAACGCCTTCAGCGACTTCAGCACGAGGTAGCCTTCCGACCCCTGGTCCAGTTCGTCGATCTTGCTGTGCCCCGCCCGCTCGATCTGCGCCAGCATGTCGCTCATCCGCCCGAATGCCGTGAGCCTTCCGCCCTTGGCCGCCCAGGCGTTGACGTCCTGCTTGTCGATCTGCCGGATGATGCCGGCCGCCACGAGCTGCCGCAGCCCGTCCCGGTCGGGCAGGAGCGCACCGGTCTTGACCGTGGTGCTCGCGCGCAGCGTGTCGATGGGTGGCGCCACCGCGGGTCGTGCGCCCTCGCCGCCGTCGATGTCGAAGCTGGTCGCCTCGCCGCCGTACCAGCGCCGCGGATGCGCGCCGATCATCGTCTGCACGGCGCGGGCCTGCTCCTGGATCTTGTACATCTCGCCCGACACGTACTCCATGCCGCAGGCCGAAGCGGCGGAGCCCTGCTTGGGATTGCCCATGAACTTGATCGGCACGGATTCGCCGAGGCCGGCGATCGCCTGGGGATCGTATCCGTACGCCAGCACGGCCTTGACCCTGGGTGCGATCGCCCGCAGATCCCACACCGTCGGATTGTACGAGGTGAGCACCAGCGTGACCGGTCCGCTGCCGCTGCCCGTGACCGACACCGCGCGGATCTTGTCGTTGGCGCCGGTCAGCATGTAGGGCACGGGTGCGCCCTTGTCGCCGGTGCGGCTGAGCACCACCACGTCGCCCTTGACGGGAAGCCCGGTCTCGCAGGTCTGGCCGCCGCCGTCCATGATGCCCTGGCCGTGCGCCGGACCGATGCCCGCCAACAGCGCGCCGGCCAGTGCGATGGTTCTCATCCGCATCGTCTCGTCATCCCCTTTGAGGATGGAAGCTAGCACCGGTCCCGACCGTGCTCAATGGTCGGCGTCGTCCCGATCCGGAGCGCCTCGCCGCTGGTTGCCGTTCGTCCGTCCCTCGTCGGTGCAGCGCCCCCGGTCGTAGCCGCCGACGATGCGCACGATCTCGGAGTCGGCGGGCTCGATGCGCCGCCCCTGCGCGATGCCCGTCAGGATGCGCGCGATCAGCCCGTTCAGACGCGTCACCGCGTAGCACGCGACGTCCGGTTCGGCATGCGCGTCGCCAACCCCGCTGTCGTCCGTGAGGAAGACGTACCGCCCCTGCGTCAGCGCGGCCATGGTGCGCATCACGTACTGCGCGGTGTCGTCGACGCCGCTCGCCGCGACCGGCACGATCTGCACGCCGCGCGACCGCAGCGTCTGCGCGGCCGTCATGGCGGCGGCGATGTCGTCGTCGTGCGGAGGGGCGTCGGCCACCAGCAGGACCGCCTTGGCGGCGTCGGGGCGCCACTGCAGTCGGGTGGCCGCCTGCAGCGCCTGGTCCATCGCCTCGGGCGTGTCGCCGCCCCCGTCCGCGTCCAGTCCGCCGATGAGGCGCCGCATGGCGCCCGCGTCGTTGGTCATGCCGAGCGGCTTGACCACGTAGGCGTCGCCTTCGTCGCGGTAGGCGATGAGGCCGATGCGCACGTCGACGTTGCCGGCGTCGCGCTTCACGCGCTGGACGATGGAGACGATCTCCGCGCGCAGGAATTCGATCTCGTCGCCCATGCTGCCGGTGGTGTCGAGGACGATGGCGACGTCCAGGGCGCCGACGGACGGCGCCTGCCCCGGCATCGTGATCACCGTCTCGCGGCCGTCCGCGGTCCTGGATGCCTTCTGTGCACCGGTTCGCACGGTGACGGTCGCCTGGTCGCCGATCCGGTCGAACGTCGGATAGTAGGAGGCCGTGCCGTCCGCCGTGGTCGTCAGCCTGAGCGCATCGCCCTTCCTGGACACGGTCACGTCCGCGAACGGCACCGGTCGCCCGCCTGCACCCAGGACCCTGACGACGTGCCGCGTGCGCGTGTCGACGAACGGCAGGTCGCGCCCCGCCGACTGCAGGAAGCCGCTGGCGTATCTGGCGTAGCCGCGCGGATTGAGCAGATCGTCGTGGTCGCCGGCGGTGAGCAGGCCCGATTGCGGCTGGGCCGCCTGCGGACGATCCATGTCTTCGACGGGGGCCTCGTCCGCCGTGCGCTCCTCGACGGTCGTGCTGCGCCGCGTGGTCACCAGACCTCCGGCTATCGACGTCTCCGAAGTGTCCGTGGTGACGCGCGAGGGCGCGCCAGTCGCCTCCCTGGAGGGTGCCTGCGAACAGGCGGCCGTCATCAGGCATGCGACGATCGCCGTCGTTCCTGCCGTCAATCTTCCGATCATGCTTTTCCCCCTTGTCCGTTCGGTCGCTTCACGTCCACGGGTCGGGCGTCACCCCGGCGTTTCGTCGAAGCCGTGCGCGGTCAGCGTCGCATGAGCAGCACCAGGGCCGCCAGCAGCACTCCGACGAACAGCGCCATGACCACCGTCGCCACGAGCGTGACGGCCAGCGCCAGCACTACGATGACGACCTTCAGTGCGACGTATGCCGCGATGGCGAAGATCGTGACCTTGGCGACGGTACGCGTCGCGGACGGCCGGCGCGTCGTGATGTGGGTGGTGCGTCGTCTGGTCGGCAGCATTCGTCTATCCCCTCGTCGCCATCGAATGGCGCGTTGGAGGATGGTGACGCAGTACGCCTCGTCCTGCAAGTGCGATCGCGCGACCAGTGCGCGGCGCGTCAGCGTCCGCGCGTGGCGCGATCCATGAACGCCTTGGCGGCGCGCGCGTTCAGCTTCGAACAGGCGTGGGCCTGATGCGTGGCGACGCCGAGCAGACCGACCGACAGCCACGCCCAGACGTTGGTGGTCCCGCTCGACACGACCAGCGCCGCGCCGGTCATGCACAGCACGAGCAGCACTGAGAAGATTCCGTGCATGCGCTCGTGCTCGATCGTCGCGAGAAGCGCCGAGTCCCTGTCCTGCTGCGGTGTCGGCATGGTCGTGTCCTCGTGGATCGTGGTCGTCTCCGTACATGCTACGCCGGCGTGGCGATGGCAAGGTGCGGTTCTAGACCATGGCCTCCGTGGCGAGCGCGACGTGTCCGGGCATGACCGTGCCGCCGAAGCCGATCGCCGATGGCGACCAGCCGATCGAGGTGATGAACTTCAGCCAGCCTTCGTATCCCATGCCTTTGCCCCGCGCGAGGTCTCCGCGTCTCGCGTCGGCGTTCGCCATGTAGCGCGCGAGGTCCTCCGCCGTCGCGCACACGGGCGAGACCGGAGACCCTTCCGACACGGTCTCCCAGAGCTGCCAGCCCTCGCCCTCGGGCGGTTCGGTCGGCGACCATGCGTCGTACGCGGCCTCGGCCTCCTTGCTGGAGAAGGTGCTGCCATGCCCGTCGCAGTCGGCGCACATCATAGGTACGCCGCGACGTGCCGCCTCCGCCTTCTGCACGCAGTATTCCGGGATGTTCGGCATGCCGCCCCGCAGGCCCAGACCCCAGATGTTGACCTCGCGCGGAGTGGGCGGATCGCGGTCGATCCTCTCCCAGGTCCGCTTGTCCTCGTCGTAGGCGTGCGTCAGGCCGTGTAGCACCCTGTCGTCCGCCATGATCGCGTCGACGTCGTCCTGGCCCAGGTGGTGACGCCAGCCCGCGTTCCACAGCCCGCACATGCGGTCCGCCTCGCGCCGCACGGTCTCCTCGCCGGTCGCTCCGAGGTACTGGTCGTAGAACGCCCGTTCGTCCTGGATCTTGCGCCGCGCGTAGTCGAGCACGCCGGGCGTGTCGCGCGTGAACGGCTCCGATCCCGTTCGTCCGGGTGAGAACGGCACGTGGCCGTACCAGCGGGCGTGCATCTCCGCAGCTTCGGGAGACGACCCCGAACCGTCGCATTTAGCGCACTGCGTCGGCTCCAGTTCGCTCGGACGGACGAACCCGCTGTAGCGGGTGTTCATCGGCCATGTGAAGTCCAGCGCCACGCGTCGTACCTGTCTGCCCATCATGCGCTCCTGTTTTTCTTCAACGATGATCTATCAAATGCAAGCCGCGAGGCTGTCTGATTTTCTGCCTACGCGCTCGTTTTGTCGTGGTCCGCCTTTCGTCCTACAACGTCGTCATGGACTTTCGCGACGTAGAGCACGGCAACCGCGTCTTCGCCTCCGGCGTGGACTTCTCGACGCCCCGCGTCATCGCGTCGGCCGCCCAGATCCCGTCGATCGGGCCGTTCGGCTTCGACAAGTCGCCCAAACCCGTGCGTCTGCGCTGCGTCACGTCCGCGGCGTCGCGGGATCTCGTGTCCGCCAGAGGTGCCTTCCAGGAATACGGCCAATGGGTCGTGCCGCGGATCGACCCGTTTCCGTTCGACCTGCAGGATCATCTCCCCCGCATGGCGTGGCGATCGGTCACGCCGGAGATCACCGACATGATCCCCAAGGTCTCCTGGTCGTGGAGCCTGGCGCGCATGATGGTGCAGGACGACTGGAACGCCCTGGTCGGCGAGATCATCGCGGCGCAGCGCGTGTGCTACGAATGCGGCGGCGTGCCCGTGCCGGTGCGCGATCCCAAGGCGTCGTGGGCGACCGACCCCGCGACCCGCAGACTCGACGGCCACGAGGTCTGGTCGTTCAACGGGACCGAGCCGACGGGCTTCTCGAACGACGGCTACGCCATCCCCGGCGTGCAGCGGCTGGTGTCCATCCTGCCTTTGTGCGGCAGGTGTCACGAGACCAAGCACCTGGGCAATGCGCGCAACCGGGACCCGCGCATATTCGAACGGGCCTTCGCGCGGCTCGGCGCGATCAACAGGGTGAGCTTCGCGGACTACCCGGACGGCGAGGCCGCCGCGTATCGTCTCGAGATCGACCGGAAGTACCAGACCCGCAACAAGGCGAGGAGGTACTGGGCGATGGACTTCGCCGCGCTCGCGGGGCGCGAGCTCCGGATGCGGTCGTCCATCGGCTATGCGGGCGAGAACATGATAGCTAGGTCCGCCAAGGGCGGAGGCGAGCCGTCCCTGCTTCGGGTCCTGAATGCCGATTTCCTCCAACGCGGCGCGCATCTCGTGATCCGGCCGCGCGGATGGGGCTCCGCAGCCTGAAACCGGAACGGCCCCGTCATGCGGGATGACGGGGCCGTTCGAATGTCTGTCGCTGGTCGCGGGGCGTTACGACATCTCGTACCCGCCGGCGAGCGGACCGCGCGGACGGTTGTACCAGCCGGCATGCGGTTCGCCGGGACGGGCCAGCGCGAAGCTACCGCCGCTCACCGCGTCGATCTCGTTCTCGGACATCGTCTTGGGGGTGGCGTCGGTGGAGGAGGCGCCCTTCGTATCGATCTTGATCGCGAATTCTCCTGATGTCGGGACCGGGTCCGGACCCTGGGATAGATACGCGTGTTATCGATTCCGGTTCCTGGTTTCAGGATGATTTTTCCGACGGCAACGGCTTGCGCGATGGTGATCGGCGCGCAAGCCGTCTTCGGTCAGCGTCCCTTCGCGATCACCACGAACAGCGCGATCGCCGCCGCCAGCCCCACGCACCATGACGACGTTCCGATCCCGGCGAGCACGCCGACGATCGTGATCAACCCTGCTTCGACCATGGCTTTCGTCTGTTCCGTCGGCATCTTGTCTCGATCTTCTCATGATTGCGCATGGCACGTCCGGCTTATCGTCGGCGTCTCTTGGTGTGGTGGTTATAGGCCGTGTCGATGGTCGTGTGAAACCAGTGTTGTCGACGCGCGTCGCGTACCTTCACGATCCTGCGGTTAGTGCGTACGCCACGGGCCCCATGACGAACACGACCAGCGTCAGCGCGAGGCCCCGACCCTTCAGAGCCGACCATCCCGTTGACAGCAGGACGATCCTCGCGACGAAGCCCGCGATCGTGCCGATGACGGTGAGCAGCAGCATGGTCGCCGCCGTGTCCGCCATGAACCCCGTGGTTCCGCGCGCCACGTCCCTGAACCACCATTCGGTCGCGAACACGAGTCCCGACACCGGGATCAGCGCCCACCACCGGCTGGCCAGGCAGATCGTCATGAAGCCGATCAGGTACAGCAGGATCGGCAGTCCGAATATGATCACCGGCTCGCCCTCCGGACGCTGGTCTCCTGCGCAATGGCAGGCGCCTCCATTGTGGGTATCGATGTCAGGGACATTGCGATCATGCCGACCCAGCGTGTGTACTTCGTGGCCCAACGTAGCTTCATCGCCATGCTTCATCCCCTTTGTGGCGATCATATCGGCGCCTGCATTGTCGGGCAACGACTGCTTCCGAAGTGCAGACCATCTGCAGGTGATTGACTGCGCTCTTCTCCACTTGCAGGATGTGCACAGGAGTGAAGTGCGGCTTCACACCCTCATACTGGTACGGAAGACGTGGGCATGACGATCGACGACTGGTTCGAGGTGATGGATGGCGCACAGGCCCATCTGGAGGGATTTTCCGATCCCACGGGCGTCGGTCTGCTCGACAGGAAGGATTCAGAAAGGACGACTGCCGAGCTGTCCTTCCATCCCGCCGTGTCCATCCTCGACTGCGTCGTGTTGAGCGATCCGGGGACGAGCAACCACTGGATGCTCGTTCGCCATCCGGTCGCGGCGGGAATGGTCGCGCTGCTGTCGCACGACGGCGATTCCAGGATCGGCCATCCGGATCTCGATTCCTTCATGGCCTTCGCATGCGAGACGTCGGAACGTGATGGCGACATCGAGCTCGACGCGCCCGACGTTGTACTCCGCGTGCCCGACAGGCTCGTGATGGAGGAACTGCTGGCGTCCATTGCCGACGCGGACGACCGTGATCAGGTCGAGTTCGTCTTGCATCCACGGGGCATGGAGCGGATCGGCTAAGCCCTTCGGGATGCACCGCGACCGCGCGTTGCCCGTGAGTCGTGATGCGACGGACTAGGGCGTTCGACAGTCATGATCGAGCGTCCTCGGCTGCCAGCGATCCGTCGTAGGCATGCTCGGCTTCGCCGGCGGCGACCAGGCGCAGGCCGTTCAGCAACGCGCCCGTCCCATGTTCGGGATCCCAGGTGCAGTCGAAGAGGATGCCGATGTACGGCAGTCCGCCGCGTGTCGCGTCGTGCATGGTGATGTATGTCGCCCTGACGAGCGGCCTGAGGTCGTCCATCGTGCCGACGTCCGGCATCCACCGCGATCGTTCCTCGTCGTCGTAGCGGTAGCGCTCGACGAGGTCCGCATACGCGCCCAGCATGCCTTGCAGCGCCGCCTCGATGATCTCCTGGTGATGATCCGAGAACCATTTCGCCCGCGCCATCTCCTCGTCGGTCGGCGCGGGCGGATCTTCACCCTTGGCTTCGAACGCGAGTATCACGCCGGCGGGGCGCTTCTGTTCGAGGGCCTGGCCCATGGCCTCCCATGCAGGCAGATCGATCCGTGCCTGCCAGCTTTCGGGATCATCGGGAGGAAGCGTGAAGTGCATGGCGTCGGGCATCGTGTTGTTCCATCTTCCAAGCTGGTGAGAGGGGATCACTTGGTCCTTGTCGGCCTCGCGCGTGCGTCGTGGTCCGACACGTACGGCAGGTCGTAATACTCCTCGCGCGTGATCTTGCCGTCGTCCCGCGCCCGGAGGCGGGCGCCCCGCTCGATCATCGCCCCCAATGGCGAATCCGGCTCCTTCTTCCAGCTTCCGATGCTGTGGACGTCGTTGCGGGCGTTGGATTCCACGACGTCCTGCTGCTCGGGGTCGAGGTCCCCATAGCCGGCCATGTCGCGTCTGACCGCCGCACGCGTGGCCTTGTGGGCCAGCTGCTTGCGCCGCGGGATCGCCTTGCGCGCGGCGTGGCGCGACTCCCCGTAGCTGTTGCGGCAGTCCTTCCTGAGGCTCAGTTCCTTGTCGCGCTCCGGATCGCGCATCCTGTCGTCGCTCATCTTCATTTTCCCCTCGTGTCGGTCCTTCGGGTCGATCCACCAGCTACGCTTCTTCCACCGGACTGGTCCACTGCTTGCGCATTTGGTGAGCCCCGGGCCTGCCGCATGGTGAGCCGCATCAAGCCGTGTTCTCAAATTGTTCTTCTTGCCCTACAACGCAGGATCACGCTGGTTGAGAACGACGATGCTGACGCTCCACGATGTGCCGTTCGAACTCGTGCCCTCCGAGGTGCGCATGTTCGTCGAGACCACGCCCGCCGGATTTCCGTCTCCGGCGCAGGACGACATGGACGAGCCCATCGATCTGGCGTCGTGGCTCATCGATCATCCGGCCGCGAGCTACGTGATGCGCGTATCGGGGCACTCGATGGTCGATGCGCACATCTCCGATGGCGACCTCGTGGTGGTCAGCCGCGCCGTCGATCCGAGGCCCGGCGACGTCGTGGTCGCCCTGGTCGACGGCAACAGGACGATGAAGCGGCTGCGACGGTCTGCAGGACGTCTGTGGCTGGTGCCCGAGGCCGAAGGCTACGACCGGATCATCGTCGACGAGACGGTCGAGATCTGGGGCGTCGTGGTGGGGCTGGCGAGGCGCTACCGGACATGAGCACGATCGCGCTCATCGACTGCAACAACTACTACGTCAGTTGCGAGCGCGCGTTTGACGCCAGCCTGGTGGGCGTTCCGGTCGTCGTCGCCAGCAACAACGACGGGTGCGCGATCGCGCGTTCCTCCGAGGCCAAGGCGCTGGGCGTCAGGATGGGGGATCCCATCCACCTGATCCGCGACCGCCTCACCAAGCACGGCGTCGTGGTCCGCTCGTCCAACTACACGCTCTACGGCGACATGCAGCGTCGCGTCACGGCAGCCGTCGAGGACTTCGCCAGCGAGATCGAGATCTACTCGATCGACGAGACCTTCCTGAACCTCGAGCCGTTCGCCGACCGCGATCTCGTCGATCACGCCAACGCCATGCGCGATCAGGTCCGGCGCTGGACCACGATCCCCACGTGCGTCGGCATCGCGCCGACCAAGACGCTCGCCAAGCTGGCCAATGCCGCCGCCAAGAAGAACCCCCTGTTCGACGGCGTCGCCGATCTGCGCGACGAGACGCTGCGATCCTGGGTCCTCGACCGCTTTCCCGCCTGCGACGTCTGGGGCGTGGGAGGTGCGACCGCGGCCAAGCTCGCCGAGATTGGCATAACCACGGCCGGGCACATCCGCGACATGCAGATGAAGCAGGCTCGGGGGCTCGGTACCGTGGTGCTCGAGCGTCTCGTCGCCGAGCTGCGGGGCGTTCCGGCGAGCGCGGTCGACATGATCGAGCCCCAGCGCAAGGGCATGGCCGTGACCAGGAGCTTCGGCGCCCCCGTCCACGACATCGAGACGCTCATGGGTGCCGTCGCCCAGTACGCCATGCGGGCCGGCGAGAAGCTGCGCCAGCACGGTCTCGTCGCGGGGCAGTTGTCCGTCTTCTTCCACACCAACCGCTTCAAGACGGGCGCCGGCCAGTATCAGGGTGCACGGAGGATGATGCTCCATCCGATGACGTCCGACTCGCTTGAGCTGCTGGCGGCGGCGCGCCGCGGCGTCGAGGCGGCGTGGCGCGACGGGTTCGCCTACACGAAGGCGGGCATCATGCTCGACGACCTGGTCGCCTCCGAGCTGCGGCCCCGGACCTTGTTCGAAGGCGACACCGAACGTCGCGATCGCCTGATGACGGCCCTCGACGAGGTCAACGGCAAGTTCGGCAGGTTCACCGCGGTGCCGGCGGCGCAGGGGTTCAGGCGCGATTGGAAGATGCGGGCCGAGAACCGATCACCGGCGTGGACGACGCGCATCGGAGAGGTGCCGCTTGTGAGGGCGGATTGACTGTGCTTCCCCACGCGTCGGGCAGAGTATGGCTATTGGTCTGATCGCGTATCCACGTGACGAATGAACCTCCCCAGGAATCCGGCCCCCATGAACAATCCGCCGATTGACCACATTAGGAAAGCCGGCCAGGATGCGATCATTCCGGCGTCCTCGAAGCTGCCGGTGCTCTGCCACATGACGAGGAACACCACGAGCGGGAGCGCCAACAAGGAGACGCCCGTCTTGATCATTTTGGTGCCGGGAGGATGATCGTGAGGCATTCGGGGACGATGCATGCGAGCCATAGCGACGTCAACCGCCCTCCCCTGCGCGCCGGGGAGGGTGTGGTCAGGTTAGCATTTGAATCAGGATGAACATGCCGAGCAGCTGCCAGATGCCAGCGTTCATGTAGTCGGCGTGATTGCGATCAGTGAGCACCTTCTGCGGCTTGAGCACATACCAGTTGGGAAGGGGATTGGCGTCGTAGCCATTATCGGCGGGTTCGCCTTGCTCCTCCCAATATCCGTTCCCATCGGCGGCAAGCCCTGAGTTGGCGCGTTCGATCCTCTCGAGGGAGTAGGTTGTCAGCCCCGGTCCAAAGAACAGAATGGCAAGCGTACCTTCGAGAATGCCCCACCAGCTTGGGTCGAATCCGATGTAGGAAGCGATTACGAATGACGTGCCCCACGTCCACCCCGTCCATTTTAAGGCTCGGCGGAATGCTGCTTTCAGGATCAGCGCATTGTCCGTCCTTGAGATGGGATCATCCAGCCGCACCCCAGGCTGGGCGGCTATCACGGCAAGGCGTTGTCTAACGGACTCCTGTCCCTTCAGGCTCTGGTGATCATTTGCTGACATGTCGCCATCATGCCTCATGGAAGGCCATTCTGGAAGTGGTACTCCCCACAGGGGAGGAGGGGGTGGTCTAGCCCTTAGGACCTCGCTCGATCATCATTCGATAACGAGTCCCCTGACTTTCTAATCGCAGCGTCGCGGAGCCAGTTCGGCCATAAGGTTTCTCGCCATGCGAATTGTAAGGAGCCACGAATTCGAACTTATTGCCGGGAGGCAAGCCGCCTGCATAAGGCGGAGCCGTTGAGTAATCCCATCCCGGGTGTTCGTCTCTATATCCAATCCGAGGGGGTGACCCGAGCTTGTAGGAAAGATGATGATCTCTCACATCCTCTTCCCTCTTATCCGCATCGGCAACTTGAAATCCGGCGCGAGGAAAATATGAATATGAATAACGATCTATTCGCGTTTCCAGAACACCAAGAATTGCATTATTGAATTCGTCAGTTGCCACATAACTTCCCGACTGCCCGCGCAGCGAGATAAGGGCATTGTCAACAATGCGGGTGCTGTCACCGCCGGATATCGCTATTATTATATGATTGGGAGACAACGGGAATATGAACCACCAGCCGTTATCTTCCTTACAGCACGTTCCGTCCTCTTCAACGACCTCTATGTTCATGTGATAATGAGCAACGCTCTGATCAACAATGAAGTAGACAGGCTCAGGGCTCTGAACGATCATCCACCGCCAAGACAGCGCTTCCTTGTATGTGTATTCATTCGATAAAGTGGAGCAGGCTAGCATGCCTTGAATGTCTTGGAAGTCGATCCTCGTCCACTGACGTTTTGGCGCCTTTTCTGCGGCCATGTCCATCGCTACATCGAATAAACGACGCCGGTTGGGAAGGCTCCTGCAATCAAGTTGATCATAGAACCTGACCAGCTTCTTAAAATCCTGCCTTGATTCTGGCATAAAGCCGGTATCGAGACATCTTTTGAGGATGTTACCAGCGTCTGATTCGTATTGGCAGAACTGTGTTTCGGACGATACGCGGTAGGACTTATCTGGTCCAAAGGCCCAATCATTGAAGCCACGAATAGAGGCGGTGATACCAAGCGAACGCCGTAAGCTCTTCCGCGTTATATGGTCATTAGTATATATGACTCGCACGCCTTCAAGAGGCGTGAAATTCCTTAGTAGCATCTTGGGTATGTAATGATGCAGTTCTGGTTTGGCAGGTGAATCGACAGTCATATGTCATAGGTGCCATCCTCAAATCAGTTGGTCAACCACTCTTCCCCGGGAAGGCGGGAGGGGGGTGGTCCGGATCCGGCTTCCTTTTCCTCCATGCCCCCCAGATGCGTCATAGGTGTTCCGGTCGGGTCACACATCCCGTCCCGCTCTCTGCCACGCGAGCGCGTTGACTGTGGCCATGGTCCTCTCCGGGTTTCGCGCCATATCCACTCCCGGCTCCGCACCGCCATGCTTGAGCTGCCCGCTCGTTTCCCGGAACTGGCTAGCGATCATCTCGACGTAGCGTGCTGACCGTTCGTCCATGCCCACGTTCCCGAAGTCGGGGCGCACGTGGTCGAGCGTCTCGCCGGGCTTCGGCGACTGGGCGATTCCCCGCATCACGTCGCCGATCGCCGTAGCATCCGCTCGTTCCACGATCACGCTGGGCGGCAGCACTCCGATGCGCGCCTGCGCAACCTCGTACGCCAGGACCGCGCGGCGTATCGACACGTTCGAACCCGCCGGTTCGTGACCGACCGGACCGACGTGGGCGAATCGCTCGGCATCGAGCGGTCCCATGACCCTCTCTGCCGCCGCGCGTCTGGCCGGATGCAGCGGCTTCGCCCCGATCGAATGCTCGCATCCCATCGCCGCGGCGCTGATCGCCCGCTCGTGCGTCGCCCCAACGCCCATGTAGGTCTCGGTCGCCAGCGCGGCGGCGGCGGTTCTCGCCTGGATCCGCTCGACCAGCGACGGGCTTCCGTCATCCGAGAGGCCGCGCATGTTGACGGTGTCGAGCGCCCGCAGCCTGACCGCCTCGCCCAGGGCGGCGCCCATGCCGTGGTTGTCGCCTGACACCGCATAGTGCCGGCCATGGGCCTCGGCCGCCTTGGAGATGTGCAGCTCCCTGCGCGATCCGCGGGCGGGGATGCGTCCATCCGCGATCATGGACACCTCGGGCAGCTTGCGTCTCAGCACGTCGTCGGACGCGGTGCGCAGCGCCATGGCGGCATTGGCCGCGAAGAAGTCGACCGGACCAGCATAGGTTCTGTTCTTCAGATGCTCGCTCGCCTGCCTCTCCGCCGCGGCGGCCGCCTCGACCGTCTCCAGGCCTGCCATTCGTCTGAACACGTCCAGGATCGCCACGTCGTATTTCCTTCATGCATTCGCTGCTGGATTGCCGGATCCTACCATGCGCAGACGTTTCATGGCCAACTGTTCGCCGTGCACGTGTTCCGCCGGAGTGCGGCCCTTGCTCATCGTCGTCCTTCCTGGCGATCTTCTCCATATCAGCCGCAACGCCGATGCCGTGGGGGCTGGCATGGAGCGTGTGGATGAAGTCGCCACGCTGACGCAGGCGATCGGCGTGCCGGAGGATGGTCCGCGGCTAGTTCGCGGTCAGCGACACGTCGTCGAAGTAGACCCCGCCGTCCTTGTAGGTTCCGGTGTTGTTGTTGACGAGATAGCCGATGCGCACGTCGGTGTCCGTCGCCGTGAACGTGGTCGACACCTTCGTCCATGGTATGGCGTTGCCCGAGCACTTCGCGTCGGCGACGATCGCCTTGGTGGACCCGCTTCCGCTCTTCCAGTCCAGGCGTTCCAGCTGGACCTTGATGCAGCGCGACTGCGTGCTGGCCGTCGCCATGTACCAGGCCGCGATCGTGTAGCTCCGCCCCTTCACGAGATTCGTCACCAGCTGATACGGGCCGTAGTAGTTCGAGGTCGGCGAATAGGCGTAGATCGAGCGGGTGCCGCTGCGCACGTAGGCCATGTTCGCGTTGTACGACGTCCGCTCGTAGATCAGCCATGCCGCCGTGCTTTCGAAGCCGCCGTTCAGCGCCAGGTTGGTGCACCCGACGGTACGCGTCTCGTCCGCCGGCTTCGGCTTGCCCGTGCAGTTGTACTCGTCGACCTGCCGCGAGCCGATCCGGCACGTCTGCACGCCCGGCTGCTGGATGGTGCCCTCGCACGTGCTCGCGTCGACCGGCTGCCAGTCGGGCTCCCAGATCCCTCTGCAGTCGTCGGCCAGATCGACGGTGGTCTCGAGGGGTGGCTTCGCCCTCGTGCACAGCGCCTGGTCGGTGGCGGCGACGGATCCGTAGTAGAGCAGATGGCTGCACACGGCGGTCCGCGTCTGCTTGACGCCGCGTCCGCATCCCGAGGTCGGCGTGTAGAGCGTCGTCGTCCAGTTGTATCCGCAGGTGCTCGTCTCCTTCACGACCTGCGTCGTGTCGGGCTTCCTGCCGCATGCCGTCTCGTCCACCTGCGGCACGGTTCCGATCATGCACCGCGCCTCGCGGGTCGATGTGAAGTCGGCGCAGCCTGGGGCGGACGTCGTCCATTCGGTCGTCGCCCAGTGCGGTGCGGCCGGCGGGGTGGGAGAGGGCGATGGATCCGGCGTCGGCGTCGTCACCGGCGTCGTGCCGGGCGTCGTCACCGGACTCTTCGACGGCGTGGCCGGGGCGATGACGCGTCGCATGACCACCACGTCCTGCGCGGGAGCGAGCATCAGGCCGGCAATGATGAGCAGGGCGGTCATGGATCATCCAGTGGTTTCAGGATGGATCTACAGCACGTCGTCGCGTCGCGCAACGCTCGCGCAGTCGGTCGTGGAGGGCGGGACGAATGGCCGGTCCCGCTCCTTCAAGTCACTGTCCGTTTTTCCAGGTCCATCTCCTAAGCACAATCCCTTTAGGCATCGGGCGTGGTCCGAACAGGCGGAGCATCGCCTGGTTCGAACGCAAGCACCGAGCGGCGGTCATTCGAGCGCTGCGTGGATCATCAGTCTTTGCATTTGCCGCGTCGAACGGTCATCACGCCATCGACGGTGTGAGGATGCCGAAGGGGAGTGGTGACTGTGACTAGATTGATGGTGTTGGCGGCCGCCGTGCTGGCCGCATGCGCCCAGAGCGAAGACCCCGGCGCGTCTCGCTACAAGCTTTCGCTGGAGGTGCCCGACGTCGTGCCGTACGTGCGACCCGTCTCCGACGGTCGTCCGCGTCTTTCGTACGCCGGCGGCGTCTGCATGGGCACGTGGCGATCGCAGGAGGCATCGCGTACGCCGGTCTTCACGATCCTGCTCGAGCGCGACGGCGGCTACGTCATGTCCGGCGGCAGGCAGGGATCGGGATCCTGGTCCTCGACCGATGGCGACGTCCACTTCGGCTTGGGCCGTCTGCACGACTGCGGCAGGACGACCGCGCATCTTGAGCTCGAAGGTCGCGAATTCAGTCTGAGACGTGCGTCCTGAGCGTCACGCCTTCCGCGCGGTGACCGTTCGGAAGGTCATTGACACGAGCGTCCGTCCGGCCGGTCCCCGGTAGCCTCCCTGCGCGCCCGCCAGATGAAGCGCGAGGCCGGTGAAGTCCCAGGCGTCGTCCTCGTCCGCGACGAACGTCGACGTCGTCAGCTGGTCGATGCCGTGCTTCAATCCGAACTCCCGGACCAGCAGCGCGTCACGCGCGAGGATGGTGGGCACCGACGGATTGTCCCACGCCCACAGCCACGTCGACGCATCGGCGTCCAACGTGCCGATGATCTGCACGGGAGCCGTCAGGATCACGCCTGCCCCGGTCTCGAACGTGATCACGCCCTGCTCGAGGTCCGCCGACCAGTGCCCCCCTGCTCCCAGACCGAACGTGTCGGCGAGGAAGCGGGTGCGCATCTCGAGATCGGCGCGGCCTCGTGTCCGTGCGAGTTCGTAGGGAGGGAGTGGATCGGTCTGGTGCGGCATGACGTCCTTGTAGGATGACGCGCCGCACCCTCCGAATGGTCAGGCTACGGGTTTCGGTCCCTTCATGATCCGCACGTTGTACGCCCGTTCCAGGATGCGTGGATGCTCCCAGAACCACAGTCGCTTGATCATGATCGGCGGCATCGCCCTCTCAGCCAGCAGGTACGCCTTGCCCTGTTCGATCTGCGACAGCATGCCGTAACCCACCTGGTCGTATGGATCGACGAAGGGCATGTCGCCGGGATCGGACTGCGCCACCGCCATGCGCAGCGAGCAGCACTGCCTGATGTGCAGCGCCTCGTCCGCGCCGTACCGCTCCTCCATCGCGGTCCCCGCCGCACTCGTTATGATCGTGCTGTGCTTCTTCGCGCGCTGCAGATCGAGCGTCTGCGAGATGCCGGTCATTGTCGGCATGCGGTGCAGATCTGCCAGCATCGACACGAACGCGCAGGGGCCGTTGCTGCCCTTGTCGCCCATGCTCTCGCCCGGACCGTACGACAGCGTGTAGCGCCAGATCACCCACTGGACCACGGCGACCATGATGTCCCTTCGTTCGGCCCGGCGACCACGCATCAGGTAGAGCGTGAACGGCCTCCCGCCCTGCGTCGCCCGTCCGCGCAGATCCTCGGGCACGATCGTGTTCCGCCCGAAGGCCTGATGCATGGAATCCGTGACCAGCGGCGTCAGCAGAGCGGCCGCCATGGCCGCGAGAGGCTGATCCTCGATGCGGGTCAGGGCGGATCTCACCTCGCGCAGCGTCGTGCCCCCCGCATCGCGGATGAGGGTGGTCGCGACGTCCGTCATCGTCAGGGCGAGCGACATGTTGGAATTGGCGATGATCAGCATCACCGAGCGCACGTAGTGGCGGATCATGTCCGGGTCCGACGGCAGCCATTCCGCATCGAACGGATTGAAGGCGTCGCTGCAGGGACGGTCGGTGCGGACCACGGCCACCCGACCCAGCTTGGCGCGCCATCCCGACGTGATCTCCAGTATCTGGCCATCGTCATGCACCACGTAGCTCGACTCGTCGTCGGTCAGCAGCGCCGGCAGCACCACGCTCGGTATCTGACCGGTGCCCGGTGGCGAGAACATCATCAGGCCGTAGCCCTGTCCGAGCCGCAGCGTCCTGCCTCCGACCATGCCGATGGCTGGTCCCCGCGTCGTGCTGATCTGCCCCCGCTGCACGAGACGCCGCAGGGCCTCGCGCCGGTCTCCTCCCATCAGCGTGCGCGTCCGCCGTCTGATCGCCGCGCCGATGGACCTCGCGGGCGGCGCATCGGCACCGGCTCCGTGGTCCAGTGGAGCGCGTGGACGGTCGATCTCGGGCGGGTGGCCGCCGCCGAGCGCGACGGCGATCGTCGCCGAGGCGCCGGTCTCCATGTGGTAGCGCCTCACGTCCGCCTTGAGCATCCGTCCTTCGAACACCGGCAGCACGCGCACCGCCCGCTCCACGTGGCAATACGATGCGGGCGCCGTTGGTCCTTCGCCCATGATCTGGACGGCCAGGGCGTCGAGGTCCAGACCGCGCGCGTCGACGGGGCGCTCGTGCAGGTTGGTCAGGTACGTCAGCACCGTGCGACCGTCGTTCCATGCGCGTGGGGCCGCGGTCATGCCGTCGGCTCCGATCGACATGCCGTAGGCGAGCGCCACCGTCATGTGCGTGGACGCGGGCAGCGAGGAATAGTCGGGCTCCGCGGCCGCGGCCCGCGCGTTCTCGTCGACCGGAACCGGATCGTCGAGGAAGGCGCTCCAGGTCGGGCGGCCCGCCTGCACCGCGATCGCGTCCAGCGCCTTCTGATGGGAGGTGCCGGTCTCGCGGGCGAGTTTCTTGGCCGCGCGCTTGGCGGCGGTGATCAGCTTCTCGTGGGTGTTCATGGGAGTCTCTCCGGGCCCTGATGTCCGAAGCACCGTCCGCTCGTGCATCTCGGGCCCTGGAAAGGGTGCGATGCGTCCTGATCCCGTTCTCGTCGCGGTCCTGTCTGGGTTCGTCTCCGGCGGACGACGGGCCGCCGCATCGGCCCTGCCCGTCTTATCGCGTCGTTCGACGATCGACGCAATGGGGGAAATGCCGCTTGGCGAAAGTTCGTCCATCACGCCCGCGCCGGTCGCAGGCGGCTGCTCGCCGACTTGACGGGATCGCGACGCGGCGGTGGCCTGCGGCACAGATGCAGATACAGCGCGCTCACCGCCATCGTCCACGCCGCCGCCTCGACCATCATGCCGATCTTCGCCAGCATCCCCGCGTTCGTCATGACCATGTGGATCGTCATCCAGAGCAGCACGACGATCATGAGCATCCACAGCATTCTCTGCACCCTGCACACCGGCCGCAGGCACGCCGCCTGGGGCCAGCGCAGCTGCCAGCCTATCTGCGCCGTGTTGAGTAGCATCGGCACCGCCATGAGGGCGGGCAGCCATGGACTCGAGCCCGTCAGCTGGAGCGTCGGCATCGCCGACGTCCACAGCGCGCCCATGCCGGCGACCATCCCGATGACGTGCATCCGGAAGACCGTCTTCGCGAGCGGATCGGGATCCACGCCGAGGCGGTCCACCAGGGGCTGGAAGACGCGGTCCAGCATGAATGCGTCGGGGTCGATGTTCGGCATGGAGGCGTTATAGGACGCGGGCTCTCACGCCGCCAAGGCCATCGACGTAACCCGCTTGGTCATGAGCGCGTTGCCCGCCCCCTCGAAGCCCAGCGACCGCCAGAATGCGGAGGCGTCCGCGTCGACGGCGAAGAGCTCGACCGTGGTGCCCTCGTGCAGCGTGCTCTCCCACATGCGGTACACGCGGCTGCCGATCCCGCGCCGTCTCAGTCTCTCCGGCACCCGCAGCAGGTCGACGATCGCCCTGTCGGGACCCGCCACCCACGTCGCCAGCGAGATGTCCGGGTTGAACGCCAGGAAGATCCGCAGCGACATCCCCGCGCCGCCATCCCGCGGTTCCTGCCCGGCAGGAGCATGAAGCGTAAGGCGGGGGGCGACATGAGGATCCATGCCCTCATGCTACCCTCCGTCCGAATCCTTTTTCAATCCCATCCTGAAAATTCATCTCCATCGCCCGAAGTCGGGAACGTGCCTACGGGGACGGCCGACGTCAGATGGTGTCGATCGTCCGGTCCGCGGGAACGTCGATGCTGGTGCGGTTCATCCGCACCTTGTTCTCCTCGCCTGCGGCCGCGCCCACGATCACCAGCGCCAGCCACATCAGGCACACGAAGAGCGCGATGGAGCCGGTGGTCAGTCCCGCGACCGCCTGTCCACGAGGCCTGCCCTTCTTCGACAGGCCGATGAACCCGAAGATGATGGCGAGCGGCGCGAGCGCCCAGGACACCAGGCCCAGGATCGGAATGAAGGAGAGGACGAGGCCGACGATGCCGCACACCATGGCCGCCGTGCCGAAGCCGTTCGACTGGTCGTCGACCCGATTTGTCTGATCGTTCACGTGTTCGTCCCCCGTTGTTTGAGGATGATGAGAGCATTCGCCGACGGCGGCGTCAAGGCCGCCACCGCCGGATGTCGATGCATGCGGTGGTGGCGGTCCATCGCTTCAGAGCAGCGTCATGCCGCCCGTCACCTTGTCGATCGTCTCGACCCGGTCGGGGCCGATGGCCAGCGCCGTCACTGTGGGCACGTTGTCGAACTCGGTGCGGCCGGAGTCCGTGATGAGACGCACCTTCAGCCCGAGCTCGAGCGCATGGTCGCGCACGGCGTAGAACTGCTCCTCGCTGTCGGAGCGCACCGTGATCTTGGCCATGCCGGTGCGCATCCAGGCGATCTCGTCGGCGCTCAGCGTCAGTTGGCCGCCGTCCAGGATCGCGAGGAGCTGCTCCTTCATGAACTCGCCGCTCGCGTGGCTCCCCTGGCTCACGCCCTTGCCGTAGCGCATCTTGAGATCCTTGCGGATCACGATCACCTGCTTCAGGTCGTCGGACATCGATCGTCTCCTTCAGGCCGTCAGCACGGCGTCGATGCGTTCCAGGATCTCGCGCACTACGCGCGCGATCTCCTCGTCGCGCAGGTCCTCCGCCGACACGCGCAGCATGTCGAGGCCGGGTGCCAGCAGCCGCGCCGACGACTGGATCACGTCGGTGCGCGATTCCTCGATCGCGACGGCGTCGTTGGCCAGCGTGGTCACGACGTCGCCGACGTTCTCGATGCAGCTGTCGGGCATCCAGTTCGAGAGCTGGCGGGCGATCTCGAGACGCTGGTCCGCGCGCACCGGATCGTAGGTCGCGTACTGCGACGGATCCATGTCCGCGTCGTCCTCGTCCGACGGCGTCGACAGGATGCCCAGCACCCCGTCGGCGTTGCGGCGCAGCAGCAGGACGTGTCGGCAGTGGTCCGGCGCCAGGGCCAGCACCTCGTGATCCGCCTCGACCAGTCCGGTCTGCGCGCAGCCGCCGGCCATCGCAGTCTCGACTTCGGACATGAGATTGTCCTCGTCGAGAGCGTCGCGCAGGGTCAGCACGGATTCGTGGTCGGCGGGAATGGTGAGAAGCATGATGCGTTTCCTTGTCGTCGTGGTTGGTTGCGGATCTTCAGGCTTTGGGCCGACGGGCCCGCCGTCAGCGATGGACGACCATCGCGGCGCTTAGCGTCCGGTGGTCGCCGCGCGTTCTCACCAGCCTGATGCCGTCGCCGGCGGCGTCGATCGTCGTCCGGCACGGCGTCGACGTGATGGTGATGCTCGCCCTGTCCGACAGGTCGAAGACGTCGCGGTAGATGTCGACCGCCTCCTCGAGCGTGGCGAAGCCTTCAAGATGCACCTCGTGCACCGCCATGCTCGAGTCCTGCGGGATGCCCAGCGCACGCAGGTTCGTCTCCTGGTAGCGGATCCGTGAGCGGTGTTTCCGTTCGTCGTTCATGGTGGACTCCTATTCGATCAGGCGTCGGGATCGATCTGCAGCGCCGGCTCGGCGCCTTCGAAGATGACGGCCTCGCGGTTCACCACCTTGGAGAAGATCGGCATCTCGATCCGCTCGATCGACCGCCTCACGACCGTCGCCTGTTCTGCGTGGCTCGCGTCGAGGCCCATCCGCTCCTGAACCTCGGGCGGCAGGGTCTCCGTTCGCGTCCGCGCCTGCAGGAAGGTGCCGCGCTTGAAGAAGCTCGGATAGTCGTTGAAGTTCTGACCCTTCCGGAACATCATCTCCTGCATCTGCGGGCCCGTCCTGCCCTGCAGTTCGGAGTGCTCGTAGAAGCTGCGCGCCGACATCGACACGGCGTTCTTCGCCGCGTCCTGCTCCCGCCAGAGCACGGCGTTGGTCGCCTCGCCCCGGTTTGGCACCTGGAACACACGCGCGTCGAACTGGGGCGCGCGCATCGCCCGCCGCGCCAACTCCTCGCCGCCGCGCTCGATGCACTCGACCATGAAGAACGAGGTGGTCATCGCGGCCAGCACCGAGCACAGCTTCTGCGCCTTGGCGTCGAACATCATCGACTGGCCGATCTCGTCGACCAGCAGCACCAGCGTGATCTCGTCCGACTGGGTGTAGCCGATGCGTGCACCGGTTTCGGCGACCAGCCGGCGCGTCACCTCGACCATCACCTTCGACAGGTTCTCGTCGTAGGGCCTGGCGAGGCCCGCCGTCCATTTCGAGAAGCCGCGTCCGTCCATGCGGGCCACGACCGGCGCGAAGTTCATGAACCGGTGGTCCGTCTCGCGCCGTTCGTAGGCCTTCATCCGGTCGCCCAGGGCATCGCTCTTCATGTCTTTTCTCCTGAAGGTCGGGATCTCATCGCCGGACCATCATCCACAGCGTGACCAGCAGATACACGCCGATCAACATCTCGATGAACGACGCCTTGTCCATGCCGTTCGCGATCGCGCTGCCGCCGCCTTCGAGCGTCAGCATGAACGCCGCGACCGAGACCATGGCCGTGCCGTGCGGTCTGATGGTGTCGGTCGCGTTGACGATCTCGATGGTCGCCGACACGGCGAACACGAAGCCGGCCAGGCGGGTGACGGTCGACACGCCGTCGACCACGGTGAGCGCGAACACGACGGCCGCGATGAGCGAGACGGTCGTGGTGATGCGCGTCAGGTTGCGCTGGATGACGTCCGGCAGGCCGAGGGGAGCGCCGCTCATGCCGTCAGCCTGGCGTTCGCGTCGCGGATGAACCGCCGCACGATCTCGCGCAGGCGGTCGTCGCGCAGGTCCGCCACGGCGTCGGCCGCCGTCGTCAGCACGTCCTCCATCGCGAGGCGGTCGTCCAGCACGACGTCGGCGCGTGGTTCGTCGATCGCGACCGCGTCGTCGAGCAGCTTCGCCAGCACTTCGCGCGCGTCCCGCATCTCGCTGCGCCGCGCCCAGTCGCCGAAGCGCTTGGCCATCGCGGCGCCGGTCTGCGGCGTGAGACGCACCATCGCCGCCGTCATCGCCGTCGTCTCACCCGAATCCTCCTCGGTCAGCAGCGAGTGCATGAGCACGCCGTCCTCCCGGCGGCGCAGCAGCATGTTCAGTCCGTCGTGCGCCATGTCGACCGCGAGGATCTGCAGGTCCTCGGGGCGGCGTTCCGTCAGGCGGGCCGTCTGGTCGAGATGCCGGTCGGCCTCCATGGGATCGATGTCGTTCCCGAGGCCGCGCAGCATGGCGAAGACGGAGGGATGATCGGCGGGTATGCTCAGTATCATGAGTGCGTCTTTCCGGTTTCAGGATGGATTCGAAGATGTTAGCATCGTCCACGGAGGGTTTGACCATGTCGATGCCGAGAGAGTCGTCCGATCGCATAGCACGCGCGCTGAGAAGCGCGAGCGACGAGGGCAGATGGACGCCGGACGCCGCCGCCAAGACGCGGCTTCTCGATCTCGAGAGGTCGCTCTCGATCAGGATCCAGGCCGGGCAGCCCGAGCTCGAGGCGATGAACGCCCGCATGGTGGACGATGCCGCGGCGGATCTCCTGGTGCGCGTCGTCGCCGACATGCGCGAAGGTCGCGTGGCCATGCCGACGCCTTGCGAGATGGCCCTGTTCGGCCGCCCGCCCGCGCCGGTGCTGAGCGTGGTGTCGTCCACCCCGCTGTTCGACGGCCTCGCCCAGGCCGCCTGATCTCAGTCGGCGAACGGATCGATCGGCAGGCCCTCGTATTCCGTGGCGTCGACCGTCGACCGTCGTCCCGCCGTCTCGCGCCGCACTTCCGTCAGGCAGCGCCGCGCGACCTCAAGGGCCCGCCTGCTGCCGCGAAGACTGAGTGCATCGATCCGCCTGCCTGCGCGGTTCAGCTGCAGCGAGTACGATGCGGCGAAGTCCCCCAGTGCGGCTTCGGGCAGGCTGAACGCGACGCCCCGTCTGCCGAACAGCTCCAGGCCGATCGCGGGGCCGCCCGAATAGCGTCGACCGTTCATGGTCAGCGAGACGCCTTCGTAGGTCTCGCCCTCCTTGGCCGTCCACCGCGCGTTGACGTCCGCCAGGATCGGCGGGCCCTGGTCGTTGAGCGCCAGCACCAGCATGCTCGAGCCGGGACCCCGGTATTCGTTGGTCATGAGGCAGAAGGCGTCGCCCTGCGTGATGCGCCATCCGCGCGTGGTCGGCCATTCTCGCGCGTTCGCCGTGCCGGCCGTCGCAGCCAGTGCGACGAGCGTCGTGATCGCTGTCTTCAGCATGGTGGTCCCCTGTCTCATACGGCCTTGCCGTGAATGCGGTTGTCGTTGGCCATGCGGATGGCGCGCGTGCGTCGCGCTTCCTCCATCCTGAGGCCAGCGAACGCCGAGCGCTTCGCCGCCGCCGCTCTGCTGGCGATCATCCTGTCGAGCGTCGCGCGCCCGGCTCCGGTCTTTTCCATTCCATGTCTCCTTCGGACCCGCCGTCTTCCGGTCGGGAAATCCTCATGCCGCTCGGGCGGCATTTCCCATCGCATGGCCGATCGGCTGCATCGTCGGCGTGACGCGCAGCGTGAGGCGCGGCTTCCTGTTGCACTGGTCCATCGCGGCGTGCCTCACGACGCCGGCGTCGAGCAGTTCGGGGCTGGCGACCACGTCGGTCAACGCCCGTCCCCTCACGCCGTTCAGCATGGTGTCGGGAAGCGTGATGCCCATGGCCTGCAGCGTTTCACCGCGCCAGACGACGCCCGGTGCGATCTCGACGTCGCCGAGGATGCGGGATCCGGAGACGCGCAGCTTGAAGCCCTCGTCCACGCGCACCGAGCCTTCCTCCAGGCATTGCTCGAGCAGATCCTCGGCATCTCGCTGCTGCGCGAGGCGTCGCGCCGACACCGTGTCGATCGTCCAGTCGACGACGGCGGCGCCGGGAACCGGTCCGTAGGCCTTGTGACGCTTGCGCTGCGACCTGATGGTGTCGGCCACCTCCTCCGCCAGACGCTTTGGTTCGCATACCGACTGCGTGATCGTCCTGACGGTCTCCACGCGGCGGCGGCCCGAGGGACCGTAGCCTTCGACGACCAGCCATGCCGTCGGTTCCGGATGTCCTCCCGGATGCGTCCGCACGTCGAAGCCGATTGGAAGGCCCGAATCCGAGGCCACCTTGTCCAGCATTCGCTTCAGATCGTTCGTCACGGACTTCAGACGGTGCAGATCCCTCCGCCCGGCGACGAGCGCCTTCGGCGCCGTCGCGACCCGCTTCATCAGGTCCCCGTGCGACAGGTGGGCCAGTTCGAACCCGGTCCAGGACGCCGCGGTCCACCACAGCCCGTCCTCGTGCACCTGCACTTCGCGGCTTTGCCACGCCCTGGTGATCTCGCGTGATCTGGCTCTGATCGGCGTGCCCGGGTCCAGCGTGCGCTCGAGCAGATGCAGCGCGGCCGCGACGATGGCGTCGCCCGCCGCGTTGGCGGACGGCATCAGCGAGGGATGCGCCTTGCGCGGAGCGGTGGGATGCTCCTGCGCGATCGACGGTATCATGTAGCGGGTGTCGTTGCCCTGGATGCCGTTGATGCACGCGAACACCTGTCCGTGGCTCCAGTGCACGTCGTGATCGGCGATGAACTCCAGGCGATCGCCCCTCCAGTTCTCGCTCTGCAGATTGTCCCAGAAGCGGTGTACGATCTCCCGCGCGACCCGCACGAGCTGATCCATCGTTTCGGCATCCGGCTCCCCGCCCCGCAGCGCGGCGTCGGCGAGATGCGCGACGATCATCCGTGCGGTGGTCCGGTATGGAGGATTCGCCCCTTCCGGCACGCCGGCCTGGGCCAGTCGCCGTTCGATCGCCGCACCGCGGTCCCTGGGTGTCTTTGGCATGGAGGTCTCCTGCGTTCCGTCAGTCTGCCATGCGGGCGATGGCGTCTTCGATCATGCGCGCGTTCTCGGCCGAGGTCCGCGACCGGATGACCTGCCCGACGTGACCGTCGAGTCCTTCGGCGACCTGCGCCGAGACGCGGTCCTCGCCGATGTCCGAAGTCAGTGCCAGGATCGCGCACGGCGCATTCCCGAGCCGCCGCTGGATGATGGTGCACATCGCCGCCACCACGCAGTTGTCCGCCAGATCCGCCTCCTTCAGCACGAACAGCACCGGTCGCCCGGTGGCCGTGGCCGGTTCGACCCGGTCGTACGCCACCAGGTTGAGGGCGCCCGGATGATATTCGATGCCGGCCATGTCGATGACGAGCGTCTCCATGCCGATGGAGCGGCCGACGTCGGCGGCGATGCGCGCGGCGTCGTCGTGCAGTCCGTGCGTGAGCACACCGGCGACGAGTGGCGTTCCGCTTTGCGCCAGAGTGACCACCGCGTGCGCGATGGATGCCGAGTTCTCGAGTGTCATCGTCGTTCCCTTTTTCGGTTTCAGTCGTTTTCGCGGATCCGTCGCCACGTCCATGCGATGAGCGTGGCGCGTGCCCGTTCGATCAGCGTGAGATGCCGCTGCAGAAGCGCGGCCTCGCGGTCGAGGTCGTCGATCAGCGCCGCGTGCATCCGCACCGCCCTGGCGGTCGCTCCGACGCCTGCGGCTCCCAGCGCCATGGCCGCGACGGCGGAGCCGAACGGCAGCATGGCGAGCGCGGCCAGCAGGCACACCAGCCCGCCTGCGCCCGTCGCCTGGTGGGGCAGCGCGTCGCGGCGCTTCCGCCGTTCGCCTCGCGTCGGATCGTATGCGGTGGACACCTGTTCGCGCCCCGATGCGGGCAGACTGATCATGGCCGGCTGCCGGTCGTATCCACCCGGCGTCTTGCGCAGCAGCGCGTGCACCAGCGTACCGGCCTTCGCGCCTTCCAGCACGTCCATCATTCGGAACGCCACGCGTCGACCGGCATGGTCGTGCATGACGTCTTCTGTTTTGGTGTGGCCCGCGTAGATGCCTTCGACGAGCGTCCATCCTGCGTTCTCGTCCAGGGTGAAGTCCTTCAATCTCGCATGTATGCCGGCGCGTCCCAGAGGAGCCAAGTCCCTGCGCATCGCGGCTTCGAGTTCGTTCGGCATCGTCGGACACGGCGCGCTTCGCCAGGCCCATCGCGAGGTGGTCGCGTTGTAGCATGCGAACCCCGTCCGGTCGCCGTGCGTCAGAACGACGAGATACGCCCTGTCCCCGGGCTTCGCCTTCGTCGCGAGCTCCTCGTGTCCGGTGCTGCGTTCCCCGCTGTCGAAGACGATCGTCGCCGCCTCGACCTCCTGCTCGTAGGACTCGTCGTCGTACACCGTGACTGGAACGTCGCGCCATTCGTACACCGGCGTGATCGCCGACACGCGTCTTCCATCCACCTCGTGGAACCGGTCGCCGACGTGCTGCCATTCGCTCCGCATCGTCGTGCGCGCAACGGACCGCGTTCGGGGCACCTTGCACGTGAACGGCTTCTGCACCCAGCCGCCGATCACCGTGATGCGCAGCGGCGCGCTCACCGTCCTCGCCATGGCGTTTTCCTCTCTGAAACGGTATCTTCCATCACCCGCACCCGCCCAACAACCACGTTTCAGGATGGATTGCCGCATGCTATGCTCGGGCATTGGCAAAGGATTCATGAACGATGGCTATCTTCGACGGACTGAGAAGGGCTGCGGGCCTCACCACCGACGCCGACCGCGAGGAGGCGCGCAGGAAGTTCGACTCCCTGACGCACGCCCAGGACGAACGCGGTGCCTTCGTGCGCAAGGTCGTCCAGGGCTTCGAAGGGGCCGGCGACGATCTCGTGCGGCGCGCGCTTCCGCAGACCGGTGCGGCGACCTCTCCCAGTCGGGGAACTCCGCGTCGCATCTCACGCGACCCGGACGTCAGGCGCGCGCAGATCGCCCAGGGGGCCGATCACGAGTTCAGCCGCTTCGTCATCGATTCCTCGAATTTCGGCGTCGGCACCGAACTGGGCGCCGTCGTCCGCAAGACCGCGATCGACCAGCTGACCGCGCATCCCGCTCTGCAGCAGCTCGTTCCGCATTCCTCGAGTCCTTCGCGAAGGGCGTCCAGCCTCGCGACCGTCCTCCACGAGCAGGGCGTCGCGAACGCGAAGATGGTCCGGACGTACCTCGAGGCGGGTCCCGCCAGCGAGGCCGCGGTGACCAGGTCCGCCCAGAAGCTCGCGATGGATGACCATTCCGCCGATCGCGCCGTCACCCTGAAGGCGGCGGCCGGTCCATCGGGCGTGGCTCCTTCCGACATGCGCGAAGCCGCCTCGCTGGCTCTGGCCAAGGCCCGCGCCGGCGTGCTGCCTCCGGAGACCGTCGTCAAGCTGGCGCTCCTGCCCTCGAACGTCCTGTCGCGCGTGGGTCCAGAAGCGGGTCTCGCCAGGGCCTGGCCCGAGCCTAAGCGCATCATGCCCAACTATCACATCGCCGCCCTCACGGAGCGCGACCCGGACGCCCGGCAGGCCCTCGTCGACAGCTTCCGCACGACCCCCGACAAGCCGCTCCCGACCCGGTTCGTGCTCCCCGCTCCGGATGTGACGACGGCGCCCAAGGAGGCCCGTGAGAGGAAGCCGCAGGTGAACGCCGCCGCGATCGTCGCGATCTCCCATGGTCTGGGGAGGGGCTGACGCCTGGCGGACGTCCCTCCTCCTCGATGTCGCAAAGGCCGCAATCCCGACGGTCTTGCGACATCGGGCGGGCCGGGGTGGCCGGACGGGGACGTGCCGACCCTCTCCGGCCGAGACCGGTCGACACGTCCCCGTCCGGCCGGCTCAGATGACCCGCGTCACCAGCATGACCATGGCGCCCACGACGCCCCAGGATCCGGTCGTCAGACCAACCAGCACCAGCGCCCGGCGGCGTGGGCTCATGTATTGGGTATCGGGTTCTTTCTCCATGCGGGGAGTCTATCCTGAAAACCAGTCGACCGTCAATCCGGACGCCGCGGTTCCGAAGAACGGGTACGGTCACCGTCGATGCGGACGGCTCCGCATGGATAGCGCCCTGAACGGGGCGCTCAGGATCATGGGGTCGGCATCGGACGCCACGTCCGCAAGCGTTCCGACGATCGCCGGTATGGTTCTCCGCCCCGCCGTTATGGAACCTCCGGTACGGTGCCAGCCGTCCCAGATCTGAACCCGGTCCGGTTCGATCGTGACGACGATCGGTTCGAGGATCTCCTCCGTCGCCAGGACGTCCCATTCGCGCACGCCGTCCAGCTCCCGGGCGATCTCGTCGCACTCGATCCGGAACCACCGCGCCCAGGACTGCTCGAGCGTCTCGATCACGGGTTTGCGCTCGCCCTGCCCGATGCACCCGATGACGACGGCCAGATCGAGATCGGGCACCAGGCGCCAGTTCAGGGCCGCCGCGTCCAGATCGCCGTCGTCGCACATGCCCTGATGCATCGCGGCGATGTCCCGCAGCTGCCGAGGCGTTCGGGTGGCGTAGAAGTCGTCCATGTCTTTTCCCCTCACGTCGGCATTTCGATCGAGTGTTGCAGGATGGTCTGGACATTGCAGCCTTGGCGAGTCAGAAAGGCGTCCAAGGCGTCCAGATGCGTACGCCGGTCGTCCACCATGACGAACGCCCCTTCAGGCGAACGCTGCTGCGAATCTTCGAACCTTGGAAACGTCTCTGGACCCTTTGCGCCCCGAGCTTTCCGCGAGTGGACGGCGGGCCGGCTTCAGCGGGCGCGATGAGGATCTGGATGATGACGAAGGACGTTCCCGTTCGGCGCGCGAAGCAGCGTGCCAAGAAGATCGCCGCCCAGGGCGGCTCCCACCAGAAGGCGCTGGACGACATCGCGCGCGCCGGCGGTCACGCCCACTGGTCCGCCAGGCTCGACGCGGCCGGCGCACCCGCGACGTTCGACGCCGACAGGCATGCGGCCGACGCTGCGGTCGTGTTCACCCGCACCTGGCTCCTCCACGACCCGGTGCGCCATGACGCCTGCGTGTCGTTCGTGGTGTCGTGTCTTTCGCACGAGGCGAAGCCCAAGGTGACGAGTCTCGTCGCCAAGATGTTCGTCGGCATGTGGCTGCGCAGGCATCCCTCCACCATGGGCGCCGAGACGGTGTCCGACGCCGTCGCTTCCCTCATGGTGGCGTCGTTCGACATGCTGGAGGAGGCACGGACGCAGGCCTCGAGGACGGGTTCCTCCTTCACCGATCGCCAGGGTCATTTCCTGAACAGGATGATTCTGGAGTCCACGGGCGACATTACCCTCGCGGAATCGTCTCTTCTGAAGCAGTCCGATGGTCTGGACATCGAACACGCCGCCGCCTGCATCGCCCACCGCTGCCGCGTCATCGCCAACTCCCCGGTGGACGCGATGATCGACGTGGATTCGTCACGTCTTCCGCTCGACGTCGTCGCGGCGATGGTCGCCTCGAAGGCCGATGGTGCCATGCTCGATGCGCGGCAGCGTGACGCGATCGACCGTCTCGTGTCCCTCAGTCCCCCGTCCACGCCGTTCGCCGGCGACATTTCGTGGGGTCTGAGGGACATCGCGTCCGCGCTCGGTGACGAGGTCGAACGCATGCGCCTCGCCCTCTGCGTCCGCGGCATGACGTGCGGCGTGGTCTCGCTGCTGCTTGACCGGCTTCCTCTCCGCGACGGCGCAAGAGGCATGGTCGAGACCTACGGGTCCGCGCTCGGCGCCGGATCCTCGGACTGTCTCACCTCGTCATGGCTGCTCGATTCCTTCGAGAAGATCGACGCCGGCGCGCGGCCCTTCAGCTACAACCCCCTCGCCGGCGCCATGTCCCATGGCATGACGAGGTCCGCTGACGCGGACCTGCTCGTCGCGATCTCGCCCCTCCCGCTGACGACGGGACGATCCGATGGCGAGGCCTCCGCCAAGGCCGTTCGCCTCATCGCCGACCTGGCCTGGACGCTTCGGGGCGCGGGGTCGAGAAAGAATGAACTGGGCGTCGACGATGCACCCATATCCCTGCCGATGATCAGCACGGTGATCGACCGCTGGGTGCCCAACCCCGCTCAGATCGCTCTCTTCGCGTCCCTGAACGGCATGGACCGGGATCTCGTCGCCAGACTGCGCTCGTCGCTCCTCGATGCGTCGACCATGTCCCTGGTGCGCGATTCCCTGCTCGCCTTCCGCAACGAGGCTCTGGCCCGGGCCGCGTCGTGAGGTACGAAGGGCGCGTCCCTCCGGGATGCGCCCTTCGTCTCCGAAACCACCGCCGCGCCGCCGGGGACCGTGTGGTCGATCCACGCGGTTCGCGCCACGTGGATCGTTTCCATTCAACGAAGCGGATCGCCGCTCGTTGCCTTCGTCACGTACGCCGCGTCGCGCCAGGACCTCGGTCCGTCGCTCGGTTCGGTCCGCGATCCGCCGGCATCACGCCCACAGCGCCCAGGTGGTGGCGCAGGTCACGCTCACCACGGCCGCCAGCACGCACGACCACAGATGCAGGGTCGCCAGATCGCGCGCCGCCTCGGTCGTCTTGGGCCTGCGTGCCGAGCGTCGTCTGACCGTCCATTCCAGGCTGGCCGTCAGCAGCGTGGCGATCGCGAGCGGCATGGTGGTCCAGCCGTCTCCGAACGCGCCCAGCGCCGATGCGTTGGTGGCGGTCGTCAGGATGGCCAGCGTCACCACGTGGACGATGATCGGATCGGGTCTCGGGCGCGTCTGCATCATGGGTCGGACATGGCGTCGTCGGACGTCCGTTTCCAGCGAGCCCGCTACTTCGCCTGGTCCCACGACGTGTAGCCGCCGCTCCCGTTGTCAGGCGTGCGCGCCGCGCCGTCGGGCGCCTGCCGCCATTCCTCGCGCCCCGTCGCGCCGGCCTTCATGCGGCCAAGCGTGTGCTCGACGTCTCCGGTGGGCATGCTGACGCGCGGAGGATTCACCACGGCCATCGTCACGCCCAGCACGGCGAGCAGTCCGGCGATCAGGTAGTGGATCGGTTTGGACGTGATCGGGCGGCGGAACGTGTGCTCCGATCCCTTCACGAGGAGGGCCAGCACGGCCACCACGAGCAGCACCAGGGCAGCGATGCGGATCCACGGCATGAAGGTGGTCGTCGCCGACATCCACACGCTGTCCGCCGAATGGGCGTAGATGTCGCCTGAACCGGTCGCGCGTTTGGGCGACAGCTGCGTGATCACCAGCGTCGGCAACGGACTCGCGAACAGCAGGGACAGCAGTCCCAGCACGATCGCCTGCATCTGTGAACGCATCTCTTTTCCCCCCTTGGAACCAACCCCGGCCGTCGTTGCGGCTGGTCGGGTTCTAGGCGGGTGCGTCGTCCGTGCATAGCGGACGCGTCAGGCGGCCTTGGCGCGGCCCCGCTCGAGATGCATCCGCGCCGCGTCCTTCACCTTGCGGCGGACGGCTCCGTAGACGATGTGGCACGACGCCTCGTAGCGGCTCATGTTCGAGATGCGCACGGGATCGATGCGCATGCGGCGCAGCGCGGAGAGCTGGCCATCCGTTGGAAGGTTGTCCAGCCAGCGCCTGTTGCCGACTGCCTGGTCGCTCTTCTCGATCGTCCTGATCCAGTCGGAGGCGGCGGCGAAGGCGTGGGCGCGCGCACCGTGATGCACGATGTGCATGGGGCCGTCCTTCTCCTGGCCGAGTGCCATCCACTCCTCGCCCGCCTTGAAGACGGTCGCGTATCCGCACATGCCCGAGGCGAGAAGCGTCCGTCCGTCGCCGTGGATGTCGGTCCACCGGAACTGCGATCGCGACAGGTCCACCTCGTGCAGCGTGGGTGCGAAGTCCTCGATCTCCTCGTCGTCGTTGGCGGGCATCAGAGCGCCCTGTCCGTCGCTCTCGCGCTCCTTCAGATCGTCGACCGTGATCATGTGCGGGCTGATCGTCGTGCGTTCGTCTAGCTCCGCGTGACGCGCGGCGGCGCCTGCGAAGTCCAGGCATACGCCGTCGTGCTTGATGACGCCGGGGAAGCGTTCGGCGTCCACGACCCGCAGCATGCGTCCCAGCGCCTGTATGAAGGTCGAGACGTGGATCATGGCCCGCAGCACGATGACGCATCCGGTGGGCTGGTGATCGAACCCTTCCGTCAGCAGCAGGCAGTTGGTGACGACGTCGAGTTCGCCGGCCTTGTACTTGGCGAGGATCGAGCGCCGCCCCTCCTTGTCCGCGTAGTCGATGGCCTCCGCGCGCACGCCCGCCTCCCGAAAGGCTTCGGCGACGTCCTTGGCGTGCTGCACGGTGGAACAGAACGCGACGGTGGGCCGGCCCTTCGCCCTCGCCATCCACTGCGCGACCACGGCCTTGTTGTAGGCCGGCGTGTTGAGGATCTCCGCGACCTTCGACTGGTCGCCTTCGCCCATGCTCGACTTCGACAGCTTGCCGATCCGCTCCTGCGAGTCGCCCAGGCTCACCGAGAAGGCGCGTGGCGGCACGAGGTGGCCGAGATCGATGAGGTCCTGGATGAAGACCTTGTAGACGATCTTGCCCAGCTCCTTGGGGAGCGGCTTGCCGTCGCCGCGTTCCGGCGTGGCCGACAGGCCCAGCGTGCGCAGCTTCTGGTTGCGCACGCGCGCCTTGGTCAGGATGCGGTTCCAGCCGTCGGCCGCCGAATGGTGGCACTCGTCGACGATCATGTTGCTGACCGCCGGCATGCGTTCCAGACGCGCCGGGCGCGCCAGCGTCGGCACGGAGACGAACACGACCGTGCCCGTCCAGTCCTCCTCCATGCCCTTGACGACCGTGCAGCGCAGACCCGTGACGGCCTCGACGGTCGCCTTGTTCTGCTCGATCAGCTCCTCGGTGTGCTGGAGGAAGATGAAGGTGGCGTCGGGATTGCGCTTCAGCACGTCGAGGATGTGCAGCGCTCCGACCAGCGTCTTGCCCGCGCCCGTCGGCAGCACCACGATGCACGCCCGCTTCGAAAGGTGGTGCCCGTCGACGACGACGAGTGCCTCCTTCTGGTACGGGCGCGCGATGGTCACGCGTCGCTTCCGTTGCGGGATTGTGTGCCGGGACCACGCATATGTGCGGATCCTATCATCGTATTTCCGCGGAGTCCCGTTGTTTCAGGATGGAGTCCACCTTCATGGACGCCGATCGCCGTTCCTTCGATCTGATCCACTCGACCGCCAGCATCGTCGCCGCGTAGAGGATCGTGCACGAGATCGTCACCGGCAGCGCCGCGCACAGCGAGACGGTCAGAAGGACGAGGGGAGCCAGGGCCAATCCGGGAAGGTCCATGGATGGTGCGGCGAGCAGGAGGACGACGGGCAGGGCGACCAGCGCAGCCCCCGCCGCCACCGGCCACAGCGGCAGACGGTCGTCGCCGGACGCCGTGCGGCAGATGGGCCTGGCCTCGTTCCACGTCATGCCGCGGCCCCCGTCGTCATCTCGTCGTCCCCCGGCCGGTCGCAGGCGCCCCTTGCGTCTTTGAGGATGGATAGCAGTCGTCGCCCCGGTCGGCAATCCCGTCGTCTCGTCCTCCGCCTCGTGCCTCCCAGGAAAACGACGTGAAGGATCACGCCGCCAGAGCGACGTGATCCCTGTTGCTGCTGTCGACGTTCCGCACCTCGGCGCGGTCGTGCATCGTCCAGGCGTAGTCGAACAGGTGGTTGTGGCTGTTCATCTTCAGATTGAAGCGGTGGCGCGAGACCGAGATCTTGACGAAGGTGCGCATGCCCGACTGGATGTCGGGATTGACACGGTGCACGATGCTCTCGTCGAGGCGCAGCAGATGGCCGTCGGGATAGACGACGATCCGCGTCGGATCGATCTGCGCCTCCATCGCCTGCATCGAGGCGAAGTCGTCGTCGGGGACGTCGTGGAACGGCTGCACCGCGAACTGCGTCGGGTTCATATCGTGCCAGATGTAGTTGAGATCGCCGCCCGAGCCGTAGCCGTCCGCGTGCCAGCCCGGCCGGTTGCCCGAGAAGCCGGGCTCGACCCACAGCGTCTTGGCGGTCAGGTAGACGTAGTGCTGGTCGAGATCGAGCGTCCGTGCGGCGTCCGTCATGGCGCCCTCCACCAGTGCGTCGAGGAACCGCAGACGCTCCGGAACCCGCGTGCCGTGGTGCCCAGCGCCCTCGCTCCGCGCCATTCTGATCGGCAGGTACAGATAGACCAGCATCTCGGTCGGGTCGAGCGGCATGTGGCCAAGGTCGGCGGGTGCGCCGCCATATGGGATGGTCGAGATGCGCATGGCGTTTTCCTCTCCGTGGGATCGATTCACGTCCCTTCCGTCACCCCGCGGTCTCCAATCGGCCGATGGCGGCCTCCACCGCCTGTTCGGCTTCCACCTGCGAGAGCGGCACCAGATGCGGCTCGTAGTCGATCGCGACGCCGTCCGGCCAGGGTTTGACCCTGGTCATTCTCGGATCGTGATGGTCGAACGGCAGATTGGCCATCGCCGACACGGGACGTCCCACCAGCGACAACGCCACGGTTTCCGGGATCGTCGCGTCCATCACCGCGAGGCAGTCCGTCAGGTGCTGCACGCGGCCCCGCGCCGCATTGCATCTGATCACGCCGTCCTGGCAGCTGAGTTCGACGACGCCGTTGTCGGCCGAGGTCCGCAGATCGCTTCTGACGGGTCTGCCGTCCACCATGACGATCCTCTCCGGATCGCTGGTGGCGCCGAGCACGGTCGCCTTCGGTCCGATGACCGCACGCACGTGCGCGGCCGTCACGCCGTGGGAGGCGAGCACCGCCATCGTCATCCGGTCCACGAGGGGATCCGGATGCATCATGATTCCGATCCTGCCGCTATGCGACTGCCTGAACGTCATCGCCGAACCCACCGGGAATGCGGCGGCGACCGCGGCGTTCATCGCCCCGAACGGCGTCTGTCCGTCCCCCGACACGTCGAAGACGCCGGGGCCGCCCGGAAGGGCCAGCGTCACCGTGCCGGGACCGTGGCCGAGCACCTCGAGGGTCCGCCATTCCGAGGAATCCGGAACGTACGCCCCCATCACCACCTCCTCCAGTCGCATCCGGCCGCGGACGGTGTCGCAATAGGGGCCGTCCTCGTCGATCTCCACGACGCCCGTCTCGTTGAGCACCGTCTCGTTGATCGCCGTCTTGACGTCGTTGTCCGTCATTCCCTCGGGGTGCGACGTCACGACGTACCTCTCGGGTGAGGCGTCGGCGTCCATGTCCACCGCCACGACGACCCGCTCGCGCGAGACGTGCGCGACCTCGATGGTGAGCGGGAAGTACTTGGGATCGTGCATCATGCGCCGTCCTCCTCGTTGCGTGTGGTCAATCGTTCAGACCGGACAGCCACGACCCCATCATCCTGTTGCCCGTCGTCGTGCCGCGGAACAGGTGATCTAGGTCGTCGCGCTCCTCGAGCATCGCGATCGCATCCTCGTGGTCCCTGGCCTCCTTGCGCTCGACCGTGGCGATGAAGGCGTCGTCGTCGCCGTGCGAGTCGTACGGAATGCCGACGTTGGCGTACACGCGTCCGCTCTTCGTCGTCGACACGAAGCCGATCACCGCGTCGACCAGATGTCCGTGCCTGTACGCGTGCATCACCGGATCCGAGGGATCGATGCGCCGGAGATCCGTTCCGTCCTCTCGCTTCCACTTGGCCGTGGCGGCGTCGAACGTGGCGGTGCGCTCGTCGCCGTCGCGGTGGAACCTGACCGTCGTGCCGTCCGCGATCAGCATGCCGTCGAGGGCCAGCAGGGCGCGGTAGGCCTTGCCGAAGGTCGTGGCGTCCTTCAGACGTCGCGGCTCGTCGTCGCCGGGGCACGTCGCATCGGTGACCACGGGGCTTGGGCCCGGGGTCACGCCCTCGGTGCCGTACCGCAGCATGAACAGGTCGTCCTGCACGCGCGTCTCTATCAGGGGGTGGCGTCGCACGTAGGCCGTGAAGGTCCCGACCTCCCCCGCCGCCGCCATCGCCTCCTTCACGCCCAGTCCGATCGCCACCGGAGCCACGTCGGAAAGGTTGTACCACCCCTCCTCGATGAAGCGGTGCTCCGCGACCAGCCGCAGGGACTCCGAGAGGATCTCGTCCATGCCGAGCCTGAGGGGCTCCAGCGGCGTGGACGACGCCACGCGGTCCCCCTGCCGCACGAGGCCGTCGGGCAGATCGTCGAGGCGGTGGCGTTCGACCCGGCGGTCGATGATGTTCCATGCGCTCATCATTCTGCCGATGGGCGCGGTCCCGTCGTCCTCGACGGCCAGCCTGAACGCCGTGGCGGCGCTGGTCGACAATGGTATGGTCATGATGATCTCCTGGTCGGGCGTGTGCGGGCGTGCACGGTTCACGCCCGCCGTCGGGGTTTTCCCCTGTCAGCCCCTGGGCGTCATCCAGCTCTTCCGTTGAACTCCATGGACAGCGTCCTGCCGGTCGTCGCGTCGATCTCGATGCCGAAGAACGTCCGTCCGCCGTCGCACACCACGGTCGCGTGCGGCGAGGCGGTCTTCTGCCCCTCCTGCAGCGACAGGGGATAGTAGTTGCCGTAGACCGTGCGCTCGCGACCCCGGACGATGCCGACGACCTCGACCGCGTACTTCCGACGCACCTGGGCGACGGTCCGCAGACCCGTGCCTCGACCCCTTCGCGGCGCGATCGTCGCCGCGCGGTCCAGCATCGCGATCTGCGCCGCGGTCGGCTTGAACCGGCCCGTTCCCTTGAGGGGTGATGGGCGCGAGCACTGCTGCAGCGCCTCGGCCGCCGCCGTGCCCGTCAGGATCGTCACCCGCCGCGGCACGGCGGCATGCGCCGTGGTCGCCATCGCCATGCCGATCAGCATCGTCGCGATCTTCACAGTTTAGGCACCGTCACGCCACGTTGCCCCATGTATTTGCCGCCGCGATCCGCATAGCTCGTCTCGCAGGCGCGGTCACCGCGAAGGAAAAGGAATTGACATGCTCCTTCGTTTGCGTAGATCTTGGCGGGCAGCGGAGTTGTGTTGGAGAACTCCAGCGTGACGTGACCTTCCCATTCCGGTTCGAGAGGGGTTACGTTCACGATGATGCCGCATCGTGCGTAAGTTGACTTACCCAGGCAGATGGTAAGGACATCGCGCGGAATCTTGAAGTATTCGACAGTTCTCGCAAGTGCGAAAGAATTCGGTGGAATGATGCAGACGTCCGTCTTTCGATCGACGAACGTGTTCGCCGTGAAGTCCTTTGGATCGACGATCGCGCTGTCTACGTTGGTGAAGATCTTGAATTCGTCGCTCACGCGCGCATCGTAGCCGTAGCTCGACAGCCCGTAGCTGATGCAGCCCTCGCGGCGCTGGGCTTCGACGAAGGGTTCGATCATGTCGTGGTTGCGTGCGAGATCGCGGATCGTGATGTCCGACAGGATGCCTGGAAGGTTCATGTTCGTCCTCTTGGTGCGTTGTTTGGGCATTATGCGCCTGGTGATGGCGCGGTGGTAGTGTCGCCGGCAGGTCTAGTCGTCCACGGCCTTGGCCTCCCCGGTTTCCTCGGTCTCCTCCGCCGCGATGACCCAGGGCATGGTCGCCCGGCGCAGGTCGATCGCGGTCGTGGCTTCGCTCAGGGGGATGCGGTCGCTCTCCACCTCGAAGCAGGTCCTCGTCGAGTGCTGGTCGCTCGAGTCCCATGCCTTGGCTATGACCAGATCCGACGATGCGAGCGCCGGCACGTCGATGACGTCCTCGAGAAGGCGACCGGTCACGCCCTGCAGCATCGACAGCGGCAGTTTGATCGCCACCCGGGGCGTGAAGGTCACGTCGGTGAAGCGGAAACCGCGGCAGCGCAGCCGAACGGCGGGCGTCCGGTCGGCGCGCGGCTGCAGCGTCAGGCCCGACATGATCATCTGCGCACCCCGGCCGATCGTGATCTGCGGATGGTTCTTCCTGACGATGGCGGTGCTGCCGCTGACGAAGTTCCGCACTGCGGCCTTGAACTCGCGCCCCTCCATGCGCGTCGCGGCCAGCACGGCGCCCGCCCGTTCTATCATGATCTCCTCGGCGGACCTCGTCGCCGCATCCGCGAACAGCGCCTGCTGATCGGGCATCGCGTACCACGAATGGTAGCATTCCGCCCGGAACGCGGGCGAACTGGTCCGGTCGGCGTTCATCTGGCAGAGCGTCTCGTGGTCCTCGTGGCGCACGTCGAGACGCAACTGGTTGCGGTGCAGGAGATTGCCCGTGACGCTGGCGACCTTGAAGTCCGACGGGATCGCGGCCGCGAAGGCGGTCGTCCACTCCTCCACCCATGCCGAACCGGCGGCCTGTGGTGGTATGATGATCTCGGTCATGCGGCCATTTCCTCCATGATCCCCATTTCGGCAACCCTCACGTCGCCCGACACGATGTACCGCGCGTCGGCGCCCGTCGTGCCGCCGGTGCCGTCCATCCTGTGCAGCAGCGGCAGTCCGGGGAGGGCGAAACCCAGAAGCCTGCGCGGCTCGATCGTCGGACCGAAGTCGCGCCGCGTCGTGACGGCCCATTTGCCGATCGCGAAGCCCATGCCGCCGCCCTGGTCGACCAGATCGGCGAGCACGTGCACCGTGTCGTCCTCGATCCGCAGACGCACGCGTCCGATCGGCGTGGCGTCGCTCCAGGTCGTGGCAGTCGATGCGAGATGCTCGGGCAGCCCGCCCGTCGCGAACGTCGACCACGGCATGCCGCAGTCGAGTTCGTCGCGCGAGCAGGCCTCCTGCAGCCAGGCGACCGCGTGCATCGCCTGCGCGCGCGTCATGGTGCGCAGGACGTGAGCGGCCATCGGACCCGCCTTCATGGCACCCACGTCGCGAGGCCTGGTTTCGTCGGGGGCTGGCCGCACGTCGGCGAGGTCCACGGGAACCTGCCTGGTGCGGCAGGTCAGTCTCACCCGTGCTCCGCTGTTGACCGCGCCATCGATGACCGCGTCCTGGACCATGGTGCCACCCGCCACTTCGTGCAGCCGTCGTCCGACCATCGCCGACAGGATGGAATCGGGCATGCGTCCGCACGGCAGCAGGAACGTGCCGTTGCGCCAGCGCGTGTCGTCGTCCAGCCATAGTTCGCAGTTAACGGACTTCCGTTCAGGCGCCGGCCCGTTGACGCTCAGCACCAGGGCTGCCACCCCGGAGCCGGCGGCGAAGTCCACCGGGTGGAAGACCTGCCCGGTTCCGTCTCCGGTCTCGCGCGCGGTCGCCACGAAGCGGTCCAGCCTCTCGCGTGCGGACGCCGTCATCAGCCTCAGGAACGGCATCACGGGCGCGTCGATCAGGATGGCGTCTTCGTGCATTGCGACGCTCCTTTTCTGCTTCGCGTTGGATCGCGTGTTCAGGCTTGCGGTCGGGCGGGATCGAGTGGGGTCGGGATCGTCGGCAGCTCGACGCCGAAGCCGGTCCATCGGCCCGTGCTGCCGTTGATGTGCGCCGAACGCACCATCAGGTCGGGATGCTCCAACGCCGGGTGGTCGACGACGTCCCGGACATGTCGTCCGGCCAGCGCCTCGATGACGGAGTGCGGCGGCACCGTGCCCCTCATCGTCAGGATCGCCGGGAAGTGCACGCGGGTGGATCCGACGTCGTCGCTGCCCATGCCCGCATGGCTGTACAGGCGATCGTTCGCCGACTTGTACGTCGCCGCGTCGCCGATGTGCAGACCCGTCACCCCGATGCGTGTCGCGCCGTCGCGCCGGTCGTAGTGGAATGCGGGCTGCTCGTGCGGGAACGCCGTCCCGATGTCGACCGCGAGGCGTCCCCTGAGATCCGGTCTGGACTGCTCATCCGCCGCCCTTGCCACCCGGTGCCGGTCATCATCGGACAGGCAGGCGGCGGCGACCACGTCGATGGTCCAATCTTGTCGGTCTCCGGACATTTTCGCTCCCTCGCGTTCTCGCGTCTTTCCATCCCCCAGTCGGGTCACCGCCTTCTCGTGCCGGCGAACGGCGCCTGCACGGCGATCGCCAGCCATCTCATGTCCGTGCCCGGTGGCGGATCTCCGACCGTCGTCCACCGCGTCTCGAACAGAAGCTTGCCCCTCAGCGCGGCGAGGATCACGGTGTCGCCCGCCTCGGTCCCGCGCGCGATGCCCGGCATGTCGACGACCTCGTGCAGCCGCTTGCCGACCATGGCGGCCAGCATCGTCTCGGGAAGATCCGGTATCGCCATGCTGTCCCTGCCCGCCAGATCCTGCCGTCCGACGGGTGCCTCTACCATCAGGTCGATCACCCAGTTCGGGATGCCCGCCAGATCCGTCACCGTCAGCTTGTGAGGCGTGTCCATGTGGTTGAACGTGCGTCTCTGCGCGTTCAGCATGTCGTCCTCGTCGTGCCCGTGCAGGAGCGCGACCGACTTGGCCACCGCGGGCACCACATGCGCCCAGTCGGGAAGGACGCGTCCGAACTGGCGTCGCTGCAGCGCCTCCGCCACCTCCGTCGCCCAGTGCACGCGGACGTCGCGTTCGATGTTCCTAGTCTCCAGCCAGTCGGCGTATGGACCCGGCTTGATGATGGTCGTGCCCCGGCGTTCGTCGATCTGCAGGCGGTCCTCCAGTCGACGGTCGCGGTCGAGCAGCCACGGATCCAGGCCGTGGTCCTCCAGCATTCCCGCCACGAGCCGACGGATCGATGGTCTAAGCATGCCCTGCCTCCTCGTGGTTGGTCGCGTCGTCCTGGTTCTTCGATGCCCGCTCCAGCCGGTGCAGGATCAGGTCGAACGGCACGATGCGCGCCATGACGTACCGATGCACGTCGTCGACGGACGCGACGCGCCTGATGCGCGTCTCGATGCCGTTGGCCGCCGGATCGAAGCCGAGCAGGGTCGACGCCTTCGGCCTTGGGCCCAGTGCGGCGGTCGACGTGACGACGGGTCCTTCCACGCGCAGGTGGCCGACGTCGCCGTCTCCGTCCGTCGTGCACCTGGTATGGATCTCCATGCCGTAGGTCGGTCGGACGAGCACGATCGGCGACTGGGTGTTGCGGGGCGCGAACCCGGCGACGTCCCTCCACCGCAGCGTCGTCGGGTACTTCTCGTTCCAGTTGTCACCGCCGAGCCACGCCAGGGCGTGCAGTGCCTGGTTCGCCGGCATGGCGAGCAGCACGCTGGCCGTGACGGGATCGGTCTTCCGGCCTTCCCATCTGCGGGCAGCCGCACGGACCGCTCCGGTGTCGACTGGTTTGGCTGCAAGTTCGAGCGGATCGAAGTCCTCGCGATCGAGGACGCAGTGCAGCCTGACCCCCGCCGTGCCATCGGTCGCGTTTCTGATGATCAGTGCGCTTGCGAGGTGACCGCGCACGACGTCCGACACCGTCCTTCCCGACAGCGCGGTTATGGCCGTTTCAGGGAGGCGCTCAGGGATGGTGAGCATGCTGTACCGCCAGTCGGTTCCGTCCGCGAACTCGATCTCGCTGTAGGGGTTGCCGGCCGGCATGTTGTTCAGCGTCATCGAGACTATGCCGCTTCCCGGATCGAAGTCCACCGCCTGGAAGGCGATGTCGGGTTCGTGCCTCGTCTCCATCTGCCGCCTGAGACGTTCCACGGCGTGATCGTTCAGAAGCGCCAGTGCGGCGAGGGTCGTGCGGTCCAGCTTCATCGCACGACTCCTCTCATGTGCGTCCGGAGCGTCTGCGCGCTCCGGTTGGTTCAGGCGAGCATCGCCTTGACGCGCGCGCTCGTGGTCTTGGCGTCGAACTTGCCCTTGAAGCCCTCGTTGAGATGCTTCATCACCGCGCCCATCGCCTTGGGGCCGCGCTCGAGGCCCTCGAGCGCCTTCTCGATCTCGGCATCGACCTCTGCATCGCTCATCTGCGAGGGCAGGTACGCGTTCACGATCGAGAGTTCGTAGTCCTGTTCGTCGGTCGCACGATCGAGCTTCACGAGCGCGTCGCGCATCTCGACCACTTCCTTGCGGTAGCGGTTCACGCCGTCGATGACGTCGTTGCGGCCGTCCTTGACGTCGGGGCCGTCCTCGCGGATCGCGCGGTTGCCGTCGTCCTTGGCGAGCAGCTGGATCTTGCTCATCAGCAGCGTGAGCACCTTCAGCCGGCGGGCGTCGCGCTCGCGCCGCGCCACGTTGATGTCGTTCTCGATCTTGGGAAGCATGGTCATCGTGTTCGTCCTCGTGTCATGGTTTTTCGGATTCGTTCAGGCGGCCGGCGTCAGCGCTTCGCCGATGGTGCGCACCGGCAGGAGGTCCCGGCTCGTGAGCGACCCGTACACCCACTTGGTCTTGGTCGCGAAGGAGATGCCCGGCACGTCGAAGCCGAGACGCTCCAGGCATCCGGCATCCGCCGGAATCCCCCCTTCGCCCTCGTATCCGTGCGTCATGCCGTTCTCGATGAACGCCGCCAGATCCGCACCGCCGATCTTCTCGGCCGGAACGACGGCGTACGCGTCGATCTGGTATCCCGCCTTGCTTCGCTTGAGATGCAGGATGTCCGGCTGGACGTTCGGATCGTCTTTCGTGCCAGTGCCCTTGAACCGCGCCGGCGCGTCCTTCGACAGGACCTCCGAATACTTCAGCGGCAACCGCACCAGGAGCCCCGAGCGGGCCTGTTCGGCGCACCGCACGATCGCGATGAGCGCCTCGCGCCGAGGCAGAAGGCCGAGGATGTGCGCCGCGACCGGGTCGACGCGCTCTTCCACGTGAGCGGATGCCAGCCGTTCGAGGTCCTCCAGGCTGCGCATGGGCGCCGCCTCGACGTCGACCGCGATCTCGGCGACCTTCTCGGCCGTGCAGCGGATACGCAGACTGCCGTCCGCACCGGTGCCGTCCTGGACCGCTCCGTTGACCTCGAAGCCGGTGAAGGGCGGATTTCCGACGATCTCCTCGATCAGCCTGCCCTTGACGGACTCGCGCAGCGTGTCCGGCAGCTCGACGCCCGGGATGCGCAGCTGCCCCCGCCGCCAGATCGCGCCGTTGGCGAGCTTCACCGTCGACAGGATCTTGCGGTCGCGCCCGATCTTCCGATCGAGCTTCATCTCCGTCACGTCCGGTCGGCCGACGAAGTCGACGGCCGTGAACGTGATGGCGGCGCTGGGGTTGTTCGTGCGCAGCGCGTCGCATTCCTCGAGGAACGCGGCCAGCCGGATGGCTGCCGACCTGTCGAGGAACGTGATCAGCTGGAGCGTGCCCAGATCGGTCAGGAAGGGTTCCATGGTCGTCTTCTCCTGGTTCATGCCGCTTGCGCGAAGGCGCGCAGGACGTCGGCCGCGGCCGTGCCCTCCAGCGCCATGCGCTTGTCGTCGTCGGCCATCGCCGCCTCGAGCATCCGGCGCACCGTCTCCGGACGCGCACGCCCGGCTTCGATGTTGGCCGCCATGCCCTCGAGCGCGCGGACGTAGTTGCTCATGTCGCGCACCTTGAGCTTGGCGTCGGGACGGATGCCCATGCCCTCGGCCTCCGTGCGGTCGCCGAGATAGGTCTTGTGGAGCGCGATGATGCCCATGCCGAGCGCCTCGTCGGGGAGCGTGCGCGCCCAGTCGAGGAAGGGCAGCCACTCCGGCATGTCCTCGTAGCGTTCGCGGTCGAAGTCGGTCTCCTTGCGGCGGCACAGCGCGATGCGCTCCACGGCCGAACGGCACCGCTTCAGATGCGCGTAGAACCAGGCCTTCGACTTCCACTGGCGGTCCGAGCGCCCGGGCAGGGTGCCGGCCGAATCCTGGAAGACGATGCCCTCAGTGGGATTGTCGCGACGCCACTTCGGATCGGTCTCGACCCGCTCCATGATGGCGCGCAGCGCGCGCCAGTCGCGGATCTGCGGGAACAGCCGCTCCTTGACCTCGCAGCCGAGCCACTTGCCGATCGCCAGCAGGGTGTCGTAGTCGACCTGCTCGAACTTCTCGGAACGGCGCACGCATCCGATGAGCACCAGACGGTCCTCGGGATAGTCGATGATGTGCGGATCGTTCTCCATGTCGACCGCTTCGAACACGAGGCTCGCGACCTGGTCGCGGTTGAAGCGCAGCAGCTTCTCGGTGCCGGCGACGCCGAGCTTGCGGTGCACCAGATCCTGCGCGTATCCTGCGAACGTGCCCTCGACCCGGCTCTTCGACGCGATGATGAGTTCCTGCGTGCGTTCGGAGTATCCGGTGATGCACAGGAAGCCGTTCAGCTTGTCGAAGCCGTCGACCGGAAATACAATCGAGTGTTCGAGCTGCTCATCCTGGGTTTCGCGCCTTTCGCCGTGATTCCAGAACTTCTCGTATGATCGGGCGACGGGCGTGTGATCGATGTTGTCGATGAATAGACCGCGTGCGATCGTCGTGTAGTCGTCCCAGGTCTTGGAATAGAACGCCTGCTTGGTGAAATTCACGGACGATACGTGCGGCATGCTTTCCGACGGATTCACCGAGACCATGCCGTGGTTCTCGAAGGCGGCCATGGTCTCCGCCGAAAGCGGTTCGACCTTGTCGTCGCCGCGCGCCGCCCAGGGGGTGATCGGCGCCTGGTCGTCGAAGGACTTGCGTCCCGCCGCGTCGTCGATCGCGCGTGCCTGCTGCATGGTGCGGTACTCACTTGAACGGATTTGAACGGTGTGCCAGCCTTGGGCGTCGAGGATCGCGAAGCGCATCCACCCGCCGAACTCGACCTGGCCTTCGAGATTGAACGACTTCGCCGAACCGGCTTCGGCCGCGAGGACGGGCAGGACGCGCGAGTTCCTGTGACCGTGCACCTGCACGAGCCCGGAATCCTTTTCCGCCTCCACCCACATCGCATCGATGCCGTGTCCGTAGTGCCCGTTGCCGCGACGCAGGATGGTCTCGGGGATCAGGTGCGGATGGCTCGGCCAGCGCGACAGGCCGCCGTGCGTCACCAGCACCTGCTGGTCGTGCCAGCGGTACATGTAGAGCGGCACCGTGTCGGCCGCGACGCGCACGAGGTCGTCCCGCGTGATGCCGGCCTCCTCGAGCTGGGGCGCCGTGCGGTCCCGGTACTCGCGGCTGACCGCGGGCCGGCCGGCGGCCGCGATCTCGATGTGGTCCTCGTGGTTGCCCGCCACGAAGACCACGTTGTGCCGACCGAGCGCATGGTCGATGTACCAGCGCAGCACCTTCCCGTTCTCGACGCCGCGGTCGAGGAGATCGCCGCAGAAGATGTACAGGACGTCGTCCTCCAGCCCGTTCGCCAGCGGCGAGGCGGGATCCAGAAGCGGGTGCAGCGTCCCCTGCAGATCGCCGATGTGCACCACTTGCCGGTATGCCGAGGCGTCGCGCAGCTGCGTGTCGCGCGTCAGGAACGCCATGGTCTCGGCCAGCGGCTGCTCGAGCGCGTCCATGTCGCCGACGCGCACGGTTGCGAGGCCCGCCGCGAGCGCCTGGTGCGACGCCTGCTCGTAGCAGCGCTGCACCGCGAAGTCGGGCACGCGCAGGCGTTCCGGGCGCGCGCGGTTGGCGACCAGCGCCTGCGCGGTCGGCACGTCGTAGAAATCGACGACCAGCACGCGGTACCGGTGCTCGTCCGCCAGATCCAGGATGGTCTGCACGTCGCGCTGCATGGGCATGGTGGCCTCGAAGGCGATCGTCTCGCCGTCCTTCATCCGTCGGGCGAGGGATTCCAGCGTGACCGCGCGCACCAGCTGGTTGTGCTGCTGCGGAATGGTCATCTCGCCGCTGATCGCGACGGTGTCCCCCGACACGATCTCGCGCACCTTGTCGAACGACAGGTGGTGGCCCTCGAGGCCCAGACGCCGCACGAAGCCGCTCTTGCCGGTGCCCTGCGGGCCCCGGACGATGATGATGTTGCGCATGGCGCATTTTCCCCTTCAGGACGTGATTCAAGGAAAGCCGTTCAAACCAAGCCGGCCCTCCGGCATTGCCCGATCCACTGCCATATTCGTCGTAATAGTGCAATATGCACTATCTTATGATTGAGACGGTCAGGCGCGCGTGTTCCCGCCTCGCGGACCGGCCAGTCGTTCCGCGAGGCGGGATGCTCCAGGCGTGCACGTGTCGGACGTCGTCGTCCGGGAGCCGTCGCTAGACTTCGTCTCCGAACGGGCCTTCGAGTAGAGCCTCCCGCCTCCATGCGTCGTACTTCGCGAAGTCGGTTATGACGCCGCCGCCGTCGACGTACTCCTGATGGCAGCGGCTCCAGTACTCCAGCACCGCGACAGGTTCGGAGTTCATGGTCGGACCGGCGGGGCAGCAGCCCGCGTTCGGAGGATCGCCGTAGTGCAGCGTGCCGGCGCGTATGCGGTCGGCGAGACCCTCCCCCTGGTACTGCTCGATCTGGCCCGCGTCGAATACGACCTTGAAGCGCGCGTCGCAGGCCTGGCATGCGATCTCGACCAGCGCCACCTCGCGTGCGTATATCGAGGCGCTGCGACCCGGGTGGAACGTGCCGTAGCGCGGCACGCCGCCCTTCTGCCACCAGGACGGCTTCTCGGCGATGCGGCTGGTTATGTCGTCATATCTGGGATGCATCGTCGACCTCCCTGGTCACCGTGATGTTCTCGAGCGCGACCAGGTCGGTCGCGTAGTGCATGGTCGTCCCGACCCAGTCGCTGCTGCCGGTTATCCGCAGATCGTACGGGTCGAGCACCGGGTGCGACACCACGTCGCGCAGCGGTCGCCCCTTGCACAGCGCCAGAATGGTCTGGGGAACGTCCTCGTACAGGACCACGCCGCCGTCCTTGGTGTCGATCATCCCCATGCCGTCGGGATGCAGCAGGGCCGAGACGAGACATGTCGGCTGTCCCTCGCGCGTGCCCACCCGCTCGGCTTCGATGTGCGTCCTGACGCCGCCGAGCCGCATCCTCCAGGTGCCGTGCCGGCATGCGGCCATGAACCCGAATGCGCGCGGATCGATGCCGTTGGCCGCCAGCATCCGCGCCAGGAGTTCCGGCATCAGCGTGGTCCCCATCGGCGCAGCCACCGGCGATCCCGTTCCGACGACGTCGTGCGTGGTCCTGCTCAGCAGGGCTTCGATTCCGACCGGGTCGTGCAGCCACGCGTCGATTCGCGCGCGCATCTCGGGCCATCCGCGGCTTCCGGTCGGATCTTCTCCCTGCTTTCCCATGCCGATCCCCCCTCCGACTTCGGGAATGTCGGCGAGCATGGTGAAGGCGCTGTCCTTGCCGTACCCGTCTCCTCCCGGCGTCGACTTCGCCGATACGCGAACCGTGAGGTACCGCGCGCCGGCCCGTGATTCCTCCCCCATTTTCCCGTTCCTTGGATTCGATCCCTCCGCCTCACCGGTCGAATGGAATGCCCACCGTCGACACGACTAGGCTGTGCGCGCCGTTCCTCGTCCGGCGTGCGGCCTTCACGATCAGGCGCTCGTCCAGCCACGGATGGTCGACGACCCGCGTGACCGGCATGCCGATCATGGCCTGCAGCGCGGTCTCGGGAAGGGACACGCCGCGCATCGTCAGCCTGCCCCTGTTCCACGAGATGCCCTTCGCCAGATCTATCCTCCCCTGCAGCCGTCCCCGCCGGACATCCAGATCCTGGATCGCCTCCGGCAGGTCGTCGGGCATCGACGCGCGACCCATGATGGGAGCCTGCCGTGCGTAGCGCTCGTCGTGCAGGTGCACGTCGTTCATGACGGCGTCGAGCACGGCCGCCGGATCGCGCCCCGCCAAAGCGTTCAGCAGCACGCTGTCGACCGTGCAGCCGCCGCGTCTGGCGATGGTCGCGTTGGCGTGCGCCGACTTCGCCATCTTGTCGATCATGTCGAGCATGGGCTGCAGCAGCGTGGACGGCGGGTCGTCGCGGGTGACGCGCCCCGCATGCACAAGTCGACGCATGTCGGCGGGTGCCAGATCGTCGCCGAGGACCCGGCACCGGATCTCCCACGCGCCGATCTTGTGGCGCATGTCGTCGGCGCAAGCCCCGTCCTCGGGCTTGACGATGTATATGCTCCAGTCGGGGCTGTCCGGATCGTAGGGGATCACGTGCGCCAGTCGGACCGATTCGACCGTCAACGTCACGCGCGCGTGGCGTCTGGCGTATTCCTTCACCGTCGCGGCAGTCTTCTCGATGTCGACCGCCCATCCGTGCATGGTCTTCACCGTGCCGACGATGTCGGCGACCACGAACCCCGGGTCCATCATGCCCGGCATGCCGTGATGTTCTATGCGGATGGTCCGCGCCGTCGATCCGTCGGCCACCCCGGATACGGACACGTGCTTCGAGTCGAAGGCGATCGCGTCGAAATGCGCGCCTCCACGCCTCAGGGCTTCCTCCAGAAGCAGCCGGGCGCGTCTCTCCAGAATGCGCCCCTGTTCGGAGTGGTCGCCGTCACCCCATGGGCCGCCCATCCGGACGATGCGTCCGCCGACCTCGTCGAGCAGGTAGACGCCCCTGGACGTCCGCATCGTGCGTCCATCCATGTGGGTGAACGGCTCCAGCAGCTTCTTCGGCCTTCCCCTTATGGACATCCAGCCCATCTCGTCGCGCAGATGCATCTCCACCTTGCGCGCGAGATCGCCCAGCGTCCGCTCGCGCGTGGCATGGGCGTCGAGACCGTCGGCGACGAGCAGCGCCGCGAGATCCCGAGGTGGAACCCTCACGTCGCGCTGGTCGCCGGCGTTCCATGCGCCGTCCTCGAGCAGCGATCGCACGAGTTGGAAGTCGGACCTTCCGGTTACGCCGTCGTCGGCATGCGTCGCGTCGTAGTCCATGACCGGTCTTCTAGGATCGCGTCCACCGCTTTGGAAAGCCTCAGGCGGCGCATGCCACCTGCAAGGGCCACGAGGCCACCAGCTGCGAGGCGATCGACTTCTGGTCGCCGGCGTGGCTGATGCCGGGCCGCACGATCGTCATGCCGGCTATGCGCGCCTGGAATTCGCCGTGGCGCATCCATTCGCATTGCCCGTGCGCCGACCAGCCGTCGTCCGCTGCCTTCTTGCGACCGCCCTTGACCTCCGACGCCGCGGCCTTCGCCGCCGCCCTCGCCATGCGCCGTTCGGCCAGCACCCCGTGCGGCACGTCGAGGTGCACCATGTGGTTGCAGATGGTCGTGAACCCCGGGTAGTGGAAGAGCAGGAAGCCTTCGACGACGACGTGCTCGTGATGGTCGAGCGCCGACACGGCCTCGTCGAGCAGGGCCATGCCGTCGTACTGGTGGGGCTGTTCGAAGCTGGGGTGGCCGTTGACGAGCGGCCGTTCCGCATCCTCGATGAAGTGCCTGTCGAGATGGAGCGTCGGGGCGTCGAGCAATGCCGCGATCTCGCGCGCCAGCGTCGTCTTGCCCGAACAGCTGGGGCCTGAGATTCCGATCAGCATGGTCGTCCCTTTTTCCGATTGGGCGAATGGTACCCCTTCGGTCCACGGGATGACAACGATTTCCGTCGCGCAGGCTCAGCTCCGGTGGATTCCCGCCGTCCTCGCCTGGTGCGCCCCGATCTCCTGGACGCGGGTCCGCCCCTCCGCCTGCACGTCCAGAACCTCGTGGCCGAGCCTGGCGCGCACGACGGGCACGACGTCCTCGGTGCGCGCCACGCGGTCGTATATGTCGACCTGCACGGTCGCGTCGGCCTTGTCCGCCTGCCCCGCCGCGATCAGCCGGTCGTCGCCCGTCGAATGTCCGGTGGCGACCTTGCGTTGCGCCTCGAACACGATGATGCGCGTCTGCTCGATCCCCAGCGCGTGACCCATCGCCGTGTCGCTCTCCGGGTGGTTGGCGAGCGATGCCGCGCGCGCCACGATGGCCGCGTCGTCCGTCGGGTCGGGGAAGGCGCGCGCGTGCGCCACGACGGCCGTCTCGATGGCGTCGACGGGACGCGCGTTCCCGGCGGCCAGGGCGGCCGAGCGTTCCTTGTGGTCTCGACCGATGGGTGCGATCAGTCCTTCGGATTCGTAGGCCAGCACCGCCTTGTCCGCGCCCAGCATCCGTGCGACGTCCTCGGCCCGTGCCGCCTCGCGGCGCAGCGCGGGCGACATCATGCCCCCCGTCGACACCGTCTCGGCCAGATCGTCCTGCTGATCGGGCGTGAGCCTGTGGTACTCGCCCATCGCGCGTCTGCGCACGAGCTCCTCGAGATCGCCGCCGTCGCGCACGGATTCGACCAGGTTGCGGTCCGGAAGATCGAGCGCCTTGGCCCGGGCGGGGTCGCCCACGGCGGCCATCACCGCCTGCGCCTGGTTCTGCACGGCCACGTCGGCCAGCAGGCGCGTCGCCATGCCCTCGCCCTGCGGGAACTGCTTCTCGCCGTCACCATCCGGTCCCAGCACCCGCGTCACCGCCGAGTGCATGGTGCGCCATTCTGGCGTCCCTTCCGTCAGCGTGTCCGCGGCCGACGCGCCCCCGGACCGCTCCAGGGCGACCGACGCCCCCGCCACGATCTCGGCCATCCGCATGATGCGCGAAGCATCGCCGTCCATCACGACCATCGCGCCGGCGCTCGCCCCCTTCAGGACCAGCGTCGCCACGCCTGCGGCGTATTGGGAAGTGGAATCGTAGATGTTGTCCTCAGCCATGTGCGTGCCTCCGCGCCACTACGCATTGGATAGCATCATCCTGAAAACGCCGCGACATTTTTATCGTCCACTATGCTTTGTGATTAGAAGCCGTTGTCCCGCGAAACGGCGAATGACGATGAATCGTCGAAGAGTCGTCGGCCTTCGCCGATCATCCCTTCGTCGTCACTAGCATCCGTTTCGTAGCCACGTCCATCCTGAAAGCATGGTTTCGGCGATTGATTTGCATTAAATCCGTCGTGCTGGCCATTGTGCGGCGTCATCCCTCAAGGCCATCCTTCGGCATCTGCGCCGCAGGAACGTGCAGAGAACTCCGGGAGATGCGGCCGCACTCCCGTTCTCCCCTCACGGGTCGAAACCCGGGAAGTCCGTGATACTTCGGGTCAGCGACCGGCGCGGCGCAATCGTCGCACCAATCGTCCCAGCAGCGACCCCCGTCCCGTCCCCGGCACCTGCACCCACTCCATGCGGTCCAGCGACACCATGGGGTGCGCACGGCCCGTCGCCTGGTCCACGACGTCGTCGATCCTCGCGATCGTCAGTCCCGGCATGTCCAGGAGCTCGTGGGCGATCAGGTCGTTCACCGGCCTGCCCACGTACGCCGCACGCAGGGTGTGCGGTATGTCGACGTCGTGCAGTGTGATCCTGCTCGATTCCTCGTCCGGGCCGGTGACGAAGTGCACGTTGTCGGACAGGCTCACGGTCATCAGGAGCCGGTCGCGCAGCACGCTCGAGTGGTGTCTCGCCATGCGCCGTCCTTCCAGCAGATCCGGTTGACGTTGCGAATCGTACGTCAGCACGTTTCGCACGATCTCGGCGTATCGTCCGGGGTTCACGCCGGCCTTCTCGATCATGAGCAGACCGACCGGATGTGTTCGCATTTCGGCTTCCACGATTGTCAGGTTGATGGGCAGGAGCTCCAACCTGAAGCCCTGGTCTATGCGACGTGTCCGATCTGAGCGGCGGCCACCGTGAGGTGTCCGCTTTTCCTCGAACCCATTCGTCGCACCGCGTACCTCCTGCCCGTATGGTCGAAGGGCCCGGGATCCATCGCCTGGAGCGGTGGATGCGGGCGGCGCACGTCAATCTGCGCCGCTTTCACTGCCCGGTGGATCGACTTCCAGCATTCCGCCTGCGTCGTGGCCTTGGCCATGACGTCCGGCACCGCCCCATCCTTCCATGGGAGTGGCTGCACCGTCCGCGGAACCACCGGAAGGCGGTCCTTGTCTCCACGTGACGTGGCAATGCCGCGTCGCGCGATCTCCGCTGCGGCCGCACAGGCGTCCGGCAGGTCGAAGAGCATGTTGCCGATGGTGGTGGAGTATCCACCCCAGATCGACGAAAGCGTAAGGCCGGACAATGCGCAACGGCGGGCGAGGCCACCGATCAGCGCATTCCGGCTCCAGAAGTTGATGGTCTGAGCTGCAGGCTCGCCGCGCGACTTCTTGGACCAGCGCAGCTTGCCGAGGCCACCCTCGTGGAAGATGGTGGCGGCGTGCCACTTGCGGGCGAGGCTTGAGGCCATACGCGCGGCGCGCGCCATGTGCGTGGCCAGAGCCTCCGAGGATGAGCCGATCGGTACGTTCATCTGGATCAGTCGATGGTCGAGTATGCGCACTGCGCCCGCGTCGCGCGCGTCTGAGCGGTGATTTATCTCGATGACGGTCAGACCGATCCACTGCGGGTTGAGATCCACGCCGACTGCGCGCGACGTCATCGTTCGGATGGCTGGACGCCATTCCGGATGCACTGGGCGGATGGCATGATCGACCGGTTTGATTCTGTATGCTGAGTCATGCGTATCAGGGTCGTTGCGGGGTCTACCTCGAGGCTTGTGGCCGAGCGCCTCGCGCTCGGCCTTCTGGACCTGCTCGAGAGTCGTGTCCGGCGGAAGCTTGCGCAGATCCATAGGATCGAAGGTGATGGTCACGCTCGAAGAGCCGAGCGTGAAGCCGATGCCGATCTCGCAGGCATTGGTAAGCAGCGCGAGGGCTTTGACCAGATAGCCCGTCTTGCCGGACATCTGAGGCAGGTTGAGTGTCACGGCCTTGCCGAGGAACCCGACCGTTGCCTTAAGCCCGTCATGCGACAGTTTGAGGTGTCGGTTTCCATTACGCGTGCGGTCGCCAACAATCTCGATGGGTCTGGACTGACGGCATCGCCGCCAGTCCTCCCGACCGATGAGACCTTTTGCACGTCGTTCGAATTGCTTGCGCCCGCCGAAGATGATCTTTCCGGTAGGCTGCTGCTTGCGCATGCGCAGAGCTTCACGCGTGGCGCAATGGATCGCCCATGATCCCAGCGGATGCGTCGGGAACAGCTTCTTAAGGATGTTCCTGAGATCCTTCTCCGGCATGAGTCTGTCATTTGGCAGCCCTGCACGCGCATAACCTGTGCGCACGACGCATGCCTGAAGCCGCTGCCAATCCGCGATCAGCCTCTTGTCGTCGTCTGAAGCGACATACGGGATCGTGATCGTCTGCACGAGGAAGGATTAGCAACACTCAAGCTTCTGGGGAAGGATTATCGGGTTGGAGACACGGGGATCAACCCGATAATCCGGAGAATCCGCATTTCCATGATCCTTGCGGCGCGCTCGGTGCGCCATTTCTGGTTTCGATCGTCCTCAGGTTCCGGACTTGGCTCGCCGGAACGAGGTCGGATGGTGGAATCCCGCCTTGGCGATTTTGATCGCGTTGTCGGTGATCTCCACCGGCCGCGCGCCTTCCGAAGGGAGCACCCCGCCCTGCCACATGGAGATCTCCTGGAACGCCGTGTAGGGGTCGACCGCTTTCGCGAACTGCATTTCCCCCAGCGTGTCCTGGTCGATGGCCCAGGGACGCACGGTGCCGTCCAGGCCGCGCATCGGCCGATCGGTCGGATTGCGCGACGCGATCGTGATCCGTTCCGCGATCAGGGACTCCATCGCCCGCCCGGCCAGCCGCCGCGGCGTGAACCACGTGTCGAGGTCCTGCGTCTCGATGTCGATCTGTCGGCGGCTGATGCCCGGCGCCTGCAGATGGTCCCAGTGCTGCACGACGCCGTTCGAGCCCTCGATCACCTCGAGTCCGTGGTCGGTCGCGTACCCGCGCAGCGCCTGCGCCGTCCACAGCCAGCGTTCGTCGATGTTCCTGACGTAGCCACCCGTGGGCTGCGCCACGGCATGCACGCCGTGGTGCACCGTTCCGGCCAGGATCACGGTCGCCGTCCCGAATTCGTGCTGCACGCGGTCCTGCACGGCGTCGGCGAACTCGTCGGTCGGACGCAGCCATCCGATGGGGGACCGGCCCGAACGTCCCATGCCCTCCAGTCGCCCCGTGCACGCGACGCGCGGCAGATGGATCGTGGTCGCCATCTCGATGTCGGTCAGGCGCCGGTCGCCGTTGCGCAGGAAGATGACCGTCGCGTCCTGCCCCATGGCCAGGCCGCTGTCGTAGTAGTCGTGTCCGCCGATGATTCGCATGAGCCGCCTCTAATCCCTTTTCAAGTTCCAGTCTGCATCCATCCACGACATGTCCACCCCTTCGGGTGGAGTCTCCAACGGCACGTAGGGCGCGTCCTCGACGCGTATCCGGTACACCGTGGCATTGTCGCGCCATAGACGCGCCGGCATGATCTCGATGCCGGCGATGGCGTCTCCGCCGCGGCTTCCTTCCGGCAGCCGGAATCCGTCGACGAGCGCCGCCAGGCCGCCCGCCTGTATCGCGACGAGCATCGTCTCGGGGAGTTGTCCTCCCATCCCGATGTCGATCCGCACACCGTCCGCGTCGCTCGACACGCCGCGCATGCCGAGCCCGGCCTTTCCGATCGTCAGGGTGTGACGGATTCGTATGCCGTCCACCGGCTTGCGGCTCACGCGCCAGTATTCGCGTTCGGGCCACGGCGTCGTATGCACCACCGCCCTCTGCGCATCGTGTCCCGACGCCGGATGCGCCAGATGCTCCGCGCCGATGCCGATCATGCGCGCCAGCGCCACGACCGCCGGGTGGCCCGAGTTCATCCATGGCGGCGTTCCGGCCAGTTCGACGGGTCTGGTCGATCCGTCGGCTCGACGGATCGTGCGCGTGTTGTGTCGGGCCAGCTCGCGCATCCCCACCGATCTGCGCAGCTCGTCGCGCAGCAGGTCGAGCACGGCATCCCTGTCCGACGTCCGGTCATCTCCCCATCGTCTCCGGTCGTCGCCGAGCTCCAGGGCGTCACGCAGCCTGCGCTGCACCGTGATCCCGAGGCCGCGGTCCCCGGACGTTTCGATCGTCACCTGGATCCGTGGCAGACCCCGCCGGTCGATTTCCCTTCTCACGTCCTCCTCGAGGAGCACGGCGTAGCTTTCGGATTCGGACATGCCGCGACGTATGCCGATGCGCGCTTTCGCGCCGTGCAGCGCGGCTCCAAGCCGCGACGTCAACGCGCGCATCGTCACGTCTGCGCGGCGGGCGCGTCGTGCCTCGCGTCGCCCAGCGGCACCGCGAGGCGTTCCAGGGGCGAGGGCCATCCCGTGGCGTACTCCAGATCCCGGATCGCGTTCTCGTCGGCCATTCTCTCCCAGAAGCCGGCGGCGTCGGGCACCACTTCCACAACGTGGATGGGCAGTCCGTAGCCCGAGAGCCACTTCAGCATGTCGCGCCCGCGGATGTCGGCGTTCGACTGCATGGCCTGTATCACGATCCTGTCGTCGGATGTCCGCCAGAAGCCGATGTGGGCGTCGTCCCCCTCTTCGTCCTCGTCCCACATGGCCCACATCATGTGGGCGCACTGCATGCCGTCCCCCTCGACGACGTCTGGTGCGCTGGTCATGCTTCAGTCCCCTCGAGTATGCCGGTGCGTCGTGCGTCCAGGCGCTTGTGCCGCATGTCCCACAGACGGTCGTCCAGGCCTTCGTCGTCGCGTCCGTACCGGTAGGCACCGGCCACGATGGCGACCAGCGCCGTCGACACCGATGCTTCCGTGATCCGATCACTGAGGCATGCGATCAGCGCCCCTGCCGCGAGTATCGCCAGCAGACATGCGATGGTGCGCGGGGACATCCCCTCCACCGCGCCCGCGTCCAGGGCGTTTCGTCTGTGCTTCCACCACAATTGGCATTTCACGACGGCGATGTCGTTGAGCGTGGCGGGAGCCTCGACCGCTATGCTCCGGCGCCGTGTCTTGATGTAGGCATGCGTCTCGCCATCGCAGGTGTGCAACCCCATGATCTTGGCATCTGCGGGCAGCAGGGGATGCTCCACCAGCCGGCTCAACGGTGCGCCCGTCAATGCCGTGATGGCCGTCGTCGGGATCTCGCCCTTCACGACCACCGTGGTGCTGGTGTGTCCGTTGCCGGTTCCCGACGCAGGTCTCTCCCTCAGTCTCACGCCCTGGGCGATGGCGGCGTTGTACGAGAGGTGGTCGTCGTCGGTGCTCAACTCGTTGCCGCCCAGAGCCAGCGCCATCTCGTAGAAGGCGTCCCCCAGTGGCAGACGTCCCTCGTCCCGTTCGGCCGCGGCTCGCAGCGTCGCGCCGATCTGCCGGCGCGTCATGCCTCTTGCGGCGAGTATGCGCGGCAGATTGGCGTCGATGTCCATGATCAGGCCGCGAGCAGCTGGCGCAGACGCTGCTTGCCCGCCTCCTGGTCGTTCTGGCCCATCAGCACGTACAGGCCGTCCGCGGTGATCCGGTCGCTCGCCGGGGGACTGGTCACGACCTGGTTGTCGTTCCTGTAGGCGATGGGCATCCCGAGGCCGGCGTCCATCGAACGGCAGACCAGATCGCGCCACGTTCCCCGCTGCGCGCTTTCGCCCAGCGCCACGAACTCGCACTCGACGCCGCCGAAGGTGAAGATCTCCTCGATCACGCGCTCGGCGCCGGGCGCCACGATCGCGCGGCCCAGCATCTCGGGATAGGCGCGTGACGGACGCACGCACGAATCCATCGGACCCGCCGAAAGACGCGCGCGGTTGCGGTCGTCCTCGCACTCGGCGATGATCCGACCGGCGAAGCCCGCCGCGCGGACCCGGCTGACCACGTCGTAGACGAGCGCGTCGGCCTTGGGCGTGCGGTCGTCGCCGAGCACCACCACCATGTGCGCCGCGCCCGCGTTGCACAGAGTCATCTCCTCGTCGCTGTCGCCGTCGCCGCGTGCGTACACGACCTTGAGGTTCGCCAGACCGTCGGGAAGACCGTCGGCATCGAAGCCGTGCGTCATGATCTGGACCGGACGTTCGGCGAAGTGCGGATCCGCGCGCAGCTGCGCGACCAGCGCCGTCAGGTAGCGCGTCGACTCGGTCGCCGTGGTCGAAATGATCAGAATATGGTCTTGCATGCACCACCTCCAGTAGCCGTTTTTCTTGCGATCGCGCTTCTCGGCCGCCCGCTCGAAGAGCAGGGAGGCGAGTGCGGCGAGTACGAAGATCGTTCCGATGAACATGATCACGATGGTCGCGGCGCGACCGGGCACCGTCTTGGCGCTGACGTCGCCGTAGCCGACCGTGGTCGCCGTGACGAAGGTCACCCAGACCGCGTCCGAGAGCCCCATCTTCTCGATGGTCATCATCGCCACGACGTGCAGCGCCGCCATCAGGCCGAGCCATGCCGTGAAGATCTTGATGGCGTGCCCGCGATGCATCTCGATGCGCTGCTGCATCCGCTGGAACAGGTTCAACATCATGTAGTGCATGGCCCCTATGCTCCCGAATAGCGTGGATGGTCCGCGCGAAGCCGGAAGGGATGGTCCCAGGTCGTGACGTATCCCGCCTTGCGCTCGCTCAGACCCATGGGAAGGTGCCTCGCCACGATCTCCTCCGGATCCAGCCATTCCGGATGACGCGTGTCGACCGGGTGGATCACGGCGCCGTAGCCCTTGGGTGCCGGCCCGGCGATCGCCTCGAGCTGCTCCTTGGTCCTCTTCATGCCTTTTCCCCTGTCCTGGACGATTTCGCCATTCTGCGTCCTGCGTCTCAAGTTGCTCCGCCCGGTGGGCCGCTCGACGTCCCGCGTGACGACTTCCGGGTACGGCACCGCGATCCTTTCGAGCGCGTGGGGCCAGCCCGTGGCCGCCTCCCATCCCGCGACGAGTCGTTCGCCGAGCATCCGCCGCCAGAAGCCCGTGGCCTGCGGGATCACCTCTATGACCGTGATCGGCATGCCGAGCGTGGAGAGCCACGACGTCATGTCGCGTCCGCGCGTGTCGGCGTTCGACTGTATGTCCTGCAGAACGAGCCTGTCGTCCGCCGTGCGCCAGAACGACATGTGCGCGACGTAGCCCTCGTCGTCGCGGCCCCATTCCGCTCTCAGCAGATGCGGGCGGCGGCCGTCCCGCGCGTCGCGCACCTTGGGTCGAGCGGTCACGTCTCCTCCATCCCGGACAGGATCCTGTGCCGCCGTTCCTGTATCCGGTTCCAGCGCAGGTCGTTCAGTCGCGGCAGCAGGCCCGAGTCCTCCTTGTTCGCGGCTCGTCGCATGATCAGCAGCGCCCTGATCGTCGTGAAGGCCACGACAAGCAGCGCCTGCGCGATCGCGATCGTCGTCGTCACCCTCTCGTCCAGGGCGATGATCGCCGCCAGCGCCATCGTGATGGAGATGGAGGACGGTATCGCGATGCGCCTCACCGCCTTGCGGACGATCTTGGGGCAGTATCCGTTCACCGCTTCCGCCTCGCGCACCTGGTCCCGCCGCAGCCTCTTCCATGCCCGCCTGGCCAGGGCGATGTCCGTCTGCGTCGCCGGCATGATCACCGCGAGCTCTTCGGGCACGACCATGATGTCGATCTCGGTCTCGTGCGTTCCGGCGCGTATGTCGCGTATCTCCGCATCCCCCGGCAGCAGCGGGTGGTCGACGAGATGGCGCAGCGTCTTCCCGTGCAACGCGCCCGCCACGCTGACGGGGAGCACGCGGTCTATGACCACGGTCGTGCCGGTGGTGGTGCCCCTGACGCCGTACCTTCTTTCGACCAGCCTCACGCCCTTCGCTATCGCGATGTCGTACTTGTCCGCGTCGTAGTCCCCCTTGCCGTAGACCATGCTCCCCAGCGCTTCGCGGAGCACGTACTCGGCGTCGTCCTCGCTGCTGTAGCTCCCCTTCTCCTCCATGACCCTCAGCGCCGCCGCGGCGTCGCGCCTGCTCATGCCGCGCGCCCGCAGGATCGTGGGCAGCATGGGATCGATCATGTCGGCAATCCTATTCCTCGCGTCGGAACGTCCATTTGTCGTCGGTGCTCGAGCTCGCGTCGTGGACGTATCCGCCGACGTCGAAGCCCTTCATGTCCTCGATGCGCGTGATGCGGTTGACGATCATCCACCGCGCCATGATGCCGCGCGCCACCTTGGCGTGGAATGTCACGAACCTGTCGCCGGTCATGAATTCGACGTCGACCACGCGCACGTCCTCCGGCAGTCTTCCGTCGACGGCCGAGAAGTATTCGATGCTGGCGAGGTTCAGCACGTCACGCGATCCGCTCGCGTCGAGGTCCTCGACCAGCGCGTCCGCGATCCTGTCGCCCCACCAGTCGGTGACCTTGCCCAGACGCGGCGCCCACTTGGTCCCCATCTCCAGACGGTAGGGCCGCATGGCGTCCAGCGGCCGCAGCAGACCGTACATGCCGGACAGCACGCGCAGGTGATCCTGCGAGAAGACGATGGCCTCGGCGTCCAGGGATTTCGCGTCCAGACCGTCGTAGACGTCGCCGTCGAACGCCTGCACCGCCGCGCGCGACGGCTGGGCGTCGAAGCCTCTGAAGCGCTCGGCGTTCAGTCGGGCGAGCGTTTCGGAGATGTGCATGATGCCGCCGAGACGCGACACGCTGAGCCTGGCCGCCGCCCTGGCGATCTCCGAGGCCTCCGCCTCGAAGCGCGGTGTCGTCGTATCGGGCAGATCGTCCCGCTGCGTCTCGTAGTCGAGCGTCTTGGCTGGTGAGAGTACGGCGATCATGCCTTTTCCCCTGTTGTCGTTGTCATCCGATCATGACGCCCCGATAGTCGCGTCGTCCGTCCGCCTTCCACACGGCGCCGACCGGCGGTTCCATGAGCCCCTTCAGGCGCACCGTTCCCTCCGCGTGCCAGTGCGTGACGGTTCCGTCGCCCAGCGGGATCCTCACGAGATCCGTGCCGTCGACGACGAACACCGCGATCGCCGTTCCCTCGCTCAGGCCGCCGTCGTCCATTCTGTTGCGTTCGCCGAATCCCCGCACCGCGCCCGGACGGTACACCTGCCCGTTGGTGCGCAGGTGCAGTCCTCCTTCGTCCTTGCGTATCTTGGGTTTTCCCATGCGGTCAGGCCTTGAAGCGGTGTGGAACCACGACGTCTACGCCTTCGCGGTCTTCGCGCACACCCATGCCGCACGGCTCGTCGCCGACGATCCAGACGTCCAGACGCGCACCGTTCGACGCCATGGGGACCATCGCCTGCAGGATCTCGCCCTCGGTGGCCTCCGCGTCCATGGCGGTGCCCGACGTGAAGCGACCGCCGACGACTTCGCCCCTGCGGGCGACCAGGCCGCCCGCACCGAACTTCGGTCGCGCGATGACCGGCTGGTCCCAGCCGAACCCCGCGGCCGCGCCGTGCGTCTCCGCGAGCACCGGGTGGAACGGATACATGTCCCACATCGTCTGCATGACGGCGCGGTTGGTGAGCAGCAGCTTCCATGCCGGCTCGACGACCTCGATGCGTTCGCCGGCGCAGGCCTTGAGCAGGTCCGCGCCGAACGGATCCTCGATCAGCCACTGCCAGGGGTGCGTCTTGAGCAGCACGCGGATCTCGTCCATCTCGCCGTCGACGAAGCGTCCGGTGTCATCCTCGCGGCCGATGTCGGGCAGCGCGATCATGCGCGTCTCGATGCCGGCCTCCTCGATGACCTTGGCGAGATAGCGCATCTGGCCTTCGCCCGCGACGTCGTCCGGCATGTACGCCAGATGCACGCCTTGCGCGCCGGTGCGTTTCATCCGCGTCGCCATCGCGTCGCCGACGCGTGCCACGAGTGTCTCGTGCAGGGTGTTGAACTGGTCCGACGACCCGTAGAGGGCCTCCTTCCACCACCACTGGCCGAGTGCCGCCTCGACCAGGCCGTCCGTGGAGTCCGCCTGGAAGCCGAGCAGCTTGGGCCCGTCCGCGCCGCCGTCCCAGCCGAACGTCGCACGCGTCAGGACGTCGATCTCCTGCGCACGGTTCTGCCAGGAGCGCGCGATTTCGCGTCCCGTGGTCTCGTCGATGCCGAACAGACCCCAGGTGCGCGTCGACACGATCCGCTCGACCGCCGCCAGCGCCAGCTGATAGCCCTCCTTGGCCACCTCGTAGAGCTTCTCGATCTCGGCTTCGGAGAACTTCCAGTGGGCCGTCTCGTCCCAGCGGTCGGGGGAGATGCCGTCGGACGTGATCCGCGCCTCGAAGGCCGTGCGGGGTTGCGATGCGTTGCGCTGCATGTCTGTTCCTCGTGAAGATGCGTGATTGTCGTATGTCGGGACGTCCGTCGTCAGCCTGCCACGATGCGCAGCGTGACCGCCCGGTCCTCGCCGTTGATCACGCACAGGTTGTGCGCGAAGGTCGGGACGTCCGTCACCAGCATGCCGTCCACCAGCACCTGCCGGTACATCGAGCGTTCGTCTCCGTAGGAGGCGATGACCTCGTCGACGTGCCGTGCCGGGCCGCCGTCCACGCTGACGAGTCCCTTGTCGCCCAGCAGCGTCCTGAACGCCTTCGAGGCGCGTTCGGCCTCGGGGTTCCACGACCGCCGCGGCATTCGCCGCATGGACATCTCGTCCATCACGTGCGGGGCCCCCCAGGTTTCGGTGAGCACGGCGGCGTTCAGCGCGTCCATTCCGACGCACACCGGCTCCTCCTGCGGTGGCCCGTTGCGTTTGATGTCCGCGACGCGGTCCTCGTGCTCCTGTCCCGCCAGCGCGTCCCGGATGAGTTCGTACGACCTGCGCACCGCGCGCTGCAACCCCTGCGACACGCCGCCGCGGTGCGCGAGCGCCATCAGGATGTCGAGCGTCCCCATGATCGAGGTGGCGTCTCCGTGCGGAATGACGGCCCGGCTGATCTGTCGGATCCGGTCGTCCTCGTCCCTTCCTTCCAGCCGCAGGAGGTCATGGCCGGATTCGACCGGCTTCACGCGGGCGTATTCGCGGCTTTCCCTGCCCGGAACGGTCTCGGCGTGGTTGATGCTCGCGAGCTGTAGCTCGCCCGACGTCGGGTTGATCAGCAGCAGTTCGGTGTAGCCTCCTCCCCGGTCGGGATGCGCGCCGTCCCTGACCGACGCCTTGAGCACGTCCTGCACCGAGTCGCCGATCGACACCCGGCCGAATTCGATCACGTAGCAGCCGTTCTCGGGCACCGGCAGCGCCTCGACGGTCTCGCGGGGGTTGTCGGCCATCAGGCTGATGACGGCGGGATGTTCGGTGTCGATCGTGTGGCGCATGGTGGCTCCCGTGTCTCGTGTGCGGATTTCTGCGTGGAGGCGGTCTCCCGCGGGAGACCTGCGGCTACCGGACGCGCAGGATTCGTGTTTCGCGATGTCCGGCAGGAACGTCACGAAGAATGCCGGGGATGTCTCCATCCCCGGCATTTCGTCCTCAGCCCGCCGGCAGCGCCTTGGTGGCGCCGCGGCCCGACAGGGCGGCCAGACGATCCGACGGCGAACCCAGCATGGACGACATGCCGGTCGCGGCCAGAGCCGCCTTGATGTTCGGATCCTCGTCCGACGCGTTCTGCGGCGAGAGCACCTCGACCTTCATGCGCGCGGCCGCGGCCTTCGCGCGCGCTTCGTCCGCCTGGCGCTTCATCGCGTCGACGGCGCCGTTCAGGCCGCCGACCTCGTTGGTGCGCAGGCCCGCGATGCGGGCGCGGCTCTCGGCCATCTGCTCGGCGCGGTCGGCCTGGATGTGCGCGCGCTTGAGGTCGCCGGCGGCCTGCGTGAGCGCCTTCTTGGCCGCCATCAGGCCCTCGCCCTTCTCCTTGTAGATCTGCTCGGCTTCGGCCAGCAGCGCCTCGGCCTCGTCGGCTTCGCCGCATTCGGTCTCGACCGATGCCTTGGCCTCCTCGAGCTTGGTGACCAGCGTGCCGAGCGATGCGTTGAGCGACGCCTTGCGCGTTTCGTCCGTCACGGTCAGGAGCTGGCCGTTGAGGTTCTCGGCGGCGGCCAGCAGACGGTTGAAGCCCGCTTCCGCGTCGACCGCCTCGCGGCGTTCGCGCTGCGCGTCGACGCGCAGCTTGCCGATCTCCTTGCCGGCGCGGTCGAGATCCTGCTCCATGACCTCGAGCTGCGCGGCCGACGCCGTCGCCGGGTCCATCGCGATGATCTGGTCGGTGACGTCGCGGACCATCTTCTTGCCGTGGTTGCTGCCGAGTGCCTTCAGGAATGCGAACATGTTATTCTCCATGGATGTGTGTCCGGGGGGATGTCTTCAATGACCGCGCACGCCCCGTGCGCAGGCGGTCTATCTCGTTATCTCGTCAGCGTCTTGAATACCCGTTGCAGATGGTGGAGTCGCCTTCGTCGTCCTGCACCACCTGCGACGACGTGCATGCCCACTCCGACTTCAGCAGCTCGAAGGTCGGCCCGCTTTCGTAGCGGTACAGCATGACCGCGCCCAATTCGCAGGCGGTCAGGATCAACGCGAGTGCCACCAGGAGGCCGCCCATCATCCAACTGTCCGACAGGTCCTCCGTGAACAGTCTGGCGGCGCCGTACGCCGAAGCCAGCGCGCCGCCGATCAGGACGATGGACAGTATGATCATGATGGTCATTCCGAGCGTCATGTCGCCTCCCATGTCACGTGTCCGTCGGCGCGTCGCCGCGCCGACGCGGGTTCACGACGCCAGCGCGCCGGCGTTCAGGATGCCGGTGCCGATCGCCGTGAAGGCGATGATCAGACCGTAGGCGACGTTGTCCTTCTCGATCTCCTCCTTGAAGTTGCCGAGCAGGCGCGAGACGACGAAGAACACGATCACCTGCACGATGACGGCGACCAGGCCCCATGCGGCCAGTTCTAGGAGCACCCAGGTGCTCGAGCTCTGCGCGTTGATCGCGTAGGCGAGGCCCAGCAGCGTGCCGCCGAAGCCGATGGCCGCCGCGCGGTTGCCCTGCCGGATGAGTGCCATCTCCCGGTGCGGCGTCGCCCAGATGTACAGGATCATGCCGAGCACGACGAGCGCGATCGAGGTGCCGAGGAAGCCGAGGTAGAGCGGCAGTGTCGAGAACATGTGGTCCATGGTGTTTTCCTTCACTTGATGACGAATGCTTAGGGGTCTTCTCTTCGGGCTTTCCGTTGCGGCCTCAGGCCACGTAGCGGTCCTCGGGGATGAGGACCGGTTCGCGCGTCGCGTCGGGTTCGAAGACGTGCGGCATGATCCGGCTGTTGTAGCCCGTGATCAGACCCGCGTGCGTGCGCACGACGATGCCGCAGGGGTCGCCTCCCATCTCGTGGACGGGGAGGCCCTCGTAGCGGGGGTTGGCGCCCGACACCCATGAACCGATGACGAGATGCTCGCCGTCGATCGACGGCAGCTCGGCGTACGCCTGCCAGATGCAGTCGCCGAGATACTCGCCGTCGCTCTCCTCCATGACCGCGCCGTCCGCCGCGATGATCGCGACGTTCTGCCCCTCCATCGAGAAGACCGGCTTGCGCACGCGCGCGACGCCGGCGAGCGGGGCCTCGTCGAAGTAGGCGGGAAGCAGGTTCGGGTGTCCCGGGTTCAGCTCCCACAGGATGGGAAGCAGCGCCTTGTTGGACAGCAGCATCTTCCACACCGGCTCGATGAACAGCGTGTCGGCCCGGCCGATGAACTTCGAGAAGTCCTCGTTGGCCATCGCCTCCCACTCGTAGTGCTTGAACAGCGTGCGGATGGGCATGCCGGCCTTGTCGACGAACCAGCCCATCTTCTCGTTGTGGCCGATGTCGCGGATGTCGCATCGGGCGACCTTCAGGCCGGCCTCGCGTGCGATCTCCATCATGTAGACCAGGTTCTGCTCGGCTTCGGCATTGTCGTCGCGCGTGGCGAACCAGACCGTCTCGTCGGTCTTGAACCCTTCGTGCCGCGATGCCCGGCGCCATGCGTTGAGCATCGCGTCGTCGATCCCGTTGAAGTGGTCGGTGTCGGAGCCCAGCAGCCCGCGCTCGCGGTTCTGCTCCACCCAGTCCCAGGTGACGACCGAGCCTTCGATCGTGCCGGCCGGGGTGTCGGCGTTGTATTCGATCATCTTCGGCGCGCCCACGCCGTCGTAGGCCAGATCGAAGCGTCCGAACACGTATGGATCGCGACGCCTCCACGAAGTCTCGACCAGCGCCTGCATGTGGGCCGGGACCTTCATCCGGTCCAGCCATCCGTTGCGCACGATCGCGTCCACCGCGTCGAGGCACAGATGGTGCAGCGTCAGGGTGGCGGTCTCGATCCGTTCGATCTGGTCCTGCGTGAATTCGACGTAACGGTCCTCGGTCCAGTACGGCTGGCCGTCGTTGTCGATGTACGTGAGGCCGAGATCGACGACGCGACGGCGCCAGTCAGGACGGGGTTCGATGCTGCGGATCTTCAAGGTCTTTTCCCCTCAGGGCAAGGTTGCAACCTGCATCTCCGGGATAACCGGGGCGTCAGCCCCGGCACTTCCGCCTGATCCTCAGCCGCCCGAGCGGCCGCCGCCGATGCCGCCGCCGCGGCTCGAGTGGCCGAACCCGCCGCGCGACACGCTGCCGCCGCCGTAGCTGCCCGAGTAGCTGCTGCCGCTGCCGCGCGATGCGACCGACGTGCTGCTCGACCAGCTCTTGGTCTTGGTCGTGCCCCATGCGCCCGAGCTCAGCGCCTTCGTGCTGGTCGACGTCGCGAGCTTGGCGACCGTGGTCTTCGAACCCGGCACGCCGCCCTTCTTGCGGAAGTTCTGGCCCAGACCCATCCGCGTGACGGTCGTCGGCGGCCTGCTGATCCGGTCGTATGCCTTCTGCCCCACGGGGTAGGTGCCGGTGCGGGGAACGCCCAGGCCCGAACCGTTGACGTACGAGCCGTCGCGCGTGTGGTAGATCGGCGAGTAGTGGCGGTTGTCGAGGCCGTCGAGCATGCGCGCGACCATGAAGCCCTGCATGAACGGTCCGAAGCCGCCGCCGCCGTGGTAGCGGTGGCTCGAGTCGTAGTAGCCGTTGCGCGGACGGCAGTCGTCGTAGTCCTGCTGGCAGTCGGCGACGCTGGCGTACTGCGGCGCCCACTCGTCGTTGGACGAGAGCGACTGCTTCATCGCGTCGTTGCATTCCTGCTCCGTGAAGTCGCCCGACGCGACGCATTCCTTGACCGTGGTGAACGCGCTCGCCTGACCGACGGGATCGGTGGCGCCGAGCTGCTCCACGTAGCCCGCCTCCTCCTTCGGGACGGGCACGGTGTCCGCCTGGCAGCCCGCCAGGGTCATCGCGGCGCTGGCCAGCAGGACGCCGTTGAGCGCGGGACTGGCGTACGCACCCACGCGGATGCGGTTAGAAGAACGACGACTCATGCTTTTTCCTCCCAATAAACTGTAATCCAATGACGTGTCTCGTCCGCCGTCCGACCTCGTGGTCGTCGGCTCTCCTCAGGTTTGCCGAGGCAAACCTCCGCATTTTCCTTGCGTCCAGTCCTCAGACCGTCGCCGACTGTCCGGTCGCCGCGCGCACCAGCGTCATCACGGTCTGGATCTCCGTGAAGGTCTCGGTCTTCTCGATGACCCATGCCTCGGCCCCGGGAACGTCGATGACGCTCCTCATGCCCCGGCCTTCCAACGCCGCGGTCACCGTCTCCGGAAGCGCCGGCGTCGTCAGTCTGGTCGACCACCCTTCGCGACCCGGTTCCATGGTCCGCCATTGCTGGTGAAGCACGATCAGCTCGTCGCCGCTCGACCACGTGAGTTCGTGATCCAGCGATCGCAGTCTGATCGACGGCAGGTTGCGCACGTCGTCAGGCGGGACGGTGAGCGAGTTCGCGAGGTCCGGTCGCCATTCCCTGCCGTGCGCGGCCAGCGCGGCGGCCAGGATCGGATCCCTGTCCCGAATCTGATCCATGGCGCTTCCCCTCGTGTCTCGTCCCACGGCTCAGGCGGCCTGTTCGCTCGACTTGCGGTCCTCGTCTCCGAACGCCTCCAGTTCGCGGAATCGCGTCTCCGCGTCCGGATCGTGGAACAGGCATTCGATGCGGTGTTCGCCGATGTCGTATCGCCAGGCCGTCGCCACGTCGAGCGCCGCCCGCTGGTCGTCGTTCAGCGAGATGAGCGACGCGTCGATGACGATCAGCGCCGCCTGTTCCGCGATGAGCAGCCAGCGCTTGGCCATGTACGCCACGTCGTCCTCGTGCGTGATCGGATTCGCGGCTGGCGTGTCGCCGTAGTGGTAGGCCATGCTTGTCTCCTTTTTCGTCATCGATGTCCGGGCCAGGGCCCGTCGTGTTCAAGTCGTCGGTCCGGAGCTATGGCGATCAGCGCCCCGCGTTCCACGGGCCTGACGTGCGTGATTTCCAGATCCGCCATGCGGTTCAGGGTGTCGCCACCCAGGTCGCATCCCCGTCTGGAGCAGTTGCCCCTGAAGGGCGGAATGGTGATGATCTCGTGCACGCGTCTGCCGATCATGCCGGCCAGCACCGTCTCCGGCAGCGTGCCGCGTACGATCACCCGGTACATGTCGAGCTCGCCGTCGCGTGGCAGGAGGTCGTTTTCCGATGTCCCACCCTGCGCGAAGCGTTCCCCCGCATGCTCGGCCCCTCTCGATCCCGGGCGCAGCACGATCGTGTCCGTGTCTCTGGCGTACATCTCTTTCCCTTCAGCGGCCCTGAACGCCGAGCGCTGCGAACTGCGGCTGGCACCGGGCCATCAATGTCGCCGCGCCGATCGATATCGCCGCCATCAGCAGCCATCCGGTCCGCGTCAGGTTCGTCCCGTCGGTCGTCCTGTATTCGATGCGGCCGCCGCCAACGAGCAGGAATGCGCCCAGCACGATCAACGTCGGCACCGTCGCGTAGAGACCGATGTCGTAGTCGCCTCCGTGCCCGCCCGTCGAATGCAGGGGCTTCCACAGGCCGAACCATCCGAGCGTCGCTCCGGCGATTGTCGTCGCCGCGCCGCACAGGCGCGTCGGCAGCGTGGATCTCATGGTCCGGGCGTCCTCGAGCCGCGTCGCAGACAGTATTCCGCGGTGGGTATGGTCGTCAGCAGGGACATGCCCGACATCAGGATCATTCCCAGCAGGCCCATCGCCGGCCAGTCGCTGGTCGGGTGCGCCCGCACGTCGATGTTGAACATCACGATGCCGTACGTCATGGCCGCCGCTGGAACCAGCAGGCCGGTCACCAGACGGGCGATCGCCGGATGCCGCCTCGCGATCCTCACGCCGATCGTCGCACCGAACGCCCAGGTGACCGCGGTCGAAACGATCAGCGTCCCCGCGATGATGGCCGGTCCCTGCATGTCCATTCGTCGATCCTGCTCTCTTGTTCGATTGGTACGTGTCTCGCGTCGGTGATCCTACGCCGTCGTCCTGGAACGCCGCAGCATGTAGTGCGTCTCGCCGCCGAAGTCGGACGCACCCTCGATCGTCCAGGCTGCCGCCTTCGGCAGATCCACGACGTCGGCGAGCGGTCTTCCCTGGAGCATCGTGACCACGGACTGGGGAAGTTCCCTCGTCATCACGAGCGTCGCGCACCACCGCCTGGTGGTCGAGTCCCAGGAGGCGTTGATGGTGACCGTGTCGGTCGGCGTACGCCACCTGAGGGAGTGCGACAGCGTCTGGATGACGACCGCCGGCAGCCCGTCTTCGTTTCCGTCCAGCATCGTCTCCACGCCGGCGATCCATTCGTGCCCGTGAAGCGATACGGCGTGCGCCAGCATCGGATCGCGTCTCTCGAGCATGTCCTGGCCGCGGCTCATTCCGGATCCCTCTCGGCGCACGTCCTGGTGACTTTCCTGGCGTTCTTGTAGTCCAGGTTGATGACGTCTCCCAGTTTCATCGTCCGCGGTTCCAGCAGCACCACGGTCTCGTCGTCGCGCACAGTGACATGCGAGATGGTCCGCTTCGCGAGCAGCGGGTCGCTCTCCATGAGTTCCTCCAGGCGACGCCCGACCGCCTGCACGGCCGCCGTTTCGGGAATGGCCCGTGGAACCGTGAGGAGTGGCCCTCGCAGTGTGCAGCGGTCCTCGCCCACCTTCATGCTGGCGACGGGGCACGTCGCGCCGATCAGGGGCTTCTCGGAGAGATCGCTCATGAACGCCTTCTTGTCTCCTACGCGTCTGGCCTTTCCGTCGGCCATCCCCTGGTGCAGCTTCTTCAGCGGGATCAGCAGAGCCTGCAGGATGATCTCCATCGGACTGCGCACGCCATCCGCGCGGTTCCTCATGAGCAGCGCCAGCTGGGACGCGTCGGCGTGCAGATGCTCGTGCGCCATCAGCGACCCGGTGTGCATCGCATACGGCAGAGCCGTCCCGATCTGGATTCCGGCCCTCGCTCTCGTCTCCTGCAGGTCGAGCATCTCCTTCATGAGGCCGATCAGCGTCGGCGCGTCGGCCTTGGCCGAGGATTCCAGCGTCCATGCCATCCTGAACGAATGCAGGCTCGGAGACCATCCGATCACGTCGAGCATCAGATCGCCGGGTCTGCCGTTCGCACGTGGGCTCCATCCAGTGGTCGCCATTCTGCAGCCCGGAATCGAGCCGATGCGCGAATGCAGAGCGGCCTCCACGGAGGGTGTCATCATCATGGTGCCTCCCCCGCCTGCGTGTTTTCCATGCGCACCGTCTCCCACCGTCGGTCGAAGCCCTCCGGAACGTCGCCGAACGCCCTCACCTCGCCGGCAAGGTCGAGCTTGAGATCCGTGAGGTCGCCGCGGGCCACGCTCTGCGCCGAGACGATCGTCGTTCCGGGACAGCCCGGTCCGATCTTCACCAGGTCGTCCAGCGGGCGGCCGACCAGTGCCGCCAATGCCGTGTCCGGCAGATCCTGGTCTCGTATCGTGATGGTGTGCGGATGGCTCCTGAGGCGCGCGCCCGGTCCCTCGCCGTATCCGCCGATCGTCTCGACCATGCCGTTGAGGAGGGCGTCGTGGAGCTTGAGATCCGCGATCGCGCCGTTCCGGTATCTGGTGGCCTTGGCGATGCGGTCCGTGATCATGCCCGCGTCGAAGTTCCTGGGATGCACGTCGATCGACGCCAGCAGGGCCATGTGGGTCTCGTGGATCAGCAGGCTCCACGTCGGCTCGGCCGCCATGGCCGGCCATCCGTGGGCCAGCAGCGCGCGTCGCCTCAGCGCCATCGCCGCGTGTCGCAGCGTCGCCTGCCTGAGCACTTCGCGCGAATGTCGTTCGACCTCCCCTTGCGCGTGGTCGATGATGGTGGTGCCCACGCATCGTCCATCGACATCCGCCCAATCCACCTGGATCTTCTCGCGATTCGTTCCCCCGACGGCCACCCGCTGCACGTGCAGGTGCAGTGGAACGTCCGCCCATCTGGCGAACACGTTGTTGATCGTCCGCAGCGCGTCCTCGACCGCCTCCGGCTGTCCGCGTCGGGCACGCAACGGGACGAATCCCTTCGATTTGCGGAGAAATCCGAGCATGGTCTTCTCCTTTCGCTGTATCGTCTTGCACCGTGCGTTTCATTCCTGGCGCAGAGCGTCCAGCCAAGCGGTGTCGGCGTGTTCCGGCACCGGCGTCAGCGTGTCCCACCCGACGCCTTCAAGCCGCAGCCACACGTCTTCGTCCATCTGTTCAGCATGCACGACGAACGTATCGCAGACGCCCTCGCCCAGCAGCACCACGTCGTCCAGTCTGCGTCCGGCGAGCGTGACCAGCACGCTTTCCGGCATGCTCGTCTCATACAGCACCAGGCTGTTCCCGCCGTCTCCGTGCTGCGATTGACCGACGATGCCCCAGCTGCCCGTGCTTCTCCGCTTGTCGGTCCGCATGTTGCCGTTGATCCTGTACTGGTCCATCCACAGCGAACAGCTTCCGCCCTTGCGTCCGACAAGGTGCGAGATCAATCCACCGGTCCATTCCCGTCCGAACGTAGTCGGATCGGCGTGCTCCGGAAACTCGGACGCGTCCACGCCCAGATGCCGCAGCGTCTGCTGATGCGTCCTGGGGATGACGTATGCCCATGTCGGCATCGCCTTCGTGGCATCCCATCCCGCAGCCCGGACGGCACGCAGACGTAGCGCGCCGGCGGCGATCGCGCATGCCTCGCGTCTGGCGGCCTCCGTACCGCTCGCATCCAACCCGCCTGCCCGTGCGTGCACCGTTCCGATGCGCGACATCGACGGGATCCCTCCTGGTGCAGAGGCGATCGTGATCTGCGTGCCCTCCGTCGCGAGGCTGGTCACCGTCGCTTCGAGGTCCTCCTCGGGCCATTGTGCGAACACCGCCCTCATGACCTCCGCCAGCTGTCTCACGGCCGCGGGCGCTCCGCGCATGTCGCCGAATCCGGTGGGACGCCTATGGATGCCCTGCGTCAGTCGACCCAGCAGATGGTCCAATGCCGGCCGCATCAGGAGCGGAACCCGCGCGGCGCCGGCGTCGTCCAGTCGTGGAATCGCACGGCGGCCCGCTTGAACCCGCACCAGGCGAGGATCTGAACCAGCGGGTGTGCGGCGAGGTTGTGAAAAGCCCACGCATGCGGGCGCCATCTCAGGCGCAGTCCCTCGACCGCGCTGGGCTTCATCGCCATGACGGTCTCGACGGCGTCGAATCCATGCGCCTCGTGGGAGCTTCCGTCCTTCATGTGGATGGTGACCACGCCGTGTTCGAGCTTCGCGATGTCGGCGCGGGCCACGTCGGCGAACGGCAGCAGCTGGTCTCCAGCCTTCAGGCAGAGTGGCGGTTTCGCGTCCATGTCATGCCCTTTCCGTCTTCCTGGCGGTGTCGCGGCCGGCGCGCCATGCGGCGTGGGCGGCCTGCTGCGACCTCTCCGGCGGAAGGATCTCCAGGAGGCCGCGTCTGTAGTGGTTGTGCAGATGGCTGCTGCGACCGGCTTCGGGATCCGTCATGTAGAGGTCGTAGATCGTCTTGACGTCGATCATGTGCGCATCGCCCTCGGGCGTCCGACACCCGCTCGTGCCGCCGCCAACCGCATTCGGGCCGTGCGTTCGGCATGCTGCATGAATGCCATCGCGCCCAGGCCGGATGCCGCCAGCACCGCGCATCCCACCGGGATCACTGCGTCGCCCATGTTTTTTTCTCCGATTCCAGTCCAGCGCAACACACCACCCCGTCAATAGGCGTCGATCGCGTACCTCCTGTCTTCGATCTTCGGCATGCCCTTGCAGGCCTGCAGCGCCTCCTGCCTCGTCGGCCACAGGTGGCACCCGGCCTTCTCGGTCGACCAGGTGAATCCGCCTGCCTCATCGCCGTGCGCGTACAGGCTGCCTTCTTCGTTCGTGGCGACCCGGTAGTCGACCACGAAGTGACCTTCGCGCTTCAGGTCGTCGTCCGCCACCTCTTCGGTGCGGTTCGTCCATCCGCGGTGGCGCTCGAGCGCCAGCTGCTGCGAGGAACGCTCGCTGTTCCAGAACGCCCGCGAATGCCTCCCGTAGCGCTGGTTCGCCGCGCCCATGGCCACCTCGACCGTGTCGAACCGCGTCGCCTGGTCGCGCAGCGTTGTCATCGGTCCGTAGGTGTCGTAGAATTCGTCGCCGCCCGGCGACACGAGGATGCAGAGATGCTTGCTCATGGTGTTCGTCTCCGTGTCGTGTGGATCGTCGTCGCGTACGACGTCGTCAGATCGTTTCGCGGTGCATGCCGCTCATGCGCGTTCCGTGGAACGCCAGCACGAGCATGTCCAAGGGCGCCGACGTGTCGACCCCGTCCTCCAGCGGCACCGTGGCGCTGCACGAGCTCGGCTCGTCGCGCGGCAGAACCACGTCGATCGAGGCGTACTTCGTCGATGCGTACGCCATGACGAATAGCGACAGCACGGTGTCGTCCTTCGTCTTCTGGTCGGTCCCGACCGGCACCAGCGTGATCTCCACGTCCAGTTCGCCAGGGCGGGCGCCCGTGCGGCGCAGCGTCACGTTGCGGCCTATCGTCTCGTCTTCGTATGCCATCGGTCATCCCCCTCTGCGTCATGCGCCCTGTGGTGCCAGGCGTTGGATCCATGCGGACGGCAGGCTCGCCGCCGGCACCGCCACCGTCGCACCGCAGGCGCCGCACTTGGCGGAGAATTCGGGCATCCGGGGATTGGCATCGTCGTACGCGATGTCTTTCTCGTGCACGCCGATGCGCGACGAGCAGCGCGTGCACCTGCACTCGACGTATGTGCCGTTCTCGATGACGATCATCCGGCGTCCCTCCATTCGAGCATCCGGGCGTGCGACCAGGCGGGTCTGGAATTCCATGCCCTGAGGCCCGCCGCCGTCATGGCCGCCGCCCTGCAGAACCCGCTCGAATGGTCGCTCCAACCCGCATCCGTCTCGGTCGCGACCGATGGCTTCTTGCCGATGGGCGACCACAGCACGTGTCCCACGTCGATCAGGATGGTGGCCGCGGCATCGGTCGACGCCGTGAACCGCGGCACCCGCCAGTTGCGGGCGACGCCCTCCACGTCTTCGGGATACTTCTCGAACGCCGAGCCGAACCACCGGCCCTGCACGATCTCGCCGGGCCGGATCGGTTGGTCGCCGTTCAGCTCGAACGCCCTTCCCACCTGCTCGCCGACGATCAGCCATGTCAGGCAGTCGAGGCGACGGTCGGGAGCGGTCGCGCGCTCCACCTCGTCCGCCACCTGCGCGATGTCGACGTTCATGCCGGCACCAGTCCGCCGGTCTTGGCCGTCAGGTCGAAGTTGCGTTCGATGAATGCGATGACGGCATCCGGATCGGCGTCCTTCGGAAAGACGATGTTGGGACCGTGGCTGTCCAGCATGACCGCATGGATGCCGCCGCCGATGGGCTTCAGTCCGCGCGAGGTGGCCTGGCCGCACTGCGCGCTGCCGCACTCGTTGCGCCACTGCTCCGCCGTGCCGATCGCCAGCGCGTCGGGTGCGTCGTCGCGCATGGGGCAGTGGAAGTGCACGATCGCGTCGAGATCGGCGTGTTCGGTGAAGACGATGCGTTGCGACTGCCCGCCGACCGACGGCTTCGCGCCATGGGCGATCACCTTGTCCAGACCGTCGTAGTCGACCTGCACCAGCCCGATCTCGGGCAGGCGGTTGAAGTCCTGCTTGCGCTTCGATGTCAGGATCGTGCCGTCGGTCACGCGTACAGCGAAGTGTCCCGCCGTGACGCCGTTGACGGGCTTGTAGGCGCCGCGCGCGATGCAGTGGTCGACCACCTTGCGCAGACTGTCGGGCACGCGGGGATCGTTCCAGGCCACCGAGGGCGCGTCGATCACGGTCGAACGCGTGAACGTGTTGGTGAGGCGCGACATCAGCATGCTGCACAGCGAGCGCAGCATGAGGTTCCGGTCGCCGGTCTCGGCGTAGCGCGTCTCCTCCGGAGCCACGATCATGTTGTTGCGCGTGACCGTGTCGTTGGCCACCATGAGGTTCAGCGAGTCCCGCTTCAGCGCCTTCAGCGCGGTTGCGTACTGCTCGTCGGAAGTCGCGCCCGTCGTGGTCTTGAAGCCGACGACGTAGATGTCCTTGCGCGTGCGCCGGATGCGGCCGATCAGCTTCTCGGCAGGCGTCAGGTGCAGTACGCGGTCGCCGTCCGCGGTCTTGAACCTGTCGCCGTGGAAGTCGCCGCGACGGCCGTCGACCACCGCGTCGTAGTCGCACAGCGCCACGTTCATGACGATGCAGCGGGTGTCCGGATCGGCGATGAGCGTCTCGATGTGGGCCGCCACGTCGTCGTTCGTGACCAGCGCGCTTTCGCGATCCGCCATCCTGGTCAGGGTCGTGACGACCTCGCAGTCGATGTCGGATGCCTGACGGAAGACGTGTTCGCCTTCGAGCACGTCGTAGAAGCCGGTGCGCAGCTGCTGCGCCAGGTACCGCGCCGTCGTGCCGAACGCAGGCGCGCTCAGCGCCATGTGGTTCGCCACCGGCGAGAAGGTGCCGCCGCCGAGGATGTGGATCTTCTTCATGTCTTTTCTCCAGCCTGTTTCAACCGCATGCCGATGACCCACCCGTCGGGATCAGCTTCTGCGTGACGCCTGTTCCGAGCGCCGCTCGCGTCGCTCCTGCCGATTCAGGCAGTACATGTGGACCCAGCCGCCCGCCATCTGGATGCGCGGTCCGACCGCGCCGCAGCGCATGCAGTGCCGGGACTCGTGTCCCCATGCCGGCCTGGTCATGTCTTCACGATCCGCAGCTGAGCGTACCGCGCCACGTGCGCAGGCGTCCCGCCTCCTGCACGGAGAGCGTCGCCGGGGTCTCCATCGCCTCCGTTCCGACCCGCCTGGTCGGGCCGGTCTCCCTGATGGAGATCGTGACCCGGCCATCGGTCCACTTGTCGAAGGTGAAGGGGAACATCTCCTTGGCGTCCTTCGCAGGCCCCAGCGTCCGCAGACGTCCACCGATCTTCACGCCCGCGCGTCCTTCCGCCATCGAGATGCGCCACGTCTCGCGCTTGCGGTCCGCCGGCGTCTTCCAGGTGCATCCGGTGCCGAGCGTTCCCGTCGTTCCGCCCTCGTCGTACGTCATGAGCTGCAGGGGCAGCGTGGCGGGAGCGGCATGGGCTGCCGAAGCCATGGTCAGCGCGAGGAGAATGGTGTTCATGGTTCTGCCTGTTCGTCTTTCGTCGTTTGAATGGTGGCGGTCTTGCCTCAGAGGAACTTGTCGGCGAGATCGCGTCGCCCGATAGGGTCGATGAAGGTCGTCCTGTCGCTCCTGGGATGATGGAAGCCCGACACGTATAGGTCGTGGTCGCCGATCTCCACGCTGATGGAGAGTTCCTTTCCGTCGCCCCACGTGTCCCTGACGGATGCCTTGCAGGTCTCTCCATGCATCTCGAATTCGAACTTGTCGGAAGCCCCGTCCCATCTGGTCGCAGCGGCTTCTATGAGCGTGCGGCTTACGGCGTCGCGCTTCTTCTTGGACAGCATGTCCAGCGACCATTCCTTGACGGGTCCGAACATCCCGCCTGCGTTCATCGCCTCGTGGATGCGACGCATGTGGAGACCGGTGTTCTGGTTGACGAAGAGCGAGGAACGCGACCCGTGGGGCCATCCGAGCAGATGCGACCGCATGGTCCACCACGTCTCGCCGACCTCCGCCGTGTCGGCTGATGCCGCCGCCTGCCGCGTGAACCACGTCAATGCGTCGCGTCCCCTGATCGTGCCGTCGGCCTCGAGCTCCACGTCTTCGGCGCTCACCAGCACCGGGAAGGCGTTGTCCGCGTACAACGCGTCATCCAGCCTTCTCGCCTGCAGACCCGCCACGCCGTTCACCCTGTCGACCAGCGCATCCGCCGTCTTGTCGGAATACGGACACGTCAGGAACCCCCTCACGAAGGACTGGGTGTGGTCCATCCCCTCGTAGGCCTCGATCCGCATGATGTCTGAAGGCTGATCGCGATTCCCGCGCGGCGGCGCCGTCAGGATCGGGTGCCAGGAGGGATGCCTCCCGACCGCGTTGCCCATCTCCGTCAGAACCTCGGCCATGATCGCACGGCCCTTCTCCACGTCGACCAGATCCTTCGTGAACCGTTCGACGGCCTTGGCGTTCTGCTGCGCGGCGACGGAGGGGGATCTGAATTCCATGTGCATCAATACCTACGTGATATGTCGAATCACGTAGGTATGGCATGTTACGTGATGTTAGCGCAACGTGTTTGTATGTGTGGGGATTGGAATCGGCTCGGCGTTCGCCGTGCCGTATAGTGTTGATGGTGCCCCCGGCGCGATTCGAACGCGCGACGCACGACTTAGAAGGTCGATGCTCTATCCGCTGAGCTACGGGGGCATGGAGGGGTCAGGCGATGGAGGCGGCGCTTCTTGCCGGACGGCCGCATGCCGCCACGCAGAACTGCCTGAACCTGGTGTCGGGATCGAGGCATGCGCAGTACAGGTCGTCGCCTGCGATCCGCGCGTCGACCGGACGGATCTCGGCGCGCACGCCTTCTGAAAGGATCGTCTTGCCGTCCGTACCGCGGGCGAAACCGAACGTGCGCACGTTGCGACGGACTTCGGGCTTGGTGGTCTCGAGCATGTCTTTTTCTCCGCTGAACTTCGTCGTGGTGCCCGCCACAGGAATCGAACCTGCGACCTTCGCGTTACAAATGCGCTGCTCTACCGGCTGAGCTAGGCGGGCGTCCCGTCACTCCCCTTGCGGGATCCTGTTGTCGGCACGCCGCTTGCTGCGTCTCTTCGAGACCTTCAGCGCCGCGCGCATGTTGCGCTGGTTGCCGTACCTGTTGCCGCTCTTCTCGGGTGTGGCGCTGCCGTAGCGCGCGTCGCTCATCATCGCGACCGCTTCGAGGCGCGTCATGTCCCGCCCCTTGGCTGGCCGCCCGATCAGCTCCTCGGCCAGTTTCCGCGTGCGTTCGCTCGCCTTCCGGTGGCGCGACGTCTTGTCGGTGCGGCTCATGCATCCTCTCCCGTCAAGCGGTTGGCTTCATGGCGTTCGGCGCGCCGTCCCAGCACCTTCATCGCCGCGAAGTGGCTGCGGTTGTTACCGTGGCGTACGCCGCCGTCGTCCACGCGCACCTGTCCGCGCAGCAGCCCCGAGAGCTTCACGTGCGAATGATGGCGTTTCGGCTTGCGGTCGGTTTCGCCCGTCTTGCGTGCGATGTCGGGCGCATGGATGGCCCGGGCGCGGTCGGTCTTGCGGGTCCGGCTCATCGCGCGTCTCCGTCGACCATGAGGTCGTGACGGTGCTTGGGGCGGGCGGCGCGGTCACGCGCCTTCTGCAGCGCGCTCGGCACGCGCTTGGGCTGGTAGGCTCCGTGCGCGAGCTGCGCCGCGAGAGGGTTGCGCTTCCTGGGCGCTCGATGTGCATTGGTCTTCACGTGTCGTCTCCTATGCGCGCCGCGGTGCGGTGCGTGTCATGGGAGACGTGCGAAGCGTCTCCCGGCTATGGCTGGGTTCTTGTCATGCGGATGAGGATATCCGGTTGGAGGGATGAAGGCAAGCACGACGTTGCAGCGTCGAAGCTATGGAAGCGCGATGCGTTCGAACCCGCGCTTCGTCAGGTCCCGGGCGACGCCTTCGACCATGTCGGCCTGGAGCGCGTAGCGGTTGTCGCCGCAGTCGTCGCCGCACAGTTCGACGGGAATTCCCGGGATCCCCCGCTCGTAGTGCGCGTAGTCGTCGATGCTCGCGATCGCACCCGTGCGGTGCCATTGCGCCATGGGCACGAAGCTGATGAACGTGCGACCTTCCTCGTGCCCGATGCCGAAGCCGATCGGGCCCGTCTCCCAGATGCACGCCTCGTCGAAGTCGCAATCCTCCTCGTCGACCGTCACGGCATGCGCGGCGAGATTCGCGGAGGCGTTGTCGAACGTGCGCACGACGTAGTCGCCGACCATGGTCTTCGCGCGCCGCTTCCAGTCCGCCGGACGGGTGTCGACGCCCTGTGCCAGGAAGTGCGCGACCAGCGTGCGCTTGATGTCGTCCGAGGCGCTCATGGCCTTTTCTCCCATCGTTCGTTGTTCGTGGCCGCACCGGACGACGCGGGCGTGTCCCAGTGGTCCTCGTCGCGCGGTTCCTCCGCCGTCAACAGACCGCATCTGATGCATATGATCGCGTTTGCGTCGGTGCCCGTGTCGATGCCCTCGGCATCCGTCCACTCGTGTTCGTGACCGTCGTCGGGGTCGTTCGGATATTCCATGTGCAGACCCCCTCCTAACCCACGAACCCGTCGTCCACGGCGTCCTTGTCGGCGATCACGCCGCGGATCACGGGCACCACGCGCAGGCTGCCCGCCGTGCTGCTGGAGATCGCCGTGTTGAACGTGAAGTCGGCGCCCTCGCCCGCTGCGACCTCCTTCCGGTATGACTGCTTGTCGAGACGCAGCTTGGAACAGTCGGAGACGGGCGACGTGGTGCTCGGGCAGTCGTAGAGGCGGAAGGCCACGTCGATGCGTTGTACCGTATAGTCGCTTCGGTTCACGAAACGGATGTCCTTGAATACCGCACTGGTCGAAGGTTGAACCGACGGGTTGTCCACCATGGTGAACTCGTACTGCGACGGCGCCAGCTTCGTCTCCGTACTCGAGTCCCACATCCAGGCGGCCGCGCCCGCCGCCATCGCGGCGTAGACCAGCCACCGGATCGGACGGTACTGCAGAAGCATGAGCACCAGGACCAGAGTTCCGGGCGAATTGGTGTGTCTGATGGTCGTCGCCATGTCTCAGGCCTCCTTGTCCGCGTCGCCCTCGACGGCGATCAGCTTGTTCTGCACCCGCAGCGTCTCGGTCCCCACGGTGCCCGGAAGCATGAGCCGCGCGCCGGTGTCGTGGGTCGCCGATTCCCCCGGAGCGAGCTGCACGTCGATGAACATCGGCTTCTGTTCGACCTTGTTGCACCGCGACAGGTCGCTGCTTCCCGCCGGGCACGTGTAGGTCCGGCGTTCGAGCCGGACCCTGGTGAGCGTCACGTCGGATCTGTTCACGATGCGCACCGGCTGCTCGTAGGTCATCGTCTCGACGCCTGTGAAACGCGCCGTCGCCGGGTTGATTGTCAGCTGGTACTGCGACGCGTCCAGGGTCCGGCCCGAGAACCAGTCCTGCACCACCAGGAAGCCGATCCATCCAATGAAGCCGAGAATGATCAGCGAGAAGCCGGCGTGCACCGACAGCAGACCGAGGAACTGCCCTCCCGTGACGTCGTGCTGATGGTGGATCGTTACGCGTCGTCCCATCTCGCGGGCTCCTCTGCTAGTCGTTGAAATCGGGAAGGGTCGTCATCGGCCATGAATGCCGCTCCCGCAGATCAGCGAAGGCGATCGATCGGTCCGCCTCCGCGCGGTGCGGATAGTCCGTGTGCATCAGGTATCCGTCCCCGCCGTTGTCATCGACGTCCTCGATGACGAGGCGCAGGGGATCCAATGCCGGATGGGAGAAGAGGTGCGCCAGCGGGCGCCCGACGCATGCCGCCAGCGTCGTCTCCGGAACCGTGATCTGCAGATCGAGACGTCCTTCGCCGATCCAATGGCACCAGTCGCCCAGATGGACGTCGGTGTCGGCGATTCCCGCCACGCCCGGTGCGTCGTCGCCCTCGCGCGAGACGATAGTGCGTCCACCCATCGGGCCCGGCAGGTTCATGGTCGACACGTGAGCGCTCAGCACGATCCAGGCGAACACGTCGCAGCGGGCGTGCGCCAGCAGGTTCGCCAGTGCCGTCGACAGACGTTTGTCCATCGCGTTGACGCTTGCGATGCAGCGCTTGCGCCAGCGCGCGTCGGAACCAGTCAGCGCCGCTTCGAACCGGTCCATGACCTCCTGTTCCGGATCGGACGACCCCTTGAGCAACCTGCGCGTCAGACCCAGCTCCGGTATCTTTCCTCTACCGAGCAGTATGTGCTCCGCCAGGTTGCACGCCTGCATGTTGTCGATCGACGGCGTCGCGATCATGTGCATCCCGTTCGTCCTTCCCGAGTGGTCGTGCGGTCTCGGCCGCTATGCCGAGCGCGCCACGAAGCGCGTCGACGGATACGGCCGGTTCAGTCGGCGCGCGTGGTCCTGCGCCGCGTGGCAGTCCTCGAACGACTCGTCGTCCTCGCGCCCGTGCAGATCGACGACCTTCGCCGCGCCTTCGAACCACATCTCGATCCGTCCCGCCCTGTCGCCGCTGCTGAAGCTGCCGGTCGCCAGGGGGCCGCACCCGCTCTTGGGCGTGAAGCCGCAGATGCGCTCCATGTGGATGTAGCCGTCGATGTCGGTCTCGCGCTCGCCGCCGTCGCCGTCCGTGACGAAGTACCGGTCGCGGCTCCGGTCGATGACGGGCACCCGCACGCCGTTCTCGTTCATCTGCATCTGCATCCGCATTTGCGTCGTCCTCCATTCCGTTGAGCGTTTCCCGGACGTCTCGGCGACGACCCGTGGTGGCGTGGCTTCACTATCGTTCGCGGGTTCCGCGACTCGTCGCGCGCGCGTGGATGTCCTCGATGGTGCGCGGAAGCGGGTCCCGGCCTGAGGGTCGTCCCCGCCTGTCCAGCGTGCGGTCGAACAGCTCTCGGTGCGTCGTGGGCAGCGCGTCCGCGTCACCGTGGTTCTTCGTCGCGTTCATCCCTTTTTCTCCTTCCCGCATGCCTTCGTCCCGCTCTCTCCCATCGGGCCGCCTAGTCATGGCAGTCCGGGCAGTCCATGTGCCGGTGCCCCGCCGGAAGCGTCGTTCCGCAGGAGCGGCAGCTTCGTTTGAGACCGCCCTTGGCGAGCATCCGTCCGAGCATCTCGGAGGTCTCGTCGCGTCGCCGTCTGGCGGTCTCTCCGTGCGGGTACGCGTCCGGGAATTTGCGTGCCAGCCAGGCATAGGCGCCGCACTGCGTGGTGAGGATCTCGAGACGCTGAAGCTGTCCCGCGTCCGCCGTCACGCCCGACCTGAGTAGTGGGTCGTCCGGCACGTGCGCGGCGAGGCCCCTGCTCGTGGCCGTCAGCCATGCCGAGAGCGCGCGCCTGTTCTCCTTGGTCCTCATGGACAGGGGCAGACCCATGTACCTGAACTGCTCGGGTGCCTGCACGCCGGCCTCCTCGAGCGTCAGGAGCAGCATCCGGTCGTCCTCCGTCATCCGGTACGACAGCAGGGCATGGTCGGATACGGCTTCTGCCACGCGGTCGAGCGTCTGGAGAAGCGTGTCTTCGGGGTTGTCCGCCATGATGCGCCGGACGCCGGTCCACGTCGGCGCGATGTGCACCGTGCGGGGCAGCGTCGTGCCGCTCGACATGGCGTCGTACAGCCAGCCGGGTCTTCCGTCGCAACCCGTCATCGCCCCGACGACGCCTTCGGCATGATGGCCGTATCGCCCGGCCCGCCCTGCGATCTGGCGTACCGCCGTCGGTGCGATCTGTCGCTTCTGCTTTCCGTCGAACTTCGTCGCGGTCGTGAACACGACCCTGCGGATCGGCAGGTTCAGCCCCATGCCGATGGCATCGGTCGCCACCAGCACGTCGGCCGCGCCCGACCTGAACCGGGCGGCCTCGGCTCGGCGCACGTCCGGGCCGAGCGCACCGTAGATGACGGCCGACGTCATGCCGCGTTCGTCGAGCGTCTCCTTCCACGCCAGCACGTCGCGCCTCGTGAAGGCTATGACCGCATCGCCGGCGCGCAGATCCCGCGGCGCGATCGCGCTGCTCTCCACCCGCAGCTCGCTCTTGCGCTCGAACCGCCGCACTTCGACCTCGTCGCCGGTGATGCGCGCGATTCCCCGGATCAGGGGCAGCGAGTCCTCCGAGCCCGCCACGACGACGGTCCCCGCGTCGACCGACAGCAGCGCCCTCGTCCACGCCCATCCGCGTCCCTCGTCGGCGAGCATCTGTATCTCGTCGATCAGCACCACGTCGTAGCGCCGGCCCAGGTCGAGCATCTCGATGGTCGACGACACGTGCGTCGCGCCGGGCGTCGTCACGAACTCCTCGCCGGTCACGAGATCGCAGGCGATGCCGCGTGCGTTCAGGGATTCGTGATTCTCCATGGCGAGCAGACGCAGGGGTGCCAGGTACGCGCCCGTTTCGGCTCGTTCGAGCATTCCCAGACCCTCGTGCGTCTTGCCGGAGTTGGTCGGGCCCATGAGCGCGACGATCCTGCGTGGCGGCAGCGGTTGCTCGCGGTGCAGGAGACGAAGGTCGGAGAATCCCAGCGCGTCCAGGCGCCGCTCGGTCATGATCCTGTCGCGTCGTTCGGCTCCCAGCCGGCGCCCTTCGGCGAGCGCGGTCTCCACGCTCATCGGCCACGCCGCCGTCACGACGCCCTCCGCGGGGCCCTCGCACGTCTTCGCCCAGCCGCGCTGCACGTCCTGGGCGCGATCCGGGAGCCGTCTGGCGATGTCCGCCGTCGTGTCCTCGTGCCAGGTCCGCAGCATGTCGGTCGTGACGGCGGGCGGATCGGCGGCCACCTGGAGCGACACGAGGGAGGCCAGCTTGAACGTCACGCCGTCCGTCCGCACTTCGTGCAGGGCGCCGGACGCGTCGGCGGCGATGCCGGCGGTCTCGAGCGCCGCCAGAAGCACGGCGCGATCCTCGACCGTCGGCGTGCGCATCACGTGCGAGGGAAGGCCGTTGCCCTCGCGGATGGCGTTGACGGGGTCCGTGCTTCCGGTCTCCATCGCGCGCGTCAGTTCCGTCGTCGAAAGGTGGATCATCCGTTCGCGTGCGACCTCGACGATCCTGTGCCGCCGCTTCTTCTTGCCCGTGGCGGTATGCGCCATCCGATTACCTCCCGCCGTCGTTCGTCCCGCGTTCTCGCCTCCCGTCGCCCGGGGTCAGTCGTCGGTCCACATGCCCTGATTCGGGCAGTCCGATGCCGCCGGCAGCCGATCGTAGTCCGCCTTCGGGTTGAAGCTGAACTTCAGGGGGCGATCGATGTGGAATTGACGCTCGATCAGCAGGCCCTGGGCGACCATCTCGTTTCCGCTCAGCCCTCCGAACGCGGCGATCGGCACGTCGTACGTGAAGGGATGGATCGTGATCTCGGGGTCGATGATGTCCGCGCCCCGATGGAAGATCTGGTGCTTCGTGCCGTCTGCCACGAGTTCGTAGTACCCCGACTCGTATGCGCAGCCGGCCATGCGCATCGTGTCCTCGTCCATGCCCAGGCGTCTGTCCTCGGGCAGGTTCATTTCCGCCAGGTGCACGAAGGCGTCCTTGCCGCCGAAGACGCCGTAGCCTTCGTACGCCTGCTCCTCGTAGGGCGCTTCGCCGCCTGGCCGCAGCATGTACGCCGTGCGCACCGTCGCGCCCGAATGCACGTTCATGATGGACTTGTCGGTGTCCGAGGTCTTCCAGCTGAAGAAACCCATCTTCGTTCTCCTGTTCGTCGTCGTGGTTGGGAGTTGGTCGTCAGGCCGCCTTGGCCAGATAGCCCCGCTGGCGGAACGCGCTCTTGAGCAGGGGTCGTCCGTGCGCCATCGCCAGGAAGCATTCCGCGTCGTAGCGGCTGTTCTTGGCCTGTGGATCGTCGATGAGGTACTTGCGCAGCTCCTTCTCCTGGCTGAAGGTCGGCGGCTGGTGCTCGAAGTTCCGACGCGGCACGCCGAAGGAGAGCAGGAACCTGTCTGCCATCGCCATCGCCTCGCTTCCGGTGTCGCAGGACGAGATGTGCACGTCCTGGGTGCCGACGCGCGTGGCGCAGTGCCACATGCCCTCGATGCACAGGACCGACGCCCACCCGTCCCGCGCCACGGCGACCATGGCGGGCTGCTGGCCCGGCACCTCGACGAAGCGCGGCTTGGACTGGCGCATGATGTCGATCTCGCGCATGGAGAACTCGCGGATGACCTCCTGCGGCTTGCGCTCGATGGCGAAGCAGTCGTTGTCGTTCGCCGGATGCGCATGCGTCTCCGCGCGCACCCGCGCCTCGCGTTCCACCAGCACGCGCGTCTCGATCGATCCGTGCCGCTGCGCCGCGCCGGCGAAGTCCAGCAGCAGGCAGTCCGTCTTGCCCTCGAAGGCCCGCATGCCGCGGCCGACCGCCTGCAGGAAGGTGAGTTCGGCCACCATCATGCGCAGGTTGATGATGCAGTCGGTGACCGGGCTGTCCCACCCCTCGAGCAGCATGGCGCACGACAGAAGCACCTGATGCCGTCCCGCCTCGTATTCCTCGAGGATCGTCTCGACCTGTTCATCGCTCATGTCGCCGTGGATGTGCGCCGCGTTGACGCCGTTGGCCCTGAAGGTCGCCGCCAGCGCCTCGGCGTGCGCCACGTTCGGGCAGAAGCCGACGGTGCGCGCGCGTTCGGCGCCGCCTTCGGCGCGCCAGTGGTCGACGACCGACTGGTGGTGGATCTGCTTGTTGAGCAGCGCCCCCAGCGTGTCGTCGTCGTGATGATCGTCGTTGGCCGCGGTCTTCGTGCCGATGCGCTCGAAGTCCTTGCGCAGACCCATGTCGATGGTCCTGGTGGTGACGGGCACCAGATGGCCGATGTCGATGAGCTCGGCGTAGGTGATCTGGAAGGCGATGTCCTCGGGCGTCGCGATCGGCTCGCCGTCGGCCCGGTTCGGCGTCGCGGTGAACAGGATGACCTTGACCCAGGGATTCGCCTTGCGTGCCGCCCTGATGATCCGCTTGTAGCTGGCCGAGCCGGCGTGGTGCGCCTCGTCGACGATGATGTGGGTCAGGACCGGCATCTGCGCCAGACGCCCCGGACGCGTCACGCTCGCCGCCGACCCGAACACGATGTCGCCGGACCAGTCGTTGGACCGCGCCATGACCACGGTCGTCTTCGCGCCGATCGCCGTCGTCGCCTCGGACAGCGTCCGGCGGTTCTGCTTCAGGATCTTGCGCGCCGACTGCAGCACCAGCACCTTCGGGAACGCCGTCACCGGCATCTGCTCGGCGAGGTAGAATCCCATCGTCCAGGTCTTGCCGGCACCGGGCGGCATGACCACGAGCGCGAGCGGATCGCGGCCCTCCTGATCCAGCTTGGTGGCCAGCGCCGCGATGCAGTTCGTCTGGTGCAGTCGGGGGTCGCGCACGACGGCGAGTCCGGTCGGCATCATGGCTTTCTCCATCTCTTTTCCCCTCTGTCCGAGGGATCGGACCACCGTCTCATCGGATCTCCACGAGTTCTCCGGGATCCACCACGAGCATGACGTGCCCCGTCATGTCCCGCACCTGCCTGATGACGGGGTCGTCCGGGAGCCCGTGCCCGATCACGGCCGACAATCGCTTGCCGACGAGAGTCGCCTTGACGCTCTCGGGCAGATCGTGGACCTTGGCGTCCAGCACGTAGTGGAGGTACAGAGGCTCGGTCGCGTCGTATCGGATTCCCGACGCCATCGGCGTGACGCCCGTGAGACGTGGAGCCCGATCGTCCTTCAGGGTCGTGCGCTCGGTCCACCTGTCGCCGTGCACCAGGTCCACGCCGAATCCCAGGCCCAGCTGCGACGCGTGGACGAGACGACGGACGTCCGCGCCGTGCATCCGCAGGATGGCGAGGTGGTTGCGCTCCATCGCGAGCTTCCGGTTGGGCGGACCTTGGCCATCGACGCCTCGCACATAGGCCTCGATGGTCGCCGCCGTGGAATGGAGCGGCTCCATGCCGAGCGTGCCCGCGACCAGCTGGTTCGTCTCCTGCGTGAACGCGTCCGAACGCGCGCCGGTCAGCTTGGCGTTCCAGCGGCGCAGCGTCACGAGGCTCTCCCGCATCCGTCCCGATCCGGGATCGCAATCGTTAATTCGGCGCTTACCATTCGCCTTTTCCCCATCCTACAATCACGTCATGCGATGGATCGGCCTCTTCAACGTGTGCTACGGTGGGTTGGGCCTGGCGGCCGCCCTCTATCTGGGTCGCCCCGAGGGCGTGGTCCTGTGCGCATGGGTCATGTCCGTCGGCATCGCGATGCGCTTCGCATCGCCGCTCCTGGCGCGATTCAGGTCCGCGCGACGTCGACGTCGCATAGTGTCGAGAGCGCGCGCCGCCTACTGAGGGGCCGTCGCGCGCAGCCGCTTCGGCATGTGCCCTTCCGGAACGACGACGCCGTGCAGATCGCGCATTCCCCGCGTGAACGTCTCCCAGTCCGAGACCGTCGTCATGCCGTGCGTGCAAAGCAGGCACTCGCCCAGACCGGCGATCTGGTCCGTCATGCTGCGATGGATGTCGATGCCCATCATGCCGAATCGACCGATGCAGCTGCCGTCGACCGCCTCGGCCACCCACACGGTGCGCCCGTCGCTTTCGATGCCCGCGGTCTTCATGCGCGACCACCCGTGTACAGCCGCGCCGCATGTCCCATGCATCGTCGGACGTCCGCCTCGGCGGCGTCGGGATGCGATCTCCAGACGACGTCGGCGATGTCGCAGGCCCGCGTGTCTTCGTCCGCCGCCCGCAAAGCGCGCACCACCGTCTCGGTCATGGCGAGATCGTCGCCCGGCACGTCACGCGCGTTCATCCCGCCGATTTCGGCACGGGGCCCGTTCCTTGCGTCCATTGGGCGAGTTCCTCGACTGTGAAGTAGCCATGATTGTTGCGTCGGCCGTCGACGGGATTGAGCCAGAAGATCACGGGATGCACCGTGTCGGAGCGTCTGTCCTGCGGGGTCCACCGCGGCGACAGCGCCATGTAGGGCCTGATCGACATGTGCGCGACGCGCATTTCCGCCAGCTTCAGCTCGATGCCGGTCTCCAGCGCGGCGTTCGTCAGGGCCCGTCTGTCGGCCTGCGCCGCGTCGAACGTCGCGATGAGCGGGGCCGGCACCAGCGACGGCCGCGCGATGACGAGTCCACCTCGCGCGAAGGGGTTCGGGTTCGATCCCATCCAGATGGCGATGTCCCGATCGCGCACGCCTTGGTGGATCGTCTCGATGTGCCTGGCGGCATCGCCGTAGCCTACGACCGCCAGGGCGTCCGGGCCCCAGGCGCCGATCAGCGAGGTTTCCGCGTCGTACCTGTGCAGCAGGCCGTCGACATGGCCCGCTCCCTCCTCGTCCATGATCATGGCCATTCCGTCGTCGACGACTTTGCGGCGGCCCTCGCGTCGCTCGCTGCGGTGCGGACGCAGCCTGAGGCGGTCGCTCGCGTCCCATGCGGCGGTGTGGGCGGCGAAGTCGCCATCGCCGCCCGTCATGCCGAGCGTGGAATGCACGCGTCGCAGCGGCATTTCGTGATCGGCGGTGTATGATCCGGCGAGCACCAGCCCGTACACGACGCCGCCGTCCTCGAGGAACGCGTTCTCCGCGGTGTTCGATCTCTTCAAGTCCATCGCTCCGTTCTGGAGATGCGCAACGCTGTTTCCGCGTGATCGCGTCGCACGCGTCTCCAGGCGGCGAGATGCGCGGCGAGGCCCGCCGGTGAATATGCCGCCTCGTCCAGATGCAGGACCGGGTTCTCGCCGTCGAGCAGGCATCGTTCGATCACGATTTCCGCGCCCAGCCCCTTGCCCCGATGGCGTTCGTCGAGACTGAGGTCGCACGACAGGTATCCGCCGATCGGCTGGTCGCCATCGTACAGCATGACGCCCGCCGGCACCTGCCGATAGTGCAGCATCGGCGAAACCACGGAAGGCCAGGATGGTCCTCGTGGAATCAGGTCGTCTGGAGCGGCGATCGCGAATTCGTCAAGCACGCGTCGGAAGTCCTTGGCGAAGATCCGGTCGACGTCCAGTTCGCCCGTACCCGACAGGAATTCGTCGAGTGTCCTGTCGAAGGGCGCTGGGATCATGTGCGGGTTCCTCAGTGCATGGGCCGATGCGATGCGATCTGCTCTATGGTGAGTGACGGGCGCTTTCCCTCCAGCACGATCATCGTGTCGGTGTCGTGCCATGTGTCCACCCTCGATATCCGCAGATCGAATCGGTCCAGCACGGAATGCCGCACCAGCTGCGTGAGTGGTCCCGTCTCTATGCTTCCCACGAGGCTTTCGGGAAGCTCCACGTCGATCTGCCCCTTGAATCGCCAGTGCACGCCGCTGCCGAGCTTGAGGTGGCTGCGCGACCAGTCGTCCGAGTCCAGGCCCGCGTGCGCGCCAGCTTCGTCCTCCTCGTCCTGGCCGGGAGTCAGCAGGAGCACGTAGGACGCGTGGATCGCCAGCGCGGCGACGGCGAGGGGGTCTATGCCCTGGGATGCCAGCAGCGCGGCGTCGATCTCCGACATTCCCGGCGGCTTCCTCTCGCGCTGGAGTCGGGTGATCAGCCTGTCGCGTATTGAATCGTGTCGCCCCGACAGCGCCTCCCGTATCTGCGTCATGCCTTCGTCGGGTCCCGTCGAGTAGATCGCGAAGATGTCGTCGGTGCGCGACATGGCGCTGATGGCGTCGTAGCTCGTCGCGTCTATGCGCAGATCCATCAGGATTCCCTTTTCCGGTACATGGCGTGAGCCACCACCCGCGCTTCCTCGATCTCCATCTCGGGGAACTTGGCTCCATCGGTGTCCCGCACGTCGAGCCGCACCCAGTCGCGGCCTCGTGATCCGGGCGTGGACGTGTTGCGTCCGATGCCGACGATGTCCATCTCGTCGAAGCCCGGGATCTCGACGACCTGTCCCAGACGCCGGCGCTGCTTGCCGAGGATCGCCAGGCGCACCGTTTCCGGCAGGTTGGGTATCTCGATCCCGTCGGAGCGCATCTCGACGCCGTCGTGCGTGAACGCGGTCGTGATCCGCCCCTCGCTCGTCTTGACGATCCTCACCCCGCGGTAGCGCGTCGTCCCGCCCCTGAAGACCGTGTCCACGATCCGGTCGAGGTCTTCGGGTCCGTCGGCGGCGAGGGCGAGCGTCATGGCGCCGAGGCTGCTCAGCGTGTGGCCTTCGGAATCGAGCCGCCGGTTGCGCGCTATGCGGCGAAGTTCGCGCGCGACGTCCTCGTTCTCGTCGATGCGCATCGTCACGCGGCCGATGCCCGCGGCGGTGAAGGACACCTCCGGTTCCCGGTCCGCCTCGTGCACCACCAGATCGAGGTCCTCGATGTTGCCGTGGCTTTCCAGAGCCGCGAGATGCGCGTCCACCGTGGCTGCCGAGACCGCGCCGTAGTGTCCCAGGTCGATGTTCTGGAGGGCGCCCATCACGGTCGGCTCGTCGAAGCCGATGTAGACGTCGAAGGGAGGACCCTCGCGCTGGCCCTTCACGTGCAGCATGATCTTGTCCGCCGTCCGGGGACCCGAGTCCAGCACCGCTATGGAGCAGCCCTCGACCCACGGCAGCGCTCTGGTGGCCGCGTCGGTCTCGTCCGTCTGGATGCGTCTGATCTGCATGTGCGTCTTGTCCGGTTCGTGGTGGTGATGGGTCAGACGAGTGTCCAGGAGATCTTCGTCGACACCTCGGCGATCATGCGCAGCCGTTCGGCGGCGTCGGCGATCGCGGGGTCCGCGTGGTCGCACAGCGTGGACCACAGACGGTCGATGCGCTGCACCACCATCGCCGCGTTGGTCGAATGGGGCCGGAACGCGCGCGTCTTGGGTTCGAACGCGAGTTGCTGCATCTGGAGCACCGACAGCAGCTCTCGGAAGAGATCGCCGCCGAGTTCCAGTCGCTGCCCCGTCGCGTCCCCGGTCGTCACCACGTTCAGCGCGGAGACGTATGCGTCCCCGGCGAGGCTCGCCGCGTGTCGCATCGTGTCGTCGCTGGTCTGGGTCATCGTGGCCTGCATGTCGTCGTCTCCCTGTTCTGGTTCGAATTCCGATGTCGTTCAAGTATGCGTTTCATGCGCTGCTACGGCGTCCTCATGGGAAACGTTCGTCTTCGTTCGACACCGCGTTTACCTTCGCATGAAGTGGTGAATCAGTTGATCGAATGATTAACAAGTGCAAATCGTCTATAGGGGTCTGGTAATTCGGATTGATCGCGTATATCTCCAGTTACGCGCCGAAGCAGGGCGTCACACCGAAGGAAGAAAACATGTCGAATGAAAACCCCACGCTGAACTCGGTCGAATTGGCGACGGAACTCACGATGGCGTGGTTGTCGAACCCCAACACCCGCGCAGACGCCGACGAGGCGACGTCCTTCCTGCTTCGGATGAAGGGCGAGATCGAGAAGATCGACGCGCCCGCCGATGTCGCTTCGACCGACCAGTCTTCGGCCGAGAAGCCGGTGGGCGCCGTTTCGTCGAGGAAGTCGCTTGCGTCGAACGACCACATCCTGTCGATGATCGACGGCAAGCCCTACAAGACGCTTCGTCGCCACATCGCCACCCACGGCATGACGCCGCAGCAGTACCGCGAGCGCTTCGGTCTGCGGCACGACTATCCCATGGTCGCCAGCACCTATTCGGAAGCGCGGCGCGAGATGGCCAAGAAGATCGGTCTCGGCACGAAGCGCGGTCAGCAGGGTTCGGCACCCTCGGTCGCGGCCGCTGCGGCTCCCGCCACCGAGGCCGCTCCGGCTCCCGCACCCCGTCGTCGCGGGCGTCCGCCGGTCAACAAGGCCCAGTGATCGCGGGCGTCCGCCGGTCAACAAGGCCCAGTGATCGCGGGGGGCTAATTTTCCGGATGGCGCGGGAACCACTTCGGCGTCCGTCCGTTATGAATGATGCCCCCCCGCAAGGGCCGGTCCACCCCCCTAGCTCTCCCGCGCTACGGACCGGCCCTTTTTCAATGCCGCGATGAGAGATGCCGCCGTCATTCGTGACGCGCGGCATTTTTCATGTCCGGACTTGTTCAGGGCAGCAGTCTCCACGGCAGTTCCACGCGTTCGTGGCATGCGGTCAGGCCGATGACGGTTCTCACCGGCGTATCGGCCTCCGGGTCCTCGACCCGCTCGCACGTGGTGACGACCGCCCCCGTCAAGGCGGCATGCGTCAGGACCATGCCGACGTCCCTGCCCGGCAGCACCGCCATCATGGTCGCAGGCATGGCGGTCGGCATCATGACCATCGCGTCGTCGTTCCTCGATGCGGGATGCCGATGCTCGTCGCCCTTCATCTGGTACGTCACGCCCCCGCCGATGTTCACTCTGTCGAAGATCGTGTGCGCTCTTCCGTCCGATCTGACCACCAGGGTCAGCTTGGAGAACCACGCCCCCGAAGGCGAGGCTCCGACCGTCTGGCGCCATGTGGCGAACGCGACGTCCTCGCCGGGTACGACCCCGTCCTCCACCAGACGCAGCTGATGCAGCCATTCCTCGGGGTGCCAACCGGCCTGGCGCAGACGCCATGCGGCCACCGTGTCGAAATCGATCGCGTCGAACATTCCGGGGGCCTCCCGTCCGGTCGACATCTAGTGCAGCACGGTCTCGAGTCGCCACGCGTCGCCGTCGCGCACGATGACCGAACCCGGGGGCGCCATGAGCATGTGGGCGTAACCGTCCTCGCGGCGCAGCGGCACCACCAGCGCGTACGTCTCGACCTTCATGCCGGCCTCGAACCCCGCCGCCTCGACCCGCCATCCCGACCAGCCGAAGTTGTCCTTGCCGTGGAAGTCCGCCGGCTCCGGTTCGTCGCGCACCAGACGCGAGATGGGCATGCCGTCGTCGATCCGCGCGTCCATGTGGCAGCGCTCGAACAGATGGTCGTTGGTGTCCGTCTCCGGGGGATCGTCGGCGCGCGTCGTGTGGATGTCGATCACGTGGTGCCGCATCAGTTCGACCTCGTCGCCGTGCGACAGCGGGAACTCGCCGAACGGCTGGTTCGCGAGCGTGCCGTGCAGCACGTCCCCGTCGATCGACGACACCTCCACCCACATGCGCTCCACCTCCTCGGTGCCCTCGAGCACGAAGAGCGCCTTGACGTAGTCGGCTCCGGCGATGGCGGCCAACCGTTCGGCGCACGGCAGGTGGAAGCTGTGCGGATTTTCGGCCTTGATCGGTCGTGGGTCACGGATCGTGTATCCCGTCCGCTTCGCGTCCTGGCTGGTCATGAACTTCGTCCTTGCTGGTGGTTAGAGGGCTTGGCCGACTCTTGCGGCCATCGTCGAAAGCGTGTCGTGGACCGTCGCCACGGCGAGGCATGCCGCGATGACGATAGCGGTGACGAGAACGCCGTACTGCATGACCGCCGACTGTTCGCGGCTCCTGTCCGCTCGTCCCGCCGCGTCCGCGCCTGGCCGCCTTGCCGCCGAACGCCGTTCGTCCGCAAGGGTGCGGGGCTGGTATGGCGAGCCGGTGGCGTGGGTTATGGTGTCCACGTCCACCTTGTCCTGCGCCCGTATCCCGATCCTCCGGCCCCGTCGCCAGATCACCCGTCCGACGATCGCGAGACCGCTTCCCTTGCGTATCTCCACGTAGCTGCGCGGTTCGACGTCCGCCGACGCCGACAGCATCAGGCCCCGGTCCGACACGTTCAGGATCGTGACGTCCGACCAGGCGGAATCGACCTTCATCCGCGCCGCGACCGCCACCTTGCGTCTGGGATCGCGCTTGCGTCCGCCGACCGGCACCGTTTCGATCGTTGTCGTCATCATAGCCCCCTCTGGATGCGCGTGTCCTCGCGTCCTTCGACCACGGGTCGTCTTTTCACCGACCTTCGGGTCCTCCCCGCCTCTCACGCCGTTCTTCCATCGGACCTACGGGTCGATGACGCCGGCCCAGCCGCCGCCTGCAGCCGCGGCGGCGTCGACGAATTCGATCCTGTCCCCGCTGAACGGCGCCGCTTCGGGATGCGCCGCCGTCAGTGCGCCGAGCGCCTGCTCACGCGTGTCGCCGATGCCGAATGCGGCCGCGGATTCTCCGGTCCAGCACATCGCCAGCACGAGTCCCGTCGTCTTCGGCGTATCCACCGACGGCGCCGCGTCCGGCATGAGTTGCGCCGCGACGATCGCGTCGACGAGCTGTCCGATCGTCTTGGCTCCGTCGCGCACCGCCTCCGTGACCGTGACGCCGATGCCCTCCTCGCAGCTTTCGACCACGGCGAGCACGTCGCGGGGCGACCATCCGGTGCCCGGCACGTCCACCACGTCCTGGAGCTGGCTCCGTTCGTCCAGCATGCCCGCCGTCTCCGTCCCGAGTTCGGCGGCGTATCCTTCGCAGACGGCCATCACCGTTTCCAGCGTCTCCGCACGGTCCGTCATTTCGTATTCCCTTCCATTCATTCGTGATTCGATGATTGGCGCGCCCGACGTCACGCCGCCCGCAGCACGCGTCCCATGCGTTCGACGTACTCGTTCCACAGGTGCATGGGGCGAGGCGCGAAGCAGTCGACGTGCACGATCGCCTTCGCGTGCAGATCGCGGCCGCGCGGCGTCACCGCGTAGTCCTCCCGCCTCGTGCCCGGAATCGTCGGCAAGGCGGCGATCATGCCGAACCGCAGCAGGATGTTGCGCGCGTCCGACGAGGCCGACGCGCTCACCGTCCCGCATGCGCTCTCGATGTGCGTATGGCCGCCCTGGAAGTAGAGCCTGTGGTTCATGGCGCCGTCGAGCGCCATGAGTACCATGACGCTCATGCCGTGGCTGGCGGCGTCGGTGTGGCGGCCGAACCTCCCCATCGTGCATATGTCGACGGGACACGGGTTCCATGTCATCAGACGCTCGCCGTGCGGGTTGACGTAGGCTTCGACGTCGACCGTGCGCTGGTAGACGTCCATCGCGACGTCGCCTTCGAATTCCGGGTCGGCCGGCCTGTGCTCGCGGGTCCAGACCTCCGTCGGATAGTCCGGGCGATCCTCGCCCGCGGCGTGGTGGCGTCTATCCTTGACCGGCACGACGACGATGTCGCCGTCGCGGTGGAACGATTCGTCCAGGCGCATGGCGACCATTGCGTTCTCCGCGGACGCGAAGCGCCATTCCAGTCGCCCGAGCTCCGTCGCGACGAGGCGCCGGCGACCCCGCGCCGGGTCGGCCTCGAGATCCCCTTCGGCGTCCATGAGGAACCCTTCGTCGACCAGCGCCTGGAGCCGCGCAGGATCGAATTCGAGGCGCGTCCGCGTTCCGCGGCTGTAGCCGACGCGTTCCCTGCCGTACTTGTTGAGATGCGTGTGCGTGGTGGTCCGCAGGACCGTCTGCTCGGCCACGCGCATCGCGATCAGGTCGTCGATCGTCGGGATCATGCCGCATGTCCTTGTCCAAGTGGTTGCACGCCGATGCAGGTGTCCGTTCCCGTGGCGTGCGACGTCACGCTGCTCCACGTCATCTCCATGGCGTCGGCACCCGGTATCTCGACGAGATCCGAAAGGCGTCGCCCCCTCGACCATATGAGCATGGACTCCGACACGGCGGTGCCTTCGAGACGCATGCAGGCGCCGGCCGCGTCGATGTCGTACGTGACGGTCCGTCCGGGTGCGGGCGAGTACCAGCGTATCGATCCGCAGCTGGTCGAGTCGAGGATGATCGACGGCATGCCGTCCTTCTCCGAGCGTACGCATTCCATGGTGGACATCTCCTCGGGCTCCCACGGGAGCGCCTCCATGTCCAGACCATGCTGGGCGATGGCGGCGGCCACGACGGGATCGCAGGAGAATCTGTCTTCGGGTCGCATGGCGTTTTCTCCTCGACGTTCCACTTCGTCTCGCCGCTACGCGCTATCCGGCGCATCCTGCGGACCGCGCGACCTGGATCCTCGTGTCGTATTCGTCAAAGGACGTGCGCCGGCTGTTCACCACCTGCTCGACGCGCATGGCATCCGCACCTTCGACGTCGATCGTCTCCGACAGAAGCGTCCCGATCATCGCGGTCATCATCGTGTCCGGCGTCTCGTGGGAGATGATCGTCATGATGCTCATGTCGGGATCCACCGTGTAGGTCGCCACCTGCCGCATGTCCCGCGACCAGTTGATCACGACCCGGCCCTCGTCGTTGACGTAGACCGAGGGATGGTCGCGGGTCGCGTGGATCGAGACCTCCTTGCATCCCGTTTCGAAGTTCTCCTCGCGAGACGCGGTTTCCGGCGTGAGACCGTGACGCCTCAGCGCTCCGACGACGATCGGATCCGCCAGGGCCTCGTCGATGGCGTTCATGGTTCCACCAGGTCCGTCAGCGCCGCTCGCACGGCGCCGTAGGCGTAGAGCGGCACGGTGGACGAGCGACCCGTGAGTTCGTCCACCACGACCATCGCCGGACGGTCCGGGTGCGGCACTGCGCTGAAGCGGGCGGGCAGAGGCGCCTTCTCCGCAGCCTCGACCATGCCGCCCCGCAGCGATCCCAGTTGGCGTGCCAGGGCGGGAGCGAGCAGGCCGTCGGCCGAATTGGCGATCGGTGGAGTCGTCTTGCCGTTCACGAGGGCCACTCCACCGAATACGCGCCGTCGTTCTCGATGCGTCTCATGCCCGAGGCTCCTCCCGGATAGGGAACGGTCGACCCGCCCACCAGGCGCACGACCCTGCCGCCGCGCACGGTGAAGTCGCCCTTCAGCCCGTCGACGTCCGACGACACCACGGCGGTCGGATCGCCGTTCGTCATCCGCTTGAACGCCTCGACCGATTCCTTGTCGCCCAGGAGCGGCCTGAGCCGGCCCGTCGCCATGCGCTTCAGCACGTCGATGATCCCCACCTCGTCCGAACGCGGACTCAGCCGGTCCGCGAGCAGCCGAAGATACGCCGGGTCGTCGCCCACCGCCGCCGCGTTCGCCATCACGACGCGCAGGAGGTCGTCCCCTCCGGTCGGCAGCGCCGGCATGTCGGCGAAGAGCCTCAGACGTTCGGCGACGGCGGCCCTGGCGGCTTCGCGCTCGTTCGCCGCGAGGTCGAGGTTGACCAGTGCGGCCGTCCTCATCGCGTCGTCCGCGAGCATGTCGAATGCCATCGTGTCTTCTCCGTGCTGTTGGTGTTCGTCCGGGATCAGCGTCGCTGCTTCAGCAGACCGATCGCCCACCATGCCGCCTCGAAGCTCGCGCGGCGCATGATGTTGGCGGTCTCCGAGCTCGAGGTGCTGGCGACCTGCGCCGCCGCCTCGGAGACGGTGCGCTCCCACATGCCGAGCACGTAGTCGAAGGTCACGAGCGCCTGGTCTCCGCCCTGGACCGTCGTGCCGATGGCGTCCAGACTCTGCATGAGACGCGACGCCGCCGTCCTGCGCGCCGCCGCCTTGTACACGCGCGTCGACGTTTCGAGCGCGTGATCGGCGTCCTCGACGAAGCTGCCGATGAAGTCGGACATCACGGCGTTCGCGTGTGCGATCTCGTGACGCAGCGCGTTGCGGATGCCGGCCAGCGGTGCCGGTTCCCATGTCGAACGATCTGGAACGGGCAGCACGGCCATGCCGTTCGCACGGCTGTTGGATGCGATGTCGCGGATATGCCTTTCCGCACGCTCGTCGTCCAGCGTCGAGACGTCGATGCGCACGACGTTGCCCTGCCGGGACCCGCTCTGGGCCATGATGTGCAGTACCGCATCGATGTCCTCGAGATATCCGTCCGTGTACAGGATCGTGGTCATGGAGGTGTCGGCGACGTCCATCACCTCCATCATGCCACGCGACAATTCGGGTCCGGCGAGAAGCTTCTGCAGCGCCTCGTTCGACATGGAGCGCACGGTTCCGTCCCACGCCACGGCGCCGCCGCCGAGGACGACCACGCGCACGCCGCCTTCCTCGAAGGCCTGCGCATGGGCGATCGCGTTCTCGAGCGGAGCGCCGCTCATGGACATGGATCCGTCGATGATGATGGTGCGGTTCATGTGTTCGTCCTCGTATGGAATGTGGAAAGGGCCGCCCGATCGGTTCGGACGGCCCTTGGAATCATGATGGGTAGGGAGTTGCGTGCTCGTCAGTCGAGTTGCGGTGCCGTGACCATGATCACGGCGTAGCGCCGGCGTCCCTGTCGTTCGACGAGCACGGCATGGGCCTCCACTTCGCACCATTCCGCCCCCTTGGACGCGATGCAGCGGTCCGCCACCCCGCGCACGACGCGCCAGGGCGTGTCGATGGCGAAGGTGCATACGGGAAGCGCGCGGCTTCGCGGAAGGAACGCGGCCATCGCCATGCGCTCCATGTCGCGCGCCGCGCCGACGTCGTCCGTCGCGCACAGTCCCACCGCGTCGGAACTCCCGACGACCCGCCCGGGGTTGGTCGGCTCGGTGTACATCGAAGCGTCCGATGCGACAGGCGCCGACGCGGTCAGCAGCTGGAGCGCGAGAAGAACTGCGGATACGGTGCCCATGACTGATTCCCCCTTGGTGACGATTGCGATTCGCGGTCCGTCGTCACGCTCCGGATGATGCCACGATCGCGTGATCGCGCAAGACGGAGCGAGCCTCGCATGCGACGAACGGAGCCGAGAACCTGCGTTCCCTTCTCTTTTTTCCCCAACCATGCACGGATCGTCGTGCATCAATTCCGAAACATGCCCGTCAGCCGGTGCGCATCGCCGTGTCCATCATCCAGTCCGACGGCGGATCCGCGAGGATGTTGGGGATCTCCCCCAGGCGGACGTAGGATGGTCCGTCCAGCAGGAGCGTCATGGCCAGACCCTCGAACTTGTCGTCGTACCGGGCCACGTGAAGCCCCATGCCGTCGGTCAGCGGCGACGACACGATCGCGTCCAGAGGCGTGTCGCGCACGAGTCCCGAGACCATGTCGGGCAGCGACCGTCCTATGATCGTGATGTCGTTCTCCTCGCTGTCCCACATGTAGTCCTCGGTGAGCATGAACGTCGGCAGCAGGTCGAAGCCCCGTTCTCGTCTCACCGCCTCGGCGCACTCCATCTTCAGCCCCCGCAGAGGGCCGGCGTGCAGTACGATGCCGGGCAGTTCGAGTTGCGCGAGCACCGCGAAGCAGAGTGGGTTCAGCCCGAGCGTCGCCATTCTCCTGACGACGGACAGCGGCATCCGCGCGTTCGGCATGTCGATCCGCGTGAAGGCGGCCATGCGGCTCGTCAGGATGCGCTTCGAGGTCTCCGCGTCTATTGACAGGCACCCGACGACGGCGCGTTCCACGCAGTCGAACGCCTCGTACCTCTCATCGTCGCCCATGTCCGTGAATTCGTGCGTCGCGATGGGCACGTCCAGCATGTCGAGCAGCGCTTGGCGCTTGCGGGGGCCTTCGTCGAGCAGTTCCTCGAGGCGCTTCGTGGCTTCGCTGAGGGCGGGTCCGTGTTCGATCATGCCGCGGATCCTCTAGATGTAGGTGATGTGTCCCAGGCGTCGATCGGCGTTGCGGCGCACGCCGTTCGGATCGTAGCACGCCATGATGACGCCCATCTCGCGGCCCGATGCCAGTTCGGCGACGGGCGACAGATCGTCGCCGTCGTCCGTGCACAGGATGGGCCTCGTGCCGGGCGCGAATGCGAGGTCCATGCCCTCGAGGATTTCGCTGGGTCCCCCCATTATGTCCAGCACGTCCTTGGCGTCGGCCAGTCTGCCGCGGTGCAGCTTGCGCATCGCGACGCACAGCCACGGTGTGTCCGGCGGATACGTGGCCACCGCGTGGTCCAACAGCTTCTCGAGGGGGGATTTTCCGGAATAGCCTCCCGTCATGCTCCCAGAGCAGTCGAACACCAGTATGTCTCGCATGGTCCGTCTCCGTTCTTCCGGCTGTCCGAAGCCGTTTTCCTCTTCCTCGCGGAAGCCTGGTCGCCAGTCCGGACATCGGGATGCCCGGGGTCTATTCCTTCTTCGCCGCAGGGCGGTCCATGCCCGGTCTGGTCGAACCGCCCTTCGCCGTCGCCGGTTTGCCCGCGTCCCTCTTCGGCCTGGAAGTCGTCAGACTTCCCCTGGATGGCGGCACCATCCTCGCATCGCCGGGTTTGAACGCGGATCTCCGCTGGGCGTCCGCCTTCGACACGGCGGCGAGGCGCCGTTTGGCTTCGGCGGCCGCGTGCGCCGTCTGGGCCGCGATCGTCCGGCGGCGGCGCATCTCCGCCTGCTTGACGACTTCATCCATTTCGCGCTTGCGCATCGCGATGGCGGTCTTCGAACCAGCCGGCCCGATCGCGCGCGGAGGTCGCGTCGGGTCCGCTGCGTCGGTTGGCCCGGTCCTCCGGTCCGTCACCGTCGATGCCCGCGGTTCCTCGCGCTCCGACGAGCCGCGCATGTCGATCGTGCCCGGCTCGACCACGTAGCCGCCGTTGGTGAGCGCCGGCGGTTTGACCAGGCGCGTCTTCAATCGTGCCTCCGCCGCGCGGTCCGCGCGGGTGCGCTCTGCGTTGAACTCACGCGCCTGCGGGCCGACCTCCTGTCCGCAGGCGCACAGCATCATGGTGGCCGCCATGCACGCGGTGATTGCGATCCTCACGTCGTCGTCCCTTTCCCGGCGTCGGCCGGTGCTCGTTGCATGTCGGTCCCGCGTCGTATTGTCAGTCGACCGCTCCGCGTTCGCCTTCCACCACCGGCTTGTCGACGATGTGGCCGTCCTCGCGGTGTTCCTGACGCGTCTCCTTGATGTGCTCGAAGCCCTCGAAGATGCGCTTCTGGCTCCACCCGCGCCCCATCTCCCCCTCGATCGTGGTGATCGAGCAGTTGTGCGGATTCACCGACTTCTCGCACCATTCCCACGGCAGGTGCAGCCATTCCTTCAGGAAGCACCGGATCGAGACCCCGTGGCTGACGACGATCATGTCGGTCACCGGCGGCATGTGCCTTCCCGACATGTCGCGCAGGATGGTGCCGAACGCGCCCCGGATGCGGTCGCAGACCATCGAACGGGACTCCCCCAGCGGCATCGACGCGAAGTACTCTCCTTCGAACGCGACGTGCTTCTGGTAGTGCGCGTAGTGGTCCGGGTACCGCTTCTCCAGCTCGACCCTGGTCAGGCCGTCGAACATGCCGAAGCTCTGCTCGCGGATGAGGTTGTCCTCGCGTTCGTCGAAGTGCAGGTCGTGCTTGCGCAGACCCTCCTTGATGCCGGCCGCGGTCTGGCGGGTTCGCGTGTAGGGCGAGATCAGCAGCCGTACGCGACGGTGATGGAAGCCGCCCTCCACCTCGGGCTCGAGACCCGCGATGTGCCGTCCGAGGAATTCCCCGGCCTTCTTCGCCTGCTTGTGCCCCTGAGGTGCGAGTTCGACCGCATGGTCCGGCATGCGGCGGTTGACCGCCAGGTCGAGGTTGGCCTGGCTCAGGCCGTGCCGCACGAGGTGTATGCGCGTCTTCATTGGAAATTCCGGGTCGCTCCGTTGATCTTTCCGTCCTTATAGGATGGAAGGCCGGATGTCGCCCGTTCCGCCCGTCCTCACCGGGCCGGGTCGACGCCGTCCATCTCGGCCAGCATCTCGCCGATGATTCCTTGCGCTCGCGAAAGCGCGCTGCGGCGGGTCTGTCCGCCCATCTTCCCGATGTCACCCGTGTGAAGTCCCGGGCACACCCGCGCGGCCTCCATCATGGTGCGAGCGGCCTTCGCCATCTCCTGCGGCAGATCGAAGCCCATGATCAGGAGCGCCGCCGCCAGCCGCTGGCGTCGGTCCAGCTCGACGCCGTCCGCGAGGTCGTGCGAATCCCACCGCACGCGGAAGCCGTCCACTTCGACCGTGCCGGAATCGTCGTCGTGGTCGTCCGCGATCGCCCGCAGGACGGCGGCCTGGTCCACGTCGCTGCCGTCGGGCAGTTCGTAGGTCACGGTGCGTCGGATCGTCGTCATACTGTTTTCCTCTCGGCATCCATCATTCGCATCTGCTCGCCTCGGGTCGGGGATCGTCCCTGCCGTTCCATCCTATCGACAGGCATGGCATTCCCGGAGGCTTGGCGCCGACGATCTGGCTCAGGAGATAGTGCAGGCGCGGGTCGGCTTCGATGGCCATCGGCGCAGGCCGCTTCTCGTGCGGAAGCCAGGTGCGTCCGTCGTCGGCGGCGATCGCCGCGAGATCGAAGCGCGCCGCCTCGCGGTGGAACAGCGCGGCGTAGGCATGCTGTTCTAGGAACAGGATGTCCGCCGAAAGGTATGTTATCCCCAGCGCGAGGAGATGGCCGTCTACCGCCATGCCGTCCATGTGGTCGAGGTCGACGCGGCGGTGCGGATCGCTCGCCACGGGAAGCGACGATACGCCTCTTCTGCCCACGACGTAGCGGGTGATCGGACTGCGCCCCGCCTGCATCGCCACGACCACGTTGCGCACGACGAGCAGTCCCGATCCGAGCGGCAGCACCGTGTACGCGTCGCATGCCCTGGGGCCGCCTCTGACGAACAGTCCGGACGCCACGGCGAAGGCCAGCGTGCGGTCGGCTTCGGCCAGGTCGTCGAGCAGCCTCGCGTGGATCTCGGCGTGGCAGCACTGCTCGCGCTCGTACAGCCGCTCGAGCGCGTGGCGGGTGACCGCGATGCCGGATGGAGAGGACCGTTCCTCCAGATGGTCGGCGCGCGCCTCGACGGTTTCGCGTCGCAGCACCAGCACGTCCTGCTGCGGGCCCCATCCCGAGCGCATGCGCGCCAGGAACCGGTCCGCCACGAGTCGTCCGATGCGGAACGTGCTGGAGGGTCGTCCCAGTCTGCGTCCGTCGATGCGCTCGAAGCTCGTCAGCGACGACGCCGAAGGTCCCTCCCTGATGGCCTTCTCGACCGTGGCGACGTCGAGCCGCTTGCGGGCTATGCCGTCCCTTGACGTCTGCAGCCAGTGGTCGTCCGATCCGTTGCAGGCCGAGGCCGCGTCTATCGTGCGCATCGCGTGGTTTATGGCGTGCCTGGGAGGGATGATCACGAGGCCGCCGCCCGCATCCCAGGCGCATCGTTCGCAGCCGATCGGTCCGCCCGGCGCGGGTGCATCCGTCTGCCGAGGCGATCCGTCGTTTCCACTCCTTCGATATAGGATCTGCTCCGCGAGCTTGTCCAGCGTGCCGGAGCTTCATCGATCCCGCTCCGGCACGTCCGGCCTGCCTCCCAGGAATGCAACGTGTCGAAGGGCCGGCGACCCCGCGCTCAATGCGTCGCGGACAGCCATCCCTCCGAGATCACGCCTCGGTTCGCCATCGACGCCCACGTCCCCGGCGTCGCCGCCTCCGCGCGCGCCATGGTCTCGCGCAGCAGGGGGCCGAACGGTTCGGTCGTCGGTTTGGTGGTGACGCGTATCGTCCTGGCTTGGCGCGACGTCGTGGTGATGACCGCGTCCGTCGGCAGGAGATCGTGCCGCAGCAGATCGGACAGCGGTCTGCCCCTCAGCGCCGTCAGCACCGTGTCCGGCATGTCGGACCTGATGCTCAGCACGCCGCGGTTCCACGTCATGCCGTCGGGCAGGTTCACCGCGCGTGCCAGCACGCCGTTCCTGAAGTGCGGGAAGTCCGGCGTGTTGCAGTCCGCCAAGCCGTTCACCAGCATGTCGCACCACGTCGTCGGGTTCCATGCCGTGCGCACGCGTGTCGCCAGCACCGGACACACGGTCAGAACGTCCTCCCGGCATCCGCCTTCCAGCATTGCTCGTCGGCGGCGCTGCTCGGTGACGAGTCGTCGCAACCCCCCGTCGATCGTGGTCTCGTGCGGCCTGAACGTCATGTGCGTCCTTCTGTGGCGCAGCGAGTCGCTCAGCAGATCGGCATGGACGGAGAATCGCATGAAGCCGTCGCGCTGGCCGTCCATGTGGTCGTGCAGATGCACGGTCACCGGTCCTCGCGAATAGGGGCCCAGCACGTCCTGCATGCGTTCCTGCGCCTTCGTCGTCTCGTGCCGCAGGATGACCCGGTGCTTGTGATGGGACGCCATCGCGTTGACGACGCCTCGCACCCCCGCGTCCTCCGTGCATTCCGTCACCAGCCCGTTCAGGTCGGTGACGAGAAGCGCCGTGCGGTGCTTCGGGTGCGATGGCGCCGTGCGTTCGACTCCGGCAAGGCCGAACCGCAGACCCCGGTGGGCGATCAGTTCGGCGACGTCGTGTTCGAATTCCTCCCGTCCGCCGTTCGCCATGCCCGTCTCCATCAGTTCCGCAGATCGGCGAGCCGCCATCCCCGCGTCCGCGCCGGGGGCCCGTCCATCGACAGCACCACCTTCACCATGCTCGCCAATCGTGCCAGCTTGCGTTCGTACTCATCGTCCTCGAGCGCCTCCGGACGGAAGTCGCGCAGGATGAGCACGTACGTCAGATCCGACGACACGGCGTGTCGCACCGTCCTGGAGAGCGGGCTTTCCGGGTGTTCCAGATCGTTGAGGTTCATGCGCGGCGCCTCGAGCTTCTCGACCCGCCAGTCGAGCGCCTCCGCGATTTCCTGCACCGCACTGGTGACGTCCATCGGCCCCGACTGCATGGCGATGGTGCCCTGGTGCGCGTGGCGTCCCTGCAGCATCGCCGCCAGAAGGCGGATCGCATTTCTGTTCTGCATGTCTCTTCGTCCTTCAGGGGTTCGTTGGTGGCGCGAGCGTGAACGTGTGCTGTCCGTCGATCGCGCTGTGCTCGGTCGATGCGATCATCCAGTCGCCTAGGCCGGGGAGGTCGATCACGTCCAGCAGGGGTCGCCCCTGCGATGCGGCCGCTAGCGTATCGGGCAGGAGCTCGTCCATGATCGACACCCGCGCGACGCCGTCCTGTCGCCAGTACGTGATTTCGCCCGATGTGCCGAACCAGGCGTGGACGTGCAGGTCGCGTTTGGGGCCCGTCCGTTCGCCGGTCGAGATGCTCCGCGCGAACAGCTCCCGCAATCCGCAGGGAGCTCCGGTGCCGTAGTTGAGTCTGATTTCGCGTCCGCTCTTCGGGATGACGATGTCGTCTCCCTGCATGGCGGCGATCGCCGCGACCAGCGCGTCGTCCATGGCCCGGTGCGTCGGTGTCAGCTTCTTCAAGCTTTTCCTCCTCCGCATGCTTCACGCATCGTCTCGCCACCATTGGATCCGGTGGACCCCGGCCGGTCGTCACCGCGTCAGTCGAACGTCGGTTCTTCGATGTCGCCCTCGTAGATCGGCTGCAGCAGCAGTCGCCAGCCGGGATGCTCCTCGAGCACCCTCTGCGCCTCGGCCGCGTCCATGACGTGGTGCGAAGGATGGCCGCTCGGGTCCTCGTCGTCCCCCTGCACGTTCTCGCCGCGCGAGTTGGCGATCTGGAATCCCAGCAGCTTCGGCTTGGTCGACATGTCGGGTGCTTTCGTGCTGTTGGTTCGGTGCGCGGTCATGGTCACTGCGTGGGAGCGCCCTGCGCCTTCTTCTTGGCGTTCACTTCCGCCATGTCCACCGTCACGCCTCGCGCGATCGCGTCGCGTTCGACCGCATATGCGGGGATCGTCTTGTCTTCGATCATCGAGTCGATGATCGCCCTGCTGGCGGCCTTGCGGTCCTCGTCCGTCGATCCCGCCGGCATGACCATGTGCGGACCCTGCACGCCCGGCGGGAGTGGTTTGGGAGCGGAGGCCGCTGTCTTCGCCGGTGGCGCGGCTGGAGCGTCACTGGGTTTCTCGCCGCAAGCGCTTAGCAGGCCGACCAGGGCCGTTGCGATGTAGATGCTCTTCATGGATGGTCCTTTCACGAGTTGGTAGTCTGCCTGGCCTCTCGGCGCGCCACGCATTTCTGCGCCGCTTGGGGATCGGCCTTGAGCTGGTCCGCCACGTCGGCGATGCGCGCCACCGTGAGTTCGGGTACGCGTCGGCCGGTGGCGGCGGCTTCGTCGCCGAGACACGTGCGCAGCATGTTGAAATCCGCCGTCATCGATGGCGGGACGGCCTTCAGGGCATCGGGGACGGACGCGTAGTCCCGCCTGAATCCCGCCTTTTCCCCTCTCGTGTCCATCACGCCGGAAAGCGTCGCGACGATGATGATCAGAACGACCGCGGCCATCGCCATGCCGACCACGATCCATTTGCTTCTGGTCATTGTTCCCTCCTGATTCGCGTTTCCGCCGACATGCGAAGGCCCCGCACGATCCCATTACGGTCCTGCGGGGCCTGCGTCGAACCTCCTACCGGTGATTGGCTTTCGTCACGGAGCGTCCGCCGGATTGCAGCTGGCCGTCCACTGCTGCTGCGAACCCTGCGGCCCGACGGCGTACTTCCTGGTGCACGCGTCGTTCACGTACTGGTCGATCATGTGGGGAAACGCCTGCTGGACCTCGGCCTTGTCCATCACCAGCTTCATCGTCGCCGCATTGTATCTGACTCTGATCGACTTGACGCTGTACGTCTGCGGACCATTCGGCAGATACGTGCATTTCGACGCGTCGCTGGCGATGGCGCCGGTTCGCGTGTCCCAGCACTGGATGTTGACCGTGCCGATGACCAGCGCCGTCGGAGTCATGCTGGAGTTGGCGTATCGGTTTGCACCGAAGCCGCTGTAGCTCGACACGTCGACGACGCTGTATGCGTAGCGTTCGTAGTGGTTGACGATCTCGTCCGGGTTGCACCGCAGTTTCCAGGCGGCCAACGTGGCCTCGCTGCCGAGGCTGTACGAGCTGGTGCACATGTTGTTTATCACGCTGGTCGTGAATCTGGGGAACGCCGCCTGGATGTCGGCCCGGCTGGCGTACATGGTGCGCAGATCGGGATTGGACTGCACGGGGATGGTGGTGATGGCATACCTCGTCGGCCCCGCGAGATAGTTGCATTTCGACTGGTCGGCCGCGTCCGCGTTGATCGACGTGTCCCAGCACGCGAGGATGTGATTTCCGACGTTCAGCGACGTTGGAGACGTCGAGGTGTTGCCATAGCGGTTGGCCCCGTAGTTCGAGTACGATGCGGGATCCGCGAAGTTCGATACGTATCTCTCGTAGGTGTTGACGATTTCGGAGGCATCGCACTTCACCTTCCAGTCCTGGAATCCGGTCGATGGCGAGAAGCCGTAGGTTTCCGCGCACAGGGCGTTCACGGCAGACGTCGCCAGACGCGGTGCCGCCGCGATCAGATCCTCTCGCTTCACGTACATGGTGCGCAGGTCCGTGTTCGACTGAGCCGGAATCGTCAGCATGTCGTACATCACCGGCCCGCCGGGAAGATACGTGCACTTGCTCTGGTCCGTCGCCCGCGCGTTCGTTGCCTTGTCCCAGCACTGCACGCTCCATATGCCGATGTTCAGGCTCGTCGGTGGCACCACCTTGTTTATGGTGCTGTTGGCTCTGAACTGGGTGCTGTAGTCGGAGGGGTCGACGATGGAAGCCACGTACTTCTCGTACGTGTTGACGATCTCCGACGCGTTGCAGCGCACCTTCCAGTCCTGGAAGCCGCTTGCTGCGGAAATGCCGTAGGTGTCGTTGCACACGTCCGCGATGTAGCTCTCCGGCAGGCGGGGTGCCGCCGCGAGGAGATCCTCGCGCTTGAGATACATGGTGCGCAGTTCAGCGTTCGGCTGAACCGGCACTGTGATCATGTCGTACATGACCGGTCCTGTCGGAAGATACGTGCATTTCGACTGATCGGTCGCTCTGGCGTTGGTGAGCGTGTCCCAGCAGCCCACGCTCCAGATGCCGATGTTGAGGCTGGTGGGCGGCGTCACCTTGTTGATCGTCGAGTTGCCCTTGAACTGCGTGCTGTAGTCGGAGGGGTCCTGGACCGCCGCCACGTACTTCTCGTAGTGGTTGTCGATCTCCGCTTCGTCGCATCGCACCTTCCAGGCTTGCGCGGCATCGGTGCTCTTGCCGAACGTGTAGCTGGACGTGCAGAGCGCGTTGAGCTGCGCCACCGACAGGCGGGGCAGAGCCGCCTGCACGTCCGAACGCTTTATCGCCACGGTGCGCAGGGCGACGCTGGATTTCGCCGGCACGACGATGCTGTCGTACATCCTCGGCCCCGTCGGAAGGTACGTGCACATCGAGGCGTCGGTCGAGACGGCGTTGGTTGAGGTGTCCCAGCACCCGATGTCCGATATCCCGATCGTCAGCGACGTCGGGTTGAAGCTGTCGTTGGCGTACCGGTTGGGGTAGCTGGTGCCGCCGCGTGGATCCGATACCGCCGTCGCGTACTTCTCGTAGTGCTCTTCGACCTCCCTGGGGTCGCATCGCACCTTCCAGGTCCCGCCGGCGATCGTGTAGGACGTCGTGCACAGCGCCGTCAGCTGGGCGTCCGTCAGATTCGGCGCGTAGGCCTGCACGTCGGCCCTGTCGATCACGACGGTGCGCATGTTGGCGCTGTAGGCCGCAGGCACGTCGAAGCTGCCGCGGTGCACTGGGCCGTCGGCGAGATAGGTGCACTGCGCCTGGTCGACCGCCTTCTTGTCGTTGGCCTTGTCCCAGCACGTGATGCTGTATATTCCGATCGTCATCGCGGAACGGTTCGTGGTGTACGTCTTGGCGCGGATCGCGTCCGAATAGTTGCTGGGGTTTGACCAGCCGCCGGCGGTTCCCATCGGGTCGGATATCTCGGCGACGGTCTTCTCGTACTGGCGGTTCACGTCGTCGATGCCGCATCGCATGTACCAGCTCTGCTTTGCTCCGGCCGCGATGACGGGGGTCCTGCCCATGCAGAACTGGTCGAGGTTGGTCACGCTCGGCGCCAGCGCCAGGATGTCCTGACGGTTGACCGCCACCGTGCGGGTCGTCGCGTTGCTCGCCATCGGCACGGGCAGCAGACCGATGTTGGACGGAGCCGGCAGATAGTCGCACTTCGACTGGTTCGCGGCGAGCTGTCCGGTGTCCGTGTCGAGGCAGCGCACGCCCGAGGACGCCGTGTCGACCAGATACCGCGTTCCGGGAACGACGGTCTCGGTTACGTAGGCCATCGTCGGATACTTCTGGTAGTGCACCGTGATCTCGGCCGGATCGCAGCGCACCTTCCACGTCTGCGATCCCTGCGCCGTGCTCATCCGCACGCTGCTCGAGCATATGGTCTGCGTGTCCACCGGCCACGACGCCGCCGACACCTCGTCCGGATCGATCAGCAGGGTGCGCAGCTCCTCCCGCATGGTCGCCTTCAGCGTCGCGGCGCCTACCGTTCCGCCGATTGGCATCGTGGAGCAGTCGCCGGTGACGATCGCGTTGTCGCGGTCGTAGCACCGGATGCCGTCGAACAGCACGCCGAGCGTTCCGTTCGTCATGGTCTGATCGGCGACCGCCGTGACGCTGGTGGCCAGCCGGACGGCATCGGGGATCGTGCGGTCGTCCGGATTGCAGCTGACCTTCCAGACCTGGGACCCTCTTCTGGTCGTCGCCGCGCATGCGTTGCCGGTCAGTCCGGCGGTGACGGCCGTCACCGCCGATTCGTCGATCACGACCGTGCGCTTCACCGGGTTGAGGAACGCCGGCACCGCCCGGTTGCCCGTCCCCTGTGCGGGCGCGCTGTTGGCGCATTGGCCGGCGTTGACGACCTGTCCCGCGTTGTAGCACTTCACGCCACCCACGATCAGCGTGATGGCGGTGTCGCTGGTCATTGGGCTCGCGACCGTGTAGCTCGTGGCCTTGTAGGATGCGTTGCCCGACGGAACGGTCGAATCCACGTCTAGCTTCTTGACGGGCTTCGCGATGATGCGTCGCATGACCACGACGTCGCCGGTGGCTTGCGCCAGGGCACCGACCGGAATGAGCGTGCCGCAGAGCGCCGCGGTCAGCACGGCCATCCGCGCCGACGATGTCATTTTTCTCATGTGTCCCGAAACCCGATTTTAACGATCCATCCTGAAACCCCTAGATGACATGGTTTTCATTTTCAACCGTGTATGCCCGCGTCGAGCACGGCGCGGGCGTACGCTCCGTCCCTCGATGAGGCGTGTCCGTCGTCAGGTCAGGATGCGCGCCAGCATTCCCGCGTGATCGTTGTGCCCCTGGAAGCGCGACAGCATCACCGCCTCGTCCGGGTGGTAGCCGTGCTCCTCGAGCATCTGCGCGACGAGCGCGGCATGGGGAGCTTCGGCGATCTCGAAGTGCCGTCGGCGTTCGCCGCTGAGTGCCCACCCGCCCGTGGTCGCGTAGACGGCCAAGGCGCACGCCTCCGCAGTCTGATCCACGATTTCGAAGAAGTGCGAATCGCCGAGCATGTCGGTCACGTTGTCGTGCACCGACTGAAGATCCACGTCGTCGTTCTTGCGGCGCGTCGTCTGCTCCTCGATCAGGGTGAGCATCATGGCGCCCTTGGCTACCGAGGCCTCGACGGGGTGGTCGGGCGCCGCCGCCATGGCGACGCGCGCCATCACGGGCATGTCCTTCATGAGGGCGTGGTAGCGGGCGGTCACGCGGTCGGCGGCGTCCGACACGCGTTCGGCGGTGGCCTGGTCGAGCTTGTCGACGTAGGTGTCCAGATCGAGATGCTCGAGCTTCTCAGCTTCACGCAGGGTGGCGGTGTCCTGGTCCATGGTCTTGTCCTTTCGACGTGGCGAAGCAGGCGGCGGGAGGGTCCCGTCGCCTGCTTCGTGTTTGTTTCTTTTCATGGTTTGATCGGTGGCCGCGCATTGGTTGCTTGCCCAATAGCATCCGCGACCCGGTGAGGCTCGTTGTCAGCGGATCATCATGCACACGGCCTTTGTCAGCGTTGCTCCTACCCGCCGGTGCACGTCGACGACCAGAACGTGTATCCGTCGCTGGCGGCGAGGTCTGTTATCTTCGTTGCGGTCGAAGCGTACACGATACCGCTTCCGCTCCCCGTGGATCCGCTTTTGTACGTTGTCGTCAGCAGGCAGGATGATGCTCCCGCCTGTCTCGTTTTTGCTTCGCAGACCGCCTTGGCCTTGGTCTGCATTTCCGTGGGGTTTGTCCAGGCGATGCTGGTGTATGATCCCAGACTGCCGCCACTTGGGAACTTCCCCGCGACTAGCTTCTCGCACATGAACGTGGCGGAGCACGTCTCCACCGAGGTCTGACTGGAGCATAATCCATTGTCCACCTTCGTGCCGTCCGATCTCACGCATGACGCTATGGCGGCTGTCTTGTATCCGTTCGTGCAGGTGCCGTATGATCCGTACGTCGGCGTGTACGAGCAGCCGCTGTAGTCGGTGATCGGCTGCGACGCCTTCGGCTTGGCGCCCTTGGCCGAGCACAGCGAATCGTCGACCGGACTCGAGTTCGACCTCTGGCAGTAGACGTTGCGCGTCTGCGTGACGGTCTGACCGCACTGCGTGCTGCCGTTCCACGGTCCCACGTACCAGTCGTAGGTGCAGGTGCCGTAGTCCGTGGTCGGTTCGGTGCTGATCGGCTTCTTGGCCGCATCGCACTTGTCCGCGTCCGCCGGATTGCCATCCGACCTCTTGCAGATCACGCCCCGCGTATGCGTCGACGCGCCGCAGGCCGGGGTCGCCGGTTCGTACGCCCCAGCATCCCAGGCGAACGTGCAGCCCGACGTCTGGTAGCTGCTCTGGCCGTTGGCGGGCTTCGTGCCCGAGCACTTCGCGTCGTCCGCGTCGTTGCCGTCGGAACGCTGGCAGTACACCGTGCGTGACTGGTTCACGGTTCCGCAGGTCGTGTTGGGAGCGTTGAAGGCTCCGACCGACCAGGCGTAGGTGCATGTTCCGTAGTCCGTCGCCGACCGGCTGGTCGCGGGTTTGGTGCCAAGTGGCTGGCAGGCTGAGTCCGACGCGGGCTGCCCGTCCGAACGTAGGCACGTGACCGCGCGCGTCTGCGTCGTCGCTCCGCACGATGCGACGGGATTGTCCCACTCGCCTTGGTGCCATGCATGTCCGCATCCGCTCGTCTCGTACGTTCCCTGCGTCTCGGACGGTCTCCCGCCTGCATTGCACTGGTCCGGGCTCGCCGGCGCTCCGTCGGAACGCTGGCAGGACACGATCCTGGTGCTGGTCGATGATCCGCATGTGGAGGACGGTGCGGAATACGGTCCGACGGTCCAGCCATACGTCAGCGGCGCAGGTGCTCCGGGAGTCGGCGTCGAACCCGGACTGGGGGTCGATCCCGGAGCGGGCGTGGGTGTCGATCCTCCCGACGGCGTCGGGGTCGGCGTCGTGCCCGGGGCGGGAGTCGGCGTGGAGCCGGGGCTGGTTCCTGGGGTCGGTGTGCCTCCACCTCCCGAACCGCCGCCCGATCCGCCCGCCGATCCGGTGCCGCTGCCCGTTGGTGGCAGTTCCGAGACCGTCCCGGCGCTGCTGCCGCATCCGCCTTCGACGTCGCGTTGCGGTTCGGGCTTGCCTCCTGCGCCGTTCCCCGTGCAGAACCGGTCCTCTGCGGTCGAGCCGTCGGTGCGTTCGCATCGCACCGACCGGTTCGAGACGCCGACCGCGCCGCAGGCCAGCGGCGGATCGATCCATGGCGTGGCTTCCCAGCTGTAGTAGCCGACCGGTGGATTGACGGGGTCCACGGGAGCCGCTCTTCTGGGTGGCGCTATGGAGCGCCTCATGACGACGACGTCCTGCGCGACGGCCATTGTCGGGGTCACGACCGCCAGGCCGACCGTGCCCAGCATCATCTTCCTCAATCCGCGCATATTCATCGTCGACCTCTTCTCGGGAGATCGTCTACTGATTTTCAGGATGGATTGAAAGTCGCAACCATGCCGTTTCTGCATCCTGTTTGATGCTGGCGCCACAAGCGAAACCCCGTGGCTTCGTATTCCGTTGGTCGATCGACGTCCGTCACTGTCAGTCCGCGGCGTCCGCGCTTACCCTCGACGGTATGCGTTGTTCATGCCGGCGATCCAGCCCGCCTTGGGTGTCGCCTTCACGGCTCCGCTTTTCCTGGCGTCGTCGAGATCGACCTTGCGCTCGAAGCGCACGCCGGCGAGCTTTTCGCGCGTCCAGACGATCTCGGCCTTCATGTCCGTCACGGCGCCCATCGTCATCGTGACGACGTCCCCGGTGCGCAGGCCGCCGTCGTTGTCGATGCACGCGCCCGTCGCCGACAGGTTGCGCACCCGGCTCGTGCCCGCTTCGCGACCCTCGGCGCGTATCTCGGCGCGGATGATCACGCTGCTGCGCTTCTCCCGCTCCGCGACGATCGGGTCCATCATCATCAGGCTGCTCCTCGTTGCGTTTCATGTGTGGTCGGCATTCCGGGTCGGTCGCCGGACGCATCGTCGCTACGCCGCCGTCGGCCGTCGCGTGAGCGTCTGAAGGTGCTGATCGACCGCAAGCCGCACGATCGGTCTTCCGTCCGACCAGCTGTTTTCGGCCTTGCGCACGATGCGGTCGTCCAGCGTCGGATCGATGCTCGCGATCTTGTCCACCCGCGATCCGACGAGCGCCGCCAGGACAGTATCGGGCAGATGGTCGTGCACGAGTTCCAGGTGCGGCGCGTTGTGGTACAGCACCACCCGTCGCCGGACGTCCCGTGCCGCGGTGCGCATCGTCGCGAACCGCGTGGCCGCGGCGCCGTCGCCCGGTCGTTCCGCCACCATCGCGCCGCCGTTGTCCATGCTGGGGCCGCCCAGATGGCGGACATGGTCCGCGTGCAGCCCTCCGACGGCGTTTCGCACGTGGTCGCGGATGTCCTGGCCCTTTCGCGCCACGATCGCGACCAGGCCGCTGTCCACGAGCAGATGATCGATCTCCGCCTTCGGCAGGGGACGGTCGCATCCCAGCGTGCCGGCGTCCCGTGCGCGTGAGATCTGCCGTTCCAGCACGTCGATCATCTGCCCGATCACGCCGCTGACCAGCTGCTCCTGCGTCAGGTCCGGATCCACGTTCTGCGGCACCGTTCCGCGCATGTCGATCGTGACGCGGTGCAGAGACGGCGACCACCCATGGACGGTGAACAGCACGTTCTGCACGCCTGTCCTCTCGATGCGCGACGAGACGTCGTGGAAATCCGCACCGGGAATGCGCGCCGCGGCGGCCTCGAAGGGCTTCCGCAGAGCGCTTCCTGGATTGAGATCGAGTGCCTTGGTGGTCATGGGCGTCTCCCTTGATCGCCGGTGCCATGGGCACGGCCTTGTCGTCCGATCGTCACGCCGACGTCGACGCAGCGCTCCTTGTCCATCATCTCGACGTCGGTGATCACGGCGTCCTCCAGTCCAGGCACTTCCACCAGCGTCCGCAGCGGCCGCCCTGGGAGGCCGTCGCGCAACGTGTCGGGAAGGTCCGCCGTCACCGTGACCCTCATCGCCGAGCCCATCCTCAGATACTGCGCTTCGCGCCATTTGACGCTGTAGTGATCGTCCTGTTCACCCGTTATCGCGCTTCTCACCAGAATGCCCGGAAGCCCCGTCGGAAGACCCGTGTAGCGGAGCGGCACTTCCGGGATGCCGACGTAGGCATCGTGCATCCATGATGCCTCGGCTCCCGGTGGCGGCTTGGGAAGCGACATCCCCGTCGCCCCGATCGCCGCCAGGACCACCGGGTCGTCGACCGTTTCCGCACTGGCGTCGGTGACCACCGGAAGGTCGCATGTCACGTAGACCAGCCGTTCCGTGGCCGGCGTCCTGAGCCGTTCCGACAGCTCCACTTGCGACATTGCGCGCGCGTGCGCGACGAGACGCTCCGAGGCGTGCGGTCTCCCCTGCTTGTCGGTCGCCATCTCGACGAGCTGCCTGGCGGACATGAAGCAGTGCGCACGTTGGTGGTCGCGTCCGAGCGCCGGACCCCTGTCCCTGATGATCGGCCACAGCTCCTCGGCGTCGAACTGCGCATCGTCCATGAGAGCGTGGACCATCGTGAATCGTCCCATCTTCATTTTTTCTGCACCCTCCGGAGTCTTCTCAGGGGTCCGGTCCCGATCGGGTCTTCGTGCATTCCGCCGGGAACGCTTGCCTGGAAGCATTCCCGGCTTCGTTCACGCGGTGAAGCGCGGTCCCGGCCGCCACGCCATGATCGCCGCGCGCATCGTGCTTCGATAGCCGTTGATGATCGGGTATCGCCGGTCGTTTCCGAGCTGCCGGTCGGTCACCTTGACGCCCGGAGCGCTCTGACGGCGTTTGTATTCAGCCGTGAACACGCTGTTCTCCATGGCCGTCGCGATGGCCGCCGTCGTGATGCCCTGGCGCACGACGTCCTCGGTCGAAGCCTCCTCGTCGACGATCTGCTCGAGCATGGGATCGAGTATCTCGTACGGTTCCAGGCTGTCGGTGTCCTGCTGCTCCTCCCGGAGTTCCGCGGATGGTGCCTTCGATATGATCTCCTCCGGAACCACGACGGCTTCCGGGCCGTAGTATCCAAGGCGTTCGATTTCCGAAAGCGTGAGCGAATTCCTGTATCGGCAGAGTTTCCAGACCAGAGTCTTGGGGACGTCCTTGATCACCGCGTAGCCGCCGCTCAGATCGCCGTACAACGTGCCGTATCCCACCTGGGCTTCCGATTTGTTCGTCGTGTTCAGCAGCATGTGGCCCTCCTGGTTGGAGATCGCCATCAGGATGTTGCCGCGTGCCCTGGCTTGGATGTTCTCGTCGGCGACGCCGCTGAGTTCGGGCAGCTCCTTGCCCGGAGACACCGGGGCCTTGGGCCCGAAGTCCGTCTGCTGGGTCGAATACGCGAGCCGCAGAGCGTCCACGATCGGTTCGATCGCGATCGTCCTCATCGGGCATCCCAGCGCCTTCGCGCCGACCATGGCGTCGTCGAGAGAACCGGCGCTGGAGTACTTCGAAGGAAGCCTCACCAGCAGCACGTTGTCCGATCCCAGCGCATCGACTCCGAGACCCGCGACCAGCCCGCTGTCGACGCCGCCGGAATACCCGAGCATGGCCCGTTCGAACCTGCTCTTGCCCAGGTATCCGCGAAGTCCCGTGACGATGGCTCCGTAGATCTCGGGGACCCCGGTCGGTTCGACCGTCGGCATGCGACCGGCTCCCGGCCCCCTGACCGCTTGTCCGCGTTGCAGATCGAACGTCACGATCTGGACGGTCTCCCGGAACAGGCGCGTCTCCACGTACCGCGTGCCGTCGAAGGCGAAGCAGTCGCCGTCGAACGCCAGCTCGTCCTGCCCGCCGACCATGTTCACGTACGCGAACGGCACCTGCGCCTCATCGTGCCGGTTCTGCGCGTGCGCGCGGCGCTTGACGTTCTTGCCCTTCGAGAATGGCGAGCCGTTGATCCACAGGAGCGCGTCGGCGCCCTGTGCCGCGAGCGTGCGCGTGACGTTGGGAAACCAGCCGTCCTCGCACACGAGGATTCCATATCGAAGCCCCCTGTGATTCACCACAAGTGGTTGATTTCCTTGGAGATAGTTGCGCTTCTCGTCAAAGACCCCGTAATTCGGAAGCTCGACCTTGTGCACGACCTGGGCGGTGTCGGTCTCGGGGTCGTAGAAGGTGGCCGAGTTGTACACGAGCCGCCGGTTGCCGTCGTGCCGGCCGGTGTCGGTGGGGTGTCCGAACACCAGCGCCGCCTTGTGGCCGGTCGCCCGCACGGCCTCGCACAGGCGTTTGCGCATCAGCGCCACGTCTGCGAGGAATCCCGGTCGCTGCGTCAGGTCCTGCAGCGGGTATCCGGCGAGGCTCATCTCGGGGGTGAGCACGATGTCGGCGCCCTGCGCCGCGGCCTCGTTGTACGCCGCCAGGATGCGGTCCGCGTTGGCGACGAGCGCGCCGACGGTCGGATTCAGGCTTACGAGTGCGATGTTGGTCTTCATGGTGGGGACCTTTCCGGGTCTCTTCGACGGCGGCGCTTTTCGCCTGTGTCGGGATTGTCTTCGCGTCGCCGGGCCTCGCTATGGTCCGGCGATGCGATCGGTGTCGGGCTCTTCTAGGTCTAGCCCTCGTCGCCCTTTGCGGCAATCGCACCGTTCCCGTCGGACTTCGCAGGTTCCGGCGGCGCATCGGGGACGTTGGCCGGCACGAGCTCCACCTGTCCGGGGAACTCGCGTGCGATCGTCTCGATCATCGTCATGCCGATGCCGGCCGTGACCTCCTCGATCACCTCGACCTTCAGGTCGCGTGCGAGCAGACCCCTGATCTGATCCTTGACGCAGTAGTCGGACGCGACGCCGACGACGGTCGCCGTGTCGACCCCCATGGCCTGCAGCCGGTCGAAGAAGTCGTCGCGCGGCATGCCGCTTCCGGTCAGACGCTCGCGCTGCGCGTTGGTCTGGTAGACGAGCGTCTGGTCGCTGGGCTTCTCCCAGGCGTCGAACACCGTCTTTTCGAGTTCGAACACCGGGATCGCGCTCGGCACGAGACGCGCGTTGAACACGTTCTCCCATCCCGGGGTGCCCTTCTCGCAGTGCAGCCGGAAGCCCGGGATGCCCTTGTCGGGCTGTCCGAGATGCTCGATGCTGCCGAGATATTCGCGTCGCGTGTGCGTGTCGTAGGTGAAAAGCACGGCCGCGTACTCGTCCGACGCCAGGTTCGACAACAGCCCGAGGCCGGGCACGATGATCGATTCCGCGCCGGCGATGGCGAGCAGTCCGTAGCGCATCACGAAGTCTGCCTGGGTGTCGACCACCACGAGGATCTTGCGGCGGCGCAGTTCGCGACTCAGGTCGTCGGTGGCGTTCGTGGCGGCGATGCCGCGCGCCATGGTCTTCAGGTCGGTCATGTTCGACTCCTCCGGTCGTTGTCGCGTCGGGCCTGTTGCCCTGTGCGATGTCTCAGGTGATGCGCTCGACCGGTCTCGCGATCAAGAGCTTTTCCACAATCATCCCAATTTCGCACGAAGCCCCTACGCGGCCTTGCGACCGGAACCCGGGAAGCGGTGCTGCACGCGCATGGGTCGCACCTTGCCCGTGAACTTGCCCTTGCCGTTCTTGAGTTCGCGGTAGGTGCCGTCGAAGCGCCAGAGCCGGAACTCGGTGGCGTCCTCGGGCACCTTGCTGCACACGAACTCCATCATGTGCTCGGGGAACCACGGCCCGCCCGACAGGTCCTCGAACTTCCAGTCCAGGATCGTGATCTGGCGGTAGCAGCTGTGCGTGAAGAGGATGAACCCCTCGTAGGTGCGACCGGCTTCCGCCCTCATGTGCCCCCAGGTGTCCTGCAGGATGTGCTCGACCTGCCCGGCCGGCATGCCGGTCTCGGCGGAGCGGCGCTCCGATGCGGGCGTCGGCGGAAGGCTGGGTCGGCGTGCGGATATCATGGCGATGGTCATTTCCTCGGGTCTCCTTGTCAGAATGGATGCGTGACGACGGGCGTCGCCGAACCGTATGCCGCCTTGACGGCCATCGCGGCCGCCTCGCTCACCGTTGTCTTTCCGTGGACCGTCAGGTCGAGCGCCGCGAGTACGTTCAGAAGCGTCTCCAGTTCGCGTACGCGCGGCCCGTTCTCGACTACGCGCGCATTCGTCGCGTCTGCGAGCTTGACGATCTGCGCCCTCGACGGTGACGTCACGTCGATGGGACCGTGATCGGGACGCATGACGAGGGCGCGGATGCGCATCAGCGCCCTGGCGTGGTCGAGTCCGGCTGCATGCTCCACCCACAGGCCCCGTGGCTCGTCGCCGCGCGGTGCACGCGACAGCGTCCAGCCGTTCTCCAACTCCACTAGGAGCGATCTTTCGGGTTCTCCGGTCTCCAGAAGCCAGTGGTCCTGACGCGGAGCGTCCCGGTCCTCCTCGAGCACGTGTTCGAAGCCGATCTCGGCGAGCATGGTCTCCACCGTGCCCTTCGAGGCCTCGTCGTGGGTCTTCCCGAACACCCTGATCTCCGCGGCGCGTATCCGCGCCAGCAGCGGCGCGCGCGGCACGTCGTCGCGGTGGACGACCGTGGGCAGTCCGAGAGCCCGTTCGATACCGAGCATCATGTCGCCCGTGGGACGCTCGCTTTCGGCGAACGTGCTCCAACGCATGTCGAGGAGCGACGCCAGCATGTGCAGGCGCGTGATGGCGGCTGTGGGCTGTCTGGAGATCTGCGCGATCCAGTCGAAGTCCTCCTTCGTGTAGGATGCCTGCTCGGCCATGCCGGCCCTGGTGATGTCGATGCCGCGTGTGGGATGCGTGGTGACGGGGGACGTCGCGCCGACCTGCATCGTCCCGGCGTAGTGGCCTCCGATCCTCCAGACGTGGGGCGCGCCGTTCGTCTCGATCTGCCATTTCGGACCTTCGGCGAAGAGCGCCATGCGCACGCCTTCCACCAGCGTCAGCACGATGCTGTTCGACGGGTCCGCGTAGCTGCGCATCTGCAGCCCGCCGTAGCGTTGCACCGCCAGGCGGCTGGTGCTGATCTGGCGCCATCCGCCGGTTGGTTCGAAGTCGATCGACTCGCCGTCGTGGTCCGATGGCAGGGCCAGCTTCGCGATCATCCCGCCCAGGATCTCCGGGTCCTCCGACAGATGCAGCAGTTGATCTCGGTCCAGCTTGAACATGGCTTCAGTTCCTCGAATGCGTTCGTGATGGAGGGGTTTCGTGATCGAAGGGTCTACTCCCACGTGCCGCCCAGGTTCGACCACTGCCTGCTGCCGGCATCGCGTGCGCCGTACGCCTTCGCGCGCACGCCCTCCCACTCATGGGCGAGCACCGAGTATCTGTGCTGGTCGGTGCTGGTGCCGTCGGGCAGCAGGGTTTCCTCCCGCAGCACTCCCTCCCTGAACAGGAGGTTCGAGATGAAGGCGTTCGAGGCCCTGTTCGAGGCCAGCACGTGCACCACGGTCTTGCGCACGTGGCGGTCCGTGAAGAGCCAGTCCATCACGCGGGTCACGACGTGGCCCATGAAGGCGTTGCCGTGCACCGTCCTGTCGCCGAGGATCGCGTCGAGTCGCGCGACTCCGTTGGGCGCGATCATGATCGACACGTAGCCGATGGTCTGCCCCGTCTTCGGCACCGATGCGAACAGCACCCAGGCGCTGCGCCCGTCGTGCTGGTCCATGATCGCCTGTACCTGCTGCATTGGCATGGGTCCGGCGCGTCGTCCGAGCGACCGCGCCACGACCGGATCGGCCATCCATGTCGAGAAGGCCTCCAGGCGGTCCGGCGTGCGCTGCGCATCCAGTCGCCATGGTCCAGCATCCATCGCGAGGGCTTCCGACTGTGGGAGTGTCGTGGTCATGGTGGTCTCCGGGGTTGTCGTTCCTGCCTTCGTCATCCTAGAACGTGAATGACTGCGATAGGAAGGATGTGTCGTCGATGAGGGGTGTGTTGCCGATTGTCGTTCTCGCAGGGGCGCTGTCCGCTTGCGGATCGCCCGAGGAGCGGACGGCTCCGCCGCCCGCCGCCAAGGGCATGGCCCTCCAGGATCTTTCCAAGGTCTCAGCGGCGGTCTACAAGGACGCGGGCGGGATCAAGGCCGATGCGGCGGTGCTGCGCACCCGCCGCATCGTCGGCAGATGGTCGGGAATGTCCGACGCCACGCGGGTCAACGTCGTCTTCGGGTCGGACGGCACCTCCACCATCGAGGCGTTGCGCGCCGACGGCGCCATGATCGCCGGCGGATCGGGGCGTTACGCCTGGCAGCCCGACGGCACTCTGAAGGGCACCTTTTCCGGTCTCTCCGGAACCCTCGCGGGTTTCGCCTCCTGGTCGGGAGGCTTTCCCACGACGTCCTCGATGCTCCTGTCCGGCTCCGGCGTCACGGCGTCCTTGTCGAAGGGGGGCATGTGACGCGCCGGCTTTCCGTGGCGCTGTCGTTCCTGGGCGTCCTATGCGCCGGGTGCTCGTCCGCCGATTCAGAGAACCAGGAACGCAAGCGGGAACTATCCGAGTTCTCGAAGTCCCGCGCCACGCAGGTCAAGGTGGCCAAGGCGATCGAACAGCGCGCGGCGCGCACGGATCGCGATCCGGTGGGATCACGGAATCTGGCCGAATTGAATGGTCGATGGCGCACGGGCGCGTTGGAGACCGATAGGCATCTCGAACTGTCGTTCGGCATGGACGGCGTGGTGGTCGTCGACATGATGACGCCTCGCGGATCGCTCGCGTCCGCGCAGGGCAAGTTCGTCTTTCTTCCGACTGGTCCCGTATCGGTCAGGCTGGCTTCCCCTCGACCCGCGCTCAGGCCGTATGCGACGTTCGTCGTTACCAGGCAGAGCGGCAAGCCGGCCATCGTCGTCGACGGAAAGAATGTTGCGATTTACAGGATGTAGCTATTGTCATTTCATGGGAAGGAGAGCTATTCATCCTGCAAATCTTCTTAAAAGGGGTCTGCAGGTCTATGCGTGGTTCAGTATTGAAGAGATGCCTGATGGCCGGGGTCGTCGCTCAGACGGTTCTGCTGGCGGCCTCTCCTGCTTTCTCGCAGGAGGTCGTGATGCGTCGCCCTCTTCCGCGCGATGCACAGCCCTCCACCGGCGTCACGCCACCCGACGTCCCGCCGGTCACCGATCTCGACGATGACGGTCCTGTCACTCCGGTCGTCGATCCCGTTGCGGTCTGTGATTCCTCTCCGGGCTCGCCCAAGCCGCAGCTCGTGAGCGCGAACTGGGTGCTCAGTCGTCCCGTGGATACCCCCAGCGATTCGCCGAACTGCAAGACGCGCGTCGAGGGCTACCATTGCGAGGCCTACTACACCTGCGTCGCCAGCGGCGACAACGTGGTGTCGGGCGGCGTGGTGGACGACCAGATCTGCCGCGAGAACGCCCCCGAAATCATCATGCCCAACACGTAAGGGGGAATCGTCGTGAAGTCACCAATGTTCAAACTGGCGCTTTTCGCGTCCGTCGCCCTCATGGGCACGCCTGTCGCCAGCTTCGCCCAGAGCCCGATCTTCGATTTGCCCGATGGGCCCAGAGGCAGCGAGAAGCCCGAGGCGTATTCGTACGACGTGTGCACCACCGACGCCCAGTACAAGCTGGAGCTCGCCGGAGCGTTCGGTCCGTGGCGCAACAATCCCGGCGGGTACACCAACTACTCGGAGAGCAATGCCGTCGTCAGCTGCGGCGCGGCGTCCCGTTCCGCACCTCTGAAGTGCGTCAACATCGCCACTCAGCAGGTCATGCCGGGGTCCGAGTGCAATGGCGCCGCCGTGAACAACTTCAACACGGCCTATGCCAATTACTGGGTTACCGGCGTCGGCGCCATGATGGGCAAGCAGGGGCCCGTGGTGTGGAGCGCTCTCGAGAAGACTGACCTCGGTGCATGCGGCTACGACTCCTACGAATGGCGCGAGCTGCATCCGGAGGAGGGCATCTGCGGCACGCAGACCGTCGACAAGATCGCGCAGTGCGTCGACAAGATCACCGGCGAGTTCGTCAGGGAGTCCCTTTGCAGCCCCGCCGGCAAGCCCACCGGCAAGGTCGAGATCACCAGCACCGCAGGCTGCACCTACGACTATTCGATCGGCACGGCGACGGTTCCGGAACCGTCGTGCGGCACCGCCGAGAAGACCAGGACCGTCGCGTGCCAGCGCGGCGATGGTCAGGTTGCTGGCGATGGCGACTGCCTTGCGTACTTCAGGGGCGGCTACGACTATCCCATGGTCGAGTACGGCACCGAGCCTCCCTACCAGGAGGTCTATCCCAGCAGGATTCCGTCGGCATGCGCTGGCCTCAGCGGAAGGGCGCTCTACGACGAATGCGAGCTCTTCTTCGGCGAGGGCGGACAGGCCCAGTTGAAGCCTCGTTCGGTCGTGACCTTCAACGACGCTCGTTCATGCCAGTCTGACCTGCCCTCGGACTACGAATGGCGCACCGGTGCCTATTCGCCCGATCGCACCGGCATCTGCGGCACGAACACCCGGACCGCGTCCGTCTCGTGCTTCAGCAAGACCTCGAACCTCGAGGTGACCTCGTCGTTGTGCGATCCAGCGGCCAAGCCTCAGACCACCCAGCAGTTCGACGACGTGTCGGGCTGCGTTCCGCAGACGACCGGCGCGTCGTGCGGCGATGCTCCCAGTTCGTCCGACTCGTCCCAGTTCCAGTCGTGCCTGAGCGGGGCCGGGATCGGCGGCGCCGACAAGCGCTGGAACGTCGAACTGTCGCGCGCGGTCACGCTGACCGACGGCGCCAAGGTGTTCTGCGTGAAGTCGGAGGGCCCCGCCTTCGGTGGTTCTCAGCAGCCGGACCACCAGCTCTGTTCGCCATCCGATTGGAATGGCGGGGACGGCGTTTCGAACGACCCGCGTCCAACGTCCTACATCGCCCTCGAGGGCACCGGTGTCTGCGCTTCGGAGTCCCTGCCTTCCTGCACGCCTGCGCCAGCACCGACTCCGGCCCCGGCTCCGGCGCCGACGCCGGCTGGTCCTCCCAAGGAGTTCCGTCTGGGCACCTGCAACTACACGAGCGGCAGCAGCAAGTACGCTTGCGGTCCCCGTGCCAACTACAGGCCCGGTCCTGCGGCTCCGTACCCGCATGACATCTGCTCCGGCACCATCCTCGCCGGTAGCGAGACGGACTTCACCGAGGCCTACCAGACTCCGAACGCGGGACCGAACTGGAACAAGGCTCCCAACCCGATCGTCAACGTGCCAGGCGCCCAGTGCGTGGTGCATTGGCGCTCGTACGGCTACTCGAATCAGACGCAGCAGGGTTGGGAGACTGTGTACTTCAGCGGCCCGCCGACCGGCGTGGCTGATGGCCTGTTCATCGGACCCAAGCCTTAGGGCTTTGATGCATTGGTCCTTGAAAGGGCGGCGGTCGAACCGCCGCCCTTTTTTTGTACCGCTTCCAGGTGATCGCGTTGTCGTCGTCGCTGTGTGGCATTGCTGCCCGTCGGGCTTTCTTCGCACTGCCGTGCGATGCCCTGCCCAGGTCCTGTCTCAACATCTCGTGGCAAGGAAAAGGGACCGGGTTGCTCCCCCGATCCCTTCGTTCTTCCTGTCTTTTCCCGTTTGCGTCGGGTGTCAGGGCTTCTTGCCGATGAAGAGACCCCCAGGCACGCCTGACGGCGGACCGCTGAAGTAGACGCTCTGCCAACCGGCGTTCCCGTCGTTGGAATAGCCGTAGCGCATGTGCACGACGCAACGTGCTCCGGCGATGTTGTCGAGTCGAGGCGGGGTGGCCCATCCTGCGCCCGCCCTCGGCGTGCCCAGGACCTCGCCCACCGCATCGCCTTCGGCGCCCGCGACGACGGTCCCGGTGCACATCTCGCGCGGATACGGAGCCGCCGGACCAGGACGGTAGTTGTCACGCACGCCGCAGGCGTAGCGACCGCCACCCGAACTTGTGTAGTTGCAGTAGCCAACTTGGATCTGTGCCGGAGGTCCTGCAGCCGGCACCGGAACGATCTCGGGTTCGGGTGGTGGCGGCGTCGGCGTGGGTGCCGGCGTCGGGGCTGGCGCGCATCCCGATTCGTCCTGGAATGTGATCTGCGTTTGCGGCTTCTTGGACGGATCGCACAGCGTCGAATCGACCTCGGCGCCGTCCTCGTTCTTCATGCAGAACACGCGGCCCGTCTTGGTGTTCGATCCGCAGACGTTCTCCTTGTCGACCACGTAGGTCGGATCGTTCCAGTGGTACTCGTCGTACGTCGCGGTCGGGTCGGCCACGCATGAACGCGCATCGGTCACGATCCTCGACGACTTCGGGAAGATGTACGGCTGCATGCCGCCGCCTTCCGTGTTGTACTTCATGTCGCACTCGGCGTGGACTTCCTCGGGACCGCCGACGTTGCATGCCGACGGCATGCGGTAGATGAGGATGTTGTTGCCCGACGCGATGGGGCTGCCGAGCGGCCATGGATACATGCCCTGGCTCCAGAACTCCGAGACGGGAACGCCCTGCGGCGAATGGTACTTGTCGACGCCGATGGTCAGGTAGCTCGCGCACTTTGCTTCGGGGACCTCGACGCCGTCCGGACCCACGCACTTGACCTCGCGCGTCTGCGTGACCTGGCCGCAGCTCGGCGGAATCTCGGACCATGGACCGGCGGTGAAGTCGTATCCGCAGCCTTGGGTGCTTGTGATCGTCTTCGTTCCCGTTGGTTTCGTCGCGGCATCGCACAGCGACGGATTCCAGGTGTTCTCGCCCGTGTCTACCTTGATGCATGTGACGGTGACGGGCACGTCCTGCGTCCCGCAGACCCCCGAGATGTCGGGTGCGGAGGACTTCCAGGTGTACGTTCCAGCCGGGCATGAACCCAGGTTCTTCTGTTCGGTGGCGTAGAGCGTGTTGTTGCCGTAGTTCTGCAACAGCCTGAGGTTCTGGTTGGCGACGCGCCACTTCTCCGCCGCGCTGTTGCCACCGCCGCTCTGGCACTTTTCTATGTCGGCCGTGGCGCCCTTCTGGTCGACGCACTTGAGCGGGATCTGGCGAATGCCGTTGTTGCAGATGGCGACCGGGTATGTCGGGTCGTACTCCGGTGCACCGACCTCGGGATACCGCACGTCGCGCCATATGCTCGGCGGGCCGTCGCCGACCACCTGATAGGTGTTCGTGGCGTCGGGTCCGCACTGCGTCAGCTGATCCGTCGGTTTCGCGTTCTGGGCCTGCGCGGCCGCTGGCGTGATGGCGAGCATCGTGAACGCGACGCCGCACAGCAGGGTCTTCTTCATGGTCTTGAATCCTTTCTGTTTCTGGAAGTGCGTCGCGTTACATCGGAGTGGGGCCGCTGTCGGGCGGCAGGAGAATTTCCGGATATCCGCATGCGCTGCCGAATTCCACGTAACCGTCTATGACGCAGCCGAATCCCGCGATCGTGCTCTCATCGAATGCGCCGCAGACCCTGTAGCGAGGCCCCGGTTCTTCGCAGATGCCGGGCGGCAGTCCGCCATTCCCTCCGCCGCCACCGCCGCCGTCGCCGATTTGCGGCGGATACGAAACGTTTCCGTCGTAGTTTTCGCAGACCGAGTCCGGTGCGTCGCTGGTGAAGCTGGTGTTCTGCCCCTGTGCCTGGCACGTGAACGTGGCCTGGCAGACGTATGCCATCTTCTGGACGACGCATGAGTTCGCGGGATCCATCGGCCCCGCGCTCCAGCCCGTTGCCACCCATGCCACGTCCGAGATCACTGGCTGGGGCGATCCGGGTTGCCCGTCGCACAGCGCCAGCGGATCGGGCACGACTTCGTCGGGCGTGCTCGGATCCGGGTTCGTCACGGGTGGCGTCGGGGTTCCTGGCGTGGTGACCGCGTCGCGCGGCAATGGGCGCCGCATGACCAGTTCGGTCTGCGCCATCGCCGGACAGATCGCCCCGATCTGCAGTCCCGCCATCGCCATCAGCGCGATCTTGAACTTCCTGTGATTCACTGCCTGCCGCCCCGTAATGGTTTTCCGGATGGAACCATTACATATCGACCTCTATCCTGCAACCTCTAGATGATTTGGTTTCGGTCGTCGTCGATGAGAGCGCCGCATGAATGGTCTTCCTCCATGTCCAGCGTGTTCAACCATTCCTGGTTAACGCAATCGACGTCTTTCTGCCCATCATCGTCCAGGTTCCACCGGATCGCGGCACCATCGTCCACTTGGAGAACGGGATCAGGCTCTTGCGCGCATTCGTCAGGGTGCCCGAGAAACCGAAGGCGCTGCCGTTCATGGTTCCCTGGGCGTGGTTGACCGAAGCCCCGTCGGCGTTGATCTCCTCCATCACGACGATGCCGTCCCGGCTGAACGACACCCTCATGGTCGTTCCTCTTACCGCCGTCTGCGCCGTCCACGTCCCCTCGATGGTCCTCTTGCGTCGATCCGCCGCCGCCAGCGGCGCCACCGCTGGGTGCCGCTTCGCAGCCGCCTCCTTGGACCGGGCGATCTGACGCCGCCCCTCCGCCGATGCCGCGTAGGCCTCGAGCGACCCCGTGTCCCTGCCCGTCTTGTCCTCGTTGGAACCACAGGCGGACAGCAGCGCCGCCGCCAGCATGGACATTCCGGCCGACCTCACTTCGCGGTCCCCGGGCGCACGGGGTTGCGCATGGGCTCCGCCTTCTGCCTGGTCAGCGCCAAGGTCGTTCCCGCGCCGGACACGTTGAGGACGTCCCCTGTGAACGCCCCGTTCCACGTCGCGTACGGCGACAGCGCGGAGCCGCCGCCCGTCGTCGTTCCCGACAGCTTTCCGTCCGGGGTCCAGTCGTATCGGCCCGACGCCATGTCCGTCAGGCTTCCATTCCTCGTGATCTGCAGCGACATGGTCTTCGCAGCGCCAAGCGTGACGTCGACCTTGTCCTCTCCGATCCGTCCGACCCAGCGCCCGGCCACCGACCGGTTGCGCATGACGCCCGCGTCGACCTTCCTGCCGTCCGGCACTTTCGCGGCGGCCACCTTGGAGACGTCGGGCAGCGCGACGCCTTCGCCCTTCGCTGGGTCGGCCTTGCTGCCGCAGGCCGACGCCAGCATGCAGCACCCGATCAGCGTCATTGCGGCAGTGCTTCTCTTCATGGTCCAGTCCTAAGTCGTTTCGTCCTTGTAGGATGGAATCGCGCCGAGGTCATCCCGCCTGCGCCCATGTGCTTCCGACGTCACCAGGGTCGCAGGACGCCTAGCCGCTCCATGGCCTGATCGATGATGATGGCGTGGTCGGCGTAGATCTCCGAGCGCATCAGCCGAACTTCGTCGAAGGTGAAGAAGCCGACGTCCGCCGAGGCGCGCACCCGCGGCAGCGCCATGGACTTGCGTCGCTGCTCGATCGTCTGGCCGCGCGGCGTCGGCGTCAGCAGGAACACGCTGGGGAAGGCGATGGTGCGTCCCTTGGTCGTGCGGTGCGGATCGGTGCGCGTCCAGCTGTCGCGCAGCGCCCGGCGCAGCGCCGTCTCGCTCAGGTCTATTCCGGTCCGGGCGATCGCGATGCGCACGGCCGCCTGCACCTCGCCCTCTCGCAGGTCGATAGGACCTTCCGGCAGCGACCAGTATCCCATGCCGGGATGGGACGGTCTGCGGTGCAGCAGCACGCGGTTGCCCTGCACGACCACCGCCGTCGCGTCGTTGAAGATGACGTCGTGCGGCAGGCCGGGTCCGTCCGGGCTCGTTCGGCGCCTCCACGCCAGAGCCGTCGCATCCTGCCTACTCGCCTCCTCGACCAGGCGCGCATAGGCCGGATCCCGTCGGAATCCGCGCAGCCAGTCGATCACGCCTTCCGGCACGCGGTCGCTTGCGCTCTGGGCCCACTCGTCCATGTCCGGCGTGCGGAAGTACGTGTCTCGCAGATCGGAGGCGTTGATGCCGTCGACGTTGGGCAGCTGCTCGAGGATGTAGTTCGGAAAATCGTCCAGGTAGAACGACGTCGCGTCCTTGCGATGCCCGAACAGCGCCACCGCCGCCGTGTCGGGATCGAGTCCCTCCTCGACCAGCACCTTCGACATGCGGTTCTCCACCGCCGACGCCCAGCGCAGCGGGTTGCCGAGATCCTCCTGCCCGAAGAATCTCACCCGTCCGAGCAGGTCGGTGGGAATCGCCGCCTCCCACATCTCGCGCCGTTCGCCGAACGTCCAGGCGTTGCGGGTGTCGCGCGACTGGTTCGCCGAGCCCACGCCTACAACGCCGAGACGCGCAGCCTCGATCGCGGCGAGCACGCCTGCCAGATGTCCGTTGGTGACCAGTTGGAACCGGCCCAGCATGAGGCCTGCGGCGTATTCGTGGGATGCGGGTCTTGGCCGCATGGTCAGCGTGGTCATGGTCGACTCTCCGGTCGTTGTCGCGGCGGGCCTCTTGCCCTGTGCGATCACGTCTTTTTCTACGTCATCCGGTCGGGATGTCCATCCCTTCCCATGATCGGGTCTCTCTATGCCTTCTTCATCGGCATCGCGTCGTCCACGACGATCAGCGTTCTCTTGGGATCGATGAGCGCGGCCGTGCCCGGTCCGAAGGTCCGGTCGATCTTCTCGGCGTGCTCCAGCAGTCGCGCGACCGTGACGCGTCCCTCCTCGAAGAAGCTCTGCACCCAGTAGCCCCGCGCCGTCACCGCCGTGAGGTGCGCGGGCGAATAGACGTGCCCGAAGCCCCGTATGCCGGCTGCGGGCCTCATGTGGCCCTTGAACCAGGCCAGGCGCGCGTTGATCTCGTTGCCCCGCCGCAGCTCGACCAGCACGTGCGCGCTCGATCCATGGTCGACACCGCCCATCCCGGGTTCGTGTCGGGCCTGCACGATGCGATCCTCGTACCAGTGGCGTCGCGGACTGGTGGCGTTCTCGGTCATGTCGTCTTCTCCTCGGTCGGTGTCAGATCCAGTTCGACGTATCCGTCGCCCTGCATTCTGACTTCGGTCACGCTCACGTCCTTCAGACCCGGAACTTCGATCAGGTCGATCAGGGGCATGCCGGGATTCATGGCCGCGACGACGGTTGCGGGAAGCATGTCCTCCGGCATCGTCAGTCTTCTGGACGAACCCCATCTCAGGTACGTGACCGCACCGATGTTCATCACCAGATGCGGTGGATCGAAGTGCTCGAAGCTGAATCCGGGCATGGTCGGCGGAAAGCCGCTCATCCTGTAGTATCCGGTCGTTCCGGGTTCGCCGGGCTCCCACAGCCATCCATCGACGTCCACGTCGGCGTCGCATTCCAGAAGGGTCACGTCCACCTCGTGGATTGCCGCCTGCGCCGTGAAGACCTCGTCGTCCCAGGGATGCCGCATCCCGGCGCCGATCGCCTGCGCCCCGTGGAGTGCCAGCGCCTGCGCTATGGTCTCGCGGTCTCCGTCCCCCGTAGTCACGCCGCCCGCGACCGCTTGATGCCTTCGATCGACGCCGCCAGCACCGTCCACCACATGTCGTGCGCCAGCTGCAGGTGGCTTCGCTTGTCCGGGTGCATGATGTTGACGGTGAAGACGATCTGCGGATCCTCGGACATCGCCGGCACCGTCGTCCAGTGCGCGTCGAACACGTCGATCTCGTACAGGTCTCCGGCGCTCAGCGGCAGGCCCTCGGTGATGCCGGCGGCATGCAGGGCGTCCGAATGCAGACGGTGCCCATCGGAGCGCAGCACCAGGCCGTAGATGCGCATGCCGGCGAGCATGGCGGGATCCTTGCCCTCGGCGTCGGTGTGCCGGCCCACCGCCTGGTTCGCGGCGCAGACCTCGACGGCTTCCGTCTCGAGACCTTCCTCCCCCATGCGGATTCTCAGGTACGCGGCGTCCGCCTTCCCCTGCGCCCATGCCAGCATGGCGGACGATGGAGCGTGCTTGGTCCTGGTGACCTTCGGAATGAACGGCTTGGGCATTGATGGTCTCCTGTCGATGTGGGTGCGCCGGGTCAGCCGCCGCGGTAGCGCTGGATGTCCCAGTTCAGATGGTGATGGCCCGAAGGACGCGCGATCGGGTCGGGGTCCTTGTTCTCGTACCAGTTCTTGGTCGTGTAGACGGCCTGTCTGCCGCCGATCCTGATCCAGCTCCGCAGCAGATCGTGCAGGCGCGGCGGCACGTCGACCTTCGGCATCGGCGTGGGCTTCTCGTGCGGCAGCCACAGGCGCCCGATGTCCGATGCGATGGCGGCCAGGTCGTGATCGGCCATGGCGTCCTCGAACACCGCGAGATAGTCCCGCTGCTCCGGTCTCAGATCGTCGTAGGCGAGATAGGTGATGCCCAGCGTCAGACGGTGCGTCGTCTGTTCGACGCCGTCCACCTGGTGACGATTCACGACGTCCGGGTGCGGCGCTCCCGCCATCCGGATGGCTCCGCGTTCCACGAGGTCCACCCGCGCCGTGCTGGCGTTGCGCGCCGCCACCTCGATCGCGCGTATGATGAGTATGCCCTCCCCCAGGGGGATGGCACCCGCGGACCCGGGCGCATGCGTGTCTCCGTCGCAGGAGATCAGGAGACCGGCCGCGTGCGCGAACGCCGTGCTCGTCTCGATGCGCGCCAGGTCGACCCTGAGCCTGTCGATGATGTCGCCGTGCCCGAGCTGTTCGCGTTCGTACAGCCGTCCGATGGCGTGCTGGTGCAGTGCGATGCCCGCGATGGTCGACCGGTACTCGACGTTCCGGCGATGCACTTCGCAGATCTCGCGCCGCATGACGATCACGCGCTCCTCGACGTCGTCGGCGACGAAGATGTCCGGACACATGCGCGTCACGTCGAACGTGGTCGTGGTCCGCGAGCCCCGCTTGCGCAGCCTCTCGTCGCAGGTCACCAGCGTGTCGCGCTGCATGCCCTCATGCAGTATCCGTCGCATGTCGCCGACCGTCAGACGGTTTCGTCGGATCATGTCCCAGGCCTGTCGCGTCCAATGCTCGTCCGAATCCGGTCGCCATCCCGCTTCGATGCGCCGCAGCGCCGTGCTGATCGCGTGCCTGGTGGGAATGAGCTCGGCGCCGCCGTCGAAGATCTCCATCGGCGCGGGTGCGCTCGCCATGGCTTTTCTCCCCTCTATGTGTTCCTCGCCGCTCCGACTTCCGTCGGGCGTCTCGTGCGGATTCTCAGCCGAACGTTCCCGCCGGCATCGCGACGATGGCCAGCATCGCCGCCAGCGTCGCGAGCACGGGCAGCACGAACATCCACAGCCAGATCTCCTCGGCCTTCACCGCGCTCCTGGACGCATCCCCCTGGATGCCGGCGACGACGTCGATGCGCCGCTCGACCATCGTCAGCTTGTCCATCAGCGCGTCGAACCCGGCGTCCGCACCGTCTGGCGCATGATTCGTCTTCACGATTCGCCTCCCGCGGGACCGAGATCCTCGATCGTGACGCGGATGCGACGTCCAAGCAGCGAGCGCAGCGTTGCGTGAGACGTCCCGTCCGCCCTCTTCGCGCCGTCCTGCCATGACTGCAGTCGCACGAACATGTGCGGATCGTCGGCGCCCACGACGGTGGTGATCTCCGCGATCATCGCCTGGCCACCGTCCTCGATCGAGTCCGCGTCGGTCGGCAAGTCGCCCTCCACGCGGTAGGCCACGCGATTGACGGCGCCGCTCCACGGCGTATGACCGCGCAGCATCTCCGTCAGCTCCGCCTTCGCCTCCGCCGACCGCGCCTGGATGACGTACGACCACCAGGCCGAGCCCGACAGCCGGTCGTGATCGAGCCCGTCGATGAGCCAGTCGTCGTCGTTCACGCCGTCGAACTTCTTGAAGACGCGATTGTGCTCGTCGGCCGCCGCCGCCCGTTCGTCGTCGGTCCCGTTCCCGGCCGGAAGCGTGAAGACGACGTGCGCGCCCATCTCGTCTCCGGCTCCGAAGGTCATTTTGACGACCCGGACGTCCAGGACGTCGAACAGGATCGCCGGGTTGTTCCTGGTGATGCTCATTCTGCCTATCCTTCGGTCAGGCCGCGATCGGCGCGTAGGTGCCCGCGGGGAATTCGCGGACCTTAAGGTCGTCGGGGAACGTGTCCCACTCCTCGTAGGTCCTGGGGTGATCCGCCTCGGACAACTGCTTGAAGTGGTACGCCGTGCCGCCCGTTCGCGCCTGTCCAAGCAGGTCTCGCGCCCATGCGATGTCGAAGTGCCGCGCGTTGCCGCCGCTTTCTCCGCCCACCACGATCATGTCGAGCGCGCGCATCTGGTCGGGCTGGATCGCGACGGCCTCGATCAGTGGCTCCATCGACAGCCAGCGCACGCGCGCCGGCACCGCCAGCAGCTTGGCTATGTCGCGGTCGGCCTCCGCCTGCGTGACGATCGACGCTCCGAGCCACACGTTGCCGGGCAATGCGCCGCCGAAGTCCTCCGCGATCATGCGCTGGACGTTCCCGATGCGCTTGGTGAGGAGCATCCAGTCCAGCATCGGCGTCTCGCGGATCAGCTGGGCCAGATCGCGACGCCACTGCGGATCGATGGCGTTGTCGAATACGTCGGCCAGCGATGCGCAGAACACCCGACTGCGCAATCCCGAAGACAGTGCCTCGCGCTGCCACTTGCGCACCTTGTTCCAGTTGGATTCGACGGTTCTGCGGCGCGGGGCTCCCGGCCCCCAGTGCTCTCCGGCGCTGAACCTCTGATCCCAGGTCTCCGCATAGCAGTTGTCGCAGCCTGGTCCGACCTTCTGACATCCGATCCATGGGTTGAAGGTACGCATCGCCCAAGAAATAGTGGTATTGTCGCCCATTGTCCGTCCCTTGTATCAAAGTACTAGTATGTTGCCAACTCTCACGTTGTCAGAAGCAAGTCTAAACCAAGTGTGACCTGAATCTCCATCAGGTGTTTCGGCTGTTAATATACGACGATTGTCGAGTGCAGGAATGATGCTCGCGACTTCACCGAGTCTGCGTCCCGCCACGTGCATCAGCACGCTCTGCGGCAGTTCCTGGGGAAGCACCAGCATGCAGCCGGTCATCTCCATCGATCCGATGCGCACGCTCGGACTGATCACCGTGCCCTTCAGCGCGTGCAGGTGACGCAGACCGCCGTTGGCGTGCCGCACGGCGTCTCGCAGTTCGTCCGCCACCGCCCACGTGTCGCCGCCGTGCCTGTCGAGCAGCATCTGCAGCCCGGCGCGATCGCATTTCAGATGGCCTATCTCGGTCAGGGGCCCGTCGCCTTCCGGCAGCCGCACGTCGCGCAGCGCGAAGGGGTGGTGCGACCCGTGCCGGATCCCCTCTTTGCGACGCGAGCGCTGCGACGTCGCGAACCTCTCGATGTCCTCCTCCGGCGCATCCACGTCTCTGATGGTCACGAGCTGCACGACGCCGTGCAGGCTGGCGCTCCAGCCATGCATGAGCAGGTGCGCCCCCTTCAGGATCCTCGGATGCGCGTGGCGTCCCGTTGCGGACGCGCGCGCCATCGTCCGGCGCGTCTCGGCGCGTATCACCTCCACGCCGCCTATGCCCGACAACGTGCGTCGTCCGATCTCGGCGATGCGCTCGAGTTGCGCCACGCTTGGTGCGTTCATGGGAAACCTCCGGTATCGGGTTCTGGGATGGGGCTTTTCACCCTCCAACCCCTTCTCGCGATCCTTCGATCAGTCGGGGTTCGTGTTCAGGTCGCTGGAAACAGCACGGTCACGACCGTCTCGTCGCCCACGCGCTGCATCGAATAGGTGCCGCCGATCTGCGCCGCCATGGCGCGAAGCAGGCGCGTGCCCATGCCGGTGCCTTTCGGCTTTCCGCCGTCGGGGCCCACGCCGTCGTCCCTGATCTCCAGACGCATCATGTTGTCCGGCACCCGACTCAGGTGCGCCTGTATGGTCCCGACCCTGTCCTCCGGGAACGCGTACTTGATGGCGTTGGCGACCGCCTCGTTCACCGTCAGGCCGACGACGGATGCGGTGCGCAGCGGCAGCGATGCCTCCTCCACGTGAGCCTCGATCGATATCGGTCGCATGCCGAGATGGGTCGCCCTCAGATCCTGCACCACCTCGTTGAGGAACGATTCCATCTCGACGTCCGCGCCCTCCTTGTCCGGCATGTGCAGGCGCTGGTACAGGCGGCTCAGCACGGCGATCCGCTCCGACATGGCCCGCGTGGCGGCCTGCGGATCCGAACTGTTGCGCCCGTATATCGACATGACGGCGGCCAGCGCCCCGAGATCGTTCCTGATGCGGTGCACGATCTCGGCGTACTGACCGTCGCGCATCTCGGCGGCCCGCTCCATCGACTCGATCCTCGCGGCCATGCCGTCGCGTCCGCGTCTGGCCGACCTCACCGACCATATGGTCGCCGACCCGACGGACAGCATGATGGCCAGGCCCATCGCCTGTTCGGGCTTGGCGATCGCGACGCCCTCGCCTTCGAGAACGAAGTAGGCGAGGCCCACGGCCGTCGTACCGAGCGTCGCGCCCGCCGTGACCGGACCGCAGCGCCACGAGATCGCCGCGACCGTCGCGAGAATGACCGGGTAGGTCTGGCCCGGATAGCCGTGGAAGCCGTAGTACGCGATGGCGACCAGCGCGATCGTCGCCACGCAGGCGGTGGCGATGCACGGTGCCATTGTCTTCATGAGGGGCCAGTGTCTGCGCATTCGACCTCCTTCTATGTTCACTCGACGCGGATTCCTAGCCGCCTCCGAAGGGGTGATTCGAATGGCGGTGCGCCTCGTCCGCCGGCATGACCCTTCATCGGGTGTCATGCCGGCGTCGATGACTTCGACCCCTCAGTCCTGCGACTTGATCATCGTCAGGTCGCGCGTCTCGAGGAACTCCACGAAGCCGTCCTCGCGGTCCTCCTCGGTCGGATCCGTACGGGCCTGGATGACGAAGTACGTCTCGCCGTCCTCCGTGCAACTGCCGTTCCCTTCGCCGATGGCGTCGGCCTTGAGCTTGTACGGGCCTCCCCAGTTGAACTCATCCTCGTTCGGACCGACCCACCATCCCCATCCGTCCACGGTGCCCTTCATGGCCGCCATGATCGCCTGTTCGCGTTCGATGCGCGCCTTGCCGGCCGCGATCTCCACGGGGTCGGTGGTCTGCGGGCTGGCGAGCAGATCCTCGATGCGTTCCACGAGCGCCTGCCGATCCGTGTGCACCTCGTCCCATTGGTCCGTCCTGTCGACGTCCGTCCAGCTTCCACGCAGTCCGAATGCGCCCTCGTGCGGCCAGCGCGCGTTCACCACGTATCCGGCATGATTCTCGCGAGGCGCGTACCCCACCACGTCCAGCGTCCACGCGCCCTTTTCGTCGGGACCCTTGAGCTTCACCTCGTGATGTCCGCGAACCACCGAACGCACGGCGAGCTCGAGATCGTGAGCCGGCGTGGCATGGTCGTCGTGCGCCCACAGGGGATAGGCCTCGCCCATGATGCGGCACGCCGCGACCGGCAGATCGAAGTGCCGACCGTCCACGAGGGTGTACCTGCCCCCCATGCCCCCGACGCCTTCGGGGCCACGCGACGCGCCCGATGCCACCCTGGACTCGTCGTTGGCGGCCATGAACGCGTCGGCGAGAGTCCTCATCGTCCTCACGCGCACCACGATCGCGTCCTCGATCTCGTTCGCGTCGCAGCCCGACATGCAGGTCATCGCTATGCCATTGCCGATCGCGCCCCTGAACGCGGACAGCCGCAGCGAGGGGTTCGCGTCGTCGTGCAGTGGGCACCGCACCATCTGCGTGCCGTCGCCCTGGAACGCTCGGTCCGGTTCCAGCACCCCGGCGATCACGGACGGCGTCAGGTCCGGAGACCGGATGGCATGCCGCAGTTTCCGTCCGCGTTCCGCGTATCGTATTCCGCGGCGCACGGACTCGCTCTTCATCGACCAGAAGAGCGTTTCGAGATCGAGCCCGGGGCGACGCCGCCGCGGTGCCGTCGAGGAGGCCGCGGCCGCGACCGTGGGCATGGTTTCCACGGTTCGTGGCGACTTCGATTCCGCGTACCGTCTGATGGCTTCGGTCATGACGGTGCGCTGGGCCTCGTTGGGCACGTGGTCGAAGCCGTCTCCGCGGAACTCGTAATTGTCCACGAATTCGGCGACGTTCCGCGGGGCGTCCGCCAGATAGCCGTGGATCGCGTCCTCCAGAAGGGCATGCGTGTCGTGGTCGATGCGCCGTCCGTCGTGCCTGTATGCGTCGACGAAGGCCCTCACGTCGTCATGCGCAGCCGGGGGAGCGGCATGCGCCGTGGCCATCGCCGACCAGTGCTCATGTCCGGCTTCGCGCGCGACGGCGTCCAGCGCCTGCTGATGCGTGACGCCACCGGTCCTGGAGCGCAGCTTGGCTTCGCGGCGCGCGGCCGCGATCGTGTCGTGTGTAGGCATGGGGGTATGGTCCTTCCTTCCCATGTCGAGAAGCACGTCGTCCGCTCACGTGCCCGACATGTGGTTGGTCGGGCCTGTGCAGTTGGCATTGCGAATTGCGCTCCCATGGGGTTCGTCATGGCGGACGACCGGCCGGCGCTTGGCGGCACGAACACTGGACTGCCCCCGATCGCGTCGAGGGTCAATCCTTAAACCAAAAGGGGAGGTCGGACGTCGCCGATCGTCCGTCAGGCCGCGAGCGCGAGCTTCAGCGCGGCCTTGCCGACGATCTCGCGCACGACGTACGTCGTGAGCTGTTCGGGCGTCGCGTGCGGCATGTTGGGCGGATCGTACTCCATCCACACCGTGATGCGCTTCTCGCTGCTCGTCCAGCCGTTCTCGGCCTTGGTCTCCTGCCACAGCTGATCGAAGCTGCTGCCGATCGACTCCAGGTGCGCCTGCTTGACGTCCGTCCAGTCGGACACCGACATGTCCAGCACGTCGTAGGTGCGCGCCTCGTGGATGACGCCCTCCGGGGTCATGAACTGCGTCACCCACGCTCCGCGGATGGTCTGCCAGGTCCCTCTGGGCCCTTCGAACTGCGTCCAGCCCTTCCTCGGCTCGACCTGCATGCGGTGTCCGGGACTTCCCTTGGGATAGCCGATGCCGTCGTCGTATCCGTGGACGTTGCGGTGTATGTAGTCCCTGATGGTCGATGGCTCGACCTTGAGGCGACGGTCGTAGTGCGCCTCCTCGATGTTTTCCCAGCTGGTGTTCAGGAGATCGCACAGCGACACGTGCATGGTCTCGCCCGACGGAGGCCTGATCTGCACCGTGCGGCCGTACCGCCAGAGCCACTGTTCGCCGAAGATGGTCAGCTTGCGCATGCCGCGTGGAACCGGGGCCGCCGTGAACTTCGGGTCGTCGCCCCGTACGCGCTGCTTCCTGTCGCCCATCGTGAAATCCCTTTTCTACAATCCAACCCTGTCAATACCGCATCCGATTGACGGATCGCTTCTGTTTCACCATCCTGAAACCTGGGAAGAAAAGGGGAAGTCGCATGGATCCGTTTACGCTGGCGTTCGTCCCGGGAGGTCGCATCGGCCGCCTGAACTACTTCCTGGTGTTCCTGGCGCTCTTCCTCGTCTCGCTCCTCGCCCTGATCGTCATGATCTTCACCGTCGGGTTCTCGATCCTGGCGTCGGGAAATCCCGGCGCGGCGGGTATGGGCATGGCCATGGGCATGACCTTTCTGTCCATCGTCGCGCTGTACCTGGTGTCCCAGTACGTATCGGTCGTGGTGACGGTGAAGCGGCTCCACGACATCGGCCTGTCGGGTTGGCATGCCGCCTGGATATACGCCATCGGTCTTCTCGACGGCATTCTCCTGTCGTCGGACGGCATCGTCTCGTCGCTTCTGGGAGTCCTTCTGGGCCTCGTGTGGCTTGGTGCCTGGATCTGGCTGCAGGCGACCCCCGGCGAGGCGACGGCGAACGAGTACGGCTACGCGCCCTCCTGACGGCCGCTCAGGCGGCCAGTCGTCGCTCGATGGCCCGCCGTATGCTTTCCTCGCTGCAGCCGCCCGAGCAGTGGAACGCGACGTCGCCGGGTTCGATCTCGCACATGATCAGCGTGCCCCAGCGGTCGTCGTGCGCCGGGCATCGGCATCCGCCGAAGTCGCCATGTACCGCGGTCATGTCCAGGACCTCGCCTATGCGTTGCAGCGTGAGATTCTGCGCAGGCGGCAGGGGGCGTGGGACCAGTCGGAGTGCCGTCACGGTCGTTTCTCGATCATGATTTCAGTGGATGCCCCTCAACGTGTTGCAGCGCGGCGTGTTCCATGTCCGAATCGGACCAATGCCTCGCATGTTGACGATCCAGGCCCTCGGCGTCATCCTCAAATCCCTAATGCACATCGGGAAACGCGCATGGATCTGAAATTTCGCCACGAACTGCGCCACGATCTGCTCGATCTGAACCTGCGCGGCATCTTCCTGAACTGGCATGGTCGCCTGTCCAGGGTCGCGTTCGTGGGCATGCTTGTCGTCATGTCCCTCGTCGCCGTTCCCGCGTGGTACGGCATGGTCGTCATGTGGAGCGTGGTCGCCCGCATGGCAGGGCCTGGAAGTCTCGTGGTCGCCCTGCCGGTGATGGGCGTCGTCCTTGCGGCCAACGCCTTCGTGGCCGGGTGTCTGGTCGCCAAGCGTCTCCACGACGCCGAGCGGTCGGGCGTTCACGTGTGGTGGCTGATGACTGTGCTCGTGCCGGCGGCTCTCGTCTGGGCCATGGAGGTTCCCGGCGGATGGAGTCTGGCGCTGCGCATCGTCGGCGGCGTGCTCGCCGCAGCCCTCGTCATGATGCCGGGCAGCCGGGACGTGAACCGATACGGAACCGTCGACTACTGGGGCTGAGTGCACACTGCATGGTGGCCCCTACGGGGATCGAACCCGTGCTTGCGCAGTGAAAGTGCGCCGTCCTAACCACTAGACGAAGGGGCCTTTTCCGGCTTCTTCGATGCTGGTGACTCCAACGGGATTCGAACCCGTGTTCCGGCTGTGAGAGAGCCGTGTCCTGACCACTAGACGATGGAGCCGTCGGCATCTGCCGTGCGGGCTTCCCTGGTGGATGGGTCTCGTCGTCTTCGTCGGGAGGTCTTGATCCGAAGCGCGCCGTGAACCGGACGCGCCAATGCACGCCGGGTTCAGCCCAGTCGTTCGCGTTCCGAGAAGATTGCGTAGCGGATCATGGAGTGATCATGCTTCACCGCGCGCCGTGCGTCAAGGTGCTAATTCACCACGGGCCACCATGGCGTCCAGATGCGCGCCGATCCGCACCCTGTTCGGGATCATGTCCACGGTCAGCAGCGGATGGAGTTCGTCGTCCTCGACCCTCGCCGACAGGATCGTCCGCTTCGCCAGAGTGGCAGGGACCGCGATCAGATCGCCAAGCGATCTCCCCTCCAGCGTGACGGCCATTGTCTCCGGCATGCGTCTGGCGACGAACAGTCGATCGTCGTCCAGCGCCACGTCGTGGTGGAGCATGATCCGCCGTCCGTACACGAGGTGGTTCAGCCAGCCGCCGTTGCCGTCGCCGTCAGTCACGTCGTACACGCTCCGACCGATCTCGTACCGCGCATCCGTCGCGCTGCCCTGCTCGAGCGCTATGGTCTCCAGCGAGTGGAGATCCTGCATCAGGTGCTCCACGGTCATGACGCCATCCTTGCCGTCGAGAAGCCCCCACGGCGTCACGCGCCCCGGGTCCAGATCCCACGCCTCCTTGACGAGTCGCCGCTGTCGCGAGGCGAACGCCGTGATCGCCGGCCGTGAATTCTCCACGGCCGCACCGATCGACAACGCTCTGGCGAAACGGCAATGCACCTTCATCACGTGCCTGTGCAGACTGCCCGTCCAGCCTTCTATCTGCAGGGCCACGTCGGCGATTCCGGTGGCGTGATCGTCCTCTTCGACCATCGCCCGAAGCACGCTCACCGCCGGGATGCCGTGCAGCAGCGTCCGCGCCTCGTCGATCAACGCGTTTCTGATCCTCGAACCGATCATGATTTTTCCCGTCCTTCTGGATTCATGCCGTCGCATCGTCCTTCGGGAACCAGCCAGGGCTCGGAGTGCCACCGTTCTGGTGGTCCGCCTACCTCGAAGGGATAATACCCCCGATCCGGTCTTTTTGGTATCGAGCTGCCGCGACCCGAAGGCCGCGGTCCTCACCGCGTCCTTCCCTGGCGGAGGCGTCGCGGTCCGTGCGATCGCGTCGCTTCCGCCGCTTTTTGGGGCGTGCGGCGCGACTTCGCGGGAATGGTCCCATGCTTCGCGTTCCAGGCAATGCCATCAGCGTCCCAGGAGCGTCATGGAAAGGCCTCCCCCGCACGGGCGGGGGAGGCTGGTCACGTCAGAGGAATTCCGACGGGTTGAGGCCGAGCTCGTTGACGATCTGCGTGGCCGCGTTCCGTTCGTTCTGGTCGAACTCGCCGTCGGCCTTGCCGATCATGACGCACAGCCGCGCGATCGCGCGCGCGGTTTCGACGTTCGCGCGCTGCTTCGAGATGATGCGGAGCGCCTCGCTGCGGCCCACGTCGGCGTCGAACGAGAAGCGATCCGCATGGTCCGTGAAGGTCTTGATCACCTGGTCCGTCGAGTACGCCTTGGTCAGCGCCGAGTTCTTGAGGAAGCCCAGCAGCTTGGTCTTCTCGTCGCCGCTGATGTCGCCGTCGGCCGCCGCGATCATGACCGATGCGCCGACGAGCGCGTCCAGCGCGCCCTTGTTGGTCAGGCGCGAGAATTCGCCTTCCAGTGCGGCTCCCGCGCCCTGGGCCATGCCCTTTAGCTTGTCGATGAAGCTCATGTGTTCGTCCTCGTGTTGCCCGTCCGGATGGATCTTCCACGATGCGGCGCCGGACGGTCCGCCGCATCGCTATTCCTACCAGCCCTCGGGGAGGGTCAGGATTATCTCGGTCGTCTCGTCGTCCGCGGAATACGGCCTGACCGCCCTTATCGGCAGATGGCCGACATGCGGCATGTCCACCAGAGCTCCGCAGGGCCTGCCCACCGCTCCGGCCATCACCGTGTCGGGGAGCAGCATGGGCACGGTTATGATGGCGTGTCCCGTGTGTGCACGACGGTACTCGTAGTCGCCGAAGCGTCCGAAGTATATGATCATGACGCCGTGCCACGACCCGTCGCCGCACAGGTAGCTGAACAGCGGCATGCCCGGCAGATCCTCGCTCACCCCGTCGTTGCCCCATTCCGTGCCTGGTTCGAACGAGGATGGGACGTCGCTCCTCTCCATCCCCCTCTCCGACGCCAGGGCCGCGAAGAGCCCGTCGTCGAAGGGGTTGGACAGATGGCCCATCGCGAGATCTCCGGTGTCAGCGGACCGGCGTTGCGGTCGTCAGGTTGGCGGGGGGCACGTCGGCATCGTCCACCTCCTCGAACAGCGAGGAGCCGAACATCGACTTTCCGAAGGTTTTGATGAGCGCGCCTGCGAGCGTCGCCGCCATCACGCCCGTGTCGACCGGACTGTTTCCGAGGCCGTTGTGTACGTCGTGCGTCGTGTCGAGCCGCATCTTGATCTGATCGGTCAGGAGCACCGCCTCGGTGATCATCCTGTTGCCGGCATCCGTCGTGCGTATCACCATGTCGTCCTCCTTGGTTGGAGGATGGACAACGCGCGGATCGCCGATGCGTGCCGGACTTCGTCGTCAGATGCTGTACGGCTTGTCCACGTGGACCACGATGTCGATCTGGATGACGCCCGTGTCGACGATGACCTGGGTGCCCTCCTTTGTGGCGTAGCGCTCCAGGACCGCCGCCAGGGCCAGGGCCTTCTGCATCTGATCGGCGCGGAACACGTCGCGGTGGGTGAAGGCGTACATGCCGTCCCACCCCATCCGCACGCCTTCGAGGCGATCGGCCCCGAGAACCGCGCACAGCGCCGCGTGCGCGTCGCCGTAGTGGAAGACCTCGCTTCCCACCGCCGGGACGATCGTCGTCCTCTCCACGCTCGTCGACGCCATCTCCTGTGCGAGATCGCCGACGGGCTTCATGTGGATCACGCCCCTCTCGTCGCGGGTGGTGAGGATGCCGTTCCTGAACGAGAGCGTCATGCGGTCGTGGGCCTTCGAACGCCAAAGCGTCTGTCCGTGATCGTGCTTCTCCGCGACCAGCGTTCCCGACTGGGCGAACCGGTGCAGCAGCGGCAGCATTTCGGCGAGCGTCTCCGGCGCCAGCACGACGCTGCCCTCCGGCGTGGCGATGGTGATGCCGCCCTGCCCCTGCGCTTCCGCCGGCGATTCCAGGACGACGTCCCCGGGCAGCGTGATCGTGGCCACGCCGTCCACGATGGTCGCGGGATGCTTATGGGTCACGCGGTCTTCCCCTTGCTGGCGTCGATGTACGAATACCGGGTGCGGCAGGCGAGCACGTTGGCGGCCTTGATGTAGGCCAGGGCCGCCGCCCTGCTTTCGAAGGAGTGGTCCCCGGCGTTCCCGGCGTCGATCGCGACGTGCGGCTCGCAGGCCGGAACCACGACGTGGTCGGCCGTTCCCATGGCGTGGGCGTGTCCCATGGCCGGGCCGAGGCTGTCGAATCGGGTGACCACGCCCGTTCGTCTGTGCATGCACAGGTGCGACAGGTCGGTGCGCGGCCTCATGCCTGAGGCACCGGCGTTTCCAGTTCGATCACCGCCGCGTCGAGCGCCTGCAGAAGTCGTTCCTCGAGACCCGGCTTCGGGTTGCCGCGTGCGTTGCGGTCATCCAGATAGATCTTGAAGCGTCGACCGAATGCATATCCGCTGAGATCGCGCTTGGCGTCCGCGGGCCTGCCGAGCAGGTGGTGCACGCCGCAGATCGCGTACACGCCTTCGGTCGTCAGCTTGGTCGTGGGCAGTGCCAGGCTGCGCACCACCGCGTCGACCGCCGGCTCGTCGCCGATGTTCATGGGGATGGTGCCCGAGGCCATCCAGGCGAAGAGCTGCAGCAGCGTCGACACCGACGCGTCCAGACGGTCGTCGCTGGTCGAACCCCATGCCAGCCGGATCGGATGGCGCACGCGACCTCCATCCTCCCTCACCCATCCGACGGGGTTGGGGATGGCCACGAACTGCGGCTTCACCAGTTCGACGTGCGCCCTGACCATGTCGCGCAGCGCGATCACGTCGCGCAGCGGCGCGTATCCCGTCAGGTTGTGGATGGGCGTCACGTCGTAGCCGCGTTGCCCCTTGGCGCCGAGCAGCACCTTCTTCATGGCCAGCCGCGCGTTGTAGCGTCGCGCATCCATGTCGGAGTTCCAGTGCTGACCGTCCTTCGCCACGTGGATCGTCCGTTCCTGGCGGCCAACCGCGAACAATGCGTTCATTTTTTCTTCTCCCAACCGGAAATGCCGAGGGCCGCGCCCACCAGTCAAGGCGGACGCGGCCCTCGGCCGCTTCTCGTCGTTTCGTCGTCTGGACGGCTTCGGGTTACCTCGCGGAGGCGCGCGCCTCGACGATCTCGTCCCAGAGACGCTCCTCCTCCGCATCCTCGAACGGCATGACGACCAGCGTGGGCGAGCGCGGGATCATCCGGTCCTCGTCCATCGCACGTCCGGTCTGCGCGTTCCTGGTATGCGTCGTCGTCATCGCCCATCTCCCGCCCCACCGTGACCGTGGTGCATGCCCATCCTGAAAGTTTACGGGATGTTAGGCATTTGGGCAAGTCACTGCGAAGGCGGGATTCTGGACAACAGATCGTCCCGCGTCAGCGTGTAGTCCGACGCGGTCCAATCCTCCCTGAGGCGCCTCAGCGTGTCGCCGACGATCGTGCCGGCCTTCATGCCGGAGGCGAGCAGATCGCGTCCCTGGATCGGGAACGCGGGTGCGTCCCAGTCCGCGACGGCTCGGTATTCGTCCCTCATGCCGCGAAGCTTCAGGATCGGCATGATCCACGCTTTCGGCACGCCGCGCACCAGATCCGCCTTCACGTCGGCGAGCGCGTAGGGCGACGTCATCCGCGAGCTCGCGAAGGCGATCTCCTCGCGTTCGTCGGCCGACGTCTTCCAACGCTGCGCGACGTCCGGGGCCGCATCGCCCATCCACGCCGCCAGCAGCAGGCGCGGATCGTCGGTGTGCGGCCGCATGTCCGCAAGCCGGTCGGTGTCGCCGCCTTCGATTCCGATCGCCGCGAGCACGCCCGCGCGCTTCATCAGGTCGATCACGCCGTACGGACGCGGTCCCGACAGGATGCGCTGCATCTCGAGCCACACCCGTTCGACGCTGATTCTCGACAGGCCCTTCGCGCCTGCCGCGATCGCCTCGACGTCGGGGCCGGTCTGATCCAACGCATCGGCGAACCGGCCCATGAACCGGAACCACCGCAGGATTCGCAGATAGTCCTCGGCGATGCGCTCGGCGGGCCGTCCCACGAACCGGACGTGCCGCGCGAGGGCGTCGTGCACGCCGCCGAACGGGTCGATGACCTTCCCGTCGAACGACATGGCGATCGCGTTGATGGTCAGATCGCGTCGTGCCAGATCCGTCTCGAGATCGCGCGTGTACGCGACCGTCGCGTGGCGCCCGTCGGTCTCGACGTCGGTCCGGAATGTGGTGATCTCGTAGGGAACCCCGCCCGCCAGTACGGTCAGCGTGCCGTGCTGCAGACCCGTGCCGTACCAGCGGTATCCGCCCGCCTCGCAGATGGCGACCTGCTCCTCGGGTGTCGCCGACGTCGCCAGGTCGACGTCCTTGCAGGGAAGTCCCAGCACGTGGTCCCGTACGCAGCCGCCGACCAGCCAGATCTCGTGCCCGGCGGCTTCGTACCGCGCGCCCAGTTCCGCCAGTGCGGTCGGGATCGTGATCGCGTCCATCTCTTTTCCCCTGTCCCATCGTATTCCAAGACGTCCACCGTTTCCGGTCAGAAGCCCTGCTCCTCGCGCTTCTTCTCGACCCAGTCGACGAATGCTCCGTGCGTCGTGTATTCCGCGCCGAACGGCAGTCCTCCCCGCACCAGTCCCGGAAGCATCATGATTGTCCAGCCGATGAACATGCCCTTCAATGCGCCCATCGCGAAGCTCCAGGCGGTCGTCAGGACCTCCGCCGCCGATGCGGGATGGGCTAGCGTGAGGCCCGCCAGTATCACGGCGCACACGCCGGCCATGATCACCGACGTCTTGACCGCGACCGGCACGGCGTACTTCATGAAGACGCCGACGCTCGCCCTGTCGCTCCACGCCATCGCCAGTGGGTGCCACAGCGCCCGTAAGCCCCTTCCCCCCAGAGGCACCGGCGCCGCGTCCGTGCGGATCATGTCGTGGTCGTCGTCGTTGTATCCGGCGTTCGTGCAGAAGTCCCCGTCGTACGAGTTCTCCTCGACGTCCGTGATGCCGGCATCCGGTGGCAGGAGTGGATGGTCGATCAACGCGGAGACGGGTCGTCCCGGCAGCAGTTCGATCACGGTCTCCGGTATCTGCACGCCGCGTCTGGAGATGCGCAGATTACCCCCGCACCAATGCATGCCGTACGCCACGTTCACCGTTCCGACCAGCATTCCGTCGTACGTCACGGCCGCGTTGCCCGTCGTGATGCGTCCGATGCGCCGCACCGCCCGCTTGTCGCCCCGAACCACGCTGCGGTGGAGACAGGCGACCTCCCTCGACGTCACGCCCGCCTCGGCGAGCACCTTCATCAGCACGGGGTCGATCGTCGCGGGCTTGGCGAGGATCCGCCCCTGCATGTCCCGCGTCGACTTCCACACCCGCAGCTTGGTGGCGAGGCGTCTGCCGCGCGCGCGCAGGGCCTCCATACGTCGGTGCACGTCGAGATTCTGAAGCGTCACCATTGCGCGGGCATTGGCTGCATGAAGTCCTTCATCGTCAGCGCTACGCCGGCACGGCCCTGCTTGGAAACTGCGGTCTGCGAGGTGATCCTCATGTCCCCGTCGAACAGCCTGTGCTCGATGAGCGAGCCGAACCGCTGCCCCGTGCAGCCGGTCAGGACCACGTCCGGCAGCGGCGCCTCGAGGATCGTCAGCCCGCCCTTCGACCAGACGAACCCGACGCCCTGCGCCTCGGTCGTGAACGAGCCGCGCACCCTGGTTCTGGCGAAGTCGACGTCGATGTTCTCGACGAGCTGCTTCCTGCTGCCCGAGCGGCCCTCGATCGTCTCGTCGCCACGGTCGTACAGCGCGCTCCTGTCGCCGATCGCGAGGCGCCTCAGCACCATGCCCGCCTTCGAGCCGTACCGCTCCCGCAGGGCCGCAGCGAGTGGACGTTCGATCTCCATGTGCGACAGATCGACCTCGTCTGGCTTGAACAGTCGCGCCGTGCCGCGCGTCGCCGCGTGGTCGGCCTGCACTCCGATCAGCCTGGCGAACCTGCCCCTGACCATCCGGTCGATCTTCTCATCCGACAGAACCTGCATGTACGTCTTGCGGGGCAGACGCAGCTCGTGCTTCTCCAGCCCTCCCACGCCGTACGAACGCCATTGCAGCAGCGTCACGTCGAACACTTCGCCGTACCGGATCTCGACCTTCTCGACGACCACGGGCGAGCCCGCCTCCTCGACCATGGCGCGCACCGAACGCTCTACGATCTCGAGCTCGCGTGCTTCGTGCTTCTCCCGTTCGATCTGATGAGGCGACTTCCTGTGCGCCGTCTGCCGCGCGGCCTCGATGATGGACGACATCAGGGTGTCCACCATGGAGGACTTCGGCGCCGGGGTGGTCAGCGCGATGGCACTCCGCAGCAGTCTGGTCTTCTTCGTCATGTCGCACCTTTCATCCGTCCGACGCTCGTCGTCGCGTCTTTTCCCCCTGGGGAACGTTCTCTATGCCGTCTGCCACCCATCGGGCCGCCATGTGGGCACGTCCAGCTCCAGTCTCACGTCGCGCTCGGCGAGGGGTCTGCGGATCCCTCCCGTGTTCATCGCTTCCACGACGACCGCTTCCGCTATGATGCGCGGCAGCGATTCGGCGATCTCCACGATTTCCGCCACGCGTCTTCCGACCATCGCCGCCAGCATCGTCTGCGGCAGCACGGTCGCCGAAAGCCAGAGCGTGGACATCTGGTACGACATTCCCGGAGAGATCTGCAGATGCGCCGTGGCCCCGGGCATGGCGTCCTGGCGCACGATCAGCGTTCCGCATGGCAGATGCGCTTCGACGACTTCGTCGACGCGGTTCTCCCGTCGCGCCTCCGCCGCTTCCTCCGCCAGTCGAAGCGCCTCCTGCACGAAGCCGTCCGGTGCCATTTGGAGCAGATGGAGCGTTCCGATGCAGCCCCCGGTCATGCGCAGCATCGCCTGCTCGATCGTTGTGGATTCCCGCTTCGGCATTGTTGTTCTCCGCTCGTTCCGTACCTGTTCGACCTCGTCGTTGCTCCAGGTCAATCGATGAACGCATCGACATGGAACCACTGCGCCACCTTGGGACTTGGCGTCGTGCGTTGTCGGAGATTCAGGATGGTTGTCCTACGGCGCGTCATCGTGTTTCGGAGTTCAAGTGATGTTGGCTGACGGTTTGGATCTGAGCGACGTGGACGTTGCGCCCGAGACGGACATCGTCTCGATGACGAGGGCCATGGCCAAGGTCAGGGACGTGCTTGGCGTGACGCAGAGCGATGCGCGCGCCGCGGTGTCCCACAAGCTCCCGGGCGGCGTTCTGCCGGACGTGAGTCTGGCCCAGCTCGAGGCCCTGGCGTCGGCCGGCAACGCCCGCGTCTGCGTGACCATCGAGACCGAAGACGGCCGCACGCTCAATCTCGCCCATCTCGTCTGACGTCCGCTCGCGATTCAGCGTGCGTGCCGTGCCATCCACTCCTCCAGCCAGGCGGTGTCGATGCCCTCGGGTGCCGTGGCGAGTGGTTCCAGCCCGCATGACACGGTGATCACGAGCGCCTCGTCGGTCTGGAAGGCGTCGCGTATCGGCGCGTCCCCCGCCGCCGTGCCCGGCTCCAGCCCGGGGAAGGCGACGATGCGTGACAGCGGCTGGCCCGGAAGCCCCGCGGTCATCGTGTCCGGGTAGGTCCCCACGATCCTGATGCGCGCCATGTCGTTCGCGGCGTCGATGCTGAATCTGCATCCCGCATGCGACAGGCGCACGCCGGTGTGCGAAAGTCTCAGGTCGTGCACCGAGGCGCTGATCTTCACCTCCGGCTGCCAGTCGGCGCGGTCCAGCGGACGGTAGGTGGAAGGGTCGGCCACCAGAGCCGCTATCACGCCGCGCATCACCGGATGACCGATGAACGCCCATGCTGGAGGAGACGAGGGCTTGCCACCGGCCTGCAGGATGGCCTGGTTGCGACGCCTCGCGATCGAGGACAGATCGGCCAGCTTCGCGCCCGCCTCCAGGATCTCCTCCCGCGTCGCGGTGCGCAGGGGCGTCTTGCCGCTCGCTCTCGCGCCCACGTCGATCGTGAACAGCCGCTCCATGATGCCCATCTGCCGATCGACCGACACTTGGTACAGCCCGGGCGTGCTCGTCGCGGCGAGACGGACCGTTCCGTCGTGCCCCAGATCGTGCATGGTCTGCCGCAGGGCCCGCAGATGCTCCCGGCGTTCGGTCTCCCAATCGCGTCTCCCGCGTATGACCGCGATCGTCGCGGCCGCCCTGTCGGCACGCTGCGACTTCATGGCCTCCCGCATTGCCGCCGAAATCGGTGCTCGTCTGGCCATGGGCCGTCTCCTTGATTCAGTGGCTGCAGATGTCCGGGCCGGCGACTTCGACCGCAGGCGCTTCGGACAGCAGCGTCAGCAGACGTCGGTGCGTCTCGGGCGTGTCCCCGAGCATGTTCTGCAGCGCCATCACATGCGCGTGCGCCTTGTGGCCGAACATGCCGGTCATGCACGTGCTGCGCTGCTGCACGACAAGCGCCGCCTCCGACAGTTCGGCGCCGGACATGTCCTTCGACAGCGTCTGTGCCAGGCCGTTGCCGTAGGATCGCAGCGCCGGAAGCCTGCTGTCGTCGGGGCTGAGATCGGTATTCTCGATGTATTCCTCCACGCGTCCGATGCCGGACGCCGCGTGCTCGTGCCTGTGGCAGGCCGACGTCAGAAGGAGAAGCGTCGTGGCGACGAGGCGCATCGTCGCATTGGCCGGAAGCGTTCCGGAATCACGCCTCTTCATAAGTCTCTTTTCCTCCAGATGTGCCGTTCAACGAGCACGCCCGGAGCGTTCACCCATCGCTCACGCCGAGCGCATGGCCTCCTCGGCCGCCGCGATCCTCACTCCCACCGTCGGCCGGCCCCGTCGCGCGTAGCATATGCCGAGATCGCGTTCGACCAGACGAAGGGGACCGTCGAGTCCTTCGCGCAGGGAGACGTGTTCGTCGATGCACAGCGCCTCCATCAGCGCGATGACCCGGTTTGACGACAGCGCCGGATGTCCCTGGATGCGCGGACGGCGTCGGCCCGGGAGGCCGCGGCGAGATGCCGCCTCCACCTTGGCGGCCTCCGCCTGCAGCCGCCATGCGGCCTGTTCCGCGGCTTCCGCCTGCTGGCGCAGATCCTCGGCCCGTTCCAGCAGACGTGCGGCTTCGGCCCGCAGATCGCGCGCCTGGTCCTGGGGGTCTGCGGTTGCGACGACGTCCATGATCGGTCCTTTGGCCAAAACGTTTCCTGAAAGCGACGAATGACGATTTTCAGGATGGACTTCAACCCCGAATCGGACGATTATGACCTCGTTCCCTAGTTGCATGCGGCGCCTCGCATCGTCGCATGCCTCACTCGCCCACCGGTGGACTGCGCGGCCCGCCGGTGGGTGTTTTACCGTCGTTACCAGACGTGGAAAAGGGAGACTCGCGAGGGCCGCCCTTTCCGTTTCCGATCTCTTCGCGGTCCGCATTCAGGCGGCGAGCGCCATGTCCTGTTCCGTCAGGGTCTTCCGGGCGGTCAGCGTGTGCATGGTGGCCGTGCGGGGCGCGTTGACGTCGATGTAGTCGCGGATGCGTCCGCTCATGTCCGCGGCGACGACCTCGGCGCCCATCACCCTGAACATCTGCACGACGTAGTCGGTGTCCGGCGCCCCGCTGTGCGCGGCCGCGTCTATGCCGCACGCCGTGATGGGCGTGGTGGCCACCCGGAACCGGTCGACGATGTCGCAGGGGACTTCGATGGCGACGATCTCGCTTGCACCCTCGAGAATCCTCCTGTGCGCGATGGCCTGCTGAAGATCGCTCGTGAACCAGCGTCCGGCCACGCGCACAGCGGCGTCGTTGCCCTGGTACTGGGTGCGTCGTGCGGGTCGCGAGGCGATCGTGCGGGCGCGGTAGAGTATCATGTGCAATCTCCAAGGACGTTGGGCGACATCAGCCCTTGGGAAGAAATTGTCCCACTTTGCGGATGGGAACGAAAGCGGAAAATCGACGCGTCGCGCATGTTTTCGCAGTCCGCCTAGACGCTTTCGATCTTGTCTTTCGAATAGATCGGTGAATTTGCGGGCTGGCCCGGACATTCTTCCGGTGTTATGATCCCCACCATGGTCCGCAGCATGTCAGCAATCTTTGCCGTCGATACGGCTTATCTCCCGGAAGGGGGATGGTTGCGCGCAACGGCGTGATGTCCGGCCCTTTCGGCCGGCGGGTCGGAAGGGGAATTGGTCCCCGGGAGGTTGAAGGGGATCGGCGATGGTGTTTCTGACGGACGAGCTCAGGCGAAGACAGGCGAAGGATCAGAGGGGACTCTGCTTCTACTGCCATCTGCGCATGCACGAGGACATGACCTGGGAGCACATGGTCGCCAGGCACCACGGCGGCGACAACCGGCTGTCCAATCTGCGTGTCGCGCACTCCGTCTGCAACTCGCTGGTCGGCGTCCACGATGTGAGGATGAAGCATGCACTCTCCGACGTCGGCGCCCTCTACGGCTCCGACGCCTTCTTCCTGCTCGCCGACCGTCTGAAGGCCGACGCCAATCCGCACGGCCGGCACAGGGTCGTGGTCAAGAGGCCCAAGAAGCCCTCGCCGCGCATCCACCGCGACAACGTCGAGCGCCTCATCTCCTTCCTGCCCGAGGACATGCTTCTCCTGGCGGCGTGACGGCGGGACGATTTCTTCTCGGAGTCGTCCCGTTCCATTGATTCCGATCCCGGTCACGGTGGCGACCGTGTTGGTTCAGCTCCAGCACGTCGTTTCGACGTCGAGGACGATCTCGACATGGTCCTCGTGTTCGACGATCCGCTCCATGCGCATCGTCGACATCGCCGCGATGAATGCGTCTTCTGCATGTGCGATCTCGCCAAGCCGACGGCCCGGCATGGCCGCCATGACGATGTCGGGCAGATTCGCGAAGGCGTCGCGCTTCAGCATGAGGGATCGCCCCACGAAGCTCGGCAGTGATCGCGTCCCCGCACCCATCGGACCCATGAGCAGGGACGCGATCACCCGCGGCGCGCGTCGCGGCCAGGCCAGTCGCACCATTCCCTCCGAGGTGTGCACGTAGGTCGTCTGCGTCACGTCCGGATCTCGTGACGACTGCATGTGGCAGAGCGACATCTCGACCTGTCGGCGGTTCCGGTCCAGAAGCGCCGCCAAGGTCGTGCATACGCGGTCCAGTGGAGGCCGCGTCTCAGGGGAACTCAAACCCGCCATCCCGCTGGAAGCGTGAATACCGGGTTGATGATCGGATATCCCGGCGCCTTCATCGGCACGTCCACCAGGATGGTCGCCATCTCGCCTCCGGTCATGCGCTCTATGACGATGTCCGCCAGCATTTCGAAGTCCGTCCCCGCGACGTGCATCACTTCCGAAAGGCGTCGCCCCTTCGCCGCGATCGCGACCGTCTCCGCCACGTCGTCGAGCAGCTGTATCGTCCGTCCGTAGAGGCTGGCCGTGTCAGACGTGAGCGTGAATCTGATGCATTCGCGCGGCTTGCCCTCGTACTGCAGTTCGATCGGGCTTCCCCATTTCGACATGGACGCCTCGTGGTAGCCGGCGCGCGTGCTCCGTGCCATCGACGACATCTCGTCGAGTGCCTGCCGGAATTGCACCGGGATCGCCTCCAGATGCCGCACCAGAGGCATTGGAGCGGGGGCCAGTTCGATCGGCGTCATTTCTTCTTCCTCGTGTAGCCCGCGATCAGCCCGTGCCGACCGCCAGTTCCGCATCCCTGCGTTTGGCCGGCGGCGGCGGGTCCGCGGCCTTGCAGTACAGCGTCGCGTCGAATGCGACGACGGAGAGCATGAACAGCAGATCGCTCATCGTGTGCGTAGGCACGGACAGCACCGCGAGGCACATCATGATCACGATGTTGGTCTGTCTCAGGCCTGCTTCCGTGACGCGGGCCTGCATGGCGCCCGTCCCGGACGACGACAGCGCGTCTATCGACCGCTTCTCGCGACCACGCAGGAACCCGAATATGAAGAAGAGGAGTGCGTAGCCGAACTGCGGGGATGTCCCGGCCTCGTCGTCCTCCCAGATCCCGACGACGAAGCTGGCGATCAGGATGGCGAGCGATACGTCCAGGCAGCAGTGTGCGAACTGCCACTGGTCGGCGCTGCCGCGATCGCGGCTCCAGGCCATCAGGCGGTCGAACCGCAGCAGGACGGCCTCGTCTATGCGTTCCATCAGCGACATGTGATCGTTCTAGGATGGTGGGCGACGCTTGTCTCGCGTCGCGATCTCATCGGCGCGCGGATGCGTGCGCGCTGGGATCCGCGCCACGCGCCGACGCCGTGTCCCTGATCGCGGCGATGGCCTCGTCGGCGTCGAGCGACGTCGGTTGCAGCTTCACCACGAGTACGTGCCTGATCCCGTCGCCGGTGCCGCTGGTCCTGGGTTCCGCCGATTCTATGACGAGACCCGGATGCGCCAGCCAGCCGCCGACTAGCCTTGCGAGCGGCGACCCCTCCAACGCGCCCGACACGGTGTCCGCGAGCATCAGACCTTCGATGGTGATGTTGGGCTTCCACATCCGGCATCCCGCCCTCACGTCCGCCCGTATCGTGATGTGCAGCCCGTCGACGGCAACGGCGGTGCTGTTGCTGCATGTGGCGGCCATGTCCCTGGCGAAATGCGTCACCAGATCGATGGCCGCCTGATCCGACACGAAGGCGTGCGCCGTCGTCAGCACTCCCAGCAGTTCGAAGCGCGCCTCGTCGGTCGTCCGCGACGGTGCCTCCATGACGGCGGCGTCGGAGGCGCTCACGCCTTCACCGCGCGCAGCGAGCGGAATGCGGCCATGTCCACCACGCCCTCGGGCTGCCGATCCTGGCGGCGCTTGGCGGCCACCGCCACCTTGGTGTTGTCCCAGCGCCTGAATTGGATCTGCGAATCCGTCATGGCCTCGTCGATCTGGTCCGGTTCGACCGGCCCGGTCGAATACCGTCCGTTGTCGTTCCAGTACACCACCGGCGGACTCGTCATGTCGCCGCAACCGCAGAACATCGTCAGCACGATCTCGTGCACCGTCGCGTTCATGACGATCAGCTTGCCGCCGCCATGGCCATTGTCGTCTGGTCGCGAGTCGATCTTCAGGCTGAAGGCGACCGTGGCCTGCCGCAGTGTGCCGTCGCGCACCAGCGACGTGGCGTCGATCCACTGGCGCGACAGTTTGCCGAGCTGCACGTGGTCGACGTGCGGAGCCAGCAGCGACACCACCTCGATGAAGCCCGCGTCGTGCAGGTCGTGGGCGGTCTCCAGGCGACTGTCGAAGTCGTCGGGATGGAGCGCGTCGTAGCGCTCCGCGCCGAAGATGGACCGGATGACTTCGGATCGTCCGAAGTCGCCCCATTCGGGTGCCGTGAACGGCACCATGTCGATGCGTCCCGTGTCCGGATCGCGTACGGGCCTGAAGTCCATGTTCTTCTCCCTCGTCAACTGAACGATTTTCCCAGATTCCCATCCGGATTGCAAAGAATCCCGTCCGCCATCCAAACTTCCGGTATCAGTCCCGCAAACCCGCCGCCCTTTCGCGCGCGGTGGCGACGATCGAGTCCGTGCATCCCCCGTCGGCCTCGATCCTTCCGACGCACTCCCAGCAGTCTCCGCCGCAGTCGGTCGACATGGCGTCTCCCGTCAGGTCCATCGCGCGGCCGCACATTGCGCATGGCTTGGGGCGTGCCGGAACGTCATGCCGTCTCGACATCGTCGTCCTTCCGGAGTTCGTCGACGAAGTCCGCGATGGACTTGGATGGAGCCCGCTCGACCACGATCTCGCCGCCTTTGGACCGTAGCATCCAACCCGGCTTTCCGAACGGCTCGAGATCCAGGACCGTCTGCACCTCGAGCAGCGACAGGACTGCCGCCAGATGACCACGGTCCATCGACTTCAGCAACGGGATCGCGGCATGCGACACCTCCCTGTCGGGATCCGCCTCTGCGATGCGCACGAGCTGCGCCGTGGCTTCCTCGTCCGTCGGCGCGTCGGCGACCGGGATCTGGAATCCGGCGCCCTCCGAAAATGCGCGCAGCCTGAGCGAGAGTTCGTCCCCCCGCACCGTGCGTATCCGAAGATGCCGCGCCCACGGTGCGTCCAGCACTTCGCCGAACGTCCTGCCCGCCAGCGAGGCTCTGATGGCCTCGGGCAGACTGGCGGACAGGGCGATCTCCGTTCCCGTGGCGTCGTCGTGCAGCGTGTGGCCGTCGTGCAGACGCACGGATGCGTGCACGTCGCGCCCACCGGGTCCCATGGTAAGGATGATGTTGGCGATCGTCTCGTCGCCCACGACCATTCCTGACAGCGTCAATGGTGCGATCCGCGTCGCATCCTCGTTGCGATGTCTCTCCACCCATGCTTCGATCGCCCGTCTGCCGTGAGCGCCCACCCGTGTCAGCATGGCCGCCAGATGCGCTCCGCAGGTGAATTCCGGCTGACCCTCCTCGACACGCGGGCAGTTTCTCACCAGGTACGGCAGGTGGTCCGCCAACGCCTCGTCCAGAGGCACGTCGGTGCGCAGCTTCCGGCTGATTGTCACGCGTCGCCCGTTCTTCATGGTGCGCGCCAGCACGTGCATGGTGTTCTTGTACTGGTCCATGACGAAGCGGAGCGACACGGTGGCCGGCACGTCGAGATGTTCGGACGCCCATCGGTTCACGTCCTCGTCGTCGAAGGTGTTGCGCATGTACGCCACCGTCCGCCCGGGCATCTCGGCCGCCGTGTCGAAGGGCATGAACGGGAATGCCGTCGTCAGATAGTTGTACTTCGACGAGCAGGTCAGCATCGCATGCTCGATCGCGTCGGAGGGCAGGTCGCCCAGTGGAGACAGCACTGTCACGGGACCCTTCGGCCTCGTGGCGGATTGCAGGTTCGCCGACGGGACTTCGAACCAGGTCAGGCCCCGTACGGTGCCGTGCACGAGTTTCGTCATGGCGGTCTCCTTCGATTGTCTCGATACGCCAGGAGGGCGCCCACCTCGCGGTGGACGCCCTCCTCGTCTTTCGTTCGCCGGCCATCTCGAGGCCGGCGGTCTGTCGTGAGGATCACCCCTGCGGGTGCGGTCCTCAGCGATCCTGTTCGATGTAGGCCTGGTTCACCGCCGGTGCGGCCAGCGCCGACGGGACAGGCGCGGGCTGCGGAAGGGTGATCGACGGTGCGTCGCCGCGGTTCATGAGACCCAGCACCTCCTGCACGCCGACGCCGTTGGTGACGTTGGCCACCGTCTCGCCGCCCTCGATGAGGTGGATGGTGAAGGCCGGGGCGTAGGTCCACTGGAACACCATCGGATCCTTGCCCTTCTCGACGATCACGCCGATGTCGACGGGGTCGTTGCCGTTGGTCGGGTAGATGAACGCCATCGTGTCGACCTGGTCCGAGGTGTACAGACCGATCGCCCCCTGCAGCACCGCGGTCCACTGATCGTCGGTGTCGACTTCGTAGCGCTGCGACCGCACGCCCTTGTCGTGCTGCGCGGCGACGGTGACGTGACGCGTGCCCTTGCGGAGCTGCGAGCGCTCCTTGCTGATCTCGGCGAGGAACGTGACGAGTGCGAAGGGCAGGACGGGATAGGTCAATTACTGTCTCCTGGAGTGTTCGCGTCCTTATAGGAGGACGTCGATTGAAACGGAAACGCGCTCCGGCGCGCTACGCCCACCACGTGGCCCGCAACGGGCGCAGACGGGCGACGCCCTCGAGGTCGAGCAGACCGCTGGCGAGCGTCCAATGCCGCAGCGTCATCGGGACGCCGGGCACCAGCGTGTGGTCGCGCTCCCACTCGTATGCGGCATCGTCGTCACGCGGCCGCTCCACCTCCCGGCCCGATGCGTCCATTCTGATGTTGCCGTAGGGATGCAGCCCCGTCGTCAGATACTCCACCGTGTTCTCGGGGAAGTTGGTGTCGTCGGGACCTCGCGGGCCCCAGATCATGGCGTAGTCGATGTCGTCGTCTCGTCTGCGCCATCGACGCGCCATGTCGATCGAGGGATACAGGATCACGTCGCTGTACTCGTCGAATCCGACCAGATCGATCAGATCGAAGCACGTGTCGTCCGGCCCCGTGGTCTCGAGCGGCCAGCGCGGTGGTTTAAGGCTCGCGGTGCCGGCCAGCGCCTCTTCGAGCACTTCGTTCCAGCCGTCGCCGATCCTCTTGGGCAGGCCCGGTATGCGGCACAGACGCTGGAATTCTCCGCTCGGCATGCCCCAGCCGATCGCGGTGTTGATGCGCATTCCCATTTCTTGTTTTCCTCTCCGGTTCCACGGTCGGGTCCCCCCTTCCAGTCGGGTTCGCGTTTCCCGGCGTTCTCGGGGCGTCGCGACCGCCATGCGCCAATGCGTCCGTGCTCCGGCTTCACGGCGCTTGGCGAGCGGCGGCGTTTCGTACGCGGTGTCGGGGATGACGTGGTGCCTTCCCCGACCCTTCGTCAGAGCGCGGGTTCCTGCAGCCCGCCGTGCCTGGTCTCGATGAAGTCCTCGTGTTCCGACATCCTGGCCACGTCGCGGGTCGATTGCGTGCCGAGCAGGGCCCGCAGGCGGTCGGCCAGCGTGTCCGCCGTGCGTCGCATGCTGGTCTCCAGATCCGCGACGTGCGCATGCGTCGCCCGACGCCTGGCCGCGACGTACTCGTCCAGGAAGGTGGGTGCGTGACGCGTCACGATGGTCTCCACCTCGTCCGCGATGTCGCCGTCGACGGCGGCGGCGTCGACGGCGATCTCCGCGGCCAGTTCGAGACTGGCCAGCGATGCCACCGTCTCCGTCGTGCTGCTCACCCTTGCCGCATGCACGGCCTTGTCGAACTGCGTTGTTGAGATTCGCGGACGCGTGAACGCCGGGATCGCGGGGGAGCCACCGCCAGTCGCGTAAGGTCCGCCGATCGCGGGACGGTCGCCTGTATCGTCATCCTCCATCCGGCGGATGACCCGGTCGAGCACGCCGAGCCATATCGCCAGGAGACCCGACGTCAGCAAAAGCCACCAGGCCAGGGAGATGAGCGGTGGTTGATCCGAAACCCAGACCCGCTCCGTCGCTACCGGCGCGGGTCTGGGGATGGTCTGCACTTGTACCGGCATTGGCGTCAGGACCTGCTCGGGTGGTGCCTGCGTCTGCAGCACGGACGCTCCGCGCTCCCTCACCATGTCGATGAACTCGGTGCGTTGCGCATTGGTCTGCGATCCCGCCAGGGCCACCATGGCGTCGGCGTTCCAATCGGGTCTTGCAGGGATCGTGCCGGTGAGAGCGAGACCGAAACCCGCGACTGCGGCCGCGAACGCCGTGTCGCCCTGCGGCGCCGAGGCGGTCGTCAGCTGGCCGACGGGCACGACGGTCTGGAGCAGACGCGACGTCGTGCCGTCGGGCTCCTTGTAGCGCAGCTTCACCGAGAGCGCCTCGTCTCCGGCGGAGGTGGCCGAAGGCATCGCCTGGCCGCCCGAGGTTTCGCTGCGCACGCGGTTCGCGGCGTATCGGCGCTTCGACGCCACGTCGACGACGCCCAGGCCGGGCGTCGGGAAGACCTCGTAGATCGCGGTGACCTGGTGTCCGGAGCCGATCTCGCCGGCGTCCACCTCGTCGTCGTCGAACGAGCGCTCGGCGAGGCGCCTGTTCTGGTAGCCGACCAGTCTGTACGACGAGACGGCGGCCGGATTGAACTCGACCTGCGCCTTCACGTCCTTGGCGATCATGTGGATGCTCGACTCGAGTTCGTCGCGCAGGACCTTGCGCGCCTCGAGGTCGTCGTCGAGGAACGCCGCGCTGCCGTTGCCCGCGTCCGCCAGGGTCTCCATCAGGTTGTCGTTGAAGCGGCCGCCGACTCCGAGCGTCGTCAGGGTTACGCCGTCGTCGCGCTCCTTCTCGATGTAGGCCTTCAGCGATGCCGTGTCGCTCATGCCGACGTTGAAGTCGCCGTCGCTGGCGATCATGACGCGATTGATGCCGCCGGGCATGCGCGCGCTCCGGGCCTGGGCGTACGCCAGACGAAGCCCCTCGCCACCAGCCGTGCCTCCACCCGTCGAAAGCGACTGCAGCGCGGCTTTGATCCGGCCGCGGTTGGACGTCGATGCGAGGTGCACGGCGGCGCCGTCGGCGTACGTGACGATCGACACGCGGTCGCGCGGTCCGAGATGATCGACCATGTCCGAGAACGAGCGCTTCACGAGTTCGATGCGGTCGTCTCCCGCCATCGATCCGGACACGTCGACGAGCAGCACGATGTTGGCGGGCGGCCTGGCCCCCTTGGGAACGACGCGCCCGTTGAGCGCGACGCGCATCAGCAGCGACGAGCTGTTCCAGGGCGTCGTGGTCACGTCCGTCGTCACCGAGAACGGCGCGCCCACCGCGGGTGCCGCCGGAAGCGAATAGCGGAAGTAGTTGACCATCTCCTCCACGCGCACGGCGTCTGGCTGCGGCCTACCCCCTTCCAGGATGGTCTTGCGCAGATTGGAGTAGGACGACGTGTCGACGTCCGCGGCGAAGGTTGAAACGGGTTGCGACGCCACCTGGACGACGCCCGCCGAGCTCTCCGCGATGTTGGGCTGATCCTGCACCGTCGAGGGCGCAGGCGGCATCGCCATTGGTGGCGCGACGGCCTGCTGCATCGGAGCCGTCGGGGCGGACGGTGCCGGCAGGGGTTGCATCGGCGGCTCGACGTCCATCGTTGTCGTATAGTCCGTGAGCGCATCCGCCGGCGCTTGCCCCGGATATCCTCCGCCGTCCGTTGCCGTCGCCTTTTGTTCGTAATGGCCCTTCATCCCAAACACGTTCGACAGCACACCGCTGGAGCGTCCAGTCTGCGTGGTGAGGGTTGACGTGACGGTAGTCCACGCTGCGTCCCCGTTCTGCTCATAGTGCTTCCCTGGAACGAGGGCCGGCGCCAACGCGCCGCCGATGATCAGCGCGCCCGCCGAGGCGGTCCCGACGATCGTCCACTTGACGCGTTTGCGCATCACCCGAATATCGTGCATGTCGTCCATCTGGCCGGTCTCCCTGTTGTCGTGCGGCAGGGTGTGCCATTTACAGGATGACCGTCAAGCCGGGATCTTCCTCCGGTCTCCATTCGCGATGCCGATCCCCGCAGGAACGTGAAAAAGGGGTGGGCCTCCGCCCACCCTATCCGTTTTCCCCGAGCACCTTGTCCAGCACCTCCGACAGATCTCCCGTCGGGCGCGTCATGATCTGGATGGTCACACCGAAACGCCGCAGCTCCCATCCCGCCATGCCGTGATCGCCGAGATCTACGGTGCCGTCGCGCTCCAGCACGAGAAGCACGGCGAGCAGCGTCGTCGGCGTCATCGCCTCCAGCAGCGGCCTGGCGTCCTCGTCGAACTGCGCGAGGCGTTTCTCGTCGACGACGCACCTCCGCAGATGCGCTGCCACCGTGACGGGGTCGTCGATGGCGTCCCGCGGCAGCGCCAAGGGCTCCTGCTTCGCGAATGCGCGTATCACGGCGTTCGGCCCGTCCTGCTTGGCGGTGCGGATGGTCAGTCCCTCGAGCCATGGGATGTCGACGATCTCGCGCACGTCCCGTCCGCGCAGCGCTGCCATGACCGTGTCCGGGAGGATTGTGTCGAGCGTGATCGTGATGCCGATCTCGTCGTCGACGATGCGGTGTCCGCCCTCCATTCTGATGTCGGTGAGAGCGGCGTTGGTGTTCGCCCCGGATTTCAGCGACATCTGGAGGATGCCGGCCGGCACCGTGAACATCTCCGGAGTGATGCTGAGCGTCTGCTTGCGCGTCTCGTCGTTGCGGACCAGCATGCGGTGCGCCCACCGCGAGGTGTGCTCCACGCCGAGCCTCGTCATGCCCGCCAGCAACGAATTGACGTGAGGCCAGCAGGTCACCGCCTCCGCTTCGCCCGGCTTCACCGGAGGACAGTTGCGCTGGAAGTACCTGAACACCGGCTTCAGCGCGTCCTCCAGCACCCGTTCCGATTCCACGCGGCGCTTGACTCTGGTGACGGTGCCGTTGCGCATCGTGGTCGCGTACGCGTTCACCTTCATGCCCGCATATTCGATCTCGAGGTCGATGTCGTCCGGCAGTCCGAGGTGCTCCTGGACCCACGCCTTGATGTCGAAGTCGTTGAAGCCGTACTGGTAGTAGGCCACCGGACTGTCCGGAAACGCCGCCGCCTCGTCGAACGGGCGAAAGCCGATCGCGCATGCCAGTGAATGGATTGAATCCTGCCTCTGCAGCCAGTTCGAGATCATCCGGTCGCCCGGCTCGTGTCCCTTGGCGAACAGCACCCGCAGAGGCCCCTTGCGGCCCCTCGTGTCCGCCGTCATCCGGTAGTCCTTCATGCCGGGCAGGTCGAGGTCGATCCATCCGAGCCCCATGTGCTCGCCTCGCGCGATGATCATGCTGGTCTCCTCAGGCGTCCGGATGCGGTTTGAAGGGCACGCTGCGCCAGCGTCGGTCCACGCCCTTGGGTGGTCTTCTCACGAAGTCCTGGATGTCCTCCAGGACGAGCGTCGTGTAGGTGTCGCCGTGTATCGCCTCCTCTATGCGAAGCGGCCCCGCCCTTCTCACGGCGGGATGATCGAGGACGTCTCGCAACTGCCTGCCTGCCATCGTTGTGACCACCGTGGCCGGCAGGACGTCGTCCAGTATCACGGCGGGCCTGCCGTGCCCTATTATCTCCATGCCCTCGACGATCAGCGCGGCGGGATCGATGCGGCCGTCCTCGACGACGATCGCACCCAGGGTGATCCTCGCCTCTTCGCACATGTAGCGCAGCACGACGCCGCCCAGTCTCTCCCATCCGTCGCTCAGAAGCAGCGGATCGATGTCCTTCTCGCGCAGAACCGCCATTACCAGGCGGTGCATCGTGTATGACCATCTCGGTGGTTCCGTCTGGTCGAAGTCCTGCTGCTCGATTGCGCGGTTTCGCAGCGACCGTCGTGCGCATCTATGCACTTCGCGGTCCAGCGTCTCCAGACCGGTCGTGTCGATGGGAGCGTCGGGATCCTCCGTGGTCTGTAGATGGACCATCTCGCGGGTTTCTCCGGAAGTCGTCCTTCGCACCCGCACGACGGCTATGCTGCCGTCCTCAGCGACGTGGGCCGACAGTTCGCGTTCGCAGTCGACGGCACCAAGAGCGGTGACGCCATCCCTCATCCTCGCGCGTACATGTGCCAGCGCTAGGTCGGCGATCGTCCGGTCGTCCGACATGGGCGTGCTCCTGTGGTTACGATTTCAGCAAGGCCGGGATGACGCCGTTCCTGATGCTGTCGGCGATGAGGACGTCGGGCGCGCGCATGTCGATCCAGCGCATCTCGTCGATCTCCGCCTGCGCTTGCGGATTGCCGTGGATCTGTCCGTGATACGCCCGCACCATGACGGTGCTTCCCGCGATGTCCGCGGCCGGTGCGCCGAACGTCCCGATGTAGGCGGGAGCGCCGTGTATGTTCACGTCCAGCTCCTCCATCAGTTCGCGCGCCAGGCACGACAGGTCGCTCTCGTCGCCTTCGGGCTTGCCGCCCGGCAGGATGAACGTCCGACCGCCGCGCTTCCGCACCACCAGCAGGCGATCCTCGTCGTCCAGGACGATCAGCCCGATCTTCAATATGGTTTCCACTTGTCGTTCTCCGAACCCGTTCGAGTGCCTGGGCGCGAATCCGGTTTCGTCCTCCATCTTCGCCATGCCCTGCCGATCCTTCTCAGAACAGGATGTAGGGCATGCTGCCTTCTATGTCGCGGACATGCTCCTCGTCCATTTCGTTGTCGGTCATGTCGATCGGCCAGATGACGCCGCCGCGCGCTTCGAGCACCATGCGGTGCGTCGAGTATCCGCGCATCGCCTGGAGGTCGTCGAGGCCGTCGATCGTCTCCATGCCGTGCTCCAGCACCTCCATGTCGGTCGCCGACAGTTCCCGCGGATCCGCCTTCCGCAGTTCGATCGGCCGGGTGTGTGCAGCGAGCATCTCCGCGTCCTGCGGTGAGAGCATGCCCAGCATGAAGGGGTCGCCTGCGAGCAGGCCGGTCATGACCTCCGGGCACGGGCCCATCCAGCCTGAGCGCCAATGCTCGCCGTAGACGGGACGTCTGTAGAGGCGGATGCCGCGGAGATCAGCTTCGAACAGCGCGTACGCCAGCCGTATCGGCGTAGCGCCTGTCTCGCGTCGGCGCCCGATCTCGCTCAGGTGGCACAGCGTCTCGAACCCCTTCTTGACGCTCGGGACCCAGTTGCAGCGTAGCTGATCGGTCAATTCGCGGTCTCCTTGAGCTCGTCCATCTCGCGCAACGCCCTCTCGGTGCGTTGCGCGTAGTACTCCGCCTTGGCGCTCGACAGGTCGCCTCTGCGCAACCAGAACAGCATGTCGCGCAGCAGCACCTCGGTGTTCTGCGTCACGGTGGTCCGGGCTTCTACGGATTTGGCCGCGAGATGCGCAGCCAGCTGGATGTTGTCGGCTGCGCAGAGCGTCGAACCGGCCATCGGCTCGTTCCAGTCCTCGGTCGCGTGATGCGACTTGCCCGCCTGCGCGACCGCGCCCAGGATCAGGTCCACGGGTGCGCAGCCGGTCGCCTCGAATCCGTAGTAGTATGCATCCAGATCCTTGCGCACCAGCGGCGTTTGTCCGTCCGACATGGCCCGTCTCCCTTTGCGGGGGCGGCACGCGCCGCCCCCCGTCGTCTCACACCAGAGTCGCTCGAGCTTCGCCGATGCCGGCGACGCCGAACACCCGCTTGTAGCGGTCGATCTCGGCGGCGCTCGGCGAGCTCGCCTTCGATGGATTGTCCGACAGCTTGACCGCGGGGTGGCCGTTGACCGAGTGCACCTTGCATACCAGGCTCAGCGGCTTCAGCAGGTCGCCGTTGCCCATCGTGCACCCACGGAAGTCGTTGGTCAGGCTCGTGCCCCAGCCGTAGGTGTCGATCGTGCGGCCCTTGAAGTGCTCGTGCACCTCGATGATGTCGGTGCCGTTGGGCTCGTAGCCGGGAATGCGCACGTCCATGCCGTCCGAGAAGATCGTCAGTTTCTTCGCCGGATCCTGACCCACCTTCTTCCAGAACGCGATCAGCTCCTCGCCTGCCTCGACGGGCTCCTTGGAGTCGGGGCGAGCACCCGTCCACCACTGCACCCAGTTCGGCGCGTTCTCGAGGAACTGGCTCGTGCCGTAGGCGTCCGGAAGCATCACCCGCAGGCGGTCGTGATACTCGTTCTGCCAGTCCTTCAGCACGACGTACTGGCTGTCGCGGATCGCCTGGTCGGCCTTCTCGTCGTCGCCGGTCGCGGCCGCCAGCGCTGCGTAGACCATGGCCAGTTCGTGCGCGTTGGTGCCCTTGGCGTCGCAGCCCGTCTCCATCGCCATGTAGGCGTTCGACGTGCCGACGTACTGCTTGCCCAGCATGTCCGCGACCAGGTCGATGCACCAGCGCTGCCACAGGAAGCCGTGACGGCGGCGCGTGCCGAAGTCCGAGATCGTGATCTCGGGATGCTCCTTGAGCCGTTCGAGCTTGGCGGCGAGCTTCGCCTTGGCGCGCGCGTACATGATGTCGAGCTCGTACGGAGCCATGGCCGCCATGACGGCGCGGTTGCGCATCTCGTTGACGATCGACAGGGCGTGGATCTCCCAGTCCGACACGTCGCCCCAGTTCCCTTCCGTCTCGAAGACGAACTGTCCGCTCTCCTTGTCGATGGTCAACTCGTAGTCGGGCAGCTGCGACCGCCTGAGCGTGTCGATGAAGCCCGGCTTGAAGATGTCGTCCTCGCCGTAGAACGAGTTGCCCTTCAGCCAGATCAGCTCGTTGGGCTTGTAGCGCAGCTTCTGCGCGTGATCCAACTGGGCGCGCATCGCCTCGATGGGCACGAAGTCGGCAAGCCGGACGTCGCTGGTGCGGTTCTTGAGCGCGATGCGGACCTGCGCCAGCGGGTGCCTGCTCGCGATCACCTGGCGCATCAGAATCTTGTAGAAGTCGGTGTCCATTCGGCTGCGCACGATGGGATCGATGTCGTAGTGCAGGTGGTCGGATGCTCGCTTGGCGAAGTCCATGTCGGTTTTCCTCTTCATCGTTTCGTCTGGATCGGTCACCCCCTTCGGGGTCTATCTCGTCACGCCAGTTCGGCGGATGCGCGCATCTCGCACCAGAACGCGTAGCCCTCCACGCCGTCGTCGCGCTTCACCTTGATCGCGTTCCCGCATTCGCGTCTGACGCGTGGCGGCTCCACCACCTCGCAGAAGTCGCCCGGATGCAGAGCGGCATGGCCGTCGAGATACGATCCGGGTTCCTTCGTGATCGTCACGTAGGAGATCGTCCGGTTCATGATGTTCGTGTCGCCGAACATGGCCTTGGGCAGACCGGTCGAGGGCTTGTCGTGGATGCGCAGGCGCAGACCCGGAACCATGTCCCGCTTCTTCAGCAATGCCATTTTCAATCTCCATCCGCATCTCGGGAACGACTGTGTCCCGCCGTATTCGCTTGGCGCAACGCGAAAGGGCCTCCGCATCGCATGCGGAGGCCCTTTCTTCGTGTCGCGGCGTCGAACGGTCAGTTGCGACCGATCGTGCGCCTCATGATGATGACGTCGCCCGGTCTCGACCCCGTCTCCTGGATGACCTTCCACGCCTTGTACATCTCTGGCGAATCCCAGTAGGTGTTGGTCGCACCGTCGTAGTATCCACCCTCGAGCACCTGTCCGCTGGGCGTCGTGTAGGCTCCGGTCGACGCGTTGTAGCTGCCGCCCGAGTACGATCCGGCGGGTACGCCACCTTCCGTCGGGGTTTGCGACGTGCCGGTGGTCGTGCCGCTGCCGGAGTAGGTCCCCGTCGGAGCGGCGTCGCCGGGCCGCGCGTCTGCGTAGGGGTCGTTTGCGTGGGCCTGCCAGTATGTGCAGCTCTGCGTCGAGACACGCGTCGGCTGGCGTCCCGTGCAGTAGTCGGAGGCGACGTAGTCTCCATTCGAGCGCCGACAGGAATAGGAAGCCGTGTAGGTCTGCTGGCCGTTCGTGCAGGCTCCAAGCGTGTATCCCGACTGCCGCCAGTCGTAGTTGCAGCCCGACAGGCTGTACGCGGTGCCGGTCGTGTACGGCCTCTGGTCGATGTTGCACTGCGTCGCGGTCGCCGGCGCACCATCGCTGCGCGTGCATGACGTCGTTCTGGTGCGGTTGAAGTATCCGCACGTGCCCGACGGGACCGCGCTCCACGCGCTTGAAAGCCACGAGAACGTGCAGCCCGAATAGCTGGTCGTCCCGGCCGGCGCCGCGCGATTCGTGTCCGGCTTCTGCGCGGTGCACGACGCGTCGGCCACCGTGTATCCGTCCGACCTCAGGCATGAGACGCGGCGGCTCTCGTCGGTCGCGCCGCACGCGGGCGTCGTCGCCCACGCGCCCGTGTCCCAACGCGTCGTGCAGCTGGTGACGGTGTGCTGCGAGTCCGTGGTCTGGCGGCTGGTTCCCGAACAGAAGCCGTCGGCCACCGTCGTGCCGTTCGAACGCAGGCACGTCGAAGGACGCGTGCGCGTCGCGTCGCCGCACGTGGTCGACCAGTCCCCGTAGGCGCCGTAGTTCCATGAATACGTGCACGAATCGTAGTTCGGGGTCGCGCTCGTCTGCGACGTCGCGGGTTTGGCCGCGGTGCAGTTGGCGTCGATTGACGTGGTTCCGTCCGACCGACCGCAGGTGACGGATCGCGTCTCGGTCGTCGCGCCGCAGGCCGACACCTGCGCGTAGGCACCGGTCTTCCATGCGTACGTGCATCCGGACAATTGCTGCGAGGTCTCCGTCGTATCCGGCTTCGGCACCGAGAAGCAGGCGGCATCCTCGTAGGTCTTGCCGTCCGATCCGCCGCAGGTGACCGTGCGCGCCCGCGTCGCGGTTCCGCAGGTCTTCGACCATGCGCCGTAGGAGCCCTGCTGCCACGAGAAGGATGTCGGCCCGTTGTAGTAGATCGTCAGGCCCCAACTTGCCATCGAGCCGGTGTCGCGCGTCGCCTGATCGGCGATCGTCAGCGTCCACGTGCCGGCGGCGCTCATGCCGCTGAACGCCGACAGCGGCGTGTTGGGCTTCAGCGTGTAGCTGCCCGATTTCGGACACGTGACCGTCGTCTGCGTGTCGTCGAAGCTCATGACGATCCCCGACGCGGGGGTTCCTGGGCATTGCTGCGCCAACAGCGTCGCCGATTTGCCGTTGTGCGATACCGTTACCCGGAGGTCGCTTATGTAGGTGTGCGAGAAGCCGTTCAGACTTATGACGATCTTGGTCGGGTTGACGCCGAAGTTCGGTATGTTGATGTTGGTGGACGTCGTGGCGTTGTCGTTGATCGTCTGCCCCGGCCCCGTGAACGTCGACACCGACCCGTTTGACTGGGCGTCGGCCGAGACCGGCATGCACGCCGCCATCACGGCCAGCGCCGCACCTTGCATCATCCGTTTCGCGTAGCGCATCGATTCCACCCTCGGCGCCAGGCCCATGATTTCGTGAAATCAATCGTTATTCCATCCTGAAACCCACTTCAAGGACGGCATCGACCCGATCCTGTTGTTTCCGCATGCGCAATCATGGCGTCCGCCGCAGCTCCACGTCGCCCTTGGACGTGCGCACCGTCATGACGCTTTGCGCCGGGAATCCGGCCCTCCACGAGGCGTAATGTCCGATCGCGTCGTCGGCGGTCCCGCGGCCCGTCAGCACGTCGTCCCCTCCCCAGCTCAGCTTTCCGCGTCCCGAGGCGTAGATCGCCTCGCGTCCACCCTCCATGCCCTTCAGGTCGATGGTGTATTCCGACGTCCCGGCGAGGTCCATGACGATGAACTGGTGCCTGGCGGACTTGTCCGGTTGGCCCTGCCACTGCCCCTGGATGGCCAGTCGGCGCTTGACCGTGGCGTTCTGATCCTTCGCGTCGAGCGGCATCCCCACCAGCTTGGCGGGAGCCGAGGGCGGCGGCGGCGCATCGTTCTTCTTGTCGCAGGCGGCGAGCGCAGTCGCCAGGATGATCATCGTGATGTGCCTAGTCGTCATGTCCAACTCTCGCTCCTGCGGTGCTTATAGGTCGGGATGGCCTTGTCGACCAACGACCATGCCGTTCCGCCGCCTTTCCGATGGTCAGGCGGCCATCGCCGCGTTGCGTGTCCGCAGCCAGACGACGGCGGCGCGCATCGCTTCCAGACGGGTGCCTGCGCGCCCCATCGCCAGTCCGCGGTCGTAGATCCGTTCCGCGACGCCCTGCGTGCGCGCGGGGTGGATCGAGCAGGTGAACTCGCCCTCGTCGGGTCCGGAGAGGAAGACGCGCCAGTCTTCTGGGATTGCGTCGAACGCCGTGCCGGCCGTTGGCGACTGCTCGACGGCCTTCAGAATGTCTGTGATGCTGTCGGTCATGTGGTCAGTCCTTCTTTGTCGTTAAGTGGATGGTCTGTCCGGACGCCCTGTCCGTGAAGCCGGTGATGACGAGGTCCTCGGGCAGCATGGGCGATTCGACGAGGCGCGTCGCCGGACCATCCAGGAGGTCGATGCGCAGGCTTTCGGGAATGTGGGTTCGTTCGATGTCGATCGTGGACAGGGCCCGTCGCCACGTCGCCTGGCCGCCCAGAGGGACGTCCGTGGTCAACTCGAGCTCCATGTCCCCCGTCAGGCCACCTCTGCGTCTGCTCGTCATGGCGCTGTGGCACGCCACCGCCTCGTCCAGGTCGGGAGCGTGGAAGTACACCGCCTCGAGCGCCGTCATGCCGTTCATGAGGTGGAACTGCGCGTTCAGGATCCTCTCCGCCAGCGCCAGCACCGCCGTGCACTCGTTCAGATCGCCACGCACGGCCAGCCCCGTGATCGCGCAGACGTCCACCGATGGAAGGTCGTCCTCCATGTCGCGCGCCGTCGGGTATCCCGTCCACCCCGATGGCGCGGGGCGCAGCGGGTCCACCATCAGTCCCGCCATGGCTTTTTCTCCAACATGCCGCTTCCACGAGGATCGGCCCGCCGAAGTCAGCCTTATGGTTTCGTCGAGGGTCCGATCACGCGACGCATGATCACCACGTCGGCGCTCGCCTTCTGCTTCCACTGGGCATAGAACTCGGGCGAGTCCCAGTAGGTGTTGGTGAGCGCGTCCCAGTATCCGTCGCTCAGCACCTCTCCCTGCGGCGTCGTGTACTTGCCCGTGGTCGGATCGTACGAGCCACCGGTGTTGGCTCCCGGCTTTCCCTCCGTGGCGGAGGGAGCGACGGTCACCGGCTGCTGCGACGTGCCGCTGGTGGATCCGGTGGACGAGTACGCCGTGGTCGGGGCCGGATCGCCCGGTCTGACATCCGGGTACGGGTCGTTGGCGTGCTGCTGCCAATAGCCGCAATCGCGCGTGTCCGTCCGCTGCGGCTGCCTGTCCGTGCAGTACGCCGCATCCACCCACATGCCGTTCGATCGGCGGCACGAGTACGTCGCCGTGTACGTCTGCAGCTGCGACGTGCATCGTCCCAGCGTGTATCCCGATTGCGCCCACGCGTAACCGCATCCGACGTAGGACGTCGACAGGGTCGATGTCGCCGGCCGGGCGGACGTGCACGACGATGCGGCCGCGTCGACACCGTCGCTCCGCGTGCAGCTGATCGAGCGCGTGCGCGACGTCAGGCCGCACGTCGTCGTCGGGATGGGCGACCAGGGCGTGGTCTTCCATGAATACGTGCACGCGCGGTAGTCGTTCGTGGCCGTGGCGGCGGGTCTGTTGGTGTCGGGCTTCGCGCCGGTGCACGACGCGTCGGCGACCGTCGTGCCATCCGACCGTCGGCACGAGACGTATCGGCTCTCGTCGGTCCTTCCGCATGACGGCGTGGTCGCCCACGCGCCCGTGTTCCACTGGTACGTGCAGCTGGACACGTCCGTCTGCGTCTGCGTCACGGCTTCGCTCGCGCCGCATTTGCCGGAATCTCCCGTCGTGGTCGTCACGCCGTCCGATCTCAGACACGTCCTGGCACGCGTCCGGGTGGCGGAGCCGCACGTGGTCGACCACGGCGTCCATGCTCCGTACTGCCACGTGTAGCTGCACGATGCGTAGTTCGTCGTCTGGTAGGACGCGGCCGGCTTCGTGGATTGATCGCACATCGCCAGATCGGCTTCGTGATTGCCGCTGAACGTCGTCCCGTCCGTGGTTGCCAGATGACAATGCAGCGTCCGCGTTCCCGTCGATGGTCCGCAGGCGTCGGGCACGGTGTCCGAGAAGACGTACCAGGACTTGCTGCATCCCGACGTCTGCAACTGCGCCTCGCTGGTGGCGGGTTTCGTGCCCGTGCAGAACGAGTCGGCCGCGGTAGCGCCATCGCTCCTCTGGCAGAATGGCGTGCGGGTCCTCGTCGCGTCGCCGCACGTGGCGCTCCATGCACCCCACGTCCCGTCCTTCCAGTCGTACGTGAACTGCTGCCCCCCGGAGTACTCTATGTTCAATGCCCAGCTGTTGATCGTTCCGGGGCTGTTGACGATGTAGTCCGACACTTCGAGCGTCCACATCCCGGCGGCACTCGTCGAATGGAAGGCGCTCAACGCCTTTTCCGGTTTGATCTCGCGCGTCGCACCCCCGGTCACGCAGTTCGAGGTGGCGGGCGGTACGTACGTGGCCGTGTCGATGAACCGGATGATTCCGACGTCTACCGCGCACTTCTTGGTCATCATCGTGACGGCGATGCCGTTGTGCTTCAGGATGAACGTGAGGTCGTTCGTGTCGGTGTGGTTTATGTTGACGTCGATCCAGATGCGCGTCGGCGTCACGTTGAAGTTGGGGATGTCGATGTTGCTGGTCCGCGGGATCGACGTCGACGCCGCGGGGAAGGTCATCTTGGGACCCGTGAAGCTCGATGCCTCCGCCGTGGTCGACAGGCCCGCCAGCATGGTCGCCGCGAGCGCCAATCCCCTGATATCCATGCGCCATCCCCTCTCGCCCATCATGGCGTCGCGATCAGCGCTACGCCATGATGCCACCCCGGTCAATTTCAGGATGGCACCATTGTGGTCTCGCGGCGTATGTTTCCGCATGCGCAATCGTCGTGGGGTCGCGCCCGGCCCTGCGTCTTCAGGCCTTATCGGCGCTCGGGACGGCGATGGCTTCCAGCAGCTGCGCGGTGGGATCGAGGAGGCTTTCCGGGCGTCCCCCCTCCTGCGTCCATTCGAACGCGTCGCGCACGCCTGGCGTGTGCAGCTCGAGATGAAGCATGGTCATCGGGCGGCCCTTGTCCTTCTTCAGCACCGGCACGACGCTGGCGATCGTCTCGCCGGCTCCGACCCGCACGCCTTCGACGATGCCGCTGCCGACCTCGACTTCGCCGTAGACCACGACGCCGCTCGCGCCTTCGATCAGGATGGCGCTCGTGTCGTGCCACCACGGGCTGGAAGGCTCGGCCGAAGGACCGGTGAACGGGATCACGGCGACCACGACGCCTTCCTCGACCGCCCTCACCGGCGTTCCTTCCGGACAGTACAGATCCACGCCCTCATGGATGTGGTTGCGCCTGACGAACCCGAACGCGCCGGGATGGGCATCGCCGACGGGAAGCCCCGTCGTGCCGTCGGGATGGTTGCGGAACCCTTCCGAATCCGGATCGGGAACCACGGTCATGTCTATCGGGAGTGTCCACGTCATCGTTCCTGGTCCTCTTTCCGAGCCTGTCGTTCGCCGTCGCGTATGATCGCCATGGTCTCCTCCATGACGTCGTCCTCCGTCCTGCCTTCGAACAGCAGGCCGTAGGGGTACTTGTTGAGCAGATCCCACTGGATCTGCTGCCAGTCGATGCCGTCCTGCGCCGCGATCGTGGCGTATTCGACCGCGCAGCGTCGCGTGTAGGCGTGGTCGGTCAGCGTCGGCCCCCGAACCGCTGCGGGTTTGATCCAAGGAGTCATTTGGTCTTCTCCGTTCAGGCCGCCCTGGCCAATTCCTTCGTCTGCAGCGTGGCTGCCTGCGTCATGGTGACGAGATCGCCTGCGAACGTCATGCCGAGGCGGTTCGACGCGCACCACGCCTTGGCGATCCTTAGACCCATTCCCGACATGATCGATCCGCCAACGACGTCGTCGAGCGGCTTCCCGACCATGCCCGCGACGATCTGCTGCGGCAGCTGATGCCTGTTCTCCACGGTGAGGGTTCGCGTCCCCCAGGACTGCGTGGCCGTCGTCACGCGGACGGCCGCGCGTCCGCCGGTCCGCGTGATGACCCCGCCTGGCATTTTGGTTTCCAGCGTCGGGATGACGACGTGGTCCGCCTGTCTCCCCTCGGCTCCATGTATCTCCAGAGGGAGCGCATATGGCCGCGCCGCCATCAGCAGCTGCCGCGTTCCCCATCTCCTCGTCGCCAGCAACGCGTCGGCACGGTCGATCATCGCCTCGGCCGCGCGTGCCCGGACGTGGTCGCGTATCCGCGACGCCTGCCGCTTCGCGACCTCCGCCAGATGCTCCGGACGATGATCGGAGTGGATCGTGATCGTCGCCGCGTCGCCGCGCAGCACGTAGGCGATGGTCGGAGCGCCGTAGCCGATCTGCCTGGCGTCCACCGATGCGACGTCGACTCCGCTCGTCTCCAGGGTGGCTTTCACGATGTCCATCAGCGCCTGCCTTCGGGAATCCCGGCAGTCCAGTCGGATCTCGACCTCGTCCGTCTTGATCATGCCATTTTCCTCCAGCCCTGAGATCACGGCTTCTCGGAGATCTCCACCAATGGTGCCTGCACCTCCACGTCGAAGCCCGCCTCGTTCCGCCCCGGCATGCCGATGCGCGACGTCGTCGACGTGTCCATGTCGTGGAACGCCGATATGGTCACCAGCCTGCCCGTCTCCGTCTCGAGGCCCGGATGTCCCACCAGATCGCAAAGCGGCCTGCCGACGAGCGATCCGAGTCCCGCCAGGACCACGTCCGGGAACCGCTGGCGCACCTGGACGCGCAAGGAGCTTCCGCGTTGGGTCATGAGCTTCAGGTGCCCGTCCAGGCCCATTTCCGAGGTGTCGAAGACGACTTGGCCGTTGCGGCGCGAGAGTTGGCCGATGTATCTGACCTCCTTCAGGCCGTCGCGGGGCTGAAGCTTCACGTCGACGGTGTAGGTTCCCTGATCCCCGCCACGGATCACGGGGTCGCCCCGTCCCGACCATCCCTTGATGGTGACGCGTACGCCGTGGCGGGAGATCTGCGCGCCCTCGACCGCCGCCTCCATCAGCATCTGCGCGATGAGGCCGCGTGGATGTCGTCTCGTCTCGATGTGGTGGATGGTCACCGCGGCGGTGAGCGCGTCGAATCCGATCGTCGTCATGTCGACCCCCTTTCCATTCCGGCGTCCTTGTTCTCGTGGAGACCTCGCATGATCTCGAGATCCTCGTGCGAAGGTTGCACGTACGGCGTGTCGAGATGCACCCTCAGCCCCCATTTCCATGGTTCCAGGCGGCCCACCCGTTCCATGCCGATTCCATCGCCCAGCGTCGCCACGTCCACCACCTCGTGGACCCGTCTTCCCGCGCCGGCCGCCAGCATCGTCTCCGGCATCGTTTCCATGCGCGGTCGCACCAGATCCAGCTTCTTGTCGCGCAGCATGCTGGGACCGTACATCTTCCTGGCGGACCAGAAGTGAAGCGCGACCCGGATCTCGTTCCTGGCGTTCACCTTCATCTCGAGATGGCCGGCGTCGGTCCCCGGTCCCCACTGCAACCCCTTGACCGCGTCCTCGGCGTACTTCCGGACCGACAGCGTCAAGGCGATGTCGGCTAGCGTCAGCCACGTCCAGGCGCTGGTCCGCATCTGAGCCAGGATGGGCGCGGTCAGATTTGCGAAGCGAATCGAGCGCACCTTCTCCATCTCGAGCTCGCGGCTCAAAGCCAGAGCACCCCGTCCGGAGCGTGGTCCTTGGACCGCGGCAGGATCACGTCGATTTCGAAGTCGTCCAGGACGGCTATCGCGATGGTCCCGTGCAGCACGTCGAGCGCGGCCTCCACCAGGGGGTCGTCTCCATCCTCCACATCCCCCTTGGGAGTCGTCGGATGCTCTCCCACGCCTTTGCCCAGGACGACGCCGTACACGGCCTCCACGCCACGATCCTGCGGATCGAGTTCCCGGCGTTCGACGACGGCCTTGACCGTGATCAGCGCTGTGACGCCCATTTCGAATCTCCCGTTTTTTCCACCTATTCCCCGCCGGCCGCGGATCAGCGCGGCGTCGAAGCGCGCAACCGTCGGATGCGCTCTTCGGTCAGGTCGATGGTGCACCGCCCGATGGCGATGGCCCAGTCCTGACCCCTGGGGCGGTTGTCGCGTCTCGTGGCGCATTCCGCGTCGCGGTACCCGAGCCATGCCCGCTCGGCCCCGACCACGCCGTCCTTCAGCGACGCCGGCGTCGAGTCCAGGAGGTCGCGATATGCGGCGTTCAGGTCTTCGTCCAGCCTGTGCTCCGCCACCGCGATGCAGGTCCGCGCCCATGACGCGCTGCCGGCGTTCCGGTCGATGCAGGCCGTGACGCTCTCGATTTCGGGGCTGGCGGTCCGAGTCGGTGCAGCGGGAACCGCCAGGGCCAGAAGCGCCGTCGCCAGCGTGAAGCCGATCACGACGTCACGATGCGTACGTGACGCTTCCGACCCGCCGACAGCGTGGCCGGCAGGACGCCCAGCGTTTCCACGGCGCCTGCATTGGCGTCGTTGACCGCCTCTCCGTTCACGCGGAGCCCCCCCTGCTGCGCCAGACGCCGCGCGCCGCCCTTGGATTCCGCGAGCCTGGCCTTCACGATCAGATCGGCGAGCGTCATCGTCGACAGGGCTTCCGCGTCGATCGCCACGGTGGGCATGTCCTCGTCCGCACCGGACCCCGAGAACACCTCGCGCGATGCTGCTGCGGCCGTCTCCGCCGCAGCGCGCCCGTGTGCGATCGCGACGGCCTCGGTCGCCAGCGCGATCTTGGCCTCGTTGATGGCCGCGCCCTCCAGCGCGCGCAGCCGTCGCACCTCGTCCATGGGCAGATCGGTGAACAGTCCCAGGAACTCGCCGACCTTGGCGTCCGGCACGTTCCGCCAGAACTGCCACAGGTCGAAGCTCGACAGCCGGTCGGGCGAAAGCCACACCGCGCGTCCGTCGGCCGTCTTGCCCATCTTGCGTCCCGTCTCGTCCGTCATCAGCGGCGTGGTCAGACCGAACAGCGTGCTGCCGTCGTCGCGACGACCCAGTTCCATCCCGGCGAGTATGTTCGACCACTGATCGGAACCGCCGACCTGCAGAGACACCCCGAAGCGTCGTCCCAGTTCGGCGAAGTCCATGCCCTGCATCATGTTGTACATCAGCTCGGCGATGGTGAGTGGCAGCTGCTGATCGAGACGCCGCGAGACGATGTCCAGCGTCAGCATGCGGTTGAGCGTGAACTTGCGCGCCGGTCCCTGGAGGAAGTCCGTGAACGTCAGATCGTCCAGCCAGTCGGAATTGTGCACGTGCCGGCACGGTCCGACGATGCGGTCCACCACGCTGACGATGCCGATGCGGTTTTCCTCGATCCGTTCCGCCGTCAGCATCGGGCGGGCGCCGTTCTTGTCGGATGGATCCCCGACGCGCGTCGTCGCGTCGCCGAACAGCACGAAGGCCTCGTGCCCGTGCGCCTTGAGGATGCGCAGCACCATCAGCTGGATCATCGAGCCGACATGCAGGCTCGACGCCGTCAGGTCGAAACCGATGTAGGCCGAGATCGGACCTGCCGCCGCGAGTTCGTCCAGTCCTTCGATGTCAGTCGCCTGGTTGACGTAGCCGCGCTCGGCCAGCGTTCGCATCAGCGGCGACTTGAGCTTGTCCACGTTCATCTCTTTTCCCTTCGGGTTGGTCAACGACAGGGCCTCCTTGAAGCCCCGTCTATTTCGATCCTGTGACCGGTTGGTGCCGGCGTCTCCGTCCAGCCGAGCGTGCAGCACAGCCACCACTCCTCGCGTCCATCCTCGTCGACCACGCGCGCCATGTCTCCGGTCATCAGCGATCGTCCGCCGTCGACGGTCCTGCGCACCGCGTCCACGTTCTGATACGATGCCCACAGCCTTTCGCACGCCTCGGCCGGGTTCCGCGCGTCGATCTCCAACGCCACCCGCTCATCGAATCCGGCAAGCGGGAGCACGACCTTCCGCCTCCGCAGCGCCAGGACGATCAGGGGATCCCCGTCGAGGGTGGCGTTCGTAAGGGTGAACGGCGTGACGACGTACTTCATGGCGTGGGAATCTCCGTTTCTATCGTCCGGCGTCGATCGACGCCAAGGCATCGGCGAAACCCACCGTGTCGGCATGCAGGGTGATCTTCAGCGTCCCGAGCGGCGTGGTCCGCATCGCGCGGATGCGCAGTCCCGCGCCTTCGAATGCCGTCCCCGTCATCACGGCGTCGAGTGGCTGGTCGCCGGCGGCGAGCATGATGGCTGCCGGAATCACGGGCGGGTCGTAGACCGTCAGCACGTTTCCCGACAACCATATCCACCCCTTGCGCAGCGACGCCGCGAAGCATCCGCGTTCGTAGTGGATGTGGCCCTGTCCGCACTCCTGCGCCAAGGGTTGGCACGACGTCGCGGGCGACGGCCCGTCGACGCCGAACACCTGCACCCTGTCGATGCTGCCCATGGCGGCCGCAAGCACTTCGCGCGCATCGTCCATGCCGCGCAGCAGTCCAACGAGCGCCAGGCTGACCCTGGGCGCGCGCATCCAGGCGACTTCGCGCTCCACCGCCGTTCTCGTCGCCCCGACGCCCTCCACGATGCGTCGCGCGGCTTCGGCGTCCGTGCCTTCGTGCACGCTTCGCGCGACGTAGTCGACGGGCATGTCGCGCAACGTGAAGCGGATCGAGCCGCCGGTCGCCTCGTGGTGCTCGACCGGAAGGTGCATGCCGACCAGGGGCATGACGCGGTCCGTCCGTTTGTTCCAGGCCCGCGTCATCGAGGCATTGCGGCGGCGCGCGGCACCGGTTGCGTCCGTCACGTCCGGTACACCGGTTCGAAGTCGATGCCGATCCACTCCGGGAGCGAGGTCTCGATCGCGATGCCTTCGCGCCAATCCTGCCCCAGCACCATCTTCATCTCGTCGGCGCCCGCCGTGCGCACCTGCTCGACGATCATGTCCCCGCATGCGCCCACGTCGACGATCTGCGACAGCCTCCTTCCCGTCGCCGCCATCATCACGACGTCCGGCAGGCTTCCTTCGCTCAGGTAGAACACGGTGCGCGCGCGATCGCGCTCGATCACGGCGTGCATGTCCACGGTGATTCGCAGCATGGCCGTCGACAGTCTGTAGTCCTGATCCTCGCGCGCGATCTCCGCGCACAGGAACGGGCTTCCCTTCAGCCAGCGCTCCGAAAGCGGTCTGTCCTCCGCTCGAACCGGATTCGGTCGGATGAGAGCCGTGTGGGTGTAGGTTAGGCCGGTCGGCGGCACGTTCTGCCGCGTGCGCATGGTGGTGACCAGGTGTCGCGTGCCCGTCCTGGGATCGACCGCGAAGCGCCGCCAGTCCTCGTCGAGCGCCTGCGCCAGGACCTTCAGGTCGGAACCGTTCCGTTCGAGGTCGACCAGCGCGATCGATGCGGTGAGCGCGTCCATGTGGAGCGTCTTCATGCTTTTTCCCCTTCCGTTGCGTTTCATGGCCTTCAGGCGCATCATTCGGGAATGCGCATCGATCCCCCTCCCATCACGATGGTCCCGGCATCCCGCCGGGCCTCGTCATGCGGAGGTCAACATGAGGGATCGGAACTGGAGGCGGGGGCGCAGGGCGCGTGCCATCGCGCAGGCGCGGGATCGTGCGCGCATCATCGGCGTAACCCCCGGGTACGTCGACCACTGGGTCAGCCGGTCGGCGGGCACGCCGCATCCGTGCAGCGCATATTGCTGCGGCAATCCCCGCGCCCACGGCCAGGGCGCTCGCGCGTGCGAGGCATGGCCGCGCGCCGACGAGGAATGGTAGCGTCCTTTGCCGCCCGCGAGGGCGGCCCGTTCCTCACGCCGCCTTGGCCATCGTCTCGCGATAGTCGCCGATGCGCAGACTTGGCACGTCGGTCTTGATGGCCAGATGCGTGAACCCCTGCAGGTACTGCCCGTTCTTGTCCTTGGCGTAGTTGCCCGTGGCGTCCTTCTGGTAGCCGTACACCCGCTTGGCCGCGGTGATGCGCGTGCCTTCGCCGAAGTGCGGATGCTGGACGATCTCGGCCAGCAGCCGGCCCTGCAGCTGCATGAGCACGGTGTCCGGAAGGTCGGTTGGAATCCAGAGCGTGCCGTGCTCCCACCTCACCTTGTCCGTCAGCTGGAATCCGCCCCTCAGCACGCCCTGCGCGAGCCTGGCCGTCCAGCCGGCCTCCTTGTCGGCCGCCCCGGTGCGGCTCGCCAGGATGCCGTCCACCTTCTCCACCCAGCCATCGCCGTGTCGCGCCATCAGGAGACGGGCGAACGGTTCCTCGATCAGCACGTTGTCCGGGTCGCAGCCGTCCATGCGCGAGCGTAGTTGCCGCTGGGCGTTGATGATGCCCGGCAGCACGTGCGCTACGTAGTGGTCCAGATCCTTCTTCATGACCGATTCGATCGGTGCCGGGCGGAAGTTGAAGCCCGTGCCTTCGTACGCGATGTGCACCCGCACGTTGCCGTAGTAGTCGCGCATCTCGAGACCGACCAGATTGAACGGAAGGTCCGGCGCATGCTTCGCGATCGCGGTCTCCATGGCGGCCCGCATCTCGTTGGCCCGCGCGTGCAGCTCCGCGGTCTGATCGCGTCTCTGCACGGCGGCGTCGATCACGCGTCCGATGTTCCTGCGCACGTCGGACAGCCTGCCATGCGCATACGGTCTCGCCTGGATGCCCATGCGGCATTCCTCGAAGATGCACTTCTCGCTCCACCCGGGATACGCGACCGCATGCTCGTTCTTCTCCGTCATGCAATGGCCGATCCGCGAGCGGTCGATGTCCGGCATGCGCGCCTCCATCTCCTCCAGGAAGATCCGCACGATGTCGTCGATCCGCGATCGGCACGGCACCCGGTTCGTCCATTCCTCGACGAGCGAATCCTCCGCATGCGACGGCACGTAGTTGTCGTAGGCCCCGGGCAGCGAGACGCGGTGCGACACCTCGACGTCGTGCCCGGCCAGGGAGATTGTCCGCACCGTCTTGGAACCACCCGTTTCGTAGATCTCGCCGGCTCGCTGGATGACCAGTGGGAATTCCGGATGCTCCACGGCCTTCCGCGCCTCGGCGACCGCGTCGTCGCCCTTCCTGTGCGCCCTGACGATGGAGGCGGCGATCAGGCTGCGCGCCACGGTCGCCAGTCGCGTGCGGGTGTCCTGCACGCGGCCGTCGGCGCCGGGTAGAGCGTCGCAGGCGTCCGACAGGGTTGCCAGCATGGCGTCGCGCATCTTGTGCTTCATCGGTGTTCCTTCGGCATGCGGACGCGGTCCGTACCGCTGATGCGGTCGGTCTCGAGCGTCCTGAATTGTTGCGTGTCGGTCCGGGTTCAGGCCCGGAAGATCTGCGGCTCGCCGAACGAGAAGCGCGGACGCTGTTCGTCGAGACGGACGGCCACGTCGTCCTGCTCCGCGCAATACGCCGACAGCATGTCGCGCAGGGCCTGGTCGCGGCTGAGCGCACGTGGATGCGGATCGCCGGTCGGAGTCCGCGTGGTCATGCGCCAGCGCCAGCTCCCGTCCTCCTGCATCCAGGACGTCGCGACGTCCCTGTGGCCTTCGGCGCGCGTCGGATCGACGAGCACGAGGCATTCGCGGCGGTCCTCGTAGCGGATGTCGTCGTCGAGCACCGTGATGTTCGGATCAGCCACGGCCGTTCTGCCCGTCCGAAGGGCATGGGCATGGGAAGACGGCGTACGGATTGCACGGCGTGCGCCTTTCGATCAGCCATACGCAGCCGATGCCGAAGCCGCCCAGCGAGCCGACGGCCAGGACCATGTTGGCCAGATAGTGCGCGCCCACGGCGGCGGCTGTCGCGAAGGTGTCGATCATCTCTTTTCCCCTTCCGGAATGCTGTTCCCGGTGGGTTCCATTTTCGTCAGGCGCATCATGGGGGAATGCGCAACCATCCCCTCCTCCGTCGTCACTTGTAGAAGACGTTGTACGTCTTCGTTCCATCCGTCCCCTGCAGCGTGAAGTTCTTCGAACCGGTGGTCGTGATGTACTTGGCGACCGTCGCCGCGGTGGCGTCGGGGTATGCCTTCTGTATGTCGGCGAGCGATATGTAGACCTTGCCGGCCACGTTGGCCGCCGCGCCGGGAGAGAACGTCGCCGCCACCGGCCTGCTCGACTGTTCGGCGGTCGTCGGGGTCGACTTGTATGCGCATGGGCCCACGACGCCCGGGCCGACGATCTGTCCGGTCTCCGTGCTGATGCAGCTCCAGTAGATCGACGAGTTGGCGACTAGCTGCAGCGTGGCGTCGAAGTCCGCGCCCGTCTTGATGACCCTGTTCATCACCGGTTGCGTGTTCACGTTGGGCGACGTTATCGCGTTGCGGTGGTTCGGGTTCAGGTTCTCGTTCGCGTCGCATGTCGTCGTCCACGTCTCGTCGTAGCTGCTGTCCCGCACCCCGCGCGTGTACACGGTGAGGTTGCGGTTGCAGATCTGGTTGTCCGCCAGCGTTCCGTACGGGAACGCGTCACGTGCCTTCTGCGCGTTGATCAGCACCTTCCGGTAGGCCGGATGGAATGTCGCCGTGATGGTCTTGACCGCGGGATTCGGCATGTACTGGCACATCGTCGGATCGGCCGACGCCTTCGTGGTGTCGGTGTCGATGCACGTGTAGGAGGTGTTGTAGAACTCGACGGGCGCTTCCACGGGAGCCGCGTCGGTGGTGGGGTACGGCAGACTCGTGAGACCGTAGTTGGCCGCTGCCGATCCGACCTCGTAGCTGTAGTGGTTTCGGATCGCTTCGGACGTGCAGCGGAACTTGAACGTCTTGTCGATCGTGCTGCCCGAGGCCGACCTGCTGGTGTAGGACGAGTTGCACAGGGTCGCCATGGACGCATCCGTGATCTCGGGCACCTTGGCGCGCACGTCGGCGGGGTTGATGTACGCGTACTGCAGGGTGAAGTTCAGCTGCGCGGTGATGGCTATGCTGGCGTTCACGCTGGCGGGATTCGCCATGTACTGGCAGTTCGAGGCGTCGACGGTCGCGCCGTTGGCGCTTGGATCCGTATCCCGGCACAGCACGGCGTCGGTGGTGTTCAGGTTCACCTGGCGCGTCTGGGTGCCGTTGTCGGAATAGCCGAATACGAAACCCGAGACCCTGGCCGTGGTCGGCACCTTGGCGTAGTGCAGCCGCACCGAGTTGGCGTCGCAGCTTGTCCGCCACGTCTGATAGGTGGTTCCGCCCTGGTAGATCCGGATCTGCAGATCCTGGTTGCACATGGCATCGACGTTGGTGATGCTCTTCGACTGCGCCAGTACGGCCGCTCGATCGAAATAGATCTTCCGGAGGTCGAAGGCGAGCTTGGCCGGCACGTGGTAGGTGCCGTAGCCGTCCTGGTTCACCAGATAGTCGCACTTCCCGGCCTGCGCCGCCGACACGGGCTGTCCGGTGTTCGTATCCATGCAGACGACGCCGCCGGCGGTGGTCGAGAATTCGATCTGGTCGTCGAGGACCTTGCCCGCCTGGTAGGAGATGTCGCTGTACCCACCATACATGTAGTACTTCGATAGCAGCGTTCCGGTCGTCGAGACGCGCTTGTAGTGGTTGACGATCTCGGCCGGATCGCAGGTGGTCTTCCAGCTTTCGCTTCCGTAGAAATCCTGCAGGCGGAAGCTGAAGGTCTGGCCTGCGCAGAGCGCGGTCGTGCTGGCCTCGGGTGCGATCGCCTGGATCTTCGCGGGATCGATGAGCGCCAGGCGGAAATCCGGCGCGAAGGTCGTGGCCTGCGGCAGCGTGCCTATGCCGGCCGGGTTGGCGAGGTTGGAGCAGAAGGACGCCGCCACCTCGCTGTTGCTCTGCGTATCGCGGCAGATGACGCCGGTCGTCGTGAGCACGTCGAACGAGTCCTGGAACGACGGCTGTCCCGCGCTGGTCTGCACGAACTTGGTGCGGCCGCTGCGATCATAGGCGTAGTAGTAGGAGGCGGGCGTGGCCAGCTTCGCCACCTTGGCGTAGCGCCCGGAGACCAGGCTCGCGTCGCAGCGGACCGACCAGTATTCGCCCGGTCCACCCGTGACGCGGAACGTCTGCGCCTGCGCGCACTGCTCCGCCATGTTCGTCACGTCCGGCGACTTGGCCAGCACGTCGGCCGGATTGAATATCAGCGTGCGGTAGCCGGTCGCGTATGTGGCCGCCACCGTCACGGTGCCGACGCCGTCCGTCGCGGGCAGGAAGTCGCATGCCCCGCCGTCGACGGCTAGCGCATTGGTGTCGGTGTCGATGCACTGGACCCCGCCGCCGTTCGTGGAGAACGAGGCTGCGCCCTGATAGGGGGCCAGACCGGTGCTCGACTGACCCAGTGTCGGCACCTGCAGCGTGGCGCGAGTCGCCTTTCTCCTGTAGTGCACGCGCAGCGCCTCGGCATCGCACCTGATCTTCCATCCCTTCCCGCCTATGGAGACGGTGCCGCCGGTGCATAGTGACTGCAGTCCCGACGCCCCGAGCGTGGGAGCCTGGGCCAGGAGGTCGTTGGGATCGATCACCGCTACCTGCAGCAGCGGCTCGGTGCGCGCGCTGGCCTTGATGATGCCCAGACCCTGTGCCGCTTTGGCCGTCGACGGGCAGCTCTGCGCGGTCTGACCGGTCGCCATGTCGATGCAGCGCGTGGAGCCGTTGTCGGTGTTGAAGGTCAGTCGGCCATCCGCCACGTCCGCGATGCTTACCGGCGATGCGTAGGTCGGGATGCGGACGTAGTCGCCCGAGATCTCGGCGTCGTCGCAGGTCAGGCGCCACGTCTGCCCGTCGACCGTGATGCGCGACGAGCACAGCGCATCGACGTTCTCGAGGGTCGGCGCCTTGGAGACCAGCTCCGCCCGACTGATGGAGATCGTGTGAAGTGCGGCGTTGGCCTTGGCCGGCACCGATATGAGACCGATGGAGGCAGGCAGCGGCGCTGATGCGCAACTCGAGGCCGGCGCCTGTTCGCCCTGGCCATTGCGGCACTCCACCCTGGACGTGGTGTCGATGACGACGACGTTGCCCGGCAGCGGATAGGTCGTGGCTTTGGGTTCCGCGGCGGTCGGGACGTTCTGGAACGCCGCGGGGGCGGCCGGGCGTGTGTTGGCGCGGGTGATCACCCGTCGCATGACGACGACGTCATCGGTCCCCGTGGTGGCCTGTTGCGCCTGCACGGTGCCCGGAAGCGAGACGCCGCACAGCAGCGCGAGGATGACGATGTTCTTCATGCGAGACGGCTTCCTGTGCGTGCCGGGACGGCTCCCTTCGATCGGGATTTGGCTCCGTCACTATTCGTGATTCATCCTGAAAACAACCATCTCCATCTGTTGCGCATGTGGAAACGTGTGATTTCGACATGGGATTGGGCCTGGTGACATGCCGTCCTATAAGTGTCCCGCACCCGTACCATTCAGGAGTTATTCGTTTTGCTGAGGATCGTTCTGAGCGCAGGAGCCCTGCTTGCACTGTCCGGCTGCGGCAGCGAGGAGCCCAGGCGACCGGCCAAGCCGGCGGCTCCGAACTACAAGACCATGACCTCGGTCGTCCAGGTCGAGAAGGTCGTTCCAGAGGGTCTCAAGGTGCCGTACCAGCAGCTCTTCGGCTGCACGTTCGATCTCGCCATCAAGCGCAAGCAGCCTGCTCCCGCGATCGACCCCGTTCTGGCCGGCCGCATCCTGGAGACGGTCCGCAAGGATCCCTCGGCGGGCGAGAAGTGCCTGAAGGAGCTGCGGGAGTCCTGACCCGCTTCCAGCGTCGGCGACTGGCGTCTTTCCCAACGGGAGACGCGGACGTTGATCCTCGAGCGGTGCCCTGACGCACATCCCGGCGTCCGCGTGTGTTCCGAGCAGGCGCGTAGCCCATTGCGCCTCGATGTCGAGGGCGGCATGGACTGGATTTCGACCCCATCATCTCCGCGTTGACCGCATGGGGTCTCCGGCCTGGGCCTCAGAGCCTGGTCCCCATAAGCCGGAACAGCGGCGCCATCGGCACTGGCGTGGCGTCGGTCCGGATGTATATCTGCCCGTCCCCCCGTCGCTGCGCGCTGCCCGTTATCGCGATGTCCCCGGGGATCAGGTCGTGGTCGACGATTTCGCCCAGCCGACGTCCCACCATCGCCGCCCGCACCGCCTCGGGGAATTCGCCGTCCGCCATGAGCGTGTCTCCCCGCCAGCGCGCCCCCTTCAGGTGGATGTACGGGCGGTAGACGCCGTCGCGGAAGCCGTTCGTCGTGCAGCCCTGCGCGAGATCCTCCGTCACGCGCGCATGCCACTTCGCAGGGTCGGCGACGATCGCGCGTGCGGCCACCGGACAGCACAGAAGCGCTTCCGCGCGGTCGCCCGTCGCTGCGTCCAGCATCTCCGCGCGCAGCGTCTGCTCCTTGATGAGACGCTCCGCCGTCTTCGCCACGCTTCGGTGCCCGATGCGCTGTATGCAGATCGTGCGCCAGGCGAGCTTGTGGTCGATGACGGTCGCGAAGACGGCGAAGGGTTCGCCCGTGTGGTCGTCGCCGTTCAGCGCCAGCGTCACCGGTGCGGGAAGCAGGCCGGCGAATTCGCGCAATCCCGTCATTACGGCGTCGTGCTCGTCGTCCATGGCGCCGCGGACCAGTTCGTCGTGCACGAGCTGGTCCGCCACCGTCTCCGCGATGCCTGGAGGCAGGATCTCCCGGTCGACCGCCGGATGCACCATGCGGGGATATCGCGCGTCCGCCGTCGTCACGAGGAACACCTCGCACCCAAGGACCGGCGTCGGGGCCTCCGCCACCGTGACGGGCGACAGGCTCCTGCGTCGATGGTGCTTGCCCTCGGCGATGATCGGCCCCCGTCCGCCGCGACGCGTCAGGGCCGCGTCGATCGCGGCCGCAATCTGGATCGGATCGCCCTTCATCGTGCATTCCCCTTCGCCGACGGCGCGATCGACAGAGACATCGTGCCACCCTCCTCGTGCATGCCGACCATCAGCCAGTCCCGCAGACCCGGAACTTCGACGACGTCGTGGATCGGGCGTCCGATCAGGGCCTGTCCGATGGTCGACGGTATCGAGTCCGCATCCACGTGCACCCACGCCCGATGGGCCAGACGACCATAGCGTGGTGTCGACCGCGACCCCTCGGTCGGCAGGTCGATCACCAGCGACCCGCCGACGTCCTTCGAGGGGCTCGTGAAGACGAAGCTCGGCATGTCTTCGGGAATTCCTTCGCGTTCGTCCGAGTGGTGCAGACCGTTCCACCCCGTCTTTCCCACGTCGGCCGGCATCGCCGAGCGTTCCATGCCGTGCAACGCCGCATAGGCCGAGAACACCGCGTCGTCGAAGGGTTCGCGCATGGTCGGGACCCGGATCGTCCGTTTCTTCATGATGTTTTCCTCAGACTCTTCCGATGCTTGCCGTTTCCGGTCCGATCGGGGACGATCAACCTCGCGTTTTTCGACTTGGAGATGTCATGATTGTGTTGCAGGATGACGCCGCTTACGCATCAACGTCGTAAGGGGGGAGTCTGCGATGGAGTTCCGTCTCGGTCAGCGTCTGATCTCAACGCCTTCGCCGGGGGTCGACTTCTCGTCGCCACGCAGGATCAGCTTCGCCGCCCAGGTTCCGACCCTGGGTCTGAACGGCGTCGACCGCCTGGCCAAGCCCGTTCGTCTGAGGCGCGTCGACGACGAAGCCGCCGAATCGTACGTCCAGGCGTACGGCGCGCGTCGCGAAGGGCCGTTCTGGGTGGTCGACCGTCGCGATCCCTTCCCCTTCGATCTCGGCGAGCATCTCCCCAGGATGGCGCGCAGATCCGTGGTGCCCGACGTGCCCTCCATGATGCCCGACTTCTCGTGGTTCTCGTCCATCGCGCGCATGGTCCAGGAGGATTCGTGGAACCGCGTGGTCGCCGATGCTTGGCGCAGCGAGCGGGTCTGCCACGATTGCGGATCCGTGCCCTTCCGCCCCGCCCGTCTCGAAGGATGGGAGCAGTGGTCGCAGCACGAACCGTCGTCGCGTCGCCTCGATGCCATCCGCATTCTCTGTCCCGCGTGCCTGGAGACCCGCGACATGGGGCTCGCCCGGCGCGAGGGACGCTTCGATCGCGTGTTCGCCAGACTGATGGTCCTGAACCGCATCGACCCTCGTCAGGAGGGTGGACATTATCTCGCCGCCATCGAGGCCGCCCGACCCGTCGCCTCGTCCTCGAGCGTGCGGATCGACCTGTCCGCGCTCGCGGGCGCCGTGCTGCACATGCGCGAGGGCATCACGTCCCCGGCGCCCGGCCGGTTGATCGATCGCGGCTCGGCGGGCACGGTCGAACTCGGCCGCGAGGCCCATGTCTCCGAGGATAGGGGACGCGTGGTCGTCAGGATCGCCGGTCGCGACTAGCCGGCATCCGGCACGGCGCATGCCGTCGCCAGATTGCGTCGCGCGCGCTCCTCCCAGCGTTTCGACCCCCAGTCGGTGACGTAGAGCCGGTCCCTTTCCAGGAAGGTCCGCAGCACGCCCGGCCGGCGGGCTTGCCACACCTCCTCGGGCACGTGCGCGTATTCAACCCTGATCGCCGCGTCGTACGTCGCGAAGCGCTCCGGACTCGATCCCAGGATCGCCAGGTCGCAGTCGAGCAGCAGCCCGGCGTCCGGCGACGTCTCCAATGTCGGCGCGCGGTGGCCGATCGTGGCCAGGATCGCCTCGCAGGCGCGCCCGACGCTAGCCGGATGCGCGATCGTCGCGAACTCGGACGCGCAGAGCTGCGCCGAGAGCTGCTCGTTGCGTCCATGCGTCGATTGCGGATCGTAGATCGCGTCATGCCAGAGGATGAAGGCGAGCGCCGCCGCTCCGTCGACGAGCCGGACGCCGTCGCGCTCGGCGGCCAGCACGTGGTCCTTCAGTTCCGACAGGTGCAGCTCGTCGTGATACGCGCGCCACGGTTCCCGCCAGCGCGCCAGGACGCCCCGCACGACGTCGTGCGTCGCCATCTCGGCCATGGCTTCCGAGAACGATAGGTCGGCTCCGAGCATCTTGGTCCTGCCTTCCAGTGAGTGTAGGATGAGGTCCGTCGTCAGGCGGCTCCCGTCGACAGGCTGTACAGTCTGGTGCGCGGGGTCGGCCCGTCCCTCCATCTGCTGCGGATCTCGCCCGCCTCCTCCATCGCCATGAGCGTCGGATAGAGCCGGTCCGTTCCCATGCCGGTCGTCTTCGATAACCGGTGGCCGGATTGCTCCTCGCCATCGGCCAGCGCGGCGGCGACGCGCAGCTTGGCGGCCTCGCGTCTCCGCGCCGACCAGGCCTGGATTCCTCCGAGCACGCCGGTCATCGACGCCAGGGCCGTGCGGGGGGAAGCTGCATGTCCTCGCGCTTCCGCCTGGAAGCGGGACGCCTTGCGAAGCTGCGTCGCACGGCTTCGCGCTGCTTCGGCGTCTTCGGCTTCGGGAACCGGGTGTTGGGTATGACGTCGCCCATTTCTGCTCCTTGCTTTTCCGTTTCGAGGATACCCTCATCCTCCAAGGCCTGCAATCGGGTCGGCCTTCAGGCCGCCACTTCGCCCGTCTCGGCGTCGAACGTCGTCCACGAGGCGTCGACGTTGAACACCATCCAGCGCGCGTCGCCGTACTGACCCGTTCTGACCGATCTGATGACGTCCTGCGGCTGAAGGAACGGGTGCTCGATCAGAGCGGAGATCGGCTTGCCCGGCAGCGTGTCGAGGACCGCCTGCGGGAACTGCGTCTTGTTGACGATGAGCGATCCCTGCTTCCAGCTCACGTCCTTGTTGAACAGGAACGTGGACTGCACTCGGCCATCCTTCCACGTGAGCCGCAACGGATCGGTCTTCCGCCCGCCGCGTCCCGTCTTGATCGTCACGCGCCTTTCGCGTGCGATCCTGCGCAGAGTCTCGGTCGGATCGGGCGCCAGGTTCCGTATCGCGGCCAGGGTCACCCTTTCGATCCTTCCCCTGAGACCGTTCGCCGACATCTCGTCCAGGATCCGCTTGCGCCGCCGCAGGACTCCGATCTGCTTTCCGAGTTGGTCCGGCAGCGTGTCGCGCTTCCAGTCGAATGCGCTCCATTCCTCGCGCTTCAGGTCGTTTCCCAGCATCGAGAACACCGGAATCGTTTCTCCGTAGCCCCCGCCGTACCTCAACCGCGAGTCGTCTAACTTCATCCCGAGCAGCGCGAGCGGAAGGCCTTCACGTCTGGCCGCAACCAGGATCGGCTCCACCAGCTCGGCCACCTCGGCGCCCGAAGCGTCGATGCGCTCGCGCTGCTTCCAGACGTCCCTTGCCATCTCGGCGACCTCCGCGGCGATCCCATCGATCTCCGCGTCGAGCAGCGTCTCGGCGGCTTCGATGCGCCGCGAGTGCCGGTACGTCGTTCCCGGCCCGCTCCGCAGAGGTACCGAGATCATCTCGCTGTAGTATTGATCCAACGTGATCGTCACGTCGTCGACGGATGGCACCGGGACGTCCATGGCGGGCAGCTTCGAGAGCCGTTTCACGATCGCCTCCCGCAGCAGTCGCGAACCCTCGCCCGCACGCATCGCACCGCGGTCCTCCGGCACGTGCAGTCCGGGAACACCGCGCATCGGAACGAACATGGTTCTCGATATGGCGACGCCGCTTCTGAAACCCGGCGCCATCTCGGTGCCGTGCGGCAGAGTCCTCAACAGCGTCTTGTCGTTGCCCGTCTCTCCCACGATCGCCGCGACGTCCTCCGCCACGGACAGCAGTTGACCGTCGGTCATGGCGGCGACGCTTCCGGCCGGATCCTTGGCGGTGCGCGATCCGGTCTTCGTCAGATCGATCGCGGCGACGACGGCCGCCGCATCCGCCAGCGGCGTCCCGTTGCCGAGATCGCGTCCCTTCGTCAGAGCGTGCAGCCGCGCCTTGAGATGCGGTTCGAGCAGAGCTCGGATCTCCACCTGCTTCATGCCCGTCTCCTTCTTGTCAGATGGTGTCCACGGTCCCGAATCGCGACCGGAGTTCGTCGAGCAGCGGTTGCAGCGGCTCGGGTGCGTAGTCCGGTCGCAGGCACAGCCCCTTGCTGTTGAGGATGGCGGTCCGCACCGTCAGTCCCTTGAGCCATGGATGTTCGACGATGCTCGACAGGGGCTGACCCGGTATCGCGTTCATGATGGTCGAAGGCAGATCCTTCACCCGGCGTACGACGACCCTGTCCTTCTCGAACTTGAGGTTCTTGGCGAGCACGACCGGCACCTGCAGCTCCCCGGCGACCATCCGGAACGTCGTCATCCCCCGCTTGACCGGGTCGACGGGATGCACGTCGCCACGACCTTCCAGCACGGCCTCGATCTCCTTCAGGATGTCGGCGCCGTACTCGTCCATCTTCGCCCGCACGGCGGCGGCCACCAGCGGGTGCACGGTGCGCGATTCCACGGGCGCGCCGTTCTTCATCTTCCTCGTCGCCCGGCGGTGTCCGGCCACGATTGACCTGAAGCCGTCCATGTCGTGTCCGGTGCAGGTGACCTCCTGTTCCATAAGGCGATCGCCGAGCGCTCTGAACACGCAGGTGCAGGTCACGCTGCTTATCGTTTCGCGGTCCTTGTTGTACTGGTAGTAGCTGACCTCAGTGCGTTCGTACTCCACGCCGTCGATGGTGGAGGCGACGTGCCTCGCCCATTCCTCCGCACCGTGACGCGCCCCCATCAGGTGGAACCGCGCCTTGTGTCGTGTCACGGCGTTGTCCGCGATCTTGGCGATCTCCCGTTCGAACTCGTCGGGCGTCCTGTGCTCGAGCGATGCGTACTCCATGTACGCGCCCCCGCCTTCGGGCCTGGTCATGTGCACCTTGGCGGAATCGAAGCCGTACCTCCTGATCTTCTGCTGCACGACCGAATGCACGATGCCGTCGTCGTGCTTCATCTGCCGCAGATGCCGACGCAACGCTTCGATCGCGCGCTCCTCGAGGCCCGGGTCCTGGGGAATGTCCGCGCTTCCGTGGAGACCGGGGGTCCTCGGCGTGTGGTAGAGCACCAGACCTTCGAAGTTGATTTCGCGGTTGCGCAGATGGATGTCGACTCCGCCCACCTCGACCTTGGCCATCCGGTGTTCGATGCTGTCGAGCGATGCCATGACGCGAACGAGTTCGATGACCTCCTCGGGCTTGATCCGGTACTTCTTGGGGTGTCGCTCGAGCGCGGCTGCCGCCAGGTCGCCGGCGTCGTCGCTCATCCACGGCGTGCGCCGGCGTGCGTCCGGCGCATTGCGAGCCACCGATGCGATGTCGAACGTGGCCTGCCTCGGTCCCCTCGCCATCAGCGCTTCCGGAGCAGCAGGAGTGCGACCGCCCCGATCGTCAAGACGAGCGCGCCTTTGATGAGGAGTCCGATGACGAAGGACGCGATCGTCATCGCGGCCAGTGCCACCTGAATGAGCATGCAGCCCCCCACCGCGTAGATCGACCAGCGCAGAGGCTTTGGAAGCCGTGATGCCGTCGTGATTATGGAATTGCGCATTGCCGATCCTTGTTCTTCGATCCGTGACCTACCGGTCCAGCTCCGGGCTGGTCCTCTTGGATATGTATCTCGCGTGGCTCTCCAGATCCCCGGTCCGTCTGGCGACGTGCGCCGCCCGCACGAGGTCGGCGTGCCGGCCTATCTCGATCACCGAGGTCAGGGCGCGGTCCGCCAGCGTCCGCACCTCCTCCTCGGTGGCGCCCGCGCACGCATCGACGTAGCGCGTCATGAGATCGGGCAGCCGTCCGTCCGCGAGCGCCAGCGCGTCGATGGTCTCTTGGTCGGTCGATCCGCCGGCGGCGTCCCTGAGCGCTCCGATGCGCGCCATTGCCTGGTCGACGCCCTCCTGGAGATGAGGTGCCCGCGTTCTCGCCACGTATGACGGATCGCGTTTGAGACGACCCATCGCGATCTCCATGCTCTTGGCGTGGACCCGCCGTCGTCCCCTGGTGATCAACTTCGCGACCGCGATGCCGAGCGCGATCCCGACCGCGATGATCGCCACGGTGGGCAGCACGGTGCCCATCCAGTCGATCGGGACCGCGGTGGCCGCTCTTCTCGCCTCCGCCGCCTTTTCCTCATCCGTGGCCATGGAGCGCACGAACTCCAACGAAGCTTCCGCCATCGCCATGGTCACGAGCCCCTTGATTATCCTTAGGTAGTCGATGATGCCCCGCCGCAGCGGCGCCGCCATGTAGACCAGGCTCAGCACCATGATCACGCCCATTATCGTCGCGTGCAGGTGTATCATCCGGCGTCCCCCCGTCCTTTGGTCATAGTCCTGCCAGAGCGGCTGCCACGCCGTCCCACGGGAGCGGCAGCGAGAGATGTCTCATCGCCTTCTCCGCGAAACCGGGTTCCTGCAGGCGTAGTCGCGATCGCAGCCTCTGGAGCAGCGCCTCGTCCAGCACCAGCGCTTCGCCGGGGCGATGCGTCGCCATCAGGACGTCTGCGGCCTCGGGGTGGCGCTGGTGCAGCACCGCCATCGTGAACGCGCCCTCGTCGAGGCCGACCACCGCGGCGATGCGTTCGGCGTTGCCGATGGGGATGGGCGCCATGCCCGACGCCATGTGGCTGAGCGAGGACCGGTTGTTGTATCCCATCGCCAGGCCCAGCTCGGTCATGGACTTGGAACTCGCGTCGACCGCCGCGGCGAGCATGACGCTGGCGGTCGTATGCTCGAGGGGATGCGCGTGGACGGTGGCGCTGCGTGCGCGTGGTTTCGATGGCATGGTCATTTCCTTCTTGCGTGTACGTCGTCGTGCGTTGCCACACGCGACCCCCGCAGGGGAAACGACATACAGCATCGCGTTCAATCGGGTTTGCGTGCGGTCCTGAAGCGTTCCGCCACGTCCGCGTGCCGTCGCTCAAGCCAAGGCCGCTCGACGCCGGCGGGTGGTTCCTCGACGGGGACGAGGACGTCTTCCAGGATGATCCGGTCCCCGCGCACTCCTGGAACGATCGATTCGATCAGCACGTCGTCCGCGCGCGCGTTCCCCGTGCTCAGCAGGTCGCCGATGCGGCGGCCGACCAGCATCGTCCTCATGGTGTCCGGCAGGGGTTTCAGCAGGCGCAGCCACGGCGCCGAGTTGGCTCCACCGATCTCGATGTCCACGCCTCCGACGGTCAGCGCGGCGGCCTCGACGCCGAGCACGCCCCGCACGTGCATGATCGTCGCGCCGCGCACCATGTCGCCGCGGGCGCCGTGCTGCTGGGTGATGCCGTTCATCGTGGTGCGATGCGACCCCGTCGAGACCGGGTGCAGCATGTGCGGGTCGGGCAGCCGCTTTCCGAGCAGCACCAGGTGCAGGGGATGCATGTTGTAGGACCACAGAGGGGCGTGTCTGCATCCCTGCGCACGCCACGCGGCCCTCCTCGTCGCCGGCTTGACCGCGCGTTCGACCTTCGCGCGGATCATGTCCCTCGCCTTGGCGAGGGTCTCCGCCGTTCCGATCTCCCCGGTGCATATCGCGACCTCGCTCGTTTCGGCGATGCGTTCCTCCTCGTCGTACATGATGCGCTTCACGACGAGACGCGCGCCGAACGCAGCCTCGTGCACCGAGACCTCGACGTCGGACTGGCATCTGCCCAAGCCGAACGACCTCTCGATGTCCTCGACCGACCTGCAGGCCTCGCGCCGCAAGCGGTCGGTCGCTTCCCCCCTCGTGCGCTTCTCCACGAGCTCGTGTGTCTGGTCGCGCACCTTCCGGTTCAAGTCGCGTCCTCCATGCGTTCCAGCAAGGCCCGCAGCGGGATGGGCGTCGTGGGATTGGCCGTGACGATCAGACGACCCTTCTTGTCGAGGCGCGCGGCGCTCACGGTCAGGCCTTCGAGCAGCGGGTTCGGGACGACGTCCGTCATCGGCCTGCCCGGAAGGGCTGTGAGCACCGTCTGCGGCGGCGTCAGGTTCTGCGCCATCAGCGACCGCCCCCGGAACGTGACCTTGTCCGCGAGCCGCACCGTGTCGAACAGCGTGCCGTCGGCGAATTCCGCGCCGTTGCCGCTTCGCGCGTCGTGCGTCGACTGCCGCTCCATCGCACGCCGCACCGCCTCCGCCCGCTCCCTGGCCTCGGCCGGCGGCAGACTTCCGTAGAATCGCGCCGTCACCGGGCAGATGGTGAACGCGTCTATGGGCTGGCGCCCGGCCAGCGTCTTCAACCTTCGCCGCATGGTCCGCGAGTGGTCTCGCAGACCGTCGAATTCTCCCTTGGGCACCTGATGCGGGTCGACCATGTTGACCATGACGTCGACGTGATCGTACGTGTGGCCCAGGATGGTGACCGCCGTCGTCGTGCGGACCTCCTTTAGGTCGCCCTTGTCGGTCGTCACCGATATCAGGACGGTGTCCGAGATCCGCGATCCGAGCGGCGCGAAGCGCTGCACGACGAGGTTACGCATGTCGTGCGTCCGGCGCATGATCTCGTCGGCGTGCACGTGGTGGGCCACGATGGTCTCGGCCGCGGCCTGCAGGTTGCCGTCGCCCGTCGGGGTCCATGGTGCGGCGTTGTGGCTGAAGTGACCGTGGAACACGTCCTCTCCGCTCGCCGTCGCCGGCGAGGCGAAAGTCACCGTGTCGCCGTCTCCGAACACCGACTTCCCGTGCGCCAGCAGCGAGACGATGTCCGGGTCGATTCCCATCGCGGCGACCCTCCGTCGCAGATCGTCCGTCAGGCGCGCGAGCAGCGTCGTGTCGCGCGGCACGTCGCCCTGCGGATAGACCAGCGGCATGGTGGCGCTCAGGCCCAGCATGATGCTCTTCTTGCCCGTCGATATCCAGGTGCCCGGCCCGCCGATGTTTCCGGCCGGCTCGCCGCCGATCTGGTATGGACGGTGACTGGGATGCGCGACGTCGGCCATCTCCTCGACCAGGACCTCCACGTCCTCCATGCTCGCCTGCTGGGCCATGGGGTGGTATGCCAGCAGCTGCAGCACGACCTCCCCCGCCGTCATGGGCGAATGGCAGTGCGGCTCCTGCGCACCGGGCATGCTCGGTATCGACGCCAGGATGTGGTCGATGCTCAATGCCTGTCTCCTTTTTTCCGCCCCGTCCGTCGGGACGCTTCGTTCCCCCCGGATTCGGGATCACAACGCCCGGATGGTCGTCTCGACGCCCATGCCGTGCGCGATGGCCTCCACGAACCCCTGCGCGTCGGGTCCCGCCCGGTGCGGTGCGGGATTGCGCTTGACGTGGTCGACGATGCGCTCGCGCATCTCGGGATCGATGGCCTCGAGGCGAGCGCGTACCCCGTCCACGGCGAATGCGGGTTTCATACCGGCCGCGATGGACAGGCGGGTCAGCCACCCGCTCTCCCATTGCGGATTGTCGCTGATCGCCGATCCCACCGGACCGAGCAGATCGTTCAGCCGAGCCATGATGGTCGCCGCGCAGGGAGCTCCCACGAGGTCCCCGGGGGCTATGCCGTGGATCTTTTGCGCCTCCCAGAACCACACCCCGTCCCGCACCCATTCGCGCGTCGGTTCTATGAGGCTCGACCATGTGCCTATCGGCGATTGCGGGTCCGTCCAGATCGCGATGCCGGCCTCGATCGGATAGCTTTCGTCGTCGAGCGCGCTTGCCTCGAAGTCGAGAACGGCGATCGGCCATCTCATGCCGTGGCAGATCATCCGCTTCCCCTATATGGTCACGATGCGCGTCACGCTCGCCCGTCGCCCGTCCGACAGGGTCGTCTCCCGCGTCACCGGTTGTCCCGGCACCCGTTCGATCTCCTCGAGGCTCGCGAGGATCGCCCCTGCCAGATCCGCATGGCGTTCCGCGTCCCTCGTCGGATGATGCGCCACGCCGGCGATCCGGCTGGCGGCTTCCGCCAGATCCTCGTCGACGTCGTCGAGATCCACCCGGGCGATCTCCGCCGAAGCCCGGCCCGAGCGGCTCACGACCGACACCACGTGCACGAGACTGGCCTGCGGGGCCGGCACTTCGTTCACGGCAGGCGCGGCAGTGCGATGAGCAGCAGGGACACGATGACGTTGATGGTGCACATGATGCGGATCTTGCTGCCCCAGAACGCCAGACGCGGACCGCCGTCGTCCTTGGCCTGCAGCTTCGACCCGGCGTACCACATGGCGGCGACGCTGACCACGAGACCCGCCACGCCGACCGGCGTCGACAGCGTGTCCGGACCTCCGGTCATCATGGGCACGAGCACCCAGAGCATCGCCGCGGCGACGACGACCATCATCCAGTGGACGGTGGTCAGGATGCGGTGGTCGTGATGGATGTCGGGTCGCTGTGCCATGCCGCCCTTATAGGTCGGGGATGCCACGCGGCCTAGTCGTCATGCGGCGCGTGACGTCAGCGATCGCAGGCCCCAGCTACGGCATTTCATCTCGTTGGTCTGCTCGACGCCGTCCGGGCAGTCGCCGTTCATCTCGCACGCCATCTCCTCGGCCCGCGCCTCGGCGTCCTCGCGGCTTTCCGCCTCGATGTCGATCGTGTAGCGGTCGATCGTCACGACCTCGCGCGTCATCTCGAGCGTGAACTTTCCCATGTCAGTCTCCTTCGTGGTCCCGGTACTGCAGTCGGGGAACGTCGAGCTTCGCCTCGATCGATCCCGGGGTGTGCTGGCCTCTGAACGTGGTCGGTTCGTAGCTCGCCACGTCCCTGATGACGATCCGTTCGTCGTTGAGGAGTGGATGCTGCACCAGATCCGAAAGTGGCCGTCCCGGCAGCATGGAGCGCACCGATTCGGGCAGCACCGCCCCTTCTATGCGGATCTGGGCGTCTCCCGCGCTCCGCGGCGTCATTTCCCACCAGCGTATGGCGCCATCGAACGTGGCGGTCTTCACGTCGAGGCTGAACATGCCGGTCGCGCGACGCCCGGTTATGACGCCTTCCATGTCGGGAAGACCGTCGGGTATGTCGCGTCCGTGGCGTTCGCGCAGCGTCCGGCGCTCGCTTTCGCCGCTGCAGTTGAACCTGTCGCTTCGCCTCGCCGTGTCCAGCAGGCCCAGACGCACCAGGCGTATGAAGCCCGTGACGCCTATGCCGCTCGCGTCGAGGAGCGCGGCGATGGGAACGCTGACCATCACCGGGGCGTCCCCCGGTCGTCGGGGCGTCGGCCGTCTCTGCCCGTTTATCATCGCGGCTCTCCTGCAGGCGTGGTGGTCGACAAGGTGGCCAGAGCCAGATCCCGGCCTTCGATCGTGATCCTGGTGTGATCGTCTACAACTTCCGCGTGCGTCACCAGCCGTCCGTCGAGCGGGGTGCCCGTTCGCATCAGTTCGCCCAGGGGTCTTCCGACGATGGCGTTCAGCAGCGTTTCGGGTACGATCCCGAAGTGCGCCAGCGTGCGCCCGTCGAACACGTCCTCTCCGTCCGGATGGAATGGATGCGCGATGCGCAGATGGCATGACGCACGTCTCTCCTCGAATGCGGTCGTCCTGGCGGAAGGGTGCGAGGGCTGTCTTCCATCGTCCAGATGAGGAACGCCGTGCAGCAGTCGCATCCTCCCCAGCATCCATGTGCGGGCGGCTTCGGGAGTGGCATCGTTTCCGCAGGCCTGCAGATGGGCCATGGTGAGCTGCAGGGTCATCTCGTCGATGAGCACGGGGCCGGGGGTCATTTCGGCATCGTCCGCCCCCTTTGCGGGCACGTCGATCGGCATCTCGATTCCGCATTCCCGCGCCCGCTCGATGCGCGCCGTCTGCCTGAACACGGGGGCCATGAGGTCGAACAACGCCATCAGCTGACCATGCCTGCGGTCGACCTGGAACAGTTCGGCCATCAGCGACGGGTCGCGACGATGCAGACGGTCGGCATGGTCGGGCATGGACTCGCGTCCGCATATCTCCACCAGGTCGAACCGCCATCGCATGTCCATGCGGTGCAGCGTCGGGCTCCAGCCCCGACCTTCGACCACGAGCGTCCGTCCGTTCTCCAGCCGACCTCCCTCCACCGTGACGCCCGCCAGATCCCTCATGGTGGAGCGCACCTGTTCGACGCCCGCGTCGATGAACTCCGCGCCCTCGGTCAATTCAGATGCTCCTGGATGGAGGCCAGGCTCACGTCGTCGTGTTCCAGCCTGATCTTCGTATCCATGTGCCCGCGTTCGCAGCTCGCGATCGTCCTCGCGTCCAGAACCGTCCCCGTCGATACGACGTCGGCCAGTGGTCTGCCCGTCATCGCGGTCATGACGCTCGCGGGGAGCGTTTCCGCGATGACGACGTCGCGACCATCGAAGGTGGCGTCGCCATCGATGATGGCCTCCATGCGCATGCGTGGCACGCCGTCGCCGTCGTCGAGCTCGGTCGTCATCTCGCCCATCCACATTGCGTCGTCGGCATCGACCATTTCGCCGGCGTGCGCCTCGCACAGCAGGCGCAGGATCCCGTGTGCCGCGTCTTCCGCGTTTCCGGCGCCTGCGCGGATCAGCGAGATCAGCGCCCGGTCCACCATGACGTGCCCCACCGCCATCCGCTTCAGATCCGCGATGGTCGGCTCCGCCGTGCCGTTCGGCAGCGCGACCTCGTGTCCCAGCCGCGACGCCGCGTCGGCACGTCGCCATTGCCGTGCCGCCATGACGGCCACCTCGCCGGCGCCGTTCCGCACATGCATCGACGGCGCGATCATCGTTTCGGGTCTGAGCAGGTCCGCCACCACGGACGGGTCCCGCGCGTTCACCCTCGCCACTGCGTTCGGCACGAGGCATTGCGGGTGTCTGGCCATGACGCCGACGTCGAAGTCCCATATGGTCTTGATCATGTGAAGGGTCGGACTCCATCCCGTGCCCCACACCGTGATCAGCGTGCTCGACGGATCCGCGTCCGCGCTGGTCACCCGCACGCCGGGAATGCCTTCGAAGCGGCGCGACAGGTAGGCGACGGCCTCCGTGGCGAATTCGTCCTGGTGCATCATCCGATCCTCGTGTCGTGCTGCGCCCATGTGCTCATTCGGACGGCCTGAGCGTCAGGCGGGTCGTTCCCCCCGATGCCACCGAACCAGGCAGACCCTGGAGCATGTGATGCACGCTCGCTATGGTCATGCGTTCGGCGCCGGGCATGGACACCACTTCCCGGAGCCCCATGCCCGTCAGCGACGTCGCGATGGTCTCGGGCAGGCCGTAGAGCGTCAGCGTGCGGTAGTCGTGTCTTCCGGCGTAGCGTCTGACCTCGTACGACGTGTGCGTGGGGGCGCCCCAGAACACCTCGCAGCGATCTCCTTCCGACATCTCCATGCTGGGCATGCCGTCTATTGCGATCAGCCTGCCCTTCAGACGATTGCGGTCCCGCGACCAGCAGCCGATGCGCATGTCCACCGCGTGGGTCGCGTATGCGGCGGCCACGATCGGGTCGTCCCAGCCGGGAACCGCCGCTGGGAAGGCGCCATCGTCACCGACCTGGTGGGAGGCTGGATCGATCATGTCATCCCTCCGTCGAGTCGCGAAAAAAAGGGGCCGCCCGAAGACGACCCCTGAAGGTTTTAGGAGAGGATGCCTGAAAGACCCGCTCATTATACGCTGCCGTTTGTGCAGTGCAACATGGATCTGTGTCAGGCTGATGCCGACCGGCGTGGGCGACCACCCTCGAGAAGCCTGCGGGTGAATGCCGCCAGGCTGGCGACGCCGTCGTCGCCCAGGTCGAGATTGTCGCATACGGGATCCAGCAGGGCCGCGATTGCCACGTCCTGGACGTTGGCCGTGCTCGCGGGCGGCGCGCAGGGTTGTTCGCGCGCAACGGGCGTTCCGGGTCGCACCGCCTCGCGGTCGCGGGCGCGTTCGATGCCCTGTTCGATGCGCGGATGCGGCACGATGCCAGCGGTCCCGCCGATCGGCCTCGTGATGCTCAACTTCTCTCGCGGCGCGCGCGCTGTGTCTGTCATGTGTAGGTCCTGTGGGGTGTCTTGCCGTGAGTCGTGCGACCGCTTCGGTGGTTGTAGGATGGATTGATGCGAGATCCGCATCCATCCTGAAAAATGTTTGGTTGTTCCAGGCTCAGCCCGGCGCCCTCGTCATCCAGTCCGGCGTGTGACCCTCGGGATGCATCGCGCGGATCTGCGCGATCGCCATGCTGATTGTGCCCTCGGGATCCGGGCCGCCGGCCAGGAAGTGCCTCACGACGCCGAGCGCGGTCTCGGTGCGCGTGACGCGCTCCACGTCCTGTCGGCATTCGAGGATCACCGCCTTGTCGCCGGTGTTGGCCCATGAGTCAACCAGGCCCTCGCGCCAGATGCGCGCGTGTCGGCATGCGGTGGCCAGCAGATCCTTGTCGGCTTCGCTCAACGCGGGTGCGGTGTCGGCGAGTCTCGGCAGCAGATCGTGGTAGGCCTGGATGATCGCCTTGGTGCGATCGCGTATCGTATCGTCGCTCATCTCCTCGCGGTCGAGGATGGCGTCCTGCACGATCGAGCGCAGGACGCGTCTGGGGGGAAGGCTCACCGATTTTCTCCTTCGTGGTCGCATTCGCCGTCACGCCACCGCCGCACCCGTGGTCCGAACCGGGCAGGCAACGGAGCCTTCTTCTGGTAGGGGATCGTCTCGTGCCGTCCCTCGTCGCACGCCAGTCTCAGCGTCGTGCCCTTGGACGAGTGGTCCTGCACCGCCCGCCTGATGCGCAGGCCCGCCACCGGGGCTCCATGCACCACCTCCTCGATCAACCGGCCGCGCACTGCGACCGCCACGGTCTCGGGGATCGTCGCGCGGGGCATGCTGAGCGTGCCCCGCTTCCAGCGCGCACCCGAGGCGAACTCGATCGTCGTCACGATCTCCCGGTGCGTGGCGCTCCATTTGCGCTCCATCCGCATCGAGACGACGTCCGCGCGGGTGAAGTGTATCCCGCCCCAGGTCTGCGTCTCGGTCAGCCCGTACGGCTGCTGCGATCTGCAGTATCTCAGGAACCCGTCGAGCATGTTCCGCCCGGCCTGCGTCAGCGTCTCCATGACGCCGAGGCTGACCACGTCGGTCTGAAAGTCCATTACCTTTTCACCCTTCCGACATCGTTCGAAAGGGCGTTCCGAGACGGTCCTCCCTTACTTCCCTCGTGCCGCCGTCGGCAGCGGACGACGGAACACGACGACCTCGCCCTCCTGCGGGGCGGGGGTCGGCGTCGGCGTCGTCGTGGCGCACGACCGCGTCTCGCTCACCGCGGGACGAGCCGTGGTGCATGCCGCGTCCGATGCCTTGGCGCCGTCGTTGCGGCGGCATTCGACCGTGACGGTGCGCGTCTCCACGCCCGCCGTGCATTCCGACCATGCACCCGTGCCCGTCTGCGCCCAGTCGTAGGTGCAGGTGGACGTGTCGGTCACCCGTTCGCTGTCGGTCGGACGCGAAGCGGCGTCGCAGCTCCCGATCGGAGCGGCATCGCCGTTGGAGCGCGTGCACGTCACCTGGCGGGTGCGCGTGACGTCGCCGCACGCCGCAGGCGTCGTCCAATCGCCGGTGCTCCAGGCGAAGGTGCAGGTCGAGTAGTCGGTCGTCGCTTCGCTCGACGCCGGCTTGTCCGACCCGCACGAGGAATCCCCTACCGTCTGTCCGTCGGAACGGATGCAGCTGACGGTCCGCGAATGCGTGGTCGCGCCGCACGCCGGCACCGCGGCGCCGAAGGCCCCCGGACGCCACTCGTATCCGCAGCCCGACGTCTGGTAGCTCTCGCGCGTCGTGTCGGGTTTCGTCTCGGCGCACTGCGCGTCGGCGACCGTGGTGCCCTCCGAGCGACGGCACGTGACCGTGCGTGATTCCGTGGCCGCACCGCAGGTCGCCGTCGGGGCGCTCCAGTCGTTCACCGTCCACGCGAACGTGCACGTCGCGTAGCTCGGAGCGGCCTCCTGCATCACCGGCTTCGTGCCGGCCGCCGAGCAGGCTCCGTCGTCCACGCGCCGTCCGTCGGAACGGAAGCACCAGACGTCCCGGTACTTGACGGATGGTCCGCACGCGGCGGCGGGTTCCGCATATTCGCCCGTCTGCCATTCGGCGCCGCATCCCGACGTCTGGTACGACGTCTGCGTGGATTCCGGCTTCGTCGTCGCCGAGCATGCGGCGTCCTGCGCCGTCGCGCCATCCGAGCGCAGGCAGGTCACGCTCCGCGCCTGCGTCGCGTTCCCGCAGGTGGTCGAGGGATCCGTGAAGGCTCCGACCGTCCATGCGTGCGTGCACGCCGAATAGTCGTTGGTCTGCTGGGTCGTCGAGGGCATGGTGGAGACGGCGCACATGTCGTTGACGACGAGCTGCCCGTCCGAGCGTCGGCACGACAGGGTCCGCGTCTGCGTGGTCGCGCCGCACGACGGCGTGACCGGGCTGAACGCCGACGGCTCCCACGTGTAGCCGCAACCCGCCGTCTGGTACGAGCTCTCGGTCGCCGACGGCTTGGGCGCGGCGCATGCGAAGTCCTGCAGCGTCGCGCCGTTGTCCGGATTGACGCACGTGACGGGACGCGACCTCGTCGCGTCGCCGCAGCTCGCCGACCAGTCGCCGTATCCACCCGTGATCCATACCGGCGGCGAAGACCTGTCCGCCGTGCCGGTCAGTCCGGTGACCACGAACGCGCTCGGTGGTCCAAGATCGGTGACCGTGAAGGTCAGCGTGTTGATGCCCTCCTTGAATCCGCTGGCGATGACGAAGGGCGTCAGATTGGTGAAGGCGAGGTTCTCCGCGACCGGGGGGCCGCCGTTCAGGCTCACCGTGCCTTCGTTGTCGATGGCGAAGGAGCCGCTGATCCGGGCGGTCGCCACGTTGTATCCCGTCAGGTCGAACGTGAGCGTGTACTGGACCGTCTGGCGTCCCTCCTGGTAGGAGCCGTCGCCGGACTGTCCGATCCACTGCGCGTCCCCCTGCACCGGATAGGCGCCGTTGTAGTATGTGATTGCGGGACCGCCGTTGACGCGGTAGTGCGCATCCACGCCACCACTTCCCGCATGAAGCCTGCCTGCGGGATCGAGACCCGTGTTGTACAGTCCGGGGATCGGATCCGCCCATGCGGCCGCAGGCACCAGCATCGTGGCGGCGGCGAGTGCGAGGCGGAACCTCTTGTAGATGGACATGGTCTGATCCCCGGTGCTCTTGGCGTACCGGTTGCATAGGATGATTCACACCATCCTGCAAATCGTCAAGCGCATGGCTCGATCAATTCCACGTGCGCAAGCGTCTCAGTCGATCGATGCGATCTCCTGCGGACGCACCCGGGCATCCTCGCCGTAGGGCTGTTCGCCGATGACGTTGCCGGCCGGCCAGTATCGACACACCAGCACTTCGTCGCTGCGATTGGCGCGCACCGCGCATCCGACCTTTCGCGTACCCGCCCACACCATCTGCGTGTAGTGGCCCACCTTCTCGTAGTCGTCCTCCCACGACGACATTCGGGCCAGATCGCGCTTTTCGCCGCTCCATCCGCCGATCATCTGCCGAAGGCCGAACGCACCCTTGGTGCCCAGCCACAGGTTTTCGCCCTGGCCGTTGTCGTCGTCGTTCTCCTCGCCCCAGTGGACCAGGTCGTCGATGTCCGCGAGATGCTCCGCCCACTGCGCGGCGTCGCGCGCGAGCGAGGCGTCCCATTCGATCGGCGGCGATCCCACGCGTGCCCGCTCCTCGTCGTGCATCTGCACTATCGATCGTTCGAACGCCGCGGGATCCCTCATGACGGGAGCGGTCGTCGCGACGGCGGCGGCGGCCAGCAGGAGCGATGTTAGCATTTCGACCTCGCGGCTTGCAGGATGAAGGAGTTCGATCTCCATCATGCGCGCGACAGGTTACCGGAAGGTTGACGCACGCCGGCGATCTTCGCGGTTCTTCTCGATGGAGTGGGTGCCCCGCCTGGGATCGAACCAGGGTTTCGGGAGGCAAAGGCCTGCGTCTTACCATTAGACGACGGGGCAACGGCCAGATGTCCTGAAGTGTTGGATGCCCCGCTTGGACTCGAACCAAGGTTCTACGGCCCAGAACCGCATGTCTTACCAGCTAGACGAAGGGGCACAACTTCACGAACACGTGAAACAATAAGCTAAACTATGGCTAGTTTGTTTTGGATGCCCCGTGAGGATTCGAACCTCAATAAACGGAGTCAGAATCCGTTGTCTTACCATTAGACGACGGGGCATCATCGGCGCCCCGTGGTAGGGACGCTGTCAGCGTTGCTGTCGTTGCTGTCGCGTGGTCTTCGTCATGGTGCCGCATCCTATAATAACGACCGGACGGGGGTGCAAGCGTTTATTTCGCTCATGTCGCCCGCGGCGCCCGTCCGGTGGTCTTCAGCGCGTGCCCGCCGACCGCGTGTTCACGTCCATGCCGGCCCTGGCGCTTCCGGCGATGTCTCGTGCGTTCAGGTCCATTCCCGCCTTGGCGTCGCCACCGACGTTGCCGCAGGTGACGTTCATGGAGGCCTCGACGGCGCCGGTCACGTCGCCGCAGTGCGCTTCCATGCCCGCGGTCACGTCGCCCACGACCGAGCCCTCGACGCGCACGTCGCCGCCCGCGTCGATCGTCAATCGCCCGTCGCCGCCGGTGATGCGGATCTCGATCTCTTCGTCGATGCCGTCGACCACGACCCGGCCGTCGATCACGACCTTCCGCTTCCTCGTGGTGACGCGCTCGCCCGTCACGTCCCCTGCGATCAGGCGTCCCGCCTTGCCGAATATGCTGAAGATCCTCATGATCATGTCTCCCTTTCGATTGTTTGCGTGCAGCGCGGCGTCAGAGCCGCATCAGTCCCATCGCGTCCTCGATCTCGCGGACGGTCTCCTCGGTCCGGGCCGCCGCGACGCGCGTTCCCGTGCGCAGCACGTCCATCAGGTCGTCGGGTCGCGCCGCCGCCTCGATCCGTCTTTCCCGGATCGGCGCCAGCACGGTCTCCATGACGCCTGCGAGACGACGCTTGAGCGCCATGTCGCCCAGGCCGCCGCGCTGGTAGTGCTCCTTCAGCGCGGCCACCGCCTCGACGTCCGGATCGAATGCGTCGAGATGCGCGAACACCACGTTTCCTTCGATCCGGCCGGGGTCGGCCACCCTGAGGTGATCGGGATCGGTGTACATCGACATGACGGCCGTCTTCAGCTCGTCCGCCGTGAAGGCGAGGTCGATGGCGTTGCCCATGCTCTTGGACGCCTTGGCCTTTCCGTCGATGCCCGGAAGCCGTCCGGTGGACGACAGCATCGCCTTCGCCATGGGTAGCAGATCGTAGCCCGCGATGCGGTTCACGCGCGCCGCGATCTCGTTGCTCTGTTCGATCATGGGAAGCTGATCCTCGCCGACCGGGACGACGGTCGCCTTGAACGCGGTGATGTCGGCGGCCTGGGCGGCGGGGTAGCACAGGAAGCCCGCGGGAAGATCCCGCTGCATGCTCTTCTGCGCGATCTCGGCGCGCACGGTCGGATTGCGCTCGAGACGCGCGACCGTGACCAGGTTCAGGTACGTCATCGACAGGCGGGCGAGGGCCGGTGCGGCCGACTGCAGGAACATGGTGGTCCGCGAAGGATCGATGCCCACCGCGAGATAGTCCGCGAGCACCTCCAGCACGTTGGCCTTCAGTCTTCCCGGATCCTTGCCGTTGTCCGTCATCGCCTGCGTGTCGGCGAGCATGATGGTGAGATCGTGCGTGTCCTGCATCCCGACCCTGCTGCGCAGCGAGCCGGCATAGTGTCCCAGATGCAGTCGTCCCGTGGTGCGGTCGCCGGTGAGTGCGATCGGGCGGGTGGTGTCGGTGGTGTTCATGGTGGTGCTCCTCGTGTCATGGAGCGCCGCCGGTCCCGGGTGCGCGCGTGCTTTCGGCCCGAGGCCGGCGGCGCGTGCTTGAATCTCGTCCGCCTCAGCGGAGGATGGTGCGCGCCGCTACGTGCGAGCGACGCCAGCTGGATGTACTGGTCATGTCGGTCCAATCCCTCTTTTCCGGACGTCTGTCCAGTATGCAAAACTCGTCTCGATCGGAATTTCAGGATGGTTGCCCGAATCGCAGTCATCGGCTATGAGGTCGTCACGTGCCGCATGCGCGGTCCGTCGGAGTCCCGTCCTTGACCACCATCATCCTGACGTCGATCTCGATCATGCTCGCCGCGCTGGCGGCGCTCATGGTCGTGTTCTACGGCGGCGACATGCTGCACGGCGGCGGCGAGACCGCGATGGCCGACACCTACATGAACGCCGGACACAACGTGATCGCGGCGTCCGACCAGTTCAGGCTCGACAACCGCTACGACCCGCCCGACTTCTCCGCACTCGTCGAAGGCGGCTTCGTCAAGGGCTTCCCGTTCATGGGCAGGTCCGTCCTCACGCAGGAGGGCGGGGCGTCGCGTCTCACCATAGACGGCGTGCCGCCCGTGGTCTGCGCCAAGATCAACGAGATCCTCAAGCGCCCCGCCGCCGAATGGAGCGACTCTTCGTCCAACGCGAACGACGGCAGCGGATCGATGGGATGCAGTATGTCGGGCGCGACCGGCGTCTATTACGCCCTCACCTGAGTCTCCGCACCTCGGCATGCCGGGCGGCGGATGTCGCTAGAAGCTCGGCGCGTGGTCCACCCGCTGGCGGGGCGGCTGATGGACGGCCAGCGCCCGTCGATCGGGTCGCGTGGATTCCAGCGTCAAGGATCCCATGTCGATTGGCGCGTGCGCCGCGTCCGTCTCGATCAGCGTGTTCCGCGTGCCGATCGGCGTGCTCACCCGCACGATGCGCAGTTCCAGCGGATCGAGCACCGGATGCGAGACCACGTCGCTGAGCTTGCGCCCCTCCATCGCCAGGCAGACCGCATTCGGAAGCGGGCGCCTGATGATCAGCGAACCGGCCGCGCGGATCTCGGGATCCCCGCTCACCCAGAAGGTGTCCGCCGCCATCGGCGCCATGACGCCCACCTTGCCGCCGTCGACCGCCACGATGGCCTCCTCGCGGCGTGCGGGCCCGGCACTCAGCCGGAACGACGGCAGCGGCTTGACGCGTGCGGTGCCGTCCGGAGCCGTGGCGGCCGCATGCGCCACGTAGATCAGCACGGCCGCGTCCATGCCGGTCGCGCGCAGCATGTCGAGCGCGACGGCGTCGATCGTCGCCTTGGATGCCGACAGCGCCGCGATCAGTTCGGAGCTCACGTCCTCGTGATGCCCGTCGATCAGGTCGGACACCCGGTCCTGGATCATGTCGCGCGTGGCGCGCTCGTCGTCCGCGGCCTCTCCCAGCCCCAGGGGAGCCAGAGAGGCGGCGCCCGCCTTGAGATCCCCTGCGAACAGCGTGAGCAGGTCCGCGTGGAGATGATCGTCCATCCAGGACAGTTGATGCCGTGCCATCAGATATCTCCGTTGCTTCCGCCGTTGCGGCGAGGTTTGACAGGTTTGCGCGCCGGCTGCTGGCGTGCGGGTTTGCGCGGTGTGGTGGCGGTCGTCGGAACCTTGGCAAGCGTGCGGCGCACGCCCTCCACCGGATCCGAGATCACGGGAGGCTTGCTCGACCTTGCCGCCGGCCGAGCCGCGGGCTTGGTCGGCTTGGGCGATCTGGCCTGCTTCGACTTGATGCACCATTTGCGGTCCGGGAGGTGACGCACCTCGAACGCGCCCGTGCGTGCCGCGAGGTCGCCCATCCTCTGTTCGCCGTACGATCGCGGATCAAAGTCGGCGGCGATGTTGGCGACGAGTCTCTGGATGGTCCGGATGGGCACCCAACCGTCCGCGTGGTCGCCGACGTGCTTCTCGTAGGCCCTCGATATGATGGGCGTCGCATCCGAGGCGGGGCGTATGCCGACGTCGCCCGGCAGCGCCAGCTCCGGTTCGTCGGCGGGCTCGGCATCGCGGGCCTGCTCGCGCGCCAGGTTCTCGACGAAGAAGAAGCGTCGGCACGACTGGCGGAAGCTCTCCGGCGCCTTCATTTCGCCCAGCCCGTAGACTTCCGCGCCGCTTTCGCGTAGACGCTGTGCCAGACGGGTGAAGTCGCTGTCCGAGGAAACGATGCAGAAGGCGTCGTAGACCCCCTGGTGCATCAAATCCATTGCGTCAATTACCAATGCTATGTCGCTGGCATTCTTGCCTTTTGTCCAGGCCATCGCCTGGATGGGCACGAGAGCGTGGCGCGCCAGCTTCTCGTTCCAGCCCTTCAGACCCGGACTGGCGAAGTCCCCGTAGACGCGACGCACGATCGCTTCGCCCAGTTTCGCTATTTCGACGAAGATCGCCTCGGCGTGACGCGGGGATGCGTTGTCCGCGTCAATCAGCACCGCGATGCGTGTGCGCTGGCCTTCTGCTGGCATGGTGTTTCCTCTTGGTTGTCGGTGGCGTCCATGGACGCCGATACAATTCGCGACCATTTTCCGGATGACGGAAAAACTCAATCATGGCTATCCTGCCCCCGTGCTTCGGCAATCGTCGACACTTCAGGAGGATCACGCAGCATGTCGCTTATCATCATGACGATGGCCATGGCCATGGGCCAGGCCGCCCAGCCATCCCCGCCCGCGCAACGCCCGCGCATGGACCGCAGACAGCGCATGGAGCGCATGTTCACCGAAGCCGACACGGATCGCAACGGTCAGGTCAGCAGGGCTGAGATGATGGCGGCCGGCGACAGGATGCACGCCGGCAGGGAGAAGCGAATGGGCATGCGTCGCGGCGGCATGCGTCCCGACGGGATGCGAGGCCCCGGCATGCGCGGCGCTGACATGGAAGGTCGCCCCCACCGCCCGCAGTGAGGAGGAATCATCCCGCGCGTCGTGGTTCAGACGTGCGGGATGTCCACCCATTGCGTATCCACGGCGAGCTGAATCGCCGAGGCGTTGCCGTGGACGCCACGTATGACGCATCCGGCGTCGCGCAGGGCCGGATGGTCCACCAGCACGGTCGCGTCCTGCCCTAGCAGGGCGTTCCGCACCGCATCGGGCAGCTTGCCTCCGACCTTCTTCACGACCAGCGTCGCCGTGTCCGGACGATGGCCGTACCACAGCAGCCGCTGATCCAGGCACATCGCCGTCAGCACGAGACGGTCGTCCACGACGTTCCCCGCGATGTAGCCGAGCGCCGGCGGGAACGCGATCTGCCTCGCCCTCTCCTGGTTGAGATGCGCACCCGACGGAGCTGTCCGCTCCGACCTGAACGAATTCACGGCATGTCCCGTCTCGGCCTCCGACGCCTTCAGCGCCGTCATGATCTGCTCCATCGTCACGCCGGATGCGTCAAGCATCCCGGCGAACAGCCGTGCGGCCATCGTCACGCCGCGATCTCCGCGTTGCGGTCCTGGATGCGCGCGTCCCCGGCGAGATCGGCTTTCCACCCCGCGCGCTCGTCCGCCCATTCCAGCGGATCGTCCACTCCGACGTAGCCGTATCCGGCATGGATCGTCACGTTGCCGTTCGTCAGGTCCACGGGAGCGGTTATGATGGCGTCGAGACTTCGTAGCACGGGATGATCGACGACATCGCCCAGCCGCATGCCCATCAGGCCGCCGGCGATGGACAGCGGCAGCGTGGTTCCGCGCATGACCAGCTTGGCCGTCGTGAACTCGCCGTACCACGTGACCCCGGGCGCCAGGCCCACGCCCGTCAACCGCACGTTGCCCATGCACCAGACGCCCGCGATGTAGGGCAGGGCTTCCGGAAACGCGATGCGCTTCTTGTCCGTCATCATGCTGCCGGCCGCCGTGGGCGCGTCCACGTCCGAACGGAAGTTCCGCGGCATGCCGCCCGTGCTCCGGAAGGCGATGAACAGGGGATGGAGTATGTCGCGCAGCGACACGCCCGCGTGGTCGGCCAGCGACAAGAGGATCTCGGGGAGTTGCACCGTCTTCACATGGTCCTCCTCTGCCTGATCACGGACCAGGCGAACTTCGGTGCGGCGGCTGCGATCTGGAATGCGAGTATCACCGCCAGCACGTTGCGGACCGGAAACACCAGCGGGTTTCCGTACAGCGTGATGCCGACTATCGCCAGGACCATCAGAAGCATGCTTTTCCCCTTCGACCACGGAGATTCGATTGCTGCATGTCACGTCATGGGTCTCGGCACCATGTCCTTCCATGCGCCGTCCTCGTCCGGCGGGGTGTTCGCCAGGGTGACGGCGGGAGCCGGCCGCAGCCGCAGAACCAGTTCCGGGTCCGCACCTCCCAGGCCTTCGGCCGATGCCACCACCAGGTCGTGCACCGCGTCGTCTAGCGCACCGTCCCGCGTCGACGGGAGCGAAAGCACCTCGTCGAGACGTCGTCCTCCCATTGTCGCCACGACGGCTTCGGGCCATTCTCCGGCGATCCTGACCTGCGATTCGCGGCCGGTGGCCATGGTCACCCGCGCGCCGTCCAAGGTCAGCGTCAACGGCCTCGCGAGCATCACGCCGTCCTCGATCTCGAGGACGGCCGAAATTCCGCCCTTGCCCTCGTCCATCAGGCGTCGCGCCAGCACTATCAGCGGATGAGCCTCCACAGCGTGCAGAGGAGGGCGGTCCGCGTCGTGCCCGGCCCGTTCCAGAGCCGCCATGCGCGCGGCCCGCCTGTGCATGGCCTGCGCATGGAGCGTGGCGACGTCCAGGAATCTCGATATCGCGTCGTGCGAACCGTCGAAACCGGTGACCTTGTCGTGCACCGAGCATCTCTCGGTCGCGCACGGCCGGTGTCTGATCTCAATGCAGGGGGAAGGCCCGTCCTCGTATCTGATGACCATGTTCTTCGGAATGGCCGCCATTCCCGATGTGGCCAGACGCGCCCGAAGCAACGCCCTAAGTCTGGGCGGCCAGCTGCGTCCCTGTGGAACTGTCGACATCTGTCCCTCCCTGGGAACGGGTGTTTTGGTCATCGCTTGGTGGGATCACCGAGCCTGCCTATAAGCCGGTTCATGAAGAACCATCTCATCCTCACCATCGGCCTTGCGTGCGCGCTCGGCGCCTGCGGGCGCGGCTCGGACGAGAAGACCCCCGCCCCCAAGCCCGCCCAGGCTGCCAAGAAGGTCGAACCCGTTCGCTACGACCCTGCCTTCAAGGACATCGCGGGCACCTGGGTCTCGTCACCCGGCGCGGTCGGCGAGGGACGCATGCTGCGCGTCGACGTCGCCTCGGGGGGCGGCTATTCGATCGACGTGCGCATGCCCGGGACGCCCGAGCAGGTCGTCGAGACCGGGCGCGGTAACGCCAAGGCGAGCGGCACCGGCGTTTCGGCGACGCCGGAAGGCGATACCAGGGGCACCGTCCTGAAGGCTCTCGGCGCATGGCGCGCCACCGTCGTCGACAGGAAGTCGATGACCGTCACGGGCGCGGACGGCAAGCGGATCGAACTGACCTACAAGGGTCTCTGACGTCCGCATCGGTGCGCGGCATCCCGGCGACGATGCCCGGCAGATGTCGAACAAGTGACGGGGACCGCACGCGGTCCCCGTTTCGTCGTCAGTTGACCGGTTCGAGGTCGTAGTTGTCCTCGACGGTCGGAGCGCCTTCCGACATGAAGCCGGCCTCCTGCGTGTCGGCTTCGGCCTGGATCTCGTCGTTCTCCACGGCGTCGCGGTCGAAGGTCCAGTCCGCATCGAGATCCGCCTGCGTGATCTCGCCGGTCATCTCGAGCGCACGCGCTTCGGCATCCATGTCGTCGAACGACGCGTCGGCCGGGAAGGTGCGCACGTAGCGTTCGGCCGTGCCGACCTGCGACGCCAGCACGAGCGCGATGAACGGATTCGCGGTGAACGGCAGCGCGTTGCATGCTTCGACGGTGGCGATTGCGAGCTTGGTCATGTCGTCTTCCTCGTGTTGATGTCGATTTCCGCTTCGTCCGAAGGGCTTTTCCCCTCCTCCACGGACCTCAGTTCCGTTCGTCCGCCTCCCGGACCCCGCCATGCTCGTCTATGACGAGATGGCGTGCCCTTCCCGACTCCCGCGCCAGGGCGGCGTCCGCGGGGCTTGCGGCCATCGCGCCCGCCGCGGTCGCGAACGTGCCCCCGATCCTCTCGCCGATGGTCGTGACGCCGCTCGACAGCACGAGGGCGGCAAGCGCCGCGAACAGGCCGTACTCGATGGCGGTGGCGCCTTTCCTGCACTTCAGAAGAGTTCTCATTTTCCCGTCTCCTGCGAAATCCGGATTGCCGAAATCCGCAAGGACTTCCTCGCTTCGTCCCTATCTCGCAGTCCAGGGCATCGCCCAGCGCATGTCGGCCCCTCGCGGCGGCGTGATCGCCGGAACGTGCCTGCGTCTAGCCTCGAGGATCGTGCGTCCGTCCTGCGCGCGGGTCGCGGCCTTCATCACGTGCGTCGACCCCGCGGGCGTGCCCGGTTCGAATCCCGGCAGGTCGATCACGTCCGACAGTGGCCGTCCTACCATCGCGACGCACGTCGATTCCGGGAGAAGACCCCTGATCTCGATCATCGTCGGCGCGCCACCCTGATCGGTCACGGACCGTATCGGAAAGCGCGTATCCTCAAGCAGCTGCAGCGCGTGGTTGGCGACGTAGTCCGCTCTGGCACCGGCGAAGACGCCGCGCAGGTAGTCCGCGCCTTCGTGGTGCGAGAAGTCGCGCTGGTAGCAGGACGTGCTCGCATGATCCTCGAAGCCTGCGTCGTGCAACCCCGGAAACACCGGCTTTCCGTCACACAGGTCGCTGTGCGCCAGTCTGCCTGCGGGAATGCCGGTCGCCACCGCCGTCGCGAGGGCGATCGGATTGACGAGTATGGACCAGTGCGGCCTGGCCGTCGCCTTGCGCCCCTGCTCCCTCAGCGTCGCGCGTCGCATTTCGTTGAGGATCAACGGCAGCCAGCGCGAGGTCGCCTCCGCGATCTGGCCTCGGACGTCATCCGATCGCATCGGGTGGCTGGTGTGGCTACCGACCTCCGTTCCCGTCCCGCCCGTGATCATGAGCACGGTGTGCCGATTCTCGACGATCTGGCACCCCTGCTCCACGCCTTCGATGGCCAGTGCCTCCGCCGCCGTGACGCCGTACGGCTTCATCATGCGGTCTATGATCGCTTCGCGGATCGTCCTCATCTCACGCCCCCGCCTTGCCGTTTGTTTCCACCTCGTCCATCGGACGGACTTCGTCGCACCCGTCGACGCGCACGGCCACGCCGTTCCCCGCATTCGATATCGTTCGTATGACCAGCCCCGCGTCGAGCGCCGGATGGTCCACCATCCGCGACAGCGGCTGGCCCACCAGAGCGTCGCGCAGCGTCTCGGCCAAGACGATCCGCTGCGTGTGCAGGATGCCGGACGGTTTCGCCTTGCCCGGTTCCGGCGGAGTGTAGGACACGCCCGGTCCCAGACCGATGCGCAGCACTTTCAACCGCGTCGCGGTGCGTTCGAGATGCGCCCTCATGCCAGCCATCTCCACGACTCTGGGCATGGGGTTGGTCCTGTACCAGTTCCGCCCGAGGACGAATCTTCCGAAGCGCGGCAGCAGATCCAGGAATTCGTTCGCCTCCATGCCGTGGTGCGTGATCAGACGCGTCAGGCAGGGGTCCGTCACCACGTTCGCCGAACCCGGCCTGAGCGGATCGCCGCCGCGGTCGATGACCTTCTGCACCGCCACGTGGTGCATGGCCACCTCGTCGAGCCATTCGCCCTCCTCGGCCACGAATTCGCCGATGTCGCGACCGGGCATCGTCTCGTACTTGAAATGCGTCGCCCTTGGATTGGCCGCATGTCCGTAGGCGTGGCACATCATCCTGTACGTTCCCGCCAGCCGTGCATTGTCCCTGATGGAGTAGTGCAGGCCAAGGTCCGCCTGGCACCCGTCCAGGCCGTGTCGCCGCAGGCGCGTGTCGTGCTTGAGCACGGTCCACATCGCCCAGTCCTGACCCGGCGAGGACATGTCGAATTCGCACACCTCGGCCAGCTTGGCCATCCGTTGAGCCCCGATCTGCGAGGGCGTCGCTATCCGGTGAGCCGGGTACATGCTCCGTCGGCTCATGCGTGATCTCCCGGTTCGAGCCTCGTCGTAGCGGTCGCGTCCCCGATCAGCGCGATGCCATCTGGACGCCCTTGGGGTAGATGGTCATGACGTCGCCTTCCAGCACGATGCGACCGAGTTTGGAGAGTTCGGGTGTGCCCAGCAGCGTGTGCGGGATCCCGCGCTGGCCGATGTCGGCCTTGAAGGAACCGAGATGCTGGCCGCCGATCTCGAGATCGCGCACCTTCGTCATGTAGAGCGTGGTGTAGCCGCCGATGCCGACGCCCGGTCGCGACGAATGCACGTCCTTGTCGGCACCCGTGGCGGCCGCGTCCTCGGGAGAGATGATCGTGCCGGAAGCACCGGTGTCGATGATCGCCTTGATCCTGACGCCGTTCATGATCGCCGCGGCGATGAAGTGCCCCGAATACCGATCGCGCTTGATGCGCAGCACGCGCGATCCGCCCAGTGCCGGCTCCAGGCTGTCCGCATCGGGGTCCGCATAGGCGAGGCGGGGACCGCCGTCGGTCGCGTACGCGGGCGGCGCGTATGCGGGCCGCGCGTATGCCGACGGCGCATCGCCCTGGTCTTCGACGTAGTCGGCCTCGGTCCGCATGACCGCTTGCTGATAGCGTGCCGGGCGTGGACGCGACGGCGGCGTGCTGGCCACGGCCACCTGCGTGGTGCTGACGACGCGCGTGCCGTTCCCATCGGTGACGAAGGTCGTGGTGGCGCCGGGCGCCACGGCGTATTCGCGACCATTGATCGTGACGGTCATGGTCTGCGCGATTGACGGGATGGACACGAGGGATGCGACTGCGGCGAGGATGTACCTGAGCATTTTTCCAACTCCGATTCTTGATCGAAGCAATGCACTCCACCCCTTAAGGAATTCCTTCCCGGGGACCACCGTCAGCGGTCATTCGGTCACCACGGGGGCCAGCCAGCCGCGGTAATGCACGACCAGACCCACGAACGGCACGCTGATTGGCACGTCGAAGGTGAAGCGTCCGTCGACCGCGGCCTCGGTCGCGACGCCCCCGGGCATCAGCGCCTTCGGCATGCGCACGCCGAAGGCGCGCCACGTGCGCGGCACCATGGCGAGACCTCCGTTCCTCTCCTCCAGCCTGAAGCGGAAGCTGAAGGGACCGAAGCGTTCGCGCACGCCCGTCGGCGTGCTCGTGAGCACGCTGGAGAAGCGTCTTCCGCCGAAGTCGCGCGTCCATCGTTCACCCTGCGCCGTAGCCTCGAACGTCACCGTCACGGGCACGTCGCGTCCGGCGGGCGGGAAGCCGAAGGCCGCCGCCACGATGCGCGCCAGGACGCCGCGTCCGCGTTCGATCTGCGCGACGCCGCGCGCCATCGCGTGCCGCGGCACGTCGTGCATGACCGCCACCTCCGGAGAAAGTGCGCCATGTCCGTTCATGTGGCCGTATACGGATGTGGCGGGGACGTCTCCGATCCTGGTTTCGATGGACCCGATGGGCATGCGCGACAGGATCTCGTCCACGCTCAGCAGGCCGGCGGCGGGGCGTGCGCCGGGTTCGATCCCGCCCTTCGCCAGTGCCGTGACGAGCGCCGGGACGACGAGGCACGGCACCATCGGACCCATGTTCCGCGCGGCGATCAGCGACCACGTGCGTCTGCGTCGTCTTCCGTCGACGTCGCCGGTCACCTCCACCTGCATGCCGGAGCGCCCGTCCCCCATCGACGTCGTCAGACGCCGTGCCGCGCCCGCCAGCGGCAGGAGGCTCGAACCGTCGGTCAGCACGCCTCTGGACACCATCGCCGCGATTAGCCGCATGGCGAGATTGTGGACCCGGAACTCTCCGCCCGCATGGAATCGCACGGAGGGTGCGCCCTTCATCATCTTCGGCAGGATGTCGTGATCCGGGCCGTCGACCTCCAGCACCGTGCGCTCGATGAGGCCGGACGCCGTCTCTATGACGATCGGGCGTGCATTCGCCATGGCCATTCCCGTGGTGCCGTCGCGGCGTCTCACGGGTCGTCCCGCGCCGGAAAGCATGGAATGGAGCACCGATCGTCCGAAGGCGGCCTGCGAGCTGGCGGAGATGGCGATCTCCACCAGCAGCGTCTCGTCGAGATCCCGGGCCAGACGCATTGCGACCGCGGTGGAGAGCGCCGGCACGCTCGACGCCCCGGACAGGCATGCGACGCCGGCACGGCGGGCGGCCTCGTCGAGCAATCCGACCTCGTTCACGAAGGCTCGATCGTCGGCTATGTCGATATGGTGAAGCCCCGCGGCGATCGACGCCCGAGCCAGAGCCCGGCCCTGCCCCCTGAACGGCCCGGCGGCATCCACGACGACGTCGTACCCATCGAGTGTTCCCGCGTCGATCAGGTCGCGGTCGAGGTTGGTGAACCCCATGCCCCGATTGTCCGCGTTCCGCGTGAAGTCTTCGCCCTTTGCCGCGTCGCGTCCGGCGGCGACGACGTGATGGCCGTCGTCGCGCAGAAGGCGGCAGATCGTCGATCCGAAGCCTCCCGTGCCACCGACGACCAGGACTTTCATGGACGGAATCTCGTCACGCGCATTCATGGGATCAGCCGTTCGCGCATGGCTGCGGACGGCACCGGACACGAGCCCTTCACGAGCCTGCGTCTGTTCCTGGCCGTCCAGTCGTAGACTGCGTCGCGCAGTCCGGCCGGAACGAGGCGCAGGGCGCGGAGCGGCTGCGCGCCTGTGTCGAGAAGCGGCACGATCGCCAGCATCGCGGCCGACTGCACGTACGGCTTTCCGTCCACCACCGCCAGGAAGGTGGACGGATCAGACGGGTCGATCCCGTGCCGACGCATCATGTCCGCACCGGTTTCCGACGTGCAGGGCGTGAGGCGGATGGCGTGCTTCGCGTCGTGCGCCACGATCCACGCCATCGACTTGGAGCAGAAGACGCAGTCTCCGTCGTATACGATCACCGCGCGAGGGCGTGCCTGCGCGTTCATGCCCGTGTCCATCCCGCTTCCTTTCATGCATCCGTCGGTCAGATTACGTCGACGAGGTATCTCGAATCGTAGGAGTGGTACAGCACGCAGCCCTCCGCGGTCGCGTCCACGTCCTGGACGACGAGTCCTTCCAGCACCGGGTGATCGATCACGTCGGTCAGGGGTCTGCCCCGCATGGAGTTCATGACCGTCTGTGGAAGCGTCGCTCCGATGGCGACGCTCCCCGCGCTGGCGACCACCTTCCCCAATCCGGCTGTCGCGAATACCACCTCGCTTCGCGCCACGCAGTCCGACACGGAGATGCTGGCCGAAGCCACGCCGTCGCCATTCGCGAGGTCGGCGGGAGCGATTTCGGTCCTGCCCTGCCAGTCGGTCCGCATCATGCGCCTCACCTGCGATCGCATCGCCGGCGCGAGCGCCGCGTAGAGGTTCTGCGTTATGGGATCGGTGAACACGGGACGGTCGTCGTACCCCTTCATGGCGGTCCGCTCGTCCAGATTCCTTCTCACGCGTTTTCCCCTTCTCGTCTCCGGCATCTCAGCCTTCGGAAGCGGAGCCCTCCGTGTGCAGTCGCCAGCGCAGCCAGGCCGCCATCGTGAACGAGTCGGTGATGGTGCCGTCGGCGATCGATCGTTCGAACGTCGCCACGTCCAGTTCGACGATCGTGGAGAGCGCGTTTTCGGCCTTCGGCGTCTGTCCGGGGTGCACCACCGCGGCGAACAGATCGACGTCGAACGAAAGGATGCCGGTGTCGGGGTTCATGGATCCGAGCGGCACCACGTCGCCCACGAGACCGGTCTCCTCGTGGAGTTCGGCGATCGCCTGGTCCATCGTGGCGACGTCCGGTTCGCCGAACCCGCGCGGTATCTCCAGATGCCAGCTCTGCGTGGCGTGACGCCACTGCCGCAGAAGCACGACCCCGTGGGAGGTTATCGGCAGGATGGCCACGCCGGCGCCTCTTGGAGCGGCGTAGCGGATGCGCGTGTAGTCGCCAGCCCGTCCGTCGGGCATGACCACCGCGTCGACGATCAGCATTATCCATGGGTCGAGATAGGCGACGCCCGCGTGTCTGCTGGTCGTCGGATCCATGATCGGCATCGGACCCTGCCCGAACATGCCGGGGTGCTGCTCGCGCAGCATCTCGTAACGGGCGAGGGCCGTCTCCCTGGTCGTGGCGGTGTGTTCTCGAATATCCTGCATCGGCCGATTCTAACGCTTCGCCGCAGATCCTCCAACCACTCTTTCAGGATGGACTGCGGTCGTCTATGCGGATCGCCTCTAGGGGATTCACGTCATGTCGCATCTGGTTCCGCTGATCGTCTTCGCCGCCATGATGGTCTGCGGCCTTCTCCTTCTGCTGCGCAGAGCCAATCATCGTCGCTGGCCGCACTGGTCGGTCGGAATGCTGCTGGCGCTGGTGGCGGCGATCCTCGTCTTCATGGCGGACGGGTGGTTCGCGGAACGGGACGCCGATCGCAGGGCCTCGGCCATTCTGGCGTCGATGGAGAGCGATCCGGTGTTCTCCGCCATCCGCGCATCCAGTCCGGACAACCACAGGCGCATCGTCGAGGCCATCTCGCTGGCCGCCAGGGCTTCGCCCGAGCTTCGCGAACGCAGGGTGCACGATCTCGTCGACCCCATCCTGCAGCGTCACGTCCGCGAACGCCAGGCCGGCATGGACGACGCGATGACCTCGCGGCTGGCGGCCTTGGTGTCCGACGTCGTTCTCGAGCGTGCCGATGCGGATCCCGCCCATTGCATTCCCGACACCTCCGACGTGTCGCAGCGGCGCTTCGTCACCCTCATGGGAAGGGAGCGCGCCACGGCGTTCATGGTCGACCTGGTGCGCATGACGCCCGCGTCCGATGCGAGGGTCGCCCGTCCCGCCGAGATATCGGCGGCGGTGGCGCAGCTCGTGCCCGACATCTCCAGACGTGCGCGGTTGACCGAGCAGCAGGTGGTCTACGGTCAGGTCGAGGGAGTGCAGACGTCGGTCACCTGTCGCATCATGGGCGGAATGCTGGCGTCGCTGGCGGCGCTGCCTCCGGAGCGCGGGGCGCCTCTGATCAGGGGCCTGTCCAGGCTCTAGGGGTTTCGCGGTTCGTCGCATTTGGCGGGGCCGCACTGGAACCGCCCCGGCCCATCGCCTGTTCTTTGGAGGTAGTCACTTTGTCTGGAGACATTCGATGGGCGTCATCCTCTGGCTCGTTATCGGCGGCATCATCGGCTGGATCGCGAGCATGATCATGCGCACCGACGCGCAGCAGGGCATCTTCCTCAACGTGGTGGTCGGCATCGTGGGCGCGATGATCGCGACCCTGGTCTTCGGCGGCAGCATCAACAACTCGCCGCTGACGCTCACCACCTTCCTGACGTCGCTGCTGGGCGCGATCGCCCTTCTCGCCGTTGTCAATCTCGTACGCCGCAGATCGGTGCGCTGAAGCGCATCCCTTTCGGCTGTCCGAGGCCCCGGTCGCGAGATCGGGGCCTTTTTCATGCCTTCGTGCGTCCACGCGGGCCATCTTTCCGTTCCTCGTGATCGTCTACCACCTAAGCATAACGTACCTCGGGGTGCCGAAACGGGACGGTCCCTTCATGCTACAGGTTAAGGAAGGGTTACTGACTTGTAGTTCGACTGAAATCCAAGCAGACCTCCTCCATGCCGGCCTTTGGACAGTCCCGAAAGAGGACTCCCCCGGGGGAAGCGGATCGGAAATGGATACTGCCGTCGTCTGGAGGTGCTGCTATGCACGCCGACTTCTACTTCGTCCGACTGTTGGACGCAGCGATTAATTGGGGGAATGTGCGATGAGTGGAACGTCGACTACCATCGGTGCACCCGGCCTCGAGGCTTCGATGCATGACGATGCGGTTCTCGCCCGAGAGGCGGAGACCGACATCGGAGCGCTGGGAGTGAACCCGGGCGTCGAGACGATCGGCAGGGCGCTCGACGTCGTGATCGCCATCATCGCGCTGTTCTTCCTTCTGCCGATCATGATCGGCGTGGCGGTCGCCGTGCTGCTGACCGACGGAGGCCCCGTCGTCTTCGCCCACCGTCGCATCGGCAGGAACGGCAAGGAGTTCAACTGCTACAAGTTCCGCTCGATGGTGAAGGACTCCGAGGAGCGCCTTGCGCGTCTTCTCTCCACCGATCGCGATGCGTTCATGGAATGGCAGTCGAACCACAAGCTGCGCAACGATCCCCGCATAACCAGGATCGGCGCCTTCCTCAGGAAGAGCAGCTTCGACGAACTTCCGCAGATCTTCAACGTGCTCGTCGGAGAGATGAGCCTTGTTGGTCCTCGCCCCATCGTACGATCCGAGGTGCATCACTACGGGCGCTACTTCGCGCACTACTGCGCCATTCGCCCGGGCATCACGGGTCTCTGGCAGATCAGCGGACGCAGCAACACGGACTATCGTCGCCGCGTGGCGCTGGACGTCGCCTATTGCCGTTCCAAGTGCCTCGGACTCGACATGAGGATCCTCGTCATGACGGTTCCGGCCATCCTCCTGTCCAGAGGGGCCTACTGATGGCTCAGAACACCAGGAAGGCCACCGCCGCCCAGAAGCCCGCTCCGAGCGCGATGGCTCCGAGCATGCCCTTGGCGCTGGAGATCGGCGCCGAACTGTAATCCCGGTCGGAACGACCTGGAGCAATGACGATCGACGAAGGGCGCACGATGCCGCGCTTCATGTCGATCCTGACGTGGTGAGACTGCGATGCGAACACGATCCTCAATCCTTTCCGCCGCTGCGGGCGACCCGATGCGTTCTTACGACGCAAATTGTAAACAAATGGTAACCGAAGAGGTTTCCCCTAGTCCACATCTTTCTGACGTCGCGGTTTCAGGATCGCCGAGAATTGCCGTCGTGATCGCCAGCGTCGGGCGCCCCGAGGCACTTGCGCAGTGGCGTGAACGCATCTCCTCGCAGTCTCGCGCTCCCGACGTCTTCGTCTACTCGGTCACCGGCGAGATCGACCTGCCTCCCGAGGCCGAGCGCGTCCCCGGAGCGATCGTCGTGGTCGGCGCCAAGGGGCTTCCCAAGCAGCGCAATGCCGGCATCGAGGCCGTCGTGGACCGTTGCGACGTGATCGCGTTCTTCGACGACGACTATCTGCCGTCGCGCGGTGCCGTGGGGGGCATCGAGCGCCTGTTTCGCGAACACCCGGAGATCATCTCGGCCAACGGCACGCTGCTGGCCGATGGCATCAACACCGCCGGCGTGACCCACGGCGACGCGATGACCCTGCTGGATTCGTGGGATGCCCATGGCCGCGACGGATATTCGCTCATCGAGCACCAGGGCGGCCTGTACGGCTGCAACATGGTCTACCGCACCGACGCCGTGCGCGACGTGCGCTTCGACGAGGTCCTGCCGCTCTACGGCTGGCAGGAGGACGTGGATTTCGGAGCCAGGCTCCTCGGCCGCGGCCGCACGGTCATCACCGACGCCTTCGTCGGCGTGCACCAGGGATCGAAGGGCGCGCGGACGCCGGGCGTGAAGCTCGGGTACTCCCAGGTCGCCAATCCCTTCTACCTGGTCGACAAGGGGACGATGTCGCGTCTCTACGCCATCAAGATAGTCGCCAAGAACATGATCGCCAACCACGTGAAGTCCGTGCGGCCAGAGCCCTGGGTGGACAGGATTGGGCGCGTGCGTGGCAACTGGATCGGAGTCGTCGATCTGTTGAAGGGGCGCGCCCATCCGCAGAGGATCTTCGATATTCGGTGATTCGTCCCGATGGCGGACACTATTCGCAAACGGATCATGAAATAGACCATATGGTTAACGATCTCGTTACCCTATCAGGTCTGCAATACGCGGACGCAGCGGCGCCGTTGCTAAGGGGTTCGAGATGTTTCACTTCACGAAGGGTGGCAGAATGCGCGCCCTGATGGGTGCCGCCTGCTGCCTGGCGGCTCTTCCGGCGCACGCGCAGGACATGCAGCATCGCCGTCGCGGCACCGTCGAGAACCCCAACGAGGTCCTCTCGCGCGCCCGGCCCGGGTACGATCCCGTGGGCGTCCGCGTCGGCGGCTTCACCGTGCTGCCCTACGTCGACGTCCAGACGATCTACGACGACAACGTGTTCGCGTCGCAGGCCGACCGCCGGTCGGACGTCTCCGGTCTCGTGACCGTGGGCGGCGTCGCGCGCTCCGACTGGTCGCGACACTCGCTCTCGCTCGAGGGCTTCGGCTCGGCCGAGAGGTTCGCCACCGAGACCCGCCAGAACAACGAGCGTGCCGACGTCCGCCTGCGCGGACGCGTCGACGTCCTGCGCAAGCTCAACTTCGACGGAACGGCCCGCATCGCCCGTCTCGTCGAGGCGCGCGGCAGCCAGGGCGACCTCTTCATCGGAGGAACCGCGCCCACGTTCACCGTGAAGGAGGCCATGGCCGGCGTCGGCTACGCGCCGGGGCGCATATCGCTGCGTGTCGATGGCGGCGTGTCCGACTACCGCTACTCGCCGATCCGCATCGACAGCGGCGAGGTTTCGCAGCGCTACCGCGACAATCGCGAGACCACCATCGGCGGCCGCGCCTCCTATGCGTTCAGCCCCAACCTCTCGACGTTCGTGACGGGGCGCCATACCGACGTGTCGTACCGCAACCGCGGCACGGGGTTCGATCTCGATTCCGCGAACACCTCGCTTCTGGTCGGTGCCGACTTCTCCATCACGCGGCTCCTCGTCGCCGAGGTGGGCGTCGGCTGGATCGGCCAGAAGTTCGACGACCCGCGCTTCCGCGACGCGTCCGGCCTGGCCTACGACGGACGCATCGTGTTCAACGCGACCAAGCTCATGACCTTCACCCTGCAGGGCCGGTCCACGGTGGAGCAGTCCGCCATCGTCGGCGTGGCCGGCGTCCTTCGCCGCGACGCCACGCTGGGGGTCGACTACGAATTCCTCCGCAATCTGATCATCCACGCCGACGGCTCGCTGATCGATCGTAATTATCGTGGCGCGAACCGTTCGGACAGTCTGGTCGGAGCGCGTCTCGGCGCACGCTATCTGCTCAACCGGACCCTGAGCCTCGGGCTCAACTACCAGCACGAGGGCCAGCGTTCCAGCGGCCCCATGGCACGCGAGTACGACGCCAACCGCGTCTCGCTGTCGCTCCGTATCCAGCGTTGATCGAAAGCGAGCATGACGCAATGAACAGGGAAATCGACATCCTCCGCAACGGCTCGCGCGAGCTCGCGCTCCACGAGCCCGAGCAGGTCCGCATGCCCAACGCGCCACAGGTCGACCGCATCGACATGCGCTGGCTCCTCGGCACGCTTCGTCGCCGCCGCAAGCTGGTGATCGGCATCGCGCTCGGCGTGTTCGCCCTGGCTCTCGCGCTGACCTTCCTGAAGACGCCGTCCTACACCGCGTCCGCGAGAGTCGTGCTGAACGTGAATTCGGACCAGATCGTCCCCGAGGCCAAGACCGCCGAGGTGTCGGCGCTCACCCAGGACACCGCGGACACCGAGGTTCAGATCATCCAGTCACGCGACTTGGCGCAGCGCGCGGCCGACTCCCTGCTGGCGTCGAACCCGCGTGTGGCGGATGCGCTCATCGATCCGCGTCCGGGCTTCGTCTCCTCGATCAAGCGCACCCTGATCAAGCCCGCTCCCGTGCCCACGGACCGCGCATCCAGGCGCGAGAGGCTCGTCGAGGCGATCATCTCGCAGTCGGACATCCAGCGCGCCGGCACCACGTTCGCCGTCAACGTCGCCTTCGCCGCGCAGGATCCGAACGTCGCGGCCGCCGCCGCCAACGAGATCGCCGACACCTACACGCGCGGTCAGTACGACGCCAAGAAGACGGACAACCAGGAGGCCACGGGCTTCCTGTCCAAGCGGCTCGAGGAGCTGCGCGTCCAGGCGAACGCCGACAATGCCAACGTGCAGGGCTATCGCATCGCCAACAATCTGCTGTCGACCTCGGGCGCCTCGCTGACGGAGCAGGAGATCTCGAGCTACAACCAGCGCGTCGCCGACGCGCGCACCGAAGCCGCCGGCGACGTCGCGCGTCTCGCGGCCGCGCGGTCGCAGCTGCGCAGCGGTTCCAAGGGCGACGACGTGGGCGAGGCTCTCGGCTCGTCCGTCGTCAGCGCCCTGCGCGCCAAGCGTTCCGAAGTCAGCGGCAGGCTCGCGTCCGCGTCGGCCCGCCACGGCGATCTGAACCCTGACGTCATCCGCGCCAGGAACGAACTCGCCGACGTCGATCAGCAGATCGAGGCGGAGATCAAGCGCGTCATATCCAACCTGGACGCCAAGGTGCGCGTTTCGCAGGATCGTCTCGGATCGATCGCCGGCACGCTCTCCGGCGCACGCGGCACCCTGGCGCAGAACAACCGCGCCTCCGTGCAGCTCACGGATCTCCAGCGGCGTGCGGATGCGTCGCAGCAGTTGTACGAAAGCTACCTCAACCGCTTCAAGGAGCTGTCCGCTCGCGAGGGCACCGAGAAGTCGGACGCCAAGATGATCACCCGCGCCACGCCGCCTTCACGTCCGAGCAGCCCGAATCTGCCCCTCAACGCGGCACTCGGCCTGATGGTCGGGCTCGGTCTCGGTCTCGCCGCCGCCTTCGGGGCCGAGATCGGCTTCTCGGGATTGACCAATGGCGAGGACGTCCAGCGTCGTCTGGGCCTGCGCTATCTCGGAGGCGTCCCCATGGTGCGCGCCCGCGATACCGCGACGCTCATCGACATTCCCGTCAGCCAGCCCCATTCGCTGCTGTCCAACGCGCTTCGCAACGTGCGCTCGACCATGTCCTACACCGCAGGACAGGGTGCGCAGATCTTCGCCATGACCTCGGCTCTGCCGGGCGAGGGCAAGACTGCGACGTCGGTGGCGCTCGGTCGCAGCATCGCGCTGGCCGGCGACACCGTCCTGGTGATCGACTGCGACTTCCGACGCTTCCGCCTGTCGAAGATGATCCAGGGTACGAACGGCGCAGGCCTGATCGAGGTGCTGGCCGGAACGGTCAAGCTCCAGGACGCGCTCGTTCGCGACGACCGGTCGGGTGCCTGGCTCCTGCCGATTTCCGGTGAGGCCCCGGAGGCGGGCCGTCTTCTGACCGGCCCGGCCATGGATGCGCTGCTCGAGCGCGTCCGTGCCGACTACAGCTACGTGATCCTGGACACCCCGCCCGTCCTGGCGGTGCCGGAGACGCGCGAGATCGCGGCCAAGGCCGATGCGACCGTCATGCTCGTGCGGTGGCGCAAGACGGCGGATCACGCCGTCCGCACCGCCCTCGGCATGCTGCCCCGCGACTTCGTCAGGGTCATCGGCGTGGTCCTGACGGCCATCAACGTGGACCGCGAGGCCGGGTGGGGGTCGGGCGACGCGTCCTACTACCACAACCAGTACAAGAACTACCTCAACTGAGGTCAGGGGGAATGACGATGAAGAAGAACCCGCGCGTGGCGATCATCCACTACTGGCTCGTGAACATGCGGGGCGGCGAGAGGGTGCTCGAGCGCCTCATCAACCTGTACCCCGATGCGGACATCTTCACGCACGTGTACGTGCCCGAGGCGATGTCGCAGACCATCCGTTCGCGTCCGGTCAAGGAGACCTTCATCGCGAAGCTTCCAGGTGCCCGCAAGCACTACCAGAAGTACCTGCCCTTGATGCCGCACGCGCTCGAGCACCTCGATCTGCGCGGCTACGATCTGGTCATCTCGTCGGAGAGCGGCCCGGCCAAGGGCGTCGTCACGATGCCCGACGCCAGGCACGTCTGCTACGTCCACTCGCCCATGCGCTACGTGTGGGACCACTACCACGACTACCGCGACACGGCTGGACGCCTCGCCCGCATGATGATGCCCGTGGTTTCGCCATGGCTGCGCCAGTGGGACGAATCCTCGGCGCAGCGCGTCGACACGCTCGTCGCCAACTCGAGCTTCATCAAGCGCCGCATCAAGCGGTCCTGGGGTCTCGAGTCGTCCGTCGTCCACCCTCCGGTGGACTCCAGTCTTTTCCACCGCAGCTCGGATGTTCAGCCCTTCTATCTCTGGGTCGGGCAGATGACGTCGTACAAGCGCGCGGATCTCGCCGTCGACGCCTTCAACAAGCTGGGTCTGCCGCTCGTCATGGTCGGCACCGGCGAGCAGGGCGAGAAGCTCCGTCGCAAGGCCGGCCCGAACATCACGTTCCACGACCACATGGACTTCGACGGCCTGCGCAGGCTGTACGCGGACGCGCGTGCGCTCGTCTTCACCGCCGAGGAGGACTTCGGGATCGTGCCGGTCGAGGCCATGGCGTCGGGACGTCCGGTCATCGCCTTCGGCAAGGCCGGCATCCTCGACACGGTCGTTCCCGGCGAGACCGGCCTCTTCTTCGACGAACAGACGCCCGAAGCGCTGATCGACGCCGTGGAGCGCTTCGACCGCTGGCTGCCGGACTTCGACCCCCAGGCCTCGATCAACAGGGCGCTCATGTTCTCGCCCGAGATCTTCGACGAGGGCATCCGCGCCGCCGTGGACGAACGCTCCTTCGACGCGCTTCAGGTGTTCGAATCGCTGCATGGCCGCGCATCAATGCGCGGTCCCTCCCCGATGCGCGCTCTGGGCTGATCGGCGCATGATCCCGACGTTCATCGGGGTCGCGGTTGCGGCCATCGGCATGTACATCCTGGCGCGGGGCACCGTGCTGGGCATGTTCGCCATGATGATGGCGTGCGCGCTCATGCAGGGGTCGGCGGCGTTCATGCTCCCCGCTCTCGGCGGCTCGTCCATTCCCCCTGTACAGTTCGCGCTCGGCTTCATGATGCTCAAGCTGGTCGTCGGCGAGGCGCGCCCCGACCTCCTGTGGAACGCGATCGCGCGCAATGCGCCGCTGCTCGTCTTCGTGCTGTACGGCGTGACCATGGCCATCATCGGGCCGCGCATGTTCGCCGGCGACATGTACGTCTTCCCGATGAAGCTGCTCAAGAGCGGCTTCGACGCGCGTCCGAGTCCGCTCGGCTTCTCGCCGCAGAACGTGACGGCGTCGATCTACATGGTGGGAATGCTGCTGCTTTCGATCACGTCCTGCGCGGCCATGCTCCATCCGGGCGGAGCGCGCCGTCTGGTGAAGACCGCCGCGATCGTGGCGATGGTCCACGCGTTCCTGGGCATTTCGGGCAGCCTTCTCGTGCGCACGCCCTGGAACGACGTCCTCGATCTGTTCAGGAACGGCTCCTACGCGCAGCTCGACCAGAATCTCGGCTCCTTCGCGCGCATGCGCGGGTTGGCACCCGAATCGTCGTCCTACTCGATGGCCGGCTTCGTGTGGTTCGTCTTCGTGTTCGAATGCTGGCTGCGCGATCTGATGCCACGCTGGACGGGACCGGCGGCGGCGGCCGTCGGCCTGGCGCTCGTCTTCTCGACATCGTCCACCGCCTATCTGGGGCTTGGAGGATATGCGGTCGTCCTGCTGCTCCGCATCGTGCTGGTGCGTGGCACGGCGTCGTTCCGCAAGTTGCTCGTGCTCGGCGCGCTGGCGCTGGTGGCCGTCGCGGGATGCATGGCCCTCTACGTGCTCATGCCCGCGTTCGCCCTCATGTTCGGCGACATGATACAGCTCATGACGGTGGGCAAGACCAGCAGCGGCTCGGCCATGGAGCGCGCGGGATGGGCCCGTCAGGGCCTGCAGGCGTTCCAGGTCTCCTCTGGGATCGGCGTCGGGCCCGGCAGCTTCCGGTCGTCCAGCCTCGTCACCGCCCTTCTCGGGGCCACCGGCGTCGTGGGCACGCTCGCCTTCCTCGTGCACGTGCTGCGCGTCGTGAAGCCGTTGCGCCCGTCGACCTACGTCCAGCTTCAGGACGCCGAAGCGTCCGTCGGCGTGGCCGCGTCATGGGCCGCCTTCGCGATACTCATTCCCGCGTCCATGGTGCTGCCGGGCGTCGACACGGGTCCGGAGTTCGCCATGCTGGGCGGAGCGGCGCTCGCGCTGCGCTGGAAGTCGTCGCTTTCGTTCGCATCGGCGTCGAAGGTTCCCGTTCCGCACGGTCAGGAGGATCGGGATCTCGTCGCCGCGTGAAGCGGCGGCGTCCGCCCCTCGTCTAGCGGTTCGCGACCGTCGCGACGACGGGCAGGTGATCGGAGCCGAGAAACGGACCCGTTCCGATTCTGCCGACGACCAGCCCGTCGCCCGAGTACACGTGGTCGATCGGGAACAGCGTGGGGATGCTGCCGCCCACCGGCCAGGTCGCAAGCGCATGCGTCGCGCGCGTCATTCCGAGCGTCCTGTCGACCACCGCGAGAGCATGGCTCCACGGCGTCCTGTTCAGGTCGCCGGCGACGATCATGCGTGTCTTCGACCTGCCTTCGAGGAACGCCGAGATCTCCTTCATCTGATCGGCTCCGTCTCCCAGGGGCCAGGGATGGTTCAGATGGAGCGCCAGAACCGTGACCGGGCCTCCGACCGCGGGAATGACCGCCCAGGCGGCCGACAGCGCGGTGCGCGCCTCGGGGTCCCCTCCCTTGGCCAGACCGCCGCCGTCGATCGGCCTGGTCCTCGAGTATATGACGGTCGAGCATGCACCGCCCGGGAGGCAGGAGACGGCGTACGGGTATTCCCGTTCGAGCATTTCGCGGAGTCGGGGCGTGGCCTCGGTCAGCACGATGACGTCGGGGCGCTCCCCGATCAGCCAGCGGCCCGCGCGCTCGTACTGCGGATTGGACTTCCACGCGTTGAACGAGACGACCCTGAGCGCTGTCGGCCCCGAGGCGGTCGGAGCGGTCAACGCCGCGACGTGGTCCGGGACGACCAGGTACGCGCCCACCAGCGCGAGCAGCGCCGTCGCCGCGATCCGCGGACGGCGTCTCGGCGACATCGCGATGGATCCTATGCCTGCAGCGAGGCCGAGCATCGTCCACTGGGGAGCGAGGTTGTTGACCTGGTCGAGACCCTGCGACCATGCACCGGCGATTCCGGCGGCGGCCAGACCGCAGCATCCCACCACCACGGAGTCCAGTACGGTCTGGATGGCGGCGGGTACGATGTGGCGTTTGGGAAGGGGCGTGCTCATCAGTCCCATTGTGGGCCTCCTGTTTCCTCGGTCGTTTGTTGCACTGCACACATGGACATGTCAGACCCCGCGGCGGGTTGGTTGTCAAACGGGGGGTTTCGCTAGGTGGTGTCGTTACGGGACAGGATGCGCGGCGGGGCCGCCGGTCATGCGGTCAACGCCGCGACCGGCGTCATCTCGCGTGTGGCGACGCAGGTCGTCACGGTCGCGGTCACCCTCTACGCGGCGCGCCTCCTCGCCCCGGAGATGTTCGGCATCTTCGCCATATCGGTCGCATGGATCACGCTCGTCCGCACGACCTTCTATTCGGGACCGTACGAGTTCCTTCTCAAGACGCCCGAGCCGCGCACCGCATCCTCGGAGAGTCTGGTCGTGAACCTCATCGTCGGTCTCGCGCTGACGCTGCCCGTGTTCGCGGTCGTTCCGTTCTCGGAGAAGCTGTTCGGATCGGCGCTCGTCGGTCATCTCCTGCTCCTTCTCGCGCCATCCAACGCGATAGCCGCCTTCGCCGCGTGGCAGGAGGTCCTCGTGCTGCGTACGGGACGCCTCAAGGCCTACTACGTCGTATGCACCGTCTGCGACATCGTGTCCGGCGTCGTCGCCGTCGCGCTGCTCGCCATGGGCTACGGCCTGGGCGCGCTGGTCGCGCAGGTCTACATCCGCGGCGTGCTCGCCGTCGGGGGCTTCCTCGTGATGCGGTCAACCGTCCTCTCCGAACGGTTCTCGCCGGCCCGCGTCCTCGAGATCCTCCGCTGGTCGGTCAGTCGGTACGTGGCCGTTTTCCTGGGCTTCGGAACATCCTACTCCGCCGACATCGTCCTCGGGGTCGTGCTCTCCCCTGCCGCCTCCGGCCTGTTCCGTGCCAGCAACCGCATCGTCACCGCGGTCTCCGACGTCATCGCGCAGCCCGCGCGGATGATCGCGATGACGGCCTTCTCGTCTCTCGCGGCCAATGGCCGGTCGGCGGATCGTCAATGGGCGGCGATGACCACCGCTGCGGTCGTCGTCGGCTGGTCGGCGCTAGGAGGCCTGGCCGTGGTCGGGCCGATGCTGGTCCCCGAGGTTCTCGGTGCGAGCTGGATCGGGGCCGCCGCGCTGGTCCCCATTCTCTGCGCGGCTCGCGCGACGTCGCTCCTGGACACGTTGTCGGGCACCCTGATGGTGACCTACGACAGGCAGAAGCACGCGCTCTATCTGCAGGTCATGGGCACGGTCGTCATGTTCTGTTCGATCCTCGTGACGTCGCATTGGGGCGTCGTAGGCGCCGCCTACGGCGTTCTCGGCGCGTCGCTGGTGAACAGCACGGTCCAGATGGTCATAGCCTGGCGCCACTTCCCTGCCGCGGCGATCGAGTTCAGGCGTCAGCTCGTGCTCATGGCGGCACCCGTGATCGCCACCGTGGCCGGGGCGCTGATCGCCCTTCACCTCTCGCAGGGTCATCTCGGCGCGGTTCTCGCGACCGTCGTCGTGATGATGGCGGGCGCCGGGTCGTGGGCCTTCAGTCTCGTGGCGATGCGACGTGGTCTGTGGAACGTCGTCATGTCCATGAAGTCCGAAGCATCCGCAATCGTCTAATAACGGGACTGGTTAACAAGATGACGGGGTTCACAAACACCTTGTTATCCAAGTAACGGTGCATCGCGCGACGAGTCCCGCGCCGGTCCGAAGGGGGATCTCGAGTAGTGGCAAGAATTGTTCTGAACATGTCCAGTCAGCCCGCCGGCGTTCCTGCGGGCGTGGCGAGGTTCGCCATGGCCCTTGCGGGAAACCTGATCGGTCGCGGATCCCACGACTACGTCTTCCGCAGTCAGTGGCATGCGGACCAGTTGCCCGACGCGATCACCGATGGGGCCGAGCTCCACGTCATTCCCAAGGTCTCGAACTACCTGAAGGAGTTCGCACGTTCCGCCGTCACCGGTGGACGCGCGTATCCGTCCGAGCGGTACGACCTGGTGCTCAACCTCGACGCGCTCGGCATGGCGAGCGGTGGACGGCGTCGCATGACCATCATCCACGACATCTACTACGCCACCACGCCCGATACGATCGGCAAGGTCCAGTGGATGAAGCAGCAGTCGATCCACGCCTCGATGGTCGCGCGCAGCTCCGTCATCGTGGGCATTTCGGAGGCGACGTCGGCGGAGGTGCGCAAGCACTTCCCGCGCGCGGCGGACCGCGTCCGCACCATCCTGTCCGACTCGACCATGAACGACGTGCTTCCCGGAGACCTTCCTCCGCGGCTCGAGCCCAACGGCTACGTTCTGGCTGTCGCCAACGTCACGCCGAACAAGAACTTCGGCGTGCTCGCCCGGGCGTTCGCGCGCATGTGCGGCGACTTCCCCGATCTTCGCCTCGTCCATGTGGGCGGCGACGCCGATGAGCTGTTCGCGGGCATTCTTGCCGAGAAGGGCATGCAGGATCGGCTGATCCGGCTGCGCGGCATATCCGATCAGCAACTCGCCGCCGTGTACGCCAACGCCGCGGCGCTGGTCGTGCCGTCGATCGTGGAGGGCTTCTGCCTTCCCATCGTAGAGGCGCAGAGGCTGGACTGCCCCGTCGTGTTCTCGAACAGATCGGCCTGCGGCGAGATCGGCGGTTCCGGCGGCATATCCTTCGATCCACTCGACGAGGACGCCCTGGAAATGCACCTGCGCGGCGTCGTCGGCGATCCCGCGCTCAGGGATGCACTTCGCGGGATGGGTCGCGCCAATGCCGCCCGCTTCTCGTGGGACAGGACCACGTCGCTGTACGAGGCGGCGATACTCGATACGATCAACAGGGAGAAGTGAAGATGCGTGCTTTCGGACTGGCGCTTGCCCTCATGTCGACGGCCATGCCGGTGATCGCGCAGGCGCAGGACGCGCCGGCGACCCAGACCGCGTCCGCCGGCAAGAGGCTGCCCGCCGGCTACAAGCTGGACTCGGGCGACAAGCTGCGCGTCACGGTGTACGAGGAGCCAGGCCTCACCGGCAACTACGAGGTGACGGACTCCGGCGACATCAGCTTCCCGCTGATCGGCAACGTCGAGGCCGGTGGCAGGAGCGTGCGCGAAGTGCAGGACACCATCGCCGCTCGTCTCGCCAAGGGCTACGTCAAGGATCCCAAGGTGTCGATCGAACTCGCGGAATACCGTCCGTTCTACATCCTGGGCGAGGTCAACAAGGCGGGCGAGTATCCCTTCCGCGTCGGGCTTCTCGTGGATCAGGCGGTCGCGGCGGCTGGCGGCTACTCCTACCGCGCCAACACCAGGAACGTGTGGCTTCGTCGGTCCGGCCAGGAGCGCGAGCAGAAGATCAACCTGCGCGGCGTCGCCGTTCCGGTCATGCCGGGCGATACGATCCGCGTCGGCGAACGCTTCTTCTGATCCGATGGGGCGGGGGGCGTCATGGGATCATACGGCATAGTCGTCACGGCCGCCCGCGTGGTGGCCGGGGTGCTGTGGGTCGGCTTCGTGGCTGTCCTGGTCCTCGAAGGGGCTGACGACGGCGGGGCGGTCATCGCACCGGCATGGGCGGCGGCGGTGTCCTACGCCCTCACGCTCGCCGTCATGATCGGTCTCCCACGCCGATCGCTGACGGACGTGGTGGTCGTCGCCGTCCTGATCATGGCGGGGCCCGAAATCTTCGCGGCCGCCTTCCACGGCGTCGGCGGCATCCGCATCGTCCTCGAACTGATCGCCGTCGTCGCCGCCGTTCTTCCGGTGAAGATCGACCGTCTGGCGAGAGGCGTCGTCGTCACGGAGGCGCCACCGCTGCTGGGCAGCATGGCCGTCACGCGCGGCGCCCGCCGGTCCTGGCCGTTCAATCTGCGCCCCAGGCCCCGAACCGACGGCAGGGTGTCGCTGGGCGCATCCGGCAGGGTGCAGCGCCTCCCGGGCCGTGAAACCATAATCGAAGGAAGTGAATGATGCGCCTGATCCTCAATGGCCGCTTCGTGTCCCAGAGGGCGACCGGCGTCCAGAGGGTCGCACGCGAATGCGTGCGGTCGATCGACGCGCTGATCGGCGAAGGCCGCTGGCCGCAGGTGGAATTCCGCCTCGCGGTTCCCGAGACTCCCGACGACGCCCACGAAACGCTTGGCCTGGTGAACATCCCGGTCGACGTGCTCCCGGGAGGATCAGGTCACAAGTGGGAGCAGCGCGCGCTGATGCGGCACGCCAAGGGGGCGCGTCTCGTCTGCCTCGGCAACACGGCCCCGCTGCTGCCGTTGCTTAAGGGCGAGCCGATGGCCGTCATGATCCACGATCTCGCCTATCGGCTGTTTCCGGGCGACTACTCCCGCGCCTACAGGATGGCCCACATGGTCGCCGACGCGGTGATCCTGCGGCGTGCGCGGCCATTGCTGACGGTGTCGGCCACCGAGCGCCGCACGCTCGCTGATGCCTCGGGCAGGAGCGACATAGTCGTCGCCGCGAACGGCAGCGTCGAGGGGGATCGGTTCCCGATCGTCCAGCCGCGCGTCGCCGGAGGGCCGCTCCTCTACGTCGGCGCCTTCAGTTCGCGCAAGAACATCGAGATGGTCGTGGAGATCGCCGTCGCGGCCGCACGTCAGCGTGGCTTCGGAACCGTGCTCGTGGGTCCTCCCAGCGAGCTGTCCGCGTCGCTGGAGGCGAGTCTCCCGGAAGACGTCAGGGCGCTCGTCCGCTTCGCCGGGTTCGTGGACGACGCCGAACTGGCGAAGCTCTACGGCACGGCCACCGCGCTGCTCTATCCTTCGCGCTACGAGGCGTCCGGCCTTCCGCCCACCGAGGCGATGGCGCACGGCTGCCCCGTTCTCGCGTCTGATCTTCCGGTGCTGCGCGAGCGGTGCGGCGACGCGGCGCTGTTCGCGGGGGTCGACGATCGCGACGCCATGATCGGCGCTGTGCTCAGGATCATCGACGAGAAGGATCTGCGCGCGCGCATGGCGATCGCGGGACGGCACAGGGCGGAGACCTTCACCTGGCGTTCGCAGGCGGTCACCATCGTCGAGGCTCTTCTGGCGGAACGCTGAAACGCCGTCCGCAGCGCCTGACTCCATGAAGGGGCGTCGCACCCGGTGCGGCGCCCCTGCTCGTTTCTCGATTACGTTCTACCCCTGGACGGTGCCGGCGGCACGTCGCCCGGTGGCCGGCTGCAGCGAGCTGCGTTCGCCTCCGACCCGTTTGGCGATGCGGCGCGACCAGTCGCGGCAGGGTATCTCGATGAACCTGTAGCTGAACCATGCGGCCGCCACGACGGCCATGACGCACAGCACGACCTGCACGTCGGGCAGCAGCCCCTCTCCGGCCAGCACCTTCGACGGACCTCCGCGATAGTCCGCCATCTTGGTCGTGGTGATCCCGAGCGCCCGTCCGGCGAGCCCCGAAATGCCCATGAAGCGTCCGATCACCAGGATGTGCATCATGTAGATGGAATAGGACAGCGCACCCAGCAGACGGAAGGGTTTCGCCGCCATGACGCGCGACACGGCCCCCGCGTCTCCCGCGTAGACGTACACGACGAGTGCGAACAGCGGCGGGAACAGCAGGTCCAGCCTCCCCTCGGGAGCGAATCCCACGAGAAGCAGCATGGCGCCACCCAGCGTCACCTCGAGCAGGGTGGTGGTGGCTCGTCCCGTTGGCAGGAAGCGGCCCGTCCGGTGCACCGAATGCGCCAGCATGCCGAGCGAGAAGCCGTACAGGCACCGCTCGAGCGCCATGTCGAACGTCCTGTCCAGACCCCTGCCGTCGACAGAGGCCAGATACAGCGGCATGGCGATGGCGGTGGCCACGAGAACCCAGCGGAACCGCCCACGCAGCAGCACGAGGCCGATGGCGGCGATCAGGTAGGTCCACACCTCGGCGGCGATGCTCCAGGCCGGGCTGTTCCACATCACCTTGTCGTGGAAGCCGAAGATCTGCGTGAGCGTGAGATTGGTGAGCAACGCACCCGGCGGGGAATTGCCCGTGAACGCGGCGTTCTCGCCGTGTCCCAGCGCCATCTTGACGAGCTCGAACGCGAGGAACACCATCAGGATCGCGAAGTGCAGCGGGTAGACCCTCCCCAGGCGCAGCGTCATGAACCGCCGCACCGAATATCCGTTGGCCAGCCGGTCGCCGTAGCTTGCGGCGATGACGAACCCGCTGAGCACGAAGAACAGATCCACGAACAGCCAGGCGTTCTCGAAGAACCGCAGCGAGGTCAGCGTCCCCGTCGAAGGCAGATGGTACAGGATGACGGCGCAGGCGCAGATGCCGCGCCAGCTGTCCAGCGCGACGTAGTGCGGCATGCCGCCGGCCGTCGTCGTGGACGGTGCTTGGATTGTGCTCATGGATCTCCTTCGGGCCGCGAGGCTCCTTGCGTGTGCGTTACATCAGACGATTCTCGCTGTCCCGCCGACTTTGCCTTTTCCCTGTCCCCGTTCGGGTCACATCAGACTTCGAATGCCGATGCATTGTGTTGTTAAAGCAATGCCCGCCTGTAAGTGGGGTGCATCCAAGAGGGGTTTTTCGATGAAGATAACACCGGTCATCCTGTCCGGAGGCTCCGGCACTCGGCTGTGGCCTCTGTCCCGAACGGGTCGCCCCAAGCAGATGCTTCCGCTCACCGAACGGCGAACCATGCTCCAGCTGACCGCCGCCAGGACCGCGGATCCGCAGAGGTTCGAGGCTCCCGTCGTGGTCGCCAATGCGGCGCATGCGGATGAGATCGCCACGCAGCTCGCGGAGGTCGGCTGCCCTCCTTCCGTCCTTCTGCTCGAGCCGGCCGCCAGGAACACCGCGCCGGCGATCGCCCTGGCGGCGCTGTCGGCCCCGTCGGACGCGGTCCTGCTGGTCATGCCGAGCGACCAGGTCATCGGCGACGTCGCGGCCTTCGACGCCGCGATCCTGAAGGCCATGGCGCCGGTGGCGGACGGGTGGATGGTCACCTTCGGCATCGAGCCGACCGCACCCGAGACCGGCTACGGCTACATCCGCAGCGGCGAGGCCATCGGCCAGGGCGTGCAGCGTGTCGCCAGCTTCGTCGAGAAGCCCAGCAGGGACGTCGCCTCGTCCTATCTCGCCGAAGGCGGCTATGCTTGGAACAGCGGCATGTTCATGTTCCGTGCCGATGCGTACGTCGAGGCGCTGGCCCTTCATGCGCCGGCCATGCTGGACGCCGCCCGCAAGGCGCTCGCGTCCGCGGTGACGGAGGGATCGCAGATCAGGCCCGACCGCGCCGAGTTCCTCCTCTCGCCGTCCGACTCCATCGACTACGCCGTCATGGAGCGGGCCGACCGCGTCGCCGTCGTGCCCGTCTCGATGGGGTGGTCCGACGTCGGCTCGTGGGATGCCCTCTACGATCTCGCGGTCGACGCGGATGGCCACTGCCACGAGGGAGACGTGGTCGCCATCGACACGGCGGGCTGCATGATCCGGTCCACGGGTCCTGTCGTCGCCGCCGTCGGCGTTTCCGATCTCATCGTGGTCGCGACGCCCGATGCCGTGCTCGTGATGCGCAGAGGCGAAAGCCAGGACGTCAAGAGGGCCGTCGAGGCGCTCAAGCTCGCCGGGCATCCCACGCTCGACCGGGTCCAGGCCGTCTAGTCAATGCGCGACCTCCCCGTCTCAACCGGTCGCCGCGCGCCGAACGTCCGGGTCCTATCGTGACCCGGGCGCTCCTCATCCAGCCCGACGCGACCATGTCGCGTCTGATGTCGTCCATGCTGGTCAAGGCCGGCTGCTTCGTCTCGACCGCGGTCTGGGCCGACGAGGTCGCCGCGATCCTCGATGGCCTCTACCACGACCTGATGGTCGTCGACGTCTGGCGTTCGCCGGTCGCCGTCATGGACGTCGTGCAGGCGAATGCGCGCAGGGATCCCGACACGCGCATAGTCCTATCCAGTGGCTTCGCGGCGTTGTGGTATCGTGCACCGAGACACGATTGCGATCTGGCGTCGTTCTCGCAGTCCTTCCATCTCAGCCGTCTTTCCGCGGAGGTCGGCAGCAGATTCGCCGGCTTGTACGCTCTGTCCTGAGCATCGCCGCATCGCCGCATCGACCGGTCGCATGCCGCGGCCATCACCTCAAGGAGAAGTTCCATGTCCGATCCACGCGACGGCATCGACGAGGCGTTCGCCGACCTGCCCAAGCCCATTCTCCTGGCCCTCGTGGTGGTCGCCACGACGATCGGCCTCGTCACCGTCCCGTTCCGGTGGTGTCGTGACGTGGTGCGCCGCGATCCGGCCGTCTGATCATCGGGTCCGGACCACCGTCCACCGCATGCCCTCTAGGAATGCGAGCGTCGATCTAGAACAGCGACGAGATCCACATCAGCAGGATGATGCCGGTCAGTATCCCCAGCGTGATCGCGACCCCGCCGAGCATCGTTTCGGCGAAGTGCTCCTGTTCGGCGCCATGATCGTCGACCTGCCCGTCGAAGCTCGGCAGTTCCATCCCGGACACCTTCGTGCGCGCCAACGCGTAGAGCGCCCTGATGCGCGCTCCCAGCTGTCTTGCGATCACGTGCCCGTCGTCGGTGCCGTGCGATCGCATGCCGCGGGTCCGCACGTCGGACTTCCGCCTGTCCCTCAGTCCGCTCACCCTTCAAGCCTCCCACCTGCCGGAGATGGTAGCATGCCGTGGAACGCGTGGCATCCGTCGACCACCGCGTTCTACGCCATGAGCCGGTTGGACGGCCAGACGTGGCTGGTGCCGCTCGGGTGGCGCACGGTGACCCAGCGATAGGCCTGGCCGGCATGGTTCAGGTGGACGTCCTCGCCCACCCCGGTCACCATGCCGCGGTATCCCGCGTCGCCCCTGTCGGGTGGGCAGGAGACGCTTCCGCATGGTCGTGACGCAATCATGTCTTTTCCCCTTCTCGATTGACGATGCCGGTCATTCGCCGTGTTCGGGTTTCAACGTGGTCCACGCTCTGCCTTCGCGCATGGCGGAGAACCACGACGTCGGGTCCGCAACCGTGCTCGTGCCGTCCAGCGAGAACGAGATGAAGGACGCGCGTCCTCCGACATCCTCGAATCTCACCGGTCCGCCCAGACCCAGCATCGCGGCGGGAACGCGACTGTCGGCCGACTGGTCGCGGTTGTCGCCCATCAGGAACACGTGGTCCGCGGGGATCCTGACCGGACCGTATTCGTCGACCTGCGCGAAGTACCCGAGATCGAGCGTGTCGTACGACACGCCGCCGGGAAGAGTCTCGCGGTAGACGGGCAGACGGCAGAAGGCCCTTCCCGATGGATTCCGCACCGCGTACGCCTTCTGCTTCTCGGTTCCGCACGTCGTGTTGGCGTCGATTGGTATCGCCCTGCGTCCCACGTACGCGCGCGGCACCATGCGACCGTTCAGCCACAGTCGGCCGTCCCGCATCTCCACGGTGTCGCCGGGCAGTCCGATGACGCGCTTGATGTAGTCCCCGGCACGCCCCGGTGGCTTGACTATCACGATGTCGCCGCGATCGGGCAGCCTTCCCATGATTCGACCCGGGGCGGGTGGCAGCACGCGCGGCACCGCGCTCACCCACGACCAACCGTACGCCCACTTGTCCACGATAAGGCGATCGCCCACCAGAAGCGTCGGCATCATCGATTCGGATGGGATGTAGAACGGCTTGGCCACGACGCTCTGCATGCCCAGCGTGGCGCACAGCAGTCCGACCAGCCATGCGGCGTCCTTCGCCAGTCGCAGCCCGCCCTTGCGGAGATCGGTTCGCGGCGCCTCCTCGACCGTCCCGGTGCCAATCCGCATCGTTCGGCTCAGCGCGTGGCGGGCGCGGCCCGCGGCGCCTTCATGGAGAAGCTGGCGGCCAGCGCATCCTGCAGACCCGTGTCGAACGCGACCATGTGGTCGCCCGGCAGGGAGATGACCGGCACCTTGGCGGCTGCCGCGAGCGCCTCGCCCTCGGAGTACGGGACTTCCTCGTCGGTCATGCCGTGCACGACCGTGATCTTGCCCTTGATGGTCGAGAGCGCCTCGGCGTTTCGCCAGTCGTCCTTGACGAGTGCATCGGGAACCATCGGCACGTGGTATCGCACGGCGTCGCCCATGTCGGCCACGCCCGACACGATGACCAGACGCCCGTGCGGCTGCCTGGCGGCATGGATGGCGGGACCGGCCCCAAGACCGATGCCGTAGATGACGATGTCGTCGGCTGCGACGCCCTTGGCGCGAAGCCAGGCCAGACCGCCGTCGGCGGTGGCCTCCAGGCTTTCCTTCGACGGCGATCCCGCCGATCCGGCATGTCCCGGATATTCCGGCAGCAGCACGCCCATTCCGGCCTTCGCGAAGTTCCTGGTGGCCGCGAGACCTCCGGTGTAGCCGTAGCCCTGCAGCACCAGCACCGTGGGCTTGCCCGCGCGTGCGGGCAGGTGCTTCGCGGTCCCGCCGACCGCGGGGGCCGGCAGCTTCACGTCCGTCCATCCGGGCTGCATCTCCGTCACGGGTGCCACCTGCCGGTAGATGAACGCGTTCTGGAACATCCAGAGGCATGCGACCACCACGACGATCGTGGCGAGCGCGGTGATCCCGATCGTCCTCAGGGTCCGCGCGCGCGGCTTGGTTGCGGTGGTCATGTGTCGAAGCTTCCGTTCGTGTGCCGGCAGCCCTCGCGGCTGTGGGTCTGGTTCTAGGATGGTGATGGTGTTTACGCCATCGGGCTCGCGCCTCGTCTCAGAAGGCGTAGCGCACCCGCATCCACGGAGCGACGTCGGCGATGATGGCCAGAAGCCGGTCCAGCATGATGCGCTTCTTCTGCGCGGCGTATCGCACGTTGTGCTGCCCGTTCTCGGAGATCTTGTCCTCCTGCATGCCAGGCGTCCACAGCAGGTCCTCGGCGCGCGGGTGCCAACCGAGGTTGACCTCGTGCAGCGCCGCGTTGTGCGTCAGCATGATGATCTCCGCCCCCATGGAGTCCCGCACGGCGGGATCGAGCTCGTCGCCCAGCCGCTCCAGCAGTTCGCGCCATTCGTCCGTCCAGCCGGGTCGCACGATCACCGGGGACAGGTTCGCCTGCACTTCGTATCCGGCCCTGTGCAGATCGTTCATGAATGCGATGCGCCGCGACATGGGGGTGGTCCGCACGTCGACGACCTTCGCGATCGCCGCCGGCATCAGGGACATGCGTACGCGCGTTCCTCCCTGGGGATCGTAGTCCAGGATGTCCGTGTTGACGTGCTTGGTCGCGAATGAGCCCTTGGCGTTCGGGATGTCGCGGAAGGCGGCCACGAGGTCGCGCACGTTGTCCGAGATGTAGGCGTCCGCCGAGAGGTCGCCGTTCTCCCCGAGATCGTACACCCATCGGTCGGCATCCACCTGGTTGGGCGTCGTCTTCGGTCCGGTCCGGGCGGCATGCTGCTGCACCGCCTTCACGACGTGATCGATGTTGACGAAGGCCGTCACCGGGTTGGCGTATCCCTTGCGTCTCGGCACGTAGCAGTACGCGCACGCCATGGCGCAGCCGTTGGAGGTGGAGGGTGCGATGAAGTCGGCCGAACGGCCGTTGGGCCGCATCTTCAGGTCCTTCTTGACCCCCAGGACGAGCGTCTCGCGCTTGACGCGCACCCAGTCGCGGACGCCCCCGGCGTTGCCGTGCAGCTGCGCTATGTTCCAGTGCGAGGGGACCTCGATGCGCTGCGCGTCGGGGAAGCGGGCCAGGATCTCCGCCCCGCGCCTCGTCATGGGAACCACGGGTTCGTGGTAGATCGTGCGGATGTCCAGCAGCCCGCCGCGCATTCCCCCCATCGTCGCTCTCCTCGCCTGTCTGTCGTCCCGTGTTTTCCGGATGTCTTCGCGCAATGCTACGCGATGCGTCGGTCGAGGTACAGCGCGCGGGGTCTCATCGCATTCCCAGGTGGGTCGCCAACGCGAACAGTCGCCAGCGGGACCGCAGCCTTTGACGCAACTGCCACCAGCGCGCGGCCTCGGCATGGCTTCTGGTGGCTTCGAAGGCCTGCCGCCATTCATCGTGGCATTCGTCGTACGACCGGCCGTCCACCGGGTCGTGTCCGACGAGCGAGATGTTCGCCAGATCGTATTTGCCCCGGCGTATCGGTCGAACGTACTTCGATGTCATCCGCCGTCCCTACTTGCCGACGGGTGCGAGCACCGGGCGGTATTCGCCATCCTCCAGGAAGAACATGCCGCCGCCCTTCTCCGTCTGTTCGACCGCCGCATCGTACAACCGCAACGCGTTGCGCATCACCTCGGCGTAGGACGAGGACTCCGTGCGCTTCACGAGAGAGTCGAGTCTGGCCATCGATGCAGGCGGCAGCGCCATCTGCACCCGCATCGTCCGTCCCGCGTCTTCCTTGGTCATATCTAAAGCCTCCATATTGGAGGCCTCCATATATGAGGCCTTCAACGTGTCCGCAACAACTTTCCGACGCGCTCAGCTGAAGAGCGCCGGAATGCTGGCCAGGATCGACGGAATCGAGGCCGTCACGAGCGACTTCACCTGCTCTTTGGCCGCGTCCACGACGGTGTCGGTTGCGGCCGTGCCGACCTTCTCGCCGATCTTGCCGAGCGTGCGACCGACCGCCCCCTTGAGCGTGTCGTCGGGCGCGCCGGCCTTCACCAGCGCCTTGCGCACGTCCTCGCGCTCCGCTTCGGGAATGACGTCGACGACCAGGTCGCGCGCGGCGTCCAGGGTCATGCGTATGAGGTTCGCGTTGAACGAGGTGTCGCTCACGTGACCGAGCTTCTTCAGTCGCTCCTTGAGGTGCGCGTTGAGGAGCGGGTCCTCCTGCTCGATCACGAACATCGTGCCGTCCTTGAGGAATTTGGCCTCCGCCAGGGCGGTGCGCAGCGCCTCCTCGAGATCGGCTGCGCTGTGCGCGCGGACCTCGCGGTCGAAGATGAGCTGCTGCGCCTTCGAACGGTTGATGCGCAGCGAAGTGACCAGGTCGTAGATCGAGGCGCGCCGCTTGATCATGCCGAGCCTCGTCATCTCGGTGAAGATCATGAGGTCGAGCTCCCGCTTGGACAGAGCGCCGAACGCGGGCGTCACCGTGGCGGTCAGCACCCTCTTGAGAGCCGCCCGCGCCTCGTCCGCCGACATGGCGTCGATCGTTCCGTCGATGTCGATCACGTCTTTTCTCCCTGCCGTTACCGTTCGCCACGCGAAGTCCGTCCGGCCTCCACGTCGAAGCGATGAGCGCCGCCGTCGTCTCCGTGCATGGGGACGGCGCACGTCCCTTGCGCGCCGCCCCCTCTCCATCACGAATCCGTGCGCCGCAGCTGTTCGCGTGCGGCGATCAGCTTGATCCGCGCCGGGTGCGTGTGTCCCAGGTGCGCGATCTCGCTCAGCACGTCGCCCATGATGGCGTCGGCCTTCGAGACCGTCACCTGCTCCACGTAGAAGCTGTCGCACTCCGAGTCGAAGCTGCTGACGTCGTCGTCCTCGTCGGCGAAGTCGTCGAGCGTCATGTCGAACTCCTTCGCCACGATCTCGCGCGCCCTGTTCTCGGCATCCGTGTCGTCGTCGACGTGGAAGACTTCGCGGCAGCGGTTCCCGTCGCGCGTCGCATCCACCTGGAACAGGCCCGGGATGGCGTCTCCCTCGCGTGCGGAGTCCACCGCGTTGATGGCGGCCATCGCATCCTCGGCCGTGATCACCCCGATCCCACCGCGTGGCGTCGGTTCGAGCCCTGCGGCGCGCAATGCGTCCTCGGCGGCGTCGAGGCGCGCCATCAGACCGCCCAGGTGGAGTTCGACGAAGCGGCGCTGACGATGGTCCACGGTGCTGCGCTCGCAGGCGCTGCTCTTGCAGTGGGCGTCGGCGACCGCGTGACGGAACCGGAACAGCGTCTCGTCGTCGATCGGACCCTTGCTGCGGTGCGAGGCCCTCTTGAGATCGGTCTCCCACTTGCCCCAGTCCGGTCCCAGGTTGACCAGGCTCTTGCACCTGTCGTCGAGGCGGGTCACCTCGTCGGCCTGGATCGCCATCCGCGCGGCCGCGGCTGCCCGATCCCCGACATCGACGCCGATCGCATCGAGCGGTCGCGCCACCCAACCGGTCCGTGCGCGAAGCATGGCCATGGCCGTCCTGTCGACGATGTACGCGTCCAGGTCGGTTCTTCCATCGTCGCCCTTGCACACGGCCTTGGCCGCCTCGAGATCGTCGTTGTCCCACAGCACCTCGTGCCGGCCGTTGTAGGATCGGTAGCGCGCCATTCCGTGGCTGCCCTCCGGAGTGGGCCTCGCCGTCAGCGAGGTCACGGGCGTGTCCGCGAGATCGCTCAGATCCAGCAGGTTGCCGTACGGCGACGGTCCGAAGCGTTCGCGCCGTTCGTCCTCGATCGGCCCGGCCACGAATGCCTCGTCGATGCCGTAGGGCGCGTTCGTGACGGGATCGCGGACGATGATGATCGCCTCCGCGCCGATCTCGACGCGTCCGATGGCGATCGCCTTGGCCGGATCGAGGTCGCCCCGCTTGGCGGCCGCCGTGAACTCGTTCGATTCGAAGAAGCCGAACGCGGCCGAGGCCGCCTCCAGCACCTGGCTGCGCTTCAGTTTGACGCCCTGCACTTCGAGGTGAGCATGCAGACGGTCGAGTAGGATCTTGCTCGTGATGTTCATGGTCTTCTCCGTTCGGGCGGTCCGGCAGGAATGTTTGCGGTGGTTCCGTTGTCCGCGGATCGCCGGTCCGCCGTCCTGAAGAGGATGTCGGGGTTGGTCTTCTCGCGTGGTGATCCTGATGTTCGCCTGCGTGGGATCGCTCCCATGCGCGCGTCTGCGCTGGAACCGGCGGGCCTTTCAGGTGCCCGGACGTCGTGTCGGCGTCCTAGAAGCGATCGGATGCGCGTCCGGTCGCTTCTGGGATGTCGGCACGGGGCGGCGTCGCCGCCGCCCCGTCGTCTTCGTCAGTCCTTCACCTTCACGCCGAACAGGCGCAGGAGACTGAGCATCAGATTGATGAAGTCGAGATACAGGTTGAACGCGTTCCAGATCGCGCTGCGTTCGTTGCTCTGCGCCGAGGCGCTCGAGCTGTACTCGGCGCGCGCCCTCTGGGTGTCCGCCGCGGTCAGACCCGAGAACACGAGCACGCCGACGGCCGAGATCGCGTAGCTCATCGCCGGTGACCTGATGAACAGGTTGACGACCATCACCGCGACGATGCCCCATACCGCCATGACCAGGAACGACGCCATCGGCGTCAGGTCGCGCTTGGTGGTGTAGCCGTAGAGCGAAAGCCCGGCGAAGGCCGCCGCCGTCGCGAAGAACGTGCCGGCGATCGACGTGCCGGTGTACTGCAGGAACACGACCGACGTCGATACGCCCATGATGGCGGTCAGCGACCAGAACGCGATCTGGCCCTGCTTCAGCGTCCCCTTGCTCAGCGCGCGGTTCAGCACGAACACGTATGCGAGCGGCGCCAGCATGACGATGATGCCGAGGAGCGTCGCGCCTCCCTTGCCGTACAGCGCGTCCGTCAGGCCGACGGCCGAGCTCGTCAGGGCGACGATGCCCGTGAGCAGGATGCCGGAAGCCATGTAGTTGTAGACCTGGAGCATGTGGCGACGCAGGCCGGCGTCGTAGGTGGCTTCCGCGCGGTCCCGCGCCTCTGCACCGGTCTGTTCGTAGGTCGACATCGTGTCTTTCCCTTTCCCCCGGCCCCATGCCGGACCGTCATCCTATCATCCGTCGGGAGGAACCGACAAGTCCGCCGTCGGCTCCCCCACCGATCAGAACCCGGGCTTGGCCGTCTTGGCGATGCCGCGCTCGGCGTCCTGCGCGATCTGCGTTTCGGCGAGACGTTCCGCCGCCCCGCCGTCCGACAGCGCCAACGTCCAGCGGCCGGTCAGTTCGAGCGTGGCGTGCTGGCCGTTCATCAGGAACGCGCAGGCGCCGTCGCCGCAGTACGCGATCGTGCCGGCGTTGTCCGACATCCGCGTGGGCTTGCCGTACTTGCCCAGCACGCTGGACTTCATCGCATCCCACGCGATGCGCCCTTCGGGGATGCGGTAGGCGACATGCGCCACGCGCGGCCCTTCGCGCATCTGGCTGTAGCTCACCGCCACCTTCTCGTCGCCCTTGCTCCATTCCTCCTCGCGCACGGCGTTGGTGATCTTCCGCGATGCCGAGGAGAAGTCGCGCAGCCGCTCGCGCCGCTTGTTGTCGACGCGCGTCGCGTAGTCGTAGGTCTCCGACACCGTCGCGCGGTTGTCGGTGTACGAGCGGTTCGGCGTCGGCACGTAGCCCGAACCGCGCAGCGCCGCCCTCGCCATGGCGGGGGTCATCTCCAGACGCACGCCTGCGATGTCCGCTGCGCGCAGACGCGCGGTCATCGCCTGCGACTGTCCGTACGGATCCCCGGCGCGCGGGCGACCATACTGTCCCTGCGCGACGCCGACCTCGTCGTCGCCGCGGTCCGCCGCGCTCGCGCCGTCGTCGTTCCTGGCGTCCGCCGTCTTGGCCTTCTTGTCGAACAGCGAGATGATGGGGAACATCTTGCGCACGGCCTGCCGGTTCTCGTTCGACCTGTCCTGCGCCGCGACTGCGCTCGAGGTGCATACGGCGATCATGGCGATCAGCATGGTTCTGTTCATTTCGTTTCCTTTTTTTCCGGTTGTGGTTCAGTCCCGAGCGGTTCTCTCATTGTCGGGTTTACTTTTGGTTTATCCCCAGCAGGTCGGCGACCTGCACGTGCTTGATGCCCTGGGTGTTGTTCGCGTCGAACACCTCGGCGACCTCGGGGCCGAACACGAGCTCGCCCGTGTAGGGATCGCCCCGCGGCATCCGCCCGCCCTTGTACAGGCTGACGTGCGGACGCAGGATGGGATGGTCCATCTGCGGGAAGATCCCGAGCAGCTCCTCGTGACGCTCCTTCACCGCCGGGTGGCCGAAGGTGAGGGCCTTGATGGTGTAGGCGAATATCTGCACCGTCTTGAGGCCGGCGGGTATGACCAGCTCGTCCTCGCGCAGCGTCAGGCCCTTCCAGGAGACCGGCGTTCGCACGGTCGCCTGCGTCAGGTGCAGCTGGTCGAGCGGCATGACCTTGCGCACGCCGGCCTGGTGCAGCCATTCGAGCACCGGCCGCGTGCTCAGCAGCGGTCTGTGCACCCATACGGGATCGTGTTGGTCCATGGTCTCGTCCGTCCTGTCTTTCGGGTGATCGCGTTCAGGCGGTGACCGTCCTGGCTTCGCGTCGTCGTCGGGGCGGCGGCCGATCGCATATGCAGGCGTACAGGCCGATGAGCGTCACGAGCATCTCGACGAGGTCGAGTGCCGTTCGGAAGACCGAAACGGGCACCATTCCGGCCAGCCCCGTGACGATGAACATGACTATGTCGTACACGTCGACCGCCGCCGTGGCGCCGAACAGTATCCGCGCCACGAGGTGCGTCGGCCCGAGGGTCCCGGCCAGCAGCGCGGGGCCCTGCACCGCCCAGATCCTGAGCCAGCGGAACACCATGTACGCCAGCACGACGTGGAAGAGTTTGGACATCCACAGCCCCGGCAACGCCTTGGCGTCGAGAGTGGCGAGTCTGACGACTATGCCCGTGCCGGCGACCATGAGCATGACCTCGGCGGCACGCCTCGCCACCGCGACGGTGTCGAGCTGCAGGGCGTTGACGATCGGTTGCGCCAGATTGAGCGCTACGGGGTCACGAGTCATGCGGTCTCAACCTTTCTTCGATCATCGTTCGCGCCTGTTCCACCGAGATCCACATGTCGCGCACCTTGATGACCGGTGACGCCGATGGCCCCGTGCGGAACCCGCCTATGTCGTATCTCTCGTGCATCGCCGAGGGTTGCACTTCGCCCGCCGTCAGTCCCTCGCATGCCGGATGTCCGATCACGTCCTGAAGCGCCTTTCCCGAGACCGCCTGCCTCACGATTTCCGGGATGCCGTTCCATATCGCCGCGGGAATGACGACGCCGTCCCGTCGGAAGCGTATGCCCTGCCCCAGTTCCAACTCGACCACCATGAGGCCGCGATCGTTCCGACTGTTCAGGCTGCCGTGGCCGAAGTTCCAGTGCCTGGGCTTGCTCTGCGTCCGTGACACGACGGTCTCGAATCGCTTCGCCGCCAATGCCGCATCCCAGTGCAGCAGTGCGTTGACGAAGGGTCTTGGCACCGAGTCGAGGGGTGCATTCGGCGGCCTTGTTCTGCGCCACGCCCGTTTCGCCATGTCGACCAGCCGGTCGATCACCGAGCCGACCATGGTCCGTCATCCGTCCTGCACCAGGTGGTGACGTCCGACCTGATCTCCCGGCCCTTCACCTTGGCCGTCGCGTACACGTTGCGGCACGTCGTGCCTTCCGTCGTGGTCTCCGCGCTGGCGATGGCGTGGCCGCGCACGCCGTCCGCCTTCCACGACTTGGCCCCCTTGCCGTCCAGCGCCTTCGAACGCGCCTTGGCGATGGCCTCCCGCGTCCAGTCGAAGTCGTCGGGATCCTGTTCGGTGGGAGCCTCCTCCAAGGTCGAACCCATGACCGCCGAGATGGCCTTGCGACCCTGCGTCGCGGGATTCAGTTCGTTTCCGGCGGTCGCCACCACCGCCTCCACGCCCGAGGCGACCTGACGCTTCGTCGTCGCGTCGGCGAACCAGGCGAATCCCCCGATCCCGAGGGCGAGGACGGCGGCCGTCTTCCACGGGATCAGCCCGTCCGACCGCGGCGGCTTGCAGCCCTTGCAGACCCATACGTCCTGACGTCTGAACTGCACCGATGCGCTTTCGCGCGTATTCCGGCGGCTGTGCGATATGCCGAACCGCGTGCCGACCTTCCTGTTGACGGACACCTTGCGCATGTCCGTGCGGGGTCGGATGTGGTGGCACGTCTCGCATGTCGCTTCGGCTACTCTGGCCATGTCGTTCCCCTTTTTCCCATCATCCATGTCGTCGTGCCGATTCCGGCTCCCGTCGGGCATCCCTCCGTGTTTCAGCGGCTGTCGTCTGATCGTCCTGCGCACGTCATGAAGTAGACGGCCCCCAGACCCGCCGGCATCGCCACCGCGGCGGCGCCGATCGCGAACCTCGCCAGGGTCCCGTCCAGCAGTGCCGTCAGCCCGACGTATAGCATGGTGTTTATGGCCGTGCTGGCGAGGAGCGAGAGCCGCGATATGCACGAGGCCGCATCGTCCCGCCGGTGCCCTCTGCGCATCATGTAGGCCTGAAGGCCTATCGACGCCTGATGCACCGGCACCGTCGCTCCGAACAGAGCCAACGGCACCAGCACGATGGACGCTGATTCCCCGATCGCCCGCACGCCGAAGATGACCAGGCTGGTCGTCGCGAGCAGGTGTGAGACGGTCTCGCAGGTCCAGGCGGTCCGTACGGGATCGATCCCCGTCGCGTCGACGATCGGCTGGAAGAGGCCTTCGCGTACCGCGCGATCCATGGAACTGAGCATGCATGCGTCCTTTCGCGTCGGTCGACTCTCGACGGCTCGTCGTCACCCGGCCAGTTCGTCCAGCCCTCCCTGGGCGACGAACGACACGAGCGGCTCGAACATGGTGAAGTCGGGCTGCGGATTCTCGATCGCCTCCATGATCTCCTCCGGATGCACCCACCGCAGGCCGATGTGCTTGGTCGGCTCCATGATGCGTGCCTCCCCTTCCCACGCCGTCACGCGGTGATAGAGGTTGATGAAGTGGAGATCCGGACCCCACGCCATGTCCTCGGTCAGCGTCTGCATGCGCTCCAGCGTCGTCGCCTTGACGCCGGTCTCCTCGTCGAGTTCGCGCGCGGCGCAGGCTTCGAGCGTTTCGCCGGGGTCCAGCTTCCCGCCCGGCACGCCCCATTCGCCCGCACCCGTCAGCGCGTCCATGGCCCGCCGCAGCAGGAGGATGCGATTCCGGTCGTCCGTGACCACGGCGGCGGTCGCCACGCGCGGGGGAATCTCGATGCGGGTCGTCGTCGTGTCGGTCATGCGGTGGTCTCCGTTTCCGTGATCAGTCGTTTCGCCGTCGTCGGCAGTTCATGCAGCGCGGCTTCCCTGTAGGGTTGCAGCCGCGCGTCGAGACGGGTCCGTGCCGGTTGCGCGGTCGCGATCGCCGTTTCCAGAGCGGTTCGCAGCGCCGGCTCGATCGACGCCACCCGGTCCCACGCCGCCCGGCATCGCGCCTCGGCATCGCGCAGCCGGCTCAGGTTGTAGAACGACATGAAGTCGAATGCGCTGTCGACCGCCATGTCGAGGATGAGATCGAACGTGTCGTCGTGCACGGCGAGGTCGGAGTCGATCGCCTGACGCGTCGCTTCGGACAGTCGTGCGATGGCCACGTTGGCGTTCTGCACGTCGGTCGAGGCCGAGGAGTTCTGCATGGACGACACCAGTGCGATGCCCTTGTTGCTCGATACGGCATCCAGAGTCTCGTACGTCTGCGCGGTGTCCAGGCTGGATATGGCCGTGTTGAGTGCGTTCATGGCGTCGATGGACAGTTCATGCACGTGTCGCGCCGTGTCTTCGGTTGCGGCGAGCGGAGCGAGATCGCGTTTCAGCGTCTCCACGTCGGGTCGGGCGCCGTCCCCATCGACCAGCCTTTCCACGCGACCGTCGTACCATGGCCGCACGATGCGTTCGAGATGGGCCAGAGCGCCGGCCCTGCGGCCGTGCTGTTCGGCGATCCGTTCCTCCTCCGTCGTGGTGACGAACGAATCCCGGAATCGGTCGAACCACGACATGCGCTTCCTGTCGGTGTCGAACGCCGCGATGGCGGCATCCGCCTGATGGTGGATAAGGCACGCCCCGGCGATCGCTCTGTCATCCTCTCCTTGCGCATCGTACCCCCAAGCGGCACGCTCGGCGCTCATGACCGAGACGAGCCATGTGAGCGTGACGATGCACAGCACGAACGACGTCATCAGCATCGTCATCCATGGAGCGAAGTCTCGTCCGATGCCGTGCAGCACCAGTGTCGTGCAGGCGGCCAGCGAGGCGATGCACGCCGCGGCGAACGGCGCGGGTGCCGTCCTGGCAGCCCGCGCGGTCAGGCCCATGGCGACCAGCACGGCCGGCACCATGGCCAGGAATGCGAAATCCGTCGGCGTCATGTAGGTTCTCCTGGAATCGCCTGGGATCCACCCATCGTCAGGGCAGGGTCATTTTGACCACGAGGCTGCCATCGACGTTCTTGGCGTGCGTGATCGTGAGTCCGAGCGCATCGAAGACCGGATGCCCGATCACCGTGCTTGCCGGCTTTCCGACCAGGGCCGCGACGACCGTTTCGGGGAACGGCTTCGAGATCTCGATCACGCTGCCCTCGTAGCCGTCGTGTTCCCAGATCGCATCGCGCGACATGTGGTAGCTGACCGTCGCCTGGTTCTTGCGCGAGTCGTAGAACATGCCGATGGCGTCGCCGCCATCCATCTCCAGCGTGACGGACTCGTCGGCCCATTCGGAGAAGGCGCACAGCAGAACCGGCGCGATGCCGTGGTGCGCGCATATCGCGATCGCTATCGGATGGATGCGCATGGTGCGCACCTTGGGCATCAGGTCGAGCAGATCGTCCTCGAGGTCGTCGGGCATCGTCTCCAGCGCCCGGTCGAGCGCATCGAGCATGGCCGCGTCGTCCTCCAGCGCCTCGTCCAGTTGAGCGCCTTCAATGCCGAAGGCCTCCGCGAATGCGCGTGATCGGGTTCCGCCCTGGCGCAGGCTGTACATGATCTCCGCCGCGCCCTTCTGGTCGACTGGAGCCTTCATGGCGTTTTCCCCTCAGTTCGTTCCCCGCGTCTCCCTGGCGTCCCAGTCCTCGCCCAGCCTTTTCAGCAGGCCGGCCAGTTCCGCCGTCGTTCTGCGGCCTGCTTCGCGTTGTTCCTCCGTGATCGGCGTCGGCTCGATGACGATGCGTTCGTCCGACATCACCCGCACGGTCACGTAGAGTCCGCGCAGGACCTCGATGTGGTCGAAGCTCCTTCGGGGGAACGAGCCGTATTCACGGGTGTCGCCCTGGTCGGTGGTCTCGTCGGCCATCACCAGATGCACGTGCCTGTCGTCGATCTCGTCGACGTAGCAGCTCCAGCGCTGCAGCTCCCGCGGTTCCCCGGTATCCACGTCGTCAGCCGACGGTCGTGCGCCTTCCTGATCGCTCATGGTCACAGCCCTCCGTTTCGTGCGATCAGCATTCCGCCGGTGAGCAGCGCGAGGACCAGGGGCAGCGTGCCGAAGACGACGAACGTCTCGATGGCCTCCTTGCGTCGTCCTTCCGGCAGACGCGAATGCCATGCCACCAGGAGCGCCATGCCGATCAGGGCGGGCAGCAGCGCGAGCACCACCCAGTGCATGTTGGCGGCGAACGTCGGGTCGAGGTCTCCGTCCTTCTGGGCCGAGATCGCGCCGGCGATCATCGCCGCGCCCATCGTGTCGATCATGGTCCGGTCCTCCTTCAGATGGTCGCGGGCGACAGGCGTTCGGCGCGCGGTCGTGGTGGCGGAGGCTTGCGCGCGACCGACAGGTACAGCGCGGCCAGCAGCGAGACGGTCTGCGTCAATTGCATGCAGGACCGCATCATGCTCATGGGCGTCACCAGGAGGTCCGTGGATGCGAGCACGACCAGTTCTCCCGCGTCCAGCACCAGGCACGTCAGATACACGAGACGCGCACCCAGGTGCAGGAGACCCGGCAGGCCGATGAGCGTCGTTTCGCCGTTGGCGATGCAGAATCTGAGGCAGGCGTAAGTCATGGCGGCCCCGACCACGCCCAGCGTCTGCGAAAGATAGAGATCGGGCTTCGTCGCCACCGCGACCGTCGCCACCCTCGTCGCCGCGAGCGTGATCGTCATCGTGAGGAAGAGGTTGGCGGCGAGCATGGCCGCATGGCGCGGATCGGCGCCCGTCCGATCGACGAGCGGCTGCACGCCGTGCCTGAGTACGGGATCGGTCGACGGCCCGCGCACGGTCAGGTCCGCCCGTGTTTCTGGCGCTTGTCCTGGACCCTCACGTAGGGATGCGAGTCTCCGTCCATGACGGCCCGCTCCTCCTTGCGCCAGAGACGGTGCTGCTTCATGACCATGTCCTCGCTGCGCCATCCGCGTTGCCTGATCTTCTCGTCGAGATCGCGGTCTATGACCACGTATCGCACGAAGACCTCGCGCGGGATAAGGGCCAGCACCTTCGCGCGGTCCTCGTGGTCGAGGTTCGTCGCGTCGAGCACGGTGAACACCCCTGATTCCAGCCTCGCCCTGATGAGGCCGTGCGCGTACTTCCATACACGCGCCAACGCCTCGGGTGCCTGTCCCAGATTGCCGTAGAGCTGCATGCGCAGTTCGTCGGTGGATACGATGTCCTCCGGCTTGTACGTGGCCTTGGCGTAGGTGGACTTGCCCGCGCCGCACGGCCCCACCAGCATGTGTAGGAGTTCCGATCCGGCGTAGGCCGACGCACCGGGATCGTCCGGCGCGCACTGCAGAGTCGTGATGCCGTGCTCGCGCCACATCCGCACGACTTCGGGCCGGTCGTCGATGGCGAGCACGGGGTCGTAGCCGTCCTCCACGATCTGCCGCAGGATGTCGGCCTTCACCAGGTAGTCCCGCCGGGTGTCGGAGTCCTTGCGCATGTAGAGGGCGTGATACCTGATGCCGTGCAGATCCAGCCAGTCGATGGTGAGTCGGCGGTACTTCGGATCGTCGTGCCGCGCGGTCACGATGATCACGGCCTCGATGCCGTCGCCGCGCTCCGCCGCCGCATGGAGGATCCGCGCCAGCGTCGCGACCGCCTCGATGGGTTCGTCGTCGCCCATCCCGTCGTGGAACGCCGTCCAGTCCTTCTCGCCCGACAGGTGGTGCACCCGTCCCGATGGGTCCGACAGGGTCCCGTCCACGTCTATGATAACTGCGCGCATCGCGCCTTCCCCTTTTTCTCCGCCCCTGGGGGCCGTCAGTCCTCCGGATCCTCGTCGGGGATCTCGTCCTGCTCCTGCTTGTCCCAGACGTCGCCCTCGTAGTCCGACGTCTCGACCAGATCCTCGCCGTCGTACTCCCAGCTGCCCAGGATCTCGCCGTCGAGCACGTTGTGGATCACGACGTCGTCGCCTGCGTCCACCCACCGCTGCGCCGCCTCGCGCGCCTCGTCCATGTCCGCGAACGGGCCCTTGCGGTCGGTGGTGTCCTGGTTCTCCACGTACAGATCGTCGTACATCGCGTCCTCCTGGTTGCCGGTCGTTCAGAAATCCGGAATGTCCATGGCACCGCTTCGATCCAGGTGCTTCGGCTTGACGCGGCATTTCGACACGTCGGTTGCCCGCACGATCTCGAGTCTGCGGTCCAGTTCGCCGATCTCCCGGTCGGTCACCTTGCCGTCCTTCAGCACGCGTCGTGCGTCCGACATCGCCGGAGCGCAGTTCTCGGCGATGTCGCGCGCATGATCAAGCCCGATCCGCGCTCTCGCCTTGGGCGTGGACGCGTCCTCCTCGGACCCCAGATTGACGCTCAGGTAGACCAGCATGGCGATGAGCACGGCCGCCAGGCACATCAGCACCATGTTGGTGAGCACGTTCGTCGTCGCGGCGAATGCGTTCTTGGCCATGGCTCGTCCTTCCGTCCGTCTCGTTCCCGGTCGACGAAGCGTCGTCGCCTCGTTCCGCGTTCGGGGCTTCTAGGATGGTCGTCATGCTTTCCGTAGCGTTCCCGCTCCCAGGCGCCCGCTCATTCACGGAACGGGCGAGCATCCAGGCAGCAGTTCGTTGACGAACCCCGGCGCGTCGCGCCAGTTCGACATCCAGTGCTCGTCGGTCGCCACGTGACGCGACCGCACCCATTTCGCCAGACCCGGCCTGTCCGCCGTCGCGCTGAAGAAGCGACCGGCGTCGCCGCGGCCCTCTGGGTACGGAATCGGTCCCGCGTCGCGAAGGACGAAACCCTCCTGCCGCTGCGGATCGATGCCCGCGGCGAGCTCCTCGATGAGTCCGTCGTAGTAGGGGCCGTCGTACAGCACCGGGGCTGGTTCCATGTCCAGCATCTGGTATATCTCGTCCGCCTCGTCCACGCCGAGAAGCACGTTGTCGGCGTTCCACACGCCGAAGGCGTAGAAGTACGATCGCAGGGCGTTGGAGTTCGCGTTGGTGTACGGGATTGAGTGCAGCGCGTACATGTACTCGCCCGATATGCGCCAGCCCTCGGGAATGTCGTGCGCCTTGCGCGCGTGATGCGCCTTCATCCAGTTGCGCGATGGATGCGGCCGACCGTCCGGTGAACGAGGGTAGGTCTTCGTCCTCGTTTGGGTCGTGCCTTCTCCGTCAAGCTTTTCGGTCGCCCGGAGACGCCGCCCCTTGTAGGCCAGCAGGCTCGGAATCCTGCGGTCGTCGTTCTGCAGACTCAGCGAATTGGGCAGGTGGTAGGTGCGCGGATACTTGAGGTCGCGTTCCATGTCCCTTGTCCTTTCGTTCGTTCGGTTCGTGGTCGTTTGTCGGGGCGCATCGCGCGTCCATGCCGCATTGCAGCGCGAAAACACCCGGAATGAATGGATTTTTCCATCACCCCATGCCATCTAGGCGTCATGGGTTCCTGGTCAGAATACGATAGGGACGTCGCACGCACGTTGTGGGCACGCGGCGTCCAGTCGAGGGACATCCTCCCTCATGTCTCGAAGGGCATCACGCGCAACGCCCTGATGGGCATGCTCAACCGCATGGGTCTGATGGGGCTGGGACACGCCGGCCCCGAACGCATCGCGACCATGGCCCAGGTCGCCGCCATCATGGGCGAGGACTTCTCGCTGGGGGCGCCGCTTCACGCCGAGGCTCTGCTCGCCCTGCTGTCCGCTTCGACGCCGCGCCATCCCGACGCGCTCGCCAAGGCCAGCGGCGTCTGTCGCGCCGACTGCGAGCGATTTCTCGATCGGCTTCCGCTCGTGTGGCCCGAAGGCGAACCCATGCCCGAGCGGTGGCAGGGTTCGCTCGAGGGAAAGTTCGCCTTCATTCTCGACATGGCTTTCGTGAGCGGCGTTCTGGAGCAGGCTCCCGTCCGCGGCGGCGACGAAGCGGATCCGGTCTAGGCGGCGGATCGCGGCCCCATGCGTGGGATGGCTCCGTCCCCCGGTGTACGGCAAGCGGGCACGTCGCGACCGATCCGTTCGAGCGGGCCGAGGGCTCCGCCCGACACGATCTTCGACACCGCCGCGTGCACCATGCCGCGCCGATGCAGCAGGGGCGCCACGACGTGATCCCGCATCAGCGGTAGCAGCGATCCGTCCGACTGGTAGAAGGGCGTGAGGATCCGGCTCATCGCCTGGTAGAGATGCACGTGCTTCCACCGCTGCGCCACGTGTCGTCGCAGCGCCTGGTCGACGTCCGTCCCCCGGCCCACCGCGGCGTCGAGCGACAGCGCGTCGAGAAGCGCCATGTTCGCGCCCTGGCCGAGCTGCGGGCTCGTCGCGTGCCAGGCGTCGCCGATGCGTATCACGCCCTTGGACATGATGGCGCGTCGGGTATGGTGGCGATAGGTCGCATGCACGGGACTGGCATCCCTCAGCAGAGGCGCCATCTCCGGCCAGAGCGCGGCCGCGTCGTCCTTCCACGCGTCGACGCCGGTTCCCGACTTGACGCTCCAGAACACCGTGGCCATCGCCGCATCGCCGTCCCGGGCGGTTCCCACGGGCAGCACGCCCGCCATGCGCGAAGCCTTGCGGTACCGCTGCTCGAGCGTGGCGTGATGGAATCCGGCGGTCGCGTCCCACGGCACCGTGGCCCACAGCGCGCCGTATCCGATCTCGTTCGATCCCTCGTGGTTGGGCGAGCGGCAACCCATGGCGTCCACGACCAGATCGTATTGCGGCGTGGGTCTCATGGTGTCGAGCATCGGACGGGGCCGCCTTCCCTCGTCGATGCCTATGACTCTCCTGCCCAGTTCGAACGACACGCCGGCAGCCATGGCGGCGCCGTGCAGGATTTCGAACAGCGCCCGACGCTGGATGGCCACTCCGTGCGTCGCGCCGGCGTATCCGATGTCGAGGACCGTTCTCCCCGACGGCTGCACGATGCCCAGCATGCGGTCTATCCGTGCGCCTCTTCGCATCACGTCTGACAGCAGCCCCATGCGGTCCATGACCTCAAGCCCCGTCGGCTGGAGCACGAAGCCCGAGCCGACGGGTCCGGGATGCTTCATTCCGTCGTAGACCGTGACGGCGTGACCACGCCGCGCAAGCAGCGTGGCGACCGCCAGTCCACCGATGCCCATTCCGAGCACGCCGACGCCGATCCTGTTCATGCCGTTTCCCCCAATCCGTCCGCCGCACATGCATTGTAGGATGGGTTCGATCCTATCGGGAGGTGTTACGCTCCCTCTGGTGGCGGTCGTCGCCGCGATCTCCGCCGGCGAACGTCGCGTCCCACCATCGTCCGTGACCCTTGTCGCCGCTGAAGACGATCAGCGACACCACGACGTCGTCGATCACGGCCACGTCCCCGTGGTCCAAGGCGAGTTCCAGCATCGTCACGGCGGCCTGGTCCAGTTCGGCGAGGCTGCATGATTCCAGGCGCGCATGGAGAGGCATGGTGAGGTCCGCCATGTCGCTCTCCATTCTCGCTATGGCATCCCGTCGCGAGTCCGGGCACGCCGTTTCGTCAGGCAGCGGACCCCGTGGACCGACTTCCCTCGGAAGCGCGGCGTCGGTCTCCTCGTCCGTTCCGCAACGGCTCCACGTGACCCGCGCGACCCGTCCGTGGGCCTCCGACCGATTCGCGCTAATGCCGGTGGCGACCAGCGCGTTGCCCACCCACTTCGCCGGATGCACCAGCTCCCCTGCGGCACCGCCGACCTCCCACGCGAGATGGTCGAGTATCTCCGCCGGCCCGGCTTCCGCGTAGTCGCGTGCGAGTCGTCCGTGGAGGTCGCGTATCAATAGGTCGGTTGCGCTCGTCATGTTGCGCACGCTAGGCGGTCGGAGTCGGTGCCGCAAGCAGCGCGGGACGGACGGCCGTCACGATGCGATCAGATCGCGCATCAGCAGCTTTCCAGCGAACATCAGGCCGAACAGCATCATGATCGTGATCATGGTCCAGGGCACCATCTTGACGCGTCCCAGCGGCAGCTTGCGCGCGTCCATGGCTATGGCGAACACCATGGCGGCCACGATCGAGGCCGTGACCACGCCCATGAACACCGCGTCGGATGCGTCCCACCAGTTCACAGGACGCCCTTCGTCACCGCGCCGGCGAAACCGAGCACGATGACGACTCCCACGACGATGGTGGCCAGGCAGGCGAGCTTGGCGAGCAGGCGCAGCACCAGGAGGATGCCGATCGCGATCAGCACGAGCCATGCGCCCGGATGCGCGTTCAGGAAGTGGAGGACGTCCGACATGCGGTGCTTATAGGACCGTGCGTGCCGTCGGCGCACCCTTCCCCGTCCGCTTCAGTCGCGCAGACGGCGCTTGCGCCACGGCTCGCCTCCCTTGGCGCGTCTGTCCCATGGGACCAGTACGTCGGGGAACGTCAGTTCCAGCGTGCCGTCTCCCATCCGCTCGACCCGCTTGACCTTGCACCGGCGGGTCCTCGGATCGGCCCCGAGCATGCTGGCGATCGCCTCCGGACGCGCACCCTTCATCGCCGAAACGAGGATGTCCGGATACGTCCCCGTCAGCTTCAGCTTGAGGTCGTCGTCGTCCAGCCGCAGCGTGGCGTCGTCGGAGAACCGCACCTCGGTCAGCCTGATGACGCCGTCGCCGTAGCCGATCACGGCGCTCTCGATCCCGGGGGCGCTTCCCAGGCGGATCACGCGTCCGACCATGCCATCCAGGCGATGCGAGCCGTCGAACGCAGGTAGGCGCGCGTACTGCATGAGCACCGAAGCGGCCACGGGATGGATGTCCCACATCCGCTTCGTCGCCCGCGCTCCCGTGCGGTCGGGGTCGAACGCGTCGCGCCGCGCCTCCAGGCGCGATATGGTCGCGGCGTGCTTCCGGATCATCGTCGCGGTCTTCGATCGCCAGGCCGTCTCCACGCGCGGCTCCACGATGTCGAAGCAGGGACGTCCCATCTCGTCGGGGTGCATCGTCCGGCCGATCATCATCCTGTCCACGGCGTCGTGCGTGATGCATCCCGTCAGCCGCACGTCCATCCTGAGCCTTTCGGGCGGCATGTCGACCTCCGCGCACGCGGCGGCGATGCAGTCGTCGATGAACGCCTTCACCACGCCGTGGTCGATCGTCGGTATGGTCACGTCTTTTCCCCTCGGACTAGTCCTTCAGGTCCTGCCAACCTCCGGGTGAATGCCTCAGGCTGATGGTCAACGGACGCGACGTGTCGCCGAAGGTCGGCTTCCACGTCTCGAACATCCATTCCATGTATTTGATCATCTCTTCCACCCGCGGTCCGTCGATGCGCCGCGCCGCATCGAAGAGATGCAGCCTGATGTACTTCTCGAGACCGATCGTCATGGGCCGCGGACCCTTCTCGTAGGCTTCGACGTCTCCGTCGCTTCCTCCGAAGGAGATTTCGAGCTGCTTGCGCGTCACGCCGGCCGACTTCCTCACGAACCGCAGTTCGTCGCCCGACAGCCTTTCGTCCCGCCACAGCCGTGCCATCGTCATGCCCGCCATGAGACCCGGCATGTCCGGGATCGTGATTCCGTCGTTGACGTCCCTCCGGACGCTGCCGATCAATCTCACCCCGAACGGTGCTCCCAGGATGTCGGGCGTATGCACGGCGAGCAGTTCGGCTATCGCGTCGCTCATGTCTTCGTCCTCAACGATGGCGGGTCGGCCAGCAGGCCGAACGTCCGCGATAGATCGTACGTGCTGGAGTTGCGCGTCGCATGCGTCGAGCACCTCTCCACGACCGTCGCCGCGGCATCCAGCCCGGGAACGTCGATCAGCATCGAGACCGGCAGGCCCGGAAGCGCGGTGCGCATAAGCGTTGGCAGGATGCCGGCCGTCTGCAGATAGCATTTGTTGGTGCCCTGGCTGAACTTGACGCCAGGCCCGGTGATGGTGATCCTGGTCACGGTCCTGTGCCCTATGCCCCTGTATCCGTACGCGAAGGCCTCGTCACTCCTGTCGTTGATCCGGATGTCGTAGCCGCCCAGCTGGAAACGCCCCTTGGTCTCCGCCAACCGCAGCCTCTCGTCGTCGGGCATCGACACGCGGTCCATGGCGCGGCGCAGGGCCAGCGGACAGTGGAAGCGCCATGCGGGCGTCGTGCGCGCTTCGCCCTTCGTCATGCCCCGAGCCTCGTCCAGCATGTCTTCGACCATGCATTGGATTTCGACGTTGCGTCCGATCTGGTGCGCGATCCGTGCCAGCGCCGCATCGCGGTGCCGACCCTCGACCCGCGGCAGCACGATCGTCTCCATCCATTCGCCGCCGCGCCCGTGTTCGCGCGCGGGTGAGAAGTGGAAGGCGATGTGCTCCCCTCCGGCGTCGCGGCGCGCGCGTATGTTCACGTCGGGAAGGGCGCGGCCGGCCGGGAGTAGCGACTCCAGCAGCGCCCGCCCCTCGATCTGAGCGGGGCTCGGCATGTCCGATCCTCAGCCTTCGCGCAGACCGGCGATCTGCTGATCGATCGTGTCGCAGTCCCGAATGCCCTTGGTGATGTCCTTGACCTCGCTTCGCGTCAGGGGGCGTCCCTCGTCGACCAGACGAGCCCGGAAGCGTGCCTGCACGATGGGCTTGCATGCCGGTTCGAGCTTGGCGATCGCCTGGCTGACCTCTCCGCGCGTCGACGGCTGCGCCATCGCCCAGCTGTGGTATCCCACCAAGGAGGCGGCCATCATGGCCATACCCCCGAAGGTGATCATCGCCGTCCTGTTCGACATGTGCCATCCCTGCATCGAGGGCTGCACGTCGAATCGGGCGGCCGAAGCCGTCCGTCGCTGGTGCCGTGGTGTCATGGGTGCGGCTTTTAGGATGAAATTCCTCTTGAGGGCAAGTCCGAAAGGTCCGCGCCGTACCCTATGGCCGTCCGTCGAGCATGCGGTCGGCATGGCGATCCATCTGCGCCGCCCATGCCACCACCGATGGATTGATGCGGTCCATGGTCGGCACGTGGAAGTCGCGCAGCTCGTCGTCGGGGCGTGCTCCCGCATCGCACCGCTGTGTGAAGACCGGTTCCTGGTCGGCATCGACGTCGATGCGTCCGTTGCCCTGCCGCGTCACCGAAAGCCGCAGTTCCGTGCGACCCGCGTCCGATTCGACCGCGATGATCACTGCTTCGCCAGCCTTGGCAGACTTTCCGGCCGCTCCGCGCTTGCCGACCGCCCTTCCCTTCGAGGCGGCGCCTTCCATGATCCGCGCGTCGTACGCCACGGCCGAGCACGGGCTGGCGCTGCGGATCGACAGGTGGCGCAAGGCGTCGGCGAAGTTGCGTCGTTCCAGAACCGTACGCAGCCCCGGCGTCGTGACCATCCGCATGGCGGGCGTCGCTCCCGCCCGCGTCGCCACGAAGCCCATCACCTCGATGCGTCCGTCCGATTGGAACGCCGAGCGAACCAGCGACGTCGCGCGTTCCAGCATCTCGAGGTCGGCCGCCGGAGCGCCCTCGTCGCGAGCCGCCGTCATGCCATGTTCCTGAACGCCGGGTGCGTCCGCATCAGCTTGCGCGCCTCGTCGATCCGCAGCAGCGCCTTCTCCGTCGACATCCACGCCTGGAACAGACCCAGCTGGTCGACCGGCGTCATGACGTGCTGACGGTCGACCGCGACGATGACGTCGGCGTCTCCGATGCAGAAGCTGTATCCGTGGCTGATCGCCACCGGCTCCTCCGATGCGGACACGTCCAGGAAGGCGAAGTGCGCCTTGATGGTCATTCCGAGCACCACGAGGTCGTCTCCGAGATCGCGGTACTGCACCAGGATCGTTCCCTCCTCGATCATGTCCGCGGCGATGGCGGCCTCGATCCGCGCCAGTCGGGCCAGGATGTTCCGTCCGACGTCGGCGGGCATCGCGGGCATGCCCGTGAGCACTCCCGTCACCTTCTCGTCCAGAGCCGTCATCGCTTCTTCCCCTCATTCAATTCACTCATGGCCTTCAGCACGGCACGGGCCTCCTCGATCGGAACCGAGTAGTTCATGCAGTGCATCCGCAGCCACGCGCCTTCCGTGGTCGTCTTCCCGATCAGCGCGTTTTCGGGAAGCAGACGGTGCGTCACGACCTCTCCGAGCCTGCGTCCGGCGATCTGCGCGGTCAGCGTCTCCGGGATCCTGTGTGCGCCGTTCCATATCGAGAGCACGCCTCCGGCCCAGTTCAGAGCCGGATCCACGTCCTCGTCACGCACCATTCCCGTCAGGATTCCGTCCGACGTCACGTCGACGTAGTCGATGCCGTCGTCCGGACTTCCGCCGTCCATGCGGCACACCGCCTCGCCCGTCAGCATGTAGCCGAGACGTCCATCGCGGTCGAGGCAGTGCGCCGAGATGCTTTCGAGCATACCGGCGGGATCCTTCCTCGCGGCCAGCCATGCGAGCACCACCTCGTCCACCCGCAGCGTGGCGCGGCTCACGACCTGATCGTTCTGTCGTCCAGACGCCGTGCCCCATCGCGTTCCAGGCGCACGGTTATGATGCGCGCGGAGCCGTTGGTCAGAAGCCTCATGCGCATGACGTTGCCGCAGGTCGCGATCTCCAGTCTGCACGCCGCCAGGATCGCGTGCGATGCGGCCATGCGTCCGGGCGCGCGCTGCGGCAGCAGCCGCATCAGTCCGTGCGCCATGGCATCCAGTTCCTGGACGCTGCTGGCCAGCCCGGGGACCAGCGCGAGCACGTCCTCGACCTGACGCCACACGTCGTCGCGTCCGCCGGAATCGTTCAACGGATTGCGTCTCGATTTCGTCCGCACGAAGCGGCGTACCGCGGACTCGCCCATCATGCGTTCGTACATCCCGCCGGGATGCGCTCCCTCGGCGTGGTGTCCGGTCAGCATGCCCGCCAGGACCGTCCGTGGCCATTCGGCGGCGCATGGCACCAGTTTGACTATGGTCGCGCTCAAGGGGTGTTCTCCCGGTCGTTGTCGTTCATGCGATTGGTTGAGGGGGCAGCCCCACGCCGTCGTATCGATCATCGTCGGGAAAGACGCCGGCCCTGTCGGGCCACAGCACCTGCACGACCCGGTGCGTGTCGGCCTGGTTGCCGCCGCGGACGTGGCGGTCGCTGGCGACCTTCGTCCATTTGCGTCCGGCCGCCGTCTCGACGGTCCTCAGGCGCAGCGGCACGTTCATCACGTCGATGAGCATCAGGCCGTCCGCCGGGCGTTGGTCGGAGGTCTTCAGCCGGTCGACGACGGCGTTCAGCATGCCGCGTCCCTGGTCTCCGGTTATCCCGGTGAGCAGGAGCTCGGGCCAGCCGCGATCGGCGAGTCCCACCGTGTAGCTCGATCCGGCTGCGTCTGCCGCCGGCATCACGCCGATGACGGCATGTCCCCATTGCGCCACGTTGCTCTCCACGTGCTGACGCACGACGTCCATGTCGCCGTCCGCCGCGCATGCGGCGCATTCGGATCCCGGGGCGTGATCGTGATCGTGCTGCATGCGCACCTCGTCGAGCAGCGCGTCGTCCAGTCCCGCGTCCGCGACGAGCGCGGGGCCGACGTTCTCCAGCAGGAACAGACCCCTCACCGCATCCGGCATGCCGTCGAGCGGCGCCACCAGGCGAAGGCCGTGAGCGGCCATGCGGGTCATGGGTCCTCCCTCCCCGGCGCCCAGCACCGCGTCGACCGCGTCCGCCATCGGCACGAGATCCTCCATGTCGAGCGTCCCGAAGCCCAGGACCGAACCGTCCTCGTGGCACAGCGCGACGCCGCCCATGCCGGTCAGGCAGTCGATCCGCTGATCCGGGCCCGAGGTCCTTGAGATCAGCATCACGGTGCCCTGCAGCTCGATGCCCGTCGGGGACCCGTCGCGCGTGATGCGCGGCACGAAGCGTCCGCCCGTCACCGCCGCCACGTCGATCGCGTGCTTGATCATTCCATCGTCCTTCTTGTTCTATGTTCTACCGAGGTGCTTCAGCCATGCCGTGTCAACCCCGTCGGGGGGTGTCGCCATGGGAATCACGTCGCGCGCGAGATTCAGCACGAGGTCCAGCGCCTCGTCCGACACCCTGGTCTGCGAGGCCGAGGAGATCCTGCCGCCGCATCCCTCGAGCGCGGGATGGCCCACGACCGCGTCCACCGCCTTGCCGCGGAACGCCGAGAGCATGGTCAGGGGCACCTCGCGCTTCGCCAGTTGCAGCGTGTTCACCTTTCCCGCGCAGTAGGTGATCGCCCCCCGTGCGCCCGTCATGTCCAATCTCACCATCCGCAGGACGCCCGCGCCCATGCCGAACTGCGCGTGCTCCACGCGGCATCCGTCGCGCGTGTCGGCCTTGAGTCCGCTTCCCACGGTGAGACCGTGCCTGCCGGCCGTGTAGTTGCCGTCCGCCGTTCGACGCGGGTCGAGCAGCTGCTCGTTCGACCATCCGTGATGTCTCGCCAGATGGAGCGCCGTCCGGTCCATGACCACCGACCATGCAGGTTCGGCGCCGTCGACCACGTATGCGGCGATCGCCTCCTCGCGTCTCCGCAGCGCCACCGCGAGATCGACGAAGCGTTGAACCACAGCGTGTATGGATGCCACGGTTCGTCCGGACGACATCTTCGCGAGCACCGGATGCGACATGCCGACGTCGGAGTCGCGACGGTTCTCGCGTCCGATCAGCTTGCGCCGCATCGCGACGCCCGCGTGATCGTAGTCCACGAACGCCCCGATGTCCCCCGCGCGCAGGCCCTCGCGACCGAGAGCGTCGCGCAGCGCCTGTTCGGCGATGTCCTTCGTCCTGCAGATGTCTTCCATCGCCGTTCCTCGTGACCCGATCAGGGTAGTGCGATCGGGGTGATGCTGTCGTCGGTCTCCTGGACGCCGTATCCCAGGATCGGGTCGCCCTTGTCGTCGTGACCGTGTTCGCAATGCGTGACGCGCGTGAGGGGGATGGTGCCGTCGGCGTCCACGAGGCCGAGGTCCACCGTCGTCCTGGAGATCCGCACGCGTTCGCAGCGCACCGGGTGCACGATCCCGCCGATGACGACGTCGAAGTGCCGTCCCGTGGAGAAGCGCGCCTTCAGGTCCTCCGCGAACCTGATGCCCTCCATGACGCCCTGTCGCCTCTGCGGCTTCAGCGCCCGGATCGCCTCGTCCATCTTGCCCACCAGTCGGGTCGTGTCGGCCATGTCTTTTTTCTCTCCATTCACAGGCTTCATGCGCCACGTCGCGTCTCAACCACCATTCGTATGATCGTCATAGGCCGCTTCGGGACCGTTAACCTCGATTTCCCTTGGGGAAACCGCGCACCGATGCTATGACGTTCCTGTTCCGTTCCATTGAGAACGGCCTGAAACCGAAGGAATGCGATTATGGCGTCGAACGCCCTGATGAAGCCGTTGAAGCCCTCGACCGATCTGGCCGCCATCGTCGGCTCCGATCCGATCGCCCGTCCGCAGGTCGTCAGCAAGATGTGGGAATACATCAAGGCCAACAACCTCCAGAACCCGGAGAACAAGCGCGAGATCGTCGCCGACGACAAGCTGAAGCCGGTGTTCGGTGGTCGCGACCGCGTGACGATGTTCGAGATGAACAAGCTCATCGGCGAGCATCTCAAGGCCGCATGACGATCGCGTCGACCGATCGGCTTGTCCGAGAGGTCGACGTGTCCACCGCGAGATCGCCAGGGGCGACGGGACTGCGTTCCGTCGCCCTTTCTCAATTCCCGTTCGCCAGTTCGTCCATCAGGTCGGCGTACGGCATCGCCGCGACGTCCAGCCTGAACACGGCGCCCCGTCTGGGCTTCGCTCTCATGTAGGCTTCGCGGATGGGCGTCGCCGGATCGACGGGCGCGCCTTCGACCACCGTGCCTATGCCGCGTCCCCGACACGCCGCCAGTATCTGCGCCGGCAGTTCGGCCGTCGTCGAGACCAGGTCGCCGGACAGTGTGCACGTCCTCGCGTGATGATCCCTGATCTGCACGGTTCCGTTCTTCAGGACGATCTTGACGTCGTGGTCCAGCGTCGTGCCGAGCTGCGTCACGCCGAGCACGCCGCCGACGACGCCTGAACTCGAGCCCACCTCGGCCCTCTCCAGGGCTCGCTCCAACGCCGGCATGAGGTCCCGTGCTAGGATCCTGCCGTGCGGATGGTGCTTCAGCACCTGGACCAACCCGCCGCCGATCATGATGGCTCTTGGTCGTCCGTTCGCGGATCTCCTGCCCTTGTCCAGCTTGCGCAGCGTCTCCGCCGTCATGTGCGTGCCGTATGCCTCCATGGGATCGACAGGACACCTCGCGATCCTGTCGTGGGGCCGGCCGAGGATGTCGAGCATGGTCGTCGGGATCTGCACCTCGTAGGTGCCGCTGCCCGGCGTCCTGGTCACCACCGAGTATCCATCCGGGCGAAGCGCGTGTCGCAGGCGGCTTCGCAGTCGTTGGATCTCGGCGAGCTCCACCCCGTGCGGCGGGATCGCCATCACCTCCATGATGTTCCTGAGCGTCCGGTCCTTGTTCGGTCCGTGCGCCGAATGGTGCATGACGTAGGTGAGGCCTTCCGACCTGACGCGCGTCTCCACGACCTTCTCCCACGAGAGGTGGCAGTAGGACGGGCGGTCGATCCACGCCGCGTCGGCGTCGAGACCGATTCGCCGGCACGCCAGCTGCACGCGGCGTGCGAGATGGTCGCTCAACGTGTGTCTCCCCGTCCTTGGCCCGGGACGGGGATTCTCGTCCTAGGCGGTTCTGATGGTCGCGATCACGGGTTGTGCGCCGTCCGCGTATTCGATGAAGCCTCCCTGACCGATCATGTGCATGACGTGGTCGCGGTGGCCTTCGTCCGTCTGCCATGTCTCGCGACGCAGCATGAGCTCTATGGCGTTCTCGGGCGCGACGCGTCTGACGGGGGCGGCGTCGATGGGGTACACCGTGAGGAAGGAATGCTCCATGTCCATGCGGACGCTTGCCACGATGCCTTCGATGACGGCCATTGCCGATCTCCTCCGACGCCGGAGGATCGACGCCGACGGTATTGTACCACCATCCTGAAACCGGACGCAAACCTCAGGCCGCGATTGGCAGCTGGTCGGCATTTCCGCGCACCACCATCGCGTGCACTACGGCCGCCTGGGCACCCGCGAAGAGGATGCGCGCCGTGGTTGCGTCGCCCCGGCTGGCCAGGTCGAACAGTCCCCGCTTCACCAGCGCCGCGTGCGTCCGGTCGATCAGCAGCGCGATGACGACCGCGGTGCCTTCGACTTGCAGCGCGGCCGTCCGGAGTGTCGTATCACTCGAGATGGCATCGGCGACGCGACCAGCGTGACGTTTGCCGATCATCGGATCCAGGGGTCGTCGCGGGGCGGTTCTGCGGTCCCACACCAGATCGTTCACCAGGCCCGCCAGAACGGATGGCCGCCGCGCCACGACGGCATCCGCTGCGGCGACGCACGCGGTCATGTCCATTGTCATGGTCTTCTCCTGGGCGCCTCGGCCAATCTGCGCACCTTCAGCGGTGGGGCGTCGTACAGTATCTCCGTGCCCCATTCCTCGGGACGCATGCCGGTGACCACGGCGCCGGCTCCCTCGAACGCGAGATGATCGACGACGGTGGTGATGTCGCTGCCGAGCGCCGACACGCAGGTCGTCGCCGGAAGCCGGGTCGATATCTCGAGCCGATCCCGGCCGAGGCTCCAGTCGGGACCCCGCCAGTCCACGGTCAGCCTTCTCGCGCTGCATTCGTAGACCAGACTGGAGCCGTCCATCGTGAATTCCTGTCCACGCAGGCTGCCCGCCATGGGGGCGGCTTCGATGTATCTGCGCAGCGTTCCCGCCGCGTCCACCGCGTGCATGCGGATGAGCGCGAGCGCCACCGGACAGATCCATGGATCGGCGTCGTGGAGATCGTCGACCGCCTTCTCCGCCAGGATTCCGAGCATCGTCCTCTTCTGGCTGTCCGCCAGGCTCGCCATGACGTTGCTGTTGGGCCTGATCATGGCAAGCACGGAAGGCGGCAGATGTCCGATGGCGTATTCGCCGATGCTTCCGTCCACGGCCGCCACGACGTGATCGCCGCTGATCGTGAACAGCGTCATGGGCTTGAAGGGTGGGCGGCCGAACGGCAGCGTGCCGTGCGGCGGCGAGGGCCGCACCGTCGCGACCGTCGTCGCACCCAGCGCATGCAGCCTGACCGGGATCATCCCCACGGACGCTGCCTGAACCACAAGGTGATGATGCGCTTGACGCCGATCTCGACCGGGGTCGCCTGATGCATCGTCGCCATGTTGGGGGTCCCGTCCGGGAGCAGATTGTTCCACATCAGCAGGGTCCCCGTCGTCGGCTTCATGTCGATGTCGAGATCCGAGAACACCGTGTGTCCGCCGGCCTCTGGTTCGTCGAGATACGCCATCGCGGTCCAGGTCCGCTGACCGGACACGGCGCAGTACTTCTCGTAGTCGTCCGATCCGACCCGGAAGTAGTCGCCGTGCCGCTTGAACTGCTGTCCCGGCGAGTAGCGCTGGCCCTGGAGCGGCTCGGCGAACCGCTGGTCGATGCCGAGCAGGGTGCAGATCGCGGTGCGTACGTCGTTCACGACGCCGATCGAGGCGTCCATGTCGCAGGTCTCGCTGGTGCGGAACGTCTGATCCCCGTTCGGGTCCGCCAGCGTCGAGGGTCGGCGCTTGGATTCGATCAGATCGCACAGCGCCTGGCAGCCGGCCGGCATGATGAACGTCGGCGCCATGAAGATCTCGGCCGCGCCGTTGCCGATGCGCTGGACCATGCGGTGCGCCGAGAGCCGTTCCGCCGGCGTCGGGATCCGGGGCTGTGCGGGCGTCGGCATGCGCAGCACCGGGGCGCGCAGCGTGCCGAACGTCACCGTGGTCTTGGATGGGGTCAGTGTCATCGTGTTTTCCTGTCTCAGGCGGCCTTCCGCCACATGTCGTCACGCTTCTGCTTCTCCGCGGCGAAGCCGTCCAGAGAGATCATCTCCTCCCTGGGCTTCCGGATGTGATGACCGGGTCCCATCCCCCTGTAGAGCCCGAACAGCCCGCTGGCGAAGCATGTCGCGCGCGATCGCGCACTGCCATGGCATGTCATCCGTCCGGTCTCGAACCGGCCGTTGTGGAACGTCGCAGTCGTCACGAGTGCGCCGTCCCTGATGTGCAGCTTCATCGATTCGAGCCCCGTCGGCGGATATCCGAACAGGTCGAGCATCGCGAAGCTCCGGCCACCCGACGACAGACGGTGCATCAGCGCCTCGACCTGCGCCGGCACCATGCGTTCGATGACGCGTGCCGCGACCCGGCACATCTTTTCGATTCCCAGCTCGCGTAGCGTCTCGACGGGATCGGGCGTCGTCTGGGTGCCGGTGGACGCGATGTCGGCGATCCGCGTCTCCGGGCGTCGCCTGGTCTCGATGACGATCGTCCCGGCGTCGCCGGTCCTGCGTGCGCTGCTCACGCATGCATCGTCCGTGAGCGGGTGCTGCACGATGCGTCCGAGGTCGACGCCCCGCATCGCGGCCACCACCGTGTCGGGGAGTTCCGTCCTCAGCGTGAGCACGTGCGCCGACCATGTGGCGCGGCGGCCGTCCAGCTCGACGGTCATGACGGGCCGTCCCTTGGACATCGCCGCATGCAGCCACACGCCGGGTTCGATGTCGGGCATCTCCCCGGGAACCGCCCTGTATCCGGCGCCGCTCAGCCTCTGGTCGCCGGGCGCGTTCAGCAGGTAGCTGTCCAGCCGGCGTCGCGCGGGCCCCGTGAGGGCCGCGATCACCTTGGCGGTCAGCGGGTCGATGCTCCACTCCATCACCAGTCTCCCTTCGTGCCGCCATGCGGCATGGCGTTTTCCGTCATGCATCGCCGCCGAAGACCATCTCCATGTCCTGCCTTGCGATGAGCACGTCCGTCATGCCCGGGCTCGTCCCGCTTTCGCCGCAGCGCAGGATCTCTCCCGACAGCACCGGGTGCGAAAGGATCGTGGAGACGTCGCGTCCGAGCAGCGCCGCGTACATCGTCTCGGACAGCACCTGCCTGAAGGTGAGGTGGATTCCGTCCTCCGACGTGAACACCCCGTGCCCACTGATCCTTCCGCCGACGGCCAGCCTCGTGCCGTCCCAGCGATGGAACGAGACGCAATCGATCCGATCGTCGTCGAAGCTGCCGGTGTAGGCGTTCCTCGAGAAGTTGCGGTCGTCGTTCGGCAGCTTGAGGATGAAGTCGCGGATCTCGCGTCGGACCTCGGGGACGAGGGCGTCGTACATCGCCCGCGCGTACTGGTCGGCGATCAGCGTGCATGTCATGGCTTGCCCCGTTTTCCCTCAGCGGCCATACGGAACATCCGCCGGAGGATGGTGCCTCCGGCGGTCGTCCCGGCGACGACCCGGACGTGTGTCCGGGCCGTCGGTGTGCGGATCAGCCCAGCTTGATGAGCGGGCCGTTCGCGAAGATGTCGGCAGCCGACTCCTCGCTCTCCTTCTTGAACGCCTTGGCGACGTCCGAGCCCTTCAGGCCGAGGGCCTTGAGGCGCTTGAGGATGACTTCGAGCAGCGGGGCACGCATCTCCTGGAAGGGGATGTTGTCGTCGCGCGGCATCTCGTCCGCGAGCGCGACCACCTGCTTGGCCTGCTCGATCGACGTCGGCCAGGACATCATCGAGTAGGTCAGCGCGTACAGCTGGCCGATCGACTTCGGCCAGAGGTTCTTGCGCTCCTCCTTGTTGGCCTTCAGCAGGTCGTACAGGTTGGCCATCTCGGCGACGTTGTCGAACACGCCCATGTACTCGGCCGCCAGCTCGGTGCCGACCTTGCCGGCCACCATGTTGAGCAGCGCGTCGCGCTTGACCTCGTCGCGACGGTCGGCCGGGGTGCGCATGATCGAGCGCTCGGCCTTCGAGACGTGATCCCACGAGCGCGGGTTGCCGTACAGCGTGCGGTTCTCGGTGAGCGCGCGCTCGGTCTCGCAGAAGCGCTGCATGTTCTGCTTCAGGTACGAGACCACCGTCGGCGTGATCGCCGCGCCCGGAGCGAAGTCCTGCTCCCAGCTGGCGAAGTCGGCGATGATGCGCACGGTGATGAAGCGCGTGCGGGTGGCGTTGTCGAGCTCGAACACCATCGTGCCGGTGTCGGCCTCGTTGCCCGCCGCCGAGACGACGCAGTTGTTCGGCAGCTTGCGGCCGTTCAGGATGCGGTCGAGGAAGACGCCGAACAGCGGCTTGCGGACGCGATCGTCCGCCGACGCGAGCTCGTCGAAGAACAGGAACGTGCCCTTCCAGGGCTGGCCGTAGAACGGGCTCTTCTTGTCGTCGTTCAGGCCTTCGACGCTGCCGTCCTCGGCGGGCATCCACTCAGGCGGGAACCACGCCGTCTTGCGGGTGGTCATGTCCTGCATGCGGGTGCCGGCCGCATCGTCAGGGTTCATCATGTTGGCGCGGATGTCTTCGAACTTGTAGCCCATCTTGCGCGCGAGCGCCTTGGCGATGGCCGACTTGCCGACGCCCGGCTCGCCCTCGAAGTAGAGCGAGAGGATGTCCTCGTGGCTGCCGCCGGCCTCCTCGTCGTTGGCCATCAGGATGTTGCCGTCGATGAACGCGAAGCAGCGTTCGATTGCACGGCCGGGCGAGACGTTGGATGCGTTGATCATTCTATTTTCCCCACTTGGATTGGACACGAAAGAAAGAGATTCTGCACTATGAAGGAAGGCCTGCGCACCGTGTGCGCAGGCCCCTCAAGGTCCGGCTCGAGCCGTGGCCCGTTCCGTTTTCCCCTGTCACGCAGCCTTCATCAACTCCGGCATCACGATGATCTCGCCGTACGAGAAGTTGCTGCTGCCACCCGGGGTGATCAGCCAGACGACCGGGATCTTGGGCTTGGGGCCCTCGGACAGGTAGCCGTCGGTCATGACGACGCACATCCGGTAGGGGTCGCGCATCTTCGCGACCTTCTGCCAGACGTCGCCCAGCCAGGTGCCGCCACCGCCCTTGATGCCCTTGCGCATGATCTGCAGGAAGTCCTGCTTGGACTTGATCTCCAGGACCTCCTGAACGCCGTCGTCGAAGGTCATGACCTCGACGATCGCACCCTTCATCTGGGCGATCGACCAGATCTCCGAGAAGCAGACCGGCAGCATGCCGATGTGCGAACCCGAGACGTCCAGGATCACGAGGATCCGGGGGCGCTCGGTGAAGATCGTGGTGCCGGGCGAGAACGGCACGACCCGCGCGCCGCGCGCCAGCGCGGTCATGGTGTTCGAACCGTAGCGCACGTAGCTGTCGTTCAGCTTGGTGCCCAGACCGCGCGTGGTGACCTTGCGCAGGATGCGGTTCCAGGGGATGACCGGCTTGGGCATGTCCGCGGCCAGCTCCATGAGGAGCGAACCGTGGCCGCGACCCTGCAGCTTCAGACCCTGGACGACCTGCTCGATGCGGATGCGGGCATCCTCCATGCGACCGTTGATCTTGTCGATCAGCTCGGTCGGCGTGGCGCCCTTGTCCAGCAGCTCCTTCAGGCGGTCGAGCTGCTCCTCGAGATCCCACGCGGTGTCGCGCGCCATGCGCTCGATCTGCGTCAGACCCGAGCCCTGGCCCTTGCCCTCCATCGCGGTCCCGCCGGGCTGGCCCTGGCCGCCCTTGCCCTCGCCCTGCTGCTGACCCTTGCCGGAGCCCTGGCCTTCGCCTTCGCCCTCGCCTTCGCCCTGACCCTCGCCCTGACCCTGGCCTTCGCCTTCGCCGTCGCAGCGGCCGCAGGTGCACGGCTTGTTCGAAGGCTTGCCCTTGGGATCGCACTTGTCGCTCTCGCCGTCGCCGGGCTGATCGCCTTCGCCGTCCTTGCCGGGCTTGTCGCCCTTGCCTTCGTCACCCGGCTGATCGCCGTCGTCGCCTTCGTCGCCGGGCTGGCCCTTGTCCGACTTCTGGCCGCCGTCCTCGGACTCGTCGCCCTTGTCGCCGGGCTTCTTGTCCTTGGACTTCTTGCGGTCGGCCTTGTCCTGCGCGGCCTGCTCCTGCTTCTTCTGCTGGGCGCGTGGGCACTTCTCCTCGTCCTCGCGACGCTTCTTGACGACGACGTCGAGCGCCCACATCAGCCAGTCGTAGATGGTCTCGACCTGCAGGCCCTTCATGACCTTGGGGTCGTAGTTCGACGGAGGCTTGCGGCCGGTGAAGGCGATCGCCTCCTTCATCGCCTTGTGGATGAAGTCCATCTTGACCGGCGGGAACGCCTTGGGAGGCGTGAACATGCCGGACGGCATGGCCGGATTGGACTCGATGCCCTCGTTGATGATGGCGTCGCCCGCGTAGTTGAACAGTGCGGGGTTGAGGATGCCCTTCATCAGGCGGACCAGCTGGGCGCGGTCCGGATGCATGAAGATGCCGTGCATGAGCTCGTGGACGCAGACGTATGCGCGCTCCGCCGGAGCCATCGCCGCGTACTTCGTGCCGTACCACACGTTGTCGCCGTCAGTGCACGCGATGATGTCGCGCGCCTCCTGCGACTCCATCGCCTTGAGATGCTTCAGGATGTGCGTGAACGCCATCAGATGCGGCTCGCACATCAGGATCGTCTTGCGTTCGATGCTGACGTCGAAGTTGTTGTCTGCCATTTTCATCATCCTAAATGAATTCGAAGAAAGGTTCAATCAATGTATCCATGCCGTGCTCGGCGTACAATCAATCTCATACTTGCCGACCAAGCGCATACACTGGAGTGTTTCATGTTTAATGCAGAACTCCGAGATCAGAAGCGTTGTCATGACGCATGATGTTCAAAGAAGCATTTTTCCCAACACTCGGCTGATGCAATCCGCCGATCCCTCGTCCATCCCTTCCCCGGAACGTCGCCTCGCCATATCAGATGGCGTGCGCCGTCGCCACATCGAGAACGATCGCCTCAGGCCGCCATCGCCATTTCTACGTCGTCCTCGATGTGCAGCACCACGTAGGGCGCGGGGGTCGGCTGTCCCGGCCTCGGCCTCGTAGGCCTCACGTCGTTCACCGCCCTGATGCGCTTGCCCGTGAAGGCGGGATGGTCCAGGATCTCCCGCACCGGGCGACCGACGCCCCTGCCGAGGAGCGTGGTGATCACGGTTTCCGGCAGATGGGTGATCCTGATGGTTCCCTCGATCCACTTCGCATTGCCGGCCAGTCGACCTTCGACTTCGATCCGCCGCTTGCCCTGCATCAGACGCATTCCCTTGCGCGCGGCGTGATCCGGACGGCGCTGGACGAGCGTCCTGTGGAGACGTCGCACGGCCTCCTCCGGCGTCATCGCGTTGATGGCGTGCGCCGCCACGTCGTCGATTTCGCGCCCTTCCAGCAGACCGTCCCTCAGCTTCTCGGCTTCGCTGGGCAGGTATGGCACCGCCTTCACCATTTCCGGGTCGTAGGTGACGGGGGCGACGTGCTCCAGTACGACCTGCGCGTACATCACCTGCCCCTTGTGCGCCTTGGCGACGTTGTTCACCGCGCTGGCGATGCGCCGTCCGTCCAGGTAGGGATGCCGCATGATGTCCGTGGCCAGGCGCCCCGGAAGGGCGGCCACGATGCTGTCCGCGACGTGGTACAGCGTGATCGAGTTGCCCGTGAGCTTGATCTCCCCGCTCGGCGCGATGCTGGCCGACACCACGTTCTGACTGGAGATCGTCAGCTTGGCCTCCGCGGGACATCCGACGATCGCCGCGGCGTCCAGGTCTGCCGACATCGACTGGCGCACGCCTGCCGGGTTGTTCGCGGCTTCCGCCGCCCATGCGTCGAGCTGCTCGCGCATCCTGTCGGCGGCGTCCGGACGCAGGTTGCCGATCATCCACCGCGCGAGTGGATCCAGCTTCACGGTCGGTCGTTTCGCCAGGCGTTTGCGTTCCGTGGCCTCGAGCGACTTCACGGCCGCCCCGATGCGCCTGTGCAGATCGGCCTGATCCGACGCCTTCCTGATCCGGTAGGAGCTGCTGCCCAGCGCGATGTCCAGGCCGTAGTATTTCGAGCATGCGACGGTCGCGTCTTCAGGAATGCCGAGGCGTACCGGCAACTTGCTCATGGTGGAATTGTAGTGCGTGCCCATGACCGCTCCGGGATGCCGCTCCATGAGATCCGCGAACATCAGTTCCAGCAACGGCGTCTGCTGCAGGCCGTAGTTCCATTTCTGCTTGACCGCCATCAGATGGTCGACGTCTATGCCGACCAGCGAGGCCGGGATGATCACGTCGATCGTGCGGGCCGGGTGCGGCTTTCCGCCTTCCAGCTGCACGCGCGACGATGGAACCGTCACGATCACGTACTTGCCGCTTTCCGGGCTGCTCATCTTCAGCTTGGTCATCATCGTCTCCTTCAGGGACGCGAGGCGCATGGCCTCCGTTTTCTCCCATCCAATCCGCAATCACCTCGCATCCGTCGTTGGCGACGTCCTTCGTCATCCGGGGTCGCGGCGCAATGGCGCTTCGCGGCTCCCGACCACCTTCTTCCACCCATGTGTCAGGCCGACGGTTCCCGGGTCGTCAGCGGCTTCTCATGAGCGCCGCGAACTGGGGACCCGCCGTGGCGCACTCGCCGTGCACCTTGGCGTCGAGCGACCGCTTCGACACGGCGCCCTTGTCGGCGATCGTCACGCTTATGCGGTGGCGCACGAGCTGCCGGCACGAAGGATCCGCCGAGGCGATGGCCTGCTGGATCTCCAGCGGCGTCGCCGGCGTGCTGGACTCGACGACGTCCAGGCCGATCACCACCGCCGATAGTCCCGTGAGCGCGACGGTCACGATGCCGAGCACCTTCGCGGCGTTCATGCCGCGTCGCCCTGCGGATCCCTGTCCAGGGTCGCGACGCCGAGCGCCGGGTGCATCACGTGCGTCCAGCCGTCTCCGCCGATCACGACGAGGCGCAGGTCGTGACGGTCGGCGACCGAAATCAGCGCCGCCGCGCCCGACGTGGCTGGAAGCGCCATCGAAGTGCCGTCCTGCCTGATGCCCGTGGCCCACCCGCGCCGCCCGCGGCGGGTCTCCTCGAGCACCCGCTTCAGCGCCGTCTCGAGCGCGATGCGTGCCGCGGGACCTGCCACCCATGCGTACATCGGGACCGCGGGTGCGGCCTGTGGAATCGCCACCGGCGCGGCCGCCTGCTGCGCGGGGCGGGGCGGCGGCGCGGCCTTGCGCACGGGAGGGGTCGGCTTGGCCTTGGCCGCCACCGGGCGGACTCCCTCCATCTCCATCATGCGCGAAAAATCGGTCAACTCGGCCATGTCACTTCCCCTGTGGACGGGCGGCGGGCGGCGCGTCGGCGACCGGCCCGTTGAAGGCGCTCTGCGGAATGCAGTTCGCGATGGTCAGCACCTCCTTCGGAAGCGCCTCCTTCGCGCGCGCGCCCGCCAGCAGGCAGGCGTTCCCGTCGCTGAACAGCTTCTGCGCGGTCCGCTGTTCGCCCGGTCTCCCCGAGGGATCCAGCTGGAAGATGGTCATGATGAGAAGCCATTTCATTTGCGTGTCCCTTCGACAATCGTTCTGAACGTGATGTTGATGCGCTCCTGGTCCGAAGGCACGGTCTCCTTCTCGATGCCGTGCATCCAGTTGATCTGCGTGCCCGCGCCCATCATCAGCAGGCTGCCGTGCGGCAGGCGGATCGGGGTCCGTCGTCCGGCGCGTCCCTTCTTGGGAGCCATGACGAACTCGCGCTCCCGTCCGAGGCTGATCGACCCGATGATCGGGTCGGGACCCAATTCGCGCTCCGAATCGCTGTGCATGCCGATGCTGTCGCGGTTGCTGCGGTACCTGTTGGCGAGCGCCGAATTGAACCTCACGCCGGTGCGTTCCGCGATCAGGTCCCGCAGCCTTTCCAGGTCGGGCGTCCACGGGCTCGGATGCAGCGTCAGCCCCGAATAGGTGTAGGGCTCGTCGGTGTCGCCGAACCACGCGGTGAGGCGCGGCTGCGCGTAGGTGCGACCCTGCACGACGACGTCTCGCTGCTCCCACGCGACCGTTCCGGTCAACGCGGCCAGAAGCGCGTCCGCCTCGGTTTTGGTGAGGAACTGCGCGTCCAGGCGGACGTCGGCGTTCGGAAGATGCAGATTCATCATGGTCTCAAGGTCTCCGTCCAGGCCGCCGACGACCCTCGCCGGTATTGCCTACCGACTTTCGACGTCATCCTCAAACGTCTTCGTACGCCACCCGCGTCTGCTGATCCATCCGGACCGTGAGCGTGTCTCCGGTACAGGCCGCGCCCCGCACGGTGAGGTCGCGCCATCCCGGCCAGTCGTGATCGAGGACGTCGCTGGCCGGTCTTCCGCGAAGCGTGGCGAGCATCGCCTGCGGAAGCGTCGTCCGTCTGATGATCAGGCTTCCGTCGTGCCACTGCACGCCTGGCGCCAGTCCCAGCCGCACGGTCAGCGACGGCTTCCTGGTGGTCCGCTGCCTGCCGTATGGCCGCATGGTCCCGACCGACATCTCCACGCCGTCGCGACGCGCGGTGGCCTTGGCCTCGAACGCCGCGAGCTGGAGCCGGAGCGGCTCGATGCCGAGATGCCGGCACAGTGCGAGCGTCGTGCCGTTGATCTCCAGCTGGTTCTCCTCCGCCATGACGGCGGGCACGCGGCACGGCGTGCCGATGGTCCGCGCGATGCGGGCCGATATAGTCTCCGCGTCGATCACGTCCTCGTCGCGCAGCAGCAGCGTCTCCTTCAGGAACGCCCCGAACTGCTCGCGGTCGAGCGATGCCATCATCACGCGGGTCGCGCCGCGCATCCGATCGACGGTGGAGATGGCGTTCAGCAGCCGTCGTCCGATCCCGGCGTTGACCGTCCAGCTCATTTTTCCACTCTCCTGCGTGTTCACGCAATCCCGTCCAGCATGACCTGCACGTCCGCCAGGCGCAGATGCGTCGAGGGCTTCGATCCCGTTCCCACGCCGGCCCATGCATGCTCGATCGTCTGGTCGGCGAACGGAGTCCAGTCGTCACCCGACAGCACGTCGCCCACCTTCCGTCCCGCCAGCGACGCCAGGATGCTGTCCGGCAGTTCGAGCGGCGTGATCGTGACGACGTGCGCGCCGCCGTTCTGGCTGAAGACGACCTGCGGGTTCTCCGACGTCGAGCCTCCGGAGGGCGTGACCGCCAGCGTGTCGACGAACACGCGTCGACGCAGCAGTCGCCTGCTCATGGTGATGCGCGCCCTTAGGCCCTCGTTGGTCAGCATGGCCGTGTACAGCCCGTCGTCGTCGCGGGCCGAGGGCATCGCCTGGATGCGTCCCATCTCGATGGGACGCGCCACGTCCTCCAGCTTCCAGCCGTACGCGCGCGCGGCCGCCGTCACGACCGGATGCGCACTGTGGAAGCGCGGTTCGGCGAATACGGGATCGCCGCCCTCCTTCTCGATCAACCGGTCCTGTTCCATGACGGGAGCCAGTTCCATCAGCCATGCCCGCATCCTGTCGCGCATCTCGTCCCGGTTCAGCATGTGGACGTCGATCGTGCAGGCCTGTATGCCGCCTTCCGTGGCGTGCGGCGTGCGCCTCACCACGGCCTTGCACAGATCGTGATCGTCGACCCAGACGGCGGGCCGCAGCGGGTCGACGTCCCCGTCGTCCTCCGGTCGCGCCGTGCACGCCTGGTAGGGGAGCCCCATGCGAACCAGATCCTCCAGCAGCGGCCCCAGATGTCCGCGCACGATCTGCGCGGTGTCCCTCGCGCCCATCAGAGCGCCTCCCATCTCGGCACGATCATGATCAGCGTCCTGTTGTTCAGCGTCCGCACCGATCGGATCGTCGCCCCCTCGAGCGCGGGATGGTCGACCACGTCGGTCGCGGGTCTGCCGGCGAGACTGTTCATGATCGCCTGCGGAAGCTGCCGCTTCAGTTCGATGTGGTCGTATTTCCAGCGTGCCTCCGGCGCCACCTGCACGTTCGCCGCGACGCGCCCCTTGGCGATCCTGAACCAGGCGTCCTTCCCCTGGCCGGCGCTTATGCGCGAGCCGTTCTTGGTGCCGTAGTCGCACATGCCGCCCAGCATCTCGTCCACGTCGTGTCCCGCCGCCTTCATGAAAGCCCGCCCCGTCACGTCGACGGTGGGTCGTCCCAGTCGCCGCCTCGCCGATGCGAGCGTCTTCTGATCGCTCAGGATCGAATCGAGGTTCGATCTCTCGGTCTGCGTCTCCCCCAGCTTTCCGGTCAGCGTGCAGATCATCTCCCGGCGGGTCAGCGCCTCGGAGAGACCGAGGAGCGTCGCGTGGATGCTGACGGCGTCCGGCAGCGTTCCACGCCCCTGGTAGACGCTCTTCAGCCTGACGGATTCGTATGCGACGTGCTCGTGGTCGTCCATGCACGACATGCAGACGTCGCGTGCATGGTCCAGCATCTTCGACAGCGTGTCGCGGTTGCGGTGCACCGCCGCGGCGGCGCTCGCGTGTCTCGCGATGGAGCTCGACACGACGACGGTCGAGATGTGGACGATGTCGACGATGGTCTGCACGATGTCCAGACGGGGATCGTCCATCGGCATCACGAACCCGGTATGGACGTGCTCGGTGGCGCCTCCGTGGTCCGGGGCCTCGATGAAGGCGTGCGCCCCGTTCACGATGTCCTCGGGCACCCCTTCGCCGCGAAGCTCCTCCCGGAACCGTCGACCGTATTCCTCCAGGTCCGGTAGCGTCGCCGGATACTGCCGGTGCAGGTCGTGCGTGCTCGCCGACAGCTTCCAGCTGTATCCGTAGTGGTACACGTCGCCCGACAGGTAGCGCCATTCGGCGCCGACCGTACCCTTGACCTCGCCTCCGTAGGGTCCGGCCTTCGGATGGCGGTCCGTGGTGTACGCGCTGAGGCTGACGATGGCCTGACGGCCCGCTTCGATGAACCTGGGCACCGACCGATCTATTCTGGCGTTGCCGCGCCGCGTCGCCGCGTTCGCGACGAGATGGGCGGCGACGTCCCCCGCCGTGGCGGCATAGCCCTTCATGGGGAGGTGCGCGCGCGGATCGTCGGCCAGAAGCCGGCGTGCGAGATCCACCGCCTGGCGGTGCTTGTCCATGGGCGTCTCCATCAGTTGTCCCGCGACGCGCGGCTGGTGGTTGCCACCGGCGTACCCCTGAGCATGCCCATCTCCTCCATGTCCCGCATGATCTCCAGGAACGCGGGATTGCGCAGATCGTCGGCGTCGTGCTGCAGATCCATCAGCGCGCCCTTCAGGCACGCGTCCCCCTCCAGGCGTTCCCGCTTGATCAGCCTGAGCTCCACCATGTCGTCGTGATGGCGCACGATGTCGTATTCGCGCACGTCCTGGATGCGTGTGTCGCCGGCCACCAGCAGCACCCGTTCGACGGCTCCGGGATGCTCGTTCACGGGAGTGCCCGCCTGCCACATCTCGCGCAGCAGTCGTTCGTCCTCCGGGGTGCGCAGGAGCACGGTCCACGTCTCCATGACGACGGCCGTGCACGTGGAGTGGTAGCGGGCGCCGCACACCTTGGTGATCGCCGCGAACATCTGCTTGTTCGCCTCGTCGGTCGCGCCAGCGACCAGCATCCGCACGCCGTCGGGCGTCTTGATGTAGCTGGCCAGCGGAAGCCTGCCCGCGCGCGCCATGATGGTGCAGGTGTGCGCCGCGGCGATGTCGGCCAGCATCTCGAGATCCTCGCTCATCACGTTTTCCTCTCCGCCTGTATTGTCTGCAACACGCCTTCGTGTCGGGCTTCCGCCGTCATGCCGTGCAGAAGCGAGAACCGCCGCCGCCGCCACGCGCCCCAGGCGGTCAGCGTGCAGTACCCGGCTCCGACCCACATCGCGATCGCGACGATCCAGGACGTGTCGCCCGTCACCGCCAGACCGGTTATCATGGCCGCCACGAGGATCGATCCGAGCGCCACGAGGGTCGCGGTCATGCGCAGTCCGTGGGGAATAGTGCTCTGCGTCATGCATTCGGCGATGCGCAGACGCAGACGGTACCATGGATGCGACAACCGCTCCCCGAAGGTGGGCGGCGTCAGATGCACGAGCGTCCGGTCGACCTGGAGCAGCGCGTCGGACCGGTCGGGGCGTCGCGTGACCGCCTCCGGATCGGTGTCCGGATGCATCAGCACGTCGCCGAGTCTGCGCCCGATCGCGGCGTTCCGTATCGTCTCGGGGAACGTGCCGTGGAGCATGCCGTCCTCCCACCACGTCCCGCGCGATAGATCGACGCGGCATACCAGCGTGCCGCGCGGATCGCGGCGGATGCCCGGCGGCGGATAGCGGCTCGGCGACGCGCCGTCGTAGGCCGGATGCTTCACGCCCAGCTCGTTTCCGGCTGCGATCTCGAGAGCCCGTCGCGACGGCTGGCGGCGGCGCACGGTGTCCAGGATCAGAAGCGTCAGGCGGCCGCCCTCGAGACCGCCCCGACGCAACGCGCCGGCGGTCATGCTCTCAATGGTGATCATGTCGTTCTCCCGGTGCCGCTCAGAGCGGGGGAATGTTCTCGAGTATGTGATCGGCGACGCGGTCCGACACCGTGCGATCGAAGGCTATCTGATGATCGCCGGCGGGCAGCGCCGTCAGCGCGACGCGCGCCGCCGCCGCCATGCGTTCGCCCTGCTCGAACGGGATGACCTGGTCGTCGCGCGCGTGCACGATGAGCACGGGACCCTTCACGCGTGCGATCGTCGCGGCGTTCTCGTGCCTGTCGCGCAGCAGGAAGGCCGGCGTGCCGGGGAAGCGGCCCCTCACCAGATCCGTCATCGACGCAAGCGGCGACACCAGGATCAGCATGCCGTGCGGCCGCATCGCGGCATGGATGGCGGCGCCCGTCCCCACGGAGTTCCCGTAGACCGCGATCCGCCCGGGGGACACGCCGTCGGCGATCAACTGATCCATGCCGGCGTCCGCCGCCATGCGCAGGGACGCCTCCGTCGGTCTTCCCGGGTTTCCGGCGTATCCCGGGTACTCGACGACGAGGACTCCCATCCCGCGCGCGGCCATGCCGGCCGTCGCCAGCACGGAGTCCCGGTATCCCGAGGCGTTGCCGTGAAGGAACACGACCGTCGGCATTCCCGCGCGCGCCGGCAGCCGGTACGCGACCAGTCTGCCCGCCTTCGTCTCCAGCCCTATTCGCTGCCAGCCCGTCAGGGCGGGTGGAGCGCCGCCCGCGGGTGCCGGATAGATCACGCGGTCCTGGAACACGGCGAGTGCGCCCAGCAGCAGGCAGTAGGTCAGCAGGGCCATGGCGACAAGGGATGCGAGGAATATGGGAATGCGTCGCGCAGGCGTCATGCCGTACGGTTAGACCGTTCCTTCATGACGGACAACCGGTGCTCGAGGTCGGATTCGTCGAGTCCGCCGTGCATGAGCTGCACGCGCATGCGGCCCACCTGGAACTCGTGCTCCACGAAGATTCCCATCCAGTGCGTGGAGCGTGGCGCGATGCACTTCGAGCCGAGCGCCATGACGACTTCGTGGAACGCCTCCAGGCACTTCTGATCTGCCTCCTCGACGGCGCCGCAGCTGGATGTCACGAAGCAATCGTGTCCGCCGTCCGCATCCACCACCAGTCTGGCCCTCACGCCCCGCCATGTCTGCGGCGCGTACTCGTCGAGCACTTCGGCCAGCAGACCGTATATCCGTCCGTCGCGGGGAAGGGCCACGGGCATGGCCCGCTCTCCCCAGCACGAGTCGAGGCGCAGTAGCGCGTTGCGCATGCCGGGAAACATCTCCGTTTTTCATCTTCCACCCGAACTTCGGGTCCGATGATTCATGCCTCTCATGGTCACGTCCGGCAAGGGGGCAAAAGCGTTGGATCGGTTTCACGGGGCGTTTCATCCCGCATCCGCGCGTCCATCGGGTGATGTTCCCCAGAAACGCGAAGCCGAAGCCGGCGGCGCCGATCGCCGCCGCCGGTCGATCAGCGCCGGTATTCGGTCACGTACCGCTTCGCCTCGTCCCTGGTCATCGTCTCGCCCGTCCAGTCGTTGGTGATCGGACCGTCGATGGCGTCGATCAGCTCGCAGATGAGCAGGCGCTGCTCGGGCGTGTCGACCTGCGTCATCGCACCCATCGAGGTGCCCAGATCGAAGTAGCGCTGGAGAATGCCGCGGGCGGCTTCCCCTTCGACCTTCCATCCCTTGAGCGTGCCCCATTTGAGGATCAGGTGTTCGTCCATGTCCAGCTCCTTTGCCGTCGTGTCGATTTTTTGTGTTTTTAGGATGATGCGGTGAACGAGGTGATGACATCGCGCGCTCGGCGCTGCTAACTGATGCCGTTCTGGCGAGGGAATGGTGTCGATGAGCGGTCTCGAAGGTTTCATGTCCAGCCCGGTGCCGAGCGGAGGCTACCACGGCCGGCTCTGCCCTCCCGAGTCCGAGGTGAACCTCAAGGCGTCCGCGCTCATCGTCGAGATGTTCGTGCCCGCCAAGGGCGACGTGGCCGACTCGCTCGTCGCGTCGTACGTCGTCATCGACGGCCTCGATCCCGTGATAGCGCAGGAGGCCGTGACCTTCTTCTGGGGAATGAGCCATCTTCTCGTCGACGTCGACGCTCTCCGCGCGGACATCGGCGTCGGCGAGGAGATTTCGGCGCGCATCATGTGGACCGACAACCTCGCGTCCTTCATCGGCACCATGCACGAGTTCGGCATTCTTCGCGAGATCCCCCCGCCGGGCATCGTCTACCAGGACATCTGGGCGCTCCATGCCGCATACGTCCACGACGGCATGAAGCTGCTGATATGGCCTTCGCAGGTCCATGCCCTGATGAGCGCGCGATTGAGCGGCGACCCCTCGGAGTGCATCCGCGCGCTGGCACCGACTCCGTCACGCATCGTCCGCGACGCGTCGGCGGGCCGCGACACGCGCGTCATCGTCGAAGGATTGGCCGAGGACACCAAGTCCGATCCCCTGCTCGCCCTGTGGCGACCGCTTTCCGAGGCTCTGCCGCTGGAGGGCCCGGCCTGGCTCGTCTCGGACGAGGCGTCGGAACCGCTCGCCGATCTGCGCGCCCGCGTCCCCTGGATGTCGGACGTCATCGACATCGTCGAACAGCGGCTGTGGGTGCTGCGGTCGGTGGGGAGGAGCTGGGCCCATCTGACGCCCCTTCTGCTCCACGGACCGTCAGGGTGCGGCAAGAGCTACTTCGCCAAGCTGCTCGCGACCGCGCTCGGCGTGGGCTTCGCCGAGATCTCGCTCGCCGGGAGCACCGACAACCGCGACATGGAGGGCACCGCGCGCGGCTGGACGAACTTCCGTCCCAGCTGGCCGGTCAAGAACATCTCGCACATCGGCGCGGCCAATCCGCTTCTCTTCGTGGACGAGGTCGACAAGGTGGACTCGGGCCTCCACGGCGATCCGCGTCGCACGCTGCTGACGATGCTCGATCCCAAGACCGCGCGGCGCTATCCCGACACCGGACTCGGACGCCCGGCCGACATATCCGCCGTCTCGTGGCTTTTCGCGGCCAATGAGGTCCAGGGCCTCGACACGGCCTTCCGGGACCGGGTCCAGATCGTGCCCGTCCGGTCTCCGTCGGCCGAGCACCTTCCGGCGATCGTTGAAGGTGTCCTCGTCGATATGGCGGAGGATCTGGGCGTGCATGCGGAGACGCTCCCGCGCATCGGTCAGACGGGCATGTCGAGGATCGTCGCCCAGTACCGCGAGCACAGGTCGCTCCGCCAGGTGTCCAGAACGGTCCGCGACATGACGACGCGCATCATGGTCGCCGACGCCCGCAGCGCGTCGACGGTTCGCGACGCTCCCCTCTGAGGGGCGCCCTCACCTACCCCGCAGGAGCTTCTCCACGGCGCGCCAGCGCTCCAGGCCGGTGTCTGGAAGGGCCAGCAGGTCTTCGACCGTTCGCGTCTCCGTGCTCGCGATCCAGTCCGCGACCGTCGCGTGCGTGGACGACATGTCGATGAGTACGGGATCCGCGCCCAGTCCCCTGACCAGCCCCTGGACCAGGCGGCGCGAGTGCGTCACCACCACCACGCCGCAGCACATGGGTCCGCTCGACGCCGTCTCGCGTCCGATCATCTCTCCGAGCGCCTCGGCGTAGCCGTCGGACAGGCCCATCTCCGGCTCGTCGAGACCGAGCATCGCCGGCTTGTCGCCGTTGACGTTGAAGAAGCCCGACCGCACGACCTTGGCGCTGGTGGCGCCGGTGCTGTTCTCGCCCTCCTCGCCGTAGATGAAGGCCCGGCGCATGCTCTCCATGCCCTGCGTGCCGACGCCGGTGCGTTCCCGGATGGACAGCGTGACCGGCTTCATGCCGTGCCGACCCGCGATCTGCGCCAGCAGGCGGAACGCCAGGCTCTTGCCCGATGCGTTCTCGCCGACGATCAGCACCAGCCGCGGATCCCCGTCCACCATCGTCGCCGAGAACGGCGAGGTCTCGTCGGTGAGAATCCTGCTCTGGTCGACCATCCAGCGCGAGAACGCGGGCAGCACGTGTCCCGGGACGGCGTCCTCGGCCACGATGCGTTCGGGGCTGCTCTTCTGCGTGGTCACGTCTTTTCCCCTCATGTCCTGATTGCATGCAACGCCCGTCCATCGGGTGGTCTTTCGTCAACCCGGTACTGGTCGCCTCCTCAGAGACTTTCGCAGATCGTCTGCAGGTCGCACAGTCTGCCGACGTCGAACTCGTGGAAGCTCGACGACACGCCGGAGGCGACGAGGATGTGCGTCAGATGCGGAGCGAACTCTTGAGCGTTCGCCGGCGTGACCCCGCTCGCGATCGCCAGCGGCAGATCCGGCCCGAGGGACCTTCGAAGATCGGCGATCTTGTCCACCTCCGCGGCGACACCGGTCGCGGGACCGCTCGTCGTCGGGATGAAGCCGGACTCGGCCGCCTCGCGCGCGGCCGTGGCCGGATGTGGTTCGTGGCGCTGGTGCTTGAATGCGACCCCGGTGAACAGCAGGTGGTCCGGCGCCCTCCCCAGCATGTCGCGCAGGCGCTTCGCTTTGGGCCACGGACCGAGCGAAGTGTGCGTCACCTGCTCGTCGGTCCACGTCATGTCGAGACCCGCCGCGATGTTGATCGCCAGCGCCTCCTCGACGTCCATGCCGAGGAAGTTGATGCCGACGAGCTTTTCCGGAACGTGCTTCTTGAGGTGATGCGCGATCGGCATCAGCAGGTCGTTCCGCCCCTCCATGTGGATGAGCATGACGCCTGCGCAGCCGGAGCCGAACGCGATGCCCGCGTTGCGGATCGCCTGCTCGTCGTTCGCGTAGTGGATGACGGGTATCACTTGCGTCGGCATGTCTGCCTCCTTGGTCGTTTCCGGTTTCGATTGGTCAGGATGTCGCTCCGCCATCGCCAGGCGCCAGATCCGCGGCGTCGTTCCAGAGCGTGCGCGTGGTATGGGTATGGACCGTCCTGGCACCCAGGCGTTCGAGCACCTCGCTCGTATACAGCGCGTCCGGCACCAGCACGACCCTGTCGCGCCCGGCCCATTCCATGATCCTGTTCGCCAGTCCGGTCGCCAGGTGGGGATCGTCCTCGCCGAGGAACGCGGTCTGGACCAGATCGGCCAGCCGATCGATCGTCAGCCGGTCCGGCATGATCGTCGCGGCGCAGTTGCCGTCGTCGCTGCCGATGGCCCAGACCGCCCGATCGGACGGCTGCATGACCGCCTGCCACGCCAAGCCGTCCTTCAGTGCATCGAGACCCTTGAGGTGCCGCTTCCAGTCCTCCACGGGTGGGCGCATGACCGTCTTTCCGAGGTCGTACGTCTCGCCGGTGTCGATCTTGATCAGCGCGTATTCGATTCCCATCGTCCATTCCTTCGCAATTGGCGTCGTTCTACCACAGCACGCCGTGCTCGGCCTGCAGCGGCTGCGGCGCGGGACGGCCGATCGTCTGCATGAGGTCGATCTCGATCGTCGTGCACATGGCGAGCAGCGGCACGTCGTGCACGTCATTGGAGAACGGGTCGCTCAGATCCTCCGCGATGCGCAGCGCGGCCACGAAGATCATGCCGATGAGCGTCGAGAGCACGGGCGTCGCGTAGCCGATGTCCGCCACGAGCTCGATGGGCAGCAGCAGGCAGAACAGCCTGGTCGCGATGTTCGGGAAGGCGCGGAAGCCGCTTGGCAGCGGCGTGTTCTTGATCCGCTCCATGCCGCCCTGCGCGTTGGCGATGTCCGTGAGGGTGCTCTCGATGATCGACTGCTGGATCGGATTGATGTGACCCCGGTCCAGCGCCTGGCCGTATGCGGTGGACACGTCCTCCAGCAACGCGTTCGGACGGTTGCTGCGTTCCAGCACGTGGGGGATCTCCTTGTCCCCCAGCAGTCGCTCGATGTCGGCGCTCGGATCCTGTCCGCGCAACTGGCATCGCAGGACGTGGGCGAAGGTGATCTGGTGCATGATCACGTCCTCGCGCAGCGCGTCCGCCTCGTCGCCGTGGTTGCGCGTCAGGCTGACCGTTATGCGCGCCAGGCTGCGCGACGAGTTGATGAGCGATCCCCATAGCCCACGCGCCTCCCACCACCTTGCGTACGCGGCGTTGGTGCGGAAGCCGATGAACAGCGACAGCGCCGCGCCAAACAGCGCGATGGGCAGCGGAGGCTCGTGCAGGCCGAACCGGAAGTGGACGATGGTGACCAGCATGTCCCATAGGAACAGCGCGGTCAGTGGACGCCACACCTCCAAGGCGATCTGGCGCAGGCGGGGGGTCGTGCCGACGATCATGGGCACAGGCTCCTTCTTGGTTGGTGCATGTCTTCCGGAGTCGCGTTCCGGAGCGTGGTCGATGCTCTCTTAGGGGATGGTCGCCGGCGTTTGAAAGCCGGAGTTCCTCGTCGCTCAGAACTTGGTCGACACGCCGAAGTAGATCTGCACGTCCGGCGTCTGGCGGTTCAGGCCGAAGTTGGCGCCGGCGTCCAGCTGGACCATCGTCGTCGCCAGCCAGGTGGCGAACACGTCGGCCGAGTACTGCCGTCCGGTGCCGTCCGGATCGAAGTCCTGCGCGGTCCACAGCTCGACCCCGACGCCGGTGCGCGCACCCAGCGTCTTGCCCACGTTGGCGGTCGTGACGAACTGCACGTGTCGTCCTCGTCCGTCGGCATCCTCGATCACGTCGATCTCCGGACTGGAGCCGAATGAGAAGCCGGCGGGTAGACCGTACTGGATGGGCACCGACACGCCGCCCTCCCATGCGCCGTTCCCGACGTTCCGCCCGGCGGTGGGGACCTTCACGAACGGGATGGCGCCGATCTGGAACGTCGCGTCCTTCGCGGTGAACCGCTGCTTCACGCGCAGGTACGTGTCGCCGAAGCCGCCTGCGCGCGATGCGCCCGACGCGTCGCGGGTTCGCGTCTTCGCATAGGGCGTGATCGTGACCTGGACATCGGTTGCAGGTCCCACCCCCAGCTTCACCGTCGGGCTGGTGTAGAGGATCACGTCTTCGCGGTTTCCCCGGTCATCCGTGCGCGTCCAGTTGCCGATGTCGCTCTCGATCTGGATGCGCCCCTCTGGCACGGTGCACACGTTGTTCGACTTGCTGGGCCTGTCGGTGCACAGCGGCTCGGAATCGCCCTGCGCCGGTGCGATGGTCGGCATGCATGCCAGCATCGCCGCAAGTAGCATCTTCTTCATGTTTGATTCCTTTTCAACGGCCCGTACGCCGATCGAGGCTTGGATCCCGATGTCGGGAACTTCCGGAGCGGGTGCTCACCGGTGTCGGCTGCCCCTGGGGCGATGTCGGGGTGCGTCCGCTAGGCGGCGAGCACCTTCATGATCTCCCGCGTCGTCATCGGCGTCACGACGCCCTGTGCGACCAGCCGCCTCAACCGTCGCTTGGGTCCGACTTCCACGCTGGCATTGCCGGCATCCGCCTCGATCAGCGTCGAGATCTGCACCGCCTTATGCTGCTCGAGGGGCATGTCGATGTTTATGCGGAAGACGGGTCCATCCCGCTCCATGCTGATGATGTCGCTCACGAGTCGAACCCCTCCTTGAAGCCGAGTCTGGTCCGTGGCAGCATCGTGGCGAGCCTGCCATCGTCCTGGTTGGCGATCTGCCTGATCCTCTCGACGCTCACCCCGAGCAGATCCGCGGCTATCTGTCGCTCCGCCGTATCGACGGGCAGCCGGACCAGCGCCACCCGCGCGATGATCATGGCCGCAAGGCGCGGCTGGCTGGTCAGATCCTCGACTTGGTGGCGTGGTGCATCCGGGAACAGCGCCTCGATCATGGCGGTCTGGTCGCCCGTCCTGGCTTCGTCGATCACCGCCGCGTAGCTCCGGCGCATCTCGGCGAGGTGGTCCGCCCGTCTCTGCTTCTTCTCCGCCTTCTCGCGTCTGCCGCGCTGAGCCGCGGTCTCCCGCATCGGTTCCGCCGACACGGGCGTCTGCACCTGCCGTTTGCCCTTTCGAGTGCGGAACGGGTCGGCCTCGTAGGTCCAAGGCGCCTTGCGGTCGGGATCCTCCGGGGCGTACCGCACGCGCGGCTTCACCACTTCGGCGATCTCGTCGTCGAGCGCATTGTCGGCGTGGAGCGCCATCGACGTCGTGACGACGTCGTCCCAGTTCGCCGCCTTGGCCAGCCTGATCACCGCCCCCATGGTCGTGTCGGGCCATCGGTCGATCGGCTTTTCGGCGTGCCATATTCCGGCCAGGCAGTTGCCGGGGAATCCCCATTCCTGACAGATGGCCGTTCGGCTGCGACCCGTATGTCCGACCAGACGCCGGACATAGGCGGCGAGCACGACGGAGTCCTCGTCGCCGCCCTCCTCGACCTGCTTCCTGGCACCCCATTTCCGGCTCCATTCCAGCGTCTCGGGCTGGGTGAGGAGCGGCAGCTTGAGGTCGTCCTCGTGCAGGCCCAGCAGGTCCGCGACGAGTTCGTACTCGGAGTCCCGGATGATCACCCTGCCGATCTCCATCCTCACCAGTCGCTGGTAGCTGATGCTGCCCAGCGCCCGGTGGAACTCCGACACGTGTTCGTATCCGGCCGCCCGCCGGCGCTCGGCGATCCGGTTCGGGCACACGATCGACCATGCTTCGGGCAGCGTCACGCTTCCACGCGGCGCGGTAGGACCCTTGCCGTACGCGCGCGCGTTTCCGAGCTTCCCGTATTCGGCGTCTATCAGGCTCCGCTGTCCGTAATGGGGACGCGGCGCCTCCCGCTTCTCCTGCTGTAGCATTTTCCACCTCGTGGCTGACCACTCGGTGGGACTCCGTCACTCACTTACGAAACGCCTTCGGAGAAAACCTCCACGTCTCCGCACGATGACCGCCATTCCTGTTGTTCACGGGATGTTCCCGGCCTACAATAGGCTCATGGCAAAACCCAAGAGACAATACGCATGCAAGTCCTGCGGATCCGTGACCTCCCAGTGGGCCGGACAGTGCGCGGACTGCAAGGAATGGAACACGCTCGTGGAGGACGTCTCCGGCGTCGTCACGCCCTTCCAGGCCAAGCACAGCCTCCAGGCCGGCGGTCGTTCGATCACCCTCGTGGGGCTGGACGCCGAGATCGTCCTGCCGGACCGCATGCCGACCGGCATAGCCGAGTTCGACCGGGCGCTCGGCGGCGGATTCGTCGAAGGGTCGGCGACGCTCATCGGCGGTGACCCCGGCATCGGCAAGTCGACGTTGCTGCTCCAGGCCGCCGCGCGCATGGCCAAGGCCGGCAAGAGCGTCGCCTACGTCTCCGGCGAGGAGGCGGCCGACCAGGTGCGTCTGCGCGCGCGCCGTCTCGGTCTGGGCGATGCGCCCGTCCAGCTCGCCTCGGCGACTTCGGTGCGCGACATCCTGACGACCGTCGGTGGCGGCGCGGCCCCCGACATGCTGATCATCGACTCCATCCAGACGATGCATTCCGACACCATCGAGGGTGCGCCCGGCACGGTGAGCCAGGTCCGCGCGTCGTCGCTGGAGCTCATCCGCTTCGCCAAGGAGCGCGGCACGGCCGTGGTGCTCGTCGGCCACGTCACCAAGGACGGCACGATCGCCGGTCCGCGCGTGCTCGAGCACATGGTCGACACCGTGCTCGCCTTCGAGGGTGAACGCAGCCACCAGTACCGCATCCTGCGCGCGGTCAAGAACCGCTTCGGCGGCACCGACGAGATCGGCGTGTTCTCGATGGAGGCCGAGGGCCTGAACGAGGTCGGCAATCCGTCGTCGCTGTTCCTGAGCAACCGCGACGAGAACATGAGCGGGACCATCGTGTTCCCGGCCCTCGAGGGCACTCGCCCCGTGCTCGTCGAGATCCAGGCTCTCACCGTTCGCCTTGCCAGTGGGGCCACGCCGAGGCGCGCGGTGGTCGGATGGGATGCGGGCCGCCTGGCCATGATCCTTGCCGTGCTCGAGGCGCGCTGCGGATTGAGTTTCTCGAGCGCGGAGGTCTATCTGAACGTGTCGGGTGGCTACAAGGTGCAGGATCCGGCGGCCGATCTCGCGGTGGCCGCGGCTCTGGTATCGGCGCTGTCCGAGCGGCCCATGGCGACCGACACCATCGCGTTCGGCGAGATAGCGCTCTCGGGCGAGGTGCGTCCGGTGGCGCACGGGGCGCTGCGTCTGAAGGAGGCCGGCAAGCTGGGCTTCAAGCGCGCCCTGACCCCGTCATCCCAGGCGGAGGCGAGCGGAATCAAGCTCGCCGGCTTCAAGTCGCTGCAGGCCTTCGTCCAGCATCTGATGGCGAAGTAGGGGTCGCCGTCACTCACAGGCCAGCTTGACGAACGCATCGCGGTCCATGTCGCCGGACATCGCCGCGATGCGCGTCTCCAATGTCGCGCGCGCGTCCGCCCGGACCGAGAAGTCGCCGTCGAATATGTCGCCGGCGTTCTCCTCGATGAAGAACTCCATCCAGATCGTCATGGCGTGGAAGAACGTGCCCAGATCGGCGAACATGCGCCTGTGGCGCCAGGATCCCATCCCATGCGGCGCGTGGTACACGGCCCTGTCCGGTCCCATGGTGAACGGGTCGCCTGCCCAGTCCGCCAGCACCCAGTGCGACAGGTTCCATCCGGCGAGGTCCATGCCGTCGAGATCGGTCCGATATCCCGTCTGACGCGACAGTATTTCGCCGACTGGGTAGATGCACACGTCCTCGGCGGTCCACGGCACGATGGCACCGTCGGGATAGCCCGCCTCCCTGATCATCGCGACGTTGTCCGCACCCAGCATGTGCCCGACCGCCTGCAGTGCGCAGACCTCCGTCGGGTCCGTCCAGGGCATTTCGAGACCAAGCCTGTCGGCCGTGTTCCTGAACGACCTCAAGGGGTTCGTCATGATTCAGTCTTCCGCATGATGCCACATGTCGCCGCGTCCCGCTCCCAGGTCAACGCCGGAATGCGGTCCGCAGGCTCCACCAGAGCAGCGCCACGATGCCGGCGCTGATGAGCGCTCCCCAGAACCAGTACGGGAGCAGCAGGACGTCCGCGATCGCCGCCGTGTCCGATCTGGCCGCCTGGCCGCCGACGTAGCCGCCGGAGCTGAACAGGTAGTCGAACTGCCGCCATACGCTGATGCACGCCTGCACGCCGAGGATCTGCACCGCCAGCCGATGCACCGACGGCTTGGCCAGCCGCTCGAGCGCTATGATGGCCAGGCCGAGGCTCGGCAGGACGACCCATCCGATCACCGAACGCACCCAGATGACGGTCGACGCGATCAGCGCCCAGCCCAGGATCTCCAGCGCCAGTCGGGAACTCGACGTGGTGCGCGACGCGACGATCAGCAGCGATCCGGCGATCGCGGGTCCCAGAGGCCCGCCCGCGGCCACCAGCGCACGCGTGACGCGGCCGCCGTCGGTCGTCGATACCGCGTATCCCGATCCGTCCGCGAAGACGACGAGATGCTCGAAGCTCGACCCGGTCAGCAGAGCGGTCAGTCCGTGACCCATCTCGTGGAACCAGGTCGCGAGGATCGTGAAGGGATAGAGCACCAGACCGCCGATCGAGGTCTGCCACAGCACCACTGAGGCGACCGCGATCACCGCCAGCAGCGTCGCGCGTCGTCCGTGGTCGTGTTGCGTGAGAATGTCCTTCAATTCCGCCTCCTCCATGCGCCCGACGCATTTTTCACCACTTCCGAAAATCCGGTCCGTCAAGCGTCCAATCGGGTCATTTGATCCCACGCGGCATGTCCGGCAGCATCGACCCGACGATGCATGCCGCGACCAGCATCGTTAGGCATGTCGCAGCGGTGAGCGCCCACCTAGCCGCGTTCACCTTTCGGCCCGTCGTGCTTCTGAGGACGTACGCGAACGTGGCGGCGTATCCCCCCATGCAGATGGCGGGCCCGATCATTGTGCTGTGACCTCCCAACGCGGCCGCGGATACGGCCAATGACGGCAGGATTCCGATGGTGATCCACACCGGCGCACCCAGGTCGATCCTGGTTACTCTTTCCAGCAGCATGACGATCGTCAGAGGCACTATGGCCACCATGCACCCGACGACCGTCAGCGGGATCGTGATCATCACGAGCGCGTGCATCAGGCTGTCGATTGTCATTCCGTCGCGCATCGTGGCGGAAATGTCGATCATCACGACGCCGCCGATGAGCGCCGAGGCTACCATGAAGCCCGCAATCAAGCCCTTGGTGGCACGTGCGAACTCCTTGTCGAATGGCTCCGTCCATGTCCGCCGTCGCGGCATCAGCCGTGGCACCAGTCGCTCCAGCATCGTCTCCAGCCGGTACATGAGCGAATCCGATCCCGGGGTCAGCGTGTCTCCGTTCATGGCGCGGTGTCCTGTGGTTGCGACGTCGTGTTCACGGTTGCCATCGTCTTGGCCTGGGCACGGATGCGAGCGCTCTCCGCCCGACCCTCGTCGGTCGGCATCAGACGATCGATCACGTCCGCGTCCGCCTGGACGGCCTTCACCCGCTCCTCCGACCGAGGCTCGTACTCGCGATATTCGATCTCCGCGACGACGGTTCGGATTTCGGAATTTACCAGACGCTCCTGCTCGCTCCATGCCGCGTCCGCGACGTCCATCCGCAGAAGGTCTCCCGCCGTCATTTGCGCCTTCAGTGCGGTCCGCTCGGGTCGGTAGCCCCGCCCGCCGTTCTTCGGATGCGTCATCATTCTGGTGAGACGCACGTACTGCTCCGCCGCAATGGTGCGGTGTCCGGCCTGCGCCAACGCGTGTGCCCGGTCCGCCATCAATGCCGCGAGACGCGTCGTCGTGGTCGGCAGCGCGGTCGCGGCGTCCAGGTCGACCAGCATCGATATCCGACGTCCCCCGTCCTCGCCCGCTTCGACGTGCGGTTCCTCCCCGACGAAGCGCACCTTGCCGCTGCGCCATCCGTTTGCGAGCCGCACGTCGGTGCCTCTGCCTAACAGGCGTTCGTTCGGATCCAGCGTCAGCTTGAGGCCGCCATCGCCGTCCACGTTCCCTTCGTATATCGCGGATGCCATCATGGTCGCCGGGCGCGCCCGGCGACCATGCGTAGGCGCCGTGCGGGGCGCGGCAGCCTCCTTCCTCCCGATAGAGCGTTCGAGGCCATGGCCTGTCCCCGACAGCGGTGCATCCGTCCTTGACGAGGATGCGCCTGGTCGTGGCCTTCCCCCTGTTCCAGGGGGGCTTTGGTTTGAAGTCCTCGTAGTCGCGCCATCGTCCGTCATAGCGGACCGTGACGTCGTAGCCACGCACGTCGTAGCTGGCCGACCACTCGCGGTGCCTGATCGTATCGTTCGCCCGTGGCCACTCCACCTCCACCACCCGGTCGCACTGGTATTCGCTGCGGAACCACCGTCCCTGCAGCGGACCGGGACAACTGGGTCCGCGCGTCTTGGTCGCAGTCGGCGTAGCCGCCGTCAGTAGGATGAGCATGATGGGCAGCAACGTTCGTCCTCATCCTCAAATATCGTCGTCGGTCACCGTGCACCTTTTACGCGGGGCGCGTCAATCCGAAGGAAGCGCGACGGTCCTCGTTCTATCGTCTTGCACCTTTGACGCCGTCCTGGGTCATCGCGTCCATCTGCGACCGACGGCCCTCCACGACGTGCGAGCGCAGCTTTCTCATTACCGTCGTCACTCCGCCACGCGTGATCTCGCCCTTCGCGCCGCAGAACGATCTTATCGCTGGCTTCGCATCGAAGGTCGGGTAGCCCTTTAGAGCGAGAACGGGCGGCATTGAGTCCCTTGCGGAGCGTGCTCCGTCGAGGATCGTGAAGCCTCCTTCGGCGCAGCGCAGCTTCACGCGTCTGATGTCGTATCCCTGTGGTTCGAGTGGGATCAGCATCCTCGCGTCGCCCTTCGCCAGTGCGATGGCCACGACGAACGGATCTCTGTCCATGCCGATCACCCGCCATGCACCGCCGCGCGTCCAGCCGTTCGCCTCAGCCTTGCGACGAACCGACGCCGCCCGCTCCGGTTCGTCGGCCGATCTCGCCGTGCTCCGGGTGGCGCCGCTTCCCACCGGTCCGCCGCAACCCGTCGCCATGAATCCGCCCAGCACGACGGTCGCGACCATCACGGCCCTCGTTTGTGACATTGTTGACATGATGACGTCACCTTAATAGTTTCAGGATGGATCTGATAAGGAATGAGCATGCGCTGTCTAGTCGTCCTGGCCCTTCTGGCATCCGTGGCGACGCCCGTCTTCGCGCAGTCCGGCGATCTGGTGATGCGTCGCCCGCTTCCCAACTCCCGGGGCCTCAATGAGCAGACCGACACGCCTGCGGGGCTCGCGTACGTCTATCAGGTCGCCTGCCGCGCGGGCGTCGCGACCCCGACCGCCGATTGCCTGGGCGTCGACGTGGCCGCGCAGAGCGTGACCCCTTCCGACCAGTCGCTCTGCGCGGCATTCTCGCCCACGCCCGAGCAGCGTACTCTCTTCGCCCCAACGGGGCTCGTCTTCCAGTCGGGCCTGTCCGCCGCCATGAGTTCGATGTCCTGCCCGGGCACCCCGCCGGAACCCGAAGTGGACGCGCCTGGCGACGAGCCGGGCGACGGCTTCACGTTCGATCCCGTCCCCGGCAGTCCCGTCGATCAGGTCGGAGGCGACAGCTACAACTGGCAGATCGGCCCGTGGGAGGGGGACATGTCCTGCGGGACGCGCACCGTGCTGACGCGCGACGTCCAGTGCGTTGCCAGCGCCGTGGTCGACTACGACTGGTCCGACGAGAGCAATCCGCAGCCGATCTACGCCGACGTCCAGGCGACCTACGAGGAATGCTCGGGCTTCATGTCGCAGCAGCCGCCCGCGACCGGGTACAAGGGTTCCAAGGCGGGTTGCGGATACAAGTCCGAGGAGACGTCCTGGGGGCCGTGGATCATGCCTTCTGGCGGTTCGGGAACCCTGACCTGCTCGCGCGACGCGTATCGCATCTCCGTCAATACCTGCAAGAACGCCTCCGGCACCGCCGTCGACGATGCGTTCTGCGAGCAGGGGCTGGATCCGAACGGTGGATACGGGCCCACCAACCGCTACCAGTTCGGCAACTACGAGAGCTGCGCGCCTAAATGGAAGGTCCGCGAGAGCGCCCCGCGCTGCGACGGCGCCGATCTCAAGGCCAACGTCGAGGTGACCTGCGTTCGCGACGACGGCGTCGTGCTGACGGGCGCCGCCGCCTCGTGCCCCGCGTCCGACAGGCCGCAGTCGGGCGAACGCGTCGTTGGCAGCTGCGTCAAGAAGGCCGACTACCGCCGTATCTCGTCGGGCAATTGCGGCGGCGCGGTGCTCGAGCAGATGCACGGCACGGCCGATCACCAGGGGCTCTACTGGCCCATCTGGACGTCCGACGACTACCGTGCCGCCAAGCAGCAGTGCATCGCGTCCGGCGCGTCGTGCTGCGCCTTCAACGCCGACAACGGCACCGCGCGCCTGTTCAGCTTCGAGGGTCCGTACGATCCCGATGCCGAGAACTACTTCGCCTACGACAAGGGCGTTTCCGTCCCCTGGGAGTCGTCGTCGCCCAACGACCTCGACGGGTCCGCCTACGCCGTCGTCGAGACCAAGTGGGTGCCCAAGGACTACAAGGAGAGCATTCCCTATCCGTGGGTTCCCTGATCGAGCACGGGTTTCCCCCGGGGATACGGTACGGCCGGCTTCATGCGGCTTGCATGTGCCGACCGTTGATCAGGGTCCGTCCCTCGTGCTCGCGCGTCTCCACTCCGGAGACGACGATGCGGTCGAAGCCGGGAACGTCGATGATCGTATCCGCCGTTTTGCCCACCAGTAGAGGTGCGATCGTATCGGGGATGGTCTTCGGCACGGATATGACGCTGAAGCCTCCCTTGTCGACGTACTCCACGCCTGACGGCCAGCGCATCGCCGCGTTCGTACCGCCGCCGCTCCAGCACCACGTGAACAACCGCAGCTCGGGCATGCCCTCCGGAAGACCGGTCAGCGCCGTGTGCGGTCTGGGATTGTCGAACTCGGGCGGCGCTCCGCTGACGATCTCGATGCCCATGGGCGGCGACGGGATGGCGATGCGATGCAGCCGGCAGAGCGCCTGCACGACTACGTCGCGGCTGTGCGTGGTGCCGCGCGCGGTGCGCGTCCTCATCGCCGGATAGACCATCCGCAGCCTGTCGGCATCGAACTCGTGCAGCGCCCGCACCGTCTCGTATAACGTCCTGGTCGCCCTCGGGATGCGCTCGCATCGTTCACGGGAGCGGTCGAGCACCTTGGAGGCGATTCGCCACATGTGCCTGACTTCGCATGCGATGAAGGGCCTGCCGTCCTCGTCGCGCTCGTTCTCGACGCTGTCCCGGACCCGGCGGATCACCTCGTCCATCTGCAGGACGGGCATATTGATGGTGCCGAACGTCGGGTGGCTGATCCGTGCCGGCCCCTTCAGCGTGTGGTCCGTCGGTCTTCTCCGCATGGCGTTTTTCCCGTTCTACGTTTCGAATTACCGACCGCCACGCGCTTCGGGTGCCTACCAGTCCTCGTCCCGACCACGGCTGAAGCACGGGTCGCAGATCGCATGCCTGTGACCTGCCGGCAGTCCGTTGCCGCAGCGCGAGCATGGCCGCTTGACCGTCTTCTGCGACAGGATGGCCGTGATGTACTCGGTGCCGACCGTCCTGGTGTCACGCGCGTTCTCGACCTGCGGATAGGATGCGGGGAAGCGCCGTGCCAGCCACATGTAGGCGCCCGCCTGCTGCACCGCGTCCTCGATCCGCCGCAGTTCGTTGGTGTCGGCCGTCGCGCTCGGCTTCAGTCCGGCGAGCGACGGTGCGCGTACCTCCTTGCCGGCGTTGACCTGACGCACCCAGCCGGCCAGCATGGTCTTGTTGCCGAGCGTGCGCATCGACATGGGCAGGCCGAGATGACGGAACCGGTCGTGCGCCGTGTAGCCGTCGCCCTTCACGATCCGCATGATCTCGAGCACGTCGTCGGTGACCGTGTACGAGGCGTCGGGATGACCAAGCAGCGCGTCGGCGATCAGCGACAGCGCGCTCTCCAGGCTGAGGCCGCGTTCCGAGATCACGCGCGAGACCACGGCCCAGCCGGGCTGCATCGGCAGGGGGCCGTCGACGTCGATGAGCGACGGACCCTTCATGAGCTTGTCGAGACGTTCGGGCTTGCCCGCGCCCGTCAGCACGATGACCTCGCCGGGGCAGGTCGACGAGAAGCGACCCGCGCGCCCCGCCACCTGCCGCGTCTCCGATGCCGTGAGCGCGCGCACCTCGTGCCCGTCCCACTTGTCGAGGCGCGTGAAGACGACGCGGTCGATGGGCAGGTTCAGGCCCATGCCGATGGCGTCGGTCGCGACCAGGATGTCGGCATCGCCCTCGCGGAACCGCCGTGCCTGCTCATGCCTGGCTTCCGGTCCCAGCGCCCCGTAGACGGCCGCCGCCTTGAATCCGCGGCTCTCCGCCATGCTCTTGTAGCCGAGCACGTCGTCGCGGCTGAACGCGACCAGCGCGTCCCCCTTGCGGATCGTCTCCCAGGTCGCCTTGCCGAGCGAGACGTGCAGGGCGTTTCGCCGTTCGAAGCACCGCACCTCGATCTCGTCACCGTTCATCGCCGCCAGACGACGGATGAGTGGTTCCGAATCGGGCGAGCCGGCGACTATCAGCAGGTCGGTGGACGCCGACAGGAACGCGCGCGACCAGGCCCATCCGCGATCGGGGTCGGCCAGCATCTGGATCTCGTCGATCAGCACCGTCCCCCAGTGCTTGGACTGTTCGAACATCTCTACGGTCGCCGATACGTGGCGGGCATCCGGATCTCGGATCTCCTCCTCGCCCGTGAGAAGGGAGCATGCCACGCCGCGTCCGAGGATGGCCTCGTGGTTCTCGAGCGCCATGAGGCGAAGAGGGCCCAGGTACGCGCCGCTCTCGGCGGCCGTCAGCAGGTTAAGCCCCTCGTGGGTCTTGCCCGAGTTGGTGGGTCCCAGCAGCGCGAGCACCTTGCGTGGACGCACCGGCGCGTCGAGATGCAGAAGCCGGGGGTCCTCGATCGCCATCCGGCGGCGCTCCTCGGCCGCATGGTCGCCGCGGTGGTGCATCGTGACGTAGCGCGAGATCAAAGCGTCCATCTCGGGGACGGTCATGTCGGGCGTGTCGGCCTCCACCAGCTGCAGCGGCGCCAGATCGGCGCGATCGAATCGTTCGTCGAAGCGGTGACGCAGATCTGCCGCCGTGCGCAGGCATGCGGCGCGCGACTTCGCCATCGCGTCTGCCGCCTTGAGCCGCAGCGCATCCATCGCCTCTGTCGGCGTGGTCCCCGTGATGGTCAGCGGCAGGAACTCCTCGAACGAGAGGGTGAAGACGCCGGTCCACAGCACGGGGAATGCCTGGCCGTCGAACCGGTATCGGAACCGGATCCCGCCGTCCTTCGGCTCCGCGTCGACGATCTCCCCGGTTCGCAGAGCCGTCGTCACGTGCGCACGGATCTCGCGCATCGATGCGGTCAGCAGCCCCTCCTCGAGACCCAGGCACGCCCTCAGCATCGACAGCGCCTGCTGGCCGTTCTGGGCGATGCGGTCTCCCGGCATCGTCCTGGGGTCGAATGCGGCGGGAACCCTCTGGCCCAGGTTCGCCAGCGTCGACGTCGCCAACGTCACGTTGTGCGCCCGCCGCGTCGTCGGCGTGCTGCTGGAGGTGCGCTTCTTGCCTGCCATCGTCTTTTCCCCTTCGGGTCTAGCCTAACCGATATTCAGTCGTTCCGCATCTGTTTCGCCAATCGCGGGAGACTCACGGTGTTTCAGGATGGATATTGGAAATCGTGTCGTGGTACACTGCGTCAGTCATCACGTCTTTCGAGGAACCCATGGCCAATCTCAATGCGATTTCCGTGCAGAACCTCGCCAAGGCGAGCGGCGTCCTCGACTCCGTGTCGGGCCGACGCGAGATGCCGCGTCTTGAGTATCCGCCCTTCGTCGAGGAGGCGGTCGCGGGTGCCGCGCTGGCGCTCGAGAAGGGTCACCCCCATGCGTTGCGTCTCGCCAAGCCCGCCAAGGCCGAGGACTGGCTGGACCCGACGTCGTTCGAGGGCCGCCACTTCCACCGCTCCGTCGCCCGCGTGCTGGGTGGATACGAACCCGGTGCGTTCGTCGACATGTCGCCGAAGGGCGTGATGCAGCACATCGTCACGGACGCCTTGAACACGACGCTCGCCAATCGCATGGAACTCGCCATCGCCAATTCCAATCCGGTGATGATGGAGGGCATGGACCCCTACCAGTCGGGGCGCGTCGAAGAGGCCAGAATCGATCCCGGCGTCGCCGCCGACATCCGTCACGAGAGCGCGGGAGCCTACGACAAGGTGTCCTCCCGGCGCAGGATGCAGCTGGTCGACGTCTTCCACGAGTTGCAGGGCGTGTCGGACGTGGCCAAGGCCGAGATCGACCGCGTCTCGCTGGACGTGGACGCCATGCGCGCGGCGGAGCCGGCGCGCACGCGTCTCCTCAACGAGCGGCTCGCCGACTTCAAGGAGGAGGGCGTCCCCCTGTTCCGCGATCGCGACCCGTTGAACGACATGACGGTCGCGGCCAACTGGCGCGCCCAGGAGATCTCCGAGGGATCCGGCAGGCCGCCGATGAACGAGCTCGAGGCCGGTGTCGCCGCCCACGTCGCCGTCGTCGCGGCCAGACCGGAGGGCCAGACCACCGACATGAGTCACGACGCCCGCGTTTCGGTGATGGTCGACGTCGTCCTCTCGGAGGAAGCATCGGTCGGCGATCGGTCCGGTCTTCCGTCTCCCCTGCAGGTCGCCATGAGGATCGAAGGCCTCGCGTCGGCGATGCGCCGGGCGGACGACTATTCGTTCAGCGGCAAGGCGGCCGCCGAGGACGACTTCGACAAGTCGCTGGACATGCAGTGCCTGGCCCACGGCGAACCGGCTTCCATGTCGCCCAAGGCGCAGATGCAGCTCTTCCAGGCGCTGCACGACGGCGTCGGCGTGCCGGCCCTCACCGCGGCGCGGCTGCAGGACGCGGTGCGCGACATATCGGCTCCCGACCGTTCGGCCGGCATGGACGTGGTGGAGCCGGTGCGGTCCGTGTCCGCCTCGACGCAGGCCGCACGCTCGTCCGAAGGCGGCTTCGCCCTCTGACGTCGGACCGCGTGATCGTCCCGACGTGGTCGATCACGCGGTCAGGATGTCGCGCCGCAGCCCCGGGATCCGTGCGATGACCGCGAGGACCTCGGTGGCGACTTTCGGGTCGCGACGCGCCTCGTTCGCGAACTGCAGACGCAGACCCTCCACCTCGACCCTGTGACCACCGTCGTCCGTCCTCATGAGGTCGATCAGATCCAGGAGGATGTTGGAGGCACCGGGCGACGGCCCGCCCGCCGTCCGGTTAACGGCCAGCAGCAGTTCGTTCGCCGCCTGCTCGTCGCGTGCGTCGAAGGCGGGTCGCCCCTCGTCCGGATCCAGACCTCCCTCGATGCACAGCTCGCGGTAGCGTGGGCTGTCCCAGTGGTAGTCCGGTTCCTCGATCGGGAGAGCCGCGACGGCATGCACCCATGCGTCGTCCGTGGGTGGCAGCGAGGCCTTGGACAGGAACCACGGCGGGTTGTCGAGGTCCAGGATGACCAGATGCGTCCGGCTTCTGTACGCCGCCACGCAGACGCCCATGCGACGTCCGTCGTCCGCGACCAGTTCCACCCTCTTGCCCATCCCGTTTTCCTCGTATTCCGAAACTTCGACGTTCATGGCTTCCTTTTCGGGCAAAGCCAAGCACGTCTTAGCATGGCGCGCGGCGTCTTTCGCTCATGCTGGTTCATGTCGCACGCGGGCTCATGTGATCCGCATCGTTGAATGACCGTTATGACTTCTTCGGCGTGGTTGATGAATAGTGCAAACATTGTCCCGACCGGCACTGGTGTGGCAAAGCAAACAGTGTCCACATCGCGCACCACGCATGTCGGATCGCCCGTCTTCACGAGGATCGGTCGGATCGTGTCTTTCCCGGTATGGCACGCCACATGGTTTACGGCCCGTTAATGTTCGTTGACCCGCGATGAAGGGAGGTGCCTTTGCGTCGTAACGACAGGAGACACTTGATGAAGACATCCACCTTGATCGGCCTGATGGCCGGAACCATGCTCGCCGGATCGGCGATCGCCCAGACCGCCCCGCCGCAGACGTCCTGTCCCCAGGGTGCTGCGAACTGCACCATCAGCGTGCAGGACGCGGGACACAACGACACCGCGAGCAGCGCCGCCAACACCAACACGACCAGTTCGCAGGCCGGCGTGTCCAGTGCCAGCAACGCCAGCGGAAACACCATCGCTCCGTCGTTCGACAATTCGGCTCAGACCACCCAGAATGCGACGACGACCACCGGAGCCATCTCGTCCAGCAGTTCGGGCAATTCCGGCGGGAATTCGAGCAACGACAATCGCAGCGGCGCCTCGAACGGCAATCAGACGCTCGGTCAGGCGAACACCGGCAACAGTTCGATCGGCAACACCTCGACCGGTGCCAGTACCGCATCGAACGGCCAGTCCAACACCGGCACCGTCGGCAACACGTCGACGGGAGCCAGCACCTCGACCTCGCAAGGCGGCTCCGTCGGCAATCTGTCGACCGGCGCGAGCTCGGCACAGGGTGGCAGCGTCGGCAATCTCAGCACCGGCGGCAGCAACGCCGTGACGGGTGCCAGCACCTCGACGGGTGGAAGCAGTTCGGCTCAGGGCGGGACTGGCGGCAGCGGTGGATCCGGCGGTTCGGTCGGCGATCTCTCGACGGGCGCCAGCACGTCCTCCCTGACGGGTAACTCCCTGGCCACGGGTGCGAGTTCGTCCGGCGGCAACACGTTGTCGAACGGCAGCGTGTCGGGCGGCAACAGCCTGGCCAACGGAAGCGCCTCGAAGAGCGGCGTGGGCAACGTCACCAGCGGTCCGAGCACCAGCGCTTCGATGTCCGGCGGCAACACGCTCGGCTCGGCCAGCGATGCCAGCAACACCGGTGGCAACAGCAGCGTGCGCGTCGACGCGTCGACCCACAGTTCCTACAAGGCGATCTTCATTCCGTCGGTCGTCCCGGTCACGCCGCCTTCGACGCTGGCGGTCGGCAACATCATCAAGGAAACCACGGCCTGCGGCCCGCTCCAGCGGATCGTGCGCGAACGCGTCGACGGCACCTTCATCGGCCTGTTCGGTAAGAGCAAGGTCGAGCAGGGGTTCTCGGACGAACTCGCGCCGTTCGTCGATGCCGACGGTCGCCGCACCACCTACCGCGAGGAGCCGATCGCCGACGGGTCGGGCGTCAAGCTCTATGGCCACCAGGTGATCATGTTCACGACGGTGGTCGGAGTCGCCTCCAATCGCAACATCGCCCTTGGCGGCGGTGGCGGCGGTGGTGGATGGGGCCAGGGCGGGATGGGTTCGTCGAGCTCCAACCAGCGCATGGTGACGACCATCCAGCTGCGCGAGTGCGAGATCGGCGAACTGCGTCGTCCCGAGAAGATCTACGTCGAGGTTCCGGCGAAGCCCATTCGTCAGTGATCGTCGAGGTCAAGCTCGCGGCCGCGCTGATCTGCTTTTCTGGCGGGTGCCATCCGGTGCTCGTCGGGAAGGACACGCCGGTCGGCCGCTACGACTTGGCACGTCGCATCGTGTTGTCGGAGGGCTATGGGGGCGACGTCCTCATGTTCTCCGAGGACGCGCGCGGCATCCTCGCCATCCACAGGGTTTGGAAGGGAAGACCGAAGGAGCGTCGCGAACGTCGCATCTCATCCGCGCGCGCGGTGGATCGTCGAGGCGTGACCGCGGGTTGCATCAACGTGACACCGGAGGTCTACGACGCTCTGACGGACTGCTGCTCCACTGGCACGCTCGTGATCGTCGACTGACGTCCAGGACGGGGCCCGTGGAGGGTTTGACCTCCCATGTCTCCAATGGGTCTCGTTCATCGCTCACTTGACGGACGGCACCAGCGGACAGGATGTCCGCCTATGTATACATCATGGAGAAAGACGTCCGTTGGTGAAAATCGCCTTCGGCTCCGGTTGTGAAGCCAATCCAGTCGCGGCTCGTCGTTGTCCATTCGTGCCATCGGTGCTATCGTTGCCGTCATGAGCCGCGGGTTCGGATCACTGCGACGTCGCACATCTCCGGCGGACACTGACAGAGCCGGCCTTGCGGGGCCGGCTCGACATCCTGAGCGCTCTAATGATCCGTACGCACCCCGGCGCCCTCAAGCAGTGCGGCCGCCTGTCGAGGGCGGCCGTCCGAAATCGTCGTTCGATGAGGGGTGGCGTGTCAGCTGCCGCCGCACCCGCCGCCGCCGCAGCTCGATCCGCCGCAGCTGGAGCTCGAGCTGCTGGACCCGCAGCTGCTGTGGCTGGAACTCGATCCGCAGCTGCTGTGGCTCGAATGGCTCGAGCTGGACCCCGTGTCACAGCCGCTCGAGTGGCTGGAGTGGGATGGCGTCGGAGCGCAGTAGGACGTGTCGGCCGAGGGCGACGCGGTCGCGCTGTCGCTGATCCAGACCGCCCCCATCGCCGCGTCGTCGGTGCTTCGCGACCGTTCGTCCCGGCGCTTGCCGCTGCTACCCGAAGCGCTCGATCTCGACTTCGTCATGTTGACGGCCGGCACTCGCGTAACCTTGTTGAGTGCCCGGCGTTCGAGCGCGCGCCGCTCCGCGTGGTCGTCGTTGCGCGAGGTCTTCGCCATCGGCGTCCTGCTCTGCGCCCGCGCGATGGCGGCGATCACCGCCGTGAGGGCGAAGGCCGAGGCCACCATGTAGCCCATCACCTCCCGCGTGATCATGAGGGTGACGATCGCCATGGCCGCCAGGACGGTCCACACCGGCATCGCCAGCTCCACTTCCGCGGTCCTGGCCGGCGCCGGCGCGCAGGAGCATCCCCGCGGCCAGACGTCGATCGGTGCCGCCTCGCCGAACACCTGCTCGTAGATACCGAGCGTCCGTGCGTATCCGGCGGCGTGCGTCTCCGCGTCGACCGGGCTGCCGTCGCCGGGATCGTGGTGGAAACGCTTGCCGAGGATGTCCCGGCAGGTCGCGTCCCAGTAGTGCCGCGTGTGCAGCAGATGCTCGTGCCAGGCGGCGTCGACGTCCTTGGAGGGGACGACCATCTCGTCCGTGCTCCAGGCCAGCATGAGGAAGCGCCGGTATTCCCGGTCGGCGGCCTCCGCCCGCTCGATGGTCCAGCCGTTCTCCTCGGCGAGTCGCGTCACGAACCCCTTGGGGGCGTCCGGGCGGGTGATGTCCATGGTCTCGAGTGCTGAAAGCACCTGGTAGGAACGGTGGCGAATTCCACCGCTAACGACGTTCTCTGCGTCCATTTGCGAATGATCCCATCTCAGGGATTGTCGTGGGCCTCGAAGGCGCCGATGCAGTGTCCCTTACCGAAGGGAGGTGGTGCTTCGTCTTTTGTTTGACCTTGGTCCACATGCACTTTGTAGGATGGCATTGTTACAGGTTGATGACGGAAAACGATAATTCCCACTTATTTGATGGAAATTATCGCTTCCCTCGGATTTTCGTCGCTTTCGTGAACATCCGGTCCATCCGCGTTCGCCAGAGGATGCACCCCGCCCAGCCGTCGCGCCACCTGCCAGAATCGCGTGCCGTGCAGCGCTGCCGCGGTCACCATGCCGAGACCCGACGCCCAGACGAGCGACATGGGTCCGACGCCGGCGTGGACCATCCACCAGCCCGCGCCGCCGGTGACCACGAAGTAGGCGACGATGCTGTTGACGCCCGCCGCCACCTGGTGGCCGAACGAGCGCAACGCATAGACCAGCACGGCCTGCGCGCCGTCGAACACGATGAACGGAGCCCATGCGGCCAGCATGGTCAGCGCGACGGCGTGGACTGCCGGATCCGCCGGGAATGCGTCGACGATCGTGCCACGGCCGAGGATCATGGCGATCGCGCACGCACCCAGTGCCAGCACCGTGAGGCCCGTGGCGATCATCGCCCGCGAGATGCCCGCCCTCGGATTGCCCTCGCCCACCGCGTTGCCGACGCGCACGCCGGCGGCCGAACCGAGGCCGAGCGCCAGTGCGAAGGTGACGTTGTGGACCGCGAACACGATCTGGAATGCGTGCGCGACGGCGTCGCCGAAGCGGGTCGACAGCGCTATGAGCATCGAGAAGCCGACGACTTCGAGGCTGGAGGCGACCGACGGGACGAAACCGAACCTCGCGAGCGCGGCCACACCGCGAGGCATGCCGATCCAGGCGGCGCGGTCGAGGCGACGCATGCCCCGCTCCTTGGCTCCCGGCATGATCATCGCGGCGCACATCATCCCGACGACGCCTATTGCCGATGCGATGACGGTCGCGGTCGCGGCCCCCACCGCGCCCATCGCCGGAAGTCCCAGATGGCCGCCCGACAGCGCCCAGGCGAGCACCGCGTTGATCGGCAGGATCGCCAGGTTGACGACGGCGACGCGTTGCGGCCGGCTGATGGCTTCCAGGAAGAAGCTGGCGGCGATGATGATCAGTTGCAGGGGGTAGGTGATCGCCATGACGCGCACCACTTTCGCCGCAGGGGCGACGAGGTCGGGAGCCACTCCCAGTCCCGTCAGCATCGGCGCGGCGAACGCATACGTGACGCCAGCCAGAACGAGGCCGAGCAGCAGCGCGAAGACCAGTCCCTCACGCATGACCGAGCCGGTGCGCTGCATGTCGCCGGCTCCATCGGCGCGTGATGCATGGACCATGATGCCCGACAGCCATGCGATCCCGGTGACGATCGCGATGAACGTGAGCGAGCGGCTCGCACCCAGTGCGGCGACCTCGTGCACGCCGGTGAGGCCCACGACGACCACGTCGGTGACGTGCAGGAACGTCGAATTCAAAGTGGTCAGCGCCACGGGCCAGGCGAGCATCAGGACCCGCCGCGTCTCCGCGCGGGTGCTGCTCGAAGGATTGTCGGACATCTCAGTCTCCCGTAGTCGAGGGGGATCGCGTTCGCGGCTTCAGTCGGTCCGACCGATGCGGTCGATCGAGAAGCCGAGGTCGCGATCGCCGAACGGGATCGCGATGATCCGTTCGCGCGTCATCGCACCGCCCTGTGCATCCCATAGCCGCACGCGGGCCACGTATCTGGTGCATCCCTCCGGTACGTACCGGCTCCAATGCGGATCACCGGAGGCTTCCTGCAGCCCGTGCACCCGGCGGTAATCCGGCTGGTCGCACTCGTCGTTGCCTTCCGGAATGCCGCCTGGGGTGACCGACAGGATCTCGTGGGCGATCCGGTGGCGTTCGAGGTGGACGTCCTCGATGCGTTCACGCACCATCTCCTCGTCGGCGCATGTGAACTCCACGGTGATGTCGGCGGTTTCCATCTTCGTTTTCCTCTCTGTGGTGACAATCGCTTCACCCTTGTCCGGTCGGGATCCGCATCACCGGAAGCTGGATGGATACGCTCGCTATGGCAGGCTTCTCACCGTCAGCATGAGATAGGTCTGGGGATTCCCACGTGGGCCTGGATAGATCATGCTCTCTCGGACGCCATCCATTCTGAACTTCACTCCGATGGCCACATCGCGTGGATACGGTGCCTTGTCGTCCTTGTAGTCGAGGTAGCGGCTTCCATCGCGGAATCGCGTCACGCCGAACTTCTTCAGGCCCATCCGCTTGTCGCCCAGCACGTGCCATGTGGTCTTTCCGAAGATCGTGCCGTTGACCGCCGCATCCGGGACGATGCTCACCGTTCGTCGGAAGATGACCGTTCCCGGCACGTCGTCTTCGACGTGCCCCATGATGTCGCTCTGGAGACGGTGATAGTCGTCCGAGCCGATCAGACGCTCGAGGATCTCGTACCTTTCCGCACGCGGGGCCTCACGCGGATCGGCGTTCGCCGCGGTGCCCGTGACCAGCGCAGCCAGGCAGCAAGCCAGGTGCCGTATGCCATGTCTCATGATGTTTCCCCTTATGCGCGTTCTAGAAGCGTTCGTTGCCGACGATGTTCGCGGTCTGATCGGGGGCGCCCATGGCTATTACCTGCGGCCTCCCCGCCGTCATCATGGTCTGTCCGAAGTCGACCGTGGTGGCGTCGTCCCCGAACAGTTCTTCCGGGCCGAGCCAGTTGCGACCCGCGATCGCCGTCACCTTGTACGGCACGTTGTTGGGCAGGTTCAGCGCCACCCGTTGCCCGGCCTTCACGTACACCACCGCATATGCCGGTGCCCGCACTCCCGGCATCCCTATGACCATGCCGCTGCGGATCTTGACGACCTTGTCCTCGGGCGACTGCGTGACGTCCCAGATCTCCAGTCGCCCCAGGTTTCCTCCGATCGGTTGTCCCTCATCGCCCCATTGGACGGTTCCGCTGGAGGGGAAGGCGTCGCCGATCGCGACCTGCTTCGCCGCGACGAGGGGACGCCCCGACAGACGTGCCTGGACGGCGACGGCCTCGGCCCTGCCTTGCGACAGTCGCGGCGGGCTGACGAGGATGCAGACTCCGAGCATGACGGCGAGGCAGACCGCGACCGCGTTGTTCGCCGTGCGCGACCTGAGATGCGTCAGGTAGGACGGCCTGTTGCCCTTGAACGCCATCGACATCGCCGCCAGCGCCAGCAGGACCATGCCCAGGATGCGCATCCAGGGGAGCAGCATGTATCCGGCCATGACGTAGGCGTTGCCTATCATTCCCGAGAACGGGTTGTCGGTGAGCTGTCCGGGCGTGATGGCGTCGAGCACCATCCGAGGCACGGGGGTCGTCAGCAGCAGACCGAACATGCCGAACACGAGGGCGCCGAGCTGGCTGCCCGTCGCGCCTTCGATCATGTCCTCGAGTACGCTGTTCCTGTGTCTCGCCATCGTCTTCCCCCCGGATTTCGGGATGGGATAGCGGCATGCGGTCCTTGCGGCAACCGCTGCTCCCCGAGCGGGGAGGCGGTGGCGGATCAGTCAACGATCTGCAGCACTCCACTCCCAAGCGTGTCTCCCGCAAACTCACCCGTCACCGTGACGGTATGGGCGATGCCGCCATCTTCGTTTTGCCACTGCGGACCGACTTGATAACGAGATCGACGGGAATGGCCTGCAGTATCGGCCCGATTTGGTCGAAGCCGAACTCATTCCGGCCTGTGGCGAGGCGTCAGTTTGCGCCTGGCGGTGACGCGTCTCACGCGTCCAGTCGCACGACCAGCGGATCGCTGCTGCCCTTGAGCGTAATGCCGATGACCGCTCCGGGATCGTCGGCGAGGTGCGCGACAGCGTCACCGCTGTCATTGAAGAGTTCGATTGAGTAGGTGTCCACAGAACAGTCGAGTATGATGCAGGCGACAATGTCGGCCGTCATCGGCATGCCGCCGAGCTTGATGCCCCGGTCGCCTGAAACGCCGCTAACAATGAGATACGTGGCCACGTCATTGGAGATCACCGGTTCGGACTGCCAGTCCGGTTCCTTGATGAAGGAAACGGCACCACCGGGCGCGACGTTCATGACGAAGAATCGGTCCTGCTGCTTGTCAGCACCCATTTTGGCGAGGAGCATTTCGATGTTCATCGTTTTTTCCTTTATCAAGGTTGTCTACACCTCAACTGGACCATCATGTTTGCTCCGCCCAGACCACCGCCTTCGGCATCAGCGTCTGGCCGGCGCACGCTTCTTCGCTGGTGCCTCCTTCGCACCATGGCCAGCTTTGGCCGCGCCGGCCGATCGCTTGGCTCCACCGGCGGCTCGCTTGGAGTAATGGCTTGACTTGCCTGGCGGGTGGTATGCGAGGCGCCCTTCTCGACCGCCCGCATCTCGCGTTCGAGGAATGATGATCTGTTGGTCGGCTTGCGAGACGCAGTCGATCTTCCCCGTGAGGGGAGGAGGGGTGCTGGGCATTCGGTTGATCCGAGGTTTCAGGATGATACAATACGCTTTTATCCCGAGAGGTCCGGTATGCAGTTCGTGAATCCAGATGCCGAGGCCGTCAGACGTGCCGGCGCCCTCGTCGACGCCGCTATGTCCAGTACGTCCGTCCCACGCTCCAAGGTCGACGTGCCCCGTGTGCTGTCGATAGCGGTGCGCGGTCTGGTCGAGGGTGCCGACGCGCATGGGCCGGAATCGCGTGACGATCTCCGCATCTCCACCGCCATGGCTTTGACGCAGGGCTGGGGTGAGCGCGAGGGCGCCGGTGTGATCGCCGCCAGGATGGACGCGTCGATCAAGGTGCAGACCCATGCCGCGGCGCTGTTGAGCTCGGCCGACCGGCACGCCGACGGCGAACCCGCGTACCGGTTCTCGTGGCTCATTCCCGAAGCCGATCCGGAGATCCCGCTTTCAGATGCGCAGTGCGCCAGGATCGATACGATCCTGACTGGGGTTTCTTCATCGCCGGAGCGTCAGGCCTCGCTGCTTGCGCAGTCTGAGGGTCGGTTCGCCGACCTCCCCGAGGCCGAGCGGGACGATGTCATGGGGCGGATCGGATCGGCCGAAACCACGCGTCGCGGCATGCGGATCGTCGAGGACTTCGAGATGTTCCATGGTCCGGGGAGCCATGCGTTCGAGAAGTCGGCCGACGTGGATCCGAACGTCAAGTACGACGAGCTGCTCCGCCGTTCCGCCAGAATGGCTATCGCCATGGCCAGCTGGCCGCGGAATGACATCGCGGAACGCATCGGCCTGCACGATCCGGACAAGGACCATCCCATCTACGAGGACGCCAAGTTGCCGTATAGGCGCGATCAACTCGAGCAAACCATCATGAACGCGCTCGTCATGGAGAAGGTGTGGAGGGACGGCGATCTCTCCAAGGTCAGGAACGACCGCGGGTTCACGTCCGAGACGATCAAGGCCGAGTGGGGATTGATGGATGAGGCGCGCCGGTCGTTCGCGCAAGGCGTGCCGTCCGACCTGCAGGCTCCCAGTACGCGATCCGAGGAGCCGGCACTGCTGCCTGCAGCGGCGTCCTATTCCTCGAATGACATCAGGAAGAGGGTGATTACGGCCGTGCACGATCTCGGCCTGTTGTCGGAGGAACACGTTGGGGGTGATCAGGAGGCGCCGGAGCGCCTCCTGCTGTCCGAAATCCAAGTGGCCTTGAACGTCGCTGCGCGTGCGAACACGTTCACGTTCCTCCAGGACAGGAAGTCGCCGGAGTATGCCCAGGCCATGGCCGTCGGCGCGCAGATGCGGCGGGGCGACTTCTCCCGGATGGAGGCCGACCTCAAGCGCACGCGCGAGCTCGCGTCCTGGATGGCTCCCATGCTTTCCGCGTCCACCCGTGACCTTCTCGGCGTCGGCAGGCCGGTCGAGCAATCGGTCGTCCATGGCATCATGGTGAACGCCCGCCGCGGCATCGAGATCGACACGATCAAGGATAGAGCTCTGGACGCGACCAGGGGTCAGGCGATGGCCGCGATGGCGGCTGCCGCCAGATCGCGTTGAGCCGGGCAATTCATCCTGAGGTCAGGCGCGTCTTGTCGGCGGCGGTCCGTCACCCGTCTTCCTTGAACTGCCGTTTCTCCGTGACGGGAGGAGGCGCTGGTGTTTGCCCGGAATTCGCTATGGAGGTCTAGGGGCGCTCGCCGCGCTCCATCCGGACGATCATCTCGTCGACCCGACGCGCGGTGTTCGTCAGGATGAAGCCGAGCACCAGCCCCTTGTCAGTCGGCTTGCGCACGACCCGCTCGATGATCATCGTTCCGTCGAGCCACGGGTGATCGAGCACGTCCGTGACGGGACGGCTGACGATCGTCTCCATCGTATCGGCGGGCATGCCGGGCGTCGCGGTCTCCAGAGCCGACAGAGTGTCCCGGATCATCACCCAATCGCCGGACTTGTCGATTCTCATCGAGAAGCCGCCATGGCTGCATTCGGGGACGAATGAGCACCCGCCGGTGCCGATCCCGGACTGCTCGGCCACGTCGGGCAGGATGCCCCACGCGTTGATGTCGACCATGTTGACGATCTGGCTGGCGCCACGCGCTGGTCCCAGTGCGTCGTAGAGGGCGCGTGCCGCCCATACGTCGAACGTCTCGATCGCGCGAGGCGGGGCGTCGTCATGTGCGAGAGATGTGATCATCGAAGGTCTCCTTGTGGCATTTCTGGTGAAGGTTCAGCTTGAGGGTACGGCCGCATCCGAGAGAAGGTTCCCGTAGGCCGGATGCCTGGCCCACTCCCGGGCCGAGGCTGCCAGTCCGGGATCACATGGCACGGGCTTCGCTTCGAAGCAGTCCGACCAGGGCCGCATCGAGAGAGGATCCAGGCCGAACTGGTCGGCCGTGATGTCGATGACGTCCCCGGCATCGTCCATCAGCACGAAGTGCCCCGGGTCACGCCGCACGTAGTCCGGCACGTCGGGCAGCCGTGTGTGATCGAGGCGACCTCTGACCACCTTGTACCGTGTCGTCAGCGCCTCTGGCGATCGCGGGCCCAGCCCGGTCTTCCGATCGGCATCCAGCAGAAGGCGCTTCAGGAAGGCGGTGGCGTGTCGGCACATCGCGTAGGATGGCGTCTTCGGCAGAGCGGTGCTCCTGTGCCATGCCAGATCGTTCCGGTGGATGCCCATCCACATGGGCGTCAGCAAGCTCCGGATCTCGCTCAACGGAAGTGCTGGTGGGAGAGATCGACGTGTCTCCATGGCTTCCTCCTTCGGTTGTTGGTGGCCTTTCCGGGGCGGATCGTCGATCCTACAAGTCCGGCATGCGCATTTCGCTTCGCCTGCCTCGCATCGACCCCGACGCCCTCATCGTCGAGCATCTGTTCCAGCCCGTGATCGACTGGCTGGGCATCGATCCAGAACGCGGGGCCTGGAAGCTGTACCGGGCTTTCGTGATGACGATGGTCACCGCGGGCGCGGCGATGGCCACCATGCAGGTCGGAGGCATTCTCCCGTCGACACCCATTGACCTGTACGTCGGCCTCCCGTGCATGGTCTTCGGTTTCATATCCATGACCCACGCCATGCTGCGCTTCCCCGGATATCCGCCGTTGGAGGTGATCGGGCCGTTCTTCAGGCTGATCATGATGGGCATGGCCATCCACGCCCTTCCGGTCGTCCTTCTCAGCGTGTTCGGGGAAGCGGATATGCCGTCGCATGTCGCGGGCGGTCATACGCCCCTCATCATGCGTCTGATGGGGTTCAGCCTCTCCCTGGCCTTTCCGCTCGGGGCGGCCGCCCTCTACGTGCGCATCTGCCGGAGGCCACCGCCCAAGCCGCCCCGTCGGGAGTTCGTGTCCGCCTAACGTGCGCGTCTCCGGACGATTGGTAGCTCGACGCAACGAGGATACATTCGAGAGGTGCGTGGTTCGTCCATCCGTACGGATGGAAGCATGTCGCGGTGGATTGCTATTCCGGTTTCCGCCACCTCTTCGAATACGTCGTGTCGCGTGGCTCGCCGGACCACATCTGGACCATGTAGTGGTCGTCACCCTCGACAGCATCCATGTCGACGCTGGCCAGGGCGCCCCAGAGGATGCGCACGCACATCGTTTCCGAAGGCGTATTCACGGTGAAGGCGTCTGGCTCGTAGTCGGTACATCCCATTATGCGGATGATGCGGGATGGGCACTCGATGAAGCATTCCGCGATCTGATCCCAGTCGCCTTCGATTTGCGGTTTGGCCTTGTGCATCTCCACCCGCACTTTGACGTCCATGTCACTGACGGTGCCGATGACGACTATGCCCGTCTCGATCGCCAGCATGTTCGCGACGGCATCATCGGTCCACAGACCTCCCGGATCGCCGTCGTATGCCATGTCCGAGACATGGATCTGATGGTAGTCGGCAAGGATGTGTAGATCGTGTGTGTCGAGCAATGTCGGACTAGATGGTGGTGCTGGCATTCCCTGGACCTCTTATGTTGGGTGCGGGGATCAGTCCCGCGCCACCGCCACGTAGTCGTACACCGTCTGTGTCGGCCGGACTGCGCGGATCGACGATGCTCCTCGCACCGCATCGAACGTGCCTGCGGTATCCTTCACGAACCGCTCCAGCGACTTCATGGACACGCTGGTCTCGATCACCGGGACGCCCGCGATCGCGTCGGGGTACACGACGTCGAATGATTTGGTGTTCGTCATGTTCGGTCCTTTTCCTGCCTGATCACTATCTCGTCATCACGACCATCCATGTCGGGGAAACCCTGGACCGTCGCCTCGTATCGCATCTCCGGACCGATGGCCTCTTCCGTTTCGCGGTTTCCTATCTCGGTCATGATCCGCCGCCACAGACGGTCGGTCGAGGCGAGATGCGCGCCCATCCTCCTGTCGCGTCGTCTGGCTCTCGCGTATACCCGCCGCATGACCTGCGGGATCCGCGACCAGTGCTGCTGGCAGACGTACTCGGCCGTCTCTACGTCCAGATCGCCGAAGCGCTTGCGCCAAGCCTCGATGCCGATTCCGCGGGCGCACGAGGGCGCTGCGCATGGTATCCTCGTGCAGGTGGAACGATCGTCATCCATGTGTCCGTTATAGGACCATGGATGACGCGACGGCGAATGCGTCAGTCGTGCAGCGTGCAACGCTCCGGCAGAAGCGCGATCGTCTCGGCGAGACCTTCCCTGACGTTCCTGTTCGAGCTGACGTTTCCGGAATGCGCCAGATACGTCAGACGGGCGATCATGTCCTCAGGCTCGGCGTCGACCATTATGGCTATGGGCCCGTGGTTCGTGGATGCCATCGTCAACGCCATTGCCGCGCGCGCCGGCGTGTCCGCGATCGCGACGAACGCACCTCCGTTCACCCGCATTCCGTAGTCGATTGCGTACTGCTCTTCGTGTGCGGTCCTGAACGCCTCGACGCGATTGGGATATCGGCGCGGGGACGCCTTCACTCCGAAGGTCACCAGACGCGTCGTGTCGGGACTTTCGCCCACGACGAGATCGCAGGCGTTCCGCACCGCGCTGTCCGTGCGTGTGGATACCAGATGTGCATGCCACACCGGCTTTATGTTCCAGTCGTCGGTCGTCACGGGACTCGTATCGTCCCTCATCATGCGCTTGCGGATCGTCATCTCGATCGCGCCGCTTCGTCGCAACGACTTTCGCGCAGTCAGGCGATCGCTGTCTTCACCCGTTACCAGGAAGGTCAGTCCTGACGGACTGCGCAGCACCGCCGGGATGGAATTCATGAATCCCTGGATCGCATCCCGGTGATCGACCTTCGACGGGGCGATGCGGGTCCATGTCAGCTGCCACTCCCTATCCGCAGCAGCGGTCCAGGCCGATCCGTCGGCGTTGATGGAGAAGCAGGCGACGTCGTCGTCCGAGAGGATCGCATTGATGAGCGGCGGGTAGGCGGAGAAGCTCCCGTCCCGCTTCCATCCCGGCGGCGGAGTGTCCGCCTGCAGCGCGGCCTGGCAGGATCCCCAGTGGCTGTGTCCCTCGGTCCTGGCGAGGATGTCGAGGGCCTGGCGGTGGGGAATCTTGGTCTCGCGCGAAAGGAGGCGCGCTTTGCGCTTGAGCTCGGCGACGTCGGTCGTGGTGTCTTTGGTCATGTGCATTCTCCGAGGAGATCCGGATCCGATGCCCGCTGGCGGATGCGATCTCCACGGAAGGGAGGTCGATGTCATAGTGCCCCGAGGGGCGGTCCGGTCCGTTGGGTTGGCCGATGCGGGCGGCTGGCGTCCGGCGACACCTGCACCCGTTCTAGGTTCGCCGTGGCTGGCTGTCAAAGGCGTTTTGACGACTTTGTGGATGGGTGTCGCCGTCATGCGCGGTGAGTGCCATGGTCACGTCAGCTTCCGAACGGGTTCTCCTTTGAAGCCTTCGGCGACCCGGCGTCTCCCGTGGGCTGACCGAAGGGTATGACCTTGTCCGGCGATGGCCTGACGAACGTGTCCTGCTTGGTCTGGTCGTCGGTCCCGGCGCCTGCGTCTTCCTCAGTGGTGCTTTGTTTTACTACGGGTCCCGCCGTGATGCCCGGGTTCGGTGTGACGTCGTACTTCACGTCTGCACTGCCCGGCAGCGGCAGTGATCCCTGCGGAGCGACCATGCACTTTACGAGCTCCTTGATCGGACCGATCCGCATGATGGAGACGCAGGCCGCCGTCGCCTTGTCGCCGGGCTTCAGTCCCACGAGGTAGTCGCCGTTCAGCGTGATCTCGGCACCCTTCGCGCCCTGCAGCCCGATCTCCGTGTGTCCGGATTGCGGCTGCATGCTCGTTATGGTGCCATGCATGTAGAGGATGCGACGCCGGTATTCCTCGTCTTGGCCGTTCTTGAGCACCGCCGAGACGTTCTCGACCGTCGTCACCAGGTATAGGTGGTTAGCCACTGCGTGCTCGGCGTTGGCGCGGTTGGTCACAGCTCTATCGGCCAAGCCCGTCAACCAGCTCGTCAGCGCATATATGCCCATCAGGGTGAATACGACGGCATAGCCGATACTGGCGATCCTGGAGATGGTCGAATGGCCCTTGCGCAGCGTGAACCACGCGAACACGAACGGCAGCAGCACGATGCCCAGAATCAATGGCCCGCTCACACTGCGGCGGCTCGCCAGCAGGGCGCCTTCCGGCTCCTGCACCATCGGGCTCCATGATCCGCTCTTGTCTTTTCCCTTGAGCGAAGGTCCACCTTCCGCACTTCCGTTGGGCATCAGCGCCCATACGAGCGCCGCGATCCAGACGAGGCCTGTCCAGCCGCCGATAACCGTGAGCGCCAGGATAATCCATTTGAACCGGTGGCGCCGGTTGAAGGCGATGATGGCCGGCAGGACCACGATCGCCATTATGAGCAGGATGAGAAGCAGCGTAAGCAGGCTGAATATGACCGTCATCATCATGAGCATATTCCCTTGTCCGCGTGCCGAGGATACCGGCCACCACGTTTAGGATGGCTATCATATTGTATTGCCCAATGCCCAATCATCCCTGTGCAGCATTTCTTCATACGAAGTTACCAATATCCCACAGGTCGTAGATATTAGAAATTAAAGATGCATGTAATTTAAGCACATTCTTGGTCAATTAGCATGGATGTCCATCGAAGCATGATTTGTGATATTGCAATCGTTAGCGCGCGAACTCCGCGAGCCATAGCAGAAGACAGGAGCTGAGCGTCAGATTGAGGCCTGCTTATCGATACATCTGCCCAGTCCCTTATTATAAAAGGTAGCCGGTCGATTTCACGTGTTAGGCCATTGCGTAGAAGAACGGATGAGGCTAGGCAGACTTGATCCAAAACGGTATCAAAGAAGTCATGAGTTATTGAGTAAAGTAGGGATTTAGCCTTTCTAGATATATGACTATATCCTACATAATGTCGTTCAGCGGTGCTGATAAATATAGAATCGCCTTGGCTTGATAGCGAGTTACGACACGCTCTTTGATGTGATGACTTAATGTAAAATGGAGATCTTAAAGCTAATACGTATGCCTGGCTTACCTTTCTGCCGAAAGTGGTCATAACCTGATCTATCTCATTCTGCATTGCAGATATATCGCATTTAATGATCTCGGGGTCTACATATCCAAGTATATCACTTCGCAAAGCATACTCATGAGCCGCCTTACCGCCATACTCCTCGCAGAGAAGCGGAGCTCCTTTACGATGCTGAAAATGTCGTGGCGGACTGCCCACGGGGACGATTGGGTATCTGCATGGCTTATCTGTGCCCTTGATATTATGAGGGCAGAGGAAGCCTCCTCGTGCTAGAAGCATCGGCGTCAACGTAGAGATAGGCTGAGGCACGAAGTTTGGTCGTTGGCAGAAGGAATCCATAGGCGTAGTTCGTAGATTTCAGGATAGGTTGTCAACTCCTTGTCAGCGCTTGATCCACTCTTCCCCGGGCGCGGAGGAGGGGGTGGTTCGCGGCATCCTTCAGATCGTCCCGTCCCGCGGCCTGCTCCAGCGCCGCCACGACCTCTGGACCACGACCATCAGTGGGTAGATCACGGACAACGGCACCGTCACCAGCGCGAGCGGTCCGGCGATCATGCCCACCAGCACCGCCGCGTCCATGGCCCGATCCATCCCCGTCACGCCGCTGTAGGCCACGAACCAGAAGCAGGCGAAGGGCGTTGCCGCCATCAGGATCAGCATGGGTATCGGCCACAATGGCATCGGAGCGGACGGCGTGACGTTGCACGACCTTCCGGATGGCGGCCTCGACCATGCGCCGGGCTCCACGTCCTCGCAGGCCGCGTCGCCGGCCTCGACGTCCGTCATGCCGCCAGCGCCTGGTCCGCCTCGACCGTGACGTCGTCGCCCAGCGCGATCGCGCCCTCCTGGCGCACCCGTGCCAGACGTCCACCGCGCCAGTCCGGACGCAGCGCGTTACGCAGACCGGGATGCAGCGCGTCCATGCGGATGCAGGGGTCGCACTCGCCGGTGATCTCGATGAGGCACGTGCCGATGCGCAGCAGCGCGCCGACCTCGCGGGGCAGCGCGTCCCCTTCGACGAGCAGATCGCAGCGCCGATCCGCCCAGCCTAGCGCCACGCCGGCCTCGACGCAGGCGGCGGACCAGTCGTCGGCGTGCACCAGCGTCACCTGACGCATGCGCCTCGACTTCTCGACGCCGCGGAAGTTGCCGTCGAGCCCCTTGGCGATCGTCACGTCGGAACGCTCGAGCTGCTCGGGTACGGCCTTGGGTGCCCGGCGGATGGCGATGCCGGCGATGCGCATGGTCATTGGACGGTCCCTCCCCCGGGCGGTGTCCACGTGATGCCCGACGTCGACGATGGTGGCATGAAACGCACTGACAGGAAAGTCCCATCCTGAAAACCCATGGTCACGCGGTGATCACGCAGCCGTCAGCTCGTGGCCGTCGCGATCCTCGACCATGCACCCTTTTCTCCTGCCCTCCAGGAACCTGAAATCGATGGCGTTTATCGGGGGGTCTCCATCGCGGCTCGAAGGTGAAGACGCGTTGACTCGTTGCGCGCACGTGGATAGGATGGTCGACGTTACGGGCCGTCACACCTGCTGCAGCGGTGCAAAAGGGCGGCCCTTCCACTTCCTTAGAAAATCTCCACGCGACACGTGCGCAGGGTCGACGCCGTCAGGTGCCGCACGTCGTCGGGTACGTGATCGAGAACTGGCGCTGGAACGCGTTGGCCGTCGGCACCGTGTCGAGATGGTCCGCCGAGAGGCTTCCGCCAGGAGGGATCGACGCCGCGATCTCCTTGTCCCATTCGGCCATCTGGCCGGAGCACTGCGAGATGTTCGTGGCGTACACGCCCGTGGCGTCGTTCCGGCACAGCACCTGCCAGGCGAGCGTGCGAACGGCGGTGCACCTGCCTTCGGCGTCCGGCGGCGACGTCTGCGACGTCACGTCCGACCTCAGGAGACGGCGCGAATCCATGGCGTTCGAACCCCGGCACTCGCGTCCATCGGGTCCCCATTGGGACTCTGCGCGTCCACCCGGGAACAGGCCTGCCGCCGCGAGCGCCCCGACCGTCTGCGCATCGTATCCCTTGTCCATCGTGCAGTTGCCCACGTCGACCGGAGTGACCAGGCCCGTCTTCGTGTTGAGACCGAAGCACGTCCCCGTCGACGTGTACAGCTGGTAGGTGTACGGCGTCCCCACGTAGCCGCACGAGCGCTTCCAGCCGTAGACCGGGGTGATGCAGGAGCCGTCGTACGCCGGCGCGTTCAGACCGACGTAGGACAGGGTCTCGCCGAATCCTTCTGCATTGGGCGTGTCGCATGCAGACGGATTGGTCATGCCGAGGATCGCGTTCTGGTCCTTGTCCACCAGATAGCAAGCGACCTCCACGGGACCGTTCTCGTCCGTGCACTTCCAGCCGTGACCCGTGGTGACCGGAGGCGCTATGCATCCGAGATCCCGCAGCGGGTCACCGGCCGGCACCAGCGCGTCCGGATTCCCCAGGAGGGTCGCCGACATCTGCTTGACGACCGCGCGCTTCGCGTCGCTCTGCCTCGTAGCGCACGACGTTGCGTCCGGCATCTGCGCGAAGGCGGGGCCGTCGAAGGAGAAGCACGTGTTGATCTGCGTACCCTCCGAGCAGTAGGAGTATCTGGCGAAGGCGGGGCCCGTGTCGTCGCCGCCGCCTTCGCCATCGCCCGTGCCGCCGCTCGTTCCGGTTCCGTCCCCGGTGTCGCCGCCCGTTCCGGTTCCGGGATCAGTGGGGCCGGACCCCGTCTGTCCCGTGCCGGCGCCTGTGGCCACGCCCGGCAGAGGGCGGCGCATGACCACGTCCTGCGCCGAGGCGACTGACGGCATCAATGCGAGCGATGCCGCGGTCAGCAGGAGGGCGCGCATCATTTCTTCTTCTCCGGGGTCGAGGGGCTCACATAGTCCACGCCCTGCAGGGACGGTGCGTCGGTTCCGTATTCGGGGTGCGTGCGTCCGAGACGCATCCTGTCCAGACCGTCGCGATCGCGCGGGGTTCCCGGCGTCACCGTCTCGGTGGCTATGCCCGTCTTGCGTCGATACGCGGCGGTCATCGCCAGCGCCTCGCGGTTGCGCAGCACCTGTTCGCGCGTCAGCTTCACCGGCGACGCCGTCTCGGTCGGATCCGCGACCGGCGGCCGACCGCTCGAGCAGCCGGACATGACGACGATGGCGGCGACGACTGCGGCTGCGGACTTCACGATGCGTGCGGCTCCAATGGTTTCAGGATGAATTGTTATTCATCTCACGACCGGAAGTGAAGCGACATCGAACCCGTTTCGGGTGCATCGCCTCGCGCAATGCCGCCGTCCTCGTCGCTTCGCGGTCGACATGTCGGCACCCCGGGCATCGCGTCGCTGGACGGGGGCGGGCGCGCCGCCCCCGTCGCTTCAGGCGTTCATCGCCATGACGCCCTTGTCCGCGAACGGCCTCAGCGCCTTGTCGACCACGCCGAGGATGTCCCTACGCTCTCTGATTCCAGCGTCCGCCACCGTTCCTATGCGCGCTTCGACGTACGCCGCCATGCCGGCGTCGCGTATTCCGCTGCCTGCGTATGCGAGCCACCGTCCGACCACGTCCACGTCGACGGTTCCCTTCCTGGGCGCGGACCAGATCAGCCCTTCGCGAAGCCATGCCGTCATCGCCGGTATGGAGGGCGTCCGGTTCTCGACGTCGGCGTACTCGATCTCGATCATGAGGAACGCCTCGAGCGTGCGGCGGCCCTTGTCTGCGAAGTGTCCGTCCGGTCCGTCGGCGCCGGGCACCAGGATGGCGGCCATGGCGTCGACGTGCGCTTCGCGCGCCTTTCCGCCCGCCGCGATCTCGGGTGATGCGAGGGCGTTCCATGCGGGAACGAACGGGGCTCCTCCGAAATGCGCGCGGCGCGTGGCGACGGGGAGGTTCCATTCCAGGCCGCCCAGCATGAACGACGCGCCCGCACTATCCGATCCCGCCATCTCGTCGATGTGCGTCCCCGAAAGCCGCACATCGATCATCTCAACCCCGCCGGGCGCCGCGATGATGGATGCCGCGAGGTCCGTCATGGTCCCGGCGATCTCCTGGCTGTAGCCGCCGTCGCCCGATCCATCCGCGCAGACGGCGATGCGCGCGCGGTCGACGATCTGCGCGCGCAGGACCCGGTACTGGGTGAGGTCCCCGACGTGGACCGGCCTCGCGTCCCCGCCCAGGCGGACGGTGTAGTTCGTCGCGCCCGTCTGGATGCGCAGTCCCAGACCCCGCGCGGCGGCGAGCGCCGTCAGGAGATCCAGGGTCCCCGTTTGCGCCGAAGCATCGTCGCGAAGCGCCGGAGCGGCGTCCCGCGGCACGTCGGCGGGATCCGTGAGGAAGGCGGTCCAGTGTTCCCGTCCGAGTTCCCGGGCGAGGGCGTCGAGCGCCTGCTGGTGGGTCGTTCCGGTCATGTGGGCCGTGCGGCGCGCCTTGCGCCTGGCTGCCGCGATCTTGCGTGCGTCGTCCATCGTTCGATCTCCTGGCCGATGTGATGGGAGCGTCCGCGCCTCGGCATCGTCGGCCGGGTGTGTGATCGTCGGTGGATCAGCGGTCCCCTGGTGGGGTTCGTCAGTGGCGGACGACCGGCTCCCGCGAGCAGCCGTCCGTCGTTCTAGGATGGCGTTCGGATCACTGTCAAGCGTGATCCGTGGTGGACGGGCGGCGCATCGTGCGCGCCGCCCGCAAGGTCAGTTCATGCCGAGCGCGTCCATGTAGAGGTTGACGATGGCGTCCGCCTCGTCACGCGTCGCCTTGTCCTGCTTGCGCAGCGAGATGATGCGCTTCAGCGTCTTGGGCTCGTAGCCCTGGCTCTTGGCGGCCGCGTACGCATCCTTGATCTCGTCGGCGACCCCCTGCTTCTGCTCCTCCATGCCTTCGATCTGCTCGATGATCTCACGCAGCTGATCCGGGGCTGCGATCTCCACGCCGCCGTCGGCGGTTGCTGGTGCGTCTGACATCTTGGGTATGCTCCTGGTGTGGTCCAGGGGCGGTTATAGGATGACCGTCCACCGCCGGAAATCCGATCCGCGTCAAACATCCGCATGTCCCAGCCTTTTCCTCCTGCCTCCCAGGGATGTCATGCCCTTTCACGTCGGGGACCGCAGGTCAGATCGTCGGGTTGCACGATTCCCGACGATCTGACCTCCATGCCTCAGGCGGCGCGGCGCCCCGGCCACGGCTTCATCACCTCCTTCAGCACCAGGCTGTAGGTTTCGCCCTTGTTGCCGCGGCCTGACGTCACGCGCTCCACGACGGCGTCGGGCAGCCACGGATGGCTGACCAGATCGTGCACGCGCCGACCCTCCAGCGACGCCATGATCGTCTCGGGCAGCTTGCTGCGCCTCATGACGAGCACGCCGCGCTTCAGCGATATGTCGGGCGTCAGCTGCATCGTGGCGCGCACGTCCCGGTTCCGCCCCCCGTGTATGACCATGTCGGTCTCGACGGGTCGGCCGAACAGATCCGACAGGTGCTCGCACGACCAGCTCCGGTCGCCGTGCGCCAGTATGCGGCGGATGGCGAGGTCGGCCGCCGCCGCATTCGGCGTCATGTCCCTGGCCATCATCAGGATGCAGGCGTCGATCCGGCGCTTCTCCGTGGACACGCCGGCGGGATCGAAGTGCCGCATGCAGGAAGGCACGCAGGACGTCACCTTGCGCAGCGACCTCTCCAGCACGTCCTCCACGCGGGCGATGGTCGGCACCTGTTCGGCGCTCTCCAGGATCCCCGGCACGGCCGCGCCGAGGTGCGTCGCCGCCAGCTGCCATGCGTCCGTCTTCTCCGACAGCTCCAGCCGCACGTGGTAGCCGTGACCGAGGCATGCCGCCTCGAGCCGGTCCATCGTCTCCCTGATCCGGCCCATGCGTTCGTCGTGACGGACCGCCGCCCCGCGGATCTCGCCCGCGATCCGCGCGATGGTCCTGTCCAGAAGCGCCTCGTCGTGGCGTATGACCAGTTCGTTGATCCTGTCGCCGTCGCCCTCGCGTCGGTCGATGCGGCGGCTCAGCAGCAGGGTGATGCCGCCGGGGTGGCAGCTGCTGCCCATCTCCATGCCCGTGTGCGTGAGCACGTCGGACAGGCTGTTCGCCAGTCTGCTCATGACGTCGTTGCGCATGTGCTGCGGAACGGGCTGCCGCATCGTGATCGTCCAGTCGCCGCCGACCTCGGCGATCTCGACGGCCTGGTCGTTGAAGCATCCGTCCTTCATCTGACCGGCGACGATGGTCCCGTCGCGCGCGATCCAGACGTGGACGTGCGGTGCGACCATGGGGAAGCTCCCGGCCTCGTCGGCGGGTCCGGTGCACGTTCCGTCGCGCAGACATGCGGCGACGCGTTCGAGGCCATCGCGCGACGCCATGTTCATGAACGACTTCAGAGGAACGTCGCTTCCCTTGCTCAGCATCTTGCGGCAGCCGGCCGCTATGATCATGGCCAGCGTGTCGTTCAGTCCGCGCCCTTCGTTGCGCTCCGCGTCGTCCGCCCGGTCCGGGCCCAGCATCGGGCGCACGCGCCACGCCATCGCGCGCATGCGGTCGGCGACTTCCGTGGAGACCTGCTGGTCCATTCCCTTTTCTCCAGTCCGAACTGTCCTACGGCTTTCGTCCACCTCGTCCTTCGATCCATTCGCCCATCGTTTCCATCTCGGTGGTCTGCATCTCGATGACGGTGCGCGCCAGCTTTTGCATCGTCGGGTCGGTTCCATGCCGCAGTTCGATCCGCGCCATGTCCACCGCACCCGCGTGGTGCGGGATCATGCCCTGCGCGAAGTCCAGATCGACGTCGCCCGTTGGCTTCGACGCCATTGCCGAATGCATGCGCGCAGCCGCTTGCGCGAAGGCCCGCGTCGCCTCAGTCTCCGAGCCGCCGGCATGTCCCATCGACGCATGGTTCATGGGACGGGAGGCGACGTGTGCGGGGGCTTCATCGCGGCTTGCCGTCGCCGCGAGGTATCCGACCGGCGCGCCTATCAGCGCTCCACCGAGGAGGGCGGTCATCAGGGTCTTCGTTCTCATGTTCGGTCCTTGGCGTTCGTCGTCGCGGGAGGGACCCGCGATGTCATTGCAGCGTCGCGCGCACGCGCCTCCAGCATTGCAGGCGGATGATCATGAGCGCGTCCTCGACACGGGCGCGCACGCCCGTCGCCTTCTCCACCCTCGCCTTGTGCCTCGCATCCGCCGCGTTGAGAAGCATGAGCGTCAGGATGATCAACGCGAACCCGGTCGCCGCCGCCGCCCGATCGAGAGCCATGAGGTGCAGCGTGGTCGGAACGACGATCGTGGCCGTGCCCATGGCCAGCCCCGCCCAGGCGTCGAGCAGCCTCTTCATGCCGCGCGGTGGCGTCGTCCCCCTGGGATTGAACCACGTCGCCCCGGTGCGCGGATTGTGCAGCAGAGCCATGCGCATGCCGACGCCTTCCGTCGCCGGCACGACCGTCATCATCAGGTCGCCGTGCTCGAACGGGCAGTCCGGCGTCTGCGGCCCGGTGAACCGCTGTCCGTCGTATATGTAGGAGATCTGCTCGCCAGACGTCTCCACCCGGCCGTCCAGATACCGAAGCCCGTCGATGTCGAACGACATGCCGATGGGTTTGGCACCGCGCAGCCGTCCCCGCAGCGCATCCATGTCCTGTTGGATCGCCGGATGCACCGCCTTCCTCATCGCGGCCGCCTGCCGTTCGGTCATGGCCGGCGTGCCGTTCGAGCGCTTCATCAGGTCGCGCACGTACTGCGACCGCATGCGCGGGGCCCAGCGGCGTCGGCTCGCGCCGAAGATCTCGTGATCCATGTCGCGTCCCATGCGCCGCGTGTTCACGACGTAGACGCGGTCTCCCGAGGTCAGGCCCGAAACCCGCGTGATCGTGCCGCCGTCGTCCATCGCCACGTCGTGCAGCGTGACGTCCTCCTCGACATCCCTCCACTCGGTCCGCGTCACGGTCTCAGATCCGCGTTCCTCCCAGTGCGTGCTGCCGACGTAGCGCGTCGTCGTCTCGTGCGATCGCAGCACGTCGGGGAGCGAGGGATCGTCGCCGTACGTCTCGTAGTTATCCTCGCGCATCGGCGTGAAGGTGTCGATCTCCTCGGAATGGTGCACCGCCTCCGATCGCATGCGCCGCTCCTTGCGGACGTTGACGACCCAGCCGCCGGTCACGACGTGACGCGTCAATCCGCGCCGAACCTCGACGTTGTCCATTTTCCACCCCCTCTGACGATTGTCGCTACGATCCTCCACGTCGGGCCTGCCCCGGCCGACGCCGAGCCGTCAGCCGCCGAGCACGATGCGTGGTCCAGGCCGACGCTGGGCACGCTCCAGGCGTTCGATCCTCGCGACGGCCTCGGGCGAGAGCCGAAGCGATGCCAGCAGGTCGGGATCGGTCACGACCACGCGTCCCTTGCTATGCAGATCGAGCTTCCTCATGTCATTCGCACCCCTGTCCTGTTCACGCATCGTGCCATGAGCCATGATGACGTGCAAGGCGAGGGTCTTTACATGTCCGTGCCGTACCGGGTGACGGCCGCCACCCGATCGACCAGCGCCCTTGCCCCCAGGTCGCGCAGATACGCGTCGGTCGGCCTGCACACGACGTAGGCGAGGCGCCCGTCGCAGTGCACGTGGTGCCCGTCGCCCGCGATGACGATCGTGGTCCAGGCGGCCATCGGGGTCGCGCACGGCGAGTTCGACGGGGGCGACAGCATGCAGGCCGCCGTCGGCCACGTCTGCCGGAAGTGGATCACGTCCAGATCCTGCTCGAGCAGCGAGCGCACGGCGGGGTTGCGCGGCGCGCACTGCGACCGCGCCATGACGCCGTGGACGGCGGCGGCCATGGCGTCGATCGCCGAACGGCTGGTGCGCATGGGCATGTCGGACTATTCCGCCGCGACCGCGACCGGGGTGGGATCGGCTTCCACCTCGCGCACCCTTAGAGTGCCCTCCACGATCCGTAGTGCGTGTGCCAGCTGGGAGGTGGACAGGCCGCACAGAGCACGCATTTCGTGGAAGTCCAGCCCCGCCATGTCGGCGACCGTGTATAGGTTTCCGGACCTCAGGGGGATGATCATCTCGTAGGGGATCGGAAACGCGTTGAGCGGGATGTGGCATGCCGGTCCGGCGAGTGCCCGGATCCTGGCGTGCTGCTCCTCGAGCGCCTCGATTCCGTAATCGGGCTCACCCTCGTCCATCCAGTACGCCTCGAAGGCCTTGGTCGTGTCGTTCACCGTCCAGACGATCTCGCCGTCCGTGGTCCTCGTCTCCTCGAGGCAATCGCGCGCCAGGGCGGGCATCGATCGCCTGGCGAGATCGGTCAGATGCACGCCCGGCGGGAGCATCAGCATCAGGTTGTGCGCGTGGATCAGGCGCGGGTGCGTCCCCAGATCCACCAGCAGCACGTTCTCGTACGGATTGCGCGCGGTGGTGAGCGGCATCAGTTCGAACGCCGTGCCGCCGCTCCGGACGCTCCCACGCTTCTCGGTGACGCCCGCCGCATGGGCCCAGTACAGGACGCGTCCGGCGCCATACGTCTTCTTTTCGATCACGTCCTCTCTCCCTCGTCAGTTCAAACACGAAGTCGGGACGCTCCCTGGAGGAGCGCCCCTTCCTTCGATTCCTCAGTCGCCGCCGAAGCTGAAGCTCGCCCCGGCCACCGCGCCGACGTTGCGGCCGCCGTTCGGGCTGAGGCTGACCGCCGCGTTGTAGCGGATGCGCTGGTTGCTCGACGTATGGCCGAGACCCAGCGCCACGCCGGTCTCGCCGCGGTAGTACGACACGGCCCCGCCGACCGAGGTCCGGCCCGGACGATCGTCGAAGCGCATGCCGTTGGCCGCGAGCGCGACCGCGGTGCCGCGCTGCGCTTCGGTGCGCGCCGAGCGGATGTCGTTGCGCAGATCGAAGTCCACCGAGGCCAGCTGGTTGAGGTTCACCGCATCCAGTCCGCTGGTTCCCGGTGCGACGTTGTGCAGCTGCACGGCCCCGGTCGTGGCGGAACCGAAGGTCACCGACGTGCGGTCCACCGTACCGGCGGGCGTGCGGTCGTACTGCACCGATGCCGCCGCGACGCCCTGCAGCTGTCCCACGTTCACCGCGTCGGTGAGCGCGCTGCCCGCCGCCACGTTGGTGAGCTGCCGTTCGGCGCCCGCCGATCCGACCGACACTTCGCCCACGGAGTTCTGCGGCGCCGGCAGACCGACGGCAGCGTAGTTCGCCTGCGCTCCGCGCGACGCCGTGCTGTTCGAGCCGATGGCTACCGAGTTCGCCGCCGAAGCGGTCGCCCCGCCTCCGATCGCCGCCGATTCGGCACCCGAGGCCGCGGCGGGCGCCCTGGTGCTGTTGATCGCGACGTATGCGCCGTCCGCCGTGCGGTTGATCGCGTCCAGCTGCGTACGCGCCGTGGTCAGGCTCGCGTCGAGACCGCCGATGGCGCTTCCGACGTTGCCGTAGGTCTGGCCCTGCACCGCGTAGGCAGGAATGGTGACCGAACCATCGGCGTTGAGTCTGGCTCCCGCGCCGAAGGTCGACACCACCGCGGCGAGCTGTCCGCCGTTGACGGCCGCGTTGGCCGAACCGCTGGCCGCGACGCCTGTGACCGTGCGGTCACCCTGGGTTCCGGCGACGGAGACCGTGGTTCCGTCGGTCGTCCCACCGACCGAGATGGCGCGCGTCCCCTGATCCTGGCGCGTCAGACCGACGGTCCCGTCCGCCAGACCCTGCTGGATGTTGGCGATGTTCGTCGTGTTGCCGGCGATGAGCGTGGTGTTGCTCGCGGTCTGCCCCTGCACGGCGCTCAGACCGGTCTCGGTGGCCGCGACGCGACCGTCCAGCCCGGTCACCACGGCATTGGTGGATGCGACCTGGTTGCGCACGTCGCCGATGGCGCCCTCGTTGGCGGCGACGCGGCCGTCTAGGCCCGTGATCGCCGTCGTGTTGGCCGCCGTCTGCTGCTCGGTGCCCGTGAGTCTTCCGTCGAGACCCGTGATCGCGGTGGTGTTGGCCGCGGTCTGCCGCTCCGTGCCGGTCACCCGTCCGTCCAGATCCGTCACGCGACCGTCGAGACCGGTCACGCGCCCGTCGAGACCCGTGATCGCCGTGGTGTTGGCCGCCGTCTGCTGCTCGTTCGCCGTGACGCGACCGTCTAGCCCGGTGACGCGGGTGTCGAGGCCCGCGATGGCGGTTGAGTTCGCCGCCGTCTGCCCCTTCAGGCCGCCGATGTCGGCCGTGTTCTGCGCGGTGGCCGTCTCCGTGGCGCCGACGCGGCCGTCGAGGCCCGTGATCGCCGAGGCGTTGGCCGCGACGCCGGTCTCCGTGGCCACGACGCGGGTGTCGAGACCCGCGATGGCCGTCGTGTTGCCGGCGATGCCGGTTTCGGCGGCACCCACGCGCGTGTCGAGTCCGGCGATCGCGGTGGAGGCGCCGGCGAGGCCGGTCTCGGTCGCGCCGACTCGGGTGTCCAGACCTGCGATGGCCGAGGTGTTGCCCTGGATCGCGGCGCTGTTGCCCGCCACCCCGGCTTCCGTCGCGGTCACCCGCGTGTCGAGACCCGCGATGGCGCCGGCGTTGGTCGCCGACTGGCCCTGCAGTACGCCGATCGATGCGCTGTTCTGCGCGATGGCCCCCTCGGCCACCGTCGTGCGGGTGCCCAGATCGCCGATCGCCGTTTCGTTGGCCGTGGTCCTCGTCCCGAGATCCGCGATGAGGCCGGTGTTGGCGGCGGTCTGTCCCTGCAGGGTGCCCACCTGGCCCTGCAGCGTGCCGATGTTGCCCTCGGCGGTGGTGAGACGGCCGTCGAGGCCCGCGACGCCGCCCGACACGCCGCCGATCTGCGTCCGGATGTCGGCGATGTCGTTGGTGTTGGTTACCACTCGGCCGTCCAGCGCCACGAAGGCGTTTTGCACGTTCGTCAGACCGGTCTCGGCGATGCCGAGACGTCCCGACACGCCGTTGATGAGGTCGGTGTTGGTCGTCACCCGACCGCCCAGCGTGGCGATGTCGGAGGTGTTGACGTCGACCCTGCCTCCCAGGTTTCCGAGTCCCGTCTCGGCCGTCGCGATGCGCGCCGTGACGTCACCCAGACCCGTCTCCGCGGTGGCGAGCCGACCGGTCACGTCGACCAGACCCGTCTCGGCCGTTCCCAGCCGCCCGTCGAGCGCGCCGATGGACGTGTTCGCGAGATCGACGCGGCCGTTCACGTCGACCAGCCCGGACTCCGCCGTGCCCAGACGGGTGTCGAGACCCGCGATCGCCGTGGTCGCGCCGCCCAGGCCCGTCTCCGCCGCGCCGAGACGCGTGTCGAGGCCGCCGATGGCGCTGGTGTTCGCGTCGACCCGTCCGACGACGGCGGTCAGACCGGTTTCGGTCGTGCCCAGGCGGGTGTCGAGGCCGGCGATTGCCGTCGAATTGCCGCCGATCGCCGTCTCGGCCGTCCCGAGGCGCGTATCCAGGCCCGCGATGGCCGTCGTGTTGGTGCCCACCGCGCCTTCGGTCGTTCCGAGACGGGTGTCGAGGTTCGCGATGGCGGTCGTGTTTCCGCCGATGCCGGTCTCCGCCGTGCCCAGACGCGTGTCGAGGCCCGCGATGGCGGTGGTGTTCGCGCCGACCGTGTCTTCCGTCGTGCCGAGACGCGTATCGAGGCCCGCGATCGCCGTGGCGTTGGTGCCGATGCCCGTCTCCGCGGTTCCCAGACGCGTGTCCAGTCCGCCGATCGCGGCGAGGTTCGCTGCGATGCCGTCGTTCGCCGTGACCAGACCCGTCTCGGCGACGCCCAGACGTCCGGTGACGCTCGCCAGATCGGTCTCCGCGGTTCCGACGCGCGTCGTCAGACCGGCGACCGCCGCGGTGTTCGCGCCCACGGCGACCTCGGCTGCGCCGACGCGTCCACCAAGCGTTCCCACGGCGGCCGTGTTGGTGCCGACCTGCGTGGCGAGCGTGCCCAGGTTGGCGTTCGTCACGTCGACGCGTCCGTTGACCAGGTTGAGCGCGGTGTTGGTCTGATCGACGACGCCGCTCAGCTGGCGCACGGTGATGGCGTCGGTGGCCAGCACGCCGTCGGCTACGTTGCGCAGTTGACGGGTGGAGCCGACCGCTCCGATCGACACCGAGCCGATGTTCGTGCCGGTGCTCGTGTCGAAGGCCACGCCGGCGATGGGACCGGTCACGCCGCTCGGGACGATTCCCGTGCCGACGGTGGTTGCGAGTCCGACGGATCCCTGCCCGATCGCGACGCTGCCGGGGATCGTCGCGATCGCACCGGAACCCAGCGCCAGCGACCCGTCGCCGAGGGCGACCGCGTTCGCGCCCACGGTGGTCGCGCCGAGACCCGCCGCCGTCGATTCCGCTCCGAACGACGAAGCCAGGCCCCCGGTCGCCGACGCGCCCGTGCCGAACGCCGTGTTGCTGCCGGTCGCATCCCCGGGTGCGCCCGCGACGGACCCAAGGCCGATCGCGACGTCGGCTTCCAGGAGCGACAATGCGTCCGCGCCGATCGCGATGCCGGCGATGCCGTTGGATACCGCGCCGTCGCCGATGGCGATGCCCTGTGTGCCGAAGATCTGGGCGCCCACGCCCAGACCGATGCCGTTGAGGCCCAGCACGGTCGCGCCAGCGCCTATGCCGATGCCGTTCGTTCCCAGGATGGTGCTTCCGGCACCGATGCCGACGCCGTTGATGCCGTTGACGTTCGCGCCGGCGCCGATGACCACGCCGCCCGTCGCCCCCGTGCCGATGTTCGCGTCCGCGCCGATCGCCACGCCGTTCTGGCCCAGCACTGTCGCGTCCGCGCCGATCCCGACGCCGCCGCTGCCGCCGATCTGGACGTCGGCGCCCAGACCCACGCCGTCGATGACGCTGGGCAGCGACTGGGCGCCGCCGACGCAGACGTTGCCGAGCAGGTCGACCGAGATCGTGGTGCCGAGCAGGTTGACGCATGCGGCCTGCGCGGGAGCTGGAGTCAGTGCGGCGAATGCGACGACGACCGGCAGTGCGGTACGCGAAAGAAGGACGGTCTTGGCTTTCATCGAGGGTCTCCTTTTGACGCCCGTGATCGGCGTGTTCCGGGAGATTTCTCGATCGGTTGCTAACGGATTCTTGATCGTCGTGGTTAGCGGATGGTAACCTCGTTCAGGTTAGGCGGCGGTCGTAAAGCGACACGCCGCGAAATTCCTCGAATCCATTGGTTAAGAAGTGCCGAATGGAATTATCGCACTCAAAATGGATTAAATTCCAACCAGGCGTCTTTAACTGTTCGAATATTACAAAATCATGTCGCATCGGTGACCGTGGCGTGATTGCGACATCGATGTCGCGTCATCCCCCGTACGCGAAGCGGCCCGATTCGTAGGTGATTCCCCGATCCAGATCGGCGATGGCGTGGCCGCCTTCGGCGTAGGTCCTCATCGGGATGCGTCCCCGCCTCGCCAGATCGCGTCCCTGGTCGATCGGCACGACCAGATCGTCCGCGGCGTGGACCAGCATGGCGTTCGCGCGGTACCGCGTGGCGGCGCGCGCGCCGTTGTCCCAACGGTCGCGCAGGAACATGGTTGGGTAGTACGGGATGTAGCGCGCGACGAGCTTCTTCATGTCGCCGACGGGTGCGGACAGGAACAGGAAGCCGTGCGGGAACTGCGCGAGCTGGAGCGCCGGACCCGCTCCCAGCGAATTGCCGTGGATGAGCAGCAGGCGTGGATCGACGCCTCGCTCGAGGAGGTCGTCGTAGACTTTCCCCATGTAGGCCTTGATGACGTGCTCGTTCGGTTCGCCGGACAGTCCCGCGAAACCCGGATATTCGGGAACGACGACGGTCCAGCCGCGCTGCACGTAGGCCGCCACGTTGTGTTCGAAGATCCCGAAGCCTTCACCCCGACCGTGGAGATAGACGACCGTCGGGCGCTTCTTTTCCCCTGCGTGCACGTACGCCGCGTACTGCACGTCCGCATCCTGCGACACGTATTCCCGTATCGCCCATCCCTTCGGCATCGACAGATCCGTCATCGCGGTAACGTCGTTCCAGTAGATGAGTCTGCTCTGATGCCAGGCCAGCGGTATGCTCAGGACGAAGTAGGCGATCGTCAGTGCGATCGTCGTGGCGACGACGCGCCGCCACATGCGCGAGGCGCCTTCCCGCACGTCGCGCAGCGCGCCGGCGCGCAACGCCTCCGAACGCCGTCGGTCCTCTGCCATGAATTCGGCGGCGTAGGAATCGAAGCTCATCGGATCGTCCGCCCCTCCGCTGGCGTCGCTCGTCGCGTGGGGTTAGGCGAGGATCGACTTCATCGGAGCCCTGAACGTCGCGGTCAGACCCAGCGGTTCGTAGCGGATCTCCGTGCCGCCCACCCTGTGAAGGCCGATGTGCAGTATGCGGCTGCCGAAGCCGCGACGCGTCGGCTCGCGCGCCGGCGGACCGCCGATCTCCTTCCAGCATATGGTCAGCTGGTCGTCTTCGCACGTCCACGTCATCCGCACCACGCCTTCGGCCCTGGACAGCGATCCGTGCTTGATGGCGTTGGTGGCGAGCTCGTTCACGAGCAGCGACAGGGCGAGCGTCGTGCGGTCGTTCAGATCGATCTCGGGTCCCTCGACCAAGACCCTGTCGTGGGTCGCGAGCCGTTGCAGCACGGTCTGCACCGTCAGATGGATCGGCGCCTCGCCGGCCTCTCCGGTCAGCAGCAGGTCGTGCGCACTCGAATACGCCGACAGCCGTTCGTCGAGGACGCGCGAGAGGTCGGGATCGACCCTGTTCATGAGCGTCTGCATGACGATCGCCCTGGTGACCGCCATGACGTTCTTCAGACGATGCCCGATCTCGCCCGCGAGTATGTCGCGGTCCGCCTGGCTGCGCATGCGCAGGACCGTCTCCTGCACCCTGTCGGCCACGCCGCGCGCGAACTCCAGATCTTCCGCCATCCACGGACGGTCGTCCTGGTCGATGGCGTAGACGAACCCCAGCATCTGACCGTTCTGCACGACGGGTGCACGCAGCCGCGAGTGGATGCCCTTGCGCCCGGGGACCGCGGCGTGGTCCGAGTGTGGCTCGAGCGGCATGGCGTCCATGATGCCGCGTCCGTCGTTGCGGTGGATCCCGTTGAGGCTGGGTATCCCGTCCTTGTGCCAATCCTCGATAACGCGTGCGACGCCGGAGGCCTCGTCCATTTCGACGTATCCCGCCTGTTCGGCGTCGAGCGCCATGCCCAGCGCCTCCCCCGCGATGGCGAAGGCCTCGTTCTCGTCGCCCGCATCCCGGAGCCTGTCTCCGAGATGCACTAGCGCCGAAAGCCGCGCGATCCGCCTGCGGTCGTGGATGCGCACGATCTGGTGCGTCTCCAGGGCCGTCTGGCGCCTGTGCGCCTCGCTGCGCATCTGGATCAGAGTGGCGGCCTGCTCGGCGATCGCCGCCATGCCCATGTACTCGGACGGCGACAGGCCCTCCGGCCTCGGCTCGCGGTCGAGCACGCAGACGGTGCCCAGCATGTGACCGTCGCCGTCGAGGATCGGATGCCCCGCGTAGAAGCGCACGCCCTCCGCCTCGATCAGAGGGTTGCAGCGCGTCCGCTCGTCGTCCAGCAGGTTTGGCACGACCACCGGCTGGCCTGTCAGCGCGACCGCGTCGCAGAACGAGAGTTTGCGTGGTATCTGCGGTATGTCGAAGCCGATCCGCGCCTTGAACCACATGTCCTCGTCGTTCACGACCGATATGAACGCGATCGGCGCTCTGCACAGCGACGCCGCGATCTCCGCCAGGCGGTCGAAGTCGCGTTCTGGATGCACGGCGATGGGCGGCATCTGTTCGATCGGGGCGGGCAGGGTCTGCATCGTCGATCCTTATATCAGGACGAAGGCTTTGGGAATCGGAGAGAATCCGGTCAGCGTCATCGATCCAATGCGCCTTCGGATGAGCGTCAGCTGGCCGCCGCTATGCTTTCGCGCACCCTGGCGAGCGCCGCGCCGCGGGGATCCTCCTCGCCCATCAGCGTGAAGCTGCCCGACAGCGCGTACGTGCAGTGGCCGTGGACCGTGGCGATCAGGGAGCGTGCAAGAGATGGACCCCGTCCCGCGGCCTTGGGCGGCAGCGCGCGGCAGACCTCGCCTATGACGATGCCCGTGAGTCTCGCCCTTATCTGCGCCTGGTCGTCGGGCATGTCCGGCACGGTGGGCTTGTGGTCGAAGATCGCGGTCCACAGGCCCGGGTGCCTCTCGGCGAAGTCGAAATAGGCCTGGACCAGGGCCGCGATGCGGTCCGGCGGGCTCTCGGACAGGCTGGCGTCGAGCGCGTCGGCCCATATGCCGAAGGTCCGCGTGTTGATGGCGGTCGCAAGGGCGTCCGTGCTGCCCATCACCTTGAGGATCATCGCCAGCGAGTATCCGATGCGCTTGGCGAGCTCGCGGGTCGAGAATCCCGCGTAGCCCCGTTCCTCCATGATCGCCGAACCCTCCGCGAGGATGAGCTCCACGAGTTCGTCGCGGGTGTGGTCGGATCGTCTGCCTCGTGCCATGACACCCGTATGCAGAAAATATCACCGGTGGTCAATTATTTTGCATCAGGGAATTGATCGGTGAACACTTTGCCGTTAGGATCAGCGCATGAACCGATCGGGAGACGCCTTTTCCAGGTGCCGTCCGACCGACCCGCAAGACTGCCTCAAAGGGGTTTTCGAGAAGATGTCCGCTCCAGACCTGACGCTCCTGTCGCGCCGCCGCTTCGCACCGCTGTTCGCGACGCAGTTCCTCGGCGCGCTGAACGACAACCTGATGCGCTACGCCGTGCTGTTCATGGCGAGCTTCGGTGTCGCCGCGCTGCCGCCGGCGCAGGCCGCGACGCTCGCGACCGTCAGCGTGGGCCTCTTCATCCTGCCGTACTTCCTGCTCTCGGGCCTGGCCGGGCAGGTCGCCGACGCCTTCGACAAGGCGCGGGTGTCCGTCTGGGTGAAGGGCGCCGAGATCGCCATCATGCTGGTCGCGCTGGCGGGCTTCGTGACGGCGTCCTATCCGGTGCTGCTCGCGTGCGTCTTCCTCATGGGATGCCACTCGACCGTGTTCGGGCCGGTCAAGTACGCCATCCTTCCCCAGCACCTCGACGATTCAGAGGTCATGGGCGGCACGGGCCTGGTCGAGGCCGGCACGTTCGTCGCCATCCTCGTCGGGCAGCTGGCCGCGGGTCTGATCTCGCCGGTGTCCTCGGGCATGATCGCCGTCGGCGTGGCCGTGCTCGGTCTGATCGCATCGCTGCTGATCCCGCCCGCGCCCGCCTACGGCGACGCCCCGCGCGTGGACGCCAATCCGGTCCGCTCGACCCGCGACGTGCTCCGCGCCGCGCGCGGCGGCAGGGGCGCATGGCTGTCCATCCTCGGCATCAGCTGGTTCTTCTCGGTGGGAGCCGTTCTGCTCGCGCAGTTCGCGCCGCTGGTCGCCGGAACGCTCGGCGGCGGCGAACACGCCGTGACCGTGTTCCTGATCGTCTTCTCCATCGGCATCGCGGTCGGTTCGCTGCTGGTCAACCGCCTGCTCGACGGCGAGGTGTCGGCCCGCTTCGTGCCAGCGTCCGCCATCGCGCTCTCGGCCGGTCTCGTCGGCGCCTGGCTGGTGACGCGCGGGTGGGACGCGCCCGTCCGGTCGGCGTCGGAGATGTTCGGTCGCGCCGACGGCATCGCCCTGCTCGCCTGCCTCGCGGTGATCGCCGTCTCGGGCGGCATGTTCGTGGTTCCGTTGTACGCCATCCTGCAGACCAGCGCGCCCAAGGCCGAGCGCGCCCGCACCATCGCGGCCAACAACGTCGTGAACGCCGCCGTCACCGTCGTCCTCGTGGGCACCGTGATGGCGCTGTCGGCCACCGGCACGACGGTTCCCGGCGTCATCGGCGTCATCGGCTTCTCGACCCTCGCCGTGGCGCTCATCTCCTGCTGGCTGCTGCCCGAGACGGTCTTCAAGGGCCTGGTCCGCGGTCTGCTGCGCATGCTCTACCGCGTCGAGGTCGTCGGCCAGGCGAACATGCCCGACCCCGCCACGCCGTCCGTCGTCGTGGTGAACCACGTCTCCTTCCTCGATGGTCTGCTGATCGCGGCCTTCATGCCCGGTCGCCCGACCTTCGCCGTCGCCACCAAGTACGCGCACGCGTGGTGGATGAAGCCCGCGCTCATGCTCTTCGACGCCTTCCCGGTCGACCCGACCAACCCGATGGCGGCCAAGGCCATGGTGAAGGCCGTCCGCGACGAAGGCCGCACGCTGGTGATCTTCCCCGAAGGCCGCATCACGGTGACGGGTGCGCTCATGAAGGTGTTCGACGGTCCTGGCATGGTCGCCGCCAAGGCGGATGCGCCCGTGGTGCCGATCCGCATCGACGGCGCGCAGTACACGCCCTTCTCGCGCATGCGCGGCAAGGTCCGCCTGCGCTGGTTCCCGCGCATCCGCCTGACCGTGCTCGAACCCCGCCGCTTCTCGGTCGTCGAGGACGGATCGGCCCGTGAGCGCCGCCGCGCCGCCGGCCGCGAACTCTACGACCGCATGAGCAACATGGTCTTCGAGACGAGCGGCGACGACGTCACGCTGTTCGGCGCGCTGGTCGCGGCGTCGCGGGTGCATGGCCGCTCGGCCAAGGTCCTCGAGGACGTGAAGCGCGAGCCGATGTCGTACGGTCGCCTCATGACGGGCAGCTTCGCCCTCGGCCGCGTCCTGGCACGCGATTCCGCCAAGGGCGAGGCGGTCGGCCTCCTGCTGCCCAACGTGTCCGCCGCGGTCGTGACGTTCTTCGGTCTGCAGGCGTTCGGCCGCGTGCCCGCCATGCTGAACTACACGGCCGGCCTCGCCGCGCTCCGGTCGGCATGCGACACCGCGCGCATCGCGACCGTCGTTTCCAGCCGCGCCTTCGTGGAACAGGCCAAGCTCGTCGACGTGGTCGCCGGACTGGTCGAGGCTGGAACCGTCCGCGTCGTCTATCTCGAGGACCTCGCGCCGAGCGTCGGTCGCCTCGCCAAGCTGCGCGCGCTCGGCAATTCGTATGACGCCGAGATCGTCCACGGACGTGAAGCCGTCGACCCCGGCGCGCCCGCCGTGATCCTGTTCACCAGCGGCTCCGAGGGCGTGCCCAAGGGCGTGGTGCTCAGCCACCGCAACCTGCTCTCGAACGCTCGTCAGCTGTCCTCGCGGGTCGACTTCAATCCGTCCGACACCGTGCTGAATGCGTTGCCGATCTTCCACTCGTTCGGTCTCGGCGGCGGCCTCCTGCTGCCCATGCTGAACGGCGTGAAGGTCTTCCTGTACCCGTCGCCGCTGCACTACCGCATCGTCCCCGCCGTCGCCTACGACAGCAACGCCACCATCATGTTCGGGACAGACACGTTCCTTGCCGGGTATGCGCGCATGGCGAGCCCCTACGACTTCTACTCGATCCGCTACGTGTTCGCGGGCGCCGAGCGGGTGAAGTCGGAGACGCGCACGGCCTTCTCGGACAAGTTCGGTCTGCGCATCCTCGAAGGCTACGGCGCGACCGAGACGTCGCCCGTGATCGCGGTCAACACGCCCATGCACTTCCGTGCCGGCACCGTCGGCCGCACCCTCCCGGGCATGGAGACCAGGCTCGAGGACGTGCCCGGCATCGAACTGGGCGGAAGGTTGCACGTGCGCGGTCCCAACGTCATGCTGGGCTACTATCTCGCGTCTGCGCCCGGCGTCCTCGTTCCGCCCGAAGGCGGCTGGCACGACACCGGCGACATCGTGACGATCGACGACGAGGGCTTCATCGAGATCCGCGGTCGCGCCAAGCGCTTCGCCAAGATCGGCGGCGAGATGGTCTCGCTCCCGTCCGTCGAGGCGAACGCCGCCAAGGTGTGGGTCGGCGCCGACAGCGCGGTCGTCACACGCCCCGACGCCAAGAAGGGGGAGCAGCTCGTCCTGTTCACCACGGCCAAGGGCGCCAAGGCGTCCGACTTCTCGGCCTGGGCGCGTCTGAACGGCGTCGCCGAACTCGCGATGCCCAAGGAGGTCCGCGTCGTCGACGCCCTCCCGGTCCTCGGCACGGGCAAGACCGACTACGTGTCGATCGAGGCCATGGCGCGTGGAACGCAGGCCGTGGCGGCATGATCGGCCCGTCGGAAGGAGCAAGCGCATGAACGACGGCAAGTCGACGGACGCCTCCATGGGGTGGCGTGAATGGATCAAGGGGCTCGGTCGTGATCTCGAAGCCCCCATCGAGGTCCGCCGCCTGGGGACGGGCTGGTTCTCGGGATTCTTCGCGCTCCTGACGTCGCTGGCGGGTCTGTGCCTGGTGTCGTCGCTGCGCTGGCCCGACGTCTTCTCGACGCCCGAACTCGAACCTCTGCGCTCCTGGTCGGGTTTCCGTCCGATGGTCCACGCCGTTCTCGTCGGATCGTACGCCCTCGCGCTGTTCAGCCTGATGCTCCGCCCCAGGAAGGCCATGGGTGCCACGGCCCTCGTGGTCGCGCTCGTCGCCAGTCTGCTCGGCGGCGCGGCCGTCCAGCCCCGCGAGCTGCACGACTGGGGCGTGTTCTTCGGGATCGACTTCTTCGCCATCAACACCGTCGCCACGGGTCTGATGTTCGCTCCTCTCGAACGACTGCTCCCGCACCGTGCCGGTCAGCGTCTCTTCCGGCAGGAATGGCGCGAGGACCTGTTCTACTTCCTCGTCAGCTCGATGTTCGTCCAGGCTCTGACCTTCCTCGCGCTCGCCCCGTCGGCCGCCATCAACCACGGTACGGAGGGCTTCGCCTGGTTCCGATCGATGGTCGCGTCCCAGCCATGGCCGGTGCAGTTCCTCGAGGTCATGTTCCTGACCGATCTGACGCAGTACTGGTTCCACCGCGCCTTTCACCGCGTGCCCTTCCTGTGGGGCTTCCACGCGGTGCATCACTCGGCGAAGTCGATGGATTGGCTGGCCGGAGCGCGGATGCACTTCATCGAGATCATCCTGCTGCGCAGCGTGACGTCGCTGCCGCTGATGACGCTCGGCTTCTCGCCATCGGTGATGCAGGCATACATCGCGTTCGTCTACGTCTACTCGTCGCTGGTCCACGCCAACCTCAAGGGCGACTTCCCCCTCGTCGGCCGTCTCCTCGTCACCCCCCGCTTCCATCATTGGCATCACGCCATCGAGGAGGAGGCGATCGACAAGAACTTCGCGATCCACTTCCCCTGGCTCGATCGCCTGTTCGGGACGCACCTGCTGCCGGAGCGCAAGTGGCCGACGGGGTACGGGGTGCCCGAGAAGGTGCCGTCCGGATACCGGGCGCAGGCCATGTATCCGTTCCGCCGCCGGGAGCCCGGCAAGTGAGCGGTGGTTCCGAGCGTCCCTCGCTGTTCTCGTCGCGTCTTATGAAGCAGATCGCCGCACTCGGCGGGCTGACGGCGGCGGGCGCGCTGGGCGAGCGGCTGCTTCCCCGCCTGGGCGGCGAGACCCGCTTCCGCGTGCGTCGCGGCGCCGAGCCCGCCGCGCTCGCGCGCTGGTGGACCGACAGGGGCGGCGAACCCGATCCCCGCATCGCCGCCCCGTCGGTGATCGAGGGCGCGCCGTCCTATGCGGCCAACATCGAGAACATGGTCGGCGTCCTCACCCTGCCGATCGGCGTGGCCGGCCCGCTCCGGGTCAACGGCCTCCATGCGCAGGGCGACTTCATGGTTCCGCTCGCGACCACCGAGGCGGCGCTCGTCGCGTCGTACGCCAGAGGCGCCGATCTCGTCACGCGCGCCGGCGGAGCCTCGGCCGCGCTCCTTTCCGAAGGCGTGGTGCGCGCGCCCGCCTTCGTCTTCCCGAGCATGATTGAGGCTGGATCCTTCGTCGCCTGGGTCGTCGCGAACTGCGAACTGCTTCGCGAGGCGGCCGAGGCGACCACCCGGCACGGCAAGCTCGAGGGCATCGAACCGTTCATCGACAACGACGTCGTCTTCCTGGTGTGCCGCTACACGACGGGTGACGCCGCCGGTCAGAACATGGTGACGATCGCCACCGAGGCCATGTGCCGCGCGATAGCCGAGGCCTGTCCCATCGTCCCGCGGCACTGGTTCGTCGAGGGCAACTTCTCCGGCGACAAGAAGGCGAGCTATCTCGGCCTGCTGATCGGTCGTGGCCGCAAGGTCTCCGCGAGCGTCACCATTCCCGAGGCGCTGGTCGAGCGGTGCCTTCACGTCGGCATCGACCGCATGCTCGACTACGCGCGCGTCGCTCAGCTCGGCGCCATGCTGTCGGGCCAGATCGGCGCGCAGGGACACTACGCCAACGGCCTGGCCGCCATGTATCTGGCGACCGGCCAGGATGCCGCCTGCGTCGCGGAGTCGGCCGTCGGCTTCACCCGCATGGAGCGGCGCGACGGCGGCTTGTTCATGTCGGTCACGCTGCCCAACCTGCTCGTCGGGTCGGTCGGCGGCGGCACCTCGCTCCCGGCGCAGTCCGCCTGCCTCGACATGCTCGGGCTGAAGGGAGCCGGCAATGCCCAGGCGCTCGCCGAAGTCACCGCCAGCCTGTGCCTGGCGGGCGAGATCTCGATCATGGCCGCCATCGCAGCGGGCGAGTTCACGCGCGCCCACCACCGCCTCGCCAGGAAACGCTGATGTCCGACGTGCTCTCCAGACTGCGCATCTACCAGGCCGAACGCTTCCCCGTTCTGCGGACCTCCGCGCTCGTTTCCGTGTTCTCGGCGGCGAGCGTCAGCGCCTCGGCGCATCTCGCCGGTCGCGACGTGCCCGGCCCCATGGTCTATCTCGCGGCCTTCGTGGTGACCCTGTGCTTCTTCTTCCAGCTGCGCGTCCTCGATGAGATCAAGGATGCCGAGGACGACAGGCTCTACCGTCCGGAACGCCCCATCCCGCGCGGTCTCGTCACGCTGCGTCTGATCGTCGGACTGGGCGTGGCCACGGTGCCGGTGTCGATTCTGGCCTGCGCCGCCGTCGACGTCCGCCTGCTTGGCCCGCTCCTGCTCGTCTGGGTCTGGATGGGCCTCATGACGGCGGAGTTCTTCGTGCCGACGTGGCTCAAGGCGCGCCCCGCCGCCTACACCATCTCGCACATGCTGGTCATGCCGCTGATCGACCTGGTGCTCACCGGGTTCGAATGGCTGCCTGCGGGATCGGCTCCGCACGCACTCACCCTTTTCCTCCTCATGAGCTTCGCCAACGGCTGCATCCTCGAGATCGGGCGCAAACTCTGGTCGCCGTCGAGCGAACGGCACGGCGTCGAGACCTACAGCGCGCTCATGGGGCCGCGCCGGGCCGGCACGCTGTGGATCTCGTGCATGCTCGCCTCCCTCGTGCTGCTCTTCGGCGTCGGCTTGGCCACCGGGGCACCGGTCGTCACGGGGCTCGTCGGCATCGCCGCGGCAGTGTTCACGGGCGGCAAGGCCCTGGCCTATCGCAGGGACCCGAGCGTCGCCGCCCAGGCGTCGATGGATTCCGCGGCGGGCACCTGGGTGTTCGCCTGCTACGTGGCTGCGGGCTTCGCGCCCCTGATTGGATTTTGACATGATGATGTTCGGAAGCGACGCCGCGCACGCGGCCGATGTCGGCGGCAAGGCGTCGTCCCTCGGTCGTCTCGTGGAATGGGGCTTCGACGTGCCCGCGTTCTTCGTGCTCCCGTCGGGGGCGGTCTTCGACGTCGACCTGCTCGAACGGGCCCTCGATCGTCTGGGTGACGGTCCATACGCCGTCCGTTCGTCGGGTCTCTCGGAGGATGGCGCCGCGAGCAGCCATGCGGGTCAGTACGACACGATCCTGAACGTGGGCAGGAACGACGTGGCGCATGCCATCGGCAGGGTGGTGGCCTCGTCCCGGGCCGAGGGTCTCGCCGCCTATCGCCGCGAGCGCGGCGTCATCGACGCGGGCGGCATCGGCGTTATCGTGCAGCGCATGGTCGACGCGTCCGTCGCCGGCGTGTCCTTCTCGGCCGACCCTGTGACCGGGCGGCGCGACCGCGTCGTCGTGTCGGCGGTGGCCGGGCTGGGCGACCGTCTGGTCGCGGGCGAGGTCGACGGCACCAGCTGGTGGCTCGACCGGTCGGGGTCGGTCCTGTCGTCCACGGGCGACGTCGCGCTGCTCGACCACGACTCCCTTCGCCAGGTGGTGGAGCTGGTGGTCGCGGTCGAAACGGCGGCGGGCGTGCCGCAGGACATCGAATGGGCGTTCGCCGATGGCGTCCTCCATCTCCTGCAGGCGCGCGCCATCACGTCGCCCTTGAGGGACGCCCCGATGGCCGATCCGGGCATCTCCGTTTTCGACAATTCGAACATCGTGGAGAGCTATCCCGGCGTCGTTTCGCCGTTGACCTTCTCCTTCGCGCAGTACGCCTACGCCAGGGTCTACATGTCGTTCGTCTCCCTGCTCGGCGTGGACGCTTCGCGCATCGCGCGCGACAGGACCGTGTTCGAGAACATGCTCGTCCGCGTCGACGGCCGCGTCTTCTACAATCTGGGCAACTGGTACAGGGCGCTCGCGATGCTGCCGGGCTATTCCCTCAATCGGGGATACATGGAGACGATGTTGGGGGTCGGCGAGCCGCTGCCCGAGGCCGTCGCCGCCGGGATCGGCGACTCTCCCCTTCACGGCTTCGCCCGTGTCCGCGAGTGGCTGCGCATCGGTGGCGTGGCGGTCGGTCTTCTGCGCGAAGCGCGACGCCTCCCTTCGACGGCCGCGGATTTCCACGCGCGTCTCGATCGCGCCCTTTCGGCGACGACGCCGGAGAGGCTCGCCTCGATGGCTCCCACCGAACTCGCCCTCGAGTATCGTCGCATCGAGGCGGACCTTCTCGACCGCTGGGACGCGCCCATCATCAACGACTTCCTTTGCATGATCGCGTTCGGAGCGTCCCGCAAGCTGCTGCAGAAGTGGCTCGGCGACGACGGCCTCGAGATCCACAACGACCTGCTCATAGGTCAGGGCGACATCGTGTCCGCGCGGCCGCCCCGCCTCATCCGGGAGATGGGCCTGGTCGCCGCGCGCGACGAGGCGACGCTCGCCGCCTTGGCCTCAGACGATGCCGCCGCGCTCCGGCAAGGTCCCCTCGCACCGCTTCTCGCATCCTACATCGCCGAATTCGGCGACCGGTGCACCGAGGAGCTCAAGCTCGAAAGCGTGACGCTGGACGAGGATCCGCGATCGCTCCACGCGGCGATCCTGGCCGCCGCCCGGACGCCGCCCCGCGCACCCGAGCCGGAACGCACGCCCTTCGCCAGGTTCGACGCCGCGCTTTCGGGCCGTCCGCTGCGACGCATGCTGGCGCGGCCCCTCCTCGCCTGGACTCGCGACCGCGTGCGCGACAGGGAGAATCTGCGCTACGAACGCACCCGCCTGTTCGGCAGGGCGCGCAGACTGTTCCTGGCCGCCGGACGCCGCTTCCATTCCGCAGGCCTGATCGACGATCCGCGCGACGTCTTCCTGCTGACCGTCGACGAGGTTCTCGGCGCGATCGAGGGATACGCCTCGACGGGGGATCTCGCCGGTCTCGCCGAGGTGCGCCGCGCCGAACTGGCGGCGGCCGCCGCCATGCCCGACCCGCCCGAGCGCATCATGGTCGAGGGCCCGGCATACACGGCGTCGGGCCGCGTGGTCGTCCCCGTGGTGTCCGACGACGCCGCCGAACGCAGCGGCACCGGCTGCTCCGCAGGCGCGATCCGCGCCGTGGCGCGCGTCATCCGCGATCCCCGTGGTCAGAGCATCGCACCAGGCGAGATCCTCGTGGCGAGGCACACCGACCCGGGTTGGATAGCCCTTTTCGCCAGCGCGTCGGCCATCGTGGTCGAGCGCGGCAGTCTGCTGTCCCACTCGGCCATCGTGGCGCGCGAGCTCGGCATACCGTGCGTCGTCGGCCTCTCCGGAGCCACCGACTGGATCGTCGACGGCGAGACCATCGAGGTGGACGGATCCACCGGACGCGTACGCAGGAGGACGTCATGAGCACGGAGATCGTCGGCAAGGCCGGCTTCGGACACATCCGCTACGCCCAGCTGTGGGAGGACGCCGACGTCCTGGTCGACGCGCTGGGTCCAAGGCCGGGCGGCACTCTCGTCTCGATCGCATCCGCGGGCGACAACGCGCTCGCCATGCTGCTGCTCGATCCCGCCGAAGTCGTCGCGGTGGATCTGTCCGCCGCCCAGGCGGCATGCGTCAGACTGCGCATCGCGGCCTGGCCCATGCTGACCCGCGACGAGCTGCTCGAACTGCTTGGCTTCTCGCCTTCCACGAACCGCGGCGCGCTGCTCGACCGGGTCCTCGAGGCGTGCGACCCCGCCACCGCCGCGTTCTGGAGACCGCTGCGCGGCGAGGTCGAGCGGCACGGCGCGGGCGCCATCGGCAAGTTCGAGCGGTACTTCCGCATGTTCCGCACGCGTCTCCTGCCGTTCGTCCATTCGCGCGCCACCGTCGAATCCATATTCACGCCCCGCACGCCCGCCGAGCGTGCGTCTTTCCTCGCGAACCGCTGGAACAACCGCCGCTGGAGGCTGCTTCTGAAGGCCTTCTTCTCGCAGCGGGCGATGGGTGCGCTGGGTCGCGATCCCGCCTTCTTCGCGCATGTCGAGGGAAGCGTGTCGCAGCACGTCGCGCGCCGCATCGAGCACGCCTTCGTCGCCAACGATCCGGTGGACAACCCCTATCTGCGCTGGATCATGACCGGCGACCACGGACCCCGCCTGCCGCTGGCGTTCCGGCCCGAGGAGCATGCCGTCATCGCCGAGCGCATCGGTCGTCTCCGGGTGGTCGAGGGCACGCTGGAGGATCTGGCCCGTACCGGCGTGCGGGTCTCGGGATGGAATCTGTCCGACATCTTCGAGTACATGTCGCCCGAGGGATTCTCGGCGGCCTACTCGTCCATTCTCGATGCCTCCGAGCCGGGTGCCCGTCTCGCCTACTGGAACATGATGGTTCCGCGCCGCGCGCCGGCGGCGTGGCGCGACCGCATCGTCGAGCGCCGCGACGTGTCGGAGCCTCTGGCCGCCCGCGATCAGGCCTTCTTCTACAGCGACTTCGTCGTCGAGGACGTCCGGTGAGCGTGACCGCGTCCCTTCTGGTCCTCGCCGCCTCCGTCGCCGCCCTGATGGGTGCGATCGCGCTCGTGAGGCGTGCGGGGACGCATTGGTCGTGGCACGCCGAGGTGAGCCGCAAGGCCGTGCACGTCGCGATCGGCCTCTACGCGCTGGTGCTGCCGTTGCTGTTCGACGCGCGCTGGCCGGTCGTCTGCCTCATCCTCATGAGCCTGGCGCTCATGGCGTGGCTTCGTCGGCCGACTTCGCGCGCGTCGGGTCTCGGAGCGACCATACACGCCGTGGAGAGGCGTTCGTTCGGCGACGTGTGGCTCGCCCTCGCCATAGGCTTCGTGTTCCTGCAGTCGGAGGGCCGGTACATCGTCTACGCGCTGCCCATCGCGATCATCGCCATCTCCGACGCCGCGGCCGCGCTCACTGGCACGAGCTACGGGCGCATGCGCTTCGCGATCCAGGGCGGCGTGAAGAGCTGGGAGGGCGTCGTCGCGTTCTTCGCGGTCACCCTGATCATCGCCATGGTCATGCTTCTTCTGCTCACCGACGTGCCGCGCATCAACGTCGTGGTGCTCTCGCTGACGGTCGCCACCTTCGCCGCCACCGTGGAGGCCGTGTCGTGGCGTGGGCTGGACAACCTGTTCGTGCCCATCGCGACCCATCTTTTCCTGTCGGGATGGCTCTACGCGCCTCCCCTCTCGCTTCTTTGGCTGGGCCTCGCGTTCCTCGCCGCCGTCCTCCTGGTCGTCGTGGTGTCGTCGCGGCTCGGTCTGGGCGACCACTTCAGCCGCGCGCTCGTCATCGCGGCCTTCGCGTTCCTGGGGACGGCCGGGATCTACGGGACGGTGCTGCCCGCGCTCGTCTTGGCTGCCCACCTGGTCGCTCGCAGAGTGCGGCCTTCGCCCAGCAACCATGCCGACCTCGACGTGGTCGCCACGGTCTCCGCCGCCGGACTCATCTGGTTCTTCATCGGCGGCATGGTCGGTCCGAGCGCGATAAACCTGTACAACGCCGCGATGGCCGGCATGCTTCTCGGCTACGTCTGGATCGCCTTTCCCGCACTCGCCTGTCGCGTGCTGGCGCCGGTGGGCACGCTGGGCGTCCTGTTCGTCCTGGTCGAGAACGGCCCGGACTACGCCCGCTGGGTCTCGTCCTATCCCGCCATCGCCTCGGCTACGCTCGCCCTCATGGTGCCGTGTCTTGCGCTGCGGTCCGAATGGTTCGACAGGTGGAGGGCTCCGAGGCTCGCCGCGGTTTCCAGCATCGTCCCTCTCTGCGCCTACTTCCTCCAAACGGTGACTTCATGATCGAGATCGTCCAGATTCCCGGTGCGCGCTGCAACATCCACCACGACGGACCGGCCTGGGACGGCGTTCCGACGGCCACGATCGGCGGCTTCGCCTTCGACGACGCCGTGGCCGGTGCCGCGGTTCTGAAGCAGGCGGTCGAGCGTCTGCGGGCGGCGGGCGCGCAGGCCGTGCTGGCTCCCATGGATGGGGACACGTGGCACGCCTACCGCGCCGTCGTGGAAACCGACGGATCGTCCGTCTTCCCGATGGAACCCAGGTCCGGACCGCACGACGTGGCGGCGCTCGAGGCTGCGGGATTCGGCGTCGTTTCGAGCTACGTCTCCAGCAGGGCGCCCGTCGTCGAAGGTGCATCCGACGCTCACGTCGTTCCCGGCGTCGTCATCCGCCCATGGGACGGTACCGGTGCTGAACCGCTGCTCGAGCGTCTGTTCGCCCTCGCGGGTTCCGCGTTTGCCGACAAGACCTTCTTCAAGCCGATCGATCGCGAAGCCTTCATGGCGCTGTATCGTCCGATGCTGTCCATGGTGAATCCGCGGATGGTGCTGTTCGCTTTCGATGCCGAGGACTCGATGGTCGGATTCCTGTTCGGCTTCACCGATGCCGCCAACGGCAGCGCCGTCCTGAAGACATACGCGGCGACCGTGCCCGGCGTCGGACGCATGCTCGCCGAGCGGTTCCACGCCGATGCCGCCGAGCTGGGTCACGATGACGTCGTTCACGCCCTCATGCACGTCGACAACGTGTCGGCGCGTCGCAGCGGACAGCACGATGGTCGCGTCTTCCGTCGCTACGCGTTGTTCGGGCGGCGGCTGGCGTCGTGAACATACTCGAGGACTTCCTGAAGCAGGCGGCCGGGAATCCGGAGCGCATCGCCGTGATCGATGCCAAGGGCGCATTCTCGTCCTATGGAGTCATCGAGGACCGCTCCTCCCGTCTGGCGGCCAGGTGGTCCGAGGCGGGCATCGGCATCGGCGACCGCGTTCTCGTCGCGCTGAGCGTGGATGCCGATCTCTACGCGTCGCTCGCCGCCCTTTGGTCGCTCGGGGCCGTCGCCGTTCTTCCCGAACCCGCGCTCGGCCTGCGTGGTCTTCGTCAGGCGGTGGAGGCGACGTCTCCGAAGGCGTTCCTGGCCAATGGATCATACCGCGTGCTGCGATGGGCCAATCCGTCCATCCGCCGCATGGTCCAGCTCCGCGTGGATCCCGCGACGTCGCGGGGACACGCAATCGCCGATCTGGATTCCGAAGCCCACGCCCTGATATCCTTCACAAGCGGCTCGTCCGGCACGCCGAAGGCGATCGCGCGCTCGCACGGCTTCCTGGCGGCCCAGAACCGGGCGGTGGCGCCACTCCTGGCCTCGGAGCGCCCCTCGATCGATCTCGTGGCGTTTCCGGTGTTCGTCGTGGCCGCGCTTGGGCGCGGGGACACCTCCGTCCTGCCCAATTGGAAGCTGGGTCGCCCGGCCGATGCGGATCCCGCCGCCATTCGCCGCCACTGCGTGGCACACCGTGTCGACCGCATGCTTCTCAGCCCCGCCATCGTCCGCCTGCTGGCGTCTCGGGGGGCTCCCGCCGGCGTCCACACCATCTTCGTGGGCGGTGGTCCGGTGTTCGTCGACGTCGTCGACGAGATCGTCACCGCTTCGGGGGATCTGAGGGTCGTGGCCGTCTACGGATCGACCGAAGCCGAACCGATAGCGCACTGCGAGTTGGGATCGCTGGACGATGCGCGGCACGACGCCATGTCCAACGGAGCCGGATTGATCGCAGGCACGCCTGCGCCCGGCACCGCGCTCAGGATAGTCGATGACGAGATCCAGGTCGCCGGCGATCACGTGGTGAAGGGTTACCTCGACCCCGCGCGCGATGTTTCCACGAAGGTCAGGGACGCCGACGGCACGACGTGGCATCGCACCGGCGACGCCGGCCGGATCGACGACGACGGCGTGCTGTGGTTGCTCGGCCGGGTCGACGGACGCGTCGCGGGTCTGTGGCCGTTCGCAGTCGAGACGCGTGCACGGTCCTGGAAGGGCGTGCGCGAGGCCGCCCTCGTCGAGATGGACGGCATGGCCGTGCTCGCCATCGTCGGCGATCGATCGGAGCGGTCCCGCTGGCAGCGTGAATTCGAGGCGATGGGCGGGTGGCAGGCGAGACGGGTCGGCCGCATTCCCGTCGATCGACGACACGGCTCCAAGGTCGACGTCGCCGCATTGAGGATCCTGCTGTCGTGACGGGTCTTGCAAGCAGGTCCCGCTCGGCCGATCTCGATGACATGCAGACCACTCTTCGACGTCCACCTTCCGTCTGGCGCATCATGGGCGAGGCCCGGGCCATTCCGCATCGCATGCGCTTCGACGCCATCAGGTCGTTGTCTGGCCGCGCGGAGGGCGATGGTCGCCCGGTCATCGTCATTCCGGGCTTCATGGTCCACGACGTCATCTCGGTCCGTCTGCGTCGGACGCTGGCGGCGGCCGGATACGACGCCCGCGGCTGGGGAATGGGTCTGAATCGCGGTCTGAGGCACGACACCATGGAGCTTCTGGTCGGCCTGCTCGAGCGCGTCCATGTCGAGACCGGCAGGAAGGTCGTGCTTGTCGGGTGGAGCCTCGGCGGGTTGTTCGCCAGGGAGGTCGCCAAGCTCCGCCCCGACATGGTGGAACGCGTCGTCACGTTGGCGTCGCCGTTCTCGGGTGATCCGCGCGCCAACAACGTCTGGCGCATCTACGAACGCGTCGCCGGGCATCCGGTTGATCATCCGCCGATCGACGTGCGCATATCCGAGAAGCCACCCGTGCCGACGATCGCCCTGTGGACCAGAGCCGACGGACTCGTCGCACCCCACTGCGCACGGGGCGAGGAAGGCGAGCGCGACATCGAGATCGAGGTGGACTGCACGCATCTGGACATCATATCCAATCCCCGCGCCGTCTCCGCGATCCTGGACGCGCTGGTGCTCGACGTCTCCGCCCCGGTTCCCGCGCAGGTCTAGCCCGTCGTCCTTCCTAGACGGCGACGGCCATGGCCGCATGTCGTGCTTCGGGAAGAGCGTCCACGGCCCACAGGGCGACCTGAGTCCGGTTCTCCGCGCCTATCTTGCGCAGCACCGACTTCATGTGAACCTTGATCGTGGTCTCGGTGATGCCGAGCGCGCGCGCGATCTCCTTGTTCGACTTCCCGGCCAGGACGCCCAGGACCACCTGATGTTCGCGCTGACTGAGGTGCATGGCATGCCCCTGCGCGTCCTCCGCGAGGTGTCTGTGCCTCGTCCCCATGCGAAACGCCGGGTTGCCGATCGGCACGCCCTGCAAGGCGCCGGACACCAGCAGGAGCGCCGCGACGACGCCCGGCAGCAGCGGCCCCGAAAGCCGTGCGCTTATCCGCATGGAGCCCGGACCCGACGCTATGACGACCGGTCCCGTCCCCGGAGACGTGCATCCGAGTGCGCACGTCTCGCACCCGTCGAGATCCACGATGATCGGGGATTCCATCTGCCCCTCCTCCACGATCATGCAGTGCTCGCGCATAAGATGGACGCGAAGTTTCCGCCGGAGATCGTCGTCTCCGTGCCTTATCTCTACGTGGAGCCCAGCCAGCATAGTCGTCTTCCCCATCCACCCCCCTGAGTGGTTGGCGTGGAGGTTATTGACAAAATCGGTCGATGCAAGCCCGGATGCCGTCAATGTAGAAATCTGTCACTTCGTCACTTGTCGCGCCTTGGCTGGATGGGGGACTGGATGAACTCCGCCCCGCCGCTCAGCCGCTCCGCTCCCGGGTGTGCCGCGTTCCATTTGCGTCGCGCGTCGATCGCTCCGGCGGGGATGCGCAGACCGTGCGCCTTCGCATAGGATTCGGCGCGATCGAGCGGAAGATTCGCATTGGCGAGCATCCCGTCCAGTACCGCCTGCCGGTCTTCGCGCGTGGGCCCCTTCTCGACCGTCTTCCGCTGCTGCACGGGTTCGGGATCCGCCTTCCTGTCCCCGCACCCGGATACGATCGCCATCAGCAGCGCGGCGAGCATCGTTCTCTTCATCGCGGCATCTCCTTGGGTTCGTGACTTCGTCGAATGCACGATGGAAGCGACCGGGACATCCTCGCCCTCCCATCGTGCGGCTCCTGCCTCCCAGCAACCCGCCGAGTGACACGCAAGGCCATGCGACCTTGCGTGTCACTCACTGATATTCCGGCACCGCCCGACTGCGTCCGCCGCTCGAGCGGTAGACCGTCACGGACTCCCCGCCTTCTTCGTCCTCGCTGGTCACGGGTTCGTCGTCGCCGACTTCCTCCGGCCTGGGCCGCGTGGTCGTGGGTGCCACCTTTTCCTCATCCTCGCCCTTCCCCTCCTCCGACACCAGGATCGGGCTCTCCACCTCGTCCACGGGTAGGTCGGCCACGGCCTTGCGCATGTACTTGGCGAAGATCCGAGCCGGAGCGCGCCCTCCCTGCAGTGCTGGGATGGGTTTCGCGTCGTCGCGTCCCACCCAGACGCCCGTCGTGATGCCGCTGGAGAAGCCGATGAACAGGCCGTCCTTCCCGGACGTGGTCGTTCCGGTCTTGCCGGCCACCGGCCTCCCGATGTCCGCTTCCCGACCCGTGCCGCCGGCCACGGCGCCTCGCAGCATGGCCGTCATGTCGCGTGCGACCTGCGGAGCGGTGAGCAGCTGCGTGGTGCCTGCGTGGCGGTAGGTCTCCTTGCCGCCGACGGTTATCCGGTTGATGCCGTAGGGTGCGACGGCGAGTCCGCCCGATCCGATGGATGCGTATGCGCGCGTCATGTCGATCAGATGCGCCTCGGATGTCCCGAGCACCATGGCGGGATCGATGTTGATGCGCGTCGAGAAGCCGAAGCGTCGCGCGGTGCGCGCGATCGATTCCACGCCCACCGCCTGCCCCAGCCTCACGGCCACGGTGTTTAGCGACTGCGCGAAGGCGGAACGCATGGCGATGGTCCCGGCGTAGCCGCCGTTCGCGTTGCGCGGACTCCAGGTCTTGATCGTGATGGGCGCGTCGGTCACCGGGCTGTCCGGACGGTAGCCGTTCTCCAGAGCGGTCAGGTAGACGAAGAGCTTGAAGGAGGAGCCGGGCTGGCGCGACGCCTGCGTTGCGCGGTTGTACGACGACGTCTGGTAGTCGGTCCCGCCGACCATGGCGCGTATCGCACCGTCCTTGTCGAGGCTGACCAACGCGCCCTGGGCGCCCTTCGGAACGCCCTTCGAGACGGCGTCGTCGGCCACGGCCTGCAGTTTCGGATCGTACGTGGTCCAGACGTCCACCGTCCCCGTCGCGTCGCCGACGATGGCGTTGATCTGCGGCGTCACCAAGTCCGTGAAGTACCGCGCACCGTTGCCCTGCGGCACGGCGTCCGCGGCGAATGCGGGCTTGGCGGCGACGGCCTGCGCTATCGCGGCGCCCGGTGCTCCGCCCGTCTCGCGCATGACGGACAGCACGACCCTCATGCGTGCATACGACGCCTCGGGGTCGGCGGACGGCGCGTAGTCCGAGGGAGCCTTGGCGAGCCCCGCCAGCAGCGCCGCCTCCGGCAGCGACAGCTCCGTCGCGGGATGCCCGAAGAACTTCCGGCTGGCTGCGTCGATGCCGTATGCCCCACCACCCAGGTACACCCGGTTGAGGTAGAGCTCCAGGATGCGGTGCTTGTCGAGCCGGCGCTCCAGCGCGAGCGCTATGAGCATCTCCTTGAACTTGCGCTTCACGTCGTAGCGCTGCGACAGGAACACGGTCCGTGCGGCCTGCTGCGTTATGGTCGATGCCCCTTGCAGACGCTTGTCGGTGCCCCTGTACTTCCATGCGAGCCACGTGACGCGCGCCAGAGCCCTGGGGTCGACGCCCCAGTGGCCTTCGTAGCGGCGGTCCTCGATCGACACGATGGCCCGTCGCATCACGTCCGGAATGCGGTCGTATTCGATCCATTGCCCGTAGGCCGGACCCAGCGTCTGCATGACCTCGTCGTCGGATGCGTGGATGCGGATTGTGCGTCCCGTGGGGGCGCCCTTCATGGCGTCGTAGGCGGGCAGGGACTGCGTCGTCCGCTCGACCGCCATGAACAATGCGAGCACCCCGGCCAGCGCGACGGTAACGCCGATGCCGACCAGCCACCCGACGATGCGCATCCACCGCGGCATGGGTCCACGGCCGGCTTCGTCGGGTTGCGGCTGGTCTTGCATCTGTCTTGTTCCGTTTCCGCGGTCACGCCGCCTCGTCCCGGGTCATAGGATCGTGCGCCGCCTCGTCAAAGCGCGTGGCGTGCGTCACGTTCGTCCGCCCTCAGGGCTGACGCATGTCGTGCGTCCTCGGATCGTTGCACAGCGCCTCCGCGACTTCCGCCGGGTCCACCCTGCGCACCATCGCCCCGCTGGGCAGCTTCCACCTGTCGACCCGCATGCGCGTGAGACGCCCGGCGCGAAGCTCGGCGGCGTCCAGATCGCATTCCTAGGGAATGTCGTACGTCTGCGGCGTTTCGCCCTTCACCATGAACGTCGCCGTCGCCCGACGACCTTCGTCGTCCTGGTGGCGGTTGCCGTCCGTACCTCTGTACGAATCCCCTTCGTCGAACATCGTGTACGCCACGGCTTCCATCTCGGCGCCCATGTACGTCTCCGCCGCCCGCTGCTGCTCCGCGCACGCGCACAGCACCGCCGTCAGCGTCAGAACGCTCGTGATCGTCTTCATCCTGGTCTCCTGGCGTCGATCGTCGACGGATCGGTCCCACCGTGCGGTGGATGGGTATGGACGCCGGGGGCGTCAGGTGGTTGATTGGGAACGCGGCCGAATCGGAGGTCCGCATCAGCAAGGAGAACAGCATGCAGGAAGCTCGCATCGCGACCCTGGGTCAGCGTCACGCCAAGCTCGACAGCCACATCGCCGCGGAAGCCAGAAGGCCCGGCAGCGACGATCTCTCCCTCACCGAGATGAAGCGCCAGCGCCTGTCGCTGAAGGATCAGCTCGCCTCGGTACGCAACTGATCCCGAGCATGACGGGAGGCCGTCGGCCTTCCGTCATGCCGCCTTCGACTGTGTCGCGGCGTCGGGTTCCGCCTCGACCATCGGCCACAGCACCTGGTTGCGGAAGGCCTCCCAGACCTCGTCCCAGAAGCGCCGCAGCACGGGGACCTCGCGCCGCCTGATGCAGGGCTGGTCGCCGTCGCAGTAGCGGCCGTAGAGATCGCGATCCCCGTACACGGCCTCGATGAACGACTTCTCGTCCTCGGCATCCTCCAGATCGTAGCGTAGTAGATCCCAGAGCAGTCTCGCCCGTTCCCCGTCCAGATCTCCGTCCCGGCGGTCGCGCAGTATGTCCCGGCGCATCTCAGCCAGCGTCGCCTCCAGATCGGCCTCCATGTGGGGCCTGGTGGACGCCTTGCGCATGAACTGGTCGAAGTTCATGCGCATCAGGTGCCTGGCGAGGCTCACGCCCTTGCCGCGGTGATCCTCCGGCCACGCGTGGGCGAACGCCCCGCACGTTCCGTCGACGACGACGTGTCCGGTGTCGTGATTCACCATGAACACGTGCACCTCGGACCAGTGGCGCACCTGGCCGTCCTCGAGCGCGTCGAGATGACGCGTTCCGGTCGTCACGCGGTGCGTGGTGGTGGACGGCAGGATTGCGACGACGTCGTGGCGTCCCAAGGGCAGCATGTTGGTCAAGTCGTGTCTCCGTCGGGATTGTCTGAAGTGGTCCACCGGACTATAACCGCGTGGAATAGAGGAGATTGCTCGTGGGCGAAGATCGCATGGTACCAGAAGGTGCGACGAAGTGGCATCCGGAATTGACGCCGGAAGCGGAGGCGTACGCCGGTCGTCTCCGGTCCGAGGTCGCGCCCCGCATCCGCCTGCTCGTCCGCATCCGCGAAGCGCTGGGCATGACGCAGGTCGAGGCCGCACGCGAGCTGTCGATCACCCAGGCGGGCTTCTCCAAGCAGGAGAGGCGTCCGCCGCAGGGCATCATGGCCATCAAGGCGCTTGCGGAATCGCGCGGCGCCAGGCTGCGCATCGGACTCGATCTCGCGGACGGCAGGCACGTCGACCTGTCCGATGCCGTCGACGCCATCGATCCGGCGCCGATACTCGGCGAATTGTCCGCCGACTAGGTCACGGGGTCGGTGCACGGCCCTGCACTGGCGCGGTGGCCGGCACCGTGCGCAAGGTCGCGCCGGGACCAGCGGGAGGCGGAATGGGTGTCGCCTTCTGCGCACGTGGCACTTCGATGCTGACCGAATAGCGCTGTCCGGTCTCGCCGGTCTGCATGTACCGGTAGGTGATTGTGCCCGCGACGCCGAGCAGCGCGATCACGATGCAGACGATGGAGCCCGCTCGGCTCGTCATGACGTTCTGCGTCACGCCGCCCACTCCCAGCGCGAGCAGTGCGCCGCATGTGAAGGCGATCACCATGTCGATGATTGTCGTCGTCATCGTTCAACCCCTGTTCTGCTTGACCGCGGTCTCGCCCGCCGCGTCCATGGCCGCGTCGTATGCGGCAATCAGTTCGTCGAAGGTGTCCCGGAAGGCAGCCGCCTCGCGTCGGAACGGGATGTCTGACCCGCTGGTGATCTCGTCGGACATCATCCACTCGAGATGCCGGTTGGCCGCCTCGACCCTGCCTTGCGTCTCGCAGCGCTCGCGCAGCGTCACCATCGCGTCGTCGACGAGGTGATGACGGTCCTTCCATACCCCGTTCCACAGGTCGCCCTGCTCGGGATATCTGCGCAGCCAGATGATCTGGGGATCGTTCGGATCGACGTCCGCCTCGTCGGCCATCACCACGCCGAGCCTTGCGTACATGAGCTCCTGGAAGACCGTCTCGCGCTGCGTGTTCCAGCGTTGCCGCAGACGCATGTTGGGACGCGTCCGGTCGCCGTCCTCGTACAGCAGCCGGTCGGCGAAGATCTCGTGTCCGAACGAGAGGTCGCGCAGTTCCGGCAGCGCGAGATAGATGGCGATCTCGGAGAAGGTGCTGGCCTCGCGCTCGTTCTGCGTGTTGCGCGCCGCCATCGTCGCCAGGTTCATGCCCCGGGCGTAGGGCATGGTCGCGGCATGGTAGATCTCGTGGATGTAGCGCAGATCGCGGATCGTCGGATTGTCGTAGTCCGCGAGCTGGATGGCCGACCACCAGGGCGAGAAGGAGCTGAGCTCCAGTCGCAGATCCGACGCGGTGAAGAACACGCGCGGCAGTCGCGCGAACCGGTCGACCAGCTGGTGGATCACGCCACCGTCCTGATGGCTGCGACGGATCGGTCCGTCGCTCCACAGGTCCATGACGTAGTCGTGTATCTCGCCCGGCTTGGCGAGCAGCGTGAGACTGTCGACGTTCATGCCCCGATCCCCATGCTCTTGGCGACGCCCGGTGCGTAGCGTGGATGGATGAGTGCCGACATGGTCGGCGTGACGCACAGGCGGATCACGCGCTCCGACCCGGTTCCCCGCACGAGCGAGGCCATCACCGGATCCTTCGTCCCGATGTCGTCGCCGAGCGCCAGGACGTAGATGTCCGCCGGCCGCAGCTTCATGCCCAGACGTTCGCCCACCAGATCGACCGCGCGCTTCTGATGGTCCGCGTACCTGCGCGGCAGGTCGTGGACGTCGTGATGGCGCATCATGTCCACGCCCCATGCCAGCGACAGCAGATGCTTGAACCAGACGTTGCCGGTCAGCGTGCCGCGTGCCTCGCGCGCGAAGACGCCGCCGCACCTGTGGTAGTAGCCGCTGAACGGCTTGGACTGCGAGACCACGAAGGATCGGATGTTCGGGTGGTCGAGTTCGATGCGGTAGTCCCGCGCCACCGCGCCGACGTAGCTCAGGTCCGGGACGATCTCGGCGTCGGGATTGCGCTCGGCCATGTCTCGGCAGAACGCATCGAACTCGTCCCATACCATCCCGTCGATCGCCGAGGGCTGGCTGATCCAGAATTGGCCATGGCCGACGTCGATGGTGCGCCAGTCGTCACGGTCGTGCCTGACCACCTTCATGTGCAGACCTTCGCCGCCGATCGCCGCGAAGCCCTCGTAGTCGCCGGAGAACATGTGGATCTCGGCGGCGCGTCCGGCAGCCGCGCTTTCGCCCAGATATTCCGACATGAGCTTGTGGATGCCTTCGCTGGCGCCGGCGGTCGGATAGCGGTGCCGGAACGCGTCGCGGTCGAAGCCCACGACCGGGGCCGCCCAGTCCATCCAGAGATCGAACCACTCGCGGTGCATGGCGTCCTGGTGCTGCATCCAGGGTTCCCGGTATCGCGTGAAGACGTTGCGGTCGCGCATCTCCTCGATGATCGCGGGTCCGGCGTCGGGTTGCGCCGCCAGGATGTCGGCGCGCACGCAGCCGTCCATGGCGCGCGCGAACGACGCCTCGCTCTCGGGGATCACCATCGCGTACACGGTGCCCGAGCAGCCGTTGGCGATGAGCTGGTCCTTGATGTCCTGGCGCGTGTAGAGCGGCAATGCCGCAGTTCGTGCGTCCGTCATGTCTCTTTTCCCCATTTCGTGTTTCGATGACCACCATCTCCGCTGGTCGGGAGTCTCCTCAGCGCGGTCCCACGAGGTCCTGCGCCGTTAGCACGCGTAGCTTTCCGGCTATTTCGGCGCTCAGCCGCGCTCGTCCGGCCTCGTCGCCGCGCGCCTGCCTCTCGGCGTCGAAGAACAGTCCGAAGCCCTCCGGCTTGAAGTCGGGGTCGGTTCGGCGCGCATCCTCGATCATCGCCCGGTACGCCTCGTCCAGGTGACGTCGCCGCGCGTGCGTCGCGATCCTCGCCTCGAGCGACGGCGCGTGCCGCATCGCCTCGTCCCCTTGGGGAACCATGAAGAATTCGTGGTTGAACATGCCCATCGTCAGGCAGGTGTCGGAGGGCGACCCTCCCCAAGGAAGGACCTTTTCCCAGTCGCGCCGCCGCCTGCTCCACGTTCTCGCGTCCACCTCGTCCGGGCGGTCCGTGTTGTCGTAGTATTCGTACCTCTCGACGAACGGCAGCCCGTCCAGCCATCCGGTGAACGCGTCCTGTTCCGTGTGCGGGATCAGCAGGGTCCTTCGCCCGAGCGGAAAGAGCCACAGGTCGAACTGGAAGTCCTCCCCCGGGCTGCGGTGCCGCGTCGCCCGGATGTCCCTGATCTTGTCCACGAGCTCCTGCCAGGCGGTGAAGAGCGGGCTTGCGGCGGTTTCGCCGGCGAGCGCCGCCTTGTCGACTATCTCGACGGCGCGTTGCACCATCCAGGCGTTCTGCATGTCCCGTCCCATGACGGCGACCTGCGGTCGCGCCGCGATCAGCATGTCGTAGGCGCGACCTATCGGGGCGGGAATCATCCGCCCTGCGTATATCTTCACCGACATCGTTCTACCCCTGTGCTTCGCCGTCCTCGGCTTGCGTCCATGGCCTTCGCGCGACGTCGGCCGATGTCGGCCGCGCATCGCAACCCAGGATCAGACGCCTGGGATCGTCGTCGCGCGAAGCCGCCGTCAGCGCGACGCTCGCGCCGCACCGCGTGCACTCGACCTGCCACGTGCCCACCTCGTGCGCGGGCCACGGCAGGTCGATGGCGCAGCGTCGAACCGCTCCGCCCGTCAGGTCCATGACGAGGCCGAGCGGATAGGTCGGATTCGCCGGCGACCTCGGTCGCCTTCCCGTTCCATGGAAGACGACCCGTTTGCAGCCGCTCAACGCGCCATGCTCCGCAGTCTCGCCAGCAGGCCCGTCTTCGCCGCCACCGGGACCGCGTCGACCAGCGCGTTCGCGACGTCCACGATGCCCTGGCGATCGTGCAGCACGGCAAGCCACCTGTCCGGGATGCCCGACAGGCCGTGTCTGGCGCCCGCCAGCTGTCCGGTGACTGCGCCGACCGTGTCCGCGTCTCCACCCAGATTCACGGCGAGCACCAGGGCCTGCTCGAAGTCTTGCGAGCGCGCGTCGGCCCACAATGCCGCTTCGAGCGTGTCGATGACGTATCCCGTCGACTTGACGTGATTGCGGTCGAGCGTCCTCCACGAGCCCGACGCCAGACGCTTTCCGCCCGGCGTGGAGTAGTGCGCGGGATCGAGGGTGCGATCCTCGCCGAGGATCAGCCCCGTCATCGTGCGCGCCATGAGCTCGCATGCCTCGAGGCATTCCGGGGCCCCGTGCGTGGTGCGGCTCTGTCTCACCGCCACGGCATGCGCGGCTTCCGCGTCCGGCAAGGCGAACAGCACCGCGGGAGCCAGGCGCATGATGGATCCGTTGCCCGCCATGTCGGATGCCCGGCTGCCGATCTCCGCGCGCTGGAGCTGGATGTACATGTCGAGCGCGCTGCGGGTCGTGTTGCCTATGTCGAAGCACGTGCCGTTGCTGGAGAACGCGCCGTCCTTCCACCACGACACGTAGCGGTCCATCGTCGCCGCGGGATCGTACTGTCCGACCGCGAGCAACCCGTCCGCGAGCGCCAGCGCCATAGACGTGTCGTCGGTCCACTGTCCGGGCTCCAGTCGGAACGGACCTCCTCCGGTGATCTCGGTCTGTCTGGGCAGCGTGTCGCGCCTGGAGAATTCCAGCGTCGTCCCCAGCGCGTCTCCGACCGCCAGGCCGACCAGCGCGCCTACCGCCCTGTCCCTCGATGCAGCGTCCATGTCTTCTCTCCCATTCTATCCTGCAACTCTGCCTCGGCACGGTCGTCCCGTCCAGAGGCCATTGCGGCTCGTCATCCGCGGCGCAGTCGAGCGCCGCGGATGACGATGGATGGGATGCAGGAGCGCGCATGCGCATTCCGTGCGACCGGTGGGCTCCGGATCACGTCGTCATGGTGCGACTTCGGTGCGACGCGGAGCTCCTTCGCCGCACCGCGACCACTTCACCTGCGCGTTTCGTCCAGCGCCGCATCGTCGCGAGTCGTCTCGGCGTCGGCCGCGGTGTCGTCGTCGTCGGGATGCGCCATCGTGACGATCTTGGCGGCGAGCGCCCGCATGCTGGCTTCGTGAGCCTTCTTCTTCAGCGGCGTGGTCGGCGGCTGTTCGTCCATCCAGCGACGCAGCTCCTCGGCTTCGCGTGCGAGGGTTTCAGGATCGGGTGAAGCGGGTGCGATCTGTTCCATGCTTAACCATACTCGCGATGCGCCCGCATGGTTGCATGCAGGCGCCTGGTGATCGAAAAAGGGGCGTCGGTCATGCTCCGACGCCCCGTCCGTGATGTTCGCTTCCGGTTTTCCTCAACCCTCGTAGGCGTTTACGATCCTGCCCACGATCGGGTGACGCACCACGTCCTGCGCGGTGAACCTCGACATGTGGATGCCCTCCACGCCCTCCAGGCGCTGGATGGCGTCGGTCAGACCGGAGGCGGACGTTCCACCCGGAAGATCGGTCTGCCGCGTATCGCCGCAGATGACCATCTGGCTTCCTTCGCCGAAGCGCGTCAGGAACATCTTCATCTGCGCGGGCGTCGTGTTCTGCGCCTCGTCGAGAATGATGAAGGCGTTGGCGAGCGTCCGTCCGCGCATGAAGGCGAGTGGCGCCACTTCGATCTCGCCTGCGGCCATCCGGCGTTCGACCTGCTCGGCCGGCATGCAGTCGTGCATGGCGTCGTACAGCGGGCGGAGATAGGGGTCGACCTTCTCCTTCATGTCGCCGGGAAGGAAGCCGAGCTTCTCCCCCGCTTCCACCGCCGGCCGCGACAGGATCAGCTTGGAGATGTCGCCGCTGATCAGCCTGGAGATCGCCTGCGCGACCGCGATGTAGGTCTTGCCCGTGCCTGCCGGTCCGAGCGCGAACACCATCTCGTCGCGCTGTAGCGCCGTCATGTACTGCGCCTGCGCGGGCGTCCTCGGCATGATGGTCTTGAGACGCGTGCGGATGGAGACCTGCGGGACGACGTTGCTTCGCGGTGCGATGATCTCGCGGAAGACTGGGTCCCCGGCCGCCTTGATCTGCGCGTCGATGAAGCCGTCGGTGATCTCGTTGCCGCACTGGGCGTGCCGGTAGAGATCCCGAAGCAGGGTCTCGCCCGCCTGCACGGCGTGCGCCTCGCCTTCGATCCTGAGATTCGTGCCGCGCGCGCCGATCGCGACGCCGAGACGGTTCTCGATGAGGATGATGTTGTGGTCGTACTGCCCGAGCAGGGTCGCCATCAGGCGGGAGTCGGGGAAGCTGACGTCGGCGCGACTGCGCGCCTCCGTGCTGTCGGGGCGGGCGGCTGCGGCTGCGCTATGCTTCAACGTCGTCTCCTGTGTTGGTGACAGCCGAAGTGTACCATCCTGAAAACGCCTATGCAATGCGCCCCTTTCGGGATCGTCAGAGACCCTTTTCCGCGTCCATTCCCGCCCGCATGTCGAGCCAGCTCCTTCTCGGTCGGCCTTCCACCTCGAGATCGACGAAGCCGCCGACGTCGTCCGCCACGTCGCTGACGACATCCGTTTCGCCGATCAGCGGGTGATTGATCACGCGCGAGACTGGTCTGCCGATCATCGCCTGCAGAAGCGTCGTGGGGATCATGCCCGACCGGACGAGGAGGCGCGACCCGGTCCAGTGCACGTCGGCCTGCAGCTTGACCATGATCTCCCAGTGGCCGCCCTCGTCCTTCAGCATGCTCATCTGACCGTATCTTCCGCCGGCCTGCGCGTACGGAAGCTCCATCGTGGTCGGCACGCCGATCGCCCGGGCCACCAGCAGCATGGCGTAGGGATTGATGCCGCCGTCCAGCAGCGCCTCGAACAGTTCCGGATCGCACGTCTCGGATCGATCGATCGGCAGCAGGTCGCGCGTCTTCGCCAGATCGTCGGCGTCGGTTCGCACGAGCCATGCGTCGAGGTCGGCTACGATGCCGTCGTACCTGTACCGCTCGTCGATGCCCGGCGCGGGGGCCTTCATGCCCGCCGCCTCCGCGATCATCGGAATGCACCTGTCGACGTCGGCGGCGGTTCCCTTGGTGAGATGGTCCATCAAAGGGGCGGCGATCTGATCGAAGGTCAGATCGGTGAGGTGATGCCCGATCATGCCGCGAGCGCCAGGCGCCGTGTGACGGGCAGGCCGTAGGATGTCGTCGCGTGTACCATGCAGTCCGCGATGCGTGCGCGGTGATCGGCCATGGTCGAGCGCAGGTCCACGGTCGCGCCCGTCGGCACGTGGACGATTTCCGCTCCCGTCCCCACGTACCTGACGAATGGTCGAACCGCGTCCGTCATCGCGTCGTCGCTTCCGAGATCCGGGTGCGTGCAGCTCCACGACGACGTCCTCCCGCCGATCGTGCGCCGGCGTCCCAGCGCGACGGGCTCGTCGCCCTTGGCCTTGCGTTCGCTCTGCAGCGCCACCGTCACGACCGAATTCGACAGCAGCCACGCGAGGAGATCGCCCGGCAAGGGAAGATCCCCGCTCCGCCGCATGCGCCACATCAGGTCCACCATCAGGCTCGACGGCAGCGTGTGTTCGCAGTGGACCACGGCGTGTCCGTCCAGCGAGAGCCCGCCGCCGGTCAGCAGGTCGTGGGCACCGCGCGTGCGGTACACGCCCGAATGGCAGTGCCACCCATGTGCGGTGCCGTATATCTGGTTTCCGATCTGCCGCAGGTTCATGCGCGGCCAGCCGTTGCGCGAGCCGTCGCTGCCGACCTCCTCGCGGGTCATCGATCCCAGCTGTCCGTGGAGCAGCGTCGTCAGGCGGACGGTCGTGGCGATGCGCCTGGGATCGACGGCCATGACGGCCATGCGTTCGGCGTGCTTGGCGGAATCGTCGCCGGCCGCCAGATGGGCGCGCGTAAGGGCGCGCAGCGAGGTGCGTGGCATGCTCTCTCTCCTTTTCGTCTCGAATCAGTCCAGGGCGGCTATCACGTCGGCCACGCCGCATGCGCAGCGCACGTCCTGCAGACTGCGGGGCGTGATCAGCACGGCGTCGAACCCCTGTGCGATCGCACCGTCGTAATCGCACCGTCGCGAATCCCCGATCATCAGCAGTCGACCCCGAGCGGGCAGATGCGCCTTCACCGCGTCGTACATCGCCGCGTCGGGTTTCGCCGCCCCCGTCTCGAAGGACAGCACCGCCTCGACGCCGGGGAAGTGCCGGCTGATCGGCTCCGCGTATTCGCGCGACAGGTTCGACGCGATGACGAAGGGCATGCCGATGCGCTCCAGTCTCCGCAGCGCATCCCGCACGCCTTCGATCGGCTGGGCGCTGGCCGCTTCCCGGAGCGCGTCCCGTTCGATGTCGTCCACCGCGCCGACCTCGACGCCGCCTTTTAGCAGGGCATCGCGCAGTCCCACGTTCTCCGTCATCGGCGAGGGCGTGGTCCTGCGTCTCGCCAGATCGAGGAACCTCCTCGTCACCCGTCTGTCGTCCATGATGCGCAGCAGTGTTCCGTAGCAATCGAAGGCTATTCCGGCGGGTCTGTGCATCACGTCTTCCTTCTCGGGTGGCCATGGTGGTTTCCGGCCACCGGTCGTCTCGACGCCCGTCGCGGGCCTCGTGGGGTGTTGCGTCCCCCGGGATCCGTCAGGCGATCAGATGCGCGCCGAACCACCCGAGCAGGCCGACGACGGGAAGCCCCATGACGACGATCACCGCCGTGCACCCGGCGCATCCCTCGGCGCACCCGCCCATTCCCTCCAGTGCAGCGCCACCGGCCTCCGCCACGCCTTCGACGACCGCACCCCCGATCTCGCCGATGCCGCTCACCACGACGGCGCCCACGTCCGCCGCACCGCTGACCACGGCGCCTCCGATGTCGAGCGCGCCGCCGATGATGTCGCTCGCCCCCTCCGCGATGCCGGCCAGCACGCCTCCGGATTCGCTCTTTGCCTTCTTGCGCTTGCGTTCGGTCTCTTCCGGCGTGTCCGTCATGTCTTCCCCCTGCATCGTCATGCCCGTCCGATCCGGCCGGCCCTTCGTCGTTCCGGCCTACCGTGCGAGGCTGGAGCGCTCGATCGCATCGACGTACGCCTCCATGTCCATGGCGTAGAAGCCCGCCGAACTGATCGAGTTCGTCTCCACGATCTTCAGACCGTCCGGAGTCTGCGCGATGTCCATCACGAACGCCTCGCGCGGCCGCCATTCCGCAGCCCGCTCGGTGGCGTACGTCAGCACCTCGGCGGGCGCTCCGCATTCCGTGCGAAGCCGCTTCCCCTCCTTGTAGAGCGACGCCGCCGCGACACGTCCGTCCACCACCGCCAGTCGCCATTCCGCCTCGATGCGCTTGACCGCTCCGTAGAGCACGCGCGTCGTGGGCGGCAGGTTCGTCCAGCTCTTGATGTCGAGGATGCCCTTGCGCCACTTCTCGAAGTACTCGCCGTCGACGATCTGTCCGGGAAACGCCTTTCCGTCGGAATCCGGCCGGATGAAGAACGAGCCTTCCGGCGCCTCCATCGTGCCGATTTCGGCCACGCGCACGTCGTGGTTCAGCATGTGCGGTCCCCATTGGCCGATTGCCTCCAGCATCTCCGGGGCGTCGATGAATCCCGGTCTCCAGCCGCTCAGCCTGGACACCAGTTCCAGCGTGGTCGAACCATAGGCGTAGACCAGTCCGTCGGGCGCCAGATGCAGCGGCTCCTCGCTGTCCATTCGCATGAGGAAGTCCGCGAACGGCGCCTTGCGCACGACGTCGTGGGCGATTCCCCGCCCCTCCAGGACGTCGATCAGACGCGCCATGTCGTCCCTGCGCGAATGCCGTCCGGTCGCGATCCACAGAAGCGGGTCCGTGTCCTCGTCGCGCTTGGCGCGTTCCACTATCCAATGCATCTTTTTCAATCCTCTCGGGGAATTTCGATCCCTTCCGTCCTTCGGGTAGGCGTCACGCCGCCTTGTGCATGAACCGCGCCGGCTCCAACCTCGTCAGCGCGTCGAACTGCGCGTCGGACGCCTTGCTGGCGCTCTCCTCCTCGCCGGTGTCGGTCAGTCGCTCGCCCTCGTTCGTCGTGAGGGCGACCCGCCACTTCCATTTGCCGTTGACCAGCTGCTCGATGGACCCCACGCGTTCGCTGACCGATGTGCCGATCAGATCGAGCGCGTAGCGGCTGGTCATGGAGCTCCGCTCGGCGGACAGCCATAGGCGTTCGTCGTTGTCGTGGGTCATTTCGCAATCCCTTGGAATGTCGACGCGAGCCGCGCGTCCAGCAGCTTCAGCATCTCCCGGTTCCCGGGCGTGTCGACGCCTTCCAGGAGGTGTTTGGGCAGATCGTGATCCATGTCCGTCGCGCAGGCCGCCAGCGCCATGGTCACGGCACCGAGGCTGTCCGTGTCTCCGCCTCGCGAGCATGTCCAGACGAGCGCCTCGGCCGTCGACTGGAAGTGCGTCAGCGCCCAGAGCGCGCACGCCGCGATCGTGGACGCCGGCATGGCCGGTTCGGGCGGGTCGTTGAGCATCCGGCGGAATCGCACCGCCTCGGCCTTCTCCCTGTCGCCCGGCCGGGCGTCGTCGCTCCATTCGACCTGTGCCATCACGTATTCCACGACGTCGGCCGTGGTGCCGCCGTGAAGCAGATGATGGGCGGCGAGCGCGACGGCCTGCGCGTACGGCACCGCCGACGCCGCATGCGTGGAGACCGTCTGCATCGTGGCCGCGAGCCTGACCTGGTCGGCGTTCGGCAGATGGCCGAGCGGGGCCACGCCCATCAGGCACCCGTTGGTCGGGGTGCGCCTCAAGGCCGCGATTAGGTCGATGCCGCTTCCCTTCTCGTGCTCCGCCAGCATCGCCTGGAAGCGCGACGACCATCCCATGCGCTTGTCGCTGCGGTAGATGTCGAGATAGGCGTCGGCGTAGGCCTCCGGCCGGAAGCGGTCGCGTGCGTCATCCGACAGCATGACGTGGATGTTCGCCACCGCCCTCATGGTGTCGTCGGTGTACGCACCCTGCGGCAGCTCGCCCTTCGGGTGGCTTCCGAACCGCGACAGGTCGTTGGGGATGCCGGGAGTCCTGGTGAACTCGAACGCGGCACCGTAGGCGTCGCCCGTGGCCATTTCGATCAGCATTCGTGTTTCCTTAGGGTTGCCTTTCCGGCGATTTTCCGTTTGATTGCCCTTTCGGGGTCAGCCTGCAAGCCCCAGGATGTCGACGGCCTTGTTCATCCCGCGGGCGGTCGGTGGTATCAGCGTCGGCATGCCGTGCGCACGCCGCGCGGCCGACAGGACGTTGAGCGTCCACTCGACCTGAGCCTCGTACATTCGGTGCCACCAGTACCGCGCGTCCTGCGTGGTCATCGCCGTTCTGGTCGCCGCCTGCGCCTTCTCCAGCAGCGCGAGCAGCGCCGCGTCGTCAAGTCCGCGGCACGCCTCGAATCCCGCCAGGGCGCCTTCGCGCTTGTCGGCCTGATCCGGTCGTGGATAGGCGAGGGGGATCTCGGTCGTGCCGTCGTCGATGACGGCGTTCAGGAGATCGACGTGGCTCATGGGCATGCGGAGGTCCTCTTCTGCGGTTCTTCGACGTTTCCTGCGTCAGTATCGCGATTGGGCGGCGCGTGCCGCCTCGTCGCGTCGTTCGCGGTAGTATCTGACGAGCCCGGGGTCGCCCGCCTTCACCTTCGTGCGCGAGACGATCGTCATGTCATCGACGTCGGCGTCCTCCAGTTCCGCATCGGTGAGATACGCGACCTTGGGCTTCGGCATTTCCGACTTGGGACAGTCCGGAATGCCGTCGGCACGCATGGCCCGCGTCCTGTACGACGACAACGTGCGGGTCTTGTAGCCGCTCACGGTGGCTCCGATCTCCATCCACCAGGCGCATCCGTACTGGTCGACGACCCGCGTGAGGTACCTGTCCTCCTTCTTCGGGTCGTACTTCCAGTACCATTCCAGACGCGTCCAGCTTCCGTCCGCCGGCGGCAGGGCTTGGTTGGGAGCGGGTGGTGCGACCGCTGCGACCGCAGCCCTGGGAGCGGTCTCCCGTACCGGTTCGTCCTCCCTGTCGGCGTAGAATAGGTTGAACGTCCACATCATGGCGCCGAGCACCACGACGAGTGCCACGATGATCGGCAGGAACGGTCCTCCCGACCCGCCTGATCCGCGCGACCCGCCGCCGCCCGACCAACCGCCCCCCTTGCGCAGATCCACCATCAGGCTTCTCCATCCGCGCGGTTGTCCCAGATGGGCACCGCGTCCGGGTCGTATGGCCCTGGGGCCCATACGCGGCCGTTGTAGCTGATGCGTGCCAGGATCGCGCCCTGGTCGTTCCGGACGGCGCCGTCGTCGAACGTCGAAGCGCCCTCGCCGCTTTCGTCGCGTCGCTCCTCGTAGATGCGAGAGGCCTCTGCGTAGCCGGACACGGCTTCGGGTGGCCAGCCGGCCATTTCCAGTCTCATGGGTCTCTCCTGGGGAAGTTCATGTGGTTCGCGGTTCGGGGGCGGACGCATGCCGTCCGCCCCGTCCGTCAGTTCGCGCCGCGCTGCTTGTCGAGCGCCAGCACCAGCCGGTCGACGCCTATTGCCCACCCGCATCCCTGCGCGTAGGTGCCGCCGCCGGCGACCTGCTTCTGAGCGCCGAGCACCGGGCATGCCGCCTCGAAGCCCTGTTTTGTGTAGTAGCTCAGGCCGCGCGTGGCGCCGCCGTCGTAGTCGTACTCCACGCCCGTCGCGTCGAGGCACTCGCGCAGCAGACGCTGGGCCTCGTCCTCGTAGGATTCGGGCCGGGGTCCGAGGATCTCCACGCCGAATTGGGTGAACTCCCGGTACCGACCTTCTTGCGGACGCTCATATCTGAAGACCCGGCATGCGTAGAACACGCGCACCGGCTTCGGCTTCTCCTTGGACCACTTCTCGTCGTAGAGACGCTGCACGATGGCGGTGGCCTCGGGGATCAGCGTCACGGGCCTGTCCGCCTTGTCGCGGAACGTCCACATCTGGCGCTCGATCTCGGTGCCCGACCGGGTGATCCACGGTTCGGGCTCCCACATGGTGGGCAGTATCAGTTCGTCGAAGCCGGCATCAATGAAGACGGCTCCGGAGCCCCAGCAGCGTGTCGTTGAACCGCGTGGCCTCGGCGCCCATCAGAACTCGCGTACCCTTGATCATTTCGTCTTCCTTTTTTTCCGCTCCATGGCGGAGCAATCATTGTAGCCTCTATCCCGCCGGCTTGTCACGTCGCCGCAACGATCCTGATGCTTCGCACGCCCATGGCGTTCCGCGACGTCGATCCTTGCGGCCCGAAGCTCGACGAGGCGGCGACGCTGGTGCTGCGCACGACGACACGCAGGCCGTCCAGATCCGTCGCGTCGCCGATCTCCACGTCGCCTTCGATGCCCGTGAAGCCCGGCCCCGGAAACACGTCCCACACCGTGCCCGCGTCCTCCTTCAGGCGCAGTATGCAGTTCTCCTCGTCGCCCGGCACCAGTTCGACGCTCAGCGTTCCCGTGTGCTCGTCGACCGGACGGTCGGGTTCGGCGTCCATGTCCGCACTCGTCGCGCCGTCCTCGATCAGCATCTCGCGGGTGATCGCGTCGGTCGTTCCGTCACCGAGGAACGCGAGTGCAGCGGTCCAGCTTCGAGGGGCCGACCATCGCCCATGCGCATGGATGTAGACGCCGGCGTCGCCCGGGGCGGCATCTTGGCCTTCGGGAAACGCGTTCTCCGCCGTCAGCTGTTCCAGCGTCCTGCCTCGATTGTCCTGGCTCCATTCGTCCCAGTCGACGTCTTTCGGATCGGCCTCCAGGCTCGGCGCCCACGTGCCATGCTCGAACAGCTTGGCGGCCTGTTCCGGCGTGCCGTAATGCTTGAACAGCGTCAATCCGACGCCCCGCAGATAGCCGTCGTAGCTGACGTGCACGACGTCGAACAGGCCGTCCTCGCGGCGGCCGATGATCTCGCAGCTCGTCCCCATGTCTTCGGTCCTTCCAATTCAAAGCGTCGTCTTGCCGTTTCGCGTCTCGAGGAACCTCACCTGCTCGCGCAGATCGTCCCTCGTGCGCTCACGTACCTTCTCGAGAGCCTCGCCGATGGCCTGCGCCACCTCGTCCAGGCCCAGATCCAGATCCGCGTCCACCGACGCCATCTCCCGCGTCTCCGCCGTGAGCGACGCCTTGCGGTGTCGTTCCACCAGTCGGGGCAGATGGTCCTCGATCAGCGTTCGGACCGATGCGCCCGATCCGTCGGTGAGATCGGGATCGATCGCCAGTGCGCGCTGAGCGAGTTCGGCCAGTCTCCCTGCGCGCGCGTTGCCGACGAACACCGGCAGCATGCCCATGGGACCTTCTCCGCTTCGGAAGACGCTGACCACGCGATTGTGCGCATGGCGGTCGAAGGCCTCCATCACGTTTCTCCGGTGCATGATCACCGCAGCGAATCTGGGTCCCGTCGCGTACAGCGTGTATCCTTGCGACCCTGGCCGTCCCGAGGCACCGAGCACCAGGCTTATTTCGGTGCCCGGCAGTGACCATTTCCTGCCGTTCGCCATCTCCATGCGCGCCGCACGCGTTTCCGAAGGTGGCAGAGTCAGCCCCCGTTCCTGCACGAGGGCTTCGACCGCGTGCCTGATCGCGGCGGGATCGTCGTCCGGCATCCCGAGTGCGGTCGCTAGCGATCGGTTCTGCAGGGTCCGGAAGTGCGCCGTCACGTGCTCGGCATCACGGTCCGACAGACCTCTCATCTCGTTGATCGTCGGTCCGGCGGACACCTTGTCGGTGTACTCGTTCATGTACTGCGAAAATGTGATCCCCGCCGCGTCGTCCGCCTGCTCCCTCGGCATGATGCTGAGTGCGGCCTTGTCGGCGAAGGTGATGCTGGTCTCGCTCCGCGTTCCCTTCACGTCGACGGACATGACGAGCTGCGTCCACTCGGCGGATAGCCGCTGCATGACGCCCTTCGCCAGCGCGCTCGGCGGATGCCTTCTCATCCGTCGTTCGTGCATCATCTCCACCGTCTTGCGCGTTCCCATGATCGCGGTGGCCCCGATGGTGACCACCGCGATCGACAGGGTCATCATGGCCACCAGGAACACGATCATGGCGACCGTGCTCATCCGCTCGACGGTCCCGGTCGCGATCGCGGCGATGCCCATCACGGTGACGGCCGTGCTGCCGGCGGCCGTGGCCACTGTCTGTCTGGCGGTCAATTCCATGGGCGCGTTTCCTTGCGATACGGTGCTGCCGTGTGATTCATGATCTCGAGGTCCGGGCCGCATGGTCGTCGTCGACGGCGGTGCGCTCGTCATGGGCGCACCGCCGTTCCGGGTCAGACGGTCATCTCGTCGAAGGAGACGAAGCGATGCTCGAACGGCGCATCCGCCGGTACGTCCGCGAACCATTCCGCCTCCGTCTCGTGAGCCGGCACGAGCAGCCACCGCACGCGTCCTTCGACGTATTGCGGCGCCAGTGCACGGGCGGGGGCGTTCGCGCCGTCGGCGTTCTCGACGTCGCCGGGTAGCGTCTGCAGCCACTGGCGTACCTCGGGCATGCCGCCGCGTGCATCGTTCAACGCCACGCAATCGAGGTCGGCGTAGACCTCGCAGCGCACGCTGCCGTCCGCCCTTCGCCTCAGATCGATCGACGTGCCTTCGTCCGGACTCCCGTAGGTCTCGTGCGCCACGAAGTCGCCGGGCTCGGCATCCGTCGTCTTCGCGTGCGTGCCGATCTCGTCCGAACTGGTCCACGAGAGGAGTTCGAGCTGGCGCTTGGGACTTCCGCCGTTCTCGAGCGTCTCCACGACCATCCGCGCCAGGGCGAGTGCCTGTTCCGCCGTGCAGAACGCGGAGATGCCGGTACAGTAGCTTCCGTCCCTGACTTCCGTCCACTTGCCGTCGATCAGCTCGTCGACGTCGAAGCGCAGCAGCGGTCGGTCCCCCGGTGCGTCCGGATCGTAGTCGTTCTCCACGCCCTCGCCGATCCAGCCGACCGACGCGCGGTACCGCTTTCCGGCATGGACGACTTCGCGGCGCAGCACGGACGGCAGGTCCGGATCCACCATCAGCCAGGCGACGTGTGCACGCCATGCGTCGAAGTCGCCGACTTCCATCGCCGCTTCGAGGGGGATCAGCAGCTGGATTCCGACCCGGTCCCCCTCCTGCGTGTCGACAAGCACGGTGCCGCCCATCTCCTCGATCTTCGGGAGGATGCGCTGGGCGTACGACATGGCCTCCCGCAGCACCTGATCGCGCGGAGGGAACCCGTCCTCCGGTCCGTTGGCCATCTCGATGGTCGGCATGAGATGCTTGGCGCCCCTGTAGAGCACCGAATAGGCGATCAGCGCTTCGTGCAGACCGTCGTCGGCACGCACCTCGTCCTCCGCGATGTATCCGCCCTCGCGTTCCGTCAACGGGTAGAATTCGCCGTCGAACGATCCGTAGGCCAGCCCCAGGCGATCCAGATCCTTTGCGGTGACGCTCGCCGCCTCGCAGCATCCGTTCGTCATGTACGCCGGCCTCTCGGGATCGATCGGCATGGCCCCATCGCCGAGGACCGGGTGGAATAGCGCGTCGCCGTCCCACATGACGAGCGTCGGTGCTTGGCGGCCGTCGTGGTCCGCCTCCGCGGCCTCGCCGATCTCCAGCACGCCGCCGAACGGCGAGAGGATCCATTTCGCGGCCTGGCCGTGCACGCCGTCGAGGCGGGCCGTCTCCACGGCGAACACGACGCCGTCGGGATCGCGTAGCAGCGTCATCGGCCCGACGCCCTCGACGTGCCTGGTGCCGATGCGCTCCGCCGCGGGAGGCGTGAGCTCGCCGTCGGTGTCCGCCGCGGCCATCTCGTGGCCGTTGCGGTATCCGAGCGCGGCGGCTGTCACTTCGAGCAACTGCATGCGTCGCAGCTTCACGTCGTGCTTCGCCAGCGCGGCGGCCATGCGGTTCAGCGCGATGGTCGTGTCTGTGGTCTTCATGATGCGTTTCCCATCGGACGGGCGGACTTGGTCGATTGCGACGGGACTCGTTGGCCGCGTGCCGGCCGTCCATGGGTATGGATGGTTCGTGGTCACGGGATCGTTGCGGAGGTTTGCATGTGGCCTGCCGGCCACCACGCGGTCTTGCGTGTGAGTCCTACGGGCTTCCGCAGCCCAGGAACCTTGCGGTCCCCTCGTCGTCGTCCTGCACGAGGGCGGCGACGAGGGGATCGTTCGGGATCACGCGTCTCGGCGCGCGTCTTCGACGATCTGTTGGAGGAGGTCGAGGGCGGCCTGTCGGCCCTCAACGTTGCGCTGCACGACGACCGGTCGTCGCAATGCGATCTGCACCTGGTCTCCGAAAAGCCGGATGATGCCGTGATCGGGGAATCTCCCGCCGCCCGGACTGCGGTTGTTCCAGCGGCTACGGTACGCATGCTCGAAGGATCGGCAGTCGTAGGTCGTGCCGAGAATCTCGGCGCATCGCTGGTAGAACATCTCGTTGGTTATGTCTTTTTCCTCTCTCGTTCCATGGTTTGATTTCACTCGGCACGTCGGGTTTCGACGTCCGGAGGGTGTGACCTGCGTACGCGAACGGCCCGGATGCATGCATCCGGGCCGTTTCGATCGCATGAAGTTCGATCCGGTTGGATCAGGCGGCCTTGAGGTGCACCTTGTCCTCTCTCGGCGTTTCGCGTGGTTCCCACTCGTGCGCCTCCGGCTCGTCCAGACCCCTGGGCGGCGTCGGCAGCATTTCCGCGAGTCGCCGCCCGTTGGCCGCCAGATGCCTCGCGTGCGGATGGCACGTCTTCGCGGGACCGGCCAGCAGCGCCTCGTCCTCCGAGGTGAGCACCACCGTGATCGGCCGTCCCTCCTCGTCGCGGATGTTGAGATAGGCCGTGTCGCCCTCGGCGAAGGCGGTCCAGTACCCGATGCGGCTGCGTGCGATGATCCTCATGCCGCAATGGTAAATCCATCGTGCACGTTTCCGCAAGGGGTTTCAGGATGGATGACGAGATTCCTTCGCAAGGGTGTTGCGTGGCATGACGCCGCCTCGGACGTTTGCACGCGTGGTAGGAACGCCGGACGATGCTTTCGTTTCATCGTCCGGCGTGCCGTGTCATGCCGTCGCGTCCTCGCAGCGCGTGCACCACCGTCCTTCTTCATGGGCGTCGTGGCGCCGACATCGCGGGCAGACCTCGTTCGTCAGCCCTTCCATGCCGTCGGCGTCCCCCGGTGCCACCCGGTCGACCTTCAGCCAGCGTGCCACCTGGTCGTGACCCGCCGTTGAGAGGAGCGCGCGATGCCTGCCGTCGAGCACGACGGAGGCGTCCGCCCGCTTCGTGCCCGTCGCGACGGCGAGTTGGGCGACGACCTCTTCGGCGGCATCCACCGCGACCTTCAGCGTCAGAGCCGACGCGTTGGCCGATCGGACCTCGAGCGCCCCGTCCGGCACCGCCAGCACGGACCTCATCTCGCCCACCATCGTCGGCGTCAGCGGCTCGAGCAGGTCGAGCAGTTCCGCGTACACCGCCATGAGCGTTGCCCTGGTGGCGTGCCACGACGGCGTTCCGGCGTCGCAGTACAGCCGGTCCTTGCGCACGTCGAGGTGGTGCCCCGACAGGCGATGGTCCAGGAACTCGCGGACGAGTTCCAGCTGGCGCCTGAAGTCGAAGCGGTCTCCCGCCTCGTCCATGGCCTCCGCCAACGCCCTCGTCTCCGCGAGCAGCAGCAGATCGTGCGGATCGTGCGGCACGAAGCGTTCGTCCGCCGGCGTCCAGTCGCGCAGCACCCCCGTCATGTAGCGCAGCGTGTTGCGCATCTTGTCGCGCGTCACCCTCGCCTCGTTGAGAAGCATCTGCCCGAAGGGCATGTCGGCCGTGACGTCCACCAGCGCCACCCACAGGCGGAGCACGTCCGGCCCATGGGCCTTCACCGCGGCCTCCGGCGTCAGGCCGTTGCCCTTCGACTTGGCCATCTTCTCGCGCGCGTCGTCCAGGACGAAGCCGTGGGTCAGCACCGTTCTGAACGGCAACGGATCGCCGAGTGCGCACGCCTTCAGCAGCGAGGACGAGAACCATCCGCGGTGCTGATCGGTGCCTTCTACCACCAGATCCGCCGGCCCCTGCCCGTAGTCCGCCACGCAGGCGGAATCGAACCAGACGTCCAGCACGTCCGTGGTGCGCTCCCACTGGTCGTGGTCGTCCCTGCCCGCCGCGGCGAAGTGCGCGGCGGGATCCGAATCGAGCCATGCCGCCACGCCGCGCCTCGCGACGTCGGTCGCCACCGCCGCCATGACCGCCTCGTCCACCAGGGGTTCGCCCGTCCGCTTGTCGACGTACAGCCCGAGCGGCACGCCCCATTCGCGCTGGCGGCTCACCAGCCAGTCGGGTCTGGTGCGCAGCATGGACAGGAACCGGTTCCGGCTCGTTTCCGGGAGCATTCGGACTTCGCCCGTCTCCACGGCCTCAACCGCCCGCTTCCGCGCTTCGCCCAGATCGACGAACCACTGCTTGGTGGCGCGGGTGACGAGCAGACCTTCGGAACGCCAGGAGCGCTTCAGCGTCATGGCACGCCTGTCCTCGTGGAGCAGCGCGCCTTCGTCCCTCAGAGCCTCGACGACCGCCTGATCCGCCTCTCCGGGCGTTGCGCCCTCGACCACCCGCATGCCTCCGAACAGCGGCACTTCGGCTTCGTAGCGTCCGTCCTCGCCCACGACGTTGGGATAGTCGTGTGTCCACACCTGCCAGTCGTCCAGACTGTGCGACGGCCCGAGATGCACGAACCCCGTTCCCTTGTCGGCATCCACGAAGTCGGCCGCCACTAGGGGGTGGTCCACGCCGGTGAGCGGATACCCGTGACGCCACAGCGGATGCCTCGGCGTCGCGGCCTCCAGTTCGGCCGAATGGAGCGTCCGCAGCCTGGTCGATCCCGGCAGCATGTCGCCCGCCGTCGCATCGGCGCATGCCACCCGCAGGCCGCCGTGCCCGTACAGCCCGTACGCGGCTTTGGGCGACCAGGCGACGCCCGCGTTGCCCGGAAGCGACCACGGCGTCGTCGTCCAGACCGCCAGGCAGGCGGGGCCGTCGTGCAGATCCGCCGCGAGCGGGAACGCGACCACGACGGTCGGCACCAGCATCTCGACGTCCACGCTCTCCGCGTCCGCGAGCACGGTGCCGTCCACCGGCGACCAGCTGACCGGACGCAGACGCCTGTACACCAGACCCGCCCGCACCATGCGGTGGAACTGCGACATGACGAGCGCCTGCGTTCCGGCGTCGCAGCTCAGCGTCCGCCGATCGTAGTCGTAGGCGACGCCCAGCGTCTGCGACCCCTCGTGCTGCGCGTCCACCCACTTGCGGGCCTCGCGTCCGAGCACGTCGAGATAGGCTCCCTGCGTCTCGAAGCGGTCGCGCTTGCCCGAGAATCTGCTCTCGAGGGGAAGGCCGTGGCAATCCCAGTTGGGAAGGAACGGGGCGTGATGCCCGCGGCGTCTGCGATCCCGCAGGACCATGTCCTTCAGGAGCCGGTTCATGGCGTGCCCCATGTGGAGACGGCCGTTGGCGTAGGGTGGACCGTCGTGCAGCACGAACGGCGTGCCGTCGGCGGGTCCGGGATCGTAGTCCGTCGGGGCCGGCAGCGTGGGTGCCTTCATCGGCACCGTGGTCTTGGGCAGGAAGAGCGTGTCCTTGGCGGAGCGCTCTAGCTGCGAATGTCCAATTCCGTCAATTTGTTATCCTCCGATTTGGTGGTTGTCTTCCAGGATGGAAGCAGGGGTCACAAGGCATGACGCCACTGCGCCTAATGCCTTATGTAATTTCTGTCCAGCCAGCCTGCGAAATGCGCGCGGTGGCTTCCTCACATGCTTCTGGACTTGCTTGCTATGTAGCGCTCGTGTGTGTCGAGCCTGTCGATGGCGGCCTGCCCCCGTGCTTCCAGTGCGTTGGCGAGCGTGTACGACAGACGGTCGACGGCGGCGTTGTAGCTCTTGTCGATCTCCTCTTGTCGCTCCGGCGCTGCGCTGTATGCCGCGATCCATGCCTGCTCGAGTTGATTGAGATCCCGTCCGGCGGCGGCATCCGCGTCGTTGCGGAGTTGTTCGTCGACTTGGCTGCGGTCGCCGGCGATCCATTGTTCCGCCAGCACCCGTGCCCGTGAGACGGGTATTTCCGGCGCCTCCTTGCGCACGGGGTTCGGCAGGTGTCTACGTCCTGGCAGGCTGTCGACTGGCGGCTCGTACATGCTCACGTCGAACCCGAACTCCCTTCCTACGATCGCTATGAGCGGAACGAGGTTCACGCAGTGGTGTCGCAGACGGTTCTTCGACATTCCGTGGGGTTCGGCCAGTTCTTTTCCCAGACTGCCGAATTCAGCCAGTCTCATGCCCATCTCCTGTGTCGATGTGGGCACCGCCTGTCTTTTCACACCCCCTTGCTCTGCGGCGGTCAGCCAGGCACTCTTGCCGAACGTGTCGCATAGCACCTGCGCGAACATGTCCAGCTGATGCTGTAGTTTGGCGTGTTCCGACGGATGCATCCCGGAACTGCAGACCTTTGTTAACCCTTCCACTATCTCCACCAGGGAGTCGCGACGTGCGGTTTCCAGATGCGGGGTGGGCTCGGTTCCGTAATCGGGCATGAAATCCATGTCCAACGAGGCGATGGACACAAACAGCAGAACGATGCTCGATAGCATCGATGCCGTATTGTAACCGAAAAGGCATATCAGCAGCACCGCGATGACCAGGGGCGCGACGATGGCCATGCTTCCGACTGTGCGGCGGATGGCGTGTCGACGTGCGTTGCGTTCCACCGGGAAGATCGTCTGTAGCCGGAAGGTGGCGTCACGGGTGATTTCGCGGTCCGTCATGATCTTCTTCCATCTGTGCATCGATAGGGCATGTCCGCCACGGGAGCGGGTGGGCCCCGTCTCGTTCCCGCGGCAGACATCGGCGTGACGTGACGACAGGTGGCCCGCCATTGGCGGTCCTGTTCTCCCTGGTCACGTAGGGCGTGTCCGCATTGGACACCCTCGGCGATGCGTCTGGCACCGCCGCGTCCTTCTTCTAGTCATGACCGATCATGCCTGTCGCGCCTTCTCGTGCGCCCGTACGAGGCGGTGGTGCTTCATCCGCTGTCGCCACCGCCTCGGCATGTCGAGCGCGCCCCAGATGGAGTAGGCGGCGATCCCGAGCATCGCCAGCACCGCCACCGGCGCCAGGACGAGCAGCGCCGCCCAGGCGATTGGCCTGGCATCGATGCCGAGGATGAACTGCACACCCACTCCGATGAAGCTCAGGGCACACCCCAGGACGATCACTCCGATCAGGATCTCGATCGGGCCGAAGCGCCGATTTTTCCGCTCTCCCAATTCCCTCGCCATTTCCGGCGTCATCTCCACGTGCGGGGGCGCGTTGCGCTCCCGTTGTTCGCGTTCCTCCTCGATCTCCTCCATCCTCGCGGATGAGATCGCGTCCCTGTCGGCGAAGCTGCTTCCATCGCCTTTCGGTCCGAGCGCCGCGCCCAGGGCCATGAGGGCGTGCAGCGACCTTCGCAGCGGATGGCCGATCGCCAGCGCGCTGAACCCGATGACGTAAGCCGTCGTCGGGCTGATTCCCGCCGTTCGCTCGAGCAGGGCGTCGAATGCGCCGAATCCGTTCAGGAACAGCATGATCACGCCGATGATCTGCATCCACAGCATGACGCTCCACGCGGCTGCTCGTCGTCGCTCCATCCCCGGCTGATCGCCGATCGCCAGGCACGCGAGGAACACCGTGACCGACATCGTGGTGGCATATGCCGTGATGCGCAGAACGTCCGCGATGTCGAAACCCGTCGAACCGGGCAGGATGAGGTTGTTGAGGCTGTACAGCGTGCCGATCATCATTGCCACGAGGGGCGCGAACGCGATGTTCCGTGCCGCGCTCCACCACAGGTTGCGCCTGACTCGATCCTCGTCGATCTCGATGAAGCCCTGTTCGTCCACTGGCAGCTCGATCGTGAATTCCTCCGCTTCGTCGAAGATCATCGTCGATCTGATCCTGTCTTCGGCGGCTCCGTGCTCCCCCGATGCCACCGAGCGGATGTAGGAGGACACGGTGTCCCTGCCGCCGGCTGGATGTATCTTCCTTGTCGCGGGGGTTTCCTCGATCTTCGAAGTCGCTTCGTCGACCTTCGTCGTCGGGTGCGAGGCGGCGAACGCCGCCCAGTGCTCATGCCCCGCGTCGCGCGCTATGCGGTCGAGCGCCTGCTGATAGGTCAGTTCCGTCTTCCTCGCCATGCGGCGGGCTTCGGCACGCGCTTCGCGCACCGGTTTCGCTTCGATCGTCTTGGTCATGGGAAATCGTCTCCGCAGAGCCCTGCGGTTGCACCGTCCACGCATGCCACCATCGGGCCTGTGGAGGCGATGGGCACTATGTACAGCGGTCCGCATGGGTTCGTCAGCTCGGTGGACGACGGGCCTCCGCGTGACCCGTCCCCGTTATATGCAGGCCGTCGGCCTGTCGCAAGCGCTACGCGTACGTCATTCCCAGATCCGCGCACAGACGCTTGGTGACGTCGGAGCAGCCGGCCAGCAGCAGATGCATTCGCACCGCCTGGTCTCGGTCCCCGGGTCCGAAGTCCCGTTCCATGCCGCAGTCGTCGTCGCCCCAGACGCACACGCGCCACTGGCCGGTCGACAGCTCGGCGAAGCTCACCTTCACCGTCCCGTCGGCCGCCGTCGGGAACCAGTCGTCGGACGTCGGGCGGCTGATGTCCGAGCGCTCGGGCATTTTCGCGTTCTTCTTCATCATGACGTCGAACCCCTTCAGATCCAGCCTTCGCCGCCGCAGCGCGTGCAGCCTTCGGCGCTTTTCCGCACGTCCGCCTCACCCACGACCCACCCCTTGCACTTCGGGCATGTCTTCTTGGTCCCCGCGCGCATCTCGCGGGCGATCAGCCTGGCGATGCTGTCCATGTTTCCCATGGCCATGGCGTCGTCAGGCGTCCGTCGAGGCGTTGAGGGCGTCGAGGACGATCCTCACGCGCGCACGGTGCCGTTCGACGGTCTCGTCCTCGGGGAACGGCACGATTACCACCGGCTTGGCGTCGTCGTCCGCGACGAGATGGATCTCCGTCTCGCTTCCGGTCGCCTGGAACGTGTAGCGGTCGCCTGCCGATGGCGTCGCGGTGTCCAGCGGTCTGATCGCCGTCCATTCGTCGGCTTTGATCGGTGGGCGGCGGTATCCCTCTATCGCGCCGTCCTTGGACACCCGGAGGATGATGTAGTCGCCGTAGCCGCTGTCGCCGTGGCACAGGAACGCGCCGGGTACGTAGTGCCCCTTCCATTTCGCCACGCGGGTGCCGTCTGGCGTCGTCAGCCAGTATTCGCCCTGGTCGCACACCTTGTAGTGGATGCGCGCCTCCGTGCCCGTCGGCCACTTCTCGATGCGCCCGGCGGCGAGGTCGATGTGGACGTGCCACATCTCGCCTTCGCGTCCCGGCACCAGATCTCCTTTCTGGTCCTCCACGCCGTTCACGCTGGCGTCCTCCCAGTAGCGCACCTCGGCCTCGACCTCGATGTGTGTCGCCTGCTCGTGTTCGTTCATCGTGGTTCCCTCGTGGATTGGTGGTTCTGATGTCTACCGGTCGCCGTCGCGCATCCCGTCCCTGTCCATGGTGGTCGGCACGGCGTGCATCGGCATGTCCAGGTTCACGTAGACGTAGTCGCTGCCGCCGAACGCGTCCCTGATCGTGCTTCCGCGGAGCGCATGGTGATCGAGTATGTCCGTGGCCGCCCTGCCCGCCAGCGCCGTCTTGACCGTGGATGGCCACTGGGCCGCGATCACGAGCTGTGGGCCTGGCTGGATGGCGCAGCGCGTATACCTGATGAGCGTCGACAGTCTTATGCGCGTGTCGTATACGAACGGCGTGCCCGATCCGGCACCGTTTATCCGCGCATCCGCTATCTCGTCGATCCGGTCTCCGCTGGGCGCGACGCCCATGCCGAGCGTCGGAAGACTCCGCAGCCAGGCGTCCACGTTGGCACCGCGCCTCTCCAGGATCCGCAGTGTCACGTCGTCGATTATCACCTGGTTCATCGTGTGCTTCTCATGTTGCGAACCGTGCGCCGGGGGGCAGCAGCGACGTACCGTCGACGCCTTCCGGCACGGGGGCCAGAGTCGCTCTCACGTCCTCGACGAGTATCCTCATCATCGGTTTCGGTCCGGGGGGTCCTTCCTCGTCCTCGATGCCGACGATCCCCACCTCCGGGCAGTCGCGCAACGCCGGTATGGCGATCAGCTCGCCGATCGGTCTGCCCACCAGGCTTGCGCGCACCGTCGCGGGCAGGTCGCCGTTGATGATCAGGCACGGCGTCGCATCCAGTCTGTTGCAGAACGCGACGCCCATGCCGGTGTCACCGTGGATGTAGCCGCTCGCGTCGTGCAGATCCATGCCGTCCCTGGTCGTCAGGGACTTCACCCCGTCGACGCCGAACGCGGCCAGATTCACGACGTGCGCCGTCTTCGACCAGTCCGGCTCCGACTCCTTCATGCGTCGCAGAAGCCGCTTGCGCCGATTCTCGAAGGCGCGCCAGGCGAACGCGTCGTCGATTGCCTTCAGCATGTCGGCCGTGGGCATGCCGTTCTCCACGGCGTTCGCGACCCTGATCATCCTGGCCGTGTAGGCCGTGCCCTCCTGGCGGTATCCGTCGATGCCCGCGGGATGGTCGTACTCCAGCGTGCGCGTGGTCGGGCTCGCAGTGGGATTGACCCACATCGCCGGCCGGTGCGCGAAGGAGCGCGGACGTCCCGCCTTCAGGAGGCGCATCGCGATGCCGGTCTCCAGGCGCATCTCCCGGACGTGCTCGGCGATCGCCTCGATCTCCTTCGATGCCATGGTGCGGGCTCCTTGATTCAGTTCGCGAGGCGCGACCCCGGTGGAGTCACGATGCCGCCGTCCACGTCCCGCGGGATGGGTGCCAGGGTGGTGCGTACGTTGTCGACATGTATGACGAGCCGGCGTCTGAGTCCTCCGGTGCTCCACGGATGGATGTGCGATATCGTCACGTCGGGGTGATCCCTCGTCCACGGCGCGTCGACGACCTCCCGCAAGGCACGGCCCTTCACGGCATGCAGAAGCGTCTCCGGCAGGTCCCCGAGCATGAATATCTGCAACCGCCCATGCAGATCGTCGGTGAGCGTGACTTTCGGCGCGATGTCCAACTGTCCGTGCAGATACCCCGAGGTCTCGCTGATCATCCGCAATCCACCTGACCCGCATTTGGACCCGTTCGCGCGAAATGCGTCCAGTGCGAGGACGTGGATGGTCCTCGACCAGTCCGGCGCTTCGTCCAGATCTCCGATCAGCCGTGCCCGCGCGCATTCGTGGGCGCGCCAGTCCAGCGCCCGGTCGACCCCGGCCAGCAGCGCCGGCGTCGGCATTCCCTCGTCGTCCAGGCCCTCGGGTACGCCGATGCTGTGCGCATCGCCTTTCAGCGACCGGTTTCCGTCCGCACCCGGCATCCGGTCGAACCGCACCCTGCGTCTGCGCGCGTGGTCGCGGTCCTCCATCCAGAGCATCGGCTTGCGTTCGTACGCCTTCGGCCCGTTCGCCGCGAACGCGAGCTCTATGCCCCTGCGTCTGGTTCCCGCCTTCACGTAGGCGGACAGGATCCTGTTCTCGCTCATGCCTTTTACCCGTCCCTCGTCGACTTCGGCACTCCGGTCGCCCGGTCGGGAATTCCGTGGCAGGTCAGATGTCCGCCGCGATTCTCGCCTCGGTCATCAGGATCGCGTCCATGATCGCGCATGGCAGGAGGTGACCCGTACCCTGCACGGTGATGCCGTCGGTCGCGACCTCGCTGGTGCATGGACGCCATTCGTCATCGGCGGCATCCGGCCGTACGCGTTCCCTGAGACCCGTAAGCCGCATTCCGGGCCTCATCGCCGCGTATGCCGCGTCGAGGCTGGACGTGTACGCCGGCGGGCCTTCGTAGGCCACCGTGTCGTCGGGATCGCGCCTGTGCCAGACGTCGTCGCCGAACGCATCGCTCCAGACGTCGCCCGGCTTCTCCTCGAGTGTCTTGAACAGCAGGCCGTCGAGCACGCGGTCGGGTTCGCGGGTCGATCGGCATCGGTCGGCCAGTGTCTGGTATGTCGTCATGATCGGTCTCCATGATGCGTTTGCGCTCGGTGCCACGTCGCGTGGTCCCTTCAGGCCGCGATGTCGTGCATGCGGAAGTCCGGCCTGTGATCGAATCGGAACGACGAGGCGCGCGCGTATTCCAGCACGGGCTCGGAACTGATGAACCGGCGTCCGAGGTCCAACGCGACCTTGCCCGTCGTGTTGGAGCCCGCCATCGGATCGTATACCGTGTCGCCGGTGTCCGTCGCTAGCAGGATGACGCGCCGCGGAAGCTCCTCGGGGAAGCGTGCGGGATGGGGCGACACTCCCGCTTCGCGGCAGCGCTTGGCGTAGGTGCCACCGCCGCCGACGCCGCCCGAGATTATCAGGTTGTGCGGAATGCCTCCTTCGCCCTCCTTGGCGAAGGCGGCCTCGTTGATGTCGTATCCGCCCGGACGCTTCACCGCCGAACGCCTCGCGGCGTCGCTGCGCTTCTGCGATTCGGTCCGGTCGGCGTAGGGCTGCGGCGGAAGACGCCGCGTGTCCCAGGCCGGGCTCTCGCTCTTGGACAGCAGGATGACGTGCTCGACCGTGTTCTTGAGCGCGACGCGGCGCTTCACGGCCCACTCCAGATTGGCGAGCTTGGTCGGCGAGTGCCACGGCATCCGCCCGGCCAGATGCATGCCGTGCCGGTCGATGGCGTCCAGCGTGAAGCGCTCGACGTACGTCGAGAGCGTCGGCGATCCCGGCACGTGCACGTCCATCAGATTGATGGCGAGCGTCCCGTCGTCGCGCAGCAGATCGCGCCAGAGTCCGACCAGCCCGCTCATCCAGTCCATCCATTCGGCCATGCCGAACCGCCCGTAGGCGCGGTTCACGACCGGATACGGAGGACTCGTCATGATCAGCGACAGGCTGCCCGGGTCGATCGCGCCCGCGACCTCCTCGGCATGTCCCAGGAACGCGAGCCCCGCATCCAGGCTGTAGATGAGCACCACCTTCCCGCGCTGCACCGTCTCGAGCTGCGACCGCCCCTTTGACGTGAGTTCCCATATGCCGCGTTCACCGGCGATCAGCCCCTGCGCGACGGCGGTCTGCCTGGTCCAGCGCACCTGCTGCTCGAAGACCTTGTAGGTCTGCGCGTCGGCGCATTCGCGGGTCTCCTCGCGCGTGCCGGCATCGAGGTTCAGCGTTTCGGCGAGCGTTCCGTACAGGTCCTTCGGTCGCGCCCGGCCGCCTGCCTTCTCGATGGCTTCGAGCAGCGGCAGCTTCAGCATGGTCTGCAGACCCGATCCCTTCGTGCGGATCGCGTCTTCCTGCATCCGCCCGCGCTCGACGCGACGACGGCGTGCCGACAGGGCCGCCGGCGACGGATCCTCGGTGCGTTTGGCCATGTCTCTTCTCATCCTGCATTCGGGTTGTAGATGATGATTTGCGCACCCGTCCTCCATCCTATAACAGTGGTGGAAGCTAGGTATTCGGGGGCTTTCGTGATCCAGTCCGTTCTTTTCTTCATCGGCTCCTTCATCGTCGCTCTCATCCTCCTGCTGATCGTCAGGAAGGCCATGGACGACGAAGGACCGCACTGGGCCGTCGTGCTGCTGATCATGGTGATCGCGGGCAACGTGGCCTGGTTCGGCGACGCGTGGGCCAAGGATCGCGCCACCCGCGTCGAGACGGCCGCCATCCTGGCGCGCATGGACGAGAACCCGGTGGTCTCCGCGATGAAGGCGACCGATCCCTCGTCCTACGCCAAGATCGTGAAGGGCCTGCACGACAGCGAGGAGGCTCCCAAGGCCGAGCGCGCCGAGCGGTTCAGGTCGCTCACCGAACCGACGGTCCGCGAATTCGGCATGACCAAGATCAGGAACATGAACGACGACGTCGCCGTCAAGTTCGGCACGGCGTTCAGCGACGTCCTGGTCACGCTGGGCAAGGCCGAACCCGCGAGTTGCATGGATTCGGTCGGCAAGTCGGTCAAGGAATGGGATTCCTTCCGAGGCATCCTGGGCGGCGGCCGGGCCGACGACCTCCTTCACGAGATACTCTACAGCCCCACCCAGACAAAGCCCGCCGTGATGTCCGTCGAGCAGGCCAAGATGATGACGCTGCTGTCCCTGCCGATGGCCGCCGCCGAGATGGGCGTCGATCTGTCGGTCCCGGAGAAGCCGGCCCAGGGCGTCATCTGCCAGTTGGTGGGCAGCACCATGAAGGGGTTGATGGTCAGCCTCCCCAAGACCGAGGCCGGCCCCTACGTCCGAAGCTTCATCAGGGGCCCGTCCGGCATCTGATCCACCAGGGCGCCAACCCCGCCGAAGTCCCGTTGGACGGTGGTAGCGGCACGGGATGCACGGCGACGATCAGTTCGATCTGCGGGCCCCTCGACATGGAGGACGCCACGCTCGACACGTTCGATGCGTGGATGATGGTGCGTCCGTCGACGTCCGGGTGCACCGATGCCACATCGCCCACGCATCGCCCGACGAGTGCCGTCAACGCCGTCTCGGGCAGACCCGCATGCGCGATGTGGATGGACTCCCCGTCGAACGTCGTCTCTGGCGATATCCGCAGCCGCGGAAGCGCGATGCTCACGGGTCCTTCGTTCGCGTCGACATCGACGACCGCCACCTTGTCGTTCTCTAGTCTGTCGCTTCCCACGTAACGCGTGAAGTTGTGCAGATCGCCCATCATTGAGCGCAGCGTCGGTCGCAGGGCGGTGCCGTTTCCCTGCGCGATGCGCAGCAATCCCGAATCGACGCGCAGATGGTCCACGGCCATGTTCGAGGATGTGGCGTAAGGCAGTTTCCGCTTCAGCTTCGCCGCATGGAGCGATCTGCGTCGCTGTATCCCGATCGCCAGTGCCACCTTCGCCTTCATGTCGACCAGCGCTCCGGTGGCCATGGTCGCTGCCAGCCCTTGCACCTTGATGTCGTGCAGCGAGGGCGACCAGCCCTTGAACTCGAAGCTCACCGTGCGCAGCGGCCTTGTCGTCTCGCGGTTCATCACCACCGGATTCGACATCCCCGCCGTCGTGCGGCAGGCCTCCTCGAGCATCGACCGGATCTCGGCGATCGCCTCGTCGTCCGTCATCGCGGCGACTTGGCGATCGCGCCGTCCGCGACCTCGATGCCGCGTGCGACCAGCAGATCGCGGATTCGGTCGGCTTCGGCGAAGTCGCGCGCCGCCCGCGCCGCGGCCCGCGCCTGCACGAGCTGCTCCGCGTCGTCGTCGAGGACGATCTCCTGGATGACGTCCAGACCCAGCACCTGCAGCAGACCGCGGAAGGCCGCCTTGTCGACGCTGGTCGCCGAGCCGTCGTTGATCATGCCGGCCAGCGTGTGCGCGCGCGCCAGGGCCTCGGGCGTCGACAGGTCGTCGGCGACTTCCTCCAGTCCACCGGCCGGCTCGACGTCGAGCACCTTGCGATGCGCCCGTTCCAGTCGCCTGAACGCCGTATCCGATTCGGCGACGAGGTCCATGTCGGCATCGAGGCCGAGCGGTTCGGAGTAGCGTCCCCGCAGCAGGAAGTATCGCACGCCCATGGGCGATGCCCTTGTCAGCGCGTCCTCCAGCAGCAGCACGTTGCCGCGGCTCTTGCTCATCTTGCCGTCGACCTCCAGCATGCCGTTGTGCAGCCAGTGACGCGCGAGCGGCTTCCCCGTGAGTGCGGTATGCTGACCGCACTCGTTCTCGTGGTGAGGGAAGCGCAGGTCGATGCCGCCGGCGTGGATGTCGATCTCGTCGCCCAGGATCTCCTGGATCATCACCACGCACTCGCTGTGCCAGCCGGGGCGCCCACGGCCCCATGCCGACTGCCAGCCCGGCTGGTCGGGCGCCGACGGCTTCCACAGCACGAAGTCCGCCGCGTTGCGCTTGTAGTCGTTGCCTTCGCCTTCGCGCATCTGCGCTGGATCCAACGTCAGGTTGACGTGGAAATGGGGGTACGCCGCCCGGTCGAACAGCACGTGCCCGTCGATCTCGTAGGCCTTGCCGGCGTCGATCAGCCTGGCGATCATCTTCTGCATCTGCTCGACATAGTCGGTTGCGCGCGGCCGGATGGGGTCTATGACGTTCAGCTTGGCCGTGTCGCCTTCGTAGAGCGCGATCGCCTCCTCGGTGACCACTTCGATCCCCACGTCGCGCGCCGCCGCACGCGACATGATCTTGTCGTCAATGTCGGTGTAGTTGCGGACGAACCGTACGTTGTCCTCGCCATACACTGCGCGAAGCAGTCGGTTCAGCACGTCGAACACGACGGCCGACCGGAGATTCCCCAGATGTGGAGCTGCATACACGGTCGGTCCGCACTGGTAGACCTTCACGTCCAGAGGGTCCATCGGGACGAATGGGCGTCCGGCCAGCATGATGTCTGTCATCGTCGTGCTCCTCAATTCCAAAGATCGCGTCCGTCGACGTGGTCGCCGCGCTGAAGCGCCTGCGCCTTTTCGCCGCCCCGGCACACGTGCGTCATGCCTCGCGCGTCGCGTATGCCGACGTACCACGTCGAACCTCCGCGCTGCCGCTGTTCGGTGACGTGCGTGACAGTGCCGTAGCATGCCGGTCTCGGTTTCTGCTCGGGGACCGCGCCGCATCCGGTCAGCAGGGCCGCCAGCGTGATCGCAAGTGATCTCTTCATGGCTCTCGCTCCTCGTGACTGATGTATGCCGACAGGACGGACGACGGATCGGCGTCGTACCATCCCGACGAGTGTATCGGGTTGTATTCGATGATTTGCCACCCGTCGTCCGTCAGCGCCATGTCGACGACGTAGTGGCGCCCGGGGCTCCAGACTCCGTGCGTGTCGCGCGCGGTTCGGACGGCATCGTCGACCAGATGGTGCTTCGCATCGAAATGCGGCTTGCCGTCGACGCGGTAGGTGCTGGCGGTCGCTGCGGCGCCGCCTATCATCCATGTGCGGATCTCGGCGTGGATCGTCTTCGGCGGGGACGCCCAGATCGCCGTGTCGGGCTCGATGCCGAGCCGCGCGACCCCCGCGGGCGTCTCGACGATGCCCGAGATGGAGTATCGGCCCGCCTTGGATTCCGACGGCTCGTGCTCGCCGATCATCTTGATGCCGCTGCGCGGACGGATGTGGCTCGCCTCCGCGTCCGACGTCTGGAAGTCGCCGATCGTGGTGGCCCGTCCCCCCGCGTTGAGGTACCGGTCTCCCAGACGGTCGGCCCAGAGCGCCGCGTCGTAGCATGCGTCGTCCCAGAACACCCAGGGCGACAGCGCCGCCTCGTCACGTGCCCATTGATGCACGAACAGGACCGATCCCATGACCAGCACCGGTCCCCAGGGGCCGCCCGCCGTCGGAAGCGGGCGTTCCGCGGCCGCTCGTCCCGACGACACGTCGTGAAGCGCGATCCCCAACCCGTGCGCCGCCTTGGCCATGGGCCCCGTCAGGCGCTCCACGTAGTTGTTCTGCACGACCACGAGTGGCGTCATGTCTTTTCGGCTCCCAGGATTATCAGGTTGTTGAGACGGAGCTTCAACCTGAAGCCCTGGTCTACGCGACGTGTCCGATCTGAGCGGCGGCCACCGTGAGGTGTCCGCTTTTCCTGGAACCCAGTCGTCGCACCGCGTACCTCCTACCCGCATGGTCGAAGGGCCCGGGATCCATCGCCTGGAGCGATGGATGCGGGCGGCGCACGTCAATCTGCGCCGCTTTCACTGCCCGGTGGATCGACTTCCAGCATCCCGCCTGCGTCGTGGCCTTGGCCATGACGTTCGGCACCGCCCCATCCTTCCCTGGGAGTGGCTGCACCGTCCGCGGAACCACCGGAAGGCGTTCCTTTTCTCCGCGCGTCGCGGCTAAGCCGCGACGCGCGATCTCCGCTGCGGCCGCACAGGCGTCCGGCAGGCCGAAGAGCATGTTGCCGATGGTGGTGGAGTAGCCACCCCAGATCGACGAAAGTGTAAGGCCCGTTAGCGCGCAACGACGGGCAAGGCCACCGATCAGCGCGTTTCGGCTCCAGAAGTTGATTGTCTGAGCGGCGGGCTCGCCGCGGGACTTCTTGCACCAGCGCAGCTTGCCTAAGCCTTCCTCATGGAAGATGGTGGCGGCGTGCCACTTGCGCGCCAGGCTTGAGGTCATACGCGCGGCGCGTGCCATGTGCGTGGCCAGAGCCTCCGAGGATGAATCGATCGGCAGGTCCATCCGGATCAGTCGGTGATCGAGAATGTGGACTGCGTCCGCATTCCGCGCGTCTGCGCGGTGATCGATCTCGACGACGGTCAGACCGATCCACTGCGGGTTGAGATCCACGCCGACTGCGCGCGACGTCATCGTTCGGATGGCTGGACGCCATTCCGGATGCACTGGGCGGATGGCATGATCGACCGGCTTGATCTTGTATGCGGAATCATGCGTATCAGGGTCGTTGCGGGGCCTGCCTTGAGGCTTATGGCCGAGCGCCTTGCGCTCCGCCTTCTGGACCTGTTCGAGAGTCGTGTCCGGTGGGAGCTTGCGCAAATCCATCGGATCGTAGGTGATGGTTACGTTTGACGAACCCAGCGTGAAGCCGACGCCGATCTCGCAGGCATTGGTCAGCATCGCGAGGGCTTTGACCAGATAGCCCGTCTTGCCCGACATCTGAGGCAGATTGAGTGTGACCGTCTTGCCGAGGAACCCGACCGTTGCCTTGAGTCCGTCATGCGATAGTTTTAGGTGTCGGTTTCCGTCGCGGGTGCGGTCGCCAACGATCTCGATGGGTCTGGACTGGCGGCGTCGCCGCCAGTCTTCTTGGCTGATGAGACCTTTCGCACGCCGTTCGAACTCGTTGCGTCCGCCGAAGACGATTTTCCCGTTTGGCTGCTGCTTGCGCATGCGCAGCGCTTCGCGCGTGGCGCAGTGGATTGCCCATGACCCCAGCGGATGCTCTGGGAACAGCCTCTTCAGGAGGTTCCTGAGATCCTTCTCCGGCATGTGTCTGCCATCCGGCAGTCCCGAACGCACATAACCTGTGCGCACGACGCATGCTTGAAGGCGCTGCCAATCCGCGATCAGCGTCTTGTCGTCGTCCGAAGCGACATAGGGAATTGTGATCGTCTGCACGTGGAATGGATTAGCAACCCTCAAGCGTCTGGGGAAGGATTATCGGGTTGGAGACGGTCAGCTTCAATCCGATAATCCGGACAACCCTCTTTTCCCCTTGTCGGTGTTCCGCGCTTCCACCGTCCTTCGGGGAGCTTCAGAGAAGGTGCATGTACTTGCCGAAGAGCCTCAGGCCGTTGCGCCGGCGCTTCATGTGCCGACGCACTCCGGGAATGTCGACCTTGCCGCGCTTCTCCACCTCGATCGGCCGGCTGCCGTCCGCATTCGCTGGACCGATGCCGTACTCGCCCTTCTCCAGGACGTAGCCCGCGAGCGATCCCGTTCCGCCCGTCTGGTCCTCCAGGGCCCACGCCATTTCGCGCAGCACGTACTCCATGCGGTCGTCGGCGTTCTCGTCGCGTTCGGGTGCTTCGGCGCTGGCGACGACGCCGCGCCTCAGCTCGGCCGGCACGTCCGAATCGTGGATGTCCGTCCATCCGCGCGTCGGCGTCGCCAGAAGCTCCCTGACGCGCGGCAGCGCGATCCGCGCCACTATCTCGGCCATCTTCGGATCACCGTCGTGATGTTCGATCTCGACCACGCGGCGGCCGTCGTCACCGAGGCGGCCTATGTCTATGCGCATCGTCGTTCTCCCATGCCGTCGTAAGCGTGGGGATATGGTTCGTCGGGTGCGGCTGTCCACCTCAGGCGCGCGTCGTCAGCCAGCGTGCCCGCCTCGCAATCAGGCGCACGTGCGGCTTGAGCGAAGCGATGTCCTGCATGATCCTGGGCGCCAGGCATTCGTCGTTCTCGACGTAGGGTGTCATGTTCGTCACCTTCCCGGCGTAGAACATCTGGTAGCTGAGCGGATGCGGATAGCGCCAGTGCGGCGGCGCTTCGCCCGTCGACGTCATCCTCAGATGTCCGAGCGGGATCGGCTCGTCGATGGTCGCACCCGTCTCCTCGAGCACTTCGCGCGACGCCGCCTGATCCGCCCTCTCGCCCGGGTCTATGTGACCCCCGGGCACTTCGATCCTGCGTCGGCGGTTGTTGGCCATCACCACCGCCCCGTCCTCCATCACGGGAAGCGCGAAGGCGGTGCGCGTGAGGTCGTCGCGCGTCTCGCAGTCGTCGAAGATCAGCTCCACCCGGTTTCCGATCGGCAGATAGGCCACGTCGTACCGCACGTTGACCATCGTCGGCGCCATGGGATCGCGGGTCATGACGTGGTCGCGTCGCCAGCCGAAGCCCAGCGACTGGTAGAATCGTTCCAACTCGTCCTGGCGCAACGCATCCGCATGTCTCATCTGCGCGCAGGGGTTGAGCGCCAGTCGGCAGTCCTGCTCGTCGGCCAGCATGCAGAGTTCGGCCATGGCGCGTCGCCCATGTCCGTGTCGCGGGGTGTCCGAGGTGATCTGTTCGATCCACAGCACGTCGCCCTCCGCCCGCATCCAGGGCAGCTCGCCGTCGTCCTCGTGCACGTGGAGTTCGACGAGGTCGGAAAGACCCTCCTGCGCCAGCCTGTCCGGGAGCATCCGCTCGACCATCGCAGCCATCCGTCGCATCGGAGTTCTCCCTCGCATTGATTCCGTTCGTCCTCCTTGGGACGCTTCCGACGTCGGGCGTCGGGTTCGGGGTGCGTCGTGATCGACGCACCCCGACGCGTCAGGCGGCCGGGTCGGCCGGTTCCGGACGCTTGTCGTGCACCCCGTCGATGAGACCGAAGGCCTTGGCCTCGTCGGCTTCGAGGAAGGTGTCCCGGTCCATCCGGCGTTCGATCTCCTCGATCGGCTGACCGGTGTACCTGGCGTACAGCGAATTCATACGCGACCGGATGCGCAGGATCTCGCGCGCCTGGATCTCGATGTCCGACGCCATGCCCTGCGCGCCGCCCGATGGCTGGTGGATCATGATGCGCGCGTTCGGCATCGCGTACCGCATGCCGGGCTCGCCGGCGGCCAGCAGGAAGCTGCCCATCGACGCGGCCTGACCGATGCAGACGGTGCCGACGCGGGGACGGATGTACTGCATCGTGTCGTGGATCGCCATGCCCGCCGTGACGACGCCGCCCGGCGAGTTGATGTACATGTAGATGTCCTTCTTCGGATTCTCGGATTCGAGGAAGAGCAGCTGGGCGGTGATCAGCGAGGCCATGCCGTCCTCGATTCCGCCGTTCACGAAGATGATGCGTTCGCGCAGCAGGCGCGAGAAGATGTCGAACGATCGCTCGCCGCGGTTCGATTGTTCGATGACGATGGGTACGAGTCCGCCGGTCGGTTCCATGAGGTGATGCATGCGCTTCCTTCTTGCTGTGGTGTCTTGGGTCGGAGTGGTTCAGGCCGCGGCGGTGCGCGGGTGGTTGTCGTTCGAGGCGACGGTGCCCCGCACGACCGCGAACGCAGGACGTTCGTTCGAGAAGGCGACTGGTGGCGGGGCGTCCGCCAGCGAGCGGCGCAACCGGTCGCCGACGCTCCTCGCCATGTGCTGACGCCGCGATTCGAGGACGGCGTATCCGGTCGTCAGGAGAGCGCCCACGACGAACACGCCGCCTAGCAGCGCTAGGGCGGCGAGCAGTCCCGGTTCCGCTCCCCTCAACATGATCGCGGCGGCGGCCGCGGATGTCGCTGCGACGGCGACGGAGAGCGCGATTGCGGTGCGCTGGAGGATGGTAATCGTCATGCGATCCTTTTCCCTTTTATGCTGGTTGGCAATGAAAAACACGAAACCTCACCGCCCGGAGGCGGTGCAGGGACCGGTTCCCCGGTCCTCCCGGAGGTGGCCGACGTCGTCCCCTGAAAGCTTGGCTAAAGGAACAAAAAGAGAACGTAAATCAGGGAATTCGCGCTTGTCGAAAGTAATTCCCTTGACGTTTTCTCAGCCCGCTTTCGTGCGCGAGTCGTCCGAGGCGTCAGACGCGAGGGTGGATTCCGACGATGTCCAAGGGTGATTCGCGCAGCACCATGTGGCGGCCGCTGATGTGCCATACGTCGACGCTGCGCGCCTTGGTCACGCCTCGCACCTTCTTCCACACTCCGCCGGTGGCGCCGAAGGAGGTGGTGCCGGGAGTGTCGGTGCGCACCTCGCGGATGGTGACCCGGCGGCCGTCGCGTGTCACGTATTCCCCCGGTGCGTCTATGAGGACGGGGAGCGTGTTCGGCGGCGGCGCCTGGTCCGTCATGGTGATCATCCCTGTTTCGTGAGGTCGTCCTCCGGCCACAGCAGTTCGAGGCGGCCGCGCATGAACGCGGTCGCCTTGGCGCTACGACCGGTGACGTGGTCGACGACGCGGTCGTCCTGGAATCGGTACGTGCGTCTCTTGTCCGCACGCATGCCCAGTCCGATCTGCGACGATCTTTCCGCGTTCCTGTCCTGGTGCAGGCACGTTCCCCTCGCGTCGGAGATCGCCTTTGCCAGTTCCATCCTGGCATCACGCGCATTCGTCTCGCGTGATCGGCCCTGTGCGGTCCTGCTCACGCCAGTCGGCATGTGGATGAGTTCGAGACAGCACTGATGCTTGTTCCGATGCTGGCCACCGGCTCCGGTTCCCGAGAACCATCTGTAGCGCAGGTCCGCCTCACGCAGCTCGATCGCCTCGCGCGTCTCGTCCTCGAGCACCGAAACCGTGACGTTGCTGGTGTGCACGCGTCCACGGCGTTCATTGGCGGGAACGCGCTGTATGCGGTGCCCTCCGGCCTCGTGCCGGAAGGCAGACATGTCCCTGGCGGTGATCGAGGCGAACCCGGGCGTCAGGTTCGCCTGGTGCAGTCAGCCGAGCCCTTCGAGATGGTTGACGTATGCCTGTGCGAGTTCATGGACGAAGCTCTCGGCATCCCTGCCGCCTTCGCCCGCGCGTACTTCTATGATCACGATTTGCTCCCTGGTGGGTCTTGAACGGATGGGTTTTCCCCAACGCGTCAGACGCCGTCCAGCGGTGCCATTCCAGGTGATGTCATGGTCATGTCGAGCATCCCCTTGCTGTTCATTGCGACTTGCCGAAGCAACGTGTCGAACGACGTGTCGAACGACGTGAATGGTCACCGCCCTTTTTCGAAGCAACGACGTGCACGTCACGAGATCGTGTTTGAATTGGTGGACGCGCTCGGGTTCGAACCGAGGACCTCAACGGATTAAAAAGCCGGCGCTCTACCTACTGAGCTACGCGTCCATGTTCTGAGACGCGGCGAGGAGGTGGTGGTGAACGCACTTGGATTCGAACCAAGGGCCATCTGATTAAGAGTCAGACGCTCTACCAACTGAGCTATGCGTCCATTACCAGCCGCGACACCGCGGAACCGGACGCATGGTGTACGTCCGGCGTCAGTGACGCTTTCGTTTCAGCAGGGAGACGTTCTGTGCCATGAGCGAATCATTGCCCAAACGCCCGCTCCCTGTCAATCGACTTGTTCAGGTCAGACGAGAATTTCGTCATTCTCGACCTTGGAAGCCGTTGCGGCCATGAGGCCGCGGTGAATGGCCTCGATCGCCGCCGCGTGCTCGTCGTCGAGGAGCGACAGGTCGATCATTCTCGGCGTGACCGGTCCGTCGATCAGCCTGCCGATGGTCGTGTCCAGCGCGTGGGCGATGACGGCGAGCCTTTCGAGCGTCGGCGTGAACGCTCCTTGCTCCACGCGTCCGACGTCGCTCTTGCTCACGCCCGTCATGACCGCGAAGGCGTCCTGGTTCATGTTGCGCGCGTTGCGCAGGATCCGCACATGCCGCCCGATGGCCACGGTGTCGATTGCCGTCATGTCCGTCATCCCGCAATCCCGGACGCGGCATCGCGCGTCTTCCCGACGCTCCTGACCATTCCGACCGCGTAGAGCCCGAGACCGATGCCGGTGGCCAGCAGACTGCCGCCGAACAGCACCCCGTTCATGCTGGATGGCGCCGCGACGACGATGCTGCCGATCATTCCCACGATCCCCATCGCGGCCATCGTCGTTGCGATTCCCATGACCATCCCGGCCACGAAGATCGGCGTGCCGTCCTTTTCGTCGTTCTTGTTCAAAACAATGCTCCTTGTCCATCTGCCTCTACGATCTGGTCCGGTCTGAGGCGTCGCAGCGCGCGCCGCAGCTCGATGCGCTCGCCCTCGCCCCAATGGTACGTGACGCCGTCCGAAGCCTCGTGCATCTCCGCTCGTCGGCCCTCCGCGTGCGCGCAGTCGTCCCACACCTGGGCCAGGAATGCCTGTCCCGCGACGTCGTCCCTGTCGAGCACCTCGTTCATGAGCCTGTCGAGTTCCTGCGGAGGGGCCGTCCTCGCCCATGCGTCGAGCCGTTGTCGCTCGTCGCCGCTCGACCCGCCGTACCATACCGTCCGCTCCATTTCGAAGGCCGGCGCGGCCGGTCCGTTCCCCTGTGGTGGTCGCGTGTCCATGACTGCTCCTGGTTCTATGTCTCGCCGGCCCAGCCGGCCCGGGTCCTTTTCCGGTCGTGGGCCGGGATTCCGCTTCGCGCGTTCCGATCATCGTACGGCGTGTCCCCGCGGGATCCGGCGCATGCCTCTTCCACCCTTCGCGGTCAGATCTGCTCGTCGGTGCCGTTCCCGGATGCGAACCGCCGGCTGCTCTCGACCCATTCCGGATCCGCCTGCTGGTTCTCGGCAATCGCGGCCAGCACCTCCTTGCGGCGTGACCGCAGAATCCTGGTCGAGCCGCCCGTGGCCATTGTGAGCCGGGGGGCTACTGGATCCGCCAGAAGCGTGACGCCGCGTTCGATCGCCATGTCAATCCTTCCGAACGGGGGCTTGAGCTCCTCGCCCTCGATGCGTCCGATGACCAGCTTGGCGATCTGATGCCGTGCTATCTCGATCGGATCCGTGATCGTCATCCGCTTCGGCCCCGTCGTCACCTTGGTCCCGAGCAGTCCGCGCCACCCCGGAGCCTTCACCGTCTCGGGCCCCGTCTCGACTTCGATCGATTCCGGCAGCCGGACGCCCGGGCCTTCCAGCAGCTGCAGCAGACGCCACGACACCACGCCGTCCAACGCCCGGCTGAGCGAACTGTCGACCTGCTTGGTCACGTGCACGTGGTCGCCCTGGGTTATGCGGGCCGTCGCCGAGCCGAACTCGTCATCGGTGTGCGTCGTCACGATCGGTTCGTAGACGATGCCGTCGAACTTCACCGCGTCGGGTCCGATCTCCGCCGTGTCCTTTGCCCGCCACAGGCGGGTCGCGATCTCGTCGAGCAGCGATTCGTCGCTGTCGTGCACCTTGTTCCTGTTCGTCATTCTGGTCTTCCTCGATGTCGTTGCCGATGGTCTAGTTCGTCCGGATGCGCGACGCCACGTCCCGACCGCCGAAGTCGCCGCACAACGCCTGCTCGGCGTCCACCTCGGACAGCTCGGTGGTCGTGCCGTTCCCCGTCGTCCGCCAGGTGTCGCTGCGCACGCGGATCACGTGACCCTTCCTCGCCGCGATCGGTTCCCAGGGGCAGTCCGGCGGCGTCCGCACCACCATCCGCAGGCCGCCCTTGCCCAGCAGCACGACGTCCGTGCGCGAGTCGTCGGCCGCCTGCAGGTCCGCGACCACCACCTTCTCCATGGTGGAGCTCACATACGCCTCGCGCGGCTGCCGCAGGGACGTCGTCACGCCACCCGACGTGGTCTCGGCGTCGTCGTGCCCGGTCCAGTTCGAGATTCCGATGATCACGCCCGCGATCGCCACCGCCCATCCGGCCATGTACGCCCACGGCGGTCTGGGAGTCTGCACCGGCGGGGTCGCGGTCTTGTCGAGGCGCACACCCGTCATGGTGGCGGGGCGCACGCCTTCGAGCTTGTCGCGCATGTGGATCTCCCTGTCGTGGATGCATGTGGAATCGTCCCGCGCGGCGTGTGCCGTGCGGGTTCGCATGTCGTGTGGTTTTTCGATTTGCTATTTGCTCACCCCGGGGTGGGGTGGTGGAGCCTATCGGGATCGAACCGATGACCTCATCCATGCCATGGATGCGCTCTCCCATCTGAGCTAAGGCCCCGTTGCCATGTTCGTTACAACACGGCGATGCATTAGTCAATGCAGGATGGTCGAGGCAAGAGTAATTGAACCCCTGGCATTCCGCTTGCAAAGCAGACGCTCCACCAACAGAGCTATGCCCCCGTCATCACTTCATCGACCGTTCTTCGTCACGTCTTAACCGGGCAATTTCTGGTGGAGCGAAAGGGGATCGAACCCTTGACCTCAGCAGTGCGATTGCTGCGCTCTCCCATCTGAGCTACCGCCCCACGTGAAAACGCCCGGTTCCAGAATGATGGTGGTCCGTGCAAGGCTTGAACTTGCGACCTCAGCCATGTCAAGGCTGCGCTCTACCAGCTGAGCTAACGTACCATCGTCATCCACGGCGTGCTCAGGCGATGTCTGGTGGTGGGCCAGGAAGGTCTTGAACCTTCGACCCCTGCCGTGTGAAGGCAGTGCTCTACCGCTGAGCTACTGTCCCGTTCACCGGACCCGTCATCGCACGACGTTGCGCGCCTTATGCAGGATGAAGCGTGCTTGCGCAAGACCGTTTTTCAGGTCTCAGCCCGGTGCGTCTCGGCGCTTCTGCGCGACGTCGCGCACGGTGAAGTCTCCGCACACGGACGCCACCATCTCGTCGTTCGTCACCTGGCCCACGGTTCCACCCTCCGGCGTCTTCCACAGGTCCTGCCGCAACGTGATCATGCGTCCGATGCGCGCCCTTATCGGCACTCCGTCGCAGTCGCCGGGAAGGGCGATCTCGACCGCCCCCATGCCCTTCACTACCATTCCCACGCCAGCCGGCGATCCGCCAGTCGGCATTGCCACGTCGCCCACCATCACCATGGAACCGCTTTTGGCGGGGGAGTAGGAGGTTATGACGGCATTCGTCTTCCTGGAACCCGCGTAGCTCTTCACGACCGTCTGGTGCGTGTCGCATGCCGCGAGTGCGAGCGCCGCGGTCGCGGCCATGGCCGCTCCGAGCGTCTTGCGCGCGTCGATCCGTGTCCGGTTCGACTTGTCGATCCTCCCGATGAGCATCCTTCGCGCCCTGTGCGCGGCCGTGTTCGTTTCCATGTCCCGTCCTCGTAGTGGGATGTTGTTACGGCTTGATGACGACCATGCGGAATGCGATCGGGGACGACTGGCCGTTCCCGTTGCTCAGCCGGTCCACCCGTTCGCATCCCTTTTTCCATTCGTCGGGTTCATCCACCCGTCGTCAGTCCTCCGTCATCCTGCCTTCGATGATGCGGTGCAGGGGCCTTCCGCCCTGCGACAGGCTCGTGACGCCTAGACCCGTCTCTCCGCGATGCGTCACGCTGACCCGCTTGACCCCCGGCACCGCGGCGATCGTCTTCAACGCCGCTCCGATCGCCGCGTAGACGTCCTTGTCCTCCGTCGAGAGGCGCCAGTACACGTCGCCCTGCGCGAAGGCGCTGAACGAGTCCTCCTGCAGCGTGAAGCTGTCCTGGAGATGCGTCCGCAGCGTGCCGATGTGGATCTCGGCCTTGTCGTCCATCTCGACCAGTACGGCGGTGGGCATGACCATCGCCCCCGATGCGGGGGGCGGTGACGGATCGGCCTTGTCCATGCTCGATCTGACGACCAGGGCGTCCCCGTCGGCCTCTCCCGCCGCCGCGTAGGCCATATAGTCGTCGATCTCGTACTGCAGCGTTCCCAGCGCCTCCGTGACCGTCTCGATGATCACCGCCACCTCCTCCTCGAAGGGATCGAGATCGCGCGCGATCGCCCGCGCGGCCAGATTCACGAGGATCCCGGTGCGCTCCTTGTCCATGGGTTCCAGACGCCCCGTCATGACCATCGCGACTGCCATCGTGGCGACGGCGTCGAGCAGATCTTCCGAAGCTCCGGCATCCGCCGTCGGCACGAGCATCTCGTCGGTGTCCCTGACCAGGCGGTAGATGCTCGCCATGTTGGGCGCGGCGGGCATTCCGGTTTCCGACCCCATCATCATGGTCACCAGCATGGCCCAGGCCATGCGCGTGTCGCCGTCGGACACCGCCGCAAGCGTCGAACTCGCGTGGTGCATCGTCTCGTCGTCGATGTCTATGAGCGGCGGGGTGGAGTCGGCCTGCATCGCGTTCATGTCGAACGCTTCGGCCTCCTCCTCGACGCCGAAGGCCTCGCGCGCCATCATCGAGCGTTCCAGCATCTCCCCGGGCGTTGGCGCGCTCGCCATGTCGATCACCAGCGCCCGCGCCTCCGCGACCAGATGCACGAGGTCGTCCGTCGCCAGATCGAACGATCCCGTGTAGATCCTCGTCACCAGATTGACGCGCAGCCGCCTGTGCACGTTGACGATCTGCACCGGGTCCTCCTCCTCGAACCGGTTGCCCACGACGTGGTGCGCCAGCGCGAACCACAGTGCTGCGTCCAGTAGGCCCATGTCGGCGTCGTCCACGAAGCCGCTCGCCTCGAGCTGGTCGCGCATGTGCTCCGGCATCTCGCTCAGCGAGCCCCGCGCCTCGGGCGTGTGCATGTCGAAGTGCACGCCGTCGAGATCGAGTTCGTAGCCGAGCGCCCTCATGGAGTCCTGCACCGCCGCCATCGTTTCCGCCGGCGCCGCGATGTCGCGCGGTTCGTCGTTCCATGCGAGCCTGAGCGCCAGGAACAGGCGCGTGCCGGCCGCGACGTGCTCCGGATCCGGAGCGTGCTCCTGGGAAAGCGACACGTATTCCGCCAGCCGGCGCGCGAAGTCGGCCGGTCCGTCGAGATGATCGGCCATGTGGTCGAGCAGCAGCGCGCTCGTCATGGCGTCGATGCTTGCCTGATTGGGATGCGTCACAAGCTTTCCTTAGATCGTCGTTCTCGTCGCATGTCGGTGCGGAGGTCCATGTCGGACCTCCTTGACGCCGCTAGGCCGCCACGTCCATCGCAAGCCTGGCGAGACGGGCCTGCGCCTGCGCGCTCCGCCGCCGCACCCGGCCATCGATCCGCGCGCGCAGCACGGGTTCTTCGCATGTGGTGGCGTAGATGCCCAGCGTCTCGCGCTTGCCGCGTCCGCCCGCCGGCAGGAATTCCAGCGTCACCATGCCGGCATGCCCGATGCGGTAGAACAGTCCGTCGCTCGTCTCATGCGATGCGATCACGCCCGAACCGATCTCCTCCCAGTCGAGCGGATCGTCCGCAGGCCCGTCGTACCGCGTGTTGCGCGCGAGCACGGCATGCGCGTGCATGAAGTCGACGACCGCCTGCTCGAGCGTCTCGTCACCCTCGTCGGTGGCGTCGACGACCGCCAGACGCTTGCATTCCCGCGTGTCGCCACCGGGGAACGACGTGTCCATCGGATACCATGCGACTTCGAGTCGTCCGTCGGCGCAGCTGCGCACGAAGCTGCCGCAGGGGGTCGGCATGACGCCGGTGAGCGTGTTGCGTCCGCCATGCGTGTGCATGAACCACGGGAGTCTCATATCGTCTTCCTTTCAGGCCGCGAACGGCAGTTCGAGCGTTGCTGCGGCGTCCGTCATCACTTCGACGTGCAGCGTCGTGGAGCCGGCGGGAAGCCAGCGCGCCTCCTCCTTCCACTGTCGGACGGCGTCCGGCGCCCAGTGGATGGACATCCCCTCCCGCCTCATGGGATCGTCCTCGTGATGCCGCCACGTCATGTAGCGGCTCGATGCCGCGCGGCAGATCGAATCGATGGCGGCGCCGAGCTGGCGCGGCGCCAGGTGCGGCGCCAGCGCTTCGCGTGTCGTCGCGCAACGCACCATGCCCGGGATCGAGACGTAGATCTCGCTCGTCTCGACGATCGTCTCGTCGACCGTGCACAGCGTGACCCCACCTCGCGAGAGCGTGGTCTGGATCCGCATCGCTCAGGCCTCCATGACGATGGTCAGGTCGTTCCAGTCCACCGCGCGCGCCTTGCCCGCATAGGGCGTTCCGGTCACGTCGGGCAGTATCTCGCGGATGTTTGCCGGCTTCACCGTTCGCTTGCGCGGCAGGGTGATTTCGTCATCGTCGTCGTCGCGCGGGTGACCTCCGGTGATCAGGAAGTCGTTCCAGATCTCGATCGCCTGATCGACGTTCTCCGCGACGACGAACCAGTCCTGATTGTCCGAATTTACGTCATTCCCCCTCACGAGCATGAGTTTCAGCTTCATTTTAGGTCTCCCAGTGCGTTTTGAAGGTTTTGAATTATCATCATCCTACGGTCCGCACGTGACGAACCTTCTGATGTTCAGGCCTATGCTGCACGCAACTCCCGATATCAGATGGATCCATACGGGCGTGATGCAGGCGCTCATCCACCAGCCGCTCGCTCCGAACTTGACGAAGGGCGTGACGAACGTGACGAACGCACCGAGCAGGGCCACGCACAGCAACGCGAACTCGGTCGCCATGCTCGAGATTGTCGGTTGCTGCTGCCACGTCTTGTCGAGGTAGTCCTTGCGCCACGAGGTTCGAATCCACGTCCACGCCCGGCGGACCGGTCCCAGCACCGTGGCCACGCGGCCAAGCGCGATGTCCGAGGTGGCCACGTGCCGCGTCTCGATGAACAGCCTCGTTCCCTGACCACGATCCCCATGGCCCTTGACGACGTGATCGTCGGCGCCGCTTCCGGCCACCACGTCGCCCAGCCGCCTTCCGGTCGCCGCCACCAGGACGCTTTGCGGCAGGGTGGCCCGCAACTGCAGCTCCGGGCCGATCCACATTGGGTCGTCCTTCGGCATCACCAGCGACAGCAGCAGGACGTCGTCCTTCACGTAGCGCTTGATCTCGGCGTCCATGGCGTACGCCAGCGCGTCCACGTGTATGTCGCCGCGCCCGGAGTCGTGCAGCATGGCGTCCGCGCGTCGACGCCCCAGGCGCCGCCTAGCCATGTCTATCACATGGTCGTGATGGACATGGCGCAGACGGGCGCTCACCGCGCCTGCCAGAACTTGCGTTCGAGCGAAACGGCCACCGGAACGCCGCCGTCCTCGAGCGATACCAGCCACGTGCCGTCGTCGAGCAGCGGCTGCGCGTATGGCACCTCGAACACTGGTCGCAGCGTTCCGTCCACCATGACGGGATGACCGGTCTTGGGCTGCTTCATGTACTGCACTGGAGGGACGATCCCGTGGTGGCGCTGGAAGTACTTGGCGAGAGCCCGCGTGTGCGACGGGAACGCCAGGACCTCGGGGCCCCAGCTGTAGTGCATCGCCATGGTCTCCTCGTTGGGTTCCCAGTCGTCGAAGTGCGACAGCGGCAGGATGACCGGCGACAGCGAGAAGACCAGGTTCTGGCGTCGCGTCGCGATGAACGGCCCCGTCGACTGCGTCATGAGCAGCTCGACGTCGTCGTCCGTATCGATGACCTCCGTCCCGACGGAGAGATCGCCCATCGGCTCGAACCCGATCTCCTCGCCGATCTCGCGGGCGCCGGCCTCCTCGGAGCTCTGGTCCCATCCGTCGTGATATCCCCCGGTGATGGCCGGCCTGCCGCGCATGGGGTTGATGCCGCGCAGAGGCGTCGCGATTCCGATCCGGTCGCCGTCCCGTACGCGCTGCAGCATGACGGCGATGGGCGTCGGGTTGAAGAACTGCAGGTTGGCGCAGTTCGGGCACTTGCGCGGCCATGCGGTCGCCTCGTTGACGCGCACGTACCTCGTGGCGCAGCGATGGCAGAACGTATGCGCTTCCATGACCGGCTTGGCGCTCGTGATGGCGTTCATCTCGTTTTCTCCCTCAATCCTGATTCCGGTCACCGGTGTCCGTACCGACGTCCTGCGTCGTCACGTCTTCGCCCGCGGGCTCATCCGGTCCGGTCGCGACGACGGTCTCGTCGGAAGCCGGATCCTCCGACGTCTTCCGACGCCTCACGTCGCGTCCCGCGAAGCCTTCGCACATGGACGCCTTGATCTCGTCGGATGCGATCTCCTTGCGGATCGTGCCGTCGGCCTTCTTCCAGGCGTCGACGCGCACGTATACGCGTCGTCCGATCCGCGTCTCGATCGGACCGTACGCGCATTCGTATGGCAGCGTGAACCGCATCGTGCCCATTCCATCGATCTCCACGTCCGCCCACGGACGATGCCCTCGCGTCGTGTGCGTCGCGGTCGACGCCATCATGGTCGGCACGCCGTTCGGGTTCTGCAGCATGGTGCCAGAGGGGCTCACCGCGATGCCGCGCGCCGGCACCATGGTCATGGTCGTCGCCTCGGATTCGGACGATGGCCCTTCCGGTGTGAAGTCCACGATCAGCGTCGGCGTCATCGTCGAGCCGTCGTACGTCTCGCTGGGCGTCTTGTCCGTCCGCCCGCACGCCGCCAGGGCGAGCAGCATCGCCGTGGCCATTGCCGTCCGCATGGTCTTCCGCTCGTGGTTCGTCATCGTCGTTCTTCCGATTTTCGAGTGTGGTTCCGATGCCGAGCCCGCGTCGCACCGTTCTGCCACTTCCGGAATGATCCGGTTGCAGTCGATGGAGAGCGTGCGATGATCAAGCTGAACTGGGGTGTGGATGGTCGTGGTTCGACGTACGTCGAGTGGGAAGTGGCTCCGCATGCGTACAAGCGCGCATGGGTCCAGCATCGCACGGGGGACCGCGATTGGGCCGGTACGGGTCGCTACGTCAACGTCACGCGCGTCGAGGGGCCGCGCACGGGTCCCTCCGGGATCCCCGCCGACTTCCCCGTGTACAGGCCTCAAGCCACCGATCGGGCGCTGCTCGAGGACTTCGTGCACGGCATCCACGCGGCGGTCCATTCGTGAGCGCGCGTCTCATTCCGTGCCGGACCTCTTTTTCTTCCAGATGTCACGATCCTGAAACAAATGCCTACTAATATTATGGGACATGAAGAACGAAACCACCGCGCATGGGGCGCGAAGGATCCTCATCGGGAGGATCGAGAACCTGGCCATCGGGCCTGCGGACGCCAACCTCGGCTTCGAAGGGAGGCTGGCCGCGGAGAACGGATGGTCTTCGGGCCATGCCCGGATGGTGGCGACGGAGTATCGTCGCTTCATCGCCATCGCGGCGATCTCCGGCGAGGAGGTCACGCCATCGGATGCCGTCGATCAGGCCTGGCACTTGCACATGGTCTACACGCGCAGCTACTGGCAGGACCTGTGCCGCGACATTCTGGGACGCGAACTCCACCACGATCCGACGAGCGGCGGATGCGAGAGGCGAGAGCACTACCGGGACCGGTACGCTAGGACGCTGGAGCTGTACCGCGATTTCTTCGGGGAGGATCCGCCCGAAGCGGTCTGGCCCGTGCCCGAGAGGCGCTTCCTCGACTGCTTCGTGAGGGTGGACACGGGACGCAACGTGGTCGTCACGTCCTCGCGCGTCATGACGGCGGCCATGGCCATGGGTGGCTTCGCATTGCTCGAGATCGTCGGAGCGGGCGTGCTGGCCGCGGCGGCGGCATTGGTGATCGGCGTCTTCGCGGTCTTCCATTCCGCCGCTCTGGCGGCGGGACCGCAGCCCCCGTCCAAGTCGTCTGGATCGTCGGGGTCGGACGGTGGTGGTTGCGGAGGGGATGCGGGGTCGTGCGGGGATGGGGGATGCGGTAGCGGTTGCGGGGGAGGCTGCGGTTGCGGGTGACCGGGAGGGGCTAACCCTCCCGGTCGTCGCGCATCAGACGATGGTGCGGTCGCCGCGTCCCGCCGTCGAATCGGTGTCGACCAGATCGCGATCGGCCGACGCCATCGTGCCCGTGGCGGGCGTGGCGAAGGACGGCGTGCCCGTCGAAGCCGTCGTCGTCGGCGTTCCCGCCATGGTGGTGGCCGAACCCGCATCGTCGCCCATCGCGGCGGCCGAGGTCGAACGATGTCCGCCGCTGCTCATCAGGATCTCGTCGATCCGCTGGGCGCTGATGCTGGTCGCCGAAGGGTCGACGCCGACCATGACCGAGTGGTCGCTCATGCGATCGGCGTAGTACGTCGCGTCCTCGTCGTGCACGCCGCGATCATGCAGCACTTCGCGCAGGCCGCCCAGACCGGCGCCGACCGCGACGCCAGCCGTCATGGCCGCGGGAACCGCCGCAGCCGCGATCGCGCCCGCTGCGATGAAGGGACCGACGCCGGGGATCGCGAGCGCAGCCACCGCGAGACCCGCACCCAGCGCGCCGCCGCCGATCGCGCCGCGTGCCACGTGCGCGTTGTCGGCCGTGTCGGGATCGCCCGGTTCGCCGGTGGCGAGGCCGTCGGTCTCGGCGGCGTGGTCGCGGCTGACGATGGAGAGCGCCTCGTTGCCGACGCCGTTGCGGCGCAGTTCGTCGATCGCGGTCTGGGCCGATGCCTGGTCGTCGAACAGAGCGGTGACTAGCGTGCCTTTGATGAGGTTGGCTTCCATGTCGGGATCTCCTTTCGCGCCGCGCAGGGGTTGCGCGCGCATCGTCCCTCAACGAAGCCCCGTCCGCGCCGTTCCGCGCTGCCGATCAAATTTTCAGGATGTCCTCAGTCCTCGCCGAGCGCGTCGCCGCCGGGAAGCGTCCCCAGCGAGCACATGCCGGTCATTCCGTCGGTGCCGACAGGCGCCTCGATCGTTCGCAGCGTCCCCGAATGGGTGGAGATCTGATGCATCGTGACCGGTTCCGCCCTGGGGTGGTGGGCGATGACGCTGTAGTGGTGGAACCGGTGCGACGTCACGGCCGGCGCGTGGCCCTCGGCCACCGCGGCTTCCACGTAGCCCGCCAGATGTCTCGAATCCGGATGGCGGGTGAGCGTGTACGACACCTGGTCCGTCTCGGTGGCGTCCGCCTGGTCACCCGAGAACGCGAGGGCGATCGCGTCGCCCGTCATCGATGCGTTGATCGCGGGCATGGGCTTCAGGCTGTCGACGCCCGGGAACTGCAGCCGCTTGCGCATCCATTCCAGCCTCGTCGGCGATCCGGCCACGACGGCGAGCGGTTCGGTCAGACGCTGCAACGCGTAGACCAGTGCACCGCGCGCCTCCTGCCGACTGCCCAGCACCTCCAGATAGGACGCGATCTGCGGAGGCACCGGCACGGCGGCACCCACCCATCGTCTGATCGTGCTGCCGTCCATGCCCAGCGCCTTCGCCATGCGCGTCTGCCAGCCGTGGCCGAACAGATCCTCGCCGATGCGTTTGAAGTCTTCGTTTTCCATGCACGCCTCCGTATCGGGTTCAGCTGTTCTTCACGACGACCTTCACCGGGTGCCCGAGATCCGACGCACCGCCCGTCAGCCCCTGCGCAACGGCTATCATGCCTTCGCGCAGCGTGTCGCGTCCGATGTCGCCGTCCGCCCATGCGTCCAGCAGGCTCTCGACGTAACGTCTCGCGGTCGCCGTGCAGGGCTCGCCATCGAACGTCCTTCGCGTCTCTTCGGTCATGTCCGTCTCCTTCTTGTGTCTTGCACGTGAAGAAGGCCCGGGACTTTCGTCCCGGACCCTCCTCGTTCCTGGTGGTCCTGTTCAGAGGTCCTTGGACTCCGTGGCGTGCATCCAGGCCAGCACGTTCTCCGAGAATCCGGAGATCCTCGTCCACGCCCCGTGACCGACGCCGCGCTCCGAGGAGGCGACGTTGATCATGTAGGCGTGCTTCGCCTGGGGCGCTCCCACCGCGTCGTGCGACTGTTCGTCGGTCACGACGATCAACCGGTCATGCGGAATCCGGTTGATCTCCGCCACCGCCCTTCCGAGGTAGGTCCCCATGTGGGCCTGCGATCGGATGATGGCGTCCACGCCAGCCATGCCCCGACGTGCCGGAACCTCCTGGAGCACCTGCGAGAACGTGAACACCCGCACGTTTCCGTGCACGATGCTCGCGAGCGTCGCCGCCGCGTCCATGCGGGTCATGTCCGACTTGCCGGACAACTTGTCCCTCATCGAACCGGAGACGTCGACCAGCACGATCGTCTCGCCCTTCAGCACGGGCATCTCCGACACCGCCGCGCACAGCGCCTCGTCGAGCTGCGCCTCGTAGCGCGGAGCCGCGCGCGCCGCCGCCACGTATCGGAACGGCAGCACCTGACGGGCTCCGCGCCGTTCGAGGATCGCATCCCGCACCAGCTGCGCGTCCACGCCCGCCTGATCCATGTTCCTCAGGTTGCGGAGCAGGGCCAGATATCCGAGCTTGCGGTCGCGCAGCAGGCGCTCGAACGACTCCTTCTTGCCGGCCCCCGCGGACAGCGCCACCTCCCACGTGTCCGCGGACTCGAGGGTGCCGTCCAGCAGCCGCCCGAACGCCGCCGCCTGCTCGTCGTTCGCAGCCTTCGGATGGGCGATGCGCAGCACGTCGCGCAGCTTCACCGAGCCGTTTCGGTCGTACTTGGCCAGCGCATAGGCGTCGTGTCGGCTCATGGCCTTCGCCAGCCCGCGCTTGACCGCGGCCGGAACCGGCTTGCGCCCGTCCTTCCAGTACATGGCGAGCAGCTCGCCCGGCTCGTCGGCGCGTCGGCACACCTCCGCGACCAGCGCGGCCGTGTCGTAGGCAGGGCCGATGCGGCGGTTTATCACCGAGAGGGCCAGCCACAGGGAGACGTGACGCAGGTTCATGACCGTGCGCGCCTCGATGGCGAGAGCCGCCACTTCGTGGACCGGCACGGTGGCTGCGATCTGCTGGATGCGGTCGGCGATCGCCATGCCGTCCTCGTAGAATTCCCCTTCGAAGAGCATGCACGAGCTGACTGCGCGACGCAGCGCCGCGATGCCCCTGGACGGCACTGCCGGTGCGCCCTCGTGGGTGCGCAGCGTGTTCTGGGGACGGGTGTTGGTACGCATGGTGTCATTCCTCTTTTCGGAGGCGCCTCCATGGACACCGTCGAGATGGAATCACGCGGGAATCGTCGACCGCGGTGACGTGACTGCTCTACCGCTGAGCTACCGCCCCCCATGTGGTGGAGCGGGCTGGATTCGAACCAGCGACCTGCCGCTTAGCATGCGAAGAAACCGATGGTCTGCACCTCGCGTGATCCCTGATCTCTCAGGTGTCCGGGAAAAGTCGTGGGCGGTGTTGTTCACCAAAAGAAGTAACCGCACCACTGCGCCTCGGACAAGACGGCTTCTAGTGCAGGACGCACTAGCGGTCAATACAATAGTGCAGTCTGCACTAATTTATTTCAGATGACGATTTTGCCGGCCTCGAAGGCCATGTCCGTCAGGCGCGAAAGCGGCAGATCCGGCGACGGCGCGTAGTTCGGCTTGCGTTCGACCTTCATGCGCGCGACGCCGGTCATCGTCTCCAGTTCCGACAGCCGCACCTCCCCGAGTTCGGGGCAGCCGATGCCCAGGTCGCACAACCCGTACGCCATGTCGTCGTCGTACGGGTAGATCTCCGTGAGGAGCCAGCGTTGGCGGCCGTCCGGCATCCACAGCATCGCCGGCGGCACCGGATCGATGGTGTCGCCGGCCATCGAGCGCACGCCGTTGTCCTTCATCGCCGCGATGTCGGCTTGCGTGAACAGACCCATGTCTTTTCCCCTCTCCAAGTCTTTTCGCTTCCCCATCCCGCCGATCGGGTCAGGCCTCGCGGTCATCCCCCGCATGCAGCACGTCGTGGAGCGCGGCCGCCGTCTTGCCGCCGATGCCGTCGATCGAGGCGATCTCCTTGACGCTGGCGCGCGCCAGGCCCGCGATCGAACCGAAGCGACGGATCAGCGCCGCCGATCTCGTGGGCGAGATGCCCGGTATCGTCTGCAGCATGAACTGCGCCCGCTCCATCAAGCCGATCCCCGGCGTCTTGATCGGCTTCAGGTCGAACGCCGTTCCGCTTCCGAAGAAGTGGTCGCGTATCGACGTGACGATCAGATACGCCGTGTGCGCGATGTCCAGCGTCTCCAGCACGCGCATGTTGACGCCGAAGTTTAATCGCGTCTGCAACGAGGCCAGACGCGGCAGCGGCTGCGATCGCGTCCCCATCATGCCGCCTTCGATGATGAAGCAGCATGGCACGCCCGACGCGCTCATCCTGTGCACCTGCTCGGTCAGCCGGTTGTCGTCGATGCTCGCCGCCAGGTCGGCGCTGGTCTTGCGCTCTATGGCGAACTCGCGTCCGCCGTGCCGCGCGACGAAGTCGGCCATCTCGAGACGCGTGGTCATGATGTTGAGATTGGGCACCCCGGTCAGGATCGTGACCAGCCTGTCGTCCTCCCGGTCGTCGATCTCGAGCGTGACGGTCTCCGGCAGCCCGTTGCCCAGACGCCTGGGATCGAGAACGTGCGTGTCGTGCGCGCCGTAGCCACGCCCGCGCGGAACCTGGTCCCCCTGATCCTCCATGGGCCTCTCGTAGTCGCGGTACAATCCGTGACGTCGCCTCACGCCGCTGGGGGCGTTGCCGCTTTCGACGAGATCGATCAGATCCCCCATCGAGTTCGGCATCGGATTGAGCACCATCCGCGCGATGTGCTCGGCCGCGACCGGGCTCACCATGCTCTTCACGGCGTACCAGGAGATGCCGCCCTTCCGGCCCTGGCACCAGACCGAGGGCACACCGGTCATGTTCATGTACACCTTGGTGGCACGACCCTGTCCCCGGCTGACGTGCCACTCGATCTCGGTCCGGCCCTCCGACAGCGCGGCCGTGATGCCGGCCACCTCCTCGATCTCGCGGCGCACCGCAGCCAGTTCGACGCTGTGCGCCTCCACGTAATCGCGCATCTCGTCGCCGAACGCATCCACTCCGGCGCGCGTCCACAGACCGTCCCGGACCCTCGCCAGCACGCCCCGTTCCGTCAGGGCCTTCGCGGCCGTCGTCCCGCTCTGGCCGTACTGCCGCTTCAGATCGGCGGCGGAGGCCACCGCATGCGTCTCGAAGTGCGCCTCGACCCGTTCGACCACGCTTTCCGCGGTCCTCCCCTTGGCCGCCAGACCCGCCGCGATCCGCTCCTCGGCCCGCAACGCGTCGCGGGCGCGGTCGTCGTCGCTGAGGGGCTTGGCCCCGGTCTCGTCGATCTTCGCGACGACGCGGGGATCCGTCGGAAGAACGCCGGCGATCGAGTACACGCCGACCGCCTGCCTGACCACGTCGACGCCCACCATCTGCGCGATGGCTCCCGCCGCGGCCTCCCCGACCACCTGTATGATCTCGGCGCGCGTGAAGACGCGGCGCTCCCTGGCGAACGCGCGTACGCGGTCCGCCTGCGTCGGTGCCTTTGCCATCCCTTATTCCTCCCGTCGCCGCCCTCAGGCGACCTTCCTGTCCATCTGATCCATGTCGCCGTTGGCCACCAGGGCGGCCTGCGCGCGAGGCGTGGGACGTCCATACAGATAGCCCTGGCCGCAGTCGAACCCGAGGTCGCGCAGGATCTCCCCCGTCTTCTCGTCCTCGACCCCCTCCGCGGTCGCCGTCATGCCCATCGCCTTGGCGAGTCCGGCGACCGCGGTCGTGATCTTCAGGCTGTCGCCGCTGCCCAGGGTCCGCACGAAGCTGCCGTCGAGCTTGATGTGATCGAAGTCCAGCTGCCTCAGCGTCGACAACGACGAATAGCCGCAGCCGAAGTCGTCGAGGGCCACGCGTATGCCGGCGTTCCGGAAGGCGGACACGGCTTCCTGCGCGAAGTCCAGGTCGTCGATCACCGCGCTCTCCGTGATCTCGATCACGAGGCGTTCGGGGCGCAGGCGCTCCTGCTGCAGGATGCCGAACGTCTTGGCGATCACCCAGGAGTCCCTCAGCATCACTGGGCTCATGTTCACTGAGACCGTGACGTCCTCGGGCCAATCCCTCGCCGCCCTGCACGACTGCTGGAGTATCTGGGTGGTGATCTCGTCGATCAGTCCGGCCTCCTCGGCGATGGGGATGAAGACGTCTGGCGGCACCATTCCGCGCCCCTGATGGTTCCAGCGCGCGAGCGCCTCGAAGCCCAGGACGCGTCCCGTACCCAGGCACGTGATGGGCTGGAACCAGGCTTCGATCTGGTGGTCGCGCACCGCGGCCTTCAGATCCGTCTCCATTTCCGCCCTGTCCTGGATGCGCTGGTCGATTGCCGCGTCGTAGAACCGGTACGTGTTGCGGCCGTCGCGTTTCGCCTCGTACATCGCGACGTCGGCCGCGTGCATCAGGCGATCCACGGTCTTCGCGTCCTCCGGATAGCGGGCGATGCCGATGCTGGTGCCCAGCTGGTGTCGCCGCTCCCCGATGTCGTACGCGCGTCCGATCTCGTCGAGCACGCGCTTGGCCAGGCGTTCGCACGCCTCCTCGCTGCAGTCACCCGTGAGGATGAGATTGAATTCGTCTCCGCCCACCCTCACGGGGAAGATGCCGTCCTCGCCGGCGATCTCGGCTAGACGCCTGGCCACTTCGATCAGCACGGCGTCGCCGGTCTGATGTCCGTGGACGTCGTTCACCGCCTTGAACCGGTCCAGGTCGAGCAGCATGGCCACGCACGGCGTTCCACTGGTGAGCTTGTCCCCCACGTGCTGATCGAGCCGCTCCTGCATGTGACGTCGGTTGGGCAGCCCCGTCAGCGTGTCGTGCTCCGCCAGGACCGTCGCGCGACGCTCCGCCGCCGCGTGCTCCTTCACCTCGTCGAGCGCCTTGGCCAACCCTTCGTTCGCGACGCGCACCTGGTCACGGCTGCGACGCAGGGTGATGACGCCGTACGTGAGGATGGTGATCAGCACGTACAGCGCGATGGCCACCGAAACCGTGCCCGTCCAGCGCCGTTCGGATGCCTGACGCTCGTCGTCGTAGCGCCGGCGCATCTCCTGCTCGCGCAACTGCGCGATGCGCAGCTTTTGTCCCTCGTAGTCGAATCTCGACGCCATGAGCGCCGCCTTGTTGGACAGCGAGAGGGATGTCATCGCCGCGCGCGTGCGGTTCGAGATCTCGAGCTGGATCAGTGCGTCGTCGTAGCGACCCGCCCTCTTGTAGACCTCGTATGCCGCATTGTGCACGGTGGTGCGATCCTGCCCTTCCCGTTCGACCCGGGCTGGTTCGAGCTTGTCGATCATCGCGCCGGCCTCCGCCGCGCGGCCCGTTCTGGCCAGATATCGGGCCGTCACCGCGGTCGTGTTCTCGTCCGGCTTCACGTGATGCGACCGCATCGTCGAGAGGGCCGTTTCCAGCGCCTTGCCCGCCTTGCGCGTCTGATCGACCTCCATCAGGGCATCCGCCTGCGCCATGCGCACCCTTGCCTCCAGAACGTGTTCTCCGGCCTGCTTCGCCGTCGTGGCGGCCTGCTCGAACGATCGCATCGCCGCCGCCGTGTCGCCCTTCTTGGTGTATATCTGAGCCATGACGTTGGCGCGCGACAGACGCATCCGCGGGTCGCCGGGGTAGGCGGCGGACGCACCCTTCATGTAGCGTTCGGCACGGTCGTAATCGGCGGCGGCGTCGTAGAGCATGCCCAGATACTGGAGCGCGATCGAATTGCCCCGGGCGTTGCCGTTGACGCGGAACAGCTCCGCCGCGCTGAGATAGTCCTTCAGCGCCACCGCCGATCTTCCCGTCTCGTGGTTGAGGGATCCCCGTGTCAGAAGCGCGTCGGCGCGCGCGGAGGCGTCTCCGGCCTTGTCCGCCAGACGGATGGACGATTCCACCAGACGCCTGGCCTTCGCGGTGTCGCCTTCGCGCAATGTGGCCTCGCCCGCGATCCACCTCGCCCTCGACAGTGCCCTGACGTGTTCACGGCTCATCGTCATGCCCGACAATCCGCGCTCCAGACGTTCGCCGATCGCACGTGCGCCGGCGGGATCGCTCATCATCAGAACACGGGCTTCGTCGACCGATTTGTCGACCATCGAACGCACGGTGGTCGATGCCTGTCCGCCCGCGGTGTCGGCGGCGGCCGCCGGAGACGCCGCGGCCATGGTGATCGCCGTCAGCGAGACGAGGAGTGGTTTCATCGATTCATCCTGAGATCGAAAGGTTCAATTTTTCATTAATCGCCGGCGCACGGATGCGCCTTCGCGGACCCAAGTCCGCGTTTTTCTCCATCCTTTCCGGATGGTTGGTCGTTCCGGCACCCCTTTCGGGTGATCAGAACTTGAGGAAGGGTATGATGCTCGCGCGTTCGTCGGTCCAACCGGCGAAGCCCGGTCTGGATCGCAGGTTGGTCCACCGTGCGTCCGATGCGCGCAGCCGCTTCTCGATCGTCGCATCGCGCGACAGGGCCACCCACGAGGACCGCTGCATCAGGGGCGCCGTGGGCACGTCGCGTATGATGACGGGGTGCCAGTCGCGCATGGCCGCCATCACCGGTTCCAGATCGAGATGCCGGTTCGATATGTGCGCGATCACGACGCCGTCGGGCCCCACCGCACGCGCGTAGGCGTCGAACGCCTGCCTGGTGACCAGATGGATGGGGATGGCGTCGGACGAGAATGCGTCGATCACCAGGGCGTCGAAGCGCTTCGCGGGACCCGCCTCGATCGAGATCCGCGCATCACCCTGCACGATGGATGCGCGCGGCGTGCACGTGGATACGAAGGTGAACCGGCTGCGGTCCAGCGCCATGCGTACGACCTGCGGGTCGATCTCGAAGAACGTCCAGGTCTGACCGGGCTTCGCGTAGCAGGCGAGGCTGCCCACCCCGAGTCCGACGACGCCGATGCGTGTTGCGGGGCCGCGCATGCGCGTGACCCAGCCCAGCGCGGACGCCACCCCCGACGTGGGACCGTAGTAGCTGAGCGGCGTCGTCGACATCGTGGGCCGCACCTTCTGCATGCCGTGCAGCGTGGTGCCGCTCAGGATGGCGCGCGCGTCACCCGTCTCGACGATCCTGTAGCTGCCGAAGTAGCTGCGGAACCGGCTGTCGATGCCGCCACCCGCCACGGATGCGTAGGCGCCCTGGATGATCATGGCGCACAGCAGACATGTCGCCGTCGTCCATCTGTTCCCGACGAACGCGATTCCGATCCCTCCCATGAGGCACACCAGAACCAGCGCCGGCATGGCCACGGCCGGCCCGGCGACGACCCCTGACAGGGTCGCCAGCACCGCCATCACGATGAAGGCCACGGCCATTCGCGTGTCCGAGGAGCTCCGCGCGAGCAGAGGTTGTCCGGGGATCGCGAGGCACGCCGCCAGCAGTAGAAGCGGATGCTCCCACACCCAGTCGAACACGACGGGAGCGACCAGTGCGCATGCGACGCCACCGAGCGCTCCGCCCGCCGACATGGCGAGATAGAATCCGGTGAGATGGTCCGCCGCCGGCCTCTCGCGGTGCATGACTCCGTGCAGCGCCACGCCGACCGCGTACAGCGTGGCCAATCCCAGAGGCACCGAGACGGCCGGCAGACGCCCGCCCTGGCTGAGCGCGAGCACTCCCTCCACGAACACCAGCAGGGGGGCCACGCGCATCGCCGCCTCGACCAGGTTGTCCCGTCCCGAGAAGGCGGCGACGAACGTGAGCAGGTATATTCCGAGGGGCAGCACCCACAGCAGGGGGGTCGCGACGATGTCCGTGGTCAGATACGTCGTCGTCGACAGCATCAGCCCGGAGGGGATGGCCGCGATCATAATCCATCTGAGGTACGTCGCCGCGCGCGGCGGAGCGGTTCGTTTCTCGTGGATTGCCGATGCGCCGCGTCGCATGGTCGTCATGGCGACCAGTGTCGCTCCACCCAGAACCAGATACCCCGCGCTCCAGATCAGCCGCTGCACCGCCGTGGTCGCGAACGGCTCCATCACGAGCGGGTACGCCAGCAGGCCGGCGAAGCTGCCGAGGTTCGATGCCGCATACAGCGCATAGGGATCGCTTCGGCCACCCATGGCATGCCATCTCTGCAGCAGCGGCGCCTGCGACGCGACGATCAGGAACAGAGGTCCGATCGACATCGCTATCAGGGCCGGCGCCCAGAGGACGGGATCGGTGCCCGACGTCGGCATGCGGTCCGTCAGACCTATGGGAAGCCACGCCGCCGCCAGGACGAACAGGGCGCAATGCATGCGCGTCTGCCACCGGGCGGGCAATCGCCCCAGCACGTGCGCGTAGGCGTATCCGCCGAGCAGCAGGGTCTGATACACCAGCATGGCCGAGTTCCAGACCGCCGGCGACCCGCCCAGACGCGGCAGCGCCATGTGCGCCACCATGGGCTGCACCATGAACAGCAGGAACGACCCGAGCGCCACGGCCGCCACGAACGGGATGCGCATCCGTTCGCCGCGCGTCCGCGCGCTCGTCTGATCTTGATCCGTCATGCGGTCTTATAGGACGGGCCGGCGTCCGCGTGAACGCCGACCCTCTGTCCTCAGGCTCCCGCCGCCTTCAAGGCCTTTTCCACGTCGGGCCAAGACACGGAATCCACGCTTCGACCGTTCACCTGGAAGGATGGCGTCCCCTTGACGTCCTTCGCCGCGTTGGTCGCGTCGACCAGCGCCTGCGCCTTGGCCTCGTCGGCGAGGCATGCGGCCGCGCTGCCCTTTGGCAGTCCAGCGGATTCGGCGATTGCGACGTAGTGCCCCTTGTCGCCGATGAAGGCCAGCGTCTCCTTGACCGTGTACTTCGCGATCGCGTCCTTCTTCGTGGCGATGGCCTCGTTCAGGTCGTCCAGCGACTTCGGCTGCTGCCGGTAAGTGGCTTCGAGGATCGGGAAGAACGTCTCCGGTGGTCCGCACCTTCCGACCATCGCCGAGGCGACGTCGGCCACGCCGTGGACCGCGAAGTCGCGGAACTCGTAGCTCACCTTGCCGCCGGCGACGTACGCCTCCAACGGCCGGGCGGCCTTCGCCGTGAAAGCGGCGCACGCGGGGCACGTGCGCGCACCGTACTCCACGAGCTTCACCGAGGCGTCCGGGTTGCCCATCCGGTACCCGCCCTGCGGCGTGACGCTCACCGTCTTCGACCACTTGGCGGCGGGAATTCCGTCCACCGGCGTGATCGACGGCGCATCCGCGACGGCGGCGTTCGTGGTGACGGTGCCGTCGCCACCCGGCTGCTCCACGCCCGGACTGCATGCGGTCATGGCGAATGCCGCTGCCGCGGCTAGGATGATTCTGGTCATTTCGTCTCCGTCTTCTTCGTGGTCGTCTTGCGGTGGCCCTTCGCCTTCATGCCCTTGACGGCTATGACGATGGACAGTGGGATCATCGCCAGGGCGGCGACGATGAAGGGTAGCAGCGCGATGCCGAGCGTCGTCCGCGACATCCTGTCCGCCAGCGCCACGCCGGTGGCCGACGCCACCAGGCCGACGACGAGCGTCACGCTGAGGATGGTCGCCAGGCGCGTCTCGCGCCACGACGTGACCAGGTGCAGATGCGCCGTGACGCTCGCCGTCAGCAGGGCCGCGGCTATTCCGGCGTACTGCAGCATCGTCTGGTGGGGGCTTCCCATGTCCAGCATGCCGTACACCGTCAGCGCCGTCGCGATCGGTATCATCGCCCCCTGCACGATCCTCGAACGTCGCGAGGGTTCGCGCCGGGTCTTCGATGCCGTCATCGCAGCGCGTCCTCGTCGACCGTTTCGACGAAGACGCACGTGGGGGGAGCCAGGCCCTCCAGCATCGCGCGGAAGCGCCCGTAGCGTTCGTCGTCCATCGGTTCGCGCGTCCGCCATCTGCCGTCGCCGACCAGGACCTCGACGTGCGTCGGTCCCCGTGTGCCGTATGCGTACGGATCGGGTATCCGCGTCAGCGTCCATGTCGTCGCATCGGACATGGCGACCGCGACGGCGCACATGTCGACGTCGTGCAGCGCGCGCGCCTCGTCCGGCATGGCCGCCAGGAACTGGGTGCGGTAGAAGTTGAGCCTACCCTGCGCCGTTGGCGCGCCGTGCATCATCGCCCGCGTGGCCGCGAGCATCATGGCGTGCGCCATCATCGCGGCATCGGCTTCGTCGTACGTCAGCATGCGGAGCCGTGCGCCGTTCCCGGCGAAGTCGGTCGGCAGATCGTCGGTGGTCATCGTTCGCCCTTCCGGTCGAGGTGGTGGTGGAGATTGTCCGCTCCGTAGGGTGCGACGCCGCCGATGCGGGTCGTGTTAGCGGGATCGCCGCATTCTATCCAGTCGGCGTTCGCGATCACGACGCGGATGCCGTCGTCGATGGTCTCGACGTATGCGATCCGCAGCGCCGCGACCGCCTGGTCGACGTGGGTCACGCCACATGCGGGAACGTCGATCACGTCGCTCAGCGCCCTGTCCACGCAATTCGCGGCGACGCTTTCGGGCAGACCGGTCTTCAGTTCGAGGATCGTCCTCTCCGCATCGCTGCGCAGCGTTCCGTCGACGCCCGTCATGACGACGCCCCGCGTCACCGCCATGTCCTGTTGCCTGTCCACCGCGTCGCCCGACCCCCTGACCAGCATGTTCGCAACGAGAGGATGGGCGTACGTGTCCGAGTCACCGTAGCGCGGACCGCCGGGCCGTGCGGCTCCGCACGTGACCGCCTCGCGGCGCGACAGCCTCCTGGCCGTCTCCGCGACGGCTGCGATCATGGGCTCCCCCATCGACCCGTCGTCCTGGAAGGCGTCGTCGCAATGGAACCTCGCGGCGTCCTGCGCCGTCAGCAGGGCATGCTCGATGTCGAGCAGATGGCCACGGCCGTCCGTCGCGCGCGGCATCGTGACGCCGAGGTCCACGCTTGCCGTCAGCCGTGCCAACATCGTGGTCAGCATGGTTCTCCGTCGGGCGGCGTAGTCCCGCGTCTCGATGTCCGTCACCATGTTTTCCCCTTCGACCTTCGTCCCACCCTTGCCGGCACGTCTCTTCGTGTCCCGACCGGCTAGGTCTCAACGTCGTCTTCCGAACGCCTGCACGTCCGACGCCTCCACCGTCACCACCAGGAAGTCGTTCAGGAGCTGGTCCCGTCTGACCGTCGCCTTCTCTATCCTCAGATCCATGCTCGTCGTCAGGACCGGATGCGCGATGACCTCTCCCAGCCGCCTGCCCGGAATAGCGCCCACCATCGTCTCCGGCACATTCACTCCTCCGATGGAGATTTCCGTGCTCCCCTCGAGGTCGACGATGCGCAGTGGATGGCTTCCCTCGCTCGCCATGCGTATCGACTGCAGCTTCCCCGCCTTCAGCGCCAGCGACACGTGGAAGCCTCGTCTGTGGAACGTCTCCATCGCGATGGTGCCCGTCATGATGTTGATGTGGCGTCCTCCGTCCGCCGTACCCTTCACCACGATGTTGTAGTCGTCGGCGCCGCACGCCTTCAAGACGTCCCTTACCGGACTGCTGCTTCTGAGAACGTGGAGGGGTGGATTCAGCGGGTCGTATCCCAGCGCTCTCGATTCCGCGTCCTGCACCAGGAGCTTCGTCGCGCCCGCGAGCCATCGCGTAATGCGGCGTTTCAACGTTTCGTCGTCGACCCCGTGCATCGTCAGCACGAGCTCCATCCGCCCGCGCCTCTCGAAGACGTGCGCGTTTCTGACGATGACCGCTTCGCCGTCGTGACGTCCTTCCATCACCTCCAGCACGATCTCCGTCAGACCGATGCGCGACGGCATCTCGCGGGCGAACGTCATGTTCAACCCCCTCGACGCCATCGCCGAGGCCCGTTCCTCCGCCAGTTCGCAGAGTCGTTCGACCGAATTCCTCAATGCGCCATCCTCCCCCTTCACCGCGTGTCGTTGCGGACGGCGAGCCGATCGTGGTCAGGCCCGTTCGTCCTCCTCGTGCGGTGTCCCGCCGTAGTTCAGGCGGTTGTAGATCTCCCGGCAATAGGCGACGTCATCGGTCTGGATCTTCATCACGCCGATCTGCAGACGGTTGAATCGTCGTCGCTCGACCGTGTTCAGATCGTCCCACCGGTGCTCGCATTCCGTGCCGCGGAAGACGGTCACCAGTCCCGCTCCGTAGTCGCGCAGCGCCGAGCAGCGTTGCCGTCCGTCGAGGAGCCAGCGGTCGGTCGCAGCGAACCGGTCATCGCTCTGCATGGGGCAGTTGATGGCGTCGACCACGACGATCGTGCCGAGCCCGACGCCCAGCAGGGCGCTCTCCACGAATCGCTCCTTCTGCTCCTGCGTCCACCTGGGCCCGCGCTGGAACGGCGGAAGGAAGTATCCGCCCACCCGCTCCTGGCCCGGATCCCACATGTCGGAATCCTCCGCGTCCATGCCGGGCGACAGGATGCGTTCGAGATCCATGCTGGTGTGATTGCCCTCGAGCAGCTGCACGGGCAGATGCGGATGCTGCCCACCGCGCGATGCTATGCGGAACGTCATGGCCTTCTCCCTTCTCGACGGTCAGGCGTCGATTACTTCGTCGATGGTGATCCTGTGTTCGACCAGATCCAGCCAGAACGTGGTCGTTCTCCGCCCCCTGTCGATGCGGCGTATCCTCGCGTCCGCCAGGAGGGTCGTGCGGTCGATGCCGATCACCTCTCCCACCCGACGGTCCAGGCATTGCGGCAGCAGGGTGTCCGGCAGATCGACCTTGTCGAGAGTGATGCGGTTGGCGGTGTGCGCGACGCCCCTCGAGATCGCGAGTCTCGCGTACAAGTCGAGCGTCCCGACCGACACGCCGATGCGCAGTTCGCCGCTCGAGGTCGCCTGCGTCAGATCCGGCCGACGTCGCGTCCCCAGCATCCCCGGTCTGGTCGCCAGCCATGATCTCGTGGCCATCGCCATGATGAGCGCGTGCCGCATGCGCCATCCGCCCGAACGGACCATCTCGGCGAGCGGTCCGTATATCGGACCGAACGGAATAGGCAGGGGCGCTTCGCCATGGGCACTCCTGTGCAGCGTTCTCCGCCCGAGGAACTCGATCGCGTCGTCCAGCGTGGCGCCGTCCGGATGGTATTCCCCGTTCAGCACGAGACCGTCATGCGGACCAGCACCATGTCGCCGTAGCCCGTCGTCGTCGCCGCTCCGTGCCGCGCCACGATCTCCTCGACGATCTCGACGCTGCGTCTGGCTTCGACGCGGGCGTCGCGGGCCGAGCGTTCCAACTGCATCCAGGCCTCTTCGGGCAATGCTCCGTCCCTCGCCTCGATCCTCTCGCGCGCCGCCTTCATCTCGTCCTCCGTGACGTCGGGAGGGCAGGCGAAGACGTTCTTCGCCAGTGGCATCATCTTTTCACGTCCGCCCGGCGTCTCCGTCCAGTGTACCGGTTCCGACGCCTTCAGGAGCCAGTGCCAGAAGCTCGCCGAGGGCGGGCATGCACCCGCTCCCTGCGGATCCTTGTGGTACATCGCGAAGTACAGCCTGGACGAACTATGATGAACGCCTTCGGCGTCGATCGCTGGAAGTCTTCCCCTGCGTCGCCATCGGTCGAAGTGTCCGGCCGATCCCATCAGGTCGCCCAGATCCACCCCTCTCGTCCCGTAGTCGGCCGCGATCGCGTCGTAGTCGACGATCGGGACGGCGGCCATCATTGCGGCGTTCATGTCTTTTTCCCCTTCCGAAGGTGCGTTCGACGATCATTCGTGCATCGGGGCGGCGTCGTCCCATCCGGCCCACTCGGGTGGTGCGGGCTCGCTCGTCAGCCAGCGCGCGGGCGCGAACGTGAACACCGTCGAGATGGGATGGGTCTCGACATCGGTTATGACCAGCTCGTCGACCGCGCGGTCGACGTCGTCGCGTCCGGTGGGGGCGATCTCGACCACGTCTCCCAGGCGTCGACCCATCGTCGCCATCGCGACCGTCTCCGACAGGCGCGTCCTCATGGTCCACTGCACGCCCCGCATGGCGCCGTCGCTGGACGGTAGCGCCGTGTAGACGTGCTCCACCTCGTTCGAGTCGCCGTCGACGTACAGCATCATGCGCGTGTAATCGTGCAGCCCCTTGTGGCGCGACGTGATGTGCATGTCGAAGTCCCGCAGCCTGTTCCCTTCCCCGTTCTCGTCCTGCATTCTCATCCACAGCGCGAGCGGATGCGCGAGAATGGTCCAGGCCGGCGCGAAGCGCTGCTGCCCCAGTTCCTCGAACAGTCTCCTTCGGTTCGCCATGGCGGCGACGCGTCGAGCAACCCGTTCGGCCGCGGCGATCAGATCGGGATGGGGTCCGTCTCCGTTCTCGTTCCATCCCGTCGCGCTCGCGTAGGCGTCGGCATGCCACACCGTCGCCTTTCCGTCTCCGAGCCTCATCCTGATGGAGCTCGGAAGGCGGACTCCGGCGTACCTGCACGCCGCGCGCAGGCGCGCCTCGAGCCGGGCCGCTTCGTCCCGGAACATCATCGCGTCGGTGATGCGCATCGCCAAGGACATGGCTTTTCCCCCATTCTACCGGTAGTGCGACCGGTACCTCAATCGGGTGATCTCGCTCTCCTGGTTCGAGAGCTTGCGCCTCATCGAGTCCAGGTCGCCCGCCATGCCGGCGGCTCCGCCGTCCGCCGACGTCACCTCGCCCTGTTCGACCTCGGCGGCGGCCTCGAGGGCCTCGGGCGTCAGGCCATGGGTCTTCGCGTCCTCGGCCATGATGTATTTCCATCCGCACCTGTTGGCCTGGCTGATCTGGATGGCGCGTGCCAGCTGCACGCCGGTGCGGGCGGCCATGTAGCGCTCCGCGGTCTCCCTGCATAGCAGGACGCGGACCCGGTCGATCATCGCCAACCGGTCGAGACGCGCCTCCTCCTCGGCCAGTTCCCGCGGGGTGGGAGGCGTCTCCGTCCCGGTCTCCGGCGCAGGCGTCGCCGATGCCTCGGCGGCCGCGGGCGGTGGCGTCCGGGGTCCTGCCAGCCTGGTCAGCCCGTAGACCACCGCGATGATGAGTATCAGCCCCAGGACGAGGGCGAGGATGTTCCTCAGCCGCTCCCGTCGCCGTTTGTCCTCGGGCTTCACCAGGGGTTGCGCGGCTGGGCGCCTCTCGTTTTCCACATCGAACATGTCCGCTCCTTCGTTTCGTCGTCGTGCACGTCCCGCGATCGGCCGGCGGTCTGTCGCGCGGCTTCTCAGTCGAGACGCCAGTCTATCGCTCCGCGTCCGGTCTTCTCCAGGAACGCGTTCGCCTGGCTGAACGGCTTCGACCCGAAGAACCCGCGGCTCGCCGACAACCCGGACGGATGCACCGATCGGAGCACCAGATGACGGCTCTCGTCGATGCTTCCGGCCTTCTTCTTGGCGAAGTTGCCCCACAGGATGAAGACGGTCGGCAGAGGGGATGCGGCGACGTGGCGCACGACGGCGTCGGTGAACTTCTCCCAGCCCCGGCCCTTGTGCGCGCCGGCGTCGTTGTGCTCCACCGTCAGCATGCTGTTGAGCAGCAGCACGCCCTGCCGTGCCCATGGTTCCAGCGATCCGTCCTTTGGTCGCGCCACTCCGAGGTCGTCCATCATCTCCTTGTGGATGTTGCGCAGGCTCGACGGGATGGTCACGCCCGGCGCCACGCTGAACGCGAGACCGTTCGCCTCGCCGGGATTGTGGTACGGATCCTGACCGATGATCAGCACCTTGACGTCCTGCGGAGCCACCATGTCGAGCGCGGCGAAGATGCGGTCGTTTGGCGGGTAGATGCGCGCGCCTTCCGCCTGGCGCTGGCGCAGATATGCCGAGAGTTCCGCCATCTGCGGATTGGCGAAGGCGTCTGCGAGTGCTTTTCGCCACTCGGCGCGGATGCGTGGCTGGGTCATTCCGGTTCCTCCAATAGATTTCTGTACAGTGCCTCGTGCAACGTCATGCCGCCCGCCGTCAGCGACCGCACCATGGCGATGCGTCTGGCGAGCTGGAAGTTGGAGAACCGCTTGTCGGCGGTCACCTCCGTTCCCAGCCATGCCGGCACGTCGAACGCCGCGTCCTCCGACGGCAGCTCGATCTCGGCAAGCATGAGCGTCTCCACCCGTCCGTCGCGACGCCTGACGGCGAGCTCGACCGCGGCGAAGACGTCGATCTCCCACGTCAGATCGCCGCTTGCCGGAGCGACGCTGCGAGTCTTCTCCACCGCCGCTCCGCACCGGGGCAGAAGTCCATCGTGGAATTTCCGGGTCACGACGGTCTCGTGCTCGTCGGCCGTCATGTCGGTTTCGGGTAGCTTCATGGTGAGCAACGGGGTAGTCACGCCGTCCATCGCGATGGTGCGCAGGCGGATGGCCCAGTGGCCCGTGCCGGGGACGTAGCTCTGCGATATGTGGCGCGGCGCCCTGCCCAGCGCGATGGCGGCCTTCCTGTCGTCTATCAGGAATCGGCGTTCGATTTCGGGCATTCGGCTTCTCCTTTTTTTCTCCGTCTCCGCAACGGTTCGGTCTCTTCGCGGCCCCGGAACGGATCGGCGTTCGTCGTCGCCGCATGGGATGCGGGTTCGATGTCGGCGTCCGTCGGCCCTTACTCGTTGACGGGCATGCATCGCTCATCCTAAAAGACGTGGATGCGGCGTCGCTGGGACGTCGTCGGAGTCCGTTTTCCTGTGACCACGATCGTCCTAGTAACGATAGGCATCATCCTCGCCGCTGTGTCGGCGATGATGGTGTTCTGGTACGGGGGCACGGCCTTCGACAACGGCAGGATCAATGCCGACGCCGCCCGCCTGCTCACCGAAGGCTCCCAGATCGAGCGCGCCGTCGGACTGTACAGGGCCCAGGAGGGCCGCACCCCCGACATCGTCAACAAGAACGACCCCCTCGCCGCCCTGGTCGACCGCCGGTATCTGGCGGACAGGCCTTCGGGCGACAACGGGCGCTGGTTCGTCGACTATCCGTCGGGCATGATCCGGGCCGACGTCGGCGCCGTGACCGACACGCGCGCCGTGATGGTGTGCCGGGCGGCGCGACGCTCGCAGAAGCTGTTCAATCCCGCCGAGGTGTACCGCTGCGACGGGTCCGACTATCCAATGCCCCACCCCGCCGGGGGCCTTCCCGCGGTGGAGCCCTGCTGCGTCTGGTCGGGAGCGACCGACGCCGACATCGGCGGTGGACGGGGTTCGTCCGCCTCGTCGCCTTCGCCGACCCCGCCGCCGACCACCGGCGGCGGCACGGGCGGCGGCACGCAGCCCGACGGCTACAACCCGGTGGGTTCGACCAACACCTATTCGGTGGACGACAGGGTGGACTTCCTGGCGCGTTCGTTCGACGCCATCCAGAAGGGCACGAAGGCCTTCTACCTGAAGTACCACCAGATCTCGACGATGAGCCAGATGGTGGCGATGGGATACATTCCGGGCTGGGCGTTGACGTCGCTCTCGGGCGACTACGGCACTCCCAGCGTCCAGACGACCTGGTCCCAGACGCCGTGGCCCGGCGGCATCTACGCCGACAAGCCCTACGTCCACGTGTATCTGAACGAGGATCTTTTCTCGGCCTTCGCGGAGGCATGGAGGCGTCGTCACGGGACGAGGTCGAATCCGGACAACTACTACGGGAACCACCTGTCGGAGCGCATCTACCTGCCGCTGTTCCCGACGAACGTGTCGACCATCGTCGCCGCCTTCAAGCAGAGCGACGAGGCCCTCGCGTCCTTCAGGTCGAGCAGGGGATTCCTTCCGCGGCGCCTCACCGATCTGGTCGGCGCCGGCATTCTGACCGGCATGCCCACGTCGGGCTTCGGCGTGATCTCGGAGGATTACGCGATGCTGTCGCGCAGCGCCGCCGACGCGGCCGCTCAGAACGAGTCTCGCGCCGTGGTGATGCCCCTCGCCAGCGAGGAGGCCTGTCGCACGTACAACCTCAAGCTGTACGGTGTCGACGAGGTTCCCGAGTGGGCGTCGCGCGATGCGGGATGCGCTCTGGTGGGTGGCTCGATGTACGCCTACTCCTACGTCGCCGGCGAGATGGATCCGTCGACCTGGTATCCGTACGACGAGATGTCCAAGGGCAATCCGTCGGCTCACTTCGTCTACACGACGTCCCAGCCCGACAAGCTGCAGGCGTTATCGGCCAACCGCATCGCGATGGCGGGCTACACCTTCTGGGCGTTCTCCCGTCAGAACCGCCGGCTGGTCCTCCATCCCGGCGTCGAGCGTGCCGACACCATCACGCTGCGCTTCAAGGCCCCCGACACGGGTGCCTATCGCCTGAGCGGCGTGTGGCAGCCCATGGGTGGCTGCGGCAACGGCGTCGATCTTTCGGTATCCGGCCTGGGCACCCGCTATGGCGACTCGTCGCAGCCCTGGGTGTTCGATTTCGTGAGGACCCTGTCGGCCGGTCAGACCGTGGACTTCACCCTGGGCAACCGCGGCAGCGACCTCTGCGACGGCACCTATCTCGATCTCACCGCCGTCAGGCGGTAGCCGTCCCAGGAACGTGAAAAAAGGGGCGCTTCCAGTACGGAAGCGCCCTTCGTCGATGGTCGTCGGGTCAGGCCGCGCGACGGCCGAAGCCGAACGACCTGGTCTGCGTGCGCAACGGCGGCGTGGCCTGACGACGTCGCTGGTCGTTCATGAACTGGTGCAGGCGATGGCCGTCCTGCAGAGACGCCACGAACTTTACGCCCATCCGGTCGACCTCCGACCATTGGACGTGGGCCCAGACGAAGTCCCCGTCGACGTCGAGATGGATGCGGTCGCCCGCCGCGTAGGGGTCGTCCATGCGGATCTTGGCCCCATGCATGGAGACGTCGACGATGCGCGCCGGGCGCGTCTCGATCGTCGTGCAGGCCGTGATCGGAAGATCGCACTCGAAGCGTTCGCTGATGCGGGCATGCATTGGCTTCGCCTGGGTCATGACGCTTTTCTCCTCCTCAATCTGCTCTGCACCTGGAAAACCCCGTGGCGTCTCGCCATGCCATCCGTGTTCCGCGGAACGTCGGATCGCCTTTTCGTCACCACGCGTCCCGTGCGTGATCCTCTTATCCCGTCGTTTCGGCAAGTCGTTTCCCTGCATCGACGACCAGTCCTATAAGTACTTCATGGATGGAAAGACCGGATCGAAGAGCTTCTGGAGAACGGCGAGACTGCTCGTCGGCACTCTGGTCGTCGCAACCGTCATCAGGGCGATGGTCTTCGCGACCTTCGTGATCCCATCCCAGTCGATGATGCCGCGCCTTCTCACCGGGGACGTCTTCGTGGCTTCGAAGTGGTCGTACGGCTGGTCCCGCCATTCCTTCAATTCGAGGCTGTCGCTCTTCGACGGCAGGATCTGGGGATCGTCCCCCGAGATCGGCGACGTCGTCATATTCGCAGGCGTCGTCGATCCGGGCGTCACCTACATCAAGCGCGTGATGGGCCGTCCGGGAGACGTCGTCGCCATGCGCGAGGGGAGGTTCTTCCTGAACGGCAGGATGCTGCCCCAGACGCCTCCGCGCGATTTCGTCATCCCCTTGGGGCCAAACGTGGTCTGTCTCGCCATACCCGGTCTCATCGATCTGCGCGTGCTGACGGCCGACGCGAAGCCCGGATGCCGATTCTATCAGGCACGCGAGACGCTCCCCTCCGGAAGATCGCACCGCGTACTTGACTTCGCGATCGCCAGGACGGACACCTTCGGCCCCGTCACGGTTCCCGCAGGGCATCTCTTCATGCTGGGCGACAACCGCGACGACAGTCTGGACAGCCGCGTCCCCGTGAGGGCGGGCGGTCTCGGAATGGTGCCTAGGGACAACGTGATCGGAAAGGCGCGCTGGGTGCTGTTCTCGTCCGATGGCACCGGATCCCTCCTCAAGCCCTGGACCTGGCGATCGGCGGTCCGGCCGTCGCAGACCGGATACATCGAATAGCCTTCAGGCCAGTGCGCGGAACTTGTCGTCCTCGTCGACGGGCCGCATGAGAAGCTGGACCGCATGCGGATGGACGTGCAGCCACCCGCGAAGCGCGTACCCCCTCGCGTCCGCGAGAGCCGAGTGGTCGTTCGCGTTCAGGGCTATTCCGAGGTCTCGGTACAGTCCTCCCTTGCGGTGCTGATGCGTCGCCTCGGGTGCCAGGGCACGCAGATCCTCATCCGGCAGGCCGATCAGACGTCCGTGCGGCGTCTCGTTCTCCATGATTCGATCCTTCTTCAGGCCTTGGCGCCGTAGAAGATGTGCTCACCTATCTGACCTACGCGCCTGATGTTCCAGTTCGGATGGGAGTAGGTGGCATGGAACCACATCGCGCCGCGGACGCGGCTGCGCATGGTGCCTTCGACGACGCCTTTGGCTATTTCCATTATCTCGTCGACGTGCTCGATGGGCACGGAGGGCACGATGCCCTTCACGACGAATGAGAACTGCTGCTTCTGAGCCACCACGGCACAGGGCCTCTTCGGGTACTTGCCCGATCTGGTTCGCGTCAGGACGACTTCCGCCACGGCGATCCGGCCTTCCTTCGGCTGGTTTCCGGCTTCGTGCCAGATCGCGCTCGCGAGGCACTTCATGTCCCGCATGGCCATCCCCGACGTCTTCGTTCGAATGCGCTTGGTCGTCGTCGCGATCGCTGGTGGGATCGCCTGCACCGTGCGCGAGCTCTGCGCGACGTGGTGCGTCGATCCGCTCGCGGCACCCAGCATTCCCAATGCGATGGCGAATGCTCCTGTTGCCACGGTGGCGATCCTGACGCCGGCGCCGATGGTCGCGTTGTTCTTGTTCTGCAACGTTCTTCACTGAAATGCGGCCGGTCCCTGCGTGCTTGCGTGCCGGACCTCGAGATGAGGATCCACATGGCTCGCACCGGGTGCCTTCCGTCTGCGCTGCCGGTGATTCGGCCTGGCGCGGTGGTGTTATAGGATGAGTGGTCACACCGCCCAACCGACGCCTCGGCGCTGGTCGGACGTGGCGGGATCAGGCCGCGATGCTGACGATGCGCAGGGTCTGCGAATGGTTGCCGTCATCGCCGTCGAAGCTGTCGAAGGAGAAGCGACCCTCGACCGCGACGCCCTTGCGCAACTTCGTCAGATTGTCCTCCACGCGCGGTCCGAAGGCACGCACGGTCCGCTCCGATTTCCTGTCGCCGGCGCTCACCGCCGCCCTGAACGAGATGAACGCGCGTCCGTTGCGGTCTCGGCGCTTGCGCACCTCCACCAGAGGCGTGATGGTCATGGGGTACGAGACGAGTGCTGGCATGATCTGGACTCCGTCATTTCTTTTTCACAACCCCGAAGGGAACACCCTCCAACCTCCATGACATGCGGGACTTCGCCCAGCCTCGTCCCCTGCCAGCCATCTGCCTATCCGTTCTCCCTGTGCAGGTCGACACGCTGCCATGACGTGGAACAGTCGGATGGTGGATTCTCAACGGCGACGCATTCGCCGTCCAGGACGAACGTCACGCCGTCGTCCTTCGACTCCGATCTCGTTATCCCCGCCATCACGCCTTCCAGGAACGGGTGCTGCACGACGTCGTGCAGGTATCGTCCTTTCGCCGCCATCACAGTAGTCTCGGGCATGACCGCGTGCAGCTTGAGCATCGCGCGGCCGTCGACGTCGCACAGGTCCATGCCGTGTCCACGCAGACGCACCATGCGCGCATGCGTGCCCGAGATCAGACAGCGCAGATCCCATTCCCCGTGGTCCGTCAGACGCGACTCGTTGCCGGACGCCGGTCCGATGCCCGCGACGTTGCCGTACGTCACGGCGTCAACGGGATTCACGCCGATGTTGCGGAGGATCCGAAGCGCGTGCTCGTTGATCAGATGCGCCCATGCAGGCGGCCTGAGGACGTCGCCTCCGTGCCTCGCTATGTCCGCATCCCGGTCGCACAGTCTGCGAAGCGTCAGCGCATGCCGGCGCACCATCGCCCGTGCGCCATGGAGGCTCGTGCCCACCATCAGCTTGCGCACTCCCCGCCCCATCGCCGGATGCCCGTGCATCCGGGCCACCGGTCCGCGTCCGTCGGGGGAATCCTCGACCCCTTCGAACCATTCCATCATCTCGAGTCCGTGATCGGTGAGCGCCTCCTCGACGATGGCGCGCAATTCCCGAAGGGTCAGTTCCATTGCGATCTCCCTCCTAGTCGGGGTTCGTCGCGCCGCCGATCCTCAGCATCGTTTGGCGCAGTCCCGCCGTGATCACGGGCTCGGCCGCAGCGATGCGGCGACCGCCGATCCCGGGAATTTCCACCACGTCCGCGATCCTTCTTCCGATGGCGGACGCCAGCACCGTGTCCGGCAGCGTCTTGCGCAGATACACGCACATGTCATCCGCACGCCGCACGTAGGTCCAGTCTTCGGCGTCGATGGTGAGATACGGCACCCCGTCGACCTGTCCGTATCTGAATCGCGGCATGCCCGACGACACTCCCTGCAGATCTCCGCGGCCGATGCCCCGTTCACCCGCCGAACCCCAACGGGTTCCGTGCCGTGCCGAATCCGCGTCGGCCCTCTGACGTGTCCACGACGACCCCGAGCCGTCGCCCGATCTCCGACATGCCGCCTCGAACACGGCATCTCCGAATGGTCCTTCGTCGAACGTCATGCCGCCGTGGCGATCGTCTCCCGATCCGCCGCCGGGCCCTCGCCGATCATCGCCAGGTTGTCGGGGGCGAGTGCGATGGCCTCCTCGAATTCGATCGCTTCGGCCACGGCACCTCGCCGCTCGGGTCCCCATACGATCTCCGTCGCGCCATTGGCCCGGCCGTATTCCACGATCCGCTGACAGTACTCGCGGTAGTGGGCCACTCCCATGTCCATGCACGCGGCGTACTTCTTGGTCAGCCGGTCGGCGAACACCTCGAGGTTGACGGTCGTCTCCGACATCTGGCCGCCGGCATCGGCCTTCATCAGGAAGCCCATGGCGTCCAGGAAGAACTGCAGCGCACGCGCCGTTATCGTCATCTGGGGGATGTCGATGCAGCGCCTGTAGATCGCCAGCGTGTAGGGATCCGTCGGCAGTTCGCGCGTCACCCGAAGGCCGAAGCCATGCCGCCGCGCCTCCAGGAGCATGGGACGGATGCGGCTCGCCAGTCTGTCGTTGAGATCGGACAGCACCGTCACCGCGTTTGAGGGGCGGATGTCGCTCACGTGCACCTCGAGATCCGTGAGACACGTCCCGCTGAACGGCCGCGCCCAGGTCGCGATCGCTTCGGCCTCGGCTCTGGAGAGTTCTAGCGGGTCGCTCACCTTGACCCGCGCCAGGGCCTTGCCGTCGACGACCGCCCGCAGCGTCATCTCGGTCTTGCTGTTGATGATCATTCCGTTTTCACCTTGTTCCGGCCTTCGTCCTTCGCCCGATACAGCAGCGCATCCGCCCTGCCCGTGATCTCGGTCGTGGGTCCAGTTCCCGTCGCCACGCCCGCCGAGAAGCTGATCATTCCCAACGGCTCGTCCGTGTCGCGCAGCTTGAACTTCCTGCTCGTCAGCGTCTGCCGCGCCTCGTCGACGATCGCGGCGGCCTCGTCGAGACGTGCGCCTTCGAAGACGACCACGAACTCCTCGCCGCCCCAGCGTCCCACGACCGCCTTCTTGCCGCAGACCTCCGCGAGGATTCCCGAGACCATCTTCAGAACCCTGTCGCCGACGCCGTGCCCATAGGTGTCGTTGACGCGCTTGAACCGGTCGACGTCGCAGAACGCGATCGTCCGCGCCTTTCCTCCCCTCTCGAGCTTGTCGAGATGGGCGTCTATGGCTCTGCGGTTGGCCAGACCCGTGAGGGCGTCCTTGTTGGCGTCGCTGCGCGCGGCTTCCAGATCCTGACGCAGACGATCGGTCTCCGCCATCACGGAGGCCAGCTCGCGCTCGGCCGTCGCGGTCCGTTCGATCATGGCCGCCACGATCGCCGTCATGCCTGCGGCGTTCTCCCCCATTTGGCTCATGCCGTCGCTGAGGTCCCGCCCGAAGCGCGACGTCGCCGCCGATTGCGAACTCGCGATGTCGACCAGACGCAGGAGCTGCATGCGTGCGGCATCCGCGTCGTGGTCCGGCTTGGCGTCGACGACTGGAGTGCTCGTCTCGCCGCAGCCGAGCATGACGCGTTCCGCTTCCTCCTGCGTCATGCGCACGCCGCCGTCGGTTATCTCGGCGACCGCCTTGGTGAGGGCGCTGTTGGCTCCGGTCACGTACAGGAAACCCAAGGCGTAGTTCTGCGGTGTCGCGTTGAGCCTCTGCTTGTCGAGGAACGCGAGGACCTCGTCCGCGGTCTTCCGCATTGTCTTTGCCACTTTGGTGGTCTCCCGGTGTCTTTGAAAATCAGCTGAATCAGCCGTGCCGGACGATTTTCGAAGGAGGAATTTTCCCCTATCGTCTTCCGATCATCATCGATGCCGTCCCGCTTCGACCTGCCGCCCCCGATCCGGGCGGACTTTCAGAACGGATCTCCCGGAGGCGTTCCGTCGGTCTCCGCCCCCTTGCGTCCGCGCGACTCGTCGTTCGCCATGACGCTCGCACGGGCGAGCGAGATCCTGGTGCGCTTCGCGCCGGCGTCGTCGGTGATCCACCCCGGCACCGTCGGCCGCAGCGACTTGGGCATCGCGCCGATGCCCAGAGCCAGCAGCGTGGCCAGCCGGTCCCGCGATTCCGCGAGCTCCAGCGCGTCGTCTTCTCCTTCCAGCGACATCAGCGCCGTCTCCCGGCGCCGGCCGTCCTGCTGGTATCCCACGCTGATGTTCACGCGCGCACTGCCATCGTCGTCGCTTGGTGAGCTCCACGCCTCCACCAGCGCCGTCACGTCGTCATTCAGGCCGTACTGCATCATGTGATCGCGCACGGCCTTGGTGATCCGCTCGTTCATGTCTTCCTCCGGATTTTGGATTGGATTCGGGGTTCGTCTCAGATGAGGTCGCCGCGCACCCATTCAGGTGTGCTTTCCACGATGGTCACGACGCCCTTGGACTTCGCGGACGAGGCGTCGCACGTCGCACGCGTGATCGGGCCCGCTTTCGCCAGCACGGCGTGATCCACGATGGATGCGATGTCTCCGCCGATCATGCCTGCGAGCAACTGGTCCGGCAGCATGACGCCCTCCAGCACGAGGCATCGCCCCTTCCAGTGGACGCCCGGCCCGAGCGTCTCGCGATGATCCACCCGATTGGCATCCATCGCCAGGTTGTACGGACGTGGCTGCCGACTGAGTCGACGGCGTCCTCCGACCATGTAGTCCCAGAGCGCCGCCCTGAGCGCGCCTGCCGCATCCTCGCCGTGATCCATCCGCAACCGGGCGACGAAGACCGGATGTACCAGGAGATGTCCGAGCGGCATGTCCGGTGAAGGGGTCACGGGCGGATGGCCCATGACGCGTTCAGCCACCCTGACGTGGTACTTCAGACGGTCCTGCGTGCGCGCGAGCACGATGCGCAGCGTGTCGCTGCGGGCCATGTGCACGATGATCTCGTAGTCGGTCGCATGTCCTGCCGGATCCCGCCCCTTGATCGGCACCGTCACTTCGGTCACGCCGTCCGCCGTCTCGCTTCGGGGATGCCCGACGTCGATGCCCAGTGTCGAGCATCTGTCGCGTATGCTGGACTCGACGATGGCGGCCCAGGCCTGCCGGCACGGGCTCTGCGTCACCGGGTGTTCGATGCCGAGATGATGGCCCTCGCGGCCATCAGGCATTTGCCGAGCAGGTTCTTGCCCCGCCACTTGGACGGATTCTCCGCATTTGGGTCCCGCCAGTCGATGCCGATCCCCCAGAGCCTGTCGACCTTGCTGGCCTCGACCATCGTCAGATCGCCGGTGTCGAGGATCTCACGGCGCATGCGCTCGGTGTCGGTGAACTTGGCCACGCATCCCGCGGTCACGGCCGCTTCGCAGGCGCGCTTCCAGAGTCGCTCGTCGAAGGGCTTCACCTCCCTGCCGAGCTTCTTGACGTCCATGGGATTGGTCGTCGTCAGGATCAGCTTGAGCGTCGCGAGATCGCCCATCAGCCAGGCCTTGGCGGCCATCATCCACTGTTCCCCGTTCGCGTAGCGCCTGCCGCGCAGTCGGCTCGTGATCTCGGCATCGTCGGGCTGTCCCGCGATCCCGATCCCGTCGAGCAGAGGCCGCATCTGCGCGTAGGCGGTGCGCCCGTCGAAGGGCGTCATCGCCCAGTTCGAGAAGATTCCGCCGTGGAACAGGATGTACTCGCTCGTGCGCCGCATTTTTCCACTCCCTGAAGCCGTGTCGGCTTCCAACCTCCTCCAGAGACGTCACGAGGTGGTCCCCGGAAGGGGCCCCTCCGGATTCTAATCCACCTCGCCCATCACCAGATTGGCCGCCTCGAGGCACTTCTCGGCCTCCTCCAGTTCGCGTCCGGCGGCATCGCGGTCTCGCCGCATGACGCACAGCGTCATGACGGCGCGCAGCGTCATCGCCTCGGCGCCCGTCGGGTCGAGCGCGGCGATGAACTCCTCCACGTCGACCTTGTACGGCGACAGGCGCTTGGGTTCCTCGACGTGCACGACGAGGTCCAGATCCAGGAGATCGTACAGTCCAGCGCCCCGCAGCCGCTCCCTGCGCTGAGCCAGCGCGACGATTCGCTTGGCGTAGTACACGCCCTTCTGCGCCTCGTACCGCTTGGAGGAACCGGGCTTACCCAGATCCTGTCGCAGCTTCGCCGAACGCACCATCGCCTTGAAGACGTTGCCTTCGCAGAACCGCATGTCGAGCGCCTCGATGATGTCCTCGACTTCCGCCACGTACGGCACGCCCAGACGCGGATGCGCTATCTCCACCAGATAGTAGTTCACGTCGCCGCCCGACGCCTCGTCGGTCCGTCGTCTCGCCAGTTCGGCATGGTCCCTGGTCGTCATTTCGTCGCTCCCCTCAAATTATGGAAATCCATGGTCTGCCAAGATTCGCCGGCACGTCGTCAACCGTCACGTCGTCGGGTCTGACGACGACGACGTGACCCCGGCGATCGAAGCCCGAGATCACCAGATTCAGCGGATCGAGCAGTGGATGCGAGATCACGGCGCTCAGAGGGCCGTTCTTGAGCCGCCTCACGCCCATGCGCACCGTTTCCGGCACCGCGCACGCGGTCTCGATCCTCACGCCGTTCCCGTCCTCGTGCACCCTCACGCCGTACCCGAGTCCCATTCGCTGCGACTGCAGCCGTTCCAGCGGCATCTCGTAGTCGCGTCCGTCCACCTGGCTGTGCACGCGCATGGCCGAGTTCTTCAGTCCCGTCCGCACGATCTCCTCCCCCGACAGACCGTCGGCGCGTAGACGCGCCTGGACGATGGGAGACACGGCGTACGCCCATGCCGGGCGGGGATTGTGGAGCCTCTGGTCCGGGCTGGAGGATCCCAGCCTGCTGAACGGAAGAGGGTCCGCTCCGGCTTCGGCCAACTGCCTGTCGCGCGCGAGAAGGCGTGCATAGGGCAGCAGCGTCCTTCGCACGAACGCGGTCGCATGGACGTTGCAGGTTGGCCCGGCGGGAAGGGATGCGTCCGTCGTGCGTCTTTCCGGCGGCATCTCCACGTGCCATGGCATCGTGATCGTCACGCGGGGCTGCGACGGCCCCATTTCGGCGGTGATCTCGGCGCAGCGCGCCTCCTTGCCGATTGCTAGGTCCAGCGACAAGCGCGAGGCCTCCGCCTCGAATGCGCTTCTCACCAGCTCGCGCGCCCAGGGCGCCGAACCGACCTTCGTCACCTCGTCGTGTCCGTGTCGAGAACCGCGGTCGGCGCCGGATCGGGAGTGTAGCGCACGGTGACGCCGTCGTGATGGACCGTCATTCCGCCGGGGTCGCGGTGGTCGGCGATCGCCTTGGCCATCGCCTTCTTCGTCTCGTACTGGCGCTTCGCCTGCAGCGGCGTTCCCGCCGAGCCGATTCCGAAGCTGCCGCCGCCGTGCCCGAGGATGCGGCTGATGGCGCGGGCGTGATCCTCGATCTCCTCGGCCTCCCGCATGGTGGGAGCGCGACATCCGTCCGCGGCGGCGTCATCGCGCACGAACAGCTTCCCGCTGCGCGCCATCGTCGCGATCTCGGTGATCTGCCCCATCATGATGCGGCTCGACAGATCCAGTCCCTCGATCGCGGCGTTGGCCTGATCGATGGTCATTTCCGCCTTCAAGGTCGGGTGCATGGTCGTCTCCTCCGAGCGGGCGTCGCCCGCCCGTCATCACTTGCGGGGACGTCCGTACTTGTCGAATGCGGGTGGGCGCGGCATGCGCCCGTAGTCGTCGGTCCTGGATTGTCCGCGGCTCGAATGATGTCCGACGCCGGCATGGCGGTCGGCCTTCGTCATCATCTCGTCGATCTTGCGCTTCTCCAGGAACTGCTGGACCTTCATGCCGGCGAAGAACACCAGGAAGCCCGCGATGCCGATCCACAGGCCGGTGGTCGTGAACCAGTTCGGCCCGTATATCAGGTTGAGCATTTCCGACTGGTCGTTGTCCTTCACAAGGCATTCCTTGGCGGGCAGCGTGCAGTCGTTCATTCGTCCGAAGCCGTACGCCATCCACTTCAGGGCTTGCGGCACGGCTGCCAGGATCGCGAAGATGAGAGCCAGGAACTTCATTGCGTCCGATCCCTCCCGGATCGTGTTTTCGGGTGCCGTGGGATTATAGGATGGTCCCCACTCCCGTCAAAGCATACCGCGCCTCCGGCTTTTCACCACCCTGCGACGCCTTCGCGTCATTCCACTCGGGTCGGGCCCTGCCTCATGCCGGTCCATCGACCGGCGTCAGAGCCAACCGGCGTACAGCGAGGCGACGAAGACCACCGGCGTGGCCACGCACAGCATGCCCACGGTTTCAAGCAGCAGGCGTGCGAGCTGCTCCCTCGGCGTCCGATCACGCAGCACATGGAGCACGATGGCCATCAGGACGACGCCCAGCAGCGCGGCTCCAGCCACCATGATCAGACCGATCGGCGCGGCCCCCTCGAGACCGGCGTTCCTCGCCACCGTGAGCATCAGCGCCACCGACCCGAAGGCGGTCGTCGTCGAGACCAGACCTCTTGCGTGCGTGTTGGTCATGTTCGCCTCCTGGCGGTGGTCGGCGTGCTCGCCGTGGGTTCGCTTCATCGTTCAAGGCCGCCCCCTTCCATGTCGGGCAGGGGCGGCCCGCCTTCAGGCTTCCTTGCCCGTGTCCAAGCGCATGTCGTCGCGCAGCACCATCTCGCTGCGTGGATCGGTCACGCCCGGCACGACCTGGGTGGTGCCAAGCGATTCGAGGTCCACCGACGCCCGGCGCGGCGCGCCGCGCTGCATGCCGCCAGCCGCCGCGTTGGTCGGGTGCGGATCGTCGCCGTAGTCGATCGGATGATCGAGCTCGAGAGGCTCCCCAGCGGCGGTCCGCGACGCCGAGCCGTCTGCCTCGGCCGTCTTGGCCGCCGCGCTGTCGGCGACGACCGCGTCCGGGGCTGCCGCGACGGAAGCCGACCGATCGATGGTATCCCCGGTCGCCCTGCCCGTTTCGCCAGGCTGTTCCTGGTATTCGATCTCGACGACTTCTGGGGCCGAGGCGGGCGTTGGAGCCGGTTCGGGTGCTCCCACCGGTGCCGATCGGGTTTCCGGAGCGATCGCCGCTACCGGGGCCGCGTCCGCGGCGGGAGCCGATGCCGTTCGCGATGCCGTCCCGGCCGTCTGCTCGATGCGCGCCGCGCCTGCGCTGCCGCCCGCGCCATCCGCGTCATCCGCGTCGTCGGCGTGTCGAAGCGCGCCGTTGGGCACCACGGCGTATGCGCTCGCACCGGTTTCGCCCTTGTAGCGCACGAGGAACACGCCGTCCTCGAGAGCCTGCGAGACCGTCGCGTCCCGGCCCTCGTGCTTGACCTCGTCGTTCTGATGGATCGACCGCCGCGTGATCGTCAGGGCCGAATCCTCGGCCTTGTATTCGATGTTTCCGAAGCGGATGCGGGCGCTGCCCTCGCCGCCCTCGACGACGGTCGCCCGGATGGCGAACATCACTTCGTCGCCGGTCCTGTATTTATGCATGCTGGTCTCCTGGAATTGGTCGGTTGGTTATAGGGTTGGGTGTTGCACGCGGCAAACGGTGTTCAGGTGGACATCGGCGTCTCCCGCTGCATGAGATCGGTCAGGGGGATCCTGGTCGATGCCTGCAGACGGATGTGCTTGTCGTCCATCGTCACGCGCAACGCCTCCGCCTCCGGGATGTACCCGAGATCCGCCGTGCGGTCGGTACGCCTCTTCATGGTCCTCACGACGTGCAGCAGCCATGTGGCGTCGAGTCTTCCCAGAGTGCCGTTCAGCACCGCGTCGCAGCTCAGGCCCGAGTAGTTGCGGCGCAGCGTTCGCAGGTCCTTCTCCGGATCGTCGCGGGTCCCTTCGTCTGCATGCGGCATGTCCACCATCGCGTAGGTCACCCCGTGGGTTGTCGACGTCACGCCGCCCGTCGCCGTTCCGGTGTTGAGGTGTCCGCCTATGGTCACGTCGGCGAGGTCCGCCGCTCCCCAGAGATGGTCCGCCGTTCGTCCGCACAGTGCGGTCTTCACGATGTCGGGCAGGTCCCCCATCACCGTGACGGTGGCGTCCGCGATCTCGTTCCCGTTCTTGTACACGACCCTGCCGGACACCTTGCAGCTTCCCTTCACGCCCTCCAGCATGATCGACACGACTGCGCTCCCGAAGGGTTCTCCCGGCAGGATGAGGCTCCGCACGTCGCCCCGACGGTGCAGGGGTGTGGCCTCGACCATCTTGCGCCAGTGCGCCAGTTCCGCTGCCGCCGGGGCGTTCGCTCTTGCGAGCAGCCGCGCGATGTGCGCTCCGCATTTGAGACCTGCTCCGTTACGGGGCGCCGGCGACGTACGTTGGAATCTCGCATATGCGTCCGCGATCTTCTCGTCGACGTCCGATCCCGTGGCGTCGAGCATGACGCTTCTCGTCACCACGACTCCCTTCTTCTCCGTGAAGGCCTCCATCCGCACTACCTGCTTGTCGTGATCCCACCGGAAGTGCACGTCCACGCCTGGCGGAACGGGATGAACCCTCTTGATCCTCGCGTCGTCGTCCTCCCGCCCCGTGCTGTCGTAGATGATCGCCAGCCGGTCGAACTCCCGTTCTATGGCTTCCTTCCCGAGACGACGATGGATGGTCATGTCGGTCGCCACGCTCTGGTCGGCCCACTTCAGCAGTTCCTCGAGGCGGTCCCGTGTCGCCGCGACCAGTGCCAGACCGTCCGGTTTCCTTGTCGCGTTGTACTTCGTCCAGTGCGCCGCCCACAGCAGATGACTGGGCGGCGTATCGCACACGGCCACGTGCATGCCGTCTATTTCGCGTATCGCGACGTTGGTCAGCGCCATGAACAGGTTCTCCTCAATATTTGCCCGCCATCACGCGCAGACGCTGCGCCAGCGTCGTGGTTCGCGCCTTGCCGTCGTCGAACGCGATTGCCTGCGCGAATGCGTCGCGCGATCCGACCACGATGCAGAGCTGCTTGGCGCGCGTGAGGCCCGTGAAGACCAGGCTGCGCTTGAGCATTCGCCGATGCGCCGACGATACCGGCATGAGCACGACGTCGTATTCCGAACCCTGGCTCTTGTGGATCGTCAAGGCGTAGGCGAGCGCGAGCTTGGGCAGGTTCGCCGGCTCGAGCGCGATCTCCCGGTCGCCCAGTCTGATCGTCGCCTTTCCCGCGGCGACCGCCGACACCCTTCCGGCGTCGCCGTTGTAGAGTTCGATCTCGTTGTCGTTCACGATCTGTATGATCTTGTCGCCGGTCCTGATGCGCAGGCCGCCGCCGATCGCCACGCTTTCGCCCTCCAGCGCCGCGTCCGCCTGCAGCCGCGCGTTCAGCGCTATCGTTCCCGCCGCTCCCTGATGGCTGGGCGTCAGCGTCTGGACCCCCAGGCCGTCGTCCACGAAGGCGGCGTGCAGTTCCGAGATGATGTCGGCGATCTTCGCGTCGTCTTCGCAGTCGATGAACATGAAGTCCGACCCCGGAACCATGTCGGGCATCCGGCCCTCGCGGATCGCCTTCGACCCCATCGCGATCGCCGAGTCCTCGGCCTGTCTTCTCACCTGTATGAGATGCGTGACCGGCACCACGCCGGAATCGATCAGATCGCCCAGGAACCTACCCGGTCCGACGGACGAAAGCTGGTCCGGATCTCCGAGCAGGAGGGCGTTCGCGTCGCCCCATGCGCGCGTGAATGCCGCGGCCAGGTGCACGTCCTTCATGGAGGATTCGTCGATGCAGATGAATCCGGCCTCGATCGGCGTGGCCTCGTCCCGCACGAACCCGCCCGTCTCCGGATTTACCTCCAGCAGCCGGTGCACGGTCGTCGCTTCGATCCGCGTCGACTCCTTCATGCGCATCGCCGCCTTGCCGGTCGGAGCGCCTTGCTTGATGTCGCCGCGCACCCAGCCATCGGCCGCCGCCAGCGCCCATGCGGTCGTTATGACCCGCAGCGTTGTCGTCTTGCCCGTGCCCGGGCCTCCCGTCAGCACGCTGAAGGAATTGCACAGCGCCATCTCGGCGCCCTCGATCTGCTCCTTGTTGAGCACGACCCCGAGGTCGATCTGCGCCTGCTTCACGTATGCGCGAGCGTCGGCCGGCGTGATCAGCGACGGCTCGTCGAGCTTGTCGAGGATGTTCTGCGCGATCAGCTCCTCGGCGGCGTCCAGCGTCCGCAGCGCCCACCCGTCGAGTATCTCGCCGTCCTTGCCCGTCACCGTCGTAGCGATGGCCTGCGGATGATCCAGATCGTCGAGCAGCGCATCCAGTATGGGGCCCGTCACGCCCGTACGCGCCTTGACCATCTTCAGAAGCGTGGGGTTGTCGACCGCCGTGTGTCCGTCCCCGGATGCGGTGCGCAGCGCGTCGATCGCCGCGGCCACCAGACGCGAACGCCCGATCTTGCGCAGCCCCGTCGCGTTGGCGATGCGATCCGCGTCGGCGTAGCTGATGCCTTCGATGTCGACCAGGCGGAAGGGATCCTCCTCGATCTGCTTCGCCGTCTGCAGTCCGTAGCGCTCGAAGATGCGGCTGCGCATCTCCCGGTCTATGCGGCTGGCGGTCAGCACGGGGCCGAATGCGGCCTCCGCCTTGTGCTGCACCATCAACCGCTGCGCTTCCGCGAAGCGTGCCCCGAGCATTTCGCGCGCATCGGGTTCGCCGGCGGCGATGGACGCCACGACGTCGACGCCGAACCGCGTGACCAGGCGGTCCGCCAGCGGTTCGCCCACGCCGGGGATGCCCACTTCGAACAGCCACGCGCGCAATCCCTCGGAAGTGTCGGGCACCACGATCTTCAGGTCGTTGGCGCGGAACTGCCTGCCCCACTTCTGATGGGTGGTCCACTGGCCCGTCGCTTCGACCGTCTGACCGCGCGTCAGGCCGCCTAGACCCTTGCCGCAGACGCGTGCCCGGGCGCCGCCGGGAAGCGTGATCGACAGGACGGCGAATCCCTCGTCGCGCGGTTCGGAGATGTAGCGGTCGATGGTGCCGCTGAGAGCCTGCATGGACATCTCTTTTCTCCTCTGATTGCTGATCCATCCCTGCATCAACATGCATTTTCAACTGCCGGCCACATGGGAAAGGGGCGCCGCGACTCCCGTGAGGCGGCGTCCCTGTCTTTTCGTCGTCGGTCGTCTGAAGTCAGGCCAGACCCATTCGGTCCGCCAGCGCGTAGCCGCGCTCGGTCTGGACGGGGAACATGCTGCTCAGCGAAGTGAGGCTCATGGAGAGCTTGAGCGACCGCGCCATTGCGCGCCGTTCGTCTCTCGACGGACGTGCCCAGGGGTCGGAACGAGGCGTGGACGCCATGTTCTGCAAACGGGTCGATGCCCTCTGCGAGAGGGTCCGAAGCCCCGCCGCCACGAGGACCGCGAGGCCTGCCGCAAGCAGGGCGGGCCCGCGGGTCGCGAGCTGGAACGAGGCGCCGAGGCCGATGAGGACGAGGATTATGCCGACGGGAGTCACGGTGCTTTCCCTTTCAGGAATCTTTTTTCCCTGACCATCAGGGATTTCACCCTTCCTCCCTCAGTCCCCCTCAATCTGGTGACGGACCTTTGCCCTTGGTAGGGCCGTCCGTCATTTCCTCAGCGGTCCTCCTTCGTTCAGGCGGTCATGCCGTTCCTGATGGCCGTCATCGTCGCCTCGTCTGCGCTGTCCACCGTGATGGACGCGCCCTCCGGTGCCTCGAGACCGAGAAGGCCGAGGTGTCGCAGCTCCTTGCGCACGGTCCTGCATCTGTATCGTCCGCGCACCTCGTCGACCGCGCGTGCGAGATGTCGGGCATCGACCTTGAAGCCCGTGCCGTCGACCTCCAGCGCGTCGCCGAGGCACCGCGCCACCTGCAGCGCGTGGGTCGGGCGCAGGCTGTCGACCCTGCCGCCGCGTCTGAAGTTCACGAGATCCATTCCTTCTTCTCCCCTGCATCGATCACGAATGCGAAGGCCCCCTGTCGGGGTGCCTTCGACCCCCGGGCCTGCGGCCTCGGGCTTTTCCCGTCCCGCGTTCCAGGACGTGGGACAGTGCACAGCACAGCATGGACCGAAGGTCCTAGGACGCCGAAGGCGTACTCCTCGGGCGGACGAAGTCCGCCACACGGGCGGCAACGCCCGACACGGCCGAAGGCCGGCGACCGGACGCCTTCGTGTTCACCATTCGTTGTACTTGGCGTAGCGGATCTCGGCGCCCGCCCCGGGCAGCACCGCTTCGCGCAGCCCACGGGCGAGACGCGAATGGTTCCATATCTCCGAGTGCCATGCGCTGAAGCGCCCCGCCATCCTTCCGGACATGAATCCCTCCTTGAACGCTCCGCGCATGTCCGAGAACATGCGTCGCCTCATGGCGGCGGCTCCGTACACGGGCTTCAGCTTAGCCATCACGGCGTTTGCGGCCGCATTGCGCTGATCCTCGTCCAGGATCGCCTCGGCGAGTCCCTGTTCCACCAGATCGCGCACGCGCGCATCGATCGTTTCGGTCTTCTTCATCGATTTCGCCCCTACCATTCGTATCGCGGGAGATCGGCGATCTCCTCCTCGTCCCGGTCGAACAGGACCCATTCGGCGCCGAAGCGCGCCGCATGCCGGATGCACGACGCCAGGCTTTCGGGAAGGTCGGCCAATCTGGTCTCCATCCCGTCGTCGGGGTCGGTTGCGTCCGGTTTCGGAACCTTGACCCAGTGGCCGTAGCCGAACCCGCATCTGACGACCCGTCGGCGCCAGTCCTCGAACGTCGACGGAGTCGACGTGTCCTCGCCCATCTCGTCGAGCATCGTGGACACGTCTTGGGCCAGATGCGCCGTCGACAGCACGAGGTGCGTCGCCAATCTCGTCATTCGACGTCTCCCATCAGATCGTGGCAGGCTTGCGCCACATCCTTTGGCACCGCGAAGATGCCGAGCATTCCGCGACACGCGACGACTCTGTCCAGCGCGTGGGCATCCCTTGTCGGGAAGCCGTATGGTCCGAAGAAGAAGGGATCGTCGCTTTCCGCCAGGCATCCGGTCACGGTCATCCGTCCGATGACGCCGCCCCTCGCCGCGCGCATCTCGTCCATGCCGAAGGATGGAGATGCCAGACCCGCGTTCTCCAGTATGGAAAGGGACAAGGCCCAATCGCGTTCGATCTCCTCCCTGCGCCACCACGACGATGCGTGGATCAGGAGGGGACCTTCGAACTTCGTGGGCCAGGATCTGTTCTCGATCCTCTTGTGCCCGTGCGCCATCAGCGACGCCCATGGCTGCCGCAGGGATATGGCCCGTTCCAGCATGATGTTTCTCTCCTCGTTTCAGATCGCGGCCGGCTTCCGCTGTGGTCCCGCCACCATTCCCTCGGCGCGCGCGGCCTGCGTCGTCAGCGTTCTGGTGCCGTCGTTGTTCTGCGACGTTCCGGTGATCAGCACGTCCGTGGCGCGGTCCACCACGTCGTGGCGCACGACGTCGCGCAAAGGGCGGCCACGCGCCGCGACGAGCGTCGTTTCCGGGAGATGGGCCAGATCGACCATCAGGCACCCCCTGCTCCACGTGACGTCCGTGCCGGGCAGGTCGAATCGCGCATGCATCTCGTTCATGCGCATCACGATCTCCATGCGACCGATGCTCGAGTTGCGTCCGAGCGACGTCGCCACCTTCCTTCTGACGCCGAAGCCCTCCTCGTCGGCGAGCCTCCACATCAGCTGCTCCGCGGTGGTTCCCGCATCCTCCAGCAGGACGCGGAGGAGCGGATCGATCAGCAACGGACCTTCGGGCAGGCGGTGCCACATGCCGTCCTTGTCGTCGTCCTCCCGGTCGTAGCGTCTGACGTCCTGATCCATGTGCCAGCACAGCAGGTCGATCAGAGCCGCGGACGGCTTGCCCGCCTTGGGAATGGACGCCCGCTGCCGGACGACGCTGGGGCACGTCCGGTGGATCGTCGCTTCGAAACGATCGGGCTTCTCCTCGACCTCCGCGAGTCCCGCCATGTAGCCGATGCGCCAGGGTGGAAAGCTTTCGCTGCCCTCGCCCCTGGCGTGGGCCTGGAACCGTTCGATCAGTTCGATGGCGTCCGTCTTCCACATGGCCCGTCGAGAGGTGGGCGTGGTGGGTTCCGCCGTCATGTCTTTTTCCCCTCTTCGCGATGCTGCTCCAACAGCGCTTCGACCATCCGGCCGCTTCCCCTCCCGGTCTGCATGGATTGACGTCCATGCCCGACGTCGCCATCTTGGTCCTTGCCGGAACCGGTCCGGCGGGAGCGTCCAATGAAGCAGTCCTTCGACGACAGCGTTATAGCGGCGGTGAGGCTCAAGGGGCCGAACGCCCTGCCCAGCGCCATCTACGAGGTCCTCGACGATGCCGGTCGATCCTGGTTCGGCCCGTCGCTCGCCCGCGTCATGCTGACGCTTGAGCAGCTCTCCCTGCAGGGCGTGCTCGTCCAGCGCATCGTCGTCGATGCGAAGGGCAGGGACCGCAGGACGTATTCCATGGGCACGGGACGCCGCCGTCCCGTGGTCGGAACGGCCGGCGCGTTCTCCCGGCCCGCCTTCGCCTGAGTCTAGGACACCTTGGCGGTCGGCATCACCCACACGGTGCCTCTGCCGCGCAGCTTGTAGACGAAGCCCTCGCCCGATCTGACCGCCTTGCGGAGGCCCGAGACCAGCGGCCCGATCTCGACGGTCAGGCCGGCCGAGTACATGAGCATGAAGTCCCCGTCGACGACGACCTCCTCCCCGTCGTTCACCTCGACGACCTCGATCTCCTCCACGGGAACCGGGCTTTCCACGGCGAACACGCCTCGACCTGAAAGCTTTGGCTGCATGAGTCCGTTGCCCGACAGCGCGCCTCCGATGCTCCTGTGCGTGTGGGAGGAGAGCTTGATCCCGTCCGAACAGGCGTAGAACGCCTTGTCGTCCAGCAGCAGGGCATCCTCCTCGCCCTCCATCGTGGCCAGCACGAAGTGCTTGCGCCCGGGTTCGCACCAGATCGTGCCGGTTCCCTCGAACTTGGTGGAGTGTCCGGATTCGCCGGTTCCCGCCGAGGCGATCGCGCGCGAGATGAAGCCTCGACCCTGTTCGTTGGCCACCACGTCGCTCTTCAACCTGCCGAACATGTACTGCAGCGCTCCGGGTTCGACCCGCGCCGCGCCGTTCGTCAACTCGATCTGCAGCTGGAAGATGTCCGCACCCTCCGCGACGTACTGCACCGACAGTCCGTCGCCACTCGGCACGGCGCGGCTGACCATCCTCTTCTCGACGAAGCGGTGCACCTTCATGGTGACGCCCTCGTGGGTTTCGGTCTGCGTCTCTATCCTGTATCCCGTGCTCATCTCGATGCCCCTCTTCCATGCGTCGAGGCGGAATTGCCCCGTCGCGCCGTCGTTCAACCCAGCGGCAGTTCGTAGTTCGTGCTTCTGGGTCGCCATACCGTGATGTAGTACGGCTTGATCCTCATCCGCTTCACGAGCGAACGATCAGGCCCGTAGTGCTGCAGACGCCAATGTCCGCGTCTCTTCATCCTGACCCTTTCGAGGGCCTCGTCGCCCGCGTGGGCGGATGTCCTATGCGTCGTTTCCATGCCCTTCATATAGGGATTCCACCCTTGTTTATCGAGGGTTGCCGGCCTCGTCTGACGTCCGAAGCGCCACCCTCGGGCGGCGCGTCCGCGATACTTGCGCATGCGGAAACTTTCAGGATGGCGGTTGCAGGATGGTTGTCCACCTGTTAGCGAACGTCGATTATTTCAAGCGGGGCGGCCGGTAGTGGTCGCAATTCGGGAGACCTTCGATGACCACTATCATCCTCGTAATCGTCGGCGTGCTGATCGCGGCCGCGGCGGCACTGTTCATGATCTTCTACGGCGGCGACGCCTACAACGCCGGCGATGCCAAGGCGGAGGCAGCACGCCTCGTCAACGAAGGCGTGATGATCCAGGCCGCCGTGCAGACGTTCCGCGCCCAGGAGGACCGCATGCCGGGCCTCGACGGCACCGGCGTCGACAGCGTCGCGCTTTGGGATCTCTCGTGCCCGGACTCCAACGGCAACAAGTACATGAACCAGATCCCCAAGGGCGTGAACACCTCGCCTCCGGCGTTCGACTGCAGCAAGCGTCCGACCAAGGCCAGCGACCTCAAGGTCGAGTCCCCCTGGAAGATCGACTACAATTTCGGCATCGCGCGGTCCGTCGTCGGCACGGCCTACGAGAGCGGCAAGGAGTCGAGGGCGTTCGGCATCTGCCGCGCCGCCCGCAAGCAGATGAACCTTCCGGGCGACCCGCTGCGCTGCGACGCCACCGGCATCACGAACAAGGAGCCGTGCTGCATCATGAGCGCGGACGACGCCGCGGCCTGATCGCCTCCCAGGGGTGGGTATTCGAAAGGGGCGTCCTCGGGCGCCCCTTTCCTTTTCCCTATCGGGAAGCCTGCTTCCTGCACTGCCCCACCCATCGGCCGTCGGGTGCCTTAATGACGAGAATGCCCGACAGTCGGTTGTATTCGACCGCGAAGGACTTCGGCCCGATCGATTTGACCATGTCGAGCGTGGTGCCGTCGTCGCTCCTGACGACGAGAGGCGTGTAGTCCGACGCGGGGACGAATCGCCGCGGGAACTTCATGCGCGGCGTCGTGCCGACGTCGAGCGACACCGTGTCAGTGAAGCCCTCCGTGTTGGCGTTGACCACGTCCACCCACGCCTTCATGGTCTTGTCGGTGGGTTTTGGCGGCGTCTTCTCGACGATCCCGCTTCCCGGGCACTGCAGCATGCCGGCGGCGGCCGCCATCATCAACGTTGCGATCATCGTTCAGGCGGCCTTTCCAAGTGGTTGTATGTCCGCGTCTGGATCCATCACGATGTCGTCTATGATGCAGCCCATGCGCCGTTCAAGCGTGTTCACGTGATCCTCGATCGCGTCGTAATCCTCCTTCACCGCGTGGATGGCGCGCTTGAAGTACGACGGCTGCTTGCGGATGAGCTCGCCGAGATCACGGTATTCGGCGTCGCCGATGGGCACGGGCGGATCTATGTCGATGGACAGCAGAAGATACGCCCGCGCCGTCAGCACGCGCCCCGGCATCCTGCGCGATATCCTTTCGAGATGCCGCGCGCACAGGGCCCTCACCGATGCCGCCGCGTGGTCGCGCACGGCTTCGAGCTGCCTCTCGTAGGGTGCGAGAAGCCGATCTATTTCCTTGTTCACGCGTCGGTCTCCTTCCAAGGGTTCACAGGCTCGGGGCATCGCGCCGCAGGGTGCTGACGTCGGTGCCGTGGGGCGCCTTGCCGGCGGCGATCCAGGGAACCGGTGCCGTCGTCACCATGATGACCGGCATGTCCTTGGACTGCGTCACGTGGGTGATCGTCATGTTCGCGATGTGCGCATCCAGCGTTGTGTCGCCCGACGGGCGAAGCTGCAGCAGCGAGCCGAGCGACCGCCCCGCCAGAAGCTGCCGCGTGGATTCGGGTATCTCCGCCATTATCTCGAGCGTCGCGCCCGTGTCGTCGCAGCCTACCTTCGCCTTCGGGTTCTCCGGATCCAGCGTCGCTCTCCCGATCAGCAGGTCGTGCCGTCGTTGGAACCGCAGTCCGGCGCTTGGGCTGTCACCGTCCTTGAGCGCCTCGGCCGTCATGTCGTACGCCCCGTGCATCCGCAGCGCGTAGGCGAAGAGGGGATGCGTGAAGGTCGCCCAGGCGGGGGGCTCGGTGAGCGTGCGCCATGGCCGCTCCATGTCCGCGTCCTGGTCGATGCGCGCGAACACGTGCGATCGCCGCGTGCGTCGCGCCACGTCCCGAACGGCGTCGTCGTAGACCGTCCAGGCGTGCGGCGTCAGATCTCCGTCCTCTCCGAACGCGTCCGCGATGCCGATGCGTTCGTACGTCGTTCCGTCGAGATGTTCGTGCTCCAGTCTCAGACGGCCGTCGTCCGTCAGCACGCCCCGCGGAGCCTCAGTGCCCGGCGCCACGCGCGCGGCGCGCTCCTTCAATCGCGTGTCGATGTCCATTGTTCGATCCTCCCTCATTTCATGCGTCTCGTGATGTGGGCGATGGCCTCGCGGATCACGCGGTGCTGCCTGCACGACTTCACCGTGGTCAGCAGGCCCCGCAGTCTCATCAGCGTCTGGCGGTCGTCCGCCATGTCCTGCGGTTCGCGCGTCCGGTTCATGCCGTCTCCTCCACGGGTTGTATCCTCACCTTGTCGATCCGTCTGCCATCCACCGCCTCGATGGTGAACACGTGACCGGAATCGGTGAACGCCTCCCCTTCGACCGGCAGGCGTTCGGCGATGTGCAGCACGTGTCCCGAGATCGTCTCGTAGTCGCGCAGCGGATCGCCGAGCAGCGCTCCGATCTGCTGCTCCACGTCCGTCATCCTGGCCATGCCGTCCACGACCAGTGCGCCGTCCTCCTTGCGCTCGATGAGGTCGTCGTCCTCGTCGTCGGCCAGATCCCCGGCGATCGCCGCGAATATGTCCGTCGTCGACACCACGCCCTCCACGTCACCCGTCTCGTCGACCACCACGGCGAAGCGCTCCTTGCGGCGGCGCAGATTGTCCATGAGCCCTGTGACGGTGAGCGAGCGCTGCACGTACAGCGGACTGCGCGCCAGCGCGTGGAGGTCGATCTCTCCGCCTGCGAAGGCCTGCTGCAACGCCGCCCGCACCTCGACGATCCCGATCGGCTTGTCGACCGTCCCGTCGCACAGCAGCACCCGCGTCCTGGGCGTCGCCAGCAACTCCCCGATGATCTCCTCGCCGGAATCGTTGCAATCCACCCATGCTATGTCGGGTCGCAGCGTCATGATCGATCTGGTCTGCAGCGTGCCGAGCGATATCACGCCTCTGATCATCAGCGTCTCGTCGAACCGCAGGCCACCCGCCTCGATCGGTGGCGGCGGCGCGTCGTCGGTCGTCGTCGACGTGGTCGCGTCGTCGTCCCTGGTCGACGACAGGAGCCGAAGGATGGCGCCGGCCGTTCTGTCGCGCAACGGCACCGACATGATCGCCTTCCGCCGCTTGAAGCCGCCGACCTGGTTGATGCCCTCGATTATGAGGGAGAAGGCGATCGCGGCATAGAGGTAGGATTTGGGGAAGTGCACGCCGAAGCCGTCCGCGACGAGGCTGCATCCGATGAGCAGCAGGAAGCTCAGGCACAGGATGATGACCGTCGGATGACGCGAAACGAAGGCCGTCAGCGGCTTCGACGCCTTGATCATGATGGTCATGGAGATGAGGACGGCCGTGACCATCACCCACAGCTGCTCCACCATGCCGACGGCGGTTATGATGGCGTCGAGGCTGAACACGGCGTCCAGCACCACGATGGTGACGAGCGTCGCCGCCAGCGACGGCGTGCGCTTCTCCTCCGCATGCTGCTCGAGGTCGTGCTCGAGATGCTGGTGTATCTCCCGCGTCGCCTTGAACAGCAGGAACACGCCGCCGCCGATGAGCAGCATGTCCCGCCAGGAGAACGAATGGTCCAGCAACGTGAACACCGGAGTCGTCAGCTTCATGAACCATGATGCCAGCGCGAGCATGCCGATGCGCATGCCCATCGCCAGTCCCAGCCCTATGTTGCGGGCCTTGTCGCGCTGGTGCGGCGGCAGCTTGTTGGCGAGGATCGCCACGAACACCAGATTGTCTATGCCGAGCACGAGCTCCAGCACGACGAGCGTGGCAAGGCCCGCCAGTATGTGCGGATCCATCTTTCTTTTTCCCTTTCTCGGAGGAACTTCGTAACACCGTATGCCTGTCGGGAATAGTCCGATTTGATCGCCCGCTCAGGTCAACGCGTTCGTCAGGTGGTCCGGCATCCATCCGACGACGACCTGGCTGGTCTCCTGGTCGAACGTGAAATAGATGCGCAGTGCGCCCCTGTCGCGCTTCCCGGTGCCGCGCGCCTTCAGGTGGCGGTCGAGATGCAGCTTGCGACCTTCGAAGGCGATGCTCGACTGGGCCGCTTCGGGACCCCCTTCCTCGTTGTGCGGCGTGTCGTCCACGTGCAGTGCCGCGATGCCGTCCACGAAGCGCTGGTGGGCGCCCTCGACGCTCCTGCGCGCGTCGACGTACGGTCCGGCCAGCATCTCGACCAACGACACCACCTTGTCGACGTCCTCGTAGTTCGTCTTGCGCAGCGTCCTCATCGTCCGCTGATGCACCACGAGCCTCCCGGCGAACCGGTCGTTGGCCCATCTGCCGACGTCCGCCATTCCCGACGGACGATCCTCCTGCACGACGGCGTCGCCGATGCCGGCCTTCCGCATGTCCGCCTTCAGACGCGAGATCTCCGCGAACAGATTGGTGACCTGGTCGAAGGCCTCGTCCCGTTCGGCAAGCGCCTCGTCACGTTGCGCCATCGCCTCGTCGCGTTCCTGTTCGGCGATGCGCAGCAGTTCGTCGCTTTCGTTCTCGCGCTCCTCCAGGAGCTGGCGGTCCTGCCTCGCGCGTTCGATCGCACGGTCCTGCACGGCCTGGACCTGCGCACGCGCCGTGTCGCGTTCCGCCTCCACGCGTCCGATGTGGTCCTCGACGGCCGCCAGCCGCGTGAGGGGTTCCGCCAGCGCGGCGGCCACCAGCCTCGACACCATGTCCTCCAGCGCGGAGGCCGTGGGGGTTCCGACTGGCGTCTCCCGCGCCTTCGCCTCCCGATGCGTCGAGACCTTCGTCGACGATTCCGCAGCCTCGTCCGGGTCGTTGGCCTGCGGAGCCATGGGCATGTCCATGGGAAGCGGGACCTGGACCTCGTCCTCCACGACGGGAATGAGATCCGGCAGATCCTCCTGCTCCTCCGGCGCCGAATCCTCGGCTTCGATGCCGGATGGGGGTTCCGATTCCCCGACGACGTCCTCGGATGCGTTCCCCGCTTCGACGGGCGCCTCGGCGATGTCGACCGTGGCAGGCCGCTCGGCGGTTTCCCCGTCCGTACCCGTCCCGTCTTCCGGTTCGCTCGCGACGGCGGCTTCATGTTCAACGGGTACCGCATCGCCCGGTGCAGCGCCGTTCTCGATGACGACGTCGACGTCGACATTCCTCACGGCTTCGTCTTCACGCGGAGCGTCGGGCGTCGCGGTTCGCACGGCGACGTCCCGCACGACCTGCGCCAGATCCGCCCCGAGATCCCCTTCGATCTGATAGCGTCGGACGGTGGCCGCGATCTCGCGCTGTATGGAGAACCGCAGCGTGTCCGAGTTGCCCGGCATGAAGCGCTGATGCGCGAGGGGATTGGAGCGGTCGGGGTCGAATCCGGGCTGGTATATCCGCGCCGCGCCGTTGAACACGGTGTACGGCTGTCCCCAGGAATCCTTCATCTCGCGCGTCATGGAAGGCGTCACCACCGCCACGCGCAGAGCTCCCGCGCACATCTCCGCCGCCTTGGCGGGTGCCATCATGTACTCGCCGTTGTCGTCGCTGGTGAGCACGAGGATCGGCATGCGGCGGTCCGGGTCCACCAGGGCCGCCATGAGTTCGCGCATCTGGGGACGCGAGGCGATGGTCGGGGGCACCATCGCGATGATCCCGTCCAGGTCGGTGGTCGGCGTTTCCGTCGCCAGCTGCCGCACTATCGCCGGCAGCGACGGCTTGGCCCGGGTGTCGGTCGTCTCGAGCACGATCTCGATGCGCGGCGTCGCGTCCCTGCTGGCCTGCACGCTGACGGCCCAGACGTGCGCGTCGTCGTCGCTGGCGTGCTCGAGCCGCCATCCCAGTTCGTGACTGCGCCGGTCCAGCATCAGTGCATCGCCGCGAACCGCCGAGGTGCGGTCGAACCAGGCGTCCACGACGGCGGTCGCCGCGGCGTAGTCGCTCACGCCCAGCGACACCTGCGACATCCGTCGCATGGGACGGTCCGTGGGAAGGCCGTGGGCGTATTCCACGGCCGGACCAAGGGCCGTCGACCGTTTCTCCGTCGTGATCGAGACTTCGATCGACGCGTTCTGCGCCTTGTCGAGTTCCATCTGACGCAACGCCGCCGTGTCGCGGTGCCGTTCTATCGCCGGAGCGAGGACGTTCCGCAACGCCCAGTCCAATTCGGTGTCCGTCTCCTCGTTCGCGTCGACCGGCATCGCGAAGTGCCTGACGATGTTCGTGTGCCGCGCGTCCATCTGGTGGATCACGCCGTACACGCCCACGGGCAGCACCCGGTACAGGATCGTCAGCGGCACCTCCCGTCGCACCTTCGGGAACTTGTCGTCGTCCTCCTCGGATTCCCGCACGATGTCGAAGAGCGTCCTGTCCTTGGCGACGACCACCCCGGTGAACGGCACTTCGCCGGTCATCGCCTGCGTCCCGTCCCCCTGGCAGGATGCGCAGGTCTCGATCGGCCCCATCTCCAGCGCATGCATCGCCATGAGACGCAACAGGGCGTTGTATTCCTTGCCCTGAGCGATCGTCGTCGAACGCGCCTTCGCGTCGGCCTCTCCCATGGCCTCCTTCATCAGCCTTGCGTACATCGTCGCGTGTTCGGGAGTGCTGATGGCCTTGGCGACCTTGCGCCGACTCTTCTCCACGGTCTCCGTCATGGCGCGCGAGAAGTGGTCGGCGAACATGCGGTCGACCAGATCCCGCGTGGGATCGAGAGGAAGCCTGCCCTTGACGAGGGTCGTGGAGAAGACGTCGAGAAGTATGCGCGTGGCGGCGTTGACCGCCATGTGGTCCGCGTACCGGTCGAACGCCTCCTCGTCGAACGGCGCCTCGGCGATGGGCTTGACCAGCTCCGACAGAGGTGGCGCGCCCGGCAGTATGGCCGGCAGGAATCCCTCCTTGTCGGGAACGGCGTCCGCCATGCGTTCCAGCCTGTCCCAGATGGGCAGGTCCGCATCGACGCCACCTCCGGCTTCGCCGACGTCCGTCGCGGCAGCGGTTTCCGCCTGCGGCGATTCTGCTTCGCCTTCCGGTTTGCGCGCGGTTTTGCGCGCCTTGGAAAGGGTCCTTCCGTGCCGGCGAGCTCCCGCGCCTATGATCGTCCACAGCCGCTCCAGCATGGTCTCGTCCAACGGCGTGTCGTCGTGCACGCCGCTTGGTTGGATGAGCTGCACGATGGCGCCCTGATCGTCGAGATGGATGCCCGCCACGCCGTACGTCGCGTTCGACATCGCGTAGGCGACGACCTTGATGACGCCTTCGTCCCTCATCACGTTCAAGGCGACGTAGTTCTCCGCCTCGTTGGGCGGCAGTTCCAGATCCCTGACCGTCAGCCGATCGAACAGCGTCATGTCGGGCACGACGATCATCAGACCTTCGTCGAGCACGGACAGGTCGGCGGCGTCCACGAACACGGGGTCCGGGTCCTGCGGGAGCATGGTGATCGCCGCATTGGTCGATCGCTCGTTCAACGATCGCATCGTGTCCAGCAGATTTTCGAGACGACGTTGGAATCGCGAAGCGAGATGATTCCTCGTCGTCGCGTCCTGGTCCGACGACGGCCGCCCCCTGAAGCGTCCCGCGGCCGCCGCGGCTGCGGCGTAGTCGCGCGCCTGCACGTGGGTGTCGTCGTCGAGCGTGCTGCGCAACGCGGCCGTCGCCCTGAGCATGATGTGACGTGCGGCGTCGATCGCGTCGGCGCTCGTCGCGCCGCCGCGTTTCGTGGATCCACGGGCCATGTGCTGAGCCTTTTCCTCGAGGGGGATGGATCGCGTCCGGCACCCTGTCGGGGAGACCGTCGCGTCATGTCGTGTTCGACGGCCCCCGTGGGGCCTGTCAGGTGCAGGGGTTCGGCATGTCCGGCAGACGGTCGACGAACGACCGATAGGCGGACACCGCCTCGTCCTTGTGTTCGATGTTGGGCGCGTGCTGATCGAAGGTGCGGGCGGCCTGGCGCGCGGCGGGCTTGCGCATGTTCAGTCCCGCACAGGCGACCTCGCCCGCACCCCGGCCGACCGCCGTCGCCATCTCGTCCGCCCTGCCGCTATGCCCGGCGGCCTCCGCGCGGCGTGCCGCCCTGTCCGCCGCGTCGCCGACCGGACGCAGCTCCGGACCTATGCCGAGCGTCGTCGCCATGGCGTCGCGCGCCCTGTCGACCTGCGGGATTCCCGTGCTCTGCGAACATCCGGCGAGGGCCAGACCGAGTGCGATGGCGGTGGGGCATGATGGTCGACGCATGCCATCCTTAAACCCGGCCCGCAGGCGTCTGTCAACGGATCAGGCCGCCGACAGCAGCTCCAGCTGTTCGCCGGCGGGATGATGGTCCACCCTCACCGCCTCGGCCTGCCATATCGCCACGGACTCGTCCGACACGCCTGGGAGCGGACACGTGGTTGCGAGACCAGCGCGTTCCAGTCGCCGTGCGCGCAGGTCGTCGTACAGGATGTCGCACCCGGTGAATCTCCGCCCCGTCTCGATGCATACCGCATGGGTCGTCCCCGACCCCGAGAACGGATCGACCACGAGATCGCCCGGCACCGTGTACAGCTGTACGATGCGGCGTGCCAGTTCGCTCGGCATCTGTGCCGGATGCCCGGTCCGTTCGCTTCTCTTCGATCCCACGTTTGCGATGCGCCACACGTCGCCCGGGAATGCACCCAACGGATGACTCGACAATTTCCCGACGTTCGGCCCCTTGAACGCCCGCTTCCCGGGATCCCTCTGAGGCACGCGCACGCTGGTCACGTTGAAGTGCCGAGGCGCCTGCGACTTCGAATAGATCATCACGGACTCGCTCCGCCCCGCCAGCCGCCGCTTGGGCGTGAGGCCGTGCGGAACCTCCCAGATGACGCGGTTCTGGAACGTCAACCCGGTCTTCGTCACGATGTCGTGGATCAGCAGGTCGATCGGCACGATCTGATCGCGCTCGTCTCGCGTCGAACCGACCTGCAGGGCCAGCACTCCCCCCTCGTTCAGGACGCGCGAAGCCTCCGAGATCACCATGCTCAGCCATCCGATGTACATGACGTGCCGCATGCTGTCGGCGGCGGCGTTGTCGCCGTACGCCTTTCCCACGTTGTACGGCGGGGAGGTCATGAACAGGGTGGCGCATCCGTCCGGCAGGGTGTCGAGGTAGTCGATGACGTCGGCCGTCGCCGTCTTGTCGATGATCGCCTCGAGCGTTTCCCGTTGCCGCTTCCTGCGCTCGGCCGCCCGCTCGCGGATGCGCGTCTCGGTCTTGCGCGCCCCGTGCTTGAGCGCGATGGCGTAGATCCTCCCGCGCGACATGCCCCGCTTCTGCCGGATCTCGTCGTACGTCATGGTCGCCAGATCGGCGACCACCTCGGCCTCCTCCATCGTCATCGTCATGCGATCGCTCCTTCGCGTTCTTCCATCCAGCTCGTGTCCACGCCTGCGGGCGGCGGCGCCAACGCCACCGTTTCGCGATGCATGGATGCCCGGATGGTGTGCAGGCCCGAGCGGGCGTCGACCGTCGACTCGGCGTCCACGACGATGCCCCGCATTTCCACGCCGGGCATCGCGATCAGCCTCGACAGGGGTTTGCCGACCGCACCCGCGAGCGTGAGCGCGGGCAGCGACGATCTGGACACGATGCCGATGCGGGGCCGATCGTCGTCCGCGTGCTCGTACCACCACGTCCCCACCTCGACCGTCCTGGCCGGCGTGGTGTGCACCGTCGTCTGCAGATGGCAGTCCATGCCGACCCTCGTGATGCGGGTTCCGTTCAACCGCGGATGCGCTATGTGCCTGACGAACCGCACGCGATCCATCTCCCACTTCCCGTCCGGTGGATTGAGCGTCTCCGCGGCGTCCAGTCCCAGCGCCCCCAGTACCGACAGCGTGCTCCCGTCGACCCGCAACGCCCAGGACGGTGGCGCGTCGCAGGTGAAGCCGTGCTCCGCCAGCGTCGCTTCGCGCCTGTGCAGGCGGTCCATCCGGTCGAGCATGGCCATGCCCACGGCCAGCGCCTCGTCCGGTTCGATCATCCTCAGATCGCAGCCCGTTCCCTCGCTCGGGTGCCGCTGCCGCAGCAGTTCCACCGCCTTGCCGTCCGAGCTCGGACGCACGTGGAGCTTGCGATCGCCCGTAGTCTCCCCGTCGTCCGGATCGGTGATCTGCATGCGCGTCTTCAGACGCCGCGCATGCGCCATGAGCCTGATGCTCAGCATGTCCAGGTTCATCGGTCCCTCAGTCCACGTTCGCGATGTCGGTGGCGTAGCCGCCGGTCGACATGCAGCAGATGTTCACGGGGCTGTATCCCCACGGGGTGGTCAGTTCGCCGTCGCCGGGCGAGATCGTGATCGCCTCCTTGCGGTCCACGTCGTAGTAGGTCCCGTTCGCGGCATCGTAACTCGCCACCGAGTAATGCCCGAGCGAGAACGGCTTGCCCAGATCGAGTTCGACCAGGTCCCTCAACGCCACGACGGCGTAGAGGACCAGGTTGAAGCTGGTGCTGCACGCCTCCTCGACGATGCTTCTGAATTCCTTCTCGTCGATGATGGGTTGCGGACGACGCTTGACGTTGCGCCGCAGGTTCCGGGATTCGCCGCGGTTGCCGCTCATGCGGCGATAGTCGCCGACGGTGTATCCGATCGCCCCCAATGCGCTCTGCAGGGATTCGTCGATGGCGAGGTCGGAGAAGTCGGCCCACGGCCGGTTGGAATGGATCAGATCGCCATCGCCCAGCTTCACCATGATCTCGCACCTGTCGTACGAGCCGAACATGTCCATGACGCTGCTGTCGTCGTTCTCGTTGAGGTGGTCGATGATGTCGTCCCGCAGGCGCTCCTTCCATTCCTCCTCGTCCATTTCGGGAATGGTGGGATCGTCCTCGCGCATGTCGGACAGGTCGTCGGCGATGCCCGAGATCATGCCTTCCACGTCGGAGTTGTGCTCCTCGTAGTAGGCGTCGTCGGCGTCCTGGCCGCCGCTGAAGTGGCTCTCGATCATCGTCTCGATCTCGCCCGGGCATGCGCCCGCGCGCTTCATGTCGAGGATCTCGTCCGCGATCTTGGAGCACCAGTCGAGTTCGTACGGCCCCCTCTGGTCGTTGTACCACCGGGAGAAGTACATCCGTCCGGTCAGCGCGGCGAACCACGCCTTGCCGCGGTCGCCCGACAGGAAGAGGTCGACATCGGCGATCTCCTCCCGGGTGATCACGACGCCGCCCACCTGCAGAAGTCCGTCGACGTCGTCCTGCGAGGCGTCGGCCACGAGGCGTTCCATGATCATGTTCGTCATTGCGTGTCTCCTTGGTTGAATCGTTCGATGTCGCATGTCGCCTGGATCATCAGGCATCCGTCCCGTCCGAACGCCGCCTCCCTGATGAGTGCGGCCGCTCCCGCATTGCCGGGGAGTTCGACGAGCTGGTCCAGTCGATGGCCGGGCGCGGACGCCAGCATGGTGTCGGGAATGGCGCCGGCTCCGTGGATCTCGATCTCCGCGTCACGGCCCGACTTCGCATCCGTGACGATGACCATGCCCGCGCCGACGGCGATCGAGACCGTCTCCAGCCGGACTTCGCCGAGATGACGGTGGAACGTCGACGCGTCGGCGAAGGGCGGATCCCCGAGGCTCGTCGTGAAGCCCTCCTGGGATCGTCGCCATTGCGCCCTTTCGAGGGCCGCGCCCATGTCTTCGCCCGCCGCCCTCACCAGCCGCAGGGCGAGCGCGTTCGCGTGCGATCTCGCGGCGACGAACGCGTTTCCGGATCTGCCCGCCGCCGCCGGATGGTCGCGATGACCATCCACCGCCACGAGTTGCGATACCGCCCATGCTTCGATCCACGCCAGGGTTCCCATCGTGAGACGTCCGTTCACGAGTCGCACGTCGGGATGGTTGAGCGTCGTGCGGCCGCCCTCGTCCGGCAGAGGCTGCCTCAGCATGACGACGCGCCCGTTCCGGTCCATGCCGAGCGTCACTCCCACGCCGCCGGAGGCGGGTGGCCGGTTCACGGCGACGTCGTGTCCGTGACGTCGTGCGGCGTCCTCGAGCGCGCGCGCCATCTGTGCGATGCCATCCATGTCTTTTCCCCTTTGATCAGGAATTCACGCTCCGACGAATGGTCGGGGTTTAGGTGTTGCGGCCACCTGCCACCTGTTGGTACACTACCATCCTGAAAGATGCGGCCTGCCGCCGTGGGGATGTTTGATGCTGGATTGGGACAAGCTGAGGGCTCAGACCCCGGAAGATCGTCAGCGGGCCGAGACGGAACGCCGCGAGCGGTCCTATGCGGAGGATGACCAGGCGCGCGACGCCGGCTCCAAGAAGGCGCTGTCGATCACGCTGGTGCACGAGCCCGAGACCAGGAACATGATGAACGGCGAACGCGTCGTCATGCTTCGCGGCACGGAGCCGGGGCGCATCAACCCGATCCTGGCGCTCTACGTCGTCCCGCCCCGGGTGGCGAACGACGACAAGCGGGACGAGGCCTTCGACCGCTCGCTGCGCGAGCTGGGCGGCGGCGACAAGATCTCGCTGGCGGGCCAGTGGTCCAAGCGCACCTGGAACGACCACGCCGGCGAGAAGCACGAGTCGTGGGAGTTCAAGACGCAGCACTTCGCGCAGGGCGAGATGTCGCTCGAGCGGATTCTGGAGAAGGCGCGCGTCGAACGCGGCGAGCAGTCCGCTCCCGCGCACGAGGTCGTCGGTGATCGCGGCTTCCGCCCGTCGCCGATGGACATGAATCGCAACAACGGCGGAATGGGGGTCTGACACCATGGCATTCAGGTTGGGAGCGGAGAGCGAGGCGGAGCGTCAGGCACGCGACGCCAAGCAGCGCGAGGGAGCGCTCAGGGATCACGCCAAGCGCATCGAGATGAGCCGCAAGCGCGTGGTGATCACGCTGGAGGAGAGCCCCCGCGAGTCCTACGCCGGCAATCAGGGTCTCGTCTCCTTCCGCGGCAGCGAGCCCGGCCGGAGCCCACTGGCCGCCGTGTACTTCAAGGGCGAGCTCGATCGTCCGTCGACCTCCCAGGAGGGCGCGGAGGACCTCGACGCGCGACTGCGCGATCTCGAGCGCGGCGACAAGGTCTCTCTTGCCGGCTACTGGGCGAAGCGTCAGTGGCAGGCGCGGGACGGTTCCAGCAAGGAGGTCTGGGAGTTCAAGGCGCAGAACTTCGAGAAGGGCGACGTCTCCCTCGACGCCATCGGCAAGTCGGCCGCCGCGAGGATCGACCGCATCCGCCCGCAGGGTGCCGCACCGGCTCCCGAGGTCGAGGACGAGGTCGACCGCGACCTGGCGCGCATGCTGTCCGATGGCGGCATGGGCAAGCCGCCCGCATCCCCGCGTCTGTCCTACGTGTCGGGCAACGTCGTGCACCACGGTGCGCAGGTCCTCGTAAACACCGTCAACTCCCAGCTGTCCGAGCGCGGCAACGGCGTGATGGGCAAGGGCGTGGCCGAACAGTTCAAGATCAATTTTCCCTCCATCATGAAGGACTACGAAGCAGCCATCCGTTCGGGCGAGCTGAAGCCCGGCCGCGCGCTGCTGTTCGACCTTCCCGACGGCCGCAAGTGGGCGGCTCTCGCCACCAAGGACCACTTCAGCAATCCGTCCCAGGAGAAGTGGGTCGAGTCCGGCCTCAAGGAGCTGGGCGAGAAGATGCGCGAGGCGGGCCTGACGTCGGTTGCGCTTCCTCCTCCGGGCTGCGGCAACGGTGGTTTGGATTGGAAGAAGGTGGAACCTCTTGTCCATCGGCACCTCGACGGAATCGATGTCGCGATGTTTGCCAAGCCCTCCGGTGCCATGGAGCCGGCGAAGGAGATCCTGCCCGTGCGCGAGGGTCGCGCCTCGGCGGCATCGGTGGTCGATGCCGAGGCTGCCCGCAAGGCCAAGGCCCTCGCCGCACTCGGCGGCGGCGCGGAGCGCGCCCCTGCCCGCGATCGCTCCGGATCGGCGCCCGCTCCCGCCAACGCCCGCGCGGTCGCCGCTCTGGGTGGATCCGACGGTCCCAAGGTGTGGACCGAGGCCGAGGTGGTGAAGGCCATCCCTCAGCTGCTGGCCGCGGCGCAGGGCTACAAGGCCTATTCCGGCATCGGCAGCCGCGAGACGCCGCAGGACGTCGCGGACGAGATGACCGTCATCGCCCGCAAGCTCGAGGCCCGTGGTCTGACCATGAGGTCGGGCGGCGCCGACAAGTCGAAGGGCGTGCAGCCGCCGAACACCAAGAGTGCCGACATCTCGTTCGAGGAGGGGATCACCGACAAGCGGAACAAGGAGATCTTCATTCCGTGGAAGGGTTTCGGCAAGTTCGACGACGGCGTGCTCATGGATCCTTCGGTCGTGCCGCGCGCCCGCGAGATCGCGGCCGCGGCGCATCCCGGCTGGGATCACTGCTCGGACGGTGCGCAGAAGATGCACGTCCGCAACGTCAGCCAGGTGTACGGCGCCAAGCTCGACAATCCGGTCGCCTTCGCGATGTGCTGGACCAAGAACGGGGCGTTGACCCATGACGGCCCCGACGGCACGAACCGCGACGATGGCGGCACGGGCCAGGCCATCCGCATCGCCGGCCGGAGCGGTATCCCCGTGCTCAACATGCAGCGCCCCGCGATCAGGCAGGCGATCCTGCAGGAGCTCGGCATGGGCCCGGAGCGCGGTCGCGGCGTCGAGCAGGAGGCGTCGAACGGCGTCAGGCAGTTCGACCTCTCCATCCCGCCCGTGAGGACCCGGGCGCGTGACGATGTCGCGTCCTTCTGCAAGACGAGCGAGCCGCTCGGTGGTCTCGCCATGATGAGCCGCGACCATCCCTACGAGGATCAGGGGCTCAAGTGGAAGTCGAGCGAGGCGCACTTCCAGGCGGCCAAGTTCCCGCACAATCCGGATCTACAGGAGCAGATCCGTCTGGCCGACAACGGGTTCGAGGCCAAGAAGATCGCCTGGGACAACAAGGACCAGGTCCGTCCCGACTGGCGCGAGATCAACGCCCACATGCTGGCGTACGTCAACACGCGCAAGATGGATGGTTCGCAGAGCTTCCGCGACCAGCTCGCCTCCACGCAGGGCAGGGACATCGTCGAGCTCTCCGTGAAGGACGACTTCTTCGGAGCGAAGCCGGTGGGCGACAAGCTCGTCGGTCGCGATCTTCTCGGCAGCGTCCTCACCCAGCTGCGCGACGGCGCCCGCATGGACGAGTTGCCGCCCGGCACTTCGTTCCCGGGCATCGCCGCCAAGGGCGCTGACAGGTCGTCGGACAGGGATGTCCAGCTTCCGGAGCCTTCCATCAAGGCGTCGATGTACTTCAAGTACGGACGCGATCGCCGCCCGGGCTTCCAGTCGGAGAGCACGTTCGACGCCATCCTCGCCGGCGAGCGCACGTCGACGACCCGCTACAAGGAATGGGGCAGCACTGAGCGCTGGGAGGGTCTCAAGCCGGGATCCGTCGCCCGGTTCTACGAGGACAAGGACATGCGCGGTCGCTCCGTCGACGTGGTCGTCCTGGGCACCCAGAAGATCAGCCTCAGGGAGATGGATTCCAAGGGGCTCGAGGACTGGAGCAAGGTCGAGGGCTGGAGCGTGGAGCATGCACGCGCCTCGGCGCGCAAGTATACCGAGGGCGTCCAGATCCGCTACGCTCTGCCCGACAGCCCCGAAGGCCGTCAGGCGCTGGGACTCGATCGTGGTGTTCCCCAGGAACGTGAAAGGACCGCCGCTCCTGCGGCCCGCACTCAGGAGGCTCCGGCGCGGGCGGAGGCTCCCGCCCGTCCGAGTCAGGCTCAGCTCGCCGGCATGACCCAGCGCGACAAGTGGCTCGCCGCTCTGGGTTGAGCGCTACTAGCCGTCGAGGTGGAGGCGGGTCTTCGCGGCCCGCCTCTCCAGACCCGTGATCAGTGACCCCGCGGTCGTCAGCCATCGATGCTCGACGACCTTGTCGGCCCTGCATCCCACCAACGCGATCTCCATCGCCCCGGGCAGATGCGCCGGCACGTCGACCCACGCCGCTTTTCCGTTCCAGCCGAACCTGACCCCTTCCGCCATTTCCAGCGTCGCCAGGCATGGTCCACGGGCGCCCCGTTCGACTCTTCCGCATGTCAGCAGCGTCACGCGCTGCGTCATGTCGGCGTCGGGATCTTCGGCCATGGCGGCCGCCACGACGGGATGGACCGAAATCGGGTCCTTAGTCGCATTCTCCATTGCCGCATCCGTTCCTATAAGAGCTTCGAGACATTTTTCCGGAGCCGTCATGACGTCCACCACCGATCGCTACTTCGACGACTGCGTCACGGCTCGTCTGCCACTGCCCTATCCGACGGACGAGGAGTCCTATCGTCGCGTCTGGGAGGTCGCGCTGCGTCGGCAGGCTAGAGCGCTCGAGTACCAGCTTTCACGGTCGGAGTTCTCGGTCACGATGCTCGTCCGACGCGCCAATGACCTGGCGGGTCGCGAGTTGCTCGACGCCACGCGCTTCGCCGGCATGCGGATCGGCGACGTCGTGATGTCGCCGCGCACGGCCGTCGCATTGGCGGGCGTGCTGCACGTCCGTCCGTTCGACGTCCTTCCCCACGTGGAGGCGTTCCCCTGGCTGGGCGGCGCGTATCGATCGCACCTGGCGGGCAGGGAGTGGATCTCCATCGCCGCCATGTTCGACGATGCCGTGATCGGGGCATTCGACAACCCCGGCGGGACGGTGGAAGCCGATCGCTCCATCGTGGTTCCCGTCGTGACGTCCGAAGGCGTCGTCGACATTCGTTCGATCATGGACAGGATATCTTCGAGGATGGTCGACACCACGGCCAAGTCCCATCCCGTTGACCTGGAAGATGAGGAGACGGTTTCGTCGGACGAAACTACCGTCGCGGTTTCCGGCGCGCCCTCGTCGAACGAGGCTACCGTCGCCCTTCCCAGCGTGCCCTCGTCGGACGAGAACGACGCCACGGACATCCCACCGCGGGCAACCCGGCGCCACGAGGATGAGCCGTGCGGGGCGCCTGAGACGTCGGCCATCACGCAACCGTCGGATGGGACGCTGATGTCCTTGACCTGCGTCTCCGATGGCGTCCGCTTCGTCTACAACGGCGTCATGGAGCAGTGGCGGGTCGAGGCGCTGGACGAGATCCTGAGCATGAATCTGCTGCCCTTCACGGGTTCCGACCGCTTCTCGACCGAGATCCTGGCCGGTCGGGACCGCCGCCTCGTCAGGTGCGACCTCGTCGTCGACGTCGCGCTCGCTCCGCGCATCGTGTCCGTCATCGGACGATCGCGTCCACGTGCGCGCTGGTGGTCGGTGGTACTAGGGGGCGCGTGACGACGTCGTCTCGGACGTGTTCGCGCGGGTCGGCTCCGACTGGGTCAGCGCGACCAGCACGCCGAGCACGATCATGGTCCATCCCAGCTTCTTCATGCCTTCCTGGGTCCTGATGGGACCGAGCTGGTTGAAGACGCCCACGAGCGCCAGCATCCCGAAGATCATCATGGCGATCGACAGGGTGATTATCGGGTTTTCCATGTTCGTTTTCCCTGTTCGAGGATGCTCAGTCCCGCATCCATTGTCACTATCCGCAGCATCCCCTCGCGCGGGGAGACGTCGCACATCCGCCTTATAGGACGATCCGCGACGATCGGATCGTCAATGATGTCGCCAATTCGCTTTCCCGTCATCGACGTGGACAGGGACGAGGGCAGCAGTCTGTGTCGCATGCTGACGATCCCGTCGCGCCACCGCATGGGTCCGCGCCGATAGGTCACGGTGCACGTCCTGTACGTCCTGCTGGCTTCGAGCACGCTTCCACCGTCGCGATACGCCACGTAGTGCATGACTTCGAGAAGCAGCAGCACCCGTGTGGCCGACACCCCCATCCGGTCGATCACCAGATCGGAACCACGCGTCATCCATAGTGGCGTGGCCTCGCGCACTTCGGTGTGGGTAGCGAGCCATGCCGCCATGGTCGATGCGACGCCCTTCTCGTGACGCCTGGTGTCGCGGTCGTTCAATTCCACGCCGTCGCGAATGGCGCGTCTTCGTCCTCCTACGACTTCGATCGTGCATCCCGTAGCCTCCAGGAGGCATTCGGTCAGCATGGAGCGACGCTCGGTCCTGACGCCGATCATGCCATGGCCTGCGGCCGTCGCCGTGAGCACGCCAAGCGCGCTTCTGGCCATTCTCTCGATCTGATCCATTAACCCATCCTGAAAGTGCTGGAGCGTCAACTAGTCTTATGTTAGGCGGGCGGGTATGACGAACCTCATCCTCACCGTGATCGGCATCGTGCTTGCGGCCATCGCCGCGCTTGTCGCATTCGATTACGGCGGGGACTACTTCCTCGAGGGCTACGCCAGAGCCGAAGCGACCAGCATCTCCAACGCGGGCAACAACGTCACTGCCGCGTATTCGGTCTTCGGCGTGCAGCGCCGCCGCCCGCCCGCCAACCTGCAGGAGCTCACCTCCAGCCCCCAGGGGCGTTCCCTGCTGAAGCGCTTTCCCGAAGTCCAGGATCTGGGCGTCGTCCGCGACCAGTGGCTCGGGCTGGACAGGGGCGCAGGCACGGAGCGCGCCTTCATCGTGGAGGGCGTTTCCCTGAGGGTGTGCAGGACGCTGAACCAGCGTCTGAACGCGTTTGCCGATGACGCCGTCGTCCCCGGCGCTCCCGCCTTCAAGTCCGGGTGCTTCGCGTACAACAACACGACCGTGAACGTGTACTACTCGTTCCTCGGCGGCGTGCCTGAAGGCGGCACCCTGTCTCCGTATTCGCCGATCACCGCGGGCGCGCCCCTGCCGCCGCCTCCGACCGCCGGCGGTGGCACGGGTGGTGCCGACGACGACAGCGCCTGGCCGGGCCTTCCGGAGTTCGACCCGACCGCTCCTCCCGTCACGCCACCGGGCACCCCCGCTCCCGTCGTCGATGGCGGATGGATCGAGTGCGCCGCCGACGGCGCGGCATGCGTAGTCCCGGGCGAGGCGACCGTCCGCTACGGCGTGGGGACCTCGTACCACTACAACACCGTCACGGCCTCCGTGACCTGCGGATCGTCGTCGTTCGGTGGCGATCCGCTCGAGGGGCAGACCAAGACCTGCTCCTACCGATCCATTCCGCAGCCGGACGGCTGGCAGTTCTGCGCCAACGAAGGCGCCGTCTGCGAGTTCGGCAAGCGCATGCAGGCCGAGATCCGCTACGGCACGCTCGGCAGCTACGTGACCAAGACGATGCCGACGGGGCGCGTCTGCTCCACGGCTTACTTCAGCGGCGACCCGGCCGCGGGACGTCAGAAGGCCTGCTATTACCGCAACGTCGAGCCCCAGCCGCTGCCTCCCATCGTGGCCGAGGTTCCGCTGGATCCGACCATTGGCGTCTCCGCGTGCACGAGCGGCGGCATCGTCGGCACGTCGACGGTCGCCGATCCCAACGGCATCGTGAGCACGGTGCTGCCGCAGCGCATGTGCCGCGGCGACTTCGTGATGTCCCCCGGCGGGCGCTTCAGGCTCGGACTCCAGTCGGATGGCGTCTTCGCGCTCTCCTACGTGGAGACTCCGAATGCCAATGCGCTCTGGTACAAGGGCGAGGCAGGGGGCGACGTCGTTCGTCTGGATGTTCAGCCCGATGGAAACGCCGTGCTGTACAACGGCGACAACACCGCGCGGTGGGCGTCGGGAACGAACGGCTGGCGCGATGCCTCCATGCGTCTGTCGTCAGACGGCAACCTCACGGTTTACGATTCCGAGGGCAAGCGCATCCTCTTCGAGACGCTCACCGACATCTGCCGCCCGAGATCCGTCACGGGCGGCGCCGCCGAGGGTGGCTACGGCCGCGCCGCGACGTTCGTCCCCAGCCGTCTGTGCAACAACGAGTACGTCGACTCCCCTGATGGGCGCTTCCGTCTGACTATGCGTGCCGATGGCAACTTGGCGCTGGCCACCGGCGACCTGTTCGAGAAGGATCTCTGGACCTCCAACACGGCTGGCAAGGGTCCGTACAAGCTGAACGTTCAGCAGGACGGCAACTCCGTGCTCTTCGGTCGCGACGGCAACGGCAAGTGGTCCACCGGCACCAACGGCTGGGGCGGCGCCCGTATGATGGTCGAGAGCGACGGCAATCTGACCGTGCGCAGTTCCGACGGATCCCGCCTCCTCTGGGAGACCAGGACCGAGGTGTGCCTCCCGTCGAGAGTCGGCGACGGCCGTCGCACCGGCGATTTCGGCAGCAACGGCACCGTCGTGCCCTCCCGCCTGTGCAACAACGAATTCGTCGAATCGCCGGATGGTCGCTTCCGTCTGATCATGCAGGACGACGGAGATCTGTCGCTCCGCATGGGCGAGGGATACGCCACGCAGATCTGGCACTCCGCCACGACCAACGCCTACAAGATGGACTCGCAGTCCGACGGCAACATCGTCCTCTACCGACGCGACGGCACGGCGGCCTGGGCTACCGGCACCAACGGCTGGGGCGGCGCCCGCATGTCCCTGCAGAACGACGGCAATCTCGTCGTCAGATCCGCCGACAACAGCCGGCTCATCTGGGAGACCCGTTCGGTCTACTGCCTGCCCGCCGAGAAGGGGGCCGGCGTCGTCAAGGGCGATTTCGGCATCTCCGGCACCAAGGTCGGCGACCGTGTGTGCAACAACGAGTACGTCACGTCGCCCAACGGCAAGTTCCGCCTGAAGATGCAGGCCGATGGCGACTTGGCGCTCTACACCGGCGAGAACTTCGACGTCAGGATCTGGTCCGCGGGTCAGAAGGACTCCTACCAGCTTCTCCGCGACGGCAATGGCGACTGGGCGACCTTCGCCCGCGATGGCGGATCGCGCTTCCGCACTGGCACCAGCGGATGGGGTGGCGCTAACCTCATCGTTCAGGACGACGGCAACCTTGTCGTGCGTTCGTCCGACAACACGCGACTGATCTGGGAGACCAGGACGGTTTACTGCACGCCCGCCGAGAAGGGTGTCGGGGTTCGCGTCGGCGACTTCGGCATTCCCGGCACGGTCGTGGGGCCGCGCGTCTGCGGCAGCGAGTACGTCACGTCGCCCAACGGCCGCTTCCGCCTCACCATGAGGACGAACGGGTCGCTCGTCCTCGCCTCGGGTGAGAACTACGCCGATGCCATCTGGCAGTCGGGTGCATCCGACGCCTACGCGTTGTTCCAGGAAGGCAACGGCAACTGGCAGACGGTTGGTCGCGATGGCGGCTACCGCTTCCGCACGCAGACCTGGGACTGGCCCGGCGCCGTCATGATGGTGCAGGACGATGGCAACCTGGTGGTTCGTTCGTCCGACAACTCGCGCCTGATCTGGGAGACGCGCACTGTCGCGTGCCTCGCCGGCGAGAAGGGCGTCGGCACCATCGCGACCGAGTTCGGCGAGAGCGGATCCCTGGTCGGCCCGCGCGTGTGCACCAACGAGTACGTCACGTCGCCCAACGGTCTTTTCCGCCTCATCATGCAGCCCGACGGCAGACTGGCCGTACGCACGGGCGACAACTACGCCGATGTCGTCTGGCAGAGCGACGCTTCGGACGCCTTCGGCCTGTTCCAGGAGGGCAACGGCAATTGGCAGACGCTCGGCCGTGATGGCGGCTATCGCTTCCGCACGCAGACCTGGGACTGGCCCGGCGCACGGCTGATCATGCAGGACGACGGCAACCTGGTGGTCCGGTCCTCCGACAACTCGCGCCTCATCTGGGAGACCCGGACTGACCATTGTCTGGCGCGCGAGTACAACGGCGGAGTGGACAAGGACGCCAACAACGTGCCGGGCACGTTCATGTCGGCCCGTCTGTGCAACAACCAGTACATCACTTCGCCCAACGGGCGCTTCCGGATGACCATGCGGACCGACGGCAATCTCGTCGTCGGCATGGGCGACGGCTACAAGGACGTCATCTGGACGTCGAATTCGGCGGGCGACGGATACAAGGTCGTGACCGAAGGCAATGGGAACATCCAGATCGTCGGCCGCGACGGCGGCTACCGCTGGCGCACGCAGACGTGGGACAACGGCGGCGCACGCCTCATGTTGAACGACCTCGGCAATCTGGTCGTCCAGCGCACCGATCGCACGCTCGTGTGGGAGTCGCGCAGCGACCGGTGCCTGCCTGCGTCCATCTCGGGGGGCACCGTCACCAGCCCGCAGGGCATGCAGGCGAGCGTCATGCCGTTCATCCTGTGCCAGAACGAATGGATCGACTCGCCCAACGGACGTTTCCGCTTCACGCTTAACGCCAATGGCAACCTGCAGGTTCTCGATGGCCCGAACCACGACATCCAGCTGTGGCAGTCAGGGACCAACGATCCGAACAACTACCGCTTCCTCGCATGGGCGGACGGTAACCACTGGATCATGAACCGGGATGGCGGCAACAAGTGGCAGACGTCCACCTGGGACAACCGTGGTGCGCGTCTGCTCGTCCAGGACGACGGCAACGTCGCCATCTACAACGGTACGCGTCTCATCTGGCAGACCAACACGGGCGGCAAGACGGGCCCGTCTCCCGGTTCGATCGAGGATCGCGCCAACAGCATGCGCGCCGCCGGCACCAAGGCCGTCGACGGCGCCAAGCTCGTCGTCAGGATCCCGGACGCCTTGTCCGACGTCGGCATGAAGACGTCGGACATTCCGGCCTTCGGCGAGTTCAAGTACTTCTACCGCGCAGGCGAGCAGTTGAACTTCGAGGTTCTGCTGTCGGGCGACGATGCGCAGAAGATCTGCCAGGTCATCGCTACCGCGACCGGCGGCACGCTTTCCGGCACCGGACGCGAGTCCACCGCCGCCGAGGGCTGTGCGAGCTTCAACTCCGGCTACTACTACTGGCGACGGGTCGACGATGCGCAGGCTCCCATCCAGACCCAGTTCATCCGTTCGTTCGGTCAGGCCGTCTACGACGCGTCGGCGAAGGCGACCTCCGCCCCCGGTTCGCTTTCCGACATCGGCATGGCCGGTGCGGAGGTCTACAATCTGCTCGGCTCCTCCGGCTTCGAAGAGGCTGGAAAGACGACGGCCACCCGGATTAACTGGCGCATCTACATCGCCGTCAATTCGGGCGCGGCCTGCCGCGCCCTCGACGCCGCGGTCGGCAACGCGGCACGCACCATCACCGCCAGCAAGGGCTACCTGTACACCGTTCCGGAAGGCTGCGGCGGAAGCAACGGCACCTACTACTACTGGAAGGACATCAACGACGCGTACGACGGCGCGATCGCCAAGAAGATCATGTCCATGGGCTCCGGCGCGTCTGCGGCCGCGCTGTCCAACGGCGGCGAGTTGACCGACACCGGTCGCGAGGCGGCGTCGTCCTACCTGAATGCGGCGGCCGTCGACTACGGCTTCATCACGCAGACCGGCGTCTACCAGTCCGGTGATCACTACACCGGCGAGATCGCCGTTTCGTCGGGCGCCGCGTGCCGCAGGATCGACGTCCTCGTCGGCAACGGCGACCGCAGTGCCAAGTTCACCTACGATCCCGTCAAGTTCGTCCAGGGCTGCGGGCTCTCCAACGGCACCTTCTGGTATTGGAGGAGGCTCGATCAGGGCATCACGCCGGGAACCGTGTTCGACGCCAAGGAGATGTTCTCACGCGACGCCAACGACGACCCCAAGGGCATCTGGAACTATCTGGAGGGCAATCCGACCGGTGGCGACGACATCGCCCTGATGAACAAGGCCGCGTGCGAATTCGGTCCCTGCGTGCGGGGCGACGTCGATGCGGCCCACGTCATGAACACGGGAACCACCACGTCCGCCAACGGCATCGATCTCGATGCCACGACGCTGAACGTGCATCCCGGTCCCGACCGCGACGTGATCGTGCGATTCCGCGCACCCATCACGGGTTGGTACCGCGTGACCGGCATGTTCAAGGTCGCCGACGCGAGGACGTCGGGCATCGTCGCCGATTGGGGACAGGGGGGCTTCGCGCTCGACGCGAACACGCCCAGGACCTCGTTCAACTACACCCGCCGCATGACGGAGGGTCAGACTCTGCCATTCAGGGTCAATCGCGCCGCTTCCTACAACAGCGACTCGACACAGCTGAACGCGACGATGACCTACTTGGGTGTCAACGCCCCGGCCGCTACGCCGTCGTCCGGCCACCGGTTCTGGCGCGTCCTGGCTTCGCGATCCAACGGACCGTACGCGCTGGTTGCGGCCACCGAGATCGAGCTGCGTGGCGCACCCGGTGGTCCCGACCTGACCGATGGTGCCGGGGGACGCCCGATCGCGTCCTCGTCGCAGGGGTCAAACGTCGTGAACAACGCGTTCGACAACACGGTGAACGGCTCCATGTGGCAGTCCAACGAAGGCGCGACCTACGGACTGGTCAACCAGTGGGTCGGGTACGACTTCGGAGCGGGCAGGAACGTCGAAGTCGCCGAGGTCAGCTGGCGTGCCCGTGAGGACTGCTGCATCGACCAGACCATCGGGTCGGGAGCGGTCCAATGGTCCGACGACGGGTCCAACTGGAGCACGTCGTACAACTTCGTCACCGAGCCGGTGACGTCGGGTGGCCAGACCGTTCTCCTCAAGCCCGTGGTCGCCTCCGGCGATCCCAACGCCCATCGCTACTGGAGGGTGAAGGGGTATGCCTCAAACGACCCGTACATGAGGTCTTCCGAACTTGAGATGCGCGAGACGTCCGGGGGCGTCAACGTGGCCAGGTTCGGCATTCCCATGGCGTCGAGCTTCTACGCCAACAGCCATCATCCCTACTTCGTCTTCAACGGCACGACGCAGGGCAGCGCCTGGGCCACTTCGGGCGGCAACGGGTGGATCGGTGTCGATCTTCTGGTCCCGCGCGCCATCAACGAGTTCCGGTACGCGTCCGCGGAAGGGACCAAGGCGCCTGTCGATCTCGCGTTCGAATGGTCGGACGACGGATCCAACTGGACGCAGGACTGGAGGCAGAGGTTCACGGCGTGGGGCGACACCCAGCTCAAGACGTTCACGCGTCCCGATCCAAACGCCGTACCCCCGCCGCCCGTCCTCGCCGATTCCATCGTCCTGCGATCGAAGGCGGGCACCTGCATCCAGGTCGCCGAACTCGAGGCGTATTCCGGAGCCGTGAACGTGGCCCTGGCCTCCAACGGCGGCGTTGCGTCCGGCTCTCCGTCGTACGACAGCCAGTCGAACGTCGGCAACGTCAACGACGGGGTGAAGCCTGCCAACTATCCGAACATCTTCCACTCGCAGTGCAACGGCAGCGACTTCGTGAAGGTCGCGTTCGCGCGTCCTACCGCGATCGACAAGCTCGTGGTGTACGGGCGTGGTGACTGCTGCAACGACCGCGACAACTTCACCTACACGATGTTCAACGGCACCGATCAGGTCAGCCAGGGCAACCTCGATGCGAGGGTCGGTGGATACGTCGATGAGACTCCCGTGCGCGACCAGGTCTGGTCGCTCGCCGGGGAATACGCATCTCCCGCGCACTTCGAGTTCGCCTCCTCCGAGGGGCCTCTCGAGAAGGAGGGTGGTTCGTCGACGTGGTGGAAGAAGCCGGGCTATCAGTACTGGGGCGTCGTGTCGTACGGTCCGACCTCCGTCGTCATGCATCCCGGGCCCGGCGTCACCCAGGCGACGATCATCAACTTCGTGGCGCCTGCTTCGGGATCCTACTCGTTCATCGGCAGCTTCAGGCAGGCCGGCTGCACCGGCGACGGCGTCGTATCGGGAATCGGCGGGTTCGACCCCGTCACGCTTGCTCCCTGTGCTTCTAGGACCTTCTCGTTCACCCGAACCATGCAGGCGGGGGAGAAGCTGCCCTTCTCGATCAGCAACAACGGCTCGGATTCTGCCGACAGCACGGAAATCGTTTTGGACGTCCGGGCGCTCTAAGCGCTTGGCCGTCCTTTTCGTCCATCCTATAACGTCATCTCACAGGGAATGCCCGCCAGTGTTCCCATGGTTTGGCTAAGAAGGGGCTAGCATGAAGTTTTCGATGATCCTGTTGGGGAGCGCCGCGCTGGCCCTCGGCGCCTGTTCGCACGGCAACGACCTGGTCGTGGACGGACCGAACCCGCCGCCGGCCAAGCCGCTCTACGAACCGTACGTGCCCGACCGCGTCGCGATGGACGACTTCATCGTCGCGGCAGGGTCCAACACCGTCCTCTTCGACACCGACAGCGCAATGCTCGACGCCCAGGCGCGCGAGACGCTCGATCGTCAGGCCGCATGGCTGATGACGCACCCCGACGTCGAAGTCCTGGTCGAAGGTCACGCCGACAAGCGCGCCACCGACGACTACAATCTCAAGCTCGGTCGTCGTCGCGCGGCTTCCGTGCTCGACTACTTCGTGATGAAGGGGCTGACCCGCGAGCGCTTCACCGGCCGCAGCTTCGGCGAGGGCAAGCCCGTCGTTCCGGCACCGGGCGACGTCCAGCTCAACCGCCGCGCGGTGACCGTCATCCTCGACGGATCGTCCGCCGACAGCGACCGCGTCGTCATGAACCACTGATTCCCGCGGCCGCGGGTTGGAAGTTCCGCGGCTGCGTGGAAGTAGGGCGGTGCCGGCGACGGCGCCGCCCTTTTCTCATGCCGTCACGGTGATCGCGACGACGCTTCGGCGAATGCGCTTGGCGACCTCCATGGGCGTGGCCGCATCGAACATCGTCGTGTTCACCTCCATCTCGTGCGCGGTCATCATCTCCGCGACCATGGAGGCCTTTACCGCGAAGTTCATGTTCTCGCTGATCGCGCCGCGCTCCCTGATCGCCTCGTGGGCCAGAGCCGACGTGACGATGCCGACCAGATTCCCGGCCTGATCCATCACGGCTCCGCCCGACGACCCGCTGCCGATGGGCGCCGAGAACTGCAGCACGGAGACCGTGCCGTTCTGGCCCTTCATCCCGGACACGTTCCCGTGCGTCATCTTCAGATCGTCGCCGAGCACGTCCCGCAGGGGATAGCCGGCGGCTATGATCGCCTCCCCCAGGTACAAGGTGCCGACGGGGCGGATCGGCAGGGCCGTTCCGCCTATGCCCGGTGCTCTGATCAGAGCCAGATCGTGGCCGTCGTCTATCCCCATGACTCGTCCCTGCACGTCGCCGTCGGGTCCGTGCACCACATGCCCCGTTCCTCCGCGCACCACGTGCGCGTTGGTTATCACGTGATCCAGTCCCACGATGACCCCCGATCCCGAGCCGAGCGGCTGTCCGGGCCGCGAGGAGCGGTCGGGCGCGTCCCACGGCATCCCCGGCCGCTCCTCGCGCCTTTGGCGCCGCACGGGCGGCAGGAACGGCTCCAGTGGCAGATCCTCCTTGCGTGCGAGGGCCTTTATCCCGAACGAGTATCCATCACCCCGCACGCGCATCATGCGCCTGCCGTTCCGCATGTAGATCTCGGCGAGGATGATCGCGCCATGCTTGTCCGGGCGACCCGCAAGCGTGAATCCCGCGCTTCCGATGGAGCACGTGATCGGACCCCTGTCCTCGACCCGTCCGCGCTGCGTGTCGTCCGTCATGTAGAGCACGACCGTGGCTTGCGCGTCGGCATCCGTCGGGACGTCCATCTCCCACGCGCTCTCCCCGGGCTTCACGAGGATCTGGGCGGCTTGTCCTGCGCGACGCACCACGAGAGCGGCCGCGAGGGTGGGTCCCGCGGCACCTGCGCGCACGACGCAGGTCTTCTGGCCCGCATCGATCTCGATGCGGGCTCCCGTGGTCAACGTCTGCATGTTCTGCCCCCTGTCGTCGTCAGGCCGCGCCATTCTCGACGAGCCACGCCTTGAGCGTGTCGGCGTCGGCCGATTCACGCTGCGCGACGAGCACGCCGTCGCGGTGCAGCAGCAGCTGCGGGTACGTCTTGGCACCGACGGCCTGGAGGATGTCGGGTTCGTCGTCGCCGTCGATCTTGCTCACCTCGATTTCCTCGAGGGTGGGCAGGACGGCCCCGATCGCCTTGGTCGTCTTGGCGCAGTACTGGCACCAGTCCGTTCCTATGTAGGTGAGGGCGAGACCCTCCTTCCGGATCTCGCCGAGTTCGTTGATCTTGCGCATCTGCATTCCGTATCTCCTTTCCATGCGTTCGACGTCAGGCGGCCTTGTCCAGCCGGACGCCCTTCTCCATGCGGGGCTTGCTCAGGCCGGCGACGACGTCCCCATCGATCACGACGCGCACGACGTCCGCCTGGTCGGGCAGATCGTACATCACGTCGATCAGCAGGTCCTCGAGGATGCTTCGCAGTCCGCGAGCCCCCTTCTTCTCGTTGAGCGCCTTGCGGGCCACCGCCACCGCCGCCTCGTGTGTGAACTCCAGCTCCACTCCGTCGAGCGACGTGAGATGCTGGTACTGCTTCACGAGCGCGTTCTTGGGCTCCGTCAGGATGCTGACCATCACCTCCTCGGTAAGCGGGTCGGTCGTCGTCACGACGGGCAGACGACCGAGGAACTCGGGAATCATGCCTGCGGCGATGAGATCCTCGACCTCGGGACGTTCGCTGATCATCGTCGGAGCCTCGTCGACGTTCATGCCGAAGCCCGCCGAGCGCTGGTGCTTGCGGTCCGACATCTTCTTGGCGAGGTCCGGAAACGCGCCGGCGCAGATGAACAGGATGTTAGTCGTGTCGATGGCGATTGTCTGCTCCTGGGGGTTCTTGCGCCCTCCGTGAGCCGTCATCTGCGCGGTCGTGCCCTCGAGGATCTTCAGGAGCGCCTGCTGCACGCCCTCGCCCGACACGTCGCGCGTGACCGAGGGACCCTCGGACTTGCGGCCGATCTTGTCGATCTCGTCGATGAAGATGATGCCGCGCTGCGCACGTTCCACGTTGTGGTCCGCGTTGGTGAACAGTTCGGTCAGTACGCTCTCGACGTCGGACCCGACGTAGCCCGCCTCGGTCAGACGCGTCGCGTCCGTGATGGCGATGGGGACGTCGAGCGCCTTGGCCAGCGACTTGGCGAGCAGCGTCTTGCCTGTGCCAGTCTCGCCGAGCAGCAGGATGTTCGACTTCTCCACGTCGATCTCGCCGCTCTTGCCGTGGTTGAGCCGCTTGTAGTGGTTGTGCACGGCCACCGACAGCACGCGCTTGGCGCGCTTCTGCCCGATCACGTACTTGTCGAGGTGGGCCACGAGTTCGCTCGGCGTTGGAATGCCTGTCTTCGTCGCATCGGTCGAAACCTCGCCGGAAGCCTCCGCCAACCTCTGGGCGACCACGTCGGCCGCAAGCTTGACGCATCCGTCGCAGATTAGGAAGTGGCCACCGTCGACCAGCGTATTGACCTGATTCTGCGACTTGCCGCATACGGTGCAGCTCTTGGTTTCCGTCATGTCATTCCTTCTCACATTGTCGGTTTCGTCCGTCGCATCCCGTGGTCGAATCGGTATGACGACGTCTTCTTCCGCTCTTTACTACGCCACTTCGCTGGATCCCATGTGATGGATCCCACCCGCCTTCAGAACTAGGCGAATCTGGTCACCCCGGCGTGATGCCGAGTGTATGAATGCGCCCGGATCAAGCACTCCTCCTCCGAGGATGCGATCCATGGCGTGAATTATATGGGGACTGCGCTCGATCAGCGCATCGTCCGTTATCCGCAGCACCCTTTCGGGCAGCACTATCATGTCGGCCGAATGCCAGCCGTCGTCCAGGAGGCGCGACATCAGCACGGCGTGGCCATGATGGTGCCACCGCAGATGGACGACCATCTCGGTCGCCGTCGCCGTGATCCGCGCGCCGAACGGAGGCCTGGCGGGCATGTGCCGAGCCAGTTCGCCCGCGCGACGTTCGATCCTGCGCAGTCCCGGCATCTCGTCGAGCTCGTCCTCGGTGTGGAGGCTCTCGACGTGGACGCCGTAGGTCGGATCGCGGTCGCGCTGGCTGTCGAGGCCGATGACCACCGCCGATCTCGGAGCCATCACCGCCGTCAGACGGTCCACCGCGTCCACGAACCACGTGGCGCCGATCAGCCAGGGATGCCGGTCGGGATCCGGCGCCTTCGCCTTTTCCCCTTCCCTGCCGTCCCCGGCCGTCATTCCGCCGATGTCCGTTCCGCCGCTCAACACCTCTTTCACCGCCTCCAATGGAATTTCAGGCGACTTCGCCGTACAGTCCGAGCTGCTCGTCGTAGAACTGGTCGGAGATCTTCCTGGCTCCAGGCTGATACTCGTCGAAGCTGTGATTGCGCCAGAAGTGACCGTTCGTCCACCTCTGCACCTGCCTCAATCGCCGTCCACTGCCCCAGTCGTACCTCACCCACGGCGTGCGATCCAGCGCGTTCAGCTTCATGATCGGCTGGGCGTATGGCTCTCCGCCCCACTCGATCACTTCGCGGATGCGCGCCATGCACTCCTCGTACGGTTCGTTTCCGATCAGCACGTACACCTGTATCTTGCGACTCGGCACGCCCTTCGACTTCAGCATGCGGCAGACCCGCCGGACGTCGTCGCGTTCCGCCGTCTCGTCGTACGCGAAGCGCCATACGCCCTCGTTGATCGTCTTCCACCGCTCGAACACGTCCTCGCCGAACGTCTTCGGTTCGAAGCCGCTGTTGGCGTCCAGCAGGGGCACGCCCGCCTGCACGTAGCGCGAGACGATGTGGTCCTGATACTCGGCCGGCAGTGCGGACAGGTTGTTGTCGGTCAGCACGGGTCGCACGGGGAAGTCGGGAAGCAGGGTGAACGACAGGCCCTCCAGAGCCGGCACGATGCAGAACCCGCAGCCCACGGGACATCCGCGGCTGGCGGTGGTCGCCATCGGATTGTGCTTCACGATCGCACCTTCGAGATGCCCCGGCACGACCTCCTGGATGTCCTTCAGCACCTCGACCCTGCGGCCATCGCGGTCGATGATCTTGGTGTGCACCTCGGCGACGTCGAGCACCTTCTCCCGCAACGAGCGCAGGAACAGGGCTGGACCGCCCGCTATGACGCGGAAGCCCTCGGCCTTCAGCCAGTGCGCGCGCATCGCGGCCTCGTGGATCTTCCACGTGAACGCGACCGACAGGAACGCGACGTCGCCCTGCGTCCATTCCGCCAGTCCGTTCGACCATTTCCCGAGGGAGTAGCCTGTCGTCACGCCTGTCTCCTCGGGCATCGCATTTCAGGATGGATGAGCTTATGCCATCGTTTCGATCTTTGGTAGGGGCTTCATCCTTCGCGCGCGGCGATCCGATCGAGCGCGAGGGCCAACATTCCGGGGAAGGCGTCCAGCGTGGCCGCGTAGCCGTTCTCCAGTTCCGGTCTGTAGAAGCCCGTGCCCGTGAACTCCTCAAGGAGCTGCACGTCCTTCAGATTCCCGTTTTCCGCCTCGTGGTATGCCCTCAGCACCCTATCCATGGTCTTCGGGATTCGCACTTCGGGCGCGCCGATGATCATGGCGATCGCGTCCGTGGGGTCCGACGCCGGCATGAACACCGCGTGGTTGTTCCGCATCATGGCGCTGGAAAGCAGGCCGGGGGTGAGTTCGAGAAGCGTCGTCATGCGGGACCATCCATGGTTTGCCACAGCGTGGCGTAGGGCACGTCGTCTATGTCTATCATCGCCACGAGTCCCTTCGGCGTGTTGCGTATGCTTCGCACGACGCCTCCCGCCAGCATGTCCTCCGCCAGGAGGTCCTCTACCCGTCGTCCGACCAGAGCGGCGAGCGCCGTCTCTGGCAACCTGGAATCCTTGACGAGAAGTTCGCCTCCGCGCCAGCTCCCCTTTGCGCCTACCACGAGGCGTGCGGTCAGTCGCCCGTCCACCGCCTGCGCGTTGCTGACCCCGCCGACGTCGGTCTGCCGCATGACCACGCCCTGCGCCATGCTGAAGAGCAGGTGGCGTGCGGGGGTCCTGTTGCGCTGCGCAAGCAGGTGGCGGGCAAGCACCCCGTCGACCGTCATTCCGCGATCGGGAGCGCGTGCACGCAGTCGGCGTCGGCGCACCTTCTGATGACGCACGAAGCCGGCCGCCTCCGCCATCTCCCATGCGCCGTCCAGTCGGCAGGTCATCTCGAGTTCGATCACGTCGTTCTTCAGCGTCGAGGTCAGACCCTTCGCCTTCACGGCGTACTTCACGACCGGCGCGTTGCCCTGCGTGTCGATTGCCGGAAGTCTGGCCGTCGACACCTCGTCGTCGTCCGCCATCCGCAGCAACGCCCTTGCTCTTCGCGGCGCCTCCACGTCCGCGGCCAGAAGGCCGTCGCGGTGCTTGTCGAGCATGGTCGCGTGGTGGATGATGATGTGCGCCAGGCTGTCCAGCATCTGCGCTTCCTGATGCGCGATCGCGCTCCGATGCGTCGCGGCGTCCGCCAGGCCGGGTATGGCGTACGAGCACCCCGTCTCCCACTGCGAGATCTCCGCTGCGACCGGTAGACGCGATCCATATCTCTCGTGACGCCTTGCTACGGCGGCGCGCAACCTCTCCAGCGCGTGGGGGTCGGCCGGCAGCGATGCGTGGAGTCCGGTTATGGACGGCGACATGCTGTATCTGGTTCTGCCGATGTCGATGTAGGTCCTGGCCACCGTCACGTCCTCGAGACGCCACGGCACGTCCACGGCGATCTTCACCGTGGCGGGACCCTTCTGCGGCCCTGCCCCCGTCGTCCTCAGCGCCTCGATGATCTCGTCCCGCTTGAGTGAGACCTGCGGATGCGTGTGCAGGGCGATGATCGCGTCGGCCAGTGCCTCCACCGTGTCCGCCGAATATCCATGCTTGTCGCGGAGCCGGTTTTCCATCTCTCCGTCTCCCTTCCGTCTTTCTGTTCGATGTCGGGATCCTGAGCCCTTTGTCTCTACCGTGCAACGGTGCTAGAATTCGTTTCAGGATGACATGGGGATTCAATCATGGCGACTGATGCTGGTTTCGAGAACGCCGCGGCTCTTCTCAAGGGTGCACGCGATGCGCGCGTCAACATGGTCGTCTTCGCGCACGACGCCCAGGTTCCGAGCGAAGTCGCGCCTCTTTCCCGGTTCCTCTGGCGTCACGTTCCCGAACTCGCCCGCAGGATGGATCCCGGTCTCAGTCTGGGCGAGGACGAAGGTCACCCGCGGGGTCTCGTCGCGACCGACCAGGGGTTGCTCAACATCATCGCCAGGGACATGACCGAATCGCGTGGCGTCGCCGACTGGCTCTCGATGATCACCAGCGACGCGACCAAGTCCATGTTCGCCAAGGGTGCCGACAACGCCATGGACGGCATCATGCAGAGGTTCGCTGACGATCGCGGGGTCGTTCGCGAGGACTCCATCGCGGCCGAAGCGGGCCGAGTCTCCCAACCGGCCCCTCAGGAGCAGCTGCGTCCCACCGCCGCGATCGTCGCCAGCATCCAGGCCCAGCGCTCTAGGGGATGACGTATCCGACCAGAAGCCTGGTCCCGGCCGGAGCGGCGTAGGTCCGCGCGAAGGCCGGCCGGCCCTCGTTGTCTATGTTCGCCACGCCGATGAGCGAGACGTCGTTCCGCACCACCTGACTGGGGGGCGATATGCCGTTCACGAAGCCCTGCGCCTCGGTTATCACGGCTTCGTAGCTCAACTGGTCGCCGCTCCGCTGCGTGATCACGCGCCACTTCACGTTCCGCGTCTGGACCCGCACTCCCGTTCCCAGAAGCGGTGGCGGCACCGGTTGCACGACGTCGACGTCCGCGGTGTTCCGTCCTCCCTGATCGTCGACCGGCACGGTCACGCGGCGCAGCAGCCCCTGACGGGCCAGCCGTTCGAACTCCTGCGACGAGTACGGCGACGATGCGATGCGTTCGCCGAACTGCGCGCTCGTGTCGTAGATGACCAGCGTGGATGCACATGCGGGCAGCGCCGTCATGCAGGCGAGGGCGGCCGTCGCCGCTTTGAGGATGATGTTCATGCGACGTGAACTCCCGGGGCCTCCGCTTGTTTCGCGCAGTCGTCTATTCGACCGGAGAGAACCCCCGCAGCGCGCGGATCGCCGCGCCGTCCTGGGAATGGCGCTCCCTCAACGTCGTGAGCTCCGCGTCGATCCCACGGCATTCGCGCTCCAGTCCCGCCGTCACGTCGGGAAGAGCGGACCCTCCCTGCTGCTCTCCGCGCCAGTGCGAGCAGCGTTCCTGCCGCGCCACGTGCATCGCCACGTCCGGTGGCGCATCGGGATTCTTCAGTCCCGGCAGAACCACCGGCGGCTGTTCGAAGGTCGTCCCGGTCGCGTCGTCCGCGGTGTTGACGGAGACTTGCGTCGCCGTCTCGTCGGATGGCGACCGTCCGTTCGCGACCTGCTCCGGACCTCCGCAAGCGGTCACGAGCAGGGCCATCGTCGCGAAGGATATCCGTTTCATGGAATGTGCGTACCCCATCAGGCCGCCATGCGGTAGGTGGGACGCTGCTTTACCTTGCCGCCGTCCGGCATGCCGAACTGGTCGAAGAAGCCGCGTACCTGCTCCGTGAAGTCGCCCATCTGGGTCTTGAACCGCGTGGCGAACGCCGGATGCCAGGTGATGTACAGCGGAATGCGCAGATCCCCGCGCTTCCATCCCATGGTCATGCCGAGCCAGGGAGTGATCGGATCCCGGTAGAACAGCATGCTTTCCAGCACGGCTCGTCCCTGCACCATGATGGCGCGCGGCTTCACGATCTCGATCTCCCGGAACAGGAACGGCCGGCTCGCCGACAGCTGGGTCGAGTTCGGCGACTTCTCGTCGCCTGGTGCCCAATGGCAGGCGAAGGTCGTGTGGATCTGATCCACGTCGACGCCGCACTTGACCAGCGCCTCGCCCATGGTCGAACCGTATGCGCGTCCCGTGAACGGACGATCTGCGCCGAGATCGCCGGGTTCGGGCTTCTCGGACACGATCATCAGGGGTCCGTCGGGATGCGCGACCGGCTTCTTGATCGGCCATGCCGGTGTGTACGGCTCGCGAGCGGCCACGTCGTGACCCTTGTAGGCCTCGATGGCGGCGTACAGCTCGTCGAGGGTGTCGCACTTGGCTGCGGCCTCGATGGCCCGTGCCACGGGTTCGCGATCCGCCAGGTGGAACGTATCCATCTCTTTTTTCTCCTACGTCCGTTGCGATTTCCCCGAACTTTCCGGGTTTCGTCTTCACGCTGCCCGCTTGCCGTCGGCACGCTCCTCGTCCATCTCTCGGCACGGGGCCGCTCAGGCCGCGATGCGGCCCTCCTCGAGCAGATCGTGCGGTATGACCAGCCGTCGCAGGAGCGTTGCCGTATAGGATTTGTAGCCCGACTCGATCCGCAGCGCGATCGCGTCGGCCTGCGCCTGCACCCTGTCGTCCTCCAGCATCCGCCTCAAGGCCTTCGGCGCCATTCCACTGACGACGACCAGCGAGTGCGCGGTCGGCAGATGTTCGGCCGGCAGGTCGACGACCCTCAATCTCGTCGCGATCCGTGGAATCATGATCGAGGCGGTGCGCAATGGAAGATGGCGGTCGAAGCGCTCGGGTGGCAGCCAGCGCACCGACCGCCGTCCTCTCGCCGGCATGCGTTCGAGCATCAGGTCGAGATGTCGCATCACGCTTGGTTCGGGTTCGTTGTCTCCGGTGACGATCGCCCACCTTCGCGTCGCTCCGATCGTCCCGGTCTTCGGGCAGATGTCGGTCGGTTCGACGCACGGAACCAGCTTGTCGTCCGGAAGGCCGCTGTCCTCCCCCACCGTGAATATGCCGTCTGGTCCGAGCCAGGGTGCCAGTCGTATCGTGGCGACGTCGCCGAGCGCGACGCCCTCGACGACGGGGATCTCCTCGATGGCGAGGGGCTCCCTTCCGAGCGACCGCCCCTCGTCGCCGAGCACCACTGCGATGGCGTGCACTCGCGGCGGCGTGTCCCGACTGCGTTCCTTTGGTCGGTGGAACGCACTGGCCGTATCCAGTCTGCGTACGCTGGCGACGCGCAGGGTGTCGCCCATGACGGCTCTGAGCTTCGCCGCACCCGAGTTCACGACCCACCGGTCAGAGGTGATCAGCCCCAGCTTCCCTCCAGGGCCTACCTGTCTCGTCATCGCGTCGAGATACGCGTGCAGCAGGTCGCCGGTCGCATGCGAGGGGACGACCTCGTCCATCGCCGCTCTGTACGCGGCCGGAAGATTCGCCCGCCGCCAGTATGGAGGGTTGGCGAGTATCACGTCCCACCTCTCTCGAGGGCGGTCGAGCAGGTAGTCCCTCGTCTCCACGCATCGTCGTGCGGCTTCGTCCGCGTCGTCGATGGTCCAACCTGTTTCCCGAAGCGTCTGCGAGAAACGTGATCTCGCCTCGTCCGCGCTTCCCGGGTGGAATTCAAAGCCCTTGATGCGGGCGACCGCGCTCATGTCTCCCGGAGCCGGGGCGAGCTTCGTCACCGCCCGCACGATCATGTTTCCGTTTCCGCAACCGGGGTCGAGCAGCCTGCCGCCCCGCTTCGGCCAATCCAGATCCCGCAGCAACTGGTCTATCTCGTCCACGGCCGTGTATATCGCCGTTGCATGGTGGATGGCGTCGACCGACGCTCCGTCTGTCGACGTGTTCGTCATCGTGTCCTCCATCATTGGCATTCATGTCGCGTGGTCGTCGCTCGTCCTTGGACGATTTCCGGGTACGCATCTTCTCATCCCGATGTCCGGGGCACGCGTGGTCGTCGAGTCCTCCCCAGCCTATGCCGGGTCCAGCGGATGTACGGCGGACGTCACGTCGTGGAGCGGGCGTAGGCGCGACCAAGGGGTCCGCCCCGTGGTTTCACGACCCCCTGCGCTACGCTTCATCCCGCCCGACCACGGTTAGCATTTGGCGAGTGACGCATCCGCCTTGAGGCGTGCCGTCAGACCACGGACGTAGTCCGGGGTGACATTGATGGCCTTGGCCTCGCCCTTCGCCTTGTTGCGCTTCACTTCGCATGCGAATGCCGACTGGTAGTCGTTCCGCATCTGCGGAGGGATGGCCATCATGGCGTCCTCGACGGGTGCGTTGACGTTCTTCTTCGGTGCGGGCTTCGCCGCAGCCGTGGTCTTGGGAGGAGCCTTCTCGTTTGCACTTGGGCGGTCGCACGCTCCCAGCGCCATTGCCGCGATCAGCATCGCGCTCATGATCTTCGCATTCATGTCGTCCCTTTCATGGGCGCATCCCTCGCCCCTGCGATGCCTGCGCATTCCTCGTGTTTACCGGTTCTAGGATCGTCGCCCCGTTTCAACCAAGCGGACCGGGCGACATCAGCTTCCTGCGAATGGATTCCGGACGACGCCCGGCGCGTCGACGTCGGGTTCGACCGCTTCCGGAAGGTCGTCCTGCTTCTCCAGAGCGGCGACTATGTCGCCCAGGGCCTTGGCCAGTGCGCGGGCGACGGCGAGACTGCGTCGGTCTTGGGTGAACGTGGCGTCTCCCGTCATCACGATGACGTCAGTGCCGTTCTCGATGGTGACGCCGTCCGCCGTGAGCACGGCGGCGTTGTCCGCGAAGGGTTCGAATGTCGTCCTGGTCACTGGCAATACTCCCACTGCTTTGGATCCTGACCGAAGTACAGGCGGTACTGCTCCGGGGTGATGGCCTGTCCGTTCGTGGGGTTCTGCACGGTGTTGCCGCCCTGGCGCTTGCATGTCGCCTTGGGTGGGCCTCCCGCCGTGCCCGTTCCGCCGTTGGCGGCGTTCGCGGCCGCGCCGTTGGCCTCCGCCGTTCCCGAAAGACGGTTCATGCTGCCGTCCAGCGCGCCGTTCACGTTTCGGAACTTGGGGTCGATGCCGGGGAAGGGATCGATGCCGTGCACCTGCTTGAACTGGTCGACCGTCATGGTCGACCACTGCGGACGCGTGGTGTTGGTCGCCGTGAAGATCGTGGCGCCGCGCTCCGAGGCGTACACCGCCTTGAAGTAGCTCGTCGGCACGAGCAGGCGCCCGTCGGCGTGCGTTGTGGCGATCCTCGCTCCCTGGAAGATCGGGCCCGTGACCACGTACACCGTCCCGCCGCGCGTCTGGCGACGGATGGCCTCCTCGAGATCCTTCCACGAGTTGCGGTTGAGCTCCTTGGTCTGGGGCGACATGTTGGACAGCGCGAACGCCTCGTTCGCCGCGATCCGGGTGGGCATGTCGCCGTCGGGCGCCATGTGGCCACGGTCGAATCCGCTGCGCGAGTAGTCCTTGAGTTCGGCGCGTTCCGATTTCGGCAGATCGGAGTCCGCATGGAAGCTGTCGACCCGCGGAAGCGAGAAGCCGAGCTTGATCTGCTCGCGCGTGAGCGCCTCGGCCACCCAGAGGGGCTGACGGGCCATTCCGGAGTGGTACACGGCGAAGGTCCGGCGGCACAGCACGCGCGTCTTCACGCGTGCCTTGGGATCACGGATGAGCGGTGCCTTGCCGCCCACGAAGAACCGCGCGCAGCCCTGGGGATTCGTGCCGATCGGGTCCGTCGCGGCCACGTCGTTGGCGCCGCCTCCCGAACTGCCGGAGCCGCACGACGCCAGGGCGATGGCCGCCAGGACGATCGCGTTCACTTTGATCATGTCTCTATTCCTGATTTAGCCGAGCGAGTCGGAGCCGGTGCCGTACTGTCGCGAGATGAAGCGCATGTTGTCTTCGAAGGTCTCGATGTGTTCCGCCGACAGATCCCTGTCGATCGCGTTCAGTCTCGTCATCATGTCTTCGAGGGCACCGCACAGGTGCACCGATGCCGACTTCTGGGTCTTGTTGAAGATCTCGCGGCGGTGTGGTTCCGGGATCTCGACGTAGGAGCGGATGAGCTTGGGCAGGTGCACGTCGCGCATCTGCTCCATCTCGATGAGCATCGGCTGCTTGATGGCGTCCGCGCCCACCCGACGCTCGATGACCCTCATCAGGTCGTTTATCGAGCCCACTATCGGTCTCGCCGAACTCGGCAGTCCGGGCATCTCGGGATCCACCGCCACGACCCGCTTCGTCGGTTCGACCGTCATCTCCCTGGCGGCCGGCGGCGTCGCCGGATCCTGGAAGATCCTCATCAATGCATCCCACATAGCCGTTCCCCAGCCGCTGTCCCGTAGTCGTGATCGCCGTCTCGTTCGCAGACGATGGCGGTTCTGAAGTCTTTTCTCCGCCACCGCGACGATCAGGAATATCGCCGACCCGAACGCGAGGAGGAGAAGTACGATGGCGAATATCACCCGCAGCATTTGTTTCTCACTGACTTGTCAGAAGGGTTTCCGCCCGGTCCGCGCCCGCGTGGTCTTCCAACCTGCGTTGCGCCTTGTCCGTCTCCATCTCCAGCGCGGAGATCGTGGTCCGCATCGAATCCAGCGCCTTCGTCTTGAACACGTCGATGGAGTCCATGGTCGCGTAGATGTTGTCGAAGGCCCGCTGCAGGGTCTCCACGGGAACCCCGGTCGAGAACGCCTGCTCGCTGATGCGTGCCGACTGGTCGCGCATGAGACGGCTCGTACCCTCCACCAGGCTGGACGTTGTGGCGTTGAGGGCGTTGATCTGATCGAGCACCAGGCGTTGCGTGCCGAGCGCCTGGGCGACCGTCACGGCGGTCCTCAGGGCCGACACCGTCGTCGTCGAGGCGCGGTCCACGCCGCGGACCAGTTCGTCGTTGTTCTTCCTGATGAGATCCAGCGCCATGTAGCCCTGCATCGTCACCGCCATCTGTTCCAGCAGATCCTGCGTCCTGCGCCGCACCGGGAACAGGGCGTCCTGTCGGATCGTACGCGCCTTGACCGGATCATGGGCGTCCAGGCGACCCGTTTCTGTCTCCAGCTGCGTGTCCAGCGTGCGCGCGAGGTGGATCTTCTCCTGCAGGAGTCCCATCGACGTCCACATCCGACGGCGTTCGCCCTCGATCGTGGCGTTGTCCATGAGGAGTTCGTCCTTCCCCTTCGCGAGGTTACGCAGGATGGCTCCGATGTGGGCCTGGCTCGACCTGTAGCGGTCGAAATATCCCTGAAGCTTCGATCCGAACGGAATGAGGCCCAGCAGCCGGCGTGGTTCCAGGATGCGGTTGCGCCCGGGATCGAGTGACTCGATGATCGAGCGCAGCTTCACCAGCTCGCTGCCGACGCCTGCCTCCATGGCCCTGACGGGCTTGTCCAGGAAGCGGTTGGACTGTCCCGTGGCGTTGCGGATCTCGCGCTGTCCGATCGCGTTGAGCTGATCCGCCTTCATGGTGAAGTCGGGCGAACCCGGATGCAGACCGAGCAGTTCGGAGACGAACTTTCTCGCCTGGGCTTCGATCTCGACCACGCGCTGCGGGGCGATGGACGTCAGCCCCGTCGTCTGTCCGACCGCGACGGCCTGCACTGGGTCGGGGGCGGTGAGGGTCAGCGTTTCCATCTCTTTTTTCCTCTAGCCGTCTGGTGTCCCGATGTCATCCTGCTTCCACCCGAACCGCACCACGTGGCCAGTTCCCGGAGGAATTCCTAAAGACCCTTCTCGCCGTGCTGGCGCGTGATGAAGAGGGTCTGGTCGTCAAGCACCGATCGCGCGGCCTTCACGTGTCGCGCCATGATTCCCTCGAGCGAATCCCGCATGACCGCGAGCGACCGGGCGAAGTCCGCCCGCACGGCGTCGCGCCCTTCGCCGATCTCCGCGTCGTCGGCCACCACGAACGCCTTCACCAGGCGTGGAAGTTGCTGGGAGAGCATCACGTCGCCCGTCGTGCGGTCGTCTCCGAGGAACAGGGTCTCGTCCGCTCCCTGGAACGCCGTGGCCAGCGTGCGCAGGGCGGCCGCGTGCATCGATGCCGATGCGTTGAAGCGTTGTTCGACCGGCGTCAGAACGTCGGCTTCGGGTTCGGGCCCTTCGAGCGCGATCGCCTCCTGCTCCACCGTGGACGGTCCCATCATGACGCCCGCCGGGCCCGCCGGCAGCGGCTGCGGCAGATAGTCTATGCGCCACGTCTGGACGCCGTGCGTGCGCAGGACGGCGCGCAACGGCGGAACGAGATCGGACAGCGCCTTGTCCACGTCGCCCTCGGTGAACACCTGTTCGCTGCCCAGGATCGCCCTCAGCGCGTCCGCCGCGTGCACCATCCGCTCCCAGTGCTTCGTGCCGTCGTCGACGTCGTGGTCCACCGTGCGGTAGACGTTCGTAGCGACGGTCTCCTGCGGCCGGCTCGGATAGTATCCGTGGCGTACGAGCTGCGAGAGCGGGCGGCGTGGTCGCAGTGCCTGCAGCCTCTGCACGGTCTGATCGTACAGCTTCGTCATCGTGCGTGCATCGCGGTGCGGCGACTTCAGCGCGTCTATGAGCCGGTCCAGCGACGCCAGGGCGTCCGATGGATCGTTTCCGCGAATGCTTTCGACGTAGACGCTGTCCTTCAACGCGGGGCGCGCCTTCACGTATTCGGACATGAGGATGGCGATGACCACCAGGGACGCGAACGACGCCATCGCCATCGCCAAGGTCAAGGGCGGGTGGACGGCCTGGTTGACGGTCGGGATGAACCAGGCGAGATTGACGGACGCCACGAGCAGCATCACGTTCTCCTGGCCGTGCAGCGTCGCGCGCGTGCGCCGTTCGAGCAGGGCCTGCTCCTTGATCCGCCGCTGTTCGATCTGCGACATCGTGGTCGTGGAGGTGTTCATGCCGGGTTCGCCTTGTGCATGGTGCGCGGACGCTTTGGCCTCAACTGCTCTAGCACCTCCGCCTCCTCGTCGGCCGCGATCAGCATGTGCTCGACCAACGCGTCCTCCAGGCCCTGCCGTCGTACGAATTCGAGCATCAGCATGGCGATCGTCTCGGCGTCCCATCGCCGCTCGTCCGCCGCGTTCGCGACTGCACGGGGCAGGTCGTCCATGAGGTCCATTTTCAATCTCCTTTGCGCAGCCATCCGTCCACCTCCGCTTCGGGTGGTGCCGATGGTCCTCAGACCTCCAGATAGCAGTCGTGCGTGAGCACGAAGGCGTCCACGATGCTTTCGCCTTCGGCCAGATCGCGAGGCTCCAGCGATCCGCCCCAGATCGGACGAGGGAGATGGTCGCCCATCTCGAACCGCCAATTGCGTCGGATCCCGCCTGCTTCCAGCACGAAACCCGTTCCCGATGCGGAGAACCGCGTGATTTCCGGTCGTTCCACCGGAAAGTCCGGCAGATCCTCGATTCCCTCGTGCCCCGCGTACAGGTGCTCCCATGGCGGGAAGTCGGCCTTCTGGTCCGGGTGAACGCCGACGATCCGCTGATCGACGACGATGTCGAGGCGACTGCGATCGTCACTCGGGTCGCAACCCTCGAAGGTCAGCGTGATCCACGAGTCGGATCCCGACAACGGCAGCACCATCCACGACCCGCCGTTGAGCTGCCAGCCCGACAGGCCGACACCGCCCTGACCGTAGGATCCCAGATTGTGCGAATAGTCCGTGATGCGGCGACCGACGGGCCAGCGCATCGGCATCGGGCCGATGACCGCGTCCCCGCCGAGGCGGTGCAGCGAGCCGTGAGTCGTGACGGTCCTACCGCGTGGCGTCCGTTCGCGGGGCGTGATGTCGCGCGGCATATCCAGCACGCGCTTCGCCTTGTCGAGCGCATCCTCCCCGTTTTCGGTCTCGACGTCGATCGCCAGCCTGACGATGTCGATCCGCTCGCCCTCGGGCGTCTCTCCTGCATTGACGATCCCGAGCGTGACCTCGTGGCGCGTCGGGTGCGTCTTGGAACGTCCCGACAGCGGCTCGGTGGCGATGCGCCATTCGATCCCGCGACGGTTCCGCCACGTATCCGCGAGGACGCGTCCCCGGGCGTTCGAAGGCGACAGGTCGTCCCGCGCGGCGGGCATTCCGGTTTCGAAAACCAGGCGTGTCTTCGTCATCGTTGGATCTCCTGTCTGGTCGTCGCCGCATGGACGCGCGCGTCGTCCGCGTTCCGGTCGTCGTGTCTTCGGTGTCGTGCGTTCAACGCGGAGCCCGGCCGTCGCGCAGTGCCGAGATGGCGTCTGTCACGTCGATCGGCGCGTCCATCAGCCGCACGTAGGTCCCGGTCTGGTCGACCATGATCTCGTCGACCACGAGGCCGGCACCCCCGGTCAGCGGATGATCCAGGAGTTGCTCCACTTCGGCCCCCCTCATGGAGATCGCAAGCGTCTCCGGCATTCGCACCGACAGGCGGATGCCCTGGTGCATCACGCGGCTCGTCGAGGTCAGCCTGAACTCCGCCCGTATGCATCCTCCGGAGAGCAGCAGCGAGACCGGCGTGCCGTCGCGACCCTCGTAGGTCACGTCCGTCTGCAGCGTGTTCGCGCGTTTGGCGTAGTACGACAGCTGCCTCGAGCATGCGTCGTCCCCCAGGCTCCACCGCATCACGGCGAGCCCGAGCCGGGTGATCTGCGGACGATGATGCCTGTGCGCCGAAACGCGCGACGCGCCGACTGCGTGTCGTCGAACCGATCCGACCGGCATCCGGGGCACCTTGCCGAACTGCACCTGGACGACGTCGTCCTCCTTCACCGAGTATCCCAGCGCGCCGATGGCGCTCAGGCCCGGATGCCCGCTCCACCGCGAGCGGAACCCGACCGTGTCGTCGTCGCGGTCTATGCGGTCGACGACGATCTCGTCGTGTGGACGGAACATGTGGAAGACGCTGTCCGACGGCATGGTCGGGATCCCTTCAGTAGTTGACGTCGAAGCGTCTGAGGTAAGCCGAGTAGCTGGGATGCCGGGGCCAGTGCTCCTCGTCCGTATGCAGCACCAATGCGGTGATGCTGTCCGGATGGGCGATCTCCTGCGCCTTGACGATGCGCGCCTGCATCGAATCGAGTTCGCGCGCGAGCCATGCCATCGACCGGCTTGCCACCGCGTCGTCGACCCGGCGCGCCATGCCGTCGGAGGGGGACAAGATCGTCCTCATCTGCCCTTGGCGGTTGAGCGACGCGGCGGTCGTGATCTTGTGAAGCAGGCGCCGGGCCTCGCGCTCCATGCCTTCCAGACCCTTCGTCTCCGCCAGCGCTCGCACGTATGCCGACGCGTCGGACGGCACGTTCTGATCCGGATACATCTCGGGCAATCCGGGGACGTCGGCGTCCGCCACGGCCAGGCTCTGCGTGTGCCTGCACGTGAGATGCGTGTCGTCGATGACGCCGGAGATCTCTAGGACCTTCTCGTGCGGCTCCACCGAAGTGCGTGTCCACACCCTCGCCTTCAACGGCCAATGGGGATCGGCGGCGGTCACGCATGTCGTCACCGCCGCCGCCGCCGCCTCCCACCGCGTCCGCTCGCCCTCGAATGCATCCGCATCGGGCTCGCGTCCGTCGGCCCTCATGACCGCCTCGTATGCCGACCATGCAGGCGTCCCGGCATTGCCGATGTCCAAAGGACTCGTCTGATCGCCCATCCGCTTTTCCCCTTTCGGCTTCTCACTCATCCCGATCCTCGCCATCCTCGTCGACCGGAGCGTCCTGGACCTTCCACGTGCCATGGGTCGCGCACACGGCCGCGTAGATCGGTCCGTCCTCGTCCTCGGCGATCGGAACGAAGGACACGTCGAGCCTGCGTCCGCACGTCGGGCAGCATGGCGGCTGCTCGTCCATCCACAGGATGCCGCGTTGCTCGCTCATGCGATCCTCTCGCCGAGCCGCATCTCCAGGTCGTGGGTGGGGTTCCAGTTGATCCTGCTGCGCGCCGTGTTGCCCTCGTCCGGCCTGAACGCATGCGTCATGCATGCGAACAACCCTCCGATGGCGTTGAGGAGGTGGGGCTGCTGCCCGTCCAGCGTCGCGTCCCCTTCCACGAGCGTGCCCACCGCGATCGCGGATCTTCCCACGATGTCGCGATCGGGCACCAGATGATCCACGCCGATGAACACCTCCGACCTGTGGTGGTCGCTCTTCCTTATCGTCGCGATGCGTACGCCGTGCCGTCCCTGCTCCGACATGTCTTTTCCCCTATTCATGAGAGATTACGCGGACTTCCCGGTCCCGACCTCGCTCCGCTGCAGGAAGCGTGGATGCTCCACGCCGAGCAACGCGCATTCGCGCACTACCTCCCGTCTGAACGCCTCCTCCGCGCTCAGCCGCCGCTTGACGGCGACGATGCCGCGCCTGTCGACCCTGACGGCGCCCAGCGCCACCGCAGCCGCCCTTCGTTCGAGCGATACGTCGTAATGCGGAAAGCTGTGCGGCTGGAACCATGCGCGTCTCATTCCGATGGCCAGCGCCATCGCGTGCAGTTCCACGAGCGTGTCCGCCAGCATGTGTCCCATGACCATGCGCCTGTACGGATGCCGCGCGTCGTCCACGTATACCATCATGTTCTCCGGGAATGGACCTGACGGCCCCGCCTGTACGTCTGAGTTGTGGGCGGGGCCATGGTCCGCCGCCTGACCCGGCGGGGATCGGGGCCGGATCAGCCCCTGGGGAAGGGCCTCCGACTGCGGGTGTTCAGGATCGCATGCTGACCCATGGCGCGACCGCCCGCTGCGCGCGCCCCGGCCTGAAGAAGGGAGCCGGTGCACGTCGCTTCTAGGATGCGAACGTCATCCGTGGCAAGCGGCGTTTCGCCTCGCCAGCGACATCGCGTCCGCCACCACGACCTCCGCACGGACGGGCTTGCTGATCAGACGGATCTGGGAGAACACTCCCTGAGGCATGTCGCCACCGGTTCCCGAGCAGAACAGGAACGGAATGCCCGCCTCCAGCAGCTTGTACGCCACCGGGAAGACCTTCTCGTCGCCGAGCCTTATGTCCAGGATGGCCACGTCCACCTCCAGCGAGACCGCGTCGAGCCCCTCCTGCACCGACATCGCGGTGCGCGCGCGGCCACCTGCATGCTCGATCGCGTCCTCGTACAGCATGAGGATCAGGGGTTCGTCCTCGACCACCAGGACCAGCGGCATCGAGTCGGCCCTTTCAGGATGGAGTTCGTGGTTCATGGTTTCCTAACGCCGCTGGCGTCCTTTCGTTGCGTGTTCATCTGGCGGACACGTATCCGACGATTGATCCGTAGCGCAGCCGTGCCTCGACGGTGACGGTCACGAGCGCTGGAAGTCCGTGGTATTCGAGCGCGCACGACATCACCGCCGCCACGAATCGGACTTCCCGCCTGTATTCGACCAGGTACTGCGACCAGTTCCCATCGTCCCGCGGCGCGCGCACCCGGCCCAATCCCGCGTCGATCAGAACGTCCATCATGGCCGTGGGTTCGGCGTCCCGGCACGCCTCCAGTCCGTCCGTCGCTCCACGCAGAGCGGACGATCCGACCGGGTGGCGATGACGCGCCTCGACGAGGAGATCCTCGATCAGCAGATGAAGGACCTCCGCGAGGGTCATCAGCTCCTCACCAGCCTCGACAATCGCCGCGATGGACGGTCGACGAACTTCTCGACCACCGCGGCCGCCATCAGCGCGACCGGAATGGAACAGACCGCCGCCAGCGGCACGCCGATGACTGGTCCGAACGCCATGACGGCGGCGGCCATGATGGGCCAGTGCAGCGCGTACAGCGGGTAGCTCAACGCTCCCAGGCGCTGCAGCGTGGTCGATTCGAGCATCCGGCGCCCCGCGCCCTGCCGGATCGCGACGATGACGCCGGCGGCGGCGATGGCGCATGGCACGCGCAGAAGATTGTCCTCCGACGACAGGTAGTGTCTGCACAGGAGCGCCGCCCCGAAGAACGCCAGGACCGCCAGTGGACGCGGGGCTGGAGGAATGCGGTGCTCGCCGGCGGCCAGCGCGACCCCGAAGAAGAACCCCGTCGCCGTCAGAGGGTAGCCGACGTTGGTCGCGTACGCGACGGCGAACGGCACGAACATCCCGACGACGGCCACGGCCATCGCGTTGCGTCTGGCAGCCCACAGCAGGAGGGGTATGAACGCCGCCGCCTGCATTTCGAGTACCAGCGTCCACAGCGGAGGGTTGATCCGGCTCACGTCGGGGATCGGCGCGATCATGGTCGTGAGACCGATCATGTCGCCGGGCGTCAACTCCTCGGCGAGATGCGCCAGATACGCCGTCATCCCGAGCGACGGCGTCAACCCGGAGAAGCGCAGGGCCAGGCCCGCCGCAACCGCCAGCCACGCGACGGGATACAGTCTCACGGCGCGCGAAAGGAGATATCCGCCGTATTCCGAACGCCCCTTCATCAACGATCCCGCGACCACGTAGCCCGACAGCACGAGGAATACGTCGACGGCCGGCGCGCCGAGATGCCACAATGCCCATTGCCACGTCTCGGGCGTGCCGCGATCCACTCCCGGCACCCACTGCATCGCGGCGACGTGGCTGAACACCACGCACAGGGCGGCCACGCCGCGCAGGCCGTCGAGGGCCCTGTCTCTTCCTTGGATCATGTCCACCTTCTAGGATGCGATTGCCGGGGGCCGCTAGGGCAATGTGGCGACGTCCTCGGGCGGCCGGATCATGGACGTTTCCCCGATTGCCCGCACGTCCACCCTGCGCACGAGTTCCAGCACGCGTTCCATGTCCGGCAGTCGCGTTGGATCCAGCCACTGCGCCCAGTCGGCTAGCTGATGGATCGAGTACACGTCGTTGGCGTCGGTGATCGGTTGCGCCGTCTGCTGCTCCATCGCGTACATCTCGTCGGGAGCCGTGGAGTCGTCCAGATTCCAGTCGAGCATGTCTCCGCATATGCCGCACGTGGAGGGCCCCCTCTCCATGTCGCAGCCACCGCTGATGAACCAGCCCTCTCCTTCACCTGCGGGATGCCGCGCATCGAGCGTCGCCAGCCGCTTTTCCGCGCACTTGCCGCAATACTCCCCTCCGCACTCGTCCTCCCCCAGATCGTCGCCGTGTTCGTCGTGGATCAGCCAGTGGGCGGGACTCGATATGGACAGGACCGCCGAGGTCGCGTCCACGAACGTCTCGAGTTCGACCGTCAGCGCCGCGTGCATGAGCTTGTCGCTCTGCGGAACGTCGGCTTCCGCACGTTGTCGATCCCGGTACGTCATCTGAATATCCATGAAATCGTCCTTCTCGCGCAAATTCCTGTTGCAGGATGGATCATGAGCCGCCATAAGGCTTCCAACGACGGCGAGGCGCCGTCGGTCGGATGTCCGGACGACCTTGACTCGAGTGGTCATGGTCCGAGCGATCGCAACGTCCACCCCTCGGGGATTGGCGCCTCTGACGTCGAGATCGCGAGATGTCGGTGGCCCGCCGCCCGTCATCTCCGAGGATCGGAACCCCGTCCGCGCCCGTCGCTGGCGGGGTTTTCCGTTTCAGAGCGTGGCGATTGGAACGAACCGAGGTCCACCCCGGACGTTCTCGTGCCACTCCCGCACCGAACGCAGCCACAGACGGCCGGTCTCGTACGAGGAGTAGTCGTAGCAGGCCTGGTCGGCGTCCTCGTCGTACACTTCGTCGTGGCGCAGATAGTGGCCGCCCGAACCGACGTGTCGCCACAGGTCGTTGTACGCGCCTTCCCTGTGCGATGGTTCGAGCGAGTCCTCTGGCCGACGCAACCGCGCCACCATTCGTCCGTCGCTCTTCTGGAATATGGTCATGCGCGCGAGATCCGATTCCCGCTCCGCGTATGCGATCGCCTTGTCGGTCATGGTGGTGTCTCCGAAAAAATCGTGTTCATCCTGAAAATTAATTGTTGCACGTCCCGATATTCGCGTCCATAAGGGCTTCACCGACGGCGACATGCCGGTCGGGACGGTCCCCGCGGACCGATCGGGTCGGCCTCACGGTCGTCAGGTCGGAAGACGGGGGAGCCGGCTTCTCCCTTCGGGGCGGCGTCGGCGTCCACGGACTTCGGAGCCTACGCCGCTTGCGGCCTGGCTCCTCGGGATCCGCCTCGCGGCGGGTTCGCAGGGTCCGACGGGTCGGGTGCGCAGGCCGCTTGCGGTCGACGTCCCGCGCGATGCGCCTCACGGTGGTTCGCGATGCTCGATGGAACGTCCCCTTGGTCACCCCCGGGTGACGACCCGTGACGACGGCTGGAGGAATGATGATGGGCGACCCGTCGCCTCATCTTCTGAACCGGAGACCCCGCGGACGCTTGCGTCGGCGGGGTTTTTCGTGGGTGTCCGTCAGTCTAACGGCATCGTCTCCACGTTCCTCACGCATGCCGGATCGAGCACGACCCAGCTGTCCTGCGCGGACGGCACCAACCGACGGAACGCCGCGTCGGACAGGTCCTCCAGCGAGAGCGAGACGGCGGCCGCCCGCTGCCGTGCGATCTCGAATTCCTCCAGCGGCACGCCCTCGTATCTGTTGAGGTAGACCAGTACCGGCGCCCGCGACGCGTGACGCATCAGACGTCTCTCGCTCCAGTCCCCGGTGTCGCGCAGCCTCGGCACGCGGATGCCGGGGACGATGGTCATGCGGTGCAGGTGCCTTCCTCCCCGCATCCGCGCCTGCGCCACGCTTCCCACGTGCAGCATCGGCTGGATCACGAGCCGTTCGTCGCCTGACGAGTGGTGTGCGACGATCGGCTTCATGCGGCCTTGTCCGGCATGGAGTCCGCGAACAGCCGCGGCAGACCGTCGCCTTCGAAGAGCAGCTGGTGCTTGTCGAAGAACGCGAGCCATTCCCTGATCGCCGGACGCGACTCTATCGGCGTGTCGGCGACCGATTCCTGCCAGGCCACCAGCGCCCGCGGCGCCTCGTTCCAGATGAGGTCTATCTCGGCTTCGGGCAGCAGTCCGCGCTCCCTGATGTACTGGGTCATGGATCCCGGCTTCTTTTCCGCGCCCCTGAAGCCCTTCACCTCCTTGCGCCACAGCCCCTCGACCTTCTTGAGGCGTGGATGCGCTCTCGCCTCCAGCAGTACGATCCGCCTCAGGATCGTCGGACTGAACTCGTCGACCTCGGCGGGCTTGGTCGCCAGGCACATGACGCAGGCCGACTTCATGGGAACGGGAAGCCCCTCCGCCTGGATTCGACGTATGCAGTCGTCCCTGGTCCACCCCCACTCGCGAAGCGGATAGCGGAAGTCGTACTTCCCGTTGACGTGTCCTTCCCGTTCCGCATAGCGCTTCACGTCGGCGGGACTGCAGTCGTAGCCGATGACCTTGACAACCTTGAGACCTTGCGACCATGCTGTATTTGCAAGTTCCCAGGTATTGGTCCACTTGTCCTGGGGCGCTATCTTGGCCTTCGCTGAGCATGCGCTGAAGCCAAAAGAAATACTGGGCAAGGTTCCGTTTACGAGACAATTCTCGTAAAGACCTTCGTATGGTGGCCAATGCTTGTAGTTGCTTACCTTGTTTGCCACGAATTCGAAGGGAACACCATGGTCTATTAGCCATTGGCCGAACATTTCGGCGTATTCATCGGTTTCCGGCTTTTCCGAGTTTGTCCGCGCCATGAGAACCTGGTCCAGCGGATCGCCGCGCGCGATCATCTCGATCAGCATCGCGGTGCTGTCGACGCCTCCGCCGTACGCAGCCAGAACGGGTGCCCGTCCCAAGGGCGCGCGGAAGAAGTCCTCCTGCATTTCGATGGTCATCCGTGCGTCCTCCTTGTTGCCGTCGTCAGTATGTCGTGGATGCCGCGCCAGCAGGGGATCGCCGTGTGGTGCGGCTCGGTGAACTCGCGGTGCACCATCTCGTGCATGTGGTCGCTGCCGGTCGCGCCGCCGGCCCCCTCCCCCACGAGATGGAGAGTGCGGCCGACCGCCATGCGCTGGAAGGCCATGGCGGGCCATCGCGCCATGTAGCCGGGCCACACGCACAGCACGTCGCGGTCGGGATGCGCCGAGACCGCCTTGGCGCCCGACATGCGCAGCGTCTCGTGGTAGCACCCCACGAGATTCCCGTAGCCGTTGCGCGTGCCGCACGCTTCGGAGTCGGTGGCGATCACGTCGCCTCCCGCCTCGCGGATGAGCGCCGCCCAGTACCCGGTGCCCGCTCCGATCTCGAGAAGCGGCCTCTTCGCCAGCAGATCGATCGCTTCGCGGCACGGTATGGCGTAGGAGATGCCGCTCACCCACGCCTCGCGCGCCAGGTGGTCGGCGTAGACGCTCTGGAAAGATGCACGGCCCATTTCGCGGAACAGGGGATCGTCGTAGGGGGGCGCGCCTGTCTTCAACCAGCGTCCGGCATCCTCGACCCTGAGCATGGTGGCCATGGCGTCTCTCCGTTCCGGTGTGTTCAGGGTCTCCTGCTCGACCACAGGCGGTGCAGAGCAATGGGTGTCGGCTGATCCGAGAGGTCCAGCCCGGTGCGCATCGACCTCGCCACGCACGTCTCCGGCCGCGACAGGCACAACCGGGCCTCCACCGACGCTGACCCGATCACGACGCCGGCCTTCATGCTGTCCGCCATGGGCTCGTCCTCCATGCACAGGACGCCGTGATCGTGCAGATACGCGGCCGTGCTCCTGTCGAGACGCAGCAGAAGCGTCCAGCTCGTTCCGCCCATGTCGTGCTCGTACAGCCACAATCCGGAGATTCCTCCCCGGGACAGCATGCCGTAGTCGATCATCGTGGCGGACTGTGTCCGGCGGCTACTATCGCGCCACCGTCGACGTCGCCCTCGTCGTACCCGTCGGGCAGCGCGTATGTGCGCGAAAGCCAGATGGTCGTGCCCGCTCTCTCCCGCTCGCGCGGATGGTCGCCCCGATTGGACACGATGATGTCGGGTTGGAGCGAGCGGACGTGCCAGTCCGAGGGGCGCGTGCGATCGGGATCCCTGCCGCCGCGCAGGTCGCGTGCGATCGCGAACGCCGTCGCGCGCGACACGCTCCCATCGGGACCGTGCGACTGCGTCACGAAGGCGTCGAAGCAGTCGCTCGTGATCCTGGCGCCTGCCAGATGCCTCGCCACCACCGGCGTCACCTCCGCCACGGTCGCCGGGGCGAATGCGTGTTCGTCTGGTATCAGCGACATGTCCTCAATCCTTTCGCGCGTCTGGAGCGTCGAGGGGCGCTGGCGGCGCGGCGCCGGTCAGCGTGACGGCTTCGCGTCCCGTCCAGCGGGCCTTGGACACGACTTCGGCATCGCGCACCAGCCGGTCGCGCACCCGATGGTAGTTGCGCCCCTGCACGAGATACCGGACGTCGCGGTCGCCCTTCTTCAGGTGCGCGATCGCGTGGCCGGTGGCCATTCCGCCGCCGGCGTCGCGGTAGTCCGCGTCGACGATAGTGAAGCGCGTCAGGCTTTCTGGCCCACGCCGCCCCTGTGTGTAGCGCATGCGGCGCTCGTCTGCCGGATTCTCCACGTCTTTTCTCCTGTCTTCGGGGATTCGACACCCCCGTCGACCGGAGCTGTCAGTTTCTCGAGATCACGTTCGCCATCAGTCTTCCGACCTTGGCGTGTCCAAGCGGCGTCGCCAGGGCCTTCACGAACTTGCCGTTGCGTTCGCGCCTTGCGAGCTTCAGCTTCTCCAGGGCGTCTATCGACCGCGAGACGGTCGACAGCGACAGTCCCAGGGCGTTCGCCAGCGGGGTGATCTCGAGGGGTTGCTGCGCGATCTGCACGAGCACGGCGAGCTGGCGCACCGAGAGGTCGTCGCCCTCCTGGCGGATGTAGCCGCAGATGACGTTGTCGACGGTGCGGATGAGGGCGTCCTCGTCCTGATCGGTGCCGCGACGGCAGAGGGGTTCCACGTGCTGTACCACCGCGACTTCCGACATGCATGCTCTCCAGGCCCGTGTGGGCCGACCGTAACGCATGTCTTTTAGGATGGAAGCCGGTAATTGAAAAGTAACCGTTCCGGGCTTACCGTGTCCGGTCCCAGGACATTCGCGTCCCGAGGGGTTCGCGCGACATCTCCTTGGCGATGACGCTGGTCCTTCTGGTCGTCTCGTCGGCTTCGGCCGCGGTCTCCCATCCACGCCAGCGTCGACCGTCCATCGGGCCGTGCCGCTCCCGCCAGCGGCGTCTGAACTCCTGGTAGCTGCCGTCGCGGCGTCCCGTGCCCATGACGTCGCCCGCCATCCCCCGCTCGAGCTTCTCGATCTCTCCGCTCGACGCCTCGACCAGCCCCTCGCGCATCTGCTCGAGGCGTCGGCATTCGTCCAGGGCGTCGAGATGCATGGTCGACGTCAGGACCCAGTCTCCATCGTCCCACTCCCAAAGCGGCATCTTCATGACCTGGCACAGCGTGGATCCGTTGGTGCCCAGACTCTTCGCGCACTTCGCACCGCCCAGCATCAGCGTTCCGTCGAGACGACCCTCGACCTCCACCATGGTCTGATCGACGAGCTCGTCGGTGGACATCAGCCCCGTCAGGATGAAGATCGTCCTGCCTTCCGGAGCGGGCGCTCTCGTCCGGCGGACCATCAGCCCGCCGCCGTCCAGCCCGGATGTCGGGTCGGGTCGTGGCCACGACCTCCCCGTGAGCACGTAGTCGATGTCCGACGCCTTGTCCTCGAAAGGATGTCCGTAGCGCTCGTCGCGATGCATCGTCTTGCCCGTCGCCGCCAGCAGGACGGTCCCTTGGATGGTCGTCAGCGCCATGCCGTGTATGACCTCGTCCTCGACGTCACCGGAGCACTCGATCAGACCGACCACGGCCGCCGTCCCCGTCGCATCGTCGCGACGTCTGGGCCATGCGCGCACGAATGCGCGTCCACGATGGACCTGCATTTCGTTTTCTCCTCGTTGATGCCATCCCCCCTCGACGTGGGACCCCGCTCTACGGTCGGTCCGATGCCTCGGTCGATCCGGGTCGTATCCCGACCATGCGCCAATGCACGCCCTGGAGCGCGAAGACGACGCCTCCGTCGCCTGTCGCCGGCCCGACCAGGAACCCGGTCGCCGAGATGCGCCTGTAGCCTCTCCCGTCGTCGTCGGTGCCGAGCGGCCCTCCCGGCCGGGACAGCATCGCCTTCACGGTCTCCGGCTGGATCATGCGGTCGACCATCGGTGCCGCGTAGGCCAGGGCCGCTCGGGCCGCCACTGGATCGATCGGCTCGGGGCCCTTCCCGCGGCTCAGTTCGCGCGCCATCTGCGCCGCTACCTGCTCCCGCAGGTTCATGCGCAGCGCGTCGTAGTCGATGTAGGAGTCGATGGTCGCCGAATCGCCCGTGCGCAGCGCCTCGCGCATTCCCGAGAGCGCCATCCGCGGCGAGAGGATCAGCCATGCGGCGGCGACGATTCCGAGTGCGGCGGCCACCAGGCCGGCCTTGCGCCTATTGGTCATGTCCAGCCTCTCATGGTCGGTCCGCGACCCTTCTCGTGCGCAGGGCCGCCGGTTCGTCGTCAATCCAATCTGTATTCCACGAAGTCGCAGTCGCCGTCCTCTCCGCGCCATGCCTCCCTCGAGATCTCCTTCCACTGGTGGAGGAAGGGGATCTTGAAGTAGACGTCGCCGGGGAAGCTGCCGTGCATCTCGGTCAGCAGTATGCGCGTGGCGTAGGGCATGGCGATTCCGAACACGGCGGCGCCGCCGATCACGTAGACGGGCGTCTTTCCCGCCTGGGCCATCGCCTGCGCCATGTCGCGTGCCACAGCGACGTTTCCCTCGACGCCCTCGGGACGCCGCGTCAGCACCACGTTCTGCCGCCACTTGAGCGGCTTCCCCAGGGATTCGTAGGTCTTGCGGCCCATGATGAGCGTTCCACCCATCGTGTGCTCGCGGAAACGACGCATGTCCTCGCGGTGCGTCGGCCAGGGCAGCGCTCCGTGGTTGCCGAGCACGCCGTCCGCCCCGTAGGCCAGTATGAGGGTCACTTCCTTCGACATGTCGTGCTTCCCGCCGCCTCCCTCAGACGGCCACAGGGGCGGAGATCCGTCCCTGATGCTCGTAGCCGATCAACGTGAAGTCCTCGATGCGGTGATCGAAGAACGAATTCCGCGGCGCGATCTCCAGTCGTGGAAGCCGGCCCGGCGTTCGTCCGAGCTGCAGACGCACCTGGTCGAAGTGGTTCTGATAGATGTGCGTGCACACCGAGAACATCACCAGTTCACCCGGCTCGAGACCGGTGTGCATGGCCATCATCCGCAGCAGCAGCGCGGCGTTCGCGATGTTGAACGGACCGCCCAGGAACGTGTCCCAGCTCCTGATCTCGCATGCCAGATTGAGTCGGCCGGCGGACGACTGGAACTGGTACGTCATGTGGCATGGTGGCAGCATCATGCCCGACAGGCGCGGCGGGTTCCATGCGGTGAAGATGATCCGTCGCGAGTCGCGGTTGTCGCGCAGGGTGTCGATGACGTCCTGGATCTGGTCGACTCCCGGTCCCTGCCTGAACAGGTCGGTGCCCGGCACCGGCTCGTAGGATGCCCAGTTGCGCCATTGCACGCCGTAGGCGCCGCCCGTGTCGCCCCACGTCTCGGCGAACGCCTCGTCGGCCAGCACGCGCTGCTCGAACGTCGCGATGTCGATGGCGTCGCCCGTCTCGCGCACGTAGCGCGCGTGCGGCCATTCCGACCAGATGTGCACGTTCTGCTCCAGGAGCGGCCGGATGTTCGGCGATCCCGACAGCATCCAGAGCATCTCCTTGAAGGAGGTCTTCCATGCCACCTGCTTGGTCGTCAGCACCGGGAAGCTGCCGTCCGAGAGATCGAACCGCAGCATGTGGCCGAACACCTCGCGCGTGCCGGTGCCGGTCCGGTCCGACTTGTCGATGCCGTTCTCCATGATGTGCGCCATCATGTCCAGGTAGCCCTGTTCGCCCTGTGCGTTGATCATCAGAAGTATCCTCTCTCGCTGAAGAACTGCTGGGACGGCACGAACCTGTCGCCCTCCCAGAAGCCCCATTCCCTCACGCGCTCGCCCATGACGAAGATCGTCACGAGCCTGTCCCGTATCTCGATGCGGTGCCGGTCCTCTGCACGCCTGGAGACCATCGTCCCGGGTCCGTGCCGCACCGCGCCGTCGGGCCGGTATTCGATCATCTCGCCATCGAGTACTATCGACAGGTTGTCGCCCGGATGATCGTGCATCTCGGCGTCCTGATCCGATCGCAGCATGTCGTGCACGTAGACCGACCCCGTGACCGCGTCCTTCTCCAGCCACCATCGCCGCAGGTACGGATCCCCCTCCGGCCCCAGTATCTGCGCCGGTTCGGTCGTCATGATCCGACGCGCGAAGGCGAGCAGGGCGGTGGTCGCGAAGGATGGTAGCTGCATCATTCCGCTGCTTGTAGGATGACACGCCCCCTCTGCCAATTCACCCCGTTTCTCACGCGATCCACTGTTTTCCGGTTCCATGGTCGGGTCTCCACTCATCGTCTCAATCCCACGTGTCATCCTGAAACACTCCTGTCTCGCTTGGTTTTCCGCGGCTTTCCGCACAAGAGGCCCTCAGGATCAACGACCGGGGGGTCGAATTTTGAAGTTCGTTCTGTTTGCGGCGATGCCGTTCATGATGATGGGAGCGCTCCCTGCGCAGGCGGCCGAGGTCGCGACATCCAGGGCCGTTCCGCCCGATGCGCCCGTGCCGACCTCATCCCCGCCCGCGGCGGTGGTCAAGTCGACGCAGCAGCGTCGGTCTCTCGTCCTGCCCGCCTCCACCTTCCTTCCGGCACGCACCGGCATCAACGTGTCGGCCGCCGTTCCTCCGCAGGACACCATGGTGGTCGCCGGCGGCGTCGAGGCCGAAGCCCCGATCCAGCCGATCTCGGCCGTGGCGACGGTCGCCGCCGCATCGCAGCCCAAGCCCAGGCCGGCCGTTCTTCGCCCCGCTCGCGGCGACACCGACGAGGTCCGTTGCGTCGCCCAGGCGGTGTTCCACGAGGCCCGAGGCGAATCCCTTCGCGGCCAGAAGGCCGTCGCCGACGTCGTCATGAACCGGGCCCGCTCTGGCAAGTGGGGCCGCAACGCCTGCGCGGTCGTCAACGCGCCGGGACAGTTCTCGAATCGCTGGTCCTGGCGCGCGCCCCAGATCGGCGTCGACGCGTGGGATCACGCCGTCGCCATAGCCAGGGACGCCGTCTCGGGCGCCGTCGGGATCTCCGGACGTCTCATGAACTTCCGCGCGGCCCGCATGGGTTCGGGCGGCCTGGGTGCCTTGCGCATCGGCAATCACGTCTTCTGGTGATCGGGCCCGTCGCCTTCCGCCCTTCCTGGTTGCGTCATTGGGGGGATGATCCGTGGTCGTTCAACCTGTCGTCGATCGACGAGGACGGCGAAGACGTCGAGGGGAGCGGCATGCCTGGCAGAGCCCTCGTCGCCGGCGCCGTTCTGACCTGGGCGCGGACCGTTCCGTCGGCCACCCCAGAAATGGTCGCGACCGTGTTTAACATCCCGCTCGGCTTCGCCGTCGACGCGCTCCGCCCCGATCTCTACCACCCTTCCGAACTCGCGGAGGCCGTGCAGATGTGGAGTCTGCTGCTTGGCGGCGAGGTGGCGGTTGGTCTGGCGTCCGCGACGTTCGCCGTGCCGCCCGTCGTCATCGTCTCCCTGGTGCACGATCACCACTACATGTTCATGGACATGCGCGGCGGCGTCATGTGCATAGGTCACGAAGGCGAATAGGTCAGGCGGCGAGGTCCACCGGGAACCACGGCTCCCCGACGATTTCGGCAGGCAGCTGCCCGATGCCGCGCCAGTCGTCCATGACCCCGACACCCTCCGGCAGCTGTTCGCACATCTCGCCGATGCTCTCCTCCAGCATGGCGCCTCCCACGGCCTGGTCGTGATCGAGTTCGCCGCTCGCGATCAGGTCGTTGAACTGCGCCCTCGCCACTCTTTCCAGCGCGTCTATCACCTTCGCCGGCCGCCAGGCGCCCTCCCTCAGATCCAGACCGGTCTGCACGTCGAACCTGCGCGGATTCTCCAATCGCGCCTTCTGCCCTTCGTACCAGTCACGCATGATTTCCGAGACGAACAGGTTCGACTTCGAGAAGGTCGGGTCCTGGGCGCGGCGGTCGTTCGCGATGCGCCTCGCCCTTATGCCGTACGACTGGCTGTCCACCGAGTCCACGCGATCGCCGAACGCGCACGCCGCTTCGCTGCCGTCCCCCTTGATCCCGAACAGGTGGAGCCTGACGTCCGACGGCAATTCCCCGTGCAGACGCTCTAGTATCGCGGCCGAACCGTCCGGACCCCGCGTCGGTCGTCGGCACATCGATCCCACTCCGATCGTGGCGCCGTAGGGCACGGTGTCGGCGATCTGCTCGAAGCAGCGCATGTATCCGTCCGCATCCGCACCTTGGATGACCGGCATCAGCTTGTGTCCGATTCCGGCCTCGTCGGCCAGTCTCCGTATCTGCCGGTTCAGACGCACCGTCTTCGCCATGCGTTCCTCGAGTTCGTGGTGACCGACGGCCACCTCGGGCTCCACGCAGAGATCCATGCTCGAGAACCGGGTGATGGCGGGATGCGACGCCAGCCCGAACACGTAGCTCTCGACGGTCCACGGCCATCCCCGGAACAGGCTCATCGCCACGAATCCGGCCGAATCCACGTGTATCTCCAGGCCGCTGTCGGCCACTCTGTCCAGAGCGGCGGTGTTCCAGCCCTTCCACAACCTTACGCGACGCCGTCGCTGCGCTTCCGTAGGCGGTCTCGTGTCGCCCGTCGCGCGTCGGATCTGCAGTTCGAGCGCGTTGAATTCGTGGCCGACCGGCACCGGGCCGTCGTCCTGCCATTTGGCCAGCGCCGTCGCGCTGATCATGATCGGCGCTCCGATCTCCTTCGCCATGTCCAGCAGCGGCCCTCGGGAGAGCGCGGGCAGTCCGACTATGATGCGCGGCATGCTCGTCCCCCTGTTTTCCACCTGTTCTGGTGATCTTCGAACTACGTCTTCCCTTCGGGACGGGCCCCGCGCACTCTACGGTTGAGGTCGCCCAGCAGAGCCGCGTCGCTTGCGCGCGGTCCATCGTGCTTCGGAACGACCTGCGAACCGATCGAATGTTCGCGACGTCTCACCGCCCCGACGATGCTCGTCATGGCGTGGAACGGCCCCGTCGAACGGTGCGCTCCCCATAGAAGATCGGCCAGTCCCGACGCGTCGTCCTTGGTCAGGTCGACGACCGTGGCGCCGCCGTCGTCCTCCATGGTCAACTCGATTGGCAGATGCGGGTGCACGACCCTGTCGATCCTCAAGCCGGATACTTCGGATCCGAGCACCATGGTCCGCGGGTCGCGAGACTGCATCATGCGCCTGATGGCGTTCGAGGCGCACAACGCCTCCTCTTCGCTCATTATGGCGTGCATCCGCACGTCGTCATCGACACCCGGAACCATGACGACCACGCGGTCGTCGGTCCTGCTCACCACGAGATTGGCGGTCTTTCCCATGATCGGGTTATAGGAGGCCTCCGCCCGCGTCGCCTAGCGCCGCGTGGACGACCGCCGCTCCTGCCCCGCCATCGTGCTGAGCATCGCCGGCAGGGACAGGCCGAGCTGCTCGATTGCCTGCACCTCGAGCTGTCGGATGCGTTCCCGCGTTACGCCGTGCGTCAACGACAGGTCCTCCAGGGTCTCGGCCTCGTCCGCCAGGTAGCGCCGCTCGATTATGTCGCGCTTGCGTGCGTCGAGACCGTCGAGCGCTCCCACCAGCGCCTGTCGTCGGCGCCGGTCGTCCATCCGGTCCTCGAGGGTGGATACGTCCGCGCTCTCGTCCGCCATCTGATCGAGACGCGTGAATCCGTTGCCGTCCATGCCCCTGATCGGAGCGTCGGTGCTCGTCTCCGCGGCCGACGACATGCGCATGGCCATGTCGCGGATGTCCGAAGCCGGGATGCTGAGCTCCTTCGCCAGAACCTCCAGCTGCCGTTCGGATGGGACGGCGTCGTATACGCCGTTCCTGGCCATGGCCTGCTTCAGCGAACCGAACAGCTTCTTCTGCACAGCGGTCGTGCCCAGCTTCACCAGCGAATGGTTGGCTCTGATCCAGTCGGCGACCGCTGCTCGGCTCCACCAGCGGCACAGCGTGCTCACTCGGAAGCCCCGATCCGGATCGTAGTGGTTCAACCCCTGCACGAAACCGAGGACCGCCTCCTGCACGATGTCGGCGTGATTGGTTCCGAACCTGCTGTATCGGCCTGCGATCTTCTGGATCAGCGGCATGTGCGCGTCGACGAGCGCATGCGTCGCCGCCTCGTCTCCGTCCCTGTGCCTCAGGAACAGCGACATCTCCTCGGCGGCGCCCAGCATGCGCTGGTGGGCCCTCATCGGTGTGAATGCGTTCATGCGGCCTCCTCGGGGCGAGTGTAAAGATGGACTTGTGCGTCCTCCAGCTATTTCAGGATGGCATGGGATCGGGAATGCCATATGGTGGCTCCGTTCGGATTTGGAAGGATCGCAACGTCATGTCGCATCGCAATGGTCTCGCCGGGGGTTCGCGTCCCGTCGTCGCCGTTCTTTGCTGCGGCCGCACCGTGAATGGCCGCGGTCACCAGGTGGTCGCCGACCGGTTCCTGGCGCCCGTCGCCCGCGCCAGGGGCAGCGTCATGATCATACCCGCGATGCCCGACGTCGTGGACGCCGCCCAGGTGGCCTTGCGGTGCGACGCCCTCCTGATGACGGGCTCGTGCTCCAACGTCTCGCCCGCCCGATACGGCGGATCTCCCGGCGTCCATGATCGCGATGATGGACGCGACGAAGTGGCCATGCGCGTCGCCGACGCGATGATCGAGGCGGGTCGTCCCGTGCTCGGCGTATGCCGCGGCATGCAGGAGCTGAACGTCCTGTTCGGAGGAACGCTCGCGGATCTATCGGACGGCGTCCACATGGATGGAACCGACTGGCGCGATCCCCGCGTGTTCGCGCATCGCCACGATGTCGTGCTTGAGGGCGCGGGGCGTCTGCGCGGTCGTTCGTCGTCGGACGTGGTCTCGATCTTCTCGGCGCACCGCCAGGGCGTCCGCAGGCTCGGAGCCGGGCTCGTCGTCGAGGCGCGGGCGGGCGACGGTCTCGTGGAGGCGTTCTCCGCGTCTCCTCGCGGCACGGTGGTCGGCGTCCAGTGGCATCCCGAGCTCGGTCGCGATCCGTTCGATCGGTCGCTCTTCGAGGATCTCGTGAAGGCCGCCTAGGCCGCCACCGGAACCTTCCTGTTCGCGAGCAGCTCCCGCGCCATCGCCATGTAGCGTTCCACGACGTCGTCCGATTCCTGTTCGCCCGTGTATTCCACGACGTCGTCGCGCACGGCGTCGACGCTGCCGGCCATCCTCTCCAGGTCCAGTTCGGTCGCGGGCGTCCAGTCTCCGCTCATGTCAGCGTCGTAGCCCCCTTCGTGGTCGAGGTAGCCGCGATAGCGCACGTTGCCCCACATCCACAGTCCGTGGCCAGGCACGCCGTCGCGGGCGTAGGCCTCGGGATCGTCGTTGCGCCAGAAGTCGATCCCCGTCTTCGCCAGGCAGACGATCTGGGTGTCGCCTCCGTCGGACCAGCACAGCGTCAGGGCCTCGGAGGGTTCCGTCATCGCGTGGGCGCGTTCCTCGTTCTCGTCGACCTCGTACCAGCCCGCCAGGTTGCCCGTGTCGAACATGCCGCGACGCGTCCTCATCGGCAGCGCTTCGGCCCCCTCCTCCAACCCGACGTTCCGCAACAGCATCCGCGCGTCGCGCACGCTGTGCATGGCCACGCCTTCCCTCTCGGTCGCATCCTCCAGCGTCACGGCGACCACCGACCGTGGTTCGAACCGGAATTCGCCCTTCACCAGGATCGGGTGCGGGAAATACCCCATGCCGTCGGTCGGACAGCATCCCTCCTCCACGTCGACGTCCGTCCGCATCCGATCGGTGATGACGTGCGCGTACGCCGTGTCGTCCTCCATCGCGGCTCCGATCCAGAGCAGAAGCGTGCGGTGATAGGGTGCCGATGCCACCGCGGCCACCAGCGCCAGCGCGGCGGCGTCGCTTTCCGGCAGAGGCTCGGTCCACAAGGTCGTCCAGGGCGAAGCGGCGATCTGGTGATCCGCGATGCTGGTGTTGCAGAGCAGCACCTCCCGCAACTCGCTCCCATGCCGCAGCGTCATGCGTGCATTGTGACCACGCCCGACGGCCTCGTGGTCCAGCGTCTCCACCGTCTCGACGCGCATCTCCTGGTGGGTGATGCCGCCGCCCAGCATGGTCGAACGTCCGCGCCCGGCCACGACGCGCTGTCCCGGGTGGTAATCGCGCATGGCGATGTTCATGCCTGTCAATGTGCTTCTCCAGCTACTTCGCGCGCGTTCAGCTCGCGCCCCGTCTTCTCTCGGTATATCTCTGCGATCTGTCCGTATTCCGAGGGCGTGATGACGTTGTCGGTCAACGCCCACTGCGAGGCCGCATCCACTTCCACGTCCTCGGATGCGGCCTTTGCGACCGCCTCGTAGGCTCTTGGCGGCAAGCTACCGTTCAGGGCCATCGCGGCGACGATCGCCGTGGCGATGCCGCCGACCAGGGCCGCCGCGACCAGGCCCATAGCCCAGGCCCTGTCGCGGAACGCCGTGATGCCGGCGGCGACGACCAGCATCGCCGTGAGCACGAGAAGCACGTAGGTCAGGGTGATCATGCGCGTCTCAGATCGCGGGCACGAGGACCAGCCAGGATTCCTCCTGGTCGTCCCGTTCCACCTTGTGGCTCTCGCCGTACTGGTCGACGATCGTGAAGACGCCGTTCGCCGAGTCCGGTTGATGATCGGGCACTTCGCGCACGATGATCATGCTTTCGGTCCCCTCCATGATCACGACATCGTCGACCTCGGGTGGTTCGTCGTTGACGGCCGCGTGCTCCGAGATCATCTCGCGCAGCTGCGCGTCCGCGATCACCTTGTCTCGCACCAGCGTCTCGAGCACCGACGACAGCACGTCGACCGTGGTCGCATCCGTCCAGCCTTCGCCCTCCGCGATGCCTCTGATGTAGTTCCTCATCACTTTTCCCCTTGTCCGTCACGTTCGCTCATTTGGTTCGTCTTCGGGTCAACCGCCCGCGGCGCGGACTATCTCGACCCATGCCTGCTCGTCGATGACCTCGATCTTGAGGTCGGAGGCCTTCTTCAGCTTGGACCCCGCGCCCGGTCCCGCCACGAGCAGGTCCGTCTTGGCGGAGATCGTTCCGCTGGCCTTCGCTCCGAGACGCTCCGCCTGCTGCTTGGCCTCGTCCCTGCTCATCGTCTCGAGCGATCCGGTGAAGACGACGGTCTTCCCGCTCACCCTCGACGAGACCGTCGCCACCTTCTCGAGCGCGTCGATGCGCAGTTCGGCGAACAGGTCGGATGCGATGGCCGCGTTCTCGCCGTCGGCGAAGAAGTCGATCAGGTTGCGCATGACGACCGGCCCCACGTCGGGGATGCCCACCGTCTCCGCGACCTTCTTCAACGCCTTCGCATCCGCGACCGCGGGGGTCGCTCCATTCCCGCGCTGCTCCTCCATGACGGCAGCCCGCATTTCGGTCATCCTCTCCACGTGCGCCATCACCGATTCGATGCCGCCCCACTCGCGTGCCAGCGCCTTGGTGGCGCTGCGCCCGACGTGGCGTATGCCCAGCGAGTAGAGCGCGCGGTCGACCGTCGTCTTGCGCGCGGCGTCGATGGATCGAAGCAGATTGTCGACGCTGATGGCGCCCCATCCCTCGCGGGCCAGCAGGTCTGCGCGGTGACGTTCCAGGCGGAAGATGTGCGCGGGACGGTTGAGGATGCCCTCGGCATGCAGTTCCGAGATGCGCTCCCCACCGAGTCCGTCGATGTCCAGCGCGTCCCGGCCTGCGATGTGCTTGAGCCGTTCGACGATCTGCGCGCCGCAGTGCAGGCCGCCTTCGCAGTAGGAGTCGGCCTCGCCCTCGTCGCGCACCACGGCCGAGCCGCAGACGGGACACGAGGTCGGGAACGCGTACGGCGCGAGCGTGTCATGCCTTTCCTGCGGGGTGGTGCGACCGACGATCTGCGGAATCACGTCGCCCGCGCGCTGGAGTTCGACCATGTCGCCCACGCGCAGATCCATCCTGGTGATCATGTCGGCGTTGTGAAGCGTCACGTTGGATACGACGACACCACCCACGTTGACCGGTTCTATGCGTGCCACCGGGGTCATTCTTCCGGTCCGCCCGACCTGCACCGTGATGTCGTTCAACGGCGACTGCGCGCGTTCCGCCGGGAATTTGTGGGCCGTCGCCCATCGCGGCGTGCGCGACACCTGGCCGAGCCGCTCCCGGATGGCCGCGTCGTCGACCTTGTGCACCACGCCGTCGATGTCGAAAGGCAGCATGGCTCTCGCCTGCTCCACCTCTTCGAAGACGGCCATGACGGCGTCGACGCTGCCGTCGTGGCTCCACATCGTCGTCGCGTCCAGGTCGCACTTCCCGAAGCCCCAGTCGGCCAGCAGGCTCGCCGTCTCGCGCCAGCTCGAAGGCGTCGGCGCCGACCACTCGCCGACGCCGTGCGGCAGGAACGCCAGACCCCGCTTGCCCGTCTTCTCGGCGTCCTTCTGCCGCAGCGACCCGGCGGCGGCGTTCCGCGGGTTCGCCAGGGGACGCCTGCCCTGAGCCTCGGCCTCGGCCTTCAGCTTCAGGAACACCATCTTCGGCATCACCACCTCGCCGCGCACCTCGACGACGTCTGGGGCCTCTTCTGGCAGCGTGTGCGGGATGCCGAGCACCATCCGCGCGTTGGGCGTGACGTTCTCGCCCACGCTCCCGTCGCCGCGCGTCGCGGCGCATGCGAGGAGGCGGTTCTCGTACCGCAGACTGATCGACACGCCGTCGAACTTGACTTCGCTCGTCAGCTTAAGCGCCTCGCCCGAAGCCATCCCGAGGAAGCGACGACGCGAATCCACCCATTCCTCGATGTTCTCGCGGGTGAACGCGTTGTCGAGACTCAGCATGGGACGCATGTGCGTCACCGGAGGGAATCGCGGCGATGGCGCGGCACCCACCTCGTTGCTCGGCGTGTCGCTGCGCACCAGCGTGGGGAACGCCTCCTCCAATGCCTGGTTTCGCCGGAACAGCGCGTCGTACGCCGCGTCGTCGATCTCGGGATCGTCCTCGGCATGGTACAGATGCGCGTGCCGTTTGATCTCCGCCGCCAGGGTCGCGAGCTCCGACGCCGCTTGCGCCTCGGTCATCTCATGGATGGGCGTTGCGTCCACTGTCTGCGTCATGTTTTTCTCCACGGTCTCAGCACCCTCTTCTGGAATTGTCATTCGGGACGTCGGGGATCCACCATTCGGCACCCATTCCTTCGACCTCCACCCCTTCGATTCGTACGCACCCCATGTCGGTCGCCCCATCGGGTCCCGTCAGCACTCCGAGGTCCAGCAGCGCGACGTCCGCGGCGTGCACCACCTCATGGGTGCCGTCCGCCAGCGTCATCAGCCTCACGGTGCGCGATGACGTCATGCCGGGCTCGTTGGCGCGGGACGCATCGACCAGGGTCGCGGTCCTCGCCCTCGTCCGGTCCAGCGCCTCGCGCATTCTCTCGATCACCGCCGTGCGCCGTTCCTGCTGGAAGCGCATCAGGTAGCGCATGTTGTCCAGCCGTCGATCGACCGACGCCAGATCGCGGATGATGTCCTGCATTTCGGTCTTCATAATTCCCTTTCGATGCGCTCGATGGTCCACAGCGCGTCCGATGCGTCCACGATCAGGGCCTCCTCCTCGCATTCCACGCCCGACACGGTGAGACCTGCCAGCAGCGGATGATCCACCACCGTCGTCATGGGTCTGCCGATCGTCAGGGCCGCCATGGTTTCCGGCATGCTCCGACCTCGCAGCACGATTCCGCATCCGTCCCAGTAGCATCCGTCGTCCGCGTATTCCCCGTCTGGTGCGCAGGTCGGTTCCCGCAACGCGAAGACGCTTTGGATGTGGATGTCCCCGTTGCTTTCGGTTCGCTCGATCCTGGAGCCCACTATGCCTCGGATGATGCTGCGCGGTTCGACGTAGTCACCCTCCAGCATCTGCAGAACCGGCATGGCGCGTCCCTTGCCCAATGCCGATATCGCCAGACGCGCGATCGGCGCTTCCACCAGCAGCGTCACGAGCGCCTGTCCTTCATACACAGCCATGCGATCACGACCGCGCCCGTCGTGGAGATCAGGGCGTTCCAGCCGGCCAGCGAGATGCCCATCAGCGTCCATTGCGCCTGGTCGCAGCGGATCAGCGGGGTGGTAGTCAGATTCGCGGAAAGCTCGGTCAGCGTGGAACCGGCCGAGGCCGCCGTCGTGCATGCCGTGTGTCCGATCCACCAGCCGTACTCCACGCCGGCGTGATACGCGCCGATCAGACCGCTCGCGAGCACGGCGCAGGCCGCGGCCACGGCCCAGAAGCGCGTGTTGCGATCGGCGACGGCCGTGCGACCCTCGCGCAGGCGGCGCGTCTGGAACACGAGGGCCGTCACGGCCGGTGGAAGTGCGTACATGTGGGCCCAGCGCTGCCACCAGCACATTTCGCACGCGACCAGCCCCATCCATTCCGAGGCGAACGCGCCGCACAGCAGCGCGAGCGGCACGAGCAGCGCCAGCCAGGCACCCTTGCGTAGATCCGTCATAGGCGTCATCCCGTTCTCAGGAAGTTCAATGAACCGTCGTGCGTCACGACGACGTCGGCGTTGTTAGCCAGGAAGACCGAGAGCCCCGCCAGAGCGGCGTTCGTCGGCACCACCCGCCATGAGTAGGTCTCGCGGTCGAACCACGCGCCCATGCCGCCCCTGCCGAGCGCCACCGCCGTCTTGCGGTCGTACGGGAATCTCACCGCGATCACCGGCGCGCCGTCGGCCCCCGACGTCTCGTTGCGCAGACCGACGATGCGCGACCAGCCGCGTGGTGCGCCGGTCCATGACCGTGGATCGAGCATCGCTTCGACCGGCATCCTCGTTTCGATCGTCGATGCGTCGTGCGTCCGCGCCACCAACGCGTCCAGATCGGTGGGTTTCGTCGCCACCGGCGGTCCTCTCTTCGCCGCACGCTGCCGTAGGCTGGTTTCGCGCAGGTCCAGTTGCAGCGTCAGGGTTGCGACCCCGTCCGGTCCGATGGCCTCGGACCACTGCGTGACGAGTGTGTCGGCGTCGATTGCGGCATGGTCGACGACGTCCGCCAGACGGCGTCCTGCAAGCGCGTTGATCACGGTCTGCGGCAGCGCCGGTCTGGGCATCACGAGACGTGCGGATCGGCTCCCGTTGCTGAAGACGACGTCTTCCGTCAGCCTCATGGCGGTTATGCGCAGCGCGCCCTTCACGACGACCCCCTTGAAGCGTGGGAAGTCGTCGCGCAGGCATCGTATCGCATGGACCTCGGGCGAACTCCCCGGCCAGGTCCGCGTCCGCACGGCACCCTTCAACTCGGTCGTCAACGCCTCCGCATCCACACTGTGCAGATCCACGAGGCGTTGCATGAGGACGGGAACCGTGACCACCGCCTTCCGCTCCTAGCGCCGGTAGAGGCGTTCGCCGTAGACGGCGACGTCGTCGAAGTCGCGCAGTCTCGACAACCAGGCTTCCTCGGGATCCTGTTCGATCCCCTCGGGCGCATCCATGAGGCGGATGATGGGCGAGTTGATGTCGAGATCCGTATCGTCCGCACTGGTTTCGCATGCCTCTATGACGATGCGCTCGTCGTCGAACAGCGGATGCGTCACGACGGCGCCGACGGGGTTGCCGACGCATGCATAGGCGAGGTCTGCCGATATCGGCTGATCCAGCGTCAGACTCTCGTCGAGCGTGCGTGGGCTGTAGGCGTATGTGCCGCCGCCGATGTCGAGACGTCGCGCGTAGAAGAACGGTCCCTCGGTGATGCCCTGCGTTCCGACCTGGATCTCGTTTCCCGCCTGCAGGTGGTTGCGCAGATGATGAACCAGTGGAATCGGGCCCACCCACGTCCATGCGGGCGGGTCGGTGAGTTCATGGCCCGTGGCCCTGATCTCGGCGTCGCGTCCCAGGCACATGGCGGCGAATCGTCCAGCCCGGGCGATGTCGGAAATGACCCGGGGGTGCAGTTCGTACAGCGCGTTGATCTGCAGTGGCACCACGTCTCCGCCGCTGGGCCTGGTCCTGACCTCGTGAAGCCCGCCACCGGCATCGTCGAGGGGTTCCTCGCCCCACAGCAGCTTCAGCGTGTTGCCGATCGGTTCGCTGACCCGGAGATGGTACTGATCGGGAATGGCGTAGTTCTCGTTGGACAGACGCACCGCTGTGCGCAGCCGCTCGTCGTTCCGATCGAACTGGCGTTCGTAGCGATGGTTCTTGGTACGCAGCGCGTCCTGGATGGTCGAGTGGTCTCCCGTGCGGCGCAGACCGTCGAGGCCTTCGTCCAGGCGGCTCAGCGCCATCTCGGCGACCGGGCTTCGCGAAGATGCGTCGGCATGGCTGAGCAGATCGTTCCATCCGGAGATCTCCATGCCGTACGCGCACCCGCCATCGACGGCGCATGGTCCGCGACGCAGCGATTCCACCAGCGCGTCCGTCACGAGCAGCGCATGGACGAGCAGCAGCGACGATGCACCCATCGCATCGATGCCGTCGACCTCGACGGGATCGGACGAATGCACGAGGCTTTCGCATGCGTGCTCCGGCGCGAGGCGGGTCATCAGCCTGTCGACCGCGGTCAACACCTCGTCCCTGGCCGCCTTGGCGTCCGGAATGCCCAGGCCCGGGATCTCGAACCATGCGTGACGCATGTAGTGGGCGTGCACCGCTTCGGCCTCGTCGCGGACCTCTGCGAGCACGATCCTCTCCCAGGGAGTCCACTCGTCCTCGCGCGCCAGCAGCTCCGCTGCCCGCGTGCGGATGTCCGCCGGCGTGACCGGCTTGTTGATCGGATACATGATGGTCAAGGTTGATGTCCCTGTCTTGGGTTGATTCTAGATGAGGTCCAGGGTGCGTTCGAAGCCCAGATCGCGGTCGATCCCTATGGCTCTGATCTCGTCGGACGTCATGTCGTGCGCGTCGTCGTCCTCCTCGATCTCCAGCGCGATCCACGGCTTCACGACGCGTCCGTCCGCTAGGCGGATGCCGCACGCATTGCCCGTCGAAGCGTACTCGAGCACGGCGTCGTCCGGAACATCTATCCGCTCCATGACGGTGATTTCGATGGTCTTCATGTTGATCTCCCCTATGCCGCCAGACGCCAGCGCTTCTCGTCAACCCGCGAGAACGTGCGCCCGTACTGCGCCAGGACCTGTCTCGTCTTGTCACGCCAGTGCGGGCTGGCGCTTCGTCTGCGCGGTTCGACCGCGGCGTATATCTCGCGCAGCGTCGCTTCGCCGCCGAGCGATCCCAGCGCGTCCGCGATCACGTCGCGCCACGTGCCTCCAGCCTGCAGCTGCCGACGAACGACGTCGGGCATTGCCGACACGTCCGACTGCTCGTCGAACAGGAACAGTCCAACCAGCGTCCGGCGCTGCGTCTTGACCATCCTCGTCCACACCAGGGGAAGGGTGAGTCGGGGGAACAGGTTGCGCGGCAGGAGCCGGGTCTCGATGGCGAATCTCGAACTCCATCGTTCGATGCGCGCCGACGATGCCGGAATGTGCGCCGGAAGAACCAGTCCGACGACGCCGTCCTCGGGCAGCATGTCGTAGGCGCGCGCCACGAGCTCGTCGATGACCTCGGCTTCGAACGGAGGATTTCCGACGACCACCTGGAACGCGCGGCCCGTGAGATCCACGGTTCGCAGATCCGCGCACAGCACCTCCCGCCCCGTCGAGACGCGTGCCACCGCCGCCATGCGGGGGTCGATCTCCACGCCCAGGGCCGGGTTGCGCGCCGGCACCGCCCCGAGCATCGCCCCGTCTCCGCACGCGGGTTCTAGGACCGAGACGTCGCCCATTCCCCGCAACGCGTCGGCGACCAGCAGGTCGGCCGCCCATCGGGGCGTGAAGTATTGCGAAAGCGCCGGATTGCGCGGCACGGCCGGTTCTCCGGCATCCCCGCGCGTCGCGATCGCGAACATGTCCTGCTGCATGTGGGCTCTCCTCATGCCGCGATCGCGAGATGCGCGCATCTATGGACTACGGATACGGTTTCGCGGAACGCCGCTGGACCCCGCTGCCACCATGCGGCCGGTGGTGCCCCGCGAAGCGTCCACAACTCCGTGTCGTCGAGGATGGCGGACACTCTCGCCGTCTCCGTGGGGGACACGCCCGAGATCTGCGCGATGCGGCGGCTTCGTCGTCCGTCCGCGACCATCGCGAGGATGACCGCGCATACGTCGTCCATGTCGTCCGCCGTCCTGGGTCGCCCCATCAGATCCTCGAACGATTCCGTCACGAGTCGCGCAGCCGTGCGCGTGCCCGTGTCGCGCGGCATGACGCCGTCTCCGCCCCAGCCCATGAGGCCCGACTTGTCCACTCGTCCCATGACGGCGTTCCTGGTGCGGGGCAGGATCTGGGATATCGCGCGCGAGCTCGCGCCGCACAGCCACATCTCGGTGAGCATCCCGACCTCGGTCGGGCTCCAGCGCTCGCTCATCTCTTTTCCCCTGTTCATCATGCCGCGGCTGCGGACGCCGTTCTCCCGACCTTCCTCTTCGAAGGAGCCGCCTCCCTGGCCGCACGGCGTTCGGCGGCGAGCCGCTGTCTTTCGCGCGCCCGCTCCTCCTTCTCCGCGAGCAGCCGCTTGCGCTGCGCGGCGGCGTCCCTGCGCGCCTGCTCCTTGCGGGATACCGGCCATTCCGTGATCTCGATGCCGTACCGAGCCTCGATCAGCTTCTTCTTCAGCTTGTACACGTCCGTCTTCACGCCCTTCACGTCCTCGACGATCTCGACGCCGGTCGCGGTCATCACGTAGTTGAAGTCGGACTTGTAGGTGAAGCAGTGCCGTCCGTTCTCCTGATACGGATAGGAAACCTGCATGCGCAGATCCCTGATGACGCCCATCGCCTCCTCGGACTTCAGGATGCGGTATCGCTTCCCCTCGTCGCCGGAGTCGAAGATGATCCCCTCGACCTCGACGCGCTTGATGCCGTATCTCCCCGGTCGAGGGCTGATGAGCGCGTCGAGCGCCTTCCTGAACTCCTTGCTCGCCGCGCTGGCGTGACGCGTGGCGGTCTCCTCGCGCGCGTCGCCCTCGATTATCGCCGGCGATCCCGTCCGGTCCACGTGCAGATGCGCCGGTTCCCCGAGGCCATCGACGCCGGTCCGGAACCTGATGCGCAGATCGCCCAGCGTCCCCGCCTCGACCGTGAGGCGCGACGCCATCGCCTGACGGTCGCGCATGATGCGCGCCGCCGTGGCCAGGGCCTTGGCGCCGGGAGCCTGCGATCCCTCGCCCGACCAGCCGCGCGGCAGCGTCCGATACGCATCCAGCGTCTCCATGGCGTCCACGAACGCCTTGGCCTGATCCACACCCACCGCCGCGCTGCGTATGCGCTGTTGTCGCATGGTAAATATCCTCGTAGCCATATGTTCAGCATGGGTCCTATAAGGCACCCACCGGCCACAGGGGCCAGGTGTGTTATAGGTTGGAAATGCCCGTGCCGCGTTGGGTGATGATCTTCCTGGTCTCCGCGGCCTTCGCCTTCGCGGTGGGCGTCGCGCTCGTCATGCTCGTCCCCTCCCCCAGGCCCTATTCCGTGACCATCGCGGTTCCGCCGGTACGTCCCTCCTCTTCCCGTGCGACACCGATCGTCGAAGCCGGCGAGCGGACTCCGATCGAAGCGTCCGCCGAAGTGGTCGATTCCGTCTCCCGGACGCTTCCCGCCTCGACCGCGCCCCAGCCGTCGACGAACGCCCGTCGCGCCGTCGCGCGCGCGCGTATCGACACCGATGTCGGCGCGACGGTCCGTGCATCCCCGGACGCTTCGCCGCCGGCCCGTGCGCCCGACCTCGTTCCCATCGTTGCGGATCCACCCGCTCGCATGGATGATCCTCCCGCGCCCTCGCGCGCGGTCGAGATCTCCGCACAGCCTCGGACACCGCCATCCCAGACCTCGGCTCCATCCGGAACTCCTCCGCGAACGGCGGGTTCTACGACGCGAAGATCGACCCCGCGGCGGGGATCGGTGGAGGCCGAGGCGGCCAGGGAGGCGCTCAGGGATGTGCGCCCCCGATATTAAGGGGATACCGGGGTGAATCAGAAGTTCGGTTTGATGGCGGGCGCCGCCATGGTGCTGGTAGCGGGCTCCGCTCACGCGCAGGAGCTCTCGGTGACCGCCGGAGGCGGGTATTCGTCGGGTGACTACGGCTCGTCGCGCTCGACGCGAATGGCCAACGGCTCGATAGGAGCGAGATGGACGTCGGGCGGAACGACGGTGACGGCTTCCATACCGTACGTCGCCATCGACACCCCCGGCGTCGTGCTGGCGGGCTTCGACGGGACGCCGCTCGTCATGGTCGCCGATCTGGGTGGCAGGCGCCGTTCTCACGACGGCGTGGGCGATCCCACTTTCGCGGTGTCCCAGGAGGTTCCGGTCGGCTCGGCATCCCTTCGCGGAACGTGGCGCATCAAGGTGCCCGTGCAGGGCTTCAACGGCGTCTCCACGGGCAAGGTCGACTGGTCGGTGTCGGGAGAGGTCTCGCGCCCGCTTGGCGCCGTGACGCCGTTCGTGGCGGTCAGCTACCGCGTGTTCGGAAATCCGACCTCGTGGACGATCCGCGACGGGTTCGCCGGATCGGCGGGCGTCAGCGCACCTGTCGGCCGCGGAGCTCTCGCAGTCTCCTACGAAGTGGCCAGATCGCCCAGCGACTTCGTCAGGAACTCGCACGAGATCGTGGGCGTGTACAATCTGCCTGTGGCCAAGAATCGGATGAGGCTCGGCGTGTTCGGTACGGCCGGCCTCAGTTCGGGTGCGCCGGCGGCCGGCGGCGGTCTCAGGCTGTCAGTGCGGATCTGAAGACGGGCGCCGACGCGAGGGTGACATCGGAGGGTCGGAGGGCGTCGTCATGCGTGATGGTGACCATCGACCACTCCCTGTCCCGACGCTCGGCTTCTGCCAGCATGCGTCCGATCAGCATAGCGAATGGGATGGATCCTATCGTCCATGCGATCAGGAGGGCGACGATGGTGAGCCAGTTCACGAAAAATGCACTCCTTGATGGAACCCGTTGCCACTCGAGTGGTTAAGACGGGTTATATCATGGAAATGCAGGATGGGAAGACGCATTAGCGTCTACGCGAGCGCGACCTGTGCAATCGTCATCATCGTTGATCATGTGGTGATTTGGTAGGGGCGGAGGGATTCGAACCCTCGGCCTTCGGTTTTGGAGACCGACGCTCTAACCAGCTGAGCTACACCCCTGCGTCGACGGGGGCGTCATGCGCCATCCGTCAGATGTGACCCGAGAGTCGCCAGGTGAGCTTGCTTGCCATGCTCACGCCATTAGCTCGATCATGCCGGGCGTACAACAGTTTTCCGTCCATGCCGTGCCGTGCCGCGTCTGCTATTGCGTCCTGCTGGTCGTGCGGGAGGCATCCGGCGACGCGGATACTTGAAGTTGACCGTCTATGGTGCTCGAAGTTCACCTCTTATGGGGAACGCGACAGCGCGAAAAACAGGTTTTCAGGATGGGAATGGAGGCCCGACCGGGAATCGAACCCGGGTGCCTGGATTTGCAGTCCAGTACGTAACCACTCCGCCATCGGGCCTTGTGTCATTCCTTCTAGGATCGACCCCCTTGCGGGACAAGTCGATCGAAGATGCGTATTTCGAAAAATGGTGCCGGGAGTCGGACTCGAACCGACATCTCTGGTTTTTCAGACCAGCGCTAAGACCTCATCAGCTACCCCGGCTCGTCTGCCGGCGGTGGCTCGCGTCGATCATGAAGCTGGTGGCGGTGGAGGGATTCGAACCCACGACCTTCGGATTATGATTCCGCTGCTCTAACCGACTGAGCTACACCGCCATTGGAACGGTGCACGCGAATGCCCTCGTCCCCGATCAACAGGTCGGGAAGGACATTCGCTTGGTAAAGAGGAACTGCGTGGTCATGATTCGACCCTCCTACCGTCGACCGCGGAACGGCGCAAGCGGAATCTTCTCCCTTCGTCCATCCGCAAACCCTTGGTGAAAGGCGTCACATGGGGGAAAATGGCGGATTTCCGTGCGTTTGACGAGATAATGTTCCATCCGTCGTCAGAAATAAAACCTTGCCGGCGGTCGGAACGCAGGGTCGCCGTCATGCTTTTTCCAGTCCGAATCGGGGGATCACACCGGCTTGGATGAACGTCATGAACAACGTGCTTCTCAACGTCCTCGGAATGCTGCTGGCCGGATCGGCCACGATGATGACCGTGGATTTCGGCGGCGACGCCCTCAACAGGGCTGGTGCCCGCGCCGTCGGAGCCTCGACGATCGCCACGGCCTCCCAGATCGCCGCCGCCGCCCGCCTCTATTCGCTCCAGGAGGGATCCGAGTACGTCGGCCCCTCGCTTCAGGGCCTGGTGGACGCGGACTATCTGGGGTCCGTGCCCTCCAATCCGGCCAAGGCCGGAACCCCCTTCATCGCGCTCGACCCCGATGGTGATCGCGTCGTCGCCGTTCCGCTGGGATCGGACGCGCGCGACGTCTGCGGAGCGGTCGCGAAGGCGGCCGATGGCGATCGCATCGGCTGCATGGAGGCGTCCGACGGCGGCCATGCCGTCTACTCAAAAATCTAGTAGCTGTTGGAGTTCGCCGGCAGCGAGCGCACCTGGCGCGGCTGCTTGGCGCGCCTGGTCGGATGTTCGAGAGTGAACGGGCTGTCCCGTCGGTCCTTCACCATTCCGCGAAGCTCCTTCTCCATCGCCTTGTTGTGGCGCTTCTGCTCCTTGAGCGTCTCCTTCTCGGTCTTGGAGAGACGGACCTTGCCACCCAACACGTCGTCGACCGACAGCCGCTTCTGCTGCACGGTGACGGCGCCGTCCTTCTGAACCGGCGCCTCCTGCGCGGCGAGGGGCGTTGCGACGAGCGCGGCGAGCAGCATGAGGTTCTTCATGCCGTGGTTGTAGGACGGCAACGAGCGTCGGGCTAGGGCGTCGTCGCCGATCCGGCGTGGCCGACCTTCGCGAAGAAGTACATGCCGGCCACGCCGCTGGTGCACCCCAGCTCGACCGCCTGGTTCTCCAGGACCACGTCGTCGTGTCCGGTCTGCCGGTTGATCTCGCGACAGACCTTCTCGTCCATGTCGTCGATGACGTACGCGTTGACCGGTTCCGCGCCCAGGGGCCTCATGACGCGCCACCGAGGCGACGGTTTCCCAAGCGATCCGGGTTCCGGAGGCGCCGACAGGTAGCTCGCTTCGACGAGCGCCGCGAGATCGACCGGCTCTCCACCTTCCTGCATCCTGTACAGGGTCGCGGCGTGCTGGACGTTCTCGCCCATGTTGACGATGGTCGCGGCGGCTGCGCGGGCGTTGCCAGCATTGTACGCGTCACCGCCGTAGAAGATGACGAAGAGCGCCGCCGCGGCGGCAAGCAGCACTCCGACGATGACGAGTATTATTCCGGTCATCTAGCTCGTCTTGCTCCGCGTGTCGTCCGTCGTCTTTCTACAGGCGTGGTTCGACCGGTCCAAGCGGAATCGTCGTGGTCGAGGTCGAGTGGAGTTGGATTCAGGATGGATTGCGTGTCCGAGCTGGAACCTTCGCGAACCTGGTTGTCGCCGGCCGTCAGATCGCGGTCCATCTCCCCATCCCGGTCGGGCGGCCGTGGGTCGTGGTCCTATGCGGGAAGCCATTTGTCGTCCATCACGCGTCCCTCAGGGACGCCGCTCACGACGATCACGTCGTCAGCTCCCTCGTCGGTTATTCCGCCAGGGACGCCGATGCCGAACCTCGCCACCTTCAGATTCCGTCCGGCCAGGAGCGGGACCGAGAGGATGTCGTCCAGAGGGCGACCCGCGGCGGCGATCCGCAGCGTCGACGACGCGAGTCGTACTCCCCTGATTCCCGATGTCGTCCACGTCACTTCGCCTTCGTCGTCGAGCGCGAGCATCAGGTGCAGACGCTTCGCGTCGTGCGCGTGTCCCGTCGTCCCTGGACCGGAGCCTTCCCCGCATGTCACGGCAAGGACGGGCGCTCCGGTCGCGTCCATCACGCCGAGCCAGCCGCCGACCAGTTGCGCCAGGTTCAGAACGGCTCCGGCCCACAGGCCGCGCTCGCGGCACAGCTCCAGGGATATGGCGTCGCTCGTGGTGTCGTCGTCGCGCAGGACCCGTGTGATGGCGGACCTCCTGTCGCTCGTCGCGATGCCTTCGGCCAATCTGCGCGACATCTCCGATATCGCATCGTCGTTTCCGTAGGAGTCCAGCAGCTGCCCCTCGTCCAGGCCCAGCGCGGCGAGTCCTTGGTGCACCACGCTTCGATCCCTGCTGAAGCCCGCCATCATGCATCCCATCGATATGGGGTGCACCGACAGCGGCCCTTTCCATGTCGTGGTCATCTCGCTCATGCGACCATCGCCTTGCGCAATCGAGCGGCGACGTCCTCTATCCCAGCGGCGTCCGTCTCCATCGCGATCTCCTCCAGGATGTCGCTGCCCGCCGATCCGCTCGCCGCTCTCGCGATTCTGGCGTTGATCGCCGCGGCGACCGAGGCGGCCGCTCCGGCGTGTTCGAAGTCGATGCAGAACCCGTCTATGTCCACCCTCCACAACGGCTCTCCCTCGTCGAGCCATAGATCGCCGGTGACGGTTTCGACGCGCTTCGCCGACACCATGAGACCGTTCACACCTCTTGTAGGTGGCTGGTCGAGCTTCAGCGCCATTGCGGTCGCGCGCATCGCCGCGGTGTCGTCCCGCGAACCGGAGAGCACGGCCCTCGCCTCGTCCTGGTCTCCCTCGCCGGCGGCCAGCGCGGCGACTATCTGTCGGGCTGCTGGCACCGCATCGTCGTGCTCCATGATGTTTTCCTCGATATTTCGTTGGCGGCATGCATAAACCGTATTGCCAGCTCGTGATGATCTGCCGTATAAGACAAGCATCATGAAGACGAACCGGCACATTCACGGGAATTATACCAACCGAGGTCGCTGACCACGGGGTGTTTCCATGCGCCCTGGTCAACAACCTGGGCGCCGGCCGGTTCGGACGAAGTTGAGACGCTGACGCGATCTCCCACCTTCCAGACCACGCAACCGACTCCAGGAAGAAGATCGGAGCGCATCCCTCAAGATGTGCTGATTAATCCTCATGTGCCGTGCACGTCGCTCACACGACTTGCGGCGGCGAAGAACTGATGGCGGTTGTAGCTCAGTTGGTAGAGCGGAGGCTTGTGATGCCTCAGGTCGCGGGTTCGATCCCCGTCGATCGCCCCAGTTCATCTGCTGTTTGACATGGTTGGCTAGATGTGAATACTTAAAGCACATCCACAGGCTTTCTGGGCGGGCGTAGCTCAGTGGTAGAGCACGACCTTGCCAAGGTCGGGGTCGAGGGTTCGAATCCCTTTGCCCGCTCCAGAAAGCCTGTGGATTGCAAGTAGAATGGTATGCGGGTATAGTACAATGGTAGTACAGTAGCCTTCCAAGCTGAATACACGGGTTCGATTCCCGTTACCCGCTCCATTTCTCAATGCAGTTTTCCCTGGTAGCTCAATGGTAGAGCACCGCACTGTTAATGCGGTTGTTACAGGTTCGAGTCCTGTCCAGGGAGCCATTGCGTTGAGGAATGGATCCCGAAAGGGAGTCCATTAGTGTCGGGAGAGTATCCAAGTGGTCAAAGGATGCAGACTGTAAATCTGATGGGTTCGCCCTTCGCAGGTTCGACCCCTGCCTCTCCCACCAACACTTGACAATATCTATGAATGCATGGAATTGTAATTGAGTCATCGTTGATGATGCGCCTGTAGCTCAGTTGGATAGAGCGTCGGACTACGAATCCGAAGGTCGCAGGTTCGAGTCCTGCCAGGCGCACCATCAGCGATGTCACAATTGCGTCGTCACTTCACACGAGACGCGCGTCTAATGCCAGGGTAGCTCAGTGGTAGAGCATTTGCTTGATAAGCAGGGGGCCGCAAGTTCGATCCTTGCCCTTGGCACCATCGTCGCGCGTCCCGTGTGGAGTGACGAGGATTAGCCGTCCACATGGCGGCTTTCTCCTCGTCTCATGACGCCCTGCCGTTTTCATCAACCCTTGCCGTAGTGGCATCCATCGTCCGGTCGGGAACCGACCTTCTATCCCCGCTCCCCACGGCATGGATCGGCCGGATCCGCTCCGCACCGCGGGCATTTCAGTCCCGGCCCCGTGAATACGCGGCGCAGCGTCCCTCCTGCGTGTTTGGAGATCGGTCGGCCGGATCCCCGAACATGTCCATCATGTCCGTGTCCATGTTTCGATCTACTCCGAATCCGCATTGGCGTCGAAGGCCGCCAGGGCTTCGGCTACGCCATAGACTCCGGTAGCCACCGCGTCGTCGCCGCTGAATGCGTCCCATCGCTGCTCGTTGCGCAGCTCGTCGGTTTCGGCGACGATGGCGCGATCGCCCCGGGCATCGACGAACGTCAGCGAGTCCCGGTAGCACACCGTCCAGGTAGCCGGGTCCAGACCGGCCTCCTCGAGCAGTTGCGCGTCCTGCTTGGACTCCGCCTCGGCGATGCGTTCATCGCCATCGATCTTCGCCTGCTCGAGCGTCTCGTGAGGCGTCTCGCCCATTACGCCGGTTTCGGCGACCCACCACTTCCCCAGCGAATGGGATATCTGCACCATGTCCCTTTCGTCGCCGAAGAAGGCGTCGAGCGACATCTCGGGCAGTTCTCGGTACAGGAACGGACCCACGTCCTCCCACAGGTCCGCTGGCCTTGCTCGTGCGGCATTCGTCATGTCAGTTCTCCACCGTCTGCGCGACGACCTGTTCGTCGAGGAGAACCTCCTCGATGCGCATCATCCTGATGTCGGTGCCGCGGATGCCCCGCTCGTTGATCATCGCGGCGACCTCGTCCTTCGAAATCGTCGCTCCCGTCAGATCGAGATCGTCCCCCACGATCCCCCGCGACGCGATGAGATCGGCGATGCACTCCCGATCGGGCATGCCGGAGTACAGGCCGCATGTGATGGAGAGGTCGGCCAATGCGACGAAGAAGTCGCGTTTGCCGAATTCGAAGTACGCGTGCACGCGGAAGCGCACGTCGATGCGATCCAGCGTCGCCTTGTCGACGTGCGGCCGTTCCATGGTTTCACCTTCCATTGTCTTATCCCTTTTCTTCTTCGATGTCCCATCCACGATGGGCATGACGAGTTCGCCCTCGTAGCTCAGCTGGATGGAGCGCTGCATTCCGATTGCAGAGGTCACAGGTTCGAATCCTGTCGAGGGCGCCAGAGTAGAGGTCCGATGCCGATCCGATGGCATCGGAGACCTCCGGGGTCGTTCCCGCCGATGCTGGCGGTCGAGCGACCCCGTCCCGTTCAGTCCCGCAGGATCAGTTCGACTTCGCCCGGCGTCACCGCCGCGAGGCGCGGTCTCCCGTCGTGCGTCCTGTCGCCCACCATGAAGGCCCATGCGCTGTCCGGTATCATGCCGACGGGCGGCGGCACGGCGATCGAACAGGTGATCACGACGAAGCCGTGTTCGTCCATCGTCCTTTCCACGCCCTCTCGCATCCGCTCGCTCGCCGACCAGTGCCGCAGCGCGAGCCACAGGCACCCTGCGGCGAGCACTTCCGGGAAGATCTCCGCCGCCTCTTGCGAACGCAGCCCCTGTGCGACGCGCACCCTCATCGCGGCGTGCGCCACCTGGTCGGTGCGATCGCCGACGCTCAGATGCGACCTTCTCTCGAAGGCGTCCATCAGGTGATCGACGGTGTCGAAGGGTGCCCATCCGATGAACGTGGCGCTTTCCAGGAGCACCACGATCTGCGCTTCTCCCTGCTTGGGATTGCGTCGTTCGGTCATGGCTTGCTGCTGAAGACGTACAGGAATTCGACCCTGATGTGGACGTTTCGCTGACCGGGATGTTCGGCGACCGCGGTCGCGCTCGTGTAGGTCGCGCTGTGGCTGGTCCTCGGCGCCAGCTCCTCGACCTCGTACCGCGGCCACTCGTCGCGGTTCAGCGTCTGGATGGGATTCTCCGGCCAGTCGTCGTCGTCGACACCGTCCGACACCACCATCGCCATCACTCGCGGTTCGCCCAGGGCTTCTATCGCCTTGTCCAGAGTCGTCATGCGGTTCACTCCTCGTATGCTAGATGGTCGGCCTCGTATTCGGCCGCGAATCGCTTCTTGTGTACGCGGATGATCATCACCAGCGCCATGGGGTAGAGGAATGTCGACAGCAGGATGTTGCCGACCACGATGGCCTCGAACAGCTCGATGTACTCGAAGTCCGGCATCATGTGCAGCATCAGGATCGAGAAGGCCCCCTTCACGCCCGCCGCCGCTAGGATCTTCCACCAGTGGAGCGGGATCGTGACGACCTTGTCGGTCCAGCGCGACAGCCGGGCGAAGAGGCCGAGCATCGCCATCCGGATGATGGTCGTTCCGATGAAGACCGAGAAGATCTCGCGCCAGTACCGGCCCAGCAGCTTCAGATCGACCAGGTTGGCCATGCTGACGAACAGGATGGTAGCGGCGATGATCGCGGCGAACCGGACGTTCTCGCGCACGACCTTGTAGTCCTGCGCGTCCTTGATCATGTCCTCGAAGCTGACGAGCAGCGCGCCTATCGTGCCTCCCAGACGGATGCTCTCCTCGGGCATCTGCTGCTCGAAGCCCTTCAGGCGTCTGGTGATCACCGAGTTCGCGAACAGGATCGCGACGATGACGGCCAGGATCCCCGAACTGTGGAAATGCTCCGCGAGCGAGAACGAACCGAGCGCCATCGCCAGCACCACCATTGTTTCGGTCATGGCGTCGTGCACGAAGCGCAGCACCTGCAGCCCCGACCAGCCGACCATCAGCCCGATGAGCAGCGCTCCCGATACCATCTGGAAGGAGTACACGAACGGATCCTTGACCGCGTGCTCGCCGCCCACGCCCATGTAGGTCAGGGCGATGGAGAACACGATCAGCGCCGACGCGTCGTTGAACAGACTTTCCCCTTCGGCGATGACCTTCAGGTTGTGCGGCAGCTTGAAGCGCCCGAACACCGACGACACGGTCACGGGATCGGTCGCCAGGACCATGCACATCAGCGCCGCCATCATCGGAGCCGTGAGGTCGTAGTCCGGGAGGATGAGGCGATTCAGCAGGATGCCGAGACCCACCGACAATACGATCATGATGCCGGCGACGTAGACCAGGCTAATGGCGTTGCGTCGGATCTCGTCCCACCGCAGCGCCAACGCGTCCGAGCAGATCAGTATCGGCAGCGCCAGATAGGTCAACTGGTCGAAGTCGGTCTCGGATATGCGGGTGGGCGGGTGCCCCATCGCCGTGCCGAACACCTGCAGCTCGATGACGCCCACGATTATGGTCACGGGCAACGGAACGCTGAACCGCTCCTGGAGGAACAGCGCGAAGGCGGCGATGCCGATGGTGAATAGGGCGATCTCTAGCAATGGTCGTCCTCAGTCCGTGAGCGCGTCGATGCGCTCGATTGGTATCATTTCCGGGCGCGCGTGGACGACCAGCGTGTTGCCCGTCTTGCTGACCCGCTGGACGGCTCGCGTGACGGTCTCCTCGCTACCCAGCGTCGGATGCTCCACGACGTGCCTGATCGATCGCCCCTCGAGCGCGGAGGCCACGACGTCGGACATCTGCGTGCCCATCGCGTCCAGGCGGTTGCCCTTCCACTTGACACGCGGTCCCAGATCGAAGCAACCCAGCACGCGACCCTTTTCGATCCTCAGGGTGACGCCCGCCTCGCCCGTGTCGCAGGGGTTGCCGACGACGAAGTCCCGGGCGATCGCCGAGCCCCGTCCGGTCCTTGCCAGCATGCGGGCGGTCGGCGCGTCGACGGTCCAGATCCTGTCCCTGTGCGCACCTGGCAGGGGTCCGTACGTCAGATGGAGCCTGCGCTGGTCCGACATGACCTGCTTCATCCTGGTGGTGATGAATTCCCGATCGAGGTCCCTGTTCGAATCGACCGGTCTGGAATACGTGGTCACCGTGTCGGGTAGTCCGGTCTCTCCGTAGCCGTCGAGGACGATGCTCATGTAGGGTCTGGTGGATTCCGTCCCCGGAACCACCCGTGCGCGCAGGGGAAGCCCGCTCTCCCTGATCAGCTTGTTCACCAGCCGAAGCAGACTCGATATGGTCGAACGCGCGTCGCGCATCGCCTCTTCGGCTCGGCGCATGGCTTCCACCTTGCGCATGATGGCCGGCACGACGTGCGAGGCGCCGTCGTGCACCACCGTCGCGTTGAACGTCCAGACCGAACATCTCGTCCCGTTGGCGAACCTGACGTCCCAGTTCCACGACCATGCGTTCTGCCTGGTCACCGATACCGCACGTTCGTCGGCCAGGTATTCGCCGTATTGCGCCCGCAGCGCGGCTTCGAGCTCGTCGCCGCGGGCATTGGCGGTCGCCCGCATGCCGGCCATCTGTCGTGCGTCCAGGTCCTTGGTCGTGACCACGCCGTCCACGTCGATCGATGGCCGCATGATGCGGGCCGACGTGCCGTTTGGCTTGTTGGCCAACCTCGCGCCACCGGACCAGTGCATCTGCACCAGGTTGTGTCCGCGCGGCAGCGGGTGGGTGACGTCGCCGCCGGCTATGACGCCGTCTAGGAAATTGGTGCACATGAGACGTGCGCAACGACGGACGTCGGCCTCGTCCCAGTTCTTGCGCGCCAGGGTACGCATGCGCACGGCGGCGGCCTGTACGAACAGTTCCTCGGTGGACACCCGGTATCCATGCGACTTCAGCAGACCGCCGTCGTCGATTCCCGCTATCACGGTGCGTAGACGGTCCACCGTCTGGTCATGCGTCGCCATGCGGCCCTCCTCGATTCCGTTTCTTTTTCCCGAACCGCCCTCAGGCAGTCTCCCGTCTCAGGATCGGGGCCGCAGCGTGACGAGGGCGATCTCGGGAGGGACGTTCCACCTGAACGCGAGTCCGCCGGCTCCCGAGGACACGATCATCGTGCGGCCCTTCTCTACGATCTCGCCGCGTCTGTACCGCTGTCCGAATCTCGACGACGTCGCCACGGTGCCGATGACCGGGAAGACGGCCTGCGCACCGTGAGTGTGTCCGGCCAGCGTCAACGCGACGCCGGCCGGCACCTGCGGGAACACGTCGGGGTTGTGGCTCACCAGCACGACGGGACGCCCGCGCGCGTCCGTCAGCGCCCTTCCGGCTTCGGCTATGTCGCTCGATCCGTTCCACAGGTCGTCGAGACCCGCCACCACGACCGGGCCGACGTCGACGTGATCGTTGACCAGAGGCACGATGTTGGCGCGCCTGAGCGTCGCCGCCATCGCCTTTGCCTCCCGGCCGTCCTCGTAGTCGTGGTTGCCGAGCACGGCGACCACGCCCAACGGCGCCGCCAGCGTGGCCATCTGCTGGATCGCCGCGTCGTAGCCCCTCTCGGTTCCCGAATAGTCGCCGCCCAGCACGATCAGATCCGGTTGCAGCTCCCTGATGCGCTCCGTCAGCGCGCGCAGTTCTACCGCGCCCAGGCTCATGATCGCACCACCCATGTGCGTGTCCGTCAGAAGCGCGATGGTTATCGGCTTGAATCCCGGCGGTGCGGTCGCGACGTCGTATCGCACGACCACCGGAACGCGCGTGGCCTCCCGATATCCCGCGACCGCCATGATGGCCGCGATCGCGCCGAGCAGACCGAGGATCCCGAGCGTCACGCGCTCCCACCGTCCCATGCTCCAGCTCCGATTGACCCTCATGCGAGCGGTGCCGAGCCTGCCGGATCCGTTGCCGGTCGGTCATGCGTCCCGGCGTCCACCGGGGCGGTCTCGTTCGCCTCGCCCGTCCATTCGCGCCAGATCAGCACGAGCGCGGCCATGATGGCGGGCCCCACGAACAGTCCCAGCATGCCGATCGTCTCGATGCCACCGATGAGCCCGATCAGCACCCATACGAAGGGCAGCTTGGTCGCGCCGCCTATGAGCGCGGGTTTCGCGGTGTGGTCGACCACGAAGTTCATCGTGCCACCGATGATGGCGACGGCCACCGCCGCGACGACCGAGCCCTTGATGACCAGCAGCGCCAGCGCGATCAGCATCACGACCATCAGACCGAAAGGCACCATGGCTCCGACGCCGGACAGGAGGCCCAGCAGGATGGGGTGGGGTACGCCGGCGAAGCCGTAGACGACCGCCATGAACACGCCCTGTGCCAGGCCGAGCAGCACGATGCCATCGACGGTGCCGCGGATTGAAAGCGCGCACTGACGTGCGAGACGGGGCCCCGCATCGCCGAACGCGCGCGTGACCGCGCGTGCGATCTGCCCGGTGATGGCGTCGCGATCGCGAATCATGAAGAACAGCATCGTGACCGTGAAGGCGAAGACCACCGCCCGCTCGACGATGTTGTGACCCACGGTCTTCGAGCGTTCGATGATGGTCGCCATGTCGAAGCGCGAAAGCTGCTCCGCGGCTCCCTGCGGCGTCGCCAGATGCGAGCTCCACCAGGACGACAGCTGCGCCGACCCCACCGGAAGATTCGCGACCCACGACGCGACCGGCACGCCGTGCGCCCTCGCGCCGTTGATCCAGGCGGCGATTCCGTCCGCCTCGGAGACTGCACGCGTCACGGCGATGACGAGTGGCACCACCACTATCAGCACGACGGCGAGGGTGATGAGCGCCGCGACCGTGGAGGTGCGCTCCGGCCAGCGTCTCAGCATGCGGACGCGCAGCGGTTCCACCGCGATGGCGACGACCGCCGCCCACAGGATCGCGGGAACGAACGCCGCGCCTATCCAGAGCGCCGCCAGCGCGATTGCGATAGCCAGCGCGACGCGGGCGCGCATCTGCGCCGGAGTTGTCATGGTGTCCAAGGATTTTCCCCTTTCTCGAAAGGCGTTGTAGGTCAGGTCCGCGATCGGGCCAATCAGACGATCTCGCCGTCGTCGACTCGATCCGTGGCGGCCGGCACTTCGCGTTCGATGATCGCGGTCAGCCGCCGCAGTCCCTTCATGCCGCCGCCGAGACGGTGGACGGCCGCGTAGACCTTCCACATCTCGTCGTCGCGCGTGTACGACGGCGGGGCCACCCCGGCCCTGGAATCGTACGCGACGTGACGGAAGGGCTGGCTGGTGCCGTGGATGGAGATGTCGGAATCGCGGACCGACACCGTCCGCTTCAGATCTCGGATGGTGCGGCGCAGCGCCTCCTTCGCCCGGTCGAGGCGGTCGTCTCCGGTCTGCGGTACCACGTCCTGCGCGTCGAAGGCCGCGCGCCACTCCTCGAACTCCTTTGAGGCCGCGACGCGCGCCTCGGGCGGCAGGGGATTGTCCCGCGCCCCGACGTCCATCGAGCGCCGCGACTGCGTCCAGCTGGTGGGCTCGCGCCCGTGCGTTGCCTGGCACCACGCGGCGAAGCGCTCCCGCCAGCCGTCCTGCCGCGCATGCTTGATGGCGTAGAGATCGCGCTCCATCTCCTTGTCGATCATGTAGCCGAACAGCAGCCAGGTGCCGTGCGGGGTGATGCGCACCGAGAGGGCGACTCCGTCCATGGGCGTGGATACCAGCCAGCCGCAGATCTCCTTGTAGGGATCGCTGCCGACGTTGGGTGGTCCGAACCGTCGGGTCATGTAGGCGAGCGTCTCGCCCCAGTTGACGTCGCCGATCTCCTCCTGCGCCATGTTGCCCGGATTGAAGAGGCCCGATCCCGCGCCGGTCATCGTGCCGCAGATCACGTAGGGCTTGGCGACGAACTTCTCGGGTGCGCCCAGGCGGTCGGTCTTGCTCATGTCTGTCTCCGGTGCTGATGTCGTTGGATGGTCGATGGGAAAATCGTCGCGGCATCGCGATTTCGTGTTGACGGGTTCGTGGTTGCAGGATAGTGTTCACATCAACGAGCAGCGTGCTCGTCGGAGGAATGTTCAGTGTTCGATCGTGACGCATACTCGGCTCGCAGCGGTTCTTCCGCCACGACCGCGTTCGCGCCATTGCCGGGCCTGCTTCCAACCCTGCCGCTTAGCGGTGGGCCGGCGGGTCATGTTCGTGAACCAGATATGCTGATGGCCTAACGGCCTTCACGATCTGGGGAAACGGAAGCCCCGCCGGTCTCAGGACCGGCGGGGCTTTTGCGTTTTGAACTAAATCCAACAGGGAGATGATAAGGGAATAGCCGATCAAGTCGGGCAGTAGCGCAGGTGGTAGCGCGTCGCACTGGGGGTGCGGAGGTCGCAGGTTCGATCCCTGTCTGCCCGACCAGATCGGAACACGATGGAAGGAACGGGGAGTAGCGCAGCCCGGTAGCGCAGCTGGTTTGGGACCAGCGGGTCGCAGGTTCAAATCCTGTCTCCCCGACCATCGTATGGAAGTGCCTGGATGAGGAATATCGGGGTGTAGCTCAGGTGGTAGAGCGCTACGTTCGGGACGTAGAGGTCGCAGATTCGAGTTCTGTCACCCCGACCATCCTCCGGTCATGTTGCCCGTGTGGCGGAATTGGTAGACGCAGCCCCTTCAAACGGGGCCGGCCGCACGGCTTTCGGGGTTCGAGTCCCTGGACGGGCACCATGACCCGAGGAAGGGTCGATCACGGCGCCGTGTCCAATGCGGGCGTGGCGGAACCGGGAGACGCGCCGGATTTAAGATCCGGAGCCGAGAGGCGGATGCAGGTTCGAAGCCTGCCGCCCGCACCGGACACGCGCCGAGGTTCATGGGGATCCCGCATTATTCATGCGGATGGAATGTTTTCGACAATGGTGTTGCACGATCGAAGATATGCTTTTATGAGATGCAAGTATTGGTGATGAACGATGATGCCCGCGTGGCGGAATTGGTAGACGCGCTAGCTTCAGGTGCTAGTTTCCGTAAGGAAGTGGGGGTTCGAGTCCCTCCGCGGGCACCATCGTTCATCTTCGGGGATATGGCGGAATTGGTAGACGCGCAACCTTGAGGTGGTTGTGATCGAAAGGTCGTCCGAGTTCGAGTCTCGGTATCCCCACCACTTGCTTCAAGAAGAAGGGCGGTATCCTCGCGGAGCCTCCCTTCTTCCGTTTCCTATCTCGGGGTGACGACCCTTGGCGAAGCGTTGCCCCGGTATCCACCGGCCGACGGCTGTCCGCCACCACCCCTGTTCATGCCGCCGAAGCTCCGTCGCGCGCCTTCACCCCGTCCGATGCCGGGTTGGCCCTGCGGACGCTGTCCCTGGAAGCGGCCACCGCCGGGATTTCCGACGATGCCGTCGCGGTTTCCGCGCCACCCACCTGGTCGCCCCTGGCCGAAGGCCGGTCGTCCCGCGCCCGGCTGCCCGTCGGGCCGTCCCACGCCGGGCCCACCGATGCCCGGCCTGTTTTCACCTCTGTCCGGACGTCCGTATCCCGGACGCCCTCCGTCGGGTCTGCCGGCGCCGGGCCGCCCGTACCCCGGGCGTCCCTCGTTCGGTCTGCCGTAGCCTGGACGACCCTGGTTGCCGCGGTTCTGCCAGTATCTGCGCTGCCCGTCGTTCCAGCGGTGACGGTTGCCGCCGCGATCGATCACGTACACGCCGGTGCCCGGATAGTAGAAGTCGTTGTACCATCCTCCCAGGCCACCGTAGCCGAGGCCTCCGTAGCCCAGACCGCCGTTGCCCAGTCCGCCGTATCCCAGACCACCCGCGCCGTATCCGAGGCCGTCGTAGTAGGGGTCGGCGACGCCGTAGCCCGTGGAGACTCCGCCATAGCCGAAGCCGTTCGTGGTGCAGCCGCCGAGCGTCAGCGCCAGTGCGGCGAACGGCAGCAGCGCCTTGGTCATGATCGTCATTTCGATTTCCTCTCGTGTGTGCGCATCAATGCCCCAAGAGCGATGAATGACGCATGACGCGGGACGAATGGAGGCGGCTACGCTTCTCCCGCACGCGGTTTCCGACGTGACGACCGGCAGGCGTTCCCATGGTCTCGTCTCATTGCGAGATCTCGTCCATCAGCGCCAGGAAGTCCTGCACGTCTCCCCGCGCCTCCTCGCGCATGTCCTGCGACGATGCCACGGTGCCTCCGGCGATGGCGGCGGCGTAGATGCGCGCGACGCCGTCGATGAGCGCCGCGCGTACCTCGGGGCCGTTCTGGATGCTGTATGTCTTCGAGGTCTCGTCTCCGGTTCGAGGTCTGGACCGTTGGTCAGAGCCTGCGGTCGAACACCGCGTTACCGGGCTTCAGACGGTAGAGGGCCGCCTGCTTGGTCGATCCTTCCGCGCGGCGTGATCCTCCGGTCGCCTCCAGGAATCCCCTCTCGAGCGTCCGTCGCCGGAAGGCGTCGATGTTTATGGGTTCGCCGATCGCGATCTGATACGCGGCGTGCAGTTCGGGAAGCGTGAATTCGGGGTGCAGGAGTCTCGCCGTGAGGTCCGAATAGGCTCCCTTGCCCCGAACCCGGGACACCGCGGCCGCCACGATCGCGTCGTGGTCGAACGGCAGTCCGTGCGCGTCGTCGACGTCGACGAGCCTCAGATGCGGCTGGCCCAGAGCGCCCTCGATGCGTTCGTAGGGGAACAGCGAGAAGTAGGCGATCGACAGGGACCATCCTCGCGGATCGCGCGCGGCACCCGAGAAGGTCGACAGCTGCTCGACGTACAGTTGCGTGATGTGCGCCTTGTCGCGCAGCACACGGCGTGCCGCGTCTCCCGCCGTCGCGTCCTCCTGCACGTGGATGAAGCCGCCGATGAGCGCCATGCGTCCCTTGAACGGTTCGTGGGCGCGATCGGCCAGCAGCACCTTCAGGCGGCCGTCGTGTATGGTGAGCGGCACGACGTCCACGCTGACGTCCGGTTTGGGATGTTCTTCCATTTGGAATCTCCTATTTCGTGGTCGAGACGCCGAACGAGAATCCCGTCTTGCGGCGACGGACTTCGACGATGGCGTAACCCCGCAGCGCGGGAAGGTCGATGACTTCGGATGCAAGGCGCCCCTCGAGGGCGTTCAGCATCACGTCGGGAACGACGATGTCGACGAGCACGCGGCTTCCGTCGATCATGACGCGAGGCGCCCGTGCGATCGTCAACCGCACCTCGCTCCATGCATGTCTTTCGAGGGGTGGACGCTTCACGGGCTCCGTCTGCCGCGTCGCCCTTTCAGGTTCTTGGGCGAAGCCGAACCTGGCGGTGTAGCGTCGCCCCCCCACCGACAGGCGGATATGACCGATCATGCCAGCGAAGGTCTCGACGCCGTCCGGATCGAGGCCATCGGCCCGGATGGCCGATCGACAGATCTCCGGCAGGCGTGGCAGCCCGTTCGGCCTGCGGAACGAGGCCTCTCCCCGCAGCACGGCTTCGAGATGCGTCGACACCGCGTGTCTCAGGTGCCGCGATGGCACGGGCTGCATGCCTCGGTCCTGCGTGTCGATTCCCAGCGTTCCGTCCGGCGTTCTGAACGCGATCGCGTGCGCGAGCACGAGCTCCGGAGGCGGCAGACCCTGCCAACCCGCCTCCCGCGCCTCGGCGACCGTCAGGATCTCCATGTCCAGAGCCGTCGCCGCAGCCAGGCGGCGCCTCGAGTATTCGGCGTTCCACGCCTCCGGATGCCCGATGCTCCAGCTCGGCTTCATCCTCCGGTCGAGAACCCGCATCAGATCGTTGACCATCTCCCCGGCGACGATGCGCAGGCGTGGAACGTCGGACGTCGGAACGCATCCGGCCTTCGTCATGTCGCCACCCCTTTTTTCCGCTTCATTCCGATTCACACTCCGCATCCCGCATCGTTTCGGGCGAATCACCGATCTATAAACTGCAAAATGCATTTTACATCTTGCAAGATCGGACGCGAAGGCGCATTGTCATCGCAAGCCGAGGAAGGAGGATCCGATGACCGATATGACCGCAACCGAGATACTGGCGCTGAAGCCCGTTCAGGCCCGCATCCTCTTCCCGGGCGACGATGCGTCCGCCGCGCTGCGCTTCAAGGCTCTGGCCAAGGCCTGGCACCCCGACATCAATCCCGGCGTCGACGCATCGGTCTTCGCCCATGTCGTCGAACTGCATTCCGTGCTCAAGCGCGGGGTTGCAACCAACGAGCGGATCTTCCGCACCACCGACGGACGTTCGTTCCGCTTCGCCTATCTGGCACGTCACGCGACGGACTTCGGCGAAGTCCTCGTCGGGCGCACCCGCATCGCGCACGTCGTGCCTTCCGATCTTTCCGATCTCGCCCAGCGGGCCGACGCCTTCCGCCCGACGTTCGCCGACGACGGCATGCGCACCGAGATGGAGCGCTTCCTGCCGCACCGGTCGATGACGCTCGACACCGCCGACGGCACCGTCTTCGTCGAGGAGAAGACCGCGGACCAGATCCTTCTGCGCGATCTGATGGCGTTGACTCCGTTCGACCCGCGTCACGCCGCGTGGATGGCGACGCGCCTGGTCAATCTGGCCTGCTGGCTGCAGTGGTCGGGTCTGGCCCATGGTGCGCTCGGCCCGGACACGCTTCTGGTTTCGCCCGAGTTCCATTCGGTCGCGATCACGGGACCGTTCCTCTCGGCGCGCAGCTTCGGTGCAGTGCCCTTCGCGCTTCCCGAACGCACGCTTTCGACGTGCCCACGTTATTGCGTCGAGGGCCAGCCCGCCGACGCCAGGCTTGATCCGGAACTGGTCCGCGCGACCATCCGCGAATGCCTCGGCGATCCTGCCGGCACGCGTCTCGCGTCGGATCCCGACTTTCCGAAGTCCTTCGCCAACTGGCTGCTCATGCCGGCGAAGGACGCCCAGACCGATTTCCCGGCCTGGGAGACAGCCCGCGACGCGTCGTTCGGTGCGCGCCGCTTCGTCCACTGGGACGTGGACCCCGTCGCCCTGATGGCGGCATGACCAAGGAGAAGTGACATGGGTGGTGGTAGCTGGACCTCGAGTTCATGGACGAGCTATTCGTCGGCGCACGTTGCGGGCAGGAGCCGCGCCTCGATTTTCTCGTCGATCGGCATGAAGGACGAATACGACGCCGCGAAGATCGTCAGGCGCGAATCCGTCGACAGCCCCGACAATCCCCAGTCGACCCCGATCATCGTCGGCATCGACGTGACCGGATCGATGGGCGAGCTGGCCGAACGTCTGATCGTCAAGGGCCTCGACACGACCTTCACCGAACTGCTCAAGCGTCGTCCTGTGACGGACCCGCACGTGATGGCCATGGCGATCGGCGACGCCTTCACCGACAGCGCGAGCTGCCAGGCCACCCAGTTCGAGGCCGACATCCGCATCGCCAAGCAGCTGACCGAGCTGTATCTGGAGGGCGGTGGCGGAGCCAACGAAGGCGAGAGCTACAGCCTGGCGCACGCCTTCGCCGGCCTCAAGACCGTTCACGACAGCTTCTCGAAGAGGGGCCGCAAGGGCTTCCTCTTCACCGTCGGCGACGAGCCCGTCCTCGACGGCGTCACCAAGGAGCAGCTCAGCCGCGTCCTGGGCGTCGAAGCCCAGTCGGGCCTGTCGGCACGCGATTGCGTGGATCTGGCCAGCCGCACCTACGAGGTCTTCCACATCATCGTGGACGGCAGCTATGCGCGACACAATCTGGCCGGCGTCAAGCGCACCTGGGACCCCCTGCTGCCGCAGCGCGTCATCCATCTTTGCGATCCCGGCAAGCTGTCGGAGACGATCGTCTCGACCATCGAGATGGTGGCGGGTCGCGATCGCGCCAGCGTCGTCGGAAGCTGGGACAAGTCGACGGCTCTCGTCGTCGCCGAGGCCACCAAGGATCTGGCCTTCGGTGGTGGCCGGCCCGGCGGCGGCCTACGCCGCCTCGGCGCCTGAGGCCCCTCTCCGACGGCCGCCGCCATCCGTTCACAACGGTACGAGGTGACGGCTGCCGTCGGAGAAGTCCATCAGTCGCGTGAACGTCAGGACCACGTCGCGCCCTCCGACGGCATCGGGCTCGAAACGGCGCCGATTGCCGTCGTTGACCACGCGCCCCGCCCTGATCCGGACGCCGTCGATGCCGCGTCCGCCGACCATGAAGCCGGTCGCCTCGTTCCAGCAGGACAGCAGCACGATGAGATTGCGCACCTTCAGACATCGCAGACGGCCCGTGGGGCCTCTTCTCAGAACGGATGGCATGGCCACCACGTCGTCGGCCCGTACCGCCCCTTGCGACGCGTCCCCCTCCTCGTCGGATGCGATGTCGACCGCCACTTCCACGCCGGTCACCGGCATGCCCCCCAGGAACACTTCCAGATGCCCTGGACATCTGGCGAGCAGCGTCAGGACGTCCTCCTTGGGCATGTCTCTTTTCTCCAATTCGAGAGGTTCATCATGACGACGGCATTCGGGGTGATCGGCGCCAACTACGGCGACGAGGGCAAGGGCCGCAACGTGGACGCTCTGGTTCGCAGGCTCGGCCCTGGAACTGTCGTCGTCAGGTCCAACGGCGGAGCGCAGGCGGGCCATACGGTTGCGACCTCCGACGGGCGCCGCCACGTGTTCCATCACATCGGGTCCGGGGCCTATGCAGGCGCTTCGACGCATCTTTCGCGCTTCTTCGTCCATCATCCCATGACCTTCATGGCCGAACGCGAGCAGCTGCGCGCGGACGGCGCCTGCGTCAGGGTCAGCGCGGATCCGCGCGGGTACGTGACCACGCCCTGGGACATGATGGTGAACCATGTTCTCGAGGTTTCCCGAGGCGGCACCCGGCACGGAAGCTGCGGCTACGGTCTCGGCGAGACCGTAGGGCGCAACGAGGAGTCGGGGTTCGGTCTCGCGTTCGCGGATCTGATGGATGATGGTCTGAGAGGACGTCTGCTCGGCATCCGGGACATGTGGTTGCCGGCTCGTCTGGCTTCGCTCGGCGTTACCCCGGATGCGCAGACCGCCGAGGCGATCGCGTCGCCGGGCATTCTCGAACGGTTCCTCGAGGATTGCGCCGAATTCGTCGCGGCGGTCGCCATGGTCGACGATTCCGCTCTGGGGACGGCCGCCGCCGTGGTGTTCGAAGGTGCTCAGGGCCTGCTGCTCGATCAGAACGGGCGCGACTTCCCCCATGTCACCAGATCCAACACGGGCATCGAGAACATGGCCTCGATCGCGCGCGAGGCGGGCATCGAATCCATCGAGGCGCATTACGCCACGCGCTGCTATCTGACGCGTCATGGCGCCGGACCCATGCCCGACGAGCGCGACATGTCGGCCTGGTTCGACGTTGTCGATGCGACCAACGTTCCGAATCCCTGGCAGAGTTCGATCCGATACGGTCTGCTCGACGTGGATCTTCTCTGCCGCTCGATCGCCGAGGACGTCGCGAAGGCGCAGGATGTCGAGGTGCGCGTGGTCCTGGCTGTCGGCTGCCTGGATCAGGCGACGACGGGATCCGTCCCGCTCGTAGTCGGTGGGACGGTGACGTCCTTCGCCATCGCCGACGTGGCCGCCGTGATGAGCCGGCACGTCGGCGCACTCCGCCACGTCGAATGGTGGTCGCCTTGCAGCGACGGCACCCCGCAGGCCGCTTGACCGCGGTTCTGCGATCTCACGGACCGAACCATCTCGGCCTTACTTCGATCACGATGTTTCCCAGGGGATCGTACAGTACCGCGGCGTTGTAGCTTCGCAGCCACAACAGTCCGGGCGCCGGGTTCGGCAGGTTGAACTGGAACGGGAAGGGGATGGCCTGGTCCGCGATGATGGCGCTGTTGATCGTGTAGGCAGGCCGCCACCCCTTCACCGGCGGGCGATCGCCGAATATGGACGGCGGTCTGAACAGACGTCGTCCTTCGAGTTCCTGTCGACGCGCTGGATCGACGCTCTGCCCATTGCCCGTTTCATGACCTTCCCGCCGCATGCCGCGGGGCATGGTGGCGGGGTCGACGGTCTGCGTCGCCGATGCGATCATGAGCAATGCGAACGTGGTGAACATCGGCGGCCATCCTGTATGTCGGCATCCGCCGGGCGTCTCATGTGACCCCGGCGGAGGTCCCCCACATTACCCGATGCTCCGCCCAACGCCATCCGTCTTCGTGGATGCAAGCCCACGTCAACCGAACGACCGGTCCTTTCCCAGGAAGCGTCGCGCACGGGCGGCACGCCTGCTCGAGTCCTCGATCACGAAGCCCTTCGAAGGCTTGTGCAGATCGATGCCGAGAGACGCCAACGCGGCCGTGATTCCACCGCCGATCACCATCGACACCGACACGCCTACGAGATCCATGTCGAGATCCCGCTGGACGAACATCGCGATCATGGCCCAGATCACGCCGGCCAGCCCGAGGATGGAGATGCCCAGTGCCGAGTACGTCACGATGCGAAACGTCCATGCCACAGCCGGTGACGCGACGGGCCCACTGGCCGGTATGCGTCTATCCGGCATTCTCGACGGCTTGACCGTGTCCGGGGCGGCCAACGTCATCGCTCTGTGCGACCTGGTCGAGACGTAGTAGCTCAGCGCTCCGAGGGAATAGACGCCGACCGCCCATGGTGCGGGTCCTCTCATGGGCCAGTCCCCGCCAAGCGCAGTCGCGCCGTACTTCGAGAAGGCGATGACCATCATGATGCCGCCGACGATCCAGGCCAGCATCGAGGCGGGCACCATCCAGAGCCGTATGAACCTCCTCAGGTCGATGAGGCCCGTCGCGCTCTGCTGCGCCGCGAGGGACGCGACCGCCACCGCCATCAGCGCGATCGCCGCCAGCATGAAGGATCCCAGACCGGCGACGATGGTCGTGAAGACCATCACGTTTCCTGCAGCCGACAGAGGGTTGGCCAGAGGAATCGGCATCCAGGGCGTGAAGCGCTTCCTGGACGCGGCCTGCTCCAGGATCTCCGTCTCCAGGACGTCCATGGCGTACTTGCGGGGTCTTCCGGTCCTCCTGACGGAAGTCTCATCCGGATTCCCGTCGGGTCGCTCCATGCGCAGCATGTCGGACCAGTTCGCATGTCCGCTTTCGCGAGCCACGTGGTCCAACGCCTGCTGATGTGTCATTTCGCCCTGTCGGGCCATTTTCTTGGCATCCATGCGCGCCCGGCGCAGGACACCGCTTTCGTCATCCTTGTTCATGTCAGTTCGTCTCCGCGGGAAGCCCTGCGGTCGCACCGTCCACTCGTGCGTCCATCGGGCCCCGAAGAGGCGAAGGACGTAGTCGTTCTGCGGTCCCGCTGGGTTCGTCTCCGGTGGACGACCGGCCTCCGCGATGCCGTTGAGGCGATTCTAGGATGGACTGGTCGCTGGTGCAATGCGTAATGCGCGTTCTACGCGGCGATCTGGAGCGATCTCGTCTCCATTTCGGCGAGCAGCTGCCGCATCCTCGCTCCCTCCTTCGTCGAGATCCCCTGCCCGATGCGGGCGCATTCTTCGAAGTGCTCTTGCAGGAACTCGATCTCCGCCTCGAGTTCCTCGCGCGCCATCGTCGTCGTGTCCTGTCGCATGATCGTTCTCCCGTCCTTGGTTCGTCGCGTGTCTTGTGAATGCCCTGGCGGTGACGCGTTTCCCCCAGGTGGTCGCCGGCGGTCCGTCAGGCGGCGAGATTCCGGCCCGGTCCGTCGATGACCGCGCGCCATTCCTCGATCCCGAGCGGGCGTCCGACGAGGAAGCCCTGGATCTCGGTGCAGTTCTCGCTGGCGAGCAGATCGAGCTGATCGAGCTGATTCTTGTTTTCAACGCCCTCGGCGACGATGCGAAGTCCGAGGCTGTGTCCCAGGCCTATGACCGCCCGCACGATGGAGGCCGCCTTCTCGTCCGTCTCGACGGCCGAGACGAACGACTTGTCCACCTTGATCTTGTCGAAGGGGAAGGACTGCAGGCTCGACAGCGACGAATAGCCCGTGCCGAAGTCGTCCATCGAGATCTTCAGTCCCAGGGACTTCAGACGCGACAGCACGGCGACCGTTCGCGCCTCGTCGCGCAGGATCGCGGTCTCCGTCACCTCGAGCTCCAATCGCCCCGGATCCAGGCCCGTCTCTGCCAACGTGCGCTCCACCATTCCCAGAAGGCCTTCGTCGCGGATCTGCAGAGGCGACAGGTTCACCGCGACGCGCAATGGCTCCGGCCACGCGGCGGCGCATCGGCACACCTCCCTGAGTATCCACGCACCCAGGGGGATGATCAGACCCGTCCGTTCGGCGACGGGAATGAACACGTCAGGCGCGACCTTGCCCCGAACGGGATGGTTCCAGCGGGCCAGGGCCTCGAAGCCGACGATGCGGCGCGTGACCGTGTCCATCTGCGGCTGGTAGGCCATCGAGATCTCGCCACGCTGCAGGGCGCCTCGCAGGTCCGCCTCCAGCTGTCGCTGCTCGTGGGCCATCAGGTCCATGGACTTCTCGAAGAATCGCGCCTGGTTCTTGCCGTCGGCCTTGGCCCGGTAGAGCGCGACGTCCGCGAGACGCACGAGCTCTCCTGCGTCGACGGTGTCGTCGGGCGAGACCGCGATGCCTATGCTCGCTCCCAGCACGACGTCTCCGCCGCCCGAACCGTACGCCATGGCGATCGCGTCGATGATACGATTGGCGGTCGCCTGCGCCGTCATGGGGGACTGGTCCTCCTGCACGATGACGAATTCGTCGCCTCCTATCCGCGCCACGGTGTCGATGTCGCGGACGTTCTCGAGCAGGATGCCCGCGACGTCCTTGAGGACATCGTCGCCCCGTCCGTGTCCGAACGTGTCGTTGACCGCCTTGAAGCCGTCGAGATCCACGTACAGCAGCGACGTGGCGCCACCGGTGCGTGCACCCCGCGCCAGTGCCCGCTCGAGTCGGGACATGAAGAGGGAGCGGTTTCCAAGATCCGTCAGCGGATCGTGGTTGGCGGCGTGACGAACGCGCCGTTCGGCCTCTCGCTGCTCGGTGAGATCGCGGACGACCACCGTCCAGGTCGACTGGTCCACGTGGGTCGAGCGGTGCACGAACACCTGAACCGGCAGAGTGCCGTCGGCAAGCATCAGGTCCGTCTCGAGCGGTTCGCCCTCCGCCCGTCCGTTCCTGATCGCATCGCATACTTCGGGTAGTCGCGTCGCCAAGGCGATGCCCACCGGAGGCGAGCCGCACAGACGTTCCATCTGGTCGTTGGCGTCGATGATCACGCCGCCGGCGTCGACGACCAGTATTCCCTCGAGCGACATGTTCGCCAGGCTGCGCAGACGCTGCGCGGCGGCGACCTCCCTTGCCTCCATCCGACGTGCGACGCTCGTTCCGGCCAAGGCCAGCAGCAGAAGTGCTCCGACGACCCCGCCGAGGACCACGCCGAGCATCGCATGGCCCCCGGTCGGCACCACGCCCGCGTGGCCTCCCATCCGCATGGAGGCCATCGATCCGAAGTGGACGACGACGACGGCGGCGCTGAGCAGCCCTGCGGCCACCATCCTGCGTCCGGTGTCATTGATCCGGTATGTGGTGAGCGCTCCCGTCGCCAGCGCGGCTCCGAGCAGGAGCGAGATCGCCACCCCCGCGGTGGAATACTCGTGCGCCATGGCCATGCTGGTCGCGGCCATGCCCATGAAGTGCATCGTGCCTATCACCGCGCTCAGCATGACGCCGCCCACGAGGGGAGCGACCTTCGCGCGCAGCAGGGCTGTCATCAGCGCCAGAGAACACCCGAGAACCGCCACCGCGATCGAACCGGCCGTGCCCAGGGCCTCGTACTGCATGGGCATGGTGTGATCGAGCGCCAGCATCGACACGAAGTGCGTCGCCCAGATGGCGCATCCTGCGGCCGCTCCTGCACCCAGCATCCACACGCTGCGTCCGGCGGCGCGCGTCGCCATGGAACGGTCCGCCAGAGAGAACACGGTGTATGAACCGAACAGGCAGATGGCGATCGCGATGGCCACGAGCGGCAGGTCGTGCCGCATCAGAATGTCATGTGGGTCTATCATCCAGTTTTTCCTGCAATCCTCTCGTCGCAGCACCATCCTTCTTCGGGGAGGCCCTCGACCATTTGCACGCGATTTGTTTTCGAAGTGTTTAAGAACGGGTGGCTTTCCGGATCGGCGTACCCCCGAGGACCTCGCGTGCAGTCCATCTGGAACATGGGCCGCGCCAAGGCGACACGCTTCGACCTTGTTGGACTTCTCCCGACTGGTTTCGTCGCGGAAACGCCTTGAACATCCCGGGAGAGGAGATCCGGCTGCCGGCCATCCTGATGTTCCCTGAAACGCCGTCTCACCAGCGGAAGATTCGCATGCGTCCACGCATGCGCCTCCCCTGATCATCTTCCGGTTGCCTTCGACGCGACTTCGTCAGTCAGGACCGCGTCTCGCTCATTTCCAGTTGTCGCACCTGACCGATCTCCACCATCGCCTGTAGCGCCATCAGCGCCGCGTGCGTTCCGCAATAGTGTCGTTCCCCGATGGCGTATGAGGAACTGCGGGCGCACTGGTCGGGGTTCATGCCCTTGGCCTGCATCTTGGATCGCTGTCTGGCGATGCTGGCGGGTCTCGGATAGCCCGTCGCCCCCGGCTCGCGCGTGATCGGGTGCGCGCACTGGGGAGTCGCGGGTGCGTTCGCCCTGACGTGTTGCCGCGTCTGCACCATGCACGTCGTCTCGCTCACCGTGGTCTCGTCCCGATGGTCTGTTGATTCCAGCATGTGATCTCCGGAATTGGAGTATGTCCTCGTTCTGGCGACGATCATCGCCCATGCAGGTCGGGATCGTCCTCGGCGTGATCTCCGGGAGGAGCGTCTCGGGGTGACGCTCCTCCCGTCTTCTCACGCCGCCAGCGACTTGGCCTTGATCCGTTTGATCTGGTCGAGAAGCACGGGCCCTTCGATGTCGGTGCGCTCGCCCTTGTACTTGGGCTGCATCAGCGCCCCGTCCTCGAAGCGGTACATGTATTCGATCTCGACCAATGCGCCGACCGTGGGCACCGGGTGGTTCGCCGGCACCGTGACGTTGCCCATCGGGACGACGGAACCTTCGTCGTCATGCAGGGCGATCGCGACCGACCGCTGCGCGTTGACCTTGACGACCTCGAAGGTGGAGCTCTCCTGGATCTTGTGCTTCACGGAATTGTTGCTTCGGCCCGCGTCGAACGGCGCGTCGGCGCGCTTGTAGACCACGCCTTCGCCGTCGTCCTCGATCATGCGCTTGAGCAGCGCCTTCTTCTCGGCGGTCGTCACGGCGATCGGCGCGATCTTGAGCCAGGCGGGATTGCCCGCCGCGGCGGCGAGTTCGACCAATGACGCATGGCGTTCCTTGGCTCCGATGTGGCGGATGCACGTTCCGTCCCGCTCGACCATGTCGAACGCCACGAGTTGTTCACCCATGTCCTCGCCGCACAGTACCGTCCGTCCGTTGGCGTGCGGCAGGTCGTTCGCGTCCCAGTGCGCGGGCACCGGGCAGGTCAGGCCGCGGCGGTTGACGCCGCCGACCACGCCGTCGCCCGCCGTCACGATCCGGTTCTCGCCGTCGAACTTCTCCTGGCCGTACCAATCGGGATCGTCCTCGTACTTCGCGACGTCCGAGGGCTGGATCGCGGTCGGCAGCTGCGGGGTCAGGCCGCTGTCGCGGCTCTCGAGGTCGGTGCCCACGTAGCGCATGCCGCTTTCCGCTTCCGTGTAGCCCTTCACGACCTTGCTCTTCAGGAGCTTGTCGTAGATCTTGACGGCTTCCTCGTAGGCGACCGCCGACTGCGTCTTGGTGTCGTGCTTCAACGGCTTGCCGCGCTTGCCGTTGGCATAGTTGACGACGAAGCCGCCCTCTGCGGTTTCGAGGCTCATCCTGTATTCCTTGTCGGACGAGCCTTCTCGGCAGTACAGGGTGATGGAACGCGTTTCGGTCATGGTCTTCTCCTTCGTGTCGGGTTGGTGGTGTGCGGTGCCGACCGCCGCGCATGCTCGCCGGCGATGTGTCTTCTCGTCAGTCTTCGGTTTCGACGCCCGTCAGCTCCCAGCCGAAGCCCCGCATGGTGAACACCAGGCCGCCCGGCTTGCCCGTCCTGGCGAGCACGAACCGCGTCAGGGACTTGCGCGCGATGCGCATGTCCCCGGCGTTCATGTCGAGGTTCACCGGGGCCTTGCCGCCGCGCCCCGAGAGCATGACGGACATCATCGACGGCTGCACCATCTCGTCGATCATCGGGTTCATCATCGCTGCCATGAAGGCGACTCCGGCGGCCTCCCGTCCACCCTTGGCGATTGATGCCTGCGTCTCGCGCGAGACTCGCGCCTTCAGGTCGTTTCGCAGCGCCTCGTAGTCGATGTAGGCGTTGACGGCTTCCGCATCGCGTGCGGCGACTGCGTTCTTCAAGCCGTTCATGGCGATGTACGGCGAGAACGTCAGCCAGAAGACGGCGAAGACCGCCACCAGCATGGCGATGTACCTGAATTTGCGGATTCGTGTTTCGGACATGTCTTTTCCTCCCTCCCCAAGCGGGTCATGCCTGACCTGAAGCCGAAGATACGACGCATGTCGTGAAGGGGGAGATAAAGGGGGATGTCGCCATCCCCCGAACACCCTGAGGTGCGATGTGGAAAAGACCCCGCGGGATCGAGCAGCCTGAGCTGTGCGGTTCCCCTAACAGCCGTTCCGCACCATCTCAAGCGCGAGTGCGTCGATGTCGCTGCATGACGCGTCTCAACGCGTTGCCGATGCCGCCGCCGTCGACCACGCCGTAGCGGAACATGCGCGACGAGACCCAGATTATGGCGGCCACCCATGCGAACTGCCAAGCGATCGCCACGAGATGCGGCCAGATCTCTCCGTCCGTCGTCGCGCGCGACACCATGTAGAGTGGCGAGCTGTAGGGGAAGACGGCCGCTATGATCTGAACGTAGGTGGGCCCGGACATGGCCGCCGTGGCCAGACCGAGCATCGAGAACTGGAGCATCGTGATTGGCAGCGCCAGCACGCGCGTGCCGCGTGGCGTCGATGCCAGCGAACTCAGACCCAGTATGGCCGAGCTGGCGAGCAGGTACGACGTGACGAAGTAGCACGCGAACAGGGGTGCGAACGCCATGCCCGTCGCCACCGCGGGAAACGTAGCCTCCTGCGTGACCGTGGTGGGCAGCGAGTACAGACCGACGGTCGCCAGCGTTCCCCAGAAGGCCAGGAATATCAGCGATACGCCCAACTCCCCCAGCAGCTTTCCGAAGAACACCGCCTCGACGGGAACGGCCGCCACGAGCACGTCGATGATCTTGTTGGATCTCTCCTCCGCCAGTCCCCCGACGACCTGGCTCGACAGCATGAAGGTCAGCAGGAAGACGGCAGTGACGCCGAAGTACGACGCGATCTCGCGTCCCGAGGCCGAGTCGCCGCGCGTCGGCACGATCTCCATGTCGGGCTCCGGATCCCTCTTCGCCTTCCTCAGGGCCGAGTCGCGCGCGATCCTGAACAGATATCGTCCGGTGGCCTCCGATCCCTGCTCGACGACCGCATGCGGCGTCGACGTCGAACCGTACAGCACGGCCGTCACCTGTCGATGCCGCAGCAGACGGCGTGCCCGTGTCCGCATGTCGCCCCCGTCGGGCACCGCGTACAGTCCCGGCCAACCCGTGGAGTCCGCGAACACCGCTCGCATCTGCCGGTGCTGCGCGGCCACTGCGTCGACGTCCTTCTGCGTCATCATCAGCACCATCCGGTCGCGCGATCCGCGCGCGTCCTCGGACTGCTTGGCCGACATGCTTCCCAGCACGGCGAATCCGAGGACCAGCGCGGGACCCAGCAGGAAGAATGCGAACGACGGCGTGAACACCGCCGCCTTCAGATCCCGTCTCGCTATGGTCAGCGTGTGCCGGAGGAACTTCCGCAGTCTCGACATTCAGATGCCACGCGTCCCGCGGACGCGTGCCACGTCCTCCAGGGATACGACGACGCCCAGACAGAACGGCTCGCCGTTGTCGAGGGTCTCGAAGGTGGTGTGCGGCAGGTCCGTCTCGAAGCGCCAGACGTGTCCCTGCGCCGCGTCGTCGTCGAACACACCCGTCACCGTCGATGCTCCCCGGACCAGCCGCTCGCGGTACGGGCAATGGTCCTGCGTGCACGATCCGTCGATGATGCCGTCGGGCAGAATGCTGACCACGCCTCCGCGCAGCGCCTCCACCTCCTCGTCGATGGCGCCCCGCAGTTCGATCAGATCGTTGCTCAGGCCGTACACCGCCACCAGTCCGGCCGCCTTCATGGCGCGCAGATGCGACGGCGTTCCGACGTCTGCGTATTCCGAGCCGTTCAGGAACGCGGCGGCCGCGTCCCTGGTCATCATGCCGGTGCTGGTGGTGTGATCGTCTTCCAAGTCGTCTTTCCCCATGTCTCTTGCCCCGGTCTAGCGCACCGTGGTCCGCCGCGCATGCACCATCTTCGCCTTCGGCGTCATCTGGCATGGCCGATCGGGTCGTGGATTCACGTCCGACCGTCCTCCCTCCTGGCTCGCCAGTGATCCAGCCTTTTCATCACCTTCTCCTCGAACCCCCTCGCATTGGGCTCGTACAGCAGATGGAACCCCAGTTCGTCCGGCCAGAAGTCCTGTCCCGAGAACGCGCCTTCGAAGTCGTGATCGTATCGATAGCCCTCCTTGCGTCCCATCTGCTTCATCAGCTTGGTCGGGGCGTTCAGGATGCGGGCGGGCGGTGACACTCCGCGGGTCGTCGCCGCCAGTTCCCTGGCCTTCCCCCATGCCGCGTAGGACGCGTTCGACTTCGGTGCCGTGGCCACGTGTATGATCGCCTGAGCGATCGCGTATTCCCCTTCCGGCCTGCCGAGCATGTCGAACGTCGCGCGCGCCGCCACGACCGTGGCCAGCGCCGTCGGATCGGCCATGCCGACCTCCTCCGACGCCATGACCAGCAGACGGCGGAACAGGAACGCGGGATCCTCTCCCGCATCCATCATCTTGGCTGCGTAGTAGAGCGCCGCGTCGGGATCCGAACCCCGTACGGACTTCTGGAAGGCGGAAGCCAGATCGTAGTGCCCATCGCCGGCCTTGTCGTGGCGCGCCAGCCTTCTGGAGAGCAGCAGCGCCATGGCGTCGGTGTCCAGCGGCGTGGCCGGTCCGGCGTCGAGGATCGTCTCGACCTGCCCCAGCATGTAGCGCGCGTCGCCTCCCGCATTGGCGAGAAGGGCGCTCCTCGCATCCGGCGTGATGGGCAGCGGCCCCGAGGTATCCTCGAGCCTGGCGAGGACGCGTTCCAGCGATTCGGGCGTGTGGGGCTTCAGCACGAGCACGTCCGCCCGGCTGAGAAGCGCGCCGTTGAGTTCGAAGGACGGATTCTCGGTGGTGGCTCCGATGAGCACGATCGTCCCCGCCTCGACGTGGGGAAGGAAGTTGTCCTGCTGACCCTTGTTGAAGCGGTGCACCTCGTCGATGAACACGACGGTCGGTTTTCCTCCGATCCTCAGCCGCGTTTCGGCTTCGGCGAATATCTTCTTGAGGTCGGCGACACCCGTGCCGATCGCCGACAGGCGGACATGCGGCAGCCCCAGCGACGACGTGATGAGACGGGCGATGGTCGTCTTCCCGGTGCCGGGTGGACCCCACAGGATTATCGATCTCGCCTTTCCGGTCGCGATCATCCGTCCGACGGCGCCCGTGGGTCCGGTCAGATGCTCCTGTCCGACGATTGACAGCAGATCGGATGGTCTCAGACGCTCGGCCAACGGGGCCGTCGAGGATGGAAGATCCCTCTCGACGGGGGTTGGTTCGGGCTCGAAGCCGGAAAAGAGGTCGCCGCTCATGGGAAATCTCCGATAACTGTGGACACGATTGGACGCGGGTGCGTTTGCGGATGGACGATGCGGATATCGTTCCGCTTTCGCAATCATCAAAGGAGCATCGCCATGAACACCGACACCCTCGCCGGCACTGCCAAGGACATCGCCGGATCGGCCAAGCAGACCGCCGGGACCGCCCTGGGCGACGAGAGCCTCAAGGAGCAGGGCTTGACGGATCAGATCGTCGGCAAGGGCCAGGCGATGTTCGGCGATGCCAAGGACGCCGCGGGTCCCGCCGTCGACAAGGTCAAGTCGGTGGCGAGGAAGCAGCCCTGGGCTGCCGCACTCGCCGCCGGGGTGGTCGGCCTCGCCCTCATCGGCACCCTCAAGGGCCGCGGCAAGGCCTGACCTTCAGGCGGGGTCGGGATCAGTCCCGGCTCCGCCCTTCGTCCTCGTTTCCGAGCAGATCGCCGGAACCGTTGTTCGGCTCTTCGCCGGCCCCGTCGACCAGGGCATCGGCGACCACGTCGGCACCCGACGCTTCATCCCGCCCGTCGGCTTCCTGCGAACCGCCTTCGACGGCGCCACTGACCTGGGCATCATGCCGATCACCGACGTCGGCGTCGGTCTGCGATTGCTCGAGGCCTTCCGCCCCGATCACGGGCTCCACTGGGTCCGTCATCGGCTCGGGCAGCGTGCCGTCCGCCAGCGCGGCGTCGTACTTCGCCATTGCGCCCGGATCCAGCTCGCGCAGACGCGCCTCGATCTCGGCCGCGAACCTGGCCGTCTCGCCGTAGTTCGGGATGCGGTTCTTCTTCTCGTTCTTGCCGACGAACGTGCCGACGTAGCGCGTGGTGGCGGCGGAGAAGTAGAGACGGCACAGGGTGCGGCGGTTGTTGTCGTCGAGCAGCAGCGCCGTGTAGGCCAGGGCGGGTCGCGGAACGATCCGCGAGGGATCGATGAAGCGTGCGCAGATGCCGCGGACGATGTCGAAGGCGTGCTCCTCGTCGCCGTTCATCGCGCGACCGTCACCGGTCTCCTCGTCCTGTTCGACGGGCTCGGGCTCCGGAGCGATGGCCGGCTCCTCGCCGCGCAGGATGCGCAACGCGCGAGCGAGGGCCTCGGTCACGGCCGCGGTCGAGCGTTCGGTCGCCTCGCCCCCGGGGATGATGCTGGAGGCCAGCATGTCGTGCAGCGTCGTGCCCTCGACCAGCTGCTCCAGCAGGGCGTCGAACGCCACCAGAGGCAGCTTCGTGAGACGGCCCGCTGCGATCGCGGCGTCGACGTCGTAGTTGTCGCGCTGAAGCGGTGCGAGGATCGCTGGATCGAGCATCTCCTCCGACAGATCGAACGCCAGGAACGGCTCCTCGACCAGTTGGCGTTCCGCATCGACGGCGTGGAAGCGGTACGACCGTCCATTGGTCAGCAGACCGATGTCGCCGACCTCGCCCAGCAGCGTCGACAGCACCCGCGCGCGCGGCGCATCCAGGTTCTCCGGCGTCGACAGGATGCATACCAGCATGTGGGGCACGGCGTCGTCGTCCAGCGTGGCGAAGTCGATCTTGGCGTCGCCGCGGCGGAAGCCGACGGCCACCTGGTCGAGATCCGAGGCGTCGTGCCCCAGTGCCTTCAGGAAGGGCATGACCAGATAGGCCTTGATCGCCTCCGCGTCGTTCAATGCGTCACCGCGCGTGGTGACGAGGCCGTGGATCCTGCGGATCGCGTTCTCGGTTTCCAACTCTTCCTCCGATTCAGTTTGAAAATCCGCGCGCCCTGATGGCGGCGGTGGTTATGCTCGCAGCCTGCGCCTTCGCGCGCCGGACATGCTCGGCATACGTCGAGGCGCCGCTCGCCATGCCCGCGCCATCCCTTGCGTGTCGCATCATGGTCCATGCCCATAACGCCACACCTGGGACGAGCACCAGCACGAAGGGGTGCGCCAGATCCATCGCGACGAGGCCGATTGTCAACACGATGGCCATGGCCGCCGCGGCGACCAGCACTCGTCCACGTTCCTCCAGTCCTGACATGTCTCCGTCGGCGCGGGGGCTGGCGTGCCACTCCCGCATGCCGGACGGATACGCCATGATGTTCGAGCAGAGATGCCTCCGACCCCGCGCGTCGACGAAGCCTTCGTCCGAACCGGCGGCTGCGATGCGCCGACACAGCTGGCCGAGGTGATGTTCGATCCGTTCGTTGACCATAGCGCGGAAAGCAGGATCTCCGGCGGGTTCCAGGTTCTCGACGACCATCACGTCGTCCCTTATCCTGAGCAGCGCCGTCGTTCCGGCGAGATCAGGAGACTCCTCGCCCATCGCCATCACGACGCAATCGACCGGGACGCCGTGCTCGTCCAGCATGACGGGCTCGGCGGCGAGGCCGTAGCGGCGCATGTCCTGCGCGAGCCTGTTCATGTCCTGCATCATCGTGACCGTTCTAGGATGGGATCGCCTTCCAGCCAATGACGATCCCATCCATCGAAACCTCCTCCTCAGGCGTCGGGGGTCAGCCCGAAGCGTGCGAGCAGAGGCTCCAGTTCCTTCTGCGTGCCGAACATCCACATGCCCGTGACTTCGCGCCGGAAGCAGATCCATCCGTCCTTCACGCGGTTCGGTTCCGCCGTGTGATGTCCGCGGTCGATCAGCTTCATCGTCTCCGCGTCGACCCTGTACGGGTAGGTGTCGTCGACGATCTCGTCGGCACGCATGCCGCAGGCCTTCGCCACGCGCATGATGCCGGCGATCACGCCGCCCGTGACGTCGCCCGGACCGCCGAGAGAGATGGCGGTCCCGAAGCCCTTGGCTTCGCGGTGCCACGCCGCGACGTCCTCGGCAGGCGTCGCGCCGGCGAGCAGGGGCTCCACCATCAGCGCCCAGGTCAGAGCGTTTCCTGCATGCATGGATTGGGCGCGGCACTTGCCGACGCCCATGCTGGAGAGATCCGAACGCATGAGCAGATACGCGCGCGGGCCGGGCGGCGGCGGGGGTGCCGTCATCCGCGCCACCTCCTGGCGCATGGTTTCGATCTCGGTCCTGGCACCGACCTCCAGGTCGGCGAGCTGTGCCGTGATCTGCGCGATGCCGGCCTCCGACCGCTCGCGGACCGCAGCGAGATCGGCGAGTGCCTGATCCCGTTCGACCGTCCGCTGCTCGAGCGCCCGATCGCTCTCGTCCGCCCGCCTCGTGATCTCGGCGATCCGGTCGGCGGCGCTTGGACGTCCGCGACGTCGGCTGATGGTTTCGCTGCTCATGTGTTTTTTCTCCTTTGATCGTTTCACGCAATCCTCCGCGCCGCATCGGGATTGTCCTCCGGACGCGACGACGCGACCCGCTTTCGCAGGTGCCGCATGTCCTGGCTGTTCGCGGTCTTCTAGCGGCTTGCGAGCTGCTGAGCCGGCCGCGCGGCGGCGTGCACCGCCAGCAGGGCGTTCAGCCTGGCCTTGTATCCGGCCAGATCCTGACCCCGCAGCTGCGGTCCGACCGTGAACTTCACGGTGGACGGGTCGATGGCGACGCCGTTCTGGTGAAGTTCGTAGTGCAGATGCGGTCCGGTCGCCAGACCCGTCGCACCGACGTAGCCGATGACCTGCCCCTGCTGAACGAGCGTCCCCTGTCGCGCGACGATCTGGCTCATGTGCGAATAGGTCGTGGACAGTCCCGCGCCGTGCGTGAGTTCGACCTGCTGCCCGTAGCCGTTGCCCCATCCGGCATGGCGCACCCAGCCGGTCTGCGCGGCCAGGATCGGCGTGCCGTAACCCGCCTTGAAGTCCAGCCCCTTGTGCATCCGCGTGTATCCCAGGATTGGGTGCATGCGGCTGCCGTAGTTGGAGGACACGATTCCCGGCACCGGACGCTGTATGTTGTCGTGACTCTGCGCCGCCTCCTCGGCGTCGAACCAGCGCAGTTTTCCTCCCAGGGTCCACTGCGACAATTGCAGGTCCATGCCGTTGGACTGGTACAGGCCGGCGTACATGAGACCGCCGACCAGACGCTGCCCGGTGGCGGCGGCGTCCTGCTGGACGATCACGTCGTAGCGGTCGCCCGCGCCGATCGTGCCGATGTCGACATGCGCCGCGAGGACGCGCATGTATTCGTCCACCGCGGCGTTGGGCAGTCCGGCGGTCGTCAACGACGCCCTGAGATTCTGCCCGAACGTCCCGTAGACGCGCAGAGGCGTGTGATCCACGGCGACCTGGACCGTCCTGCCGACTAGCTGTCCGTCCACGCGCGCCAGATTGACCACGAGATCGAGCCTGGGCTGGAACGAGGCCGATTGCACCGAGCGGTAGGCGTCGTCGGTCGTCCTCCCCGCGAACACGAGATCCATGGTGGATCCCGGTGCAAGCCTCTCGCCGACTCCCGCCGTCGTCGCCTCGCCTATGATGCGGTCGATGTCGCCGGGCGCGACCGCGGCGCGGAACAGCGCGGTGCGCAGGCTTCCATCGCGCCCGACGACGATGCGGTCCCGTCCCGAAGGGTAGGCGGCCGAGATGTAGCTCGAACCGGGGTGCACCACGGTCGCGCTGGCCTTCTGCCCACCGCTCCCGAAGGCGACCACGACGCCGGCGCACAGCGCGACCGTTCCCGTCATGATGCCCCCGATGACGCGCCACGACGTCTCCGAGAGGACCTGGAGACGGTCGGACGCCCGGCGCGCGGCCTTGTCCAGGGTACGTCGTGGCGCAGTGCGTCGCGCAATGGTCTTCGTCGAATGGTCCTCGAAGCTGGCGGCGACGCGACGTCCCTCGGCGACCCGGTATCCGGTCACTCGTGGGAATTCGATCTGCGTCTGGCCGACGGTATCCATGGTGCGGGCGCGCCTTGTGCGGGATGTTTCGACGCTTTTAGGATGGAACATGGTTTACGCCAAGCAGTGCGGATCCGTCCTCGAGGGGCTTCGTGGTCCGCTATGCACGGTTCGTCGTCGTCATGCCGGACGGCGGCGCGAAGTCCACGAATACGAGTGAGGGATCGGATGGCAGGGCTCGGCCCGTGTCGGCATCCACGTTGTAGGCGTTCCGTGCGCGTCCGGCGTCCAGCGCCATCATCGCACCGTTCTCGATGATGCACATCGACAGACGCACGACCGGAATGTCTGTCTTCGCGACCCGCATTGGGGTCGGATCGCGGCGCAGCACCACCAGGCGTCCAGTCGAGGTGCGCACCATGCAGGAGGGCCATCTCGTCGACCACCATTCCATCAGACCCGTGCGATCGGAAGGTCCGAAGCAGCGGAAGGAGTCGTCCACCTCTATGAAGATGAGGTGCGGCGCGTGCTCGTGCTCGGGCAGACCGTCGAACATGGCGGCGAGGTCGTTCGCGGCCACCTCCTCGAATACCCCCGTCACGGATGCACGAGACCGAGTTCGGCGAAGTCCGACGTCGTGGCGGCTTCCAGATGCGATGCCCGACGGTGGATCGCGATGCTTCGCTCCACGAACGACCGCGCCCTGGTCGGAAGCACGTCCACGTCGCGTTCGTCGCTGGACGGTGACGCCCCGAGACGCCGTTCGATCGAATGCGCCTGCGCGCTCGTCGTCTCGCCATTCTCCACGCTTCGACGCATCATGACCCATGCCACGACGTGCATGAGACGCGTCGTCACCTTGAGGCATTCGATGCTGCAGGTCGTCCGAGCCACTGGGTCGGGATTGCTCCGCCCGCCCTGCACGTCGGCGTAGTAGCCCTGCATGTCCGCGAAGTAGGATTGCGCCTCCTCCGCGAGCGCCATCGTGTCGCGGTGCAGGCCATCCAGCAGGCGCTCCTGCATCGGCAGCAATTTGGACGTCATGACCGTCCTTCCTCCGCATTTGCGGTCCGCCGGCACGTCATCGCGACGCCGCCAGCTTCCGCAGGACGGCCTGCGACGCGAGCCGCTCGGCCTCCTTCTTTCCGCTGGCGCTCTCCTGCGCCTCTACCGTCGTCGATCCCTGGCGATACTTCACCGTGACGGTGAACACCGGTGCATGCGGCGGACCGCTGCGCCCCGTGATCGCGAAGTCGACGTTTCCGCCGCAGCGCGTCGCGTGCTCCAGCAGCATGCTCTTCGCGGGTTTTCCCGCCAGATCGCCCATGTCGACGGTCGTGTCCGGCGTCACGGCCAACTCTGGCACCCGGCCCAGGACGTCCCATGCGGCGGCGTGCGTCGCGTGCTTCACCGTGGATGCCGATGCGCGCGACGCGATCATCCCGCCGTCGTGCAGCCACCTGGCTTCGATGGTGAAGCGCGGGCGGTGGATCGGTCCGACGCGTGCCGTCTCCTCGAATTCCACGACGGCGCCCCGCAGTGTCGCCAGTTCCAGAAGCGCGCCCTTCGCGTTGGGATGTGGGATCACCGGATCTCCTTCGTCGTTCAGATGCGTCACGGGTTCGGGCTTCCATCCCTCCGGCATGTCGAAGCCCAGCACCGCGGAGATCTCGATCATCGCGACCGCCAGATCGGGTGATCCGTTCTCCAGCGTCGGCAGCCGCGTCAGACGCTGTCGAACGACCATGTCGCGCGCGAGGACGAGCTGTCTCTGGCGATCGGCCAGCACCCATTCCACGACCTCGTTCAGCGCTTCGGGTGGCAGGATCGCGCGTCCGTGGGTGAACATGCTCTCGACGTCCTTGCCCGAAACCCGCCCGGACGCCAGACGCGAACCGATCTCGCCCTTCACCACGTCGTACGGCAGACGGTTCTCGTGCGCCGCCTTCATGATGGTGTGGAGATCCGCATCGGCCACGATCGACGCGCGCCCCTGGCGGATGTCCTGGGCCAGACGCGCGCGCATCCGCAGACCGTGATGCCGCGAGTTCGACTCCTTGGTCTCCCGCGTCACGGTCTCGATGTGCGCCGCTGTGCCGTCGACGTCCTCGTCCCTCAGGCCATGCACGAGCGCGCGCAGGTTCACGATGTCGCAGTATCGACGCAGCGGCGAGGTGAACCAGGCGTAGGCGGGGACGTCGAGGCCCCAGTGACCTTCGGCCTTCGATCCGAAGGTCGCCGGTCCGATGCGCGAACCCAGCACGCGCAGCCTGTCCAGCGCCTCGGCCGGATCGAGACCCGCCAGCGTCTGCATCTCCCGCACCACGTCCTCGCGCAGTCCGCTGGAGGCGTCGACCGGCTTGTGGTTCCGGAATATGACCGCAATGCCGGCATCCCGGGCGTGCTCCGCCAGCGCACCGTTCGCCAGGATCATCATCTCCATCACGAGCAGATGGGTCCGATGGCTCTCCTTGGTGCTCAGCTGCACCAGGATCCCCTCCTCGGTGGTGTACAGGTGCTGTTCCGGATCGAAGGCCGCACCCGTTCGCGCACGCCTTCGCGCGTGCAGCGCCATCGTCAGATCCCACATCGTCGAAATGCGGGCGTGCCATGGATGCATGGGGTCGCCCAGCGCCTCGTCCGCCTCCAGATACGTCAGGCGCGCGGCCGTGCGGTGCCGTATCCGCCGGATGTCGACATCGACGACCGCCAGATCCGGTGACAGCGAGATCCTGAACCAGCACATGGGCGTCGTGATCCGCGGCGACAGCGACAACGCATGGATGGCGGCCGGAGGCAGCATCGCCTGGCGGATGAACGAGCCGCCGTAGCGCGTCATGACGACCCGTCTCGCATCCACGTCCGAAGGGGATCCGGGCTTCACCATGTCGGGCACGTCCGGCACGCAGACGTCGACGATCCAGCCGCCTTCGTCCGTGCGCGTCGCCCACACGGCGTCGTCCAGATCGCTGGACATCGGCGGATCGATGCTGACCACCTCTGGAAGCATGTCGTCCTTCATTCCTCGACCTCCGCCTGACGCACCGCGTATCGCGCGACGATCGCCTCGTCGTGGAGCAGGAGCTCGGCGTCCCGCACCGTGATCGACAGCACGATGTGACCTTCGCCCGGGCCTTTCCCGTCAGGTCGATCGAATGGCGTCGCACGGACGATCCTCCAGTCCTCGATCACGACGTGGTGTCGCAATCGCAGATCGTCGACCAGCCGGAGCGACACGTCCTCCATCGTGCCTCCGTCGGCGCCTTCCAGGTCCGCCGTCACGTGCATGCGTCCCGGTTCCGACTTCGCGACCAGTGCTTCGTTCATGACCGTCCTGAGGGACTCCGCCAGCGTCGACGGCTGTCTGAGGTCGGCCTGGAACCCGGCGTTGAAGCGTTCGTCGAGAGGGATCATGTCGATGTCGGCGCTGCGCGAGGTCGGCGCGCAGGTCGCATCGCACGACACCTGGCACTCCCCCAGACTGTACCACCAGTTCGGAAGCCTCCGCTTGAACTCCGCTATGGCCGCCTCGATGCCGCCATGGCAGTCCTCGGGCCAATCCTCGACCGCATGCGTCATCTTTTTCCCTTCCCGTAGTTCCATCAGCCGTCCGACACCTGGGTCGGGTCTTCAGTTCGTGCGCCTGACGGTGGCCCACACGGCATCGAGTATCGCTATCGTCTCCGGTTGCGCATCGTCGCGCACCGCGTCGTGCAGGTCGTCGCTGTTGCCACCGGTCCGCATCATGCTCATCGCAAGCGCGGTCAACGCCAGAGCCTCGGCGGTCACCAGCACCAGACGGAGCAACTCCCCCGCCACCGTGCGCACCGCCTCCGCCGCCTCGTCCGGCTTCACCGCGCATCCGGCCTCCGCGGAGATCCGGGCGAGACACATCTGGCTGCATGCGTCGCGCGTCGCGTCATGCGTCGTTGGATCGAAGCCGAATTCGCGCGCCACGTCGTGCATGTCCCGCGCGGCTGCGCGCACCGCCTTCGCCGTGGCGGTGCCTATGCCGTCGAGCACCTCGTCCCTCCCCGCGCGTTCGGCCAGCTGCAGCGTCGCCACCCTTACGCATTCCCGCGCATTGGCTCCTTCGGGAGAGGTCAACCGCTCCATGCACCAGTGCTGCAGGTGCGACAGGGTGGGCACCCGCGACGCCTCGCGCTGTGGATCGTAGTGGAAGCGGGGCTGGTTGTTCTGCGTGATCGGCATGCGGTCTTATAGGACGTGCACCCTGCCCGATCCAACGGTCATCGGGTCCCGAAGCGGTGCACTCCCAGGTCGTCGAGCCATTCGTCCGCATCCACGACCGTCAGAGCGCCGCCGTAGCAGGCTCCGGTATCCAGCCACGACCTGTCGCCGAAGGCGAACGCCCGTTCATGCGGCGTATGCCCGTGGAAGACGTGATCCACGCCCGTGATCCGGAATTCCTCCTGATCCGGCGCCATTCCCGAATTCCGCGCCTCGTCCAGCGATTCGATCGTGTCGCGGCGCCACAGCGATTTCTCCACCGCATGCTCGTGATGTTCGTGCGAGGCGTCCACTAGGCGCCGCACGTGTTCGTTCCAATCGTGATGGCAGTCGGCATGCACCAGTCCGATCGTCCGGCCACCCGGCGTCTTCACCGTCATCGCCGTCGGCGCGTCCTCCAGTCGGAGTCCCATCTTCGAAAGCTGCTCCTCCGGCAGATCCACGAACCAGGCTCCTCCCCAACTCACCGCGGTCCTTCGGTTGATGAGCCGACGCAGGAACATGCGCGGCACGGTGTCGTGGTTGCCGAGTATCCTCAGCACGCCACGCCGCTCGATCCATTCCAGTGCGCTCATGCTGTCAGGACCGCGATCGATCAGATCGCCAAGCATGACCAGCACGTCCAGATCCGGGTCGAAGCCCATGTCCTGCAGAGTCTCATCCAGTCTGCGGTACTCGCCGTGCACGTCCGTCGTCAGCAGAAGCCTGCGCCGTCTCGTCATGTCGATCGTCACGTGTCTCTGCGTCATGCGCGTTCCTCGCTCGCTTTCACGCGTGATCATGGCGTGGCTCCCATCGACGACGGCCGACAGATGCGGGTGTAGTAGGCTATCCGGTCGCGCAGCGTGGAGACGGCGATCGAGCGGCTCCAACGTCCTCCGATGCCATCGACGGACATCCCCAGCGTTTCGGCGGCGTCGATCGCGTCGAGGGATGCCGGCGTGAGATCGTGCGCAGATGCGACGCCCTCCTCGATGTCCTTCAGGCCGATCTTGCCCGGCGCCGTGTACACCGTCCGTCCATCTATCACGACATGGTTCCGAACGGCTTGCGACAGCACCCGGCGCAGCGACGCGCCGTCTCCGGTCGCGTCGGCGCCGAACGTGATCCTGCCCGCATCGCACGTTATGGAGACATGCGTCTCGCCGCGGTCGGCGATCTGCGTTATGCGCAGATAGGGCTTGCCCGCGTCGGTAAGGCGGATGTCGGCGGTCGGCGCGAGTATGCCGTCGTTCACCAGATCGAACGTGGACGCCTCGGCCTTGGTCATCCACAGCATCTTCTTGCTGTCGGTCATCGCCGCGGCGACGTACAGCGCCGAACTGATCCCCATCTGATGCAGGTGCGCGACGATGACGCTGCCCAGTAGCTGGGCGATCTTGATGTCCTCGTTCACGCCCGACGCGACCGTCTGCGCCTCTCCGGGACCGAACGCGTACTGATGCACGCCGAGTCTGCCCTTGGCGTCATCCAGATATCGCGCGATTCCGCCCGCATAGGCGTAGACGCAGGCCGAAGCGCACATCGCCTTGGCCGTCGTCGATGGGCCGCCTTGGCGATCCACGCTGGTCGCGAAGCTCAGCTTGCGTATGATCTGTCCCAGACGGACGCTTTCCAGCACCACGCCGCCGCCGGAGTCGAAGTACACGACCGCATCGGTCACGCCGCCGCGCGCGATGGCCTGCTCGAAGCGCGCCGCCGTCCCTTCGGTGATGTCTCCCACCGCGTAGATCGCCGCGCTGACGCCCGCACCCGAAGGCGGATGTCCCTGCGTCACCACTTCGAACGTCATGGGCGTCGCCGCCGCGGCACCCGTCGCGATGGTCGTCATGAGCGCCAGTCCCGCGATGCTCGGCAAGGTCCGGCCAGTCTTCATGCGTCATCCCTCCCGTGTCGATGGTCCACCTTGCAGCAGCTTTGGTCGCCTTGCCAGTGCGTTTGCCCACCAACCCGCGACTCGTCCGCCAAATACCGATGGCTGGCTATGGCGTCGGCATGAGTACCATCCTAAAAGAGCATGTGCGGCCGGCGTCGTCGCCATCTTCTCGTCTCATGTGTCTTCCGGGGATTCTTGATGAAGCGTGCATTGCTCATGTTCGTCGCGTTGCTCGGCATGCTCTCGGCCGTTCCGGCAGCCGCCGAGGGCCTGACCCGCATCGATCTGGTCTCCGAACTGGAGGATCCGGCTCCGGGCCAGACCACCCGGATCGTCCTGCGCATGTCTCCGCGCAACGGCTGGCACGGCTATTGGCGCAACCCCGGGGAGGCTGGACGCCCCGTGTCGATCGACTGGTCGGCTCCCCAGGGCGTGTCGTTCGGTCAGCCCTCCTGGCCGGCACCGGTCGTCATGTCGTCCGCCGGCGTCGTGAGCTACGTCATGGAGGGGGACTACGATCTCCTGATCCCGATGACGCTCTCGCGCGACCTGAAGCCCGGCGCCTCCCTGCCGGTCAGGGCCTCGCTCACGTGGTTCGTATGCTCCGAGAGCCAATGCTCGATGGAGAAGGGCGACGTGTCCATGTCGCTGCGCGTCGGCGAAGGGTCGACGCCGGGTTCGGGGACCGAGGTCGTCAAGGGGGCTGTCATGTCCCTTCCCCGTGGCCTCCAGACCGTGGACGCGGTCACGTCGGACGGCGTCGTGTCCATCACGCTTCCGCTGGGTCGCGACGTCGACGTCGGAGCGATCCACGTCTTCTTCGAAGGCGACGCCGTGCCGGTGACCGCGGCGCAGACGGCGCGCAGGGTGGCAGGCGGCGTCGTCGTCGACGTCGCGACCGCCAAGGACGTGCAGGCCTCCCTCCTGAAGGCCGTGGCGTCGGATGGGCGTCGGTCATGGTCGTTCACCGTCCGCGTCGCGCGCGGGCCGGTCGTCCCGCCCGCCGGCCGATCGACTGCCCAATCGCCGGCTCCTTCGACGTCGGCGTCCGTGTCCACGTCTTCGCCCTCGCCGAATTCGCCCTCGCGCGCGATCGCGTCGGCGTCCGTGTCGACGGCGATCCGCCCCGACGTCGCGGCGTCGGCGGATTCGATGTCCGTCGTTCCGAACGCCACCGCCCCGTCGCGGACCGGCGGCGTGTGGTGGATCGTCCTGTCGGCCATGCTTGGCGGTCTTCTGCTCAACCTCATGCCCTGCGTTTTTCCCATTCTCAGCATCAAGGCCCTCGCCCTCGCCCGTGGGTCGGGGTCTTCGTCCGAGGCCCGCATGGACGCCTTCCTGTACGCCGCCGGCACGATCTCGATGTGCGCGGGGCTCGGCATCGCCCTGGTGGTCATGCGCTCGGCCGGGATGGTGGCCGGATGGTCCTTCCAGCTCCAGGACCCCCGGGTCGTGGCCATGCTGCTCGCCCTCTCCCTCGCTCTCGCGCTCAATCTGATCGGCTTGTTCGAGATGCGCGGACCCGCCTTCTCCGGGAGGGCGGGCGGCAGGACGTCTTCCTTCGGAGCCGGTCTCGCATCGGCATTCGTCGCCACTCCGTGCTCCGGTCCTTTCATGGGAGCCGCTCTCGGCGCGGCGATGACCCTTCCCGCCGTCACGGCGGTCTGCGTATTCGCAGCCCTCGGTCTCGGCATGTCCCTGCCCTTCCTTGCCATCGGCTTCGTTCCCGCCGTCAGGAGGCTCCTGCCCAGGCCCGGTGCATGGATGGTCGTCTTCCGCCGGATCCTCGCCGTGCCGGTCGTCCTGACGACCGTCTGGCTGGGCATGGTCCTGACCGCGCAGGCTGGCCCGTTTGGTCTGTTCGTCGCGGCTGGCGCCTGCGCGATCGTCGCCCTCTGCCTATGGGTGGTTGGAGCGCGTCAGCGTGTCGGGGCAGGAAGTGCATGGGTCGTGGCGTTGCCAGCCGCGTTCGCGCTTGTCGGTTGCGTGCTGCTGATGCCCGTGTCCGTCGATGGCGCATCGCGCGCCATGGCGTCGACCTCCGACCGCATGGCCTTCGACGAAGTCAGACTGGAGGCCTTGAGGCGCGAAGGTCGCACCGTCTTCGTCGACTTCACGGCCGCCTGGTGTCTGACGTGCAAGGTCAACGAGCGCGGCGCCCTGTCGTCGTCCCGCGTTCGCGAGGCCTTCGGCAGGGAACGCGTCGTCACCATGGTGGGTGACTGGACCGATGGCGACCCCCGCATAACGCGCTACCTCGCTCGCCATGGTCGCAACTCGATCCCGTTCTACCAGGTCTATTCCGGTCACGCCCGGCCCGTGGTTCTGCCGCAGATCCTGACGGCGGAGTCGCTGGAGACGGCCGTGACGGGTTGAGGGTCTCAGTTCACGATCGGGGATTCCTCCGCTCGATGCAGCATCGCGGGCGTCTCCGCGAGCTCGGTCCGTCCATCCCGACGCACCAGACCGGGCGCCATCCGCGCACTCGACGTCATCGCGAGGTCGGCCTTCGATAGGAACGGAGCCACGATCTCGTGCGTGGCCCGCATGTCCTGTATGGCATCGAGATATTCGGACCTGCTGGGCGTCGCGTCAGCATAGTGCCGCGAGAGCCGGACGTGCGCACGTCCGCTCGTATCCCTCATGACGCCGTAGCGCTGTTCGTCCGCGACCATGCCGTGTATGGCCATGACCCGGTGCAGAACCGTCGCCAGCGTCGTCGGACGGAACCCGCGTCGGGCGAGCGAGCGGACCGAATTCGCCATCAGGGCGATGGCCTCGAGATGGGGCAGACATCGTCCACGCGCGTCGACGATGTCGATGTCGGTCCTGTCCCTTCGTCCTGCCTGCATCAGAAGGGCCTGGAGATACTCCTCGGCTCCACCGTTCGAGTACTCCCAGCCGTCCACGAGGGCCAGTCTCGTCGCCTTGCGTTCGATCGTGTCCAGCCACAATCCCATGTATTCGTCCTGCCCCCACTGCAGGGTTCTCGCCTCGAACGCCGCCGGCGCGATGACGGCTCCGCCGAAGGTGAGCATGTGCCGGGCGACCTCGTCGGCGGCGGCGATGTTGGGAAGCAGGACCTGTTCGCGGAAGCGGTCCTTGTCGCGCCGCATGACCTCGGGATCGGTCACGCCGGCTTCGTCCATGGCGCGGTACAGCGCCATTCCGCTGGTGATCGGCGTCGACACGTACGTGAAGTCGGCGCACAGCACGGAGTCGTAGGCCGTCGCGACGACCGCGACCTCGTTCAGCCGTTCCTTCGAACTGCCGGCCAGTCTGAATTCCTCGTAGAGGCGCGGTTCCTTCATGGCGATCTGTCTGCCCGCGTTAGTCATGGCGCCGTTCTCCCGATCTCTCCTTCGCTTATAGGAGCATCTGAGCATTCGATGAACCCCGACGTCCATCCTGAAAGCGCTCTGGATTGATCCCCCGGCGTAAGGTACACTTCCCTTCGTATCTATTCAGGGAGGGTTTCACAGATGGCCATGGACATGCCTCCGGCACAGCCGGAATACCGCGTCGAACGCGCCGCACCTGCTCCGTCCGCGATGATGAAGGCCGTCGCGGTCATGCGGAACGAGGCGTTGACACGGTCGGGTGCGCTTGCGGATCACAGCACCATGGAGAGCATTCTTCCGCGCATCGACGTCCGCAGCCCGGCGTTGTCGCAGCAGGACCGCGACGCCATGGTCCAGAGCATGGAGGCCGGTCGCACCGAGAAGCTCGGCCAGGCCCGCATCTCGCTTCCGGATTCGTATGTCGGCCAGCGCCTGAAGTTCGCGATCGCCAACGCTCGCGTCAACGAAGCCAGGCTGCAGGGGGATCTCGATCCCGGCATGGTCCGCGAGGCGCGCTGCAGGATGGTCGCCCTCGCTCTCGACGGCCGTGCCGGTGCCTACGTCGTCGGTGGCGAGAAGGCGGCCGCTCAGGCTCGCGCCGCCGTTCCCAAGGAGATGATCGCGCGGTGCCAGGCCGCTGCGCAGCGGGCCAGACTGGTAGCCATCGACGCGAAGGAGGGCATCTGCACGACGCCGTCCGCCGTTTCGCCGAAGCTGACTCGCGTCGCCAGCGTCTCGATCAATCCGACGCCCTCCAAGCGCGTATCGATCGACCCAGACCATTCGCGTCGCGTCTCCATCAACCCCACGCCTTCGAAGCGCGTTTCCATCGATCCCGTCGCTTCGAAGAAGACCCGTCTCGATCTCGGGTCGATCGCCCAGGCGCACGCCGCGCGCGCCCGCGGCGTCTGATCGCAAGGGGGCGGCCGCTGCCGCCGCCCCCTTGCTTCACGAAGCGGTCATCCAGATCATCACGGCGTCGGCCTCGTCCATGTCGTCGAGCGAGGCGCCCCCGGGGTGCAATCCCCTGGCGTGGTCGGCTGCCGCCTGCCGCGAGCCCTGGTCCGGCACGGCGATCCTCAACAGGACCGGGGCCTCCGCGTCCGCGTCCTCGACGTAGAACACGGCGTCGGCGGCAGCCGCCCGATAGGCCATCGTCATGGCGTGCATCGACACCTGATCTAGCACGCGATCGACCAGCGAGTCCTTGCGAAGCCCACCGTCCGGCGTCTCCCTCTCGCTTCCCGTGGCCTCGACGTATGCGGAGACCGCCGTCAGGTCCGCAGGCCCGCAGCCTTCGGCCCAGCTCACCGCGTCGATCGACCCGTCCGTCCCGGAGAGGAGGTCGCATATCCTGACGCCATCGATCAGCAGCGACGCCTCGAAGGAAAGCGATCCATCCGGCGCGTCGCCGATGACGATCTCTTCGACCTCGATGCTGATCTCGTTCGTCGCCGCGTCGTCGTACGTCTCGGCGCTTCCCAGGCCTGCGATGCGTCTGACGTGTTCGGCCGTGAGCGCCCTTCTCGTCCACGCCAGTCGCGCCGCCGGGTCATGCGGCACGACGACCATGCCCGCGAGCACGCCGGGCAGAGCCGAGAAGCGTTGCCTCAGCATCGTGGGATCCTGCTCGTGCAGATGCTGGGCCTGGGCCTCGAGCCTGCTCCACGGCGCGTTGTCCTGATGGTAGGCGCCCGTGACGGTCGGATGAGGGGCTCCCTCCTTCGCGTCGTGAAGTGGAACGTCCACCGAAATTCGTCGCGCGGCCGCCATGGCGCGGTCCGGCGGGACGGCGCCCGACCTGACCGACGCGTTCTCCCCGATGAGCATGTCGCGCAGCCACGCACGCCTCGAAGCCTCGGCGGCGGGGTATGCGTCGATGCGGGCCGGAGGACTCTGCGAGAACCGGGCCACGGCGTGTTCCCCGTCCAGTTCGACGAGGTGATCGATCTCCCTTTCGACGCGGCGCATCAGGTCGACGCCGGTCGCGCCGATGGCGACGTAGCGCGAAGCCAGATCCAGCGCGAGATCCTCGCCCGCCTCGTGCATGTTGTCGTCCAGGTATCCGGACAACCACGCGTCGGTTCTCATGATGCGCGCCGTGGTGTCCTCGACCACGCCCGACGTATCGTAGCGCGTGCTCGCCGCGGGATGTCGGAAGGACTGGGTGACCTGGCGACGTATCCAGTTCCGTCGATCGGCTCCGGGCGATGGGACCGTTCGCGAATCCCGAGCAGGGCCGCCTCCGAGTATCTTCAGGACTTCGGTCGCCGGCGCATCTTCGAATTTCTCGATGGCGTGCCGGGTCAGCATCAACACCGGCTCGTCGGCGAGGAGGCGCTCCGCCTCGGGGTAGTGATCGGCTTCCTCGGGCGTCTGATCGCCCATTCCGAATGCCTTCTTAGCGTCGTTCCACCAGGCCATGTCCACTCCCCGCTTGCAGGATGATCATAGGATCGTCGCGCCCGGACTGCAAACCGCCGCCTGATGGTCGGGTCAGCCCACCCGCCCGAGGCTGGTGTCCAACCCGGTCATCGCCGTGAACACCCGGCGCAGCTCGCCGACGTGCACCTGCTCGCGCGTGTCGAGCACCACGGGATCGTAGCGCACCACCTTCATGGTTTCCACGGTGTAGGTATCGTCCGCCGACAGCGTTATCCTCATCATGGAGGCTCTATCCCTCGTCATGTTCGGCGAAAGCCGGAAGGACAGTTCGCGCTCGCCGCCGGCGAACGACTTCGCCCCCGTCATCGCCACGAAGCGTTGCCCGCCCAGCTGCTTGAGGATGACGTGCGGCACCGAGTTCGACTTTTCTTCCATCATGTCCTCTCCATCCGTCTGTGATTGGTCCTGCGCCCGCTATGGCGAGGCGTGACCTTGCGTCGCTCGGCCGTTGCATCGGAACGGCGGCCTCCACCTCTTCAGGTGGATATGGTCGCCGCCACCGATCTCGATCCGACGGCCGGGTAGACGCCGCCGTTCATGAAGTGCGTCACCACCGGTCGGTCGAGCCACGTCTTCCATGCGGCGTCGCCGATGCGCACGATCCTCACTTCCTCGTTCCGTCTGACCTCGAAGTCCGTCATCTGCGACACGTCCATCTCGTCGTCCCTCGTCAACGGATGCTCGTCCCACTGATCGTCCTCGCCCGTGAGCTGCCGCAGAGCGGGCGGATCGGTGACCAGAACGGTGTTTCCCGATGCGAACTTGTCCGCGGCGGCGTCGAACTCCGCGCGCGTGCCGCGCCGAAGGAGGAGTCGTCGCATATGTCATTCCTTCCAGTTTCCGGTCGTTGCCGGTGAGTGCACCCGTCGCAGGACGACGTGTGGATGTCGATTACGTTGCTATTCGCGGCGCTGAACGCGCGCGTCGCGTCAGATGGACCGGCCGTCGCGCATGTGGGCCATGATCGCCGCACCGGGGACGCGTGGGCTTGGCGCTGACTCCGCCACGCCCACGTCGGCGGGAGCCACGCCGAGTTCGCGGGCATTGGCCGCGACGGTGCGCATGTCGGCACGCGTGATGGTCTCGGGAGCCTTCGTGAAGTCCACCTGCAGCGTCCCCGTCCTCCCCGACCGGGCGAGAGCTTCCTCCACGCGGTCGTGACCGGGTAGCGTGAACCGCTCGTACCCGCGCGCGGCCGGCACCTTCACCTCGAGCACCGCCTCGTCCTTCGTCCATGCCACGCTCATCAGCGTCCGTCCCGCGTCCCTGCCGGCCGCCTTCACGCCCGCATGAACGATGGTGGCCAGCCTGGCGGACGTCTGATCCGACAGGTCGAATTCCGTCGCGCGCGGATCCTGCATCCCGTCGGCGCGGGTCGCAGAATATCCCATCGTGATCGTCGGGCCGTCCCGGCGAGCGGCGGCGACCGCCCGGAACGCCTCGATCCGCTCCACTTGCGCGAGCGGGGCCGAACGGTCGCGCATGCGCGTGGTCGCGGTGTCCCACGTCTCGACCGCCTCGCGCAGCACCTCGGGTGTGGGCTGCGTATGCGCCTTGTCGAGTTCGTCCTTCATCGACACCGACGGCACCCATTGTCCGTCGACCAGCCTGGTCCGCACGGTGCGCCGCCCGTCGTCTCCGTAGAAGGTCATCGAGTTCACCGACGCCTTCTTCTGGAACATCTCGACGGTCAGGCCGTAGCCCTTGACCGCCTGGTCGTGGAATTCGTCGCTGACGCCCCTGCCGAATCCGGTGGGGGACTTCGATATCTGCTTCTCCAGACGCTCGTACGTGCGGGCGTGGCTCAGCCCCGGGTACACCGACATGCCGTGGAACTCGACGCCGTATTCCGCCTGCTTCATTTCTCCGGCCAGATCGAGTGCCCGACCCGTGTTCTGGAGCGTGCCGTCTATGAGCACGTTGCGCTTCTCGCGCTTGGCGATCTGGACCATCTGGTACGCGATCGTTCCGGCGTCCACGTTGGCCGCGTTCGGGATCTCCAGGTCGCCCGCCGCGATCCTCTCCTTCATGTAGGGGAGCGTCGGCCTGATCTCGTCGGGATCGATGACGATCAGGCCGCCCACGCCTTCGAACTGAACGCCGACGGACCGCGTGATGTAGCTCTTGCCGGCGCCAGGCTGTCCGCCCGTCAGGATCGCCCGCGGAGACTTGGCGGGTGAGCTCCTGGCCAGCTCCTTCTCCATCAGATTCGCGGCATGCGCCATCTGCTCCTCCGGTGTCAGCTGGACCGGATCCGATGGAAACCCGTTTACCTTGCCGGGTTCCGCGTCGGGCCGCTCGAGTCCATCACGCAGTGCCATCAGGCCGTTCCTCCACATCAACGCCGATCGCGAAGACTACCCTTTCCGGATGGAGGCGGCAATCCCGGCCCTAGCGCGTCATCGCGAAGTGATCGCCCTTCTGGAGCATGTCCCGTATCTCGCGCGCGCCTGCATTCCTTCTCCCCTCCGCACCCGTCACCACCACCAGCAACGGAATCCCGGTCCTGCAGTCGCGAAGTCTGCGTCTCGTCGCCTTGACGCCGTGGATGACCGCATCCTCCGACCCCATCAGCACCGGCGTCGCGCCGAGATGCAGTGCCAGATGCCGTGCCGCGCGCGCGGCCTGTCGCGGCGAAAGGTCGGCCACTCCCCGACGCAGCGCATCCGACAGCCGCAGCGCCTGCAGGATGACCTCCTGGTTCCTGTCCACGGGCGTCGCGGCCGGTCCGCGCGCCCTCCTCTTGGCGATCGTCGGCAGGGCGGGTGCGACACCGTCCGGCAGACGCTTCGCGACCCGCCTTCTGATCTCGACGTTCGTCACGTCGCCCGTGGCGACGGCGATCTCCTCGTCGAGGGCGCGCGCGACGTCCGCGGGAAGCGCGGCGCGCGACCGCACGGTGCCCCGCGCCACGCCCGACGCGGCACCAAGCCGTGTCGCGTCCCGTGTGCGGGTCCACATCCTGACGAGCGTGTAGAACTGCGCGCGGCCGACGCCGATCGATTCCGCGATCCGGTCGGCGAACTCCACGCGTCCACCCCGGCGCGGCGGCAGATCCGCCAGGTACTTCTCGATGGCCGCGACCCTCGTCGCGATTGTCTGGTCGATCAAGCCGCCAAATCCATGTCCGTCTGCGCTATCAGCGATCCGGTCCGGGCGTTCACGACCCTCGTGATGACGGCCCCTGCCAGCAGCGGGTGATCCGCCAGGTCCGTCGCCTGGCGTCCCACGAGCGCTTCGGCGACGATGTCCGGCATCGTGGTCGAGGTCACGTGTATGCGTCCGTTGCGCACGATCACCCCTCCGCCGAGATTGACGTGCGCCGATATCACTCCCGATCGCACCGAGATCTTCTTGACGTCGGGGCCGAAGCCCAGACGTCGCGGCGTCACTGGCTTGTCCATGCGCAGGTTCGTCTTGATCGCGTCCAACCCGACGCCATCCCGCTCCATGCACCGTCGCATGATCGTGTCCACTCGCACACCGCCTGCACGCCAGGCCTCGCCACGGGCGCGCATCCGCAACTCGAAGGCCCGCACGTCTCCGTAATCGAGGAAGTGGGCGAAGTTCGCCGTGGTGGTCTGCGTGACGGGCTCGAACAGGTCGTCCGGCATGGTCACGTCGGCCTCCACGTTGAAGTGCGTCACGTGCAGGTGCGGGGTCAGGGAGAGATGCGCGCGCACGATTCTGGTGCCGTGCACCCTCGGCGCCGGAAGATCCGTGGGCCCGAGCTCCTTCGCCAGCTTCCTCTCCAGACCCGCCTCCCCGAGCGCCACGACCTCCCTGATCCCGCGCTCCTCCCGTCGCAGCTTCTCCAGGACCGCCAGTATGTCGCGCGCGGCGGCGTCCAGCACCGCGTCCGGCGCGTGTTCGTAGTTCACGTGGTTCACGCGCCATTCGGGTGCGAGAAGGGATTCGTGGGACTCGGCTCCCCTGGCGATCGTCAACGAACGTCCGTATCCTTCCTTCCCCATCGACAGACGATCCGCCGTGGGGGCCTCGATGCCGATCGCCGCGGCCCGCTCCGACAGCCTTGCGGCCAGGCGGTCCCGCCAGTTCGACGGGTGCGATTCGTGCGGGTGGCGTATGCCCGGGAGCTCCGCCGAAAGGCTGAACGAAGGCGACCCGTACACCACGCCCGCCTGTGGGATGACGACATGGTTGTTCTGGACGCGCACGTCGTGCAGCAGAGCCGGCGCGACCCCGTATGGATCATCGTGGAATTCCGCCGTGTGGCTCCGGCGTCCCACGGCTCGCGAGAACCACCGGTCCAACCCCGTGGTGATGCGTTCCAGTTCCGGCGCGCCGCCCAGGCGGGCGACGGTCGCCTCGAGATCCTCCGCGCTTTCGCACGCACCGTGGCACCAGGCCATCATCGCCACCACCAGCGACGGGGGAGCGAGGTATCCGAAGGTTCTGTCGCCCATGTCGGGCAGTTCGCCGGCCAGGCGCAGCACGGCGTCGGGCGTTTCGAAGTCTGTCATCGCTTTTCCCCCATTCGGGCGTTGTCCCTGATGCAGGTCCTTACGTGGATCCGCGGTATTCCGGCCACATCCGCCGGATCTCCCCATCCGCCCATTCCAGTGCGCGATCGGCGGCCACGCCGTACGTCGAGGCATAGCGCCAGGCGGTGCGGCGGATGCCTCCATGCACCGATGCTCCGCGCCCGTCCTTGTGGGGCACGTGCTCCGGTACCGAGACTTCGACCAGGAACCCCATCGCACCTTCGTCGTGGGCGATCATCGAGAACTCCTCGACGAGTTCGGACTGCCGTGGTCGTCCAGCCATCTCCGCCAGTTTGAGAAGCGCCGGAAGATCCTTCGCCACCGCAGGCACCTCGGGCTGGGACGCCTTGGCCCTGTCGTCCACGGTGGCCAGCAGCGGCGCTTCGGACCTCGCCTGCTTGCGAACCGATCTGATGTCGGCGACGATGTCGCCCAGAGCCTCGGCGAGGGGTCCGGCCTCGTCGTCGAGCATCGAGCCTATGTGGACGATGCGCTCCATGCGCGCGCCCGTCTCGTGGAATCTCTGCGCCAGATCGACGGCCTCGTCGTCTATGCCGAGTGCCTGCTCGTCGACATGTTCGAGGTCGCCCGCCAACAGGTCGGCGCGGTATCCGTTCGCCCGCGCGATGGCCTCCTCTGGCGTTTCCACGGCGTCCCCTATCCGCACGCCCCGCAGACCGGCATGCAGACGCGTCATGAAGCCTTCGGGAGCCATGTACTGCACCTCCAGGCATTGCGGCTTCCCCCTGCTGAGATACCCGGCCCGTCGGGCGGGCGTCGTGTCGCGCAGGAAGTCGATCACGGGCCTCGATGCGAACCGAGTGGTGGTCACGATGTCGGTCATTGGGGTCTCCATTTCGTCGGCACGCTACCCAGGCGATCCAGGGCCTTCCTTATCGCCGCGAGGATCTCCTCGTTGCGTACTTCGTCCAGAGCGGCTTCGAACGCCGCGATCTGGCGTCGCTTGTCGTTCTTCAGCTGATCGCTCGTCAGCAGATTGATCAGTGCTTCGTTCTCGAGCGTCTCCTTGGCGCCGCGCAGATATTCCCGACGTCGCCGACCCGTGTCCATCTCCTCGAGCATCCGACGGATTTCGGCGATGCCCGGATCGTCCTGATCCGGATGCCCATCCACGAACGCCCGCATTTCGCGGTTCGTCATCTCGTAGACCGCGAGCGAAGCGTACCCGGTCATGATCGGACCGAGGGAATGGTGCGTGAGCGGATCCACGGCGAATTCGCGCGCCAGCGTGTGCATGTCGGGCAGCGAAGCCGCGATCGCGTCCAGGCACGACCTATGCACCTGCGCCTCGTGTCGTCGGCGCACCGCCGGAATCCACCGCAACAGGCGTTTCAGACCCCCCGTTCGCTTTTCCTTGCGGAACTCGCCCTGGGCGGCCTCCCATACGTGGCTCTTCGTCACGAGCATCTGCCTGGCGGCCCACTCGATTATGTCGGCATGGCTCGGTACGCAGGCAGGATCGTGCTGCGGGTCGAAGTGGAAGCGCCCGCTGTTCACGCTCGGCACCATGGTGCGCAGTTCGTCGTCGTCCATTCGCTGTTTCCTTCCAGCAGTTCGCGTGAACCGATCCCAATTCAACGACGCAGTATGTGCGGCCACTCGTCGTGCGCGCGCAGCAGAGCCGCGAGCATCGCCAGGCCTTTGTTTCCGGCAGTGGCGACCATCGACGCGCCTTCGGCCCGCTCGATCTCCACGCGGTGGACGGTCCCATCACCCACGGTCTCCAAGGTGTACGGCCCGCCTTCCCAGGTGATCATCCCGCCATCGTGCGGCATCAGCATCTCGGCGGCGTCCTTCCATTCCTCCGTGGAGAGGGCCTCCCGGTAGTCGGCCACCCGGCGCGCGAACGTCAAGCCGTGCACCCGCAGTTCGTCGAATGCCTCCTGCGTGGTGACGCCGGCGTCGTCATCCGACGCGGCATCTCCGATCATCGTGCGCAGGGCTTCGTCGTCGCTCGGCATGCGCGGCACGCGCATCTCCAGCATGAGGCCGAGCGCTTCGTCGAAGAGGGGCTTCACCTCCTCGTTCGGGACGCCCTTCTCGCACCTGTCCGCCATCCCGCGCATGATCGTCCTGATCTCGTCGATCGGACGGATATCGTGCCTGAACGCCATTTTCGTCATTTCCCCGTGCATCGCATCTCAAGCATTCCGGTCGGGACAATTCAACCGCCCGTCATTCCGATCGTGTCGCTCAGCAGCTTGACGTTCAGCGCGACGATGATCCCGGCTATCAGCCACGACAGGACCGACAGCCAGACCGGCGACACCAGGGCTCCCATGCGCGTCCTGCTGGCCGTGAACCGCACGAGTGGAATGACGGCGAACGGAAGCTGCATCGAAAGCACGACCTGGCTCAGGACCAGCAGCCTCGCGGTGCCGGACTCGCCGTAGATGGCCGCGACCGTGACGGCCGGCACGATCGCCAGCAGTCGCGTGACGAGCCGTCTTATCCACGGCGTCAGCCTCATCTGCAGGAAGCCCTCCATCACGACCTGTCCCGCCAGCGTCGCCGTGACCGTCGAATTCTGACCGGACGCCAGAAGCGCCACTGCGAACACGGTGGAGGCCGCGGTCGCACCGAGCACCGGAGCCAGTAGCTGATGCGCATCCTGTATCTCGGCGACGTCCGTCCTGCCGGTCGCGTGAAACGCGGCGGCGGCCAGCACCAATATCGACGCGTTGATGAACAGCGCCAGCAGAAGGGCGACCGAGGAATCTATCGTCGCGTACTTCGCGGCTTCGCGTCGCCCCTCGTCCGAGCGTTCGAACGAGCGCGTCTGCACTATGGCCGAGTGGAGGTAGAGGTTGTGCGGCATGACCGTGGCGCCGAGGATCCCTATCGAGAGATACAGCATCGTCGGATTGGTCATGATTTCGGATCGCGGTACGAATCCCGACGCCACGCCGGCCCAGTCCGGTCCCGCCATCACGAGTTCGTACGCGAAGCATCCCGTGATCACGACGAGGAGGGCGACGACGAACGCCTCGAGACGCCGGAAGCCCCTCTTCTGCAGCGCGAGGATCAGCAGCACGTCCAACGCCGTCAGGCAGACGCCCCATACGATGGGGATGCCGAAGAGCAGCTGCAGCCCGATGGCGGTGCCGATGACCTCGGCCAGATCGCAGGCCACGATGGCCAGTTCGCATAGCGCCCACAGCATCATCGCCACCGGTCTGGAATACGCGTCGCGGCATGCCGAGGCGAGATCGCGTCCGGTGGCGATGCCCAGGCGGGCCGCGAGTGCCTGCAGGATCATTGCCATGAAGTTGGACAGCAGGATCACGGAGAGGAGCGCGTAGCCGAACGCCGACCCTCCCGCGATCCCCGTCGCCCAGTTGCCCGGGTCCATGTAGCCGACGGCGATCATGTATCCGGGACCGGCGAACGCCGCCATCTTGCGCCAGCGGTTTCCGACGCCCGTGGGCACGGCTATCGTCCTGAAAACCTCGGGGAGCGATTGCCCTCGCGATGCGCCCCAACCCGCATCTCCCGTCACCGGTTCAGTCACGCTCGTACCAGCCGATCGCCCCGTGGTCGCCGCACGATCGCGATGGGGTCGCGGGGCGCGTCGGCCACAGTCGCGCCAGCATCCGTTTCATCTTTCGCGTGATCATTCACTTGCTCCTTCGAGGGTTCGGCATTGGTCCGGCCCCTCGGCCGCACGCTCTTCGAACGTCTGATGGCACATGGCGGCGGGACTTGGAACCGCCGCCATCGGCGGTTGCGCAATTGGCGTCTTGCTCTATTGTGCGGGCTCCATCGAACGGAGGTATTTCAGGATGAGTGAGATCGAGAGACAGATCGGCGAAGCGGCCGACTACGTGGCGCACAAGGTCGACCGCGTCGTCGACGGCGTCGGCGACATGCTGAGCGGCGATTCCGGCAGGAAGGTCGTTGGAGGTGCCGCCGTCGGCGCATTGGCCGCGGTCGTGCTTCCCGTGTCGCTCGCGGGCGGCGCTCTTCTCGGTGCGGGCTATGCCGCGTTCCGTCAGATCGGCAAGGGCCACCCGCGTCCTCCGCACAACAGCGTCGATCGCGCCGAGTGACGCCTCGAGGGACCTGGTGCCTCGGCGCCGGGTCCCTCTTGACCACGGGTGTCCGAGGTCTTCGTCAGACCTCCGTGGTCCGGCCCGCGTTTTCGACCACCGTGATGCCGTAGGCCGACAGCCTGCCCAACACGTGACGATCCCGCGTCCCCTGCGCCACCATGAGCAGCAGCGACGCCGCATCGGCCGCCTCCCCCGGATCGACGGTGTTGGCGGCCAGACGTGGTTCCACCTCGATGGTCATGCGTCTCGTCATTTCCATCCTCCTTCAAGCCGCGAGTGCGGTCACTTCGTCGAGTCCCAGCTTCGCCGGCGACGTCGCCTGCAGCATCCAACGCTGTCCCTTGACGCATCGCAGCCAGTCGTGGGCGGTCGGCACCCGCCCGATCATGTCCTGGATGTGCCTCTCCGCCACGACCCGCGTCGGAACGCCGCCGCCGGGCCATGCGATCACCGGGCCGAACCGCGCCTCCGCCTCGAACGATCCGAAGGCGTGGTGACGGAACATGAGATGCCGGTCGCCTTCGACCCATGTCCGCGTCGCCATGAACCACCGATGCAGCGGCAGGTAGGCGTCGGCCGATCCCCCGTAGCGCCGAGCCGAGAGCACGGCCATCTCCTCGGGCGTCCGACGCGTGCCGGCCAGCCACGTCGGCGTGGCCATGTCGACGACCCAGTCCTTGGCCTCCGGTGCGAACGGGCAGTCCTCGAGCAGATGCTGTCGCCCCAGATCGCCGACGCCGATCCGCGCGCCGTCCGAGTTCACGACCACGTCGCCGAACACGTCGATCGCCTCGCCGATGCCCTCCTGGTGATGCCGCAGCGCGCGGTGGGTGTAGTGGCAGCGGACGGCCTTCGTGGCATCGAACCAGGCGTGCAGCGCGTGGTAGTCCTCCCAGCGGCCGCCGTGCGCCACCACCGACGAGCGGGCGTGATCGTACGGGTTCATGCCGCCTTGCTCAAAGGCTGCGCGGCACGTCCGGCCAGGCTCATGATGTAGGCGTCGAACACCTCGTCGATGCCGGTCTGCGCGATCCATTCGTCCAGCGTCTCGGGCGTGGGCCGCGGCATCATGACGCGGTAGAGCGGCCAGGCCGCTCGGGCATGCACCATGGTCATGGCCGACACGTCGTAGGCGTCGTACTTGCCCTGCTGCTCCTTGATGTATTCCGCCACCGCCTTCTTGGCGACCCGGTGCCGAGCACTGCGCAGATCCTCCGTGAATTCCCGGAAGATCGACTGCTGATCCTCGTTCGGACGCTCGTCGTCGAACGTCTTGAACTGTCCGGGGCTGAGGACGAAGCCCGATCCCGAAACGGATGCCAGCATCTCGACGGTCGCAGCGGGCTGTCCTTCGCGCGTCATGGACAGGATGTGCGTCCTGCCTGTGCGGCAATGGTCGTAGTACCCGCCGACGCAGTGGTTCATCACGTTGCCTTCGTGCACCAGGCCCGCCGCCGTGGTGATCGCCTCGATTCGGTACGAGCCGCACGAGGACGTCCACGGTGCGCAGATGGCCGGCCACCCGTGGCTCTCGGTGCGGTTCTCGTGCCGCAACGCAGCCGCGCACTTCGCCCGACGGTGCCACACCATGGTGGCCTCGCGGAAGCTCTTCACGCCGCGATCGCCGATCACCGCGCTCTTCACTCCGCGCAGATACGCTCGTCGCGCATCCATGGTGGTTTCGGACGCCGGAATGTTGAGGTCGTTCAGGAACTTCGCGACCCTGGCCGTGTCCGTCAGACCCAGTCCCGTCGCGCGGTCCACGGCGATGGGGCGAAGGACGTCGGTGACGAACGAGTTGAAGCTGTCCCGCATCTCCGTGCTGTCGTACACGTAGGGAGGCGGGAGCAGCGTCTGCGTGAATCCGTGCCACACCTCCTTGCCGGCCCATGCGGGATCCCGGAACGCGCTCTCCCAGACGTGGAGAGGTTCGTCGAACGCCGTGAGCTCCTGGACCACCTTCGACTTGTCCTGGTACGCCGACATCCCGATCTTGGGTGTCACGATGCCGTTGATGCGACGCAGTCGTGCCGCATCGATCTCCAGACGCTTCTCCAGTTCCGGCGCCAACGGCAGCGCCGCGTCGATCGCGGCCGTGATGCGCGGCTCCCGCAGGATCGAGGACACGGCGCCGTAGGCGGTCACCGCCTGCAGCCTCCTGTCGATGATCGTCGCGCGTTCCGGCCTTCCGTCAGCCTGCAGCGCCAGCGCCCATACGACGCCCTCGCCGTACGAACCCGACTCGACGCCGGGCAGGTCGCGCTTGAACACGTTGTCGCGATGCTTGCCCATGAGCTTCGTGATCCTGCCCGACAGCGTCTTCAACGCTTCGGAGCCGAAGTCGTAGACGTCGTTGACCCGTTCCGCGTCTCCGGTCTCCTTGAGGATGGCCACGCCGATGGAAAGGAGGCTGATCTGGTCGATGGCCTTCGAGATGTCGTAATGCGCGTTGTTCCTCGCGATGCCGAAGTCGGCAACCATCATGTCGCCGATCTGGCTCACGACCTTTGCTGCATGCGTGTCGGCGGCGGGTGCCGGCACGACCGTGATCGCCGGCCTCACCGAATGCGGCGCGAGGCGGATACGGATGTCGCACCAGGACAGGGCCATCATCGAGGCGAGCGAGGTCACGCCGGGATCGTCGACGTGCTCGGCGATCATCGGCGCCGCTTCCACCAGCAGCGAAAGGGCGTGGTCGACCTGTTTCTGGAAATCGCTCGTCGTGGTCATGCCGCCTTCTCCCTCGAGATGGTGATGGGGGTGTCGTCGTCGATCTGCGAAGGGTCGAATGGTTCGCCGTCCTCGTCCAGTTCGATGTCGTCGACGTCTTCGTCGTAATCCCCGTCTTCGTCCTCGTCGTGATAGATCATGCTGTCCTCGATCCGCTCCCCGTCCGGATCCAGCGGCTTGAAGACGACGTTTCCGGAGCCGCCATCGTTGTTGACCCAGTCACCTTCGGGATGTTCCGCGGCATAGTCGCCGAGATACGTCGCCAGATTCCGGACGCGACCGTCGCCGTGCAGGCCGATGGGGAGGTCGGGCAGCTGGAGCGTCTCCCTGCCGTCGGCGTACACCACGCTCGACAGTTCGCATTCTCCCGAATCCCCGCCGCCGCTCAGGTCGTACGTCACGCTTTCGATGCCCAGCGCTGCCAGCGCGTCGAGAACCGTGTCGATCAGGCTCTTGGCCTCCGTCTCGTCTTCCATCTTTTCCTCCTTCTCTCAAGGACCACTGGTTGCGCATCGGCATCGCCATGGCGTTGGTCCATTACACCTCGTCGCACGCGTCTTCCCGCCCTGCGCGCCGTTCGCATCGGCGGCGCCGGGCTCTACAGTCCGGCCAGGACCGATCCGAGAGGCTCGTTCCGCACGCGTCCCGACGCCGCCATGTCCGGCGATTCCGCGATGCGTCCTGCGGCGACGGCCCGGTCGTACACGCTGGTGACGACGTAGGTTCCGCCGGCGATGGACAGGTCGTCGGCGTTGACCTTCTGGCTCGCCGCTTCGCCGTCACCACCGCGTTCCACGTCCACCCGGCGGAACAGGCCGCCCTTGCGAATGCCCCCCGCCCGGCGCCACCGGCCGATCACCGCGCTCGCGGCGGGATCGATCTCGACGGTGTCGCGTCCCTGGCGCTTCGCTGCGGTCGGCGGCAATGCGAGCAGGGTTCGTCCCTCCTTGCGGATCAGGTCCGAATTCCGGATGCGGCCGATCTCCCGAGACTTCAGATCGGCGGCATTGGCCAGCGCCACGACGGCTGCGTCGCGCAGCCCCTTCAGATCGTCCCCGCATACCGAAAGCATGGCCTGGATGGCCGTCGGCTTCGCTTCGGACTTCCCCGTCGACACGCCGTTCCTCATGTCGGCGAGCGCAGCTCGCACCTTGGGGCTGGCGGTGGGCGATGCGATGTCGAGCATGGCGTAGGCGGTCGAAATGCTCGACACGCGTCGGGCGATCGTCGCGTACTTCAACCCCGTCGATGCGCCGTGCTTCACGTAGGCCGTGACGTCGCCGGTCGTGGGACCGTTCTTGCGCGTCGGCCGGCTCTCGAGCCACTCCAGCCAGCCGGTCACGTCCCCGGCGATGGCCTTCAGCGTCGCCTCGCTCCGTCCGTTCATCGCGACCTCCTGCGTCTCGGGCACCTGGCCCAGGATGCGTTCGGCCAGACGAAGCATGGCGTTTGCGAAGCGGTCGTCCTTCCTCGTGCCCACCTTTGGCCCGGATTCGACCGAAGGTGTCGTCTTGGTCGGTACGGGATCCACGACCCGTTTGGCTGTCCGCGTGCGCGTCAGCATGGCGCCGGCGATCGCGATGCCTGCACCCAGCGCGATTCCGATGGTTTTCCGCATGTGGTCTTCTCCCTTCCATGGCACGGGGGATGCGACGTCGCATCCCCCGTCGTCCGTTCAGCCGACCTTCGCGGCGCGCGCGAGCTGCGAGATGTCGGCGTATTCCGCCCGAACCTCCTCGTGCGTCGGGAAGCGCTCGCTCTCCTGCGTTCCCAGAACGACGATGTGGTCGCCGCGCCACCGCCCGATCATCTCGCCTTCGGCGTCGCCGCCGCCCCGCGCGCCGTTGAAGAAGAGCATCGAGTTGAGCGCCTGGTTGGACGACCAGCCTTCGGCGTCGTAGACGTCGATCATGCCCTTGAGGATGCCGGCGAGCGTCGGCACTTCGCCGAACGCCTCGGGATCGACGAACTCGCGCTTGTCGAGGTTCACCATTAGACGACGCTGACCCTTGGCGAAGTCCTCCGGCGCGAGGAACGACACGTCGGTGCGCGCCTCGATCTCCTCCTTGCAGGACATGAGCCTGTCGCGCAGATATTGGTTCGCGTCCTTCGGGATGTCGATCGTGTATCCGCCGCCCTCCTTCGGCTTGACCTCGGTGAGGTCGCCGCTGCCCCCGATGCCGCGTCCGGCGTACATCATGCCCGAGGACCGCTCGATGACCGGCTTCACGAAGCTGGAGATCTCGACCCATTCCTCGGGAATGCCGCCGTCGTCGTCGCCGTCGCTGCCGGCCGCGCCGTACACCTCGCTCTCGGGCGTGCTCCAGCGCCAGTTGGCCATGTCGCCGTCCTCGGCGTAGTCGCCGATGTACATCGCGGCCTGGCCCGCCCAGCGCCCCGTGGTGCCCGGCATGTACAGATCTGCCGGCTGGTCGCTCGGCGCTTCGTTGTTCGCCAGCAGGATGACCATCGCGTCGGTCACCCGGTGGCAGCTGTAGAGGATCTCCCACATCTTCAGGCCGCAGTCGAGGTTGTGGCTCGAGATGTGTTCCTTGACGTCCATGTTGATCGCGTAGTGGTACTGACCCATCTTTTCTCTCCTTGGTTGAACTCGAATTTCGCGTTCGGCCTCGCGCACGGCGAGCCGATCACCTTTTTCCCCACGTTCTCGGGGCTGCCCTCCGCCTTCCGGTCGGGTCAGATCCCCGCGCGCACGGCGGCATCGATAGCCCGTTCCGCGTGGTCGTCGACGATCCTGTTCTTGTCGACGCCGTTGACGCAAAGCAGCCAGCAGACCGCGAAGCCCGTGACGCCCATGATCAGGACGACGAGCGTGACGATCGGTCCCGCCTGCTCCATGCCGATGATCGGACCCAGGATCACCGCGGACAGCAGCAGCGAGAGGAACGAGCAGACTAACCCGGCGAACAGCGACAGCGGCGGGATCCATAGACGGAAGCCGGTATGCGCATCCAGCCGTCGTGCCAGCTTCACACGGCGCAGCCATCGTCGGCGCCGCGTCATGAAGCGCTCGGCGTACGTCGGCTGGATGTCGCGCATGACCTGCACGTCCTTGATCAGGCGGATCGTCGTGGTCTTGGCGCCTTCGTCGTGCTCGTCGATTTCCGAGACGACCGATTCCGCCAAGAATGGATTGTCGATCAGATTCTTCAGAGGTCGCCCCGGCAACGCCGAACGCAGCGTATCCGGAATCATCTGGACGTCGATGGTGTCGCCGTTCCAGGTCTGCCCCCCGATCTTCGTTTCGAAGACGAGCTCGGTGACGGGTTCGTAGCCGTGAGGCGTGTGCAGGCCGAGACCGCGCCTGATCTCGACTGTTCCGCCGAGCGCCACGATCAAGGCGGACCTCGTCACCAGATCCTTCGGGTCGTCCAGGTGGTCGTGCAGCAGGCGCGAGGCGCGTGGGCGTCCCACGCGGGCGTCGAGGATGCGCAGGAGCGCACCCGGCACGCGCGTGTCGGATGGATATGGCATTGTCGGTCTCCTGTCGTCCGTGTTCGATGACGGCTTCGCCGTCGCCGGGCCGCCGCGTTCCTATGCGGCCTGGCCGACGACCTTCATGAGGTTGCCGTCGCGCGCGCGGGCAGCGAGTTCGACGGCCTCGTTCAACAGCGTCGCGGTCTTGGTGTCTACGGGCGTCCTGCGGAGTGTCGCCACCAGACGGTCGACCATCTCGAGCAGTTCGGGCGCCGCGGTCATCAGCGCGAGATCCGCCCGACTGTCGTCTCCTCCCATCGCGCCGTACAGGCAGACGATGCGTTTGGGGACCGGAGGGTCATCCTCCAGGTCCACGGACCAGCCCTCGGACTCCGTCGTGCTGACGATGTGGTGAGTTTCGGGATCATGGGCCCAGGGTCCCTTCGTGTGCGCCATGTCGAGTCTCCGTTCGTGATGTTCCGTTCTTCAGTCGCGCTCGTAGGTTTCCACCGCGATCGCGATGTCCTCCTCGCGCAGCCATTCGAGAGGCATCATCGTCTTCACGAAGCCTCTCTTCGTGCGCAGGAAGCAGTTCCCGTCGCTCACGACGATCGCACCGCCCGCCATCGTGTCTCCGTGCTGATACGCGTCCTTCATCTCGTTACGGATTGCGGTCAGGTCGATCCCATGCACCCGTTCGAGATAACGCATGACCGCATGGTCCCCGAACGACACGTCCTCGTCGAGCGGTCGCACGAGGTCGAGTGCTCCTGCGCCCTCCTTCGGCTTTGATGGCACCGTCTCGCGGCCTTGCGATCTGGCATTCGCCCGCTTGCTCATGACGGAGAGGATCGCCTTCGCCCGGTTGGAGCACAGCCCGGCGATCCGGGCGAGATGATCCGCCACGGCCGTGTAGTCGCGGTGCGCGCCGTGCAGTTCGTCGTCGGTCATCGACTGCACCGCCATGGTGGACAATTGGCCTCGACCTCGCAGGCCGGCCAACGCGTCCCGAGTCCCGTTCGTCATGCTGCCTCCGGCAGCGCGCGCTGCAGATGGGCGATCAGCGCCCGCACGTCGTCCGGCTCCCACACCGCGAACATCTGGCCCTTGTCGAAGAGCGCGTCTCGCCCGATGTTGTCGAACTCCACCGGGTGGGACTCCCCCTTCTCCGCCAGCGTCTCGAGGATCGCGTGCGCTTGCGTCGGGGAGTCGCCGGATATCGGCTCGAACGAGAAGTCCCCTGTCAGGAAGTCCTGTCCCAGGCGACCTTCGTAGGTCTGCAGGTGGTCGAACACGTGCGGCTGGTACTTCTGGAACACCGTGCCGATCGGCATGTCCAGGAAGGCGGATAGGTCCACGACCTTCATGATGTTCCTCCGATTCTCCGATTCTCCGGTTATTCGATCTCACACGTGCATTCAGATCACGCCGATCGCTTCGTCAGCGTGACGCATGCCGCATGCACGCTGACCAGCGCGTCGTCGCCGTCGATGCGCACCCAGATGAGCTTGCCGCCCTTCGGGTGTCCGTCGTCGCCGATCTCGTCGAGCCCCACGACCACGCCTTCCAGGTCGAGCAGGTTGCGACGCGAAGATGCTTCTTCACCGAGCCTGACGCCCTGCACGTCCGTGAGCCTGACGCGCGCATCGATTGTGATGCGATCGCCGTTCGCATCCCTGAACCGCATGTCCTCCATAACTTTTCTCCCATTCAATCCACTCGAAGATCATCGTTTCCGGCGGAGACATGCGCTTACGCCTGCAGCGAACACGCAAGAGCCGCCCGGAACGATGGTTCCGGACGGCCCTGGTTCTCCGTTTGAATAGCAGGCGCGGATCAGCCTGCCATTCCGACCCCGCGTGCCTGCGTGATGGCGGCGTTTCGTCCGGCGGCGATCTCCACGGGTTTGCGATGCTGCTTTTCCGCAGGTGCCTTTTGTGGAGCTGTCGGCCTCAGATGCGCCATCGCATCCGGTATCGGCTGTTCCTTCGTGCTGTACTGGCGATGCACGGCGGCCATGTATTCCGCAGTGCGCGGTTCTAGCTTGCGTCCGGCTTCGAAATCCGGCCGAACGCGTGCGATCCGCTGCGCTGAGGGGTCACCGGCCATCGCTTCTTCGGCGTCTTTTCGGGCATCCACGACGGACCATTCATTCGCCCGTCGAACGATCCGCTGCGGGCTGATGACGCCGGCACGCGCCATCGCGATCTCGACGCTTACGGCATGTTTCATGTCCGCTTGCTCGTCGAAGAATTTATCCTTGATCTTGCTGCCGTCGTAGCGCTCGAGGACCGCCTCCATGTCCTTCTTGTCCTCCTCCCGCCAACTCCTGCTTGCGACATTTCCCGCGGCCCGTTCGGCGACACTGCTTATCTCGAGGTACTTGTCGGTGTTGACGGCCAACGTTTCGTGACGCACGTCCAGCTGCTTTCCGAGACTGTCCGGGCTGAATTCGTTGACGCCGTGGCGCGCCAGCGTACTCAGGGTCTCGCTTCTGGCGGCTCTTCCCAGATCGGCTCCCAAGCCCCGATTGTCCCCGTGCTCCATGAACTGATTGGCCATCTCGTATGCCGCCAGTGCGATGTGCTTTTTACGATTGCTGTTACTTTGCCTGTCGTTGCCCAGGTTCGGAATTCGTCCCATGCTGGTTTCGCGCACGCCGGGAAACTTGGTCGCCAGTTCTCTGTCAGGCATTTCTGCCAAGTCCGTGCCCGCGCGTATTGCGAACCACGATGGGACGTCCTTGTTCAGGCTGCTTTCCAACTTGGCGTATGCCGAGTCGCGGGCTTCGGTCACGGCCGGATTCTCACGCCCGATGCCCATTCTCGCCGTGATGTCGCCCCAGATTCCCATGTCGCCGCCCTTCCGTCCGAATATCAGGATGGGATTGTCTCATGTGACGGGACGGCTTGCAACTCCCATGGTGGTCCCTACCGCGTCTTGATCTGCGCCGGTATCGCCGAGGGACCGTATTCGGAGACTCTGCCTGGTCTCAGCGCGGCATGGGTCCGTCGGGCTTCCTTCACGGCGGCCCTGGCATTAGCGCGTGCCTGCTTCTCGCCGCCGATGGCGACCGTGTCGAAGTGTGCCGCCATCGCGGTTCGCGCCTCGTCATCGAGTGGCTCCATGATGTTCCGCAGGATGAGACCGCACAGCACGGCATCGTAGAACGCTGAGTGCGCCTTGTTGGACGTCATCCGCGCCGCCGCACGGCTGAGGTCCAGATAATTGCCCATGCTCGACAGCCGATGGCGTTCGAGATCCGGATACACCTTCCGCACCAGTCGCAGCGTGTCGTAGGCCTTCGATGGCGCCCAGTCGGGCATCACGCGTTGAAGCGCCGCCACCTCGACATGCACGGCATGTCCGGCGATCGCGTGCGAGCCCAGGAGGGCGCGGATTTCGGGTATGTGTTGCTCGATGCGCGGACAGTGCCGGAGATCGCGGTCCGTTATCCCGTGCACGCGGGTCGCCCTGTAGTGCACCGGACTCCTGGGCCTGAACCGCCACTCGCGGTACCGTCCGGTCAGCTTCAGACCGATCATCTCCACGGCCGCCAGTTCGATGATCTCTCCGGGGTGCTCGCCGTTGCTCTCGGTGTCCAGAACCCATATGCGCTCGTCGTGCGTCACCGCGGTCCTATCCTACGATCGTCCAGAGCATGTCGCAGATCCTCGCCGCCGTCGCCACGGCCGCGTATGCCGTCAGGACTGTCGCCGCCGTCAGTCCGGTGATTAGGACCATGTCGCCCGTTCCGGTCACCTCCAGGATCGCGATCCCATCGACGTCCTTCTCGGACGATGGTGCGACGAGTCGGAATGGTCTCGCGTTGCTGTCTGACGTCATGATGTTCGGGTCCCCGTTCGATGTTCCCATTGTAGGTTGGAACCGTCCCTCCCGGATAGCCCTAATGCCGAGCGTCAACGCTGGTCGTCATCGGGTCTGCATCGTCATGCACTCCAACAGGTGCGTCATGGCGTTGCGCGGCGTCATTCCTTCGATCTCCCTCATCGCCACGTCGAGAGGGTCCAGGGTCAGCACGAGCATGTCTTCGGCCTCCTGCGCCTCGCTCACCGTTCTCGATCCGAGAACGGATCTCTCCCACGGCGTCATGTCGAATATCTCGTCCAGCCGACGCCCGTTCATCGCCGTGACCATGGTGTTCGGCATCTTCCGTCCGATGGTCAGGAGCGCGTTCGAGCCGTTCTCCATCGTCTGGAGCGTGAGCCTGTCGTCGCCCGTCCTGACGCCGCGCGGGGTCAGACCCACGCATGCCATCGTCGTGCCGTCGGCGCTTTCCCTCGAGAACGCGGTCATGCCGTCGTTGCTGATCGCATTCCCGCCGGCGTAGGCGCCGGTGCCGTACGTCTTCTCGGCCGCGTGGGCGATCCTGATGGTGTTGCCGGCCTCCCTCAGCGTCCATTCGACGTTGAGTGCGTCATCGTCGGGATCGCCGTCCGACCCGCCGTCCTGTCGGGCCATGTCGGTCATGAGCCTCAGCATGAGCGCGAGGTGGCTCGCGTCGGCGTGGAGATGGCTCCGCACGGCCCATGCGGCATTCGTGTCCGCAGGCATGCCGATGCCGAGCGTCATCGCACGGTCCGCACGCGCCTGCTGATCGACGACCAGCTTCTCGACGATCGCGATCGCGTCATCGACGTAGGTGGGCGACGTCGGATCCACCTTGCCTACGATTCGCATGGTGCATTCGTGCAGGGTGGGACTCCATCCCTTCAGGTCAATGGCGATCGTTCGTTGTCCGGCATCGGTCGGTGGCGCCACTTCGATGCTCAGGGGGGCGAGGCCGGGCACCGCGGTGCAACGCCTCCAGACCGCGTGCTGCAGCGCCGGCGTCACGTCGACCAGCGTCATCGGATCGATCAAATCCATCTCTTTTTCCCCTCCGGATGCGTACTTCGCGATCCGCAGATCCCTTCGGAAACCACCCCCGTCTCGTTTTACTTCGGCCTCCAGTCCTTCAGTCTGATGGGACGTCGCGGATCGGCCTTCACGATGCGTGGTCTCCCCTCCCTGACCATCGCCTCCGCATTCGGTCCCGCATCGAAGTTCACCCGCCACGATTCCGTGCGTTCGTTGTCGAACACGAATCCCAGCCGGTCGTCGTATCTGAAGGTCAAGAAGTGCGTCCAGTGCTGGCCGCACGCGACGCCGTTCTCGACGGTGAAGTAGCGGCCCTTGGTCGCTATTCGTCCACCGGCGTCTTCGGGATCGAACGGGTCGCACTGACCACCCTCGTCGGCTTTGAGCACGACGTGGTCGTTCCTGGCCACCAGCACGGGCTTTCCCGCCTTGTACTCGTACACCAGCAACGGGCGCGGCGTGCCGGGGATCACCGCACGTTCCTCGGGGCCGGCGGGACGCCTTGTTCCGGAGGCGACGATCAGGAACCGCTTCGCGGGATCGCCGATCGTCATGCTCGCCTTGGCGAGCACCAGATGACCCGACGGCAGACGCTGCGCGGCCGCCGTCGTCATGGTCGCGAGTGCCGCGGCTATCACGCCGACGATCATTCCCGTTCGTTTCATGCGTCTTTCCTTCGGTTCAACATCCGGTGCAGGTGATCCAGGGCCTCGTCCGCACCCTTGCCGACCACGTCGGCGATGGCGGAGTCGCATGGTTCCAGGGAGAACGCGAAGCATCCGTCGCCTGACGCACCCCACGCTATCCGCCGCATCGCCAGCATGGGATGGATGTCGACGACTTCGCCTATCTCCCTTCCCGTCGACGCCGTCGTCGCGATGTCGGGCAGCGACGCTCCCGTGATCACCACCATGCGGCCCTCCATCGTCACGCTCGGCGACATTCCTTCCCGGGATGCCGGCGCCGGTGCGGCCATCGTCGAGTACGGCGTGAACGCACCGTCGGCACCGGACGTCACGCCGTTCGTGACGTCGTAGTTCGGCTCCAGCAGTCGTCCCTCGTCGGTTTCGCGAACGACCAGCGCTCCCGAGACGAACGCATCGCTGCCGTCATGCCTGGATTCCGTATGCAGGCGGGCCAGGGGGGTTTCCAGCTGGCGTCTGACGACATCGGCGGGCGTTCTTCCTTGATGCATGTGTCGCTCGATCATCATCGCGAGCATCGATGCGTCTGTGATCATGTGCGTGGCCGAACTTGGAGCGCCGCCGTCGGCACGCAGCGGTATTGCCGACCCCAGCGCCAGGCCGGCCCGCGACCTGCTCATCTGGATCGCGAGCATGTCCGCCATGGATGTCAGCAGCGCCGACGCGGACTGGACGGGATCGACCGCATCCGTGCCCGTGTTCCAGTTCACCGCGCCCGTGCTCCAGTCCACGCGCGCCCTGTGGAGAGACGGGGACCATCCCTCGTACTCCACCCTGCATCTCCTTGTGGGAAGGCCCGAAGCCGACACGCCAGCCATCGTCGAGATCGTGTCGAATCTGCACCCGGGAATCGCACCCACCGCCGACCATGCCGCCTGGTGGATGATGGGATGCACCTGTTCGAACGGCATGCCGCAACCCCTTCGCGTCTGGTGGTTACCGCTTCATGCCGCGGCGGCTATCACTTCGTCGATCGGATCCACTTCGAGATCGATCCCGACGATGATGCCCGGGCGCGCCTTCGACGTCCGGTTCGTGATCGAGCGTATGATCCTCTGGTCGAGTTGCGGATGCACCGACGCCATGTCGCCCACCCGTCGCCCCACCAGCGCGTTCATCAGCGTTTCGGGCAGATGGTCCGTCTCGATTTCGATGTTGAATCCCGTGAGCTTGGCCATCCTTCCGCCGTCGGGCGCCGGGATCTTCACGTTCACCGCCGCGACCCGCAGCCATTCTCCATCGTCCTGGAGGCTTTCCGCCAGCATGACGCCGCTCGCCCTCATGATCGGCCCCCCCGCGTAATCCCTGGCTTCCGTGTGCGTCCTTCTCACCGCCTCGTGAACCGCCTTTCGCGTCCTTTCGGCTCCGTCTCCCCTGAGCGCGGGCACGTCGCGATCGATGTGGATGTGCGATATCTCCTTCAACGACAGCGGCTTCGTGGCGCCCAGGGAGAATCCGCTCGCGGCACGTGCCCGCTGATGCTGGACGAGATCGTCGTCCCCTCCATGTCGTTCGAGGAAGGATTCGAGATCGATCGCCTTCCCTCCGATCGTCAGGGGCAGGCGCTTCTCGCGCGAAATGCGCACGGAATGCAGCGTCGGAGACCACCCGCGGAATGCCGTCCGCACGATGGCGATGGTCGACGTGGCGAGGATGCCGACGTGCCGCTCCCCGATGCCCGGCACGCCCTCGGCCGCAGCGTCCAGATCCCTTCCCAGTCGGGCCTGCGCCTCGTCGACGTCGAACGGCGTCATGCGTTTTCCCCTGTTCCAGAGTTCCATTCCGAGCCGTTCACACGAGCAGGCCCGCCATCGGCGTCCTCAAGCCGCCGGCCTGATCGTCTTGATGTCCTCGGCGGCGGCCCAGGCCCCGATGTCCTCGCGCCTCAGAGCGGTGGCCATCAGCCCCGGGAACTGGTCTGGCGTGCATGCGAACACCGGTATCCCGAGCGATGCGACCTCGCCTCCGAGCTGCGCATCGTATGCCGGACGACCCGTGTCGGTGAGCGCGAGCAGCACGATGACGTTGACGCCCGACGCCTTGATCGTCGTCAGCCTGTCGAGCAGCCCCTGTCTCACGCCGCCCTCGTAGAGATCCGTGATCAGCACGAGATGCGCCTTGGATGGATTCTCGATCTGCTTCTGGCAGTAGGCGACCGCACCGTTGATGTCGGTGCCCCCGCCAAGCTGGATGCCGAACAGCACGTCCACGGGATCCGCCAGATCCTCGGTCATGTCGTGGATGACGGTGTCGAAGCACACGAGCTTGGTCTTCACGATTGGCAGCGTGGCCATGACGGCGGCGAAGATCGACGAGTAGACGACCGAGGTGCCCATCGATCCCGACTGGTCGACGCACAGCACGACCTCGTCCAGATCCACGACCCGCTTCTGGCGGCGCATGAACCCCACCAGCGTTTCCGGTATGATCGTCCTCTGCTCCGGCTGGTAGTGCCGCAGGTTCTTTGCGATCGTGCGGCCCCAGTCGATGTCGGCGAACCGCGGACGGTTCGTCCGACGCGAACGGTCGACCGCGCCGCGGATGGTCTCGGACGTCTTGCGCGCCAGTCGCTCCATCAGCTGGGCGACCACCTTGTTGACCACGATGCGCGCGGTGTCCTTCGCCTTGGCCGGCATGACGTTGCGCATCGAGACGAGGTCGGCGACCAGTTCTACGTCGGCCTCCATGGTCGCGAGGAACTCGGGCTCCATCATGAGCTGCCGCATGCCCTTGCGTTCGAACGCGTCCTTCTGGATGACCTGGACGACCGGCGTCGGGAAGAATTCGCGTATGTCGCCCAGCCACTTCGCCACGCGCGGCGACGATCTGGACAGGCTGCCCGCGCCCTTCTTCTCGTCCTCCGGTTCGTCGTACAGCGCACCCAGGGCCGCGTTCATGCGCTGATCCCGCGCCGACAGCGCCGATCCCCCGCCTGACGCCTGTTCATCGGTTCCCAGCGCCAGCGTCCAGCGGCGCTGGCGTTCGTCGTCCTTGTCGCTCATGCCGGTGCTCCTTCCATGATCCCGACGATGCGGGTCTCCATGCGCGTCCACAGTTCCGCGCCGCCCATCGCTGGCGCGTATCCACGGCCACCCTCGGCACGCCGTCCGAAGATGGCGTCCATCAGGCGCCGCCGCTCCATCCTGTCCATCCCGCCGAACGCGCGCCGGAAGAGCGGCAGCGTCGCGACGAACGTCTCCTCGTCGAGCGACGCGATCCATTCGTCGACGGAACCGCGCAGCAGGCCGTCATGGATGAGACGTGGTCCGGAGTCGGTGAAGAACCCCTCGAAGAACCCCGCCGCGTCGATCATCGACAGCCCGGGCGACAGCATGCGTCCGAGCAGCGCCGACGCCTCGTCGGCGTCCATGCGCTCCGCCTCGTACAGCATGCGCGCCACCGCCCCCACGATCAGGGGCGACGCCTGCACGTCGCGGGGGATCCTCGACAGGGCGTCGAGCCATCCGTCACGGATCTCCCCGTCCAGCTTGGCCAGACGGATGGCCTCGTCCGCCATCTGGACCGCGGTCCGCATCTTCTCGGATGCCTCCCGGTCGAGATTGCGCACGGCGTAGTGCAGCGAGAGCGAAGCGCGCACGACGACCTTCGGCATCAGCGCCTCGATCGGCGCGACCTGGCCGGCGCGCGCCTCCCCGTATCGCAGGATGTCCGCCATCGGCGGCAGCGACGTCAGGAGAGGCAGCGGTGACGCGTCTAGCGCCGCACGATGCTCGAGAGCCGCTATGCCGAACGTGATCGCCCGGGGGAGATCCGCGATCATGGCGTCCCTGATCGCCTCGGCCAGCCCGGCGATGTCCGTCTCGGAGCGCATGCGCTCAATGGTCATGGCTTCCGCCGCGTCGAGGATGGTGGCTCCGTACACCGTGCGCTCTATCAGCGTCACCGCGTAGTCGGGGACCCATGCGATCCTCCACGTCTCGCGGAAGGTCCCGCGGCTTTTCCCTCCGCCTTCCAGCCTTCCCCAATGCACCCCCAGAATGGCGAGACGGTGCAGCAGCACGGAACGCCCCAGGCCCCCCTCGGTCCGCAGGTCGAGCTGCAGATCCCGATCGAGCGCCTCCGGCTTCAGGCGCACCGCCTTCTGTTGGCGCTGCAGATCCTCGAGCAATGGCGCAAGCGGCGTGCCGGGTGGTATCTCCCCCACTTCCGCGCCCACGAGGATCTCGTCCGCGATCTCGTTCCACAGCGCCGGGTCGCCGCCGCAGAACACCGACACGGACGCCTCCATCAGCTCCTCGAAACCGGGAGCCGGCCTCTCCCGCAGGGCGGCGAGTCCGGTGGCGAGACGCTGCGCCTCGATGAGCGACGCGGTCGAAACCGCATGGCCGCGGTCCCGCAGCGCCATGGCGATGCGCGTCAACCACAGCGCGTCGCCGTCATGGCGCGCACCGTTCGTCCAGAGATGCGAGAACCAGCCGGGAGACGTGACGCCCGCTCCGTAACCGGTCGCGCGCGCCAGACGGGGCGTCGTCCATGGCGTCCAGGTCGTCTTGACCTTCGTCTTCGGTCGCCCCTTCAGGATGTCGCGGTCGGCTGAGGCCGACGTCTTCAGGGCGAGTGCCGGCACGTGCCATGCGCCGCACACGACGGCGACGGGTCCGTCGAACTCCTTGACGGCCTTGCCGATCTCCAGCCGCATGTGCGCTTCGCGCGCGGCCTCACGCCCCGTGGCCGGGCCGACCTCGGCCCGCAGCGCCGTCATGGCGTCGGCCACCGCTTCGAAGACCGGCCCGCCGTGCGCGTTCTCCTCTATGGTGTCCGACCACCAGGATTCGCCGTCCTGATATCCTGCCGCCCGCGCGAGCACGCCGATCGGATCGTAGGATATGGGATCGCGGTCCTCGGGATCCTCCGCATCGCCCATCTTCCCGATGGCGAGTCGGTCCGTCGACGGGAGGTCGATGAATCGCACGTCGACGCCGTTGCGCACCGCCCAGGTCACCGCCTGGTATTCCGGCGAGTAGCGCGCGAACGGGTGGAAGGTGGCGCGCGAGGCGTCGTCCTCGGCGTACGCCAGCAGCGCGACCGGGGTGATCATGGCCGGATCGGCCAGCATTGGAAGAAGCGGCGTGGCGTCGGTCGGACCTTCGATCAGCACCGCAACCGGTCGCTGCGCGTCAAGCGCCTCGACCAGCCGTCTCGCCGATCCGGGTCCGTGATGCCGCACCCCGAAGAGGGAAACGGTTCCAGGCATCGTTCAGCCCCGACCGCTGAGCGTTGCGTAGTAGTCCTGATAGGCTGGGCGACGCCGCAGAACCGTCTCGAGGTACTCGTCCAGAACCGCGCGGTCCTGGACCGGGTCCTTGATGATCGCGCCGAGCATGCTGCCGCCGATCGTCTCCGCGGTCAGCACGCCCTCGTTGAAGTACGCGCATTCGCTGATGCCCGACACCATGACGCCGATCGCCTCGGCGGTCGACAGGCCGCCCGACGGCGTCTTGAGTGTGATGCGACCGTCCTCCGTCGCGCCGCCCCGCAGTTCGCGGAAGATGGTCACGACGCGACGCACCTCCTCGGCCACGTTCTTCGGTTCCGGCAGCTCCAGGCCTGTCGCCATCTCGGCAACGCGCTTGACGATGATCGACACCTCGTCCTCGACGCCCGACGGCAGCGGCAGGGTGACGACGTTGAACCGGCGCTTGAGCGCGGAGGAAAGGTCGTTGACGCCCTTGTCGTGGTTGTTCGCCGTCGCGATGACGTTGAAGCCACGCGCCGCGTAGGCGGCCGAGTTGAGTTCCGGAATCGGCATCATCTTCTCGGAGAGCACGGTGATCAGCGTGTCCTGCACGTCGCTCCCCATGCGGGTCAGCTCCTCGATGCGGCACAGCGTGCCCTCCTCCATGGCGCGCATGAGGGGCGTCGGCACGAGAGCCGCCCTGCTCGGACCGTTGGCGATCAGCTGTGCGTAGTTCCAGCCGTAGCGGATCTGGTTCTCGTCGGTCCCCGCGGTGCCCTGGATGACGCGCGTGGAATCACCGGAGATGGCGGCCGACAGATGCTCGGACACCCACGACTTGGCCGTTCCCGGGACGCCGAGCAGCAGAAGCGCGCGATCGGTGATGAGCGTGGCGACCGCGGTCTCCATCAGGCGCTGGTCGCCCACGTACTTGGGGCTGATGACCGTTCCGTCCTTGGCCTTGCCTCCCATCAGGTACGTGACGACGGATCGCGGCGTCATCCTCCAGCCCGTGGGCTTCTGCCCGGCATCTCGCGACAGCGCCTCGATTTCGGCGGCGTAGGTCTCTTCGGCGGGCTTGCGCAGCTTGTCGGTCACAGGTCTTCTCCCTTGGATGTTCGTTGTCGTTCAGAGTGCGGCGTTGAGCCGCAGGGCGTCCATGCGCGGATCGCCACCGGGTATGCCGGCCTTTGCCAGCTTGTCGACGATCTCGCGTGCGGCGCGCGCCGTGACGAGCAGGCCCATGGCCAGCAGCTCGTCCGTGCCCGTGTTCGCCTGCACGCCGTCCTGCCGCAGCAGCTGCAGCAGCAGGGATCGCCATTCGGGAGACGCCGCGAAGTCGTCGATGATGCCCAGCCGCGGCATGCACGACACCAGGCTCGGCAGGCGCTGTCCGGCCGCGTACGCGCGTTGCGCCAGCGTGGCCATCGTCGCGTCCGACAGCCGTTCCATGACGTCCATGATCGCGAACATGTCGATGTCGGCCCCATTCGCGACGACGTCCTCGAAGGATGCGACGACCTCGGTCGATCCCGTGCCGACGAGCACGTCGACGAACTCGCGGTCCGCCGATCGATCGTCTCCCCATGGCCACATCGCCGCGAGATCCACGTCCTCGACGCCGAGCGTCGCGGACAGCCGGTGCGCATCCAGTCGCGCCATCGTGTCGCTGCGACGCGTCCGTTGCGCCTCGTTGCGCAGCTTCACGATCATGATCGTCTTCTGCTTGTTGAAGATGCCCTTCGTCTGCACGCGCACGAAGTCGCCGATCTCGCCTTCGACGCCGCCATCCGCGGTCGAAGGCGTCGTCCCGAGCCTCATGAGCAGTCTCGAGGCTATCGTGCGCACCCGGGGCGCGCGATCCTTCGCCAGGCCTTCGATGAAGCTCCGGTCGTCCTCGCCCAGGTTCACGCCCAGCGCCTGCGTCATCCACAGCCTGGCGTCCGCACCTTCTCCCGACGCCTTCTCGCGAATCAGAGCCAACGCGGCGGCCGGATCGGCGGCGCGCAGTCTCGTGATCATGGCCCGCCGTCCGGCAGGGCCGAGATCGTCCCATTCCGGCTGTGCGACCTGCACGTCCTTGGAGATGCCGGCCAGCCAGTCCTGCCATGGTGCGTACACGAGGGGAACGGTGCCCGTGCGGCTGGGCATCCAGTCTCCCGGATGCACGACCCTTCCCCGTGCCTCGAGCAGGGCCAGCACGCCGTTGCGAAGCCAGTCGAGCTGCCGTGCCAGCAGTCTGGCCGACACCGGTCGCAACTCGTCGCGCAGCGTCGGCAGGACCAATTCGGGTAGATCCGGCAACCCCTGCAACGCCCCCGATGGTTCGGGCACCACCAGGATGCTCAACGCCTGGCCGGCCAATGCCAGAAGCCGGATCTCGGCCTCGTCCTGGTCGTCTCCGAGTTTTTCCCTCAACCCTTCGGGAGCCAGAGGAGCCGCGGCACCTCCCATCGTCCACCGGACGATCACTGGTTGCAGCACGTCCTGAAGTGCATCAGACATCGAATCTCACCCTTCCCCATGTGGTCGTTCCCGCCAGGATCTCCAGACGGTTCGCGGACCAGATCGCCGCCGCAGAGGTGAGCGAGGCTCCACGCGCCACCGCGGGCACCGTCCCGTTGACGGGATGGATCTGCCGCCCGCAATCGGAACGCCACCACGGCGCCTCCTTCTCGTCGAGCAGCAGCCGACCGGGGGGGAGAAGCACGGGCGCTTCTCCGCACCACGGTTGCGACAGCAGCGCGTCCTGCACCGATTCCACGATCCCGTCCGCTCGAGGCGCCGGCCACGGTACGCCGACTTGGGTCTCTCCCTTCGACACGAGGATCGCACGGTTGGGATTGGACGAGGCGAAGAATGCGATCTCACCTTCGAACTGCTCTCCCGGCACGAATGCGCTTCCCCGTCTTCCGCTGCTTGCGGGATGGAAGTCCAGCAGCATGGCGAATCGCGGTCCCTCGCCGAGGTTCAGCAGCCACGTCGTCTGGGAGATCAGGTTGTCGCGTCGCGTCACCACGCGTTCGGCCAGCACCTCCCACCGGGAGGACACCCGAATGGTCCCGGGATCCGCCAGCATCACGTCCTTCGTCTCGGCGCTCGTTATCGATCTGCGAACGGATGCGTCGCGCGGCTCCGCTCTGAACGCCCGCGACAGGAGGACCAGACGCGACAGTTCGTCGAGCGCGATCCTGATCCTGTCCCCTGCGGGCACGGCGAGGATCCGGGACGGCATCTCGTCGATCCTGCCCGCGAGCGTCGGCGCCTTCCCGTCCACCATGCGCGAGGCGATGCGCCTGCAACGCGCCGTCGCGTCGTCGACGAATGCCGACAGGCCGGTGCGCAACTGGTCCGATATCCACTGTTCGAGAGCCTCCAGCGCACCGGTCACCGCGAGATCGGTCTCGGCCAGGCGCTTCGCGCTCGCCGCCTCCCGTTTGGCGACCGCCTTGGGATCGTCGACGATCTGCGTGCCCGCATCCGCTGCCGCCGCGGAGGCGTCCTTCCCAGCGGTGCTCGCACCTCCCGTCACGCCGCGACGCTTCTTCAGCCAGTCGCCCACCCATTCGGGCGTCTCCGCGTCCGCGAAGGGCGCGAGATTCTCCGCCCTCATCCACATCAGGGCCAGGCCGTGCTTGCATGGGAACTTGCGCGAGGGGCAGGTGCACTTCGCGCCCAGATCCCGCAGATCGACGGCGACCTTGTACGGGTTGGCGCCCGACCCGGCGCACAGCCCCCACATGAGCGTGCCGTCCGGGCTGCCGCCGATGCCGGACCACTTCGCGGGTTTTATCAGTCCCGCGGCGGCCTTCAGCGATGATTGATCCGGCGCCTGCGCCTCTATGGCGCGCATGTCGAGCGTCATCTGCCGTCCCCTGTCGTCTTGCGCCTGTTCAGGCTATGAGTTCCGGCGTCGGTGCCGGTGCGGTCCTCGGATCGCGATCGTCGCGGTCGTCTATGCTCATGATGATCCAGACGACGCCGGCTATCACGACGCCGCTCCGCATCGTTCCGTCCAGACCTATGCTCAGATCGATCTGCGAGCAGCCCACGGAGATGCGGCGCGAGCCCGGGAGCGGCATCCGTGGCGGTCCCCGTCTTTCCCGCATCCTGTTTCTGATCCTCGTCAGAATTCCCGGTCGAGTTCTCTCGAATGGTCCGCGCGGTGGTCTTGCGACCTGGGTGATTCCCATTTCCCGCAGCCCGGCCGCTATGGCGCGGCGTCGCTCCCGCGCCGAATGCTCGTCGTACCATTCGCCTATGCGATCCAGCACGTGATCCAGCTCGCCGACCGAACGCGCCAGCATTCCGGCGTTCGCCAGCAGCAGGCAGACGTCGTCGGTCCGCACGCCGCCGCCGACAGATTTGCGTCGTCGTTCCCTGACCAGTTCGACGAAGCCCATGAATTCGGCTCGCATGAGTGCGTCGGGCCCTCCCGTGCCGTGGGGTTCCTCGAAATAGGAATCCCACCAGCCTCTCAGAGGTCTGCCCAGCTGAATGGCGAGTCTTTCGGTGGAGTCGAGATTGAACATGTCGTCAGCATCGTTCCCGGCGCGCGATCAGTCCAGTGGCGGGGCACCCCCAGCACTCGTTTTTCCGGATGACGCGGATGTCGTGCATGCGGGGCCGCCGCATTGCCACGGCATCCGCATGCCCCTCAGAACTTGTTGTCCGGCATGCCGCCGTACAGATCGCGGGTGCACTTGCCCTCGGCGATTCCGAAGGACGATCCCGACCATCCCGCCATCACGGCCTCGCGCACGGTCCCGGTGCTGCGCGAGAACGTCGTGACCGTGTTTCCCGGCCCGCCCGTGGTCGCTCTGCTGTCCATGAGGACGATCTCGTCGGTGGTGATGGAATCGATGCCGGACGCCGTCTTGCATGCGCCGCGACACCAACGCTTCGCGTCCAGGTCGATGCGGAACGTCTCGGTCCAGGGCGTCGCCGGCTTCCCCGTCGCCTTCTGCTGCGTGCCCTTGCAGTTCAGGTCGTACTGGTTCGCGGCAAGCGCCGGAACGGCTCCTGTCACCGTCGCGAGCGCGGCCAGCGCGTAGGTGTATCTTCTCATCTTCGTCCCCTTGATGTCATGCGGGATGCGTTTCTCATGCACCCCGTGGGTCAACGTTCCGTCTTCGTTTCGGCTCCGCGCCGATCGCCGTGGTCGTCGCGTCTGCTCTCTTTCCGATGGCTCCCGGTCTTCAACCGTCCATCGATGCGATCTCGACGTCGAGCTGGTAGTCCTCGGCCACCATGCTGAGCACGCCGTCCTTCAGGAACGCCTCCTGCCGCGGGTCCATCTCGGCCCAGTCGTAATCCATCGGCGACACCGATACGGCTCGCCCCTTGTGATGCTGCACGTGAAGTCGGGTGGGCACGAACGCCGGCGGCGCTTCCATGTCCTCGTTTCCGAGGCGGAAGGTTCGTGCGTTGTACGTTCGACCCGACACCAGTGCATCGGCGGTCTGTGCTGCGGTCGTGGGCATTCGTCGATCTCCCGTTGTTGCATCGTGTTCGCCTTCAGGCGGCGTTCTTGTTCCAGGGGGACGCGGCGCGCACCAGGTCGTGGGCATGTTCGAATTCCAGACGCATGCAATCGCCGACGGTGCGGACCTGATCCCCGTCGAGCACGATCAGGGACGTCGACCCGGGGTCCTCGTGGATGTTAAGGTAGCGCAGGCCATCCCAACCGCTCGCCCTCATTACAGCCGCGAACGCGACGTCTTCTCGTCCGTGCTGCATCGCGGTGAACACCGCGTCCCGCGCCGTTGTCGGCAGCCGTTCGCGGCGAGGCCGGTGATCGTAGTGCAGGTGGTCGATCATCTTTATGACGCTGTGCTGTCCGATGTCCGTCATCGCGAGGGGTCTGGATACGTCCAGCCTCACCTCCTGTATCCATATGGCCGTTCGACCCGCGCGGTGGGCATGATGCAGGGCGCGAGCCATCGCCGCGGTGCGCGTGCCGAAGTGGGTCAACGCCCGATACGGCTCCGTGATGGGACTGGTCGATCCGTGGAAGTGCGTCGTCGCCTCCTTCGACACGACGTCCCTCAAGCGGCCTGGGCGGGCATGCGCGCATGCCACCACGACGCCAATCGCGCGTGCGCCGGTCGAGCCTCGTTCGCGGGGGCGACGCTCTCGTCCGGACCCTGCGCATCCCATTGTCCCGCCGCCAGCCATCCCAGCATGTCGCGCACGCTGACCGGCTTGTAGGGGACGCCGTCCGACATGACCGTCACGCGGTCATCCATCAAGCTCGGGTTTTCCGCGCGAAGCCTGCGCAGTGGACGGTCGTTGTATGCGCGGCACGCGTGCCCGAGCGACGTCGGCAGGTCGTTCATGATGATCTCCTTGGGTTCTGCGTCCACCGGCGATCGCGTCGCGGGTGGCACTGGTCGGCGGCACTGGTCGGTGTTCTGCCGGGGCGTTTCGCCGGTATTCTTCTGCCGGATGGCGCCGATCAGAAGGTCTCGGGCCCGATCGGCATGTCCGGTCGTGCCGTCTTGCGCACAGTCCCTGCGATCGATCGCTTGACCACCTCGTCCATGGTCCGCGTGCGACGCTCTAGTTCGGCGGCCTTCTCCGTGATCGCATCGGCGGTGGCGGTGAGCATTCGTCCCACTCCGGTGCGCAGCGAATCCCATGCGTCGAGCATCTCGTCGACATTCGCCGGTCTTCCGGCCGCTGCGGTGTTCACGCGTTCCTCGACCAGCCTGGCGATGGCCTCGATCGTCGACTGCTCGTGCATCCGCGACGGATCTCGCCGGGCCAGTCCGTCCCGGTCGAGTATCGCCCTGATCGCATCCTGCAGGGTCTGCGTCCGGTCGCGCACCTGGTCGCGCTGCAGCGGCGTCAGCGTCGCGTAGTCGAAGAACCGCGGGGGATTGGCCATGATGAAGTCGTGGAACTCCTCGCCGTTCTCCGTCTCCGGATACGGCACCACCATGATGGCGTGCGGCGTCTCCTTCGTGTCGCGGAAGAACGGCACCTCCGCCACGTGATCCGCGTGTCTCGATCTGATCTCCGAAAGGGCGTCCTCGGGTGTCTTCGCGACAATGGTCGCGTTGCTCCTGCTACCGGCCTTGTCCGTCTTCGGAGTGAACTGCAGATTGCCCGTGTAGTGATACGTGTATCCGTACTTCATGCGCCTCGGCTCCTGATCTGGTCTTAGCGTCTGGGCGGGGGTTCGTCAGGCCGCGGCTCTGAATGGTTCGGCGTCGGCCCGTGGCGGTGGACCATCGTGGTGGATCCAGTCCGTTATGACGGCCAGCCTCGCGTCGTCCCGGCCGTCGAACCCCTTGAACGTCATGGCCATGGGTGGAGCGACGGGTGGATCGAGCGTCATCGTCATCGCGCCGTCGACGTCTATGAACAGCTCGGCCGTGCGACCCCGCTCCTTCCAGGTCAGCGTCGCCTCCCCTCGGGGCCCGGTCCTCTCCCGAGGCGCCGGCAGACCGTCCGAGCTCCTCATGAAGGAGGCGGCATATCCCGCCTTCGACATGGCGGCCCTCGGCATCCTCGTGCGGTATATCTCGAACGCCTTCGCGTCCAGGCGCTTCTCCACGCCCCGTGCATCGAGACGTCCCAGTTCCGGCAGACCCGCCTGCTGCCTGTCGAGTGCTCTGAGCACCTCGGCGGCCTTGATGAGAGATAGGCGCCGCATGACGACGTACTGTGCGCCGAAATGGGTCGTGCTCGCCAGAAGCCCGTGCTTGGAACAATAGTCGATCTGCTCCTGCGAATCCCTTCCCCATGCCGATGGGTCGAGCGTCCTGGCCACCAGGGTCTGACGCGGCGAGGGCGGACCATGCGGTTCACGCCCCATCCTGATCTGGCGCTTCAATTCCCAACGACGCTCTTCGGTCGTCATGGCATTCTCCCGTGTCTTTCGGTTTCTAAGCGGCGTCCGCCCCGCCTGCCGATCCGCGAGCCCGTCGCGTCACCACCTTCTCGATCAGGCGTCTACGCTCCAGTTCGCGTCTCACGCTGATGGTCACGTGGTCGGTGGCCTCGTCGTGCCTGTGCTTGTGCCAGCACGCCTTGAGCAGCATGCCCAGCGCGCACACCCCGGTCGTCACGATGAGCAGCAGACCCACGACGACGATGGGCTGGTTTCCGCTCCGCGCTAGCATGACGCATGCTCCGAGAGTTCCGATTCCGGCGACGACCAGGTGCTGCACGGGCCATGGCAGCCTAGTTGTCATCGCTGTCAGTTCTTCCTGCGACATTGCGATCAGACGGTCATCCGACGGATCCTCCTCGTCGTTGCCGTCGTCGAGCGTTGCCGCCCTGCCCGATGCGTCCGTGAGCGGCACGTCCGCCACGTCCTCGAAGCGCGACTGCTCGATGGCGACCACCGCCTCCGCCGAAATCCGTCTGATCGTCGATTCGTGGAGCGGCGTGCTCGATGAGACGTCGACGCACACGACACCTCCCTCTTCGCCGATGGCCATGGTGCAGGTCATGCCGGCATAGTCGATGGAGAGATCTCCGGCGTCCAGCATTGCCTTGTCGACGCGACCGTCGTCGTTTCGGAACGTCATCCGCGTCTTTCCACGCTTCATCTCTTTTTCCCCGCATTCCCCATTCTCGGCATCGCTTCTCAGGGTCGGGACTTCTCGATCTCCGCGATGGTCGCCGCTCCCGCGTTCGACGCGGATCTGGTCCATGCCTCGTCCACCCGGAGCCCGTTGGTCTTGCGATTCCACCGCAACACGATCGGCTCGAGAACCGTCGTGTTGCGGTTGGACCCTTCGACGAGCATCGCGATGGTCCCATCGTCGAGTAGCGCCACCGCCTTGGTGCTGTCGCACTCCTCGGTCTCCCATTGGCCCGTCCCCACGGTGGACACCAGCGACCCTCTTCCTTCGACCACGGTGGACGCGAAGCATATGTTCTCCGCTGTGCCTTCGTCCGCCAGTGCGTCGGAGTCGGCCTGACCGGTGATCATGGCCGCGACCTGTCTGCCGTCCTGCATGATGCGGAAGCTCTGCGCCCTCGTCTCGACGGCGTTGGTGCTGATGCCCGCCATCATCGCCAGAGCGACGTCGACCGATGCGTCGTCGATGGGACCTGCGAGACGCAGGCGGCCGGTCGACCGGGCGGAGGGCGCAGGCGCCGTCACCTCCACGGCGACCGGCTTCGGATCCGTGACCGTCCTTCCGTCGGCCTCGTTGGCGGGCTGGCCGTCGCAGGCCGACAGCAGCGCCCCCAGGACGACGATGATCGACGGCATGGCGGTCGTTCGTCGTGCTTTCTTCGTCGTCATGTGCATTGGTCCCCGTTTCATGATGGTGTTCATCTCGTGCATCCTCACTCGACGTCGTATGTGATCGGTTTGGCATCGGTCACGAATCTGAAGCTCGTGGTCGTCTCGTACGCCTTGGTTATCACCGCGTCCGGCAGCATGTCGTGATCGACGACCGCCCGGAGACCGCGTCCGACGATGGACGACATGACGCTGTCGGGCAGGGCTAGTGCTGTCTTCCTGACGCGCACGGCGCCGTCGACCCAGGTGATTCCGTTGGCCAGTTCGACGGTCCCGCCGATGGTCCCGTGGTGCACTCGAAGCCGATTGAACGGCGTCCCGCGAAGCGACGACGGCGACACGCACTGCCCGGCGTGTTCCAACGCCTCGTCGAGCAGCGATCTGCGTACCGTTTCCGGCTGCTCCGCCAACGCCGCAGCCACGACCCTGTCGCAGGTGAGCGTCCTGCCGGTGCGCTTGTTGCGTCCCAGGATGCGCGTCATGTCGTTGCTGGTCGCCTCCCATCCGGCGACGTGATCGTATTTCCTGAGGTTGAGCGTGAAGACGTCGTGCGAAGGTCGGCATGCGTGGTCCAGCACGCGAAGCCTGACCTTCAATGAAAGCCTGCAGCACCCATCGCCGTCGTCGCGGCGCGCCGCTTGTACTGCGATCTCCTCGATGGCGACGTCCTCGAGCTTGGCGATCGCCTCCTCGAGGTGCGTCTTCACTGCCGGCGCGGCCGCCCCGACCGTTTTGCGGTTGGCGAGTGTCGTCCTGACGTCGCGACGCATTTGCGCCACGACCTTCGCGGCGTCCGCTGCGGATGCATGCTGGCCGCCGTGAAGTCGGATGGGCGGTCGGTGGGCGAGTCCGTGCAGCATGCCCAGATCCAGAATGAACGTTTCCGCGTCCGACGGCACGTTCTCCAGCGCGTCGATCGTTGGTCTCGGTCTTTCCGGGACCAGATCGTGGAACTGCCGATCGATCTGGTCGGCCAATACCGCCCGCGTGGCTTGCACTTCGGCCGTGTTCCTCCCGTATTCCCTTTCGATCCCCCGCACCAGCGAAGACAGGTACACGGTGCAGTCGGTTCGAGGGAGGACCGACAACGTCGTTCCCATGCGCTGGGTGGCACCCAGCATCTCGCGCAGCCATTGCGGCGCGGCCAGATATGCCGGGTGGTCGGTCACGTCGTCGTTGAGCGAGCGCAACGCGTGGTTTCGTCTGCGGACCATGTCCCACCCGGTCAGCAGCGTGACCAGAGCATCGCACCCGTCCCGCGTGTACATCTCGTTGCGCAGGTGGCCGTGGCGCTCCATCATCTCCGCGACGGCATGCGCGATCTCGCCGACGCTCACCCGGAAGCCGTGGAATTCCTCCTGCGCGCCGGTGGCCTGCTCGATCCAGTCGTGCATCGTGCTCATCTGTCGTCCTTCGTGGGATCGGGGAAGGGTCCTGCATGCCGTTTCCGGGGTGCGTCAGATCGCCGCGCCGATCACCTTGCGCACGTGGGCGTCGATGTCGTCGATCTGCCGTGTCGTGTCCGCGCGACTGGTGGCCGCCTCGCGTTCCAGCGCCGACACCACCGTGTCCAGCGTCTGCGTCATCTTGTCCTCGACGACTTTCAGTTCGGATGCCGGCAGGTCCTTGCCGATGGCCGCGCTATATGTTTCGGACAATCTGCGCAGCGTTCCGACCAGCAGGGCGTCCACCTCGGATGCGTTCGTCCCGTCCATCTCGGGGAATGCGCGCAGGGCTGACGTCGCGCGGTGTCGGAGCCCTTCGAGCCGTATGCCGTGCGAATCGTACGACGTTCTCAGGGAAGCCCAGAGTTCGTCGTGCACCCTTGGACGCACCTGCTCCTCCATCTGCTGGACGGCTTCGCGTCCGAGCAGCCATGCGGTCACCCACAAGGTGATCGTGGCCATGTTGCCCGTCGCGGCCGATGCGAGCAGCGCGACGAAGGGATCTACGCCGAACACGAGCTGGGGGATCATCGCGAACACGGCGATCAGCACGCCCACGGCCACCGATGCCCACATGCGCATGTCGCGCAGCATCCTGATCGTGCCCAGATAGATTTCGTTCGGCACCACGACGTCGGTGCCGGCGGCGACGATGCGTGGCATTGCGGGACGCCTCGGCAACGCCGCCGGCACGGCTGCGTCGTTCGCGGCCTTTTTCGTGTCGAGCCATCCGCCGCGTTCGTCCCGCTGCATCACGGTCCAGTTGTCCCGCGCGGTTGGTCCTGGCGATACGAACACGGTTGGAACGTCCGGAGCCGACAGGGTCAGCATCGCAATGCCGTCCACCACCTGCGTCCGCACGGTCGTCTGGTCGCGCACGTAGGCGGTCATGTCCATGGCGGATTGGATGTACAGCCGTTCCAGCAGATCCATGCCCTGACGGCGCCGCTTCAGCACCGCGCTTTCGCGGAAGAATCCCTCGAGCAGGCCTCCGGCCTCCCCGATCACCGGCATTTCGGCCATGCGGGACAGCACGGCGGCCACGGTCGGCTCCCTGTTCGTCATCGTAGTCTCCTTGCTGCCGTCGTCCCGGATCGGGGGTTTCCCTCGTCCATTCCTCGCGTCAGGTCTTCATTTCCGATTTTGGCTCAACGGATTTTCCGCTTTCCCGCTGCGTTCCGCGGCCCGTCCACGGCATGGCGCACCAGGACGAAACCCGCGCGTGCGTCCCGCCACGCATGCAGCGCGTACTGCTCCAGACCCGTGCATCCGTCGCTCGTGAACGCGTGATCGCAGGCCGTCATGCGGCTGCCTTCGTCCCCGTCTCCAGTGATCGGGTGCGCGAACGCCCGGACCGAGACGATGCTCTTGGCCCGTACGTCGTGATGGCGGCGCATGCTGACGCCGATCTGTCGGCGCAGCGTGCTCCATGGCACGTACTTGTCCGGCATCCGGAAGACCGCGGCTAACCCCGGACTCTCCGCGAGGCAATAGGCTGCCGTGCTTCTCGCCGCATCCGGTGGCGTCGCCTGGTTTCGGGTCTCCGGAGCCCCGCCTTCCTCCGAGCCGCTATGCATCCTTGACGACGGCGTCGTGCCGCGACGCGTCCCCTGCGTGCATGATCGTCTTCACGCCCCCCGCGATGATCAGCATGAACACGGCCACCGAGGCGCACACCTTCGCCCAGCCGAATGCATGCGACAACATCGTCAGGTAGCTGAACGCGATGCCGATTCCCGTTGCGATGGCACCCAGCAGGAAGGCGTTCCGCATGCCCATCAGTTCTCCGATCGATCCGAGGATGATCGGCGCCAGTGCCAGGAGGTGGTACTTCATATCGGTGTCCCTTGTTCTTCCGTACGATGCATCCGCACCGGTGCTGGCATTCGTCAGATTCTCTGCGACCAGGCCTGGGCGACGGTTATGACGCCGGGCTCCATGGTCAGCGCCAGCGTTCCGTCCGTCCATCTCTCCGCGTCGACCACCAGAGTGGCTGGAGCTCCGTCGAGATGCGGGTGGCTCACCACGTCCGACAGCCTTCTGCCGCCGAGCGCGGCCATGACGGTTTCGGGCATCGCGGCATCCGCGATCATCAGGCGCAATCCTTCGGGGGTCTGCGCGAGACTGACGACGTCCGTTCCGCACGACGCGTGCATCGTGCCATGGATCCGGCGATGCCGCATGTGATGGGACAGGAACAGGCTGCCCGAGTCCCTCTCAACCGACACCTGCTTCAGCGCGATGCCGTGCTCGTTCCTGGCCACCTCGTCGTTCGCGTTCCTCCGGTATCCCAGAAGCCTGCGCTTGCTGACGCCCGCACCTCGCAGGACGTGCGCCATGAGGGGATGCAACCCGACATGCGCGGCACTCGGTGTCAGAGGATCGTCTCCGGCCTCGACGATCTCCCTGTCGCCTCTCAGGAGGTCGCAGGCCTCCTCGACGAAGGCGGCGAACCTCATGTCGACATCGGGATCGTCCATGCGGAAGGGGACGCTTCTGCGTCTGACGGTACCTTCGGAGAGATGGGCGGTTCTCTCGAGATGCATGTTCGCATGGTCCGATGCATGGAGAACGATCTCGATGTCGCCCGGGTCGCATGCACAGCCCAGTCCGATCGGCAGCCCTGCGTCACGCGCCTGCGCGACCCTTTGCATCAGGTGATCCGCCACCGCCTTCCTCTCGAAGGAGTGGATCCGGTCCGACTGGTCGTGCAGACAGCCGATGTTTCGCTTCGTGTCGGAATGCGTCATGCCGGTCCACCTTCCCTCGTTGCCGCCATCTCTGCCATCAGCCCTCAGGCATTTCGACGGTGCTCGTGTTCGTCTCTTCGCGCGGCACGCGCTGCCCGCGCTTGCGGTAGCGGTTCTGGTACTCGCGGCGCTGCTTGGTCACCTCGTAGAGGATGATGCCGGAAGAGGTTCCGAGGTTGAGGCTTTCGACCATGCCGAACATCGGGATCGCGACGCACATGGCGCTGCGTTCGACGGCGCGTTCGCTGATGCCGTGGCTCTCGTTCCCGAACCAGACCGCCAGCTTGGGCGCGCGCGTGAAGTCGCCTTCGTCGAGGAAGATGCTTTCCTTGCCCTTCACGTGCGGTGACGTGACGATGGACGTGAACCCCTGCGCCTCGAGATGATCGAGACAGGCGTCGGTGTCGTCGAACCGCTTCACGAAGCTCCACTTCGAAGCCGACACCGACAGCTTGTTCATCGTCTTCTGTTCGCGGAATTCCTGCCAGTCGTCGGGGATCCTGCCCTCCGGATCGACGATGTAGACCTTTTCCACGCCCAGCGCGTTCACGTTGCGGATGATGGCCGCGATGTTGACCACGTCCTTGGGATTCTCGATGACCGCGACGAGGTTGCGGCACCGGTGGTCCTTGATCTCATCAGCACGCCTGCGCATCGAGCTCTTCGGCTTCGGCTGCGGTGTTCCGTTTTCTTCCATGTCCATCTCCTTACCCGTCGTCTTCACGTCGGGTCCCTGGTTTTCCGTCGTATTGCCACGAAAATAGGCCGGGGAGGGTATGAACCCTCCCCGGCTTTGATCATGCCGCGTTGGCGAGATCCTGGACGTCGTCGTTCGCCGCCCTCACCACGGTTTCGACAGGCGTGGAGCGCAGCAGCGGCAGCATGCGGTTGCGATCGAACGCTTCGATCGTCCGGCCTCCCCGGAACGCGATGTACGCCTGGAGCACGATGTCGGCCGTCTGGTGTTGCGTCATGCGGCGGCTGCGGTCGTTCATCGCCGCGACCGTCCGTCCCACCGGCGATTGCGCGTCCACGTTCCTCGTGAACTCGGCGACGAACCGGCGTGCGACCTCCACGTCGTCCTGTTCGACGAGATGCATCGCCGTCACGAAGCCGCGGTTCGGCGTGATCCTGCAACGCTGGATCAAGGCGTTGACGCGGTTCGAGAACGCCACGACGTCACGGTCCGTCGACAGCTCCAGGATGCGCGATGCCTCGACCTCGACGCAGGCCTTCATCTGGCGCGCCGTCCTGCTGGCCGTCGCGATCGCGATCGCACCCCGCATCACGTGCGACGGGATGGCATCGATCTCCTGAGCGTGCATCGCCCGATTGGCGATGACGTACGCACGCGTCGCGCCGCTCGATGTTCGAGGTTTGGCGCCTGTTGCGATGGCGTTGAGGTCCGACAGCACGGATACCGCCGGTCGGCCGCTGATGCCGCGTCGGATGCTCATACGGTGCGCACGATCGAGCTCGGCCTGCTCGACCTTCTTCTCCTGAGCCTTGCGGCGCTGGTCGTCGCGTTCCTTGCGCAGCTTCTTCAGCGCCTTCATGAATGCGATCGTCGCCTTGTTCAGCTTGCGCGTCGGCGACGGCGTGGTGCCGAGCTTCGACTTCATCGGCTTGACCGTCTTGATGTACGGGCCCGCGGGATCGAGGTCGCCCGGGTTGAAGTAGGTCCCGTGCGTGATGCCGCTGCGGCCGATGCCGAAGCTGTTCAGCGCGTTGGCGAGGATCTGCATGCTGAAGCGCGGCCCGATGCGGCTGGCGAGATCCTGCTGGATCTTGGCGCCGGTGTTCACCATCGCGATGGTGTTCTTGGCCTTCTGGTCGAACTCGAGCGGCACTTCGCGAGCGCCCGTCATCACGTTCACGATGCCGACGTTGAGCTGATACGCGCGATCGGCGAAGCAGTTGGTCGTTGCTACCGCGCGGCTGTCGGTGTTCATGCGCTTGCGCGGGAGCGTGCCGCTGAGCGATGCGAAGCCGTAGAGCATGCCGCGCTCGCGGCGGGTCATTCCAGACAGGACGTCGTTCTTCTCGAAGACGACGTTGGACATGCCCTCGCTGCTGAGACCCTGCACGTTGATCATCACCGAGATGCCGGTCTCGATGATCACGCGCGCGATCAGCGGTCCGTCCTCGCGGTCGATGTCGGCGCCCGGGTTGCCGGCACCGATCGTCGCGACGTCGTAGCCCTTGCCGCCGGCGCCGTTCGGCTCGACGATGCCCGCATAGGCGTTCGAGTCGACGACGATGGCGACCTGCTTGCCGTCCTCGAGCGCCTTCTCGATGATGTTGCCGTGCATGGCGGCGCGCTCGGCGATCGGATCGCCGATGATGTTGATCTGGCTGAGCAGCGCCTGCTCGCTGATGGCGATCTCGACGCCGTCGGCACCGGTGATCGCGAAGGGGAGGTCGCTGGACGGCTGGGGCTGGTAGAAGCTGGACATAAGATTCTTTTTTCCTCTGAATGGCACTGCCAAACCAGAAGATCCAACCAACCATCGGTCTCGACACCGAAACCGTCGCTCCGCCAACCATCCCCGTGCCGCATCAGCGGCCATCCGCCCTCTTCATGTCCCCTGAGGTTCGAACGGCATCCTGTACGTGATGACCGCGACGACCCCGGTCTCGGTCGTCGTGGTACTGCGGTACGTTCCCGAAGGATAGTCCGTGAGGCTCGCGGTCGCCGGGGTGATCGACACCGGACCCACGATCTCGCCGCCCCTGCTCTCGATGTCCTGGCACGCCGCGTCGAGTGCGTCCTCCAGCGCGTCCCCGAATCCCCTCAGCGTCGTCTCGTCGTTCTCGAGCGTGATCACCTTGGTCAGCGTTCTCGTTCCCATGTCGGTCTCCCTGTCTTTCGGATCTTCGGTGATTTCGCTTCAGCGCTCGACGACGTCGGCGCTCGCGGTGTCTTCGACTGGCCCTCCGAGGAGGCGGTGCAGCTTCATCGCGCTTCCACGCACTGGTGGTGGCGAATCGTAGGGGCGTCGATCGTCTCCGGGACGCCACTTGTCAGCCACGAGACGGTGCCGGCAGCCGCATCTGGCGCATTCGTATATCCCGATGTGCCTTTGCATGCCGAAGATCGACGGCCCGGTCATCTTGGCCATTACGAACATCCACCAGCGGCGGTGGAGCAGACCGCATTTCGCCGTTTCAATCGACATCCGTGTCTCCTGCGAGTCGTTTCGGACCGCGGCCTGGATCGCCGATCGTGCTTCGAGTGTCTTCGGCACGGTCTGGACCGCCCCGCGCCTCGCTATGCTCCCGCTGCATGGCCTGCGCGGTTGTCCAGTCGTCGGCGGCTCCGATGACGTCGCCCTGCATGCGCTGAAGGAGCACCTGGAGGCGCTTCTTCTCGTCTTCGTCGAGTGCCTGACCCAGGCCCGCCTGGCGTTTGACCAGTCCCAGCCAATCCGACGTCTCGCCGGCCGGCAGCGGCACGAAGGCGTGCACGGGGCGCATGGGCGCGCCCACATCGCCGTCCGTCGAATCGTCCGCCACCCTGAAGCTCTCGTAGCCGTCACGTTCGACGGCTCGAGCGGCATGGGCCGACATCTCGGCCTCGTCCCTGGTCGTCCCGGTCACGTTTCGCCATTTTCCGCGCCACGCCTGCTGAAGCGTCATCATGCCGTTCCTCCCGATTGCGATACGGATGCGCAGTTCGCGTCCCGCCGCCGTTCCTCGGCGGCCTCGAAGGTCGAGCGCCGCCATGCGAGAGCGAGGCCATCCGGCGGAATTGCACCGGGCAGGTGGACCACCGCACCACGCATGTCCCAGTAATGTGTGCCCTCCAGGACGTGCGACACGAGAAGCGTCATTCTCGTCGGATCGATGCATATCAGATGGTCGTCGAGCAGCAGGTGGAGGTCCGCCCTCATCATGACGCCGTTCGCCTTGGAGTGGTCGCGGTTGTGCGCGTACGGAACCAGATGCGCGGCCTGCAGCGCACGCGCGACGGTCACGCCCGTTATGCAGCAGCGCATGCCGTGATTGTCGACGACGTCGCACCTGAATTCCGATTGGCCTTCGCGGGCGATCGTCGTGATCGTCCGCGTCCGGGATGCATTGAGTTCCGCTGGGCGAATCGCCAGGAGGTCCGCGCGCCGCTCCGTGGTCAGCAGAACCTCGTCCTGCGGTGTCACGAGTCCACCAGCCATCGCCCGGGAAAGAGTCTCGAGGCATTCCTCCGGCGTCCTCCTGGGCAATCCGATCCGGCCGGCCTTCCCGATAACCGCATTGCGCGACAGTCCCAGCGCCGATCCTATCTCGCTGGCCGTGAAGCCGCTCAGCCACAGGCGCGCCATTCGGTCCACCCTCTCCTGCGGCCACGCGGAAACGGTGGGGCCCGGCGTGATGCCCAGGATCTCGCGGACGGCCCGCTTGAGATCGTCGAGATCCTCGCGTGGATCCATGCCCCATGCTTCGACGACTGTCGCCTGATGCGCGATCTGACGCCGCCTTTCCCATTCGCCCTTGCGCATCGAATCATCGATGAAGCCCGGCTCACCTTCCCAGTGGAGACCGTCACGGCTGCCGTACAGCGCCGGTCCCGGGTGGATCCTCGCGTCGATGCATACGTGTCGGATGTATGGTCGTTTCGCGAGCGCCCGCAGTATCTCCTCCCGGTGGGCGGGCGGTCCGTCGACCTCCACGGCGGCCGGATTCACGCGCGCCATCGTCGCGCCGATGGCATCGGCGGCCGCGAGCATGACTGTCCACTCGTCTCGCCGTCTCCGATCCAGCCGGCTCTCCTTGTCGCGCTGCTCGCGTTTCTCCGTGTCGTGAGACAGCTGGCGGTCGTGATTGTCCCGGGCGACGCGGTCCATCATTGCCACATTGTCCACGTCGAGGCTGTATTCGGCGTCGTGGTGCATCATGAAGCCGCGCGTGAAGGGCTTGCCGCTCGGGCTCACGCCCTTCTGGTTCCGCCATCGTCCCTCATGCAGTTCGCGGATCACCCATTCGCGCCGATCGTCGTTCCAGACGACGTGCGGCTCGCCCGCATCGTGTCTTTCCTGGTTGAGTCGTTCCAGATCGTCGCGTCGCTCGTCCCGGATGAAGGGCTTGTTCGCATAGTCCACCTTCATGTCACCGTCTCCGCGTATTCATGTGTCGTCGTCCATCCGCATGCGCCGTCTCCCCGTGGCCGACGTCCAGGCGCACCAAGTCGACTGTCAGTTCGCGTCGACCGACGACATGCTGGCGTAGAGGCTCTGTACGGCATCGCCGATCGCCTCGGCGTCGCGCCTGGCGAGCCTCTGATCGTTGCGCAGGGCGAGTCGTATGGCGGTGACGGTGTCTCCGGTGCTCGATCGCCTGGTTCCCAGCACGTCTGCGGCATCCAGACCGCTCCACGTCACGATCGCCGACAGGCCGTTCACGTCCGGACTGCGGCCCTGCCCAAGTCTCGTCATCGTTGACGCGCTGATGCCCGCCTGCCTGGCCATCTGGTTCCAGGTCACGCCCCTGTTCAGGCGAATGCCGTCCACCAGGGCGTGCAGACCCTTCGGATCGAACCCGTTCATCGCCTTCTCCTCGTTCAGCCAAGTGTTCCCATCGTCGCTGCCATGCCGGGGCGCCCAGACGACGACCGTCGATCCGACTACGTCCGTCGATTTCAGGATTTCCTCAGGCTCATGACCGCATCGGCCGCCGATGGCTGCTGCTCGTCCACCATCTTCAGCTCGTGTTCCATGCCCACCAGCTGGTGCATGAACCACCGCATCATCTCGCCCGTGGTCGTCCGCACGTGATCGGGTCCGTCGTTTCTGGCGCACTCGGTCATGATCTGGTGACGTGACCAGGGCCCGGCCTCCATGTCCTTCAGACGCACGCTGACGTAGTCTCCCGACTTCATCGTCTTGAGGGTGACGCCCTCGAATCTGGATCGGGCGCCGGTGCATGCCGAGCTCTTGAGCACGAGTACGAAGTATCGCGAGTCGCCGTCGATATCGATCATCATGGCGAGCTGGCCTCGTCCGTTCAGGGATATCGCGGCGTTGCGTCCCTGCGGAGTGATGGCGAAGCGCCATGGACGCGATGCTTCGTCCTCCCCCGCGACCCTGTCTCCCGGCGGCCTCGGCCAGACGGGCGGGGCGACTCCGTAGTTTCCGCCGCGCGTGTGGTCGGCTCGCCCCGTCATCAGCAGCGTCATCGCCGTGATCAGTCCCAGGACCATGGCGGTCCAGGCGCCCCACATGAGACCTCTCCCCGCTGCCTTCCGCATATGGCGAGGTGGTCGTGGCGGTGCGTCCACGGTCATATCCGCAGGCCGCAGGGAAGCACGACGGTCTTCCTCGTGCGGTGGCTGACATGCTGACCCATCGTCGTCGTCGTGCCGCTTGGCTGCCCCCCGACCGACAGGGCCGGCAGCTCCGATGCGGCACGACGGCCATACCGCGCCGCGCAGGCGTCCGAACAGAATGCGGCGTCGCGGTATGTGCTCCCGTCCCAGGTCGTGAAACCGGACACGTACGGCCACCATTCCTCCGGGCTTCCGGCGCCGTAGCCCTTCACCGACATGACGGACATGTTGGACAGGCGTCGGCAATCGTCGACCGTCCTGGCCTGCCCCGCTTCGGGTGGAGTGTCGAAGTGGTGGTGATCCAGCATCGGCGTCAATGGCGCTCCGCATTGCCGGCATTGCGCCGAAATGGTCATGAGGTCCTTCGCGTCGGGGGAGACCGCCTGGTATGCCGCCCTGACGACGGCGGCCATGTCCGCAGCGCGCGCGATCACGCTCCCGCCTCCATCCACCAGCACCGTGCCGTCGCCCCGGGAACCGAGAGCGCCGATCGCCGCGTCGTCGGCACCAACGCCGAACGCCCTGATGACGGCGACACGCGCGCCGGGTTCCCTCATCGCCTCGCGTGTCGCCTTGCCGGCCACTCTGGTCACGTGCTGCATGGACCGCGCTCCGCGCGGCACCACGTGTACGCCCAGCGCCACGTACATGAGATGCGTGGGCGAACGCATGAGCACTCTGGGCGACGTTCCGTAGCGCATGCCGGCGATCCCGTCGTCGATGCGTTCCGTGGCCACACGTCGAAATCTCGCGTGTTCGGTCATGTCGCCCCCCTTTCTAGGTCCATGGTTCGTGTGCGTGCGGTTTTTCTACATGGCGCCGTCCGCGATGGCGCGCAGCATCGTCAGACGTTCGAGAGGCGGGAGATCCGCGAACATCTCCGTCCACCGGGCTGCCTTGCGTTTGATGTTCTGCCGTTCGCGGTAGTTCGTGCCCGCGATCGTGGCGACTTCGCTGACCGAAACCGCCTTCACCGGCCGCAGCACGTCGTCGATGATCCGCAGGAGCGATGCCTCGTCGATTTCGTCTCGTGGCGCCGACAATGCCGCCGTCAGCCGTTCGCCCATGTCGTGTTCTGTCATGCTCCCGACTCCTTTCGTCGGGTTCTAGGCAGGAGGTCGATTCCCGACAACCGCCGCCACATCGTCGGACCGATCCTGTCTCGATCGATGCGCGTCTACCGTCGTTCCAGGGTACGGCACGAATGAGCCAGTCCCAGCATGGCGACGAGGAGCAGCATGGTTCCCATCGCCATCCATCCCTGCCAGCGAGGTATGCCCCCATGGTCGAGCAGGATGGTCGCCAGAACGATCGTCAGGCCGATCGCCAATGCGGTGAACACCATTCTATAGGTCATCCGGCTGTTCCTCGGGACGTCTGCAGGGCTCCGCGAATTGTGACCGTCGCCGTGTCTACCGCGCGCGGCGACGCAGGTCCTTCGCCTCCAGGCGCGTGTCCCGTGATCATGGTCGTCGACATCATCGTCCCCCTTTCTTTTTGCGCCTGCTGGCTCGAGCATGCGCATTGGGATGATGCGTGCTTGGTCCCGTCGCTATTGTTCGGGGCGTTCCAGTCCCAGCACGGCGTATGCGTCCTCGCCCGTCCACCGGATGACGGCGGCGAACGAATTCAGATCGCAGGTCTTGCCCTGCTCTATCCTGGAGAGGGTCGACTTGCTGATGCCCGTCTCCGCCTCGATTTCCCGCAGCGTCCGGTCTCCACGGCGGTTCGCCACCGCTCGCGCGAGTCTGCCCAGATCCAATCCGGTCGGCTCGTTGTTCGTGAACACTGCTTGTCTCCTTTGGCCGGCAAGGACTCGTCTGTTGCCGGCATCCCGGCTCATGCGACATCGTCGCGCATGTCCTTGTCGCTTCCGTCTCTGTTTCCGTTCCGCTGGTCGGGCGGAGCTTTTCTCCCGTCAGGGGATCATGCGTCCCCCATCTCCAGTTCGACCCAGTTGTCCTGCAAGGTCACGTCCATCCATCCGTCGCGGCACACCGCCTCTTCTATGACGGCGTCCAGGTCGAACGGCAGCCTGATCAGATCCGATAGCGGTCGTCCAGCCAGAGCGGCTGTGTACGTGTCCGGCATTTCCATTGGAATGTGGATTCCCCCGCGTTCGTTGCGGATCTGAGGCGTGATCCATGTCTCTATCGTGCTTCGTTCTTCACGCAGCACGATTCGCACGTCCCCCCGGCGTGCCCGGTGCGCATGCCGGAACGCGAGCGGCACCAGCTTGCCTCCGGTCGCCACCACGTCCATCACGTCTGGATCCCAGTGCCGCCCTTCCGAAGCTCGTGCCATCGCCGTCACCATGTCGACGAGATCCGCGCGCGTGCACTGCTTCCACCCGATCCATGCGAGCGACACCACGTCTATGAGGATGGGCTTCCCATTCCTGGTTGTGGCGCGCTGCTGCATGATCGTCTCCCCTGGTCGCCTGTGCGTCTTTTCCGCGCTTGCTCCAGGAGGTCCCGATCCTAGGAGCAAGGTGAAACCGTCCGTCATGAACGTCATGCCGAGATGGTCCGATATTCTTACAAAGTTACATACGTGCCATCGTACATCCATCTATCTGAAGTAAGATGGCAATCACCGCTGACGACCGTACTTGGGAGGCTTGTGCACTGGTCTGAAGCGGGATCACGAAGCTTTCGAGGTCCGGTGTGGAATTACGGATGACGTCCCGCCATGTCGATCCGACAGGAGGATTTCGCAATGAATCCAACGGCTCGTCCTCGTCCTTCGCACGGTCAGGCGGCGCGCCGTCGTCCTCGTGCTCCGTCGAAGAGTTCGATGATCCGCGACGATCGTTGCTGGAGACCCGCGTCCACCTTGCGTCGCAGCGCGTCGATCGTGGGGACGTCGTGATCCAGCCCGTTCAGGTATGGATAGAGCGACTGCCTGCGTTCGTCCTTTCGCGCGACGACCTCTGCGATCTGCGCCGGCGTGCACCGGAAGTTCCACTGCGTCGACGATCCCGAGGCGTGATGGTGGACCGCTTCGGTCAGCACGACGATCTCGTCGACGGTGAGCGCTCGGCAGTCGAAATCGACCGGATTGACGCCCCAGCCCGCACCGGCGCCTCCCGTCACCCACGCGTCATGAGCTTCGGGATCGACCCAGATGTGCTTGTGGCGGGAATTCCCCATGCCGAACGCCGTCAGCAGTCGGATGGTGCGGGGCTTGTCCGCGTCGTGCTGCACCGAGAAGTGATGCGCCTGGAACCACTTCACCAGTTGCGGCGCGGCCACGGCGCGCTGCACCGAATCGTCCGGTCCCTGGCTGCGCTCGTTGCCCCGCTTCTGGACGCTCCCGCAGGCCTGCGTCAGCATCGCGTCGAAATCCGCAAAGGGCACGGGCGAATCGTCGTGCCGCGCCCCGCCTAAGGCGGCCACGCGCGAAGCGAGAGTGCGCAACCAGGCCTTGCCCGGTTTCCTGATGGTCATGATTATGTCTCCTGATCGACCGGTGGCGGCGTCATGCCGTCACCGGTCCGATGTCGATGCGTTTTGGTGGAATCCGGTCCGTCGAGGTCGTGCGTCTTCGCCGTCGGCGAGGTCCGCGGATCTTCGACCTGTCGCCATCCCTGTTTTCCCCGACGTCTTCCGCCGTGCATCCTCATTCCCGTGATCGGGGCTTCCCTGCCCGGTCAGTCGGAATCATTGTCCGCTTTGCCGAACACGTTGAACCTCAATCGCAGCACGCGCCCCGTTCTCGCGCGTCTTTCCCTGTCCGCCGGATACTTCCGGTCCATGATCGCCCCGAGCTCGTGGTTCTCCTCGATCGACTTGAGATGCCACGCCTCCATGTCGGACAGGGGTCTGCGCCACCAGCCCAGATCTCTGATCTCGGGAAACATCCGCGAGCGGAAACCGCCGCACTTCCGGCAGAACGCCGCGCCGTTCGTGTAGGTGACCGATCCGGGTCGGAAGCGCCCCCACACGTGGTCGCACGAGATGTCCTGCAGATACTGTGCGAAGGCCTGGCGTTCGGCCTCGGCGATGGTCTCGCCCTCGCCCCGGATGAACGTGCCGGCGGGGAATGCCTCGAAGAAGGGCACGGCGGGGATGATGCCGTGCCCCCATTGCACCGTGCAATCCGATGGCCATGCGCATTCGGGTTCGTACTTCGCGTTTCCGCCCAGCATGCTGGACAGGTCGTGCTCCGGCGTTCCCGGAACGTGGTGCGAAGCTATCCTCATCCGTACCTCCAGGCGCCATGCCGTTCGTCGAATTGTCGTCGTGTCGCCTGCATGCGTCAACATGTTCCATCGGAGGGTCTGGTTGCCCGGTCCAATGACCACGACGCGCGCCTGAATCCTGCGACACGGCGGTTTCGTCGATCAGACGCGCTCGAGCAGGAGCACCGGCTCGTAGCCGTTCCTCTTGTGGGGGTGGCCTTCCTCGAGCAGGTCGCCGATGCCGCCGTAGCCGCTGCTGGTCACCCGGTAGCGCCCCGGTGCGACCTTGATCCGCACGGTGCCGTCCGCCGCCGCCACTTCGCCCGCCAGCCGCTCGGCACGGTCGTGCGGATGCATGCGGCTCAGCGTCTCGACCAGCTTCGACCTGTCCACGATCGACACCTTCCGCAGGTCGATCAGCATGTCCTTCACGCGTCGATATCCGACCGGCAACGCGTGGGCGACCTCCTCGTCGTGGCTGCCGATCGCGATCCTGTCCCGGTTGCGCAGGATCGTCAGGCTTCGCATGGCCGATTTGACGGAGACGAAGCCGTGATCCCGCACGTACCGCTCGGCATCCGCCTCGTTCTCGGCGCACGAGACGCCGCGCCATGGATTGCCTTCGTCGACGAGATCCGTGAAGCCGTCGGCCCTGAACCAGTCGGCGACGAGCAGCTCCCCCGTGGGCACCTCGATGTCGACGTGGTGCAGCGTCTTCGGTCCGACGTCCTCCACCGGCTCCAGATGTCGCACGCCTCTCTCCGGTCGACGCCCGACGACGAGGTTCCAGGCCCGCATCTCGTACGCCAGACGCTCACCCGAGGCGTAGTCCTCTTCCAGATTGCCGATCCGCCAGTAGGAGACGTCGCCTGCGTCCATGCGCATCGTCAGGTCGGAAAAGGCCTGCGCGCGCTCGCTCTCCGACATGCCCTTGGCCTGCAGATAGGCCAGATCGACCAGACCCGCGTTGATCAGATGCCATCCGAACCGCTCGGCCGTGTCGCGCGTCTCGTCCGCCGGCGTGGTGTAGGCCGTGCCCTTCCACATGCCGTTCCAGCTCTCGATGACGTGCATGCTTCGGTTTGGCAGCGCGTTGTGTGGTTGCAGTACGCCGGCCTCGCGCAGCTCTGTCAGATGCTCAGCGAGGAGAACGGTCAGTTCGGCCTCATGAGGAGTCGCGTCTCCCTTCCGTGCATAGATGTCTATCATCGCCTCCAGACGAGGCAGGCCGATGCGTCCCGACAGACTCTGAATGCTCATGGCTTTTTCCTTGGAAGGCTGGAGATGGCTGGTGGAAGGCGCGGCATTAGCGTCGACGCATTGTCGAAGACCCAATCCGCCACCCTTCTACCCGGCGTATTCTGATCTGCTTCGCGGGCCGTTGCACCTGTTCGGATGGCACGGGTGCTTCGACGTCTTCAGACGGTCGTGTTCGGCAGGTTTCTTACCGGTTGGTGTGCCAAGGCAGGCCCGTGTCGGCATGAGCGATGGGCGTTTTTCCTGGCTTGGGCGGCTTCGCCGTCTTGGGATCGGGAAGCCTTCCCCATTTCGTCGGTACGGTTCCCGCACGCCGCCAGTCATGGGCTCCATTCGGCGAGTCCGCCGCGGGAACGCGACCGTCGTCGATCTTCAGACGGATGTCCCCATCCATCTCGATCGCCGTTCTGATCTTGATGTCTTCCGGCAGGCGCGGTTGCGATATGACATCGCACAGTCTGCGTCCGGGTAGTGCCGCCATCAGGGACGAAGGCAATTCTTCGTCGATGTGGATGTACGTTCCGGAGCCGGTCTGATCGATCAACAATCCATGAGCCAGTTCGACGTGGTGCAGGACCAGAGCGCCACGTTCGACCTCCCCCCAACCGTAGTTCTTGAACCCCTCGCGCTGGACCGGCTTGAAGCGTTCTCCGACGTCTTCGACGTCGATCGCGAGGATAGCTTCGATGTCGGGATGCATCGCACGCACCACGGGATGCACGTCCAGGCTCCACAACGGATTCTTATTGGCCGACCCGGCAGCGTGGAGTGCTGCGACCCTTCCGATGAAGGTGATGTGCTGCGATAGCGACTCGTGCGCCAGCAGCCGATATGCCGAAAGGCGGTCGGTCGTTGTGGTGTTCACTTCGGTGTGATGGTAGGACTCCCAGCGCTTGCCGCGTTTCCGCGGCTCGTTGGTTCCGAAGATGCGCGTGATCCGGGCGATGCCGTCATCACCCTCGCCGGATGAACACGACATCGCTATTGGATTTTTTGGCACGTATGCCCCGAACTCGATGGGCAGCGGCCTGATGCCGTTGTACTCGAGGTATTCGTCGATCACCTGCTGGAGTAGACGTTCTGACTCCGTCTCTGCGGGACGCGGGTCGGGGATTTTGTCGCGCTGCGCCATCACTGCATTCCCTTTGCTATCGTCATAGTCGTTCCGCGGTGTCGGCTCGTCGACTCTATGACGATCCCGGTCGTTCCGTCGAGAACGGGTGTCTGCAGGAAGTCCGCGAGTTCCATGCCGATGCCGTCGCCGATGATGTCGTAGGGCGTGTTCACGATGCTCGCGCCTTCGTAGCGTCTGATCTCGAGCGATGCATGGATCGGGCAATCGAGTCTGGCCGACTTGCATACGATGACGCCATCTTCGACTTCCAATTCCAGGACAGTTGGTTTTTCACGTCCCCTCCGCATGAGCCTCAATGTCTCTTCGTCATCGGGTTCGCCAGGAACGACGCACCGCGCATGCATGTCGAGCTTGGTGCTGCCGTGTACCGCGTACTCGTCCAGGCGGCAGCTGATGCCGTGCGGAATGGCCACGTTCAGGTGTCGCATGATCCGTTCGGCGAGGGGGTCGATCCGCATCGTGCTCGCGTCGATCTCGAAGGGATCTCGGCCATCGGCCGAGAGTTCGGTCATTCTCGCGAGCGCACGGTCATGCGCGTCGAGGAAGAGTCCGATGTCCTTCTCGTTCTGCAGGAGACCTTCCTGCGTCAGCAGGATGTCGATGGCGGTTGGCATTGTGCCGTCATCGCCGGGTAGCATCCTGCGTAGAAGCCTCACGGGTTGCTTTCGGGCTGCGTGCCGGATCTGGAGTTCGCGTGGCGCCATGGGATCGGCGGGGCGCCCGTAATCGTCCGCATTGCGACCTGTGCGTGCCAGGAGCTTGCCAATCGCGGCGTGATGCCGATCCTTGCTCCCCCTTGGATACAGCATCGCCTCCCACCCGATGTCCTTGCCGGGCTTGGTGGGCTTCGTTTCGACTGCGACGGCAGTTTCGTCATTGTCCCACATGCCGCTCATCACGTTGCTCATCTTGTCGAAGAAGCTTGAGGTCGCCTCTTCGTCGGTTACGTGGTGATAGCCGTCATCCTTGAGCGTCCAGCAACTGAATTGCACGGGCGCCCAGGCGGTCAGGTTTGCGATGTGCTCGTCGGCGAGGGTTTCCACCGCGTCCTCCCAGAAGGTCGGTGGCGTATGTGCCTGATGGATGGGTAGGAACTCCCGGCGGCCGTTTCCGGAGTTCAATTCACTCCCGGCACCTACCAGCTTCGCCCATGCGGCCTGCTCTATCCAGCGGAAGACGCCTGATCCTCGCGACATCCCCGAAATGCTGGCGACGATCAGTATTGCGGCCACCATGCCGATGTCGTCGCAGTGCCTGGCGAGCATCTGCGCCACGTCCTGGGCGCCGGCTGGAATGCGCGGCATGTCCTTGCTGCTTCGCGAACCTGATCCGCCGTTGCCCGTCAGCAGCGGATGCAGACTGTAGTCCCAGTTCACCACCGGGTAGAGCGAGACGCTCTTGCGCGGCCACCACGACGCACGTTCGGCTTCGTTGATGTGGAACGTCGCCGGGTCCTCACCGACCGCGCGGATTTCGGTGACCAGGTTGCTCGCGTCGATTCCTGCTGACACCAGCCGCTGGCGCCAGATGTCCACCACCTCTCCCCATGCCAAGCCGTATACTTCGACCTGCTTCACATCCGTCATTTCATCTCTCCCTTGGCAGTCTCGCAGATCGGATCTCGGCATTCAGCCCATCGTGCTCACGCGTGCTCGCCCTTGACCGCGGTCGATCTCGATGGTGATCATTCCATCCGGTCCGAAGGCGGTGCACTCGAGGAAGTCGGGTTGCTCGGTGCGCATGAGATCCTCGAACACCTTTGCGATCTGCGCGGGATCGACCGAGACGCCCGGAGCTCTCATCTGCACACGTTCATCCATGCCTGGAATGCGTCGCAGCGCCAGCTTGGTTCCAATCGTGGTCCCGAGGGTCTCGGCGATGCGATCGATCTTCTCGTCGTCGTCCTCGTCCAGTTCGGTGATGATGTGCAGAAGCGTATGCGACGGACCATCGCCTTCCTTCACGCTATGGGCGGGCTTGGCCTTTATCTCATGGGCAGGACCTTGCGACCGCATGGTCTCCATCAGGCGCATGATCGCATCCACGGTGCGTTCCGCAGGGATGTGCTGGCCCGCCAGCACGGCGTCGTGCTCAGGCGAATGCCCCAGGGGTGAACGACGCAGGATCGCGTGTCTGGCGTTCTCCAGCTGGAGGATGCGCGCCACGGTCTCCTCGCCTCCCTTTCCATCAAGTACCTGCTCGCCGACGTCGAGCAGCGCCTCCAGCCTGTTTCGTCCGGCGATGGCGGCATCGATCTCGGTGAGCTTCGCCGCCGGCATGTTGGCGGGATTGGGGATGGTGACGATGGTCGGTGTGCCCTTTCCGTGCATCGATACGACGGCTCCCCATCCACCGCTGATCTGCGTCTGAATGGCGATGAGATCGTTGCTCTCCGCCTGGCCGGTCATCTCGTCATCCGGTCCGATTGGACGCCAGGGAGACAGCTTCCTGCCGCTCGGTCCCAGGATGGCGACCTTGTCTCTTCCCATGCTGGCGTTGGCCGTCGTGGCCATTCCCGCGACGGCTGCGGCGAACTCGGCGGCCGCGACGGCTCGACCCGTCATCACATCGTCCGGCAGTTCGGAAATCACGTCGATGGTCACGTTCACACGCCCGTCCCGGTCGATTATCTGCTGAATGTCGTCGCCGAACTGCAGACCCGCGACGATGCCCATTGCCTTGCTGACTTGCGCATCCGTCGCGGGGCCAGCTTCGCCGATCTCTATGTGGAGGTGGGATTCATCACTGGCATCGCGGATGAACCGCAATGCCGAAATCGGGGTGATGGCACCCATGTGCGGCCCTACGCCGAACACCCATGCTACGTCGTCGATGTCTCCTTGTTCGCCTCCCAGTTCGATTGCCGTCACGATCATTGCCAAGTCCGCATCCCGGGCGTCGCCGACGATCTTGAGCCAGCCGCGCCCCAGCATCGGCAGACCCATTCGTTCGCCCATCATGACGATGTCCGGTGCATCCAGACGACGCCAGCGAGGTCCCCAATTGCGCATCAGCGTGCCGTAGGGAGCGGGCTCATCTGCTAGTGGGACCACTGAAAGCGGGGAACCCTGCGCATCGGGAATGCCGCCCTCGTCCATTGCCGCATCGATCAGAACGCCGGCGAGCATCGCTCCCACCAGGGCGACGATGTGTTCCTGCGCCGCACGCGGCATCTGCCCGCATGCGTCCGCTAGCGCATGCGCATCGCGGCGTTTGACGCAGTGCAGGACGGCGTGGGCGAACATCGCCTCGTCGGAACGGTTGAGCCGGGGGTCGACATTCGCGTCGGCCACCTGACCGCGTGCCCATGCGCACAGGCCGAGCACCACGTAGCCAGGTAGACGCGGATCGGCTGGATTGGCGATCAGGGCGCGTGCGGCGTCTTCGGCTTCTTGCGGTATGTTGTACCGGTATTGCGGGTCGTCGGTTGCCCGATCGAATGCGGTGGTGACTATCGGACGCACGACGCGTATCAGCCACGCAAGTCCCGCGGAGGCAACGAGCGCACCCGCTTTGGGCGCAAGTGCCGCCACCCCGATCTCCCGGCCAAGGCGACTGGCCAGAATGTCGCGTGCATCGCCGGCGTCGGCATGTCGCACGTCGCGCGGCATCACTCCGTAGGCAACCGCGATTGCCTGCTGGAGAGGTACACCGTGAACGGCGAGCGCCTTGCCCGCGAGTTCGGGATCGAACATGACCGATTGCCCCTTCAGTGCCTTCGGCAGCATGTCCCACCGCGCGACTCCGCAGCCCGCGGCGAACGCGTCCAGGCATCGCCCACGTGCCACGTCGTGTCCGCAGTCGCGTCTGATGGCAGCCTGCAGACTGGCTGCGAGGGTGCGTGCACGTTCGATGTCGTTGATCTTCATGGGTATGCTCCGTTTTTCGCACGAGTGGAGAGCCGCCTGCCGCTGACTGCGACGTGCGTTCATTCCACCCTGTCCCGTGGGACTGCGCCGGAGCACGCCAGGGTGTGGCGTGCCCTGGATATGCCGCAGGGTTGTTATTTTGTCAATCTCGGGCGCGATCATTCGCCGTCGCGGTGACATTTTCCGAATGCACTCGGCCTGAGCTTTCGTCCGTCTCGTGCCACCATGCGCGGTACGCGTCCAACTCTCTTGTCTTTACACTGAATGCCTAGAGGATCGTTTCATGGATCATGCTCCCATGCCGTTGACCCGTCCGCGGCCACGATGCGGTGATCGAGGTGGGGATGCATCGTCAGCCAAGCCGGTCCCTTGTACATCTCCAGGTTCGCGCCCGAGTGCGCTGACGTCTCGCCGTCGATCCACACGGTGTCACCGCGGCTCCGCCATTGGTACTTGAACGTCCACGGTATCTCGGCGCGATGCGGCCGTGCTGGCATGTGCGTTCTCCGACTTGCTGTCAGTTCATGCGTCCGGTCATCCCGGCCGCCATGCGCTGGAAGTTCAGTCGGCCGGCCTCGACCATGCGGCGCGTCGCCACGATGTGCTCCAGGCATCCCGAGGCTAGCATCAGGTTGCCGTACTCCTCCCAGGTCATCCCGAGGAACTGGTGAAGCTGCAGCTTGGAGTCGCCCGCGTGCCACCTCTCCACCCAGTCGTCGATGTCGCCCGGATCGCGCCCGTCGACGTGATGGCCCATGAACGTGTCGGGGTGCGGCGGCAGTGCCGTCTCGCGGATCTCTTCTCTCTCGGGCGCTTCGTCCTTGGTCATGTCCCTCTCCTTCGTGTTTCTCATGTCACTTGGGCTGATCGCTGGACTCAGCGTCGCAGCATGTCGTTGATCTGCGCGATGGCCCTGGTGACCATGTCCTTGATCTCGGGCTCGTCGCTTTCCTCGTACGCCAGCGTGAGGGCGCCCAGAGCCCTGTCGGGATTCTCCGCACCGCTCAGGGCGTCCGCCAGCGTCGTGCCGATGGCGGCCACGTGGATCACGCGACGCAGCGCCTGGGACGCCCCCGTCGCGCCATCCGCATTGGCCGCGATGTCATCGGTCAGCGCCTTGAGGCGATCAACCACGACGTGCGTGCAGATCTTCTCGAATTTTCCGACGTCCGTGGGGTCGTAGCCGAACTCGCGGATGACGTGATGGAGGTCGCCGGCCGCCGCGTTCATGGCGCCCATGACGTCGATCGCGACACGCTCGATGCGGTCGGTCGCGACCCGGCCCTTCAGCAGGGCGCTCAGGGTCGTGGTGGTGACGGCGCCGATCACCGCCTTCACCCCTTCCTTCTCGCGTTGCGCCAGGCACCACGAGATCACGTCCGCCTGCGTCGTGGGGGACGGTCTCTCCATGGCGTCGTAGTGCATGCGTGGCAGGAGGCCGTGCCGGTCGCGTGGGACGACGGTTCTCTGATCTGTCATTGCTTGTCCGTTCTTTTGCCGATGGAGGGATGTCTCGTCAGCGCAGGATGACGGTTCGCGCGTTCTGGTACGGCGAGATGTCGTTGTCGGGCGCCTTCACGAAGCCTGCCGCCTCCAGCATGGCGAGCGTCTCGGCGGGATAGCAGTTCATCGGAGAGTACCAGAGGATCGTCTTGCCCTCCGAATAGCTCGGCACCTTCTTCTCGAGCCTCGCCGGCACGCCGACCAGACGGTTCCCCTCGTCCACCGTGAGTGCGCGTCGCGACGATCGAAGCTCGAATTCGACGTAGGCGCCGCCCGCGGCCAGCTCGATCACGGCGTACACCATGTCGGTGGTGATGGGCCCGGTGAGATCCTGCTTCTCCTCGATGCGTGCCTGCTTCTTGGCCTTCTCGCTCGCCTTCGACACGACGGGCCCCTGCGCGTAGCTGTGGGTGCCCCGAGCCTCGATCCGCGTGCCGATGTCCTTGTCGACCAGCGTCGTGTCAGGGTCGACGTCGCAGTCGTCATCGCCCCTGCCCGCGAACTGACCGGCGCAGACGGCGTCGTCGTCGTCGTTGTTGCCGAAGGCGGCCTTGGCCTTGTGGTTGTAGCTGTTGCCGTCCTTGGGCACGTAGCCGCGCAGCTTCTTGCCGTCGAAGTAGATTATGCAGATGAGCGGGGTTTCCCAGTCGCCGCCGGCCCGGATCTGCAGGTAGGGTACGCCGCCCGGCGTGGACTTCTCGGCCGTCACGTCCATGTTCTCCGTCGAGAAATCGATCTTGGACCAATCCTTCTGGACGCCGTCCAGATGCTCCTCCAGCAGCATCTGGACCATCGTGGTGATGTCGGGTGCCGCGGAATCGTAATGCCCGTAGTCCTCCTCGAAGTCGTTGCGGATGGCCATGTCGACGATCATCCGACGCAGGTCGTCCTGCGGCATCGTTGGCGCGTAGCGGGGCATGCCCTTTTCCTCTCTGGATAAGATTACGTCTGATGGTCTCGTCGTCGGGTGGGATCACCGTCTTCCTGTGTGTCTTCGGAGTCGACCAGCCCATCTGGCAGATGCTTGGCGGTCTTCAAGTCGTCAGGTTGCCTGGTAGGCGCCGTAGCCGATCGACATGGTGAGGAAGTCGCCCAGCATCGTCAGGTCCCAGTCCCCTGCATCGGTCCTCAGCGTGCCCGACACTACCTTCACGCGGTACGCCGCGGCGCCGGGCGGCCTACGGAGTTCGACCGTCTGCGCGTCCATCGTCATGCTCAGGCGATCGCGAGAGCCTTCGATTGGCTGCAGGATCGTGTCGTCCACGTCCGCATCCGCCCACCATCCCGAACCGAAGGCCGGTTCGCCGTCCATGTCCACCAGTCCGCGTGGATCGTACAGGCCGCCGGGCTCGGTCCTGATCTCGAGCTTCATTGCTCCGGACGCCGTGGCGATTTTGCCGTGATAGACCGGGGATGCCGGATCCCCCGGCCGCTGCACGTAGCCGCCGACGAGAAGCAGGACGCACGTCTGCGCGCGCACTTCGATGGCGTTTCTCATCGTTGCATCTCCACGTTCATGATCGTTTTCCCGCTTCGGGCGGGAGTCCTACATCCCCATCACGAGATGACCGTTGCGGAAATGACGCGCCATGTCGGGCTTGGCCATGGTCACCGCGGCCGAGCAGGTGAACAGGAACAGGCCGCAGCAGGCGATTGCCGGCATTTCCGCCCATCGGTGTCGTCGGGTCGCCATGATGAGAGCGATGCCCCCCGCCAGCAGCAGGACGGCGGCGGCCGCGGCGATCTGCCATGTGATTCCGTTCATCTCTTCTTCCCCTTGCGATTGTAGTCCGCGGTGCAGGCCATGCTCGTCCGCAGACCGTGGCGACGTGCGCGCGTCGTCCGTCGATGGACTCGTGACGACCGTTCATTCGTTTCAGGCGTCGGCCCTTTCCAGGACGTACAAGGCGGCCGACCCCTCTCCCGCCGCGTATTCCACGTACATGTCGACGTCGTTCAGCCTGAACACGTCGTATGCCGGAGCCGATCCCGGCGACTGGTGCCGGCGGGCATGCTCGTAGTCGACGATGCGCGTTTCCGCCGTGTCGACTGGTTGCCCGAGGGTCTCGCGGTGCCTGGTGCGGCTCATGTCGAAGTCCACTCGTCCAGGCACCCGTACGGTCGCATCCTTCATGGTCGTCTCGTCGGACGGAGTGATGTGGACCGCCATCACGACGCCGTTTTCGCACCAGAGCTCGACCTGCGTGCGGGGCACCTTGATGTAGGTTCCCGCCTCGTCCCCGTCGGCATTGAGTGCGTGATGGATCTCGTAGAGCCTGCCGCTCGCCTTCCGTTCGGTCATGCCGATGAAGGTCGCCGGATCGTCTATGATTCCGCCCCTGGCTATGCGCGTGACCACGTACATGTCCACGCCGTCGTGCCTTTCGTCGTACTCGACATGCAGACGCATGCCGTCGACTTCGTACGCCTCCGCGACGTGCACCGCTCCCAGGACGCCCTGCATCGGCTTCCTGGACCACACCGGATCTCCCATCATCCGACGGTGGGCGTCCGGCCCCATGTCGAACGTCACGCCACCGGGCACCGGGCCGGAATACGCTTCGCTTCCTTCATGGCCCGCGGAATACAGAAAGACCGTGGCCACGGTTCCGCCGAACGCCAGAATCGAAACGCCCGCACGTCTGCCGGTGACGTATACGCGTCCGTCTCCATCGTCGATTTCGACGTCCGGATCGAGGGTTGCGATCTCAACCGTGGCCTCGTGCGTGCCGGCTCCCAGCAGCCCGGCGGGTCCCATTGCTCCGTTCATGCGCGTCACTCCCTCTTGCGGATGTTCTAGGAGCCCGGATCGGCGTCGAGAAGTCGTTCGTCGTCGGCGTTCCGCTGCGCACTTTTCGGGAACGCCCCGAGCGCATCGGCGTCGATGGAAACCTGCCTTTGGTTCGTCCTCGATGAGCTCCGACGGCGTCGTCGTCCGACGCGTCCTCCGATCGTTGGTCACGGAGTAGGCCCATGAGGCCAGGAACCCGAACGTCGCCGCGGCCAGTCCGATGGTGATCGAGATGCGCTGGTATTCCGCGACCACATTCCCGAAGTGCACGGCGGGCGTGGCCACCGCGCACATCATTCCGATCAGACCAGCCACGCCGCCCATCCGGGTGGTGATCGCCCTGTCCCGTTCCACCCGGACGTTCCGATTTGCCTCCTGCAGCATGCGGTCGAACACCCTGGACCCCCTGTAAGTGGGCGATCGTCCATCCGTCATCCGAAGTCCTCGCTGGTCGTGATCGATCCCTGCCGGATCGGCACCGGCGTTACCGCCTATCGATGGGATCGAACAGGCTCGGCGAGCACTTTTCCTCGGTCTGCGCGCGTCGTTTGCCGCATCGTCCCGAGGTCAGGGGCGCGCGCGCAGGCGCTCCACGGCCAGGGCGTCCTTCCGCCTCGACGTTCTGTCCGGCCCCCTCGCACCCGGGCGCCTGGTCTTTCTCGCGCTGGTGGAACGCTTCGACGACGTGACGTGCACGACGCCGCCCAGCTTTGCGTCACGGCGCGTTCCGTCGTAGCGTCTCGCGAGTGATGCGTTCCTGATGTGCGTTTCACCGGGCTTCTCGATCGCATGGTGCAACCTGCGCAGTGCGATGCCTTCGATTTGCCGTATCCGCTCGCGACTGACGTTCATCTCGTCGGCGAGGTCCTGCAGCGTGTCGGGCGTCTCCTTGAAGCGACGCGTCAGGATTTCGCGTTGCCGTCCATCCAGCGAGTCCAGCCCCACCTTGAGCATTTCCATGTTTCGGTCGTGGTCATGGCGTCGCTCGAAGTCCAGATGACCGCCGGCGCGATCGGGATCGTCGACCGCCTCCGCTTCCGATCGCCGATCGCCGAAGATCGTACCCGGTCTCATGATGGCCATGTCCTCGTCCAGACCGTGGATGATCGACTCGGCCACCCCGAAGACGTCGGCGACGTGGCGCGCCTCTCTGCCGGTGAGCGGACGGCCCAGGGCGCCGAGCTTCTTCTTCTCGTCGTCCATGTTCGCCAGAGCCACCCTGTCGTTCTGGGTCGTCACCTTGAAGAAGGCCTTGTTTGCCGCCGCGTACTGGCTCAGGGACTGCTTGACGACGTACCGCATGTACGTCCAGATTCTCCAGCCCTTGCTGGGATCGTAGCGGAACAGGTTCGTCATGAAGGCTTCCACCGCCACGCCCAGCATGTCCTGCCTGAGGTCGTTCGGCAGTCCGTACGCATGGGTGCGTCGCAGGATCGCCGGCAGGAAGCTGATCACGAGTCTCTGCCCCGCCGAATGATCACCCGCCATGTAGGCCGCATGCAGCCTGGCTTCCTCCGTTCTCGAAAGGCCGTGTCGATTCGCGTCACGTCTGGCTTCGCCGATGCCGTACATCGATCGTTCTCCTTCGGGGTTGTCATGGAAGTATCTGGTCGTGATTTCGGTGGTGCGCGCGTCGACCGTCGATGTGGTCGCGCGTGCTTTTCCCCTTCTGCTTAGGGGTGATCTGTCCGTTTCCGATCGGGCGACGGCCTGGTCGTCATTCCGACGCGTCGGGATGTCCGGGGCAGGCGGCCCATGCGGCGTCCTCGACGGCCCGTTCCGTGTCGGCTTTCGCGACGGCCGCGCGCATGCGCTCCATGCATTCCGGCGTCGACCATGCCAGGGCACGACGGCGTGCGGCGGCGACACCGGTTTCGGCGACGTCACCGGTTCGCCTTCCGGTCCGGGTGGGGGAGTCGAACTGCATCGTGTCTATCGCGGCGAGGCCGAGCGCAGTCCCGAACACCGCTCCGACGACCCGCAGCATCACCGCGTTGGCATGGGTTCGACCCGCATTCCCTCTTCGAGCCGGCATTCAGACGCCAGCCGTCATGATCGCAACCGCCTGCTCCGTGGTCGACACGACCGTCACGGACTGGTGATATGCGATGGTCCCGATCTTGGCCGCCAGCGCCTCGATGGCGCCGTCCCAGACGACGACGATCGGACGTCCCAGGCCGAAGGCGATCCCCATCTCGATGAGGCATCCCTTCAGGTGATCGTCCGGTTCGGCGTAGAGCACGAAACCGTCGCAGGCGTGCACTTCGGCACGGTATGTGTCCCACATCGCCGAACATTCCGAGGGCGGAAGCTCCTCGCCGTGGATCCAGGTCGAGATGATGGGGAGACCCGTGGCGAGCCACTTGTCGCGATGCCTGAGCTTCGAGCTGACGTAGACGGCCCTGACGGGCGTTTCACTCCTGGTCGTCACAGCATCACCGCGGCCGCGATGCCGGACCCGCCGATCAGAATTCCCGTGATCCACACGAAGAGGTATGCGCGCGGCAGTTCGGCCGTGTGGTACGCCATGGACAGTGCGAACGCCGGTGCCGTGACGAAGGCGATGACCGTCGCGGCATCCATGAGGGGCATCCTGGCCAGAAGCCCGATGCAGCCGACGATCGTCAGAACGACGTAGGCGGTGAAGGTGATCCGGTGGAGCGGCGTGCTTCGCCGGCCCATGTCATGCGTCATTGATCCGTTCATGCGTGTTCGTCCCTCGTCGGTGCGGCTCTCGCGAGACATTCACCTTCCGATGCGTTCGGGGTGAAGCGATGTTTCAGGCTGCGTCCTGGAGCTAATCCGTGAACCAGCTGTCCTCGGGCCATATGCCGTCCAGCATTCGTCGCGACGCGATGTAGCGTGCCAGGAGCACGCGATCGACGCACGGCAGGCGGTACAGGTCGGCCAGCTTTCCCTCGAGGTTCCGGTCGTCTCTGGACGGATCGATCGCCGTTTCGAAGACCCCGTCCCGGATGACGATTCCACCGTGATCAGGGTAGAGGTAGTCCTCCGCCACCGCGACGTCGATGAACTCGTCCTCGCGCGGCGTGGTGGGATGATCGCCGCATGGCCATTGCGAATGCCTCACCTCCACGTCAGGCTCGACTCCGAACGGGGTGGATCGTGCCATGCCCAGACCCACGCTCGACCCCGAGCACAAGTCGGGATGCGCTATGCCCTCCGGAACGAGCTCCTTCCTGGCGATTCGCCGCACGTGGTCGAGACTCTGATAGCCCGATCCGCCGACGGCGATCAGCACGTCGTGATAGTTCACCGTGGCGATGTAGGTCTCCCTGTGGTGCGCCGGCATGGTCCTGAAATATCCCGCTCTGATCAGTAGCGTCAGCTCCTCGCTAGTCAGCTGGAATCTATCGGCCACCGGTACGCCCATGTCGGTCCAGCGCGCTCCCTGCTTGACGAGGCGCGGCGCCCATATGGCGGTGGAACCGTTGACGCGCACGGCCTTGATCAGAGCCGCCCTCACTTCGGGCGTCTCCCCGGCGAGCATGTCGATGCCCTCGAAATGCTCCAGGCGCCATGTGAACCTCGATCGGGGTTCAACGCTTGCCATCGACACGAGCGAAACGGCTGGCCGCAGCAGCGTCGTCGCGGATTTCAGGCACTCCGCCACCGGAGCCGAGTCGCTCGCGAATCTCCACTTCAGCGCGGATCTCCGCACCTCGGCGCGGCCCATGGGCGGCGTCCCGAACGTCCGGCGCTTGGCCAGTGCCTGTGGTGACGCCAGGTCTTGCCACGACACGAACGCCATCGGTGGAAGCGACGAGACTTGGTCCAGAGCCTGCTGGCTTGGATGCTCGCCGTTGCGCCCGTTCGCCTTCAGGTGCACGCGGCCCCGTTCCTGACTGATTCCCACCTCCACGCCGGGATGCATGCGGGCGAGTTCCGATGCCATTCGACCCGCCGCCTGCCAACGTCCGTCGTCGGCGTTCCACGGCAGGGCGAGACGGTCCGTCTGCACGCTGTCGCGATCCAGCGCCTCGAGCAGCTGTGGCATGACGCGTGCGATCTCGGTCGGCGCGGAACGGTCCATCCAGTTCTCGGCGCCGATTAGTACGTCTGTGATTACGATGCCGATGTCCAGTCGTTGGCCGTTCTCGTAGACGTCGACCGCCTGACCATCGTGGGTCCATTCCACCTCGACCGCGTCGGGCCCGGCCGTATGCCTGGTCCTCGTCTGCGCATCGTCGTTGCGGCCAGGCGCGTGCTCGGACACGATCGCGTCGGACGATGCGACGCGCAGCACGGTGCGTGCGAGACGTGCGAGTAGCAGCCGAGCCTCGTCCAGGCGCGGCGGTGCGGAATGCGTCATGTCTTTTCCTCTCCGTGCAGATGGATCCCCACTCCGTTCACTGTCGGGGCGTCACATTTCCTGGCTGACGCGTTTCTGCTGCGCTTGCGGCCTCACGGACTACTGACGGGAGTCTTCCATCATCGCACCCTGTCCAGCGATGCTCTGATGGCGGGCGGTGGTCAGTAGTGTCCGCGTGGACCGCGTAGAGGAACGCCTTCCCTCGACATGCTGGTCGCCGTGGCCGAAGCGAGTGCGCCGCGCTCCGCGGTGCCCAGGTCCCCGATCACGGACAACCTGTCACCGAGCGCCGTCGTCATCGAGGCCACGTCTCGCCACGCCTCCAAGGCGTCCGTGCACGTCGCAGGCACGTCCCTGGCGTACGTGATCGCGTCGTATGCTTCCCGATCCACATGCATCGTCGCGGTCACGTCGGCGGGACGCTCCGTGATCAGGCTTAGAGCCTTGGCGATGGCTGCCGGCAGTGTCGCCTCCGACCCGACGCCGGTGGGACGGACGATGATCCCGTCCTGGCCGCCTGGCCCGCCCGGGTGCGATACCGCGACCGCGCAGAAGCCGCGGGGCGGATGGACATCGTCTCGATAGCTCGCGAGGACGGATACCTGCATGTCGCTCATGGTGACCTTTCTTCGAATCGTATGCTGCCCTTCGACGGTATGGCGGTTGACGCTCAGGGTCTTACGCCCGCGCACGTGCCCCCGTCATGGTCGTTGCCGACCCGACGGCACATGCCGGACAGGCCCATCGCCACCAAGCCGAAGCAGATGCCGGCCAGGGCCAGCACGTTCGAGGCCGGGTATGAGAGATCCGGACGTCCACCCGCGACGCAGATCGCGATGACCACCAGCGCGGCGACGAGAGCCGCCATCGACGTGATGAACAGGATGTTGGAAAGGATGCGTATCATGGTCGGTGTTCTTTCTATTGGCATTGTCTCGTTGATCATCAGGTGTGGGGAACGCGGCCCCTTACCCTGTCCAGCGTCCTCTCGATCCACCCGGGAGGCAGCGCATGTCCGATCCTGGCGACGTCGGAGATCGTCATAGCTCCCATGTGCGTATTATTTCCCCAGTCGCCCTTGTTCATCGTTCCGACATTGCTTCGTCGTCCTTCAGCAGCGTCCTCATGAAGTTCGTCTTGCGCAGCAGGTCGTCGTTCCGGGGAGTGCGATCGTAGCGTTGGCCGAGTAGCCATCCGACGGTCTCCCCGTGCTTCTCCAGGTCCAGCGTGATGGTCCCCGAGGACTGCTGAATCGACACGATGCGGATGTCGCCGTCGAGTGCTTCGTGTTCGACGACCTCGTCCAGCCTCTTGCCTGCGGCGGCTACCGCCATGGTCGAGGGCATGTCGTATTCCGTCCGGTGCGAAAGATGAGGTCCCCATCCGATCCAGTTGAATCCGTTCGCCAGCGCGATCTCCATGCCGATCGTTTCGACCGGGCCTTCGATCACGTGCACCATGGTCGCCCAACCGCCCTTTGCGGGGCCCTGGTGGATCCTGATGCGCGTCGGCATCATGTCGTCGTCGGCCGCTTCGTGTCCTCGTGCGTGCGCGAGCGCCGTCGCGCCTATGGGGTTGATGCCGCTGCGCCAGAGCACCCCGCACGTCGCGGGACATATCCTTATCTTACGATGCATGCTCAGATGAACGATGGCGCGTTGGATCGCCGCGTCCTCGCCGTTGATAAGACGCAGCAGCGAGGCCTCGAGCTCCAGCTGCGCCATGCCTTGCGCATCGAATTGCCCTACGGGCAGATCGAGCAGCGCCGCCAGGTCCGGCCTGTCCTCCAACTCCTGCGGCAGCGTGTCGAGCATGCCGATGGTGACTACATCGAGCAGTCCGTGTTCATCCGTGGCATTCATGATCTTTTTCCCTCCCGCATCCGATGCCATCTCTCTTTCGTGGTCGGGTCTTCCGCTGTCTTGTCACCTGATTGGTCTCGGTCATCTCGTGAATGTGATTATCAGCGCGACCGCCGCGATCGTCATGAATGCCTGCGCGAGGGCCATCACCGTCCTGAACGACGGAGGGATCCTCTCTCCTCCCCGGAACAGTCGGATGCCGAACACGTTGCCGCTCGCCGTGGTGATGGTCACCGCGATGACGGCCATCACGCCGGCCCCGATGAAGGCCAGCAGCGTGTTGGACGACATGCCGAGGCCGTCCGAAGCCCTGTCGAGCATGGCGGTGCCGACGTATCCGGTGATCAGGAGGAAGGCCAAGGCGACCCAGCCCGAACTCGAGCGGGAGTTGGACGGCGTGGCCATCCGCTTGATCTCGTCCTTGCCGCCATCCTCAATGTCCGGGTTGGTCGGATCTGTTGGTTCGTCGGTCATCCGGCTTCCCTGTCTGCAGTTGGCATTTCCTTGACGGGGTGGAACCCGGCGGGCTTTCTACTCGGGCAGTGGGAGGGTCCTGTCCTTCTCCCACGCCAACCATGCGGCCTCCATCTGCGCCGGTCGCGACGTCTCGAGCCAGTGTTCGAACGTCATGTGCCGTCCTTGCGCGTAGACGTGCACGGGCGACCTCCCCTGGTCGCTGCCGATCCGGTCTCGCTCGCGGCAGGCCTCGACACCGCGGTTCATGACCATGCGCGACGCCTGGGCTTCGGTCGTCGCCTGCAGGGTCGTGCATGTGGCGCACTTCGGCGACGAGAACGCGCCGCCCAGCGGACTGCCCATCTGCTCGTCGCCCCTCGACTTCCGGCCGAAAGGCGTCTTGCACACCCAGCACAGATCGCCTTCCCGGGTGTCACCATGGACGCTGGACATCGTCTTTCTCCTTACCGGTGGTTATAGGACGGCGTAACCCGCTCTGGAAACCGTCGCTCCCCGGTGACGCAGGACGATGGATCTGCATCGGTCTCGATGCGATTCCAGCAGCTGTCCTACGCGTCTTCCGGACCGACATGGCCGATGGTGGCGATCAGCCCCATGATGTACGTTCCCGAATGGCTGGCGATCGAGACGCCCGTCACCGTACGCCCATCGGCCTCGATCTTCTTGACGGCTTTCTCGATCTCGACGTCGAGCCACTTTGCCAGCTTGTGCGGCTCTCCGGATGCTTCGGGCGTCGATACCGTGGTGGTTTTGAACTTCGTCATCTTCATCTTCCTCTCATGTTGGTGGGACTCGTCAGATTTTGTGATCGGGGCGCGCGGATCCACCGGTCCCCGAATGCATGGGATCACTCCTGATCAGAGCAGATTGCCGTCCTCGTCGAGTCCCAGATTGCAACGGCTGATCCAGCCCCGGCCGAAGGCGTCGACGATGAACTCGCTCACCGCTTCGGCTCCCAGACGTCCGAGTCGACTTTCTGCCTCATCCGTGGAGATCTCATCCCGATAGAGTGCGGCCAGAATGGTGCGGATTTCTTCCATTTTCTTCTCCTCGTCACTAGGGGTTTCTACCATTCGTCCGATGCGTGATCCCTAGAAGTACGACGCTAGGCACCAGCGCGCGCTGCGGCATGCGGTCACCGGTCATGTGCATGCGTGCATGTATTGCCCCCTGCTCCCCGTCGGGGGAGGAGGGGGTTCTGCTTTCTTAAGCAGGCGTTGGACCATCTGGTGGGCCTTTATGAACTCGTCACGTGTGTTGCCATGCCCGTGGCGAGTTCATTATCGATGCCTTAGGCAGCGAGGCGCTGGCGTTCCATGCGCACGCCGGCGCGTTGTGCCCACAGCAGGGCGAAACCTGCGGCCGCGACGATCAGGCCTACCAGAAGGTGGGCGGCCATCAGCACCGCGGGATCGGTGACTGTCTCACGCGTGAACACGGTCATGCCGGTGAGCCACGCCCTCGCCACGATCGCGGACCCAGTGAGGCCGGAAAAGCCGATGATGGCGAACATGAGCGGCAGGATGAACGCCTGGGAGGATGCGATGCTCTTCGAGATGGTCTTCATGGTTCTTATTCCCTTCGTTGTGCACTACCTCTTTCCCGACGGGTAGGAGGGTTGGTTCCGCAGGCGGTCCTATCCCCGCGACGGTTCGTCGACCGGTGCTTCGGTCCCCCGACGCTCGAGCGAGGCGACCGCGAGGCCCACCATGCCGATGACGAGGCCGAGCATGCTGATCAGTCCGGCGCTCGCGACCGCGGCGGGATTGTCCGTCTGGACGTAGAAGACGATGGCCAGCACCATCGAGGCGGCGAGCACGCCGATGGCGACGGCGAAGCACATGATGGATATCTTGCGCACCAGAGGCATGTCCTCGTCGGCGTTTCTTGCGATGTAGCCCATTCTTCTTCTCCTTGGTTGATCTTTGGTTGCGATGGGCGCGTAAGGGTTCGCCGCTTGCCTTTGGCGTCGTCTGCATGGCGGCGTCGTCGTCAAGGTGGACCGGCGCCGCTCGTTTCAACCGCTTGCTGGAACTCGTAGACGTACGCCATGAGCGTCGGCGCGTCGTGTCCATGCAGGTGGATCACGGGCGTCATTGCGGGTCCCTCGCGGCTTGTTCGTCATGGGGCGTCATGCGCATGCTGCCGGCGTCGTCTCGTGACGCCAGGGCATGTCCAGCACGGACGCGTCCAGACCCCCCAGTTCTGCCACATTCCTCATGGTCCGCTTCCACGCGGGTCTCCAGTCCGCGTCTCGCGCGATGCGGCCTCTGGGGCGGTCGTGCACCTTCTGCAGCGTCCATATCAGGTCGATCGTCCCACGATCACGGGTGATCCCGTGGTCCAAGGCGTCCTGGATGGGGTGCCCGCCCGCTTCGTCCCTGGAGTAGAGGTGCAGCAGCTCGAGATTGTCATTGTACGAGGAGTCGTCGATCAGGAAGCCGATCGGCGATCTTCTCTTAGGCGATCTGTATGCCGACCACAGACCGTCCCCGGTCATTGTCTCCCTGTCGTCCAGCACATGCGACTGGAACGACTTGCCGTCCTGGTGGAGCAGGGCGGTGACCACGTGGTCGAACACCCCCTGCATCGTCGACAGGTTGAATCCGGTGTCGAGCCGTCGATCGGCTTCGTCGCCTTCGTCCATGTGATCCATTGTCGCTTTCGTGGTGGTTCGCATCATTTGGCTTTCCTTTGCTGAGGAACGGGAGTCGTCGGAATCATGTCCTGATCATCGCGAGGCCTGGAGCGGTTCGTCCTGCGCAATTTCCGCGCCTGCTTGACCTCGGCCAGCATGGTCGAGGGCTTTCGCCCGAACCTCGCCGCGAGATCGTCCGCGATGTCCTGCGCCCGATCCAGGGGCCGCTTCGCTTCTTCTTCCGCCACGCCTTTCTGCCTGGCGATGCGCTCGGTCGTCTTGTCCGCCTTGCTCGCTATCGCTCCGCAGGCCAGGAGGCGATCGCGGATGTCGGGACGGAACGTGCCGTTGGTCGGGTTGACGTATTTGAACAGGAAGCGGTGGTTCGGGTCTCCCGACTTCAGTTTCACCAGGCCCGTCTCGATGTCTTTCACGAGGTCGTCGACCTTCCGACGGATTCCGTCGTGCTTCGGGGTGAGCGCACCGCAACGGATCAGCCGTGCGCGGATGGACGGCTTGTAGGTCTTTCTGCTCGGCGTGACGGCCGACCTGATCATGTTTCCGTCGCCCCGTTCGTTGATGTCGGGCATGTCCCGTCGACCGGCCTCGATGTCAGCCACCAGCTTCTCCAATGCCTCGCTGGCGGCGCTCTCCATCAGCTTGCCGAAGCCGATCGGCGCGCATCCCTTTGTACCGGTCGAGGCCAGCACGTCGAACAGTCCGCTACGCGCCATTCTGATCCGCTTGCTGGAAAGCTCCACCGAGTCGAGCAGGGGCAGGGTGCGCTGCCTGTGGATGGCTCCCACCGCATGCAAGATCGATCCCATGTCCTCATACGCGTCGCCCATCAGCTCCACATCCAGATCGGTCCAGGAACGCCCCAGACCCCGCATGAAGCGGCGATCGATCCGCCGGCTCTGCGCACCGGCCATCGTGACCGCGTCCACGGCATAGTAGTAGCGCCCCATGCCCTTGCCCTTGGCCTTCCGGGTGAGCCGGCCGATCTTCTGCACGGCGCTGCGGTGGTTGTAGGGATTCCAGGCGCAGTCCACGCCGATGGCCAACGGCGGATGGTCGAACCCTTCGCGAAGCCGGTAGACCACGCAGACCGCCGTCGTCGCGCCCTCGGGATCCATCCAGTCGGCCAGCATCGTCGCCGACTCCTTCGCCTCCACGCTGTCGCGCTTCTCGCCGAGGATGGCGGCAGCATAGCCCGGGGTTCCGGTGATCCCGTCCAGATGTCTGGCGCAGTCGCGCGCGTGCTGCTTCGTCGGCAGCCAGAAGACGGCCTTCTCGCCGCGATGCAGGGAGACGTAGAGTTCCGCCATCAGCTGGTGGCGGAAGTGCACGAGGCTCGGCACGTCGGATACGCGCAGACCGCGATCCTCGATGTCGCGGACGATGCGTGAAAGCTGTTCGTGCTGGTCGGCTGCATCCTCGCCCACCACGTGGTATTCGTCGCCCTCCGCCCGGTGGAGAGCGCGTCGATCGTCGGCGAGACGGACGCGCAGGTCCAGGCTGCAGTCGACGCGCACGATGTCGGTGTCGTTGAGGATGCCGAGCCTGAACGCCTCGTCGAACGCCAGCTGCGACGTCGATCCGTCGCGTGCACCCATGGCGCGCTCGTCCATGTCCCAGGGCGTTGCGGAGATCCAGACGACCTTGGCCGATGTGGCCACTATCCCGGGAAACTGCACCTTGGGCTGGCCGGTGTTCACGCCGCCGATGTGGCATTCGTCGACGAACGACGCGTGGGGTTCGGCATCGGCGAACGCGTCGCGTTTCACCAGATTGTTGTAGGCCGCCCGCGTCATGAACCGCCAGACGGTGTCCTTCCCGACGACACCTTTACTCTGATACGAGCATATCTCGCGACGCGCCTGGTCAACGAGGTCGACGGTGTGCGCGAGGTAGTAGGCGGTCGATTGCGGGAGGGCGTCGGCCACCATCGCGAGGGCCAGCGTCTTGCCGCTGGCCGGCGGTGCCTCGAGGTAGGCGTGGTCGGACGCCTCCAGGATGGCAAGCGTTCCCGTCGCGAGGTCCCGCTGATGACCCTTCGGAGTGAGCATGCGCTTGGCTGCCTGCGTCATTTTTCTCATCTCCCTGGATGTTACGGTCTTCACGCCGACTGTCGGGCTGTCTCCGTTGGCTGCTTCCTGGCGCGGGAGGAGGTACGGGCGCCCAACTCGACCTTGTCCCTGCCTAGTTCCCTCCGGGTCCGCTTCTCGTAAGCACCCTTTCGAAGTGCGACTGCACCCCCTTCGCGATCCTGTCCGTGATGAGCAATGGCGCCATCAGGATCGTCGCGAAGGTGGTCGGCGGTTTCCCGGCCGTTTGCAGGAACAGCATCGTCACCGGTGCGACGGTGATCCATGCCACTGCTCCCAGTGTCATCCATGTTAGGGGTCCGTTCATTTCCATTCCTTCTCCATGGTCCCGACCGGATGGAATCCGATGCCGTTCGGCGGGGGATGAGGGGATTGCTCAAACAGGTTCGTCGTCGGTTTCCGGTATGGTTGTAGCATCTTGGCGGGCGTGTTCACCTCTCGCCTTGATCCACGTGGCGACATCCCATTCGACGAGTGCCATGTCTGGCTTGAGCGTACGCATGTCTTCGCGATGTCCGATCGTCACGCGGTACTGCCTCTCGCAGGCGGCACGGTCGTCCTTGAAGTTTCCGAAGGCCGACTTGGTCATGTGATTGTAGCTGTTGCCATCCTCCGGCACGTACCCGCGCAGCTCCTGCCCATCGAAGTACATGGCGCATGCCACCGGCGTCTCCCAGTCGCCGCCCGCGAGAATCATCACATAGGGCCCGCCGCAAGTCGTGACCTTCTCGCCTATGACCTTGATGTTCTCGGGCGAGAACTCGACCACCGTCCAGTCCATCCTGACCCGAGGAAGCTTCTTTAGGAGCATCGGGATGATCATCGTGAGATCGACAGCGTCGTGATCGACTGGGGCGAGGTTCGCGATGTAACCGTACCGGATTGCTTCGTCGACCAGCATGGCGCGCAGAGCGGCACTCGTCATTGCCGGCGCGTAATGCATTCGGTGCCAAATCGCCATCAGGTCGTCCTTTCGGGTTTCACTGCCCACTGTGTCGCCAGCGTGTCCATCCATGCCCCGGCAGTCCTCGGCGGCATCGCAGAATCCGTCCGCCGCTTTACATTTGATCGATCGGGTCGGCCTCCTCCCTGCCAAGTGGAGAGAAGGGAATGAACTCGTTGGTGGGTGTCCGGCGTGATCGCACGACGCGTTCAGTGGCTTGGATCAACCCACCCCTCTGACCGCTCGATCACTATGTTGTCGACCTCGCCGGCGATCAGCTTGTCGATGTACGTCGAGATGTCGGCGAGCATGCGTTCGCGGATCATGCCGCGGTCGCCGTCGGGGACGGCGTGCTCGGTGTAGTTGACCACGGCGACGAGACCGCGACGGGCGACGTCGATCGGCCTGTCCTGCGCGGTGACGACGAGTTTTCTGTGGCTCATGCTGCTCTCCTGTGTTTTGCGTTTCCGATGATGGTCGGTGATCGCCCTCCAAGGCGTTCGGCATGACCGCCGACAGATCGGCCAGCTCGTTCACGCCGCCACGGGATCCGTGAACCGGCCGGGTTGCTCTTTGCGGGGAGTGGATGCTGATAGTGGTAGCGCTTAGCCGTCCATGAATTCGAGCGTGATCGTCTGGCCCTTCTTGCGCGCCTGCACCGAAAGGATGCGGTAGCGGTCCAGGACCGGATGTTCCACGGCGTCGCTCGCGCGGCGTCCTGGGAGGGCGACCGCGACGGAATCCGGAAGGGGGTTGCGAAGTATCAGGCCGCTCGGCATGGCCACGACACCTGCTCCGAGATCGATCTGGAGCTGAGCCCATTCCTCGCGGATGAATTCGCCGCTACGCGGCTGCCCGGACTTGAACTTGAGGATGTGGCGCCGCTTTCCGGCGTTCAGCGCCACCCGCCCGAGGGCGCGCGCGACGGCCTCCGCGCCGTTGCCCGAGAAGCCGTCGTGTTCGAGCAGCTTGCGATGGAGGTCGGGCAGCATCGGCGACGGCACCGGAGGAACCGTGACCGCACCCAGGACGATGCGGTTCAGATAGGCTGCGAGGTTCGTCTCCCAGGGATGCCTGTCGTCGTGTACGTCTCGGGTGATGCCGATCATGACATCGCCGTCCATGGTCGCATACCCCCGGAACTCCAGTCCGTCGGCACCCTTGCCGTGAATACCCGTGAAGCGGATGGCGAGGAGCTCCCCCATGCGCATTGGCAGTCTCTCGTCCCGGTCCGCCGACCGAAGGTAGCCGATCATGTTCGGGTTCATGCAGCAACTCGTTTCGACTGGACCGCTGTTCATCGTGTGGAATCCTTGATCTGCGTGGGGCCGGTTATCGTAGGCCTCCTGATTCTTTCCGCCTTGGTGAGCAGGAAGCCTGCTGCGCGCAGTCTAGCCTTTTACGTTGTTCAGGCTGTCGTGCTCCCCCCAGAATTGCCATCACTGCCTCCCGTGGGGTGATGAGGGGATGGTCAGGTCTCGTGAGAGAAGAAGATGTGTGCAACGCCGCGTTCAAGCGGCCTCGTCAGTGCGACGACGAGGAGGACCGGCGCCATGAGGATGATCGCCCGGGGTGACGGCTCGCGCGTCCTCGATGCAGGGGACAGTCCGGTCAGCAGGAATGCGATGGTCGCAGCCATGAACCAGATGCATAGGCCGGCGGCCAGGTACTCTATGATTTCCATATTCATGGTCTTTCCTATGGTTGATGTGGCGGTTTAACGGGATCTATCGTCGTACCCGGCGGCAGGTATGCCATTCCGCGCAGGTCGGGCCCACTGCTACCAGGCGAAGTGGAACGGGGCGTATGGATCGTTGTAGTAGGTTTCAGCCAATGATCGGTAGTGCTTGGCGGCATGCCGAATCTTTTGGCGACATTGCCGCCATCTGGCGTGCGATTTCAGATGCGTAGCGGTACCCGTAGGGGTTGATCGTGCGCGTGTCCGACAAGACCGCGTCGGCAACTGGTCCAAATTCGCTGCACTTACGCACTAGGGCATGTACGGCGGCGATCTGCAGTTGCGTCTTCGTCCGGTCCTTCGCCCAGGCCGTGGTCGCCGCTACGGCGCAGATGGCGAGGATGACGACCGTTGTCATGAGCAGGACGTCGAGTGCCTGGTTCGCCTTTAGCTGGCGTTGTTTCATCGTACGTCGTCCCTGCTGGTGGCTTGCATGCATCGGAATGATTGGGATCATGCTGTCAATCAAACAATGGCGAGGAGCCTATCGAGAAGCGGCATTTGACTGGGAAGCATCATGGTGCGTGCCTCGCTCACATCGAACCATCGGGCCTCGTCGATTTCCGGTATCTCGATGTGGATCCCGCTGCGGGGCGGCCACTCGATGACGGTGGCGTTGCTGACGACGTCTCCGGTGTCGACGTCCATGGCGACGGCGAAGGCGGCGACGGTCTTCGCCCGCGACTGGCGCAAGTCGCCAAGCGGCACGAGAGGTGCATCGATGCGTATGCCGAGCTCCTCGCCGACCTCGCGTCTGGCGGCCGCCTCGTCGTCTTCGCCAGGCTCGACTAGTCCCTTGGGTATCTGCCAGGAGCCGGCGTCGCGGCCGGTCCACATGGGACCACCCGGATGGACGAGCAGAACCTGCAGGCCATGCTCGCCCCGTCGATGGATCAGTGTTCCGGCGCTGCGCTTGCTCGGCATGGTATGATTTTCCTTCGTATCGTGACTCACGGCATCGGCAGATGCTTCGGCATTCAGCCACCCAGTGTACGTTCTGGTCGAGCCCGGCCATCCCGCGGGGTAGCGTCGTTACGGATGTCGCCCACTCTTCCCCGGCGGGGGGTGGAGGGGGATGGTTCACTCCCCCGACAGGTGGCGTCCGTATGTCGCCACGCGGTATGCGTAGACCGGCCAGGTGGGAATGATCGACATGGCGTACGTGTGGCGGGCGATCTCCAGATCCTGCGGGGTCTCGAACTTCAGGCCTTCCACCCCGCCGAGGATCTTGTGGATCGCATCCGGGGACAGCGTCTTCAGCCATGGTGCCACGTATAGGATTGCGACCCCGACGCCGGCCAGAAGGTAGACGATGCCGAAGGCGAAGAGGCTGAGGACGATGTTCATCGAGGATCTCCCGTGTTGGCCGCATGTGCGTGGTATCAGGTCTGCCCATCGGGGCGGAAGCCGTCATGGTCCATGCCATGGCGGCCGCTGCTCCCCGGAGGGGGGGGGAGGAGAGGGTGGTTCGGCGAGCCTAGACCGTACGATCGTCGCGAAGGGTCTGTAATAGCCCAACACTGACTGATCTTACCCCTTTGGGAAGAGATGCGATAAGACTACGAGCCGTATGGGCCGCCTTTTCCGTCTCCACCCAGACTTCGGTAATCAGTTCGGGTGAGATTGGATCAAAAACTTGAACCTCAGCGTCATCATAGGTAGGCATGAAATCCGGGCGGCCAGGTCTATCGCCATAAAACATCTCAGCCAGATAGTATGGTCTCCAAAAATTGCTATTAGGCCTACGAAATTGCTTTTTTGCTGCATTTGCGTAGAAAAAACTCGCACCAGTGGGTCCACATTATTGAGGATGGAACTGATATGAATGCCCATTCCACATCTGGATAATGTCTTTTCTTAGACATAATCATATCACGATTTATACCAGACGGCGTGAAACATAAAGGACGACCACGTCGCCCCTCTGGGTCATCAAGGCGATGGATATCAGAGCAATATGCCCGATCTATCCCTATTTCGCTGATATGGTTGCCCGGTAACAAACCATACTGAACTATACTTGGCAGGTTATCTAGAACTGTAAAGTGCCCTAGAAACTCAATTCCTTGTGTCTGGACGATCTGCTGGATCTCTTGCGATCGCTTGTGGTCTGACATGCCATTACCTGTTATTTAAGGACAAATTATCATATCATTTGATATCGACGATAGGGTTAATTTTATTCGCTGCGTCACCCCTCCCCGCCGGGGAAGGAGGGGATGGTCGAGACTCCCTGACGTCGAACAGGGGATGCGCAGTCAGACGTCCGGCTCCACCAACTTGCTTGCAGCCGCGAACATCGCCCGTTCGGTGCGCTCGATGCACATGAGGTGTTCCTCCTGTTTGGCAGGGGTCATCCATAGTGGCGGTCGACGGTCCATGAGACGTGACAGGTCGATGTAGCGTTCGTCCTGCGCCGGGGTGCGCCGGGTCATACCGAGAAGCGAGACGTATTCGGTGGTTGTTGCCTCCCAGTCGATGTTCTCTGGAACCATCACGGCCGGGAGATCGCGCATGAAATCGCCGCTCATATGGGTTTCCTTCAGCAGTTATCGCAGGCCTCGGTCCCCAGAGGCGGATAGGAGGGCAGGTTCCGTCTCCCGGATTCGTGTTCTACGACACCACGGCATATCGTGCGGTCGCCGTTGACCCCTGGAGCGACAGGCGCGCCAGCAGGTCCTTTGTCGCCTCGCCACCGATCTTCGTTGCGCGCGCGCGCACCGCGTCCACGTCGCAGACGAATCCGATGTCGCCCAGTCCTGCATTGAAAGCGCGGGATCCATAGTCGAACGTCGCCGCGAGGAAGTCGTCCATCATGTCGAACGTCTCGCCGCCGATGGAGAACGCCCCCTTCGACCAGGTGTCGATGGTGATCCAGTCGGCGTCATCGCCGGGATCGATGCTGACACCCGTTTCGATGTCGTCCTCGTCGCTCGTCATGGTGCCCATCGAAACCATTTCCATCACGGCGATGGCCGATATGCCGGGGAGTGACGGATGGGGCACCGACTCTGCGTTCGACAACGGCACTATCGCCAGGTTCTCGAACGCCACGACGGCCTCCTTGCCGATCTCCACGGTTCGGCCGGGACACCCTCCGTCATCCTTGCCCAACGGTATCATCAGTACGTCAAGCCCATCCATCCTGATGACGCACGTTCGATCCTGGCCGACCACGTCCAGCGTCGCCTCCGCCGTCGCTCCGGGGCGCGGATCGCGGAAGCGCCCGCGACTGTCCTGCGGCACGACCGCGTAGCGACCCTTCTTCAGATAGAACTGGTCTCCCTCCTGGAACACCATTCGCATGGTCTTCTGTCCTGGGTCATCGCGCTGTGCCTCCGACCGAAGGTCATCGACCTCCCTTGTCGACGCCTGTCCCTCCGGCCATCCTTGGCTGAGCGTCTCACGTGGCACCTGCATGTCGATCACGTCTCCGGACAGGAAGTACGCCCTCAGGGTTCTGTCGGTATCGGGGCACGCCAGCACCCTGACGCCGTGCAGTTCGTGTAGAGGCTGCGAGGTCGACGGCTGATTGAACCACATGCGCTTCATCGAGGTCGATGGCTTATTGTTCATGCTTCTTCTCCTGATGGAACGGCCCCGCAGGACCGACGGTCGGCGCCCCTAGTTCTGGCCCAGCTGCTCGAGCGTGCGGTAGACGTCGCCCTGCGTCAGTCCTTCCTGCGCCGGCGTGCTCTCGCCGAAAGCGATGCGGCACATCGTCCCCACGCGCCCGCGATCCATCCCCGGCTTCCTGCCGATGTGGTTGGTGGCCGTGCTCGAGTCGGGGAAGTTCTCGCGTGGGTAATAGCGGTAGCTCCTGCCGTGCTGCTCACGCATGAAGATGTCGTTGTCCCCATCTAGGTAGCAGCATTCCGTCGTCGCGCTGGTCGAATCCGGCCTCTTCGACTGGTTGTTGGAGACGTTCATTTCGTTTTCCTCTCATTGGGGTGATGCATCACCGATCGGCCTGTCGGGTGGCCGCCACCTTCTGATCCCACGCAACGGGCCCGGATGGCGGGTCGTCGCCCTCCACCCTCATGGGGATGGGTGGCTTAGGCGTTGACGGTCGCCATTACCGCGACCGTCTCGGCCAGTTCGCGTGCCGGTATGGCCGCAGCGAGATGACCCTGATCATCATGGACCATGTGGACGCGACGGAAGCGCGACGTGATGGTGATGGTCCTCCAGTTCCTGGACATCAGCCAGATCTCCAGGACTCCGTCCGATCTCACGACGGCCGTCACGGCGTACCGATCCTGATCGGCCTTACCTATGCGCGACGCCCCGGAGAAGGCCCTTTGTACGATGCGCCTGGCGCGCCTCTGCAGTCCTTTTTTCCGCAGCCACTCGATCAATCCGTCCAGTGCGCCGGTCGGGTCTTGATCGCTGGCGATCGGTACCGGCATGGCGCCGGTGACGACGTCGCGAACCGTGATGCGGCGTTTGTCGTGTGTTATCGTCATAGGTTCATCCCGTAGCGGTGGTCGGGCAGTGGATCCACTGCTCCCCGGAGGGGGAGGAGGGGGTGGTTTATCCGAGGGACCTTCCCTCGGGCTCCCTGTGACGCTCATCGACATGTGAAATTGTTGATGGCATTATTGGTCGGGAAGGGGGAATGGCATGCTGTCGATCTTGATATTTCTGGGTCTCGTCGCTCTCATCTCTACGGCTACCTGCAGGATTTTTTCGGTCCATGACGAGAAGCGTCAGGCAATGGTATCGGCCGGGATTGCCTTATTGCTGCTGATCAATGCCGCCATCAATGGCACCTTGTTCTCAGGATTTTCCACATCGAACTGGGGTCCTAGATGGAATATGGTGGGTCCGTTGCTACTGCTATTCGCTTCGTTGGGATTCCTGGCGGCCATATGGATTTTTCGAAGAAAGCGCTGATCCCACTGTTAATGGTGTGGACTCGTGGTCGCGTGAGATGTATCCATTTCAAGTCGACAGGACCTTGAAAGATATCGGGTAGTCCCGGGGAGGAAGGTTCACCTCCTGAGCGAGCTCATTAGAGCATAGAAGCCTTTGCAAATGAAACCGGCCCGGCATCCTCATTCTACAGGAGTGATCCATGGTTCGCGCGCCGCGCAGATCGTGGAGGCGTATGCAGCTGGGCCTGAGCATCATGTCAACCTTGGTTGGTCTCATGGTGCACGTCGTCTCAGCGATCCGCCTTCTCGATAAGTGAAATAGAGAAGGGGACGTTCCGGCGTTCCCTTCGACTGCTATTTAACCTCGTAGGTGCGTCCATCGACCATCTTTGCACCGCCGCTCGCTCCGATGAGCGATGGCCGGATGCGGATGCGTTTCACCAGAGTCGCGCCTGGTCCATGCCGCTGACGCCGCCAGTGGCCCCTCCTCATGTGTGCCCGCACGTTCTTTCGTTGCCCATCTACGTTGCTGGTGCCTTCTGGATCGGCGCCAGTCTCGAGCTGGCATAGCGTCACCTTGGTCCATCCATTCCTGACCAAGCGCTGCTCGGCTTTGGACGCCCCGGTGGACTGTGTCTCGACCTTTTCGACGTCCGTCGAGGGTGCATCAGGGGACCATCCCCGCCTCGTGTGCTGCGCACAGTTGTCGATGTAGAGCAGCATGTTGATGGCAGTCGCTTGGATGTCAGCGAGCATCATCCGTGCGCGATCGGTCTCTCCATCTATGATGTGCCCCACCTCGGTCATCTCAGGACCGAACTTGCGTGCCTCCTCCTCGCGATCGCGTTCGTCCCTGTAATCTACCATACGCTCATGTTCCGAGCGCAGGATTTCGACGACTGGCTTGTCTCCATGAAGATCGATGCTAGCCGACCCGAAGTCCTTGCCGGGACGACCGTCCGGCTGATCGGCCGCCATAGGCCGAACATGGATGCTTGGTCCCTTCACTGTCTGCGCGATTGACATGAGCAGGCCGTCGATCCTGACGCCGTCCATGTCCGGCAGGCCGGGGATGCGGACATAGAACGCGTCGTAGGGTAGGTGGATCTCGTACGGCATGACGTCGTCGACGTCGGTGATCGCGAGCTCTGCGGCCAGATCGGGCGTGAACTCGAACACCTGCCGTCCACTGCGTTCGAACAGGAAGGCGTCCCTCGCGACCGATATCTCCATCATGCCGGCTGCTGTGCTAGGGAAGCGCTGGATATGTGGATGATCACGCAGGTTCTTGTCCCGGATGGCTACCTGCGCGATCGTCGCGCCGAGATGGTCGTCCGCTGCGAATGCCGGGATCGCCTTTTGTAGAGCCGCGAAGCCGTCCCGGTAGCGGCCGTATGTCGGATCGCCTAATCCGTTGCGGGCGATGTCGCGCAGATCGCGGCTATAATGGCGTGCGTTGATCCACGTCATGATTGCGATGCCCATGCGTATTTCCTGATGATTGGCTTATGGTGATGGCGCGGCCAGATGTGACGGCTGTGCGCCATTCATCTAGATTAGCTATGGGATCAACCGTGGGCGTGTCCGCCCTCGGCTTCTTGGTCATGTTTGATTGCTTTCGCGATCTAGCTGGTCGACTTTATCTTGGAGACGCTTTCGCATCCTGATTCTCATCTCGCTATTGTCGTCCATCTGGTCATTCCTCGGCTTGAATACGCGCCTGACGACATCAGAGATCATTCTTCTTATGCGCAGGTTGCCAGGCGTCTGGTCAGCCTGTTCAGACATTCGACGCGCCATCGCTATTTCACCACTGAACATATTTCTAAAAGCGTCGTTTAGTGCTTCGACCTTTATCAGTAAGGCCTTGTCGACGGCCTTGATGTCATCACCCATTGGCTCCGTATAGACATGAAAGACCACGTTGCGGAACTTTCGCATTGTATCAAGATCTGTTCTGAGCGCAGATAGTGCTGTTTCCACTGCGGGGTGTGGGATGCCGGATCGGTATTGTTTATGCCACCCATATCCTTCTTGGAGGGTGAACATCATAGCGGTCCACACGAAGTCGACGGTCATAGACGACATAGACGCCATCATCTGATCATGGTGGGTCATAACCTCGTTGAGGACATAGCTGTCAGTGTATGCCTTGTTGGCACGGCGGATGGCTTCGCAGATTTCCCAATGCGAATATAGGGAGATGCGGCTAGGCTTAAACTGTTCACGCTTTGCCATATGTTTACCAACGCTCTCCTTGTGGTATTTATCGTATTGCCAAGTAAAATAAGGCTATAACAATCGATACGATGACCGCCAGCATAGGCAGGAACCCAATTGTGCGTAGCTCGACGCTGAATGGGTTTATTGTGGCGATGGTATATGGGTACGCCTTATCAGTTAGATGGGACCGCCATCGGCTATCACCTCTTCCACGATTGTCCACAGTTTCTCGTGGCTCCCATGCGTGAGAGGTATGGGCTCTATATGATATGCGAAAGACCTCCCGAGCGTCTCGGAGAAGCGCAGAACAATCTCGCGAGCGAGATTGGCAGCTGCTGCTTCATCCTCCTGCACGAAACTCAGCCAAGTTTTGCGACCTGAATCTAATTCTGATCCCCGTGGACCGATGATGGAGACGTGTTGCAGGTCCGACATGTCATGATCCCCCCCGTCAGGCGATCTGAAGCCGCCCGGCTTGTGCTTTCTTGGCGATGGCGCGGATGTCCTCGAGCAGCCCGCCGCGGTGCTGGGCGTCGTTGTGTCCGCCCGGCCGATCATGGTTGACGTTGCCCAGCATCGCCAGGATGGTGTTGACCGCGACTTCGTCGGTGATAGTGTCTTCCATTTTCTCTTGTCCTTCAGATGTGGGCCACTGCGCCGCGTGAAACGCATCGATTAGGCCATATACCGACCTGCTGTCGTCCGCCGGCGATCCGGTCATCTCGATGGCGATCAGCCGATGCTCGACATCCCGTCCGTCAATGGTTGGCATCGATACGATCTCGGGTACGAACATCGCATGTCCGTCCTTCTGCCTGCACGCGTTGCGGATGGCGGCCGCCTGGTCCTGCGAGCACTGGCCCTGCACGGTCCAAGCGCCGGGCGTCTTGGATGCCCCTTCATATCGAATGATCGTATTCATGACGTGTGTCCCTTGTTGTTGCTGGCGGGCCAGCCGAGTGCTGTGGATATGAATTGATCATGCAGGGCCGCAGCCTCCGCCTCTCCAGGTTCTAGGTTGTCGATAAAGTCTCCCGCCTCTCTCGATCTGCGCCATAGCATGCATCCATGCTCGTATGCCTCTTGGGGAGATCTCCCGCTGGCGATCAACTCGGTGACGGACAGCCCTTGAAGGACGGCGCCCCCGGAACCCCTGACGGCCGAGCAGCTCAGGGCATTTTCCCATCCCCTTTCACCTCTCGTGCTTGCGGCTACATGGTCGGGGAAGCTGTCCATGATCTGCATCGCCACCCTGACGGGGTGCCCCGGATACGTGCTTCTGATATCCATCCCGTCAGGCCCCCAGCCAGATGCGTTCACGGTCGGCCCAATCGTATATCTCGTCGAGGCGACCGTTGAACATGTCCTTCACATCGACCCCCTCCGATTCGAGACTGGCGAGTCCTTGGGCGGAATGGCTCTCGATGTCCTCGATTATCTCGTCGATCTCCCGATCATAGTCATCGGACGTGATGTCGAACGTGGCGCTTGGCAGAGCCGTACGGAATGCCTTCGCCACATCGCGGCCCATCTTGGACATGCCCTCGTGGCTGGTGGAATCCGCCCGTTGGATAATATCCCTGACGGGGATCCCCATCCTCCAGACTGGTTTTCCGGCGGATTGCAGTCGTCGTGCGGCATGATGGCAATCCACGATGCTCTCGATGGTCCTCGGCATGTTGGTCTCCTATGGTTGATCAATCAACACTCGATCCGCATCCACGCCTGATCGACTTTTGTGGGTATGAGTGCGAGTGGATGCCGGCTTCTCCCGATTCGCAGTACTAGGTCGCCGCCCGTCGGTGTATTGATGATGACGGCGCTGGTTATCATCGCGTCATGCGATCGGTGGATTGCACGATGGTCGCAGATCGCTTCAAGAGGTCTGCCGATCAGAGTTGCCAATATGGTTTCAGGTAGCGACATTGATGTGATCCGAAGGCCGGGGCCTTTCTTGTCGTCCCAGGCGAGAATGTTGCCCTCGGCCGTCGAGAGGGTGTCCACATAGATATGTCCGTCCTGCTCGGTGATTCCGCCTATGGGGGATCGGACCTTTCGCATCTGCTCCTGCAGGCATGCGTAGTTTCTGGACATGTTGGGAGTAGGCGCTAGCAATCGGGCATCTGCTCCCGCGTTCTCCACGATGCCGATTATGAGCTCGTCCGCATCGTATGACCATGATGGGGGCTGGCTATAACCCCGGATCTGGCGTTCGCGTCCTCGCCTTCTGACGTGCTGGCGAAACTCGTTGGTGATTGCGGTCGCCATGTCGTCGTCTAGGTGGCCGTTTCGCGAGAATAGAAGGGATGGCCCTCTCCCGTCGTTTTCAAGGGTGACGTGAACGCTCCCTCCGTCGCAGGTGACACGGAATGATGCCAAGGCGTCGAGGTCATCGTTGCCTGTGGCGATCTCTCGTAGATCGTCCTGGATGCGCCGGTATCGCCATGCATCTAGGTTTTTCGATTGATCAATCATGGCTCACCTGAGTGCCTGCGCCATGAAACGGTCGCCGCTTCGACGCGGCGCTGAACCAGTTGCTTCTCGAGCAGCTGGTTCAGCATCTTGTCGATTTCCGGTCTCATTTCGGCTGGCAGACGCTGTTCGACTTGATTCGAAGGCGTCCATTCGCGACCTATGGCGTCATAGGCCCGTGCTGCATCTCCCTCCAGCCTCGACGCTCTGGCGGCGGCATTGGCCCTCCTCAGTCCGGCTCCCATGACTTCACTCCTGTTTCGGTTTATAATTGCGTTGTTGCAGGATGGGCATGCCATGGTTATCCATCTGTCAGGATAATGCCTGCGGGGGATCATGGAAGACCAATTGCATAGCTCGATCGACGTCGGAACCGATGGCGGGTCTCTGCTTGCGTCGGTCCTGCAATCGGCATCCCAGGTGCTCATCAAGAAGCTGTCGAACAACGACCGGGACTGGTCGTACCGCAAGAACAAGCGTCAGGACGGCGTTTATATGCCGTTCCAGCTTGCCAGCTGTGGATTCTTTCCCGCGCTCGCCAAGCAATCTGGACGCCAAGGCAAGTCCGACATTCTGGAGTGCTTCTTCGACGTCCATTGGCCTCAGCTTGAGATTTCCAAGGGTGCGCATCTTGTAAACTACACCAGCAAGGGGAAGGAGACGCATCTGACGGGTCTGCCCAAGGATTCGTTCAAGGCCTTGTCGCCTGCATCCTACATGGTGATCAGCAAGGTGTGCGTTGATGGTGCGCCATGCTACAGGGCCGTTACGATCGATTCCTCGTCAGACGATGCCATCTCCCTCACCGACACTTTCGGACTGTCCCCCGACTTCTCGTTCGACGTCTTCGAGCCCGAGGTGCTTTTGGCTGCTGAGCGGGACCTGATTCTCGATTTCGTCGACCAGCTGATCACAGCGTGGAAGGCTGGCGACATCTCTTCCTTCGCGTCAGCCAACGTGCCCATTCCAAAGCCACACATCCTTGCATCATGTGCGCGTGACGAGTTCATGTCCTCACGAAGTCTGCTGACGCTGGATCCATTCATTCTGGACCGTCCGGGCGATGCCATCCTCGAGATCAGCAGGAAGATCGAACTGGAGCTTTTCAGAAGCTATCAGCGCAAGAGCATAGCCGTCCGTCTGGTCCGTGTGATCATGGGTGACGCTGAGCACAATCCTTCCCCCTCGGATGTGATCCGCAGCCTGGTCAACAACATCTCCCTCGTGGATGATCTCATGCTGTCGGCAGGTCAGCAGAGGAAGGTCCGCGCCGGTTACTCGTTCGAGTTCCACATCGAAGCGATGCTGCAAGCCGCCCAGATTCCATTTCAGAAGCAGATCCTGCTCCCATCGAACAAGAGGCCCGACTTCCTGCTTCCGTCATTCACCCAGTTTTCATCACCGATGTCCGGCACGGAGCCAGGCATCATTCTCAGTGCGAAGACGACGCTGCGTGAGAGGTGGAAGCAGGTGAAGATGGAGAAGGGTGACGGTGACCTCTTCCTCGCCACGCTTGATGAGGGCATCGCGTCTGTCGCGATATCCGACATGGCCAACCACGGCATCGTGCTTGTCGTGCCGGAAAGCCTTCAGACCTCCAAGAACACCGAATACAAGAGCCACGCGAACGTCCTGTCGTTCACGCAGTTCTTCCGTGAGGAGGTGCGCAGGAAGCGCATGCCTGACTGGATGGCTATCAAAGCATAGTGTGATCAACGATGACGGCGATGCGGATACGGCTTGGCATTGTCGCCCATTCCGAACGTGTGCGTGCTCCGACTGTTGGCAGAAGCGCCCAGTTGGGAGAGTCGTTGACAACCATTTCGCGCAGCTCGTCCGGCAGTTCGACTTCCTCCAGTCGTCCTGCCGCCTTCGTCTCCGCCGCATCCCCTTGGAAGTCTGGCGAGTAGGGATCTCCCTGCTCGTACAGCGCCAGTCGCATCATGAGTCTGTTCATCTTGTCGTCGTCTATCTCGATCGCTCGTGCCGCGACCTCGATGAGGATCCTCTGGAACAGGTTCATCGGTATGCGCAATGCTCCCATGTTGGGATTGATTCCGATCTCCTGCAGAAGGCGCGAGGTATGGACCTTCCATTCCGCCGGTGTGCCGGTGACGATTCCGTCTGATTTCCTAGCCATCTTCTAAGCTCCTCGGTGGTTGGTTGACGTTGTAGTTTCAGGATGGGACACTATGAATCTGCCAGCGGTGCTCGCATGGGGATTCACGATTCGTTCTTAACTGTTGACGCCAGGAACGCTAGCGGACATAATGTCTGAAATTGTTCCTGGAGAAAGTTCATGCCGTCCATTCTGCCGAAAGCCGCCGCCCTCGCGATCAAGAAGGCGGCCGAGATATACACGCAGAAGGAGATCGCGGCTGAACTCGGATATTCCGCTAGGCACATCAGCCGCTGGATCAAGGATCCGTCGCTCATACCCCAGTTGGTTGTCCCCGCGCTGCGAGGCATGGTGGCTCGCGAGGAGCGTCAAGGTGACCTGCCGCTTAAAGGTCAGGAATTCACCTTCATCGATCTCTTCGCGGGCATCGGTGGCGTGCGCCTCGGGTTTGAGTCCGCGGGCGGCAAATGCGTGTTCACCAGCGAATGGGATAGCTACGCCCAGAAGACGTATGCCGAGAACTTCGGCGATGATCATCCGATCAACGGCGACATCACGAAGGTCGATGCCGCGACTATCCCGGACCATGACGTCCTGCTCGCCGGCTTCCCGTGCCAGCCCTTCAGCATCGCCGGCGTGTCGAAGAAGAACTCCCTTGGCCGTGTCCATGGCTTCGAATGCACGACGCAGGGGACGCTCTTCTTCGATGTCGCTAGGATCATCAAGGAGAAGCGTCCAGCCATGTTCATGCTGGAGAACGTCAAGAACCTCCTCAGCCACGACAAGGGCAACACGATGCGTGTGATCCTAGAGACGCTGCGTGATGATCTCGGCTACAAGGTCGCCTTCAAGGTGATCGACGGCAAGCGCTTCGTGCCTCAGCATCGCGAGCGGGTGCTGATTGTCGGCGTCAGGCACGACAGTGATGCCGACGTCGAGTTCGATTGGGATTCCGTTCTCCTGCCGGAGATCAAGGACGGACCCAAGATGGGGTCCATTCTTCACTTCGAGGGTGACGTCGATCTCGATGGTGGCCGCTTCGTCCTGCCCAGTGGAAAGGTGCAGCCCAAGTACACGCTTTCCGACCACATGTGGAAGTATCTGCAGGGTTATGCGGAGAAGCACCGTGCAGCCGGAAACGGCTTCGGCTGCAGCGTGGTCAAGGCCGATCAGACCTCGAGGACGCTGTCCGCGCGATATTACAAGGACGGGTCGGAGATCCTCATCGATCGCGGGGCGCTTAATCCCCGCCGTCTCACGCCGCGGGAGTGCGCCCGCATCATGGGTTTCCCCGACAGCTACCGCATCTGCGTCTCCGATACGCGTGCGTACAAGCAGTTCGGCAACTCGGTCGTGGTGCCCTTGATCATGCACGTAGCGGAAGCCATGAAGCCTGTGATCATGCGCAAGAAGGCAGAGGTGTTGGTTTCGGCTCTTCCCGTCGAGGAGGTTTACGCCAAGGCGGCTTGATATCGGATTCCGATGGTGATTGGCCTTTCCATTGCCGGATCCGAGTTCGGTTGCATATAGCTGATCATTCAGATTATCCTGCCCGCAGCGGATGGGAGTGCTGGATGGACAGGGGATACCTGGCGACCTTCTTCACGAAGGTGGCCATCAAGAAGCTGCAGCGCGTCGACGTACCGGGCCGCTTTTCCAAGCAGCACGAGTTCGGCATGGTGACCAAGCTGAGGGAGATCCTGGGCACCGAGAAGAAGACACTCGACGCCTCCTTCATATACATCATGGATGACGACGAGCCTGTCTGCGATACCGGCACCCTCACATGGTACGATGCTCGGGCTGGAAAGGCGGGCCGCAGCGCGGAGTATCGCCTCTACTACACGGACAACGCGGCGATCCAGCTGGCTGATGTGGACGATCTTCTCATCATAGCCCACAGGACCGATGGGTCGTTTATGGTCATCGTGGCAGAGAACGGTTCCACCGCTGAACAGCAGCTCCTGTGGCTCTTCAATGCGTCCGACGACCAGCTGCTCACATTCTCGGTGAAGGGCGACATCGAGAGCAACCACCTGAAGTTCGAGTTTCTGATCGATCACATTCTTCGAATGGTTGGCATCGAGAGCTCGCTGTCAGATGACACGTATCTTGATGAGATGCTGCGCCGATTCGGTCGCCATGCTCCATCTCCGTCATCGTTCTCGGCCTTCGCAAGGGAGACGTTGGATAGGACCGACCTCCAGACCGATGCCGATACGGCGCTGATGACGTGGATGCAGCGCGAGGAGGTTCTCTTCCGGACATTGCAGAACCATCTCCTCTGCGATGATCTTCGCGACTCGCGGTCGAACGCGGGCACCAATGGGATGGCAGATCTGGCCACATCGATATTCGAGAGCAGGAAATCGTGGTTCGCCTCGGCGCTCGACAACCACATCGAGCATCTGCTTCATGTGGCTGGATTGAGCTTCTCCCGTTTTCCGCCACCTGCGGACTTATGGCCTCGGGGACTGGTCTTCCCGAGTGAACAAGTGCCTTCCTTCAAGCCCGACAAGGCCACCATGCTCGCTATCAGGCCAACCGGCAGGGACTGGTCCGATGTGATGGATGTCGAGGAGTCGGCGCGCCGTAGATATCTCCTGACGCTGGAGCCGGGCGTGGCGATCTCGCAGACCGACATCATGCAGCGTCAGGGTCTCTCCCTGGTCGTTCCGAAGATGCTGCACTCATCCTATAGGCCGGTGCAGACCAAGATCCTCATCGGCGTCGAGGAATTCGTCGGTCTCGTGCGTCAGAGGGAATCGCCCCCAAGGGATTGATCACCAACTTCCTCCGGCCGATCTATCGGACATGGTAAAGCGCAAACCTCTCACCCGATCGCAGGTCATGTCGCGCATAAGGGGCGCCGACACCGTCCCGGAACTTGCTCTGAGGAGAGCGCTGAGGGAGGCGGGCATCGGATACCGGATACACGCCAAGGGCCTGCCGGGTAGGCCGGACGTCGCCTTCATCAAGGCCCGTCTGGCCGTCTTCGTCCACGGATGCTTCTGGCACCGTCATCCTGGATGCCGTCATGCCACAACGCCGAAGTCGAACATCAGATTCTGGTCGGACAAGTTCTCGGCCAACACATCTCGTGACAGGCGGTCGATAGAAGCCCTGCATGCGAGAGGATGGGACGTTGGTGTCATATGGGAGTGTGAGACCGAGGATGTCGGCGATCTGGCGCTCGCGGTCCAAGAGATTCGCGAGCGCCTTGGACGTTAGGGCTGCGCTCGCAGGACCGCGGCTGCCTTTCGATACACCTCGGCACGTCCGGCAAGCGCTGCCATGTGCGCGTCCTTGTCTGCCTGTGGGGTGCCGACAGGAAACTGCGCACGCGTGGCAGCCGTGCTGTCGGCCTTGGTCTCGAGATCGGTGGCGATATCGGCGAACGTGATTGTGGGCAGGCTCATTGCAGTCTCCTACTTGGTTGTCTCTGCGGCGAGGACTGCCCTATAGTTTGCGCGAGCCGCGTTGACCAGGGCCTCCATCTCCAAGCGGGCGTCCTCGATGCGCTGGCTGACGGCATCGACCTGGTCGTCCTTGACGATGCCAACGACATGCCTAGTGGTCCGACGGTGTGGCTCGTTGAGCCAGCCATCGCGCCTATGGTAGTAGACCACGCTGACCGTCGAACTGGTCGCGTCCTTCACCGCCCTGCCGATCTGGTGGCGATCGCCGAACACGGAGTGCTCGAGGAGGATCAGGTCCCCTTCCTTGATGCTGGTCATCTCATTCCCCTTCATGATGGTTGTCGTGGTTATGATAACTCGCGGTGCCCTAGGGCGTTCGCTATGCCGACCTTGGTCGTTCCGATGGCTGCGAGATCCAGCTTGAGACCGGCGTGAAAGCTGTTCCCAGTGATTTGGGCTCCGTCTCCGATGCGTCTGGAGATGGCCTTCAGCACCTCGTCGTATCCGTCGATCGTGAGTCCCGCGCCCGGCCTTCCCTTCTGGCCAATTCTGACGAGGAGGGGAGCGTCCTTAGAGGCGCTTCCCGGAGACGTCTTTTCCCTCCATTCAGTCCAAGCACGGATGAAGCCGATCGTTTCGGGAGAGACATACTTTCCCGGCTCTTCGACATCCTGCACCGATGAGGCACGCCTGAAGAACATCGCTCCGGATCCATCGGCCGCCACGGTGAGATCCCCGACCCGGAGACGCACATAGTCTCGCCGTGGTCTACCTGTATCGGCTCCAAGGCCGAGCATGACACGAGTCCGGAGATTCCAAGGGCTGTCATCCCCCTGCATGGACCGAAGCATGTAGAGGATCGATCCAGGAAGAGGCTCGTCGGCTGCGATGTCCTTGACGTCGCCCTTGATCCTCAACGGGTGGATAGCCTTGCCGCGAGATCCCTTTTCGCGGAAGATCGCCTTCATCTCGCTGGACACCAGTATGTGCGAGACAGGATCAGTGACCTCGAGCACCTTGACGTGTAGATCTGATATTGATCGCAGCATGATGCGAATGGTTACAGGCTTGATCGGACGCCCTGATCTGCCCGCAAGTGCCTGCGCTTGGATGAACTTGCGCACCACGGCCGGAGAGGCCATCATGATCGCCGTGTCGTTGACTTGGTTCCAGCTTGCCAGCACGCTCAGCAGCTTCGTCAATCCCGACTTGGTCAGGCCGCCGAGATACGACTCCAGTCTGGCCGCGTTCTGCTTACCAAGAGCCGCAACTTGATTCCGCAGTGCTTCGAGTTGGTCCATGAGATCATCTTACCAGGTTCGGGAGGAGAGGCCCAGGACGATTTTACGAGTCTTGGCCGGGTATATTCGACGACAACCCGGCACATGAAATGCAGATGCGGCAGTGACCGAAGCCGCCTGCGCTGCCCGGGTCGAGATCACCCTCGACGTACAGGGATCCAGCAGCAATCTCGGAAGCGCATCGAATGCGCTCGGGCCACCCTCGCACCTCGTCGCAACGATGGTGCTTTCGGGCCTTCCTGATCAGATGACCCAGATAAGGTCCGGTTTCGGCATGTCTGGGCACTGTCAGCCCTTCTGCGCCACTCCGCTCCAGTCCAGCGTGATGGTCACCTTTTCCCCGTCCTCGCCATAGAACACGACCTCCCTTTCACGTTGGAATGTCTCTTCGACGTCGGATCGGGTGAGCTCCTCCTCGCAATCGCTGTCGAGGTATTGCGGTGACCCGGGGCGGAAGAACACATCGAGCGCGTCAGCCACGCCCTCCTTCGTGTAGTAGCCGTCACCCCGACCGGTGTTGTCCTCGGCATGAACTATGACACGCATATTTTCCCCCTTTCGAACCTCATGAGTACCATTATCCGTTGAAAAATGACGCTCGTGAGCGAGAACTTTCAACACAACATAACCGAAATGTTTACGATATGTTGACTGAATGTCAATGTGCCACTATATGCAGGCCATCATTCAGGCGTGGAAGGAATCATCATGGCAGCCAGTCAGGCTCAGCAACCGCGGTCCGACGAGAAGCGCGACAAGTTCGTCCGGCTGGCGGAGCAGCGCGTCAACAGAACGATCCGCGAGCTGAAGCTCATCGGGAATCTGTCCAACCGGTCGGCGTACTCGTTCAGCGACGAGGATGTGAAGAAGATCTTCCGCTCCCTCCAGAAGGAGATGGATGCATCGAAGGCGCGGTTCTCGGATGAGGATCTGGCCGGCTCAAGCGCCTTCAAGCTCTGATCGGCAGGAGGCACGCTCATGGTCGACACGGCACTGGTATTCCTAGACAACCAAGCAGGTGAGACCGAAGGTCTTGGCGATGCTGGTATCGAGACGTTCAAGGACGACCCCTATGCGGGATGCGGTCGTGAAGCCGGGCAGAATTCCCGTGACGCGGTCCTCGATGACAACGAGCCCGTCCGCCTCGAGTTCGATGTTCTCGACATCGCCGACACTGACATTCCTGGTCGCGCGGATCTGATGTCGGCATTATCGGCCTGTGCCGCTGCGTCCAAGCAGGAGAAGGATGTCGATTTCTTCCGGCAGGCCCAGACGGTGATCGAAGCCGAAAGCGTGCGCGTTCTGCGGATCGCTGACTTCAATACGAAGGGTCTTGCCGGACCCCCTGGAGATGACGGCACCCCATTCCATTCGCTTCTCAAGGGGTCAGGTGTCAGCAACAAGGACTCCGAGACGTCGGGTGGTTCGTTCGGCATCGGCAAGAACGCGTCCTTCGCAGTGTCGGATCTCCAATCAGTCTTTTATTCGACGATCTACGAGGCTGCCGATGGCTCGGAGCGCTTTGCGGCGCAGGGCAAGACCATGCTGGTGTCCCATGTATCGGCTGATGGCAATCCGAAGCGCTCCAAGGGGTACTGGGGAGTCGGTGGTCTCTCGGCCGTCGAGGATCCCTCGGACGTCCCGTCTTGGATGCGTCGCGAGGCGCGCGGCACATCCATTTTCTCCATCGGGTTCAGAACGCAGGAGGATTGGCGTCACCGGATCGCCTATTCGCTTCTCGTGAACTTCTTTGGGGCAGTGCATAGCGGCAAGATGGAATTCTCGATCGGCTCGGGCACAGATGTGATCGAGATCAACAGGAACACCATTGCCCCCCTGTTCGAGGACCAGGGCATCAAGGCCGCGGCTCTGTCGGCTGGACAGGATGCAGCGCTTGCGAAGGCGGCCCAGCTGTACGAGTGCCTTTCCTCCATAGACGCTCTCGAGATCGAACTCGACATCAAGTCGGTCGGACCAGCGAAGATGCGCGTCCTCACGAGGGAAGGCTTGGGGAAGCACGTCGGCATCATTCGCAATGGTATGTTCATCACGTCAACCCTTAGGAATTTCGGGGAATCCTTCGCGAGGTTCTCGGGGTCGCGCGACTTCGTGGCAACGGTCGAGCCGGTGGCCAATGAACTCAGCAAGCTGATGAAGACACTCGAGAATCCGCGCCATGACGAGTTCTCGCCTGAACGCCTATCACTCGAGGAGAAGCGCACGACCGCCACGAGGATTATGAAGGATCTGGCGAAACAGGTCCGTTCGGCCATCAAGGACAGCACCAAGGTAGATGAGGCGGACGAGGTGGTGCTCGACGAGCTCAGCCACATCTTCTCCGAGCCATCGAAGCCCAGTGGTACCGGTAGCGACAAGGCCGAGAAGGATCTGGATGCCTTCTCGGCCAAGAAGCCCGTACGCCGTGTGGTGAAGAGGCCGACGCCCGCTGCGGTTTCCGGGGCTGGTGGAGGATCAACCTCGAACGAATCAGATGGCGGTTCGTCGCAACCCCAGCCTGGTACCCAGAACGGATTCGGCTCCGGTCATCAGGGAGCGAATGGGTCGGTCGACATCACGGTCGGTGATATGCGCAACATGAAGACGTCCCCGCTGATCCGCGAGGTGAGATTCACTCCGAACGCATCGGGCCGCATGTCGTTCGGTGTGGAGGCGTCCGGAGTGAACAACCCGGTCGAGCTTGTCATCATCGATGCAAGCGTCGGCTCCGTTCGTGCTGGGCGCGTCATTCTCGACGCAGTCGAGAACGTGCGCTCGTGCGTCAGGGTCACGTTCGCCGAGCCCTATGATGGTCCTATCCAGCTTTCCGTCGGCGCGGTCGCGATGGAGGTAACGAAATGAAGATCACCGATGACATGCGCTTCCCGCACCCCGTCCTGTCCAAGCAGACAGGCGACTATCCCAATGCACAGTTCGATGTCGAAATCGATCTGGGTGACACGGGCGTAAAGAACCAGGTGTCGCTAGGGTATACGGCCGAGGTGACGGAGGAGGCGGTCAGGGCCTTGCTGGTGCAGGGCGTTGCGGGCATTGGCCTCTTCGTTACATGCCCTGAGACCTACTTCTCCGACCTCATGCCGATCAGCTTCCCTCACGGACAGCTCAATTTCCAGCCAGGGGATCTTGTGGGGCGCGTCTCGGTCAGGCCCATGATCTGGGCCCGCAAGGAAGTGCGTGACCTTCCGATGCCTGGGCTGCATCCGGAGTTTGGGCAGACGGTTTCGTTCACGAAGGGCGACGTCGTGGCGATCGATGACGAATGGGAGTTCAGGATCGATCCGCCGAACATGCCGACGTTTGAAAGCATTTTCGTTCTGGTCAGGGCCGACACCCTGAAGCCGGGCCAGATCGAGGTCGATCTGGAAGCGGAGAAGATCACGATCAGGACCTCTCCCCAGACATATCGTCGGCTGTCTTTGCTGCGGGGATCTGAGGACGGCCGCACCATCACGCTGAATTCCGTGTATCTTCCTGCGATCATGGATGTGCTGGACTATCTGCGCGAAAATCCCGATGGTTGCGCTGATCGACGCTGGAAGCAGCCGTTCATCTGCAAGTGTGATAGCGTGGGAATCAAGCTGGAGACGGGTAGCCTCTTCGAGTCGGCACAAAGACTTCTAGACTTCCCGGCTGCGGATCTGGGGAAGGACATGGACGAGGACTGATATGACGAATCTGAAGATCCTGTCCCATGATGTGCTCGCTCAGCTTGACGTAGATGTCGAGAAGAACCTAGATCTCTACCGCAAGGGCGACTTCATCGATCTCGAGAAGGGCATCGGCTGGTCGCTTGAGGCGCCATCGGTTGTGGTCGATCTTGATCTCCTGTCGACGCTTCGCAATGAGCCGGAGGCCCGCAAGGAGGGCGAGAGCAAGTCCACTGCGCGCGAGAGGCGCATGAAGATGGAGGCCGTCAACTCCAAGATCGTATTCGATGCACTTCCGGGGATGTCGCGCGGCTTGGCGCGTCAGGAGCAGGTGTGGGCCCACCTGTCCCATGTGGAATGCCTTGAGTACAGCCGCGCCAGATGGATCCGGGGATCATCCGACGAAGACGATGCGAAGGATGTGCGAAAGCATCTCTTCGCTCGTGGTTCGACCGGGGTGCGGGATGATAACGCGATTGGACGCCTCTGGTGGAATTGCAAGATCGCCGAGATTGGCACGCCGTCCGGCATGAAGGTCGAGGACACGCTTTCGCTGCTGCTCAGCAGGGCGAACATCCGCTTCAACCTCGTCGAGCGTCCACGACTTTTTAGCCGCCCTAGGATCCTCCGTGGCGCCGTCCGGATGCTCGCGCTGGATCCTTGGCTCATCCAGGACGATAAAAACTTCGGTGAGTTCGCTAAGACGCTCAATCGCGATGGCAGTGGCATCCTGTTTGAGACGATGTCCTCCGTTGATGTTGACGATTTCATGAGGGGTTGCATTGATCGGGCACGTGGCTCCACGTTTGCTGTGCAGGCCCAACCGGAGACGGAAATTTCTAAGGCAGTCGGCGTTCAAGACAAGGTTGCGGCGCTGGCCGAATCAGCGGGCCGGATCGTATGGCGGTCAGCGCTCAAGTAGGAATTGTCACATATTCTGGGTCTGGATTGAGTCACACCTAGAATAAGTGACACACGATAGAGGATTGAAAACATATGGAAGAAAAAAAAGACAAGGAGGAAGCGAAGGTTCCTGTTGACGTTCCTTCCTTTGATCCTGACGATCTCCCTAGCGACGAGGAGGTCACTCGTGTGATTAACGACGAGTTAGGTCTTTCTAAGTCATAATGAGGTCATGCTGGCTTGCTTGTCGTCCGCCTGCTTTAGGATAATTTTCCACCCATTCGGGATAGGCGTATCATACTGAATCTTAGTGGGGCAACTTCTTATCCCCGTGAGGGGGGCTTTCTAGTCGCGTGAGGCGTCTGGAACGCCAAACCCTATGCGTGTAGCTTCATCGCTCAGCTTGGGGACCGATAAGAGAATGATATTAGTCTGAGTGTAATGCATCATTAGTCTCGCTTTACGCGAATGGTTATCGACTCCATTGAATACAATTATCTGTCCGTTGAGATATATATCAGAAACATGAACGGCATATCCGGCACCGTCGGCAGCAACGCCCAGCTCCATATCATTTCCCAGTTCCTCTTGAAATGCTTTGACCTCTTCTATGAGGGATTCAAAGGCACTGTCGGGAATTGATGTGAATATGGGCATTCGAGGCATCATGGCCTCTCGCTGCGCAGCCATATTCCTTGCAAGCTCCTGAAAGTTGCGCCTGACGTCGTCCATAAGATGTGCCTCCATCTTTCAGGGTAGGACGAGTTATGGTGTTAATCAACCACTCCTCCCCATAACGGGAGGAGAGCGTGCCGATAATGTAGCCCCCGCCGTACCCATTCACGCGTGAAGGGCAGTGTTCGACGGGCTTGTCCTCATTGGACTGATTGCGGTCTGGCACGCAGAGGACGTCCTTCAAGCGTTACCCGGTCGAACGTGAAGCTGTGCTCATCAGGCACTTCGAAACAGCAGCCAATTAGCTCTCCTGGGAGCACGGGGCTGTTCGTCTTGAGCTCAAGTGGTGCTGTGCAGATAGGGCAGTCGGCTTCCCAGCGGACCAGCTCGCGATAGGCGACAACGTCCTGTTGGTATAGCGGATCGCCGACTCTCCTGCCCTGGTTGGCGTTTATGCGATCAGTCCATATTCCGCTCTTGAACCAGGTGACGAGGGGATGTGCCTCTTGGGTGCGCAGGTCCAGCCCGCGAATCTTGGGCTTCATATGGCCGTGATAGAACCAGATCAGCAGCCCGGTATAAAGGACCAGGCCTGTCAGTGCTTGCGAGCGCACCTTGGGATCCGTGAAGGCGACACCGATGAGTGATATCCATGCAGCGAGCGCGATGAAGGCGAATGCTCCAGCATGGAGGATGGCGTCTATCCAGGTGAGCGCTTTCCGCCAGCCCCTCATTTCGTATTGTCCGTTGGGGTAGGCCATGCGGCCGATCCAGGACATGTCGGCTGTATCAACCTGAGTTCGGGTCCAACGAACGACACCGTCCTCCGTCCGCCATGGCTGTGGCGTCGAGACGTCTTTCAGGGAGATCCGCCTGAACGTGTAGAGCACGGGGGATCCGCCAAGGTCGATGAATTCGACGGGCTGAACTCCTTTGGCCAGGCAGTCCTTCAGATAGCCGTCTCGTCGTGCGGATATCCAATTGTCCCTGGTTCGGTCCTTCAGCACCTGCTCCTGGCCGGTTGGTGGCTCAATGTCGTTGGAGTTCATGAAGTCGCGGCTGATTGATGACCATGGTACGGTCGCCGCTTCCATGTCGTCTGGTCCGGTTGAAACGATGACGACCGCGATCAGCTTGTCGAGGAATGCCCAGGTCTTCGCACGCTGGTCTACGCGCCGCAGCCATTCCTGATAGGCGAGTAGAGCGGGTAGAATCGACGTTGATCCACGGGATTCGATCTCATTCGTCACGCATCCTCCTGAGGCGATCGGCAAGGGGCCGACCGTAGCAGCGCATCGGCAGATGCGCCATTGGAGTATTGGGCATGAACGAAGAGACGGACTACACCTACGAGAACGTCCCATTTTTCGGGGGGATCGTGACGATCACGTTCTTCACAGACAGCGGGAGCATTTCGATCCGGTGCAGCAGGGCCGACCCGGAGTATGTCCAGCTCATGCGCAGCTTGAAGCAGTCGCATGGCGGCTGGTACTTCCCGGATCCCAAGCATCGCAGCTGGGTGTTCAAGGCCGACGTGGCGTCGGATGTGATCGGGATCGTCAAGGAATGGTGTTCGCGTAAGTGATTGCGAGGGGGTGGATCATTGACGATCCACCCCTGCTTCACTCGTGGCCATCGATTAACGAATTATTTTTTAGGCTCATCCATGTAGGCTCCTACCACCCAGATGAACGATTGGATATCGATGTTGTCCGTCGGTGCAAGTTTGTTCGCTATGAGCGTCTGACGGGTGTGTGCTACTAGGTCGAGTAGTGACGTATAAACCTCGGCGGTGATGCCCTGCTTGTATTCGATCCAGAAGGGATGGCCGACTCGCTCTGCATAGTCAGTTGTGATCTGAGGCTTGAGGAACATGTGGTATTCAGGACGCCAGAGGAACGGCAGATAGCTGGCGATAGGCCAGGTGAATCGCTTGGATCCCATGGCGGTCTTCATGCCTTGTAGACCGGAGGCATAGTGACCATTCGTGAACGAGGCGGCCGCTTCGATAAAATTTCGGCCTTGCCCGCTCTCGATCACGGTGGCGAGATCGTTGAATTCTTGCCAGCTTGGCATTAGCGGGTTCGTCATCCCGGCACGCCTGAAATCCGTCTTGAAGCGCTTGAGTCCCGCAAGAGGGAGGTTCTCGTCCGCCAGTGCTCCGATGTCTGCATCGTTAGCGGTCAGGATAGCGTTGATACGCGTGCTAGCCTCGATCTTCGTAAGCCTCTCACCGACAGGCCCCGTATAATCGGGTCCTTGAAACGCATCCGGCTTGTGGCGCCGGAAACGCGTAATCGCTTGAGCCATGCCGAAGTAGTTGGGATGCATGGTTTCGATGACATTGCGCACGCCGGCGATGGCCTGCTGCTCGGTTGGCGCTACGATAGGGCCTGCTCCCTTAGGAAGTGGAGGAGTTGATCCTGCCACCCAGTCGCTCATCCGCTTCTGCGTCCAGATGACGTGCTTGCCGTATGGATACTCATTGCCAACCCAAGACATGTATTTTCCACCCCTTTCAGGACGGCATATCAATTATCCCGAGATCGGGCAATCTCGCCTCCTATCTGACGTCACGAATACGTTGCGTCTGGTTCCAGCGGTTTCCATAGGCAGTCGTCGGAACTGATATCAGGCATGTTCCTGATGAGGCTGTTAGCCGCCTTGATCAGCACGTCATGTTTTTCATCACGAGTGAAACCCTCGAGGCGCGGACTGGCGCGCGGTATCTCGTGTATTGCTCTAGCGCATTCTGATATGGCTTCGAATGCGAAAAAGCTAAACCAGGACATGACTTCCTTGCGATCACGTTCTGGGGTTAGTTCATAGTCGAATGATAGCATGTTGGTGCGGAATGGCTTATCGTCGACTGCATCGTTTCCTGTGTCGACAAATTTCATGACGCCTTCGGTGAGCGGCGATGCGAAGCCTATGGCGCTTGCGTGGATTGCATGAGAGCTCATTCGGTAGATCTCATGGATTGGCTCGATCTTGGGCCTTTCTCGGACAAGGCGGTCTCGTAGTAGGACGTCCGAAAGGGTCTTTCCCTCTTCGTCCTGAAGCAGTCCCTTCTCAAGAAATCGCTTGTAGATGACGTTGCTGCATACTCGGGTCTGCGTCCACAGTGTGATGCCGATGCGCACGAGCGTGTCGATCATGAGGCGGACACATATCATTTGGACGAACATGTCATCGTCCTCGACGGCCCTCTTATATGTGTCGATGATCGATCCGTTGCGATGGAAGCAGCATACGGCGAATTCGGCGGTCTTATCCAATGGCGTCTTTCGCGCTTGGAGTGACCGGTATAGGTAATCGCTGTTCGCCTGGACCAGCTTTTCCCCGAAGGATACCAGCTCCTGCATACTGAGCTTTCGCAGACGCTGCGTGCCCTGCAGGCGGTTTATATCGGATGGTTCAAGTTTGATAGTGACCAAGCCGTTCTGAAGCAGCATGTCTCCGCATGGTGTGACTGTTACGATTCTCACTCAAACCCCCAAGCGTGCCGTTTCCAAGGGTGTATAGGATGAGGCTATCATCCTGCAACGTCATACCGGCCGCGAGCAATCCACTCCTCCCTATAGGGGGAGGGCGGGGTGGTTCAGCCGCCGATGCCCTGCGTCCCGCGCGCGGCTGCGGCGGCTATCCGCATGGACATCGCCGAGCGGGCCGGCTGGAAGTCCCTCGGACGCTCGGATGGAGGCACGACGCCCATTCCGCGCTCGGCCGAGATCGCCGCCCGTCGGTCCGCAGGCGTGCGGCCGGCGGCGGCGGCGTAGTCCGGGCGCACCATTCGCAACCCGCGGTATGCGACGTCGTCCTGCGGGCGGCTCGCGATCGCTTCCGGACTGGTGGCGATGGCGACGATGTGCTCGGGCGGCAGATGGCCGGCGCGGGCCATCGCCGCCTCGTAGGACAGCAGCTCGCGGATCACGGTGACCCGCGCATCCGGCCCCTGCGCCATGGAATCGCGGAACGCCTTCTCATTGCCCTCGTCGAGCAGCGGTGCACCGGTGTAGACGTGGTTCATGCCGCGCAGGCGCTTCCAGGCGCGATCGGGGTCGCGTGCGAGGATTTCGGCCTGTCGATCGAGCGAGCGCTCGGTCACCTCTCCGACCGTGAGCGTGCGACTCACCTGGCGGATGGTCTCCGCACTGGTCCGCTCGAGATGCTGAGCGTACGAAGCCGTGGCGCTGACGTCCCGTTGCAACGCAGGCAGCTGCGTTTCTGTGGAAATGCGTCGGACGGCACTGCCCAGTTCCGTACCGATGGGACCATCGGGACCACGATCGCGATGCCGCTCGGCGATGCGGTTGATCTCGCTATGGACGAGATGCCAGCGCTTCGGATCACTCAGGGGAAGTCTCGCGGACCCTCGCCCATGTCCCGATTCGTCGAACTCGGGAAGCAGCATGCTCGTGTAGTGGTATCCCAGGCGGCAGTTCTCGGCGGCGAATGCCTTGGTCCGCACGCCCCGGTCGGTTGAGTCGAGCAGTCGCTGGCGATCGCCGTCCAGCGTGATCTCGTCTGTCCGTCTTGTGCCTATTCCGAGTTTATCGAGCAGTCCCATGGCGCCTCATCCTTCCCGTGATGCGCAATCGTACCATGTGCCATTGGATCTGGATATGAGCCTCGCTCGCCCCAGGGGCGAGCGAGGGGTTGATGGCCCTTGGCGTCACGGATATCGGTCGCATCCGAGGGGAAAGCCATGCCGATCGACATCAGACGCGCCGACGAATCCGACGGCGACAGTCTCCGCGCTCTTCTTCGCAGCGTCCTGGTCTCCAGGCCCGGCGCGTTCGCGGTGACGCCGGAGGAGTCGACGGTGGGATTCCTGCGCATGTCCGCTTCCCGCGTGCATCCACGGCGACCTCGAACATGGCCGCGCAGGTCCTCGCCCGCCGCATAGGCTTCGTGCCCTACTCCCTCGAACCCGCCTCGCTGATGGTGGACGGCGTGCCGCTCGACGAGGTCTGGATGCAGCTGGATGTTTCGCAATACGTACGACCAGCATCACCCTGACCTCGTAGTGGGTAGGAAGGGGCGAGACGTGTGCCCATGCCTCGCGCTACGTTACCGCCTCGCGAACATAATCGATGCGACTATGATCATCAGCAGGGTCAGGGCGACCGCCGTCATGATAGCGGCCATCCCCCGACGTGAGCGCGCATGTGTTCCGATCGTCCGCGATGCGTTCCGACCATGACTGAGGGGCCGAGGGTGGACATTGTTCTCGCTGGCGTCCCGACTACGGACGCGTTCATGCGCCGCCCGTCGACGTTCCCGGAGGTCCTCTTCCCGAGCCAGGCATTGCTGATTCTGAATCGATCCCCATTCCTCGACCGGGTCTCCGTCGTCCTCGTCCACCTGCATTAGGCGTGCCCGTGGCATCTCCACCAGAAAGCGCGCCCCCTGACTGGAGATCATGGAGTCCTTGACGATGATGCGTGGATCCACCCACGGGTGTTCGACGAGGTCGGTGATTGGTCGCCCCACCATGGCTGCCACGATGGTGTCGGGCAGCGTCTGGTCGACGTCGATCCAGCAGGTGTTTCCGGCCGGCCCATGCACCAGGATGTCGTCGGACAGCCTGACGTCGCCCTCCAGGTGGACGGTGGCGGATGGATCGATCGGCACCTCTTCCGGCGCCGCGCGCCAGCGCAACGCGGAGACCAGCGGCGCGGCGGCCATCGACGGGTGATCCTCGGCAAGTCCGCGTGCGTCGCGATCGAGTCGTCGGCCGAGCAGGATCGAGCCGTCGTGCTTGATGCTCGATATCCTGTTGCATGTGTCCGCCGGAAGACGGCCGTGATCGCGCACTCTGGACGTGAAAGTCCATTCCGCCATGCCTTCGAGGACCACCTTCATCATGATTTCGAGCGTGGCGTCCGGGCCTTCGCTCAGAGACCATGTCTCTAGTCGCATCCTTTCGGCGACGATCTCGTCGAAGAGCCACGAGGACTTGGCGAGTTCCGTCTCGACGTTGTGGATCGTAGCGCGGACATAGTGCCGTGCGCGAGCCATTCTGGAGCGCAGTCCAGCCTCCCTGAGCATCCGCCCCTCCGGATCGCCCATGGCCGAAAGCGTTAGCATCCTCTGGACGATTGTAGGCGGCGACTTGAGCATCACGACCTCGGCGCGGTCGAGGAACAGCTTCCGCAGTTCGCTGTCCGCAAAGCCCAGCGCGTCCATTCCGCGGTATAGCTCCCAGTTGGATGATTTGCCGTTCGTGACCCTGCTTTCGATGCCCGAGACGATGCCCATCGCGTGAGTGAGCAGTCCGGCGAGGAGATTTGTGGGCGTCGGCGCTCCGGGCAGGTTGATGACGGGCCTCGCCAGCGCGACATGCTCTGGCGTGAACGTCGACAGGATTCCGTCCAGAGCGTGTTCCAGGTCGTGCTTGGTCGTCTCGATACCACGAGGATCCGTGGCGTCCGCCTCGATCCGTTGACGCATCGCGCCGATTTCCGGTGCGTGATCCGCTATAAGCCGCAGGACATGCCTCTCGAACATGTCCCAATGGGTGTCACGCAGGCAGTGCTGCGCGCGCCGCCGCATCGCCCCTGGTGCAGGGGGTCGTCTCCACCGATTGCGCCTTCTACCCATGGGGTCGTTATAGGACGGAAGGATAGGATGCGCGGAGTCACGACGACCTCCGTGACGATCAGGTTGATCGTCTGCCCATATGGCCTGGTTGGACCGTCAGATAGCACCTCCGCGTCAGGCGTATTCGCCGTAGCCCTCCGCATCGGGAAGGTGGCCGTCCGGCCATGGATGGTCGTGCGTGCTCCGCGCATTGTGCAGCCGGAGGTGCTGCGTGCCCGATACGTCGACGAGTTCGAGGCCATGGAACATCATCCCCAGGCCGTGCTCCTGGTCCCAGTCGCAGTTCAGATCCACTCCGACGTAAGGCAGGGCGACTCCGTCCAGGCTGTTGAGGTAGATCATCGCCGGCCTGATCAACGGCATGACTTCGGCGGGCGTGCGCAGGATGGGCAGGTCCTCGTCGTCCTCGTCCTCTTCGAACATGTCGAGCCTGGCGCCCTTGTACATGCGCAGCGCGGTCTCGAGGATGCCGTCGAGCAGTCCCTGCTGGTTGGCCATCAGCCATTCGACGTGGGTCAGCTGCGCTTCGTTGGGCGGCGTCTCGGGTTCCTGGCCCTCCGCCTCCATTGCGATCTCGATGGTCCCGGCGCCGGCTCGCTGTTCGTCCGTTCCGAGCCCCTTCCAGTCGTCCAGCCTGATCAGCCAGGTGCCACCATGCTGGTCCTCCGGTCGGTCCACGTATGTCAGTGCTTCGGTCATTGCTTCATTTCCTGTTGCTGCATCATTACGTGAAGCGGGTGTTCTTCTAGGTCGATCACCCACGGGCGACAGCCCGTCAACCCGGAAAGCGTCTCCGATGCGGGCTGGCGTGGGCCCGCCTCCATGGTCGACCTGAATCATGATCCGGTCACGCGTCGGCTGGATGTTTCGCAATATGCACAATCTGCGTGACCCCGTCCTTCCAGGAGGGAGAAGTCTCGGTGCTTCGCAACCATACGGTACACCGGTTCATGGCCGCTTGGATCAGGTCGCCACTCCGCACAACATGCTCCGCGAGACGGCGGGCAATGCGCGTCTTCGTGTCCCGCCTTTGGCGACGTCGTATCGGAAGGCGGCCGGAGATCTGTAGGATCTCGCGGCCTCGAACCCGGTGATCACGTAGGACCCAAGCGCGCAGTCCGCGTCGACGACTCCCCGTATCACGGGGTTGTTCTGATATGCCGCCTGCAGACGAGCGCCCCCGACCTTTCGCGTCGGGTTGAAGGCCCAGCGGAACGACGGTCCTCCGAGTCTGCCGTCCGCCAGCACGACCGTCACGCGGGCTCGTCGTCCGACGCGATCGGCGCCGGCTATGGGCATGTGCGGCATGTCGGGCAGCAGCCGCATGGTCCTCGCGTGCATCCTGTCCTGGTCGACCGCGTCGATGACGTCGGGTCCGGGAAGGTTCCTCCCGTAGAAGACCGCGGCCATGGCGACGACCGTTACGATGGACATCATGCATGCGTGGGTCTGTGGCCATGAGCCCTTCACCGGCTGGTTTCCGACGAGGCCGTCACGCAGGGTCCTCCACGTCGTCGGCAGCACCGCCGCCAGGAGCAGCGTGCCGGAGGTCCATATCACGGCGTCCACGAGATGCCGATCGCCGAGGGGGATCACCGTCATCAGGCATGCGACCGCGATTCCCGCCGCCAGGAGCAGCTTCTGTCGATACGGCATCCGATCCGGCATTGCTTGCGCCGTCGCGTGTGATTCGGCGGGGCATGCGTCTTCCCCACGATACGCTTCGTGTTCCCGATCCATGACCGGGAGGGGGGTCGGGGAGGCCAGATAGCCGGCCCAGTCCCGCGCTCCCGCCAGGACGGCGATCTCGTCCAGGTGATGCTGGTGTGGCCGTCCGCTCACGCGGGCGAGACGCTTGGCGTGCCGGCGCGCGTCGGAGATGAGTCTCTGGTTTGTCATGATTATGCGTCCTGGAGGATGCGCGCGCGGGATCGATGCCCTGCGGGCTTGCATGGTTGGTGGGTTTCGGCGTTCCTCCAGGGGTTCGCCACCGAGGTGACCGGCCTACGCAACATGGCCGCGGGGTTGTTATAGGATGCGCGACAGGCGTTCGTCTATGCCCATCGTCATTCCGTTCAGGCGTCGATGAGCACCGGAGACCGCGGAACGACCGGTCCGTCCTCGCCGTCGCGATCCCAACCGCCGCCACCGGCATGCGGCACCCTGTCGATGACGACGATCACGTCGCATTCGTCCTGGATGCCGACGAAGAAGTCGGTGTCGGTCATCTCGACGATGAGCAGGTTGCACCCAAGCTCCGCGACCACGGTGTCGCCGTGGCTGGCTTGCGACAATTCCTCCATGATGCCATCGATCTCCGGCCCGGACGACGTGCGGGCACGATCCATCGCCTCCTCGAAGCGCGCCGCGTGAACCCGGTGCGCATGGATTATGCGGGCGACGTCGCCGTCGTCCAGTCCGGATCGCCACGTGCAGATGCGCGCGATCGCCTCGATCAGCTCGTCGACGCTCGTCGCGACCGGGGCGGAACGCCACAGCAACGAGGCGGCGAGCATGGCCATGTCCGAGGGCGCCTCGCGCAGCGCCAGGATCGTCACGAGATCCCGGAGGCGCGCCATGAGCATGCCGTCGCCCGTCCGTTCGTCCTCCGCATGCCGATCCGCTTCGTACGCGCTCCTGCCCATGTAGGCCGAAAGCGCCTCGTCCACGGTCACAGGCCGGGCGAGCATGGAGCGGAACGTGCCGAGCGTGTCTGCCATGCGCGTAGTGTGCGCCACCTGCGGCATGTTCGCAATCATCGTTCTTGGCAGGGTCCACCGAGGTCGTTGGCCAGTACCCCGACGATCGCTGGTTATTTCTGGAGCCACCTCGGCTCGGTCCTCGGCCAGGCTCCCGCCTTCCAGGGCAGCTCCTGCACGCAGGCACCACGCTGATTGACATGCGTGCATGCGGGAGCATCCGCCTTCTCGATCGCGGCGTCGATGCCCAGCTTGCCATGGGCCATGCGGTTCGACTGTTCGGAACCCGAGTCCCTCCAGCCGCCCTTGTCGGGAACGCCGGCGTCTCCCCGGCTCTGGGCTTCTCCGGACGTCGGCATGGCGATGCCCATTGCCATTGTTGCGACTGCAGCGATAATTCTCATTTTCCACCCCTTTCAGGATGGCATATCACCTGCATTCCAATCGGGTCAATCCACCCCTTCCCTGCGATTGCGGGACGATTGTTCCAGTGGACGCGGACGAATGTGATGGCTATCGCGACCACGAAGGGGATTTCAGGATGGGCGTCATACGCGGTGGTGACAATCTGGAGGCGTTGCGGGCGATGGCGTCGGGGTCCATCGATCTCGTCTATCTCGATCCGCCCTTCAATTCCGATGCGTCCTACATGCTCGATCCTCGCAGGGGTGGCGGCGTCGCGTTCCGCGACGTGTGGCGTTGGGACGACGTCGCCGAAGGCGCGCTTTCGGAGGCCACCGCGGTGGGCGGCGACGGCGCGAGGTTTCTCGTTTCCATGGATGGACTGCTTGGGCGCGGCCCGGTTCTGGCCTATCTGTCCTTCATGGCACCGCGCATCGTGGAGCTTCATCGCGTGCTGTCCGCATCGGGTAGTTTGTACCTGCATTGCGACGGGTCCGCGTCCCACCATCTGCGCCTGCTTCTCGATGCCGTGTTCGGGAGGGATGGCTTTCGCAACGAGGTGGTTTGGCAGAGACAGAGTTCCCACGGCGACGCCAGATCTCGCTTCGCCCGCGTAGCCGACAGGATCCTGTTCTACGCCAAGTCCAGCGCCACGGCATTTCGTCCCGTGAGGCGCCCGCTCGACCCCGAATACGTCTCGAAATTCTATCGGCATGTCGATGTGGACGGCCGCCGCTACCGCCTGTCTGACATGTCGGCTCCTGCCGGAGGCGGCATGGCCGCAGTGAACGCATCGACCGGCAGGCCGAATGGGTGGCACGTGTGGAATGGATATCAACCGCCCGCACGCGGTTGGAGATATGCACCCGCGACGCTGGACAGATTGCACGCCGAAGGACGCGTCCACTGCCCGCAGGACCGCATGCGCCGCCCTGCGCTCAAGCGCTTCCTCGATGAGAACGAGGGTCAGGTCCTGGGTGACGTCTGGAATGACCTGCCGTCGCTCAGCAGGGCGTCCGGTGAATGGGAGGGATATCCGACCCAGAAGCCGACGTCGCTCATGCGACGCATTCTGGAGGCGTCCTCCGAGCCAGGTGACCTTGTGCTGGATCCGTTCTGCGGATCGGGCTCGACGCTGGCCGCGGCACACGCCATGGGACGCCGGTGGATAGGTCTCGATGCGTCGGCCGACGCTATCGCGATCGCCTCGAAGAGGATGATGGATCTCGGAGCCGAAGTCGAGATGTTGACAATGGAGATGTCGGCCTAGGCGGAACGGCACGTGTTCCACGGACGCCGACCGGTCGTGTCGCCTTGAACCCTTTTGTACGCTGCGCGGTCCGGTAAATTGGTCGACGTATGCTATGGTCATCCTGAAATTGCTGGGCTAGCTTGCCTGTGATCTCAACCGAGGACATGATCCGATGAGCAACGTATCCATTCTGATACCACCACCGCTGCGGCGTTTCGTCGGCGGCGACTCGCGCATCGCCGCCAGCGCCGACACCGTCCGCGAGGCGGTCGACGTCTTCACCGCGCGATCCGAGGCGCTGCGCAACCATCTGTTCGACGAGAACGACGCGCTGCGCCGCTACGTCAGGGTCTTCGTCGATGGGCGCGCGGCGGTCCTTTCGCGTGGAAGCGACGAGCCGGTTCGCGACGGCGCGGAGGTCTCGATCCTCATCGCCCTGGCTGGAGGCTGAGACATGGCGCTTCATGACGAACTGGCGCGGTTGCGCACCACGATAAACGAGGTGTCCCCTGGGGACGCCGCGTCGAGCATGGGCGAGGGCGCGCTGCTGCTCGACGTCCGCGAGTCCGATGAGATCGCGCAGGGCAGCCCGATCGGTGCCGAGAGGCTGGGCCGCGGCTTCCTCGAGTTCCGCATCGGCGACATCGCTCCGGACCCCTCGACGCCCATCCTGGTCCTGTGCGCGAGCGGCGGGCGGTCGCTGTTCGTGGCCGAGAGCCTGATCCGCATGGGGTACGGCGCGGTGTCGTCCGTTGCCGGCGGATACCGCGCCTGGCAGGAAACTGGTCTCCCGATCGAAGTGCCGCGCGTCCTCACGGCGGGCGAACGCGAGCGCTACGCGCGGCACCTCCTCATCCCCGAAGTTGGTGACGCCGGACAGGCGCGGCTGCTCCGGTCGCGGGTTGCCCTGGTGGGCGCGGGCGGCCTGGGGTCGCCCCTGGCCTACTACCTCGCGGCGGCCGGCGTCGGCACGCTCGGTCTCATCGACGACGACAAGGTCGAGCGCAGCAATCTGCAGCGTCAGATCCTGCACACCGAGTCCCGTGTCGGCACGTCCAAGGCGCAGTCGGCGGCCGAGACGCTCGCGGCGTTCAATCCGGCCGTCGAGGTCGTGCTCCACGAGCTCAGGCTCGATGCCGACAACGCGGTCGACGTGCTGTCCGGATACGACCTGGTGATCGACGGCAGCGACAATCTTCCGACCCGCTACGTCGTCAACGACGCCTGCGTCCGCCTCGGCATCCCCGAGATCTACGGCGCGATCTTCCGGTTCGAGGGACAGCTCTCGGCCTTCTGGCCTGGCGGCGACAGGCAGAGCCCGTGCTACCGCTGCCTGTTTCCGGAGCCGCCACCCGCGGAACTGACGCCGTCGTGCGCCGAGGCCGGCGTGCTCGGCGTGCTGCCCGGAGTCGTCGGCACGCTCATGGCGACCGAGGCCCTGAAGGTGCTGCTGGGGATCGGCGAGCCGATGTTCGGACGCCTGATGATCTACGACGGTCTCGGCGGTCGCTTCGACGAGTTGCGTTTCGCGGCGGATCCCGACTGCACCACGTGCGGCGCGAACCGCGACGAGGGCGACATCGCGCAGTACGCAGAGGTCTGCGGCGCGAGGTGATCCTCTCCCCGTGGAGCGATCCACGGGGATCTCGTGACTCCGGGCCTCCTGGACGATCCGCATGGTCGCGGTCGCCGTCGACCATCGAATCCCCGTCCGTCGCCAAGCATTCACACCATCAGGGGCGCTCGACCTGATCGGCGCGACGCGACCGTTCATGATTCTTGCGACACCCCCGGTTTCTGGATATGTCTCGATTTCAGGATAAGGGGAAAGATTTTGTCGATGCTTCCGGAAGCCGCCCAGCAGGACCCACGCAACTCGAAGGAGCATTGGTCGAAGGAGAGGCTGCGGAAGTACGCAACCACCGGCGTTGCCCGCGCGGTTCATCCCAAGGTCACGGTGGAAACCGCGTCGCGCGTGCTCGGTGGCGCCGGCATCACCCGCATCGCGGACGTCACCAATCTCGATCGTCTCGGCATTCCGAACTTCATGTCGGTCCGTCCGGACGATCTCGGCGACGAACTCAGTCCCGGCATCTCCTACTACAACGGCAAGGGGCTGACGCCCGACGATGCCCACGCCGGCGCCCTTATGGAGGCGATCGAGCGGCATGCCGGAGAGCGTTGCAGCTACCCGGTCGTGACCGCTTCCTACCGGCAGCTCTCGTGCGAAGCGTCCTGCGTGCGTCTCGACGACATCGTCTCCCCGTGGCTGGCCGACTTCGACGACGACACGGTGCTCGAGTGGGTCTGCGGGTATGAACTGCTCAGCGAAAGCCCCGTCTTCGTCCCTCTGAATTGCGTGGTCGCGCCGTACTCCCCGGTCACCGGCCAGCAGCTGTTCCTTGCGAGCACCAACGGGCTGGCTTCGGGCAACTCCGTCACCGAGGCCCTATGCCACGCCCTGTGCGAGATCGTCGAGCGCGACGCGGAGTCCATGTCTCTCGTGCGGACTCGACTGGTGAACGGCGTGACCGCGCTTCTGGACAAGGCGGGGATGAACTCGCTGTCGAGCACCCGCGAGCGGATTCTCGATCTGACCTCGATACCCGCGCCATCGCTGAAGATCGTCGAGAAGATGCACGACGCCGGCTTGAAGGTGATACTGCACGACGTCAGCGACGTCTCCGGCGTGTCGACCGTCCACTGCGCTATCATCGACCCCTTCTGGAACGGTCCGCTCAACGCGCATGGCGGATGCGGATCCCACCCCGATGCCCGCATAGCCGTGTCCCGCGCCCTCACCGAGGCGGCGCAGAGCCGACTGACGTGCATCCAGGGAGGCCGCGAGGACCTCGGGGAGATGATGAAGGGCAAGAACTGGATGTCCGAGGAGGACATCGACGAGAAGCTGGCCAGATCGCAGGTCGTGTCCTTCGCCGATCTGCCCGACTTCCAGTCCGACTTCATCGACGAGGATCTCGACTATCTCATCGAATGCGCCAAGAACAGCGGTCTGAAGCGCCTGGTCGCGTTCGACATGACGCATGCCGACGTCAACATGCCCGTCGTGCGCATCGTGGCGCCCGAAGCGGAGACCTGGGCCATCTTCCAGAAGCATGGCGGCCGCAGCTGGCTCGGCCCCAGGGCGATCGCCAGACTTCACGAGGCCATGGGCCAGCCCGCGCAGGCGGTGGCGTCGGCGTGAGCGCCGTCGTCTTCGCGGGTCCCTCGCTTCCCGCGGCGTCGCGCATTGGCGATGAGGAGATCGTCTTCGCACCCCCGATCAAGCGCGGGGACATCGATCTGTTCGCGGGGTTCGACCCGTTGATCATCGTCGACGGGGAGTTCGGACAGAACCTCTCGGTATCCCCCAAGGAGATCCTGGGCGCAATCAGAGGCGGCAGACGCGTCATCGGCGCTTCGAGCATGGGCGCCCTCCGCGCATCGGAACTCGACTCGTTCGGCATGGTGGGCGTCGGCTGGATCTACAGGCTGTTCGCGAGCGCGGTGGTCAGGTGCGACGACGATGTGGCCCTCACGTTCTCGCCGTTCGACTTCACCCCCTTCACCGTCCCGCTCGTCAACGTCCTCTACTCCGTCGAGTCCGCGGTCGCCGATGGGAAATTGAGCGCGGAAGAACAAAAGGAAATCTCCCAGCGGGCTCGCGAGATATTTTATGTCGAACGCGATATCGAATCGGTTGCGAATGTTTTTGAAGGCGTGATCGGGATTCGACGTTATCGGGATTTACAGGATGGATGGAACGCGCCAGTATGCGACGTCAAGGAGATGGACGCCCTATCCGCAATAGCGGTCGGGCGTGACATGTTACGAGATCCAAATCCTTGATGTAGCTGAGAATATTAGGTGACCTGACGCAAACATCACACGGAGAAGCAAGATGAATGACAATATCGTGGCCTCGAAGGGCCTTGTCGAACTGCTCGCCCAGGCTCTGGTGAATCCCGAAATGCAGGTGACGGCGCTGAATTCGCCCGAGCTCCTGGCGGCCGAATACGGTCTCTCGCTGGCGGAAGTCGGCATGCTCCGCCAGTCCGGCGGCGCTTCGTTCGACGACGCGTCGACCCAGCTGACTGCCGAGGGCGAAGCCCGCTGCCGCGCCTTCAACGGTTCGGCGTTCGATGCCGCCGCTGCCGAGATCGCCGCCGAGGGCGAGGCACGTTGCCGCGCGTTCAACGGCTCGGCGTTCGACGACGCCGCCGCGAAGATGGCAGCCGAGGGCGAAGCGCGTTGCCGCGCCTTCAACGGCGTTGCGTTCATCGACGCGGCCGCCAAGCTGAAGGCCGAGGGCGAAGCGCGCTGCCGTGCGTTCAACGGCGGTGCGTTCGATCTCGCGTCGTCCATGCTGATGTCCGAGGGCGAGGCGCGCTGCCGGTCGTTCGATGGCGGCCAGGTCCAGACCGGCACGCGGCGTCGCCAGCTGGCGATCGCCGCCTAGGACTTCCCGAATCGCCGACGCCGCGGCAGCCGCGGGGCGCGTGGCGGCGGTCGATGAAGTGATCTCCGACGAGGAAGGCCGTGATCCCCGGGATCACGGCCTTCTTGCGTTCCACCGGACGTCGCGCACCTCGTGTCCCGTCCCGCGACGATTCCTCAGGGCTTCGCGGCGTCCGCGTATATCGCCGCGGTGATGTGCCAGGCGACCCATGTGCTGACGGCGAACAGGCCCGCGAATGCCGCCGCCAGCAGCACGTTGCGCACGATGACGCCCGGCAGGCGTCTGCGTCTCTCCCTGCGCTCCTCGACGAGGTGTGTCGTGAATTCCGCCACGACGAGCGTCTCGTTGGAGGGCGGAGGCGGAAGGAAGGGGGTGCTCATGGGCGTGCTGGACTCCAGGTGCGTGGTCTGCCTCAATATATCATGATCGGCGGTGTCTCCGGAGCTCCGCAGACCTCCCTGGCCGCCGTCGCCGATGCGATGCGGTACGTGCGCAATGGTTTCGGCACGTCCTTGGCGTACACGGGCGCCGACGTCATGTCCCGCCCGGCCTCCCAACGCAGGTGGCGCGCCGTCGAATCGGCGCAGTCCACTTCGATGACCATCCGCATCACGGCGCCGTTGGACAGGGCGTCCCGCATGCGGTCTCCTCCCAACTTGTCGCCGACGAATAGGATCGGTTCGTGCCCGGGCATGTAGCGGAGGAATCGCGACGCCCCCGCCACGCGCATATCGCCATAGGCGAGCGTCACGACCCGGCGTCGGACGTCCTTGATCTGGATGCGCGCCGGCAGGGTCCGCGGCCCGCCGTCCACCGAGAGCGGGGCGTGCACGTGGGACAGCATCGTGCCTTCCGCCGAGACGCGTGCGGACTGTTCGTTCATGCGGTCCGAGTCCGCAAGTATCGCCGCGGCCGCGGCGATCGGGAGCGCGGCGGCGAACGCGGCGCCGGCGATGCAGGCGATGCGGTTTCGCGTCGCCGATGCGGACGGCCTCCTGGCGACGCTCGGGTCGACGGGTTCCACGGGGGTCATGGCGGCAGGGTCGTCGACGAATGCCTTCCAGTCCTGTCTGCCGGCCATCCTGGCCACGTCGTCCAGGTGGGATTGATACGGCCGACCGGTTTCGATCGACAGGGCGCGGGCGCGACGACGCGCGTCCGATATGAGACGTTGCTTTGTCATGGAGATGCGTCCTGGAATTGGCCGCGCGGGTACCGGGCCCGTCTCGCGGTGCTTTCGATGTGGCCTGCTTTCCTCCAGGGTTCGCCATCGTGGATGGCCGGCCTCCGCATGATGGCCGCGTAACCTTTATAGGACGGCGTCGGCCGATCCGCCAAGTTTTTCACCGTCCCAAACGACTTCGCCATGCTTCATAATTTCGGGACGTGCCTCCAGGCCATGCCCGGCAGGGAACATGGTGCAGCCTCTGAAAGGTCCTTGCACATGAACACTTGGGGCATGATGCGGAATCGTATGCAAGACGCCACCGGGACGTCGTCCTTTCACACCATTGTCTCATCCTTAAACCAGTGGTAACCCTGCGGCCATCCACCTGACGGGTTTACTTGCCGATGACGACCATCATACTCACCATCGTAGGCGTTCTCCTGGCGGCGGCCGCCGCATTGATGACGCTGTGGTATGGTGGCGAGTCCTTCGATCGCGGTACGATGCGCGCCGAGGCGGCGACCGCCCTGTCCGCCGCCGTGCAGGTCGCCGACGCCGTCAAGATGAAGGAGGTGTCGGAAGGGGTCACGTTTCCGGCGTGGGACATCCAGTCGCTCGTGGGCGAGAAGTATCTGGCGAGCGTTCCCCGCGTTCCAGGCGCCGCCGTCTATCTGATGGACTCGACGGGCTGCGCGGGTTGCATCGGCCCCGATGCCCTGGGCGTCGTGTACGCCATGCCGGATTCGGCACGCGTCAGGAGCATCTGCGCCGACATTCGCCGCAGCGTGGGTGTGCTGAAGCCTGGACAGGCCTATGTTCCGACGGCGCGCACCATGGTCGATGCGCTCGCCGAGTCGCGCGTCGGCTGTTCGACCGACGGCGCCAACTTCTTCGTCTATTCCGCATTCTGAGTAGAGCGCCGGCTCGACCGATGTCCGCCTGCCGGGTCGCCGGCCGCGCCGTGTCCGGAGCCCGTCATGCGCATCGATGCGATCTAGTCGCCGGCCTGCTCGCCGATCAGCTTGCGGACCGCGTCGATCCGCCCCTGGCAATGCTTGGCCAGCAGGTTGGCGCGTTTGATCAGCGGTTCGATCGCATCGACGTCGGGAACCTGGCCCTGCGCAGGCTTCAGCTGAGCGGCGATCGCCTGCAGCTCCTCGTACGCGTCGGCGAACTTCTCCGGTGCCGGCTCGCCTGGTCCCTTGATGGTGATCGTCGTCATTCCGTCTCTCCAGTCTTGATCGTTTCCAGCGCAACCACCCCGTCGCGCATCTCCGCGCGGACCCGTCCGGCCGCACGCAGCGTCTCCACGCCGGTCAGCGGCACCCCCTCGGCGTTTCGCAGTATCGCGTAGCCCGCCGCCAGCACGTTCACGGGATCGAGCGCGTCTATCCTGGCGAACATGGTCGTGACCACGTTCTGCGCATCGTCGATGACGCGACCGGCGTCGTCGACGATGCGCGACCGCAGATCCGAGACCAGCGACGCTCCGTCCTCGACCGCGGTCTTGGCATCATCCGCTATGTCGTCCATGATGCGATCGAGGTCGTCCTCGAGCGCGCTGGGTATCGATTCCAGGCGTGCCGCGATCTCGCTCGCGGCACGTCCGCCGCCGATCTCCAGACGGCGCAGCGCGTCCTCCGTGGCCGCCGTCACCGAACGCCGCAGCGACTGGAGCGAATCCATGGCGACCTCGCGCCTCTGCCTTGCGCGGCTGCGCACGTCCTCGAGCGCCCATGCCACGGCGTCGCGCGTCTCCTCGAGCAGGTCGCGCGCTCCCGGTTCGAGGGCCGTGGCCGTATCGCGCACGTGTTCGTCTGCGATGAGCACCGCCTCCAGCGCATCGCGACCGATCGCATTGCGCACGTCGGCCAGGGCGCCCTGCGTTCGGTCGAGCGTCTGGATCGATTGCGCCTGGATGTAATCATATGCGCGCGCGCCGGCGTTCGCCGCCTGCACGACTGTCCTGCTGATGTGTTCCGCCACCTTGGACGGCGTGTCGCACACGATGCACGCGACCTCGTCGAGCAGGTTCCTGTCCCGCTCGTGGCCGATGCCGGTCATCACCGGCACGTTCATCCTGCATACGGCTTCGGTGAGCTTGTGGTCCACCAGCCATGCGAGATCGGCCGACGCGCCGCCGCCGCGTATGATCGCCACCGCGCACTGTCTGGCGTCCTCACCCATGCCTTCCCGGTATATGCGCCTCAGTATGTCGACGATGCGCCCCGGCGCGTCGCGCGTCTGGAAGGGCGCCTCGTGGTATTCGAACCTCACCAGACCCGATGCCTGCAGCCGATCGGCGGTCGAGCGGAAGTCGCCCAGTCCAGCCGCGCCCGAAGGGGAGATGACGGCGACCTTCACGAAGTCGGTCGGTTTCGCCAGGCGCCTGTTGCGATCCCAGTGCCCGTCGTCGCGCAGCGACTTGCGGATCGCCTGGATGCGCGTGTTCAGGTCGCCGAGCGCGAACGTGACGTCGATGTCGAGCACGCCGACGTTGAACCCGTACGCCGGATTGATCTCGGCCTGCATCTTCACCAGGACCTGCGAGCCTTCCTGCAACGTCAGCCCGGCCTCCCGGAATGCCGCCTCGATCTTCTTCCAGGTGGCCGGGAAGCAGCCGCCGTTGGTCTTGGCGACCTGCTTCCCGTTGGCGTCGAGCTCGATGAATTCCATCCTGGCGAACTTGTCGCTGATCTTCATCGTGTGCAGTTCGCACCGCACCCATTGCGACGGGATCCGCTTGACGACCGCGTCCACGTTCCTGAGATACGCGTGCAGGCTCATCGCCTCGTTCGCACCGGGGCGCCCGCCCTCGGCGTTCATGATGGTCTGCTCGGCGTCACGGTTGGCTTTGTAGGATCGCGGTCGTCCGTTTGGCAAACGTACCGTGTTCGTTCACCATTCGTCGCGTTCGCGCACCCCGTGGTTCCGTGGTGTCAAGGGCTTCAAAGCGGAAGGTTCGCTTGCCCTTCATCCCTCTTGCCGGGATATCGGGCACGCGCCCTCTTCGCCGCCTGTTCGTGATCGATGATGACCGGCCAGCCACCCAGCAGGCTGTTCCTGTACGGATCGAACAGCCGTTCGAGCGGCTCGTCACGCAGATGCGGCAGGAGCCGCTTCACGTAACGGCCTTGCGGATCCAGTTCGCGTGCCTGCTTCACGGGATTGACGATCCGTGGACCCCGTCCCGGCACCATGCCCGACTGCAGCGCGATCTGGCTCCAGTGGATGCCCGGACAGTAGTCGTCGAACATCTCGCCCAGCGCGACGCCGACGCGGTGCAGGTCGAGCTCCAGCAGATCGATGGCGAACGAGCATACGGTCTGGCGCAGGCGGAAGTTTATCCAGCCGGTCGCGTGCAGGTCCCGCATTGCGGCGTCGACGAGCGGATAGCCGGTCTCACCTCGTCTCCATGCCTGCAGCCGCTCCGTATCCTGGACGCTCTCCGCGCGCGTCGGACCCCATGGGAAGGCGTCGACGTTCTTCTCTAGCATCTGCACGAACTGGCGACGCCAGTGGATGCGGTTGGCGAATTCCTGGTATGCCCGGTGCGTCCACGGATCGCGCCTGTTCGCCTCGTCCTCGATCTCACGAAGCACGCGATCGCCGCTCAGCATCCCGCAGGCCAGGTCGACGGACAGGCGGCTGCTCGCCGAGGCGTCAGGTCCGGGAAGCCACATGTCCCGTCGGTAGTTGGCGTTCGGCAGTCGCGCCAGATAGTGTCTCAGCTTACCAAGGGCGGCCGCCACTCCCCCGAATCGCAGTCCCGCGAGATCCTTGGCGGACGTCACGCACGCTTCGGCCTTCTCGCGGGAGCCGCGCTGCACGCCGTCGGCCGCATGTTCGACGTAGCGCACCCCGGCCGTCCTCGCCTTCCTGGCGACGACTCGATCCCGGGCGTGCCCGAGCGCATCGCCGACCTGCGTGTTCGCATGGATCGTCGACGCGCCGAAAGCTGAACATGTCTGGAGCAGGTCGTCCGCTTCGGCACCGATCGTGACCAGCCTCGAGCCGCTCCGCTCGAGAACGCTGCGCATGGATTCGATTGCTTCCGCCTCGTGCGCGAGCCTTCTTGCCGTTGGTCGCACATGCGACAGGCGGCTCTCGTCGGTACGCACGACCGTGATCGACGCCGCTCCGTTCCGCAGAGCCGCGCAGACCGCCGGGCTGTCGTGCAGCCGCAGGTCGTCCTTCATCCACACGATGGATTTCATGACTGCATTCCCTCCATCGTTGGAACTGGTCGCGTTCCGCCTCATGTCGCCTGCGGCCGGTGCATGCATCGCCGCCGAGCCGGCGTCAGGAGACCCTGACCACCCTCACGCCATCGAACCCCACGCTCTGATCCCGGCCCGTCGTTTCCGACGAGAAGACCACCTTGTTCTGCCCATCGATGGCGCGGAAGCGCGTCGTCGCCACCTCGCTGAACGATGTCGACGTGGGATGGAACGTCGACAGCTTGCGTCCGGCGTAGGAGACGTCGAGATCGTCGGACCCGTCCGGATTTCCGTCGAACAGGACTTCGGGACGTGCAGCCACGTAGAATCGCACTTCGTATTCGGCTCCGGGGGTGAGCGCCCCGACGTCCATCTCGACCCGACCCGAATCCTGCAGGAACACCAGATTTCCGCCATCGGGTGAAGCCGGGAACAGCCAGGCCGTACCAGGTCTGGTGAGTCCCGCGCCCCCGGTGAACGTCATTCCCGGCACGTTTGTCGGCGAATAGATATAGGGAACGACGTCCGTGAGTCCGTTCCAATCGAAGGAACCCGCCAGCTTAGCCTGCGATGCGCCGGCGGCCTGGTCGAGCACGGTGTAGAACGCATAGCTGCCCGACGTCGGACTGTAGCAACCCATCTTGCCGGTGACGTACACCTGGGGATCGACCGGCGCGTGCAGCTTCCTGAGCACGCTGCGGCACAGGTCGGCGCTGAGCCCGGTCGCCACGTACAGCGTTGCATCGCCACCGGTGGCCGTCGCGGCCAGACGCCATGCGTCCGCGTTCACCGCCCCCGTGATCCGCGGCGCGGTCGCCAGATGACTGGTGGTGACGAGGTCCGATACGGATCGGCCGATCTCACCGGTCTCTGCGTGCCTGACGTCGTTGGCCGCGAGCACGTTCATCCCGGCGTTCACGAGTTGGGACGCCTGCGCGTTCACATCGCCTGCGCCGAATGCTTCCCCGCCGTAGAACACGACCATGAGCGCAGCGGCCGCGGCCAGCAGGATTCCCACGGATACTAGGATGATGGTCGTCACGGCCGAATGTCCAAATTCCTGTTTTCAGGATGATCTATGAACGATTCTTAAAGGATTGCCTAGCTACATCGTTTCGCCACCTTCCGCACGCCCGCCGACGGCATTTACCCCGATCAGCACGATTCTGATCGAAATGGTTTCGATTCCGTTTGATCCCATCCTCAAAATTGATAGATTTGTTCCATGAGGACGATGACCCCCATCTTGATGACGGCCTGCATGCTCGCGCTTGGCGCGTGCGGACGGACCTCCACGCCGGCCCGCGAGACGTCGCCACCGCGCAGCGCGTCGTCGGCGCGCCCCGCGCCGCTGCCGATGACGGTGCGTCAGCTCCAGTCGAATCGCAAGGCCATGGCCATTACCCGCAGACTGAAGGGCCTGCCTCCCGTGAAGCTGCGTCTCACGTCGGGTTCCAAGTCCCTTCGCGATGGCGGCATCGCTCCCGGCATCATCATTCCCGGCGTCGACGACCTGAAGGAGAAGTAGAAGTGACGATTCCGCCGTTGCGTTCGACGACGTCGTTCGCCATGCTGGTCGCCTTACTGTTGGGGTCGGCGGCCTCTTCCGCACTTGCAGCGCCGCTTCCCGACGCTCCCGTGCAGGAGGCATCGCAGGATCCGCAGGCGCAGGAGGGTGACGTGGTCATCTTCTCTCGACCCCTTCCGGGTTTCCAGAAGATCCTGTCGCCGCTCTCCCAGCAGGGTCTGGTCGGTGACACCTTCGGTTGGTATCCGTACTGCTCGGCGGAGAGCACGCCCGTGTCGATGTGCTATTTCTTTCCGGACACCGGCGGCCCTCCGGGCGTCGCCACCGAGGAGGACTGCATGAAGAAGCAGGACGCACTCCACTCGACCTATCTCGCCAGTCAGTCCCTCAGGTACACGGGCAGCACCACGTTCTTCCAGAAACCCGGTGAGACCGTGCGCATGCCGGCCTGTCGTCCCGAGACCATCGGTCGCGGTTTCTCCTGCTTCGGCGAATACGCGTCGTGCTACACGGTCGAGACCGAGACCCTGGTGCTCTACGGGGCGGACACGTCGGAATGCATGACCCCGAACGCAGGCGACTTCACCAGGGTGCTGGCCACCTTCGGCCTGACCGAGCCAGGTCCGTCGTTCGACCCGGCCACGGCCTGCAAGGCGTCGCCCGCTAGATACTACGGACGCACGGAGACCTGCTCGTGGGTCGACGGGCCGGACGGCAACAGGACGATCCGTCCCGACGAGAGCTGCTTCTCCGTCGACACGAGGACCTCCGCCGCCACGGAGGTCACGGTCAACTTCTGCCGCAACTACGTGCCCGCCTTGGCGGAGAGTCCCTCGATCGACGCGCTGCTCAAGCAGGCGGGGATGGTGAAGGGATCTCTTCCCTTCTCGTTGAACTGCGGTCAGAACGACGAGGGCAAGCTCACTTCGAAGATCGTCTCCGACACCCCCGGCACCACTTCGGACGGAAGGCTCACCCGGACCATCGACTACGAGTTCGCCTGCATGCAGTCGGGCGCGCCCGCGCCGAGCACGGCTTGCGCCGGCGCGTTCTCCGCCTGGACCACGGCGTCTGCCAAGTTCGCATCCGAGAATGGACTCGAACTCACGGTCCAGCCCGGCGTTCTGAAGAAGCGCGAGATCTACACCGAGAGGTAGAACTCCCGTCCCGACAGCCGGGATGACGTACGATCCGCGTCATCCCGGCGAGTCTCACGACTCGGCGTCGTGCTTGTTTCGCCACTCGTCGATCGCTTGCCAATACCGCGTCCGCAATTTCACGCGCAGCACCACCTTCCTGTCCCATTCCTCGAGCTCCACCCTTCGCACGACGTCCGAAGTGGGCCTGTCTGAGCGTGGGATCGCCGAGAACGCGATGGTCATCACGAGACGTCCACTGCCGTTGACCAACGGAGAGGCGTGACCTCCCAGCTCGAAGCGTTTCGCCAGATCCGCGGCTATCCTGCGCGTCTCCGCCGCGGCGGCGGCCTGCGAATGCGTATCGATGTACAACCGCACTTCCGGGCCTGAATCCACCTGACCCTCCAAGCCGTTCCATTGATCGGCGTTGGACCACCCGGTGGGCGTGCGCACGTCCTTGAACCCCAGATCGTATGTGGGCCAGATGAGCGACTTCATCCATGCCACCACCCGCGCCGGCGCGGATGGCCGCACGGCATCGACGTATTTAGGATGCAGCACGTCGATGCCGTACCATTCGGCGTCGTGCGCACGGTGCCTGAGCGACGGATCGCGGGCGGGCAGGCTCTGCATGGCTTCCTGCCGCGGCGTCGGTTTGGGCGCGTATTCGGGACGCGGATCCTCGGGAGCGTCGCATACCGCGTGCCGGTTGCGTTCGCTCATCGATGTCCACGATCCCTGTCGCCGCCGGGCGTATTCGGCACGCACCACGGGCAGATCGTAGGAATCGGCCGCCGCGATCCCTGCCAGTCGCCATTTGCCGGTGCGGCAGTTCGCGTGCATCCTGATCATCAGGATCGGACTCCGCTTCATCGCCTCCCGCATCTCCACGGTGTCTCCGCCGAACACGGGACGACCTTTGAAACCCAGCGATGTCGGCACCGAGTACGTCCAGGTCGCGAACTGCGCGCGATCGTCCACCATCACCAGGTCGACCATGTGCATGTCGCCGATGACCACGTTGTGCGCCAAGGGGATGTTGCGCTGGAACCAGTCGGCGCTGGCGTGATTGGCGCGGTCCATCGTCACCTGGTAGGCGACGTCGCGAAGAGCGTTCTGCTGGAACGCCGCCAGTGCGATAAGACCCGCCACCATCATTACGGCGACGATTCCCTTCGACCACCTGCGCACGCGTGCGGCGCGTGACGGCCTGGTCTGGGTCGGCTCCACCGCTTCGATCGGGACGGGGTCTTCCGCTTCGATGGGGACGGCGTCTCCTGGTCCATCCTCCTGGTCGGGTTCATCCTTGGCATGATCCGGATCCGGATCCGGCATGGCCGCGGGACTGCTCAGAAACTCCAGCCAGTTCGCGCGCCCCGCCTGGCGTGCGATCTCCTCGAGATGGCTCTGGTACGAGTTTCCGGATTGGCGGGAGAGCATCCTGGCGCGACGGCGCGCGGCCAGAATGAGTGGTTCGTTGCTCATTTTCGTATTCCTGGATTGGACATGCGTCGAGGTCGCCGTCGTGACGGCTTCCGTTGCTTGTGCGCGGTCCAGGGTTCGTCGCCCGAGGCGTCCGGCCTCCGCTAAGACCGTGTCGCGCTTATAGGACAGCCTGTTGCCCCCACCAATCGGTTCGTTGCGGTCGACCTGCGATCATCCGACATTTCGGGTCGACCCTCGACGAAGGGCACGCGCGCGCCCGTCCGCAGGATCACGATCCAGCCGGAGTGCGTGCGGACGTGCGGATCTGCGATGACGTCGATCACGGCCTCGTCCGAGAGGTCGACCTCTCGCGCCTTACCGTAGCGCTCGGCATCCTCCACGTCGTTCGTCACGAACAACATGCCGTAATCGGCTGCGAGCTGATCGTGGCTGCGCAGATGGCGAGCCCAACCCGCGACGCCGGCTGGATCCCTGGTCCTGTCGCGCAGCCCGAGGGCTTCCCACACGATGTTGGCATACGGTATGCCCTCCTCCAGATGCGGCCCTCCCGACATCCAGTCGTCATGGCTTCTCCAGTTCGTCCGCACGTGCAGGCGGTTCGTCGACGCCGCCGGCATTCCCGCTTCGAGCGCGCTCACGTCGTCGGAGCCGTGATACGCTCTGATCGGGGCCTCGTCGGTGAACCCGCTTCGCGTTGCATCCGCGCCGAATCCGACCATGTCTTTTCTCCATCCCTGCGTCTTCGCGTTTCCATCCGTCCGATCGGGAGCGTCCTTAGTGCCGTCGTCAGGGGTTCTCCACGGGATGCCTCGCCGCGAGGAATCGCAGCTCCTCGCGCAGCGCGTCCCGGCTCAGCCGCGCCCGCGTGGCCATGCCCTGCTCGATCGCCCGCGTCACCACCTGCAGGGTTTCCGACACCTCGTCGTGGATCGCGTCGCGATCGGCCTGGCCCGCCTGCGCGGTAGCCTCGTCGAGCCGCAGCGCCAACCGAGGCAGATGCTCGTCGACGAGGGGTTTGATCGGCGTGCCCGCGTCGTCCGTCATCTCCGGGTCCATGGCCACCGCCTCCCTGCATATGGCGATGACGCGTCCGATGCGCCCCGTCTCTCCGACTTCCGTCGCGGAGAGCCGCAGCGCCGACCGTCGTCGCATCTCGTCCCTTCTTTCGTTGTAGACGAGGCTTGCGGTTCCCGTCAGCGAGATGGTGCCGTGCGTCTCGTGGCGCAGCGCCAGCATCGGCTCGTACACGGTTCCGTCGACGGTCAGTCCGCCGCCGATGTCCACCACGTCCAGGAGCAGCCCCTCCTGCATGAGGGATAGGCGCCGCGACACCTCGCCGTCGAGCCGACGCTCCAGCGCTTCCGCCATCGTCTCGGCACGTCTGGGCTTCAGACGGTCGATCACCCACGCCAACGCCTTCACGACGCGGTTTCCTGGGACCGGGACGGGCACGCACAGCGGCGCGTCCTCCACCTCGTCGGTCACGCCCAGCACCCTGAGCATGCGCGCCGCCTGCGCCGCGCGCCACGCGTGCACGACCCATCTCGCCTTGTCCTCACGGGTGATGTGGCATGCATGGCCGTACTGCACGGAGCATTCTCCGCCCTCGCGCCATGCCTGACGCGTGGTCATCGCGTACTGCAGATGCGTCTTGTCGATTATCCTCATCGTGAGTGCCGGAGTCATCTCGACGTAGTGCGTGTCGGGTGAATCGGTCGGCTTGCGCGTGACGACCAGTTCGTGACGACGCTTCCATAGCGCTTCCGCCAGGTCGCGTCCGTCCTGCGTCGCGGGCTGTGGGATTCTTCTGGGGTCGGGAGGGTTCATGTGGGATGTCCTGTCGAGTTCCGTCACAGCACGTGGTCCAGCGTCATCCCGGCGGCTTCCAGCACGGGCACGAGGGGCACGGGTTCGAACGTCGCGCGCAGCATCAGATCTCCCCGGCCCACGTCTGCGTATTCGACGGTTCCTTCCGGAAGCCAGGGATGACCCACCACGTCCGCGAGCGGTCGTCCGACCAGAAGGGGGTGCATGGTGTGGGGCAACGTCCCCACGCGCAGTTTCATGCGTCCGTTCCTCCACGTGACGCCCCGTCCCAGGGCGACGCTCGGCGAGTAGTGTCCGTCTACGAACGTCGTGGTCGACCCTCTCATCGCATCCCTCAGGTTCGCGATCGCCTTGTCTCGCCGAGGATGGTCGCTCAGGATGAGCGCGGCCGCCACCGGGCAGCATGTCAGAGCGCCTTCCCGGCTCCCGGCCGCAGTCAACCGCGCAAGACGCATGCGCTGGGTCGCCACGACCCTTTCGAGAGCCCGTTCGGCCTCCGAACCCCCCAGATGCATGTGCAGGGGTCTCATCCGCTCCGTCATGCCGTGGCCGAGCAGACGGGCGTAGGCGATGTAGGTGCGCGAACCCCTGCTGACGTGGTCGGCCAGCACAGGTCGTTTGCCGAGATGGGGCAGCAGGGTCCTCATGGAATGCCACACCGACCCGACGTAGCGGGCCAAGGTCGCCCGCGTCTTCAGATGCTCGACGACGGCCTCCTCCAGCACGTCGACGATGCGGCCCTCCTCGCTCCATCCGATGTCGCGCGTGACGTGCACCTTCATGCCGGACCGACGCAGCATGACGCGCCGATCGCATCCAAGCACATCGTTCATCCATGCGACCGTGAAGCTTCCGAATTCGACGCCATTGGTCTCGAGCCTGCTCTTGAGCATGTCCCGGAGTCTTGCGGATGCCTTCGCGGGGGACTCCTCCGCCATGATCTGCCAGATAGGTCTGAGGACGATGTTTGCGCCTGTTCCGATCATTTTCCGTCCTCCCTCTCATTCTTCGTGAAGTCTCGGCCCAATCGGGAATGTGATCCCAATTGCGAATGTGTCTCGTCCTGATGCACTGCAACCGTGCAATGCAGGAAGGATGGACGGTTGACCTTTGTACGCGTGTTGAGTTACCGAATGAATTCAGCACGTTTAGTTTGTCAACACTTGTAAATAGAAGGAATGATAAGTGTTTATTAATATCATCACGGCGGCGGCTGTCCTCGCATCGGGCGCAATCACGACGACGGGAGGCGTCGCGCCAGTCGACAGCGTTCGAGTGCAGGTCTCCGACAGGTCGATCTCCACCATACGCCTCGATCCCGCGCATGCCCTGTTGGACGTATCGGTCTCCGACCCGTCGCTCGTAGAGGTGCAGGTCGTTTCGGATGGAATCGTCGCCGTCACGGGCGATCCCGGCCCGGCCGGCGTGCACATGCTGCTTCGTCGGTCCGGTCGGTCGCCCCTCGACGTCCATCTCGTCCCCAGCCGTGGAGCGGTCTCCTCGACTGTCGTCGATGTCGATGGCGCGTCTTCCGCTTCACGTCCCGCCGTGCATCGCTGGAACGTGTCCGGCAGCCGCGTTTCGCAGTTGTCGCCAGGTTTCCCGATCAGATCCGCGCTGCGTACCGGGGCCGCGCAGGTCGCCGGTCTTTCCGACGGCGCGTTCGTGACTTCGGGGGCGAAGGGCGATGTCGTTGCGTACGGCCAACACGACGAGGTCGCGATCTACCACATGCGGTGAATCGAGAAGCGACGTCAACGAGGGTCAGTGGTCGATGAATTCCCCTTCGGCGAGGCCTTCCAGTCCGGTGGTCGAGAACTGGGTGCCACCGTCGTCGCAGCGTACGTGCGTCACCAGGCGGGCGCCTTCGAACACGTCGACGCCCGCCTGTTCCTCGGGAGCGTTGTTGCCTGAGAATCCCGTGCGTACGATCCTGTCGTACACCACGTATCGCCACCCGTGGTTCCGGAATGTCGTCTGGATTTCGCCTCCTCCGGAGAAGCCCGTCCTCGCCAGGACCCCTCCGGAGATCTGCAGTTCCAAGCGTCCATTTCTCGTGGATCTATAGGAGAGCGTTGACCCCGAGCGCACGACCTGCACCAGACGCGGTCCCGCCTTGCAGGAAAAGACCGCACGGTCGGCGGCGTTCAGGGAAGACGGCAGAGCCAGGACCGTCACGGTGGCGATGATGCGTAAGGCTTTGATCATGTCGGTTGTTCTCCCATTCGTCATAGTTCGTTCTCAGGTAGCGGATGCCGCTTCTCCATGAAGCGCACCTTCGCCTCGACCTCCTCGGTGACCTGCTCGAGGCAGGTCGAATAGGCGTCGCGCAGCGTGCCCAGCACAGGCAGGAGCCCTTCGTGCGTACGTCGCCGCAGTTCGTCGAGATCCCGGCCTTGGGCGATGGCTGCCGCCCGCACGTACGTCGCAGCCATGTCGACCATGTGCACGTTGACCAGAGTGCTGATCTCATGGCGTCTTTCACGGGTCAGGTACCTCGTGCCCGCCTCCGCCACCACATTCCTCAACCGCGTTATCTCGGCAGCCGTCTGGGCTCCCCCCGTCACCTTGCCCATGTCCTCCAGCATCACGGCGAGCGGTGGCTTCCTGACCGGTTCGGGAGACCTGACGGCGCGGCTGCTCTCTCCATGCCCGGGTCCGCCCCGGTCGGGTGGCGTTGGGCGCTTGCTTTCCCGTTCGACTTGGACTGCCGCCGGCTTCGGCGTGGGCTGAGGTGATGTCTGCGTCCGAACCTGCGCCGTGGTCGTCGGCTGCGGCTCGAGCAGGGCGAATAGCGGACCCGTCATCCGGCGCAGGATGCCTTCCAGCTTCATGGAGCCGATGCTCTGGGTGACGGGGATGTTCCTCATCTCGTCCAGACACCGCACCACGGTTTCATGCATCGCCCGTCGTCTCTCTTCGTCCTGCTCCCATCTCCTGGTTCGGTCGACGTAGGCGTCGAGGGGTTTCGCGGCCATCGCCCGTATCGCGTCCCGCACCCTCTGTGTCCGCGTCGAGACTTCGCCGGTCTGCAGCATCCGAGCCGCCAGTGCCTCGTCGATGACGGTCGCGAGGTGCAGATGCGCGCCCGGGGCGTGACCGCCGTTCCGTCGACGATGCATCGCTTCGCAGATCTGGACCGCGGCCTCCTTCAACGAGGCGCCTGCGAGCGCGATGGCGACCCCCATGCCCATCGTCGTCGCCATCGTCAGAGGAGCCGATACCAGCATTGGCATGGTGGTGGCGCTTATAGCCAGACCTCCCGTGGCGAATCCCGACCTCACGCCTATCCTGTCCGACGTCCGGTACGTCGGCTGCCCGGATTGGTCGGACGAGATTCCGGAGGTCATGCGATCGTTCATGACTGGTCTCCTGATGTTGTCGAGGTCGGTGGGTCGTCTCGTGAGATGCCCGGGTTTCCGGGACGACGAGCCGCATCGCGCGCGGCATGTCGTCCCGGAGGGTGCCTAAGCCATTATCCGTCCTGATCCGTCGGCTCCGGCGTCCCGACGCCTGCGTCGTCCCTCCCATGCGGCTATCCACATTGACAACGAGAACGCGCAGGACATGTAGGCCAGACGTCCGCTGTAGATCAGCGCTTCGACGAAGGAGCTCTGGTACCTGGTGGCGCTTACCAGTGCCACGGCCGCCGCGAGCGTGATGATGAACATGGTCAGCACGCGGGCGTTCCTCCGCAGACGTCTCGCTCCCCTGTGGTCGGGGTTTCTGAGGGTCGCGACCATGCACGGTGTCGTCGCCAGCATGAAGGCCGCGAACATCGTCATGTCGCCAGGCGTGTCATCGAAGGCGTACATCATCATCGCCATCATGATCGCCGGGACCAGCAGTGCCGAGACCTCCACGGGAAGACCAATCATTCTGGTCATCCTGGCGATAGGTCGCCCCATGATCCTGATGCCGTACTCGTCGAACGGCTGGTGCCTCGAGCCCTCGATGCGTTCCAGCGTCCGAATCCGCCAGCCGGGATTCACGGCGACCGTCCGAGCCACCACCCTTGGTTCCTCGGTCTGATCGGCGGCGGCATCCCGGTTGGCGAGCGTCATGGCCTTCCACGTGCCGTGTCCAGCCTGCCTTGCGACGGCGTCCAACGACTGCTGGTACGACATATCACCGCTACGCGACATGGTCTTCGCGGCGCGACGCGCCTGGGTGAGGACGTCATTCGCCATGGTTCGTCTCCGCGACGAATTTGGCGGCGTACATCGTCATGACGATCGAGGGGCCGGACAGGAGCGTCGCCATGAGATGGACGACGACTGCCAGGCGGACGTCCGAACCCGTCACGTCGTACGCCAGAGGCGTGATCAGGAGGGTCCTGAACAGGCACAGCGTGACGGCGTTCGCCCTGATGTCCCTGCACACGATGCGCAGCGGATCGGCCGAACTCACGAACGCCCTGCTCAGCAGCCATGCATCGATCATCAAAGCGATGAGCATGAACGCCGGCAGCGTCGTGCCATACGACCCGGCCGGCTGTCTGGCTTCTGCGAGCGACATTCCCACCAAGCAGGCGACGGCTTCCAGTCCGAGCGCCGCCATCACGAATGCGACGTGGGTCCATGACGGTCGAATACGCAGTATCCTGCCCGTTGCGTGGATGAGAGGTCTCGCCATTCTGGAGGCGATCTCGTCACGGGTTCTCGATCGGTCCGAGCTCCCGGCGAAGAGGATGAGCGATGCGATCACATCGAGCACCAAGCCGACGGGCCCCTTAGGATGGGTTCCTCCGCCCTTCTTCGCCATTATGACCTCGACGGCCTCCCAGTTGGTGAAGCCGTTGTCGAAGGATATCCGGTCGAGCGCCGTGCGGTAGTCGGTGTGTCCCTGCGCGGCAGCGTGGCGCGCACGGGCGATGATTTCGGCCTTTATGCCGTCTCTTTGACTGTTCATGATTGTTTCCCATGGGCCATCGGCCGCATCGTCCGCTCATGCACCCATCGGCCCGTGGGAACGGGTGGCCTTTCGGCCGGGTTGCCCGGTCATTCCAACGGCCCCTGGGGTTCGTCATCGGCGGACGACAGGCCACCGCGCTGGCCCATCGTGGTTCTAGGATGGAGACGCGCGGCCCGTCAAGCGTTCGCGCAGGTGCGGCGATGTCGCCATCGCACCGTTCCCATCAATTCCGGTCTAGCGGTATCGCCGCTTCAGCAGCGCGATGCATTCGTCGAGGTTCTCGCGCGTCGTGCAGTGCTCGCGGGGACGACGCCCCAGCCCCGGATGCATCGCGTTCATGAACAGGTCGACCATGTCGTCGGACGGCATCCCCGAACGTGTGCGAAGACGTCCGGCCGCGACCTCCCGCAATTCCTGCACAAGCGTCTCATCCACCGCGTCGTGCCCGCCTGTTCCGGACGCGAGGGGTGACTGCGCGTCCGTCGGCACTTCGACGGCGTCGGCGGCCGCATCGGACATGCACGTCGCGAGCGTTGTCTCCGATTCCACTTCGCGCACCGCCATGAGATACGCGTCCTCGGGCATCTGCGCCGCCGGCATCGGTATGCGCGACTTCGGAACGGGTTTGAGCGTCATGGGGTCTTCGTGGTCGTGATCCACGTCCTCAGCCAGGAAGCGCTGTTCATGCTGCCGGCGCGCGCCGTCGAGCAGCTCGTCGTATCCCCGTCCGCCGTCGATGATGGTCGATCGACGCGAGGGTGCCCCGTTGGCGGGCGACCCGTTCTTCCACCGCAGCAGCGTGCCGTAGGCCATGGGCGCCGTGGCGGCCAGGTGGAAGACCGGGATCAGGAGACGATCGATGCGGTGATGACGTTGAGCAAGGGCCACGACGTAGGGATTGATCCGTCTCACGCCTCCTTCGTCCTCGGCGAACCCGGTATCGACCAGCGAGTCGAGGAACGCCGCCACGGCGTCGACCGGCGTGCCCCAACCCGCGCGGTCGATGCCCATGCTCTCCAGAACGGCCTTCGTCGGAGTGGCGACGAGCTTGAGCGCGTATCCCGAGACCATCTCCAGGGCCATGTCGGGATCCGGCAGGATGGGCTCCTCGTCGCCCGCGTGGATCGCCGCGAACACGGCCTGTCTGAGCAGGTCAACCCGCCACCATTCACGCGCGGCCGCCATCCAGTGCTGATACGGTGTCGTGACAAGGACGTGCGGATGCAGGACGTTGTCCAGCGCGCAGACGCTCAGCGGCGTGATGATCGTCGGATCCCAGTGCACGAGGTTGCGCCCCGCCGTGATCTTGTCCTGCACGCGCCGGATGTGGACGTCTGCCCGGGCCCGCCGCTCACGCTCCTTCGCCTCGGCCTCGATCCTGCGTGCCTCGAGCACCGGCTTCCACGATGGATGGGCGAGCCAGCGCCGGTCCGCTCCCCTGATCACGAGCTCGCCGATGTTCCGGTATTCCAAGGCGTTCACGCCGAGTCGGATCTCGAGCATGCGCCAGCCGGCGGCCTGGACCGACGTGATCTTGCCGGGATCCACCCTCGACGTTACCACCACCTCGACGACGAGAGGCGGCAGTCCCTCCTCCTCGATGATCATGAACGGCGCCGGCACGTCGGTGCGCATCTGGTCGCCTATCTCGTCGCGCAGCACGATGTCGGCACGCCATCTGCCGAGGATGCGTTCCTCCTCGTCGCTGACGTTCCACCGCGCCAGCCGCGCGGGTTCGACGATGCGCGACCCCTCGTTGTGCGGATCGCTCCGCAGCATGGGCAGCCACATCTCGGGCCGCTCGCGCAGGAACGCCTTGGCGGCGAGGTGCACGACCGTCTCCGGATTGAAACCGCAGTCCTGGCCCGGGGGATGCGCGAAGTGCGGACGCCGCTCGGTCGACGCCAGCGCCCTCGTGAGCAGTTCCGAACCGCAGTGCTCCGATGGGCAGGTGAACCTCGCCCCGTCCTCGATCGACGCCTGCACGTCGGGATCCGTCGCCATGGATATGTGCACGAACCTGTCGTCGAGCAGTGCCCAGGGGTACTTCAGAGCGCGAGCCGTCGATTGCGTCATGCTTGGTCTCCCTGGGGGTGCTTCTCGGCGAACGTCAGTTCTTCAGGAATGGATCCTCTGGGTCCATGCCGGCCGCCTTGATGGCGCACAGCCGCAACTGCCTCACGGCCTCCATCGTTCCCGACAGCGGGATCTTCGCCACGACGCCCTGCTGCGGCGTCGTCACGGTAATTTCCGCGGCCTTCGCCATATCGTCCAGGAACGTCGGATACGTGTTCGCCGCGCTGAGCAGCTTGCGACCATCCGCATCGACCACCTCGAACGACAGCGCATGAACGCCGTGTGGTTCGTCGTCGGCCACGCCTGCGAAGGAGACGGAAAGCCGGCGCATCTCTCCGACTCGCAGCGAGGTCGCGTGCTTGTTGGTGACCAGCAGATTGACGCCCGGTTCGCGCGGCCGGAAGCCGATCGTCAGATACTCGTCGTCGGGGGTCGCCATGCCGAGATCGCACATCTGCTCGTCGGGATAGGCGAACACGCGCCAGCCGCCGGCACCCGTCCAGAATGCGGGATGATCCATGTCCACCCGTGCGGATTGCTCCTGCACGGGGGCGATCGCCGCCGCTGCGAGGATCAGCCCCATGATCATGTTCATCGCGGCGCTCCTTCCGGCAGAGTTGCCTCGATGGCGACGCAGCGATAGCGGACCGGTGCCATCATGCCTTGGTGGATGCGACCGATCGCCTGGATCGCTTCGGTCCGGCATTCGGCCTCGGTGTCGAACTGGTCCTCCGACGTCATCGTCATGCCGAGCTTCCAGGGCCCGTCCCAGTCGACTGCCGAGGGTGGCGCCATGTACATCGCCACTACCATTATCCACTTCATCTCTTTTCCCCCATTTCGTTCATTGCGGTATTGCCGCCTCCCTTTTCGGGTGGCGATGTCGTCGCGGCTCTTCTGGTCCTTTGGTTCGTAGCCGCGACGTCGAACGTCTGATCGTGTTCGCCTGGACGTCAGGTCCGCCAGGGCAGGACCACGCTGGACATGCTGCTCGGTCCCACTTCCCGCGGAATCAGCTCCTGATGGATGCCGCCACGGAACAGCCTCGTGAGCACGCCGTTGCCCAATCCCCTGTTCATGACGTCTGCGATTGCACGGTCCAGCGAGGACCCGTAGACCTCGAGTAGCACCGTACGGGTTGCGGCCATCGCGATTACGTCTCCGATGCGGTTTTGATGGAAGGCGTCGCCGTCGTTTTCGCCCACCACGTCGACGCCTTCGCGCCTCAGCCGCTCGATGGTCTTCGCGATGGTCGTGCTCTTGCCGGCCCCGGTCTTTCCCGACACCAGGACGAGGCCCGGTCCCGAGCGGCATACGTCGAGCCATTCCGTGATCTGGCGTATGCCCAGTTGTTCGAGCGTCAGGCCCTCCACGTACCTGTCCGGCAACCTCATCGTCACCATCTCCCCGTCGTCGGCCGGCGTGCTGGCGATTTGCACATCCAATGTCCGTCCACCGAGCGTGCAGGCGAACCCGCCGTCGCGTGGCGCGCGATCGTCGGTGATGCGCGGCATCTTCTCGTCCACGTGCATCATCAGTTCGTCGCGCGTGTCGAAGTCCATCTCGCGCAGGATCCGCCGCTTCTGATGCACCCGCACGAATATCGTGCAGCTGCCGCGTCTCGATTCGACGTGTATGGCCGTCGCTCCCAACGCCCACGCTTCGTCGATGAGCCTGGTCAACGCCGTCTTCGGTTCTTCGGGGGCCTTCCGCGACGCCAGCAGGGCGCCCCATCCGGCGTGGCCGTGGTCGCGCGCCATCAGGTCGAGTGCGTTCTGATGCGAGACGCCGCCTTCGCGCGCCATGCGCTTGGCGGCCTTGCGGATGTCGCTGGGTATGGTTCTGGTCACGATCGGTCTCCGATGCCGAACCACTCTTCGCCGCCCACTCGCAAAAGGTGCTTCGGCCGGTTTCCGGTCGATGTTCCCAGATGTGTCTCGGGATCGCCCGTGCAGGCGTTCGTCATGGTGGGCGACGGGCCATCCTGATGGCCGGTTCGTCTTTCTATGCCGAGCGGGGCTTGCTCGTCAACCGTCGTCATGATCACTCATGATCTCGGGCTTGATGGTGACGAAGGATTTTTTCCACTCTGTCGGGATGTGCAGACGGATCGCGTCGACTGCTCGTCCATCGGCCAGCCCTTCCTGAACGTCACCGGCCTGGTCAGCACCGGGGCCCCCTTGATGGTGTCGGCAACCTCGACCCGCACCGGTCGGAACGCGTTCGCCGCGCAGTCCACCGAACCCGCGAGGCGCAGCACCGGGTGGACCCTGAATGCGCGCATGACGGTCTCGTCGCCCAGCTTGGTGGGTAGCGGGTGATACCTGAACTGGTGAGGCGTCATCCTGTTGTCGATGACGACGATCGACATGCGCGTTGTCTCGTTCTTGCGCGTCACCTCGCCGAGCATGTAGGACGCGTCGGGCCTGACGAACTTCACCTTTGTCGATTCCAGCGCCTCCTCGTAGGCTTTCATGGCCTGGTCCGGTGCGATGGGCAGCAGGAGGTTCTGTCCGTAGACGACGAAACCCCCTACCAGCAGCGTGACGAATGCGGCCCTCATCGCCACGTTTCCCCACATGCGCATCCATGTGCGCAGGGGAAGGCCCGGCTTTGCGCCTCGTGCCACGATCGTCGCGATGACCATGTTCACGAGTGGAATGACGACCGCGAACGTCAACAGCAATGCGACGATCGTCCCCACGAAACCCATCAGTCCCGCGCTGATCTGCTCGTGCTCGAGCACGTACGGGGACGCTATGATGCGCGTGTTCGCCAAGGCGATCGTCGCGGCCATGAGCATGAACCCGGAAATCGCGAGCAGGTAGCCCTGGCCGAGGTTGAACGCCACGACTCGGTCCCAGTCGATGGGATCGTCGTAGAGCGTTCCTACCTGGTGGCCGTGGTGCCTGCGGGGTTCGCCCGGCGCCGTGACGTCGTGGCTCGTCGTGATCTGTGCTCGGCCTTCCTGCTTGCGGACAGGTACTGGGTTCTCGAGATAGTCCTTCCAGTCGGATGCACCCGCCTCGCGGGCGATCTCCTCGAGGGCAGCCTGGTACGATGCGCCGTTCGTCTTGGCACGCGCCTTCGCTTCCCGCCGCGCGGCGGTTATGTGGGGATTGTAGCTCATGGTGTCGTATTTCCTGGAGATGCGTTGATGCGCGCCTCGGCCCGGGGTCGAGGACTGGTTGCTTGGTGCGGTTCCTCCAGGATTCATCGCTTACGCGATCGACCATCCGCAGGTCGTGACGTCGTTCTAGGATCCGCGCCCACGCACGGCAAGCGCATGCGTCGCGCGAAGGGGGATCAGCGCGGCGAAGGCCTGAAATACCCACCGACCCGGGGTTGGCCATCCTCCACGGGCGAATAGTCCCCCCACGTCGTCACGATGCCCTTCGCCGTCTTCCTCATCGAGAACAGCGTGCCTCCGGTGCGGTATTGTGCGACACCGTACTTGTTGCGGGTGCCGCCGCCCGGATAGCCGACGAACGACACCACGACCCCCTTGCCATCGATCCTGGTTCGGCACACGATCGTCTCGTCGGTCTGGAAGCCCGATGCTTCCAGTCGGCACGAGTTATTCTTCATGTTCAAGACGTGTGTCACGACGATGCCCGTACCGCCGGCTGTCCGCCCGCCATCGTGTTCGTACACGTAGCGCCCCGCCCAGTTTCCGGAGTCCACCGCCTCCGCGAGCGAAGGCGTCGCCGCGGTGAGTGCGACGATGACCGCGAGTGCCGTCGCGTTCCACGTTGTTGCCATGCTCGTCATGTCCGATCTCCTTTGATCATTCCCGAATTCATAGTCTCGAAGAGAGCTGGGTTCGCCGAGTGCCACCACGTCCAGCTCTTCGTAGTGCGTCTCCATCCTCTGAAGTCGACCATCATCCTTCTGCCGGATGCCGACGATCCGCGCTGGCATGGGTTCCGAATCGTTGTTTCGCAATTTCATCCTGCAACTATGCGCGATGCGTTGGTCGGTGCTACAATCCCGCCATGAGAAACGTCATGCTGTTCCGATCCGAACCCAAGGCCGACCTAGCCGATTGGTCGCCCGCCAGAGCCACCGCCTTCGTGGAGGATCCCTCCGCCATGATGGGCGATGCCCAACGCGGCGTCATTGGCGTCGAAGTGCCGGCCGATCTGGTTCGAACCCTGCGCCGCACGGCCGAAGGCGGTTACATGGTCCCCGCCCACATCGCGCGCACGGCCGAGCCCGTGGACGACCGGCGCATGTCGACCTTCCTGACCATGAAGGACGCGTACGAGGAGGCCAGGAACGTTCGCCGTTCCATGGGTCTGACGACCGTGGACTGCGCGATGCCGGGCGAGATGTCGCCGGTCGCCAGACTGCTGTGGAGGCACCTGCCCGAGGCGGCCGCACGGGTCGGCGTCCAAGTGCCCGACGGCGAGGGTGGTGCGGTGATGCAGCATCTCGAGCGCGACATCGAACGCGCCAGACCCGTCTCGTCCTACGTCGCCTGTCGCGAGGATGCCGCGTTCCTGCACCGCGTGTGCAGCGGCACCGATCCCGCGACCGGCGTCATGCGAGCGATGTCCGGTGCCGCCATGTCGGGCGCGGCCCGCACCGTGCAGGCCATGCGCGCAGCTTCCGACGTCGGACGGCAGATCTCGTAATGCATCGTGATCCAAGGTGGTCCGGCTGGTGCCCGCCTTGGATCATTGCACGAGATCCACTCCTTCTCACCTGCCGGCCAGCTCCTTCAACGCGGCGAACGGCGAATTCTCGCGGTGCCTGTGGGGGGAACGTGCCTGGTAGTCCCCTCGGCCGGGCATCTCGGCATCCTCATCGAGCACGCCCATTTCGTGCATGCGCTGCAGGAACCGCGCCGTCGTCTGCTGGCGCTCGTCCTCGTAGAGCATCTGCACGTGGCGCATCGCGTCGGCCACCACTTCCGCGTCCTGGCGGGTGGAGCGTACCGCCACGACGTTGCCGATGCGGTTCGATGGATGTCCGAGCGGCATGTTCTGGAAGCTCACCTTGCCATTCTCGCAGCGGCGGACGTATCCGACGTCGAACTGGCAGCGAAGAAAGGGTCCGGGGCCTCGGACTACCGCCCAGTCTCCGGGCACTGGATCGAGGTCGGCGGCGGCGTGGTTCATGGTTCATCTCCTTGTTGGAGAAGCGCTAATACGGTGAACAACCATTTGTAAAATGCATCGCCGGCCGGATCGGGCGAAGTCGGACATCCCGCGCGTACCCGCCTGTACCCGCGTGTACTCGCCTGTACCCGTCTGTACTCCCTACGTGACCGTCATATTTATTTTCGACATCTTCCAGGACACGAATGATCCTTCGTCCTTGGGGTCAAACCTTCCGTTTGCCGGCCTTCCGGCAGTGCGAGTCGCGGCGGCGCACGCATGGTCCGCCGCGATCTTTCGTCAACGGCGTCTGGAATACGGCTTGTAGGCCGGCGACGCATAGCTCGGCGACCTCGTGCCCGTCGTTCCGGTGTACGGATTGACGTTGGGCCGTGTGGTCCAGTTGTCGTTGCGCGTCGCGTTCCGATCGGTGCGGTGATGCGGCTGGACGTATGTGCCGTTGCTCCGCGTGTATCCGCGGACGGAATGACTGCTCTGGGCGCTAGCCGTGCCCGCTGCCATCGTGATGATGGCCGCGACGATGAATTTCCGCATTTTTCTTCTCCTGGTCTCGATTGGCGACGATGTCATTCTCCCGGGCGTCGCGCCATCGCCCGATCCGCTTCACGTCGGTGGCAGGAACGCCCTGGTCTCGCCATTGACCGTGACGGCCATGCCGCGATCGTCCGCCGTGTACGTGATGTCGTCACCGCGCCAACTTCCGACGGCGTCCCGATCCACCGTACGCCACGTCAGCCTGTCCGTGCCCACCATGCAGTCGTAGGTCCAGCGCGTCCTGTCCAGGCGCACGTACTGAACGCGTGCGCTTCCGGTGGATGCCTCCACGATCCGCATCGTGGCGGGATTCCTGCCCATGATGATGCCGATCGCCGCCGCGCAGATCTGACCAGGTCCAATGCCTACGCGTTCCGCCGGGGTTGGTTCATCGACCGGTGTCTCAGGAGCGTCGCTCTCCTGCGACTGCGGCGCCGACACCTCTGCGCGCCCCTGAATCGGTAGCGTGATCATCTGGTCCGCCAACTGCGGCATTGTGGCCATCTGGCTTGTGACCAGCTGCACGGGCGCCTGCGTTGTCGACGGTGTCGCGATCGTGTCGGGCATGCTCGATTTCACCGGGGACATCGCATTGTCGGTCGTGACGTTTGCGGAGCCACCAACCTCTCGAGGCCCGCCGTCGCTCTCGTTTTGGGCTTGACCACATGCGGTCACGAGAAGTGCGCCGAGGCACGTCGTGATGATCGATTTTGTGCGCAAGACGCATTCCTTGTTCCAGGTTGTCGACATAGTCAGATATCAGGCAACACGTAGGGCAGCAGCGTATTTATGCAGTTGTCGGTGGCGGCTCCGCGCACGCCAGCACGGCACCAACGGCCATGTCAATCACATGGCTGATGCATTCGACGTGGCCCTGAATGACCACATCGCAGAAATTTCCGATTGCAGTGTTGAACGCCTCCGCCATCCGGACCAGTAACACGTAGAGGGCCAGCACCCGTTTCTACCTGTTGCTCGAAAGGTTTGGTTCGGTGCGTTCCCGCATCGCTACGTCTTATGGGAGCGATGCGCTTCCAATGACATCGATTCCCGACCCGGATCACATTGCGGCTTGGCCTCGTCCGGCGGCCGCGAACGCCGCCCGGGTTGCAGGGTTTGGCTGCACGGACCGCTGCGATTCCTTCTGCGCGACGTCCATGCCGGCCCCCGTCTTGATCGCGACGTCCTCGGCATGCTTGGCGTGATGGCCATACTGGTGCTGACGGTTGTCGAACAGCTGACGCGAGTCCCGCACCACCTCGCCCATCGTCATGCGCAGCGCCTCGTCTCCGATCGCGTCGATACGTCCGACGCGCGCTGCCTGCAGATCGGCGGCCGACGACTTCTCGAGGAAGGAGCGCGGCAGCATCGTCTCTGTGCGGGACTGCCATGCGTCACCCTCGCGCGCGCGGCCCGCTATCGCCTGACGCAGTTCGTACCCGGCCTTCTCGCCGACCAGTCGTCCCTCCATTCGGTTCGTCATGCGGCGACCGCCCGGTTGCATCCATTCGGCGTCCGCCATGTCCTTGAATTCCGACTCCCGTGCTGCCTCCATCTGTCGGCTGGTCGGAATGACCGTCATCTCGACGGGCCTGAACGGTGGCGACACCCGCGCACCCGCTTCGGCGTCCAGGGAATCGATCGAAGTCTGCACGCCGCCCGCGACGATGGCGCGTCTGGCCTCCATCGTCGTCGCGGCGGCTGACGCCGTCCTGTCGAGCGTCCCTCCCTTGGGTTGGAAGGGCGCGTTGTATGTGGCGGTGTCGCGTGCGTATCCGACGACCTGCTCGTCGGGGAGCATTCCGTTCCTCGCCATGGCCAGGAACGCCCGGTTGCCGTCGAGCAGCCACTGCACGTGTCGTTCGCGGTTGATCTCCGTCGGCACCCGGACGTGTTCCGCGGTTTCCGTCTCGAGCCGCCCCTCGAGACCCATGTGGCGACGGTGCGCCATGAATCGTGAATTCTGCACGGCCAGACGCTCGGCGTCCGCACCGTCCGCCAGGACCGACCCCACCCTTCTGCCCATGTCCTCGCGCGCCTCGGCGACGTGTCGAATCACCGGGCCCCTCCCGCCGTAGCTGCGTGCGGCATCGGCGAGGCTCGCGTCCGTGACCGCCTTCGACATCCCGGCGTCCAGCCCGGCGACGGGCGTTCCCGTCATCTTCTCGGCCATGTCCCTGCCGACCCGGGCGATGTCGACCCAGCGGCTGTCCGGATCACGCGACCACTTCCCGCCGGTCTGCGCGATTTCGGGTAGGGCTCTCGCCAACGGGTCCTGATTGTAGCCGACGAGACGATCGGCGAGCGCCACGGCGAACACGTCGGAAGGCTCCTTGGACGCCTTCATGCGATCCCTGACCGCGATGGGATCCTCCCCGTCCGCCGCCTGGAGTCCGATGACCTTCCTGAACCCATCCATCATGCCCATCGGACAACCTCCTTCGGGACGGTCGATCCGTCACAGACAACAAGGTTAACGCGATTTTAGGATAACAACAAGAACGCCTGGAGCTTCATCCTGCTATGCCGCCTCGTGCATGCCTCGGATCCGTTGCGCATGGTTCAGCACCACGGGCATGCGCCCCAACACGTCGAGCCATGTTTCCCGCGTTTCGGTTTCCGTTGAGGCTTCGAACGCCGCTCCCTCCTCCGCTGCGCGTGACACGCGCATGCGAGCCCATTGCCCCAGGTACTGGCTGATGACGGCGTCGTCCGCGCCGCCGTCGAGCCCGACCATGGGGCTTGCGGCCGAGAACTGCTCGACCCTGACCAGGCGCGACGGAAGTCCCGCCGCCATGGCACCGAAATCCACGGTCACCGCATGCAGGGGCACCTCGACCTCTCGACCGAGCGCCACGTCGAGATCGGCCCACGGCCCCTCCGGTTCGGTCCGGGCGGTCACGCGCGCGTGCGTCACATGCGTCGTCAGACCATGCTTGCGCAGCACCTCCATTTCGCCTTCCGGCCAGGCGCGTTTCATCGCCCCGATGCAGAGACGCGCGACGCCTTCTTCCTTGGCTACGTCCCGCGACGCGGCGGCCTTGGCCGTCCAGGCACTGAGGACCAGGCGGTCCAGAGCGGCGGTGTCCCTCTTGGGGTCGAAGCGACGATTCAATTCCATGTCGTAATCCTTCTTTTCCGCCTCCCCCGGAGACGCCTCATGTGTTCTTGGTGTATCGGGCGCATCTCGCACGGCTGCTGCTTGCGCCTTTCGTGTCGGCCGCGTGATCGCACGCTTTGTTCAGGGGTGGAGGTTGCCGTGGTACCCGTCATGCGGTCATGCCGTGATGACGGCATGTGAATTAGTCGCGCGGGTCACATGTCCGGCCGGATGTCCGAATCACTGGACGTAGTGGTCTCTGATTCTGTTCGGGACGGTGGTTTGCGGGCGGGTGTCGGCGCGTCGGGCCATCCTGCGTCATCGGCCGGTGGATTGCCTCCATGCCGGTCCGCTATGTCTCGGCCGTCACCGGCGCTGGATGCCGGACGGCTCATCCGAAGACCGATCTCCGGATGAGCCCGTTCGTGTTTTCGCGCTTCAGCGCATCGCCATCCGGGCACCGGCGACGGCTGCGCCGTTCCGAGCCACGGCATGGCTCGAGGCCACCGCTCCCGACGGCATGTCCATCGCCATCTCCGGCATCGCCAGGACTCGCTGGTACAGCGTTTGCGCCATGTTGGTGCGACCGGTCTTCACGTATACGGCGGCGAGGTTGAGCGCGACTTCGGGAGCGTCGGGATGGCTTGCGATCTGCTGCGACAGCAGTTTCTCCGCACGGTCCAGTCTCCCGGACCTGATCTGGTCGTAGCCGCTCACGGGAGCCATCGTGGTGGTGCCGACGTAATGCTGCGTCTGGGCGGAGGCCGGAACCGCGAAGGCGGCGGTTACGACGACCGCCAGTACAACGTGCTTGAACATGGTCACTCTCCTTTTGTGACGTTTTTGTTTCAGGAGAGTGACATTTGCATGACATGGTTGCAAGTCGGCCGCGCTCGCTTCGTCGCATCGCCGATCGGCTGATCAGCCGGCCAGATCCCGTACGTACTTCTGGCTCACCCATCCCGAACGGCATCGTCCCCGGTAGGCATGGCCACCTCTCGCGGGTTGGTCGACGGCGCAGACGTGTACGCCTTCCTGCGGCACCACCAGCACTCCGAGCCAGCCCTCCCGCTCCTCGCAGACGAGAACACGTGTTCCGGATCCCAACCTGGCCGTCTCGTCGTAGGTCGAGGCGGGTCCGCGTCGTAGCGACAGGTAGTTCTGACCCCGTGCGTTCAGTCCACCGACCTCGGCCAGCGACCCGCATGCGTCCAGTTCTGTTTCCGCCCTCACCATGACCGGCACGGAGCTGCCCGGGCTGGTCCCGGGAGTTGCTGCGATTGCGGGCGTGATCGTCATCATCGCCGCGGCCAGCGTCATCGATCTTCTCATCTCGTCAGTCCTTGAACGAAGTGATGATGCTGTTCAGCTGTCTGGTCCGTGCTCTGACGACCTGGACCAGACATTGCCCCTCCGTGAAGGGTTGCATTGTCCCGCCCTTCCACTCGTAGCTTTCGATCGTGCATTCTGCGTCCCTGTAGACGAGCCATGCCCGCTGCGACGCCAGCAGCGCCTGCACGTATCCGCCGCCGCCCAGACGTCCACCGGTCCTCGCCTCCTCGTCGGCCTTCGTCATGGCGAGCCTGGCCTGCTTCCATACGCGGTTCATCTCGGCGTCCGCCCGCTCGACCGCGGTCTGCTGACACTGGTTCATCGCCATCTGGTTGGGTAGTCCGGCGCAGTCGACCGCGGCGGCGGCCATCAGGATAGCCATCAGCATTTCTCGTCTCCCTTGGATGATTTATGGTCGTGCGTCATTCCGGCCGGCCGTCTGCCAGTTTCCGGCCGAGGTCTGCGTAGTATCTCGAGGACGCCGCGTTCCCGGTCGAGCGGTATGCCGTCGACGCGGCGGCTGCGCCTCGCATCGCGTCGCGGTACGCGGTCTCGGACCACAGTGCCTCCTGGTCCATGCCGACGGGCGCTCGCACCGAACGGTCCGTCACCAGTCTCCAATCGCCGGTCTGCTCCACCGTGACTCCCGACACCGCTCGTCCGTGCATTGCTCTTCCCGAGAAGACGGATGGACCCGGTCCCACGCGTGCCGCGCCGTATCCGTGCGCGACGCCGTCGCGGCATCCTCCCGCCCATGGTCCCGCTTTTGCACGTGCGTCCGACAACCGGCATCGCGTAGAAGGCCAGCCGCGATCCTTGGCCCCGACCGGAGGCGTCGTTGCGATCATGCCTGAAACCAGCGCCAGCACCGTGACCATGCGCGTGGTCCGCGATGCTCGTGTTGTGACCGCGTGCATCGTCATTTCCCTCCTCCGTTACGACGCGCCGACCGCATGTGTGGCATTCCTCGGCAACACGCATGCGTCGACGTCGTTCCCGATCGATGTTCTCGTCCCTTACCGGGACTGCCTCCGATGTTGACTACCCATGTGCCCGCCGCTCTACATGTTGTTGAATTTGTGGAGGATGCAAAGCGGATCGTCTCCATGCGACCCTTTCTCGATCCGCGGTGGGGGAGTGGTCGTGACATCGTTTCAGGCGTCCGGATGCATGTGGCATCCCAATGTGGAAGAGGACGAAGCGGCGGCGTCTCCGTTGCTCGAATCGGGTGTCCCGAAGGATCCGGATCCCGACGACTACCTTCCCATCATGCGCGCGATGGCGGACATCATGTCCGACGTCCTCGAGGTCCCGGAGGTCGGCCCCGACGACGACTTCTTCGCGTTCGGCGGCTCCCCGAAGGGCGCCGTCGTCGTCGCGAGACGTCTTGAGAAGGCCATCGGCAGATCGGTCTCTACCGCCATGCTCTTCCATGCGTCCACGCCGCGCCTCATGAACGCGGCGTTGGAGGGCGAGCGCCAGGCGGAGACGTCTCACCTCGTCGAGCTCCAGCCCGAAGGCGACCAGCCGCCCCTGTTCTGCATGCCCGACGTCTACGGGCGTCCCATGAGCTTCATAACCATCGCGTCCAGGATGCCGCGCGATCAACCGGTCATCGGGCTGGCGGTCGGCCCCTGCATGGCGGATCTGATCGCGCGGCCGTCCATGGATCTGATCGCCGGCGCATACGTGGCCGCCATCGTCCGACGTCGACCTCGAGGTCCGGTCAGGATCGTCGGCTATTCCTTCGGCGGATCCTTCGCGCAGGAGGTTGCATGCCGTCTTCACGACATGGGACGCGACGTGTCGCTCGTCCTGATAGACGCTCCGAACCGTGTGGTCCGTCTGAGGCCTCTTCCGCTGGTTCCCCTTGCGGCGCGCGCGCTGTTAGGCTCCCTTCGGCGCGATGGCGTGTCCGTGACCATCGCGGGGAGTCGCAGATGGGTGAGGAGCCTCGCGTCCTTCGTCGTGGGACCGGGCGAGACGACCATGCCCAGCTGGGTTCCGTCGGCGGATCGCGACGTCGCATCCGCCAGTTCCGATGCATGGCGCTCGCACAGACCTCGGGTATTCCACGGCAGGACACTGATGGTCGTCTGCACCCGCCACGACACCTTCAACACGTTCCGCAACCTGGACGGCATGGTCGGCTGGTCGGGTCTGCTCCGTGGCCCCCTGCGCAGGGTCGTGGCCGACGTGGCGCATCAGGAGGTCGTACGCACCGGCTACGCCGACCAGCTGATCCTGGAGATCAGGGCGTTCCTCGCCCACGACGCCCTGGTCACGACGATGCGACGATCATCCCGCCGATCGAGTGCAGAACGGGGTTCGGCTCGGTGACCGAGACCAGATGAAGCAGGTCGGCGTCGGTCATCGGCATGGCTTCGCCGAGCGCGACATGGACCGGCGTGCGATCGGGATACACCACCAGTTGACCGGGCTGTATCTCGCTGATCGCGACGGTGTGCACCAGCGCATTCATCGCCCCCAGTCCGGGATCGTCCGCGAGCGTGCCGAGTGGACGTCCCGGCAGGTCGCCGAGCACGCTGTGCGGGATGCCGGCCCAGGCGTTGATCGAGCGCGGGCTTCCCCACCGCAGCCCCTTCGCCATCGTCATGCTCAGATAGTCCGCATGGAGGACATGGTCGTAGCGGTGGTCTCGCTTCGACCACACGGCTCCCGTCGGGCCCTCCCATGACCCCGTCGGGAGCACGGCCACCGGCACGGTCAGCAGCGAAAGCCGCGACGCCAGCCTTTCCATCATGCGTGTGACGAGCATGACGCCCCTGCAGTCGACGTGGTGCCTGCGCATGTACCACATGGTCAGGGGATCCACGGTCACGCCCCGGATGGCGTCCTCCGCGAGATCGTCATGCGCACGCGCATCCTGCGAGACCTCGAGCAGACGCCGCATGATCTCCTCGCGCGTCGTCTCCCGGCCGTTCGGGTAGAAGACGTCGTCCAGGGCCGATGGCGGTCCGTCGATGCCGATCGTGTCGCGGTGCTCCATCATGCGCCGCATCATGGGTTCGGCTGATTTCATGAACGTCGTCCTCCTCGTGAATGCGGTCCCCGACCACCTCGTCTCGCCCTGGCGTCGGCCACCAGCGCGTCGTGCGCGGCCTGCGTACGCCGTGCGTCGTGTCTCATCTCCAGACCTAGGCGCCGCTCCATGAGTGACAGGTCTATTGTCCACTTCCGCCGGGAGCGCCGTTCCCACGTCGCCAGCGCATCCGCTATCCGCTTCCGGGCCGCCGTCACGGGAATGCGCTCCACCCATGCGAGATGACGCGCGGCGGCTTCGCCCCGTCCCTTCGCTGTCGCCAATCCCGCCGATCGCACCTCGTGACATGCGGGACACAGCGGCACCACCGCCGCGAGCGTCTGGCTTCCGCTGGCGTCGTCGAAACGCCAGACCTCATCCGCCTCCACGGGCCATTCTGGTCCCCGTCCACCGCATACCAGGCAGCGCGATCCCGTTGTCGCGTACACGTGTTCGCGTTTGAACGTGCGCCATTCCTCGGGGGTCATCATCGATCTGAGGTTCCTGCCCCAACTGCCCTGCGGCACCAGGTTGACGCGGATGTAGGGAGGCGCGAGCCCGGGTCTGTCGCGGATCGGCAGAAGGTCGCGAGGCACCGCGTCGAGACGCGCGCGTGGGATCGTCCAGACGCGATCTTCGGTGCTCCACGACGCTCCCAGGTTTCTTGCCTCCTCGCGTCTGGACCACGCGACGATCAGCGTGACCGCGTCCTCGGGGACTTTGACATCATCCATCTCGGTCCCCCTCCTGTTCTTTTCCGGTTTCCCATCATGAGACGATCCACCGAGATTAATTCGGGCTGTTGTTCGCGTTAAGCCCATGTCCATGGAGAAAGTGGTCAATGCGGGACGTTACGCTTCGTCAACCACTGGAAGAACGAAAATGAACAGACTCATCGCCTCCGCCATCGCCATTGCAACGCTGGCTGCACCGATGTCGGCCACACCGGCCACCGCCCAGCGCGGCGACAGGGCCTACGGGTGGCAGGACGACCGCGGGGATCGCGGAGACCGTTACGAACGTCGCGACCGCCGCGACGATCGCAGAGGTGAGCGCGGGTGGCGCGGCGACGACCGCAACTGGGATCCGTCGAGCGACTACCGCAACGGCGACTATCGCGAGCGCAGGCTGTCGCGCAACGACCGCATCTACCGCGGTCGTGACGGTCGCGCCTACTGCAGACGTGACAACGGCACGACCGGCCTGGTTGTCGGAGCCCTGGGTGGTGGTCTTCTCGCCAATCTCATTGGCGGCGGCACGCTCGGCACCTTGGCCGGAGCGGGTGGTGGCGCCCTTCTCGGCAGATCGGTGGACCGCGGCGACGTGAAGTGCCGCTGAGCGTCCATCATAGATGACCGATAGACCGTCGGCCTCCTCCAAGTAGGTCGACGGTCATCGTTCCGGTCGGGGTCTGCGTCCGTCGAGCCATTGGTCCACGTCGATCACGGTCGACCTCCCGTGCGGCAACCCCGTGTCGATCCATGTGAAGTTCGCATGTGTGAGGATCTCCGGCACGGGCGTATGACCGAAGAACACATGGTCCATGTCGCGGAAGGACGGGACCGTTCGACCCGCCAGCACCTCGTGGTACCTGCGCCTTCCGAGCGTCGCTATCGACGCGGCGTTGGGGTCGTCGCGCATCAGGTGCGAGCAGAAGAATCCGAAGTCGTTGCCGGCGGCGTCGGCATGCACGACGCCTATGTGGCGTCCGCCGCGCGTCCGTATCCGTGCCGCCAGCGGCAGGTTCGTCAGCACCGACCGATACCGGTGCCGTTCCTGAGGCGTCAGATCGTGATACCACGAGCCGCCGTCCTCGATGTGGTCCGCACGGTCCATGCGTCCGTCGTCAACCAGCTGGAGGAACCGCTCGTGATTGCCTTGAAGGGCGTGACGCCTGGTGCCTATCCACTCGAGACATCGAGGGGAGTCCGGCCCCCGATCGACCAGATCGCCCGCGATCAGGACGGTGTCGACGTCGGCGTCGTAGTCCATGTCGCGCAGCACGGCTTCGAACGTGTCGTATGCGCCGTGCACGTCCGACGTCAGAAGCAGTCTTCCCGCGGCATTGGTCAGGTCCAGATCGAGGATCGGCGACTGCATCACGAACCGCCGTCGTTTCCGGATTCCCGCACCGAGGCGTCGCGCACCTCGTCGTCCATCTTCGCCACCTGCCGGGCCAATTCCGCGAGATGCCCGCGTTGCAGGGTCGCGGTCCACCCCCATACGCGGTGAGGCGGTGGTTCGTGTCTCACGCATCGTCCCAGGAGATCGCGCAGCTCCCCCAGATGCGGCATCTCCAGGGGGACGGGCTCGACCTCCTTGCGGTGGGCGTCCCTTCCTCCGAACATCTCCCGACTGATGGCGTCCGCGTCCAGATGGGTGCACGCGTCACGGAACAGATCGCGGTAGCGCACCTGTTCCGGTCGCAGCACGTCTTCGGAGAGGTACGTCTTGCCCACGTGGCACACCTCGAGGAGACCCGTACGTCCTTCGCCGGCGTCGATCGCGATGGTGTGCCTCGCCAACGGCCTGGTCGCCTTGAGGACGGCGCCATGCTTTCTAAATTCGGCCTTTATGCTGCTGCCCGCCGCGGTGGTCGAAACGCAGTTTCGGGTTTCTGTCACCAGCAGGCCGTGACCCATGGGAATGAGGAAGGTCGCCGCGTCTCTGGGAACCTCCTCGTCCCCGTCATTCATGGCCGGCATCGCACCGAGATGCAGATTGGCGGAGATGGCGATGGACATGTTGCGGACCATGTCCATGGTGGCCGATCGTATCGTGTGGATGAGCTGTCCGGTCGATACGCGTTCACGCTGGTAGATCCGCTCGAGCGCGTGACGCGTCATGGCCATGTGAGCCGACGTCATCGTCCACACCGTCCTGTCGGGTTCGATGCGCAGCACGCTCCGCTTCATGTTGAGAACCTCGTCCGTGCGGACGTCGAGCGTTTCGTCGTCCATCCCGTGCAGCATGGAGCCGCATCCGATGTAGCTGGTCAGTTCCGTGGTCGGCCTGCCCATTCTGCGGCCCGAGGCGCGTTCCATCGCGATCATCCCCGGCCCCAGCTCTCCCTCCATCAAGGAAGCGGTGATGACGTCCGCAGCCGCGTCGGGACGCAACCGCTTCTTCTGGCAGTCCATGGTCACGTTCATCCATGGCATGACGTCCTCGACGCCGGTCCATGCCGCTTCGGTCTGACGAAGGAAGTCGCGCACGCCGTACTTCGGACCCACCTGATGCAGCACGCGGGGGATGGCATCCATGATCTCGTTCTCTGGATCGGCATTCATCTACGGGTCTCCGCCTGGTGCATTCCTTCTAGGATGCGTCGCGCGACCGGCCAACTTCCACCGACTCGACGTTCGCCGTCATGCGGCGAGATCGAAGCTTCCCGCATCCGCCAGGTTCCATGCCGACGCGTAGAAGTCGTGGCCGGTGTCCCCCTTCAGCAGGCAGCCATCGCCCAGGAACACGTGCAGCTGCGAGAACAGCCGTATCTCGGTGCGGCTGACGCGTCGCACGAGATGGTGGGGCTTCAATGCGGAGGGATGTTCGATGCCGGCCGCCGCGATCATCTCCGACAGCGCATGCAGCGTGCTGGAATGGAAGCGCGCGACCCGTTCCGCCTTGTCCGGCACCACGAGTGCCCGCTGCCTCGATGGATCCTGCGTGGCGACGCCGGTGGGACATCTGTTGGTGTTGCACGACAGCGACTGGATGCAGCCGAGCGCGAACATGAACCCGCGTCCGGCGTTCACCCAGTCGGCCCCCAGCGCCATGATCGCGGCGATGTCGAACGCGCTCGTGATCTTGCCGGCGGCGCCGATCCTGATCTGCTCGCGCAGTCCGGCGCCCGTCAGGGTGTTGTGCACGAACAGCAGTCCTTCGCGCATGGGCATGCCCAGATGGTCGGCGAATTCCACGGGAGCCGCCCCCGTTCCCCCTTCCGAGCCGTCGACGACGATGAAGTCGGGCATGACGCCGGTTTCGCGCATCGCCTTGACCATGCCCATGAACTCCCACGGCTGGCCTATGCAGATCTTGAACCCGACGGGTTTTCCGCCGGAGAGTTCGCGCAGCTTCGCGATGAAGGCCATCAGCTCGCGCGGACTCGAGAAGGCGCGGTGGCGCGAAGGCGACACGCAATCCTCCCCCATCGGAATTCCGCGCGTCGCGGCGATCTCCGCCGTGATCTTCGCGGCCGGAAGGATGCCGCCGTGGCCGGGCTTGGCCCCCTGGCTCAGCTTTATCTCGATCATCTTGATCTGCGGGTCGCGTGCCTGTTCTGCGAACCGCACGGGATCGAAGTCCCCGTCCGCCGTGCGGCAGCCGAAGTATCCCGATCCGATCTCCCATATCAGATCCCCACCGAATTCGCGGTGGTGCGGACTGATCGACCCTTCGCCGGTGTCGTGCGCGAAGCCTCCCTTTGCCGCACCCTTGTTGAGTGCGCGGATGGCGTTGGCCGACAGCGAGCCGAAGCTCATGGCCGAGATGTTGAATATCGAAGCGGAGTACGGTTGATTGCAGTCCTTTCCTCCGATCAGGATGCGGAATGTCGCGGGATCCGCGACTGGAGCCGGGCGCGTGCTGTGGCCGATGAATTCGTGGCCTTCCCGGTACACGTCCTCCTGGGTGCCGAACGCGCTCTCGCTGGACTCGCCCTTCGCCCGCGCGTAGACGAGCGACCGCTGCCGCCGCGAGAAGGGTTGCCCGTCGTGATCGCTCTCGACGATGTACTGCCGCACTTCGGGGCGAACGCTTTCGAACATCCAGCGCATGTGCCCGATCACCGGATAGTTTCGCCGCACCGAATGACGCGTCTGCCGCAGGTCGGCGACGCCGACGCAGCTCAGATACGCCAGCAGGACGAACGCCGGAATCCACCAGGGCGACGCCGAGACGGCCATCGCCGCGACGATGGTGCCGACCATGCATAGTGCGAGCACCAGATGACGTGACTTGAACAAGACGGTTTTCTCCGATTCCACGATGCTTTCCACTCAGCCGGCACGAATGGCTGCATTGGCCTTCACGAAGACTCGAAGACGATGACGGGCACCTTGTCGATTCCCAGCTCGCTGCACGCGTGCGCGCGATGCCGCCCGTCCTCCCTGCCATCGTGGTAGATCTTCAGGGGGTCCAGACGGCGTCCCGAGACGATGTGGGTCTTCAGGTCGTCGATCGCGTCTCGCGACGTCTCGTCCATTTCCAGCGGCCGGACGCGCGAGAGGTACTCGCGCGGCGCCATCTGGATCATGCGTCCGTTCCGCATCTGGTAGTCGCCATCCGAGTACCAGCCGTCCCGGTCGCGGTCCGCCAGCGGATACGTGATCGGATCGGTCATTCCACGGTCTCCAGGTTGCCGCCCTGAATTCAGGACGAGGTTATTCGCCACCACGGCCTCGCCGGTCTTCCGGCCTGGGCGTTGGCCGCCGTGCGCACCATGGCCGCCTCGATGAGCGCCGCCGTTCGGTCGTGGTCGCCCGAGTGCAGGGCGATGGCGGCGGCGACTTCGGCATAGGTCGGAGCACGCCCGACGGCCCTCACCTCGCGCCCCTCGAGCATGTCGATGATCGCCTGCTCCCTCGGCGTTGGTTCCGGCGGGGTCCGCGTCCCGTCACGCGAATGGAATTCCGCCGGCGCCTGATCGGTTTCGGGAAGCCAGTCGATCGCCTCCAGGGCGGCGGCGGCATGTTCGCCCGACAGCTTGTACGCGTGGCCGCGATCGCCGTCGACGGGATCGTAGCCCGCTTCGACGAGCAGCGGCGATATCGCGGCGAACGTCGTCATCGTGAATCCGGTGCGTCCGGCGTTCGCCGTGTGACGCATGACGCGGGCATCGCTTGCGTATCCCATCACCGTTCCATCCGCGTCCAGCTGCGGACGCAACGGCTTCCATATACGGTGCTCCGCAGGGCCCGTCTTGCCTCGTTGCGTCTCGAGCACGTCGACGAGGTGCAACCCGTCGACCAGTGCCGCGATGGCCTCTCGCGATCCCTTCCTTAGGTTCCGCAGAGCCGGTGCGGCGGCGATCCCGACCGCTTCCTCCCGCGAATCGCCCCCATCGATTCCCGGACGCAGGTTCAAAGCCGCGGGCCTGACCTTTCGCCACAGGTCGGCTGTCGGCGGGTGCCCGGCAGCCGTCATCCTGGCGACGCCCGCTGCGCCGAGCCACATCACGTCGGGAGCGATTCGACGCAGCATGGACGACGACACGTCCTTCGGCCGTATGCCGTACCTGTGCCTTCCCGACGTGTTGACGGCATCTGTCTCCTCGTCCTCGATCAGCGCGACGATCAGGCCATCCACGATGCTGGGCTTCATCACGACGTGCTGCTGCGTCAGGCACCGCGCGGCCATGCCCGTTCCGCTGGTCACCTTTCTCAGATGCAGCACCATGCCCCGGCCGAGTGCACGCATGACGCGATCGGCGACGTCCTCGCGCGCCTCACCGGCGGCTTCCAGATTCCTGAGCGGCTGTCTCATCGTTCGTCCTCCCGTGACATGGCCGTCGGTACGCCGGCCTCCACCTCGTCCAGATTCCACCTCTGCCGATACGCCGGCATGCTCAGTCCGTGTTGCAACCGCACGTGGCGCCCGAGGTCCCGCACGGCCGAGCCGCAGTCGAGGCAGCGCATGCGACCATCCTGCGTCTCGATCTCCGAAGGATCCACGGCGGGCACGAGGCGCGTACGCGCCGGACGCACCTTGGCGGGCGGCGGATCGACGTGGCGTGGCGGACCTCGTCGCAGGTCGATCCTTATCTGCAGCGCATCCAGGACCTTGAGCAGCTTTTCCACCTGGTCGCTCGGCTGTCCGTTCTCGATCGCCGAGACGAGATGCCTCGATACGCCCGCCAGGCTCGCCACGTCCTCGAACCGCAGACGCAGCTCCCGCCGCCGATCCCTCACCGCGCGGGCGATGTCGGAGAGCTCCTTCACCGTGTCTCTCGTCTCTGTCATGTCCACCGGATGATCCTGTTTCGTGTTGCCTAATAATACGCGAGATGTTGCGTTTGGCAACACGGTACGCTAAACGAACAAACATGGAACGGAAGGTTCGCGAATGGCATCCAGAGTGAAGGAAGATGTGGACACCGTGTTCGGACTGCCATCGGGCGTGTTCGGACCGCTGGCTTCCCCGGCCCGGCGCGACTACGCGGAGATCATCCTCCACGTCTATCGTGAGCACCTCTCGAGGGGGATGGTCGACGCGCTCGATCTTCGTCGTTCGGACGTGCAGGGCTACATCGCCAACGCCATGGCCGCGCGGGCGGATTCGTCGTTCGCTCTGGATGCGCACAACGCCCGCGCCTCCGAGATGCCGCAGATCGTCTACCGCAACCTGGTCGACGCCTCGTGGTTCGAGGAGAGGCAGGTGGGGTCGGAGACGATGGTCTCCATATCGCGTGCCGTCATGGACCTAATGCGCGCGCTCGACGGCATCGCCCGCGGCGCATCCGTGAACTTCACGGGCTCGCTCCAGACGATCGAAGTCGCCCTGTCCGCCGTCGGAGACGATCCGCGGGGCCGCGCCATGATGCTGGCGGTCGCGGCGCAGCAGGCCGAGGACTTCTCGGGGCGCATGCTCGCGGTCAGCGCCGACATCCGCGCGAACGAGAACCGCATCGCGAGGCTTTCCGGCTTCGGCGAGATGATCGCGTCCTTCTTCGACGATTTCGTCGCGCACCTGGTGTCCGACTACAAGGCCATGAAGTCGCGCTACAATCCGCTGCGCCACGCGAGCGCCATCGTCTCCGCGGCGGCCCTCTACGTGGAGGACGACGCGATCCTCGCCGAACTCGCGGAGGGCTACGTGCTCTACGGGTACGCCAACGACGTGAACGAGGGACGCGCCGCCGCGAGGGGCCACCTCGAGACCGTGTCCAACATCTTCGGCAATGCGCACAGGGTGGTCGACGACATCGATTCTGTTCGCCTGCGGGTCGAGGAGCGCGTCGCACGCGCAGTCAGGTTCGTGGACGCGGCGGCCGCGGCCGAGACCGGCACCATCGCCGACGTTCTGGGAATGCTGCGCGACTACGATCCTAGCTGGGGGAGCCTCCCGCAGGCCGCCATCATGATCGACGACAGGCCCTATGGTCCCGACTCACTCGCCGCCGCCCGCAGACAGCGCAATCCGGTGTCCGCCGCCGGCGTCGCCGTCGTGGAGCATGACGAGGAGATGGCCGAGCTCGCCAGGGCGCGCGCCAGGTACGCCGAGGAGATGATACCGACCGCCGCCGGCATCGAGGACTTCATCGAACGCCATCTGGGGACGTCGGACGCGATGGACCTGTCGGCGTTCGTGGTCGAGTCGCCACGCGAGATGCTTCTTCTCGCCGCCGTCCGGTCCGTCGCCGCGCATACCGAACCGTCGATCCGCGAGCGCTACGGCGTGTCGTTCGACGGTGCCTCCGTCGACGGTGCGTGGTCCGAATACGCCGGAGGCGTGATCTACAGGAAGGGATCCCCGTCCGATCCCGACAGGGCGACTGCCGCCGAACAGGAACATGTGGAGGAGATGGCGTGATGGAACTTTACGAGGAGATCGCGGGCGGCCTCGCCCTGCACAACCGTCGCAATTCCGGTCGGGCCAAGCCCGAGGACGTTCGCGCGGCGGTCGTCGCGCTCAGATCGTCGCAGTTCCTTTTCGAATCCAGGGCTCCCGCGCACTTCGCGCTGCTCCGCACCATGAGGTCCTCTCTGGAACCCCATTTCGAACTGTCGGGCTGCAGGATGGTCGTCGACGACGTCGAAGGCTACGCAGCGCTGGTGCCGCTCGACGACGTTCCGAGGCTGGCCCTCAGCGTCGAGGAGTCGATCATCCTGCTCGTTCTGCGGTGGTTGTACGAGACCAAGGCCGAACTGCGCGACATCGACGTCGACGGAACCGTGCGTGCGGACGAGGCCGAGATCCAGCAGTGGTACGAAACCCTGTCGGGTCGCCAGTGGCCCAAGCGCGCGGTGGTCAAGGCGACGATAGACCTGTTCGAGCGCAGGGCCATCCTGACGTCCTCGCTCGACGACATGGACAATCTGGTGGTGATGATCAGGGGCGTCGTCCGCCTCGTCACCGGGGATGGCCACGTGGGCCGACTGCGCGACTTCCTGGAGGCCGCGCAGGGTCGCATCGCCGCCCGTGGCGACGAGTACAGGGAGGATGTCGCCACGGGCGGCGTCAGCGATAGCAACGATGTCGCCGCCGGCGACGAGGGGAACGTCGAATGATCATCGAGAATGTCCAGCTCCGCCCAGGCGTGGAGCTTTCGCGCATCGTGCTCGTCAACTGGTACGGCTTCTCGAAGCTCGACATCGAGGTTCGCGGCAACATCGCGCTCATCGGCCGCAACGGCGCCGGGAAGTCGTCGCTGATCGACGCCATCCAGCTGGTCCTGTCGGGCGGCAACCGCCGCTACTTCTCGCCGAACGCGTCGGCCGAAGTGACCTCGGGCGCCTCCCGCAAGGACGAGCGGCGGTCGGTTCTCGACTACTGCCTGGGCAAGGTCGGCGACCGGGTGCTCCGTCCGGAATCCGTTTCGTACGTCGCTCTCGTCTTCAGGAACGAAGCCACCGGCGACGTATGGACGGCCGGCATGGGCATGTCGGCCCGTCTGGAGGATTCCGACGTGACCGATCTCGGGTCGTTCGTCGCCAAGGGGTTCGATCTGACGTCGGACGATTTCGTGCGCGGCGGCCGCACACGCGAGTTCGCCGAATTCGAGACCTCGCTCCGCAAGGCGCGCGGTGGATCCAAGGTCACGTTCCTGCGCGGTCGGCCCGGCGAATTCTCCAGCCGCCTGCTGCGCGAACTGACGGACAACCCCAATCTCGATTCCGAGACGTATCTGCGTGCGCTCAAGAACAGTCTGGCGTTCAAGGCCATGGAGGACCCGACGGAGTTCGTGCGCCGCTACGTGCTGCCGCCGCCCCTCCTCTCGTCGTTGAAGGTCGAGGGCCTGCGCAAGTCGTACGCGAACTGGAAGGCCATCGAGGAGAGGATAGAGAAGGCCGCCGTCGAGAAGGACAAGGTCGACGACCTCGCGGAGCGGCTGGCGGGACTGATCGGACAGCGCCGCGAAGCGCAGAGGCTCGGCCTGGTCGAAGCCCTCGCGTCCCATCGCAGCGCGACCGGCAGCCACGACGTCCTGGTCCGCAAGGACGCCAAGGCGGCGGCGGAGGTCGACAGGGCGCGCATGCTGCTCTCCGCCTCCCGCAGATCCATCGCGGAGCTCGACGGCGCCATCGCCGTGGCCCGCGCCGATCTCGGCGAGCAGAAGACGCGCGTCGAGATCGAAGCCAGACTCTCCGAGATGCGACGCGCGGACGCCGACGCGCAGGAGGCCGCGGGACGCCGCGCCAGGGTCGTATCGTCCTTGATGGGCGTCACCGCGCTGCGTTCGCAGATGATGCTCGAGCACGACGTCGTCGGGACCGCGGCGGCGTCCGCCATCGACGACTTCTCGCGTGCCGCGGCCGACGGGGATTCGATGGAACGCGCCCTCAAGCCGCTGATCGCCGCATTCGCGGGGATCGATGAGCGGGCCGAGACGGCGGAGGATTCTGTCCGCGGCGATCACGCGTCGGCCCGGGCCGCGCTGGCGGAGGACGAGGCCGCGTTGAGGCGCTTCCGATCGGGTGGCGCCCTGCTCGGCGAACGCACGGTGCAGCTGGTCGCCGAACTCGCGCGCGAGGGCATCAAGGCCGAGCCGCTCTGTTCGCTGGTGGAGCTCACCGAGGAGCGGTGGCGCGACGCCGCCGAGTTCATGCTCGGTCAGGCGCGCGAAGCGCTGATAGTGTCCCCATCCGACGTCTCACGGGCGATCGGCGTGATCGACGATGCCGGCAACCGCTTCGCCGGGTGCCTGGTGTACGACGCCAAGGACAGTGACAGGTCCTCGCCTTCGGGTCGCCCGGGGACGCTGGCGGGCAAGCTCCGCACCGCGAACCCGTTCGCCCGCGCGTTCATGAACATCAGGATCGGCAACGTCGCCTGCGTGGAGCAACGCGAGGATCTGCGTGGAGAGAACCGCGCCGTGACGCCGTCCGTCATGGTCAAGGGCGGCGGGGCCATTTCGAAGGGACGCATTCCGCGCGACAGGCTGCTCGGTCTCACGGCGCAGGGAGCGTCGGCCGAAATGCTCGCCTTGAGGCAGCGCCAGGGTGCGGAGGCCGTGGCCGCTCTCGGCGACCGTGCCGCCCGCCTCAGGAGGATCGCTTCGGGCGTGCAGGACTTCCTGCGCGCGGCCGAGACGGCTGCCGGTCTCGGCGACATCGAACGCGACCTGGTCGATGCCCAGAACCGTTCGGATGCCGCCAAGGCGGCCGCCGCCGCGCTGGAGACCATGCTGACATCGGACAGGTTCCAGGCGCTGCGCGATCTGGAGTCGGACAGGGTCGGCGCCCAGGAGGATGCGGACGAGGAGGAACGCGCCCTGACGCAGGCTGCCGCCGAGCACGGCAAGGTCACCGAGAAGCTCAAGCGGGCCGAAGAAGTGGTCGAGCAGGCCGCCGCGAGGCTGCTCGTCGTGCGCGCGGACGTGGACGACGACATCGTGGCCGAAGCCGAGGATCTGGTCGGCAAGCTCACGGAGAGCCGAGGCGATCCGGCCATCGTCGCCCACGAGACGAGAGCGCAGATCGACGCGGCGGGCGGCAGGATCGAGCAGCGCCTCCAAGCGGTGCGTCAGGACGCGGCCAACTACGCGCGCGACCATGGCGTCGAGTTCGTGACGACCGCCGGTCTCGACGATCTGCAGTCATGGATCGGCCGTCGCATCGTCGCGCTCGAGGGCGACGTCCTGGCGAACTACCGCGAGCAGGCGTCTTCGGCGCGCGCCGAGATGGAGAAGGCCATCTACGACGATTTCATCCTCAATCTCGCCAACGATCTCACGCTTGGCCGGGATCGCGTCCGCTATCTGAACAAGGCCCTGGGCGCCAAGCGGTTCAACGGCGAGAAGTTCGCCTTCACGGATGCCGAACACCGCGACTATGCCGACGTCATCGCGCTGTCGAAGGCAGTTCTGACGCGGGAGCGGCCCGTTGCCGACCTGTTCTCTCCCATTCCCGAGAGGCAGGGCGACATGTCCGACAAGGAGGAACGCGGTCTTCGCAAGATCCGCGCGATCTTCGAGGGCGGCGGAGATCTCGACCATCTGACCGACTACCGCAACTACCTGACGTTCGATCTGGTGTCGTACAACGCGGACAGCGGAGCCCGGATCGCCGGAGCCAAGGAGCGCAGCAAGCGCTCGGGCGGCGAACGGCAGGTCCCCTTCTACATCGCCATGGCGTCGGCGATGGCCTCCATCTGCTTCAGGGGACGGACGCGGGGCATGGGCTTCGCGATGTTCGACGAGGCCTTCAACGCGCTCGACAACAACAACATCTCGTCGTCGCTCGGCATGATGCAGCAGCTCGGTCTCCAGTTCCTGCTGTCCGCGCCGACCGAGAAGGCGTCGGCGTTCATGCCTCACGTGGACACCGTCGTCAACATCAGCCGCCACGAGGCGTTCTGCCAGATCGACGTGGAGTACCCGAGCGAACACGCCAAGTCCGAGCTGATCGCACGCGACCCATCCATTTCTGGGATCGCCGCGCTCAGAAGGCCCGGGTCGCCTTCCTCGCCCACGGCGCATTGACGACGACGGCGGGGATGCACCGGCCTCCCCGCCGTCCATTGCGCATGGGAGCCGCGTCCTTCAGCCGATGGCCTGGAGGATCGACTCCTTCCATGCCGTGGGCTTCATGTCCATGGCGCCACCGTGACGAACGCCATCGACATCCAGGATCTGAAGATAGCCGGCGTCGTAGGTCTTGAGACGTATGCCGCGTCCGGCGACCTGGCCGTGGTAGGTGATCCACTTGCCCTTGTTGGCGAGGCGCGCCTTGTTGAGTTCCGTCACGAAGTCCTTCGCGGAGGCGAAGTCGAGGCCTTCCAGTACTGCAATCATGTCGTGATCCTTGTCTTGATGTGATGAAGGGGTGGCGGCGTCGGGTTCTCCGTGCGCTACCGGATGAAGTCGAGCATGCTCCTGGACAGATCGCCCTCGTCGTCGAACACGGGCAGGGCGTCGAAGTCCGCTTCGGGGTCCATGTCCTCCAGCCATAGCGGCCACTGCGCCCGGGAATTGAGAGGACGCGTGAGACGGTAGCGGCATCCACCCACCGTGAAGACGAAGTTGGCGATGCTGATCGATCCGCTGGCGGCGTCCTGCACGATCTCGAAGCGGTCGAGTTCGTGCTGTTCGACGCGGACCCGGTGTCCGTTCGTCATTTCGAGCAGTATCATGAGCCTGCCATGCAGATTGAGCAGGCTTCCCTCGTTGAACAGATCGCGCGGCATGACGCGCACGTATTGTGACATGGCCTTCCTCCCTTTCGAATGTCTCTTTTCCCGGAATGTCTCGCGGTCACCATCCAATCTGCGGTCGGCATGGATACGTTGTCGTTGCACAGGTGTTACCATTGCCACACGCGTCGCCGGTGGTAATCCGGTCGACACGCGAATGCGCCTCGCGGCGCGACGAAACAGGAGACGCTGACATGGGCTGGACCACCGAACGCAAGGAGATCCTGAAGCGGATGTGGCTCGCCGGCGAAACGTCCAAGCGAATATCCGACACGCTTGGCGAGGTGTCGCGCAATGCGGTGATGGGCATGGTCAACCGCATGGGGCTCATGGGCAGCGCCGAGCACAACTCGCGCATGGGGGTCAGGACCTCGGGCGCATGCCGCCCGAAACCGGTCGTCGCGCCGTCGACCGCCGCCGCCACGTCTCAGCCGCTGGAGCACCTGGTGGCGATCGATCCGGTCCCGACCGCGGTCGTCGGTTCTCCGCCTCCGGTGCAGACCGTGATTCCCGTCGTGGCGGAGCGCGCGCCCGTCGGCCTGGAAGACGGCGCCCCGTCCGTTTCCGTTGTACCGGAATCCTCGCCGCAGACCCCTGCCAAGGAGGGTCCCGCGGAAATCGAGGAGACACCGCCCTGGGATGCATCGCCATCCGAAACGGTCCTCGCGTCAGGCGCATCTGAGGCGGCGGCGGAGATCGTCGTACCAGCCGATCCCGTCCTGCTCGTGGACCCCGTGGTCACGCACACGGCGGCCGCCGATCAGGAAGCTCCGGAGGTGGCCACCGTCGCTTCGTCCACCCCGGAGGCCATTTCCGAAAATCCTGCGAACGACGCCTCGGCGGAAGCGGATGTCGTAGCGCCCAGGGAGACGAGGAAGGCTCCCGATCTCGGAAACGCCGTGCCGCCACCTTCGCGCAGACGCAAGGATGCGGACCGTGTACAGCGTTCGCCCGAGAGCGAGCGCCGCCGCCTGGTCGGACCATTGTCAGGCCTGCGCGGGCCGGTCGCCAAGTCGATGGCGCCCAAGGTCAAGACGCAGGCCGAACCCGTGAGGGTGGCGACGGACGGCAGCAGGCCGGTCGACTGGCGCACCGCGCTGACGCTGGTCGAGGAGACCACCGGGTTTCCCTATGATCCGTCGCGTCCCGGGCACCGCGCCTCGCTGGTGGCCATCGGAACCGTCCTGGCTCGCGGCGATCCGCGCAGGGTCCTGTCGCCTTTCCTTTCGGAGCCCCAGATCATATCGATGATGCGCTGCCTCGCGGAGAAGGGCATAGTCGTCGGCGGCAAGACTCCCCAGTCGTGGCTCGAGCCGGAGCATGGCGACATGGCGTTCATGATCGACATGCTCGTCGCCGAAGGCGTTCTCGATCCCAAGGCGCGCAACCGCGAGATGGCTGCCGCCGCCTGATCTTCCGAGAAGGCCGTCCCACCCTAGAATCGGGAGGCGGCCTTCGCCATGTTCCTGCTGCACCATTCGTCGTTCTTCGGGTGACTGAAGCCCTTCTCGTATCGCTGCAGCAGGAATTGCCCCATCACCGGGTTCTGCTGCGCCTGACGAAGGGTGTTTTCCACGTCGGATGGGCTCATCGTTCCAGCGCACCGTCCCATGGTTTCGTACGCGATGCCCATCGCCTCGACCCTCTTCTCCATCGCCCGAAGCGTGGATTTCGACGGTTCCCCACCGCCACCGTCGTTCTGCCGCTGGAGCGGCGGCTGCTGCATCTCCAGGCCGGGCATGTCCTGGGGTGGGAGCTCGTCCATCGGCACGTCCTGCACCGTCTGCAGCAGCAACGCGGCCGCGATCATGGTGATCGTCATCATGTCTGTTGGTTTCCTCTTTCCGTGTCGGTCCTGATGTCACGGGTCGCGTCTGCGGCCGATCGGGCGGATTTCGCGTCACTCGAATATCCACAAGGGCATGTGTGTCGTACCCGCTGCGTCGTCATTTCGGAGACCCCCCGTCCACGGCCCTTCCGGCGTGCGAATCTGGCGCCTTCGACCGTTACGGCCTCCGTCTGCAAGGTGTCCGCCCGGCAGCCGGGGCATCGCCCGCGGAGCCTGGGTTCCCGTTCTCCGCGCAGCACGACGAACACGGCGAGGGGGAACCCCAACGCCACCAGTGCGGCGCACAGCAGCATCGGCGACATGCCGCTTCTCGTTGGATGCCGAACAGCATCCGGTCCGCCCGGATCCACGGATCGCTCTCTTGCCGGAATGGATGCATCGGCTGCTCCCGGTACGACCGTCGGGGCGTATGCCGGCGGCACGGGCCAGTCGCCTCTTACCGCTTCGCCGCGATGGACGTCGTCCACGATCACCGGGGCGGGCACCGGGGTCGCGGGGGTCTGGTCTTCGGGATGCGCGTCCACCACGAGTCGCGGCGGGTCGATCAGCTCGCGTGATGGTGCATGACCGCCGCCGTTTGCGAGACGGGTTTCGTTTATCTCCCGCTGCCTGTCCACGATGGCGGCGTCGATGCACCGTGAATCGCCACCGCATGCGGCGACCTGGCGCATCCAGGCCTTCTGACCCCGCCGGAGCGCCGCTTTGCGCGTCGTGTTCCCTCGCATGTCGTCGGATGCGATCTGATACGCGATGCGCAGCGCCGATATCGACGCTTCGAGCGTGGCGTCCGAGCAGGCCAGACGCAGGGCCGGAGGAGCAGGCGAGCAGCTGGGGGTCTGCGCATCCGCCGAGGTCGGGCACGTCAGGCACATCATGAGACCCGCCGCTCCGATGGCGACGTGCACGGATGCGCAGTGCACCTGCATGTCGCCTGTCTGCCGCGAGGTCATTTCGAAGGTCTTCGCATGCCGCCCGAGGCGGCTATCCCTGTTCGACGGCGGCGTGCGTCCGGGAGCACGAGGCTCCGTCGCCGGCATTCGCCCTCGGGGTGGCTTCGATCGGATTCGCCATCATGCAGGCCCCTAGCACCGCACCGACCTTCGATGCTCATCGCGATTATAGGATCGCGCGTCCGTTCGCCCTAGCCATCCCGCCGGACGCCGTTCGATTTTGGTTAATCGTGCGGCTCCAGCGCGATGTCCGCCAGTCGGCGCGCCATCGTCGGGGTCCAGGACCATGCGTCGTCGCCGAACGGCATTCCCGATTGATTCAGGAAACCATCGAGTTCCGCCCTGGCCATGGATCCGTGATCAGACTGGTTGACGCCCGTCTTCGCCGCCATCCGTTTCGTCATTATCTCCTCGAACGTCTTGCGCGCCGCTACGATTCGATCCGGTTTCGCCGGGTCCGATTTCGGAACGCGGCGACAGACCGCCGACAGCCGGTCCACCAGGAGATCCTCCATCGCGCGCCGCATGCCGTCCTCGTGTGGCTTGAACAGATGCCTGACGCCACTGCTCACGCCGAGCGGATGGTGGGCATCGATCGCGCGCTCGAGATCGCGCCACCACGACTCCGCGTGTCGTTCCGTCTCCAGACCGTCGCCGATGTCGTCGACGGTGTCCACGCGGTGCGCACGGATGTGCACGACCACGTCTCGCACCGCGTGTGCAGACGGCGCCCTGCCCGTCCACAGCGGCGGCAGCGTCCATGCATGGCTCGTGCCCGCGTCGATCGCCATGGAGGTCAGACTGGATATCACCGAACAGAGTTCCGCCGCGGTCTGCACGATGCGATCCTGACCGTAGGCTCCGGTCCAGAACGACGCCGCGATCATGTCGCGTCGTTCGACCTCCTGCTGGAGCTCCATGGTCCGTGCCGGAATGGACAGCGCGTTGCTCATGACGGCGGGGTCGATGCTGGATTCGATCATCTCGAGATACGCCTGTCCCTCGTCGACGATCTCGCCGTTCTTCAGCCGTCGCGCGAAATCCGGATCCACGAAGGCATGCCTCCCTCCGATTCCGCCGACCGTGACGAGACGCGTGATGGAACTGACCGCGCCGCCGCGAACGGCTCCCCGCAGGAAGTCACCCCATTTGTCGTATCCCATCGCCTTTGCCTCGGCATCGAGGCGATCCCTGTAGTCGGCCGTCATGGCCTTGGAGTCGCGTCCCGCCCGCGATCTCAGCCGGGAGATGGTCCGAAGGATGGCTGGTGATATGGCCATGATGTTCTCCACTGTGGTTCAGATGCCGCGCCCTATTTCGGACGCGGTTCGTGTTTCGTGATCAGCCGACCTTCAGTCCGGCGCTCTTCACCATCTCGGCTGCCTGCTGGATGGATATCCTGGCACCGCGCAGCGTCTGGAGGGATTGCAGTCCGTGCCCGGAGATGTCCACCTCGCGCAGATCCGCGCCGTCGAATCTTGCATCGGAGATGCGCGCGCCGACGATGCTCGACCCTGCGTCGAACGCGGCCTCGCGCAGATCGACTGCGCACAGATTGGCGTTCGACAGGTCGCATCGCCCCATGCGCGCCCGTCTGAACGACAACCCCCTGACGTCGCACGACTGCATGGGGCAGTCCTCGAAGGTTGTTCCGATCGATTTCGAGTTCGTGAAGTCACCTCCGGTGAGCTTCACGCCGACATATGCCGCTCCGGCGAGGATGGCGCCGGTCCAGGACGCGTTGTTCCAATCCCCGGATCGGAACGAGGCATCGGTCATGTCGGCGCCGTCGACCTTCGCCCGTCTCGCCCGGCAGCCTCTCCACTGCGTCCGCATCGCCGTCGCGTGGCGCAGATCCGCCTCTATGAGATTGCAGCGTTTGAAGGCGAATCCCGTCAGGTCCAGGCGCGACAGGTCGACGCCCTGCAGATCGCAGTCGACGAACTTCACTGGGAGCGTGGCCTTGGAGATCGCCGCCTCGACGTTTCGTCGGGTCAATTCCCTCCCGGTCGCCACGTGGTACGATGTCTGATCGGTATCCATCCGCGCTTATAGGACGATGCGTCGGAACGGATCGGGGGCACGGAAATTTTTCCCTTCCCCCGTCGTCCTCCGCTCATCTCATGCCGGTCGGGCCTCTGTTCCAGTCTTGCCTACCTTCGCCATCCCCCGCATGCTTCGCGCCAGGTCGCGGCGCGTGAAGGGTTTCTGCAGGCGAGACAGGTTGGATGGCAGCCGGTCCGGCAGCGCATATCCCGTGACCAGCATGATCGGCATGCCCGGTCGACGTAGTCCGACCTCCTGCGCGAGTTCCGCTCCCGTCATTCCCGGCATCAGGAAGTCGGTGATCATCGCGGAGATTTCCGGACGTTCGCCCAGTATCCGAAGAGCCTGCGCTCCCGACGACGCCTGGACGACCTGGTAGCCCATGTCCGTCATCAGGTCCGCGGTCGTCTGCCTGACCAGATCCTCGTCGTCGACCAGCAGGACAGGTTCGACGAAAGTCGGTTCGTCATCCGTGCAGTCATTGGCGACCGCAGCCTCCGAAGGCGCGTCGGCGAGAGGGAAGAGCACGTGTATCCTGGTTCCGCGGCCAGGTTGGGTCTCTATGAGCAGTGCGCCTTGCGACTGCGCGGCCAGACCGTGCGCCATCGACAGTCCGAGACCGGTTCCCTTGCCTATGCCCTTGGTGGAGAAGAACGGCTCGATCGCGCGCCTCGCGGTTTCGTCGGTCATGCCTGTGCCGGTGTCCGCCACGACTATCTGCACGTAGGCGCCATTCGGCAGACGCGAAGGATGTCCCACGCCGACCTCCACATGTCTCACCGTGATGTCCAGCTCGCCTCCGTCGCTCATGGCGTCCCTGGCGTTCACGGCGAGATTGAGGATCGCCAGTTCCAACTGACCCGGATCGACCTGCGCATACGTTCCAGGTTCCACCTCGATCGTTATCTCCATCGTCGGACCGAGCGTGCGCACGATCAGATCCGTCAGGCCCAGAAGCAGGTCCGACAGATCCACCGTACGCGTCTGGAGGGCCTGTCTGCGCGCGAACGCCAGGAGACGCTGCACCAGCACCGCCGCGCGCTGCGACGCCTGCAGGGCGCCTTCTATGACGCGCTGCGAGCGGTCGGTGTTGTTCCTGTCCCTGCTGAGCATGTCCAGACCGCCGATGATGGGGGTCAGGAGATTGTTGAAGTCGTGCGCCACGCCGCCGGTCAGCTGCCCGATGGTCTCCAGCTTCTGCGTGTGCTGCAGCGTCTCTTCGGCTTCTATGCGCTGCGTGACGTCCTGCATCATGACGAGGGTCTCGTGGCTGCGACCGCGCCTCGCCGGTGTCCGCACCGCACTGATCTCCATGTGCCGCACTCCCTCCAGTGACGACGTCCGCACCACCCTCCTGTCCGTTCTCGTTCCGAGATCGACAGCCGACCTCACCGGGTGCGACTGGTCGTCCAGGACGCTGCCGTCCGGTTCGAGCAACGCGAGATCGTACGGATTCCGGGACTGCAGCAGCTGCTCGGCCGGAGGGTTCACGAATATCACATCGCGGTCCGGTCCCAGCACGACGACGTCGATCGGCAGCTGCGTGAGGATGCCGCGCAGATGCTCCTCCGTGTCGGCAAGTGACGCGGCCTCCCGAAGGGACAGCGATTCGAACCGGCGGTCGAACATGGCCGATACGAGAGCGAGGAAGAGCAGCACGGTCGTTCCCGTTCCCACCCACAGCGCAAGCGTGCGCTGATCGATGCCGCCTCCAAGTGGTTCCGCGCCGACCACATGGTCGAAGGATACGCCCGCCATGGCGACATAGTGCAGACTGCATATCGCCAGGCCCAGCACGATGGCACCCAACACCCGGTGCATCGTCGAAGTGGTCCTGGTCACCGTCGCCAGCGCTGTGCACGACGCGACGACGGCTATGGCGATCGACCCCGCGACGATTAGGCCGTCGTATCGTACCGCCATGGGGATGCGCATGGCGGCCATCCCCATGTAGTGCATGCCCGCTATCGCGAGACCCATCGCCAGCCCGGCCGATGCGACTCTCCAGGCGCGGGCCTTTCCGGTCTGCACGAACATGAATGCGAACGCCGTCCCCAGCACCGCGAGCGCCAGCGATCCCAGGGTGGGCACGAGGTCGTAGCTGATGGCGACTCCCGCGTCGAATCCCAGCATGGCGACGAAGTGCATCGTGAAGATGCTCATGCCCATCGCCAGGGAGGCGCCGAGAAGCCAGTACGTGCGGATGCTTCCCGCGTGGGACCGCACCTGCCGCTGCAGATCCAGCGCGGTCCATGACCCGAGGATCGCTACGATTACCGAGAAGACCAGGTAGGCGGTCTGATGATGTCCGTGGTGCAAGACGTACTCCTGAGAGCGTCTTCTAGGATTCGTTTCCCGCATTGGCCAGAGCATCGCCCCGAACGCGTCGGGTCCGTGTCCCGCGAAGGCACGTCCTCATGCCGCCGCTCGCATGACGGGTTCCTGAACGGGTTGCTCTTCTTCGTCGGGCATCGCGGGCGAAGTGCTCGTCAGGCGCCATTCGTGCAGGACCGGCCGCAGCATCAGCGCGACGGACGCCAGCGTCCCCACCAGATGCGCCAGTGCCGCTCCCGGGAGACCCATCGCCACGCTGAACGGGGCGAGCGTGGCCAGATAGATGGCGGTGGATATCGCCTGCGACGATACAGCGTCGCGCTGGCGGTCGGCCAGATACAGCAGCGATTGCAGAGGGAACGACGCCATCGAGACGGCAAGCGTGAGGATCATTATGGAAAGAGGGGTCGAAGCCTTGGCGTACGCGTCGCCGAACGCGCCGTGGATGATCGCCGGTCCCACGGCCAGCACCAGGATCGTGGAGGCCATGCCCGCGGCGCCGGCGATCGCACCTGCCCTGAGACCCAGACGCCATGGGTCGGGACTTCGAGGGTCGTGCTTCATCACTTCCGGATAGAAGCCCTTCGTGAGCATGTCGGCCGGCTTCCCGGCGGCGTCCACGATCGTCGCGGCGACCTTGTACACGCCGGCCGCGGCGGGTCCGAGGATCATCCCTATGATCACGTTGCCGACCGGCCCCCATCCGGCACCCAGGGTCGTGGACAGATTGGTGCCCATCACGAACCGCCAGGCTCCGGGGATCGAGCGCGCCGCCGCGAACGACGGACGCAGGCCCCGGGTCAGGCCTCTGTCCCGCAGCTGCGTGCCGGCCATGGCCCAGAGCACAGCGTCACCCGCGAGATCGGCGGCGTACCATGCCAGCATGAACCATTGCAGGCCCGCACCGGTCCACCAGCACACCCCCGCGAGCGCGCACCGCACGATGGGAGTGACCGGCTGCTGCGCCGCCATCAGGTCGAAGCGCCCCAGCATGCGCAGCGCGCCCGTCGGGGTGGCGGAAGCCATGCTCGGCACGATCGTGGCGTACAGCAGGGCGGGCACGACCAGGGATGGGCCGATGCCGAACGCGGGACCGATCAGCGGCAGCAGGATCATCGCGCCCACCATGCCGAACATCCCGCTCGACAGATCGAGAGCCAGGGATAGCGAAAGCGCGCTGCGCACGGTGGCGTGATCGCCTCTGATCAGCGCGGGCGATCCGTACCTGACGATGAGCTGCCAGCTCTGGAAGTTGGTGAGCGCGTTGGCTCCCAGCGCGTAGGTGTGCACGAGCACGAGCAGGCCGAAGCCCGTCGGTCCGAGCGACCTCCCCGCCATGGAGAGGGCCGCCAGACCGAAGACAGCTCCGAGCACCTTGGTCGACCCGAGATACCCCGCGCTTCGTAGAATCGAACGCAGCGGGCCATCCTCCAGCCAGCGCCTCACGCCTCCATGGACCACGGCGACGCCTTGTCCCACGGGATTGTCTCGAGTTCGATGCGCGGGTCCATTGCGCCCAATTGCAGAAGGAATGCGACCTTGTCCATCCTGAAACTGCGGATGTCAGGTGGACGCGGTCGAACGCCGCGTCAGCGCATGCCCATTCCGTGCCCCATCTGCACGGCGTTCTGCTGCCGTATCCGCTGGACGTTGCTCGCGACCGACGTGAGGATGCTGCTCGGCGTCTCGCGCTTCGACATCTCCAGGACGGGCACGTCGTTCTCGACGGTGATGGTGCCGACGCACATGCCGCCGTAGTTCACCTCGTAGTTGACCCCGCGCATGCGCGACGGAGAAGCCGTGCATCCGGCGGCCTGCACCGCGGCTACGAAGCGGGGGATCGGAAGCCTCTCGTGGCGCTCGTAGCGCGAACGGAGGAACGCCATGGGATCTTCTTCGGTCATGGCGCGATTGTCGGATGAAGCCGCTCGCCAGTCAAGGGAGTCCCACGTGAAGATCGACCCCCGCGATCGTCGTTTCCGACGGGTCCTCATTCGTTCGCGCCCTTGTGGAATTCCCGATTTAGGATAGGGTGTGTCCATGAAGACGCACACCAGAGTCCTTCTCGTCGAAGACGAGCCTCTCATCGCCATGATGCTGGAAAGCTATCTCGAGGAGATCGGCATGCAGGTGGTGGGCATCGCCATCGGCGTCGACGACGCCCTGGAATTCACCGGCCTCGGCGGCATCGACCTCGCGATCGTCGACGTCAATCTTAGTGGCGGCCAGCGGTGCGACCCGGTGGCCGATGATCTCGCGAGACGCGGCATTCCCTTCATACTCGCGTCGGGAGACCACGTGGCGCCCGCCCCCTGGCATGACAGGCCCCTGCTCTGCAAGCCGTACACCATGTCGGATCTCGAGGCCGTCGTCACCGACGTTCTCCAGTCCGTCAACGCCTGAATCCCCTGTCCGGCGACCGCCCGACCGCCCAATCCCCTCAGAAGCGGCTCAACGCCGTCCATTTCGGTTGCCGCATTGGCGAGGCGCCTGCGTCGCATGCCACCGCTTCCGCTCCGGCGAGCGTGGCCACTATCCTCGCGGCGGTCACGGTGCCGATCCCGTCGGTCTCCGCGAGTGCCTTGCGGTCCGCCTTCGCGATTCCCGCGAGCGACCCGAATCTGTCCAGCAACGCGCCGGCGCGTCCGTGGGACACCCCCTGGATCATCTCGAGCATGTGACGGGCGACGTCGTGCACCCCGAAATGCGGAAGCGGCGTCGGAACGGGATCGAATCTGCCGCGCACGAGATCCGGGAAGAAGCGGTCCCTCGCCGAGCAGACCACCATGTAGGCGGTGTGTCGCCGATCTATCGTCTCCATCACGGGAATGCTGACGCCGAAGGTCAGCCTGGCGTGCAGGGCGCTCAGTCGGGCCAGGGGCTTGGCCTTCTCCTGGTAGAGTCCCCCCTCCACGATCACGCAGGCCGGATGCGACACCCTGCACAGATCGCGCACGAGACGTGCCAGACGTCCGTCGTCCATGGCCAGCCCGATCTCATGGGCCGTCGTAAGCGAGAACAGCAGAGCGGCGTCGCCGTGCACCGCGCACAGGTCGCCTACCGGAAGCCTGGTCCTCGTGACCTCCAGATTCGCGACGTCCGCGAAGAGAGGCGCCACGTGCTCGGATCTCTCGTCGACGAGAAGCTCCACCGTCTCCGGGAGCGGATGCGTGAGGCGCCCGGGATTCAGGCGATGCGTGTCGTGACGACCGTATCCGGCTCCCGTCCGGCGATCGTTGAACTCCATTGTCTCGGGCGGGGGAAGAGGCATCTGCGCGGACGTCCAGTGATCTCTGTTTGTTCCGCTATCACAACCAGCCCCCGTTGACCATCCGGTGCATGTTGCATCCCCTCGCCGATGGTGACATGATGACCACAGGGACGAGCGGCCCTCCGCCAGAGAAGGTGCCGTCCCGGAGAGGATGCACCATGACCACCTTGAGGAACGTTGCCAGCGGCGGAGCGATCGCCGCGCTGTTCGCAGCCGGGGCCTACGCCGCGATGATCGTCGCGCGCGCCGCCGCGGACGCCTGTCTCTACGTCGGATCGGCCTTGATGTGACGACGTCGTGCGGCCGACCCGGCCACGCCGGTCAGCCGCACAGCTTCTCGCACGGGATCCCGTCGCCGTCGCCGTCCAGCCGCGTCTGTCCGCACGTGTCCAGGCGGTACCTCGCCTCCTCGCACGTGGCGATGCGGCTGCAGGTCGTGCGTTCGCAGGAGAGACCTTCGTGAGCCATCGACGGGCGACGAGATGTCGCGACCGGGACGGATCCCATCTCCGACGAAGGATGCGCCGCTCCCTCCGGGGACCCGGTCGGCCCGACGTCGGAGACCGTCACCGGCGAGCTCGAACTTCTCGGTGCATCGTCGCCGAATGGATTGTCCACGTCCGTCGTCGCGCGGTGGCTCGCTGGTCCGTGCTGGACGACGCCGCGAGCTACGGACGGCTTGGTTGGCGAATCCCGTCGCGTCTCCTCCTTCATCATGGCCACCGCCCCGATGGCGGCTGCGGCCGCCAGCACGATGAAACCCTTGCCTGCGGTCATACGTTTTCTCCCCATGTCTTCCTGCATCCCTACCACCCGCCTTCGGGCCCATCCCGTTGGTCGCGCCTGCTGATGAGCAAGCGCCGCGCTCCCTTGTCGAGATCGCAGATCATGGCGCGGATCGGAGGGCGCGACACCAAACCCGAGATGCTCTTCCGTCGTGCGCTCAGGTCGCATGGCATCGGCTACAGGCTCCATGCGCGCGACCTTCCTGGTCGCCCCGACGTAGTCTTCCGAGGCGCCAGACTGGCGGTCTTCGTCCACGGCTGCTTCTGGCACAGGCATCCCGGATGCGCACGGGCGACGCATCCGAAGTCCTCGATTCCGTTCTGGTCCTCGAAGTTCGCGGCGAACGTCGCCCGGGACAGGCGCTCGGTCGAGAGGCTGCGGGCAGCCGGATGGCGCGTCGGCCTCGTGTGGGAATGCGAGGTCGAACGCGAAGGCGACAGGGAGCTTGCGGTCGAGGCCGTCCTCGAGGCACTGGGCAGAACGTCGAAATTTCAGGATGTCGTGGATTTAGCTGTTGACGGAACGGAACGGCGTCGGCATAGTTGCGCCATCATGAAGAACGTGTCCACATCGTCGTCTACGAGTTCAACTACCCTCTAGGGTGGACCGCAGATGCGCGTCCGCCCGAACGGGAGGCGGATGATGCGATGGACCGGGATTATGAATCCCAGAACAGCCGAACCGCCGAACACACGCTGCCTTAGCTCAGCTGGTAGAGCATCGCATTCGTAATGCGGGGGTCAGGGGTTCGAATCCCTTAGGCAGCACCATTTTCACGACGGTCCGCACCGGGCCGTCGAAGGTAGTCGCGGCTTTGCCGCCAGCAAGGGAGAAGTTCGATGCACCGTCCGGTCAGCCTTCAGGCGCTCCTCGCCCTTCGTCAGGCGCATGCGCGACTCCAGAACAGTTCCGATGGCCCCCAGAGTTCCCAGAACTCCAGGACCACCCCGGTTCGCCGTCGTAGCTCAGTGGTAGAGCGCATCCTTGGTAAGGCTGAGGTCGGGAGTTCGATCCTCCCCGACGGCACCATTTCGGAAGATCGAAAGCGGCGCATCGCCGCATAGGGGGTTCAGAGTTTCGTTCCGATGGATCCGTGGCCGAGCGGTCTAAGGCACCGGTCTTGAAAACCGACAGGCGCGGGGACGCGTCTCCTGGGTTCGAATCCCAGCGGTTCCGCCGGAACGTACGGAGAGATGGCCGAGTGGTTTAAGGCACCGCACTCGAAATGCGACGTGGGCGCAAGTCCACCCAGGGTTCGAATCCCTGTCTCTCCGCCATTTGCATGGCGACATGTCGCCGGCGGTTTCGAGACGCCGGAAGAGTTTGCGGAACGGTGGCCGAGTGGTCGAAGGCGCACGCCTGGAAAGTGTGTAGACGGAAACGTCTCCAGGGTTCGAATCCCTGTCGTTCCGCCAAGGATTGCCGATCGATCCCCACGTGCATGGGTCGGGGGATCGGATCGAAGGGTACGGAGAGCTGGGTGAGTGGCTGAAACCATCGCTTTGCTAAAGCGACGAGCCGAAAGGCTCCGCGGGTTCGAATCCCGCGTTCTCCGCCATCGATTTTCGTTACACTTGCAGATCTGCAAGTATGTCTTGATTCCATCCTGAAATTCCGTGATGATGCCGCCACGCAGCACTCACGGGGTAGGACGCGAGCTTGACCACCATCATCCTCATCAGCCTCGGCGTCGTGCTCGCCGCCGCGGCTGCGCTCATGACCATCAGCTACGCGGGCGACGCCATGCAGACCGGCGAGGTGAAGGCCCAGGCCGCGACGCTCGAGAACGCGGCCCAGAACATCCAGGCGGCGATGACGGGTCGTCGCTTCTCGGGTGTCCGTCAGATGCCCACCCGTCTCGAGGAACTTCATTCGTCTGAAGGCAACAGCAGGTGGATGTCGTCCCTCCCCGACGTCCGCGTCTCGGGTGGTTCGACGCCGCAGCTTCGCGATGATCGGGGAACCAGGCTCTACGTCGTGCCCGACATATCCGAAAAGGTGTGCCGGTACGTCAACAGGGACTATCTGGAGCGTGGCACCCCGGTCCCCGGCCACAGGGGCATCCATCCACGCGGCTGCTTCGTCGATGACGACGGCAGCTTCACCTTCTACTCGGTGATGGGCAGCGTCGCCTAGGACGCCACCGCCTCCAGGCGTTCGATCGGCAGATTCAGCGCTCGGGCCAGACCTCTGGCGACCAGTTCGAGACCGTGCGTCTCGTCGTGTTCGGCGATCGCGATGGCGGGACCGTCGGCCATGTGCGCGATCAGTCGCGCATGACCCGCCGAAACGCCTTCGCTGAAGGTCTCGTGGGTGATCGTCGTGATGCGGTCCAGGGGGATGATCATCAGCTTGCCGGGACATGCCACGAGCGTGCGGCTCGTCGGCTCGACTCCGATGACCGCGTCCATCGTCGCCATGCCGGGCCCCGGTTCCCTCACGTATCCTATGTCGTCGTCCGACGCGGCGCTCGTCGTCAACGTCCTCACGCCTCGCGGGCTTCCCCTCCCCACGACCGCCATGTCCTCGACGACGCGCAGATCCTCGACCGAGAGGGGACGCCTCCAGCCCGGAACGAGATCGATCGAGCAGGCGGTCGACAATCTGGGATCCCCGCCGCCGTCGAGGTCTTCGAACCGCGGCGCGCCCGTCCAGCTGGTCACCGTGATCCTGCCGGCCTGATCCCGCCAGGTCCAGGTTTCGACGGCCCCCACCCTCGCGGCGGATGCGGGACCCATGATCGCTTCGAGGCGCGCCGCGACGCGGACGCCGTTGTATCGGGCGGCATTTCGCCAGAACGGGGATCTCTCCCAAGCATCGGCACGCATTCGCGCCGGAGGCTGTCGTGGATCGAGATGGGGATCGCCGACGGCCACCAGATCTCCAACCAGAGGCCCGAAGGCGTTTCCGTCCGGGATCAGTATCGTGTGCGCGTCCCCGGCCACTCTGGGACGTCCGTATCTCGGCGAATGCCAGTCTATGCCGAGCTCGTCGAGCGCCGACTGGATGCGGTTTGTGGCTGTACGGCGAGGCATGTCCGCATGTCGCCCATCATGCCGTCGAGGTCAATGCGCGCCTGATGATTTTAGGATGACGACCACGTCTTGCGCAGCGGGAGGCACGGCGCGGCTTTGCCCATCCCCCCGTCTCAGATCCGGCATGGGGGTAGGCGTCCGGTCCCCATCCCCGGGCATCGGGCGTCGTGCGACCTCGGCATCCTCCACCCCGATCAGTTCCGCCGTGTACAGGGAGGCCGCAAACGACGTGCCGTCGACTAGACGATCCCGCCCCCTTTCGTCCTGGGCCATCAGTCCGGTACCGCGCCGCCAGACCATCCCACGACCCCCGGTGGAACTGAAGGAGGTCGGCCGACCGTCCTGGCCCAAGGCTCCGACCACGTGGATCCGGGGATCCGTTTCGAGCAGACCGGAATAGACCGATGCCCGTCCGTCGTTTCCCGCGCACAGCACCACGTCGATGCCTGATCTGGCCGCATCCAGGATCGAATGCACGGCCTCGGCGGTGAGCCGCCCGTAGCTCGAGATCTGGATGACGGCCGCTCCCCGTCTGGTCGCGTCCCTGACAGCCCATGCCAATCTCGACACCGGCATGTCGCACGCGTCGATCGAGCAGCCGCTGTCGACGCGGTAGGGCATTATGCGAATGGGACGACGGGCGTATCGGGCGATGACCGAAGCCACCATGGTCCCGTGTCCGGATGACAAGACGGATCGTCCACTGGTGTCCGCGTCGATGGTCCGTTCCGTCATGCCGCGCAGGGTGCCGACCTGTGCGACGCCGGTGTCGATGACCGCTATCGGCACGCGGCTCGATCCGTGAGCGCATGCACCCTGCGCCATGGTCCCCAGGGCGACCAGCGCCGCCAATATCCTGATCGGTGCCATGCACCCTTCTAGGACGGATGACGGTTTTCGACATCCACCGGGGGCCCTGCCGTTTCCCATCTCCGGTCGTCCGCGCTATCATACAGTCATGCCATCGTTAGCATCGCCTTTCGCCCATCCCCGCGTGGTCGACGCATTGGGGATTCCCAGGCTTGGCCCAGGAGGTGACGACGCACCCATTCGCCTGCTGAGGACATCGAACGTCGGCGACGACCGGATGCGTCGTCGCGGCGCCTTCGAACGTGCCGGTTCCTGGTGGGTGCGCAGGTCCATCGGATTCGATTTCGACGGCCTCGTGGGAAACCTGCCCAGATTCGCCGCGAGGAGCCTGGTCCCGGAGATCGTCGACCTCATACCATCGTCATCCTGGTTCTCGAGCCTCGCCAATCTGCTCGCCAGGAAGTCCTGGGACGAGCTGCGCTCCCCTCTCGTGGATCATCATGGCGGTTGCCAGGATTGCGGCCATGGCGCTCGTCTGGAGGCCCACGAAGCCTGGTCCTACGACGAGGAGACGGGCATACAGACGCTGAGGGGCATACTCGTCCTGTGCCACTGGTGCCACGAGACCCGCCACCTCGGTTTCGCCAGAAGGATGGGCCGCTTCGACGTCGTGTTCGAGCGCCTGCGCCTCGTCAACAGGTTGTCCCTGGAGGAGACCGCCGACTATCTCGCGATCGTGGATTCCGATTGGCGGCGTCGGTCGACCCTGGAATGGCAGCTGCGTCTTCCCCTTCCCGAGGGAATGGTGCTCAGACTCCGTCCCGGCGTTCATCACGAGGGCGATGGATGGCTAGTGCAGGAGGCATCCGAACGACGACCCGAGTGCGCGACGCGTCTCATCGACGTCGGCATAGGCCTGCTGGACGGGGACGTCGTCGTGGTGGGTGTGGCCCGCACGGAGATCGAGCAGGCATACGGTTCGTCGTGCGAGTCCGACGTCTCGTCGGATTGAGTCTTGAATCCCCGCTAGAATCGTAGTTTTCAGGATGGAATGATTCCCGGATGGTCCGGGACGCGCTCCAGGGATGTCTCGATGTTCGCCGCAGCCTTCACGTACAGCATGCTTTCCGGCTTCGTCCTGTCCAGCGCATCGCGCAACAAGCGCGAGGGGCGATCCAATCCTCCGATGCTCGACCACGTGGGCCATTTCCTTATCGGCATAAGCATCGCGATCTCGATGGTTCTGGCCTATGTCGCCATGATGGACCTCGATCTCCCGACGGCCTGATGCCGCCTTACGATCGTCATCTGCCGCCGGAGCGCAGCGCTGGATCGTGCGCGCTGCCGTTCGCCAGGGCGAGACCGACCATCCGCGCCAGATCGCGCTGACGGAACGGCTTCGCCAGATACGGCAGATTGCGGGGCAGTTCGTCCGGATTGGCGTATCCCGTTATGATGAGAACCGGAACCGCGGGAGCCAGTGTTCTCATCTCCGTCGCCAGCGCCGCTCCGGTCATGCCGGGCATCAGGTGATCCGAGACGACGAGACGGATGTCGGCGTTGCCGCGCAGCATGCCCAGAGCCTGGACGCCCGACGATGCCTGCAGGACCTCGTGTCCCATGTCTCGCAGGACTTCGGCCGTGGCGTTTCGCACCAGATCCTCATCGTCCACCACGAGCACGGTGACGCACTCGCCTGCCTCGATCATCTCCGCTTCCGCCTCGACCTCGTCCTCGGTGTCCACGACGATGCGCGGCAGGAACATGTCGATGCGGGTGCCCGCCCCGGGTGCGCTAGTGATTCTCAGTTCGCCGTTCGACTGCGCTGCCAGGCCATGCGCCATCGACAGACCGAGGCCGGTCCCCTTGCCCACTCCCTTGGTGGAGAAGAACGGCTCGATGGCCCGTCTGAGGGTTGACTCGGACATGCCGTTGCCGTCGTCCGCCACGGTCACGCACACGTATTCGCCGATCGGAAGCGAAAGTCCCTCGTGCCCGGTCACGGCGGTGATCCTGGCCGAGATCGTGAGGCTGCCCCCTTCGGGCATCGCATCCCTGCTGTTGACGGCGAGGTTGAGTATCGCGAGCTCGAGCTGCCCGGGATCTACGCGCACGCCGGCGCTCTCGGGCACTTCGATGCTCGTCGTTATGGACGGCCCGATCGTGCGGCGTATGAGATCGTGCAGACCCTCCAGGAGAGGCTTCATGTCGACCGGACGCGCCTGCAGCGTCTGCCTTCGCGCGAAGGCCAGAAGGCGTTGGACCAGCGTCGCCGCGCGCTGCGACGCCTGCATGGCGCCCTCTATGACGCGCTGCGCCCTCGGGCTCATGCCCTTCTCGCGACGCAGCATGTCCAGTCCCCCGACGATGGGAGTGAGCAGGTTGTTGAAGTCGTGAGCGACACCTCCCGTCAGCTGTCCTATCGTCTCCAGCTTCTGGGCCTGGTTCAATGCGAGCTCCGCGTCCATGCGCGCGGTGGCGTCCGTGATCATGAAGACGATCTCGCCGACGACATCCCCGTCGTGCAGTCTCGTGGCGCTGACCTCCAGGAACCCCGTGCGTCCATCGCTTCGGGCTATTTTCATCAACGCCCTGTCGGGCCACGATTCACCCGCCAACGCCCGTCTGAACGGATTGTCCCGTGCGGGAAGCGCGACGCCTTCCGGATCTAGGAACGGCAGGCTCAACGGACTCCTGCCTCCGAGGATCTCCTCGGCCATGGGGTTGGTGAACAACGTGGCGTTGTCGGCGTCGGTGGAGACGGCGACGATGCCCAGAGGCATGCGCGTCATGATCTGTCGGAGATGCCGTTCGCTTTCGGCCACGGCCTTGGCCTTGTGCAACTCGACCGCGCCAAGTCGACGATCGAAGATCGCGGACATGAGCCCCAGCACCAGCAGCATGGTGGTCGCGGATCCGACGAGCACCGCAAGCAGAGCCTGGTCTATCCCGTCCCGCGCGACCTGCACCGGTATGGGCTGGAACGAGACCGCGGACAGCGCGGCGTAGTGCATGGTGGCCATGGCACCGCCGAGGACCACGGCCGCCAGCACGCGCATGGCGGAACCGGGCGACCGCGCCAGAGTGGTGAGCGCGCCGCTGGACAGCAGCACCGCGACCACGAACGAGGCAATCACGACTGGCGGCGAGATCCGTACGAAGGCGGGCATCTGTATCGCGCCCATTGCGAGATAGTTCGAAAGTGCGATGCTGGCGCCCATGCACAGTCCGCCCAGCATGATCTTGGTCCTGCTCGGACCCTTCGCCTGCACCGCGACGAATGCGAACGCGGTACCGCCTATGGCCATGAGCAGCGATCCGATCGTCATCCGAAGATCGTATGTTATCGGAACGCCGGCGTCGTATCCCAGCATGGCGATGTAGTCGCCCGTCCATATCGACAGACCCATGGCCACCGCGGTCGCCATGAGCCAGTAGGTCCTGACCCGGCCCCGGTGCGCTTCGACCTGACGCTGCAGATCCAGAGCCGTCCATGATCCCAGTATGGCGACCACCAGCGAGAACACGGCGTATGCGAGCTGATGTTGTCCGACGTGCACGCGGATCCCTTCGTCGTCGATTCTCATGGAGGCGGCATGGATGCCGCTCGAGCCATGGTGTCGGCGCTTATAGGATGCAGGTCGCGATGCGGCAATTTGCGTGGCCGCCACACGAAGAAGGGGTGGACCGCTCGCAGCGGCCCACCCCTTCGTTTCCATCCCGGGGCCGGCGTCGCCGGCCCTTCGGATCAGAAGTGCGCGATCACGCCCGCCATCGGACGGAAGCTGTCCGCGTCGCCGAAGGTCGACACTTCGAGGCGCAGGCGGACGCCCGCGTTGCCGGTGACGCCCTTCAGGCCGATGTCCTTCGGGCCGACCTCTGCGCCGACGCCGTAGCTGACGGCATGGAAGTCACGGCTGTTGTTGCCGAACTTGTCGAAGTTGACCCACTGGTAGCCGACCTTGCCGTAGAACAGGCCGCTGTCGCCGGCGCGGAAGCCGAAGCGGCCCGCTGCGCCGTATTCCCAGTCGATGTCACCCGACACGCCCTTGGCGACGTTGCCCTCGGCGCCGACGAACACCGGACCCAGCGGCACGTTGAAGCCGACGATGCCCTGCACCAGGCTGCCGTTCAGCTTGTCGTTGCCGATCCGCGTGGCGGGGATGCCGTGACCCGGGTTGCGGTCGAACTCTTCCCAGCCGCCCATCACGCCGACGTACGGCTCGATGCCGAATGCGCGGGTGCCGTCGGGTGCGGTGTCCTGCGCCATTGCCGGTGCCGCGACAGCCGATGCGGCGAGGAGGGCGAGAGTCATGATGGTCTTACGCATGCATACGTTCCTTGTGCTTGTTTTGATCCGGCCGGGATGGCCGGTGGTTATGCTCTCCGGGATGGAGGGCATTTCGGACGCCATGGTTTCCCATGGTGAAACTTTTCGCTCGGGCGGCTTCGCCCGTCGCGTGGATGCATCTAGGTCGACGTCGCGGCGGCCGGAAGCGGTCTTGCCGGACAGGGGCGCATTTGTGCCCGGTGTGTTGCATCAATGCCGCAGTGCGGCATCGATGTCACGAACGTCGTGCGCGCAGCGGCCTGGTCGAGGCCGTCTCGTCAGCCGCCGCCGGTCCAGCTCGAGGTCAGGTGCACCACGATCTTGTTGTCGTACCAATTGGTGCACTGCTCTGCGCCGTGGGGTCGCAACTGGCGGTTCCAGTAGCTGCAGAAGGTGGAGAACACGTCCTCCTTCAGATAGAAGGTCACGTAGGCCGCGCTTCCGAACGTTCCGCCCCGAGGCTTGTAGAGGACCTGTCTGAAGGGGCTGCTCGCCGACGTGTACGCGCCGCCGCCTTCGTCGAGGTACGTGTCCTCCATGGTCATCGGGATCAGCGTCGGCTTCCCGGACTTGACGTCGGCCAGCACGCTCATGATCGTCTGCGTGGCGTAGCAGCTCTGCCCGAAGGCCAGTCCCGAATCGCCGCTGCCCGGATTTCGGCACGACACTCCCGTGGCCACGGCTCCCAGACCGACCGCGCGGTCGCTGAGCATGGCGTAGTAGACGTTCCTGTCCTTCTGCTTGTAGCACCCCGACAGGCCTTCGGGCTGATCCAGGATGCGTCTGGCCTTTTCCCCCATGGCGTTCGCGTTCACGTGACGACACACCGAATCCGTCACGCCGCGCACCGCGTACGCGGGACGCGGACGTCCATCCCCCACCGACAGGTCCAGCCAGTTGTCGTCGGTATCGCCGATGCCGCGCACCGCGGGCATCTCCTGGATGGCCTTGGTGGCCGCCAGCGTCGAGGGATGTTCGGGAAGCTTGCCCTTGGTCACCATGTAGACGTTCGCCGCGGTGCGCATGTTGGTGCCGGCGTTCATCAACGTGTCGGCCTGGGCCTTGGCGTCGTTCGATCTGAAGGCGTCGCCACCGTAGAACGTGGTCATCAGCGCCGCGGCGGACGCCAGCAGTATGCCGATGGATACTAGGACGATGGTGGTCACGTGGCGTCGCCTTCAGCTTCGTACGCCCGTCTCGATACATATTTTTAGGATGAGCGGCAAGTCCGCCGTTGGCTCAACCGCACCATGACTTCGTCACAAGGCCGTCCTTTCCGACCTCCATGTTCAGGCGCGCGGGGACCCAGTCCTGCGTGATCGCCGAATCCGGCATGATCCATCGCACCCGCCGATCTCCGGCAATGGCTTCCACGCTCCTGCGCGTGTGGTCGTCGTATCTCGCGCCCACGAAGCCCGTCGCCTCGGCGACCGGGCATTCGGACGTGGACGAGAGAGCCGCCAGGGACAACGCGATCGCCGTCATCATCTTTTTTCCTCTCTCTCACCCGAACCGCCCGACCGGGCGCTCCCCTGCCTCTACGCCGTTCCATCGGACGGCGCCATGCATGGTGTGGTTTGTCAGGCCGCCCGACTGACTCTTTCACGCCGCTCGTGCGCCGTCTGGGCCGCAAGGGTCATGCTCGCGGTGGGCCGCGCGATCAGTCTGGCGATCGAGATCGGTTCGCCCGTGACTTCGCAGTAGCCGTATTCGCCGTCGCGGATCCGCATCAAGGCGGTGGAGATCTTGGCGAGAAGCTTTCGCTGGCGGTCGCGCGTCCTGAGCTCGTTGGTCCAGTCGGATTCGCTCGCGGCGCGGTCCGCCATGTCCGGATCCTTGAAGGATGCGCCCTTCAGACTGTCGAGAGTGTTTCCGGACGTCCTGAGAATCTCTTCCCTCCACGAGTTCAGCACGCTCTCGAACCAGCGCAACTGGTTGTCGTTCATGAACTCTTCGTTCTCATGGGGTCTGTATTCGCCGTCCACACCCGTGTTCACCGTTTCCATTTCCGCGTCTCCCGTCGTTCCGCCCATGCGGGCGTGCCGTTGGGCGCGGCTATTATCGAGTGTCCCGGCGCGCTGCAATGATATTTTCAGGATGGACATGCTTCTTTCGCCGCAATTCCATGTCCCACGCAGTCGGTGATTAGAAGGTCCATGCCCATGCCGACGGCCCGCCGATGCTCGTCGGCGCTGATGGTGCCGTACGTCCCGAATCTCCAGCCGACACGCCGGTATTCGTCCACCACGTCCTGATCCACGACCTTCCAGTCGCAGACGACCAGGTCGAGCAGGGGGCTGGACGGCTGCAGTGGGGCGCCGATCGCCGGACTGCTCGCCTGCAGGATGCCCGATCGGAACCCCGTGGCCGCCGCCGTCACCGCGATCTTGTGGATGAACGACGTGACGAGAATGTCATGCCGGTGCGCCCGGAGGTCATCTCGCGCGATCGTCCACGCCTCCATGGTCTTGATCTCCGCGTTCCACGACATGCCCAATCCCGCATCCAGCAGGTCGTTCAACGTCGGCACGTCCACGCCCGTCAGTCGTCGGAGATCGTCCAGGGACAAATCGGCCACGGGACGACCCTGCACGGCATGATCGTGGAACAGCACCACCTTCCCGTCGGCGGTGTGGCGCAGATCGGTCTCGAAGCCGTCCGCCCCCGATTCCCGCGCGAGGCGGAATGCCTCGATCGTGTTCTCGGTCGCCTCTGTCCCATGCACGCCGCGATGCGCGTAGATGTCCATGTTCCTCTTCTCCGCATTGAACTCGTCGGATCGTTTTTGTCTCATCCCAACGACGCTGCGCGTTGCCGTTCCGTTCCTCGTCGGCTATCGAGCCGGCATGGACGAGTTCGCCAGGATCGCAGACGAGATCGGCGTGGTCAGGAGGATCATCCACGTCGACATGGATGCCTTCTATGCCAGCGTCGAACAGCTCGACGATCCTTCGTTGAAGGGCCGACCGCTGGTCGTGGGCGGCACGCGTGGTCGTGGCGTCGTCGCTGCCGCCAGCTACGAAGCGAGGAAGTTCGGCGTCAAGTCCGCCATGCCGATGTCATGGGCCAAGCGCGCATGTCCGGAGCTCGTCGTCGTCCCTCCCAGATTCGATCGGTACCGCGAAGTGTCCGGCATGATCAGGGCCGTGTTCCTCTCCCATACGCCGCTCGTCGAACCTCTCAGTCTCGACGAGGCGTATCTGGACGTCTCCGATCACCTAGGACGTCACGGCAGCGCGACCGCCGTGGCGCGGGACATCAGATCCAGGATACTGTCCGACACCGGACTGACCGCGTCGGCCGGCGTTTCCGTCAACAAGTTCGTCGCCAAGCTCGCCTCGGATCACCGCAAGCCGGATGGCCTGACCGTGGTTCGCGCCGAACACGTCGAATCCTTCGTCGGACCCATGAACGTATCGCGCTTTCACGGCGTGGGTCCGGCGACGGCCAGGAGGCTCGAGCAGATGGGCGTTCGCACCGGCTACGATCTCGCCGGCATCCCACTCGACGACCTGATGGGTCATTTCGGTAATTCCGGCGTACGCCTCCACGCCATATCGCGTGGCCACGACGATCGTCCCGTCACGCCCGATCGCGAACGCAAGTCCTTCGGTTCAGAATCCACGTTCGAACGAGACGTCAAGGACGAGCCGGATCTCCGGCGCGCGTTGGACGAGGTGCTGGAGGACGTCTGGTCAGATCGCCTGCGCATCGGCAGGATGGGGCGCACCGTGACGCTGAAGGCCAAGCACGCCGACTTCAAGGTCGTCTCGCGTTCGCGCACCGACGACAAGTCCATCCGCGACAGATCGTGGCTCGAGCGCACGGCCCACGAGCTGCTCGCCTCCCTTCCGACAGCTCCGCGCGGATACCGCCTCCTCGGCGTCAGCATGTCCAATCTCGACGAGGAGGCGGTCGGCGCGGAACGCGGTCAGCTGGCGATGGCGATCTAGCCGAACGCGCGATCCAGATGGTACGCGCTGCCGGGGGCCGTGGTGTCCACCGTGAGAGCGATGGCTCCGGGCTTCACCCATATCTCGCGCGACGACAGCGTGAACGTGCTCCCGGTTTCCGCCATGAGCAGCACTTCTCCGATCGTCTCGGCCATGCCGGCCGCCGACGCCGCCGGCACGGCATTGCCTATCCACATCCTGAGATCCTCCTGATTGCCCCCGATCAGCAGCGGACTCGTCCCCGCCATGACCTCCTCGGGATCGACGATCGTCTGGAGACATGCCAGATCCAGAGTGGTGAATGGACGATGCCACGTCTCGTCCCGCGCGATGATCACCGCGAGCAGCGAATCGTTTCCGTCCGGCAGACCGCCGGCGCCCGCACCGATGCGTGGGATCCGGTCGTCCGCGATTGCGAATGCACCCTCGCCCGTCGTCGACGACGAGATGACCGTGCCCACCGCCTCGTCCATCCGGGTGACGCGGTACTTCCCCCGTCCGCCTCGTCCACCCTTCGCACGTGGGTCGTCCGCGCCCCCGGCCGTCCTTGCGACGATTTCGAAATGACGCGCGCCCGGCATGCCCAACGGATTGCGGGGATCCTCGACGGAGAACGCGCCGTTGGTCGGAAGGCTCTGTCCGGTGACGGTACCCGTGGTGCCGTTCCACCGACGAACGCCCAGCGTCTGACGACCATCGCGGTCCCCGTAGCGCGGATCGGCCACGGAGAAGGCTCCGTTCTGCGGACGACTCGCACCCTGCACGGTTCCCGTGGTCGCTCCCCATTGACGCACGCCGAGAACCTGGTTGTGCGGAGCCCTGGGTGGCAGCAGTCCGTCGACGGACTGCGCCATGCCGTCCAGTGGTCTGATGGCCCAGTCCCGCAGACTCCCGTCCTCCACCTCGAGCGAATGGAGGCTCCGCCAATCGCTGCCTGGTTCGATGAAGGCGAGACGCGTCCACGTCCGCCATTTCAGGTTGGGCACCCGGTGCATGATGCCGCCACGGGGATCTCCCGGCATGGGCAATGCGCCCAGAACCTCTCCCACGGTCTTCATCGGCCTAGTCTCGGGCTGGTACAGGAACGGCGGCACCAGTTCCCTGTGCCGTGCGACCATAAGGAACCGCTTGCGGTGCTGGGCCAGTCCCCCGATCGGGCCGACGTCATGGCTGTCCTCCGCCACCGCATATCCGTAGTGATGGAGGATCGCGTAGATCTGATCGAGCAGGTGACGACCCTTGGTGGCGATGCCGGGCACGTTCTCCAGCAGCAGGATGCGGATCGGATCGTCCTTGTATGCCTCGAGCAGCAGCCAGTAGCACCGCAGCGTCAGCTGGTTCAGCGCCTCGTACTTGGCGCTCCCGACATGCTTGGGATCCAGGAGACTGGTGAGCCCCTTGCACGGCGGACTCGAGAAGGCGACGTCGACATGTCCGAAAACGGCACGAAGGTCGGCCGGCGTCGCCTCCCGCCAGTCCGACGGCGGCTCGTGTCCGTGGAAGGCCTGGTACTGGTCGCGCGAAAACAGATCGAGGTGCGTTCCCTTGACGCCCGTGAGATGTTCGAAGTTCGTCAGTGCGCCCGGATCGATGTCGATCCCCCCGGCCGTCTCGAACCTGGCCGACAGGCTGCCCACCTTCGGGTTGGCCTGTCTGAATCCCAGCGCTCCCGATCCCAGTCCGCATGCCAGGTGCGCGACCCGGAAGACGCGTTCGTTCCCCTGCTTGATCATCGTTCGTCCTTCCCGTGCGTGACGCCGTGCCCGTTGGCGCGGGCGCCGTGATGAATGATGCGCGTTATCCGCCGCGATGCTTCGCGCAGGCGGTGGCGATGCTATGCGCGTTCGTCGCGGGCCTCCTCGTTGCGGAACAGCCTGTTGAAGGCGTATGCCAGAAGTTCGGCGGCTCCGACGTGCAGGAAGGGCATGGCCAGGGCCTGCGCGCAGCCCGCCACGATCAGCGCCGCGGGAATGGCGGTCACTCCGCGCATCGTTCCTGTCCGCGTGGGATCCGGCATGTTCCAGGTGTCATGGCGCGTGACGTTCCGCACGGATTCGAATTCGAATCCGGCCCCTCGGCTTACCGCCGCGGCAATGAGGAGATCGCCGACATCGGCCTTTATTCCGGATGGCAGCGGCAGATCCCCTTCCGGACTGCGCATGACGACGCCTTTTCCCGTTCTCGCAACCCGTCCCGGGATCTCGCACCTTCCCATGGTTCCGAACGACGACACCTCGGGTTCCAGACCCTTCATGCCGTCTTCCATCTTGACGGTGTCCCGCTTCGCCAGTCTCCGCGCGGTGCTCAACGCCCTGTTCACCACCGGTCTCGTGAACATGTTGTTCGGGCCCTCGACGCTGTGCACGTTGCCATCCACGTCGATGAACACCGTGACTGGACCCAGCATCGGAAACAGCACGACGACGGCATGCACGCGCATGCCGTCGTCGACGTGTTCGGAAGCGCCGTTGATCTCCGTCGGCACGATCGGCCCGTTGTCGAGATGCGCGACGGTGCGCTGCCACTCCACCAATTTCGAGCGCGTCGCCATGGTGATGTTCGCCTGGTCGAAGTTGCGAACCGACATCGTTCGACGTTCCACGTAGTGCCGCCCGTGTACGTCGATGCGGTCGGATACCTGCGTCGTCGTCTCCGTCATGGGGATGTGCGAGACGACGGCCTCCCGGAACGCGACGCTCCGCACCCCGAGTTCGCGACCCTCCGCCCATGCGCCCGTATGCTGCACGCGGAATCCGAGCGCCGTGTAGTAATGATGCATGTGCATCTCCTCTGCGGGCATCGACGGGCCCGCAGAGGTCTTCCGACGATGTATTGCTTTCAGGCTCCGAGCATATCCACCGCATGGGCGGCGTCCCGGGCGATGGTCACGCCGGGGTGAGATCCAAGCCACTCGTTCCTCGCGCGACGCCCCAGCGGATGGTCGATCAGGATGGGCGTGATCCCGTGCCGCAACGCACTTTCCGCCTCGTGCTGACTGTCGTCGACCAGATGCGTCGCACCGATGTCGAGGCACGTCCTCGCCTTGCATGCCTCGTGGTTGCGGTCCGCCTCGTGGTGACCGACGTGATGCAGCGGCACTAGCGGCATGCCGTGTATTTCTAGCCACGCCTGCGTGATGCCTCTGGCCTTGCCGGCCCGTCTCGTCACGTAGGCCGTCAGCATCCCCGCATCGGCCAATCTGCGAAGCGCCTCCCGGGCGCCCGGCATGGGCGGGGCCGCGGCGAGGATGTCCTCCCGCTGCCAGAATTCGTGCGGCGTGGCGAGAAGGGCGGCGATGTCGCTGCGCGGATGATGGAACGGGGCGTAGTAGATCCCCGTGTCGACCACATCGTCCGCCTTGATCCCAGCCGAGGCCGCCGCGGCGAACCGGGCGGCCTCGAGGATGTCGACGACGACGTTGTCCAGATCGAAGGCGACGCTCGCCTTCAACGTAGGACGCCTGCCTTCTTGGCGGCCTGAATCCATCCCGGGTACTCGCCCATCATCTTGTCGTAGAGCTCGGTATCGGTGGGCTTGTCCGCCGACTCCACGGAGAAGAAGTCGCAATTGTCGACTTTTCGTCCACGCAGATCGTCGAGCTTCTCCAGGAAGTCGAAGCCCGTCGAGAAGTATCCGGTCCCGCCGATTCCGACGAACTGCCAGAAGATGCCCTCTTTCGACGCATCCTTGATCTGCTTCTCGGTCAGCGCCTTGTCGTTGGTGTCGCCGTCGGTGACGAACAACACGTACACGGGCACGCGTCCGAAATCGGACTGCGAGCCGTAGTCCTGACGGATCATCTTGATGGTGGCGCCGTAGTGGGTCGAGCCCTCGAGACCCTGACGATTGAGCATGTCCGGCACGAAGGTCTTGTAGTTGTCGGCGTCGGCGATGCCGATCCTGTAGGCGCCCGTGCCGAAGGCGTAGACCTCGATGGAGCCGTCGTCGTCCATGTTCAGACCCATGCCCAGGACCCGCTGCACGAGACGATCAACCTCGCCGGACTGGTAGCGTCCACCCATCGATCCCGAGATGTCCAACACGAGGACCACCTTGGCGGTGGCACCCGTCAGCGACTTCTTCTCCAGGCTGACGGCCGCGGTCTTGGCGAGGCTCACGAGCTTCGGATCGGTCTTCTCGAGGCTGACGATACGCTGCTTGCGCAGGTCCACCTTCGACGTCGGGGCGGCCGGCGTGGCAGCGTCCGGGGTGGCGCCGGACGTCGCGGCGGCGCCGCTCTCCGGCTCGTCGCCCACGTCGATTCCGAAGTGGCGCGACAATGGAGCGAGACCGCCGTTGAACCCCTGCGCCACCGCGCGGAACTTCCAGTCGCCGTTGCGGCGGTAGAACTCTCCGATGATGATGGCGGACTCGCCCATTCCGGCGGTGTCCTGCGCGAACGAGAACGCGCCCGGTGCCTCGACCGAGATGCCCTTCAGATCGGCGATGGTGCCGGTGTCGGGCACGGCGCAGATCGCGATCCTGTCCACGTCGGCGGCGATCTTCGCGAGATCGATCGCGAAGTCACGCCCGTCGAGCGACACGGCCCCATCGGGGCTCGACGGCTGGTTGAAGAAGATCATGTCGTGGTCTCCGCGCACCTTGCCGTTGGCGTCCAGGACGTACGCCGACACGTCGGCCTCGCCCGACGTGAATCGCACGGACGGCTTCACGAGACCGGTCGGCACGGCGGTGTTTCCGCCCTTGGAGATCTGCTGCATGCTTTTTTCCTCTTTCGCTGGTTGATCGTCGAATCGTCGTCGGTCGGGTCGTTCTACGTCAGGATGCGCTTGGCGCGGACCTCGCGCAGCCATTGGGGGAATTCGGACAGGAGCCTGTCGTAGAGATCCTCGTCGGAGATCTTCGACAGGTCGTCTACGGAGAAGAACCCCGCGTTGTCGACGATCCTGTCGGGGATGGTGTCGAGTTCGCGCAGCACGCCGTAGTTCGCCTTGCCCACGCCTACGTACTGCCAGAAGATCGGTCGGTTGGCGCACTTGCGCAGGATCGCCTTGATCTGCTCGGACTGGTAGATGCCGCCGTCCGTCAGGAATATGACCAGCAGCGGCGTTGCACGTCTTGGCGGCTCCCTGCCGAGGATGGCCTCCATGACGACGGGCTCGTTGTTCCCGTAGCCGATGCTAACTCCCGCTTCCCGACGCGCGAACAATCCGCCCTTGCTTTTTGGCGCATGGCCCGGCGTCGGCATGACGCGCTTGATGAAGCCGATCATCGATCGTTCGTCGAGAGGTTCTACCTGGCGGCAGCCGTCGGCATAGAACCACGTGTCCATCTTGCCGTCGTCGTCCAGACGCAGCGCGACCGGCACGATGCGTTCGACCGTCTCCTGGACCGTTCCGTTGGCGTACAGGTCCACCATGGATCCGCTGGCGTCGATGACGAACAGTATCTCGGCCTTTTCGCCCGTGATGCCGTGCTTCGCGAGGCTGACGCCCACCTTGTGCTTGCGCAGGTCGATCTTCGACAGATTGATCGGCGGAGGCGATGGCTGCGCCGACGGCACATCGACCGGCGACGACGGCACCGAGGTCGCGCCGCCATCCAATATGTCCATGCCGAACGATCGCGCCAGCGGTGCCAGGCCTCCGTCGAATCCCTGTCCGACGGCACGCATCTTCCACTGTCCGTTGCGCCTGTAGTATTCGCCCACGATGATCGCGGCTTCGGTCGCCTTCGACACGTCGTGCTTGAATTCGGGTCCGCCTCGCGTCGAAAGCGTGATCGTACGCAGGGACGACGCACGTCCTCCGTCCACCACCACGCAGACGGCGACCCTTTCGATCTCTTCGGGAATCCGCGACGGGTCGAACCGGATCTCGGAACGCATGACGTCGAGCGTCACGGCGCCGCTGTCGTGGCTCGGTTGGTTGTAGAACACCATGTCGGCGTCGCCTCGAACCTTCCGTGTCGCGGTGAGCAGATACGCCGAGACGTCGATGTCGATGCCGCCGGGCCTGTCGCCGAAGCTGATCGCCGCCGTTATCGTGCCTGCGGGGATCGCCGCGTTGCCGCCCTTGTCCAGTTGCATGCTCGTCATCTCCTTTTGAATTCCACGGGACCCTTGGACACGTCCCAGCTTCCGTCCTCGTGGAGCCTGGGCGACTTCTCGGCCGCTATGAACGCCCTCACGCCGCCCTTGCCGTAGGTCTCGATGTGTTCGATGGTGATCGTCCTGTCGATCGACAGGTGGGATATCGCCACCCAGTACGACGTGCGGTTCGGGTTGAGCAATGGAATCACCACTTCCGAACCGTCCTGGTCGGTGAGCGTCATCTTCGGCCGGTAGCTCTCGAAGGACCCCGCCCCGTTGCCCACGGCGCTGTAGGCGGCGAACAGCGCGTACCGCAGCTCATCGGGTCTGTGCAGTACGATCCGCTCCTCGCCGGCGCGCTTCGAATCCCCGGAAAGCGTGATCCAGGGCGCGCCGTGCGATCTTCCCAGGTCCTTCCAGTAGACCTTTCCCCGCGTGCCGTCGCGCATGACGTAGAAGCAGTAGAAGTCCAGGTCTCCCTCCCCTGCCGAGCCACGACCTTCCCACGACAGTACCGCTCTGATCGCGCCGGCTCCCTTGCGCAGATCCACCTTTCCGGATTTCGCGAGCGTGACCTTCTGGAGGCTCACGCTTGGAACGACCTCCGCTGCAGGGTCCTTCTTCGTGGTGGCCTCCACCGCGTCCGCTTCGCTCTCCCCGTTCACGTCCATGCCGAACGACCGCGCCAGAGGTCCGAGGCCGCCGTTGAATCCCTGGCCGACCGCGCGGAACTTCCATGTTCCGTTCCGACGGTAGACCTCGCCCACTATGAGCGCGGCTTCCGTCGCCGAGGACACGTCGAGGTCGAATCCGGGAGTCCCCGTCACCGTCATCGACACCGTCTCCAGCGACGATACGGGTCCACCATCCACCACAACGCATACGGCCACTCGCGCGATCGCGTCCGGGATCCTTCCGGTGTCGATGGTCACCTCGCCGGTCCCGATGTCCAGCGCCACGGATCCGTCGTCGTCGCGGGGCTGGTTGTAGAAGACCATGTCGCCGTCTCCGCGCACGCGACCTGCTTCCTGCAGCAGATAGGCGGACACGTCGACATCGAGCTTGTCGGGCCTCGTGGCGAACGTCAGCCGCGCGACGACCACCTTGTCGTTCAACGGTACGTTCTGGCCTTTTGACATGGTCATGTTGGACATCCTTCGTATGCGCATTCACGACGAAGGGCGCATCCGCCATCGTGCGGACACGCCCTCGTGTCGTTCGGGTTCAGGGCATTGGCGGAATTCAGCGCTTGGCGGGAGCTTTGCGCGTCGTCTTCCGAGCGGTTCCGGTCTTCGCCGCGCCCTTCTTGGCGTATGTGCGCGGCTTCGCCGCGGCAGCCGTGCCCGTGCCCGTCGGAGCGGACCGCGTCGCGGGACGCCGTGCGCTCGAAGTCGCCTTCGCGTAGCCGCCCCGTCCCTTTCCTTGCGGATCCGGCGTCAGCTTGCGTCTCGGTCGGGTTCGTTTCAGCTTGTCGATCTCATCGCGAAGATTCCGCGCGTACTCCCGCCAGATGTCGGCCGCCTTCGTCGGATCCTTCTCGACGGCGCGCATCTCCTTTTCGAGAAACGCGGTGGCGGCTACGTCGGCCAGCCTGTTCCCGTCCTCGCGTATGATGGAGATGAACTCGCGTCCGCGACGCGTCGAGATGATCTTCTTCCCGTCGATGCCGGCGAAGCCGCGGAACTTGAGCTTCTCTATCATGTCGGGGCGCGTGGCGACCGTTCCGATTCCCATCTCGCCGATCACGTCGCGGATGTCCTCGTCCTCGCTCTTCCTTCCGGCCTTCTCCATGGCGTCGCCGAGCGTCGCCTCGGTGTAGTGCGCAGGCGGCTTGGTGACCTTGCCCACCACTTCCACTGGGCGGGCCGACGCGCGCGTGCCGTCCTTCACCGGTGGAAGCAGCTTTGTCTCGTCCTCGTCCTTGCCCTTCCTGTCGTCGACCTCGACGTCCTTTCCCCACACGGCCTTCCAGCCTGGATCGGTGATGGTGAGACCCGATGTCTTGAACGGATATCCCTCGATGACCGTGCTGATGTTGGTCGTGAACCCCTTTGCGTCGGGGAGCATGGCGGCGAGGAAGCGGCGCGCTATGATGTCGAAGAGCTTCTCGGCGTCCGAGCCCAGCGCCGAGACGTTGCCGATCTGCGTCGTGGGTATGATCCCGTGGTGGTCCTCGATCTTCTTGTCGTTGAACATGGCGTTGCGGATCGTCGGCTTCGTGTCCGCGAACTTGGAATACGCCGACATCTTCTTGAGGGCGGCCATGTGCTTGGGCATGTCGGCCTTCATCACCTCGTTGAGGTATCCGCTGCTCGTGCGGGGATAGGTGATGGACCCCTGCTCGTAGAGCTTCTGCGCGACGTCCAGCGTCTTCTTCGTACCCCATCCCCAACGGTTCGAAGCCATCTTCGAAAGCTCGTTCAGGTTGAAGGGGATCGGCGGCGCCATGGTGCGGGGCTTCTGCTCGACCTTGAGGGTCGTCGGGACGTCCACCGTCTTGGCGGCGATCACCTCCGCCGCTTCGCGGGTTCCGATCCGCTTCTCCTCCGGCGGGGAGTGCATGAGTTCGAGACGCCCGACCGGCAGATCGAACACGGCCTTCAGTTCGAAATAGTCCTTCGGCACGAAGTTCTCGATCTCGAGATCCCGATCGACGAGCAGAGCCAGCGTCGCGGTCTGCACGCGACCCACCGAAAGGACCTTGTCGCCGTATTCCGTGATGCGCAGGTTGTAGGCGCGGCTGAAGTTGACGCCGTCGCTCCAGTCGATGGCCGAACGCAGCTTCGCGGCGATGTACATCGGCTTCTTGTCGGCGTCGTCGATGAGGTTCGCGACGGCCTTCGCGATGCCGTCCGGGTTGAGCGCGCTCGTCCAGAACCGCTTGCAGGGCCCCTTCCATCCCGCGTGATCGAGGATCTCCCACGCGATGTACTCGCCCTCGCGCGCGGCGTCGGCCGCGATCACGATCTCCTTGGCCTGGCCTATGAGCTTGGTGATCACCGACACCTGGGCGCGCTTGTCGCCTTCGGGCCTGTTCTGGAATCGCTTTGGCACGATCGGCAGGTCGTCGAGGTTCCACTTCTTCCACCGCTCGTCGTAGTCGTGCGGCATGTAGTTCTCGAACAGGTGTCCGAAGGCCCACGTCACCACGTCGGTCTTGCCGATCCTGATGCAGCCGCTCTCATTGCTTCCCCCACCGAGGGCGGCGGCGATCTTGCGCCCGGCGTCGGGCTTCTCGGCGATCCAAAGTCTCATGCCGAAACGTATAGGATGAATGACGGCGCGGAGGAAGCGTTCTCTATCCGTTCGCGGCATTCGCGACGATCATTCCGGTGTCGACTCGCGTGGCCTGCGGGTTCGCCAGCGGCGCAGCATCTCGCCGATGGCCGTCACGTTGCCGCTGGTCGATTCCGTCGCGTCGATCGGTATGGTGTAGACGATCGGCTTGCCGCATCCCGTGCACATGCCCTGCCGAGTCTCGACGCGCTTGCCCCTGCGCTCCATCGTCGTGACGTCGTGCGTCAGCAGGTTCGAGCGACCACACGAGGGGCAGTCGCGACGATGCAGTCCGGGGATCTGGTTGTCGGGATTCACTTCAGGTCCGATCCGTGCATGATCGTCTTTTCCAATCTCACCGTGGCTCCCACGTCTTCCGATTCCCCGGGGAGCCGGCGGAACAGCAGGATGCAGCCGATGACGCCCCACAAGGCGAAGGCCGCAGCCACCCCGCTGTTGACGGGTTCTCCGTGCAGCGTCAGCCTGGTCACCAGCGCGGCCTCGACGAGCGGCAGCGCCGTCCACGCCAGCGCGACGTCAGCGCGGCCCCTCATGCGCAGGCGCGCCCGGCAGGCGGACACGATGACCACGCCCGCGAGGACGATGACGATCAGCGCCCCCGCATGACCGGCCGGCGTCGAGGGCGACAGCCCCGTGAACGCCAATGCCGCCGCTCCCATGGCGACCTGCACGAGTTGCCTCGTGCGGATGTCGCCCTTGTCGATCGATTCTTCCATCAACGCACCCCTGCGACCCTAGGCATCACGATGGCCTCGGCGACGTCGCGTACGAAGTCGCTCAACGGCATCGGCTTGCCGATATGATATCCCTGGATGATGTCGCAGTCGAGCGTCCGCAGGGCTTCGAGCACGTCGGCCGTCTCGACGCCCTCGGCGACGACCTTCAGCCCGAGCTCGTGCGCCAGACTGATGGTCGACGCGATCATCACCTGGTCGGAACGCGACGTCAGCACGACGCGCACGAACGACTGGTCGACCTTCAGCTCCGTGGCGGGCAGCCGCTTCAGGTAGTTCAGGGTCGACTGTCCCGTGCCGTAGTCGTCGATCGAGATGCACACGCCCATCGCGCGAAGCTCGTTGAGCTCGTCGATGGGCCCCGTGCCGGTCAGTTCCGCCGACTCCGTGATCTCCAGGGTGAGCATGGATGCGGGCAGGCCGTACTGCTTGAGGAATCGCCGCACCGGCTCGACGATGCGCGCACCACCCAGCATCCGGGTCGACAGGTTCACGGCGACGCCGATGCCGCCGATCGCGGAGAAGTCGCGGATCGCCGTTTCGAGCACGTGCAGCGTCAGCTTGTCGATGCGACCAGCCTCCTCCAGCACCGGAATGAAGTGGTCCGGCCTGATGGGCCCGCGTGTCGGATGGGTCCAGCGCACGAGCGCCTCCGAGCCGACGATGCTGTCCGTGTGCAGATCGTACTTCGGCTGATACGCGACCCATACGGTGCCTGCCTTCTCGTCCCCGTCGAGCGCCCTGTCGAGTTCGCTCATCATCGTGATGCGCCACTCGGCGTCCCCCGACCCCGTCTCGTGGCGGGTCCACGGAAGGCCCTGCCTGGCTGCATGGTCGGCCGCCAGCAGAGCCGTCGTCACCGAGCGCTGCACGTCCTCCTCGTCTTCGGCGATGCCGGCGGTCACCGGAGCGTCGACGACCCGGTCGCCGAGGTGGATGCCGCCGACGAAGAGCGCCACCAGCCCCTCGACGCTGTCCGAGAGGTCCTTGCCCTCGAGGCCCGTGCGCCACGCGAAGCTGTGCTCGTCGACCTGATAGACCGTACGGTCGCCGGCGGCGACCCGGATGCGGTCCCGCGCACGACGCAGCAGATCCGCCTGGACCTGCGGTCCGAGCGCCGATGCGGTGTCGAGATGGTTGCGCAGACGCACCGCGACGGTGGCGCCCGTCGGCTTGTCGAGCCTCATCGCGGTCATGTTCGGCAGGTTGGTGATGTCGTCCGTGGTGATCTTGAGTATCACCCCGCTGCCGACCGCGGCCATGACGTGCAGCACGACGGCGGTCATGGCGGCCGCCAGCGCGGGCGCGACGGTGAGCACGACCGACGCGTGTTCACGGGCCATCCAGCTCACGCCGATCGCGGCGAGGCCGGCGGTGACGGTCGCGAGCACCGCCCCCGTGCGGTTGTTCGTGGTGGCGGCGATCGCGATCAGCAAGGTCACCATCACGAGCAGGGGAAGCGAGCCCAGTGTCTTGGGGATGTGCCGGATCAGCGTTTCCGCGCCCATGGCATGCACCGTGACTCCCGGGATCCTGATCCCGCTGGGTGCCGTCCACCTGTCGCCCATGGTCATGGCCGTCGCGCCGACGATGATCGTCTTGCCTTCGAGAGCGCCCTTGGCGACCTTGCCCTCGAGCACGTCCGCGTAGCTGACCTGGGGGATGCTCTCGTAGTCGATCGACCAGTCGATCGCCTGGCTGCCGGTCAGCATGCTGCTGCCTCCCGCCACGGCCGCCACGCTCGGACGCACCGCGCCCGCCAGCTGCTGCCCGTTGGGCATGGTGATCTTGCCGTCGTCGGTGTCGACGCTGATCCAGCCCGAAACCGTCTGCGAAACGCGCCGCAGCGCGTCCGTCGGCGCGCTCTCGATCCTGTGTCCGTCAGCCGTGTCGACGCTTCCGATCAGGTAGACCGGCGTCTTCGACGACTTGATGGCGGACGCGAACATCCTGTCCTGGTCGGGGTCCGACGACGGCGACGTGAAGTCGACGTCGAAGATCACCTTGCCGACGCCGTAGCCATGGAGGCGATCGACCAGCTTGCCGTGCAGCGATCGCGGCCAGGGCCATGCCTGCACGCGCGACAGGCTGCTCTGATCGATGCCGACGATCACGACCTGGCCCGAAGACGTCTTCGGCATGATGCGTTCCCGCATGTGCTCGAGGGAGTTCTCCAGACCCTGGCCGGTGTGCCCGGCGTAGGTGAGGATGCCAGCCAGCGCCGACACGGCGATGACGAGCTGCTTGGCGTGCTTGACGAGCACGCTGGTTGCCTTGGTGAACATGGCGAATTCCGCCCTTTTCCGGTCTTGTGGACTTGACGCGTCAAACCACACCATCACTACCTTGCGATGGCGCGGCGTGGCGCTGCGACAGTTCCAATCTTTTTCCCCCTCCGTATGAGGGGCATCCGTTCATACTTCGTTTACGTGCCTTCCGCGGTCGCATTGTCGTCCGCTTCCACTATGCGGCCCTTCTCCAGCCGAACGACGCGATCCGCCGCGTCTATCGTCTCGCGGCGGTGCGCGATGACGATTCGCGTTATCCCCATGGCGCCGATGTTGTCGCCGACGATGCGTTCGTGCGCGACGTCGAGATGGGCCGTTCCCTCGTCCATGATCAGCAGTCTGGGCTTCCTGTACAGGGCGCGTGCAAGGAGGATGCGTTGACGCTGCCCTCCTGACAGGGTGGACCCCATGTCGCCGACCATGGTCAGATGCTTCATCGGCATCTTGTTGACGTCCTCGAGCACCGAGGACATCTCGAGCGCCTCGCGCATCCGTTCAGGATCCACGATGTCGAACCCCGCGACGTTGTCGGCGATCGTGCCCGCGAACAGCACGTCGTCCTGAAGGACCGCTCCCACGTTCTCGCGGTACGCGCGTCGGCCGTACTTCGCGAGGGGGACGCCGTCCACGAGCATCTCTCCCTCGTCAGGATCCACCAGACCCAGCAGGATGCGCACGAGCGTCGACTTGCCACCTCCGGAGGAACCCGTGATCGCCACGTGCTCTCCGGGTGCTATGCGCAGGTTCACGCCGTCGAGCACGCGCGGGTCGTGCGGACCGTAGGCGTGGACGATGTGCCGCACCTCTATGTCGCCTCGGAAGTCATCCTTCGCGGCGAGCGGCTCCGAGAATCCGACGTCCTCGTTCGTCAGGGCTATGTCCGAGAGGCGATCGAGGTGGAGCTTGATCATGCCGAGGTCCCTCGATGCGTCGATGAGCGAATGGATGGCCGTGGAGAATTGCAGACGGTACGCGAGGAAGGCGAACGTCATCCCCAGCGAGAAGCCGCCCGCCATCACGACGGAGATCGCGGCCCACGTGAGACACACGATCTCCGTCGTCGATATGAACGTCGCGCCCGTCGTCTGGAGCGACTTGACCCTTTCGTGGGCGTATCTGGCGCCAAGGGATTCCGACAGCTTGTTCTGCCATGCGGCCTGTCTCATGGTCTCGCGTCCAGCGAGACGCAGCGTGGTCATCCCGCGCAGCGATTCGATCATGGTCCCCTGTTCCTTGCCGGAGGCCACGATCCGATCGTTTTCCGCCTGTCTCTCGAGTCCGAGGGTTCCCCACTGGAGTGCAGCGTACGCGACCGCCCCCGCCACGGGGATCGCGGTCAGCAGAGGCGAGTACACGAGCATGAGAACGAGGGTGAACACCGCGAGCGTTCCGTCGATGAGCGCCGCGGGAGCCTTCTCGACGAGCAGCTGCTGGATCGGCAGCACCGACTGGAAGCGGGACAGCACGTCGCCGACCGTTCGTCTCTCGAACCACGACGTCGGCAGCCGGAGCAGCCGGCGCGCGACGTTCGCCGTTATGCCGAAGGACAGCGCCGTGCCCGACGCCAGCAGCGTGAAGGCGCGCAGCAGCGAGGCTCCCGCGGCGAACGCTCCGAACATCAGGAAGCCCATCGCGAGGACCATGAGCAGATCGCCGTCCGACGAGGGAAGCACCTGATCGACCGAGACCTGAAGCAGATAGGGCGATGCCAGAGCGTAGGACTGCATGACCAGGCTGAGCAGTATGATCTGCGCGCCCGACCGCACCATGCCGCTCGAACCGCTCCACAATTGGCGCATGTGCAGCTTCTGCCGCGCGTGCTCGGGTTCGAACCCGGGCGCGCGTCTCAGCTCGAGCGCGACGCCCGTGTAGTGCCGCGAGACCGACGCCTCCTCGTGCCATGCGGCCCCCTTGCCCGGGTCGACGATGTAGGCACGACCCTTCGAGACCTTCTCCAGGACGACGTAGTGGTTCAGATCCCAGTGGAGTATGGCCGGCAGCGAGAGCTTTCCCAGCTCCTCCAGCGACTGCTTGAGCGGTCGTGGCGCCATGCCGAGCGAGTCCGCGGTCTGCATCACCTGTCTGAGGGTCATGCCGCGCGAACTGGTGCCGAACCTGGTGCGCAACGTCGCCAGATCGATGTCGTGGCCCCAGTAGTTCGCTATCATGCCCAGGCACGCGAGCCCGCACTCGGCGGCCTCGGCCTGCCGCATCGGTTCGATCCGGCGACGCACCGGTGGCGGGGTGAAGCTGCGCGTGCTCATCGACGCGACACCGCGTACAACGGGTCGAGCAGCCACTGCAGCAGCGTCCTGTCCATCGTCCTTATCCTCGCCGTCACCGCCATGCCGGGGCGGACGGGTCGCTTGACGCCATACGCCTGGACCGCATCGGCGCTTAGCGAGGCGATGGCCACGAAACCAGACTCCTCGCCGCTGCCGACCACCGCGCTGCTCACCTGCTCTATGCGCGCGGTGAGCGTGCCGTACGTCTGATACGGGAAGGCGTCGATCGCCACGCGCGCGGACTGTCCCGGAGCGACCATGGCGACGGCCTCCGCAGGCAGTTTCAGCCGGACGCGCAGCCTGCCGCCCGTCGGCACCACGTCCATGATCGACTGGCCCCCGGCGACGGCCTGGCCCGGAACCGCCGTTCCCGACACCACGCCGCTCGTCGTCGCCGTCACGGTGGTGGTCGACGCCACGTCGTCCGCCGCGGCCCTGCCTTCGATCGATGCACGCGCGACGGCCATGTCCGCGAGGGCGGACGATAGGTCGGCGCGTTCCTGCTGGATGCGCTGCGTCGCCGCGGCCTCGGTGGCGCGTGCCGCCGCCCTCGACTGGATGTACCGGGACATGCCCTGCCTTCTGCTGGCCAGGGTCTCCTCCCTGATGCGCACGTCGCGTCCGGATATGAAGCCTCGCTTGGCGACTTCGCGCACCCGCGCCATGTCCTGCTCGGCGGCCGCGATGAGTTGCGACTGCTGCTCCATCTGTGCGGATATCTCGCGCTGATCGGCGCGTGCTCCCTCGAGTTCGGCCTGGATGGCGGCTATCTTCGCCTGCGACGCCATGCGCAGCGACGGTGCGCGCATCTCCATGGCCGCCGCTTCCGCTCCCACCGCCCGGGCGCGCTTCTGTTCGAGGGATCCGGCGCCGGTGTCCGTGGAATGGGATATGACGAGGAGGGGCTGTCCCTTCCGCACCCGCTGACCCTCCTTGACGGAGACCTTGTCTATCACGCCGCCGAGCGGCGTGCTGACGTGCACGACGCCGCGATCGCTTTCGATGGTGCCGGTGGACGTCGCGACCCGTGCGTATCGCGAAAGGGACAGGAAGACGACGGCCGACACGAAGGCGAGCGCGATTCCGATGCCGATCACCTGCCACGAGGTCGGCGGCGCCAGGTTGACGTCGCCGTGCAACCGGTCCTGGCTTCGTAGGGATTCCGGTCGGAACAGTGCCATCGCGTCCTCGTGATTCGTGGCACTTCTAGGATGACGGAACTTCGCCGCCAAACGGGGTGGCCCCGACGCGAACCGCGCCGGGGCCGGGATCGTCAGCCCTTCACGCCGCCGACGCCGCCCGTGTCGGTGCCGCCGCCGCCGATCGAGTCGAGCTCTGCGCCCGAGATGCCCTTGACGCCGCCGACGCCGCCCGTGTCGGTGCCGCCGCCGGATACGGCGTCGATTTCCGAACGGTTCAGACCCTTGACGCCACCGACGCCGCCCGTGTCGCGACCGCCACCGGCGACCGCATCGAGCTCGTCGTCATTCATCCGCAACTGATAGCGCATGACTTCACTCCTTGAATGCACCGGACCATTTGCCGGCGGAGCGGATGGTATCGCAGGGTTAACATTGCGTAAACCATTTCACATTTTATTTTCAGGATGCGATCTGACCCAAATGGGTACGCACCAGGCGTTCGATTTCCGCATCGTCCCTCGCCGCCCTGCCCCTTATGCGCATGGTCGCATGTCCGGCGGCGCGGGTTATGGCGTCCCTGTCGCGATCGCGCTGCGCCTCGTGCGTGCTGTCGTCCAGTTCCACCAGCAGGAGCACGTTGGTCTGCGCGTCGACTATCACGAAGTCGATTATCTTCCTGTCGAACCGGTTGCGCACGGAGCGGCGCGTGTTCTGGTCCAGCGTCTTGTCCGCATCCATCACCGCTCCCATCGCCACCTGTGCGAACACGTCTATTCCGCCTATCCTTCTCGCCGCCGCCACCAGCTTCCGGTGGAACGCGATCTCCGATCTGGTGAGGATGGGTGTCGCGAACACCGGCAGCCGCGGCTCCCGACTACGCCTGGCGAGCGCGTACGCCATGAGCGCGATGGCGATCGCCACCACGAGCCCGCCCGTCACCGCGAGCACCAGATGCTGGCCGGTCATGTCGTTATCCGCTTCCGATCGATGTCGTCGTGCCGTCGGGTCATGTTCACCGGTCCTCGTCTTTTCATGTGCAACGACGTGTCGCAAACACCCCGTGCATTGCAACTAATTTACCATTTGCAGGATGGATACGAAACAGTCATTATGCGTTTCAGCGGGTCGGGCCGCGGGGGTCTGACAGCGCGGGGAGTGTTCCACCGTGTCCAAGACGAAGATTTCCATGTCCATAGCCGAGATGAAGGAATTCGCCACCTTCGCCTCTTCGACCCAGCGCTACGTGCGCCGCTCGCTGGACGTGGCGTCCGGCACCGACCGCGTGATCGACATGTGGGCGAGGGATGCCGTCGAGGCGGCGGCGATCCGCGCCCAGTGCGGCATCTACAGACGTCTCGACGACGTCAGGGTCATGCTTCCCGAGGCTTCCGGCCTCATGGATGCGGAGCCGATGTTATCCCCACTGGTCACCATGGCCGCCTTCGATCTGGGCCAGGGGCGTCTGACCACGTTCCAGTCGTTCCGGTTCCTGTACGAGAGGCTGCTCGGCGCGCGGTCCCGGCCCTGGCTCCCCTCGGCCTTCATGGCGGCGGCCGGCATGCCCCACATCCACCCGGAGACGCGGGGAGCGCTGCTGAAATCGATCTCCGAGGCCGCCGCGACGGCCAGGGGCTGGACGCTGCGGGAGCCGGAATTCTTTCCGAGCTGGGTCGACAAGGTGGAGATGGCGGCCTGATCCAAAGGCTTGTCGCAGGCCGTCGAAAAACCTTCGCTCTCCACGATGTTCTCCTTGTGTTCCATGCCGTTTCGTCCTAGAAGGACGGCACAGCAAAAGGAGATGTTTTTCGTGGCTCTACCGAACAAGTCCGACAAGAACGCCGACAAGAACAGCGACAAGGTCGTGGCGATCCACACCGACCGCCAGAAGGCTCTGGATGCGGCGCTGGCGCAGATCGACCGCGCCTTCGGCAAGGGCTCGGCGATGAAGCTGGGCCAGAAGGAGACCATGCAGGTCGAGGCCATCTCGACCGGATCGCTGGGTCTCGACATCGCGCTCGGCGTGGGCGGCCTTCCCAAGGGTCGCGTCATCGAGATCTACGGCCCCGAGAGCTCGGGCAAGACGACGCTGTGCCTGCATGTCATCGCCGAATGCCAGAAGCTGGGCGGCAGCGCGGCGTTCGTCGACGCCGAGCATGCGCTCGACCCCGTCTACGCCAAGAAGCTCGGCGTCAACATCGACGAGCTGATCGTCTCGCAGCCCGACACCGGCGAGCAGGCGCTCGAGATCGTCGACACGCTCGTCCGCTCCAACGCGATCGACATCCTCGTCGTCGATTCGGTGGCGGCGCTCGTGCCCCGCGCCGAGATCGAGGGCGAGATGGGCGACAGCCACGTCGGCCTGCAGGCTCGTCTGATGTCCCAGTCGCTGCGCAAGCTGACGGGGTCGATCAGCCGTTCGAACTGCATGGTGATCTTCATCAACCAGCTGCGCATGAAGATCGGGGTGATGTACGGCAATCCGGAGACGACGACGGGCGGCAACGCGTTGAAGTTCTACGCCTCGGTCCGTCTCGACATCCGTCGCACCGGCGCGGTCAAGATCGGCGAGGAGGTCGTCGGCAACGCCACCCGCGTGAAGGTCGTGAAGAACAAGGTCGCGCCGCCGTTCAAGCAGGTCGAGTTCGACATCATGTACGGCAGGGGCATCTCCAAGATCGGCGAGATCATCGACATCGGCGTCAAGGCCGGCGTCGTGGAGAAGTCCGGTGCCTGGTTCAGCTACGACAGCGTCCGCCTCGGACAGGGTCGCGAGAAGGCCAAGGAGTTCCTCGAGCAGAATCCCGATGTCGCCGAGCGCATCGAGAAGGCCATCTCGGGCAAGTCCGACGAAGTCGCCGAGGTCCTGATGGTGGGACCGTCGGAAGGCGACGACGTCTGATGCCGCAGGGGGAAGGGTCCGCCATCCCCCTGACGCCCATGCAGCGCCGGTTCATGCTGGCGCTGCAGGCCCGCCTGGCCGCGCGGCCGGACGTCGGGCCCACCTACGAGGAATTGAGGGAGGACCTCGGACTTGCCTCCAAGTCCGGGGTCTTCCGCCTTGTCAGGGAATGCGAAAGCCGTGGCCGCATAGCACGTCTTCCCAGGGCCGAAAGGAGCATCCAGGTGCTGCGTCCGGTGGAGGGCGTCGAAGTCGATCTCAAGGGGCTGCTGTCGGCATTCTCCGACACCGAACTCCTTCGCGAGGTCGCGTCGCGCGGTCTCGTGTTCGTGAGGGACGTGAAGTGATGTTCCCCAGGAACGAAACGTCCATCCGACCATTGGCGATGGACGTTCCTCCATCCTACAAGGCCGTCATGTCCGCTTCCGCAAGAATCCGCTTCGCCCTGACCGCAGCCGCTCTCGTCGCCGCGCCCGGCCTGCTCCATGCCCAGACCACGTCCCGTTCGCGAGCCGTTCTCGAGGCGCCCTTCCGGCAGGGCGACGTCCTGACGGATCTCGACGGTCCCTCCATGCAGGAGGACGACGTCACGCAGGAGGAACTGTCCGCATCCATGCGCCCCGCGGTGCGGGCTGGAGCCCTGGGAACGACGGTCGGGACGGTCTCCGGCGTCGAACCCGGCGACATCGTCATCCGCACGCACGAACGCATGCTCTTCCTCGGTCTGCCCGATGGTCGCGTGCGCGCCTATCCCGTCGCCGTCGGCAAGCGCGGCGCGCAATGGTCGGGCGAGGCGGTCGTCGGCCGCATGGCCGTCAACCCCACCTGGCATCCGACCGCCAACCAGCGCCGTCTGAAGAAGCTTCCCCGCATGGTGCGCGCCGGCCCCCGCAATCCGCTCGGGGTCCGCGCCCTCTATCTTTTCCAGGACGGTCGGGACACCCTCTACCGCATTCACGGCACCAACGCCCCCTCGTCCATCGGCAAGTCGGTCTCGTCCGGCTGCATCCGCATGAGGAACGCCGACGTGGTCGATCTGTATTCCAGGGTCTCGACGGGGACGCGCGTCACGGTGGAGTGATGCGCATCTAGTGACTCAGGGCCGTCCTGATGGTCTCCCCTATGGCGTGCGCCATCGGCGGGCAGACCGCGTTGCCCATTTGCTTCAGGCCGTCAGACCACGATCCCGGGAACGCGTAGGCGTCGTCGACGCCCATTATGCGCGCGGCCTCGCGGACCGTGAAGTGACGGTAGCGCGCTCCGCTGGAGTCCGGCCCGTAGTCGACCATGTTCTCGCCTCCGCTGACGCCGTGGACGCCGGCGCGCAGCGTCTTGGACGGATCGTCGATGGGGGAACCGGTATGGCCCTTGTAGGCCTTGGCCTCCCGCGCGGCGGCCTCGTGGTTGAGGACGTCCGCGCAACCCCCCGCGACGGGCTCCGGGAGATCGCCGATCGCGTCGCGGACCGTGCGGTGGGCCGCCAGCCGTTCGGCGAACATGTCGTCCGACCCGCGGCTGTTGTGGGTGCGGATGTGCCGCAGTCCGGCCGCATCGGGTTCGGGTCGGTCGATGCCGTGGCGCTCCCAGTAGGATCCGGTCACCCATTTGTCGTCCAGCAGCTGCTTCGAGGAATGCGTTGCCTCCGGCGCCCGCCATTCGCCCGTGACGTCCTCCCGTAGGCCGACGATGAAAACGCGGGCTCTCGCCTGCGCCACGCCGAAGTCCGTGGCTGTCAGCTTCTTCACGCTGACGCGGTATCGCGGCGGCGTCTTCACCCCCTGGTCGATGCACTTCCGCAGGAACGCCGCATCCTCCCGCCAGTCGGCCTGCGGATTGGCGAGTTCGGGGACGGTGAGCGCCATGACCAAGTAGTCGAGATATTCCTGATGCCTGAGCATGCCGGGCACGTTCTCGAACACGAACGCCCGTGGGCGCAGGACGCGCGTCGCGTTGATGGTCCACGGCCAGCAGTTGCGTTCGTCCGCCGCGCCGGCGTGCGCTCCGCCTCCGCTGAACGGCTGGCACGGCGGCCCTCCCGAAAGCAGATCCGGCTCCGACTGCACCGCGCTCAGGTCGACATCCGCCACGTCGGCCTCCAACACGCGCCAGCCCCTGACCAGGGGATGGTCCCGTCGCTGGTTGTAGCGCATCGTCTCGCATGCCTGGTGATCGCGTTCCACCACGATGTCGTGATGGAATCCGGCCTTGGCGAGCCCCATGCCCAGACCCGCGGCACCCGCGAACAGTTCGATCGACCTCATTTCACTTCTCCTGCTGGGACGACGGACGCCCCGGGGAGCGTCAGCCGAATAGATCGTAGTTGGTTCCGACCGCCGGAGCGGTGGACGCATCGTGCTCAGTCGCGTTGCGGGTGGTTTCGAGGTTGTCCACCGGCTCCGCCATCGATGCCGGTTCCGGCTCGTCTCCGGTCCGCGGCATCGCAGACGATGGATGTTCCAGACGTCCCAGCTCTCCGACGCTTCCGGCATTTCCCCGCCAGTCGCCGTGGGACATGCGCAGGCCCCGGCTCGCCAGGACGCGAGTCGCCTGTTCCAGCGTCATCGTCGCGCCATCCATCTCGACGCGGATGCCGTGGCGGACCACGACCGACGCTTCGGGGGCGCCCGGATGCGTGAGCGTGTCGCCCCACTCGAAGCCTAGGCTTATGGGCGACATCGGCATCCACCGCGCGCACATCACGTCGAAGGCATGCCGTTCGGCGTCCAGCCTGTGGAATTCCCGGCGCTCTGAATCGATGATCGCACCGTCTTGGAGGCGTAGCAGGAGTTCCGCATGGCGCGGCCAGTCGACGGAGGTGCTGCGGACGATTTCGGGCAGCGTTCTCGTCGTCCTCATTGCTGGAACGCCCCGCCGACGTAGATGACGCACGACGTCAAGGCGAACGCCATCAGGCCCATGCGCAGATCCCGGCTCAAGGGATGCGCACGGCGACTTGCGGTGTTTCCAATCCTGCGACTTGGAAATCGGTTCTCTCTTCGTCCTGTCATGGCCCGATTTTAGGATGAAGACGCTCGAGCAACAAGACGTCAGGACGCCGATGTCGACCACGCGGTATATGGGTGCCGGGCAACATGGGCCGCCACCACCGCGCGCGCCACGCCGGCTATGAGACGCTGACGCACCCGTTCTCCGGATCCGTCGTCTCCTATCATCACCGCGACCGCATAGACGTGTCCATCCGGGGAGATGAGGAACCCCACGTCGTTGAAGCCGGCCGTTCGTCCGGCATAGGTCTGGCCGGTTCCGGTCTTGTGCGCTATCCGCCAGCCGGTCGTCAGGCCCGCTCTTAATCTGGCTCGTCCCGTCCTGGTGCGCGACATGATGGACAGCAGGAGATCCGTGGATGCCGATGACAGCGCCTGCCCTGCCCTTATTTTCCCCAACGCGGTCGTTATCCCGTTCGCGGACGCCCCGTCGGGTGGATTGTCGACATACCGCCGATATGCTTGAGATCGCGCATATGCGGGCAACGACGATCTCGCTCTCTCGAAGCCGCCCCGTGCGTAGTCCTGGCGCCACGTCATTCCGGCCGTTTCCGATTGCAGCGCCCTTTCTCCGGACCCGAAACCCACGCCCGTGATGTTCCGTATCGCCAACGCCCTCTTCACCGCCTGTGGACCTCCAACCAGCGTGAGCAGGCGATCGTTCGCGGTGTTGTCCGACTGTGTCAGCGCCCTTTCGAGCAACCTCCGTGGGTTCGTGGCATAGCCTGCCGGGCCCACCAGTGACGCGATGGGCTGATGGAACAACGTCAGGTCGGATTGGGTGACCATGAGCGGCGCGTCCAATGACAGGGTTCCCCTGTCGACCGCGTCCAGAAGAGCGAGAGCGACCCACAGCTTGCTGACCGATTGCTGAGGGAGCAGACGCCCGGCACCGTTCTCCACCTTCCAGCCCTCGTCGAGATCCCTCACGGATATCCCGACGGGACCGTCCACCGTAGCCCGCAGCCGGTCGATCTCGCGCTGGAGTTCGACCGGACCGCGAGTCTCGTCCATGATCACGAGGTCGCGCCCGGGCACTGCCTTGCGATCATTTCCTCCGGGTTCGGCTCTACCGCAGGCGAACAGCGCGAGAAAGGCGAGCATCGCGGCCTTCCTCATGCCGCCAACGCCATCTCCGGATGATCGATGCCGAACATGGCTCTGATCACAGCCGCTCCAGCGGGCGGCGATACGGAGTTTCCGATCATCTTCACGATCTCCTCTCCGGTGTTGACCGTCCCATCCGCGCGCATCGAAGGATCGAATGGCCTTCCGGCACCGGGACCTCCTGCGCGTACGCGGAAGCCCTGCGCCGCCGCGAGTTCGGTGTGCGCCAGCATTCTCAGGCCGATGTCCGTCATCCTCATCGGCACGCCGTCGACATGCACGACGCCCAGATCGTCCCGCGTCACCGGACGTTCGGACAGGTGTCGGTACTTCCAGAGGAACTCGGCCACCTGCTCGCTGCGGTCCACCCCTCCCGACAGTTGCCCGGCGACGTAGGCGTGGCGGGTCGCACCGGCCATCACCGTCTTGAGCGGTTCGTCCGGCGTGTTTCCGGCGGCGTTCTGATTGAAGCAGGTCAGGTGGGCAGCCACGACGGCGTGCTTCCCGCCTCCCGCCACGATGGTGCCTATCGGACGTTCGATGTCGAGGCTGCGCGGAGCCTGTCCCTCCCTCTCGCCGTAACCGGTCTGCACCATGGTCGGCGCTACGTAGGCGAGCTCGCCCCGATGCGCCCCGGTTATCGTCCTGAACGGTTCGTTCTGACCATATACGCGATTGTCGCCACCATGCGTGAGCGGCACGACGAGTCCGAACCTGTTTCCGCCGGCGGTCGCCGTCGAGAATGGTTCGTCCAGCGACGATCCGCGGAATCCCTCGTTCGGCCGTCGTTCGCCGTAATACGTGACGATGAACGGCTTGGGATTGTTGATGACGTGTCGGAACAACCCGCGCGCGATGCGGCGTTCCGTCTTGTCGGCCAGGGGTCGCTTGCAGCGACGCTTCCTCGCCTCTTCCCGGTCGAGGAAGATCGAGTTAACCGGACGGTCGAACTCCAGGCAGTCGGCGGCCGTGTGCCACGGCTTCAGTCGTCCGGTCCGCACGCCCTCGCTGTCCGGAGCCCCGTGAGTCGGAGCCGGCCACACGATCGGCAGACCGTCGAGACGGGCCTGAAGGAAGAACCTGTGCCGCAGCGTCGGCGCTCCGAAGTCGGCCGCGTTTATGGTCTGCCATTCGACGTCGTAGCCGAGCGCGACGAGTGCCGCGATCCACGCCTGGAATATCTCCCCCTTGCGTTCCTTGATGATCTTTCCATTCTCGTCGAGCGGTCCCGCCGACTCGAACTCTACGACGTTCTCCATGCCGATCACGCGCGGCTTGATCATTTCGGCGTAGTGCACGACGCAGGACGCCAGCATTCTGACCGATGGTGAACGGGGTGCACCGTTCTTCGCACGGCTGAATTCGCGGCAGTTGTGTACGACGATCCCGTCCGCGACGAAGGATTCGTCCTCCTCGACCTGCAGGCAGTAGACCAATCGCTCACCCGCCGGTTTTACTTCGCGGACCGGTGAGTACCTGTGTAACGTGTCCGTGAACGTCGTTTTCCGTTCGGGCGTTTCCGTCCACGAGATCTCGTAGCAATCCCGTGCGACGAACTGCCTGCCCTCGATTTCTCCCGGGCCGCCCTCGTACTTGTACAGGGAAACGGCCTTGCCGAGACTCGTCGCAAGCAGACGCATGCCGAGTGCGAGTTGCTTGGAAACGCTTTTGGCGCGTGTCATGCGCTTATTCCGATTGCCGTCTGCGTCCAGGTATCCCTGCAGGAGAGCTGCTCGCCAGGACTTCTGCATGCCCAGACACCATAGCGGCAGGCGCTTGTCTTCGCACAGTCGTCCCGCTTCCTGCTCAAGCCACCTCGTGAGTGGCGCGCAGCCCCATACGAACGCGATGGTGCTGATCCGGTTGACGGTGCGGTATTCGATCACGTCTCCCTCGGCGTCGCACAACGGCGTCTGCACGAAGTACGCCTCCATCAGAGGTGCCTCCACGAGACTGCCGCAGATCTCGACGTCACCCTTGTTGAGCGATCCATCACCTAGCCAGCGCCCCAGGAAATAGAAGAATCCGTCGTCGTACTGTACGGCCGGACAGATCGGGATTGCACCCGAAGGAAATCGCTGGGGCGTAGCCCATAGCTTACCCTTCATGTCCGATGCCTCGGGCCAGTATGGATTTTCCACCAGGGTGCGCTTCTCCCCTGGACGCTTTCCAGTGCTCTTGTCCACGCTGGGGTATTGGGTTGTGATGCGCTTGCTATAGAAGGCATGTCCCGGCGTTGTCACGATGCCGTAATGTCCATGCCCCGACACCTCGACCGTGTCGGAGGTCTGCGACCAACGCTTGGTCACGGCGCGCCATCTTCCCTTGTGGGTGAGCACATTTTCTCCGACCTCGATGTCTTCGATCGGCGTCAGTCCTCGCTCCGCATACACGAGCGTCCCGGCAGTGAAGCAATCGGGGCTCGCCCAAAGCAGCCCTACGCTCTTCCCTCGCGGCACCATGTCCCGCGGGTCGACGGCGTACACCGAAGCGTGGAAATGCCGGGTTTCGGGGTGGTTGTGCTCGTGCGTTCCGATGGCGGCGTCCCAGTGGTTGATCGCGACGTCGGGCGAGCGTCCAAGCGCCTCCTCGATGCCCATGCTCATGCCACCGGCACCGGCGAACGAGTCGATGATGATCTCGTCGTCCCTCAGCGCGTATCCGGCGGCTTCCACGAACGGCTTGGAGCGCCACGTCCTGAGGTCGGCTCCGCCGTCTAACGCCAGGTTGTTCTGCATTGAAGGTCTCCGAAGGAAGGCGGCGTCAGGCCGTCTTCCTCCGGTGCATGGCGAGGATGACGAGCGCGACCGCCAGGGGCACGAGATGGAACACGATCCTGAACAGGATGAGCGCCGACAGGATGTCGGCCGCCGGCAGATGCCGAAGCATGAGGATGATGATGGTCTCGAGCACGCCCGCTCCACCCGGAGCATGGGTTATGAGAACCATGACGAAGGCGCTCACGTAGGCCACGAGCACCAGCGGATAATCCGCGATGCCGGCCGACGGGATGAGCACCCAGAGCACGGCGCTGGCGACCGCCATCTCGACGAGGCTTATTCCGCTCTGGAAGATGGCGTCGCGAAGATTCGGAAGGGGCACGGACCAGCGGCCTCGCCCCATGGTGCGCCACCCACGCGAGATGAGCAGCAGGTACACGACGACGATGTCTATCACGAGCAGCCCGACGGCGGCCTGCAGCGGACGGGACAGGCGCCAGGCGCTCGTTCCCACGAGGTCGGGGACCGCCACCAGGCATATGCCCATGACCAGGATGACGCCGAGCCAGAATGACGCTCCCGTGAGCACGACTATGCGCGCGACGTCCGCGATGCCCACGCCGTCCCTCATGTAGACGCGGTGCCTCGCGAACGACGCCGTCACCGGCGCGAATCCCAGATTGTGGCTCAAGGCGTAGGCGGCGGTGGATCCGAGTATCGTCCGCCGCCAGGATAGGTCGTACCCTATGGACCGCAGGGCGACGCGATCGTATCCCGACAGCGCCACGTAGCAGATCGCCGTCAGCACCGCCGCCACGGCCATGCTGGCATAGCCCGTGCGCTGGAAGCTGCTGGACACCGCCGCGGCGTCCACCTGTCCCAGCACCTTGCCCAACGCCATGAAGGCGAGAGCCGTCACCAGCAGGGTCAGAACCGCTCCGACCGCCATCCTGAACTTGTTGCGCCTGCCATCGTTCGAAGCCATGATCGGCTTGTATGATGGCAGGCGCCGGCAGCCAAACGGTCTGAGCCGTTTACACGCGCATCGGCATCAGCACGTTGGCGTCGTCGGGACGCGAGAGGTCCTTGATCAGCACGGGGCTCGATCCGGTGTCGAAACGCAGCTCGACGTTCTCGGAATCGACGTACTTGAGCACCTCGGTGAAGTACCGCGCATTGAAGCCGATGTCGATCTCGCCGGTGGACTCGCAGGCCACCTCGTCGTTGGCCGTGCCGTTCTCCGGGCTGGTCACGCTCAGCACGATGACGCCGTTCTCGACCCTCATGCGCACGGCGCGCGTCTTCTCGCTCGCGATCGTGGTGACGCGGTCGACCGCGGCCGAGAGCGTCTTCACGTCAGCCGTTACCGCGGTGTTGTTCGCCACGGGGATGACCCGCGCGTAGTCGGGGAAGGTCCCGTCGACCGTCTTGGAGGTCAGGCTGAGATTTCCGATGTCGAAGCTGATCTTCGATCGCGAAACGCCGATCTCGATGTCGCCGTCGTACTCTCCGATCAGCTTGACGATCTCGCCGACTGCCTTGCGCGGTACGATGACCGACGGCATGCCGACCAGCGGCGCGTCGCCCGTTTCGATGCGGGTCCGCGCCAGGCGGTGACCATCGGTCGCGGCCGCGAGCAGTACGCCGTCGATGACGTGCAGGTAGATGCCGTTGAGGTAGTAGCGCGTCTCCTCGGTCGACATCGCGAAGCGGGTCCGTTCGAAACCCTGCTGGAGCGCGCTCGTGGTGAGCATGATGGTGTGCTCCATGTCGCCGCGCGGCATGTTGGGGAAGTCCTCGCTCGGGAGGCAGGGGATGCTGAAGCGCGAACGTCCCGCAACCACCTTCATGCGGCCGCCGTCCACGTCGAGCTGCACACGGGCGCCGTCGGGAAGCTTGCGGACGATGTCCAGCAGCGTCTGCGCCGGCACCGTGGTCGTGCCCTCGCGCTCGATGTCCGCCTCGGCGGAGTCGATGATCTGGATGTCGAGATCGGTGGCGCTCATGCGCAGCCGTCCACCTTCGGTGCTGAGCAGCACGTTGGACAGGATCGGAATCGTGTTGCGTCGTTCGACGACCGACTGGACGTGGACTAGCGTCTTCAGAAGCGCGGCGCGCTCGATGGTGATCTTCATTCTGGGTCTCCCTTTCGTGGATGATGTGTCTGCTGGAACGGGTTTCGTCAACAGGCGTGGACGACGTCGAAGGCGACGAATACGTTGTTCTGCGAATACTTGCCCGACAACCTCGTGATCATGCCCGGCTTGATGTGATCGGCGATCATGTCGACCCTCGCACCATTCGCGAATATCGACACTTCGCGCCTGATGAAACCGTCGTTCCGCACGGCCTGCGTCATGGTGCTCACCACGCCGTTCCGCTGTCGGATCGTGCGCGTCTTCCCCATCGTGAAGGTGTCTTCCGTTCGCGGCACGCGAGCTGCCATCGCCTTGTACGTCATGTCGTCTGTTCTTCCTTCCATCGTTACGGGTCGGGGGCACGCCGCGAGGTGTCTCGCAATGCACGGAATGCCTTTTCCGCCCTTCCTCAAATCACGTTTGTCCGCCCTCCGGGGTCATCCTATAACGTCCTCGGCAACCCAGAGGAGTGAATGCGCGCCATGAAGAGCAACCCGACCACGAACGACCTTCAGGAGGCGAAGGCTCGCGTCGAGCGCGCGCGCGGCAACCGGGCCAACGCGGGCAAGCGTCTTACCCGCGCGCAGGCGGCGGCAGAGGTCGCCGTCAAGGAGGTCGCCGACGCGGAGAAGGAACTGACCTCCGCCTCCGCGCATCTCGAGCAGGCCGTTCGCAAGACGCTCAGCGCGGCGATGAAGGCCGGCGGCACGGACATGTCCCTGGCACTCGCCGAGATCATCTCCAAGTCGATGTCGGGAGACGACGACGGCCAGGATTCCGGCAAGACCGCGGAGCCTCCGGCGACCGGTCAGAAGACCGCTCCGGACGCCAACGACGCGAACGCCATGCTGCCTCTCGAGCCCGCCTCGCCGCCGTCTTCGACGAATGGCGACGCCGCGTCCGCGACGGCCTCCGATCTCTCCGACGCCACCGCCTGAGCGTAGCCGCACATGTCAGACAAGAGCCTTCAGGCGCGCAACATGCGCAAGACCGTGGAGCGTGTCGACATCGGCGCGTTCGGGATCCCCATGCGCATCAGCGGGTGGGCCAAGAAGAAGCGTTCCACATGGGGCGGCTGGGCGCTTCTGACCGCGATCCAGGCGGTGATCGGCGGCCTCCTGGGCGGAGCCCTCTGCGCCGCCCTGGGCGCCACGACCGTGTTCACCGTGATCGCCGTCGCGGGGTTCGCGCTCGGCTCCGCGATCGGTGGTCCGCTTTCCTTCGCCGTGTGGACCCTGCTGCTCGTCGGCATCACCGGTCTGGCCGGCGGCCTGTTCGCCGACGCATGGGTCGCATCGCCTTCGTGGTGGGCCGATCTTGGTCGGAAGTGGGACGGTGGCCAGCCCATGGCGGGCTGGATGAAGATCGCGTTTCCGCTATGGACCCTGCTATGGGTCGCAGCCGCACGCGGCGTTTCGAAGGTTGCCGACATCATGTTCGAGAAGCTGGCGCTCCGGATGGGCTTTCGCGCCGCCCAGAAGTTCTCCGGCGAGGACAAGATGGTCTACGACCAGGCGTTCGAGCAGAGCGACGTCTCCCAGGCGGAGACGCGGTCCCTCCTCGAGAGCTCGGGAGACGGCACGCATGCCGTCATCACCGGCGAACCGTCCAAGATGGGTTCGGTCACTCCGCAGCAGGTCCGCGAGATGGGGGGTGACCCCGACGTCTCGCCCGTTCCGCTCCCATCGTCGTCCAACGACGGCATCGACTACGACAGCTTCCTTCAGATCGGCGACGACCCCGAGATCATGAAGGCCGTAGGGCGTAAGTCGACGGGTCTCGAACCCGTCGCGCGCGATGACGCCGCCGAGACCTCGGACCCCGCACCGGCCGCCGTCCTGATCGAGATGGAGCCGCTGGATCTTCCCGCCGTTCCGCGCGACACCGCGCCGCCCCTGCAGCGCGTCGAAGCGCCGAAGCTCGACCCTCGCCAGAATCGGGCTCTTTTCCGCCGCATGACGCAGCTCAACCTGGCCTTCCAGACGGCACGCCGCGAGGACCAGGACGCCGAATTCATCGAGAAGCACCAGGACGAGCTCGCGATCATCAGCGACGAGCAGCGCATGATCCTGGATACGATGAACGACACGGGACCGCTGCTGGCTCTGATCCACTCGATCCAGCAGAAGCGCACCGAGGATTTCCTCGTGGGCAACGCACCCGTCGATCTCGCGCCCGGCACCGGCTCGGTCGTCGACTCGCCAGCGGTGGTCGACGACCTGGACGACATCCCCTTCGCCGTCGATCCCATCGTGTCGTCCACGCCCGTCGATCTCGCCAAGCCGGAAGTCGTGAACACGGTCGTCGAAGAGGTCGTCCCGACGCCCGACACGCCCCATGTCGTCCAGCCAGACGGCACGACGGATGTCGCCGAGGTGGAACCGGCACCCGCGCCGGTCAAACCGTCCGCCTCGTCGCAACGGCCGGACATCGCGTCGCTCGCCGCGTCCTTCTCGAGCGTGCTGTCGGCGCGCCGGATCCAGACGGTCGAAGCCGCGCCCGAGGAGACGCCCGCTTCAGCCGTGTCCGATGAGGTGGAGGAGACCAGCGCTCTGATCGACGACGCACCCGTGGTCGGAGCCGTCTCGTCGGCGCCGGTCGACGTGCGCGAGGCGATCTCGAACGCCGAAGCGGAGACTTCCGTCGAGGCGCCGGACATCGGTCTGGGCGCCGATCCGATCGCCGAGCAGATCGTTCCGGACGTCGTGTCATCCCAAACGACGTCGGACGCCTCGGCCGACGCCGGCGATTTCCATTTCGACGGCGCGCCCGCCGACGCGGTCGTCGTGGTGTCCGAGACCGAGAGCAATTCCACAGCCACCGACGAACCCGTCGTCACCACCGAAGACACTGGAGCAGTAGACGATGTACCCCCCGCCGATGTCGAGCAGGAAGACGGCATGAGCGATCGAGGTTTCAATCGGTCGGTCTGCCGCCAGGTCCTCGGCCTTGTCGTCGGGCCCCACGAGGCGGTCGTGAAGGCCGACGACGTCATGGAGTTCGAGCGCAACAATCCCGACGTCCAGGTGGCGGAGGTCATCAATTCGCGCTCGTTCGATGAACAGATCGGTTCGCAGGAGGCTGCGGCCGCGCGTCACGCCTGGAAGGACGTGAAGCTGATCCTTTCGCAGTCTTCGCTGGAACGCCTGATGGGCGACTTCGAGAGGGTGAACGCACGCGGTCAGCTTCTTCTCGAGGAGCCGCACACGCTGACGCACGCTTCGTTCGGATCGTTCGAAGCCGACTGCCTGCGTCTGCGCCGCATGGTTTCCCTCCCGGGCGTCACGGACGCCTTCGAAGCCACGGCGGATCTGGTGGACCGCAACGTCGCCATCCTGGACGCCCTCATCCTAATTCAGAAGGCCCGCATCGAAGCTGCGTCGGCCAGATCATCTTCAACTCCCGGAGGCATTGTGCGCCAGAGAATACCAGCAGGCCGTGACAACGATACCGCATCGCGCGGCAAATCCCTGATCGGCTCCGTCCTCGGTGGCGCTCGCACCGCTGGCGTGGGCGTCATGCGCGACGTTCCCGCCAAGGATGTCATCATCGACCACGAGACGCCCTCGGCTGTCGACGTCAATCCCTCGGACGACGCCACCAGCGGAGATTACGCGAGGAATGACGTGCCCGCGATCGACACCAGCGCTCCGAAGGTGGACGCGTCCGCTCCGCGTCCGGGAGACGAGGGCTTCGTGTCCTCACATCCGATCGATTCGATCGAGTACCAGGTCGAGATGGACATGCACGCGACCGGCATGGCCTCGCGCGTGCGTGGTGTGTCGGCGGCGCAGGAGCGCGTCGAACACGAGGAGCGCCAGCGTCAGGAAGCCCTGGACCGCACGGCTGACGATGCCCGTCGCGTGACCGAGGAGGCGGACGCCGAACTCGTGCGCCAGAAGGAGGCCGACGACGCAAAGAGGGAGAAGATCGAAGCGGAAGAGGCTGCAAATCGCGAAAAGCTCGCCCAGATAGCGACGCAGACGGCCGAAGCGGAGCGCGATCGCACACGTGCGGAAGCGGAAGCGGCGGAGCTCGCGCTCGAGACCGAACGCGCCGTCGCGGCGCGCTCCAAGGCCGACGAGGCCGTGCTGAAGCAGTTCAGGGACCGCGAGAGGGAACTCTCCATCCCCGAGCGCTTCCGCACGGACGAGGTCATCGCCCATTCGCTCGCTCTCGCGGAGCTTCGCAACATCCGTCGCGTGTTCCAGCGCAGCACCATCGGCGCCAAGGTGGAGGGGCTTTCGGACGTGGAGGTCGCCAATCACATTCCGGCGGCTCGCAGCCTTCTTCAGACCGAAGCCGAGATGATGAACAACGCCGCCGGCATCCTGACCGGCATCGGCGCCGTGCTCGACGTCGCGGACCCCGCGGACCTGGACGCCGTCCGCGCGCTTCTCGAGCCTGACGAAGTGCGCTTCTTCGGCACCATCGAAGGTCAGCTCCAGCGCAGCCGGGCGGCGCTCGACACCTTGGACCGGGCGGAGGCTTCGGACCGCGAGATGCGCGACCGCGCCGAGAAGGCCAAGGAGCTGATCGGCATGTCGGAGCAGGTGCAGCGCCTGGCGGACGACGTCCAGCGCCTGCAGTCGGAGGTCGAGACCGCCGGCGAGACCGCCCGCACGTCCGGCGAACGCGCCGATCGTCTCGAAAGGGAGAAGGTCGAGGCGGAGCGGGCGCTCGATGCGATCCGCAAGGAGATGGCCGGCATCGTCGACGACGACTTCCAGAGCACTCTGGAGACGATCGGCACGCGCATCGACGTTTCGGGCGTGGATGGCATCTACTCCTTCCTGTCGCCGGATCTCGGGTCCATGGTGATGGTCATGACGACCCCCGCGTCGGTATTCCCGGACGGGCTCATCCAGCGCGGGTCCAAGGCGCTCACGGTCGCCGACTTCCTCGACTTCGTCGTGTCGCGCGCCAAGGACATCACCACCGACGCCATCGCGGTCCTCTTCACCGATCCGCAGATGCGCGCCTACACGTCCGGCACGCAGGGCATGACCATGAAGCACATCCGCCGTTCGGTTTCCGAGCTGACGGAGCTTCTCGGCAACTACAACATCAGCATCGAGGGTTCGGCGAAGTGAGCATGTCCAAGTTCATGGCGCTCGCAGGCGTGGCGGCCGGTCTCGCATGCGTTCCCGGTGCCGTCGGCGCGGCGGAGCTGGAGACTCAGCTTCGCTGCTCCGTGCCCGCGGATTCTGCGGTCTACGCCCGTCAGGTGGGGTCGGTCCCAGCCATGAAGCGCGGCGAGGTCGTCATCAAGCGTTCCGGCCAGGCCGCCCCTCCGCTGATGGTGGAGGGGTGGAAGCCCCAGTCCGGTCCGCTCGGCAAGGTGCTTTCCGAACTCGGCCACGAAGCGGGGTTCGCCGTCACCGGAGCCGACGGGCTCGGCGTAGTGTCGCTCACCATCGACAAGGGACCGCTCACACAGATTCTCGACAACCTCGTCGGGCAGGTCGGCGCGTCCTGGACTTTCTCGTCGGGCGTGGTTCACATCTCGAAGACGCCTCAGGCGGCCTCCGTCTCGGCCACCATGGCATTGCCTTCGAACCGCGACGTCACCTTGGCCCTGCTGGACACCCTGCGCGGCTACGACGCGACGGGTGTTTCTCTCACGCAGAGCGGAATCTCGTTCGCCGGTGCACCGGCGGCCATGAACAGGATCCAGAGCGGCCTCGCCGGCGTGTCCGAGATCTTCGCGTTCGACGTGACCTTCCTGCAGGGACGTCCTGCCGTCGGTCGCTACAATTGGGCGCAGATCCCCGGATCCACGATCGTCGCCGACGGGGCCGGCGGCAGGCTCCTGCTGGGCGAGGAGGGCGCTTCGTCCTTCAACGCGTTCCTCGCCGCGGCCGGGGATGTTAAGCCGGGCGGCATGCAGACCGTGGCGGGACCCTCGGGGTGGGCACTGGTCGTTCCGCAGTCGCAGTGCGGCGCCGGTGCTGCCGAGATCCAGCTCAAGCCCAAGCGCGTCGGCGATGGATTCTCCATGCAGCTCGCCGGGATGGGTGCGCCGGTCGACGTTCCCATGGTGACTCTGGGGCAGACGCTTGTGGTTGCGGCCAGGGATCCCATCGGTGGATGGATCAACATGGTGACCATTCGTCCCCGGGTGCTCGCCGTACGGTGATGGAGGCGGTCCACGGGCCGCCTCGCATCGTCGCGATCGCCGATCGCGGTTTTCCCCATCGGGTATTCCATCCTATAACATCGTCATGGCCTGGATCATCCGCTTCGTTCTGCTCGCACTCGTCGTCGCCGCCGGCATCGTCGGCTGGTCCGCCGGCGGTGCGCTCGCCTCCGACCTCGAGGTGTCCTCGCTGGTCGCCGGAGACGCCGATGGCGAGAAGGTCACGAAGTTGTCCACCGGGCCCGCCCTGCAATCGCGAATCGTGCAGGACCTATCGGTCATCAACGCGCAGCGCGAGTCCCGTCGAGACGGGGACGTGCGGGCCGTGTTCCTGGAGAAGGTGTCGTTCGAGCGCTCGGCGGGTGGCGTCGTCGCCCGTGGAAGCATTCTCGATCTCGGCGCTCCCCGCGCGGTCAACGTGGTGATCGACGCCTTCGACGGATCGCGCAACTACCTGTCCTCGGCCTCGTCTCCCGTCCAATCCTCCGCGACGTCGACGCCCTTCACCGTCTCCATGATGGACGAAGACCGCTTCCAGAGCTTCTCGGTGAGATTCCTGGACGCAGGAATGGAGGAGATCGTGATGCGTTCGGCCGACACCCCCATACGCAAGGTGCCGCCCGTGCTCGTCGACGATCCTCTCCACGCGGCCGATCTTTCCGAAGTCGCCGAACGTCTCGTCATGCTGGGCTACGCCGCCAAGGCCCAGCCCGTGAGGGATGAGATCGTCGCGGCGGCGCTGGTGTCGAGATTCCGCAAGGATTACGGTCTCGGCGGACAGTCCGGCGTCACCGTCGGCGATCTGGTCGCATTGCGCATCGTGTCGGGGCCGTCGAAGTCCCGCGCCGATCTGGGCGCGTACTGATGTCGCGTCCGGACAGAGCGGCAAGGGTGGTGGTGGTCGTGTCGACGCTGCTCGCCGGCGTTCTCGCGACCATGATGGCCGGCACGTCCGACATCTTCGCTACCGCCCAGGGGTCGCTGATCGCAACCGCGCTTCTGTTCTGCTCCACGGTTCTCATGGATTCGGCCCTGTTCGGTTCCAGTGTGAGGCCCGAGACCGCTGGAATCGTGTCGGGACTTGCCCTCGGGTTCTTTCTTCGCCAGTCCACCGTGTCGGTGGCTTTGGCTCAAGGTGGCGCCAGGGTCGCGGCCACCGCCTTCGTCATATCGGTCGGGTTGTTCTGCTGGAGGCTCCGGCGCCGTCACAAGGCGTAGGAGGGATCGCTTCTGCCATCCGGGCCGAGCACCAGCGCCTTGTACCCGCCGTTCACCTGAAGCACGTCGATGATGGCGCACAGGGCGTCCTCGTCTAGGACCTCGAATATGGCCGTGGGTATGTATCTGGTGTATTCGCCCATCATGCGGAGCTGAACGCCTCCTCCGTGCTGGGAGACCGATTTGGGCAGGCCGTTCGGACCGTCCAGCTTGCCGGTCAGCACCAGCACCCGGTGATTCTGCTGCATGGCGATGGCCTGAGCCGCGAGGTGCACGTCATTGCGCAGCATGATCCACACCTCCGACCACGCCCCTGAACCGGCTTCCTGTATCCTGCACGGGTGCGACCCCTTTCAACTTTTCCCCCCGCCACGGTGGTTTTTATCTGCTCGTGGCGAGTCTGTGTTTCGCGATTATAGGCTGAACATCGCTTTAACGGCAAATGGCGTCTTCACGGCATGATCGAGAAGCGCTTCGCCAGGTATCGACCCAGCTTTGCCATGCGTCCGGGCTTGCCTCTGATCCAGGGCGCGATGACGTCCCCGGCTCCCCTTTCGTCGTACATGCCGCGTATCTCGTCCTCCTGCGCGGGCAGCAGCGCCACATAGGCATTGATGAAGTGCGGCGCCATCTGCATGCACCTTCCGAGCAGGATGGCGATGGCGCACGCCAGTCCGATGAATGCGAACAGCACGTTGAACGAGAACAGGTTGCCCAGAAACGCCTGCGGCGTGCTGTTCGCGACCATCTCCACCAGGTACAGCACGATCAGCAGCACGAAGGCCGTCGTGCCGAATCGTATCACAGAGAGATTGTTCGAGTTCCTGCGCAAGTCGTCCGGAAGGAACGTCCACGCCAGCCTCAGCTGCTTCTCGAGGTCGGGATCGCGCCGCAGGTATTGACGCTTCAGATGGGTGACCACCTCGTAAGCCCTATCGCGAGCGGGACGTACAATGGATGCTCCGGCGCCCCTCCTGCGCACAGCCTGAGGTAGTGCGGTGTCGCCTTGCCCGTCGAGATCGCCCATTTCACATCCTTTTCCCGTTCCATGTGGGTCGCGTTCACGCCCCACGCACATAGGAGATCCCCCTCCTGCGACAGGATTCGTCTCAGTATCTCGTCATTCTCCGGTCCGATGGGATCGACCGCTTTGCGCATCTCGGAGGGCTCGGTCGCCCTGTACGCGAAGCAGTTCATCACTACGACCGTACCGTATCCCATTCTTCTCGCACGACGCACCAGACCGTCGACAGTCCTGTCCCCTTCCGAATGCGTCGCCTTGCTGGGGTTGAGCATCATCACGATCAGGACGGGGAGTCTCTCGTCGAACACACGCCACAGCAGATACCGATACGTCGAGATCCCGTTCTCGTCGGGAGGAGAGAGCACCGATCCCCACTGTTCCGGATCGATCATGTCCCCGTGCGTCTCATGGCTCACCTGCAGGTCCGGTCGACCGGCGACCGCGTCGAGCACGATTTCCGGCACCTTCACGCGGGAAGCTTCAGGACGGTAGTCGATACGACGACGGCATGAGCTTCCAGGCGGCGGACCATCATGTCGACGCAACCCCGTCCATCCTCCTGCGTCCACGCTCCCGTGATCGTGACTTCGTGCGGGCCGCCCGGCCATGCCTGGTCGAACCGCCGTCCCACGTCCTCGGGCCATTCGGGATGCGCGAAGTCGCAGGCCTTGTGCCTCACGACGCGTCTGTCGCGCGCGTCGAGGGCGTTCTCGACGGCGAGTCCCAGCATGGCGTAATGTTCTAGCTCGTCGCTCATGTCGCCGTCCACGACGAAGAGATCGTGTTCCCAGGCCATCACCTCGAACGCCAGCGCATCCCTCAGAAATGGCGCCTCGTCGCCCAGATTGTAGTCGGCCGTGCCGCATGCGGTGCCGGGGTGCACCAGCACCATTATCTTTTCGTTTTCCGCACTCATGCCGCTTCGAGCTCCCTGGATATCTCCATGATTCCGGCGCCCGTCGTTCCGTAGGGCGTCATCCCGTACAGGTCGACGATCCGCCGCCGAGCCGCGGCGAGTGCCACGGCGTCCTCGATGGTGATATTCCGTATGGTCTTGGCGCGCAATACGCGTGCCGGGATCATCGACTGCGCCTCGCGACGTTCGGCCGCGATGCGCTTCGCGTCCTCCAGGAGTCGCTTGTCGACTTCGCCGCGCTCATCGAGGTCGCTCAGCCATCCGTTGGCCTGGAACGAGAAGGCGGATCTGATCTCCAGCGACGTGTAGTGGCCGAACACCTCCCTGTTCCCTCCAGGCCCGATCGAGGTCTTCAGGTCCCCCCGCGAGGCGATCGTGCACAATGCGCAACTGAGCCGTGTCGAGCCCAGCCCGTACGCGCGGTGCAGCGGGATCGCTTGCTCCGCATGATGCTCGAACACCTGCTCCGTCGTCCATTCCACTATGGGATGCCACAGCAGGCCCTGTCGGCCGTTGCGGCGGATCATCTCCCCGTCGGGTGCCACGATCGGAGCCTTCGCCCGACCGCTGCTCTCCTGCCTCCTTATGCCCACGATCCCCACGACTGGCAGATCGCCGCTCAGCTTGGCCTTGCGGCGCGACAACGGAACGAGCTTCTGTTCGCTGCGGCAGTACAGGAGCGTCGATGACGACCATGGTGGAACCATGTTGATGGTCTCCAGCCGCTGGTAGCGGTCCCTGCTCCGCCGCCAACGATCCTCGAATCTCCATATGAGGTCGTTCTTCTGTGACACGACCTCGAGCGGCACGCCGACATGGGCTGCCACGCGCCTGACCGTGTCCAGCGTGTCCGACCACTCGGCGCGCCCCAGGTCGGCGTGCAACGCGAGTCTGCGATTCCTGTCGTGTCCGACCTGGTCCAGCCAGGCGTTTGCGGCGTGCATGGATGCACCGGAATCCTTGCCCCCGCTCACGCTGTAGACGAACCAGGCGTTCCTACGCGCCAGGTCTTCGATTTCGGTCGTGATGGCGAGGTTCATGTCCGTCTCCCTGTCTTTTCGCCGGTTCGACGCTGACGTCAGCTTCGTGGATGCGTGCGGCACCATTCGATCGCCTCGGCGCAGGTCGCTACCGGCGGCAGGCGCATGGCCATGATCCGCGCCTGCTCGCCGTGCGGAAGCGTCGCCAATGCTCTGCCCCCTTGTTCGAGGAGGAGTCCGTCCGAGCCGCCGACGACCAGCGGTTCATCGGGACCCACCCACAGCCTCAACGCCACCTCGTCCGTGATGCTTCCCAGCGTCCAGTGTCTCATGCCCGGATCGTATCGAACCGTGCCGACCACCACGACCTCGTCCCGTCGCCAACTCCGCCGCGCGATCGTCGGGTACTTCTCGCGCCGCCGTCCCGCCGCGTGATGGATCCTGTGCTCGAGCGTCGTGACGTTCGAAGCTCCACCACCCTCGTAGTGCGTGTCCACCATGCCATCGCGCTCGTCGCCGACGATCGCCGAACCCGCACGCACGTCGTGCACGACCCCCTTCGCCGGAACGAGCAGCAGATATTCCGTGTCGAGCGCTCTCATCGCGTGTGATCCCGCAGGATCCGTTCCAACGGGTCGGGTTCTCCGAGCGGCTGCGAGGCCACGTCAGACGGTTCGAATCGCAGACCCTGGCCGGCGATCACGAGCATGTCGCTCGAGGCCATATCCTCAAGATCGACGTTGTACGTGTCCAGTTCTTCCCAGACCGTCTGGTACTCCTCGGCGTCGGGATTCCATTTCGTTCCGCCATCCTCGTGCGACACCCATACGCGCAGTCCGATGCCCCGTCGTTCGCACTGATCGCGCAGCACGGACAGATATCCGCCGGGTTCGCACCATGGGGTGGTGATCCGATAGGTGATCATCGTCGCGCCTTGGAACTCGTGGTACGCATCGTGGTCGTCGGCGTCCTCGACCCGTGGAGCCGATCCGGTCGCATTCCACTTGGTGCCCCACCTGTTCCGCTGCCAGTCATAGGCCGTGGCGACGCCATAGGCGGCCATGTTCGAGTTGAAGAGGTCCATTGCCCTGCGATGCGATTCCGTCGGCGCAGGTTCACCACGGTTCGATGCGCCTCTCCCATTCCCCGACACCAGGGCTTCGTATTCGGGGATCTCCTGCGCCTGCTGCAGTCCCGCGGGAATGGGGAGCAGCGCCTCCAGATCGAGCCACACGCTCCGCGAGTCCTCCGCCGCCTGCGACTCGAGATCGCTGGTGTCCATGCCCGGCGTGGCGAGCGAGGCGATGATGTCCTTGGCGAAGTGCGCGTGCTGCGGACGCACGAACAGCTTGATGACGGTTTCCGACCAGTTCGGCATTTCATGTCTCCCTTGTGATCCGGCCTGTCCGCCGGTCCTGCTTAATCGGGCTCGCGCGCCCACCGTCCTCGCCGATGGCCTCTCCATTCCGTTGTGGAGTTTGACGTCGGGTCGGCGATATTTACTTTTCCGGAGTGGACCGGTCTTCATCCTGATACGTTGTTGAATCGGGGTGGCGTCGGCACCTGCCCCCTTGGTGCCGGCGTCATCCCACCCCTTGTCATCGCCTCTGCGGGAATATGCCCAGCTTCGACATCTGCGGCTTGCATATCTCGACCACCCTGGTGGCTTGCGCAGCCGTCATCATGCCGATGTGGCACTCTTCGCTGGTCATCTCCATGCGTTCCGCGAGCCATCTGTAGCCGCGCTTTCGCGCACTGCCGCCCTCCGGCTTGCGACGGCCCACTTCCTTGTAGAGCGCGTCGAAGTACGCGTGCGCCTCGGATCGCGCGCTTCTCGTGACGCTTCCCGCCGGTGTCCCCAAGGGTTGAGCCGTGCCCGGATGCGTTCCGACGTACGCGCCGCATGCGCACAGGTAGAACTTCTTCACCGCCAGATCCGGTCGATGGGGATACACGCGATCGCCTCCCACCATTTCTGCGTCGGCTCCGCATTCGGCGCATGTGCATGGGACGGGTTCCATCGAATGTCCGTTGTGGTTGATCCTGCTGGTCATTTCACGCCGCCAAGGAGTATGTCGCCGATGCGCGACGGTTGAAGTGGGTGCTCAGCTGCTGACGCACCTTCGCGCGCCAATGTTCCGTTGAAGTCGGTCGGCGGGGACCGATCTCCGCGCACACCTGGGCGATGGTCCCCTCGCCGCCTAGACGCTTCAGCGCCTCCTCCACGACCGCCTTCCAGCCCGAGCGGCCCTCCGAAAGGGCGCGCCTGTAGACGACGGGCATCTCCTCTATCTCGCGGCTCTCGTGGTACAGCAGGAACCCATGCAGGCGCGGCACCGGATCCCGCACGAAGCGAGCGAGGACGAGGGGAAGCCTTATCCCCGGAAACAGCGTTCTCGGCAGCATGTCCTGGCTGATGCTCCACCGTCGATTGTAGCGCGCCACGCGAGACGTAGTCTGCAGCGCGAACGCCGGCAGGATCATGATCATCGGTCCACCGTCGTCGAGCAACCCGTACGCGCGATCGAGCATCCCGTCGAACACGTCCATGCGGAACGGCGGATTCCCTATCAGCGCGTCGCAGCGGTCCACCGGCAGATCGACGGTTCTGAAGTCCCCTTCGATGATCTCGGCCTGCGTTTCGCTTCTCGCTCTGCGTGCCAGACGTGGATCTATCTCCACGCCGATCGCCCTGGTTCCCGCGGGCAATGCGTGGATGAACCTTCCGATGCCGCAGATCGGCTCGATCACCGTCGCACCACTGCGCAGCTCGTGCAGACAGTGACCCACTATCGCCTCTGCCGCCCATGCCGGGGTCATCCATTGCGACAGCTTCGGGTCGTACCGCCCTTCCACGTCTTCGGCCTGGGTCGATCGCATCAATTCAAGCTGCATCGCCCACTCCCATGTCCACGATCATCCTGTTCATGGCTGCCACCTTCCGCGTGATCGTCTCGACGACCCGCGGATGCAGGCCGCACGGTGCGTGATCGACGGCGCTCAGCACGATGTTCTGTGCCTGGTCGAGCAGCTCCACGGCCTCCTCGATGGTTCGATCGGAGTAGCGGTTTCTCGCCGTCTGGACCGCCTTTTCCCATTCCTCGACCGATGCCGTGATGAAGGTCCCGTAGAACGTCGCATCGGCATCCGCTCTTTCACCGAGTGGCCGCCTGTACACGCCCTCGAGCACGATGCCGGCGCCTTGTGGACTGGGCGCCTTCGTCATGCGCACGATCTCGCGATGGTGTCCGCGCTCGTCGTCGTTCTCAACGGCCAGCAGAAGGTAGTCAAGGCTCCGCTCGTCGTAGCCGCGAAGCATGTCGAGCGTATACCGCTGGATGTGCTTGATCTCGACCTCCCACCCGCCGTCGTCCATTCGGCTTATGGTTTCGAGCACGCCGCCCAGGATGGCTGCGATGGCGCGTCCAGCCTCCTCGTCGGTCATGCCGTCGTGGACCTCGGTCATGTCTTTTTCCTCCGCCGTAGTCATGCGGCGTTTCTTTCGCGGTGATCCAGCAGCTCCGTCGGTGCGCAGGGCGCGAGTCCCGCCGCCTTCATGATCTGCCGTCCCACCGCTCGTCCCATCGCCGGTATCACCGAATTCCCGATCTGCCTGTAGGCGAGGATCTTCACGGGTGACATCTCGATGCAGTCCGGTATTCCGTGAAGCCTGGCCGCCTCCCGCACGGTTATCACCCTGGTGCCCTTGGGATGGATGGGGGCCACGCTCGTGAAGGAGCCCCTGGAAGCGTCGCTTCCCGCACGCAGGGTCAGCGACGTGCCATGGGGGTCGAGCCGATGGCGTCGACTCACCGGCTCCGATCCACCGGGTCTGACGCTTCGGAACCGTTCGACCGATTCCGGCTGGTGATTCGTGAGCTGCGAGCAGGTCAGCATGTCCGGCCGCCACTGCCGCCGATAGCTCAGGTCCTCGGCGTCGTTCGCCAGACCTCTCATGAGCATCCCGTATCTGGACGTGGGCGCCGGATGCCCCGTCTCGACCCAGTGCCGGTCGACCAGTTCGGGAAAGTCGTCTGCGTCCGGCAGACCGTCCAGCGCGTCCTCCACTGTGGGCGTGCGGTGCAGAAGGAAATCCGGCGTCGTCGAATGGGTGGGGTCGGGGTAGCGCGGCGGCGTCTGATCCAGTCGGTGCATCAGGAGGAAGACGCGCTCGCGCCGCTGCGGCACGCCGAAGTCGACCGCCTTCAGGACGCGCGGGTCGACCAGCCCATAGCCTCTCTTGTGCAGGAGTTCGCGAAGTTCGTCGAGAAGCGGCGCGTTGCGTTCCCCCAGCAACGTCGGCACCTGCTCCATGACGCCATAGCGCGCACCCAGATTGGCCACGTGTTCGACGAAGCTCACCATCAGGCGGTTTCGTGGATCGTCCTCGAGCATGAGTCCCGCCTGGCTGATGCCCTGACAGGGTGGACCGCCCACGACGGCGTCGACGACGGCCTCGTAGTCCTCGCCGAGCGTCATGACGTCGGGATCGTCCGAGCCGAAGGCGCGTCGCAGGTCCCGCGTGCGATCCTGCGAGAGATCAAGCGTCAGCGACCGTCCGTAGCCGAAGTTGCGGCGATGCACTTCGGCGTTGCGCGGCTTGTCGTCCGCTGACACCTCGATGTCGAACCCGGCCTGCTCGAGCCCGTAGCTCAGACCGCCCCATCCTGCGAACAGGTCGATCGCCCTGCCTCTGCGGTTGCTCATGACTCGGTCCTCGGGGTTGTGCTGGGTGTGGGCATGCCCTTCGGCACCTGCGTGTCGTAGGGCAGTTCGGTCTGCGGGATGTCCTCCCAGTTCAGAGCCGACGTTATCATGCTGTGCGAGGGACTCGGATGCCCCGTCTGCGTGCACAGACTCCTGTAGCGCAGGATCTCGTCAGCCATCCGATAGCTCTCGACCGTCGGAACGCCGTCCCTGCTGAGCGTCGCTTCGAGGGTTTCGAGATGGTCGAACACCAGCTGATGCCTGGTGCTCACGTACATGTGCTCACCGTCGTCTCCCGTGCGGTCGTCGTCGATGAGCACGTCCAGCCGTGGTCTCGCGTCGCCCGGGACGAACCCTATCGCCACGATCGGGCCATCGTAGTAGTGGAGCGTATCGGTCTCCTCGAACGCGTACGGATGCAGATCCCCCAGACTCGAGACGAGGTTTTCGTATTCCACGAAGGGTCCGTTTATCTCAATCGAGGTTGAGAATCTGTCCGAATGGCGGATCGTATCCATCTGGCACCTCCATGCATGGCAGGGTCCACAGGACCGGAAAGGGCGGAGCCACGTCGGGAAACGTCCCCATGAGATCCGTCAGATAGACGACGAGATCCGCTTCCATCTCCTCGGCCAGAAGGAGGGCTGGCCGGAAGTCGGTGCCGGCGCGCCCCTCGAAAGCGACGTCGATCAGATCCCGCGCATCGTCGATCCGCCGCACCGATCTGACTGCGGCATCCGCGACCACGGCGTACACCTCGGCGTTCGTCCGCCTTTTCATCGCCTGTATCTCCGAGAGGTATCGGAGGAACTCCTCCGGACGGATCGACCCGGACGAATCCAGCACGACGACGACGCGAGGAACGTTCGGGCGTCTCCGGCCCGAGCTCCACACGATGTGCGTCAGCCCCATCGCCTCCTGCGTCAGCACCCGTCTGCCCGGCTTCGTGGGACGCCTTTCGCGTCGGCGGGCGAGATGCCGCTGCGTGATGGTCCTGAATGACGCCTCCCAGGGCGTGCCCACCTGGGGGATGTCTCCGTCCAGGACCTCGAGCAGGGACTTCGTCCCCTTGCCGACGACCATCGCCTTGGCGTTCCTGAGCTTTTCGCCCGCTGTTCTGATGGCGTCGTCCACGTCCTCCGACGTCATGCCCTCCAGCCCGTCCAGTCCGACGTCCGTCGGCTGATTGAATTGCGCCAGGAATTCCTCGAGACGCTTTTCGCGCTGATCGCGCTGCCAGTCCCGTGGCGCGATTTCCTTGCCGGACGCATTGCCGCCGTCCGCTGCGGGCGACGACGTCGTGTCCGAAGGCGCGGTCCCGTCGTCACCGGCGGGGCCCTGCGCGCGGTCGTCGTTCTGGTCGCGATGCGCCTTGGCCGCCTCCTCGAGACGGAACAGGGCGTCGTACATCCATTCCAGGGTGAGCGTGCCCACCTTCGTCATCCTCGAGTGATCCACCTTCGCCCCGGTCAGTGCGACGACGGCTTCGGCCTGTTTCGCGATGTCCGCCAGCACGATCCCGCCTTCGGGCAGTTTGATCGTCCTGCGGGCGCCGTTCCTGATGCCTTCGTTGATGATGGCGTCCGCCGCGACGTTCATGATGTCGTGTCGGTAGGAGGATCCGAGACGACGCTTCATCTTCACGCCCCGCAGAGGATGCGCGAATGCGGCGTGGAGATATTCGTGCAGCAGCACGCCTGCGCGTTCGGCCTGCTGCAGCCTGTGGAACGCCGGCCAGACGGTGACGGCCGTCCCGTTGGTGCACGCGACGCTTCCAGGCTCGTCCAGTGTCATCGAACGGTGTTCCATGAACAGTGCCGTGGAGGCGATCATGGGTTCCTGCACGAGGATGTTCGACATGTCCGCCCGCAGGCCTCCATGCGTCCTGATCACCGCGTTCGTCATGTCGATTCTCCGAATGCCCTGTTTGCGATCGTCACGCAGCCAGACCGAGCTTGCCGTCCGCCCCGGAGTCGCGACCGGGCATGTCGGGAACGGCTCGCGCCACGTCGTTCATCTCGCGCCGCCATTTGACCATCAGGTGCTGCATGAGTTCGCTGCCGTAGATCCCCTCGATGCCGTGCAGATTGAAGGCGCGGTTGAGCACCATCTCCGCGACCGTGAACCGCGTCTCGTAGAACGGGACGTCGTCGACCGGCTCGAACGACTCGAGCAGGTCGTAGACCTCTTCGCATCGTTGCAGCGTCGTGGCGTGCCAGATCATTCCCTGGCAGTAGGTCCACAGTGCTTCGAGGGTCTTGGGCGTATGGCGCGCCCTGTCCTCGCGGGGCATCGAGAGCAGTTCCTCGACGCTCTTGAGCTGCAGCGCCTGATCGCGCACGCTCATGTACGCGGTGCCGATCTCGATGCCGAGCTTGCCCTTGACGCCGGCGTCGATCGCCGCGGCCGAACGGTTCTTGGCGACGGCCGTCCTGATGAAGCGGTTGACCGCGACCCACGTCCGGGGACTCGGCGCCACGACGTTGTCGCCCTTCATGGCCTCCGCGCTCATTTCGAACGCGTCGGGTCGCAGGCGCAGGAACGCCACGATCGAGATGTCGATGCCGTTCTCCGCGGCGTAGTCGTTGCACCAGGCGACGACGTCGGTCTTGATCCTGATCACGCCGACGCGGTCCGCCGTCGCCCGATCGAACTCGTACACGTTGGTTCCGTCCTCGGCCGAGTTCCCCGCCATCATGAAGTGGCAGTTGTCCGGCAGGTTCGTGTCGCCGAGATACCGCTCGAGCAGCGCCGACATGATGGCCTTGCGGTTCTCGTCGTGCGCCTGCGTGATCTCGTCGATGAACACCAGGACGGGGCCGTCCGATCCATCGGGATTCGGCATCCACTTGGGAGGGAGATGCGTCGAGCGCTGCCCTTCGCGGTCGATGTACTGCAGCCCCGCAACCTCCTCCGGAGCGATGTTGTTGAGACGGATCGAGCGCAGCTGCGCACCGAGCAGTCGGGCCACCATCGCGGCGGCCGTCGTCTTGCCGACGCCCGGTGCACTGACCAGAAAAGGTATGTTCTCCGATTCGATGTAGGTCAGGGCCGTTTCCACGGCCACGTCCAGTGTCACGTGCGGTACGTTGTACGCCATCTGTTTTTCCCATTCCTCATGATCATGCCCCGCCGGTGGTCTGAACCACCTCGCGCATCCCCAGCTTTATGCAGTGTGCTTCGTATTCCATCTCCCGCCCGTCAGGCGGCACCACCGTCAACCCGAGGCGATCGAGCACGTCTTCCACCTCCTTCGCGACATGCGCATCGAAGTGATGATCCAGCAGGGAGGCCGGTCTCGCCGCCAGCATGAGCAGGTCGCTGTGCGACGCGATGGTGATCGTGACCGGTTCCGGATGGAGCACCTGGTATTCGGTCACGCCCGTGGCGGTGTCGTGGTAGACCGCCAGTTCCGCAGTGGTCTGCGCGATTGACAGCTTGACCGTGAGGGTGGTGCGGTCCTCCGTGCAGAATGCGTTCGCGTCGGCGATCTCCAGCCCCGCGGCCGCGGCGATGTCGTCGAAGCATGTCTGCACGTCTTCGACGCCCGAACCACAGCGTCCGTCGTCGCCCATGGCCGAGCGCTCGGAAGCTCCGGCGCGATACACCATGAGCATCGGAGCCTCACCCCTGGCCTGACTCAGACGCGATTGCATCTCCCGCGATTCCAGTATCTGCGTGATCGTCACCACTCGTGCATTCCCCATCTTCCAGGTTGCGCTCGTCATCGCTTCTCCGATCTCAGCCGCAGGCTTCCGAAGCCGACGCGCAGGGTCGGCGTCGACGGCAGTTCGGGCACGTAGCCGAGTCGTTCGAGTAGCGCGACAGTGTCCTCGGACCCGTCCATGTTGAGCAACGCCTCGCGGGGCATGGCCGCGGCCATGAGCTTGTCGCTGGCGGACGGATAGCACAGCGTGACGTCGCGTGCGTATTCCAGCGACGGATCGTCGCTTCCTATCGTCCATACGACCTGAGGCGACTTGCTGTTGGCCGACACGGATATCTGACCTTGGAGGCGACGTCCATCGGAACTGGCGACGAACCATCCCCTGAGCAATGCGCCTTTCGGCGCAGAGGCCCTGATGCGATCGGCCACCTGCTCGAAGCGTGCCGGCACCGGGCCGGTGCTTCCGCCGCAGCCGTTCGGGCCGATGTAGAGCGTCTCGCCAGACGGTACGGCCTTCAGGAGTTCGATGTTCAGATTCCCGTCGAGCATCTCGTCTATGGCGTTCATGGCAGAATCCTTGATTTCCGACCTGAGACCAGTCGTCTCAGCGTTTGATCATGCAGCGCGTCAGTTCGCCGGGTTTGAGGAGGAGCACGACTGCATCGTCGTCTCCGATGCTGACGGATAGGACTTCGGGGGCCATCTCCAGCCCCAGATCGGACGGGTCGTAGATGGACGCGATCTGGTCGACGTCGCCGGCCAGGATGTCGGATCGCGGCCCCGGATAGTGTCCCGTCGTGATCTGATCGACGTACCGCCAGGCCCCGTCGCGGTACGTCGCCTTCACGATCATCCGGACCTCCTCGTCGGTCTGGGAATCGTACGTGAACGACAGCACGCCCTCGCGATCCGCGTGAATGTCGCAATCACCATTCAGGGCCGCCATCCCCTCTTCGTCCTCGTATCCTATTGGGAGGAGGTTCCACAGCTCGCATGCGCGACGCTCCATCATCCTGACCTGCGGGATGAGGTCCAGATCCTCCTCCTTCGGGCGCGGGCCGTCGATGGGCACGAAGCCGACGTCGCCGTGCAGGGTCGACGGGCTCCTGTGGTGCGCGGTGGCCCACAGGGTGAAGACAACCCTCCCGACCGAGGGTTGTGCGCGGAAGACGGCATCGACCCCCTCCCCCATCCACTTGGGGAAGGAGGGGTGGTCGATGTTCGAGAAGACCGCATCCGTCATGCGGCGAGCAGCTCCACGTCGCGCGCGATGATGAGCGAAGCGGCTTCGCGGTCGCCGTACCGCGAGGTCGCCAGACGGTCGGCGTTGTCGAAGACCTTTGCTGCGATCATGGCGTGGTCGCCGGGTCGCATGCCCTCCATGATCTCTGCGTCGATCAGCGTCGTCAGCTCCGAGGCGTCCTTCCGGATCCGGTCCATGACGGCCGCGTCCGGGGTGAACACGTCCCGCATTGAGGCGATGTCGGTCGCGATGCGCTTGAGGAGATCCCGCGCCTCGTACGTCACGCTGTCGAGACGCGGCGCCGTGCCATCCGCGATCGAGACGAGCAGCGCGTTCGAAAGCACCAGGGCCGCCGCCATCGCGGCCTGCTGGTCCGCGACGGTCTTCGCCACGGCGACGCTCTTCATGGCGTCGACGAGCGCGCCTGCCGCGATGCGGTCGTCGTTCGCCGCCGTGCGCAGGTCCTCCGCCATTGGGGTGGCGGCACCCGCGATGACGACGTTGAACGCGGACGAGCCGCGGACGGCGTCGAGCGTTGGGATGATGCGGGTCAGCACTGAGGTGGTCTTCATCTTCTTTTCCTTCACCATGAAAATTCCAAATGTTCCCCAACCTGCTTGGAGTACGCGGTATTCCATCCCATAAGCCGGCATCACCGATTCAGGATGGAAAGGAACACCGAGTGGCCCTGAGTTTGAAGGAGCAGCGTGAACGCGAGTCTCTGCGCAAGGAGCAGAAGCGGGCGGAGCGCATGGGCGTCAAGACCATCGCGACCGGCGAGGGTCTGGTGGCCCAGCTCGGCAAGGGGCGTCAGATCAGCGATGGCGATCTCAAGCGCATGGAGCAGGCGGTCGCCGTGTTCCGTGACGGCGGCGAGGAGCTCGATCGCGTCATCGACAACCTCAAGTTGCACCAGAAGGCCATGTACAAGATGGTCCAGGACGAGCTCAAGGGCGACTGGATGGGCGCGTTCGGACGCCTCGTCGCCGCCATCCCGGCCGCACGTCGTTTCCGCCCGTTCGCCATCACGTGGCCCGAGTGGCGCCAGATCGGCCTGCAGGCCGGCATGAACGAAGAAGAGGTCGTCGACGCTCTCAAGGTTATGCTGGTCTTCCGCGACCGCTAGGCGGCCAATCTCTGCGCGTCGCGGGCTCCGGTCTGCACCAGTCGGCGACGCGCCTCCTTCATCCTGTCCCGTGCGCGTTCGTCGCAACTGGTGTTCACCGCCGCCCGTCTGTCCTCCAGACCGCGATGCCCCTTGCAATGCCTCCACACGACGCTCAGCCGCAATCGCGACACCAATCCCGCGTAGGTCGCCGCTATCTCGTCGATCTCCTCGTTCCGCCTCAGCACCTCCTCGTGCAGCTGCTCGCTGCTTATCGTGGTGCTCTCCCTGTCTGCGCGGCGGATGTAGCGGCGCGCGGTGCCCTGCAGGATGCTCATGACGCTGTTGTTGTCGGTCTGGACCAGCAACGCATCGCCCTCTTCTATCAGGTTGCGCTGCATGGCCGTGACGATCCCGTTGACGACGGCCATGGCCTCGGCCACTCCGGAGTCCACGGTCAGTCGGCGCAGCGCGCCGTCACCGCGCGCGGTGCCCCTGTCGCATTTCGCCCAGGCGGCCCATCCCACGCATCCCGTGTGCGGGCATATCGATGCGTCCGAGAACAACGTGACCAGCATGTGATCCTCCTCGCGTCATGGTCGGACGACCCTTGCCTCAGGCCGTCCGACGCATTCTACACCTCCGGGTTTTCATCTTCAAACCCATCCGATGACCAACACGTCTCCATCCGGAAACAGACGCCGAGGTTGTCCGATCAGAACGGACAGTCGTCGAAGGGCAGTTCCGTCCTGGTGGGTGGCCGGCGGGCCTCCCGGGCGGCCAGGACCTCCTCGCGCTCGACCCGTTCGCTTCTTTCACGCTCGGTCTCGCCCACCAGAAGGTCGGCGCCCGCCGCACGCGCCAGGATCTGCATGATGGCGCCGTCCATGCCGCTCGCGGCGAGCTCCCCGCCGTCCTTGTACACGCTCCAGATAGCCCAGCGGCCGTCGTCGTAGGACGCGTGTACGATTTCGTCCTGCAGCTTTCCGCGGCGATCCTTCCTGGACGCCGTTGCGGCGAATCTGATCCGGAACGGCATCTCGTCGCGCCACACCCGCATCGTCTTGCTGGCGGGCGGATGCTTCGGCAGGATGGCGGCGATCGTGTTGAGATGAGGGCTCGCCGCTCCGCCATCCATCGCCGCGCCCAGATCGCGCTCGAGGTGATCGACGATGACGGCGTCTCCGACGATGTCTCCATCGACCAGCACGCGATCGCCGGCCGCCGGCTTCCACGCGCAGGACCTGTAGATCTTGTTGGTGGCCTTCACGATGTGCGTCCTCGTGCTGAACGACAGATCGCCCCGAGTTGTTCGCAGGGTGCCGCTGACGATGTTGTCGAGTCCGTGGCGCAGCATCGTGACGAGCGCCGGCATGCAGTGGACGTAGGCCATCTGTCTCTCCTTCTTGTGTGTCTATGTCGGTTGGACGCGCCAAAGCGTCCGTGGACGACGGATCGTCCCGGCTTCGGTCATTCACGCGTATTGAGGTCGGTCCGGCGTACGGGGGGTCAATCGCCCAGGAACATGCCCTTCTCAAGCAGGCGATCGCCTTTGAGGAACAGCCGGGTTCTTTGCCACAGCCAGGTGAACACGATGCCTCCCGCGATGCCCAGCGCTATCAGCCAGAACCAGTCGATGCCGAGACGGTATATGCCGTACCCCACCGTCGCCACGCACAGCGGCAGAGGCCAGAACCCCCAGAGGAGCTTCACGCCCAGCGCGCCGAAAACGACCGCGAAGGGCAGGGCCACCACCGCCATCACGATCCATACCGTCATGGGCACGGACCCCAGCGATGGCAGCGCCGGCATGGATGGCAGCGCGGGCAACGACGGAAGACTCTGTATCGCCACGCTAGCGCCTCAACTGGCCGATTTCGGCATCATGCCGTGACTGATCGATGGCGCCCGCCCTGAGAAGCCTGCCCAAGCGGTTTACGGCCGCATCCACGTCGCGTGGCGCCTCATCGTTGGGTGGGGGATCATTCCTGCGGAGATCCGCCATTCGCGGCGTCGGTTCAGGCGCGGCCAGCGGGGCCGGCTCGTACGATGGCAGCGGCGTGGGTGCGGGCGGCACCGGGCGCAGTTGATGCAGGTCCACGGGCTCGACCGCGTCCGTGCCCGGCGAAAGCAGCTGCGTGCCGGACCGCCGCGCCGAACGGGCCGCGTTGACCTTGTTGATGAAGGTGTTGACGGTGCGCTTCCAGACGTTTCGGATTTCACGTGGCCCCGCGGCCGTCGAGACGCTGATGTTTCCGAAGAACAGACCCGTCTGGCCTTCGATGGCGACGATGTCCTCGAGTTGTATCGAAACCTGCTTCAGACCGAACACCATGCCCTTGTCGACCAGCATGACCCGCTGGTCGGTCAGCACGATGAGCCAGGTGTTACCGTCCATGAGCCCCGACGAGAAGGACAGCACCTGCTCGTTGGTGGCGAGGATCTTGGGGAGGACGTCCAGCTCCTTCGACGTGAAGAACTGGTCGTCCCCCAGCTCCTTGGCGATCGCGTCGTACGCGCGCTTGCGCTGTTCTCCGGTCGCCGTTGTGAAGTCGAGCATGGGAATCAGTGCCTTGATTGCGTGCCCGAGGGCACGATGGCGGACGGATTGAGCCGGGGCACGACCAGCTCGATCTCGAAACGCAGCGCCTCCCAGCTCGGCGAGTGGACGTCCAGGCTTGTGCGTCCCTGCGTTATGCGCAGGAGAGGCGCGGGGTCCTCGTGCAGGGTCAGCACGGTCCCGTACGCGTCGTCCACCTCCTCCGGAGGTCGCGATGCGCGGTTGACGACCATGGCGCTGCCGAGGAAGGCCGAAAGTATGCGCGACCCCCGCGTGTCGAGCACCACGGCGTCGCCGACCCGCCTGTCGAGGCGGCTCAGGCGAATGCCGTCGGCACCCGGGAGGATCTCCAGCGCCACGCGGTGTCCCACTGCGCTTTCTATGATGCGTCGGCTATTCATGGTTCCCTGCGCACGTGTCCCAGGGGTTATAGGATCGGACCCGTCCGCGACGAAGCGTTTTGAAGCGTTCGGCGACCGGCCTAAAAGCATCACCGATGAAGGGAACACCAGCATGAGAAGTCTGCACATCGTCCTCGCGTCCGCCATGCTGGCGACGGCGTGCGACCAGTCTCCCCGTTCGATTCCGACGAATGCCGGGGTGGAGACGCCTCGGGGTGCGGATCCGGTCGTGATGGCCAAGCGCAGGGCGGCGGGGAGATGGCGGTCGGAGCCGGGCATCCTGCCTGGCGATCCCAAGCTGTGGGTCATAGTGGACGTCGCCGGCGACCAGTCGCTGAGGATCGAGAAGCGGGGCATGTCGAGCAGGTTCGAGGCGGTGTACGCCCAAGCATCCGGAAAGGTCACCACGACCGACGACGGCATAGCCGGGGAGGCTCCCGACGCAGACGGTTCGCTGACGCCCTTCCGTACGTTCACGGCCTCGTTTCCCTCTCCGGCCAAGATGCTGGTGAAGACGGGGGATCAGAGCTTCGCGTTCAGGTTCGACGGCGTCTGAGGTTCAGAAGTCGGCGTCCTCTGCCAGCTTGGCCAGCTCCTCGGCGCTGACGGGAGCGGCGATCGGAGCGAAGCTGGCGGCCACCTCGTCGGCGTGCTCCATGGCCTGCCTGATCCTCTCCTCACGCGTTTCGGGCATCAGAGCGATCTCCGATTCGACCTGCAGCGCGACATCCTCGTCGCCGCACGATGCAAGCGTCATGATCTCGGTCAGGCGATCGGTCATGATTTTCTCCTTAACGTGATGTTCGGTTCACAATGCTCTGACGTCAGCACGGAAAATGGGCGGGAATCGGGTTCCCGCCCATGACTGGCCGTTGCATGATGGCTTATCGATTTTGAAGATCGATGACTTTTGGTCAAGAGGCGTCTTCGCATGGAACGCCCCGGTCGATGAGGCGGATAACGTCGAAATGTGCAATGCGTGCGCGTCGAAGTTGTCCATGGCAGCGCTAGATAATTCAGAGGCTTAGCTGTTATTGTGGACAACTTATGGCCCACCTATGTACAACTTGTGGGGGACCTATGGACGACTTATGCGCCCGGTTTCAACTTGCGAGGACGGACATAAGTTGTCCATGATGGCGTCTCCCGCACAGGCCGGGCAAGCCGGTCATAATCTGATACGGTAACCGCCAAAAGATGTCTACGACGCAGCACGTAGCATGCCAAAAGTTGTCCACGATCCTTGGCTGCCAAGCTGTCCCTCGCTCTTCGATCGTCCGATGTCATCTTGGTCATGGATTTCCCGCACGACATGTCTAAGGGCGGGTACGGCTGCCCTCGCCTGTGTCATCGTCATGGCGACCAGAATGATCGCGTTCGATTCCGTGCCGTTGGTCATGATGGTCTCCCACATCTTCGCTCGTTCGGATGTGTCTTTCATCAGGGTATGATCGCCGCGCACATCTCGTCGGTGATTGCCGGAACTCGACCCAGTAGATCCGCGCGGTGACGTTCCAGTTCTTCGACGTGCTCGTCCGCTAAAGGCGTTCTGCGGCGCTCCCCGATTGCCACGGTCAGTCTGGTGCCCGTGGCCTTGATCTCGACACGCTCTACCGTGCCGCCCAATCGCGCTACCACCTGATGTTCCACGATGTCTGCAACGGCACGCCCGACCCCGGCGACGGTGAGCGTTTCCGGCAACCTCGTCGCCAGGCGAATCTCGTAACGGTCGACCTTGTCGTGTGATGGTGACATCTCGCCGATTAGGGCAAGTTCCGGTGATACGGACACCCCGGTGAGGGCGAACCGCCGATTGATGCATCGGCCTGCCAGCCATGGTTCGTCGCGTTCACGTTGCACGATTTCGGCATGCTTCATGTTCGCAGCATGCCGTAGAAGGGCAGGCGTCTGCCCCTCCATGCGCCAGCATCCCGGCATGCGAACGTCTTGGGCTTGGACCGAGTTGAAGACCCTGTCGAGCAGGCCCTGGGGAGCAAGGCGGAGCTCCTTCAGCACGACCTGCGTGAAGTGATTGGTCTTGAACGTGCACGCGGGCGGGGCGGCGGTGCCCGCGCTGCGCCACGTCCGGACGTTAGCCAGCTCCTCCATGGTCTGGAGGACCCACGCCTGAAGTGTCGGACGCCCTTTCCACAGGAAGCTCCTCATGAACGTCGGTGAGCGAAGAATCATCAGATCCTCGAGGGGAGGCGGCGCCGTGCGGATGAACAGACTGCCGGCCTCACGCCCAGCGAACACGCTCTCGGAATGTTCATCCAGACCGATGATGCCGGGGAGGGACGCCAGGAGCATCCGCTCGGCGGGAGATAGCCGATCGAACGGCAAGTCGCTGGCCATGGGCTGCGGCGGCGTCCTGCAGGCGGTACCTGCGGTTCTGCGTGACGACGTCATGCCTTCGTCTCCGAAGCATCATCGTCGATCCCCAACCGCGCCAGTTGGTCGTGCACCCGGCGCTGCAGATCGGCGGTGTCGATGACAAGTGATGAAGGGGGTACGGCGTCGGCCGCGAGATGCGCCATCCGGCTGAGGCTGATGGTGCCGGTCTCGTTGCCACGGGAACCACGTCCCGCGCCCCGTCCTGCTCCACCGATCGCGGCGAACGCGTCGACCTCGACATAGAGCCGGGGAGCTTGCCCCTTAGGGCCCTGTGACCAGAACTTGTCGAGGTGGACGCGGTTATCGACCACGAACCGCACCGCGGTGGCGGGCGGAACGTAGGATCGCTGCAGCTGGAGGCACAATGCGATCTCGAGCACGTCGACGAGACCATATGTGCGGCGGCGCTCACCTTCGCCGCGGTGGTCCTCGACGAGCCCCAGCGCAAGGATGTGCTTGAGACGAGCGTTGAACGCCGCCTCGCCGTCCGTGACGCCGTGCAGACGCATCAGCACGGTCCTGAGCGCACGGTGCTGGATGCGCGCGCCATTGCTGCGCAGATCGTCGTACCATGGGCGGTTGGACGCGTAGTGGCGGTCGAGCAAGGCGACCGCCTTGGACAACACGCCGACATGCGAAACGTCCAGGCCCAAGTCTTCCGCCTCGATGAGAGCGTCCTTGATGCGGCTCATCGTCTTCTCCTTCCATGGATGCGACAATCCGTCCGACCTTATAGGACGGGCGGGCGATCTTGATGTGGTGTGCGCGTTGAGACCGTGCGAGTTCACGCGGTTGTTGAGGGACGGATGCGCTGCCGTCAGGCTTTGGGTGTCGGCTTTTTGAAGCCGTTCGCCTTCAATTCCTTGAGGCGCTTTTTACGGTCCGTGATGCGCTGTTCGAGCGCACGTTGTTCAGCGGCCGGTTCCGATGCATCGGCAGCGGCCTGCGCCATTTTCCTCCCATGGAGGGAGAGGAGCACCGAGCCGATCGGGTCAGTGTTGAAGTGCTTGTGATCGTTGACTTCGAGGAGGATCACGACGTCCTCGTACTCGGCGGCGAACAGCAGAACGTCGGAACCGGCGCCCCCGAGATGAACATGCTTGATGCCGTGTCGCTCGAGAAGCTCGTCAGGCGACGTGTCGATTTCTCGACGGTAGAAGCCGTATTGTAGCGGTAGTCCGTTCGCGATGCTTCGGATGAATTTCAGATAGTCCGAAGCATACGGTTCCGTCTTGAGGATGCGTGTGTGATCGACGAACGGCTCGAGATGAAGGACCTCTTTGGAACGAGACTGGAATCTCGGGCCGCGTAGCGGCTCGTCACTCGTCGCCATGGCGCCGGATCAGCTCAGGATGCTGTCGAGAATTTCCTGATCAGACAAGCCCTTGAGGGACTGCACGCCCTCGCGACGGTTGGCGCGTCCGACGGCGCCGACGAGCCGCTGCTCATGTGTCTGAGGCTTGGGGGGAGACTGGCGCGCGACGAGCGTGCGTCGAGTGGGCCCCTCAAGGAAGCCCATCATGAAGTCGCCCGATCCATTCATGCGATTGCCGGCCATATTGTTAATATAGCGCCAAGCGAGTCGTGCGACAACAGCGGTGCTGTTCAAAATGTTATTACCCCTTGGTACTGCATGATCGGACGTCGCAATTCATGCCTCATTGGCGTTCAGGATCTACTGATCCGTCCCGTCACGGCATCTTCGAGGCGATCCAAAGCCTGATGCATGCACTCCTCATTGCCCTTGCCCGCGTGCTCCACGATGAAGCGCTGCACACGCTTGAAGGTGAATTCCCGGTCGCCGAAGCCATTCACGGTCGATGCAAGTGCGGGATCAAGCCGCACGAGTTCGGCAAGGCGGTCGATCTGCTCGATGCTGGGCTTGCGGGTGTTCGTTACGAAGATCGCGCCGAACAAACCCATCAGCGACGCCGTGCTGACCCCCTGTGTTACGATGTGGGTAACATCCATCGGCGAGAGGCCGGCCGCCCCGAAGACCAGGCCGGTAACTATCATCGCTGCCCCATACCATGGTGCCAGCCGATACATTCCGACGCAGGACTTGAATAACTTCGACGTGGGCTCGAGTTCGCCGCAAGCCATCTGGTTCAAGGTTGGTATCAGGTTGGCGCGGTATTCCATGCGCTCGTTATAGGTTCGTGTCCGAAACCGCCCAACCGATGGCTATGTCTTCGCTTTTCTCCTGCCAGCCTCCTCCTCCAACTGCCTGTCCACGTCGGGCGAGACCGAAGGCCCGTTGTCGCGCAGCGCACGCTGCATGTGATCGACCAGCGAGTACCAGTACAGCGGACGGTCGCGCCCCTCCGTCGTGTTGACCCTTGTTTGGAAACGTATCGTCTTTGTCGCCCGAAACTGCCGGTTGACGTCGATCGTCAGCTTCTCCGGGCGGTCGGGCCAGAGCATCGACAGCACCTGCTCGACGTAGGATGTGCCGGCGAACTGATCCCGATCGATCATTTTGGCGACGCGCGCGGCTAGAGCACGACGACGTGCCGTGGCCGTGTGGAGGAACAGATCCGTCAACCGGGGGGCGTCCATGGTGCGCAAGGCGGGCACGGTCCCGGAAAGGATGTCGAGCAGCAGGTCGGAGCCGGTGTACGATGCGTCGACCCCGGCCTTGGATGCGATGCCGTACGGCTCGTAGCCGTCCGGGATGTCCTCCTCGGCGACAGGCTTCGTTGCCTCCGCCACGCGTGATCTGAGACGCTCGACGTCGGCTCTCAGGAAGGCGTGCCCTTTGAGCAGCGGTAGTACCGACCTGTCGGGTTCCACCGGCGTGATGAGCCCCGCATCCACCCATAAGGCGGAGTAGGTGGCGATGTTGGGGTGGTTGAGGTGTTCGGACATCGCGCTCGGCGACATGTAGTCGTCGGCGGCGGCAAGCCGTCGACGTATCTCACCGATCACCATGGCGCCAAGCCCCACCGCGTCTTCAGGGAGATCGTCGCGCGCGTCGAATGCGTCGAGCGTTTCACGATATATGCGCGTCAGGATGGCGTTGTTGCTGTTCAGACCCAAGGACCTGGCTACGTGGGAGCGAGGCATGGAGTCCCGGATCGATCGCGCCGTGGCGCTGGAACGCGTCGGGACCTTGCGTCGCAACTTGTAGCCCTGCGCGTCGAGGAACAGGTCGAGTTCCTCCTGAAGCGGAGCGAGGGGCTGTCCGTCCAAACCTCGATAAGGCGTCAGCATCAGCTGACCGATGCGGGTGGCGAACAGATCGCGCGGTCGTTTCCGTCCGGCCTCGGAGTTGCGGCCACCGACGTCTGCGAGAAGACGACGGTATGCGGCAGGCCAGTCGTGCAGTACCTCCATGGCCGCCTCGACCTGCGCCAGGCTGGTGGCGAGGTCGCGACGGCCGTTGAGGCTTCCCTTGCTCCAACGCTTCTGCGGCGTCACCCATTCGTCCTGGTCCGCAGGCACGGTCGCCGCCTGACCGATGATGTCGATGACGCCCATGATGTCGTGCGGCTCCATCGCGGAGAACGGCAAGCCGAGGCGGCCTCCCTTCACCAGCCATAGACGCGGATGGGTCGCCATCGATGTCGTGCCGAAGGCCTGGATCATCCAATGCGTGGCCTTGACGGCGTTCTCGGAGGCAGTCGGCGCGACGTTATCGGCGAACGGCTTTCCGCAAGGGCAATGGAACGGATCGTTGTCTCGGGAGAAGGTGTCGATTGTCCTGCCGCACTCGCACATGTCGATCATCTGCAGCTTGTGATCCGAACACGCGACGTGATGGACTAGGCGCCAGGCCTCCTTCAGCATGCGTCGCTCGGCGACACAGGCGGGGCAGATCCGCAACCGGCTCTTCACGATGTACTGCGGATTGATCGCCTTCCCGAGGAAGCGCACGGTCGCTGGCGCTGTGGGGACGCCAGCCGGAATCGCGCGCATCGTCTCCAATGCCTCGGACGGTAGAAGAGATCTGGCGGCGAGGCGACCCCACTCCTCTTCGGACCAGGCATCGTGGGGTCGTCCCTTGGCGATGTCTCGCAGCAGCGTGACCAACGGGATGCCGTTCACATCCGCCAGGCGCGAAGCGAAGCTCAGGCCGGATTCTCCGGGAAGGGTTCGAACGACCAGAGGAAAGGCGATGTCGGTCATGACGGCTGATAGCTGGTCCGCTTCCGCTCGACGGGCCCGGCGGGCAGCAGGGGCGGCGTGAACGGATTGGCCGCCAGCTTTCTCTCCGCCTTCGTGCTCTCTTCACTGAGCATTGCCGCCTCGAGCACGCCGGGAAGCATCACGACCGCCCTGTGCAGATGATGTTCATGGATATGGTCCGAACCATCGTCGATGGCGAATTCCCCGGCTTTGCCGATGATTTGCCCTACCTGTCGCAGCAGGCCGAAGGTCGCGATGTGGAGCTTGTCAGCGAGCTGATCCATGCCCAGACTACTATCGGTGTCGAACGGCAGTACGGCGTCGAGATCGTCGAGGAACTGCCGGAACTCCTGCTTCTCGCTGATCGTCACGTACCGGTAGCGCGGAATCTCAACACGGTACGGCGAGATCCCGCACAGCTCGGGATGACGTGTGGGATCGACGATGTTCCGTACCTTGTACGTGCCCATCATCACGATGACGATGTTCTCCGCGACGGTGCCGTCGGGGAGGCGGGGCGTCCGTTCCTTTGTCTTGGCGAAGTCGCGCGTCCAGTTGGCGACGCGGTTGAGCGTTCCCACGCCCTCGTCCTTGAGGGTGTTGTGGAACTCGTCGAGGATGACGACCTCGACCTGCTGGCCGACCATCTGCTTCTTGAGCTGGTACGTCAGCTCCGCCGCAGCACCTTCGACGAACTGCCGCTTGTCCTCGTCTTCCGTCTGCTTTCTGGACATTTCCGCGTCCTCGGGCGGGTCGGTCCAGTCCGCGTCCTGGTCGATGCCGTTCCGCCGCATGAGACGACGCAGAATAGCGCGCGCCAGTGTTCGCGGCGTCGATGAATCGCGCACGTCGACGTACAGCACCGGGCGAACGATGTTTCCCGTTTCCGGGTCCACGGATTCCTGGTTGTCGGCGAGGTATCGCTTGGCGATCTCCGATTTTCCAACCCCCGTCTCACCCATGATCACCACGTTCTTGGCCTCGGGATAGATATGGCGGTCGGCACGTGCGGAATTAATGACGTCGAACACGTGCTGGGTCACGTCGCGGTCCACGAAGATGCGTCCCAGTTGCTCCTTGCGGGCTATGATGGGCGCCTCGGACCAGGGAATCCCGTCGGCGATGTCGGGTTCAACGAGAGTAGATGCCGAGGCCGTCACGGGCGGTATCCTTTCCGGACAACCCGGCGAACCGCCTGCCCATCGTTAGGGGTGTCTTCGGGCGTGATCGCCTTCGACGGGGCGGACGGCGCAGCCGACATGGTTGCCGCCGGGTCGTTCGCCGGAGTTTGCGGCTCGACGATCGTCACGGACGTCGCCGGTGTTTTCGTGGCTTCGGGTTGGGCCGTAGCGATGGTTGAGACGCTGTTCTGCGCATCTGTGCCTGCACGCGAGACGCGGAGGATCCCTTCCATACGAGCCGCCACCCCGCGAGCGCGCAGTCCCCCTCGCTTGGACAGGCCTGTGCCTTTGGTAATCTCCATGAGGTCGTACTTGGCTTGGAGCAGGGCGTCGGCGTCCGTGCGCGCCTCCTCGTTTGCGAACTCCCGAATGCGGCGATGATGCCAAAGCGACAGACCCGTGGCGTAGCGTGTCCATTTCGGCGCGACGCGCAGGATCAGCGTGTCGCCGCTCCGGTGAGGAAGGCGCACATGGATTTGGCTGAGGTCGGAGGGATCGACATGGAATTCGATCTTCCCACCTTGATCGGCGAGAGCTGCGGTAAATTGCGAATTCTTACGCATATCGTGCAGTTCGGGCGAAAAGTACTGCATGCTTTCGTAGTTGATGCCGTGACGTCCCGGCGTTGCGAACTCCGTCCGCCCGAAGAGATGGGCAACCTGCTCGATCGACCCGATGCTCTCGACGGGGAACTCACGCGTCTTCTCTCGCCACACTTTGATCGCCTGGCGGTTGTTGAGACTGCGACGCTGCTCGAACGGGTATATGTCGATGAAGTACTTGTGCATGGCGTAGTCGAGATCGGCGGGTGTGCAAACCGCGTCCTTCAGCGGGTCGTAGCCCATGCGCATGAGAGTATTGTGGAATGTCGTTCCCTGCGTCGGATGGAGCAGCCGTTCGGAGATCGTCTTGATGACCCGCTCTACCGCACCTTTCAGCCACGGTTTCTTGCCGGCCGTGATCTCGACACGGCTGATGCCTGCCCTGACAGCGAACCGAGCCAGATGCTCGGCAATGTTCTCGCGCCCACGATCAACGCGTAGCACGCGCGGCACGCCGAATGCTTCGCACTCGTTCTTGATGTCCCAACCCTGCGTTTGGCGTACTTCGTTCAGATAGTCCTTGGACAGGATGGCGTGGCGCAAGCATTGCATGAGCGCGAGCACGCTGGGCTTCTCGAACGTGACGTACCAGCCGACCACCATGCGCGTGCAGCGGTCGATCGCGACGACCAGCGTCGGGCGGCCGATCGGCAGGCCCGTATCCGGATCGACGACGAACAGATCACACGGCGTGGCATCCAGCTCGACGCGGTCGAGCGGCGCCTCCGGATCGGCCTGGGCCTCGGAGGAACCGTATTCTATGAACATCGCCATCTCGCCGTATCGCCGACGCAGCACCTCATCCTGAGGGAAGGCGTCGATCGACGACTGGATTGCCGTGTCGCCCGGCGCATCGAAGGTCTTCTCGCCGGCTTCCTTCCGGCTTTCGTTGAAAGCCTGGAGTTCGACGTGAATGATTGTCTTCAGAGCGTCCCGCGAGATGGCCGGTCGACGCAGATAACGCCCCTCGACGCGGTCATGGATGAATTTGCGCAACTCGTGATGGATCCGGTCGCGGTAGTTTCCCTTGAATCGATGCTTGGGCAGCATCTTCTCGATGGTGGGTTTCCTGCCCCCGTCCTTCACCCAACGCCTGACGCTCTTGTAGTCGGGACAGCGGATAGGGCTTCCCTTGCGTTTTCCACGTAGCTCCAGCCATGCCCCCGCATGTACTGCGAAGGTACGCTCGATTTCCAACTCCCAGGCGGCTACCGGCGTGCCGGGGACGAAAAGGTCCGCGTCGTGGATCGCCTGCACGAAGATGTACTTGCGTCCGGCCTCCTCCCAGTCCTCGTTGCTCGCCTTGCGCTTTCCGTGAACGCTGGACGTCGATCCATCGGACGGCGGCTTTCCGTCGCCATTGAACAGCTTCACTTCTCCCTTGCGGAGAAGACTCTGGATTTCACGATCGGACAGCAGCAAATGCTCGAACGTGCGGACCTGCCTCCATTCCAGCAGATGATCTTGTCTGCGTTCGTAGGTCCAACGAGCGTTGCGGTAGTCGATGAAGGCTCCATCGACGATGTTGGCGTAGCTCATGCCGCCGTCTCGTGGAGGTCGTCCGCCGGGCGGCGGCGGGGGAGCAGTGGCGCGGACAGGGCCGTAGGATCGGCGTAACGTATCAGGCTTCCGACGCCGATCGGATTGTCGAAATCGATGAAGATGCAGCCGTTCGCCGCGAGCGACAGCACTGTTTCGAGGGTGAGGTCGCAGCCGTTGGCGCAAAGGTCTGCCAAGACGTCCGAGATTCGGCGCTCACCTTTGAAAAGGGTGCTCTGCACGGCGAGCCTTTGGACATCGACGAAATTAGGCCGGAAGCGCCGCCAGACGGCGTGAATGTTCGCGTAGCGAGGATCCTCGAGGATATCCTGTTGAAGAACGACGTAATAGGGCCAGGACTTGGCCTCTACCGCGACCGCGGCGGAGACAAGGCGAAGGCGGACTTCGGGGCGGTCGTACTGGCGTCGGCTCTTGGCTTCGTACAGGATGCTGTCTCCGCGCTCCAGGACGGCGAAGTCGGGGATGTGATGTGCCAACCGGTCTTCATGCAGGAAAGCAACGCGGGTCGGCTGTGCACGGATGACGGTGATGCCCGGGTCCATCTCCGCCAGCATCAGGAAGGCCAACTCCCCCGGAGACTCGCCAGGACAAAAGCCGATCGGATGCTTGTTGGTCCTGTGCCAGCCGTTTGTCACGGATGCCGATCTCCCGATCACCTTGCGGATCGGCGTGTCGGAGATTGTGAAGCCGGGCGCCCATTCGATCATCATTCTAGACCGTTCCTAGTCCATAACGGGCAGGAACTAGGAACGCGGTAGTTGTAGAACAAGTCGAGTACGGATCGAATGATGGTTAACGCCGTCACGCTCTCTACACGTGCACGTTCGAATGGCTTCAGATCTGATGATTCGTCCCGCACCTCGCCAAGTTAGAATCGATTCGGTTGCGGAATCGAAAACGCCGGCGAAGCGCTTGAGGGACTCCGGCGCTGGCAACCGGCACGTCGGCGATCCGACGTGGTTATTCTCCGCGATCGAATGGCGCGCACAATGCGTCGGCGATTTCCGCGGTCACTTCGGGGATGAGGCGCATCAGTTCTGTGACGGTAAGCTCGCGAACGTCGGGATAAACTGCCCGGATCGTACGGACGGCGTCAGGTCGAAGCGCGAGCATGGCGTTCAGTACGTCGCGTGCATGGACGTAGGATGCGATTGCGTTCGTCAAACCCAGTCCGCGCTTTACGTTGACCTGGTCCTGGAAGCTATACGCCATGCCCTCCTCGAGCACATTTGCCGGCGCGAAGCTCGGAGACGGCCCGAGGACATGAACGATCTCGTGTGCCAACTGGTAATACGCCATCCGCGGATCCGTCGCGGCTTCTCGAGTAAGGCTGATGCCAACGTGGAAGGGGCGGTTGCCTGGATAGTAGGTGCCGGGATGCCCTTTGTCCCAGAACTGGATGCCGGTGAAGAACCAGCGAGGGTCGCGGGGGCCGTATTCGGCTTCGGCGTCCTTGAGAAGGGCGCTTGTTAGATCGGACCAGGACGTGGTGATTTCGTCGCCTACGATCTCCCTGAAGAAACCGAGCGCCGGTTCAGTGCTGTCTGGAATCGCTCGCGGGTAGAAATCCATTCGTCTGATCCGAATTTGGGTTCGCTTGGTGAGACCAAGCCTCGATAACGGAGATTTGCATCTCTAAATTCGAAATGTGCAATGCGTGCGCGTCGAAGTTGTCCATGGCGGCGCTGGATAAATCAGAGGCTTAGCTATTATTGTGGACAACTTATGGCCCGCCTATGGACAACTTGTGGGGGGTCTATGGACAACTTATGCGCCGGATTTCAACTTCGATGGAGGGTCAGCTCATCTCGTCGAACACGGCCTGGGGATCGGCGAAGTCTATCGTCGGCAGGACCTCTCGTTCGCAGAACACGAACTGCTCCTCGCCGATGATGTCGCTGATTGCGATCTCGGTGAGCTTCATCCAGTCGCCTTCGACCTCGATCATGTAGTGGACCTGCTCGTATTCCAGTTCGCGGGCGCACATCGGGAACGTCCACTTCTCGTCGTCGATGGTGATGACGAGAGGCACGTATTCGCGGTCGGTCTCGAACGTATGCTGGCAGACGTACCAGAGCAGCTTGCGCGGCATGACCGTGAAGATCGAGACGTCCTCGAGTTCCTCCGGATCGCCTTCGGGAGTGAGAAGCAGCCACCGCGAGATGTCCAGGCTCCCGCCGCGCGTGGTGGCGTACGGCACCAGCTTGAAGGAGCCGAAGTTCTTGGTCGAACCATGCTCGTCGACGCTCGCGGGCACACCCACCGAGACGGTCACAGGGACAGGGATGATGTTGGGCATTTCTTCTTATCCTCGTGACTTCCCGTCCCCGCCAGAGGACGCCTATGAGGACGTTTTGGGATGGCCATCCGATTTCGGCAAGCGGTTGCTGGATGGACTAGGGGCACACCGCGTACGCGGCCTTGGCCACCGCCATCATCAACGGTTCGCCCGCCTTGGCCTCGCGATCTATGCCGTCGGCCAGAACGTCGGGTGTCAGCGCCTGGCAGCGGGCGACGACCGGATTGCGGCGCAATCCCTGGATCGTGGCGTCGGCGTAGTGGACCTTGGAGGCCCGGTCGAGAGCCTTCCAGGCGTCGTTGCTCATCGGCAGAGGCGTCGCCACGGCCTGGGCGAGCGCCAGCATGATCATCGCGGACATTGCGCCGCCTCCATCACAGCGGACGTCAACGGAGTGCCAGCCGGCGTCGCTTCGTTCATCAGAGCCTTGTCCAGTCCGTCGATGGTCCACCTGCCGAGGCAGTCCTGATCGATCCCCGTCTCGTCGCCGCGCGGTCCGGACGCGGCCAGCATCAACCCCTCGACGCCTCCGACGAGCATCAGTCGCCGCGTTTCTTCGCCCAGGGCCCGCCATTCCGAGACCGTGAGAGGGGGAGGCGTTGGATCCTCCCCCTGCTCCGGTGCCACCAGCGTCAACGCGAGCAGCAGCGCGATCACATCGCGGCTCCCGACTGCATGGCCTGCACGTGCGCCATGCGACGTCCGAACGACGGCTGTCGCGTCGGCATTGGGCGCTGGAGGCGTCGCAGAGGCTGGATGGCCAGGCGCGCCATTTCGCCGCGCTCGGCGGAGGCCGATCGCTCGACGGCGCCGTTGATGTGTTCGTTCACCGCGATCTGGCGTGGATTCATGATCTGCTCCGTGGTCTCGAGCGCCTTCACCAGCTTGGGATGGGCCAGCAGGGACACCTTGTTATAGGCTCCGTGGCTCGTCTTGGCGAGGTCGTGCTCGGCCATGTGGCCCAGCAGGCCGTCGATGTCGACTCCCTGGCGGCGCAGCGTGGCCACGGCCTTGTCGCCCTGCCCCCGATCGGGGTCCCGGTCGAGCGCACGCGCCGGATCGACGCCGCCGCGTCGCGCGATCTCGTGCCCGGCCGCTTCCTGGATCAGAACGTCCCTGAGAGTGCTGCGCATGATCTCGCTGCGCTCGATCGCGTTGTACTCCTCCTTGCCGCCGCCGACGAGCTCCCTCGTGGCGGAATCTAGCAGGCGACGCGTGGTCGTGCGGCTCTCTCCCACGTTGATGCCCAGGCGGGACATGAGTTCGCTCGATTGTCCCATGAGTTCGGGAAGATCCTTGTGATATTCCCCCAGAGCCGTTCCGGCCACCCTTGCGGGATGACTGCGCAGGAGCTTGCCGTGCTCGAGCGCCCACAGCTGCGCATCGTCGATCATCTGCCTGTCGCTATCCATGCCTCTTTCCCTCCGGTGCGTCGTCGTACCTGCGCATTGTAGCATGGACGGACGCACGCGGAAGGTTGTTTTGAGGATGAGCGCCACCCGATAGTCCCTTTTGGAGGACTTGACGCTTTTCCCCTTCCTCTTGGAGTTTCAGGATGGCATAGGGCATGCTTCGGGGATTGGTATTCGTCTGGAGGAATGATGCTTCGCTTGAAAGCGGCCATCGCATGCATCTTGGGCATGGCGGTGCTCACCCCCGCGGTGGCGGAGGCGCAGACGGGATCGCCGCGCATCGTGATGCGCAGGCCTCTCAACCCTTCCTCGACCACCGGCACCACCGCGCCTGCGTGCGGTGTGGAAGGCCAGCCCGCCTGCCCGACGAACTGCGAGTTCGTGGGGGCGATGTGGGAGGTCGGCCAGTGGACCGGTGATGCCTGCGGGTCCGGCGGCACGGTGACGCGCTCCGTCAGGTGCATGGCGATCAGGTCCACGGGCGAGAGGGTCACCAAGGACGACTCCTTCTGCCTCCAGGATCAGACCGCCTTCCGCGCCTCGTGCAATTCCCCAGTGTTCCAGCAGTAGGTCGTTCAGACATGTCCAGGTTCACCGCCGTCGCCAGGACGGTCCTCATCGGAACTGCAGCCGCCGCGCTGATGGCCGGCCACGCTTCCGCGCAATCGCTCGCGGGTCCGAAGCCCGCCGACGTCCAGTCGGGCGTGAGCGCCGGCTGCATCGGCGATCTCTCGATCACGGGCGACCCGGGCACTCCGAAGGTCGCCGACGGCGTCAGGGCTTCCCAGTCGTGGTCGATCCAGACCGTCTACCCGACGCCGGCGGTCTGCTCCTTCCCATCGGCGCGCCCCGTGCAGGTGGACTGCAAGCGCAACGGCGTGAGCGTCGATCCCGTCTATTGCCAGGAGAAGCAGTTCCAGTCGCTTCTCGCCCAGGGCTACCGCACCGTCGGCAATTCATCCAACTGGTCCAATGCGCAGTGGGTGCTCCCGGGCCAGACGGACTCGGGATGCGTGGGACGATGGGACACGGTCGAGGGTGCGGTGCCGCAGGGATGCGGTCAGGTCCCGGTGGACGTTGTCTCGTCGTGCACCGTCACCAACGTCCAGTCGGGAACGCCCGACGACGTGAACAAGTACTGCGATCCCAGTCAGCGCCCGTCGGCCGTCAAGCTCGTCACGGACTACCGCGCATGCGGGTTCGCCATCGAGACGGGTGCCTGGGGTGCCTACTCGAACACCTGCGGCGACGTGAGTCACGACCGGCTTCTCACCTGCAGGCGCCAGGACGGCACCGACATGGACATGTCGTCGTCGTCTTGCCAGACGGCCCTTGGAGCGTTCTGCTCGACGCACAGGTGCGTCAACAGCGGCGGCAGCGTCTACGAACGCGAGAACGTCGCGCTCGCCAGCTGCAGCACCAGCACCCCCGGCAGGTACCTATGGGAAGCCGGTGGCTGGATGTCCGGCAACGTGACCTGCGGCACCGACACCCAATCGCGCAGCGTCGTGTGCCGCGATACGACCAGCAATCAGATCGTATCCGACGAATTCTGCACGGATGTTAGACCGCCTTCGACCCAGCCGGTGCTCGTGACGTCCGGTTGCAACGGCTCGGCCATCTGCACGGGTCAGACCGAGGTCCAGAAGTGGACCGATGCGGCCGCCGGTGTCGACTACGCGTCCCAGTGTGGAAGCCAGGGCGGCGATTGCGTCGAGAAGACGATCGTCCGCAGGTCGGCCGCCGAAGGACAGATGACGGAAGCATTCCAGTCGTCCTGCTACAAGGGCGGGGGCAACGAGCCGATCGCCGCGGTTGGCCCCGGCGAAGGGCCGTTCAACGTCCACGGCCTCACCGTCACCAGCGGAACGGACGGGTACTGCGACTACGGCAATCCGGACGGCACCCGCACATGTCTCGCGGGTGCCTATACGGTGAAAGGTTGCACGTCCGGAGTTCCCAACGTGACGCTCGCCATGCCGGGGCGGGTGAAGAGCGGGTCCGGTTCGGTCTCGTCCACGACCGCGTTCGGCAACGCCGATGGTTCGAACGCGATCGAGGGAGCCGAATGCAGCGCCACGTCGACCATCACCAACAACGGCGAGACCAGGACCCTGAAGGCCCTCGGGACATTCGGCTCGTCCTCGTGCATGGGAACGACCTCCGAGATCGTCGGAGGAACCTCGTACACCGTCGACGTCAACGTCCAGGTGACGCCGACCTCCACCGGGTACGAGCTTCAGGGTGTCGCGACGTCCAGCGGAGTCGGCTGCACCGGCCAGGCTCCCGCCACGGTCGACAGGTGCACCGCGGGTTCGTACTGCCTGCTGACCAATGGCGGAACGTATTCGAACTGCTACGGCAATCCCAACTACCAGGTCGACGAGTACGTCCCCGGCGGCTACGTCGGCGTCACCTTCCCGTTCGACGTCCAGGCCCACGCTCCTGGCGAGACGGACAAGCCCGTTTCGGGCGTCAAGGCCGTCTCCAAGGTGCGTGTCGAGTGCTCGACGCCTGGAACGCCCACGCCGACGCCGGATCCCACCCCGGCTCCCACGCCCACTCCTCCGCCCACCCTCGCGCAATCGCAGGTGTTCGTGGGCTATTGCCGTTACACCAGTTCCGGCGGCGGCCGTCATGCATGCGGCGAGTGGGGTGCCGACTACAAGGTCTCGGGACAACCCGTGCCGAACCTGAGCGAATTCTGCACGGGCAAGAAGATCGCGGGCTTCGTCGGCTTCTACACGCTCGGCACCGATCCCGGCACGCCGCCCGACCCGCTGGGTCTGGAGTGGCAGACGCCGCGCGCGGGATATCACTGGTCGACTCTGCCGACCCTTCGCGACGTGCCCGAGGCGCAGTGCGTGGTCCATTGGAAGCAGGGATACAGTGGCGAGTTCAAGAACGATCAGCCCGGATGGATCAGTGCCTACTTCGACGGCCCGCCCTCGGGCAAGCAGGGTCAGACCTGGATCATCAAGTAGGATCTTCTTTTCCTTTTGGACCCACATGAAGAACCCCCCGAGATCCTGGGATCCCGGGGGGTTCTTCGTCAGTAGCGGATCGACCAGCCCGCCAGTGCGCTTGTGGCGCCTTGGCTCACGTCCTGCATGACGCCGATCCGGAAGGACGAGCGCGGCCCGCCCTTTGCGAACCCGGCGGTGAGCTGCAGGCGGCGCTGACCGGCCAGGCTGGCGTCGGTGGTGCTGTAGGTCAGCGACCGCGACGCCAGGTCGTACCCGCTGCCGTACGTCAGACGGGCGGCGCCGCTTTCGATGGCCAGCGGCTGCGCGATGCCGAAGCTGAGCATTCCGCCGATCGCCGGACCGGTGGCCTGGATTCCGAGCCGGCTGCCGACGATGGCGGTCGAGCCGGTAACCAGGGACGATCCGTCGATCTTCAGCTTGGTGAAGCCGAGCGACCCGTAGCCTTCCACTCCCCATCCGCCGACGATGTCGAAGGTGTGGTGGGCTTCGACCATCGTGGTCCGCGCGCCACGACCCAGACGCAGTGCGCCGTTGCCGGTGGGCGTGCCCATGATGGTCCCGCTCTCGTCGATGAACGAGATCCGCAGATCGGTTCCGTTCTTTGACCATCCCAGCGTGGCCGCATGAGCCTCGGAGCCGAGATAGCGACCCATCGACACGGTGAGGCCCAGCTTGCCGCCGCCGACGTAGCGGTCCACGCCGAAGCTGTTCCCCGCCTGCGGCGCATAGGCCATGATGCCGTCGGCGAAGGGTGCCAGTCCCATCACGTCCGACTGCAGCGAATCCTGCGCGTTCCAACCGGCGCGGAACCCGTACCCGTCGGAGACGTACGCCATGCTGCCCGCGGTCATGGTGCTTCGCACGTCGCCCTGATTGGGGCCGGTGCGATAGCTGGCGAAGCCGAAGCTGCCGGCGAATCCGCCGAACGCGATCCCGCTCTGGCTTCCCGTCCCCATCTGGGTCAGACGACGGCGCAGCCAATGTCCCTGCTTCTGCTCCGGCTGGATGATCATGCCAGAGACCGAGCCTGCGAAGTCGCGTCCGTACTGGTCGAGGACCGTGACCTTCGACAGCGCGGTCTGGATCGCTCCGGCCCCCATGACGGATGGCACCGCCATGACCGACGTCTGCACCGCGGTCCGCGAAGTGCCGTTCGACAGCATCGGGTTGACGGGCGCGAGGGCCGCCTTGAAGTCGACGAGTCCGCGCCCGTAGACCTCGTCGACGCCCGCCTCGCCGATGTCCTTGGCGGTGTTCAGGATGACCTCGCCCGCCTGCTGACCCGAAAGCTGCGGCCACTTGGACAGGATGTCGGCCGCCAGCGCCGCGACGACCGGCGTCGCCGAGCTCGTTCCCGAGAACAGACCGACCGTGCCATCGGCCAGCGTGGTGACGTTGGTGCCGACCGCGACGACGTAGCGGTCCTTCATGCTGCCGGCCTTGTTGGAATAGGATTCCAGCTGATAGGTCTGAAGGTACGGACCGACGGCGCCGACGAAGATCACGGCGTTGCGGTTCGTCGCGTTGATCGCGGCGGCATCGTTGGGGTTGGCACCGCTGGAGTTGCCGGCCGAATTGACGATGAGGCCACCGGTCGCACCGTAGCGGGTGACGGCGTCGCCCCAGTACTGGCTGCCGCCGTTGTTCAGCGAGCTGCTGAGCACCTTGATGTTCTTGCCGGTCGCGTAGTCGATCGCCTCGACGACGTGCACGATCGCCTCGACCTTCCCGTCCGCATCCCAGTCGGATGCGCGCAGGATCGCCAGCTTCGATCCGCTGGCGAACCCGACGGTTCCGACGCCGTTCGCGTTCGCCGCGATGATGTTCGCGACGGCGGTGCCGTGGTCAGACTGGTCGCTGCCCAGCTCGTCGCGCTTGGTGCGCACCCCGCCGGTCGTGACGTAGCCGAAATCCTTCGACAGCGCGGTGTCGATGCGGCCATCCAGTTCGCCGTTGCGGTTGACCACGCCGTCGTCGATCACGCCGACGGTGACGCCCTGGCCGACATGACCGTTGTCCAGCGCGTACAGGCTGTTGACGTATTCGTTCGACCCGTAGTTCCGCCGGAATTCCGCGGTGTCGTTGGCCGAACGCGTCGGCTGCTTGTCCGACGGGGTTATGACGTAGCCTGCGGGAGGTGCGACGGGAGGTGAATATGCCGGCGGCGCAGGAGCAGGGGCAGGCGCAGGAGCCGGGGCAGGCGCAGGAGCCGGAGCCGGCGCAGGAGTCGGGGCAGGCGCAGGAGCCGGAGCCGGCGCAGGAGTCGGTGCAGGTGCAGGCGCCGGTGCAGGTGCTGGTGCTGGTGCAGGAGCTGGTGCTGGTGCAGGAGCGGGTGCTGGTGCTGGTGCAGGAGCTGGTGCTGGTGCAGGAGCGGGTGCCGGAGCCGGAGCCGGAGCAGGAGCTGGCGCAGGAGCTGGCGCTGGCGCAGGAGCTGGCGCTGGTGCAGGTGCAGGTGCCGGAGCTGGCGCAGGAGCAGGTGCAGGCGCCGGAGTGGGATTGGGATTGGAAATCACTCCACCACCTCCACCGGTCACGGGGGTGGATCCGGAGGAGTGAATACCGCCACCGGCGCCACCGCATGCGCTGAGCGTTGCGAGTGCGATCATGCTGACGGAACTGGGGAGGATCTTGCTCATGGGATTTTCCCTTTCACCAAAGTTATCAATATCACGTGTTTCAGGATGGTTAACAGAAGTCATTCGCGGCAGGCGGAATCAGTGGATTGTCGCATCCGGAGGACGGACCCTGTTTGGCGACAGCCTTCTCCCCGCCTATAAGCCGGACACACGATGGCTTTCGGAAGATGGTGATGACGGTTTCTTCGGTTCTGATGGACTATGCCAAGCGTACGGATCAGACGGTCCGTCGCTGGGAAACCCGCCTGTCCATCCCGGAGGATGCGGACGATGCACGCGCCGCGTCGCTCATCCGCGGGGCGCTCATCAGAGCCGCGCAGAGTGCGGCCAAGTTCGCGGGCGGCCCGTACTACAACGACGACAACAGTTGGGCCCACGACGGCATGCGGGGCCTGACGCGCGCGCGCATCACCGAGGAGGTGCTGATCGCTCAGGACAAGATGGCGGCGTCGCCGGAGGACTGGGGAATCCTCGCACGCGTCACCTGCGGCGAGGTCTTCTTCGACGTGCCCATCGCCTTGGATCTGGCTCCCGACACGGCCCGCATCATCGTCGGCCGCATCGAAGGCCACGAGGCGCGGTTCGTTGACGTCGAGGCGATCGGACGCTCCTTTCCAGGGGAGGATTTCAACGTCCGCTTCCTGGCGTCCAATTGGGGACAGCTACGCGATCTCGCATCCCAGGGCATTCTCGCGATGGACGAGGCCATGGATTTCCGCCGACCCGTCGTCTGGGACCTGCTGCGTGCGGACCTGGCCGATCTGCCTCCGGAGCCCCTTCCCCCGTTCTCGGAGGAGGAGTTCTACACGCGCTTCGCCAAGTCGTCGCGCTTCGACGCGTCGCTCATGAACTCCAATCGCGCCATGGTCGAATCGCTCGCAGGCATCCATGCGGAGCCCCTGACCCCCGCCTGGGGCGAGTGGCATCCCGCCATCGTGGACGTCCTGAATTCGATCGGGGCCGCGCAGGCCATGGACGGCATCGCCGTCATCCTCAACTTCGTCGTCGAGGAACCCGCGGCGCATCCTCCGCGCGACGAGGACGGCGATCCCCTGGAGAGGTGGATCCCTGTCGGATACCACAACGTCGTCGTCTGCTACGGTCTGCATCCGCTGACGGCGAGTGCCGTGCTGGGGATCGTGCGTCGCAATCCGACGGCCTTCTACGATCTTCCGCCAGGCGAGACCCGCCGCCACGTTCTCGTGGGTGCTTCGGCCATCCAGGACACGATGCTTTCGGCGTTGAGGGTCTCCACCTACGGTCGCACGCAGGCCTATGAGCGCATGGCCGAGATGGCGTCGCCGGATTGATCGCCTCCGCGACGCCTATTCGGCGTCGCGGTCGACCTTCTTCTTCGTTTTCTTCGACGCATCCTTGGCGGCCTCCTCAGGAGGCAGGTCGTCGTTCAGACCCTTGCTGAGTCCGTTGATGGCGTGACGGCCCTGGTGGACCACCTGGGCGGCACCCCCCTCGACGCTGTCGTACGTCTGCACGACCGCCGCCATCTTGATCCCGATGACGAGCATCATCGGGATGAGCAGCACGAGCAGCAGCTTTCCGAAGATGCCGATGAACATCTTCATGACCTCCTCGATCAGCCTGCCGATCAGACGAGGCGCCCATGCGACGGCGTGGCCCGTCGCGGCCAGTGCGCCACGTCCGGCCCACTGCCAGAACGGCAGATGCTGGCTGGGTGCATTCATCGAGACGTTGATCATCTGACCCGTGGGCATCTGGTGGCCGCCGACGAACGGCGCCATCGGATTGCTCATGCCGTCCTGGTACACCCCTGCCGGGAAGTTGCCGTCGATGCGTTCCGGCGGCATGGGGTGCATGCCGGTCGGCCCCGGATTCGGATGGTATCCGTGAGGCGCGTATCCATGCGGATTGTACGCGTGCGGATTGTATCCGTACGGTTGAGGACCGGGGCCGCTGGGAGCGTAACCCGGGTGCTGCGGCATGGCCGCGGGATCCACTTGATACGGAACGGCGCCGGAGCGCTGAGGTGCGTTGACCTCGCGTCCCAGCGCCGCTGCTAGACCTGACTTCTTCATTTTTCCCATCCTCCAGGAGAATCTGCCCTCCCGAACGACGGAAGGCAATCAGAACATCAGGACCCTCAGATCGTTGGTGAGTCCGAATATCGTAAGCGCGGCCACCACGCCGTATCCCACCTTCACCGCGTTGGTGAAGGTGCGTCGTGACAGATCGCGACGGATGACGCCCTCGACGCCGTAAAGCGCCAGGTATCCGCCATCCAGACCGGGGACGGGCAGCAGGTTCATGAAGGCGATGGCGATCGACAGGATGGCTGTGAAGTAGATCACCGGAACCCAGCCCGAGAGGAACTGTTCGCCCGAGAACTTCGCCAGGCGGACCGGCCCCGATATCTCGTTTAGCGATCGCTCGCCTTTGATCATCTGCCAGATCGTGCTGATCTGGATGGTGAAGAGATCACGCGTCTCGAAGGTCGCGACGCGCAGGAGCTCGGCGGGATTGTCCACCTTCTCCATCTTCTGATCGAACAGCACGCCGATCCGCCCGATCTCGGCGCGGTTTCCGAAGCGGTCCTCCATAGGGACGCGTGCGATCGTCACCTTCTTGTCCACGGCCTGGCCGGCGCGTGCGATGCGGATGTCGACTTCGTGTCCGGGATTCACCTTGACGTAGCGTACGAAGTTCTGCGTCCCGTCGGGGATGTTGCCGTTCCACTCCAGCATGCGGTCGCCCGGAAGGATCCCGGCGCGCGAGGCGACGGAGTTGGGCGTGACCTGCTTGATGACGTCGCTCACCCTCGGAACGCCGTACGTCGTGAACAGCGTCCCCAGAATGACCGCTGTGATCACTATGTTCACAAAAGGACCGGCGAAGATCACCACGGCGCGCTTCCAGCGCGCCAGCCTGGCGAAGCTCTGCGGATGGTCGGCCTCCTCGGCGGTACCGGTGCCCGGATGCATCTCGCCATGGAACTTGACGTATCCACCCAGCGGGATCGGTGCGATCTTCCAACGCGTTCCGTTGCCGTCGGTGAAGCCGGCGATCTCCGGCCCCAGACCAACCGAGAAGGCCTTCGCCTTCAAGCCGAACATCCTTGCCGAGAGGTAGTGCCCGAGCTCGTGGAACACGATCAGGAAGCTTGTGATGCAGATGAAGCAGGCGAGCGCCAGCAGGAAGAAATTCGGACCGTGCACTTAGGATTCCTCTTGTGTTTTGAGGATGAGCTAAATGCCGTTCTGTACCATGCCCCCCAAGGCGTCAACCGTCTGCTTGACGTCATGGATACGACGTCGGGACACTAGGCTGACGTTTGGCGACCGCCCCGGTCCTTGATGCCCGCGGTCAGGCCGCGCGACGCAAGGGCACCGACGTGCGCGCGTCGATCGCCAGGCTCTTCATCTCGAACAATCCCGCCTCGCAGAATTCGATCCTGCGTGCTTCGGAAAGCTTCTCCAGAGCGCTCCACGGCTTGGCCGCAAGCCATGCGAGAGCGTCGTCCCGTCCGATCAGGATGGGCCTGCGCTCCTCGCCCCGTCCCGCTTCGGTGATGGTCACCGCGCCTCCGTTGGAGTCCTCGTCGTAGAAGCCGACCATCCACGCGGTCGAACCCACGTGCCACGTCTCTCCCGGAGCGTTCTCGACGTACGCGTCGACCGGAACCGCGAACCGCTGACGGATGAGCCTGGCCCAGGTCTCCACCTTCTCCAGCTTGTCGTCGCGCGCGTTCCAGATCAGCTGCCGCCCTCCACCCGATTTGGGGAACGAGATCCCGTAGCGCGCCACGATCCAAGCGAGACCGCCTCCCTTCGTCGTCAGAAGAGCCGCTTCCTGACCGGCACGCGTGATGCGTCCCGAATGCGGGATCGCGACTTCCGTTCCCTCGGCTGCCACCGCGTCGTTCTTGAACCTGTATGCCCAGCACATCTCAAATCTCCTTTTTCCTCCCGGTTACCCGGATCCCCGATGTTCCTCAGAAACGTCGCCATTGCTCCCCAGGCAAGAATGCAAACTGCCTGCGCGCATCTACGCCTGCTTCCCTATTCCGGGAGATCGAACAGTGGCGCAGGTGCCTCCTTCTTGGTGGACTTGTTCCTGCGTCCGGCGGTGCCTTCGTCCAGCGCACCGACCTGGTTGCCCCACGAGGCCCATCCCGGGTGCCTGGTGCGCGCGAACATCTCGAGGTAGGGACCTTCGTACAGACGCTCGAGTAGTCCGTAGAACTTCCGGGGCTTCTCGCTGTGGATTGCACGCGGTGCGAACTGCAGCTTCCTGATCGACTTGTCCGGCTTCATGATGCCGTCGATGTTCATGATGCGCCTTCTCGGCTCGCCCCTGGCCGCGATCCACAACTGTTCCGGGTTGCCTCGCGTGATGTAGCCGGTTCCGATCGGGAACGACTTCGTCTCGTGCATCGATGCATGATCGGTCGTCTCCCAGGTCTTGGGCCAGTAGAATCCGACGGTTTTGTACTCGAACCCCCAGGCGGTTATGAGGTTCATGGCCTGGGCGAGGATCGGATCCGTCACCCAGATCGCCAGGATGGCGTCGTCCGCGGCTATGTCGCGCACGGGAAGATCCATGAGCTGGTCGATCGTCATGGTCTGATAGTGCTGGTTCGGGTTCCTGTCCTCGCCCAGCTCGCTCCTGTTCTCGAACGCCCATGGCGGATCGGCGTATATGAAGGGCCATTTCCGTGTGAGCTGTCCGAACAGATCGTACGTGATCGGTCGTTCCGTTTCGATGGTGTCGAAGATCGACGGCATCACGAGGCCGTTGACGTCTCTGAATTGCGCTAGTGCGTCCATGAGGGGTCTGCTCCTGTTCGATCGTTGATTGTCTCAGGTGGCCGCGTCCACCTCTCATGCCGCCTGCATGAGAGGCAGGGTCGTCACGTCGCCGACGACGATCGTCGGATCGACCAGTGGATAGGGATGATTCGGCTTCCCGCGGGCCGCCAGACGCGCGGCCTTCGTCAGCGCGAAGGCGTAGACGAGATTCCCGGGATGCCGTCTCGTATTCAGGTGGCCGCTCCGCTTCAGACGGCTCACCCACTCCTGCGGATCCTCGCCCCAGAGCCTCGGCGGAGCGCCGGCGTCGACGAGCTGCCGTTCCGCATAGGCGCTGCCCGTGTCGCCCGAGCGGATCTTGGACAGCGCGCGTGGCGACACGATCCGTCCGTTGGGCATTATGCTGTCGCTTCTCGAGGAAGACCTGCCCCGCAACTGCGCCGACAACGCCTGGTACACCATGCCGCAGTGCCCTGGCATGACCACGGACCCGTCGCTCGCGATGCGTCGAACGGGATCCGAGTACGCGATGACCGAGAGGATGTCGGGCTTCTCCCGCCGCAGAAGCCTGAAGGCACGCGACACGAACCAGCTTTCGCCATTTCCGGCGACGTCGTCGAGAAGCACGAGCCTGCCCAGATCGACCGCGGAGAGATGTCCCGACAGGCCCGTGTGCAGGGGTATCGAGGCGTTGTTCATGGGGACGGCGAAGCTGCACACGCCGACCAGCTCCGACGTTCCTCCTGCGCCGTTTCGGAACAGCCCGCAGGACAGGCGCGTGGCGGGAAAGCTGCCCGAGTAGTGATGACGCTGAACGAAGGGCTTGGCGTCCCGGTAGCAGTCGATCACGTCCACCGAGTGGATGGCCGGGTCTATCGTGGTGGCGTTCGGCACGAAGCCGTCGCGTCGATCCCGCCAGCGCTGCGATCGTTCCTGCATGTCGTTGCTCCCCTTGGTCCGTTCCAAACATGTCTTCGGCATCACGGCGCTCGTCAGTCGGGTCGTGCCATCAGCCATGGCCGCGATCGTCCGGCGGGCGCATCCGCCAGAGGCACGTCGTCGTGCTCGAGCGCTATGTGCAGCCCGAAGGCGCTGTTGTGCTCGATCGACGAGATCACCGCATCGCCGCAACGTCCCGGCATGTCGACGATGTCGCCCAGCCTGCGCCCGACCGCATTCAGCATGACCGTTTGAGGCAGCGTGCCCATCGGCACGGTGATGGCAGTCTTCACGTCGTGCGCAGTGGTCGTGGCCGTGAGATAGCACGACGCTTGGCCCCCACCCCTGCGCAGACGCATGCCCAACGGATGGAAGCGTCCGGCGTCGACCATCGTGTTCAGGATCGTGAACCTGGTGGACATGGCCTTGCGCAGATAGGTGCAGTCGTGATGACCGTTCAGCTGAATCCCTTGGCCAAGGACGATCTCCGCGACCAGGCGGTGAACGCTCATCGACCACATGGGGTCGCCCAGGGACTGGTCGGTCCGCAGCCCGTGTCGCTGTCGCAGCATCACCCGTGCCAGACGCGCGACGTGCATATCGACCACGGTGCGCATGGTCTCCGTTGCGGTACAGGGGATCTCGCCGCTGGTCACCGCTGTGAAAGGGAATTCGTTCACTTGGTGCGCACGTCGGAACTCCACCGACGTGGCCATCCCGGGCCTGCCGTACACGTCCGTCACGAAGTGGTTGGATGCTCGTCCGTCAACGCCGTGACGCACGCCTGCCGCATCCAGCATCTGCACGATGCTTCCGCGTACGTCGTCATGCGTTCTGGAAGCCGGATCTCCGGTCGGGATCGTGCCCTGTTCCATGTCCTTCCTCCTCCGGATCGCATATGAAGAAGGGCGCCTTTCGGCGCCCTTTCCGTCTTTTCACATCACCACGACGCTCACTTCACAACGCCATGCCCTCGTCCCTGGACGCCGCATCCAGATGAGCCTGCACCTTCGATCTGAAGTGCATGTCCGGACGCGTGTGCTCCATTTCAGAAAGAGGCGAGTGCGCCGCCTCCCTGACGTGTTCCGCCGCCTCGGCACGTTCGGCACCGTTGTCCTTGGCGAAAGCCTCGAAGTCGGTATCGATCTCGAGCGTCCGGCCGTGCGCGTGGATCTGCGTGTGCACGCGCGCCTGGTCCGAGGTCTCGACGGCCGTGTCCAGATCCATTCTGTGCTGGAACGCCAACGCCTCGAGATCGCGCGCGTCCTCGTCGGCGTCTGGAATGCGCGACCCGTCGGCCGCCACCCGCTTCACGCCGGCGCCAACCGCCGCCATGCCGGCGCCGTTGGCCGCGTGTCCGTCGCCGCCGGGCTGTCCTCCAGCCCCAGCCGGTGATCCAGCGGGCCCCGTGCTCCCCGACTCCACGCCCGAATGACCCGCCGTCTGTGCGTCAGTCCCTCCCGCTGCGCCGATGCCATCGCGTGCGAGCGCGACGTCTCCCATGCCCCCGTTCGACATCTCCTGCTGCATCCCGTGCTGCGCGATCGTCATCGCGAGCTGGGACGGATCGACATGCCCCGCCGCCATCTGGACCATGTCTCCGCCAGGGAGATAGTCCATGACTGAGATGGCGTCGCCTCCGACGCCGAACGTACCTGCCTGATCGACGTTTCGCGCGAGCGTCGAGACGTCCATGCCCTGATGCATCTCGATGCCGGTGTCCGATGAGGCATGCGCCATGTATCCGGCAGAGGGACGTTCGAGCAGTTCACCGCCCTCCTCGGGCCCGTGATGGAGAGTCGACCCGGTGTCTACGTGAGCTCCGTTCAATCCGGTGACGTCCACCGTCTGATCGGTCGGGAAGGCTCCGTCGAGCCCGTGCGCCAGAGTGCTGCCCGTGGCCGCCGTGGTGACGCCCATCAAACCCATCTTGAGCGCCTTGCCTACGAGGCCTTCGGCTTCATGCTGCCTGGAGGTCATTGATTCTTGCTCCGTCATCCTGTTGCGCCAGATACGCCACCGGCACCAGTGTCTCGCGCGCGATGTGCTCGTGAGCCTCGGCTACCACGAGCATGCGGCCGCGCATGATCACGCTCCTCAAGGCCATCGACGACGTCAGGCGGATTGGAGACGCGACCGTGACGACGTAGACGCCGTCGTCGGCGACCACCACTCCGCGCGGACGGGGAATGGGCGGAAGCACGATGACGACATCGCCCTTGGTTGTCTCTATTGCGTCCCAGGACGCGATTTCCAGGATTGGTGGCATCGCGGAATGGTAGACCCAAACGCCCCGTCCGTCATCCGAAAATCAGGATGCCGAGCGGTTTAGACGAGGACGGCGTGCCTCTCGACGACGACGTCGGGGGCATCCGCGAATCCCACGTGGATCACCGGATCGGCATCGAGCGCGGCGCTGAGGCGCTCGATCGAGAACGCGTCATCGCCCTTCACGACCGGACGGTCCCCATGACCCATCAGCACATGCGCCAGTCCGTCGACCGTGCGGTGCACCGCGATGATGCCGCCCTTGCCGTCGTGCACGATGTGTACGTTCATTCCTTTTCCCTCTCCATTGGGCATATCGCCTCCAGCAATCCGTCGGTGCCGTCGTCCGCGATCAGCGTGAGCGGGGCGTGCCCGGACAGGTGCTGCGACATCCATTCCGGACCGGCGCACGACGGATGTCCGGCGTTGAAGATCACGCGGTGCCCGTCGGTCGCCACGCCTATCCGGGCGGGGCGCGCGCGATCGGGCCAGCGGGCAGCGAGATCCCTGGCCAACGGTGCCAGCGCGCCGCAGATCTCCGACAGCACCGAGTGCGTCATCTCGCCCGTGCCGTCCTCGATCTCGAATCCGTTCTCGAGGTCCCCCTTCCACAAGGTGCAGCTGTACTTCCGGCGCCGACCTCTGGTGTCGATGTGGAAGCACGCGAGCTGCGCCCGGGATCCGCTCAGCAGCGCCCGCACGAGCGGCAGCCGCTGCACGGCGTGCGTCACAGCCGAGCGGTCGATGCCCGCCATGGTGCTCCAGGTCGCCCCTTCCGAGGTCGAGGGCCTGTAGGGCTCCCCCTTCGTCGAGGTCATCGTCAGTTTGCCGCCAGGTAGATCTCGGTGAAGTCGTTCTTCTGGTCGCCCACCACCTTGCACTGCACGAGCGCGCTCATGCGTGGCTTGATGGAGTCGATCAGCTTGGCGTCGACGCGAAGCATCCTCGCCATCTGCGAAACGAACAGCTGGTCGACGCCGAGGATCAGCTTCAGCCCGACGTTCGCCAGCACGTCCTCGGAGAAGTGGTTGATCGACTGCGATGCGAACAGGATGCCGATGCCGAACTTGCGCGCCTCGCGGATGAGGATGTTGAGGATGTGGTCCGCATCGTCGCTCACGAAGATCGAGGCCTCGTCGATGATGATGAAGGTCTCGGGTCGCGACGTCTGTCCGGCGGCCTTGGCCTCCAGCCACAGCTCCTCGAGAAGGATCTCCAGGAACATCTTCTGCTCGTCGCGGCCGATCGAATGCACGTCGTACACGTGGACCGGCACCCTCGGATCCATGGGAGGCGGGTGATCCTTGAAGATGCCTGCCTTGTCGAGATGGTCGACGCGGTCCAGCACGGACGAAAGCGTGCCGACGTCCGAGTACCGCAGGATGTCGTTGAGCTCGTCGCCGGTCTTCATCGCCTGCATAGCGGCGGTGTAGCTGTCGATGGCCTTAAGACGCATCTTCTCCAGCTTGGGATCGAGCTCGTCCTTCTTCTCGTCCTCCGAATTGCGGAGCGACTGGTTGTTCACCGCCTTCACGGCCTTGGCCAGATCGTTGAACGCCTTGAAGGCCTCGCCGCCGGCGCCCGTCTTCAGCTGCTTGAGCTTGTACGCGGTGAACTTCTTGAGATCGGAGATGTTGGGGCACACGCCGTGATGCAGCGAACGGCCCTTCGCGTTGGGATTGGTCGTGGGATCCCAGGTGCGCCAGTCCGTCGGGTCGAAGCCGTTGCGCTTGTACAGATCCTCCAGCAGCCTGGTGAGCGCCGCCTCCTGACGGATGCCCAGCGCCACCGAGGTGCGCTTGAGCATTGACAGGAAGGAGCGGATGCGGCGACGCACGCCGCCCGAATTGGGATCGGGATTGATCTTGAGCGGGTTCAGCCCGAATTTCGAGGATTCCGTGAAGTGCACCCGCTGCTCGCCGGGGATCGTGATGTCGCCGTGCACGTCGATGATGATCACGCGCGCCTTGTAGTCGTTGGCGAGATGCTCGGCGATCAGTCGCAGCCTGTGCGTCTTGCCGACGCCCGACGAACCGATGATCAGTCCGTGCCCGTTGATCGTGCGATCCGGCATCCACGACACGGTGCCGCGGCGTCCATCGGCGCCCGGTTTCATCGTGGTTCCCATGAGGATGGTCAATGCAGCGTCCTTCGCCCCTGTCCGCGCACTGGTCGGCGCTACTTGGCGGTGTTCTAGGATCGGGGGATGGTTTCGCCAAACACTGCTCGTTCCGAAGCCCATCCGGAAACGCCTGACACCTTCTTTCGCAATGGTTCCCGCACCCTTGAAAAATGTGGTTTGGAGGCCCGCACCCCCATCCTATAAGCCAGCATCTTTCATGGGACCGCGACACGTCGTCGCCGGGTGAGAGGGGAAGGAAGTCCACGAGTGAAGATGGTGTCCATCTGCTCCGCCGCGGTGCTGGGAGCCTTGCTGGCCCCGGCCGCGCTGGCGCAGAGCAACCCTTTCATGCCGCCTCAGCAGGCGGGCATGTCCAAGGCGCAGATCGAACAGCTGGTCCGTCAGCAGGTGGAACAGTCGGTGCGCCAGCAGGCAACGCGGACGCCGACCACTCCGACGGTCGGCCCCAACGGTCAGCCGCAGGTTCGTCCCGACGGGCTCCCCCAGCAGACGGGTGGCCAGCCGCGTGCCAACGTCGCGTCGAACGCCACCCAGGGCGGCGGGACTTCCGGCGGCGCGGCGCAGGCGGACGATCCCGTCGCCGTTCTCCTCAAGGAGGGCGGCCTCTTCGTCGGATGCGTGGGCGGAACACCGATCTTCAAGGACAAGATCGGCCGTCGCGCTTACTTCACCACCAAGGAATTGAGGGAATCCAATGAGGCACGTCGCTTCACTCGCTGCGGTTAGTCTCGCAGCCCTGTCGGTCGCCGGCTGCGCCACCTCTGATGGTGGCGGGGCCCGTCTCGCGACGGTCAAGGACCCCGTGTCGTTCGCCCAGACGGAGCGTGACTACGACGCATCCTTCTCGGCGCGGCCGGCCGTTCAGCGCGTCCGCGTGCCTGGCGGCCTGTTCGTGGCCCGCCCGGCGGAATCGACCGCGCCCGAGAGCCTGCTCTCGCGTCGCGTCGAGATCGACATCCGTTCCGATTCGCCCACGCTCGCCGATCTCCAGACGCTGCTCGACGTCCAGGGCATTCCGATGACGATCGACTGGCGCAGCCTCGAGGAGGGTTCGACCGGCAAGTCCGAAGTCGGATCGTTCACGGCGGCCTCGCGCTATCAGGACGTCGCCAACTCGGTCAGCGGCGGCACCGGCATCCAGCAGAACAACGGCGGCGGCTTCGGCGGCGGCTACGGCGGCGGGTTCAGCAACAACGGTGGCGGCTACGGCAATAACAGCGGTGGTGGATTCAGCAACAACGGCGGCGGCTTCAACAGCGGCGGGGGTGGCTTCGGCAACAACGGCGGCGGCTTCAACGGCGGTGGCGGCGGCGCCAACGTCAAGGTAGAAGGCGCGTCGGCGGAAGGCGGATCGGGCTCGAATTCCAATTCGTCCGGCAACAACCAGGGCGTCGAGGCCGTCGAACAGGCGGACCGTCGTCAGCAGGCGGCGCTGAACCGTCTTCCCGGTGGATCGGGTTCGGGTTCGGGTTCGTCCGGCAGCGGTTCCTCTGCCAGCGGTCGCCAGATGCCCGCGTTCTTCGATCGTCCTCTCCCGTTCCGCTACTTCAAGGGCAGCGTGGGCGAGCTGATGCGTCGTCTCGAGAACACCGGCAACATCGCCGTCTGGTACGACGGCGGTCTCGTCGTGGGCGACGTGCGCCGCTACTCCGTCTCGGTGATGCAGAACAAGGACATCGTCCAGTCCATCGTGAACGAGCTGATCAAGCTCGGCGCGCGCGACGTGATGGGTTCCGTCGGTGCGGGCCAGGTCTCGTACTCGGCCCCGCCACGCACCAATGGCGAGATCATCGAACCGTATCTGCGTCGACTGCAGGGCAATCTGTCCGAAGTGACGCTGCAGGTGGCGCTCGTGACCGTGTCGATGACGCACAGCGCCGAGGCCGGTTTCGACTGGTCGTCGCTGAACTTCGGCTACGGGTCGAACGTCACGTCGGGTTCGACGGCCGCCACCGGCAACGGTGGCACCGGCGCGATCGATCCGGTCACGGGTCTACCCTCCCCGTCCACCCCTGTCGGGGGTGCGGGTTCCGCGAACCAGCTCGCCAACGGCGTTTTCACCCTCAACAACAACGCCTTCAACGCCAACCTCGGAGACATCCTTGGGACCGGCAAGATCGTCAGCGTGGCGGGCGCCATCAAGTTCCTGTCGCGACTGGGCAACACGTCGGTCGCGCAGAACGTTGAACTGCGCACGTTGTCGGGTTCGCCCGTCATCCTGCGCTCGGGCGAGAGCATCCCGTACGTGCAGAACGTCGGCACCACCGTCTCGGGCGGTCTGTCGGGTTCGGCTCTGGGCAGCTCGCAGACCGCATCGATCGGCACCGGCCTCACGCTCAACGTGGATCCACGCTACGATTCGACCAGCGGCATCGTCACGATGGACGTCGGTCTGAAGCTGGTCGATCTGGTCGAGTTCGTCCAGTTGAACGCGGGCGCTCAGCTGGGTACGCTCACGCAGCCGCGCACCCGTGAGCAGGGCATCAACTCGATCCTGCGTCTCGAGGCCGGTCAGACCGCGATCCTCGGTGGCATCCGCCGCGATCTCTCGAGCGACAACCGCACCGGTCCGCTCGATGCGTTCGCCATTGGTTCGCGCAATCGTAGCCGCGAGGTCTTCTGGCTGTTCGCAATCGTGCGTCCGGTCGTGACCGTCTACGAGACCGCCGATGCACCGATCGCACCGCGTTCTGTCCTCGACACGCAGACGACCGTCAATCCGCGCACCGACGGGACCTACGGAGCTAGCGGTCGTCCCGGTCGCACGACGGCGATCCTGGGCGATCCCCAGGTCACCGGCGATTCCGGCACGCCCACCTACTACAGGCAGCCCGGCACGACGACGCCGGCCAACCGTCTGCCGGCGGGCGTCGTGACCGCTTCGCCACCCGCGCCGCGCGACATCGTCGTGCCGAACGCGGCGACGTCTCTCGAGGTCAATGCGAACGTGCCTGCCGGCGCGGTCGTGCGCGATCCCGGTTCGCCGTCGACTGTCGCGAAGAACCCACCGAACCAGCCCGATCGTGGTGATCAGCCGGTCCGTCGCGAACCCGTGCCGACGCAGAACCCCGCGGTTCGTGCCGTGCCCGTCGGTCCGGTGACGTACGCGCCCACCACGGCGCCGGCACAGGATGCGCCGCAGGGTCCGGCTCCCGTGCAACAGAAGCGCTCGTTCATCCGTCCGATGACGGACGCAGAGCAGGAAGGCAACTGATCCATGGCCATGTTCGGCAAGAGCCGGAAGGGGGAGGCCGGTGTCGGTCTCGGTCGCGGCGTGGCCTCGCAGGAGGGCACGGTCATCGATCTGGACAAGCCGGTCCCGGCGGCGGCTGACGTCGTCGTGGAGGCCAAGCCCACGCCTTCGGAGGCGGAGCAGATCGTCAGCGACATGATCGCTGGCAAACCATCGCGGGACGAACGCAAGGCTGCGGCTGCAGCCGAGAAGCTGCGCAAGACCCAGGATCGCCAGGCGGCGAAGGTCGCCAAGGCGGCGAACGGTGGCAAGGCCGTTCCGGTGCTCGACGCCGAAGGCAACCCTGTCGTGAAGAAGAGCCGCAAGGCGCTGAAGGCCGAGAAGGACGCCGAGGAGGCCGCGAAGAACAACCATCGCCTTTCTAACATGGTGATGATCGACTTCTATCCGGGCATGGCCAAGGAGGACGCCATCGAGACGGCGCGCCACTGGGCGATGACGCACATGGATATGCCGTCGATGTGCTTCTACTACGTGATGAAGATCCGCGACGGCTATGCCATCGAGGTTCAGGAAGGCGTCGGCAAGGCGTATCTCCCGTCCGTGGTGGAGCTCGCGCAGGCCAATCCGGGTCGTCTGATCCTGGTGCCGATGATCCGTCGCAAGATGACGGTGTTCTATTCGGCACGCCTCAGCGAGTTCGAGGCGCAGATCCTGCCCGAACTGCAGGAGCCGCCCTCGATGCCCGAGAATCCGCCGATCCAGGCGGTACGCGGCGCATCGATGACGCCGATCATGAAGCAGTACCGCGAATGGCTCGTCACGGGTGGAGTCACGGCCGCGATCGGCGGCCTGGCGCTGCTGTCGTCGCTGGTGTTCTACGCCTTCGATCCGGGCGCACGCGTTCCGCCTGAATGGCGCACCACGGACGTGGCGCAGCTGCCGGTCATGCAGTGGGGCCGTCTCCAGGCCGACGCGACCGACAGCTACGTGACCCGTCTGGAGTTCCAGGATGGTCAGTGGCGCGTCGTCCGCCAGGCAGTTGGCGCCTCGGTTGACGTCGCCACCCCGGAATCGACCGCGTCCGGCGCCGGCATCGTAGGCGGCACCGTTCCGGATGCTCCGGTCGGCGGGGCCGTTCCGGGTGCGCCGGGGTCGATCGCACCGCAAGGCGCGGCATCGGCTCCGACCGCCCCGTTCGCGGGCGGTCCTGCAACCATTCCGCCGCCCGCCGGCGTGCCGAACAGCTAAGGATTAGATCATGGTTCCCCAACAGCGCCGTCTCGTCGGCGTCATCCTCCTGATCGTCGGCGTCCTCTCGCTGGTCATGACTGCCGGCATCGTGGCGATGATCTCGTCCGCGAGGGCGGATGCCGCCGCCAGGTTCACCGAGGCGCAGTCTAGCTGCAAGCGTCGGTTGAGCGCCCTGGGCGGCAAGGTCGACGAGGTGCCCGGCCGCCTCATCTGGATCAAGGAGAACATCCAGGAGGCACCCGCGCGTCTGGGCGAGGCCTCGGTCGCGGGCGTGCTGTGCCCGGGCTGGAAGCTCCGCACGGCATGCGTCGGGTCGGAATGTCCGGATTCCAACGCGATGCGCGTCGTGCTCGAGCCCATGAACGATCCAAGCGACGAATGATTGCACGCTGACGCATATTGCTGGAATGTTTGAAGGGGGGAGCTTTTTGCTCCTCCCTTTTTTTTGTTCGTCAGAGGGGTCATGCCGATAAGTGGCATGGGAGACATCTCTCCTCCTTCGCGAATCTCGCCGCAGGCCGGCTAATAAGACGCGTTCGGACGCTAAATCGTTTTTTGCGAGGCAGTGCGAATCGGCTTGCATGACTGCGAAAACTTTCGATCGGACATTTCCGCATGCGCAAGCGTCGTGGAAAATACGTTAGATATCAATGACTTAGGATCATATTGACGAGCCGTTTCCGGATGGAACGCGATCGTCATCCAAAAAATTCTTGCAGGCTTTTCAGATGCCCCATAGAAGAGCCGCAGACCGGAGGACATCCTAAGGTCGCGAGCGGATCCACAAGGATCCAACCGGTGAGTTGAGCATGTGGGGAAGTTTCCGCGAAGCTAACCGGTAGAAAATAGGACTACTCCCCAAGTCTAAGGCACAAGGAATACAAATAACATGACCACGATCATCCTCACCATCATCGGCATCCTTCTCGCAGCAGCAGCTGCTCTGATGGTCATCTTCTACGGCGGCGACGCTTTCAACTCGGGTTCGATCGGCGCACAGGCGAACACCTATCAGAACGCCGGCACCAACGTGATCTCGGCTCTGCAGCTGGCCAAGGCCGACGCAGCCGTCTACACGACGGTCACTTCGCTGCATGACGCGAGCGGCACGAACCCCGATGCCGACTACCTCAAGGAGCTTCCGAGCCTTCCGAACGGCACCGTCGGCGCGCTGAACCAGGATGGTGGTTCGCAGTACCTCGTCACGCTGACCGGCGCCGATGCCGACAAGGTCTGCGTCCGCATCAACAAGAACCTGAAGCTGACCGCAGCTCAGATCTCGTCCGCGGCGACCGCTCCTGTCACGACCCTCAAGATGGGTTGCTCGACCGGCAGCAAGCAGTTCTTCGCCAACGCGTAAGCCTGGCTGAACTACTAGGTCATCTCGCGACGGCCTAGGTATAAGAGGCGGCTCGACTTTTGTCGGGCCGCCTTTTTTGTTTGTCCATCAGTCAACACAATCGCGTTTCATGTCGTCAAGTCGCTCGCTTGATTCGACTCAATACATCATATGCTTCTACTGACATTATTCCATTTCGGTATGACGCTAGTGCCAGGATGGTGGAAATCTGTGCTAGATTCATTGTCTGAAGACGTTTCCACATACGCAAGCGTGGCTGAAAACCGCCATTTTCTAGCTTTTCACCCTGCAGTTTATGGATGAAGCATGGTTTCCATCCAATAAACGCTTGCAGCAGATCCGGCCTCGCCATAAAAGCCTCTCAGACCAACGGGGCATCCCAAGGTTCATAACGGTTTCACAAGGAACCAGTCATCCCATTCCGCATGTGGGGAATTTTTTAGCGGAGTGGGATGATGGAAAAAATACCATTCCCCAGGTAATCGGCACAAGGACAGCTCAACATGACGACGATCATCCTCACCATCATCGGCATCCTTCTCGCAGCAGCAGCTGCTCTGATGGTCATCTTTTACGGCGGCGACGCTTTCAACTCGGGTTCGATCGGCGCACAGGCGAACACCTATCAGAACGCCGGCACCAACGTGATCTCGGCTCTGCAGCTGGCCAAGGCCGACGCAGCCGTCTACACGACGGTCGAGTCGCTGCATGACACGACCGGCACGAACCCCGACGCCGACTACCTCAAGGAGCTTCCGAGCCTCCCGAACGGCACCGTCGGCGCGCTGAGCGCATCGGGTGGTTCGCAGTACGTGGTCACCCTGACCGGCGCCGATGCTGCCAAGGTCTGCGTCCGCATCAACAAGAACCTGAAGCTGACCACGGCCCAGATCGATTCGGCCAAGGCTGCGCCGGTCACCACGCTCAAGATGGGCTGCTCGACCGACGTCACGAAGTTCTTCGCCAACGCGTAAGCCTGGGTGAAGGCATCGGCTTCCTCGCGACGGCCGGTGTTGAGAAAGGGGCGGTCCGACTAGTTCGGGCCGCCCCTTTTTTGTTTGGTTCCGGCATGCATGATGAACATGATTTAAGCCTCTTGCGCACGACCCCAATTCCATCCTAAAAACGCCAGATTGTTCGGAGGACTGTATGCCCGTTGTGATGATGTACTTCGCTGGTTTCGTGAAGGCTTTTTCCAAGTTCGGCCGATGGGCGGATCTCGCGCTGGGCCTCGCTGTCCTCGGTTTTGGTATCTACTGGGCATCGCCGTGGGTCATCGCTGGTGGTGCCTTCTCGATCGCTGCCTTCGCGTTCGATCTGAACGGCTGGGTCCAGCGCAAATCGATGGCATTCGCCCAGGCGCGCGTGTCGGCCCGTCGCAAGCGCTAAGGATCATTTGAAATGCTGCAGATCCTACTGGCCTTCCTGGCCATCTCCATCGTCTCCGTCACCGGCTACGGGCTGATGGAGCAGCTGAGCCTGCAGCAGATCATGTTGGATCAGCGCGAGAACGCGCGCCGTCTCGACGTTGCAGCCGAGGCCATCGCCGGACGCCTGGTCACGATGCCGGGTGGCCCCGGCGTCTTCGCGCCGGCCCCTTCGAGTGCGAACACTGGGTGGTCGGCCATGCCGAGCGACCTGGGTGGCATCAACGCCACGGTGGATGGCGTCCCGTTCGTGTATTGCCCGATTGCTCCTGCCGCCGGTGCTGCGACGAGTCAGGTTAAGTCTCCCGACGGAACCACCTACGGCATACAGATCCGTGGTGGCGTAGTCGTCGGTAGTGAACTCGGACATGGCAAGCCGCTGAACCCTGGCATCGAAGCGTACAAGCCCGTCGCGTTCATCATAGCCGCAGGCCGCGGTCTCAACACACCTCCCGGATGCGACGGCGTACGCGAACGCAATGGCAGGCCCTTTATCGATCACGGCATCGTTAAGGTCGTCAGCCAGCCAGGTGCCATTCAAGGTGCCGGCACCGTTTCTTCTTCGTCGAGCGAGATCTTCGTCGCGTCGAACGGTGATGGTAACGGCAGGATGGTCGGGGACCCTGCGTCAATCGAGGACGCTCTTCGCCAGTGGGTCAATGGAAAGCCCGCATCGATGACGATCCACCTCGTTGGCGGGGCCGGATCGTCCATCACCGTGGGCGATGCCTCCCTGTGGGCGGCTTTCTCGAACTCCCTTCGCGCCAGCTCTTCCAAGCTGACCATAGACGGTGGCAACGCCACGTTGGTCGCTCCAGTGTCTCAGGTCGGCGCGCCGGCCGTGCTCTCCCTTTCGGCCGTCGGCATCGTTGGGCCCACTTTTGTTGTCGAACAGGGTGACGAACTCAACGTGCAGAATGGTGTCGTTCTGCAACCGGGAACCAGCGGTTCGGGCCTGTTCGTCCAGCAGGGCGGACGTCTCAACGTCTCTGGCATGCTTCGCATAGCCGGGTCCGCGCAGAACGGTGTCGAGGCAGCTGGAGACGTGACCATCAGCACTGGTGGCATAACGGGACCTGGGAACTGGTCCTTGGGTCTCACCAATGGAGGCCGCCTTCTCGCCAGCGGCGCCATGATCGGGGACGCCAGCGCCCGCAACGCCATGGCTGGATTGGCCGTCGCGGGAACCTGGTCCGTCACATCCGATGCCAGTTCACGCGTGGCCGCGGCCGCCAGCGGCGCATGCTGGGTAGCCACGGACAACTCGGACGTCACGTTCGCTTGGAGCAACAACGGTCCAGGCTCCACTTCGGCGGTGAATGCACCGCCGATCAGCCCGGGCGAGGTGGATTTGACCGTTCCTTCCGAAATGGCGGCCTACGAGCAGTACCGTGACAACGTGAACCGGCGCCAGAGGGCGCTCCAGACCAACCATTCCAACTTCCAGTGCATCTAGGAGCTTGCTGATATGACCACCATCATCCTTGTCGCGATCGGCATTCTGATCGCCGCAGCCGCTGCCTACTTCGTCATCTTCTATGGCGGCGAAGCCTTCAATGGCGGCGAGGTGAAGGCCGAGGCCGCTCGCCTCGTCAGCGAGGGGCAGCAGATCTCCTACGCCACCGACATGTTCTATCGCCAGGAGGACCGTCTCCCAGGCCAGACGGCCGACGGCAAGCTGGATGGGGACTTGGCCATCAAGGAATTGAGGGACAAGGACTACATCCCGACCGCGCCTGCCGGCGCCCGCCTCACCAATTCTGATACTTGGAAGATGGAATACGGCAAGGACGGCATGATCTACACGAAGATCGGACAAGTCGTTGGCGATTCAGCCCCAACCGCTGAGAAGCGCGCCTACGAAGCCTCGATGAACGTCTGTCGCCAAGCTCGCAAGCAGTTGGCCTTCATGGATTACGAGAAGGTCTACAAGTGCGACGGTACGGATTATTCGGACGCCTCGTGGCACACGCGCGGCACGATTCCGGACCGCGAGCCGTGCTGCGTCCGATAGTCCTTCTTATGGGCTTCGATCCATCCTATAAACGGAAATCGAGGCCCATGCTTCCTGGCCGTACCGAGGAGCATGCGCACTACGATCATTAGAGCACATGACGCCGCGATGCGGTTCGTCGGGAGAATAGAGCATGTTCGGCAGGAAGCGTGACGAGGTTGCTGATCTGGTCGAGACGACGATCTCGGATCATGGACGCGACTCCGATGATAAGCGCCTCGATCTCGTCTGGGCCGCCGAGGACCAGATGCGTTTCGGTCTCATGCTCATTGCGGAGGGTCATGCCAGCCGCGACCAGGTGCAAGCCGCGATTTGGGAATCGACCGTCACCGACGCGTCGCTCGGCAACACGCTCGTCAGTCAGGGCGTCATTCGTCAGAAGAACCTGATGAGCCTGATGGAGAAGTTCGACTCCGCGCAGATCTCCACGGCCCTTCAGTACAACGTCCCCGTTGACGACGTGGGCTTCCTTCACCGCGAGAAGGTCGCGTTGTTCGGCATGTCTTCGACCACGCTGTACCTCGCCTGCCTGGGCAACCAGCGCAAGGTCGAGCGCCATTTCCAGCGCGAATTCCCCGACAAGACGCTCGAGTTCCTTGCCGTCAAGCCGCAGCTTATCGACGCGTTCCTGCAGCGCACGGACAAGCTTCCGACCAAGACCGAGGAGCACAGCCAGGATCTCAGCGACCCGTCGGCGCGCATCGAGATCGTGCGCTACGTCCCCGAGAAGACCAGCGACTCCGACGTTCTCGACATGATCGTGAACCTGGCGGGCATCCGCGGTGGTTCGGACATCCACATCGAGCCAAAGGCCCGGTCGTACACCGTACTGCTGCGGATCAACCGTCTTCGTCGCATCATCCACGAGGGTCCGCTCTCCCAGTACAACGCCATGCGCGCGCAGGTGAAGGACAGGGCTCGCATGGACCAGATGGAGTTCCGCAAGCCGCAGGATGGTGCGTACAGTCAGGAGATCATGGGACGCATGTTCGATCTTCGCGTCGCGACGTTCCCGCTTAACGCCGGCATGGAGAAGATCGTCATCCGTCTACTCGACCCCGACAAGGCGGCACGGCATCTGACCGATCTCGGCATCACCGAGACGACTGACTGGCGTGCGGCGTGCGGCTATCCCCACGGTCTGGTGATCGTCGCGGGCAAGACGAACTCCGGCAAGTCGACCACGCTCATCTCGTCGCTGCGCGAGCAGGACCGCATCGGCAAATCGATCTACACCATCGAGGATCCGATCGAGCACCGCGTGGACTTCATCACGCAGATGGCGGTGAACCGCGCGGACAGCGTCCGTCTGGATTTCCAGGCCGGCACGCGCGCCATGATGCGCGGTGATCCGGAGATCATCCTCATCGGTGAGATTCGCGACAGCGAGACCGCGCATGCGGCCGTGCAGGCCGCGGAGTCGGGGCATCTCGTGTTCTCCACTCTCCATGCCGGCACGGTCCGCGAATCGGTCAGCCGTCTGAAGAGCTTCGGGATCGACGACTCCACGCTCCGTCCGATGCTGCGCGGCGTCCTTGCCCAGCGTCTGATTCGCACGCTCTGCGGCTTCTGCCGGGGCAAGGGCTGCGGTCCCTGCATGACGACCGGATACGACAACATGACCGTCGTGTCCGAGATGGGCTTCCTGCCCTCCGAGCAGCACTTCCGTCGCATGGTTGACGACGGCGAGGTGTTCTGGAAGCCAATGGTCCGCGACGCCCTCCACAAGCTGGAATCAGGCGTGACCGATGAACGCGAGGTCTACCGCGTTTTCCGATCGGAGATCGATTACCTCTCGGTCGACTACGAAGGCGTCAACGAACTCGCAGATCGCGTGAAGGCCGTGGTCCACGGCGGGCAGAAGTCGATGGTCGACCTCACCCCGACGCGCCGTATGACGAGCAAGGACGCCGATCTCAACCTCACGGCCGTGAGCCTGGAGAAGAAGCTCTCCGAGCATTCCATCACGAAGACGCCTCCCGTCGATCCGTCGTTCGACGATGCGGGCGCCGCCGACCTCTACGGCGGATAGGAGCGTTTGATGACGACTGTGGTGGCGAGTTTCATCGCGATCGTCCTGTTCGGGATGATCATGATCGGTACGATCAGCTATGGCGATTCGCTGGGGATGATGTCCGCGCCCGACAGCGTGGCCATAGCACAGCGGATGCAGACCGCTGCCGAGCTGGTCAGCCAGACGCAGTCGTCAACCGGATCTCGTCCATCGAGCGCGCAGGAACTCACGGAGGCCGGAATGCCGCAGTCCGTCACAGGCGAGGCAGGTGACATGCAGGTCAAGTGTTCCGACGATTCCTGTAGCCCCATGGCCTTGTGCCTGTCCCTGCCAAACACTGAACAGAACGCGGTGGCTATCAAAGCCGCTGCCGGCAGGATCAAGGGCGTCGTTTCAGGATCTTGCGGTGAGGACGCGGCGGCCATCGGGACCGACGTCGTTCTCACCATGCGTCTGTAGTTTTTCCATTTCCCCAGAGGACTCGCCCATCCCATAATCATCGGGCGGAGGGTTTTTAGACGTCATGGCGACAGCACAGACTTGGGTTGCACGAGTAAGATCGGGAGTCGCGACGAGCGACGTACTCGTCGTTGGAATGACCGAGAGCGAAGCTCGTCGCCAGGCCGGCCGCGAAGGCACGGTCATCTCCATCAAGCGCTCGAAGAAGAGCCTGTTCAACACCGGCATGAGTCGCAACGAGCGTTTCGTCTTCCTCATGCGCCTTTCGACCATGATCGGCTCCAAGTTTCCGGTTTCGGAGGCGCTCAAGCTGATGATGTCGTCGTTCGGCGGCAAGATCAGGGATGCGGCGAAGAACGCCCTCCCGCAGGTCGACCGTGGCGTCCCTCTGGGCGAAGCGCTCTCGTCCGACGTGAAGAACTTCCCGGGATCGATCGGTCTTCTCATCAAGACGGGTTCCGCTTCGGGTGACACCGCCGGCGCGCTTCGTGAGGCGGCCGAGTTCGAACGGCTCATCGGCGAGGCTTCGCGCGGCGCCATGTTCGCGATCCTGCGTTCGTTCATGTACATGTTCATGGCGCTGGGCCTGCTGGTCGTGAACCAGTACGTCATCATCCCGAAGATGTTCGGATCTTCGATCATGAAGATGGCCAAGGACACCGATTTCTCCATCTGGTCCACGCTCGGATTCACGGCGATGTGTGTGACCATCTCGATCATGGTCTTCCTGCTTTCGCTCGTCGCGTTGGCGACTTTCGGTCGCAGGCTGGCGCCAGACAAGGTCGACGCGTTCATACTGAAGTTGCCGATCATGCGTGACATCGTCATCAGCCAGGACAACTACATCGGCCTGTATCGGATGTCGCTTCTCACCCGCGCGAACGTTCCCATGAACGAGGCGCTGGCGTCCTGCGCCGAATCCACGCGTCCGGGCGCCCTTCGCGAGGACTTCAAGCGTGCGTACGCGGGGCTGAAGCGCGGCGAGAAGTGGGCGAAGTACATGATGACGCTGCACCCCACGGATCGCGCGGCGTTGATGCTGATGCCCGACGTCGACGAGCTCGCGAAGAACCTTAATTACATGGCGGAACAGTCCAAAGCGTTGTATCTGCAACGCTTGGGCGTCATCTCGCCCACGATGGACGTGATCTCCGCCATGCTCATTTCGGTGGCGGGCTTCATCGTTCTCGTGGTCACCACGGTGCCGCAGCTTCAGCTCGTTTCGGAGATCATGGGCTAATGTCGATCGCAGAACTCGTCCCCCGTTGGCCCGCCCTTCCCGATCCAGTCGGCGAGGTCGTCGCGGGGACCTCCCTCCGCAATCGCAGCTATCGCCTCCGCAAGCAGGATAGCATCGAACTGATGGCGGCCGGGATCATGGCCGCGCGCGGCATAGAGGAGGACCCGAAGGTCTTCCTTTCGCCGCGTCTCGATCGCGACATGCCGGATCCGATGATCCTGCAGGACATGGGCATCGCCGCCCAGCGCATCGCGACCGCCGTGCTCCGGCGCGAACGCGTCGTCGTGTTCGGCGACTACGACGTCGACGGCGCGTCCGCGTCGGCGGTGATGGGACGCTGGTTCGCGGGCATGGGCCTGGACGTGTCCGTGTACATTCCGGATCGCATGAGCGAAGGCTACGGCCCGACCCCCAAGGCCATCGAGCGCTGCCTTGCGCCGGGCGCCGATCTGCTGATCTGCGTGGACTGCGGGACGGCCGCCGTCGAAGTCCTCGAGGCGGTCGACACCGACGTCGTGGTCATCGACCACCACAAGCAGCAGGGCGAGCTCCCGAAGGTGGTCGCGCTCGTCAACCCGCACCGCAACGACGACACGTCTGGTCTCGGCATGCTGTGCGCGACGGCGCTGTGCTTCCTCGTCGTGACGGCGGCACAGAAGGTCCTGCGCGACAACGACGCGCTGCCCGCCGACGCTCCGCGGCTGAAGGATCTGCTGGACATCGTCGCGATCGCCACGGTGGCCGACGTCGTTCCACTGATCGGTCCCTCGCGTCTTTTCGTGGCCAAGGGTCTCGAAGTCATTGCGACGAAGCCTTCGCTCGGCGTAGCGGCGCTCATGGCGGTCTCGGGCGTGTCCGAGGTCAATGCGATGAAGATCGGCTTCGCGCTGGGTCCTCGCGTGAACGCTGGAGGTCGGGTCGGCGCGGGTTCCGTCTCGCATCAGGGTGCTCTCGGCGCTAAGCTTCTGATGGCCAAGGATCCGGATGAGGCTTCCCGTATCGCCGCCGAGCTCGACGCGATGAACGTCGAGCGGCAGGAGATCCAGAAGGTCTGCCTCGAGGAGGCCACGGGTCTCGGCCAGGAGCAGTCCGATCAGGGCGTGACGATCGTGTCGGTCTACGGCAAGGGGTGGCATGCGGGCATCGTCGGCATCGTCGCCGGCCGGCTGCGCGAACGCTTCGACGTTCCCGTGCTCATCGGCGCGCTGGACGACAAGGGCATGATCAAGGGTTCAGGGCGATCCGTTCCGGGCTTCGACCTCGGTTCGGTCGTCGTCGAGGCGAAGGCGCGAGGCCTGCTGGAGACCGGCGGCGGCCATGCGATGGCCTGCGGCTTCGGCTGCCGGGTCGAGGCCTGGGACGCGTTCCAGGACTTCCTGCGCAAGAACTCTATATGGAAGGCCGAGCCCATCACCGTCGACTGCATGATCGAGGCGTCTGGCGTATCGATGGAGGGGATCGAATCGCTCGGAATGCTCGAACCTCTCGGCATGGGCAATCCATCGGTCAAGGCGGCCATCTCCGGCCTCCGCATCAGCGGCATCAAGCAGTTGAAGAACGGCCACATCAAGCTCGACCTGGCCCATCGCGGCGGCAAGCTAGAAGGCCTTTGGTGGCGCGCGCGCGAGGAAGGCTTCGAAGACACCCTCATGGCCATGGAAGGTCGCACCGTCACGATCGTCGGATCCCCCAAGGTCGAGGAATGGCAGGGCAGGCGCAGGATCTCGCTCGAGATCGCAGACCTGTTTCCGTCGAGCTGATGCACATGCCGGGAATCATGGACGACGCCGGCGGCAGCCCGCTGGCCCTTGGTTCGTTCGCGTCCTCGCCGGGCGAGGGTTCGTCGCGTCCGCTGGGCATGGCCGACGGCGGCACTTCCTCGCGGTGGATGCCGCTCCGCGTTGAGACGTCTTCGGCTGGTGCTGGCATGGGTGGCTGGCGTGATCACATCCCCAGCGAACCCAAGGCCGCCCTGGCATCAATTCTCGTCCACGCGGCCGTGTTCGGTGCACTCATGTTCTCGGTGAACGTGAAGATGCCACAGAAGCCGGAAACACGCACGCTGAGCACCTTCGACGTTTCGCTTCAACCGGGTGACGGCATGGACGTCGCGATCCCCAAGACGTCGACGCCCGAACCTTCGAAGGTGGAGGAGACGAAGCCGGAGCCGGAGGTTCAGCCCGAACCCCAGCCCAAGCCCGATCCACAGCCTCAGCCCGAGGAGCAGAAGCCTGTCGAGCAGCCGCCTCAGCAGCAGGCGTCGTCGGCTTCTCCTTCCGAGACCCAGTCGTCGACCAGCGCGCCCAGCGGCGGTGGCTTGATCTGGACCCCTCCTGTGCCTCGTCCCAATGCGGCAGGCGTCTCCGATTCGCAGATGCGCCCCGAGAACCGCATCGAGATGCCCAAGGTGAACCTGCCGAAGGGAGCCTCGGATCCCGTCCTGCTGTCGTACGATCAGGGCCGGTACAGCGACGCCGCGGCGATGAGCGAGGCATCCAGGCTCATGAACACCGGCACCATCACCATGGCGGTGACGGTCGACGACAAGGGTGCCGTGAACGACTGCGTGGTCACCACCACCAGCGGCTCGCGGATGCTCGACGAACGGGCCTGCGCGTTGATCAAGTCCTACCAGTATCGGCCGGCGCAGGACAACGACGGCAAGACGCATGGCGCGATCGTGACGGAAGTGCTCGAGTGGGCGCGCGACGGCAAGTTCACGTCCACCAAGCCCGCTTCGCCCGTGGCGCTGGAGGCCGTGAGGGCAACCGAGGGGACCCCAGTGAAGTCCGGGCCGGCCATTCCCCAGGTGCAGATGCCCAGACGCTGATGCGGCGTCGGGGGAGGCTTCAAGGCCTCTTCCTGCAATCATGGTTCGGATGATCGGGCAGATGCATGGGCATCTCCCGTGGGCACCGTCATTGATGCCTACGCGCCGCGGGTTGGATGGTTCTGCACCATTATCAGGGTTCTGCCTGGCAGGAACGCATGCAGGATGCGGTCGAACGTAAAAAGGGCGCCTCGGAATGATCCGAGACGCCCTCTTCAGCGAGTTGTAAAGGGTTACCCCGTTATCAGAACGGCACGTCGTCGTCGAGATCGTCCGAGAACCCGCCACGTCCGCCACCGGAGTTGCCGCCGCTGTTTCCGCCGCCGCGCGCTGCGTTTCCGCCGCCGCCGCCGTAGCCGCCGCGATCACCGCCGCCCGAGCCACCGCCGCGGTTGCCACCGCCGCCGCCGCCACGATTGCCACCGCCGCTGCGATCGTTCGAATCGTAGTGGCTGTCGCCACCGCCGTCGCCCGAATTGCCGCCGCTCGGAAGCATCGTCATGGTGCCGTTGTAGCGCGGAACGTCGATTTCGGTCGTGTAACGCTCGTTACCGTCCTTGTCGTTGTACTTGCGCGTACGCAGCGTGCCCTGGATGAAGACCTTGTCGCCCTTCTTCAGGTACTTTTCGGCCACCTCGATGATGCGCTCGTTGTGGATCACCACGTTGTGACCCTCGGCGCGCTCCTGCCGAGCGCCTTCCTTGTCGGTCCACGTTTCGTTGGTGATCAGACGAAGGTTGCAGACCTTGCCACCGTTGTCGAACGTCTTGACCTCTGGGTCGCGCGCGATGTTGCCGATGAGACTGACTTGATTCAAACTACCCGCCATGGGGGATTTCCTTTCCTTCTCGAACTCCAAGGCCGTCCGGGTGCCTGTTGGAGCAACCCTCGCGGTAAGAGTGTTCTAGGATGAAAATCCCCCGAACGGAAGAGAAAAAGAGGGTTAAGTGACCCTCTTTTGTTCTCATTTCGCGGCGATCGCCTCGCGCAACTGCTGCTCGGACTGGGGAGCGCCCGGGATGACCGTGTTCTGGGTCACGAAGAACGGCGTTCCGCTCACGCCCATCTGGTCGGCGACGCCGTTGTGCTTCTGCAGCTCCTTGACGACCGCGTCGCTGGTCATGTCGACCTTGGCCTTCTCGAAGTTGATGCCGGCCTTCTGCGCGACGAGACGCAGGTTGTCGTCGGTCGGCTTGGTCTCGTGATTGCCGAACACCTCGTACATGGCGTCATGCGTCGCGGCGAACTTGCCCTGCAGGTTGCCGGCCAGCGCGAAGCGCGCCATCGTCTCCGACTCCGGACCGAGAACGGGTCGCATCAGGATGATGAAGCGGACGTTCTGATCCTCCTTGGCGATCTTGTCGACGATCGTGTGCGCGCGCTTGCAGAACGGGCACTGGTAGTCGAGCAGCTCGACGACGGTGTTCTTTGCCGAAGGGTTGCCGATTACGGGCCCGAACGGCTTCGCCGCGAACAGCGTCGGACGCAGGTTTGTGACCTTCGAGTTCTGCGTGGCCAGCTGCGAATCGCGCTGCTTCTGCTGACCGATGGCCGCGGCCTCGAAGATGATCTCCGGGTTCTGACGGAGCGCCTCGCGCAGCTGCGCGACGAACTTCGGGTCGACCGGGGTCGTGTTCTGCGCGGCCAGCGGCGCCGCGATTGCGGCGGTCGAGGCGAGCACGATGGCGATGTTACGGAACAATGGACGTCCTTTCGTTCTGACGGGATTGAATCGTTTATAGGCGCGCCGCCCGTCATCCGGCAAACGCTATAGCTCTCGTGTGTGTACGGGGGCCGAACGGCCTCAGCCGGCGGTGAATATCTCGCGGTGTCGACGGCAGACGATGTACCCCGGCGGGAGGAGCATCAGGCTCACAGCTTCCGGGGTCATCGCCTCGTCCATATCCTTCAGATCGTCCTCGTAGCCGCGTATCCTCTGCGGATTCTCAGGATCCGAGATGTCGTTCACCTCGACGTCTGTCGGACCACGACCACTGTCACCCGTCTGCTCCACTGGCAACGGGAGCAGGGCTATCAGTTCGATGGGTGCACGATGTTCGCGCGCCACCCGGTTCGCGAACAGTTGCATCATCGCGCGCCACTGCATGAAGCCACCTTGGCAGAATGCTCGCTTCTGCGTGTCGATCGCCTCTATGAACGCGCCCATCACGTCTTGGGGACAGGGGAAGTCCTCCAGATGACGATGATCCAGACGGGTCACGAGATCGGCCTCCTCCCCGTTGTGCGCCCACGACAGCGTCTGCATGTCGTTGCACTCGTGGATCACCCCGTCCTCGATGGAGACGCAGGCCATGGTGACCTGCGCCTTCATCCGCCCCGACCCGTGGACCTCCAGACGTATCGTGAACGCGCCGGCCTGCGCGTCCACGTTGTACACGATCTCGCGACGCCGCCGCGGCGTGAACGACCTGAAGAAGGCCTTGTCGGGTAGTCCGGTGATCCGGGCACTCCCGACCAGCTGCTGCGCGATGTCGACAAGGCCCTGTGATGTCTGCAACTTCATGTCCGTTCGCGACCCCTGGTTCTTTTCATCCCTCATAGCGTCGCGAATTCCACCCCGTCCACAGTCTTGAGGTCCTCGACCAGTTCGTTCGTCGCATCGACGATCGGCGGAGTGATCTCCACCTTGTCGCCGTTCACGATCTTCAGACGATCACGACCGACGGCCGCGCGTCCCACCGCACGACGCAATGCGCTTCGATCGAGATCGTCGCGCACATCGACCTCCACCAGTCTCGGCGGGTCCGTCGGGATCATGCCGATGACTTCGTCGACGTTGATCCGGCGTTCCCCCTGCGAAGTGCGCGAGTTGAGCCTGAACAGGATGACCTCTCCAGGCTTGATGAGGTGGGCGTTCTCTAGATCCTCCGCGCAACCCACGATCATCATTCCGCGCTCGTCCGAGATTCGGATGGTCATCCAGGCGTTCTTGTTCTTGCCCTTCTTCACCTCGTCCACCAGGGCGGCGACCGCCATCGGAGCGATCTCGATGAGCTGCTCCGCCGTCGACGGCACCAGGATGCCCTGCGCCATCAGGGATTCGACATGGACGTCGAGCGGATGCGACGACAGCGACAGTCCCAACGCCTCGCGCTCGAGACCCAGGAGTTCGCGGTCGTCGATCGAATCGTCGGCGACCTCGATGATCAGCTCCTCTCCGAAGAGGCTCTGCTGCCCGCTCCGCCGCGCCTTGGCTTCGCTCGCCAGGCCGTCGAAGCTGTCGCGCATGGCCGTGACCGCCCGCACCCTGCTTCCGCACATCTCGTCGAAGACGCCGGCGGCCGCCAGTGCCGTGGCGTGCTTGCGGTTGAGGACCATGCCGACGCGCGACACGAAGTCCTCGATCGTGGTGAACGGACTCTCGTCGACCGCGGTGGTGATGGCCGACAGGGCCGAAGCGCCGATGCCGGCGATGCCCGCCAGCGACCACCTGATCGTGCGATCGTCGGGAACCGTGAACTTCGCGGCATCCGACGACAACTGCGGCGGCAGGAGAGCGATGTTGTGTCGTCTGGCCTCCTGCGCGAGAGCCGTCACCTGCTCCTTGTCGCCATCGCTCACCGCGCCATCGAGGGATGCGGCCAGGAATGCGGCGGTGTGGTGGGTGCGCAGATATGCCGTGACGAATGCGATCAGCGCATAGGCCGCCGCATGGCTTCGGTTGAAGCCGTAGCCGGCGAATTTGTCGATGATGTCGAACAGCGCGTTGGCACGATCCTGCTCGATCCCGTTCACCTTGAGGCACCCGTCGGTGAAGTTGGCACGCTGCGCGTCCATCTCGGCCTGGACCTTCTTGCCCATCGCGCGGCGCAGGAGATCGGCCTGTCCCAGCGTGTAGCCGGCCAGGACCTGCGCCGCCTGCATCACCTGCTCCTGATAGACCAGGATGCCGAACGTGTCGCGCGCGACGTCGTCCAGCAGCGGGTGCGGAGTGCCGAATGGCTCCAGTCCCTTCTTGCGTCGCGCGTAGAGCGGAATGAATTCCATCGGACCCGGACGATACAGCGCGACGAGCGCGATGATGTCCTCGAAGTTGTCGAGGCGGATCTCGCGACCGGCACGCGTCATGCCGTTGGATTCCATCTGGAACACCCCGACGGTGTTTCCACGCGTCAACTCGGCGTACGTCGCCTTGTCGTCGAGCGGAGCATCCCACGGGTTGATGTCGATGCCGATCCCCAGGAGGTTCTTGCGGCAGCGCTCGATGATCGTCAGCGCCTGGAGCCCCAGGAAGTCGAACTTCACGAGACCGGCCTTCTCGACCGGCTTCATGTCGTACTGCGTGACCGCCTGGTCCTTGTCCTTCTCATCGAGCTCCAGAGCGGTGATCTCCGCGACCGGACGATCGGCGATGATGATGCCGGCCGGGTGGCGGCTCTTGGACCGCACCAGCCCCTTGATGCGCAGGGCGATCTTCATCGCCTGACGCGCTTCCGGCGTCGACAGCGCGTTCTGCATCTCCTCGGAGAGCATCACCTCGTCGGTCACGCCCTCCTTGGGGATCGCCTTCGAGATGCGGTCGGTCTGTCCGTAGGGCATGCCCAGGATGCGGCCGACGTCCTTCACGCCCGCCTTCTCCTGGATCGTGCCGTAGGCGCCGATCGCGACGACCTTGTCGGAGCCGTACTTCTGACGCACGTATCGGATGACGTCCCCTCGACCTTCTTCGCAGATGTCGATGTCGAAGTCGGGCAGGCTGACGCGGTCGGGGTTGATGAACCGCTCGAACAGCAGCTTCAGCTTGATCGGATCGAGCGCCGTGATGCCGAGGCACCAGGCCACGATGGATCCCGCACCCGAACCACGCCCGGGACCGATCGGGATGCCGTTGTCCTTGGCCCAGTTGATGAAGTCGGCCACGATCAGGAAGTACCCCGAGAACTTGAGGCGCGTGATCAGCCCCATCTCGTAGTCGAAGCGCTTCTCGTATTCGGGATGCAATGCGGGGGCGACCTTGACAAGATGCTGGTCGAGGCCCTCTCGGGCCTTCTCCATGATCGCCTCGTCCTCGGTCAGACCGCCCGCGTCGAACGTGGGCAGCATCGGATCCGCCTTGGCCGGAAGGAAGTCGCAGAGCTTGTCGATCCAGTCTGCGTTGTCCACCGCGTTGGGCAGGTCGGAGAACATCTCGCGCATCTGCTCGACGGTGCGCATCTGCTCCTCGTCAGTCGTGTCCGCTTGGTAGACGTGGCCACCGCCGATGGCCCGCAGCACCTCGACGAGATCCTCGTCCCCCGGCGCCGCACGGGTGATGACGGTGCCGATGACGGGGACCTGGAGCTCGTGGGCGATCGACGTTATCGCGGCCTCGATCACCGCATCCGACACGCCGCCGTGACGATCGATCTCCATCGCGAAAGCGCCCGGATACAGGTTGGCCAGGAAGCGCGCGGTCTTCAGCGCGATCTCGGCGCCCTTGATCCGCACGAGATGCGCGATCGCGCCGTTGCTGCCGCCGCCCGTGGCGGCGATGCCGGCCGAGTGGGCGCGCAGCTGCTCGCTGGTCAGACCGGAACTCCGGTTCTCGACGTTCGCGATGGTCACGAGCTTCTGGATGTTCCTCCAACCCTCGGCGTCACGCGCGTAGAGAACGATGTGACGGCCTTCCGAAGACGAGATCGGCAGAGCCACGCCGACGACGCCGCGGATGCCGGCCTTCTTGACGCCTTCCGCGAATGAAAGGGCGCCAGCGGTCGTGTTCTGATCGACGAGGACCGCCACCTCGTATCCGCACGCCGCGGCGATCTTCGGGATCGCGTCGGGCTGCAGCGCCGAATTGAACAGCGTGTACGTAGATTCCACTCGCGGCAGCGTCAGACCACCCCGCGACGGAGCGCGCAGGATCGGCTTGTTCTCGGCGCGGTGCGTCGTGGGGGACAGCACGGCGGTCGCCACTTCGGCGATCGCGAGCTCGTTCTGCTGCACCATGAAGCGGTACACGTCCGCGAGAATCCGGCAATCGACCAGGGCGCCGTGGAGCGTGCGCGCCGAGGTGTCCACGCCGAGACGCTTGGCCACCGCATCGAGGGTGTTCTTGTTGCGCGGCCAGCGACGGCGCGCCAGTTCGAGCGCGTCGATGACCGTGTTCTCGAGCGGCGCCCGGTCGAGCCTCTTCAGCTCCGAGTTCAGGAAGCCCATGTCGAAGCCGGCGTTGTAGATCAGGAAGTCGTCGTCGCCGACGAAGTCCAGGAACTCGTCGACGATCTCGGCGAACACCGGCTTGTCCGCCAGCATCTCGTTGGTGATGCCGTGCACGTCGATGGCGCCAGCCGCCATGATCTTGTCGTCGGGCTTGATGTACACCTGGTACACGCGACCGGTCGGGGTCAGGCCATCCATCTCGACGACGCCGATTTCGACGAGGCGGTCACCGTCCTCGTGGGACAGGCCGGTCGTCTCGGTGTCGAGTACGAGGAGGCGCTTTCTGTCGGTCATGTCTTCTCCATGGCCCCTTGGGGGCTCTATCGTGATTCTAGGATGAACGGGACCTGCCTGCCAGCGGCATCAGGCCGCCATGCGCATGGGCCTCATCTCGTCGATCGTCTCGAGGATCGCGGCCGTCACCGCACGCGAGACGTGCGGCACGACCGAATTCCCGATGAGTCGCTTGGCGACTTCGGCCGTCAGTTCTTTTCCATTCGCAACGATCCCACGAGTCCTGTAGTTATCAGGAAACCCCTGCAACCGCCACAGTTCGTCGACGCTGAGCATGCGATAGCCGATGTCGACGATCTGGTGTGGAACGCCGTGGATGGTCACCAGCGCGAACCGGTCCCTCGTCGTGAGTGTTCCGATGGGATCGTTAAGCGGATGCATCTGCCCGCCGCCTTCGCTGTAGTAGCCGGTGCAGAACGCGGCGGTCCGCGCGGCAGCTACGCGCACTTCGGCGAAGTGTCCGCCGGACGCCGTCTGGGTTCCCAGGGGCTGACGCATGCTCGAACCGACCGCGTTGTTGCGCATGACGCTCATGAACGAAGCGGTCACCAACGCCTGGCCCGCACCCTTGGTGCAGATGGTCGACGAAGGCTGACGCAGCGAACGCCCGGGCAGGAGGGCGTGGTTCTGCGCCATGAACGCGGCGACCTTGTCGGCGCGATTTGCGCCGTCGCCGGTCTGCGTCCCCTCCGGAGCCAGATAGGGGTCTTTGTACACCAGCCGCTGGATCCCCTTGTAGATCCGGATGAGGGTCGCCGGCGCCAACTCCTTCTTGCGCGTGAAGATCGAAGGCGCGACGATCGACCAGTCGATGTGATCGCCCGCCTCGTTCCAACCGACCCCCGTGCCTGGTCCGTGGGTGGCCTTGGGCCAGCGATGGGCGATGCCGTCGCGTCGCGCGACCATGATCAGGCGATGCCTGGCGGTGGGTGCGCCGTGCAACGCCGAGTCGATGATCTTCCAGTGGAACGCGTATCCACGCTCCTCGAACGCCTTGACGAACTCGAGCCACGTCTCCCCCTTGCGCTCGGCGATGGGGAATCCCTCCTTGTCCAGCGGCCCCCAGTCCTTGAACTCCTGGACGTTCTCCAGCGTCACGATGACGGGGCGCGCCGCGTCGACCCAATCCACGACCTTCCACGCCATCTCCCGCAACTGGCGGTCGGCGGGCAGCGCCCGACGGGACCGCGAGAACTGGGTGCAGCTCGGGCTCGCGTGGATCCAGAAGGTGGGACGTCCGGCGATCGCCTCGACGGGGTCGGCCGCGTAGATGTCCTGGCACAGATGCCGCGTCTTCGGATGGTTCACGGCATGCACCGTCACGGCGTACCGGTCGTGATTGAGCGCGATGTCGACGTGACGCCCCATCGCGGATTCCTGACCCACGCTCCAGCCGCCGCCGCCGGCGAACAGGTCCACGGTAAGACCGTTGTCGCGCAGCCAAGCCAGTTCGTTGAGATCCATGTCTTTTCCCTTCTGGAATCCGAAAGCACCCCGGCCCCGGCCTTCCAGTCGGGATCAGGGTGAGTATTCTATGGTTATGGTCCAGGTGCGTCCGCAGGCGCTCGTGTGGTGCGCGATGGGCTCGAACCCGAGATTTCCGTAGTAGTCCAGAAGACGCTCGTGGTCGTTGACGACCGCCGCACGCAGCGGAACGCCGTGGTCTTCGGCTATCTCTATGAAGGACAGGAGGACGTCGGCTCCGCTGCCTGGACGTCCTCCGTCACGTTCTATCCTCGAGATCCATATGATCTCGTCTTCGTGCAACGCGTCCACCGTCACTCCGGCCGACGCGGCTTCCGTCACGGCCAGTGCGACCGCCATTGCGATGCTCACGGAGAGCCTTCCCCGCAGTTCGGGACGTCGAGGCTCAGCCCTGTTCGCGCTGTCTCGGTTCGGAGATCGAGATGGACAGGTAGTCCTGCCCGGCGCTCTGACCGGTCTTGATGGCCTTCTTCCATGCCGACATGCGAAGCTTCTGACCGTCGATCTCGATCGGACCGTTGAAGTCCGGATGACGCTCGTTCTCCTTGCGGTCGTTTACGAACAGACCGCCCGACACGCCTTCGCCGAGGATGCGCGTGTATTCGCGCTGGTTCTTGTCGACCTGCGGTTCGCCGGTGACGTCGAACGTCTTGCCGAACTTGAACGAACCGCTGAGCGTGGGTACGCCCGGAGCGTCGTAGAACAGCGAACCTGTGCCGTCCTTGTGCTCGAAGGTCTTCTTGGCGGATGCAGACGAGCTGCGCTGGGGGGATGCGTTGGTCATGAGCCGGCTTATAGGTTCGCTTTCCGGATGACGGAAGCAAATTGGAATCCTCTCCTCCGTTCCTCTGGGCCACGTCCATGCGCCGTCGTCTAGCGCCGCTGCCTTCGTGGTCAGCCCACGATCCGGCGACGCCGCGGCGCGTCCATGACGGCCTCCGCTCCGTTCGCGTTGTCCCACGCCACGGCGTCCGCCTCCGTTTTGAACAGCACGCCTTCTCCATCCCGTCCCCACCGCATGCCTTGCGACGTGCATCCGTGTTGGGCCGCCCAACGCAGAACCTCCTGCGTGATCATGTGTTCGCGTTCCCGTTGCACCTTAGTGGTCGCAACACCCAGGTCCGTCGATGCGTCGACGGCCTCCCTCGCCTTCACGGGATCGATCTCCTTGACCCGGTCGAATCGCGCATTGTGCACGATGCGCAGCATGCACTGTCGGTCCGGAAGGTCGATCTGCACGAGCGTGACCGGCCCCGAGCCCTGATCGAGAGTTATGAAGTGCATGATTTTCATTTCAAGGCCTCCTTGACCAAGTTCGTAAGCGCGATGGGTAGTTCGTCGATCTTGGTGACGCTCTGCACGTTCGTGCACCACTGCCGCATCAGATGGTCGGACCCGATTGCGACCCCGAGGATCGCGCAACCCCTGCCCACGATGAAGTCGTGCGCGGCCCGCGCGGCCTCGACGTCTCCACCTTCGGCTCCACCGTCGCTCACCACGATCATGATGCGTCGCGGCTCCTTCTGTAGCGAAAGTCTCCGCCATGCCTCCATCAGCGGCGTGGACACGGGGGTGCCGCCGAGCGACACCTTGTCCATGTTCCCGAGACTCGCCGAGGCTGCCTGGCCCTTCTGTCCGAATCCCCGGTACCGGTAGAGCACTGGCTTGCGCGGATCACCCGTGAACCCCGTGATCTCGATGTTGGTCTTGGTCCCCTGAACGGCCAGATCCAGAACGACCGCCGTCTGCTGGCAGACCCGGATGGGATGGCCTCCCATCGACCCCGAGTTGTCGAGAAGCAGGGACAGCGCAGTGTTGACCGAAGTCCGCTGAACCTGGTTCCGGTAGACATCCGCATCTCCCCGGATCATTCCGACCACCCGTCCGAAGTCGAGCGCGCCATCCTCCCGTCCGCCCTGCCAACTGCGGCGCGCCGTCGACTGGAGAAGCCGCCGCAGAATGCCTGCGGCGCGGGCCGCGGGCGCTCCGACATCGCGGCGAATCGTGGCGTACGCCGTCTGACCTCTCGCGATGTTCGTCAGCTTGGCCTGGTCCGAGCCGGCTCCCATCGATGCGAGAGCGTCCTCGTCCGTGACCTTGGGATCGCGAGCCTCCGGACCCTTCATGGAGTTGATCGCCTTGGCGAGCTCCTCGATTTCGAGATCGGCGGCTTCCGGTGCGCACTGTTCGTCGCCGTCTTTCACCTTGGGTCTTGGTCGTGGCTTGCCGGATCCGCCCGGCTGTTGCGGTCCGCCCTCGGTCGGGTCGCCTTCCCCGTCCTTGCCCTTGGCATTGCCTTGGCAATTGCCCGTGCCGGCTCCGGAGTCTTCGTCATCTTCATCCGTGGAACCACCCGGCGCGACGTCACCCTCGTCGGCGTCGCTCCTGCTGGACTGCTTGCCTCCTCCTGAGCCTGCGCCCTGGTCGTCTTCTTCGCCGTCCGAGTCGTCGCCTGGACCATTCGTCTCCGAACCGCCGTCGTCCTTGCTTTTTCCCGCTTTCCCGGAGCCCTTGCTTCCGCTCGAGCCAGACTGTCCTTCCTCATTCTGCTGCCCCGGCGATCCGCCCGCGCCGTCGCCGTCATCGTCCTCGTCGTCTTCGCCGCGCGCCTGGTCGAGGTCGTCGAGCACGCGGACTGCGAGATCGTACGCGTCCTGGCAGGTCTGGACGCCCGCCATTTCACCGCGCCAGCTTTCGATCCAAGCCAGATGATCGGGTGTCAGCCGGTTGAGCGCGTCGCGCGGCGCCTTCGTGACGTAGCAATTCAGTTCGGCTCCGATCCAGGTCAACGCGACCGCGCCGAGGCGGTACGGATTGCCGAGTTCCTTTTCGCCGAACAGGCCGGCATCCACGCGATCGCAGAATCGTCGGGCGCTGAAGTCCCGCGTGTCGTCGATGTACACGTGGAAGCCCGGATACTGGAACCTGACGAGCTTCTCGATCCGGTAGTCCTCGATGGCGTTCCAGAATTCCTTGATCTGCTGCTTGCGTCGGGGTTCGATCGTCTTGTCGTCGATGAGACGCGTCAGCAGCCTGAAGTCCGTCTTCAGCTGATGGCTGATCTCATGCGCGGTGTAGCCCAGCAGGATCCGCAGATGCCGCACCGGAAAGAGGCTGGTCGCCACGATCCGCGGCAGGATCATCATTCCGGGCGCGGTGGCGGCGCCGTCGCCCTGGTAGGTGTGCTTGATCTTCTTGCCCGTGATGCCCGCCACCATCGCCTCGATGCGATGCCTGACATCGTATCCGCTGATCGCCGTCCTCTTCTCCAGCGGACTCATCGTCTCGGGGGACAGACCGAAGGTGTCGAGTAGCAGGGAACCCGGCACCTTTCCGCCCTTGCTCTTCGGCAGCACCGCGGCGTTCGCAACTTGGCTCATTGTTCGTTCTCCCTACGGGCATCTCTACTGGGGTGTCGCGTTCCGCTCAGAGGAACGGCGCTCCCTGATACGCCTGCGGCATCTTGATCTGGATCAGGTTGTCGATGGCGCCCTTGTCGTCGGGGCTGGCACGTCCCAGGATCACGCGGTCGAAGGCGTGCCGAAGCGCCTTCTGGCGCCGCACGTCGTCGCGTTCGCGCACGCACAGGAACGCCGCCTTCTTGGCCACGTCCAGCTGGTTGCGCATGGAACAGGTCTGCGAAAGGCGTCCCTGCTTGTACGCTTCGCGGATCTCGTTCGCGACGCCCGCGATGATCTGCGCCTGCTCGGCCAGGAGCTTGGGCACCTTCGCCACCAGCACAGCCGCGTCCGTCTCGGCGTCCGGATAGTCCATGTCGAGCCACAGCGACCAGCGGTCACGCGTGGCTTCGGACATCTCCTCCGCCGCCTGGTACATGCCGTCCAGGCTGCCGCGACCCTTGGTGTTTGCCGTGCCGAAGACGCGGTTGTACGGATGCATCGGAACCTTGCGCCCGCCGTCCTCCAGGAGCTTGAGCCCCTTCATGAGATAGACCGAATGGCAGGCGTACTGCAGATCCGACACAGCGCGATCCACCTCGTCGAAGAGGATGAATCCCGGCTCGGCCAGGGCCTTGGTCAGGTCGCCTTCCGAGAAGTAGCTTTCGGTGCCGAACTCCGTGACCCGCAGCTTTTCCTGTCCGATCATGTCCCTGCGCGCGATCTGTCCATCCATTGGGAGTTCGATCAGCGGGAAGTTCAGTCGCGCCGCGATCTGGGCGACCATCTGCGTCTTCCCGCATCCGTGCGGTCCCACCAGGTTGACCGTGCTGCCTTCGTGGATGGCGTACAGCACGGTGTGGAGGTGCGATGGGTCGAAGGAATATGCGGCGTCGTATTCGGGAACCCCGGGATGGATGCCGTCCCAGTTGATCACGGGAACCTCGAAGTCGAATTCGACATCCTCCGGCCGAACGCCACGGAACACCTCGTGGACCTTCTTCATCACGACGTCGAAGCGCATCGCGGTTGGTCGCGCCTTTTCGACGGGCACGAAGCCGGTGGCGGGTGCTCGCCGTGCCCGCGCCGGTGCGGCGGGAGCCGCGATTTCGACCGATGCCGATTCCATTTCCTGCGCATCGTCCCCGATCGCGAGCGCCTGTTCGGCGGTTTCGCTCGTCACGTCGTCGCCGTCTCGAGTTTCTGAGTCGGCCTTTCCGCCGCCGTTCGCGGCGGGCATGTCGGCCTCCACCGGCGCCGATGCGGTCGGCACCGGTGCATGCCTGTTGCGGTATGCGTCGTCCGCCAGCGTCATGGACTCGCCGGTCTCGCGACCATGCATCGTGGACGCCGTCGCCGCGAGTTCGAGTGCTTCCTGCAGCGCCATGCCCGAGCGTGCCAGCTGCCTGGCCATCATCTCTTCGGATTCCAGCATCACGCGGCCCATGGCGTCGTTGTCCGTGATTGCGATGTTCTGTTCGGTGATCGAACGGTCCGCGAGCGTCATGATTGCGGCGGCGATCGTGTTGGCGGTGTAGGTCATTTTGCTTCTCCAGAATGTTCTGCGCACGTCACGAGAAAGGGGGCCGCCTTTCGACGACCCCCTGGTTTCATTTTCCTGTTCCTTAGTCGGGTCGTCAGCCGATCATGGCCCTCAACGCGTTCACCTCGATGGTCGCCCCGACCGTCCGTTCCCCGTCGACGCCGGCGACGTATGCCGGAAGCGGGATGCGCCGTCCGGCGACGATCCCGTATCTGCCGTCGGCGCGGAGGAGTCCTGCGTCGTCGACCCAGGCGTCGTGTTCCTCGTCGATCCGAACCACGTCCCAGTCGATATCCTTCGTCATCCAGTCGTCCTTCTCGACGTCGATCTCGGTGACGGTCATATCGACGTCTATCCTGAGGATCCTCATCGATCGTTCTCCAGATGCTTGATGATATGGGCTATCTCGTGCCCGGACTCCTCGCCGATGCCGTAGGGATCATCGAGAGTGGCATCGTGCGGCATGTCGACATCCACCGGTTCGAGGTTGACTCCATGCCACGCGAGCAGGTGCGACGCCATTCCGTCGATGTGCGCCGAAGCGGCGTATGCCGTGTTCGTGCCCATGGCCGTCACGGATGTCGCGACCCTTCTCATCTGATCCGCGGCAGTCTCCGGCAATTCGGTCAGATCACCGTGCACATGATGGTTCGGAGGGGTCAGATACCTCATTCCCGACGGAAGCCGCATGACGTACTCGACGGGTTCGGTCGGCTTCTCCGCGGACGTCACCACCACCCGCCAGGGTTGAAGACGACCCCGTTCGTCGATGCGCACGTCCATGCCGATCACTGGAGTCATCGCGATGCCTGCCTCAGGCTCGGCTGCGCGCTCTGCGCCGCCGCCGAGTGGGCCACGAGCATGTCGATGCTGCGTTCGATCGAACGCGCGTTGCGCTCCCAGTCGGTTCCTATCATGCGTTCCAGTTCGCTCATGCCACCCTTGCTCTGCCCCGCCAGACGCGCCAGAGCGCGTTCGTTACGCTGCACGGCGTCGGCGATCCAGTCTCCAAGCGCCTTCCTGCTGGGCATGCCCTTGCGCTGACCCTCGATCTGAAGGAGATCCACCCTCTGGCCCTTGCGATCCTTGGAACTCGCGAATGCCGCGTAGCCGCCCTTGGTTGGGCATGCGTACACGATGGCACCGTCCACGCTGGTTCCCCAGACGGTGCGATTGCCTCCGGGGATCTTCACTTCCACCCAAGGGCGGAAACCCGTGGTCTGCGCGTCTGGCAGGAGATCGTTCCTGGCCGTCGTCTTGCGTTCCAGCCCGCCCCGCAACGTCTGCATCTGCGCCTGGACGCCGATGTCGCCGTGTATGTAGGTCGACGCTCCCTGGTCGATGAGCAGCGTCGGCTCGCCGTCGGCGCCGTGACCCCGGCTCCCTCGTCCCAGGATCTGCTTGTATTCGGTCGCGGACGTCGTCTTCTTGTCCAGAAGGATGCCGTTGCAGTCGATGTCGTAGCCTTCCGAGATCATGTCGACCGACGCCAGACCGACCAGACGCCTCTGCTTGAACGCCTCTCGCAGACTGTCGTTATCCGCCATGGACTGACCCGAGTGGATCGCCGCGATCGCGATGTTTCTCTTGAGGGCCTCGGCGATGAAGAAGTTGGCTTCCCGGATGGAGTCGAAGTACGCGAGCGTCCGCTTGGTCGCCAGATGGCGTTCGTACTGGTTCATGGTCTGCACCGCCCAGTCCTCGTGATCGGGGCCCCTCATGCGCGTAAGCGCCTTGTTGATGCCGCCGAGCATGTCTGCCGACTTGTCGTCCTTGCGGTGCGCCGCGACCATCTGATCGACCCGTTCGTGCGTCGTGTAGATCATCGCCGGACACTTGGTGACCGGAAGCCGCACGAGCTTCGCCTTGACGGCCTCCTCGAAGGTGATGACGTGCTTGTCGGCCTTCTGGAATCGCGGATGCAGACCCTCGTACTTCTCGGGCGGAGTGGCGGAGGCTGGTACGAACCGGATGCCGGGGTTCTGCTTGATCAGCGCCTGGATGGTCTCGAGATATTCGCGGTTCTCGCTGGTCACGTGGTGCGCCTCGTCTACCACCGCAGTCTTGTAGCCCACCAGCTGATCGCGCAGTTCGTGAGCGGTCTGGACCGTGCTGTACACGACCTGACCGCTCTGATCGATGTGTCCGTTCATTCCGATGGAGGTGGTGATCGGCCGCTTGACCCACTTCTCCATGTTCTCCTGCCCCTGGGTTACCAGGTTCTGTCGATGCGACAGGACGAGGACGTGATCGCCCTCATCTACGCGGGCCGCCGCGATTTCGCTGAACATCCGGCTCTTGCCGCAGCCGGTCGGTCCGTTGAGGAACGCGTCCCTCTTCTTGGCGAGACTGCGCAGCGCGCCTTCGATGATGCGATCCTGCAGCTTCGTCGCGTCGCTGCGCTCGTCCACCATTCCATCGATCGTTTCAGCCATGTCCTGAAGCCTTTTCCGTTCACCCACTCCGCCGGACGCCGGCAATTGCAGGATTATCCCACGAAGGATCGATCTTGCAAAGGCCGGTCGTCATCCGCCTGCTATTTGCAGGCGGCGAGCGGAAGCGTGGTGAAGTCGACGGCCGCCGGAGCGGCCGACTTGGTTTGGGTGGTCGTGACGCCCGACAGACTGATGTCGCAGCCAACCGCGATCGACTGGATGATCCGTGTCGCCTCCGTGCGGGGGATCTCCAGTTCGTAGCCGAGCGGGTTGTCGTGCGGCACGATGCCGATCTGCGTCAGGTCGTTGCGCAGCGTTCCGGTCTGCTCGTGATCCGGAACGATCAGGCGGTAGGCGCCACCGCTCTGTGCGGCGATCTCCCAGCCGTTGTCGATGCAGATGCGTGCGCCCTTGTCGACGCGCGCGAGCATCCCCGCGATCTGCGCCGGCTTGTAGTTGGACTGCATGCCCATCGCCGCCAGTGTCTTTCGCAGATCCCGCTGATCGACGACCCGTCCGATGATGACCTGACCGTTGTCGGTGCGGCAACGGTTCAGCCCCAGGCCGGTCTGCGGGAGCTTGTTCCAGTTGTACAGGAGCGAGCCCGAGAGAATGTGCAGATCGGCCTCCGCCCGGGTGTCGAGCGTCTCCGCCTCCAGTTCCCACAGACGCTGCGCGTACGCCATGTCCTCTACGATCTTCCAGGGCTCCTGGCGCAGCGCCTCCTGGTTCCGCGTCGTGGACCCCGAAGGCGAGTACAGGTCGACGATTCCGCTCGGACCTTCCCGCAGCACGCCCAGGAGGATGCGGCCGTTCACACGGTGACGCATGAACACGGCCTTCGCCGACTTCTTGGCGCGGGCGGCGGCGGCGATCGATGCGACCTTGCGGAACGGCACGCGCTCGATCTCGTCCTTCCTCCGCAGGCGGAAGTAGGTGGTCGACGAGCCGTTGGCGTTCTCGATCCGGTTCTCGTCGATCACTTCGATCGAGTCCGCGCGGATCGTCTCCATCCCCTGGTTGTACGTCCCCTGCCGGATGGCGGCCGCGATCGCCTCCTCGGTGTTGTCGGTCAGACGTCCGACGAGGAGACGCTGATCACCGTCCGACATGGTCGCCAGCTTGCCGATGACCGTGTCGAGACTGCGCAACGACTTGTCGTCGTTCATGTCGAGGTCGCTCATCAGATTGGCGGTCGTGATGTCGCCCAGCTGGCCGTCCGCGATGTCCGCGAGCGTCCTGATCCATCCCTGGCGCGCGTACTTGCCGGAGATGGGAACGCGCTGTTCGAAGATGGCGTTGGTCGCGGCGTGTTGATGCCCACGGCTCAGTGCGCCCATCTTCGAGATCTTGGCCAGCGTCTTTGCAGCGTAGATGGCGTGCGCGGGCACGTCGGACGTGACCAGCTTGACGATCGGAGCGATCACCTGGTCGGAACGATGGGTCCGCCCCAGTCCCTGCACCGCGCTTTCCGCACGACGGCCCAACTCGAGGATGTAGTGCACGCGTCGACGCTTGTTGCGCGACTTCTCGGCCGCCTGGTAGCCCAGACCCGTGCCGCCCGCGGCCAAGCTGAACACCAGGATCGGCTTGCGCCCGTCGTGGAAGGCCTGGACGTCGTCCATGGCGGCCTGTGCCGAACGGTCCTCGATGTTCCAACCGACGTGCACGCCGCCCCGGATCTCCGGCGTCGCCCGCAGCGAGCGTCCGGTGACCTCAGCGACCTGATCCGGGCCGAATTCCAGCAGAAGCCTGTCCAGGATCGAATTGCGCATGGCGAGCTCGTCGGCGATCTGCAGCGCCTTCTGCTTCTCGGCCAACGCCTTCAGATCCGGGATCGGGTTGCCGCTGACGTCAAGCTTCACCTTGTTGGTCGAGGTCTTCTTGTCGTAGACCAGCTTGGTCTCGGGGAAGTTATCCTGGACCCACCGGATCACCTCGTCGTCGCGGTACTCCGAGATCGGGATGTAGTCGCGACCGTCCGCCAGACGGACCAGACGCGCCTCTCCGGTGTATGCGATCTGGATGACGGGAGCGTTGCCGGCCGCGATCTCCTTGTGGACGTCGGTGATCAGCGAGTCGACGTTGAACGACGACAGCATCTGCTCGACGAGCGCGCGCTTCATCTGGGTGATCCGTCCCTGGACGAACGTGCCGTTGCCGCCCGCACCGACCGCCGCGTTGCGCATCATGTCGCTCAACGTCTTCCAGTTCTTGATCGAACCGTCGAACATGCGTCGCTGCGCGGGCGTGAGACGATGGATCAACTCGTCGTACACGACGCCGTCGAACGACAGGGTGCGCGAGCAGTAGCGTCCGGCGGCCTTCAGATCGATGCAGACCTGCTCGAGCGCGGCCTCGTCGAGTTCATGCATCTCCGCGATGAACTGCGCCGCGTTCGTGAACGGGGCGTTCTCTCCCCACAGGCCGAGGCGGGGCGCATAGCCCAGATTGTAAACGTCGGTCGCCATCGTGGCGGATGCGTAGATCACGCCGGCTTCGGGCATCGCCTCCTGGATCTCGACCCCACGCATGCCCTGCTGGCTCTGGTTCTTGATGCCCGAGCCCTCGTGGTGCATGTCCTCGATCGCGTTGCGCATGTTGTGCGCCTCGTCGAACGCCAGGATGCCGTTCATTTCGTGACGCGAGTTCGCCCAGTCGAGCAGCGCTTCGTAGCGCCGATCGTTGCGGATAAGCGCGTACGTCGTGACGAGCACGCCATCCCTGTCCGGAAGGTCGGACTTCGCGTCGTTGTCGCCCTGGAAGAAGATGTCGCGCGGGCTGCCGCCGATCATCGCCCATGCCTCCTGGATGTGGGGCACGTGCTTGCCGCGCTCGACCACGATGATGTGGCGGCGCACGTTGCGCATCCACTGGTCCATCATGACGCCCATGATCTCGTTGGTCTTGCCGACCCCCGTCCCGTCGCCGATGATGAAGCCGCCCTTGGTCCTGCGGCCGTGACGTCCGGCTGGCGACCCGGGCAGATAGTTCGTCACCGCCTGAAGGGCGTAGACGATCGTTTCGAACTGCGCGTCGGAGATGAATCCGCGCTTGACCGCTTCCGCGGGAAGAAGGGGCTTGTAGGTCGCGGCCGGGTAGGGCGTGGCGGCCAGGGTGGACGGCTCGATGATGCGCGTCGGATGGGCCTTCAGGTCCGCGGAGAACACGGTCGACGGCCGCCACGGGTCGTGTACCGTGTCGAAGATCTCGATCGAGGTGTTCGGCGCCGGACCGTACTTCACCTCCGCATAGCGTGCGCCCCCGGTGTTACGCTGCGACATTGCGTCCACGGCCTTCACCGCCTCGAGCATGTCGTCGGTCACCAGTTCGCCGGTGATGGGTGCCTCGGTGATGACCACCGGAACCCCCTTGAACACGATGCGGAAGCATCCTTCGGGATTGACGTCGACGCCCACCGAGATCCTGCCGCCCGACCCGATGGTCATGCGCGATGCGTCGATGACGTCCAGTCCGGCTCCGCGCGCGAGTTCGTCGTAGTCGCCCGGCTTCACGGTAGCATCGATCTGCGCCGCCGCGCGGACCGCGAGCAGTTCCGCGAGCGAAAGGGCATCGGCGTCGAGACGGCACTTCACCAGCATCGTCTCGACGTTCCCGAGCCATGCGCCCGCCGGCGAGCGCACGGGGCTCAGCCATTTGCGGAAGGCGTTGACGGCCGCACGGAAGACCAAACGGGCCTGGACGTCGCCGACGTCGTCGATGGTCTGCTGATTTCGGATCCGGTCGAGCTGGGCCTGGATGGTCATGTGCTTTTCCCCTCGTGGGTTGTTGTCGTGTCTGTGGATTCCGTCGGGTGGGCGCGGGATATAGTCCCGCGCCCCTCCTTCAGGCAGCCGCGGCGAACAGCCGTTCGCCGCCTTCGTCCTCGTCTTCATCGCCGAACAGCGCTGCTTCCTCGGTGTCCGAACCGAGTGAACGCGGAGCCCAGGACGTGACGGTCAGTCGATCCGTCTCGCCGAGCTTCATGCCCCCCTCGTGCGCGTCGTCGATGATCTGGCCGAGCGTCTCGACCAGGTCTGCCTTGCTGCCCGTGATCTTGGACTGCATGCGGGGAGGCAGGATGTCGCGTGCGAGCGCCTCGATGGCCTCCTTGGAGAGGGTGGCCAGATAGGTGCGGTCGGGACGCCAGTAGGTCTCGAGCAGCGTTCCCTCCTGACCCATGACCGTTTCGTAGAGCATCTCCGAACGGTTCATGTCCGTGGTGACGCGCTTGGCGATGGACGTCTGCAGCAGCGTCATGATCTGCTGATCGTCCAGCTTGAGGAGACGGCCGATCATCTCGCCGTATTCAAGCGAGGGATCGATGCCGCCGGCGGTCATGATCTGCCGCGCGGCATCCAGGCGGCGTTCCACGATGATCCGCGCGGGGTTGGCGGGGTCCATCTCCATCATGTCGCCGAAGACCTTGCCTTCCACCACCTTGGGCGCGGCGGTCATCACCAGGGCCGCGACCGTCACCGCGATGGTGAGGCGGGGGTCCTGCATGAGGGCGGCCTGCGTGATTACGGCGCGCGACACGGCCGTGTAGCGTGCCGTCTTCTTTCCCTCGATCACGCGGGGATCACGCGTGATCTCGGCCCGCGCGGTCACCACGGCCTCGCGGGCCTCCTCGGCGGTGCCGCCGAACAGAGCCTCGCCCGCATCCTCGTCCTGCGAGTCTAGCCGGTTCAGACGTTCCTCGATCCGCAGCGCCAGGCCGGCGTGCTCGGCGATGGCGCCCGAGCTGTGTCGAACGAGGATGACCTCCGCGCGCGCCTTGTCGGTGTAGCCGTCGTTGTACCGGTAGCGGTCGAAGTCGCGCTCCGAGACCACGGTCACCTGGCTCCATCCTTCGGCCTTGCGCTCCGCCACGAGATCCGCGAGCGCCTTGTCCTGCAAAGGCTGGAACTCGGAGCGCTTCATGTACGTCGCCCCGTTCCCGTCGAACAGGTCCTTGCGGACGAGCGATTCCTGCACGGTGGACACGTCGAACATGGCGTAGGACGTCGAGATCAGCTCGTTCTCGAGACGGCGTTCGACGTCGTGGGCGTTCTGGTACTGGCGCGGATCGTCGTCGATCTCGACCAGCATCTCGGACTGCTCCTCCGGGCTGGCCATCGTCATGGCGGCCGCCCAGGCGAAGTCGCGCTTGTTCGCCTTGACCAGCTGTCGCGCGCGTTCGTCGAGCTTGGCGTAGGACAGGCGCTGCTCCACCGTGCGCGGCGTCACGCCGTAGGCGTTCGCGATCTCGGTGATGTCGCGCCCCATTCCGACCAGCTGGTTGAATGCGTAGAACTGGTCCATGGCGTGCATCGGGACGTGGATGTTGTTCGACAGCGCCACGTCGAGTGCGGCCGCATCGTCGCCGATCAGGTCGTCCCGCACGATGACGGCGATTTCGCGATCGGCCGGCCACTGACCTTCCGCCACGAGCTCCATCACGATGTCGCGACGCGTGTCGCCGCCGATCACCTCGTCGATGCGCTTGGGGCCCTTCTTCGGCCCTGCCTGGTGGCGCACGACGAGAGGCATGATGATGCCCTTGTCGACGATGCTTGCCTTCAGTTCGGCGCGCGTGTCGGGGTTCGCCTGTGGACGGGGATTGCCCTCCCAACGCACGAGCTGCCCGATGGTGGTGGTCGAATAGGTCATTTCCGTCTCCTTGGTTGATGCAATGAGAAAAGGGGCCCGACCCTTCGGTCAGACCCCTTCTTTTTTCCCCTCGAGCGGGGATTCCGTGATGTTCGCCAGCTTCCCGGTCGTCTAGGCGGCCATGGCGCTGATCATGGCCTCCTCCTCGCCGTCCTCGTCGACGAGCGTAACCCTGTATCCCACCCGGCGCAGCAGCCACGCCTTGTCGGCGCACTGCGGATCGCCCGACCAGATGATGATGCGCCCGAGGCCGCCGGTGCGCTTGTCCACCATCACCACGGCCGCGCTCCAACCGGTGCAGTGCCGCACGGCTTCTTCCGCGACGGGCCCGCGCGTGGTGATCAGCGTGTTTATGGGTACGCCCGTCAGGAGATCGTGCGTCGGATAATGACGACGCAGATGGCGGAGCGCAGGACTGGTCAGGCGCACTGGCGCTCTTTCCCATCTCAACGCGCGGAGATCCAGCGGCTCTGCAGTGCGGACGGCCACCCGTCCCGTCACGAAGTACGCCGCCGCCCCGCCGACCATCAGGCCGACGAGGACGCAGACGACGTACATCATGCCTGCCGGTCGCGTCCCTGCTTCGCCGCCTGGCGCTCCGTTCCGAAACGAACCACCTGACACGGCTTGGCGTACCGCTTCGCCTCGTGGCACATGCCGGCGGCCTGTGCTTCGCTCAGAGGTCCGAAGGCCACGCCGTGCGTGCCCGCACCGACCGGCGCGATGTAGGCCGCGCGCAGCCCGCGCAGCCACTGCCAGCCGCGCGTCTCGGTCGTCCACTGCGAACGCGCCTGTTGCGCGCTGGCGTAGTTCGCGATGCGAACGCCCCATGAGGGCCGTCCGACGACGATGTCGGTCATCGCCACGATGGGTGCGACGCGGGTGGACGCGCGCACGCGCGGCGTGCTCCTCGGAGCGGCGTGGGTCCTGGCGACGGGATCGACGGTGATCTCCGCGGGACGCGTCCCCTGAGCTTCGGGCGGGATCGCCCTGGATTGCGCATTCGCCGCGACTGCGGCCGTCAGCATGGCGCCCGCGATCGCGCCGACCGTGGCCTGCCGCAGGATCCGTCCGCGCGGTACCGGCATCGGAATGACGTTGCTCGGCTCGACGACGGCGGCGATCGGCTCGGGCACGGCGGAAACCGGCTCCTGGACCGTCGCGACGGTCTCGCGATCGAATTCCATGAGCATCTCCTGCGTGGACTGCACGGAGATCTGAACTTCGGGCCTGAAGTCGTAGCTGTCGACGCGGGTCGGCATCGAAGCCTCGCGTCCGAACAGGCGCGTGTCCTCGCCGGTCGCCATGTAGAAGTCGATCAGCATGTAGTCCCAGCTGGGATGGATGTCCTCGGGCGGCATGCGCGTGGCGGCGATCACCTGGTTCGTGTCCTTGCAGAAGCGGGGCAGCTGACCCTTCATCTCCTTGTCGACGCCGATGATGATCTGGCGGGCCCGTTCGCGGGTGACCTTGTATTCCTGCGCTATCTGCTCGTACGTCTCGAGACCGAGCGTGCGCCTGATGTAGATCCAGCGGTTGCGCATCAGGCTGTGCCGACGCGCCGCGATCTTGTCCTGGTCCGTCTGGTTGATGCAGTACTGCTGCATCTGCTTGGCGATGCCGTGCGAGAAGACGCGTTCGAAGGTGTGCATCGCGACGTGCCGACGGGCCTCCGATTCCACCATGTCCTCCGACGTCTCGTCGATGAGGTAGTCGGCCATGGTGTAGGTGCTGCCGTCGTCTCCGGTGTAGGGACGGTCGAGTTCGAGGAAGCTGATGCGTTGCGGGGTCGCGAGCCTGCGGCGGTCCGGGAATTCGAAGTGCTGCAGGGTCTGCAGCTCGGCACGGACCTTCCAGTGCACGTGGGTCGAGAAGGTCGCGATGTCCGGATTCCAGTCCCTCAGCGCACGACAGATGGCGATGTACGTGTGCTGATCGATGTCGTCCTGGATGTCGCGCGTCATGTTCTTGCGCGACGCCAACCGGCGGATCGACGGTTTCAGGATGCGGTGCATCTCGCTCGCCATCCTGTCCTGTTCGGCTGCCAGACGGCGGGGCTTCAGACCCTTGTCGTTACGGCTCAGCTCAAGCATCTGAGCTGCGTAGCTTTCGAGATTTACGTATTCCACAAGGTTCGCCTCTAGTCCGTGCCCGGAGGGGCCCGCGCCCGTCCTGGGAGGCGTGATACTTGCGCTGCTGCAACTATGGCAAGAAGATTTTTAGGATGATGTGGAACCTTTTCCAGAAATGTGGGGTTGCACACGATTCGCCCCATGGATAAGGGCGCGCGCCGAATCACGGCGCATCGTGTCTCCTGATCCCCACGCGGGTCAGCTTGTACCACGACAGGCCGGAGAAGATGAGGGTGAGACCCAACACCGCGAGGTAGAGGATGTTGACCGGGATCGCGACGGCGTCGCTGACGCCGGAGTCGGTCGTGATTGCGAGCGCCAATGCTATCAGCGCCAGCGCGCCGGCGGCGAGCAGCAACCCGAAGCGCATCCGGTCCGCATGCATCCTCTCGTCGCTGCTGAGCGGTTCGGTCATCGTCGTGGCGTTGGCCGAGTTCCAGCGTGCCGAGCCGAACAGGGCGACCACTTCGTCCTCATCCTCGACCCGGTACGAGATCATGTACGGATCGCCGCCATCCATCTCCAGCCGCGCCAGACGCTGGCTGGCGGGCGTCATGCCTCCCACGAGATGCGCCACGACCGCGAACGTGACCGTCATCACCGCGATGACGATGGCGGCTCCCGGCTGGAACTGGGATCCGATCATCATGCCGAGCGACAGACCGAAGATGATCAGCGCCAGCTTCGGGGTGGATGGGGAGTAGGGTGCCAGCACGTCCACCCGCTTCACGCCCGCGAGCGATACGCTGTCGACGCGCTGCGTGAGCAGCGTATCCAATCCCACCGTCGTTCTCAGACATCCGTCCAGCAGTCTCAGGCGTCTCGCGGTGGCGTCGTTCCGCACCATCCACAAAGGAGGCGAGGAGGATTTCGGTCTCGATGGAACATTCTGGGCATCCTGCATGTTGTACCTTCGAACCTTGTGCCTAGGGCGCCCCGGAAGAATCACCGGGGCGCCCTTTTCTTTTGCGTCCAGCGTCTTTCACTCGGACGCCATGCCATCCTATAAGCGAGGCATGATCCTCGACAAGACCATGAATGACCAGGAGGTCAGGGCGGTTCTCAAACCGTTTTGCGAACTCGTAGGCCGAGAGGTCAAGCCGGTCCCTCTGGACAGCGCGGGCCTTCTCGTGGAGTTCATGGGGCGCAACAGCGACTTCCTCGAGATACGTCGGCAGATCGCGAGCACGCACGTGGCCATGGTGCGCGCCCGTCGTCCGGGCGCCGCTTCCAAGAACGAGTTGCCGGGCCTGGAGGAGAAGCTGCTCCGGCTCGAATCCGAGCGTCAGCGCGTCATCTCCATCGCGGGTTCCAGTCCGGACTTCTCCCAGTACCAGTCCGACCAGATGGCGTCCAACAAGGCTCGCCTCGAGGAGTGGCTCCAGGCGCAGGACATCGCCGCACGCGCGCGTCTCGTCCTTCTGCGCGACAGGCTCCCCAAGGTCATCAGGCCCGACCACGTCAGCGTCCTCTCGGTGCTGGTCGCGGTGGAGAACCACGTCGAAGCCGCTCCTCCCCCGGGCAGCCTCATTCTCATGGGCGAGCAGCCCAGGCCGGTGGAGGAGGACTTCAAGCCCGTCTCCGCGTACGCATCCGGCCTCAATCCCCGGATGTTCACCGCTTCGGTCCGCCTGCACGTCGCGATCGATTCGGAACGCGGTCGTCAGGCCGAGGTCGACGGCGCCACCGTTTCCCGCGATGCGCTCGTCATGAGACTCACCGAAGCCCGACGCCCCGTGACGGAGGATCACTGGAATCGCTTCGACGACATCCTGCCCATCGCCGCCCGCCGCGAGGTGACGCCGGTGGTCCCGGACTGCATGCCGTTTTCCTCACCCTATTCGTCTCTCAGATCGCTCCTCTCCACCGAGTCATGGCGCGCCGTGCGCAACGCGGCCAACGATCGCAACAACGGCACCTGCGTCGTGTGCGGGATGTCCGCGGCCGGCGAGGTCAGGGCCGAGTGGAAGTTCCTCGAACCGCTCCGCCACAGCGGCGCATTCGGAATCCAGAGGCTGGTCGACGTTCGTCCATATTGTTCCGCATGCGGCAAGGTCGTGTTCCCCGAGCCCGACAAGCTCGTCACCCTCGCACCGAGCTTCGACGGCTATGAACGCACACGCGAGGTCTACGTGGTCAATCCGACCATGAGACGACTGGGTCGCGTCAACAGGTGGGACGACCTGGCGTCACCCGATCCGCTCGCCCTGGCCGTATCGGTCGCCCAAGCGGCCTATCAGCGCCGATCGTCGATTCGATGGGCGCTGGATCTTTCCATCCTCCACGGCATGAACGTTTCGCTGCACGACGACATGGTCATGCACCGCAAGGGGTGGATCATGCGCAAGTCGGATGTTCCGCTGTTCGACGACGGCCGCAGCGTGCATCTGACGCGCATCTTCGGCGCGTCGTTCCTCAACACCGATGGTCGGCGCTGCTTCTTCGATCTCCCTCCGGTCCATCTCGTTCCGTGGGACACCTCCGTCGAGGAGATGTGGTCCGACGGTCCATCGGCGCCCGGCGGGGGTGGCATGGTCGTCATGGAGGCCGAGGACGATTACGAGCCCGCCGGTCCCCTCAATCCGGATGACGAGGACTTCCTGGAAGAGGAAGGGCCGCCCCTTTCGATGGCGTGACGCGATGCGCCGGGACTCGTTGCCGGTCCTGGCGCATCATTTCCCACCGCCATGCGTGAGCATGGGGAAGTTGGACAGCACCGCCGCGATCCTGATTCCGGCATCCTTCGGCTCCACGCCCACGAACTGGGCGTATCTGACGAATTCATCCACCTCGATCTCCGGATTGGCGCGGATCCACGCCATCAATTCGGCTATCTGCGGCTCGATGCCATGTCTCTCGTAGTCAGCCGCATCGTGACGCCGCATCCTGACTATCGGCTCCTCCACCCTGATGTTCCCCATCAGCAGCGACTGCCAGCCGGGGATTCCATCTCCCGCCGTCGTCGCACGCTCCAAGGCCACGTCGGTGACGATGTTCCTGTTTCGAGCGGCTTCGTACGCGACGCGAGCCAGGCTGGCCGGAGCCGATCCGAATGGACCATCCACGTCCAGAGGTCTGAGACCGGGATCCCGGTCAGCCGCGTATGCGGCCAACGCGGCGATGATCCATTCCCCGACCGGATCCGTTCCGACCGTGTCCAGCGCGAGTTGCGCCGTCCTCCTCAGACGCTCGGGTTCGGGTCTGCCGTCCGCATGCACGATGTGGAACAGACTCGTCGCCAGGGCGATCGCCGATCCCCTGTGCCCGGGGTCCAGCCCGACCGTTCTCGAGCTTGCCATGATGGCCACGCGCCCAGCCGGCTCCAGGCCGTGATCCAGTCTCACGTATCCCGCGTCCGCCAGCGCGGCGTCGAGATCCTCGGTCTCCTGTCGACAGTCCAGCTGACGACAGAGTTCGTCGGTCGGCACCGTCGTTATTCGGAAGGCGTCGTCCGCCATGTTCGAGCCTCCTTTTCCCGTTCGCATTCAGATCGCGATCGACATCGCACCTTCGGCATGTACGCCGAGTTGACGATGACGTGCCAGCACCAACCGCGCCCATGCCGCATGCGTCTTGGGTTCGCACATCGAGCCGTCGTGTCCGAAGACCGCCTTCGCGTCGTCGGCGAGGATGGCCTGCGCCTCGGCCACCTCCGAGATGGAAGGTCTCAATGCGGCGTTGATGATGGCCACCTGGCGCGGATGGATCGCCGTCTTGTTGAAGATGCCGTGTTCGATGTCGCGCTCGAGCTCCTCGACCAGCAACGTCTCGTCGGAATAGTGTTCGAGCACGGGCGAGCTCAGCATGATTCCCGTCCCCGCGAACGCGCCGACGACGCCCGTGACCACCGGTCCGAGAGGACCGTCGTACAGGGTCCGCCGCGACGAGCGGCGTGCACCGATCGTCGACAGGATGTCGTTGCCGCCGATCCTGACGACGTCGACGGTAACGCCTAGCGCCGTGATCTGATCGCGCATCCTGAACATCTCGCGCTGATCGAAGACGTGAGCCGTCTCGAGCGTCGGCATGACGGCATGTCGTCCACCACGCATGATGCTCACCCAGTCGGGCAGCGTGTCCGCGTTGGCCTTGGGAATGACGAACCCGCGGATGTGCTCCATGCCCGACATTCCCAGGATCCGCTCCGCCATGGCTACGGAACGCGGACGGATGTACGTCGTGGGTCCGCCCTGGACGTCCCCCGCGCCTGCGAGATGGGTCCTCAGCGCCGTCATGGCGGCCGGGACCTGGTCGTCGCGGATGGCATCCTCCAGACAGATGACCATGGATCCCAGATTCCTCACGGAACCCTCCCGCACTTCCGAGACGGTCGGGTGCAGTGCCGGAACGTATAGCGTCGCGCCGAAACGCTGGCCCTTGTTGTCGTTCATTCTCCGAGCGTCCTTATGACTGTGACCGCCCGATACGGGCAGTCCGATGGCAGGGGATGGATGGCGAGGCCGGCCTCGCGAGCCAGATGCACGACGTGGATCGTATCGATGTCGTCGAGGTCCCTGACGTGCACCGCGTCCGGAACCCGTCTCAGGATCGCCCTCGTGGCCTCCGCTATGCCCGGCTTCACCCGATTGACGTCCGTCACTCCGTGCCGATCCATGATGTCCAGCACCACCTGACGTGATGTTCCCTTCGCCTGCTGAGCCAAGGCCGGGCTCCACGGAGCCCCCATGTCGAGGGCGACCGACGTCTCGATGGCGTCGATGAACGCGATGCTGCGGTCGTGTTCGGCCAGATGGGTCTGGTGCAGGCATGCGTGGTAGTCGCCCGGTCCCACGACGTCGTCGTTGAGCACCGTGCGGCTGATCAATCCGGATACGATCCCGTTGAGGATTCCGGACGGGATCACGTAGTCGTCCGTCGTGGCCGCCATCGTCGCCCGCCCGGCGGGATCCGCGACCACCGCCAGCACGGGGTCGATGCCCGTCCCCTCCAGCGCGCTGCGCAACTCGTCGGTGATGGCCCCCTTTCCGGTCCACCCGTCGACGAACACGATGCCCTCCGTCCCCCTGTCGGCGACGATCGTGTCCATGGCGATCCTGTCGATGCCTCGCCCGCGTATGATGCTGACCGAGTAATGCCGGCTGTCGATTCCACGCGCCCTCATGACCCTCTGCAGCAGCACCCCGATCGGGGTCCCGGCTCTGGCGAGCGATACGAGCGTCACGTGATCGCCGGCATGCGCCACTATCATGTCGGCCAGCTTCGCGATGTCGCCCTTCAGCCGTCCGGCATTGCGTTCCAGCGCCTCCTCGTAGAGGCGCATGTACGCGGTCCCCGGAACCTTCTCCGGAGAGATCATTTCGGAATAGTGACGCTTCCCGCTCTGGATCAGACGCTCCTTCTCGTTCACGTCGACGAACCCGATCTCGGCGGGCTTCAGAAGGAACGTGACGTCCCGTGGTTCGTAACTTCCATGGAAGCTCATGCTTTTCCCCTCTTCTTCATCCGGCGCCATTCCGCCGCCGTTACGCCCAGCGACAGCGCGCGCAGCGTCAGCCCCGTGGCCACGACCAACGCCAACGTGACGGCCATGCTTCCGGCGATGACCAGTCCGGCACCGGTCATGCCGATGACGTTCCGGGCCTTCTGGACGCGCTTCACCACGTGTGCGCCTTCGACACGAGCGTCCCGATCTGACTCTGCGTCGGGTACATGGCGAAGTCGCATTCGGCCATGAAACCCAGGTCGGACGCGCTGTCGCCGACGCCGATCACGAGACGATGCGGCGTGTCGCGGCGGACTCTTTCGAGCAGATGCCGTGCCGCGGCCCGCTTGGAGATCCAAGGCGGCATCAACGCCATGTTGTTTCCATTGACGTGGATGCGCCACCCGTCTGGCACGCGCTGATTGTCGTCGATGTCCAGGCCCAGCGCCGACACGGCCTCTTCGTCGGACGCGTTGCTCTTGAACACGATGTACAGCGGCACGCGCTCCTCCTCCACCATCCAGTGGCGAAAGCCATCACCCGCAACCTGCGCGATGCTCCGATGGATCGCGGCCATCTCCCGACCGTCGCCCACGTTCGCCATGATCTTGGCGTGCCATTCGCCATCGACGGTGCCGTCCTCCAGCACGACGACGCCGCCGTTCGAGGCGATGGCCGGCGCCTGCGGAACGTCGCACCGCGCGAGTACGTCGCGAGACCGCGCGGTCACCGGCACGACGTCCCCGGTCTCCATGAGCGATCGCAGATACGCCAGGCGCGGCGTCCTGTAGCCACTCGCCGATCCATCGACGAGCGTGGACGCCACGGTGCATTCGTCCATCCGGGCGTCGGTGATCTTGCGTTCCGTCTTGAAGAGGGTGTCGTCGCAATCCGTGAGGAACAACGGCTTCATCGGATCATCTCCACCAGGTGCACATGCGTTTCGGGATGTCCGACGCCTTCGGACAGTTCGTTGGTCTGCGTCGCCGCCGTCTCCGCGACGATGACGTAGCGATCCGGAGCGTGCCCCTCGAGATTGTACGAGTAGCAGGTCGCCCCCGAGCCATGAGCGTCTGCGAACATCACCCGGCTCTGCATCGCACCCCCGACATGCGCCGGCGATCTCGTTATCGACTGCACCGCCGCGACGGCCCCGGCCGCCTCGAGCGTCTCCGCCACCCTCAAGGCGTCGTAGGCGTTCTCCCCGTCCGCCAGTACGGTGATGCGTTCTCCCGGCGTGATCCTGGGGAGGCGCGCCAGCACCACCGTCGGGGCTACGCGGTAGCCCGTCCTGCCGGGGGCCGCCCCCGGCCGCGTGGTTCCGTGCTCGTTCGCGTTGGCACCGGGCACCATGCCGATCTCGCCGTTCGGCTCCCAGAGCATGGTGCCGGAAACGAGACTGATCCTTTCGCGCGTCGCGTCCTGCGACCATTCCGTGATCACGACGTCCACGACCCTCTCCAGCCGCGGCATCACCTTTCGCATGGCCTCCTCGACCTTCACGAACGTCGTTCCCGTCGAACACTCGTCGTCCACGATCACGAGACTGCGAGCCGAAGCGAAGACTTCGAACTCGTCCGGCACGTGCACGAGATGGCTGGTGGCGTGGCTGTGTCCCTCTTCGAAGGTCGCCCACACCTTCAGATCGGGATGCGTCTGACGGGTGCTCTGGATGAACATGGCGTCCTTGCGTCCGGTCTGGCGTCTCCATGCGGCATGCACGCCCTGCCCCAGACCCACGGCCGTCTCGGCCATGCCGACGAACACCACCGGACCTGGAAGATTGCCGTCTATCGCCCGAGCCAGGTCGTCCATGGTCTTTCGCATGACGGCTGGTCGCGTCGGGAGATGTCTGCCGATGAGCTTGGACACGATCAGGAAGCCGCGCTTCGGATTGGCGCGCGCGGCGATGTCGAACAGTTCGTCCTCCGCGATGCCGGTCGAGTTCCTGGCGACGTCGAGTGTGAGCGTTCCGGTCTGGACCTGCTTCTTCATATCTTTTCTCCAATCCGTTTCAAGTCGGTCCCCCACCGCGCCGAAAGGCACCAGCCGGCATCGTCCAGTTGTCCGTGATGATTGGCACGTCGTAGGTCGTCGACATCGCGATCGCTGCCATGGCCGGATCGAAGTCGAACGCCTTTCCGGCGGCCGCATGTGCTGTTATAGGACGACCATCGCGTTTCACGGTGCAGCCGAACGACGTTTCCATTCGCCCCATCGTTTCGATGCGGTCGGGGGCCAGCAGCTGCAGGGTGGCCAGTTCGTCGTCGCCGTTGAACACGCATTGGGCGCAGCTTGCCCGCGACCAGCCGAGGAAGTAGCACGGATGTGCCGTAACCTTGTGGCGACGCATGATTCCCCAGACTTCCGCCTCCTTCCATTGCAGGATGGGACGAAGGTGGTCGACGTGCCGCTGCGCACGGGGCCCCGGCTGGTGGTTGCGATGCGGCTCGAACCCAGCGTACTTCGCGCGATTGGCGCTTTCCTCGCCGCGCTCGCCCGTCACGACCAGCACTCGCTTGCCTCTGAAGCGCTCCTGACCGGCCATGGCCACGGCGAACACGTCGATCTTGCTTACGCCCGAGCACCATCTCGTGAGCAACGAGGCGCCGAGCTGCGGAAACCTCCTTCTGGTGGAGATCGCCCCCGTCAATCCGCCGCCCTGGCCGATCGTGCCGTCGGGCTTCTCGTACCGCACCGGTTTCGTCCGAGCGTTCTCCTTCAGGAGTTCGCCAGTCAGCCCGTCGACGCGCCACGAGAAGTAGATCGGCAGGTCGAGCGCCTTTGCGAAAGCGCGGCAGTATGCCGGCGTCACCGGCCAGTCCCACCTCAGTTCGGGCTCGTCGTCGTCCGGACCGCCGTCGACGTCGTGGTGCCATAGCTCGGGGCGTATGCCGCGATCCAGCAGCCACAACACGCAGGCGACGCTGTCCTTGCCGCCGGAGAACGCCACTATGACGTGGTCGTAGCTCTCCAGATCCGGTTCGGCGTCGAAGTCGGTCGTCGTCCGACCTCGCCTCGCGTTCTCCATGCCGTCCAGCGGCAGCATGATCTGCATGTCGTCCATCTCCTCGGTGTCCGGCGACAACCCGGCGAGGAGATGGCGCTCAGATGATGTTTGCGGTTCTCACGAATTTGACGGTGTGTGCCGCATGATGCTGCTTCACGTCGTCGGGACCGATTTTTCCCGTCACGAGATGCGTCCAGTCCGTTATTAGACCGAACCCTGCATCCTCGCTGTGGATGGAACCGCCTGCCGGCCTGGGGTTCACCTCCAGCATCCGCCACGCGCCGTTCTCATCCAGCCGGTACTGCATCGACACGATGCCGTGCAGTCCCAGCAGTCGTGCCACCGACGTCGCATGGCCGACGACGCTGTGTTCGCTCTCGATGCGCTGGTGGTTGGCGTCCAGCTTGGTACGCGCCGCATGGGATAGCGGCACGCCGTTCCAACACAGGATGTCCAGGCTGACTTCGGGACCGGGGAGCCAGTCCATCACCAGCAGCCTGCGTGGATTCCGGTCTCTCTCCGCAGCCCGCATTGCGGTGATCCAGATGCTCGCCCCGATTTCACGGGGCTCCGGATCGTCCAGGAACGCGGAACCGTTCTCGGCCGTCAGCTTCCAGTATCCGTTTCCATTGACGCCGATCACCGGCTTCACGCACACTGTCCGTCCTTCGGCATGTCTCTGAGAGTATTCCCGCTCGACGCCGTCCGCACCGAGCACCTCCACCTGGTCTGGGCGGTACGGATCGTCGCCGAGCCACGTCATGAACGCCTCCTTGTCGTCGACCAGCGCGATGTTCCCAGGAGTGGTCGATGCATGGACGACGCATGCGAGCCCATCGAGCGACTTTGCCGCCGCGCGTTGCGGCCAGAATGCATCGATGCGGCGTTCGGCGATGATGGCGTTCAAGCCCGCGATTCGTTCTTCGGGCGGAAGTTGGGGCATCACCAGCGGCGTCGCTCCCAGGGGCGTCTGGCTCGGGCTGGTGAAGAGTTCAAGGGTGGGATCCGCGGCGAGCATCCTCTCGGCGATCGGAAGGCGGCTGAAGCCGCGCTCTATCCAAAGTCTCATTCTTTCTCCGAATCGATGTCTTTTCCTGTCTTCCTGTCCAGACGATCCGCATGCAGCACGTCACGGATCAGCTGCACCGGCGCAATGGCGATGCCGAGCGTCGCCAGGATGCCGATCGGCATGGGCAACTTGCTGAACAAGTGCACCCATGCCGACCAGATTCCCGCCGCGTAAGGCACAGCCGTCGCGACGGTGAGCACTGCCGTGCCCACCAGTCGCGCGGTGTCCTCGCGCGTCATCCTCAGACCGCGACGCCGAAGTTCTTGGCCAGCTTCTCCTGGTCCTCGTAGCCCTGGCCGGTCGCGCGGAACTTCCATTCGTCGCCGTTGCGGTAGATCTCGCCCATGATCATGGCGCGCTCGACCGAAGCGTCCTCCTGCAGATCGAGGCGTGCGAGCTCGACCCCGTCGACGTCGTTGACGACGCGGACGAACGACTTCGAGATCATGCCGAAGTTCTGGTTGCGATTCGCCGCGTCGTAGATGGTGATGGCGATCGCGATCGTCTTCACCGAAGCGTCGACCTGCGACAGATCGATCTTGATCTGCTCGTCGTCGCCGTCGCCCGCACCCGTCTTGTTGTCACCGGTGAGCTTGACGCCGCCGAAGTCCAGATTGTTGAAGAACACCATGCCCTTCGCCGGATCGACGACCTTCCCGGCGTCGGTGAGCAGGAAGGCCGAGGCGTCCAGATCGAACGCCTCGCCGTCCGTCGCGCGGGTGTCCCAGCCGAGTCCGACCGTGATGGTCTTGAGACCCGACGCGCCGGCCTGCTTGGTGAGCGAGACGTTGCCGCCCTTTACGAGTGAAACAGCCATGTAGATATTCCCTTCCTCATGCCGCCCGGAATGGGCGGCCGTTTCTTGCCTTGCCGTGGACACGGCGCACGCCCCTGCGCGCGCCGTCGTTTGCGCAGAGACGCGAGATGCGACCCTGCGACGTCATCAGCCCACGTTGATGCCGTAGTTGCGTGCGAGGGGGCCGAGGCCGCCCTTGTACCCCTGGCCGACCGCGCGGAACTTCCACTCCGCGTTGTTGCGGTAGAGCTCCCCGAGGATCATGGCCGTCTCGATCGAGGCGTCCTCGGTCAGATCGAAGCGCATGACCTCGTTGCCGGTCTTGTTGTTGACCAGGCGGATGAACGCGTTGTCGACCTGTCCGAACGACTGGCGGCGAGCCTCGGCCTCGTGGATCGTGACGATGATCGCGACCTTGTCGACATCGGCCGGCAGCTGCGAGAGGATGACCTTGACCTGCTCGTCGTCGCCATCGCCGTCACCGGTGAGGTTGTCGCCCTGATGCACGACGGCGCCGTTGCCGACGGTCAGCTGATTGTAGAAGCAGAAGTCCGCATCGCTGCGCACCTTGCCATCGGACTTGAGCAGGAATGCCGAAGCGTCGAGATCGAACGGCTGACCATCGGTCGAGCGCGCATCCCAGCCCAGGCCGACCATGATCTCGTCGAGACTCGGATCGGTCTTCGTGAGGCTGATGTTGCCACCCTTCTGAAGCGAAATAGCCATGTCTTCATTCTCCTTGTGCATGTCGGGGTCGTAAAGTCTTCCGGGTTGTAGCCGCCGCGCCCCTCAGCGGCTACCGGAAACGGGATGGATCAGTCGCGGACGACGTTGCCGCTCGGCATGATCACTTCGTGTTCGCCGTCCTCGACGTACTCCTCGGGATGCAGGCGCTTGTGACGCACCGAAGCCCAGAACGCGGCACCGATGAACGCCGCGCCGACGAGCCCGGTGACCACCTCGGGGGTGTGCACGCGGATCGACAGCAGCATGATCGTCGCCAGGGCGATGATGGCGTAGAACGCGCCTGGCTCGAGGTAGCGATACTCGTTGAGCGTGCCGCCGCGGACCAGCGCCACGGTCATCGAACGCACGAACATGGCGCCGATGCCGAGACCCAGAGCGATCTGGATGATGTCGTTGGTGATCGCGAACGCACCGATCACGCCGTCGAACGAGAACGACGCATCCAGGAATTCGAGGTACACGAACGATGCCGCACCCGAACGTACGACCTTGCCGGTCACGTCGTCCTCGGCGCCCATGAGCTTGCCGAGCATCTGGACCGCGAAGTACGTGGCGATGCCGGACATGCCCGCGTACAGGAACGTGCGCTGTTCAGCACCCTCCAGCATGAACGACAGACCGCCGATGATCAGCGCCGTCGCGATGTACTGGACGAAGGGGATCTTCGAGAAGGCCATGAGGGGCTTCTCGATGAACGGGAGCCAAAGGTGCTCGCGGTCGTCGTCGAAGAAGAACGACAGGCCGACCAGTGCGAGGAAGGCGCCACCGAAGCCCGAGATGCCGATGTGCGCCCCGACGACGATGTCCTCGTAGCGCTGGTGGTCGAACAGGGCGATCTTGAGCGCCTCCCAGGGGTTCACCCACGCCGCGACCGCGACGATGGCCAACGGGAACACGATGCGCATGCCGAACACCGCGATCGCGATGCCCCAGGTCAGGAAGCGGTTGACCCACTTCTCGTCCATGTCGCGCAGCACGGTGGCGTTCACCACCGCGTTGTCGAGGCTGAGCGACGTCTCCATGACGCCGAGCACGGCGGCGATGAACACGGCCGACAGGATGGAACTCAGTAGAGGCGCCTGGGCATAGCCGTTGGCGCCGGCGAGAACGAGTGCGATCACCGTGAAGATGATCGAACCCTTGAAGTGCTTCATCATTCGTATTTTCCCCTTGTGGACTTGGAACCGCCGTGCGGCCCTTCTTCGGGTTGCAGTGGAGCTGCCGGGTGGAGGATGGCTAGTCCTTGCGTCCTTCGACCCATTTCAGATGGATGCCGACGGCTTCGGCGAACTTCTTCTGATCCTGGTACGACCGCGCATGGTTCGTGATGCGCATCGTGCCGCGATCGTTCTCGATGATCGCCACGCCGTACAGCCGTTCCCGGTCGTTGCCGTCGCGGATCTCGACGACGACTTCGGGCTGTCCGGGCATCTTGATGGTCGCAGTGGCGTCCGTCTGGTTCCATTTAACCGCGCCTTCGTAGATGAAGGCGAACACGGCGATGCGTTTGATGTTCTCGAACCGCCGTCCGTTGATGCGGATGGTTTCCCCGGCGACGTTCGACCCCGATCGGTCGTCGCCGTCCAGTTCGATGTACGGCTCGTATTCGTAGTCGCCGAAGGCGTTTCCGAGAGCCTGCACCACGCCCTTGTGGCCGTCGTTCATCTCGAACAGGCAGCCGAGGTCCAGGTCGAGAGTCTGGCGGGACCCGAAGAATCCGCTCTTCCCCTGCGCCCAGTTGAGATTGAGGATGATGTCGCCGAAGCTGGCACCCTTCTTCTCGAGGCTGACGGACTTCTGCTTTTCGAGCGTTATCTTCGAAAGACTGATCGGTGCCGCCGCCGGTGGTGCAGGCGGCGGCGCGGGTGTCGTCGTCCTTGCGTGTGGCGTTGGTGCGGGCGAGCGCCTGTCCATGGCCGGTTGCGCATCGGCACCACTCGACACGTCGCCGCCGAGATGTTCGATCAGCTTCGCCAGGCCCTGGTTGAATCCCTGGCCGTTCGCGGACAGTCTCCACTCGCCGTTGTGGCGGTAGATCTCGACCAGCATGATGGCGCGTTCCTGTCCCGCCACGGTGCCCGCGTCGAACGACGCGTCGCCAATCGTGGCCACGAGCGGTTTCGCCGACGACAACGCGAGATCGTCGTGGCTCGCCACCACCATCAGCCTGTCGATCGACGCGGGGACCGCGGCGAGATCGACGTCGAACGACGTCGTCATTCCCTGGGTCCGCAGTCTGATCGCCCCATCCGGCGTCGAGGTGTTGCTGAACAGGACTGTGTACCTGTCGTCCGCGATCTTCTTCGACCCGTCCAGTCCGAAGAGCACGATGTCGACGCCGTCGACGCCGTAGTCCACGTCGATCGTCATTCTGGTGGTTATGTTCAACGCCTTGAGCGGCGTCTTCTGACCTGGTGTTAGGCGCATGGGCGTATGGTCCCTTCGTCCGTTTGTTTCGCGATCGCTCGCATGTCGGCGGCCATCGCTGGATCTCACTCGATCCACGCATTGGACTTCGTCGTCGCATTGGAGCCTTGTGCGTCCGTGCGATTTCTTCTGGCCCTACCGTTGTCGGCGGTTTTGATTGCGGGTCGCATTGCCCGCCTGCGCGCCTCCCGATGGGATGTGCCCGCTGACAGGGATGATGCGCCGTGCATCATCCCTGCCGCTTCATGCGCGGGACAATTCGCCCGCGGGACCCCTACAGGTGCGTTTCGATCTGCGCCTGCATGTCGTGGAAGGTGCGTCCGTTCGACCGTTCGCCAATCGCCTTCATCGTCCAGCCCGCGCCGTCGCGCTTGATCACCGCCATGATGAGAGCGGTGTGGGGGCCGGTGTCGCTCAGCGAATACCGTGCGATCTCCGCTCCGGTTTCGAGATCGACAAGCCTTGTGTAGGCGTTCTCGACTTCGCTGAAACCCTGCCCGGAAAACGAATTGACGGTGAACGCCACTGCGGTGACGTCCTGCGCCAGCCGCGACAGGTCGACGTTGATCGTCTCGTCGTCGCCATCGCCGTCACCGGACCGGTTGTCGCCCGAGTGGACGATGTTGCCGTCGAGGCTGGCCAGCTGGCGGAACCAGATCTGATCGACGATGCTCTTGCCCTTGTAGACGATGGCGGATGCGTCGAGATCGATGTCGGCCTTGCCGCCGCCCATGCCGAAGAACCCGCCCTTCTTCTTGACGCCGTCCCAGCCGGTGCCCATCGCGACGCGCTTGAGCGCCCCGCCGTCCTTCTTCGTCAGGCTGATCGCCTGACCCTTCTGCAGTGATACCATGGTCAATTCCCCTTGGTTGCGGCGTCGCTCGTGTTGCCGGTGGTGGCCGGAGCGCCGACGCCTGCGCTCCTATGCTGATTGACGATCTGGTCGATGTCCGACGCCGCCATGGGCGGGTTGGGATCGAGCGCCATCGGATCGCGCTTCGGCGCCTCCGGCAGCTTCTGCACCTCGTCGGCGCTTCCGCATGCGGCGAGTGCCATCGCCAGCAGTGCTCCGATGACGGTCCTGGTATTGATCATTGGTTTCCTCCGATGACGTGTGCCACCTCCTCGTACAGGGAGGGTGCGAGTAGAAGCCTGTGCTTGGCCCGGCTGACGGCGACGTACAGCAGGTTTATCTCCTGCTCATAATCCATCTGCGAGAGCTTGTTGTCCAGCAGCCTGGCCTGAAGCTCCTTCAGCGTCGGAAAGTCGTCGAGCACGATGACGCTGTCCGCCTCCAGGCCCTTGGCCTTGTGCGCCGTCGACAGCAGCACCTTGGCATCCTGGTGGTGAGGGCGCTGTTCGCCGCGCAGACGCTCGATGATCCCGGGGATCTGATCGCCGTACTCCTTGACGATCTTGACCAGCTTCTTGGCATCGGGATCGCCTTCGACAGACTCCTCGAGCATGTCTTCCCAGAAGGAGAAGCCGCGGACGTAGGGATCGGTCACCTTGCCTTGCTCGTTCCGCGACAGGTGGTATGCCGACGTCAATTGCTTCGCGAGGATGTCGAAACCACCCGCCACGAAGAACGGCGTCTTCGGCGGGATCGCGATCAGGCCTTCGAACAGCCTTGCGTTCGTCCTCGACAGGATGAAGCTGCGAACGGGCGCCTTGCCCTGATACATCTCGATCTTGGTCTCGCGATCCTCGCGTCCCCTGATTGGGACCGCCGGGGGCGCGTCCGAAAACGACAGGACGTGATTGCACAGGTCGGCGAGCTGCTGCCCGAAGCGCCAGCTCATCGAGAGCGGGAAGCGTTCCCCCTCCACCAGCGTCATCGCGTTCACGGCTCCCCGAAAGGCGTAGATGCTCTGCTTCGAATCGCCGATGAAGATGACGGGTTTGCCCGACTTGCGCGCCAGACTCAACGTCACTCCGTTGCTGTCCTGCGCCTCGTCGATCATGATGTAGTCGTGCGCGTCGCCGATCGCTCCCGACATCTCCAGACGCTTAAGGTACATGTCGTGGGTGAACGGCAGACCCGAATTCTCGTAGTCGAGGAACCGCTTCACGATGGCGCCGATGCGCGGGAGCATCGCGGTCTGCGTGCTGACGGGGGACTTCTCCAAGCCGCAATGCTCGACCTTGAGCTCGGTGCCTCCGTCGTTGCAGAAGTTCGTCAGCGCCTGCTGGATGCAGCGGATGGTGCGATCGGGGGTCAGATACTCGTTGTGCAGATCGATGCCCGCCATTCGGATCGTCTGCCGATTGATGCGTCCGGTCAGCCGCGATGCGTACCGCGACACGCCCAGCGCCTGGTAGGCGAACGAGTTGACCGTCTGCGCTCGCACCCATGGCGGGAAGCGATGCTGGGCCTCCTTGGCTATGTCCTTGTTGAATGCCAGATACAGCCCGCGCAGACGCGACCACTTGTTCGCGTAGTCGACGAGCGTCGTTGTCTTTCCGGATCCCGCGGCCGCCTCGACCACGATGGTCTTGGTGGGCGGCTGATCGATGATTGCCTGCTGCTCGTCCGAGAGCACGCGTCCATCCCGCGTCGGCAGGACGCCGTTGATGTCGATTCCGGCCATCACGTGTCTCCATTCTTTGTTCTGGGTGATGCCAGGTGTTGCTGGTTCGGTTTGGACGCGCGGAACACGCATCCGAGGATGTCGCCCTCGGGCATTCCTCTTTTCCTCATGATTTTTCGGTGGCTCAGCGTGTCGCCGCGCAATCGCGGACGACTCGAGGCGACCGCATGACTGACGCCATCACCGCCACGTTCCGGCTTCATGCACCGCACGTCGGTGGGCGTGCGCGCTCGTCGATGTGGTTGTCGAGGGGAAGCGACGTCCTTGACGCCCTGCCGTACGCGGTGCGCCGGCCGACAGGAGGCATGGTCCCATCGGCGACGTGGGCCTGGCCGGAACGCATGAGGCCGGCTGCATCCCGAGCGCGCATGCCGCATCGGCGATCCGCATTCGCATCGCGATCATCCTGGGCGCGGACGCATTTCTCGGCCAGGCCGCCTCGTCCACCGCGAGGGAGGTATTCACGTCTGTCGGGAGTCTGGAATCCATCACCGCCTTATAGGACGGTCGTCACTGGAAGACGCGGACTTTATGTCCTCGACCGCACTCCGGGGATCGTCTTCTCTCGGGTCGCGAAGTAGTTTTCCATCGCCATGCCGAGGAACATCGCCGACAACGCCAGAAGCATCAGGAGAGCCGTCCACGGCCCCGGCCAGATCGATGCGATCCACGCGAAGATGAAGACCAGCAGGCTCTTGAGGACGGTCGCCATGGAGATTTCTCCCTTTCTCGACCGTCAACTCACGTAAGCCCCCAATCTTTCCATGCATCAGTGCATGAAGCGAATTATCTCGTTGATCGCTGCCGCCGGCGAGTCCGATCCGTGGATCGAGTTCTCGCGGTAGCCCACGGCGTACTTCGCGCGCAACGTGTGCGGCTCGGCCTTGGTCCGGTCGGTCGGGCCCATGAGCTGTCTGAACGCCGTCGCGACGTCGTCCTGATCTCCTTCGATCAGAAGAAGCACGACCTCGCCGGAGATCGTGTAGTCCACCAGATCGTTGAAGTGATCCTTGGAGCGATGCTCCTGATACAGCCATTCCGCCTCGCTCCGCTCGAGCGCCCGTCGCTTCTGATCGACGATGCGGAACCCCGCGGCACGCATGTCGTCCATCATGTCGCCCTCGACGCCGCGTGCCGTGGCGTCGGGTTTGATCATCGCGAACGTCTGGTGCTGCGGCACCTTCTGCCAGTGCTTTTCATCCATGTCGTACGATCCCATTTTCTGCAGCTTGTTGAATTCCTCGACCGCGTCCGCCAGCGCGTCGATTCCGTCGAGATCCTCCGTGGAGGCTTCGTCGTGATGATTCTCGACGACGTTTTCCAGCAGGTTCTCGAGGTCTATCCGAAACGGCCGGAACGTGGCACCGAAGACCCCCGTCTCCCCTGCATCGGCGGCATCCGCCGGGCTGTTGTAGCTCGCGTCACCCCGATCGGAGAAGCAGTAGTCCAGATCCGTGACGACCGTGGCGGCCGAGATCCTCTTGAGGCGCTGCGCCTCCCTTTCGGCCATGTCCTTTTCCGGACTCATCGTCTCCTGCCTGCACATCACGCATTCCACGGCGGCCCGCCTGGTGGCCTCCAGCGCACGCTCGTACGACCCTGCGTAGATGCGTGGCGAGTACACGTGACCGCACGTCCCGCATGCGATCAGCTCCGTCTTCGCGTCTCCGCTGCCGCGACGAATGAATTCTATCGGGTCTGCCTTCGGCGCGTCCGTCATTTCGTTCTTCCTTCCACGATGATCTCCACCGTCTTGGCTTTCGCGTGACCCGCGCGATGCGCACGCCCCATCGGCGTCGCATCGGATGCCGGCGATTGCGCCGCTTCTTCGATCCGCATTCCCGTCCGGATCGCGGGGTAATGAAAAAGGGCCGGCGTTCAGCCGACCCCTTCACTTTTCCCATCCTCATCCGGACGTCTTCTACATCCCCAGGCCCTGACCTTGGCCCTGGCCTCCGCGACCCATCGCGTTTCTCATGAAATTGCGCTTCCCCGCGTTGACCACCTCGGCTGCGGCATCCATCGCGGGTCCGGCCTTCTCGTTCGACGCCTCGGGAGCCGCGCTCTTTCGCGACGCCATTCCGATGACCTTGTCGACGATCTTGCGCGCACCGGCGAATCGCTGGGTGTTCTTGCCGACGTCGCCTGCCGTGGCGTCCAGTCCATCGCCCTGGGTCTGCGTGAATCCAGAGACTTCGCCGACCAGACTCGCATGCTTCAAGAGGTCGTCCTTGTACTCCCGCTCGGCGTCGGAGATGATTCCGCTGTACTCGGTCAACCGCTTGCCGTGAGCGGCGCCCATTTTGATGTCCTTGCCGGCGCGGTATCCGGACTTGATCGAACGCAGGAACATGCCGAGACCACCTTCGTCGTTGCGATCTGGCTGTTCCGGCTTCAGAAGTTCCTCGCTTGCCTTCTGCCTGAAATCGCGCTGACGCGCCTGGTGATCGCCGAGCGCGCTTTCCCAGGTCGCGATCTGCTTCTGCCGAGCGTCCTTGTTGTGAGTGACGTTCGACAGCTCCTGCTTCTTCTGGATCGCGTTGAGGTTGGCGGTCAGATCGCCGATCCCGCGTGCCGGATCGACGCCCTGCGCCTCTGCCACGCGCTGCTGCAGTTCGGCTTTCGGTGGTCGTCCCGTGGCCTCCTCCCACAGCTTGTCCGCATCCTTCTTGTCGTAGAGCCCCGCGGATACGTATGCCTTTTCGGCGAGCATCACGGACTTGTGTCCGATTTCGCGTTCGTCGCCCGTCTTCGCCTTGTAGGCCCAGTCCGCGCTCTCCAAGGTGTCCTTGTACACCTTGAACATGTCGTCGCGCTTCTGATCGGGCTCCTTCGGACCGTCCTCGGCGTCCTTGCCGGAGGCCTCCTGCTTGTCCGCCTCCGGTCCGGTCTTGCCGCCATCCGCACCCTGCTCGGGGCGGTGCGGACCGTACATCTCCGGCCCGGCCTTTCCCGCGTCGGATTCCTGCTGAGGCTGCTGCGGACCGTACATCTCCGGCCCGGCCTTTCCCGCGTCGGATTCCTGCTGGGTCTGCTGCGGACCGTACATCTCGGGTCCGGCGGCCGCATCCTTCGGGGGCATCTGCGGACCATATGCCTCCGCCTTGGGCTGCTCGCCCTGGCTTTGCGCCGACGACGCATCGCGTGATTCCGTCGCCGGTTCTGCTTCAGGCGTCTTCGCCGTTTCCGCTTCGGGGGCCTTCGCCTCCACGGGAGCCTTCGCGGTCGCGTCTGCGGTCGGAACCGTAGCCTCAGCCAACGGAGCCTCCGCTTCCCTCGGCTGACTGTTCGGAGCGTCGTCACCGCCGGTCATCTGGATCTCGGGATCGCCCTCGCCGCGCACGTCGCTCATGTGTTTCTTCCGTTCCGAATGTCTTTGCAGGATGGCGGACATTGTTACATGCGCGACCACCATCCTGCAAGTCCTTCGGTCATGCGGCCTCTTCCTCGGCGTAGTAGGAATCGACCGCCGCCTTGTGCCGGGCGGCCTTCCATTCCGCCATTGGCCGCGCGGGTTCGTCGCGGAACTGCTCCGACCATATCGCGCGTGCGTGCTTGCCGAGGCCGACTGCCTCGCACCAGCGCGTGAACCACGCCTGACTCTCCTCCAGCGGTCCGAACGTAGCCTGGATCATCATGACGTGCTTGGCGATCATGAAGGACACCGAATCGTCCTTGCGCATGAATCGGGGCGCGTACGTGCGCCTGATGTGCTCCAGCGACGCTTCGGGCTTGATGCCGCTTTGGACGATCCGTTGCAGGTGCAGCTGCAGCTCCTGCACGTAGGGCGTGATCTCGCAGGTGTACGACATTACCACCGCTTCGAAGATGCGCTGCACGATCTGCCGCTGCAGGAAGTTCTCCTGTTCGATCATGGGCCTCAACGCCCATGCCGCCGCCATCGCGAGATGCATGGAGCTCTCCATCTCCCGGCGCGACTTGGCGTCGATGTGGATGGACGGCGACTTGCTCGCCTTGCGCAGGCTGGTGACGCCGGCAGCGCCGATCACCAGGCCGGCGATCGCGCCGACCAGACCGCCCTGGAAGCCCGCGACGGCGATGCCGGCGCTGGTTCCCATCAGCGTGGTGATGATCTCGATGTTCCTGTCCACGTCTTCTTCCTTAGCTTTTCCCGTCCACCGACGGTACCGCCTTCCACCCTCCCGCACGGAGCATGGCCGGTCCCTGCAGGATCCGGCGCCTCCACCTTTTCCCGCATTAACCGATTATTCGAAAGACGTCGATCCAGGCCCTCAGACGCGCTGGGTCGTGTACATGAGCCGCGCCATGGATTCGATGTCGGCGCCGCATCCCGTCCTGTTCGATCCGAAGATCTGCGACCATCGCCTCGACACCAGGCACGCGTAGTTGGCGGATCTCCAAGGGGTTCGACTGTGATACGCACCCACCGCCCCGTTCCACGACCCCGTCCGCCTGTACAGCTCCGTCATGTAGAGAGCGGCGTATTCGGCGTTGTAGCTGGGCACCAGGAGCGAGCGCCAATTCTTGAAGCGTGGCGCGTGCCAGCGCAGATTGATCTGCATGCATCCGACGTCGATGCTGGAGGTTTCCCCGCCGTAGCGTCCCACGACCTCCTCCATGTCACGCGTACTCGATGCGAAGTATGAGCGTCCGCCGATGTTCATCGCGACAGGGCTGGGCTTCCCGTCGCGCCCGCTTTCGGTGAGGGCGATCGCCGCGAGCAGGTACGGTGGCAGGTTGTACTTCCGCTCCGCCGCGCGGATCGAACGCTCGCAGTCGTCGGGCGTCCAGTCGCGCGCGTATCCGTTGCCGAACGAGGTCCCCGGCGCGTACGCCGTCACCGCCTGCTTCACCGCGGTCGTCACGGGCGCGGTCCGGGGCAGGAAGTTGATCTTGGACACGGCGTTCTTCGTCGCACCCATGACCCATTCCCGCTGTCTTTCCGCGAGTGTACGGGCCTGCGGCCGCCGCACCGGCGCCAGCACGTTTGTCTGCCCGGCGGACTGGGCGCGCGCGCGCGTCGGACCGAACTGCGCCGTCGCCGGCGTCGCGGTGAACCAGAGCGTCGCTGCGCCCAGCATGCAAGACGTGACGATGCGCAACTCGACTACCCTTCCGATACCTCTTTGTACTCGCGGCGCAGAGCGTCCGCGAGGGTGGTTATGCGCGTGCTCGAATCCTCGCGCTGCACGGCCGTCCTGATGGCCCGCGCCGTCCCGACGTACACGCACAGACGCTTCGCCCTGGTCGTTCCGGTGTACACCAGCGTCCGACGCAGCATGCTGTAGTGACTGGTGGTCACGGGCATGATGACGATCTGGTACTCGGATCCTTGCGACTTGTGGATCGAAAGCGCGTACGCGAGGGCCAGATTTCCCAGCGTCGCTCCTTCGAACGTCTGGATCACGCCGCCGAACTCGGCATGCGTCACCAACCCGCCGCTCATGTCCTTCTCGACCTCGACGATCGTGCCCGTGTCGCCGTTGTAGATGCCCTTCTCGTAGTTGTTCTCGAGCTGGATCACCTTGTCTCCCGCACCGGCCTGGTTGCCGTCCGAGAGCTTGACCTGGAGACCGTCGGGGTTTTCGCCGCGGAGGCGGATCTGGATCGCCTTGTTCAGGGCGATCGTGCCGACCTCGGACTGATGGCCCGGACACAGCACCTGGATGCTGCCCGGATCCAGACCGTGCGCCGCGGCGAATGCCGGCATCTTCTCGGTGTACATCTGCACGATGCGGTCCGCCGCGTCCTGCGCGTCCGGGAGTTCGATGTGCACGAGATCGCCCTTGCCCGGGGCGGCCAGCACCGGCATGCGCCCGTCCCTGATGGCTTCAGCGCCGATGGCGATGTCCGAACCGGCGGCCTGCCGGAAGATCCTCGTCAGACGGGTATGGGGCACATGCCCGCATGCGAGCAGATCGGCGAGCACCTTTCCCGGACCGACCGAAGGCAGCTGATCGATGTCGCCGATCAGGAGCACCCGCGCCTGACCCCATGCTCGACCCAGATCGTTTGAGATGAAGATGTCGGGCATGGAGCTCTCGTCGATCGAGATCATCCCCGTCAGAAGCGGGTTGGCCGCGTTCCGCTCGAATCCGTTGATGTCGGGCTTGTACTCGAGCAGACGATGGATCGTCTTCCCTTCGAAACCCGTCGTCTCGGTGATGCGCTTCGCCGCCTTGCCGGTCGGCGCCGCGAGGGAGAACTGCCGCTGCTCCTCGGTGCGCACTCGGATCCTCGGCGCGAGCTTCTGCCACGCCTCGCAGATGACGCGCAGCGTATGCGTCTTGCCGGTGCCCGGACCACCGGTCAGGATGCAGATCCGTTCGCTCAGCGCCATGATCGCACCGGCCCGCTGCTCCACGGACAATTCGATGCCGAGAGTCAGCTGCGCCTGATCCACGGCCTGCTCGACGGCCGCCTCGCCGAAGTTCGGCACCGTCGTGTCGAAGAGCTTCCTGACCACGTGCCTGGCGAATTCGTTCTCCGAACGATTCAGCTTGGTCGTCGCCCAGGCACGCATGCCGTTGATCTCGGTTTCGACGATGTGCTTGGGCGACAGGCCGGCGAGCTGCTCCTCGATGAGGTTCTCGCGCACGTAGATCGCCTTGCGGCAGCGCTCCATCAACTGCTGGTGATAGAGGGCGCAATGCCCCTGCCTCGACGCATCCCGCAGGATGTCGACGATCGAAGCCTGGATCCGGGCGGGCGAATCCTCGGCCAGCCCCGCCGCCTGCGCGATCTTGTCCGCGGTCGCGAACGCCACGCCGTCGATGTCCATGATGAGCTTGTACGGCTCCTTGGTCAGGACGTCGTGCGTGCGATCGCCGTACTGGTCGAGGATCTTTCTCTGCAGCCGCGCCCCAACGCCGTGCCCGGACAGCGTCGATCCGATCTCGGCCTCCTGCCGACGCCCACGAACCGCCTCGGCCGCCTTGGGCATCTGCTTGCGTCCGACGATCGCCTCGACGCCGGGTCGCTCCTCGGCGATCGCGTCTATGGTCTCCATGCCGAAGGCCTGGACCAGACGTGACGCCTTGATCTTGCCGATGCCCGGAACCTTGGCCTTCTCAAGCCACTTCTGGATGCCGTCGGTCGTCCGCGGCAACGCCTTGCGTGCAGTCTGAACCGCGAACACGGGTCCCTTCTTGCCGGTCGTCCAGCGTCCCGTGACCGTGAGTTCGTCGCCCTCCTGGGTTCCCGTGGGGATCGCCCGCCCGGCGGCGACGACCCTTTCACCTATTTCATTTCGCAACGACACCATGGTGTAGCCGTCTTCGGCAGGGCCGTAGAGCAGCGACACCACGCTGGTGCGCATCTCGATCATTTCCGCCATTAGCATTTCCTGCTTGTAGGATCGTTGACAAGGGTCGAGCAAGCGCGCGTTTTATGCTTTTCTCCGACCCCCTCTCCATCCTATAAACCATACGTTACGGTACAGGTGGCGGGAGCGCACGAGTTATGCACATGTCAGGCAGGGACGCCAGAGCGCCAGGGCGCGACGGTATGTTCGATACGGGTTTGTTCGAATACAACCGGGAGGACATGACCGTCGAGGCCATGGAGGCCCGACGTGGTCAATGGGGCGACGGCGACCTCTTCGCCATCTTCCGGGACGAACTCGGAGGCACGCATGCCCAGTATTCCAGGTTCGAGGATTTCGCGGAGGTCGCTCTCACGCAGCTGATCCGCAGCCGTCGGGGTTTCGAGAACGTCGCGGTTGATCGCGAGACGATCCTCTACCTCGTCGCCATCCTGATGATTTCGAGGATGCACGGCTACACGTTCGACAACTTCGTCGATCTCCGCGACCACGCCGGGCATCAGATCTTCGATTTCCGCGGCCTGTGCGAGTGGATCGCGATGAACGAGGAGCTCTTCATGACCGAAGCCGAGATCCTTGCCGATCTGGACGAGGACATGGACGAGGTCCGCGCGGAATTCTACGCAATGCCGGTAGGTGCATGATGCGCATCGCTCCACTCATCGCCATCCTCATCGTCGTCGTCATGATCGGTTCCGTCGTGGGAACCACCGCCCTGTGGATCGTCTCGGCTCTCGCCATCGCGGGTCTCGGCGTCATCATCTACCTGTCCGTTCGCCAGGACAAGTTCGTGGGGCCCCGCGTCCTCGTCGACGATGCCCGCGAACGCCTGAACCGCATGGGTCGCGACACCGAAACCAATGAGACCTTCACGGTCGAGGTCAAGAACAAGGATTCATCCAATGACTAGCCTCGCCCGCTTGAAGCGGTTCTTCCTTCCCGTAATGCTCTTCCTCGGCATCTTCGCGGGTGCCTTCGCCGTTTCCAACGTCGCTCCCACGCGAGCCTTCGCGCAGAGCACCTCGCCTGTTCCCGCTCCGGCCACACCCGGCGGCAGCACGACCGTTGGCGGCATCATCTGGGACATGATCTCCAACGGGATCGTGGCCAATCCGCGTAACACCAAGACGGTGTACAACGTGAACTACAAGCTGCTGCAGGGTGCCGGCTGCTGGGGTTGCGAGGTGTTCGATTCGTTCGCCAAGCAGACCTTCTCGGCCGGCGACGCGATCAGCAGCGGCGCTCTCATGGGCAAGCTGGCCAGCGTCATCGTCGCCGTGGCGAGCCTGTTCTCGCTGGTGTATCTCGGCAGTGCGTTCGTATCCGGCGACGCCGGCGATCTGCTTTCGCGCTGGAAGGTCTTCTGGCAGCTTCTCATCGCCGTCGCCATCAGCACGGCATGGCTGACGACCGGCTCACAGGGCTTCGGCAACACCTGGAACGTAATCTACGGTCCGTTGCTCAACATTCCGCTGGGCATCGCCGACGCGGTCCCTGGCGGCGTCGATGGTCCAGCTTGCGCAGGTGGCAACGTCGCGGCCACCGCCGGCATTCCCGCTGGCGCCATCAAGTCCGTCGAGAAGATGCGTGAGGTCGTCTGTGGTGGGCACAACATCTCCATCAAGGGCATCGCGTTCGGTCTCACCCTCGCCGGGTCCGGCGACGGCTTCGTCGGGACCATCATGAACATCCTGGCCGGTTTCGCCGTCATGATCGTCTTCTTCTGGGTCGCGATCTCGTTTCCGCTCAGGTTCATCGACGTGTTGCTGCGCCTGACCGTGGTCGGCATCGTGACCCCGGTGATCATCGTCTGTGCGGCCTTCAAGCCGACGCGCAGCTACATCCAGATCGCCATCTCGAACGTCCTCTACGCCGGCTGTCTGTTCGCGTTCACGTCGATCATGTTCAAACTGGGTGGAAACTTCTTCGATACGGCGGCCGAGGCTCGCATCGCATCCATGAGCACGTGGGATCCCTCGGTCGTGATCTCGCAGTCGGTGATGCTCGTCGGCGCGGCGATCATCTTCGCCTCGATGCTTCGCATGGCACCTTCGCTGGCTTCGGAGTTCTCGCAGTTCCGCGGGCAGTCCGGTGGCGTCGGCGATGCAGCGACCGGCTTCGCGTCCTCGATCGCCACTCTTCCGGTCAAGGCCGGCACGGCGGTCGTCGCGGCCAAGACCGGTGGCGCGATCGCAGCCAAGGCTGGTGCCGCCGGCGGTGCCAGCATGGCCAAGAGCCTCGGCAAGGGGGTCACCGAAAAGTAACGACCACCCGCCCCGGTCGATCAACGCAAAGAAGGGGGCGGACCACATGGTCCGCCCCCTTTTTCACGTCTTCATTCACGGCAGTCCATGTTCGACGCCAGCCTTCTCAGTCCTCGTCGTGGACTTCGTCGGGTGGCTGCATGTCGAACCTGACGACCGCTCCCGCGGGAAGCTCCGATAGGAACCTGCTCGCGATCGCAGGCTTCTGGAACCGCTCGCCAGTCGTTGTGATCGTCATCTGGCGACGCGCCCTGGTGATCTGGACGTACGCGCATCGCCTCTCCTCGGCGATCAGCTCCGGACCTTCGGACAGCGCCTGCCACGACGGCAGCACGTTGTCCTCCCACGCCACGCCTATCACCATGGGCCATTCGAGACCCTTGGCAGCATGGATCGTTCCGACCCACACCCCGGTGGCGTTCTTGGACCGTCCGTCCTCGGACAGGCCCAGGTGCTCCACCAGCTGCAGCGGCTGCATGTCCACGCCGATCTTGAGAAGATCCGCGATGTTGTCGGCCCGCACTTGCAGGCTGTCGGCCAGCGCCCCGTCCCCCGTGGACTTGGCTTCGGCATGAAGCATCTTCATAGCATCCGTGTAGCCAGCCTCCTTGAGCACGAACTCCATCAGCTCGGATGCGGTGGCTCCTCGCCAGAACATGACGTGGGCCTTACGAATGGCCTCCACGAAGCTCAGGAGCTTGCCCGGCACGTCGCCCGGCAGGGCCTTAGAGCGCGCGAAGTTCTCCGCGACGTCCATCAGGCTCAGCGGGATGTTCGCCTTTCGCGCGGCCTCGGCCGCATCGATGATGCGCTTGACGCCGGTGTCCCCCATCCCCCGCTTCGGGGTGTTGACGACGCGTTCGAACGACGACGAGTCCTCGGGGTTCGCCGCCAGGCGCAGGTACGCGATCGCGTCACGGACCTCCGCCTTGTCCTGGAACCGCTTGCCGCCCGACAGGACGTACGGAATGCCTGATCGGGTGAGCTTCTGCTCGACGAGATTGAGCGCATGGCTCGCGCGGCTGAGCACCGCGATGTCCGTAGGCGCCATGCCGCTGTCGATCGCCGCCTTGATCTCCGCGTTGATCCACTGCGCTTCGAGCTCCGCGTTGACGAAGTAGCGCACGTGCACGGGCTGCCCCCGTTCGTCGCTGGTGAAGAGCGTCTTCCCGAGACGCTTCTTGTTCTTGGCGATCAGGCCGTTCGCCGCATCGAGGATGAGACCCGTCGAGCGGAAGTTCTGCTCGAGCCTGATGACCTTCGTGTTCTCGAACCTCTCGTGGAAGGTGAGGATGTTGTCGATCCTGGCGCCACGCCACGAGTACAGCACCTGGTCGTCGTCTCCGACCACCGCGAGATCGGGCTTGTCGCCGACGATGTGCTGCAGCCATTCGAACTGCAGACCGTTGGTATCCTGATATTCGTCGACCAGGATGTGCTTCCAGCGGCCGGCGATCGCCTGCGGATCGACCAGACCATGCCGGAAGGCGTCGGTGACGATGGAGAGCAGATCGGTGAAGTCCAGCACCCCGTCCTGCCGCTTGGCCTGCTCGTAGTCGTAGTAGATGTTGCGGGCGTCGTCGCTGCCCTTGGCGAGACGCTCGGCGCTCTCGTCGGGGTTTCCGCGCACGTTCTCGACCAGATCCATGATTTCGTCGGTGACGCTCTTCAGCTCCTCCTTGTCGAGCTTTCCGTAGCGCGCCTTCACGAGCCGCTTGACCAGACGCTTCTGATCGTCGGAGTCCATGATGACGTAGTCCTGGGACACGCCGAACAGCGCCGAGTTGTCGCGCAGCATCCGTGCGCACACGGCGTGGAAGGTGCCCACGGTCAGACCGTACAGATCGTCGTCGAGCAGCTTCTTCAGACGCTTCTCGAGTTCGCGCGCGGCCTTGTTGGTGAACGTGACGGCGAGGATGTCCTCCGGCCGTCCATCGCCGCTGGCGATGATGTGTCCGATCCGCCTGGTCAAGGCGGTGGTCTTGCCGGTCCCCGCGCCTGCGAGGATCACCAGGGGCGATCCGCGGTGCAGCACCGACTCCAGCTGAGGCTGGGTCAGATTCTCGAGCAGAGCCTGGGCTCGTTCGCTCGCCGGCGAACGCCACTCCTCCGCCGGTGCAGGGGGGAAGCCATCATCATAGACGTCGTACATGGCGGTCCTTCCTGTCTTCTCTCAACGTGAAAGGGGCGGCGGCATCAGCCACCGCCCCTCCGTCATTTTCCCCCTTTCGGAGGTTCGCTCAGACGCCCAACGGCAGCACTGGATCCGTGAGACCCTGTTCGATTCGCCGCTGCAGCATCATCGCACCCGGACTGTCGACGAGGACGCCGGCGTCCGCATCGCGATCGCGCTTGCGGTTGAGCGCATCCCACGCCTCCTCCCAGGTCTGGGTGAAGGCCGCCTTCGAATACTCGGTCGCCCGCGTCTCGAAGAAGTTCGCATGCTCGTGTCCGGTCTGCTCGTCGAACCACGGGATGGGATGCTCCTCGATGTGGAAGATCGGCTCGATGTCCAGCTCGCCCAGGCGGATGTCGGCGACGTAGCGCACGAAGTCCTTGAACTGCTGCTTGTTGGCACCGCGGATCTCGCCCACTTCGAACGCCTTGTCGATGAAGGCGTCCTCCATGCGAACGAAGTACCGCGCGGCGTCCTGGAGCTCGGGTGCCAGGGCGGACGAGGGAATGCCGCATTCCGCAAGCAGCGCGTGGTACAGGCGCTGACCTGCCTTGACGTGGATCGTCTCGTCGCGGATCGACCAGGTGACGATCTGCCCCATGCCGCGCATCAGGCCGAAGCGCGGGAAGTTCATCAGCATCGCGAACGACGCGAACAGCTGCAGGCCCTCGACGAACGACGAGAAGACCGCGAGTGTGATCAGCAGGCTGTGCAGATCCTCGGCCTTGTAGCTCTTGAGCCAATCGTGCTTCTCGCGCATCTCCTCGATCTCGAGGAACTCGTGATACACGGAATCCGGCACCTTGAGGCTCTCCAGCACGTAGCTGTACGCCTTGATGTGGATCGTCTCGAACGCACCGAAGACCATCAGCATGCGGCGCACTTCGCCGTTCTTGAAGATCTTGGTGAGCTGATCCATGTAGTTGTCCGCCACGTCGATGTCCGACTGGGTGAACAACCTGAAGATGTTCATCAGCAGCGATCGCTCCGCGGCCGTCAGACGATCCGACTGGATGGCCCAGTCCTTCAGATCCTCGCCCATCGGAACCTCGCGCGGGATCCAATGCACCGACTGCTGATCGTCCTCGAACCGTTCGGCCCACGGGTAGTTGAATGGCTTGTACGTCGGCTGGAAGCGCAGGAGCTGCACGTCGATCTGATCGACCGGCGTGTTGAGGGGGATTGCGTTCTCGCCGTCGTAGGTGACCCTGGGCCGCTCGATGGTGGTTATTGCGTTCATGTCGTCTGTTCCTGTCAGCCCAGAGGGTTGGATTCGATGATGAGGCGCGCCCAGGTCTCGAGACGCTTGCCGTCGTCAGCGGCGACTTCGGCCTTGATCTCCGAGAAGGTGAGGAACGCCATGTCGCCGATCTCGTGATTGGCGTCGAGCGCGTCCGCCTCCTCGTCCGTCAGATCGCACACGGCGACCAGCCCGAGGTGCACGGTGTCGACTTCCTCGTCGGTGGCGTACAGCGTGCCGACCCAGTTGAACCTGTCGGGCGCGATGGCGAACTTCACCTCCTCCATCGACTCGCGACGTCCGCCGGCCAGGACCGTCGCCATCAGATCGATCGAGCCGTCTTCGCCCACGATCACGTCGGCGAGATCGACATGACCTCCGATGCCGATCGAGATCCGTCCGTGGAGACGTGCGTCACCGCCGGTCGTGGTGCGCAGATACCGCAGATACCGGCCGCGGTTTCGCAGAAGGTAGTGGGGGATCACCTGGAGCATCGCCGGATACGCGATCCGCGAAGTCGTCGGGGCGATTGCCTCGATGGCTTCCGAAAGCGAGCATTCGCCCTCCATGATCTTCTGGAACGTCTTCAGCACGCCGTCGCCGGATTCCACCGGTCGAAGAGTCTCGAGCATCGGCCTGTGGCCTATCCAGAGATCCCCCTTGACCGTGTCGGCCACGTCGCCCTTCACGGCGTTGAAACCGACCGGCGGCGCGTACTGCCCCGCACCGTGTCCCGCCGCGATGCACAAGATGTGCGCTGTCTTTGCCATGTGTTCGTCATTCCCGTGTCTGCGGCCATGGGCCGTGCATTCTTTCGCCTGGATGGCATGCCGGCGGGATCAGCTCCCGCCGGCATAGTCTCACTGGCACGCCTCGCATTCGAAGAACTTGTCCTCGTCGATCGTGGCGATCTCGGTGATCTTCGTGCGATCGAGGGTGTTGTCCTCGGCCACCGAACGACGCACCGTCATGTTTCCGGCCCGCTGAACGGACTGCGAACGCAGATAGTAGAGCGACTTCACGCCGCTCTCCCATGCCCGGAAGTGCAGCGCCATCAGCTGCACGATGCTGATCGTCGCCGGAACGAACAGGTTCGTCGACGATGCCTGATCGACCCACACGGTCCTGTGGGACGCGAGATCCACGGCCCACCCCTGCTCGATCTCGAGCGCCGTCTTGTACAGCTCCTTCTCGTCCTCGCTGAGGAATTCGAGATGCTGGACCGAGCCGGCAGGGCTCTCATTGGCCGCATTGATCGAATCCCAGACCTCGCGGGTGTTCTGACCCTTCGCGTCCAGCAGACGTTCGAGACGCGGATTCTTGATCTGGACGCTGCCGTCCAGCGTCTTGTGGATGTACACGTTTGCCGGGACCGGCTCGGTGCAAGCCGATGCGCCACCGCAGATGACGGAGATCGACGCGGTCGGCGCGATCGCCATCTTGTTGGTGAAACGCTCCATGTACCCCGCGTCCTCGGCGTCGGGGCATGGCCCACGTTCGTAGGCCAATTCCTTGGATGCGGCGTCCAGCCCCTTGCGGATGTGCTTCAGGATGCGGTTCTGATGGCTGATCGTTGGGGCCGAGCCGTAGGGGATGCCCTTTTCCTGCACGTAGCTGTGCAAACCCATCAGACCGATTCCGACCGAGCGCTCGCGGAAGGCGGAGTAGATCGCCCTCCAGAAGCTCTCCGGCGCACGCTGGATGAAGTCCTCGAGGACGTTGTCGATGAACCTCGCCACGTCGGGCAGGAACTGCGGCACCTTGCTCCACACGTCGAAGTAGACCGCGTTCAGCGAAGTCAGGCAGCACACCGCCGTACGCCACTCGCCCAGATGATCGCGACCGGTCGGCAGCGTGATCTCTGAACACAGGTTCGACATCGAAACCTTGAGACCGAGATCCTTCTGGATCTGCGGCCGGTTGGCGTTCACCGTGTCGATGAAGATAATGTACGGTTCGCCGGTCTTCAGACGCTGGTCGACGATCCGCTCCATGAGCTCGCGCGCACGGATCTCCTTGACGACCTTTCCGTTCTTGCGACTCTTGAGCGGGAACATCGTGTCGTCGCGCACGGCCACCATGAACGCATCGGTCAGGCACAGGCCGAGGTGCAGGTTGAGCGCACGCCGGTTGATGTCGCCCGACGGGTCGCGGATCATGAGGAAGTCCTCGATCTCCGGATGGTCGACATGCATGTACACGGCGGCGGAACCACGACGCACGTCGCCCTGGCTGATCGCCAGCGTGATCGAGTCCTCGACCTTTGCGAACGACACTGCACCCGACGTCTTGCCGCCGCGAGTCGCCGCGCCGATCTCGCGAAGACGATCGTAACTCGTGCCCACGCCTCCGCCCTTCGACGACAGGAGGGCCGTTTCGGTCCACATGTCGATGATCGAGCTAATCGTGTCATCGGTGTCGTTCAGGAAGCAGCTAATGTTGAGGCCGCGGTCCGTTCCGCCGTTGGTGAGCACCGGCGTGGCGGGCATCAGCCAGTGGTTGGACATGTAGTCGTACATGCGCTGGGCGTGCTCGGCGTCGTCCGAGTACCACGCGGCGACGCGTCGGAAGACGTCCTGCTTAACGAAGTCGGTGTCTCGCGCCATGTAGCGCTTTTCGAGCGCATCGGCCCCGGGGACGGTTAGAAGCGCGTCGCCGTTCGGGTTGATGGAGATCATCTCCATCATCTCGCGCAGGGCCATCCCCCGCTTGTGTCCGCGGGACAGGATCTCGTTCTTCCAACTCCCCGGTCTTGCCCGGCGCATGTTCTCGACTCGGTGTGCTCGGTCCTGGAGCAGCCTGTCGAGTGTCGGTGCCTTCATGTCTGGCATCGGTTATTCCTTCCTGGTTTTCTCGCGGATGAGCGGAACCGCGCCGTAGGGCTTCTTGGAGTCCGCCGGCCAGCACCACAGCGACCTGTACCGGTTGCCGTTGATGCTGGCCGTGATCTCCTGACTGCCGTCCAGATCCATCGCGGTCTGATAGTCCGCGATGCCGTCGCCGCCCTCATACGCGTCGTGCGACGCATGGACGCGACCGTCCCTGAGGTAGGCGATTATGATCATGACTGCAGGGTCAGATGGCCGCAGCGCCAGAACAGCGCGACCTGCTCCGCGACCTTCGGGTCGGAGAACACGCCGATCGGAACCTCCTCGTCGACGTCGTCGCTGATCGCGATGGCCACGTAGTTGCCGCCGTCGATCGGGTCGACGCGGTAGCGACGGTCGCCCAGCGGGGTGCCGTCCGGACCGTACAGCGCGATGCTGACGGTGTCCTCGCCGCCGGCCAGGCTCTCGCCCGTGCCGATCTCGCCCACCGCAAGCGCCGGCAGGCCGACGCGCGTCGCCATGCGCGACAGGGCGCCGGATTCGGCCGCCTTCTCGATTTCCTTGACGACCCGCGCGTCCAGGGTCTCACCCGGCTCGAGGGTGAAGCGTGCGATCTCGTTGACGGCGACAGTGCGTGCCATCAGCTTGTGTGTGTCGGTCATGGTGGCCCTATTCCTTGTGCTTATCGTATTTTAGGATGGATCGACGCCGAGTCAAAGCGTCAGTTGTCTGTGGTTCCGGTTCGTCTCCCTAGCGCTTTTTAACGTACGTGCCGACCTTTTCGCTGAATGCGATGCCGGGGACCGCCTTGACCCCCTGGTCGATCAGAGCCTGCACCTTTGCGGGATCCACCGACAGCACGGAACGCGGCAGCAGCGTCTCGTCGACGACCTCCCACTCCATGGTGACCTTGCGGACGCTCTGACCACCATGGGCCGACTTCACAGTCGCGGCGATCGCCGTCGGGGCGGCTACGTCGCCCATCTCGATCCCATCCTTGGCGGCCTGCTCGGCGATGCGCTGGTTCTCGGCGTCGGCCACCGCCTTTGCGGCGAGGTACTGCTTGGTGTCGTAGGCCGACAGGCGCCCCTTCAACGCGGCGAACGCCGTGTCGAGCTCCTTGCGCAGCACCCGGTCCTTCGCCTTGCCCTCGGGATCGGGCATGACCAGCTTGAAGCTGTCGTCGAGCAGCTTGGTGACGTCCAGATATGGACGCTTCTGCTTGCCGCGACGATCGTCGACCTCGTCGATCACGCCCTTGATGCGCGTGGCGAGCGTGGTCACGCGCTGGTAGACGTCGTCGCTTCCGATCTCGGTGGGCACCCGCGTGAAAGTGTCGAGTTCGAGCACGGCGATGTTCACCAGGTGATCGATGTCGGCCTTGATCATGGTCGGCACTTCGGCCACCGACGCCAACTGCGGGGGCAGCGCCTCGGGCGGATTGTTGTCGATATTGTCGATCACGCGGTCTCCGGTCGGGTTTTCGTCGTTCTTCATGTCGTTCTCCCTTTCGTTTGCAAATGCGAAGAGGGGCCCGGCTTTCGCCGGACCCCTCCTTTTCCCGTTCCTGTCGTTCGACGCAGCGTCAGTTCATCGACTGGCCGGCAGATGCCGCCTGCCGTGCTGCGGCACGCTCTCCTTCGCGACGTGCGAAGGCGCTGTCCTCCATCGCCGAGACCTCGATCGAACGACCCGCGTCCTTCTCGATGGCCGAGCGGTGCAGCGAGCTCGTCTGCCCGAACTGCTCCCGCGTGAAGGCGGCGATGCGCGTGTCGTTGCGGTCCATGGCCGCTTCGTCACGTGCGATGCGTCGCGCCTCGAGCTCGCGCTCGGTCGGCGCCACGTACTTGCCCAGGGCACCCTCGCCCCGCTCTGCCTTCTCGACGAACCGGTCGATCGACTCCGGAGTGTGGACGGGGTGAGCCGCCGAGTTCCAGCCGACCTCGCGGTAGTGGTGTCCACTGCGGGCCATCGGCGCCTTGCCGAGCTGTGCGCTCTGGAAGGTTCCGGCGTTCCCGCGGCGCACGCCGTTCTCCATGACGACCGCCGTCTCCTTGTCGTTGATCTCGGCGTACGCGTTCGCCGAGGTCGCCTGCGCCAGACCCACGCTCTGGATGTGCGTGTGACCGGCACCGCGCAGCAGCCTGAGGTTCGCCGAGTACAGATCGGAACCGGCAGCCTCCATGTCCTGCGGCACGACGGCGGCGATCGGCTTGTCCAGATCGATCATGTGACGCACGACGTGAAGCGACTGGTCCTTGTCCGTCGAAGCGACCACGAGGCCGATCTTCGCCGTCTTCGCCAGAAGCTCCTGCATCACCGCACGATCCTCCATGTAGGTGTCGGGCTTGCGCTCTTCACCATTCTTCGGATCGGCGGCCGCATGAGCCGCGATGGTCACCGGCATCATGACCGCGGCGCGGTCCTGCTCCAGCAGCGGCTTGAGAGCCGAACGCAGCTCAGGCGACGCGGCCTGGATGTTACCGGGAGCAACCACCACGAGCCGGGCGTCGGGCACGTGAGCGGCCTCCTCCAGAACCGCGCGGCTCACGCCTTCCTCCAGGGTCACGCCGATGCCGTAGCCCCGAGCGGTCATCTGCTCGATGCTGCGACGCAGCGACGCACGATCGACCATGTCGGCCGGATCCACCATGGCACCACGCTCGGCACCCGGACCCGCCTTCTCGGCCTGGCTGAGCGTCATCGGGGTGCCGGCCTCGCGGTAGCGCTCCGAATTGCCGATGAAGGCCGCGACCGGCTGCTTCTCGTAGTCGAAGTTGCCGATGGTGAACACCGCCTGCTTGACGGCACCGCCGCCGGACGCCAGCTCGACCGGGTGGGTGACGTCGGTCGGGACGTGCAGCTGCGCGCCCATTCCCTCTGCCGCCTTGAGATTGCCGATCGCGCGGTCCATCGCCTTCGCCCAGGGACCGATGTCGTTGATGATCGCACGGGTCTCGGCGGGCATGCCGAGATCCATGAGGTGCTTGCGCATGCCGTCCGACTTGTCCGTGCGGATCTCCTTCAGCGTGACGTCCGTGTGGGCGAAGCGGATGGCGCGAGCGGCATCCATGCCCGGCAGCGCGGCGAGTGCCAGCTGTCCGAGATCGTCCTTCGCGGCCACGTCGATGCCGACGTTGCGACGATCGTTGCTTCCGTCGCTGATCGTCATCTTCTCGCCGGTCTCGCGGTCCTTCTTCTCCTCGAAGGTCTCCGAGAGGTGAGCCGTGCGCTCACGACCCTGCTGCAGAGTGATCTCCGCACCGGTGCCGTCGCGAACGGTCGCCATCTTGCCCATCTCGGACGCGAGATGGATCATCTTGGCCGAGTGGATGTCGGTCGTCTTGCGACGCGTGCTGTCGTCGGTCAGCACGAGTGCCGAACCGGCGCGATCCATCACCATCTCCTGGGCGACCTTGATCTGCTGCGCCTTGGTGTTGATAGCGCCTTCGCTCGCCTTGCCGGAGACGAGCACGATCGCACCGCGGACGGCCGGGCTGTCCCAGTCGACCATGGGCGTGCGCATCACCGAGATCTTGTCGTTGTCCTCGACCTTGCGGGTCTCGCGCGGGATGTACTCCTTGTGCGAGTTGTCGCGGTTGTTGTCGGCGAACTTCTCGCGCTCGGCACGCGCCTCGCGGAAGTAGTCCTCCTTCGACATCGTCTCCCACTTGCGCTCGGATTCCGGGCGATCGTAGATGCGCAGCGACGAGCTGGCGTCGCGGGCGCGCTTGGTCTCGCCGTCGAGGCCGACGCCGGCCATCTCGGCGTAGCTCATCGAACGCGAAGCATCCGCGTAGAGCACCTTGCGGCCCGAGACCTTCTCGTCCATCCACTTGTTGAGCGCGTTGTCCTTGTTCTCGACCGTCAGGATGGTGGTGGTCTTCGGGATCGAGTTGTAGGCCTCGGCGATGATGTCGCGACCCGGAGCGTTGGCCTTGTTCGCCATGTCGTACTTGTTGGCGACCTCGAACGCGACCGAGTTCACGCCCATGTGCGGACGCGCATGGCCGGCGGTGTAGTAGCGCTGCGGATCGGCGGCCGCATCCATCTCGCGCGCTTCCCGACGAAGAACCGCCAGGCGCTCGAAGGACATGCTGTCGCCGTCGGCGTCGAGGCCGATGTTCAGCTTGCGCAGCGTTCCCGCGATGTGGATGGCCTGCGCCTCCACTGCGTTCATGCGCCCACCCGAGACGTAGCCGACGCCGTCCGAACGACCGACGACCGCGTTCACGGCGAGGCTGCGCTCGATGGGATCCGCGGCCTGGTCCTGCGTGAGGCTGACCAGCTCGATGCGGTTGCCCTCGAGCTTCTGACCCTGGCTGGACAGACGCACGCCGGCGGCATCGGCCTCGGCCGTGACGTCGACGATCGGGCGGCCCGACGAGGCGAGTGCGTCGCGCATGCGCTGATCGGCGTCCACGGTCAGGACGATGATCGGCGATTCGCGGCTCTTGGCGTTCTCGTCGAGACCCGCGATCAGGTCGGCGACGTTCTGACGCGCCGAATCGGTGCCGCCGAGGACGATCGCGAGAGCGGGCTCGCGCTCCGTCGAGTACGGCGAAGTCGACAGGCCGTTGTCGCGCCACGACGAGAAGGCGCGATGGATCTCGCGCGGCTCGGGCAGACGCTCCTGCTCGCCGGCCCAACGCACCATCGTCTCCATGACGGTGGCTTCCTGCTGCGCTTCCATGCGCACGGAGAAGTTCCGCTCGGCCTCCACGTCCTGCGGATTGAGGATCAGCGGGATCGAGCTGAGGATGTCGTTGAGACGACGGTGATCCTCGCGGTGCTCCTCGGTGTAGTCGGTGTCGCGACCGATGCGCTGCACCTCGTCGAGGGCGTCGATCGGCATGTCCTTCAGCAGCAGGGCCATCTGGCCGACCGACTGGTTCATGTTCGCGATGATGGACGAACCACGCTCGCTCTCGACGAGGGGACGCATCTCGGACTCGATGCGGCTGTCGTCGAGGTTGTAGCCGACGGCGCGGCTGGCGGCGCGGTTGAGCATGCGGCGCGAGGCGTCGACCGGATCGATGCCGTGCAGCTGCGCTTCGGTCTGCAGGGAGACGACGTCGTCGAACACCGAGGTCAGCTGCTCGAGCTGCTTGTGGTCGAGATCGCCGTTGTACGCACCCAGCGCGACGTGCGCGTCGGCCTGACGGGTCTGCATCGCGCGATCGACCATGCGGGGCGACTCCGTCGCCTGACGGTGCAGCTGGCGCATGCCGTTCCACATCCGCGCGGCTGCGACGCGGTCCTCGCCGGTGAGGGTGCTTTCGACGTGACGCGTCAGCGCGCTGGCCGCGGTGTTGCCGCCCCAGTAGACGCCGCGGTCGGGGTTGTTGACGATGTGGTCGCGTTCAACGCTGATTCCGGGACGAGACTTCTGCTCGTCCGCGGAAAGCGAGGACCAATCGGTGTAGGAAATTGCGGTCATGCTTGGCTCCTGTTGGGCTGCTGGGTGAATTGTCCCAAACCACGGAGCCTAACGCAAGAGGCGTTTTCAGGATGGTCGATTATCTGTGTAAGTAATCGCCTCGAAAGGCCTCTCAGGGAGGTATTCGATCCTGTGCACCAGGGCGATACCGCTTTCAGAGAGGGCCTCCTTCAGGAGGTCCCTCGTCCAGCCAGCCGCGACATGGTCGTCGGCGTCATCACCCTTTTCCATCACGTAAGGCTCACGCCCCTTCGAAACGGGCCAGTGGCTGGGCCACACCAGCATGCGCAGATCGGTGCTGTTCGGCACCATGTGCAGGATCTTCAGAGTGAATTCGTAGCCCGGGGCGTCATGGTCGGACATCAGTACGACCATCCTGTTGGCGAGCGGTCCGAGATCCGCCAGCCGCACCGCGTTGCTTCCTCCCGGAATCGTCGTGGCTATCCATTCGGGGAACAGCTTCTCGGCCGCCTCCGCGGCCTTCTCGCCCTCCGCCATGACGATCGTCGCCGACTGATCGGCCACGATGCGGTCCAGATTGTACAAGGGACGCGGTTGCGGCATCGACTTCATCCGAAGCGCCTCCGCGCCGGTCACGCTGTGCCGCGACCACACGAAGGGGATGATCTCCTTGTCCCCTTCGGCCAGATCGAACCTCGCGATCCATCCTCCGATGTGTCCACCCGGCAGACGATAGGTCCATATGCGGCTTGGCGATCCGTAGGTCGAATGCTGGAAGTCGTCGATCGTTACGTGCACGCCGTCGGGCACCGGGAAGACGATCTGCCTGGGATCCTCCACCTTTTCCTTCTGACGCGCCTCGCTCTCGACGTGTTCGGGCATCTCCTCGCCACCGACCAGTGCCAGCAGCGCCTTGCGGACGTCTTCCGACTCGCACCCCCCGAAGCAGTGCCACAGCAGCTTGCCGTCGCCGTTGTTGGTCAGGGAAAGCGACGGGGTGGAGTCGTCGTGCGCTGGGCACGGCGCCAACCACCCGTCGCCGCTCTTCTTGGACCGACCTCTGCCGCTCTTGGAAAGCCGCGCCGCGATGTCAGCGGCCTTCCATGACGACAATCTGGTGCTCATCCGCTTTTCCCTTCAACCCCGTCCGACGCAGCCCGATGGTGCGCCAATCCTTTTAGGATGGGATCTTGTCGACGTCGACCTCGAGCTCGCGAAGACGTTCGATCACCCGCTTGCGGACGCTGGAGTCCAGGTTCTTGACGGTGTTCAGGTGCTGCTTGACCAGACCGACGCGATCCGAATGCTGACGCATCTCCTTGACGCGCGCCACGAGCGTCGCACCGAAGTCGGTCATGTCCTGCTTGGTGATCGGCAGGTTGTCGAGCGGGTAGCTGGTGTCCGCCTGGCGACGCGCCGGCTTCGCCGCACCGGCATCCGCCTCGGCAGGAGCGGCCTGCCGCTCGGCCGCCGGAGCGGCAGCCTCGGTTTCGCGCACAGGCTGCTGACGCTCGTCGGGCTGACGCTCCGCGCGCTGCTCGGGACGACGGTCCGTGTCGTTCTCGCGCTCCGACGGACGCTGTTCCTGACGCGCAGGCTCGCGCTCCTCGCGACGCGGCTGTTCGCGCACGTCGTCGCGAGCCTCGGGACGACGCTGCTGGTCGCCGCGGTCGCCTCGCTGATCCTCGACCTGACGCTGACCGCCGCCACGCTGATCCTCGACCTGACGCTGACCGCCGCCGCGCGCACGCTGATCCTCGACCTGTCGCTGACCGCCGCCGCGCTGCGCGTTCTGCCGCAGGCTGCGCGCCTTGCTGAGGTTCTGCGCCTTGCCGTTGTGCGCGTACTCGATGTCCTCCTGGCTTCCGTTGGAAGCCATCATCATGCCGAACGCCTTGCCCAGCAGCGTCGCGCAGCGCTTGAGACCATCGGTCGCGGCGCCCTTGACCGCCATGCCGAACGCCTCCTTGCGGCTCTTGCCCTCCTCGGCTTCGCCGTAGCCGATGCCCGGCTGCACGAAGACGGTATCCGTCCCGTCAGCCGTCGTCTTCTTCACGGTGAGCTTCACCGCGCTGACGACCTGGACCATGTGCATGGTCACGTCGGTTCGGCTGTTGTTGCGCGTGAGCGACTTGGTTTCCGTCCAGTCGTCCATCTGATGGATGCTGGCCTCGACGCCCCAGCCGAGCGGACCGAACACGTTGTTGAGCGCATCGGCGATGATGTCGCCCTTCAGGAAGCTCTGGACCGTGTTGCCGCCGCCGGGACGGCTGGAGATCACCGCGGCATCGACCGGCTGATTGATCTTCGCGGCCATCTCGTCGCTGATGTGGATGGTCGAGGGGTAGTCGCTGGGCATGATTATACTCTCTTTCGGTGGACGTGGACGAAGTGGACTCTGGGTCCGGACGATTGGTTGGGAGCCCTCGGGGATCCCGCACAGGAAGAACGTTACAAGAACACCATGGCGACGATCTTGTAAAGCCCCCCGATGCTAAAATTGCACGTCATCCGGACATCGATCAGAAGAGGGCGGCCGGCGCCTTGTCGATGACGCTGACCTTGGGGTTTCCGCGCCCGTCCCGTTCCACCACGACCATGCGTCCACCGCTCTCCAGACGACCGTCGCTTCCGGCCAGATGGATGAGATTGGTGTCGATCTGGCGAAGCCGCACCTCCAATCGCTTGACCGTGGCGTCGACCGGCGCCCGCTCGACCATGATCCTGGCCCTCTCGTCCAGCAGCGTGTCCACGCTCTCGGCGGCGGCCTGCACCTTGGCGACCGTCTTTCCGGCGCGGATGGCCACCGCGTCGCTCGCGAAGTCGATGTCGGGCTCCTCGCCCGATATCACCGTCTGGATGAAGTCCTCGACCCGGGTCCTGATCTCCTGCCTCGTGGCATCGTCCGCCGTCACATGGAAGAGACGGCTCGAGTACCCGTCGACCAGCAGACCGACCAGCACGTCCTCGATGTCGTGCGCCGCCGCGATTGCTCGGTACCGCATGAGACTCTTGTTGGGGATGGTGCCCGGCTCCTTCCATTCGCGCAGCGATGCCTCGGTGCGCTGCGCGACTACGAGCAGTGCCGGCCTACCGCGACTCGCCATGCTCGGCGCGACCCTCCAGCAGCGGGGCGGCATGATGACTCCGCTCGTCGTGGAGTGCGGATCCATGTGCGTCTCGACCTTTATTCCGTGGTCCTCCGCGATCCCCTGCATGATCGGAACCATGAGTCGGCCCTGCCAGCGGCCGTAGTCGCCCGCACCGCTGTCGGCGCCGTTCTGCAGCTCGTTCCACAACGCCCATTCGGACTTGTTGGAATCGAGTCCGAACAGTGCGGGCACCTCGCCCGTGCGCAGGTACGTTCTTGCAACCATGTCTTTTCTCCGTCCCTTGGATGCGGTCCCCCGCCCCTTGGGACGGAGATTCTACTTGAGCCAGCCCCGACGCTTGGCTTCGGCCTCGTTCTCGGGGGTCTTCGGAAGATGCCAGCGCTTCGTCTCGCCATTGAACTTGGCTCCGAGAGCCTTCGCGGCGTCCCGGTCGGCGGCGGCGTCGTACGGGATGTCCAGGACGAGCGATCCGCCCGGCATCTCGGCGAACGGCTTGGGAGGCGGACGCTTGATGCTCTTGTTCCGCGTCGCCCCTCCCTCCGGTGCGCGCAGCCTGGTGTCCTCGGCGGCGAGGCAGAGCCTTATAGCCTCGATGTTCCGGGTCTGCAGGTACGCGCGCGCCTTGTCGGGATCCATCTTCGTCTGCTCGACCTCGCTGAGCATGTGCTCGAGCACGGCCGTCGTCTCGACGCTGACGATCTTGGGCACGTTCTTGTCGCAGAACGTGATCAGATCCTCGCCCAGCGCCGTCGGCGAGAGCTTCCCCTTCGAGGAGACGATGTAGAGGCGTTCGCGAAGCTTCTTGACCGTCTCGCCCCATGTCGACTTGGTGCCGATCGTGGAGGCGCGCTTGAGCAGCGCCCTCGTCGCGTCGTCCTTGCCCAGGGTCGACAGATCCCGCATCTGTCCGATGATCGATCCCTCGGTGTAGTTCTTCGGCGCCCTGGTGACCTTGGAGATCACGCGCGGGTAGGTGCCCACGCCCATCGTGCCGTTAGGGATCGGCGGCAGCTGACCGCCGTCCTCGTCCTCCTCGGCGCCTCCCTCAGGCTTCTCGACCTGGTCCGCCGCGGCGTCGTTGGCTCCGAAGAGCACCTTCCAGCCGGGCGACACGATCACGCGGCCCGAAGCCGTGAACTCCGTCCCTTCGGCCGTCCAGGTGAGCTTGGTCTGCTTGTAGTGGCAATCCGGATAGAACTGGGCGAGATACTGCCGCACGATGAGCGCGTACAGACGCTGCTCGTCCGGCGTCAGCTTGCTGATGTCGGCCCTTTCCACCGTCGGGATGATGCCGTGGTGGTCGGCGCCGGATTCCGCGAGCTTCTTCGACGAGAAGACGTCGGCGCGCTTGACCGCGGCGTCGGGCACCTTGTTCGACAGCGCCGTGAACATCTCCTTCTCGCGCAGGGGTATCGTCTCGAATCCGGGCGTGTTCTTCAGGTTGCCCAGGATCGTCGCGACGTCGTTCCACTGCTCGTCCTCGAGATGGACGCCATCGGTACGCGGATAGCTGATCAGCTTCCTCTCGTCGTAGAGCGCCTGGGCGACCTCCTCCGTGTGCTGGGCGGGCCAGCCCCACAGGTTGTACGCCCTGATCTGCAGAGACGAGCTCTCGAACAGCGTGGGTGGCTTGTCCTGACGGTCCTGGCTGTCGGCCATGACGGGAGCGGTCACGTTGTTCACCTTGCGCGCTATGTCCAGCGCGGCCGTCGCATCCCAGACGCGACGCTCCTCGGGCGGCCGATGATGCAGGGTGACCGAATGCGGTCCGGCGTCGACGCGGATCGACAGCTCGCGGTACTCGCGCGGCTTGAATTCCCGGATCTCGCGCTGCCGGCGGACGATCATCGCCAGAACCGCCGTCTGCACTCGTCCAATCGAGATCGGCTCCTGGTGACCTTCCGGCGCGAAGCGCTTGGTGAACACGCGCGTGAGGTTCATCCCCTCCATCCAATCGGATTCCGCACGGATCTGCGCGGCCTCCGCCAGCATGAACTTCGCCGTGTAGGGAAGAAGGGAGTCGACGGCCTTGCGGATGGCGGCCTGGTTCGCGCCCGAACTCCACAACCGCTTCTTGGGCACGCGGTTGAGACCGAGGTGACGCAGGATCAGCCAGGCTATGTACTCGCCTTCGCGCCCGGCGTCGGTCGCGATGATGATCTCGGTCGCGCCCTTCGAACCCTTGCGGATCGACTCCAGCCACTTGGCCTTCGCCTCGATCTCCTTGAGCCTCCAGCTGTCGGGGATGATCGGCAGATGCGCTATGTCCCAGTTGGCGTACTTGGGATCGTAGTCCTGCGGTTCGGCCAACTGCACGAGGTGTCCGGATGCGCATACGACGCGCCCGCGATCGGTATCGAAGCAGTTCATGATGCCGGGCACCGGCTTGGGATTGCCCAGCACGGCGGCGAGATCCTTGCCGAAGCTGCTCTTCTCGGCCAGCCAGAGTTTCATTTGTCGTCATCCCCATCCATGGATTGTGGCATTTTAGGATGAAACACGATTTTTCGCCAGTGCCCGCTTGCGGGGGTTGCTGGGAGGGTGATACCATTCGCTTCGGACGGGATGCGAGCGTGCAGTCCCGGGCAGCCCCACCTCAGGGGCCGGTGACGGAGGCTTTATTATGGACTTTCCCCATGTCGATGAACGCACGCAGGAGCCCTATGCTCGCCTGTGGCCGGTAGTTGCCGAGAACGTGACCGTCAAGGAGGCCGCCAAGGACGCTCCCCAGATGCTCTCGGCTCCAACGAAGGAAGAGAAGGCCGAAGCCGGCGGCTTCCACTACAAGCTGTACGAGAGCCGCATTCCCGCGGGCTTCGACGCCGACAAGAGCTTCGGCGCCTGGGCGACCGAAGAGGCGCGTGCCAAGGCGATCGACGAGAGCGCCAACTACACCAGGGGCAAGGCCGTCGGCGAAGCCGTGACCAAGGCCACCGCGGACGAGCGCGTCCCCGAGGCCGTCCGGTACTACCCGGCCGTCAACCCGCAGGTCGAGAACGCCGGCGAGAAGAACCGCGACAAGTTCAACGAGATCGTCGGCCAGGTGGTCGCCGAGCGCGATGCCGCGGCGAAGGCCAGCAACCCGGAGCACAAGGTCGAGCGCAAGGACGTCGTCATGTACGACAAGTCCGAGCACGTGAAGGCCTTCGTGAGCAAGATCGGGCCGATCCCCGAACTCGCCTACTGGCAGTCGGACGAGGCGAAGGACGCCTGGAAGCAGGAGGGCGCCAAGCTCCAGAAGGGCCAGGAGAAGGTCGAGCAGCGCGCGGGCGACATGGTCGAACGCGCCGGCAAGATCGGTGAAGGCAACGACTTCGCGGGCAAGTACGGCAAGGGCCTGATGATGCCGCCGAAGAAGTACGCCACCGAGCGTTCCGCGGTCGAGGCCGAGATCGGTTCGGCGAGCCTCAAGGACCTCAAGGCGGTCCAGGGCGCGAGCGAGCGCGAGTTCAAGTTCCTCGAGAAGAAGCTCTACGCCATCCAGATCAAGGCGGCGCAGGAGAAGAATCCGGAACTGAAGGCTCCCGACTTCAACGCGCTGAAGCCCGACGAGCGTCGCAAGGCCGCCGGTTACAAGGAGCTCAGCGACGAGGAGTTCCGCAAGATGACGCGGATGAAGGACGGCTTCTTCACCATCAGCAACGAGCTGAAGGGCCGCGGCGAGCATCTGTCCGTCGAAGAGGCGCGCGACCTCAAAAACAAGGTCGACGCACCCGAGCAGAAGAAGCCGCGTGACGAGAAGAGCCAGAGCCTGAAGCAGAAGGCTCCCGAGCCGCAGCAGACCGGTCGCGCGTCGAGCAAGGGTGCGCGCGCCGCATCCGCACTCGCCAGCACGCTGGGACGCTGATCTCCAGGACGTTCTCCGAAGGGAGGTGATCCGGTCATCTGGGGGAAGGGGTCGCGGCAGCCCGCGGCCCCTTCCGTCGTCCGGATCCAAGCGAAGGGGCGGAGCAGCGATGCTCCGCCCCTTCGTCGTTTCAGGCCGCGTCGTGGAAGACGTGGGGCCCTTCCGCCAGCACGTCCATCTCCGCGATGAATCGCGAGGGACGGGCCTGACCCTTGCGCGACATCGACCAGCTTACGATCAGCATCTTCTTGGGCCGCGTGATCGTCACGTACGCCAGGCGGCGCTCCTCGTCGATGCTGCCCTCGTTCTCGCGCTGGCGGCTGGGGAACTCGCCCTCCTCCCAGCCCGGTGCGAAGACGATGTCGAACTCCAGCCCCTTCGCGCTGTGCATGGTCGCCACGTTGACGCCCTTGCGGCCCGCATTGAAGTCGAGGCTCGTCAGCGACGCCAGCGTCTTCGACAGACCGATCTGTTCGACCATCTCGTCGGCCAGCATCACGAAGCGCGCATAGGCGTGGTCCTCGGCACGTTCCGAGGTCATCGCCGCGGACTTGATGCCGATGTAGTCCCCGACGCGCGCGAACGGGGACGACAGCTTCTTCTCGGGCGACAGCATCGAGCGCACCTCCGCGACCATGGTCACGAAGCGCTTCGCCCCCGAACCGTCGGGGATCTTGCCCTTGGCCTCCATGTCCAGCATGTAGCCCACCGGGCCGATCCGAGCGCCCGGACCTTCGTTGCGCTTCTGGACCCGCTGTTCGACCTGACGGATCATGCCCTGATCCAACAGCTGATCCGGGTAGCGCACCATCCTCTCGAACATCAGGGGATTGTCCGCCCTGCTCGAGATCTGCATCCACGCGATCAGCGCCGCCACGGGCTGCGTGTTGAGCGGCAGGCCCTCGTGCATGTTCACCTCCATGCCGTTGGCGGCGAGATAGGTCGCCACCTCCTGGCAGGACTTGTTGGTGCGGCAGAGCACCGCCACGTCCTCGGGCTTCGAACCATAGGTCTTCATCGCGTCCAGCATGACCTCGAGCATGAGCTGCTTCTCGGTCGCCGGGTCGGGAGCTTCGATGATCCGCACGAGCGCCTTGGAATCCGACTTGGTGCGGATCTTCTTGTCGTGGCGATCGGCCACGTGCCGGATCAGCTTGGACGCCTTGTCGAAGATCTCCTTGGGCGTGCGGTAGTTGTCCGTCAGGTGCATGACGTGCGTATCGGGCCAGTACTTGGAGAAACGCACCGTGCTCTCCAGGCTCGAACCGCGCCACTGGTAGATGGTCTGGTCGTCGTCCGCCGCGCAGAACAGCTTGGTTTGCTCGCGGTCGACCAGGTTCTTCAGCAGGCGGATCTGCAGCATCGAGAGATCCTGGTATTCGTCGACGAGGATCGAGTCGAACTTGCCGCGCCAGATGGCGCCGACCTCGGCGTTGTTCTCCAGCAGCATCGTCGTCATCGACAGCATGTCGTTGTAGTCGATCATGTCGTAGAGCCGGAGGAACTGCGTGTAGCGGCGGTAGATCTCGATCTCGTCGCCGCCGATGCCGGCCGCCCATTCCAGTCCGCGGTGCTCGAACAGGTCGGCAGCCTCGTCGGGGGTCACGAGACGCGTCTTGGCTTCCTCGATGAAGGCCAGGGTGCGCTTGGCCACGTTTCGCTCGTCGGGCGTGTTGACGGCGTTGTGGTTCATCTCGCCGAGGATTCGGTAGATGATCTGCATGCCCTGCTCGCCGTCGACGATCGCGTCGGCGCCGGTCAGACCCAGTTCCTGCGCATGCTGACGCAGGATCCTGAGGCCGATGGAATGCAGCGTGCCGATCCAGAGGTCCTCGATCGGAATCCGCAAGGCCGGCGTCAGCCTGTCCTTGAGTTCCTGCGCCGCGGCGTTCGTGTACGTGCAGGTCAGGACGCGCGACGGCGAGACGCCGCTCGCGTACATGTTGGCCACGCGGGCCGTCAGGGTCTTGGTCTTGCCCGTGCCCGCCGGGGCGATGAGCAGGATGGTCCGGTCCTCGGCGAGAGCCGCCGCCATCTGGGCGGGCGACAGCTCCTTCATCATGGCCGCACACTTCTCCGGATCCACGTTGGCGCCGGCGTCCGACGTGGCGTTGTTCGTCTGGTTCTCGACCTTCGTCGCGAACGTGTCGTCGTTCGTGAAGCCGTCGGTGAACTCGTCACGGGGCTGCTTGTCATTTTCCATCATACGTCTCCTTCGGAGATTAGGGTTTCCAGGTCTGTCTTGAAATGAGGATTACTCATCCCGGCAAGGGGTCGGGCACGTACGCGACGATGTACGCGCGTCCGTCAAACCTCACGATGGAGCGGTCTCCGTCGGGTCTCAGTTCACCGTTCGCCATTCCGTCGCTCGACATGTGACACTCCTTCATGGCGTACTCCCTTCCGTTGGGCGTTACGAGGATCAGTTCGCTGCTGATCAGCCATCCGACCGAGACGTCGCGTCGCACTTCGTTCGGCACGCGCACGGGGCGATCGGGATGAATTTCCAGATGCAATGGCGCATCGCGGGGAGGGGGTGGCAGCCATGGCGCTCGCCGCCCTGCGGGCGTTCCGTTCGACCAACCGAACTCGGCATCGCCACCGTCCAAGCCCAGGAGGCCGATCGATCTCACGCCGCTGGTCTGCTCGACAAGCCATTCGGCGAAGGCGATCGCCTTGGTCCGGCTTTCGAGCGTGAGGTGGTGGTGGAATCCCGCCTGCGTCAGCACGACCAGGGACCGTTCGTTCATCTCGCGGCGCCGGTGCGCATCGCGTCCGGACGTGCGTCCGGGATTATTTCGTTGCATGGTGTCTCCTTCGGATGGTGTCGACCGCAGCGGGCCACCCATCCGAAGGAGACTGGATCACCTTCGGATCATGCGGCCCGCTTGCCGAGATCGATCTTCTTGTCGAGGTCGACGGGACTGTCGTACGGCGACGTGTAGAACGTCGCCACGGGCGCCTGGCGCTTGGCCATCTCCTCGGCGATGCGCTTCTGGCGCACGAAGTCCGGCACAGGCGGTGCGGGCTTCGGGCCCAGACCGGTACGCGGATTGAACGCCTTCGCCAGCAGGTCCGGATACTTGAAGAACATCTTGCTCTTCAAGGTGTAGGGACGCGACATGAACCCCTGGCAGATGAGCATGTGCGTTCCCTGCTTCATCGCCGAAATGTCGCCCGGGCGGATGAAGTCGACCTTCTCCAGGGCGACCGACTCGTTCGACTTGCCCCACTCCTTCATGTCCGCACCGCGGCTCTTCGAGAAGCTCGAACGCTTGATGGTCGTGGCGCCGACCATCTTCTGGATCAGCGAGATGGTCCCTTCGTCGTTCTGCGGCAGCACGTACTTCACGGCCGTGGTGGCGTAGATGATCTGCTGATCCTCCTTCGAGTAGATCTTTCCGATCTGCGAATCGGACTGCGCGATCAGGCAGTAGTACGTCTTCTTCGATCGTCCCAGATCCGGACCGGTCATGACGGCCTCGATCTTGGGAAGCTTGGCGAACTCGTCGAGCATGAAGCAGACGGGGTACGGCCCGAGCTTGACGCCCTTCTTGTTGGTCGCGTTGGGCTCGTAGGCGAGGAATTCGCGACTGAGCACTTCGTAGACTAGCGACGTGATGGTCGCGAACGCCGCGGCCTCCGCCTGGTTGACGCACATGTAGAGCGTGACCGGCTTCATTTCGCCATCGGCCGGATCGACCATGCCTCGCAGATCGGAAGGCACGAAGTCGCATGACGTGGTGCGTTCACGAACCGCCGCGTTCTTGAACGGCAGGAACGCCTTGTCCATCGTACCGAGAATACCCGACCGCTCGTTCGGCGCCATCGACACCAGCGGGGTGATTTCCGTCGCGGCGCGCGGGTTGTACTTGAAGTCCATGCACTCCTTGACGATCGCCTTGAGCCAGTCGGACAGCGCGTCGCCCTGGTGGAAGCCGCCGGTCTTGGCCGCCTCCTCCTTCTTGGCGTCGTTCTCGTCCGATGCGCGCCTCAGTCCCTCGTTGACCAGATCGATCATCATCGGGATGCACGGTTCCTGCGCGTCCTTCCACTGCGACGGCAGGCCGTCCATGTTGCCGGCGTCGACGATCTTCGAGCACAGGTAGTGCAGGAAGCCGACCAGCGCCGCGCGTCCCTTCTGCTCGAAGTAGTCGTTCTTTCCGCCGCCGCCGTCGGGCGACAGCACGTTGGCGATCGCGTCGAGATACGTGTCGCGCTCGGCCGATCCGGCAGGTGGAAGCAGCTTCGGGGACAGCACGTTGAAGCGCGGGTAGAAGACCCACTTGGATGGATCGGGATCGCGCGTGTCGTCGGTCGCGGACCAGTCGATCTTGAAGACGTGACCGACTTCGCGACGCCACCCCGAAGTCAGATCGAACAGCTCGGGCTTGGGATCGTTCACGATGAAGGACGATTCGTCCGTCTCGAGGATCGACGGCACCACGAACGATGCGGTCTTGCCCGTGCCCGGTGGAGCCAGCACGAGCACGGACAGCGTCTCGATCAGCCGCACCGGCTCCTTCGTGGCGGGCCACTCTCCCAGCGTCAGGTAGTTGCCACCGCGGATGCCGACCTGCTTGCGGTCCTCCATCTCGCGGATGTCCCGCAGCGTGCCGCGTCGTGCGTCGCCGTGTATGAGGTCGTACATCCGGTAGGGATTCAGCGCGGCGGCCACGCCGGCGGGGATCGCCGACAGCACCAGCATCGCGATGGTCGCGACCACCGTGTAGGTGACGTCCAGACTCCAGACGTACTGCATGCCCTGCACGAACTTCTGCGGGTCGTAGTAGCCGCCGAAGAAGTTCTTGACCGTGATCCACGTGGTCGCGTCGAAGTCGGTCGTGGCCACGTAGGCGAGGATGGGTGCGAATTGGATGAGGTGGATCAGCAGGACCAGGGAGGCGAGGCCCCCGACGGCGATGATGATCGTCCCCTTGTTCTTCTCGTCCGAGAAATGCGTCGGGATGCGGGACATGTTCGGTGATGCTCCAAGGCGTATGGAGCATGCTTAAACCGTCTTGACGTCATCCTGCAAATGATTTCCGACCCTGTCGGCGATCTCGTGGGTCAGCACGCGTCCCAACTGCTCGGCGAGACCAGCCCATTCCTCGTAGCTCGCGATGGGCACGCCCGACGCCCTGGCGGCTTCTGCGGCGCGCGAATTGCCGTCGCTGTCCGGAGACACGTGGAACAGGCAACCCTTGACCGGATGGTTCGCGACCAGCCAACCCGCGTCCACCGAGATCCGGTGTATCAGCGCGCGTCCTCCTCCGCGTCCCTCGAGCGACATCATCGGACGTCCCTCCATGCGCGAACGGTCGAGCATCGTCACCCGTGCGGGCGGCAATCCCCTCCATCGCCGGTTGCTGCGCCAGTGCGCCTGCCAGTCCTTCGGGGCGCCGATCCTTCCCCGAGCCGCGATCTGGGCCCGGTTGGCCTCGGGCCATTCCTCCTGCGGAACCATCGCCCTTTCGCCGGCGACCAGCGTCGCATCGATGTGGCTGCACCAGTTCACGCCTGCGCACGAGCACACGACGTAGCCCTCGAGGGGCACCAGCACGACGTGCCATGCGTCCTCGGACATGCTTCGCACGCGGAAGCTGTGGGTCCTCCCCGTGGGGGATCGCATCACGCGGTGAGGGTCCTGTTCATGTCGATCACCTCGCCCGAAGCGAGTCGCCATGCACCCGTCATCATCTCGAGGCAGAGCTTCTCCTCGTCCTGGATGCGCTTCTGCGCGCGTTCGTCGTGGCGCAGTTCGGACGTCGCGATCGCCAGACGCCAGACGAGGAGCGCCGTGGCGAGGAGGGTCAGCACGACGGTCGTCAGCCCCTCCGTGTTGGCCAGTATCAGGCACGAGACCGCCAGTGCCGACAGCACCCAGATCGACAGCGCGATCATGATGGGCCGCGTGCCGCGAGGCGGCGGAGCGTTCTGCTCCCTGATGACTTCGCCGGTGTCGTGGTTGAGCACCATGACCGGCCGATCCGGACGGATGGAGACGCCGTCCTTGACCATGACGACGCTGACGCGCTGCCCCGCCTTCGGTTCGGACGGAGCGCGCCATTGGAACGTTATCGGGTTCTTGTCCTGGTCCATCATGCTGACGTTGTGGCCCACGCCGTCCTGTTCCGAACGCTCCCACCCCATCACGTACCCGTCGTGACGCGCGTAGGTGTTCCAGGTCTTGCGGATAATGTCGTTCACGAGATCTTCCCCTTGATGAGATCGCGCACCGGAGCGAAGCCCCGCCGATGGTAGGGGCCAAGCCCGTGCTTCAGCAGAGCGCGCACGTGTGCTGCCACGCCGTATCCCTTGTTGCTCTTCCAGTCGTAGATGTCGTCGTCGCCCGCCAGCACGCGCATCGCCTGATCCCTGTCGACCTTGGCGATCAGACTGGCCGCCGCGACGGAGGGGCAGGATGCGTCGGCACCCTTCATGCACACGATGTCGGCGTTTATGCCCTCGGGGCGTTCGGTGCCGTCGATGATCACGAGAGCATCGCGTGGGGCCGGCAGCATGTACCACGCTCGCGCCATGGCCATGTGCGTCGCCTTGCCTATGCCGTGCGTCTCGATCTCCGCGACCGTCGCATGCCCGATCGCCACGACGCCGCTCTGCCTTATCGCATATGCCAGCGCGTCGCGCTTCTTCTCCGGGACCTTCTTCGAGTCGTCGACGCCTTCCGGCACCCGCATCTGCGGAAACCATACCGCGGCAGCCGTCACGTGACCCGCGATGCACCCTCTCCCGACTTCGTCGATCCCTATGACGGGACGGTCGGAAATCCTGCAGCAATGTTGTCCTGGTTCACGCATGATTCCGCCGACGTCTCCCTGGCGTCGGTTTTAGGATCATCGGCCGGCAGGGGCAAGGCGGCAGCCATCGAACGCGGGACGAGGCTGCAGATCGCGTCCAGCATCGCGGCTGCGGCCAACTGCCAGGTGTCCACCGGGACGACGAGAACGCCCCTCAGAGCCATGTCGACGTAGCGCTCGGATTTCTCCCGCGACGACACGCGGCGCCCTATGACATTCCCTGCGCCGTCGACGGGGGTGGGTGGCACATCGTAGGCGTCACCCTGCTGGATGAGGAAGCATCGAGCGCCCTTCTCCGCCATCTTTTGCATGCGGAGCATCTGCGCATCCAGGTCCCGGTCGAGGATCGTCGCCTGGAAGTCCGGCCCCGTCTTGCGCTCGAACACCGCCATGTGTTCCGCAGCCGGCCCCCACTGCGCGACGAAGTCGCCGGTCTCGAGCGTCACCGGCACCACGTACAGTCCGGCTATGCCCTGCAAGGCGTCCACGATCCTCTTGTCCTCCCGGTGATCCACGTAGAGCACGCAGGGCGATCCCGGTCTCCAGCGGTCCGATGCGTCTGAATCGTCCCGCAGCGTCCTGCAGCGTACCGATTCCGCGATGTCCGTCGGCCTCCGTTCGTAGTCGAAGTAGCTGCGCCTGCGGAACCCGGGGAGGGTCGCGCTGGTCTGCGGATTCTTGTCGGGGTTCGCCGCATGCTTGCGGGCCATGTCGATAAGATCGCCCCACGAGACGTCTCGTCCGAATATCTGTTCGGCTATGAACGCGGCTGCGTCCTTGGTCAGACCCGTCTTCTCGGTCTTCGACTGCCATGCGGCATGCCTGTTGCCCGGACCGCCTGCGACCGCCTGTATCCATCCCATTCGCGAGAAGTAGATGCGAATCCGCATTCTGGGCGAGTACTCGTCCTTCTCCAGGATCTTCATCCCGGTTACCCTCGCCGAAGCCGGCGTCCCACGCGAGTCGTCCCGCTTGCCATGCATCTCCTGCGACGCGTCGATGCTCCGAACGATCTCCGACCGCCTCTCCGACGTGGCGCAGGCCCATTGCAGAAGTTCCGGTCCGAACGGTTCCACCCCTCTCTTGCAGTACAGGCCCGCGTGGATCGCCGTGACGACGCCGCGTGCCGTCAGCTGGCCGATCGCCGGTCGTGGATCCTCACCCAGCCTGTCCCAGGCCTCGCGGGTGCTGAACACCTTGGCACGCATCGACATGATGCGGTCGGCAGCGGGTCTGCGTCGAAGTTCGTCCTCGTGCTGGACCGCTATCCGCTCCGCCACCTTCGCGGCCTGCCTGGCCATCCGTTCGGGCGTCGCGGGCTTGGCTCCGGTCAGTCCTATCAGCAGTGCGACTTCGGGGTGGTTCTGGTCATAGTGCATGGCGGAGAAGACCCCGGTCGCCTGCCGCTTGATCTCTCCCTTCGATACGAGCTGCTCCAGTGTCGCCACGTGATCCGATCCGACCGTCCGTTCGAATTCGTCGCGCGTGAAGATCGGGTTGGCCAAGGCGAAGAGGCGGGCCACGTCCACCTTCGACGTGGAAGCCGGGGGGCGTCTCCACAAGGGAGGGTCCGTCACGGCTGCACGGGTGACCGCGCCGGCTCTCTTCGCCATTTTCCTCTACCCTCTCCTAGGTCTCGTCTTCGTCTTCCAGTTCGCAGTCGAAGAACGAGCCGTCGTTTCCGACCGCCTGCAGTTCGTCCGCCACGTCGTCGCGGTGCACGTGCGCGACGCTCTCGATGACCGGCGTTCCGCTGATCAGCATGCCGTCGTCCGCGTCCTGCAGGATCTCGGACAGGCTCATTCGCCCCAACGTCTCCATGAAGTCGGCGGCGTTCTCGGATGCTCCCATCACGTCGATCGTGATGCGCCCCTTGTACACTTCCAGCTTCATGGCTTCACGCCCAGTCGTTGCCGTGCGCCGTCCACGCCGAGAAGCGCGTAGGTCGCGGCGATGCGGCGGTCGCTGGTGGAATTCGACACGTTGTCGGTCACCCATCTCTCGGCGGCGTCCACCGCGTACGCCGCCTGGTCGTCGTCGGCGGTGTTCGCTGCCTTCGCCCCGAGATGGCCCTTGATCTCGCTCGCGACGTCGTCGAGGACCTCCGACATCTCTCCGCCTTCCGCGTCCATGCGGTCGCCCAATGTGCGGATCTCCTCGCCATGCGTGTTGAGCATGGCATCGATCTCATCGTCGAACGCGGCGAGCGGTTCGTCCTCGCCGTGCTTGACGACGATGCGTTCGACATCGTTCACAAGGGGTGCCATCAGCACGTCCAGTGCTGCGTGGAGCGTGTCCAAGCCCGTCTTGGGGTTCATGACCCGCGCGTCGACCTCGAAGCCGATGCGTTCGCTTTCGTGGTCGTCCTCACGCTTTTCGTCCGGATCGACGATCTCGTACACGTACCCGCCGTCGCGCCTGATGAGCGCGGCCTCGTGCGCATACCGCACCTGTTCGTGCACAATGAACGCATGACACTCGTTGTCCATCTTCCAAAGGTCGTGGAACAGGCCCCTGTCCGTACCACCTTCCGCCGCAGGTCGGCTCACGACGTCGCGGAATTCGAGACCCAGGGCCTGTTTCAGCTTCCGCCCCGTCAGCCAGTCGAAGCCCGGGATGGCGACGTTCTTCATGTCGCCTGACAGACGTCTCGCTATTTCGGCGTCCGGCACCTTCATGCGGCGCAGCAGCGGCACCAGCATCTCGTCCATTGGATCTGTGAGATTCGATCCCTCGAACCCGTATCTGGCACGCAGGTAGCGCGCGGCCGTGGATTTCCCCGCTTCCTGCTTTCCGGTGAAGCCGATGATAAGCTGTCTGGTCATGCCATGCCCTCCTGGTTCACGTGTACATCCGCCGTTGCCGCTTCGAGACCGTCCTCGGTGCGCGTGGCGATCACTCGCACCGTAGCACCCGCGGCGTGATCCCTCCCATGGTATCCGGCGGGCATCGAGACGACGGTCAACTCCCATGCGGCGTTGGACACCGTCATCGTCGTCTGACCGACGCGCAGCGGCCCGTCCAACCGACCATGGATCACCCCCTGCTCGCCTTCGGCCATGTCCAGCCAATCCTCATCGCATCCGATGCGCGGCAGTTCCATCATATCAGCCATGCGTCCACTCCCCTGTCGTCAACCATTTCCGCATCTCCGCGTTCGACCAGCGACACCGCTTCACGCAGCGTCCATTCGACCTCCTCGCGCCTCCATCGCAGGCATGCGTCGACGTCGTCGGGATGCACTTCGGCCACGACGGCCTCTCCGCCGTCGTGCCTCATCGCGATCCGCACTCCCTCCATGCGGTGATCGATGCACCACGCGTTGAGATACGCCGCTTCCACTGTCCGTCCGTCGGCGGTGACTATCATCGGCCCCTCCTACAGCCGGTCCGTGACCGATGCCACGCCCGGGGTGAAGATCCGCCCGTACAGCTTGTGCACGGACTCCTCGCTCGAGGCGGCGAGCCAGTCGCAGATCACCCGATCGTCCCGCCCGCAGGCCTGATACCGCGAGTAGATCTTCTCGGGAAGCTGGTGACGGGGATCGTTGCGCATGACGTCGAACAGCTTGACCAGACTCATCTGGCCCTGAAGCCGTCCATGCTGGAGCTTCGGCGACATGATCACCCGCTCGAGGATGGACTTCTTCACCGCCTCGACGAGGGCGAGGGCGTTGGGTTCGATGTCGATCTCCCATGCATACAGGGGATCGCTGAACTGCGGGCGCTCGCGGATGCGGGTCCGCGCCATGCCGTACCCCATGAGGCGTCCGATCTGATCCTGTCTCGCCTTCGTGTCTCCGAACAGATTGTCGATGACGCGGTCGAAGCCGGTCTCGTCGCCGAAGAACTCTCCCGAACCCCTCTGGGATGAGTATTCGATGTAGTCCTCCCACAACGACGTCGGGACGTCCGCGGCGAGCTGGTCGCGATCGATGAGATCCATGGTGATGGAGTCCTGCAGATCGGCGAACGAGTACGCGAGGTCGTCCGACCGGTCCATCAGCGAGGCGTCGACGCTCTTGGCCTTGCTCGAGACCACGAGCTTCGCCTGATCAGCGCCCAGGGGTTCCAGCAGCCATGCGACCACGTCCCGTTCGGAATCGAGATAGCACTTGGGCGGTGCGTGGGCGTCCTCGGTGATCATCGGGACACCCGTCTCGGTCAGCATCGGCCCGGGCACCGGCATCTTGAGCGCATCGCTGTACGCCACCGGATACTTCAGCACGCCGAGCAGCGACCGCCGCGTGAGATTGGCTCCCGCGTCCTCCGAGAAGTCCTCGAGCCTCGCCAGGATACGCAGCGTCTGGCCGTTGCCCTCGAAGCCGTAGGATCGGCCCGAACTGGTGGCGCGGCGATGCTCCTTGCCGTCGTCCCGGTGCTGACCCAGCGGCATGCCCTCGAAACCCTGGAGCTCGGTCGCGGCGGATTTCGGAGTCCTGTCGCGCATCATGCAGTTGAGCGCCTCCTCGCCGGCGTGTCCGAAGGGCGGATGACCCAGATCGTGCGTCAGGCTGATGGACCGCACCAGCGCGCCGTCGACCAGATGCGTCCGCAACACGTCAGGCACGTCGTTCTTGAGCCTGAACCGCTGAACGATGCCCTCCGCGATGTTCTGCACCTCCAGCGAATGCGTCAGACGCGTGCGCTGGTTGTGCTCCTCTCCGGAAATCACCTGCGTGACTGCCTGCAGACGTCGGAAGCTCGCGCTGTGCGTGATGCGCGAGAGGTCCACCTCGTAGGGTGTGCGTGCGTCGTCGTCCCGGCGGCGCTTGGGTTCGCGCCGCTCCTCCCAATGGCTGATGTCGGTCATTGTTTTTCCCCTTTCTGAGGCATGTTCGCAATTCGTGTTCGCATCGGGTGGCTGAGGGTCGCCCAGGGTACGCATTTCTCGCCGACGATGGCTCCCATCCGCTGCGCGACGTATCGCTGGATGCCCGGCGTCAGGAACGAGATGACGTCATGGTCGCTTCTGGTGAAGACGACGCGCCCGAATTCCTCGTCGATTCGGCCGGTCGTCGTTTCGTCCATGCGTTCGGTCGTTCCGATCACGACATGCGACCCCAGTCTCACGAGCGGCCGTTCCCAGATGAACAGAGTGACGGGGCGCTCCTTCTCCAGCGCTTCTTCGGCCTCGTACCGCGATCGCCGCGTGAACGCGACGCTTCCATTCCTCATGGCGGCCATTATCAGCCTGGCGCTTTCATCCCGGCCCATTTCCGCCATGTACGAGCTCATCGAATCCCACTCGTCGTGGTTTCCTCTCAGGATGGTGGTTTGCGTCCGCGCCGCATCGGCGTGCAGGCTCTCGAACTGCTTCCTGTGAAGCACCGTGAGCCAGGGGGCGTCCTCCATCGCACGTCGCCAGCCATCGCCTGGATGGTCGCCCGCGGGAGCCGCGTCGATGTGAACCGTCCTCATGGAGAATCCCCGTGAATTCCCCATGATGGTTCTCCTAGGCTATGGCGTGCTGCCGTGCGGCGGCCGCGACCTGATGCGGCTGGACGTGCAGTCGGTAACCGAAGCGACGTTCGGTTCCGGGGACGGGTTCGAAGGATATGAAGCGATCGAGACGGAAGTCGTGCAGGGCTTCGCGATTGAACACCGCGATGCAACTGCCTTCCGAATGCCTTGCCGAGGGATACACGACCCCGTCGACGATGTTGCGCACGTCGTCGGCGACCTTCTGACCGGCCGGATAGCCGATGGAGGTGTCCGGATTGAGCGCCCTCGCCCTGGTTCCACGCAGATCGAGGAAGGTGCCGTCGACGCGCGCCGTGACCACGCGGTATACGCGCGTGGCGTTGAAGGGCACTCCCTCGTCGTTCTCGAGATGCCAGCGGATTTCGTGGATCGCCGCCGGCAGTGTGGTGCCGGCGTAGTACGCGCCGGGATCGCCCACCCCGTTGAATCGGTTGTTCTGGCTGCGCGAGAAGTCGAACGACGCCATGATCTTGTCCTGCATCGCAGGAGACGCCCGCATCGGATGGTACGGTACGTTGTGCTCCGCCATGATCGATTCCAGGTCGAATGCCGGGCCGTCTATGACGTCGGTTCCGTCGACCAGGCGTATGCGCGGCTCGAGGATCGCCGCGGGTATCAATCGCGCCGTCGGCTGGCCCTTTATGCGGGCGAAGTTCGCATTCCCGTTCAGGACGACATCCTGTCGTACGCCGCCCGCAGCACCGTCGCGACCGATCGGCCTTCGTCGCGCATCAGCACGGACCTCGGCGATGCGCCATCCAGGTTCTGCGATGCCGTGTTCATCCACTCCACTGCACCGTCCGGCGTGTATCCGGACAGCAGCAGCGACTGGATGGCGACGAAGGCGTCGACGCCTGACCTGGCGCTGCGAGGCGTTTCCCCGCGGTTCTCCAGGATGTCCACGAGCTGTTCGAGGTCGATGTCGAGCAGGGCCGCCATGGTGTCGTGATCCACTCCGACGCGGTCCACCATGAAGGCGATGGCCAGCTGATCGATCCTGGCTGTGTCGAGTGTCGTGACCATGTGCGAATTGTCTCTCATTAGCTCGAACAATGGAAGAGCGGTCATCCTGAAAATCTCCCTTTTCTCCATTTCTCGGGGATTCAGCGTTCAGTCCGTCCGTCCGCCGATCCGGATGACCGTGCCGTCCACGACTTCGGTCAGCGGGAAGGTCAGCTCGTGTTCGCAAGGCATGAATATCCCGTGCTCCTGGTCCGTGGTGTATCCCGCTCCATCGTCCAGGGCGAACACCACGTAGGCGTTCGACGGAGTCTTGCTTCCCGTGCTCATCACGTAGGGAGGATTGCCGCCATCCCTCCCGACGGTCCTCTGGTCGATCGGCGACTCGCGCCACAGCGAGCCCATCGGCTGCGCCATCAGGTCCTTGACGTCATGGAGCACGCGGGCCGAGGCCTGTCGCGCGTTTACGACTTCGATCATCGTTTCCCCTCCTGCTTGCGGGTGCTTCCTTCCAGTGCGTGGGTGCACGCCGGCCAGTCCTGCGTCCGGCGCGTCCCATGCCGCCTCTTTGCTACTTTCGCACGTTCCCCAGGATGCGCGAACGCATGTCCAGCGTCTTCTTGCTCTCCACGCGCGCGTCCCCAAGCACGTTCTGACGAACGTGCTGACGCTGCTCCACGTGCTCCATCACGATGTGCTCGTAGTCGGACGTCATCGTGAAGTTGTTCTGCGCGTTGAACCGCGGACGGTAGAATGTGAGCGTGTCCTTCGCCCGGGTAACGGCCACGAAGGCGATGCGCTTCTCCTCCTCGCGTTCCGCGTCGCTGTTGGCGAACATGGAAGGCATGCCTCCCTGCACGAAGGCGGGGATGTGGACATGCTTGTACTCCAGGCCCTTCGCTCCATGCACGGTGCTGATCGTGACGGGCATTTCGTCCGGCTTCTCGGCCGCGACGACACCCTCCCTGTCGATCGATCCGTCGAGCGTGATCGCGGTCAGGAAGTCGTTCATCGTCGCGTGCTCCTGCGCGATCATGATCACGGCCTCGAGATCGCGGGCGCGCGATTTCCAGTCGTCGGTCCAGGTCTCCTTCCACACGGGCGTCATCTCGGCGATGATCCGCTCCAGGCGGTCTGCGGGGCTGCCGTCGTCGGCGGCGATGCGCAGCGCCTCCCCCAGAGTTGCCAGACCGGTGCGGCGCGCCGCACCCTCCTTCTCCAGCATGCGCACGGCGGCATCCACGTCCGCGCTGTACAGCAGGTGCACGACGATGTCCGAGGCCGCCTTGTTGCCGATCTTCGGGAACCTCGTCAGCAGCCGGAGCCAAGCCGGTTCGTGCGCGAGGTTTCCGGCGAGACGCGCGATCGAGAGCAGGTCTCGGATGTGCGCCGCCTCGTCGATCCTCGTTCCACCCTGGACCACGAAGGGGATGTTCCGAGAGATGAATTCGGCCTCGATCCGTCGCGATGCGGTCGTCGATCTGACGAGCACCGCGTGATCGCTGAGTTCCCCACCGTCGGCCTTGTCGGCCAGGATGGCGTCCGCGACCACCTGGGCCTCGGTCGCGGAGTCGTGCACGTCCTTGATGACGGGCTTGGCGCCCGACCTCCCGGTGGCCGCACGCAGGGTTCGGGTGAACCCGGTGTTCAGGGTCTGGTCGATGGCCTGACCCAGGTGCACGATGGCCTCCGTGGAACGGTAGTTCGAGCTGATCGTGTAGATGCTGGCCTCGGGATGCAGGTCGTGGAGATCCCGCATGACGTCGGGACTGCTGCCCCGGAAGCCGTAGATGGCCTGACTGGGATCACCGACCGCCATCACGTTGCCTCCGGGACCCGCCAGCCCCTGCACGACCTGCTGCTGCAGCCAGTTGGCGTCCTGCTGCTCGTCCAGCATGATGTATCTCCACCGCTTCCGCAGTTCGCCGCCGATCTCCTCGTCCTCCAGGAGCGCCGCCCACATCGACAGGATGTCGTCGTACGACAGCAGTCCGTGATCGATCTTGTGCAGGGCGTGACGCTGCGCGATCTCCGTGATCTCGTCCGCGAGATGCTCGTAGTCCGGCGCTCGGAGCGTCAGCGATTCCTGGATTCCGATGCCCGTGTTGGCCGCATAGCTGATCACCTTGGCCACCGTCGAAGCGCGCGGCCAGTTCTTGGCACCGGTCTTCACCTGATCGATGTGCCTCTTGATCAGCTGCTCGGTATCCTCGCCGTCCAGGATCGTGAATTCCCGCTCCGACCCCAGCAGGCGGTGGTTGGCCTGCACGATGCGGCTGCCGACGGCATGGAAGGTGCCGGCCGTCATGTATGCGGCCCGACTGTCCAGCGCCGCCGTGCGCCTCACCATCTGCTTGGCGGCGGGTCGGGTGAACGTGATCATCATGATGGCCTCCGGCGAGACCCCGGACCGCAGCAGGACCGCGGCCCGCGTCGTGAGCGTCTTGGTCTTGCCCGATCCCGGCCCGGCGATGACGATCGCGGGACCGTCGCGGTGCTCGACGACCGCACGCTGCTCGTGGTCGAGCCCTTCAAGGAGGTCGTCGTTCATGTCTTTTCCTTCCAAACCATTCATTCGTCAGACCGCAAGCGGACTGCTTCCCATCACTATGACGTGACGTCCGTCGATCTGCTTCGCGATCTGCGCGATCGCCTTGCGCACCACGTCGGCGACGCCTTCATGGGCGACCGGCGCCTTGATGTGCGTCTGCGCGATCTGTCCACGACCGGCCGTCACGTCCAGCTCCGGATGGCCGTGCTGCTGCAGATGGTTGTGCAGCACCTCCCACGTCCGGCGTTCGTTGGCGTCGTCCAGCGTGCGGCGGCCACGCGCATGGGCCCATTGCCCGATCACCGCGCGCACGAGCAGCGCCACGGCCGTCTCGGCGTCGTTTCTGAGCGTGCGGGCCAGGAACACGCGTTCCGGCTGCATGCGCGTGCTTCCCCTGGATGCTGTCAGTTTGCCGATGCGTCGGTCGGCGTCCGCCGCCGGGCACAATACCACGTCGTCGATCTGCGGACCTGGAATCTGCCGTACCGTTATGTCGCTGATGCCGGTCCCATCCAGGACGCCTGCTTCCGCCACGATTTCTTTCCATTTCGTGTACAAGGTCTTCGTGCCTTCCGATTGTTGATTCACTTGCCGGTCGAAAATGCGCGGACGAGCGCAGCACGCGCGTCCGACCATTTCGAACCGATACTTCTTCCGTCCAGGAACATGGTCGGCGTGCCGCTCACGTTCCACTTCAGGTCCGCCAGACGCTCCCGTCGGGCCTGCGCATCCCGTTTCGCGGGATCGTTGAGACACGACTCGAGCTGCTTCCAGCTCAGGCCGAGCGATGGCGCCAGACTGGGCAGTCCCGCCAACCTGGCCACCTCGGGATAGGACTGCGTGGGCGGTCGTCGTCCAAGCCTGGTCCTGGCCTCCTCGGGAGTGCCGTTCCAGTTGGAGGCTATGTCGGATTGCGCCCTGAACAGGATGGTGCTTCGACGGGCGTATCCGCGCATGTCTCCGCAGGTCGCGGCGATCGCCGTGACACCATCCGTCGCCGAGATGGAAACGGGGACGCTTTCCAGCTGCAGACCTCGTCGCAACCAGGATGCTCTGAGTTCTGGCATCGCCTCGGCGTCGAGCACCCGGCAGTATCCGCAGCTGTACGCGCTGACGATCGTCAGCCGGTGCGTACCGGCGGGACCTTCCGTTATCCCCAAGGTCGTCGGGATGTCGGCAGGTCGGGCGTTGGCGCACGCCAACACGCACGCGGCCGCCAGGGCCGCTCTCTTCGATTTTCTCATTTTCTACCTCCTACCCGAATCCAGGCGGAACGCGTCAGGATTTCAGATCATCGCCTGCGGCAGGGGGCTCGGCCGCGCGGCTATGCCGGTGAGCATCCACGTGAGACCCTTGCGGGTGAACAGCAGATCCACACGTCGAGGCCCATCGAGACGCGCGACGAAGGCGTTCGGTCCGTTTCGCATGATCCTGTAGTCGATGTGATCCGGAATGCGGCCGGCACCCTTGCCGCGCAGCGCCTTCCTGGCGCCTTTCAGACTGAAGGTCTCGTCTATTCTGCCGCCCACCAGAGCCTCGGTGACGGCCTTCGGATCCAGCAGCACCAATCCCGGAGGAGCGCTCGTCTCCAGCGCCTGCTGGGCGCGTCTGCGCATGCCCATGCGCAGCGCGGTCATGTCCATGTGCCGTACCAGGTTGGCGCTGTCGCCGCGCTGCGCGGCGCTCGCCATGGCATCCACGGTCATTCTCGGGGTCAGCGCGTACCAACCGCTCATCGTGGCGATGCCCATCAGGGTACCGCCCGCGATGCTCAACGTGACGCGGATGGGATCGATCTTCATCCGCGGGGTCACTTCTCGTTTCAGTCGATGAAGGTTTCGATGTGCGTGATGCGCCGACGACCGGTGTGGTGGTCACGGACGATCTGCACGACCGTGAAGCGCTTGCGCATCTCCTTGATCGTCTCCTCGACGTTGATGCTCTTGTCGTGGTGCTGCATGCGCTGCACGAACGTCTTGAGCGCCGCCTCCGGATCCTCGGCATGGATCGTGGTCATCATGTTTCCGTGACCAGAGCCCGTCAGTTCCCAGATCGTCTTGGCGTTCTCGGTCGAGATTTCGCCGCAGATGATGATGTCCGGCGTCGTACGCGTGAGGAAGTTGATCGCGCCGGCGTCGTTGAAGTTGTTCGTCTGCTCGGTTCGCGAGAGGACGATGTGGAAGCGGTTGCGATGCGGCACCACCAACTCGCGCGTATCCTCGACCGTCGCGACCCGCAGATTGGGATCGAGCTCGGTGATGATGCGGTTGAGCAGCGTGGTCTTGCCGGTCGAGGTCGCACCCGACACGATCAGATGCGACCCGCGTTCGATCGCCTGCTTCAGCTTTTCGAGATCGTCCTTGGACTTGTCCTTGATGTCCTTGAACTTGGGCGGAGCCTCGACCCTGATGCCTTCGCCCAGACCATAGGCCTCGTAGGAGATCACGTTGTCTCCTCGTGGCGCCTGCCTGATGCAGATGGCGACTCCGCCCTTGGGCGAAGCCTCGGCGTAGACGAAGTTCTTGAACATGCCGCCGCTGAACCGGTGTCCGCCCGGCAGAGCCGAGTAGACCACCGGCATCTGACCCGACCCTGCGCCGAAGCGCTGGTCGTTCGAATTCGCGATCACCTTGCAGACGCGCTCGAGATATTCGAACGTGAGCGTGTTGTCCGTGAGCGGATGCCAGATGTCCTCGCCCTCCTTGGGTCGACGACGCTTCAACCACACCTCGCCCGGACGGTTGATGGCGATCTCCTCCACGTCCGGATGCGTGAAGTAGGGCGTCAACCGGCCCAGCATCGCGTTCAGCACCGCGAACTGCGTGGGATCCGTCTTGGTGTGGATGTCCAGTTCCGCATTGCTGGGCGGACGCAGGAAGATGTCGACCTGTTCAGACATGTGACCTTACTGCCAAGGATTGGAGTTGGCTGGGAAGTTCGTGCGTCCCTGGGTCGTGGTCGTCGTCTGCTGACCCTGGACGCGCGCGGCGGCGTTGTTCGTATTGGTCGCCAGAGGGCCCGGAGGAGGAGCGGACGTGCCCGGAGCGATGTAGTTTCCGTTTGCGTCCACTCGCCCGACCTGCAGCGATGAGCCGTTGCCCTCCTGGGCCGCCGGCGCCTGCTGTGCGGTGGCGGACGGCTGCGGTGCGGACGAACCCGATCCGGCCTGCTGGGCGTAGGGATTGAATCCCTGCCCGTTCTGACGCTGCTGGTTGGCCGCATTGCCCTGATTGGCGCGGGCGGACTCCTGCTGCGCACGATCGTCGTCCGGATCGCCGAGCGGCTTCAGGCGGAGATCGCCGGTCGACCACACGGTGATGCGCGTGCCTGCCGGAATGGTGATCTGAACCGGAATGCTCGAGTTCTTGGCGTAGATGTCCTGTGCGACCTGGTTGAGGGGCTGCTGGAGGATCTGCGCCGCGACGGCGCGGGCATCCTGGGTCTGGCTGGTGCCACCTCCGTTGGACACGGTCGAACTCTGGCCACCAAGTGCCGCGGTCAGACCCGCCGAAGCGAGCGTCGGGAGCAACGAATAGCCGTACCGCTGCAGGTACCGGTTGTTGATGCGCCCCGGAACGCCACCGCGACCCATCGCGTCGCCGCTCATGCCTTCGAACACGAAGCGCACGCCATCCGGACGGATCAGCTGCCGCCATGCGATGCCCACCCTGTCCGTTGCGCCGCCGCCGACCGTTCCGATCAGCTTCGTGCCGCGGGGGATGACGACCGTGCGACCGCTCGAGCCGTAGATGTCGCGATCGATGGTCGCCACCGCCGTGATGGCCTGACGCGTGTCGATCTGATACGCGAGGACCGCCGTCAGCGGCTTGTCGGGAGTGATGACCCGCGTCATGTCCGTCGGGAAGCTCGACTTGTATCCGGTCACGCCGATGTTGTCCCAGCTGGTGTACGGCGAACGCGCCACCGCCTGGAGTCCGCCCGGCGACGTGGAGATGTTGAAGCCCTGGCCGCGACGCGCCGCGAGATAGGCCTCGCGTGCCGCCTGGATCGGACTCTGGCCTACGGCGGCCTGTGACGGTCCCTGCGCACCCTGTTCGGGGGCCGGAATCGGCTGACCGTTAGCGTCGGGTCCGGCCGGCTTCGTCGAGACGCCAGTGATTGGCAGCGTGACGAGCAGACCTGGATTGGTCGTCGTGAGCGTCGTCGTGTCCGCACCCGCGGCCGCACCTGGCGCCGCGGTCACGGCGGGGGTCGGTGCCGTGGTGGGGGGCGCCGCGCCGGTCGCGATGGTGAGCGTCGAGTTGACGGTGCGCGCGGCGTTCCACGTCACCGATGCGGTGCAGGTCTGGTTCGCGGGCAGTGGACCCTGCGAGCCGACGGGACAGTCGATGTTCGCCACCTTCAAGGTGTCGTTGTCGTTGGTCGGGATCACCGCGCCCTGGATCATCACCGGACCGCCATTGGCCGTGAGCGTGATGATCACGGTGCGGCTCTGTTCCGGCGCGTCCTGGGGGAACTGCACGCTCGACGGATTCGTCGTCAGCGTGCCCGGCTTTTCCCCTGGCACCGCCTCACCGTCGACGGGCTTGATCTGCGCAGGCGCCATCGGATCCGACGGGCTGAGCTGCTTCTGCTTCTGACCCGTGTCCGAGTCCGGCCACAGGAAGAAGAAACCCGCGAAGGCGAGCAGGAGCGCGATTACGACGCCTGCACCGATGCGGATCATGAGCGTCTTACGCTGCTTGGCGTCCATTGCCATCTTACTTAATCCCTCTTAGCGCGCGCTCTTGGCCGGCTTGACCGTGCAGTTGGTTCCGTCGGCTCCCAGCGTCGTGCAGAGGCGCATGCCCTCCGCGATCGTCGCGATCGGACCGATGCCCATGCCCACCACGCCGTCCGACAACGGTTCCGGCGTCATGGTCTTGGCTTCGAGAACCGAGAAGTACTGGACCCTGTAGGATTTCCAGCGATCCTCGACCTGATCGGCGCTGCCGCGTCCGACGACCACCTTGTAGGTCCCCAGACTCGACGCGTCCGTGGTCGGCCGCAGGACGCCCGCCGGCAGCGAACCCGTCGTCGCTGGAGCGACGTCGTGCATGTCCAGCGCCGGGGCGCCCATGGCCTGTCCGGCGGCGGATGCCGGCGTTCCCACGGTGACCACCTTGCGGATCGGCGAGGCGGGAGCCGGTGCCGGAATCTCCGCCACGACGCCGCCAGGATACGTCGCCGCGCCCTTGCGGGTCTTGGCGTCCGTCTTGGCGATCTTGCGCGTCTGCGGCAACGCGACGACCGCCGACGGCGATTCCCCGTTGATCGTCTTTGCGCCACCGGTCGGAACCACGGTCTTCGGCGAAGACACGAGGGGACCCGGACGGCCCGGAGGGAGATCGGTCGGGACGTTCATGCGGCCGATTCCCGCGACCGGATATTCGATCAGGGTGTTGTCGCCCGCGACCACGTCGCGTCGCGGCTTGATGACGATGGTGCGCTGGCCGTTCCGCAGCACGAAGCTGCCGAGCGCCTCCATGACGATCATGCGTCCACCCGGTCCGGCCGTGCGGAAGCCGACCGGACCCTCGACGCCCTGCACGACGATCAGCGGCGTCGGCCACTCGGTCATCTGCGTGGCGTTGGGGCCGTAGTCGACGTACGTGAAGCGGTCGTCGTGGAAGATGCGGTAGGGGATCGTGCCCCCGGCCTCCTTGCGCGGCACGTACACGCCGAGATCCTCGACCACCGTGCCAGGATTGAAGTCCGACCAGTCGGCGTACTCGCGGTAGCGCTCGCGGCTGTCGGGCGTCAGGCTCGAATACGGATCGCGCACGCGTTCCGCGGCGCGCGCCGGATAGCGCGCGTCCTGCATGATCTGGTTCTCGGTCGTCAGCTGACCGCCCTCGACCGCACCCTGACCCGGCATCACGACGTCGACGAGGAAGTCGCTCGCGTGCTTCGAGTTGTAGCCTTCCGAACGCACGTAGAACGTGAAGATCTTGCCGTCCTTGGTGTAGGCGACGAGATTGGTGTCGACGCCCGGGAACAGCGCCTTGATGGCGATAGAGTTCGGGGTGGGGATGCCCACCTGGAAGCCCTGATCGTCGCCGGCGAAGGCCTGCAGCAGCTCCTGATCGTCGGGAAGCTTGATCGTGGTGATCATGCTCTCGCGGGTGCGGATCGGGAACACGTTCGCGGGATTGTAGATGTACCGGACGTAGCCCGGATTGGTCCGTGCCTCGCCCCGGTCGCGCAACCGCGTGTTCCATGCGTCCTGCGTCAGGCCGAGCGGCCTGCTGACGGTGGGAGCTTGCGGCTGCCCCTGCCCCTGCTGCTGCGCCATTGCGGGCGCGGCGACGGCCAGGGCGACGACGGCGCATGTGGTGAGAAGAGCCTTCATCGTCTTAGTTCCCCGTGGAGCGCGCCACCGAATAATCGGTGACGGTGAAGCCGAGTGGATTCAGCAGGCGCTTGTCGAACGTCACGCGCTGAGGCTGATAGGCGACGCGCATGGTCGCGATCCAGGTCTGCCGACCGGTGGGCGGCAGCGTCGGCGAAGGACCCGTGACGGCGCCCTGCGCATACGGCTGGGGCGGGATGCCCATCGCCTGGTCCTGGGTGACGCCGCCGTTGCCGAACGAACCACCCATCATCGATCCGCCCGTGGTCGGGACGGCATCGGTGGTGAGGAAATTCACCTGCCACGTGTCGGCCGAGACCTGCTGGACCGACGTGATGTCCACGGAGCGCTTGAAGCCCGCCTGCAGCATCTTCTGGGTCTCGGCGCGAGCCGGATCCGCGAAGGTCTGGTAGAGCTCGGGGATCGTCCGGGTCCACAGCTTGGAGCCGACGCCCCACTGCGCCTTCATCGTCGCCTCGATGGGAACGAAGGAGTGACGCTGCACCACGTAGTCGCGGACGTTGTCCTCGGTCACGTACTGCATGGACGGAGCCGTGATGTTCATCGGATCGATGGACACCACCTGGTTGTCCTGGCTCTTGAAGGTCACCAGGTACGGATAGACCTTCTGGAGCGGGAAGAGCGTGAACACGAGCATGATCAGCGCCACGTTCATCATGCCCGAGACGATCGCCACGATCGACACGGCGCGAAGCGCGCGCTCCTGCGACCGCGAACGGCTCGGGCTGTTGTCGACCTCGGCGGGGAAGCGACCGAGGTCGTCACCATCCGTCTTGGCGATGCTGATGGGCGCGGGGAGCCCCTTTTTTTCCTTGCCGAACATTACAGGCTTCCACCTTCGTTGCTGCGGTTACGCTCTTCCTGGGCCTTCGCCTCGGCGTCGCGACGCTTCTTGAATGACTTCTTGGTTTCGACGCCGCCGCAGTTGCACACGCTCTGCTGGAGGCTGTTTATCCCGCCCGAAACCCAAACGGGATTGCGGGCGACCTTGTTGTTGGCACACCCCGCGAGCAGAATGCACGCTGAGAGCGTGACGTGTACGATGCGCAGACCCATATCACTCGCCGCCCTTCTATTAACCGGTCGGTCTTGGTTTTAGGATGGGGATGCGCATCTCGTAAGAACTTTTTTCGACAGATGCGAGAAAGGCCGGGTTTGACCCCGGCCTTTCGTCGTAAACGTCGGTTTTCACCCGTGTTTCGGGATGGCCACGACGCCGGTCAGCGGTACTTGTCGCGAGGATCGACCTGATCCACGGGCTCGTCCGGCTGATCGGGCGTCACGGGAGTCGTCACGGGAGTCGTCACGCCGCCTCCCGTCGTGTCGATCTCCACGACCGGCAGACTGGTTCCATCGGCGACGATCCCCTGGAGCTGGGCCAGAAGGTCGGCCGCACGTTGCTTGGACCCCATGTCGGCGCTTGCGCCGATGTCCTGGCCCAACGCGTTCGCCTGCTTGATGACCTCCTCGAGGTCGGCGGTCGAGCCAGCCGCGGTGACGGTCTTCCCCTGCCTGTCGTTCTCCTCCTGGATGGCCACGTCGGCGATCGCCAGCTCCTTGACCGCGTCCTCGGCGAAGCTCTTCTTCCAGGCAACCTCGAGCATGGCGTCCTGGTAGTTGTAGACCATTTGAAGGAACTCGTTGTTGTCGGATTCCCCTTCGATCGCCTTGTCGAGACCGCCGCTCAGAAGAGATTTCGACATCTTGAGCGTGTTCTGGTACTTCAACGGATCCGCCCAGTTGCCCAGGAACTGCCGGGGATCGACGTCGTTCTGCGTCATCGCGTTCACGTCGATGTTGCGGTCCCTGAAGGCTCCCGCCAGCTGATCCATCGGCAGATTGCGCAACGAGGACATCTGGTTGTTCATGTTGTCCAGATTGACCTTGACCGTGTTGATGATCCCGTCGACCGAGTTGTGCTTGCTCTTCCTGACCCAGGACGCGGCCTGCACGCGGAAGTCGCTGTCGATCTGCGCCTTGCGCGCGACCGCGCCGTCGTAGTCCGCGATGACGCCCTTGAGGGTCTCCTTGGCGGACTGCGACATCTGCGTCACCTGGACGCTGGCCATGATGCCGGACGCCTTCAGGATCAGATCCCGGAGCAGGTTGACCTTGTCGCTCTGGTCGATGCCCACGACCTCCTGCACGGCCTTCTTGAGGACGCTGCCCGGGTTGATGCCCTTGGCGAGGTTCGAGGGCATGTCGACCACGTTGTTCGAGGCCTGGACGCGCACGAACGCGCTCAGCAGATACGCCTGCCTCGCCCTTGCGTTCATCACCTCGATCTTGATCGAACTGTTCGCCGCCCAGTCGGTGCGCACGTCCTTGGACTTGCATGCGGCCTTCATCAGCGCGGCGTAGCGCGTGTTGGCGGCGTCGGTCTCGCTGACGCCCTGGATGCCGTAGGCGTACGCCTCGACGTTTCCATCCTTGGCGAGGATCATGCGTGCGCCCTGGGCGGTCTGCACGGCCTCGGTCGTGCCGTCGGTCCCCGCGAACATGCTGTCGCCGGTCTTCGTGGCGAAGCCGGCGATGTCGCCCTTCATGCCGTTCAGCAGTGGGCCCATGTCGGTGTTGACGTTCGGGAAGCTGAGGCTCGGACGGTACGACGCGATGTCGCGCGCATCCGACACGATGCTCTGCGTCGTGGCCTTCGCCTGGTTGATCGTGTTCGTCGTCTCGCTGATCTTCTGCAGCTCCTTCGCGTTGGTGGTCGCGAAATCGGCCAGCTTCTTGTAGTCGAAGATGATGCAGGGCGGCGGGAGGAATGCTCCCGCAGGTCCCAGCAGGCCACAGGGGCTGAATTGCGCGCTGGCCGTTCCCGGCAGCGCGCAGAAGGCTATGATGGTGGCTCCGCTTGCGGCGAGGAGCCTGGAGATGCGGTTGCGGGTCATCTTGTGTTCCTAGGCTGCGCGGCCTGTTGAATTGCGAAAACGAGAATCGGGGCGGGCGCGGGATGACCCGCCCCGCCCCTCCTCATCGTCAGCGGACCGAGTTGGTCGCGCCCGCCATCGCGGACGTCGACTGCACCTCGAGCAGCTGCGAGAGCAGCTGGTTCTGCACGGTCAGCTGCTGCAGCTGCGCGAGCGCGATCGCGCTGTTGCTCTGCACGTCGCCGCGCAGATCGAGCGACGCGGACACGCCGTCGGCCAGCACCTTCATGCGGCCCTCGGTCTGTCCGAGGTCGTTCTTGGTGAACACCGCCATCGCGTAGCCCGAGGTCACCGAATCGCGCATCGCGGCATCGCGAACGCCCTGACGGTTCTGCACGTCCTCGGTGGTCGCCTCTCCGGACTTGTAGAACGCCTTGAGGGCGAACTCGCGGCCGGAGTTGATGCTGGTCTTCGCCTGCTGCGCCAGGTTGTTGGCGATGCCGAGCGAACTTCCGACCTGGGTCGAAGGCAGCGCGTCCAGCAGACCAGGCATCGCGGCGCGATACGGAGCCAGCGGGCTCTTCTCGGCGTCGGCGAAGTCCATTCCGGCCTTCTTCATGAGATCGGTGGCCATCGCCAGGGGACCGTTCGAGCCGATGGTCTTGGCCATGCCCTCGAACTGCTTCAGCTGCTCCTGCATCTTCTTGACCTGCTGAACGCCGTTCTGGACCACCTTGATGGTCTGAGCGGCGCTGCCCGGATCCGTCACCGGCAGGCCCTGCGAGAAGGCGGGTGCCGACGCGAGGGCGAACGGCGCGGCGGCTGCGGCTACGATGTACTTGAGATATGAACGCTTCACTTCGATACTCCCTTGGCTGGCGCGGCTGTAGGAAACTGGTTGATGGAAAAAAGAGGGATCAGGCGGCTGCTGACGCGAGATACTGCTGCACGTAGTCGTCCGGGAACTGCTTCAGCATCTCCTGCATGTGCAGCACGTTCGGTCGACCCGAGTTGAAGATCTTCATGTACTGGCCGAGCGACGACAGATCCGTGTTCAGGATGATCGACTCCCCGTTCTCGGTGTAGCGCTTGACCAGCACGGCGAACTTCTTCTTGCGGTACGACTTGCCCAGCACGAAATCGAGTTCGCGCGGCGACAGGCGCCAGTCGGCGTAGTCGCGCTCCTCGGCCTGGGGGTTGCGGAAGAAGAACACCGTCGGGCACTGGCCGCGGATCGTGTCGCCCACGCCCACCTCGTCCGGCGCCTGTGGGCGCTGGAACGCGGAGATGATGACCTGACGCTCCTTGCGGCCCTCCTGCAGCAGCTTCTTGAACCGCAGACGGAAGTTCTCGTTGCGCAGAAGCGGCTCGGTCTCGTCGATGAAGATGAGGCGGGGCTGCGCGACCGTGCGTCCGCCCTGCTTCGCTTCGCCCAGGATGCGGTGCATGATGTAGGACACCATCGCCGGACCCAGGCGCTCGTTCCCGAGGACCTCGGTGAAGTCGAAGCCCGCGACGCGCTGCGAGATGTCGAGCGTGTCGTGCTTGGCGCAGACGAGCGAGCCCCACTGGCCCGGGTTCGTCCAGGCCATGAGCCGGTTGCGCAGATCCGAATCCGGCGGGAAGACCGCGTTGTAGAGCTGCTGCAGATTGCGCTGCTCGAGCGTCAGGTTCGGATCGAAGTTGATCTCGACCGCGTCGGAGACCTCCTCCTGGTAGCGGTACTCGTCCGACTTGACGTCGCCGATCAGTTCCAGCCATTCCTTCAGGAAGGCGCGGTTCTTCGGCGTGTCCTCGAGCTGCATCGGGTTCAGGCCCGAACCGCTCTCGTTGCCGTTGAAGAACACGTAGGAGCCGTTCAGCGCGCGCGTGATGACCTCGCAACCCTGACCGCGATCGAAGAAGAACGCCTTCAGTTCGGGATGGCGCAGCGCCATCGACGCCAGGAAGGTGACGATGGTCGTCTTGCCCTGGCCCGACGGTCCGATAACCACGCAGTGGCCGAGCGCCTGCTGGGCCTCGCTGATGTGGAAGTTGAACGCGTACGGGCTGCCGTCGATCGTCTCGAACATGGCGATTGGGCCTTCGCCCCAGTCGGAGCGCAGCTTGCCCGTCGGCGTGTGCTGGAAGGTGGTGAGCAGCGCGATCTCGCCCGAGAGCAGACGCTGGGGACGCGCCATGCTGTCGAAGCCCGGGAAATGGCCGAACCAGTGCTGCACCATGGTGTGCTTAGGCCAGACCGGCGTGATGCCCACCATCTTGAGCTGGTTGATCTGGCTGCGGCCCGCGAGCACCTCCTCGGGCGTGTCGCCGTAGACGGTTATCGTGGTCTGGACCTGCGCGAGCTCCTGCTCCTCCTCGGAGCCACGCTCGATGGCCGCGGCCACCGTCGAGTACTGGGCGGCGGAGTCCGAACCGGGCTGGAGACCCGGCGCCAGCTTTTCCTGATACCTCAAGGCGGCCATCGCGGCGCCCTTGCCGATCGGGTTCACGTCGTGGCAGATCGTCATCTCGATCGGGTAGGACAGCAGCTCGAGCATGTGGCTCTCGAGCATCGGCGACGTCCACTCCTCGATGACGAACACGGCCGCGTACTTGCGCTCCGGACCGTTCGAGAACTCGAACATGCCGAGTTCGGTGTCGTAGCGCACGGAATCGGTCGTGAGGCGATAGGCGAGCGTGATCCCGTTGTCGCGTCCGCCGATCGGCACGGGGCGCGACAATGGCGAAAGCATGCGGCCGAAGAACGCCGCGGGCGTCATCGACTCCTCGCGCTGATCGATGCGCTGCGCGTCGGCCGTGGTCTCGGCGACCTCCAGCGTGTCGATCAGTTCGCTCGGGCGGTAGTCCGCCATGATGGACTTGGTCTGCTCGAGCGCCTCGTCCAGACGGATGACGCCCTTGGCCTCGTCCTTTACGGAGAGGACCGCGTAGAATTCGGTGGACAGCGCGCGCGGGAGACCCTGGTTCCAGGCGGCCGCGACCTTGTCCATGATCCCGTGGGTGTGCGGATAGTCCGACGCCTTGGGGAGACGGTCGCGCACGAAGAAGATGCGGGTGCGGATGCCGAGTTCGTTCAGCTGCTCGATCCACACCTGCCGCGCGTTGTTGAGACTGCGCTGACGGGCGGGTTCGTTGAAGCGCAGATCGACGCCGGCGAAGTTCACCACCAGAGCTCGAACGCCATCCTCGCACAGGACGGTCTTGCGGTCCGTGTGCATGGAGCGGAACTTGATGTGGTCGCCGAGGCGCGTGGCCTTGGGCTTCGGAATGAGGAACTGCGAGATCTTGGGGACCAGCGCGGAGACGCCGAACGCGACGGCGGCCATTCCGGCGGTGCCGGCGAGGAGCTGTCCCAGGATGCTGGGCTGGAAGATGTAGCTCGAGACAGCGTCCATGGCGTGATCGATCCTAGATGTTCGCGAAGTCGAAGTTGCCGCCGTCTGGCGACAGGTTTGTAGAGCCGGTCTTCCGGTTGTCGAGCGAGGTCACGAGGCTCGACAGATATCGCAGCCTGAGTCCGAACACGATCGCCACGATGTGGAAGCCGGGCACCAGAACGGCCATCAGGATCCCCCCGATGGTCGTTCCGAGCAGGATCATGGAGAAGGCGCTGATGAACAGTGCCGACACGATCCCCAGGACGGCTAGCGACCAGGGCGCCCACAACACCCGGAATGGCTGAGCCACCGCCGGGAAGTGGTTCTGCATGCATATGCCCTGCATCGCTAGTCTCCTTTTTCGTCTTTACAGCGTCAGGGCAAATTAGCCCTGCTGGCCCTGCATCGTGCCGGCAGGTGCCGAACCCGAGAACGCGCCGACCATCAGAGCCGACAGACCGAAGAGGACGCATGCGACGAGCGCGGTGACGATCCACTTGACCTTGACCTGGCCCCAGAGCATCGGCGCGAGGCCAACGATCAGCGACAGGACTGCGCCGGTGATGAGGACCGTGCGTGCAACGCCGATGGCCTTGCCGGTCTGGGTGGTCAGCGTGCTCTGGACCGAAGTCCAGGCCTGGTCGCCCTGCGCGTACGCAGGTTCGACCAGCAGCATGCCGAAGCCGAAGACGAGAGCGAGAGCGAGCAAGGCTCGGCCCCAATTGATATCGACGGAGAACCGCCGCAGAGTCATACCGTTCATGTTGGTCCTTCCTTGTGCCTCACGCTCCGTTGTGGAGCCCGGGACGAATCCCGGCCGGGGAATCGTCGCACCCGCTTATGGGATGGTTTTTCGGATGGCGCAAGTGGGTCATCCTGAAACATTTGCACGTTCGCAATTATGTTCCAGGATGGATTTCATGACGGTTGACGTAGCGTAAAAAAGGCGCCGGGACCTGGATCCCGACGCCTTGGGCGTTCAGATCGTCGTCGCGGTCGATCAGCCGGTCGGGCAACCCTGCGCGCCGGCCGCGAATGCGAGCACGATGCTCGGCACCACCCCGAAGAGGGTGCAGGCCACGAGGGCCGACACGACCCACTTCACCTTCACCTGCCCCCAGAGCATCGGCGCCAGGCCGATGATGACCGCCAGGACGGCCGCCGTGATCAGCACGTTCTTGGCGACCTTGAAGGCCGCGCACGTCTGCTTGATGATCTCGTTCGCCGCCGCGTCGAATGCGAAGGCGGGCTCGGCGATCAGGAACGCCGCACCCAGCACCACCGCGACGCCGGATGCCGTCCTGACGTGCTGACGGGTGATTGCGTATGGCCTTCTGTCGCTCATGTCTGTTTTCCCCGGGCCCGAGGCCGCGTTCCTGATGCTCGGGCCACTTATGGGACAGAGCATCGGGGCAACGCAAGGGCTTTTTCAGGATGGCTCAGACGGAACGGAAGTGCGGCCCCACCTCCGTGTCCAGCAGCATGGCGGGCACGCTCGGCCCTCCCGCCGGCAGCCCCTTGGTGTACGAGCTCCCCAGGCAGTCCAGCCACGTGTCCGGCTTGTCGGGCGAATCGCGGCGGATGACGTAGAACGCGGACGCCGCGAGCCACAACGCCTGGCTCTCCCGCGGCACCCCGTCGGCATGCGTCTGCACGTTGATCACCGCCCACATGCGCAACCGGTCCGTGAGATGCGCCAGGATCTGCGCGCATCTGGACAGATGGTCGTTCACGTTCTCGCGCGGCGGTCGCTGGATCAGCTGCCAGTAGTCGAGGATGAAGCCCTTCGCTCCCGCCCGGTGGGCGCGCAGGATCGCCATCTGGATGTCCTCGATCGTCGCGCCCGGACGGTGCATGTAGTGGCGCAGCCGGTGCTTGGGGTCAGCCTCGTACTTGGTGTACCCGGCCTCGTGACGGGCGAAGTCCTGCTCGAGGTTGATCGCCTTGGTCTTGAGGGCTCGCGCCGCGCACGCCTGCTCGATGTCCGTCTCGTGCTTCTCGAGACTGATGACCAGATGCGGCTCCTCGATCTCCAGCGCGTTGTACGACACCGTCGCGGCGAACGTGGTCTTGCCCACCTTCGTCTGCGCGCCGATCGCCAGCAGGCGCGTCGGCATGAGACCACCCTCCAGCACGTGATCGAGCTTCCTTATGCCGGTCGGAACCGGCTTAGGCGGATTCTCGAGCTTCGCGCGCAGCCGCTTGGTGACCTCAGTGCCGTCGAGGAACACGCTGTCGCCGCCGTTGATCGCCTCGTCGACCTCAAGCGACGCGCGCGCGACCGTGGTCTCGATGGGATCCTCCGATGACACCGCGCGACGTCTCGCCTGGTTGAACGCCGCCGCCACCGCGCGCCTGCGCGACGCGTCCGTGACGGAGACGATGGCGTCGCGCAGGATGCCTTCGGTGCCACCCGCCATGGTGACCATGGATTCCAGGTCGCGCCGTCCGTTCCCGTCCAGTCCGTTCCCGCAAGCGGCGGCGACGGACTGGAGACGGATCGCGTCGTTCCGATCGAGCAGGTGCGCGACCGACCGCCAGATGACCTGATGCATCGGCACCGAGAAGTCCTCGGCGCGCAGTCGCATCGCCTCCTCCGCCAGCACCGGCGCGCGGATGACCGACCCGATCACCTCCCGTTCGGCGGCGGGGTTGCGGGTCCGGTCGATTTCCTCTTCGTCAGTCTGTCTCATAGAAACCCGGATCCTCTTCGTATGTTGGTACCGTCCGATCGCTCTCGGGATCGGGTTGCTTGTAGGTCAGCGTGCCGGATTCGTTCCTCCATATCTCGCGGCGGTCCTCCACCGCGTCTCCACCACGGACATGGCCGCGCGCCGTCCATCCCTCGAAATGCCATCCGGCGCGTGGCCCCACCTGTATGCGGCGCTTCACGGGTCTCGGCAGGAGCCCGCCGTCCGTGGCGTTCTTCACCTCGGTGGGCATGGCCGCCCGTCTGCCGGCGACCATGTTGGCGAGCATGGTGTTCAGATACTTCACCGGTTTGGCGACGCGCCTCTCCGCGATGCTCTGCACGGCGTCGACCACGTCCTCGACCGCGTAGCGTTCGCGCCAACCGGGCAGCGCGGCCGCCACTTCGGCCTCCGTCGAACCCCTGGAGACGATCTCCGCCGCCAGGTCGGCCCAGCGGTCCGATCCGGAGCCGGACCCGATGGATGTCGTCTGGGGAATGACTATGGGCGCCGACAGGTCGACGGTGGGAGCGGAGGATGTCGTCTCCGACGGCTTCCTGACCCTCGGGCGCGCCGTCGATCCTCCGGCGGCGAGCGATGCCGCGAAGCCTATGGCCGCCGCGGCCTTCTCCCTGCTGACGGGCGCGCGCACCTTGGATGCCGACACCTTGGCGAGATTGTCCGCCGCCCGGGCGAAGGGCTCGACGACGATCGTCCCCGCGTCCAGCGCGTCCGCGTCCAGGAACGTGCGCGCGACCTGCAGGAACATGGTCCAGGCGCGCTGGTCCATCGCGGCCTCGATTCGCGCCTCCTCGACGGGGACGCCCAGGCCTTCGGCGTATCGCCGCATTCCCCAGCGCAGCAGAAGACCGGCGTGTTCGGCCGGCAGCGAGGCCATGGCTATCATGTCGGCGGCGGCGATGCGGACGGGCGGGGTTCTGGACGTGATCCTCACGCCTGACGCTCGCGACGCCATTCGGCGTGCCGTCGGAAGTCGTCCTCCACGAGGTCTGGCGCGAAGGCCTCGAGATAGGCCGCCATGCGCGTCCGTCCGGGTATGCGACCCCGCAGGAGCACCTCGGTGAAGTGGTCGGACGCTATGCCGTGGGCGGCCAGACGCGAAGGGATGTCCATCCCGGTCGAAGCGGCCCTGGCGATCGCCTCCCCCAGCGGCCCGTCGAAGGTGTCCGCACCCCGCATGGGACCACGCAGCGCCATCGCCTCCATGGTGATCTCCCCGTTGGTTGCCGCCGCCAGTCGGCGGGCGGTCATGTATCGCACCGGCTGCGCCGGATCGGCGATCAGCCTCTTCAGGCGGACGATCTGCAGGCGCGACCGCTTGGCCAGATCGCGCAGCTTGGCGTCGTCGCCGGATATATACTGGATGATGTCCATCTTATCCAAAAAACACAGGTTAAATGCAGGATGAAGCCTTGACTAGACGCTGGAAACGTGGTCAGTCAAGCAACGTTTTCACGGCATCGAGCGGATGGCCTAGTGAAGCGGCCCAGACCGTTAAGCCTCCGTCAAGATATTTTGTGGATGATGGGTGCTGGTCGGGAACGGAGGTTCTCCTCCATCGTTAGCGTCCTCGTACTCTTCAATTTCAGGATTGGCAGAGCCAATCCTAAAACGTCTTAAGGAAACACCTATGGCACAGGCACTCCGCCAGCAGAGCCCCGCTCCCCTGGTCCTCGAAGAGAACGGCATCGTCCGTTCCACCGTATTCCCGAACGCCGTCCGCGACGTCCGCGTCCGCCGCGGCTTCGACACGCTGCGCGCCTTCGACGGCAAGGTCGACGTGACGTACACGCGCCTCGCCAAGATCGAGCGCGGCGAGATCTTCCCGACCGCCGACGAGATGAAGTCGATCGCGCGCGCGATGGGCGTTCCCGTCTCGAGCCTCCTCATCGATCCGAGCGATCCCTCGTTCGATCGCGAGGCATGGGCGCGCGAGCACATCGAGGCCAAGCTCGCCCACCGCGGCGGCGGCATCGAGTCGATGAAGCTGGGTGCCGCGATGCGCGTCCGCCGTCTCGGCCTCGGCCGGTCGACGACCGACATGAAGGACTTCGGCCTTCCCGCCGCGACCGTCAGCCGCATCGAGAACGCCGACCGTCCGATCGAGCGGTGGGACGCCTCGACGCAGAAGGGCATCGCGAAGGTCCTGGGCGTGCGCGGCAACGCCGGCGTGAACCGCAAGGTCGCCGACATGTTCGACGGGGGCGACCTGGACGACATGCTGCGCAATCTCTTTTCGCCGGAAGCCATCCAGGAGCGCAACAACAAGCGTCTCAAGGTCCTGCTGGCCGAACTGCCCGGCAAGAAGGTCCAGAAGCTGCTCCAGGACCTGGATTCGAACGACGACGAGGTCATGGTGCTCTCGGGCGAGATCGGCGAGCACGGCGCCTTCAACGTGAAGGCCTCCGAACGCCGCGTCGCCCTTCCGGCGGGCGCGGGTCGCAACGCCATCGCGGTCGAGATGGCCGAGCCGGTTCTCGGACCGGGTCTGCCGCGCGGCACGGTGATCGTCGCCGATCCCGACATGGAGATCGCCGCCGGCGACGTCGCGGTCATCCTGTCGGAGGATCACGCGGAAGTCAGGCTGCTGTCGATCGCCGACAACGGCACGGGCCTGATCGGGTTCTCGATGGCGAGCGACAGCATGATTGAGCTGTCGTCGCTGCCCAAGGGTTCGATCGTGGCCAAGATGGTCTCCGCGGTCGCATAGGGTTCGACGGCCCGCGCACGACGGGCCGCGTCGAGGGATCGGAGAGGATCCCGGGGAGGAGGCCGGCGCCGCGAGGCGCCGGCCTTTGCCGTTCAGGCGACGCCCGCATCCGCTCCCGAGAAGCGCGCCACCTGCTGCTCGACCCACGCGTCGTCGAGCTTCGCCACGAGAGGCGAAGGACGCGCGACCCGCAGACCCTCCACGAGGCGCAACCCGTCGGCCGCCGTGACCGGCCAGGATGGATCCCCCTCCTCTCCGAGAAGCGCCAGCACGCGCGTCGAAAGCCCGGGCACGAAGACGTGCGATGCGACGGCCGCCAGTCTGACCAGTCCCACGGCGGACGCCACCACCGTCGCGGCCCGTTCGGGATCCGTCTTCACCAGGCTCCACGGCGCCTGCTCGGCGACATAGGCGTTGGCCACGTCCCAGATCGTTCGCACGACGTCCGCGGCCCGTCGCAGGGCGGCTTCGTCGTGCGATGCCCGCAGAGCCCCCAGGAGGCCGTCCAGACGCTCCAGCAGCGCGTGTTCGGCCTCCGTGGGCGTGGAGACCTCCGGGACCACGCCGTCGTAGCGGGACGCCACGAATCCCAGCACCCTGCTGACGAGATTGCCGTACTTGTCGGCGAGGTCCGAATTCACGCCATCGGCGAAGCGGCGGAACGTGAAGTCGGCGTCGGCCGTCTCGGGGCTGTTCGCCGCCAGCCACCATCGCCACTGATCCACGGACGCGATCTCGAGCGCCTGGTCCAGGAACACGCCGCGACGTCCGCTGGTGGAGAACTTCCCTCCCTCGTGGAGCAGCCAGTTCACGCCCTTCACGACATCGGCCGTATGCAGCGGCAGACGCGATCCGATCAGCGTCGCCGGGAACGTGATCGCATGGAAGGGCACGTTGTCCTTGGCCATGAACTGCACGTGCCGCACGTCGGCGTCGGCGCCCCACCATTCGCGCACGTCACGCGCGGACGCCTCGCACCATTCCGTCGTGGCTGCCAGGTAGCCGATGGGCGCGTCGAACCAGACGTAGAACACCTTGCCCTCGAAGCCCTCGCGCGGCACCGCCACTCCCCATTCCAGATCCCTGGTGATGCACCGGTCCTCGAGCCCCTGCGCCAGCCAGCCGCGCGCTATGCCCAGCACCTGCGGCGGCCAGCCGCGCCGGGTCCCCAGCCAGGCCTCCAGTTCGCCGGCGAGCGCCGATTGCCTCAGGAACAGATGGCGGCTCGTCCTGACCTCCAGTCCCGACGCCCCGGAGATGGCGGAGCGGGGGTCGACGAGGTCGGTCGGATCGAGCGGTGTCGAGCACACGTCGCACTGGTCGCCGCGCGCATTGCCGCCGCAGTGCGGACATACGCCCTGGACGTAGCGGTCCGGCAGGAACCGTCCGTCCCCGGGCGACCAGATCTGGTCGATGCCACGCTCCTCCACGAACCCGGCGGCGTCGAGCGCCAGGAAGATCTCGCGGGTCAGCCGGTGGTTGGCTTCCGAGGACGTTCGTCCGAAGTGGTCGAAGGACAGCTGGAACCGTTCGTACAGGTCGCGCTGGATTGCGTGCTGGGCGTCGCAGTACGTGCGCACGCCCACGCCTTGCGCCAATGCACCGAGTTCGGCCGGCGTGCCGTGCTCGTCGGTGGCGCAGATGAAGGACACCTCCCGCCCCGTCTGTCTGAGATGCCTGGCGTGGATGTCGGCGGGCAGGAGTGAGCCCGCCAGATTGCCGAGATGCTTTATGCCGTTGATGTAGGGTAGCGCGCTGGTTACGAGATGCTTCATTCCGGTCTCCTGTCGTCGGGGTCGCTCGACCGCCGACGCAAGAGGTCGACGGACGTCAGGACGCGGCGTCGCGATCCGTCGTTGGACGGGACGCCGCGCTGGTCATTCGCATGCTGGTGGATCGTTTCATGATGTTCCCTTACCCGGGGGGATCGTCCCTGGACAATCCCCCCTCTTTTCTCCTTCGACTTCGGGCATCACCCGCAGCGTTCTCCGATCAGGTTCTTCAGGCCGTGCAGCACGTCGCGCGTCGGCATGGCCCTGCGTCCGGCACGCTGGATGACGAGAGGTCGTATCGATCCGTGACCGCAGGCGATCAGCATGCCGTCGTCCAGCACCGTTCCAGGCGACCCATGGGCGTCCACCACCTCGCACCGGTGTATCACGGTCCTGACCCCTCTGAGCGTCGTCCAGGCGCCTGGTGAGGGGTTGTACGCCCTGACCATGCGTTCGACCTGCTCCGCCGACTGCTCGAACGTGAGATGGGCCTCGAACTTGTCGAGCTTGGCGGCATGCGTTCCCTGCACCGGCTGCGGCATGCACGGATGGGCCTGCGGGTCGCGCAGCAGACGCACCATCATCCCCGCTCCCTCATCCGCCATCTTCTGCGTCACAGTCCCCGCAGTGTCGCGCGCGACGTCAAGCACTCTCGTCATGCGGATCGGTCCCGTATCCATGCCCGCGTCGATCTGCATGATGCTCAGGCCGATGTCCTCGTCGCCCGCCAGGATCGCCCGCTGGATCGGCGCGGCGCCGCGCCATCTGGGAAGGAGCGACGCGTGCACGTTCAGGCACCCCATCGGAGGGATGGCTATGACGGCCCTCGGCAGCATCACGCCGTACGCCGCCACCACGATCACGTCGGGTCGCAGGGCCGCCAGTCGTTCCACTTCGGAGGTGTCACGAAATCCCGGTGGTGCGTGGACGGGGATGCCCATGTCCATGGCGGCAAGGTGAACCGGGGAGGGCGTCTCGACGCGGCCTCTTCCGTGGCGGCTCGGAGGCCGCGTGTAGCAGGCCTCGACGCGATGCCCGTCGGCGACGAGGGCGCGCAGGGTCGGAACGGCGAATTCGGGCGTTCCCATGAATACGATGCGATGGCTGGTGAAGGTCTTTTTTCTCCGTAGCCCCCAATGGGCATTCCGTCATTATCAGGATGATCGTCCGCTGCAAGTCCGGGCTTCGCGAAGAAGCGTCGCATCAGCGCTTGGGCGTGACGCCCCTGTCCATCTCGAAGCCGAGGCCTGGCTGCTGCTGATCGCGCGCATGGTCCGCGTCGTCGCGGATGCGTCGGGCGACCGTGCGGTCGATGTCGCGCAGCTTCTCGCGTGCGGCGCGTTCCGACGTGATGCGCAGCGCCACCTGACGGCGATCCTCGACCGGCATGTTCTCGCGCACGCCCTGGATCCACTGGTCGATGAGCGGATGGGCGCCGGACGTCGCTGCCTTCTCCGTCGCGATGCGCACGGCGCGCGACACGGGATCCTCGCCGGTGCGCTGCTCGATCGTGGTCCGCGTCGGAGCCGCGGCCTGCTTCCGCAGTCGCTCCTGCTCCTCCATGTAGGCCTTGGCCTGCGCGCGCATCTCGTAGTCCGGCTCGACCTCCGTGAACCGCGGACGCGTCGGTTCCTCGGCTGGAGCCGCGACTGGTGCCGGGGCCGGCTCGCGTGCTTCCGGCTCCGGTGCGGTCCGGTCACGGACGGGGTCCGTGGCAGGCGCCGGGTTCTGCGCCTCCCCGGGGGTCTCCGCACGATCGCGTTGCGGGTCGACTGGCGATGGTTCGCGCACGCGTTCCGGAGACGGCTGCTGAACGCCCCTGCGGGTCTCCTCGCGGATCGTGCGCAGCGTGAGGTCCACGGCCTCCTCGCCCTGCCAGCGACGCGCGAACTCGACGATCTCCTGCGGCGCCTTGGCGCTGACCGTGATCTGACCGTTCCGCTCGACCAGGCGGTCCGGCATCTTGCGGACGTACGCGGTCAGTCGCTTGATCTCGCGCTCCTGGGTGCGGGCTATGCCGACCAGGCGCTTCTGGAGGTCGTCGTTGAGCAGATCCGAGGCCTCGACGCCGATGGTCTTGAGATGCCTGTCGGGAAGACTCGCGAAGCCGTCGCGCACTGCGAGCCTCATGGACTCCGCGTTCACGGCGCGTACGATCCGCTCGTTGAGCGCGTTGCGTCGCACCAGGCCCTCTCGCGTGACCGCCCTTTCGGATGCCGCGGCCGAACGTCCGTCATCCACCGGGCGCCCGTCGTTCGGGTCGTTGCGCGGCGCGCGCTTCGTCCCTTCGGCATTCGCCGCCTTCCCGGCGCGTGGAGCCGTCGTTTCGGCATCGGTGCGCTCCGCGGGAGTGCGCGGGGCGACCGGACGGTCGATCCTCTCGTTGCGCGTCGGGGCGTCCGTCGCGGGGGCGGTCCGCGTGGCGGTCGATGCCTCGCGCTCCGCGGCGGCGATGCGGCGGTTCTCGGCGCGACGCACGGCATCCTCGGACACCTGCTTGATCGCGGCGTCGCGGGCGGCAACCACGGCCGGGTCGTCGGCGTACGTGCGGAAGGCCTTGGCCAGAGTCCTGTTGCTCGTGACCATCACGTACGAGCTGCCCTGATCCGTGCGCTGGCGGATGATGTTCTCCGGCTGCTCGCGCACGGCCTTGACGACGTCCGCGACGACCGAGTCCTGCGCCTTCTTGATGCCTGCCAGACGCGTCGCCATCGCGCCGTAGTTGATGGCGTCCACGATGGAGCGATCCTCGGGCGTCATCGACATCGGCACGACCCGACGGCCGTCCTGCACCAAGCGGCGGTTGGACTTGCGGATCGCGTTGATCCAGACGTCCATCTCCTGCTTGACGAGCGCGCGGCGCTTGTCGTCCTGGACCTTCTGCGTCTCGTCGCGCTGACGTGCCGCCTCGCGCTGCAGTTCGGCCTCCTCGCGATCGCGCTTCTTGGCCTCGTCGGCGACCTGGCGGATGCTGGTCGGAAGCAGGGCGCGCGCGATCACGAGCTCGAGCTGCTCGGCGATCATCATCTCGCGATCGGAGGTGTGCCTGCAGTCCTTGGAAAGCTTGGCCTCGTCCTGGAGCATGGCGGTCGCCGAGGTCAGCCACTCGACCGCCTCCGCCGACTTGCGGTTGAGACTGTCGGCGCGGCTGGACTGGTACTTGGTGGTCTTGCCGTCGCCGATCGCCTGCAGGTGCTTGTTGCACGTGTCGCGTACCTTGTGCGCGCGCGACAGCATCCGGTCCATGTGCTGGTCCAGGTTCTCGGCGATCGCCAGATGCTCCTCGGCCTCGGTCCGGTGCTGATGCCAGCGCGTGACGTTGCCGCGGATCTTGAGCCTGGCATCGTCGTCCAGATGCGGCGAGCGCTCGGCCTGCTTGATCCACTTGCGGGCCTGCTGGTCCACGACGCTCTTGCGCCGCTCCAGATCGCCCTCGAGCTTGCGCTGCACGGCCTCCCACTGGCGCTCCTCGTTGGACACGCCGCGCGGGGTCGCGATGCCCATGGCCTCAAGGTTCGCGAGCTTGGTTCCCAGATGCTCCTGCGGATCGCTGTGGATGCCCATCTCGGAGTGGCGGCGCGGATCGACGCGACGCTGCACCCGTCCCTCCTGGAGGTGGTCGTTGGTGATGTCGGCGAGCGTGCCGCGCAGCTTCTCGATCCAGTCCTGCTGACGCGACACCTCCTTCACCTTCTCCTGGGCGAAGGGATAGCGTTCACGGATCTCGCGCGAGCTGGTCTTGTACTTCTCGGCGACCGTGAAGTCCCAGTCGCCGACCGCCGTCTGCGGCACGGGCTCGACGACCTTGTTCTTCGGGTTCTCGTCCGCCGGCGTGTTCGCGATGTCCTCGGCGGTCAGACGGCGGCAGGGACGATCGTAGTAGACGAGGTGGAAATGCCAGTTCTTGTCGTTGTTGGTGTGGTCGGGCGCATGCATGACCGACACGTAGGGCAGGTTGCGCTTCTCGAACTCCTCGCTGAAGGTCTTGAGGATGGACGCGCGGCCCTTCACGTCGAGCTCGTGGGGAAGCTCTCCGATGATGCGGTACTGCACGCGACCGCCGCGTCCGTCCTGGAACTTGCAGGGCGCCATGCCGGCGCGTTCCTTGTAGGCGTCCGGGGTCTCGCCGCGACGCTTGGGACCCGTGTCCGGCCAACCCGGCACCGACATCAGGAAGCGGCGCATCTCGACGTTGTCGTCGACCTCGATGGACAGACGCTTCGCGGGGTCCGCGACGGCCAGGGCCTCGCTCAGCTTGGCGGGGCACTTGGGGTGCGCGGCGGCCGCCGCCCAGAACGCGGCGTTGTCCTGCACGGTGAAGGCGATGCGGTCGGGCGAGGCTTCGCGTTCGCGCTCCTCGACCAGGCGCCAGAACTCGGCGCGCCGATCGGCACGATGGTCGATGTTCGTGAACAGCACGCGGGTGCCGTCGGGCTGCGTCGCGAGCGCCTCCTGGCGTTCGATGTAGCGGCCCTCGCCTTCCGCGGTCGTGTGGTCGTGCACGGGGTCCGGGCGCGGACCCGTCGGGTCGGCCTTCGGCTCCACGTGCACGCGTCCGCCCAGCAGGGCTGCGGCCTTCATCGTGTTCGTCTCCGGCACGCGCGAAAGGCGTCCCGGAACCGGCTTCAGCCGCCCTGCTCCGCCTCCTGCTCGATCTTCGTGATCGCCATCTCCCGCGCGTCGCAGCCCCGCACCGCCCGTTCGGTCCCTCCCCACGACAGGAACTTCATTGGACCACAGTAGCATTTCAGCGTCTCGAGCGTCAGGTACCAGACCGCGGCCGGGCACGTCGCGCAGACCGTCAGCTGGTCCGGTCGGGATTCCTCGGGGATCTGGGTCAGAATCGGAGAGGAGAGATCCCAGGGTTGCCCGATAAGCTCGTAGGAAGGATCGGCTGAGAGGTCGGTCAAAGTATGGCTCCTTGGAAGGGACGGCGACGCCGTCGTTGTCGTTGACGGCGGACTGGTCGGACGAGACCGGGCCGAGTGACGAATCGAGGCCCTCGGCCAGCGGGTCTATGCCTGCATCGGCCATGGCCGGCGCGACGTCCTCGACGAGCGCGACCGCGCTGTCGCGCTCGATGTATTCGTTGTGCGCCTTGGCCGCGCCGGGTCGGTTCACCTTGCCGCTCTCGCTGACCACGGCGCTGCGCGTCTTGGCCACGGAATCATGGCTGAAGTGGAACGACGTGCGGCCGTCCTCGGTCGCCTGGCGCTTGGGCCGCGCGATCGGGATGTGGAGATCGGATGGACGCGCGTCGCTGCGGCCCTGTCCCTTGCGCTCCACGTTGTAGTTGATCAGATCCTGGACGCGGACCTTCGCGGTCGGAGCCTTGCTGGCCTTGCCCATGATCAGCTCGAAGTCGGTCTCGCGTCCCGACGCGCTCTTCGCGATCTTCTCGGCCTTCACCGGACCGTCGCGCAACGGACGATCGGGCTTGGGCCTGTCGGGCTTGATTCCGTTCTCCTGGACGTCGGACATCTTGTCGCGCGCCGAACTCGCCCGCCGCTTGTTCTGCAGCAGGGTCTCGGTGGGCTTGTGCTCGAGGTCGATGTCGGGGCTGCGCGCCATGGATGGATTATGGCAGAGAGCACCGTTCAAAGCGAGCGGTTTGAGGATGGAATGACCAATCCTTTTCTTCACGCCATCGGCCTGCTTCCGACATGCCGCATCATCGCTTGCGCGTCGCGCGGGCGACGCTTCGCGCAAACGCCCTGGGAAGCCCGCCAAGCGCCGTTCCGTACCGCCGTGGACTCGTGCCCGCCATGGCGTCCGATTTGCGCTTATGCGCGCTCTGTCTGCGCAAATGCGCAGCATGCCTGCGCAAACGCGCATGCCGTGTTTCATCGCACCGGATTGCGACGTATTTCGTCCGTCCTGCGCATATGCGCCAAGGTCATGCGCATATGCGCAGGCGGGCGTCGCGTTTGCGCAACCCCGAACCGGGTTCGAGGGTCTGGCCGATCACCAGCCGACCATTCCTTCAATGACGGTCTTGGTCCTTCAATCGATCCGTGTGACGTCGACGATGCGTACCCATTCCCCGGCCGTGCGGAGCGTCACCCACCCGGGCTGACTCGATGCCTCGATGACGCGTCGCCCGGATATGCCGGACAGCACGCCGCCGGTCGCCATGATCTCGCCGACCTTCCTGTCCACCAGATGCAGCGCCATGGTCTCGGGGACGTCCATGGGAATGCGCAGTCTCTCCCCGTCGAACAGCCCGCCGCCGATCAGGGTCGGCAGGCACAGCGCGCAGACGCCGTTGTGATCGGTCAACCGCCCCTGGGTCGTCTCGATCACGCCTGTATGGTTCGGCATCTGACAGCTCAGCTGATCGACCGCGTTCCGGTAGGCGTCGATCACCTTCGACATCGCTTCACGCGTGGCGCCGTGCGACGCCGTCCTGAGCGCGTGGACGTACCGGTCGACGTGCATGTGCGCGATCTCGCCACGCGCCGCGAAGTGGTTCCCCGCTCCGACGCCTTCGGTCACGGCTCGGGCGAGGCGCACGCGTTGTTCCCCGACGTGGTCGTCCAGGGAACGCAGCAGGTCGGGCCAGGTCGCGTTCCTCGATGGATCGAAGCGCCATTGCATCCACGCGCTGTGCAGCGAAGGTCCACGTCCGACCATCCACAGGTTCAGCGGCAGTCCGGTGGCCGCGGCATGGGCCTCGATCTCGTTGAGACGACAGCCCGCCACCGCCTCGATCCTGCGGGCTACCACTGCATGCATCGCGTCGCGCGACGGGTGTTCGTTGCGGGTCGTCATGCCAGCGCCTTCCAGTCCGCTTCGACCTCGAGCGCGAGGTGGCCTACGTCCGATACGTTCCGGGCGTCCACGACCCTCGGCGTGAAGTAGTGTCGTATGTTCAGGATGCGCCTCTCGACGACATCCTCCAACGCCGGCTCGTGCGTCATCGCGATGTCGACCAGCTCGTCGACCCTCCGACCGATCGCGTCGACCATCAAGGTCTCGGGCGGCACGTCGCATGCGACGTGCATGAATCGTCCGTCGTAGCTTCCCCAGGACGTGGCGCAGTCCATGGTGACGCGGGGCCTCGGGTCGTGCTCCGGTCCGTCCCACACCATGAAACCCGAAGCCATCTCGACGGGCCCGGCCACATCGCATGTCTCCAGGTCGATCTCGAGCATCCGTCGATGGTGACGCGCTAGCGCGGCCAGAGCGATCGAGGATGCATCCGGCTCGTATCTCGTCAACGGTCCGTCCGCCACCAGATGTCCGACAGTCGCCGGGTCCGCGAACCCGTTCTCAAGACCCAACTTGCGCGATGCTGACTCGCGTGCGATCTGGATCCGGATGAACCTTTCGAGACCGAGATCGATCGTCGCGTCGGCATCGTCGGCGAACGTGGTCCTGATGCGCATGCCGCACGGATGCAGCGACGGGCTCCGACATACGAGTTTGGCGTCCATGGCCAGCACCCCGCCGAGATCGATTCCCGCTTTCACGTCGACCACCGTCAGGCCGGTTACGCAGCTCAGTCTTCGGCGCACCGCATCGGCCATGATCATGTCTGTTCTCCAAAGGATGTGGTCGGGGTCATCAGGCGTTTCGCATGGTCGCACGCGCGGGCGTCCCGACCCTCTCTCGGGGCGTTGCGTTTTTCCTCAACCTCGTCCTGCGTTCGATACCTTGAAGCCGTGTCATCGGGCAACCTCGCTACCGTGCTTTCCCACGGCTGCAGCGGGGACGGTGCGCCTGGTCCTTTGACGCGACGGCCAGGCCATGGAACTCCCGGTTGGAAGGACTGCCCTGGCACCCCGGGGTCGTACCATTCCGCCGGCCCCTAGGCACTGGTCGCCATCGTCCAATCAGCCACCGGTCTGGACGCTGGGACGCCCGACCAGGACACCACGTCGTCGACCACGACGCCTCCGCTTGATCGACCTCTTGGTTGACGGCGACGCCGCCGCTTGATCGACCTCTTTAACGGTCGTCGGATATCACCCGGTCGGCCTCGGTGTCGTCTGGTGATTTCAACGCAGGGCTAGACGGCATTGCTCGACCTTCATCGTGATGTGCCATTCGGTCGTCCGGTCCATGGCGGAGGCGAGCCCGGCCAACGCATGGCGGACGACACCGGTGACCACGATATCGCGTGCCGCGGCGTCGTCGGCTCTGTCACCGGAGATGCACGCATGGATGCAAGTGGGATGATCGTCGCAACGGTCGGAACACTCCCGGCCAAGGCCACCCGTTTCGGACCTGCTTGCCCTTTCGGCACAATGGGTATCGGCTGCGCAAAAGCACGTCCGATCTGCGCATTTGCGCAGGTATCAACGCATATGCGCATCACTGGTGCGCGCATGCGCTTGCCGTCGTCCGGCGTCGTCCTGCGGCTATCGTCACTGAAGGGCCTCTCGGCACCACGTTCGAGAACGGTTTGGTGCGCATCGTCGATGCAATGCACGGCGTATGAGGTGGCGTGCCTCAAGCCTGCGAGGTCCAGCGTTGGCGCCGTGCGTCTGACACGCCGCCCTGTCTCTTGATCGGTCCAGCTCCGCGCTACGGGATCGACGCCGAGCGTTGCCGTTTCCGATGCTCCCTGGGTCTGAGCCAACCCCCACCGTGAAGCGATCCTACGCGGCACCACAGTCGGTCATTGCCAGCTCCCGATCGACCAGGCTCCTCGCACCTCGTGATCGGAGGATCGGCGCGACGACCGATGCCGCCGTGTCGAGCGCGCACGGCGGTGTTTCAGACGCGGCCCTCAGGTTCCCTGCCCACACGCTTCGACCCGCCCGACCGACGTCGGCCACCAGCCGCTTGAGGTGCCGTGGATGGATGGCCGGTCCTTCGTGTCTGGAGACGTTCGGTTCGGCATGACGAATGTACCGCATGGTCGTCGCCTTCGACTTGCGTCGCCAGTCACGATGACGGCGTTTCGTGGCGGCTTGCCCGATCCCGGCATCAGGCGTCGTTTCGGCCCTCTTTTCACCGCCACATCCCGATCGTCTCTCGGGTCCTCTAGAACAACGGTCGAGGCGGCCCTGAACGGTTGAATGCCGTGACGATTATTCGACCTCGGGCAGTAATGGCAGACCTCCAGGTGCGTATGCGAAGGCTGCGCATTTGCGCAGGAATGAAGCGCATTTGCGCATGGGCGCATCGCATCTGCGCATCTGGCTGCGTGAATGCGCTTCGGCCTTGGTCGTCGCGCATGGTCTTTGGGCAGCCGACACTGGACCGGATGAGGACCGTCCTCATGGCGTCGAATGCCGTCTGCCTGATAGTCTCGCAGCCCGGCCGGACGATCGCGGGAAGGGTGGTTCGGGACTTGTCGGTGTATGTGCCCGCACCGTCCATGGGGACGACGCCGCAGGGGGTTCGCTACGCCTGGTTGCGCGTGCCGTCGAAGTCCCGCCGCGAAGCGCTTCATGCGGGCGCCGGGAGACAGATCGTTCGTGCCTTCCGCATGGGCCTTCGGAACGTCCTCTGGAGCGCTCCCGGAAAGAAGGCGATGCTGGTGTTCGTGGACGCCGTGGCCATCCCGCTTGGCGGGGCATCCGCACGCCTTCGGAACGACGTACGGATGACCGTCCGTGGAACGCTCTTCGCAACGCTTTCCGAGGACCCGTGCGGGGCTTGCCTGGAGACTCTCCGGATGCGCTTCAGATGGTCAGAATGCCAGCCGCCATGAGCGCGTATATGGCTGCGGTGAAACCGAGGATCACCCGCATGCCTGCGGGTCGTCGCACGACGATGGATCCGGTGGCGGTCGTGGCGGCCGCGAGCACCGCGAAGATGCGGTCGAAGGTCTCGTTGGTGAAGGGCGATATGAGGATGACGATCGTCGATGCCGTCAGCATGCCGATGATCCACCTGCGCACGGTGCGTGCTTCGCCTGGCGTGAAGCCTGGGCGGCGGTCTGGATCGGGGTGTGGCAAGGAGTTGGTTTTCCTCTCGGTCGGGGACTACGACCCATATGGGACGGAGGGTGTTCTAGGACTGGATGGGCGACAGCCGCAAGCGCCGGTACGAAGTACCTGGCAAGACCCAAGGTCCGCTGCGCGGGCCGCCCAGAGCCGCTTTAGCGGCGACAGAGGCGAGGAACGAGCCTCCCATGGGCCGACAGGCCCTGCCAACTCCGCAGCGTAAGCAAGGAGCGCAGCTAATGGGTGGCTCTGCCACACGTTAGCGGTATTGCGCCTAAAATAAGAACCCCTCACATAGGTGTGATAGGGGGTCCTGAAATGAACTGAACGACCTATTTTCCCCTCTTCCGAGTGGATCAGCATGTCTCGAAAATGCCGGGGGTATGCCGCTGCGGGCTTGAAAGGCCGTCAGCGATATGGTCTGGACGAAAATGACGATTTTCTGGACAAGCCATATCAGCCTCTGTCTCGAAAATAGGTATTTTCGTACGAGGTGGAGTTGAAATGAAGGGTCAGAGCGTGAAGGGTAAGGGTCGTCCCTCTAGCAGCACGGTAATGGTTGAACGTCTGGTGGCTGCCCACAATCCCGAACTGGCCGGTCCGAACGTGTTCAACGGCTACGGGTCGCGTGTCGATCTGGTCGAGGAAACGGGTCTCGACGCTAAGTTGTCTCGAATATCGGCCATGATCGCGTCTAGGCTCGAAAATGCGGCAAAATCAGGCTCGAAGCTCCGTGACTCGGAAACTGGCCCGGAAGGTAGTCTGGGAGCCCATAGGCCTTGGTCCAGCGATGATTGTCCCGAAAATGTGGTATTTTGGGCGGAAGCGGAATTCTTCGCCAACGACAGGGTCGTGTCAGGGCTCACCGCGCACCTCGTCGAACACATCGCCATAGGGGAGGAGCTGCGCCAGATAGCCCTGTCGGCACGCCGCCGCGCGCAGGAGGAATTGGCCTCGCTTCCCATGTATATGGTGGAGTTCGCCAACCGTCTGATCGCCTGCGGAGTGAGCCGGAACGATGTGCATCACATGTCGAAGGATCGCCTGAATGCGGTGATCGCTGCCATCCGGGGGATGGATGCGTCGACGCCTGGACTGGTCCCCGATCGGCTCCCGTTGGAGTCGTCAGGATCAGGCCATGAAGGGGATCGACACATCGATGCTCCCGGGGATGATGGGCTTTTCGGACGCTCGGACAATGGTGGTCCGGACGTCGGAATCCCGCAGGGTCGCGGGGACTCGGAAGAGGCCTCCGGCACTGCTGCGGATCGCGTCCCGGAAGGGCTCGATGCGCAGGCTCCGAACGGCATGGGACCGCTTGCGGAGACGGGGGATGAAGGGGATGCGGAAACGGGACCGCGCAGCCTCGATGGGGAGGTTCTCGCGGACTCGGAAGAGGGGATAGATGACGTATCGGATGTGCCGGATGCAGCGCCCGTCCCGGCCCGCCCGAAGAACCGCTGGGACGACCTCGACCTGACGCCTCTGGGGTATCGCATCGAGGAGGTGACGGCTTCGACGGATGCGGATCTGGCGGCGTTGCGGATGAAGCTTCCGACGGTTGGATCGTTCCGGGAGTTGGCCTTGGCCAAGAGCCCGGAGGTGATGATGGCGGAGGGCATAGAGGAGCAGCGGGATAGGGTGATCCTGTCGCGGTTCTTCAGCCGGTATTGTTCGCGTGTCCATGTGCGCATGTCTGAGGCCGAACAGCGTCTGTGGGGCCTGCTGCTGGTGGACGTTACGAAGGGCCCGTCGGATCGGCAGATCAGTGCGAACGGCTGGTGCCACGGACTGGTGCTGCCGGGGCCCGAGGGTACGACGAAGGTGCGCCGGATCGTATCGATGGACCAGAGCGAGGAGGGTCTGGCTGACGCTCTCGTGTAGGGTTTCGGCGATGATTGGATGACGTGACGGGGTCGGTTCGCCAGAGGGTGGATCGGCCCCGAAAAATTTCGGCGCGTCGCTCGCTGCGCTCGCTCCCGTCCGGGTACGTGGGCGGGTGTCGAGGGGTCGGAAAAAATTCGACGATTCGCTCGCTGGCGCTCGCTTTTGCGCGGCGACTCGGAACGGGCGGGAGTGGATGCTTCGCGACTCGGAAACGATGGTTTCGCGAGAAGCCTGGCGACTCGGAAACGCATTGGATGCGTGTGCCGCGGCGACTCGGAAACACCCCGTGGGGAGCGTCCGAAACCGGATGGTAGCATGCGTGTGGAGGCCCGGTCATCCCCGGATGTCGGATGACGTCGATATAATCTGCGGGGAGGTGTTCGTGACCATGGGAAATGGACACCGGCAGGAGAGGGCGGCGTGCTGCGCCCGCCTTGGGCGGGTCGCTGTCGCGCCCCTTGCGAGAACTGGTTTTCGACAGTTGCCATACGGGTGAAGCGGCGGACCATGCTCCGGGATGGAGGTGGTCCGCCGCGTGTGTGGATCAGAGGGTGGTGATGTCGACCGAGCGGAAGCCGATGTGCTTGTCGTCGATGCGGTTGGCGGTGGCGATGACCGCGTACTGCTGGACGCCCTGATCCTTGAAGACGATCTCGAGGCCGGCGGTCATGGTCATGTCGAAGCCTGCGCCGGTGGGCACGTACTTGATGGATTGCGGGTCGACCGAGATGTCCAGATGGGAGACGTCGTCCCAGTTGTAGACGCGCTTGGCGATGTCGGCCGAGCAGACCATCTGGAGATCGTACTTGTCCATGCCTTCGATCTCGGCGGTCATGTCGGCGGTGTCCTTGGCGCGTGCGTCGAAGGCTTCGGCCATCTCCATCGCCTGGTCGTCGGTCATGTCGTCGCGCTTGCTGAGCGGCTGGGCGTAGAGCATCTGTTTTCCCCTAATCGAACTGGTTCGAGCGAATGCTCCCGAAGGGTCCGCGGTAGTGGGCCGACGCGCTGCTGCGCGTCTGTGGTCGCGGCCGTGTCTGGGCGCTGCGGCTGCGCCTCCGCTTGGGGGTGGAGAACTCAGCGCGGAGGATCCGTTGGTCGAGCCAAAACCTGCACGAATGCGCCGAAAGGCTGCGCATTTGCGCAGCCCATATGTGCAAATGCGCAGGCCCGACGCCGATGACGGTCACCCGCCCGGGAGCAGCGCGATCATGGGCTTGACCGACCAGTCGGCGGGATCGTCGATGGTGACCAGCACCTTGCGCTCCAAGGTGTCGTCGTTGTCGGCGACGGCGGTGAGGACGCCCTGGATCGAGATGTAGTCGGCGTCGATGGCAAGGGTGCTGCGGTCGATCGCGAGGGTGACGCCGGCGAGCCAGTCCCAGCCGCCGAGGAGCGTGTAGATGTCCCCGTTCGAGGACAGCCGCAGGGCCTCGGTGTCGAGCGCTTCGAGATGGAGCGCGAAGGCTTCGACGTCGCCGGTGACGGTTGCGCCGGCTGCCGCCACGTCAGGCGTGGAGCCGTACGGCGTGGGGGCGTGGTTGTAGCTGATGGAGGAGACCACTGCGTCTTCGCCCATGACGTCGATGACGACCGAGACGGGGAATTCCCGGTTGGTGCCGTTGACGTGGTCGAAGCGCAGGACGGCTTCGATCTCGTGGCTGTCGCCGCGTGCACGCAGCGTGTCGGCGCGGGCGGTGATGGTGGCGGCCGAGCCGTCGTTCCACGTGAGCGCGAAGGTGTCGAAGCCCCCGACCAGAGCGTCGATGCCGCCGTCGGTGATGCAGCCGATGGATGCGCTGTCGAGCGCGTCGACGGCTGCGGCGAAGTGGGCCCCGTCGAAGGCCGAGCCGACGGCGAGGACGATCTCGCCCATGTAGTCCTCGGCGCGCAGACGGGCCGCGTCGCCGAGAGCGCCGAGCGCCATTCCGGCACGGCGGCCGCAGTCTGCGACGACCGCGTCGTGGACGGCGTCGACCAGCGGCTGGGGGTCTTCGGCCTGCAGCTTGAGGAACGCCTTGCGGATGGCGTCGGCGATGGGTGCGGGCACGCCGCGCGCCATTAGGTCGGCGTGGATGACGGTGACCTTGGTCTTGCCGGTCCTGTGCATTTCGAGAAGCTGCGCCGTGCTCAGCATGTCCGTTTTCCCCTTATCGAGATCGTTCGCGCTGCTCACGCTCTCGAGCTCTGGTTTGCGTGCCTTCCTTCAGGAAGGACACGTACTGGCCCACTGGTGTGGGCTGGCGGCGTACGGGGACGCTTCCCCGCCTTGCGCACTGGCGTGCGCTTACGGCGTCAGGGGACGTTTCCCCTGCTATGCGGCGCGGGGGAGGGCGGTGTGGAAGCCGAACTGGTCGGCGATCAGCAGGGCCCGATCGATCTGCGCCCGGGACACGGGGGAGCAGCTGTCGTGGGTGTTCATGGCGAAGCCGTCGACGTGGAACTCGGTGCTGTCCGCGTTGCGGATCGTGCCGACCTTGGTGCTGGGGCAGCAGGTGAAGAAGGCGATCGCGGCGACGGTGAGGTCGAACCTGTGCGGCACCATGGCGTAGCCGACGGTGGTGTCGAAGCCGTCCCGCCAGTCGCGCGAAGCGGCCACCTTCAGGAAGGCTTCGGCGAGCGCGTCGAGGCCGATGCCGCGCCGTGCCTTTTCGAGGATGCGGGCGACGGCGGCCTCGTGCCGACGCTCCGCGTTCATGCCGAGCGCGGCGGCGAGGCGCACCGTGCGATCGCGCGATGCCCGGGCCTTGAAGCCGGCGACCAGAGCCTCGTGCGAGGCGGCGCGGTCGGCCTTGAGCCGGGCGCGACGGGCGTCGCCCTCGACCTTGGCGGCGGCGCAGGCGGCGAGGTGGATGTCCTTCCTGGTGGGTGTCGACGTCATGGTCAGATCCTTGATCGAGAGTTCTCGCGCGGCTCGCGCTTTCGAGCTATGGAGAGCGCGCCTTCCTTCAGGAAGGACACGCATCGGCGCACTGGGGTGCGCTTGCGGCGTACGGGGACGTTTCCCCGCTGGTCAGACGGCTACCGAGGCGGCGACGCTGACTGGGATGAAGCGCCATTCGGTGCCTTCCTCGTCGATGCCGCCGTCCCAGATCGAGGGGAGGAAGAGCGTGCCGGACGCGTCCTTCGACCAGGTCGCGAGGCCAAGCTGCGAGAGGAGGCCGTCGTAGTGCAGGCGGTCCACGGCGTCGGCGGTGCTGCGGTCGAATTCGATCTCGCGGCGCTCGGCGGCGAGGACGTGCTCGAGGGCCTGGGCGGGGGTGACGTTGGCCAGCGCGACCTCGACCTCTTCGCCTGGGGACGCGTCGCCGGCGAGCGCGTTCTCCTCGGCGATGACGGGGCTTGCGACCTGGATCAGCACGCCCTTCGCGTCGGCGTCGTAGGCGACGGGCGAGGGCGAGTCGGATGGAGCGATGGACGCATCGGCGATGGGCGTGCCCGACGTGAAGTCCTTCGCGGTGAGGTCGGCCGGACGGGTCGCCAGACGCTCCACGAAGTCAGGCACGCGCAGGGTCGTGGCTGGCGTTCCCAGTGGGATGACCGACACGATCTCGACCGGTGTGACGTCGTAGGTCGCGCGCGACGCGAGCGGGATCGAGCGACCGATGGCGGATGCGCCGGAGGTGGCGAGGAGCAGGTGGTTGGATGCGTCGGTCATGTCACTTTTCCCTCATCGAGATCGTTCGCTTCAGCTCACGCTCTCGAGCTCTGCGAGTGCGCGCCCTCCTTCAGGAGGGACACGTATTGCGCCCGCTGGTGCGGGCTTGCGGCGTACGGGGATGCTTCCCCGCCTAGGCCTTGACGCGGCCGGTGAGGAGGGAGGCGTCGGCGGCGGGCAGGGCGAAGGTCAGGTAGCCCTGCGTCTGGCTGCCGTCGGTAAACTTGAAGGTGGCCAGCACGCGCATCGAGACGCGCTCGCTGCTCTGCACGTAGGAGCCGCTGATCGGCAGGATGGACACCGAGTCGACCTCCTCCCAGCCGTGCGAGAACTTGTCGACCGACAGGTCGCTGATCTCGCGCAGGAGCAGGACCTCGACGTCCGAGATGCGGGCGGCGAAGGTCTTCTCGGCGAGCGTTTCGAGGCCGATCCGACGCAGATCGATGACCGGCGAGCAGAGCGGATCGTCCATGTTGTCGATGGTGATCAGCACGGGGACGCTTTCCGCCACGTCGTCGCCTTCGGTGATCTCGACGATCTCGAGGACGGCCTCCATGGAGATGGTCGAACCGATCACCTTGTGCGTGCCGGCGACGGGGTTGAGGCTGGCCGACCGCATGTCCGACCAGGCTGCGACCGAGGAGTCGACGGCGTCCGTGGTGTGCTCGTAGATCTCGCCCATCGAGAGGTTCTCGAGCGTGGCGGCGAAGAGCGTCTCGTCGGTGGCCGAACCGCCCGCGTGACGCATGGTGAGGCGTTCGCCCACCGTCTGGTCGGCGAGGGTATCGGCCAGGCCCGCGGCGTTGGCGCCGGCGATGCCGGTGGTCGCGTCGGTGGCGATTCCGGGCGCGTAGGCGGGCACTTCGCCGGCGGACACCGGCCAGACGGGCTCGGCGACCGTGATGGGGTTGGACTCGGAGCCGAGCGGCGCGCGCGGGACCCGTTCGACGGGGAGTTCGCCGCGTGCTTCGGCGCGGGCTGCCGAGGCCTGGTCGACGATGCGGGCGGTGAGCGCCTTGTCGAAGACGGCGACCTGGGTCGCGATGTCGCGGGCCGGGATCAGGCCGTCGTTCGTGCGGGCGAGGAAGGCGTGCGCGCGCACCGTGAGGATGCCGATCTCGTCGTGGTCGAGATGGGCGAGTTCGCGGGTGGCGAGGCTGGCGGCGACGGCGATCTCGGTGAGGCTGCTGCGGTCGGTCATGATCGAATGCGTCCTTTTTTCTCCTCCGTCAGGAGGGTTCATCGAGATCATTCGCCCTGCTTCATTCGAGAAGCTTCGCCACGGCGAACCCTCTCGAGCTCTGAGAAGCGTGCCTTCCCGCGTCGAGATGCTTCGCCACGGCGAATCCTCTCGAGCTCTGGGAGCGTGCCTTCCCGCAGAAAGGACACGTATTGGCGCACCGGCGTGCGCTCATGACGTTCGGGAGGAACACGAAAACGCGCGCTGGTGCGCGCTACGGCGTCAGGGGACGTTTCCCCTGCAGCGGGCTACGGCGTCAGGGGACGTTTCCCCTGCAGCGCGCTACGGCGTCAGGGGACGTTTCCCCTGCAGCGCGGCGGCGACTTGCGCCTCGGTGACAAGAACTTCGATGTCCCGCCAAGCGTCTGGCATGGCAGAGGCGTCGTGGTGGAAGCGGGCGTCGCGGACGGGATTGTGGCTGGTGCCGACGATCGCGAGGCGGGGCGTCTCGCCGGTGCGGCGGGCGATCTCGGGGAGCAGGTGCCGCTCGACGAGCCGGGCGAGGAGGGCGGCGCGTTCGTCCGAATCGAGATCGCCGAGGGCCGCCTGCAGCGGACCGTCCGGCGCGTCGTCGAAGGCAGGGCCGCGGTCCTCGAAGTGGAACGGCTGGCCGTCGCCCATGCCGTAGCGCGACCAGAGATCGTCGGCGGAGAGGATGAGCGGGAGCATGCGCGCATGGGTCGCGTCGGTGGCGGTCGCGGGGCTGGCGGGATCGGTCATGCGGGGCTCCTTCGGTTCAGCGCAGGAAGGTGTCGACCGGCTCGTGGCCGATGTTCACGAGGAGCGGCTCGTCGCCGAACATGCGCGCGACGACGGTGACGGCCTGGATGATCGGAGCGGGTGCCGCCGAGGTGACCGCGATCATGCCGACGGACATCGCGCCTATGCGCCGGTTGGATGCGAAGGTGGCCGACTCGCAGGCGAAACGGACGCTCGACACCGCGTCCCAGCCGCCGACCTGGCAGGCGAGCGCATGGCTGGATACGCCTGCGAGATCGGCGGGCGAGACGTCGTCGAGCAGCGCCTCCAGCATCTCGGCGCAGATGGGCTTGATCATGGTGCGGTGTGCCTTGGCTAAAGGAAATCGGCGCCACTCGAAGAGCCCGACCGAAAGGTGATCTAAACCCGCGCAGAAGCGCGGTGACGGCGTCAGGGGACGTTTCCCCTGCTATCGCAGATGGCGGGGAACGCGGCCGGTGGCGCGATGGGTCAGGATGTTGGCGAGTCCCGTGACGAGGACGATGGCCACCCAGACGCAGAGCATCATGCCGTAGATGACGTAGAGCACGAAGGCGGAGAAGAGGAGGATCGCCGGGATCGTGCCGAGGGCCGCCGCGACGCCGACGAAGGCGTCGCCCACGAGGCCGAGTTCGGCGAGCGGCTTGGCGAGGACGGCGACGGCCATGCCGGTCAGGCGGAACGCGTCGCGCGCCCGGGTGGCGATGGATCGCGGCTGCCGATCGTGCGTGCCCATGGTGCTTCTACTCCCGTCGAGATCGCTCGCTGCGGCTCGCGTTCTCGAGCTCTGCGGCCCTCCGTCAGGAGGGTATCTGGTTAGATGACGGACGCTATGCCGGGGAGGATGGCGCGGAGCCGGTCCGTGTCCGTGGTGGCTGTCCGCTTGGGGAGAATCTCCATCCAGAGCGTGACGCCGGAGACCGTGACCAGGATGTCGGTGTTCACGACCTTTCCGTCCTCCCCGACGGTCTCGAGCACCGCCTCCATGGAGATGCTCGACCCGACGACCTGATGCGTGCGGCGTACGGGATGGATGCGCGCCGAGCGGATCTGCGACCAGGGTCCCACGGTATCGTCGATGGCGTCGGAGGTGTGCGCGTGGATGCCCTCGTAGTCGAGACGCTCGAGCGTGGCGACGAGGATGCCGGTATCGGCGGCGGAACCCTCTACCATCACCACACGGCCTTCGTCGCGCAGTCGCTGGATGCCGCGCGCGGCGAAGCCGAGACCCTCGTCGACGACGGGAGCGGCGGATGAACCGACGTCTCCGGCATGGTCGGCGTGGTAGCCCTGGGCGCAAGCGGCGGCCGACGGAGCGACGACGTCGGAGCTGCCCTCGGCGTGCGGTGACGCCTCCCCACCGGACGCCTCCCCGGCCAGCGAGACGGCGGGCGCGTGGATGTCGGAGGCGTCCACGATCCAGTGGAGCGCGTCGCTGCCTTCGACGGGCTGCGGATAGCCCGAGAGGACGACGCGGATGCCCCAGCGGCGGCCGCGGGCCGAGCCGATGATGTCGGCGAGGACCTCGTGCAGGCCGTTCTCCTGGCGCGCGGTCGAGGGGTCGACGACCATGGAGAGGACGACCTCGTCCGACTGCTGCTGGAGCCACATGTCGAGGAGCGGGCCGGGCCTGCCGATGCCGAACTCGCCGCGGCTCTGGAAGCCGATGGCGACGGCGGCGGCGAAGGTGTCGGCGTTGATCGCGTGCATGGCTTTTTCCCCTCTGGAGGCGTGTTCGGTATCTGGCGTCATGCCGATGCGAGCGCCATGGCCTCGTGCCATGCAAGGGGTGCGGGGACGAGCCTGATCTGCAGCGCGGCGGGCATGTCCGGGTTGCCGCCGCTCGGATCCCCGACGAGCGTCGCGGTCTCGATGATTGACGCATCGAGCACGGGGTGGAGCCGCGCGACGGTGTCGAGCCGCATGCCGGGCAGGCTGGCCACGACGGCCTGCGGCGCTGACGTCGCGAACCTGATGCCACGTCCGCGTAATGTCGCGACGGGCGTCCCGTTCCGCACGATGGCGATGGGGGTCGAGACCGTGCGGATCGTGGCGGGATCGGGCTCGGCCGGATGGCGCGGGGCACCCGGTGTCGGCCCGTCGCCGGCGCTGGCGGTCTCGGCGACGCTGCCGTGGCGAGTGTCGAGATGCTGCCCGCCGGCGTACTGCGATGCGCCGCCGTGGACGCGGTGCAGGGCGTCGCGCAGGGTTTGGTCGAGCGACCGGTCGGCGAGGCGCGCGGCAGCCGCCATGGCGGCGTCGACGTGCAGGTGGTCCGTTGGGATCGTCATGGGATCCGACGAGGGGAGAGGATCGCGGCCGCCCATTGCTTGGACCGCCTGGCGCCTCGCCGCTTGCATGGCGATGTGGTCGCGCAGCTGCGCCAGGATGGCGGTGTTCCGCAGCTCGGGGGTAGCCGCCTGGCGCACCGCCGCGCCGCCGGACAGCGTGTTGCCGAGCCGGCATTCGTGCAGGCTCGGGCTGAACGCCCCGGCCGATATCTGGAGCGCGGGCACACCGTTCTTCAGGACGGTGTCGACCGTCAGGTGGTCGAACGCAGGCGCGCCCTCGTCCGTGGACAGGAGGTCGCGCACCGACCGGAGGAAGTCGCTCCCGTGCACGTCGGCGACGGCGTGCGATATGTGGACGGTCATGGGATTCTCCAAGTCGAACGATCGCGCCCGGCAGGGCGCGGCTGCGGCGTACGGGGACGTCTCCCCGTCACCCCGTCAGGACGTCTCCCCTGCCGTCAGGAGGTTAGCCGTCCGGTGAGGAGGACGGCGTCCGGATCGTCCATGACGAAGGTGAGGTGGTGCCGCGTGCTGCTGCCGTCGGCGAAGACGAAGGAGGCGACGGTGAGCATCGATACGCCCTTGCCGTCCGGGCCCAGGCCGGTGCGCGCGAAGGTGTCGGCGACGGGTTCGATGACGACCGCGTCGACCTGATCCCAGCGGTGCGTGAGACCGCCGACCGTGACGTCGCTGATCTCGCGCGCGACGATCAGGTCGATGTCGCGGATGCGGCGGGCCAAGGCTGCCTCGGCGAAAGTGGCGCGGCCGCGCTCGAGCAGGTCGATGACCGGCGAGGAGAGCGGGTTTGCCGCGTCGTGGATGGTGATCAGGACGTCGCTGTCCTCCTGCGTGCCGTCCGCCTCGACGATCTCGAGCACCGCCTCCATGGTGATGGTCGATCCCGACACCCGGTGCGTGCCGCGGACGGCGCGCAGGCGTGCCGAGCGCATCTCGGACCACGTCTCGACGGAGGCGTCGACCGCGTCCGAGGTGTGGGCGTGGATCTGGTCCTTGTCGAGGCCCTCGACGGTGCGGGTGAACAGCTCCGGATCGTGCGCCGAGCCGCCGGCGTCGGTCATCAGGAGCAGGCCCTCGCCGCGCAGGCGGACGGCGCGGTCGAAGTCGTTGACTGTGCCGTCGACGACCGGGATGGCGTTGCCCTCCGAGCCGAGCGGGGCGCGCTGGACGCGCGCGTCGGATGCGGCGGAGGCGCCGAGCGGACGGGCGCGTTCGACCGAGAGGATCCGCACGGTGCCGGCGATCTCGACGGCGGTGACGGTGACGGTGAGCAGCTTCGGCACGTCTCCGGTGTTGACGGGCAGCAGCACGAGGAGGAAGTCCATGGCGGCGAGGCCGTCGAGGCGGTGGTGGGTGGTGGGTTCGGCGGCGGTGGCGACCGAGCGGAACGCGCCCCAGTCGCCGACGACGGCGTCGACGGACGCGGTGGCGGCGAGCGCCAGGTCGGCGATGGTGACCTCCTCGAGCAGCAGCTCGATGGCCTCGTCCGACGGGGCCCGCGTGGTGATGGCGCGACGCAGTGCGGTCATTGGTTTTCCCCTATTCGAGATTGTTCGCTTCGGCCCACACTCTCGAGCTCTGCTCGGCGTGCCACCCCGCAGGGTGGACACGATTATCCGCGGTGCTGCGCGGTTGCGGCGTACGGGGACGCCTCGCCGTTACGGCGTGCGGGGATGTCTCCCCGTCAGGACACCACGCCTAGGCGGGGGATGCCGACCGGCGCGTGCGACCGCGCGTTAGGCCGCGAGCGCGAGCAGGCCGGCGGGCAGACCTGCGAGGGCGGCGGAACCCTCGTAGTCGCCCTTGGAGTAGAGGGCTACGTACGTCTCCCCGGTGCGGCTGATGAGCATCAGGCGCGCATCGTCGTAGACGCCCGACATGCCGGCGATCGGCAGCGTGGTCCCGGCGACGACGAGCGACAGGCCGTCCGCGGAGAGGGTGAATTCACCGTCGGCGAGCAGACGCTCCGGTTGGCTGGGATCGCCGTTCAGGTCGAACGGCCGGTCGCCGTTGGCCGCGGCGAGCGCGGCGAGCGCGGGACCAGCGGTGCTTGCGGCGAGGGCGGTGAGGATGGCGGGAAGCTGCGTGTACATGATGGTGATCCTTGTTGCTGGGAGCGCGCCGGGAGGCGGGCTCTGGATTCCCTTCCCCCGGGGCGGAAGGGTCGTCGGTCAGATGACGGCCGAGATGCCGGGCAGCAGCGCGCGCAGCTGGTCGGCGGTGTCGGCCTGCGCGAATTCGGCCCTTTCGAGGATCCGCGCTCTTGAACGCTTGCTCGCGTGCCCGCGACCCCCCTGGGCGGGGACGCGGACGTCCCGGCTCAGAGGTCGGCGTGCTCGGTGATCTCGTGGCGGATCATGGGCACGGTGACGCCGGAGCGGACCGAGAGGAAGCCGATGCGGCTGCCGATGCCCTCGCCGTCCGCTTCGGCGGCGGCGAGGGCGGCGATCTCGGCGCGGTAGTTGGCGAACGACATGTTTTTCCCCTTGTCGAGATTGCTCGTGCAACTCGCACTCTCGAGCTCTCGCTCGCTCCCCGTGAGGGGAGCGGCGCAGGAGTCTGTCCGCGCTGAGGCGCGGTTACGGCGTGTGGGGACGTTTCCCCACCAAGGTCGTGCCGACGACGATCATGTCGTGGGGCGGGGTGCGGTATCCGCTGGGCAGGACGGTGTCGTTCATGAGCGCGCCCTGGGCCATGCGCAGCAGCGCCAGGTCGCGCGGATCCTCGATCTCGATGCGTCCCTCGTCCATGTCAGGACCTTTCCGTGGATGTGTGGGGGATGGTCGGATCACACCGTGAGGCGGCGCACCGCGGCGACCGGGGCGACCGGGCAGGCGACCACCGACGTGAGTTCGGTGCGGCCGTCGAAGGTGCGGCCCGAGATCAGGACCTGACGGTTGGATTCGCCGCAGTCGGTGTCGATGCGGATGCGTGCCTGGATGGTCCAGCCTTCGCGCGTGCCGGTGATCGTGTCCGGATCGGTGAATACCCGGAGTTCGTCGACGTGGGTGTATCCGCAGCGCATGACGTCGGAGAAGTTGGGCTCGCAGACGGCTTCCAGGGCGTGCTCGTCCATGAGGTCGACGGCCGCCTCGACGACTTCGCCGAGGACCTCGAGCGAGGGCGTGCCGAGCGTGCCGGCGCCGAGCGCGTGGGCGCGGTTGAGCATGGCGGCGATCGACTCGGCGAGCGCGGGGTTCGCGCGGATTGCGTCATTGACGAGCTGCGCGTGGGCGAAGAATTCCGAGTAGTCCTCGCCGTCCGCCTCGACGTCGTAGGCGGTCGGCGCGACGATCAGCTGATCGTCGTCGCTGATCACGCCCGAGTTGACGAAGCCTGCGGCGAAGGGCTGGACGATGTCGGACATGGGCGCGTTTCCTTGATCTGTTTTCCCCTCCCAGGAGGGGATCGAGACTACTCGCACCTGCTCGCATTCTCGAGCTCTGAAGGAGCGCGCCCTCCTTTCGGGAGGGACACGAAGGGCGCGCTGGCGGCGTACGGGGACGCTTCCCCGTCAAGGATCGACGAGCATGTCGGTGTCGAGGATGACCTTGAGGCGGGCCTCGATGGCGGCGTGCTCGTTGGCGAGCGTCCCGGCGTCGATCTCGACGAAGGCGGCATCGACCGCAGCCTCGACCGGGCCGCCGTCGAGGTAGAGGCCGTACATGTTGCCGATCAGGTTGAGCGTCTCGAGCGGGAGCGACAGGAGGCGGTCCTGCGGGATGGTGTCGACGACCTCGTAGGGCCCGGGCGCGTCGACCCAGCGGACGATCGCCTCGATGCGGTTGGCCGGCATCTCGAGGAAGGCCTCGAAGCGGTCGGCGTCGACCTCCATCGCGTCGATCCAGAAGGCGCGCGTGGCGTCCGCCATCTGCGTGATCGACTGGTCGACGCCGAAGACGGGGATGCTCCAGTCGTCGGCGTTGGCGGGCCGCGCGTCGAAGAGGACCGAGCCCTGCATGACGAGCTGGACGAGGCCGGCCGGAAGCGCGAGCGTGACCGCCGGATCGGCGCCGAGGACGGCGCGCCAGCGTGCCGCGTGGGCGGTCGAGTTGAGCTTGTTCGCATCGGCCATGTGGTCGGTGTGGTGGAACAGGTCGATGGCCTCGTCGACGGTGGCGGCGATGGTGCTGAGCGGGGTCATGGCATTCTCCGGGAGGGTTTCGGTGATGGAATTTCGGTGATGGAATGGGAGCGGCGAAGTGCCTCCCCTCGAACCGGTCCTCCGCGCCGAGGCGCGGCGGCGGCGTACGGGGACGCCTCCCCGCCTAGCCCTCGATGCCGGGGACGATTGAGAGGGTGCGGGTGGCGGCGTCGTACGTCATCTCCGCGTCCATCATGACCTTGTCGTACGAGCCGTACGCGCCGGTGTTCGGCGTGGTGCTCGCACCCATCTCGGCGATGGCGGCGCGGGCGGCGGCGACTGTCCCGGGCGGCGTGTCCTCCCAGAGCTGGTCGACGGCGTAGGTGGCGACGAAGCTCTCGATGGTGGCGGCCCAGGCGAGGCGGCGCAGGTCCGACGCGGCGACGCGTCCATCGGTGGTGGCGAGGCGGGCGATCTCCATCTCGCGCAAGGGACCGTCGTCGTGCACCGAGGCCATGACGACGACGAGATCGACGTCGCCCACGACGATGCCGTCGAGATCGTCGGAGCCCTCGCCGACGCTCGGATCCTCGAGCAGGTCGAAGTGCTGGATGCGC